>Ga0308165_1000007_pt1 | contig 802697 bp, 760 predicted proteins | sample PhyWR2_FD_201032 | JGI IMG/M metagenome (GOLD analysis project Ga0308165, IMG submission 201032) | Phyllosphere microbial communities from UC Gill Tract Community Farm, Albany, California, United States - DLSLW.R2 | ecosystem: Host-associated > Plants > Phyllosphere > Unclassified | place... | reverse complement strand
AATCAAACAAACTGATGTCCAAATCCTGGATATCTTCCTTCAGCTGCTTCTGCTCATAAACAGTCAAAGGCCTGCCTGACTTTCCTGTAATAGTGCCAGTGGCTCCTCCGTAATGTCCGCCGATAAACCAAACATCCAAAACCCAATTATCTTTTCTGCCTAGAAGCCATTGTGCACCAATCATCAAACCTACATTATTGGAATTCGTTTTTCCCGTGAATGCAATCGGGATTTTTTCACCTGAGACTGCTGGGTCTTCAGATTTATAATTATATGTCAAATTATCGATGGTGAAATGGGAATATCTGTAATATGGCGCAATGTAGAATCCGTGACCATAGCCTTTACCTAAGTAGATTCTTGGCTCCAAGGTAAAGTTGCTTCCGCCCATTTTTATATTGTTGATATTTTCGTCCTTAATGTACTCATCAACCAAAGGCACTTGCCCGGTTGGAATGAATCCATAAGAAACCTGCACACCAATTCGCTTTGTAATCGTTCTTTCGTAGGCAAATTGAAAATTTCTGAAAGCGACGGAAGTCAGATTGACTTTTATTAGATTTCTCTTTTGGTCTTGATTATCAGAATCAACTTCTTGAGATTTCACAACAAATGAACAAACGAACGTCAATGCAACCAATATCTTATTCATAACTATAACTTTTTATCAAATATATAAAATAATCAAGTTATTAATAATTTAATTTAAACTAATTGATTTGTAAATCTGAAAAATAAGCTCCCAGTTCTTTTCTCTGCTTCGTTGTGAGATTGGCTTTAGGATGATAGTTGATATAAGAAGGTAAAGGCATTTGTAAATCCCGAACACTGGAAACAGTTTTCTCGACCGCATTTTGCTTGAGCTCTTTATTATAGGTTCCCCATTCTGAAAAATTGAGATGCTCGCGACCTTCATTGATGTGGTCTTTTATCGTCCAGGAAATCGGAGCTACATAAGCGTAATTGGGATATTTGACTTCATTGGAATGACAATCGTAGCAGGCATTTTTTAAAATCGACTTGATGTTGGTCGGCGTGTTATAAATATCAACAAAGTTGTTGTGCTTATCAACGGCTTTGTTTTCTCTATCAACAGGAACAAACTGTATGGCTGCAAAAATAACAGCTATCCAAAAAATTATCTTTTTCAATTGGTTGGTTGTTCTTCAAGTGTTACATCCCAATTTTCATTAATCTCCCACATCGGACGAATATTGATTTTGGTAATTCCGTCTTTACTTCCTGCTTTTTTGAACAGATAAACATCTTCCGCCAACGTTTCATCTGCAAAATTGGCATTATCCCAAGTTCCGTTTCCATTATTATCTACCAAGATTCGTAATTTATAAGAACCAGGCTTTAGGTTAATGAATTTGACATCAGATTGGTCTGTATATTTCTGATAAACCACTTCATTTTTGTCATCAAGAAGCTGAATCCAGAATTTATGGTTAGGCAAATTAACAATATGTGCGCTAAAACTTCCAAAATCTTCCGGCTTTGCTAATTCGAAATCGAAACGGACACTTTCACTGGAACGATTGTAGAAAGATGCCACGGTATTTTTTGGAACCGTCAACTGGTACTTTTTCCCGGGTACGAAATTTGACTTTACAATCACTTGTGTGGAATCTAATTCTGAAATCCTGGCCGTGAAATCCTGACTTATACTATCGGACTGAAGTTTCCAGTTTTCAGGTTGGATTCTATTGATGATATAGTTGGACGAAAATCTAAAGTCCGTTTCCGGCGCTAGCTTATTTGTAAATGGATTGGCGATGGTCATCTCATCTTTTGCCGGTCTTTTGTAAAATACAGAAACCGTATCCTGCTTAGAATTGGTGTCGTAGGAAAATTTAATATTCTCGCTGACTGTTGCGCCAATGTTTTCTTTAATGGCGTCAAACCAAACTCTTACAGAATCGGATTTCGGCTTATGAGTAATTTTATAATCGGCAGGTTTTTCTCCGACTGCTTTTACAATTACTTTTTCCGGATTACCTTCGAAAGTCATTAATACACCTCCGGTCGTAGTCGCAATTTCTTTATATTTTACTGCTTTTTTCGATGGGAAAGTTCTCAGTTTCATTCCCGAGACACTCGCTTCCAGATTAATATCCTGTTTTTGAAACGCAACACTTTCTTTTCCCGAATCATAAATGGAATTGTTATTTTCATCATCAAAACCAACTATTCTGTATTTTCCTGGTGTCAGATAATTCAATTCAAAATAACCATCCGGGTCGGCTTTTGTGATATAATAAGGTTTTTGGCGATAGTTCATTGTATCTTTGACCTGATAAAGACCAACAACCATATTTCTTTCTTTACCTTCTGAGTTTTTTTCGCTTCCCAAAGCATCGGAAATAGTTCCGCTAATGTACAAATCATCCAATTTGTCGCCTGTAGAAAACGCAAAATTGAAATAAGGTAAAGGATTGCTTTCATTAAGGTCAACCACCGAGTTTCCAAAATTGAAATTATAAGTCGTGTTCGCCTGCAAAGTATCTTTCCATTCGATTTCCAGATATTTGTTTCCCATTGATGAAGGAATAATCTTGGAGTATTGAATCGGTGGCGAAATGATAAGATTTTTACTCACATCTTTCAACATTATATATTCATTGAAATCAATTCTCAGTTTTTTGATATCTCTTGGGACATTCACTCTCGTGGTATCGATATTGGAACCAATCATTTTTGGTGCGATAGAATCTTTTTTGCCACCAATAGGAGACCCAACTCTAGCACAACTTACCAAAACCAACGATGCAAAAAGCCAAAGAAGAAGCTGCTTCATTATTATATATAGATGTTTGAAATTAGATTTTAGAATTCGCCTAAAATCTTTCCGCAAAAATAAGCAAACTTTGAGATAAAATACTTTTGGGAATGGTAAAGTAAGTTAAATTGAAAACAAAAAATGAGTTTTAAAATTAAAACTCATTATAGATGTACTTCAAAATGTCTTTGTCCGTTTCGGTAATTGGGATTTTTCTACGTTCCATTGCTTTTTCTGCCACTTCGTAGGATTTTTCCAGCTTGAATTTCTCATCATCCTTCATTCCGCCCCAGGAAAAATTATCTACTAAATTTGGTGGAAAGCCAGATTTGAAAATATTGGACGCAACGCCGACAACTGTTCCTGTATTCAATTGAGTGTTGATGGCTGTTTTCGAATGGTCGCCCATTATCAGTCCACAAAATTGCAAACCCGTGTCGAGGAATCTCTTTTTTCTGTAATTCCAAAGTTTTACGGAAGCGTAATTATTTTTCAGGTTCGATGAATTGGTGTCTGCACCGAGATTACACCATTCTCCAATCACCGAATTGCCGACAAAACCATCGTGACCTTTATTCGTATAACCGAAAATCACAATATTATTGACTTCGCCACCCACTTTTGAATGCGGCCCAATGGTGGTTCCGCCATAAATTTTGGTTCCGAGATTGATTTTTGAATCCTCACAAAGCGCTAATGAACCACGAATGTTAGAACCTTCCATAATCTCGGCGTTTTTACCGATGTAGATTTTTCCGGTTTTGCAGTTCAGCGTACAAAATTCTATAACAGCGCCTTCTTCAATAAACAGATTCTCGCTATCGCCGATGAAACCGTTTGTTGAAGATAATTCCTGAGAAGTTCTACCTTCTGTCAACAATTTGAAATCGAAGTCGATGGCTTCATCATTGTAAGAAAAAATGTCCGTCGGTTTCTCAATAAAGAATAGTTTCTCGTGAATGTCTGTCATTTTATTGATTTGATTCAAAGAGAAATTTTCCATATTGATATTGGCTACCAAAACTTCATTTTCATAAACCAAAGCTTCGCCAGGCTGCAATTCCCTGATCTGTTTCAAAACTTCATCCGATGGGAAGAAATTTGGAACTATGAAGAGACTTTGTTTCGGTTCCGGCTTCTTGAATTTGTCCTGAAGATAATTTTCTGTGATGTAGAATACCTCATCGATATCCAAAAGTTTTTTCCATCTTTCGGAAAAAGTCAGGATTCCCATTCGCATTTCGGCAATTGGTCTTGTAAAAGTGAGCGGAAGAAAATCTTCCCAATATTGTGCGTCTGAAAATACGAGTTGCATTCTTTAAAGATATTAGATGTGAGATATTAGATGTTAAATGTTAGACAGAAGTAAAGAAAATCTAATTTCTAACTTCTAAAGTCAAATTTCCATCTCCAGCAAAAATAATAAAAAAAAGCCTCTCGGAAATCCGAAAGGCTTTGGTATTTTTAAAAAATCAACTAAGATTACTTAGAGAATTTTTTGTATTTGTTCATAAACTTATCAACTCTACCTGCAGTGTCAACCAATTTAGTTTTTCCTGTGTAGAAAGGGTGAGAAGTAGAAGAGATCTCCATTTTGATCAATGGATATTCTTGTCCTTCGAATTCAATTGTATCTTTCGTGTCAGCAGTAGATTTGCAAAGAAAAGTTTCTTCGTTACTCATATCTTTGAAAACTACTAATCTATAATTTTCTGGGTGTATGCCTTGTTTCATTTGGATATACTTTTTTTTAATTATGAAATGGAACCTTTCGGTCTCATTTTCAGAAGTTTTTAAATTTGTTATAATATGAGCATCGGACTAATGGATCCTTCAACTCTGGTTTTGAGGATGCAAAAATAGGAATTATTTTTTATTCTGCAAATTTTTTGCTATTAAAATTAAATTAGATAAATCCAAATCTGCACTTTATCAATTTTACAATAATAAATTCTTATCATTGTTGCTCTTGTAAATTTCTTTACATACTTTTAACCAAACTAAAAAATATTGAGAATCTATGGCAATACTTACTTACGAGAATTATACCACATCCGTAAAAACTTGGGCTCAGGTAAAATCTAACTATTCTGATATACAAAAAATTATATCTCCAGAACAAGTCTTCATCTTATCTCGCGAACAGATAGAATGGTTTGATAAAGAAAATGAAGAAGAAACTTATTTCCGTGTAGATATTGGCGTTTGGGAAAACAAATTATGTCTAATTTTAACGCCAAGAACAAGCGCTGGCGATGTGAAAACTTTAGATAATTATGAATATGCGCCTCTGCAATTCCTTGAAAGTGATCTTACCCTAAAACAGACCAAAACTTATACTGTAACCAGTACTTATACTCTGACAAAAGACTTGAGCAAAGGCAAAGAAGATTCTGACATTGATTTCCCGATTATGGACAAACCTGTAACCGGACAGCTAAAAGCCGTAGAAGAAATAGAGTCCTGGAAAGAGAATGCTATGGATTATCTGCAACGCGAATCTTTGGAGTTCAAGGGACAGCGTATTTTCCAAAGTTTCTATATTCCTAAAGCAGATCTTTTGCATGATAAAGAAAATATGCACGATGTTGTATGTGTTTTCGGTTTCAAATATTCTGCGGTTTATCAAAGGTTATTAGCAACATTAATTTTCGTGAGTAATGAAACTGGGGAGAAAATTGGTGCTCCAGGTGCTGTTTATGCAGTACAGGCCAATCCTTCCAACACCTATGACTGGACAAAACCTTGTCCTCCGGTTTGTCTAACTCCGTAACTAAAATGGAACAATTTTCTTTAATCTCCGGATTCTTATCCGTTATCTTATTGACAATTGCATTGATAATTGTAACAATTAAATACAATATTTTGACTCAAAATGAAAAATGGTATAGCTACTATATCATTTTCATTTTTTTTATAGAGTTTATGTCATATATTGTTTTCCCGTTACTAAAAATAACGTCGAACGCATTCTTTTATCCGGTTTATATTGCGGGAGAATTCTTTATCGTTACTGGGATATTTATCAAGAAATTAAATTTAGGAAAAAACACATTTATTTTTACTGGATTACTAAGTATATTCTTTTTAACAGCTGATAGAATTTTTGGAAATTATCAATACAATAATGATTACTCTAAAGCTATTTCAAATATTATAATTGTTATTCTTATTGGCTATTCCTTGATTCAGGATATTAAAAATGTTAAAAGCAAAAGTCGTTTTCAACTTATTGATAAAATGTTTTTTCTTTATTTTATAGTAAGTATATTTATTTTTATGCTGCAACATCAACTTGTGGAATTGCCTTTAGAATATTTTTCTGCCGTATGGGTTATTAATAATTTGATGGTTTGTATACTTTATGCTTTGTTAATTAAAACCTTTTTACAATTAAAGAAGTAAAAATCAATATCATTTTTCTGGTTGTGTTGATTATTGTTTTAATCATCATTATCTCCTTTATATTATTAGCGTACAAAACCTTTATTCAAAGAATTGTTGAGGAAAAAGATCTACAGTTTCAAGCCGAAATGGAACATCAGAAAGAACTGACTTTGGAAAACATTAAAGGTCAAGAAGATGAAAGGAAAAGAATCGCCATCTCGGTTCACGATGATATTGGAAACCGTCTCAATATTCTTTCACTTTGGCTCAATAATCTGGAACCGGAAAATCAGGAAACATCGAAGAAAGTCATTACATCGCAGATTACAGAACTGATAGATTCCACCAGAAATATCTCACATTCACTTTATCCTGTGAATTTGGAAAAACTTGGTTTGGTTTTATACCTGCAAGAGTTAGTGACCAATCTTTCTCAAAATATGAATCTGACATTGAACATCGATTCTAATTACGAAAAGAAAGATACTTTTACCGAGGTTCAGATTTACAGAGTCATTCAGGAGTTTACGACGAATGTTATCAAACATTCTAATGCGGATGAAGTAATCGTCTATATCAGAAATTACCGGAAATATTTGACAATGATTTTATCTGATAACGGAGAAAGTTTTGATTATAGTAAAGCCGGCAAAGGAATGGGACTTAAAAATATCGAGTCCAGAATCACTTCTGTGAAAGGTTTGTACAAATGGAAAAACACCATCGGAAAAGGAAGCCGGCTAATTATCAATATTCCTAAATAATCTATGATGAATGAAATTAAAATTGTTTTGGTTGATGATGAACAACTGATTCTGGAAGGTGTAAAAATGCTGCTTTCTGCGCAGGAAAATATTTCTGTAGATTTTATGGCTACAAGTGGTGCTGAAATATTAACTCATCTGGAAAACCTTGATCTGGATCATTTCCCGGATATTGCAATGGTAGATGTTCAGATGAAACCTATGGACGGCTTCGAGCTTGTAGAGATTCTGAAAAAAAACTATCCGAATCTGAAAATCATTATTCTTTCTTCTCATTACAAGAGCAGTGTTCTCGGGTATATGATAAAACTGGGCGTTTCGGCTTTCCTTCCGAAAAATTCCAGCAAGGCTGTTTTTATAGAAGGGATAGAAGCTGTTTACAAAAACGGAATGTACTTCACCAAAGAAGACCATCAGATGCTCAGCACTTATCTTAATTCTCCGGCAAGGAAAAAATCTCTTTTTGATAATGAAGAAACATTGACTGCAAGGGAAATAGATGTTGTAAAACTGATTTGTCAGGAAAAAACCAACCAGGAGATTGCCGATATTCTTTTCCTAAGTCCAAGAACCGTGGAAAGCCACCGCCAAAGGATTCTGGATAAAATCGGCGCAAAAAACACCGTCGGAGTTGTGATTTATGCAGTGGTAAATGAAATCCATACGGTTCCAATTAAGCTATAATTTCTAAAAATTCAGTATTTCTACGCTATTCCAATTTTGATTTTTGTTCTTTCTTTGACATAAGAAAACACTGAAAAAAAATTACCTTATGTCTTCTTCATTAGAAATCATCAATTCTACGGATTACAGCATCTCTGGCGAGGTGTCTTATATGACTGTTTTTTGTTCCAATCATTATTTTTTTGCGAAGCCTGATAGTAATTGGAAATCAGAAAAACGTGGAATATGCCCAATTATAGAGGTTTCTGCCATTATAAAAACGCCAAGGGGAATTTTTGTAGCTCAGCCTTATTTTTCTATGGGGACTTCTCAAAGCATATTTGAAGTTGTACAAATCAGAGAAAATGTTTTTAAGGTCAAGCGAATGAGAAAATCAAATATTGAAAAATCTGCAATTCTAAATACTTATAATCCTAATTTTTCGGAGAAAATTTAAAATCAACCAATCCATACTTTTTTTCAAGTCTCATCAATTTCTGATGGGGCTTTTTTTTGTAATTATGATAAGACTCGTAGAAATACCGAATCTAAATTTTGGTATTTTATACTCTATCTCTTTCCCAATACATATTGTTACTTTGGAGTATCAAAAAACAAAATATTAACTATAAAAAAACAATTTATTATGGAAGAGTACATTGGAATTATCAAATTATTTGCAGGAAATTTTGCACCTAGAGGTTTTCTGCTTTGTAATGGTCAGATATTAAGTATACAACAGTACACAGCATTATTTTCAATTCTAGGCACAAATTATGGTGGTAATGGACAGACAACATTTGCGCTTCCTGATTTGAGACAAAAATTCCCGATAGGCACCAATGATACAACAGGAATAGGAGTTCAAGGAGGTAACAAAACAATTACAATAGGAAGTCAGAATCTACCTAATCTTAGTTTAAGCCTAAAAGTTAGTAATGCAGATTCAACGACATCAATTCCCGCTTCCGATACTTTCTTATCTATCCCAGGATCTACTAGTGGAAGAGATTTTGTCCCAACATTAGGATTTTCTAATGCAGCTACTCCAAATCTTGTGACTATGAATCCTCAATCGGTTACATTAAATTCCACTAATACACCGATTGATATTACTCCTCCATCTGTGGCTTTGAATTACATTATTTGTGTTGAAGGAATATATCCGTCTCGCCCATAATAAAAATAAACAAAAACTAATAATCGTGAGAAACTAATAAAACATTAAAAGTTAGTTAGTTTAAATGAAATCGCCACTCAAAATTGAGTGGCGATTTTTTATTTATTCTTGAATTGATTAATTGCATTCACAGTAAAATCGGAAAGAACCAGATTCCCACTAATTCCGGCACGTTCTGCTAAAAGTTCATCCCAATGTTCTGTTCCTTTCCAGAAAATTTCTTTCAGTTGAGACATTGCTTCCGGATTTGAGTTTGCTAATTTCTCTGCCAAAACCTGAATCTCCGCATCCATTTCTTCCGGCGTGTCATAAACATCCTGATACATATTTTTTTCTCTCGCCCATTCAGCAGAATAAAATTCGGTTGCATTAATGGCTAATTGCGCAAAAGATGATGTTCCGATTTTCTTCTCAACAACCGGTCCGATGACGAAAGGTCCAATCCCAACAGCCAGTTCGCTGAGTTTGACTGAAGCGTTTTCTGTTGCAAAGGTATAATCCGCTGCACAGGCAATTCCTACTCCGCCGCCAACAGCTTTTCCGTGAATTCTGGCGATAATCAGTTTTGAGGATTTTCGCATTGCATTAATGACATTTGCGAAGCCTGAGAAAAAAGTTTTCCCTGTTTCGAAGTCTTGGATGGAAATTAATTCGTCAAAAGAAGCGCCAGCACAAAAGGCTTTTTCGCCACCACTTTTCAGGATGATGACTTTTGCATCGTCATTATTACTGAGTTTATTAATTTCTTCTACCAGGTTTTTAAGTTGCGAACTCGGCATCGAGTTGCTTTGCGGATGGAAAAACTCGATGGTTCCGATTCCGTTTTGTATTGTTGATTTTACGTAAGCTTCCATTTATGATTTAGTATTCATTTTTTGATTTATTTAGAATCATATTTAGTTTTATCTCGTCTTCCATCCCAAATAGATTGAACGATAATTTCTTTTTTATTGGCTTCATAAAAAATCAAATAATCCCTGACAATACTTACTCTAGTATTAGCATTACTTGTCTTTCTACCAATATTTGGATATTCCGAAATTAATTTTAAAGATTCGATAAATAATTTATTGAGTTTTATGCTGTAAGTTTTAGATTTATTTTTATTAATCCAATATTCTAAAATATCCTTACGCTCAACATTGGCTTTCTGAGTCCAGACTATTTTCCGTTTAGCCATTCTTCAATATCAGCATTTGCTTGTTTCTCGGATAAAATTTTTCCCCTCGAATATTCTTCTCGAGCTTCAGAAATTCTGTCTTCCTGTTTTTGATTTAATTCGAAAACATCTTCATTTAGTTCAAAATCAATCAGTTTTTTGATTTCTTTGATGATTCCGACTTCTTTCATTTCGGATATTTTATTGATTAAATCTAATTTTAATTCAGCGGTATTCATATCATTGTCGTTTATCCAAATTTACAAAAAATTATTCTTGATTCAATTTCTTGACCATCGTCAAAATCGTAGCAATCGCCACAGTTTCTCCGGTTTCGTCATAAACATCGACTAGCCAGCGGACAATTCCTTTGGCAATATCATCTTCGTCCCGTTTTTCCTGACTGATTTTTTCTTTGCAGGTAAACTTCACGCCAATCGTCATTCCTGGATAAACGGGTTTCACAAAACGGCATTCGTCCAAGCCATAATTTAATAGAACAGGACCTTTCCTCGGGTCAACAAATAATCCTGCCGCTTTGCTGAGAATGAAATAACCGTGCGCTACTCGACCTTCGAAAATCGTTCCTTCCAAAGAGGTTGCGTCCATGTGCGCATAGAAATTATCGCCGGAAACATTGGCAAAATTCGTAATATCAGCTTCTGTGACCGTATGTTTTGCCGTGATGTAAGTTTCACTGACTTTCAGTTCTTCAAAATATTTTCTGAATGGATGAACATTGTCCTCGAACTGTTTTCCGCCGTATTGATATTGTTGTGTAATATGGGTCAAAGTCGTTGGTGAACCCTGGATTGCCGTGCGTTGCATATAATGAAGAACGCCACGCTTTCCGCCCATTTCCTCGCCACCGCCAGCTCTTCCCGGACCGCCGTGAACCAGCATTGGCAGAGGCGAACCGTGACCTGTACTTTCTTTTGCGCAATCTGAATTTAAAATTAAAATACGTCCGTGCATCGATGCAGCTCCGATCACAAATTCTCTTGCAAAATCGTCATCAGCCGTTACAACAGAACAGCAAAGCGAACCTTTTCCCATTCTCGCCAACTCAATGGCCTCATCGATATTATGATAAGGGATAATCGTGCTGACTGGTCCGAAAGCTTCAATGTTATGGCAATCTGTATATTTAAAAGGGTCGGAATTAAGGAATAAAATCGGAGAAATGAAAGCGCCTTTGTTCTTGTCCGCACCTTTCACATCGAAATCGTCCAGATTTCCGAAAACAATTTCCTGAGTTTTGGATAATTCCTGAACCTTTTCGGAAACTTCCTTCACTTGGTCTTTATTCGCCAAAGCACCCATTCTCACACCTTCGACATTCGGATCTCCGATGATAATGGTGGAAAGTCTCTGTCCAAGTGCAATCTGAACATCTTCGACCAAATTGACAGGCACTAAAATCCGTCGAACTGCCGTACATTTCTGTCCGGCTTTGGTCGTCATTTCACGAACGGCTTCTTTGATGAACAAATCAAATTCTGCTGTTCCTTGTTTTGCATCTTCGCCTAAAACCATTGCGTTCAAAGAATCGGCTTCCAAATTGAAAGGCACAGATTCTTCAAGAATTCTCGGGTGAGATTTCAGCATTTTTCCTGTAGAAGCAGAACCTGTAAAGGTTACAACATCTTCACTGGTTACGCTTTCCAGAATTCCGTTGGCTGAACCGCAAATTAATTGCAGACTTCCTTCGGGTAAAATTTTAGAAGCGATGATTTCTTTAACCACAACTTCTGTCAAAAAACTTGTTGCTGTTGCTGGTTTCACGATTGCCGGAACGCCCGCCAAAAGATTAACTGCAATTTTCTCCAACATTCCCCAAACTGGGAAATTAAAAGCATTAATATGAATTGCAACTCCACGTTTAGGCGTACAAATGTGATGTCCGATAAATGTTCCTTCTTTCGAAAGTTTGACTGAATCGCCATCTATATAATAAGGTAAGTCCGGAAATTGTCTTCTTAAAGATGCATTCGAAAACAGATTTCCAATTCCACCTTCTATGTCAACCCAAGAATCAGCCTTGGTTGCACCAGTTGCCCAACTGACTTTGTAGAAAATATCTTTCTTTTCCATCAGATGAAAAGCAAGTTTCTTCAACATTAATCCTCTTTCCTGGAAAGTCAGTTTTCGAAGAGCAGGACCGCCTACTTTTCTGGCGTAATCCATCATTTCACCAAAATCCAAACCTTTGGAAGTCGCTGTTGCCACCAAATCGCCATTGATGGAATTATATAAAGCCTGCCCTTCTCCCTCTCCTTTTGTCCATCTGCCGAGCGCGTAATTTTCTAGTTGATTCATTTTTATTTGTATTAATAATAAAATATTTATGAAATGATATTTGGAGTAGGAAGCTTAACGGGTAACAGATATGCTAAACTTTGTTTAATATCACTAACACTTTTTGACTCTAATATATATTCAGGCAAACTTCTTTTTGTTCCAAAATTGAAAATTATATATTCCAAATAATAATCAAAAGAAGAATTATAATTGATATTTGTAGAATTCCAAGATGGACAACAAAAATGTATTAAACTTATTTCTGCACAATTTATCTTTTTTGTCCAAGTTTCATTATCAAGAAATCCTGTATTGTTTACTATTCTACCAACATAAAATTTTAATTCTAAATCTTCCCAATAAAACCAATCTAAATGCTGAGGCAATCTTACAGAGAAAGTTTGTTCGCAAGCTTTTCCAATATAAAGCAATGAGTTTTCGCCATATACTTTGTGAATACCGTAGACTTGATAAATTCCATAATCTACTGATGAATCCAAATTAAAAATTTCTTTTCTATTTAAAGGTCCTTCCCAATTAATAATAATTTCTTCCATCAGTATTCTATTTGTTTTAATTCATTATTAAAAAAATATAATACATATCCTCCATAATAATAAACAACTTCATATTTTAAGTTTTCACGGATTAATGTTTTTGTTTCATAAGGTTTTCCTAATGATTCATCACACATTGGTTTTGTCATTCCAACTTCAACTTGATTTTTCATTATTGAAGTTGCTATTTTCTCACCATATTTTATCTTGAGATTTTTAAATTTTTCTAATTTTTCTTGTTGTTGCTTTTCTTTAAGTTTTTGTGTCGTTTTTTGTTGTTCTAACTTTGCTAATTTAGAATATTCAATTTCTTTTAGGTAATCATTATATTCTATTATTCTGTTTTTATCTCTAAAAAAAACTTTGCTAAATTCTTTTTCATCAACTGCAAATTTTTTATTATCAGTTGTTGTTAAAACTATAAAAGGATGAAATGAAAATCTTCTGTGATATAAATCTTTTTTCTCTCTCGAATCTTCATTAAAAGAATCCTTTAAGTCATAAACCGCATTATTACGTAATAACTCAACTTTTGAATTTAAGACGTCTCCATTTTTTAATGTTATCCTACTATCAGTTAATAAATCTTTTAAATCTAAATCATTATAAGCTCCTGCTACTCCATTATGTGTTAAATAAATTAATTTCTTTCCATCTAGAATCTCCTTTAAAAAATTAAAATGAGGTAAGAATAAGATATTACTATCTAAATCTTCAACAAATACAGTATCATTTGTTTTTTTATTTAAAATTTCCCAAACTTTCCCCCTAATAGAATATTCATCTTGATATTTGTTAGAACCCTCAAGATATGTTATCCTATTTATATCTGATGAATAATCTAATTTATCACCAACTAAATGTTTTGGAAACATATAATTGTAATCGAGAATTTTATATTCGTCAGTGTATGTTTTTAGGGAGTCATTCACTACATCGTCATATTTCAAGTAAGTTTTCGCATTTCCTTCATTACATTTTTTACAAATAGGATTATAAATCTTTGTTAAAAATGTTTTATCGCCAAAAATATATTTCTTAGTGACTTTATTTTCTAATATTTGAGGTTTACCAAGAAAGTAGAAATCATATCCAATATATTGTTTGTAATAATTTGATAAATCTTTCGCTTTTTTTTCTGATTTCATATAATATTCCAATGCATCATCAGGAAATAACTCACTTAAATTGCCCAAAAACTCAGACTTTCCGTCGTATTTAAAAGTCTTTGTTGCAGTATCTCCAACTTTTTTTACTTCAGTAAATGTTATCTGACTTTTACAAACGACTGAAAGTAATAAAAGAAATAATAATTTTAATTTCATATAGATTGTGTTTTCTATAACTAATTAAACCCGCTCAATTACCACCGCAAAACCTTGTCCCAAGCCAACACACATTGTTGCCAGGGCATATTTTTTATTTTGGTTTTGAAGTTCATACATCGCAGAATTCAGGATTCTTGCGCCACTCATTCCGAGAGGATGTCCAAGCGCAATCGCGCCACCGTTTGGATTAATTCTGGAATCGTTGTCATCCAATCCCCAAGCTCTGATGCAGGCCAAACTTTGTGCGGCGAATGCTTCATTCAATTCAATAATATCAATATCATTAAATGTCAACCCTGCTTTCTGCAATGCCAATTCTGATGCTTTTACAGGACCGATTCCCATCAATCTTGGTTCAACACCGACAACCGCGCTGGAAACGATTCTTGCTTTTGGTGTTAATCCAAATTCTTTAATCGCATTTTCCGAAGCTAATAAATTAACCGCTGCGCCGTCATTCAATCCGGAAGCATTTCCTGCGGTGACTGTGCCTTCTTTTTTGAAAGCGGTTCTCAGTTTTGACAAGTCTTCCAGAGTTGTATCGTTTTTCGGGAATTCATCCTTATCGAAAATCAAATCTTCGCCTTTTCTTTGAGGAATATTTACGGGAACAATTTCCTGAGACAACCTCCCGTTTTCCTGAGCAACTTTAGCTTTCTGCTGAGAATTAAAGGCAAACAAATCCTGGTCTTCACGGGAAATTTGGTCACGTTCAGCCAGATTTTCTGCTGTTTCACCCATTGCGTCTACGCCGTACATTTCTTTCATTTTCGGATTGATAAATCGCCAGCCGAAAGTCGTATCATATATTTTCGCATCGCCACCGAACGGATTTTCGGATTTTGAAATCACCAATGGTCCGCGCGTCATATTCTCAACACCGCCGGAAATCATCAAATCGGCATCGCTAACCTGAATCGCTCTTGCTGCATTAATTGCTGCTGACAAACCCGAAGCGCACAGTCTATTCACGGTTTCGCCCGGAACGTGATAATCCAAACCGGAAAGCAACGCCGCCATTCTTGCGATATTTCTGTTGTCTTCGCCAGCTTGATTGGCGCAACCTAAAACGACGTCGTAGATTTTACTTTGGTCAATGTTTGGATTTCTTTCCAATAATTTTTTGATGACAAAAGCCGCCATATCATCGGGACGAACGGAAGATAAACTCCCTTTCAGTTTTCCGATTGGCGTTCGGATGCCGTCTATTATATACGCGTTGTTCATTTTTTATGATTGATTAATGATAATCGATTAATTATTGTCTTCGACTCCGTTCAAACTGACATTGTTTTAGAACTTTGTCACGCTGAGCGGAGTCGAAGTGTTTCTTTATACTTAATTATAGAATTTTCTATTTTGTCTTACTAAGTTTCTGATAATCGGACTGCATCGGTAACGGTCTTCGTGGTAGAAATTATAAAGTTCGTCGAGTTTGTTCTGAAGATTTTCTAATCCAAATTCATCTGCCCATTTCAATAAACCTTTGGGATAATTCACGCCTTTGGTCATTGCCAAATCGATGTCTTCTGCGGAAGCGATGTTTAAGAAATAGGCGTCTGCGGCTTCATTCATTAGCATTACTAAGATTCTTTTGAATATTAATTCTAATAAGTCTGGGTTTTCATTTGGTTTAGGTTGTTCTACATTTTGAGAATAATCATAGAATCCTTTTCCAGACTTTCTTCCAAAATATCCTGCTTCAAATAATCTTTTTTGCGTGAAAGATGGCTTGAATTTCGGGTCATAAAAGAATTCTTTAAAGACACTTTCCGTCACTCGGTAATTCACATCGTGACCAATGAAATCCATTAATTGAAATGGCCCCATTCTGAATTCACCTAAACTCGTCATCGCAAAATCAATCGTTGTACAGTCAGCGGTTCCTTCTTCCAAAATTCGGATTGCTTCACCATAAAAAGGTCTTGCAACACGATTGACGATAAATCCAGGAGTATCTTTCGCAATAACCGGCAATTTCTTCCAGCTTTCTACTAACACTTTCGTTTTCAAAATTAGATCATTATCCGTCTGTACAGCAGGAATAATCTCTACCAAAGCCATCAGTGGTGCAGGATTGAAAAAGTGAATTCCAATCACTCGACTCGGTTTTTCACAAGCCGATGCAATAGAAGCAATCGATAAAGATGACGTATTGGTTGCTAAAATGCAATCTTCGGAAACCAGACTTTCCAGCTTTTGGAATAAATCTTTCTTGATTTCCAAATCTTCAACAATCGCTTCGATGATTAATTCGGAATCTTTCAGTTCCGATAATTTATCGCTCAGTCGGATATTATCAAAATAAGTTTCCGCTTCTTCGAATGTCATTTTTCCTTTTTCGGCCAATTTCTGAAACTGCGCTTCGAGATTTTGTCCTGCTTTTTCTACGGCAAGTGGATTACTGTCGTACAACAAAACCTCGTTTCCTGCTGTTGCCAAAACCTGTGCTATTCCGCTTCCCATTGCGCCGCTACCGACTATTCCTATTTTCATTTTTTATAAAATGTATATTTTTAAACGCAAAGTGCGCAAAGTTTTTATTAACCACTAATCGTTTTTAAGTTCGCAAAGGCGTTAGCACTCAGCAAAGAACAGATAATTCCTTTCATTTAATCTAACAACCATCAACTAAGTCAATGACATTTAAAATAATCAAAAGGTTCTCTGCAATCATCGCATTGATACAATGCTTTGCAGGCTGTGGAACCAAATTGACTTACCAAATGGGTGTGTTTTGAACTGCAAAGAGGACATTCTACCTCATCTGTTTTTGAAAATAGTTCATTACTATTTTTTGAGTAGACTGGTGGTGCAATGCCGTATGCTTTCAGTTTTTGTTTTCCTTCTTCCGTCATCCAATCGGTTGTCCAAGCCGGACTCAATTGATTGGTTATTTTGATATTGTTGAAACCTTTTTCAATCAGTTTCAGTTTAATCGACATATTAATAAGCGATGTGGCGGGACAACCGGAGTATGTTGGTGTCACTACCACTTCGATTTCATCTTCATTGATATTGACATCGCGAATGATTCCCAAATCCAAAAGATTGAGAACGGGAACTTCCGGGTCTGGAACTTCCTTTAAGATTTGCCATATGTCGTTTTCTGTGATTACCATTCCATATTAGGATAAGTGCGTTGCATTATCTGCATTTCTGCTAAGATGTAACCCATTTTCTCGGTGTGTTTTCCGTCTTTTCCGCCTGTCAGTTTTCTTGATTTTTCGAAGTCGATTGATAATGTTGCTTCACTAAGGATTTCCAGAACTTTGGTTTCCCATTTGGTTCGGAAGGTTCTGATGTCGGGGATGATTTTTTGTTCAATTAATTCTGATTCCCAGTTTGTCGGAATGAACATTTCGTCTGTAAAATCTACCAAATCATTGACTGATTTCTGAATTTTGCTGTGACTTTCTTCTGTGCCGTCGCCTAGACGAATCATCCATTCACTGCTCCATTTCAAATGATAAGTCACTTCTTTTAGAGACTTTTCTGCGATGGAAGCGAGTTTCAAATCGGAATGGTGTTTCAGTTCTGTCAACAATAGATGATGATAGGCATCGAAGAAAAACTGTCTCGCAATCGTGTCTCCAAAATGTCCATTTTCTTTTTCTACCAATAGTAGATTCTTGAATTCACGCTCATTTCTAAGAAATGCCAAATCATCTTCGGTTTTTCCTTCGTTCTGAATCTCTGTAGCATATTGATAATAGTTGGAAGATTCTCCCAGCAAATCCAAAGCGATGTTTGACAAGGCAATATCCTGTTCCAAGACAGGTCCTTTTCCGCACCATTCGCAAAGACGCTGTCCGAGAATCAGGCTTGTATCCGCGAGATGCAAGAGATAATTAAGCCAGTTGTTTTTATTGTTATTCATTTTATTTTAAACGCAAATTGCGCAAAGTTTAAATTCTAATTTTTGCTTCTGTAAGTCCTTCTGGGAGTGGCTTACAAAACGTCGAAGGTTTACTTAAAACGTCGAGACGTTTTGACTAACTCGTCGAAAGGTTTTGGGTAAAAGGTCTCGACGTTTTTTTCGCAACCTTTCAACTACATATTCTTCACCTCTTCCGGAACGTGGTAAAACGTCGGGTGGCGGTAAACTTTGTCTTCCGAAGGTTCGTAAAACGCCTCTGAATCGTCGGGGTTTGTGGCGTGGATATGCTTGGATTCTACGACCCAAATGCTGACGCCTTCCATCCTTCTGGTGTAAACATCGCGTGCATTTTGGATTGCCATATCAGCATCCGCAGCGTGGAGACTACCGACGTGCTTGTGGTCGAGACCTTGTCTGCTTCTGATGAAAACCTCCCAAAGTGGCCATTCTGTATTTTGCATAATATTTCAGATTTGAGACGGATAGATTAGAGATAATAGACTTTCATCTTCCGGCTTATATTAAACTGTTTTTCTATTTTGTTCCTCTCTTAATTTTCTTTTTTCGTGGTAAGCAGTGGCGGCTTCTCGTACCCAAGCGCCATCATCGAAGGCTTTTTTGCGGGTTTCGACACGTTCTTTGTTGCAAGCGCCGTTTCCTTTGACCACTTTCCAGAACTCATCCCAATCGATTTCTCCGAATTCGTAATGTCCTGTTTCTTCATTGAATTTTAAATCCGGGTCGGGAATCGTCAAGCCCAGATATTCGGCCTGAGGAATGGAAACATCTACGAAACGCTGTCTCAGCTCGTCATTGGTGAAGCGTTTGATTCGCCATTTCATTGAGAGTTCTGTGTTTCCGGATTCGGCATCTTTGGGTCCGAACATCATCAAAGTTGGCCACCACCAGCGGTTGAACGCATCCTGAGCCATTGCTTTCTGCTCCGGCGAACCTTGAGCCAATTTCATCATCAATTCGTAACCTTGTCTTTGGTGGAAACTTTCTTCCTTGCAAATCCGAACCATCGCTCTGGCGTAAGGTCCGTACGAAGCGCGACAAAGTGGCACTTGATTAAGAATCGCAGCACCATCTACCAGCCAGCCAATTGCGCCCATATCTGCCCAGGTCAAAGTCGGATAATTAAAAATACTGGAATATTTGGCCTTTCCGGAATGTAAATCGTTGATAGTTTCGTCCCTCGTAACGCCCAAAGTTTCGGCGGCGCAATAGAGATACAAACCGTGGCCAGCCTCGTCCTGAACTTTTGCCAGAAGGATTTTCTTTCGGTTCAAAGTCGGGGCGCGCGTAATCCAGTTGGCTTCTGGCAACATTCCTACAATCTCGGAATGGGCGTGCTGAGAAATCTGACGAATCAAGGTTTTTCTGTACGCGTCCGGCATCCAGTCTTTTGGTTCGATGCGGATTTCGTTGTCTATTTTATTCTGAAAATGTTCTTCTAAATTGATTTCTGTTGTTTCCATAATATTTTGGTTTTAATGGAATTTATTTAAACGCAAAGAGCGCGAAATTTAAATTTATTTTGTCATTTCGTAGGAATCTCAACGGTTTAGATTGACTTCGTCGAACCACTTCGTTAGGTTTCCTACGGAATGACAAATGTGGTGGTTATAACTTAATCTTGTTTTACATCGAATCTGCAGCCCGACTTGAGCGGAAATCCTTTTTTGCGTGTACTTCGAGTTCTATTGAAACTGAAATCATCTTGCAAAAAAGATTGGGAGCGGAAGGCGGAAATAGCTGCCATAATTATTATTTTATTTAATATCAAAATTTACAACTACTTCCTCTGACCTCGGATGCGCCTGGCAAGAAAGGATAAATCCTGCGGCAATCTCGTCTGGTTCCAAGGAATAATTGATGTCCATCACGACTTCGCCTTTTTCCAGTTTGCATTTGCAAGTGGCGCAAACACCGCCTTTGCAGGCGTAAGGCAAGTCGGCTCCGTTTTGCAAAGCAGCGTCCAGAATGGTTGGACCGTGGTAAGCTAAGTCTAATTTCAAAGCGGTCGCATCCAACTTGACGGTGACTTTGCTAAATACGTCATCCGATTTATTGATTGCCGATTCGTGTTCTTTTTTCTTTTCGGCAGAAGCTGCGCTGAAGAATAATTCGAAATGAATCTTCTTGGAATTCACGCCAGAACTGACCAAAGTGTCTCTCACGCCGAGAATCATTTCTTCTGGTCCGCAAAGGAAAACCTCATCTATTTTCTCTGCCGGAATGATATTACTAAGGAATGATTTTGCTTTTTCGGAATTGATTCTGCCACTCAACAAATCGGCATCAGCAACCTCACGGCTGAGAATGTGATAAATGCTGAGGCGTTCCATAAAACGATTTTTCAAAGCTTCGATTTCTTCTTTGAAGATGATGGTAGCTTTGTTTTTATTCCCATAAATTAGAATGAACTGGCTTTGAGGCTCGTTTTTCAAAACTGATTTGATGATGGAAATAATTGGCGTGATTCCACTGCCTGCAGCAAAAGCAACGTAAGTTTTTTTGTTTTCGGGATTCAGTTCTGTGTAGAATTTCCCCATTGGAGGCATTACTTCCAAGACGTCGCCTTCTTTCAGGTTTTCATTCATAAAAGAAGAGAACAAACCTTCGGGAACTTTTTTCACAGCGACTTTCAATTCGTTTTCGCACGGACTGGCACAAATCGAATAAGAGCGACGCAACTCTTGTTCGCCATTCATTTGTCGGAATGTCAAATATTGTCCTTGTGTGAATTTGAATTGTTCTGATAATTCTACAGGAACATCAAAACTTATAGAAACACAATCTGGTGTTTCTTTCTTGATTTTTTTTACTCGTAATGGATGAAATGTTGTTGACATTCTTATTTAATTTTTTGAACACAAAGTGCACAAAGATTTTTTCATATACTAACTGCTTTAAGGTTCGCAAAGGCGTAAAACTTAACAAAGCTTACAATCTAAACATCTATCATCTATTATCCTGCAGAACTCCCGTCATTAATAAAGTTTTCAAATCTTCCTCCAATTCCTGCGGTGTAATTTCTCGACTTGGTTTGTACCATAATTCTATCCATCGGATTGAAGATAACATTGTAAACAAAGCGACAGAAACATTCATTTTTTTGAATTCTCCACTTTCCATTCCTTGTTCTATGATATTTGCAAAACTTTTTTCGTAGGACTTTCTGGTTTCTTTATATTGATTCTTCTTCTCTTCGCTTAAATATTTCCAGTCGTTGTTCGCCACAGAAACTGATGCTGCATCTTCGATAATCAGTTGAACGTGAAGGCCGATGATGGCATTCAGTTTTTCCTGAAAAGTCTGGTTTGTATTTTCGATTTCCTGAAGTTGGGAAATATATTGGTTGGCAATTTTGAAGCAAATCAGTTCAAGGATTTCGTCCTTGGATTTGATGTGGTTGTACATACTTGCCGCTTCCATTCCTACTTTTTCAGCCAAGTCACGCATACTGGTTCCGCCGAAACCTTTCTCTTTGAAAAGCATTGCGGCTTCGAATAAAATCAATTCTTTTTTATTGATTTTGATTTTTTTATCTGTAATTAAATCTAATTCCATTGTTATTAATCTTATTTTTTGAACGCAAAGTCCACAAAGATTTTTTTTGACATTATTGAAGATATTTTAAGGTTCGCAAAGGTGTAAAACTCATCAAAGCAATACAACCATCAACTGACAACTAAAAACAATCAACCAATTAATATTTCAACAATTGTTCTATTTCTTTTATTAATTTGTCTGTGTTTGGCAGCATTTCTTTCTCCAATTCTGAATTGATAGGAATCGCAGGAAGGGTTTTTGCACCAACCACTTTTACCGGAGCGTCAAGATGTCTGAAACAATTTTCATTGATTCTTGCTGCTAGACTTTGAGCGAAACTATTATTAACAGGTTCTTCTGTCAAAACGATGCAACGGTTGTGCTTCTTTACACTTTCGAAAACTCGGTTTTCATCTAAAGGTGCGAGCGTTCTTAAATCTATAATTTCAATTTGATTATCAAATTCTTTTGCAGCATTCGAAGCCCAATAAACGCCCATTCCGTAAGTGATGATGGTCAACGTTGGTTTATCTTTTTGATTTTCGCAAAGCAAAACTTCTCTCGCTTTTCCAAATGGAATGATGTAATCTTCGTCTGGTTCTATAGTTTTTGCATTTTCTGTGCCTTCGATTTTTGACCAATACAATCCTTTGTGTTCCAACATTACGACAGGATTTGGGTCGTAGAAAGCAGCTTTCATCAAACCTTTCAAATCTGCGCCTGTTGAAGGATAAGCGATTTTGATTCCTTTGATATTGCACAAAACACTTTCCACCGAACTCGAATGATATGGTCCGCCACTTCCATAAGCGCCAATCGGAACACGCAGAATCATCGAAACCGGCCATTTTCCATTAGACAAATAATAACTTCTGGAAACTTCGGTGAATAATTGATTCAGTCCTGGCCAAATGTAATCGGCGAATTGAACTTCGACAATCGGTTTAAGTCCGACCGCGCTCATTCCAACTGTTGAACCGACAATAAACGCTTCCTGAATCGGTGTATTGAAAACTCTTTTTTCACCAAATTGTGCAGCCAACGTAATAGCTTCACGGAAAACACCGCCTAATCTTAATCCAACATCTTGTCCATATAATAAGGTTTCCGGATGTTTGCTCATCAATTCTCTGATGGCGAAAAGCGCACAATCGACCATTACCGTTGGGATTTTTCCGCTTGGGGAACGTTCTCCTTTTTCTTCGGTAATTGGTGTTGGTGCAAAATCGTGTTTGTAAGCGTCTTCCGGTTTTGGGTCTTCTGCTAAAACAGCGTTTTCGAAATCGGTTCTTACGAGTTCAGCAACTTCTTTTTCTATGGTTTCAACTTCAGAATCTTCTATGCTGAATTCTAAAAGTTGATTTCTTAATTTGATTAATGGGTCATTCTTGGCACATTCTTCCAAATCATCGCGGTACCATTCTTTTCTTACGCCAGAAGTGTGATGATTTAACAATGGAACTTTTGCGTGAATCAACATTGGTCGGCGTTCTTCACGAATGATTTTGATGCATTCTTTGACGGTTTCATAAGACTTAATAAAATCTGTCCCATCAATAGTTCGGGTTTCGATACCGTTGAAACCCTGCATATATTTTGTGATGTCTTGTGCTCGGATTTCGTCCGCGCTGGCGGATATATCCCATTCGTTGTCCTGAACCAAATAAAGAATCGGCAATTGTTTCAAGGCTGACATTTGGAATGCTTCGGAAACTTCGCCTTCTGTGCAACTTGCGTCGCCAAGTGAGCAAACTGCGATTGGTTTTTCGGCAAAGTTTTCAGCGATTCCGGTTTCTTCTTTGTATTTCATTCCCATTGCGATTCCGGTAGTTGGGATGGCTTGCATTCCTGTTCCGGAACTTTGGTGGATGATTTTCGGGAAATCGTCGCGTCTTAAACTTGGATGTGCATAGTAAGTTCTTCCGCCGGAAAATGGGTCGTCTCGTTTTGCTAAAAGCTGAAGCATCAATTCGTAAGGCGTGATTCCGATTCCAAGTAAAATTGAATCGTCTCTATAATAAGGACTCACAAAATCCTGTGGCAACAACTGCATTCCCAAAGCGAGCTGAATCGCCTCGTGTCCGCGGGAAGTGGCATGAACGTACTTCGAAGTGATTTTTTTTTCCTGCTCGTACAAATCGGTCAAAGTTTTTGCCGTAAACATCAAACGATAGGCTGACTTGAGTAAATCAGTCAAAGAAATTTCTTTGTTTAAAAAATGCCTTTTGGTCATTTCCATATTTAAACATTTGACATTCAGATATTTAATTCTAATATTGAATTATGAATGCGATTTAAACAAACTTACGCATTTTTATTTAACTAACAAATGTTAGTTAGTTTTTTTAACTTCGAGATGAGAAAATGGATAATGGCGCAACTTTCAACAATATTCCTGGTTTGCGAAGCGTACCCCGACCTGAGTAGAGTTCATTTTTTGCAAATGCTTCGTTTTCAATTTGTGGAAAATTTTTAGCAAAAAATAGCGTGAACGGAGGGCGGATGAAGGCACCCAAATTAAAATAAATACCGAAATATTGTCTTACTTATAAAATAAAAATTTAAATTTTGTAGTTTTGAAGATTAAACCATTTAAATGAAACTAAAAATATTTCTTGGCATCGCATTCTGGTCGCTTTTGCTTTTGGCAGGCTGTAACCGCGATGATATTACTTTTGATTCCCCTACTCAACTTTTGAGATTCTCTACCGATACCGTTTTTTGCGACACCGTTTATAACCAAATGCGTTCGGAAACCTATGCCGTGAAGGTTTATAATAATGAAAACAAAGACGTTTTGATTCCAAGAATTGCGCTGGAAAGTGGAAGTGGTTCTCTTTACCGGATTAATGTGGACGGAAAAGTGGGAACAAGTTTCGAGAATGTAGCTTTGAGAAAAAAAGATAGTCTTTATGTTTTTGTAGAAATTGCGCCGGTTGCCAATGCTCCGGAAGCTATTGCTGAAGACAAAGTGGTTTTCAACACGCCAGCTGGCGAACAAAAAGTAACGCTTCTTTCTGTAGTTCAGGACGCAGAATATTTTATTAAAACCGATACAAATCCAAACATCATTTCTGAAAATACGACTTGGACAAAAGACAAAGTGAAAGTAATTTTTGGAGATTTGACTATTGCCGAAGGTAAAACTTTGACAATGGAAAAAGGCACAAAAGTCTATTTCCGAAAAAACAGCGGAATGAACTTTGCGAAAAATTCGGTTCTTGATGTGAAAGGTTCTCTGGGCGAAGAAGTAATTTTCCGAGGCGACAGAAGCGACACCAAATATGATACTTTGCCAGCCAACTGGAACGGAATCACAATGGATGAAGCTACAGTTTTGAATATGAATTATGCCAGAGTTTTTGGTGGAAACGTTGGTCTTCAACTAAAAAATAATAATAACGCAACAATCAACAATTCGATTTTCCATACTTTCCAAAATGCCGGAATCTATGGAATCCATTCCAAATTGACAATGAATAATGTGGTGATGAACAACTGTGGTGAAGCTGATTTGGCGATTGCCGGAAGCGGAACTTACAATGTCAATTATTCTACATTAGCGAATTATTGGAATCTTAATTCTTCTATGTCCGCTTTAGGAATTTTCGCAAGCAATACTTGGGAAAACGAAAAGGGCGAGTTAGAGTCCGGTTTGGTAACTTTGGCGGTCAAAAATTCCATTATTTACGGTGACACTTTGGATTTAGTTTCGCTGAATAATAATTCTGCTGGAACGCCAATCAGTGCACGTTTTGATAATACATTATTAAAATTAAGTTCTAACACGGCATTTACACCAGTTGGTACTGACATTATCAAAAACGAAGATCCGAAATTCCAAAATTACTTCACTCAGAAAATGAATCTGAGAGTGAAAGCTGATTCGAAAGCAAGAGGAAAAGGTACAAATCTCAATACCAATGTTACAGCTACAGATATTGTTGGAAATACAAGAACTTATCCTGCAACTTTAGGCGCTTATCAATAATGGAAATCACAACACTCCAAAATCAGGTTGATGAATGGATCAAAACCATTGGCGTCCGCTATTTCAATGAGTTGACGAATATGGCAATGCTGACGGAAGAAGTTGGCGAAGTTGCCAGAATCATCGCCAGAAGATATGGCGAACAATCTGAAAAAGAATCTGATAAATCCAAAGATTTGGGCGAAGAATTGGCTGACGTTCTTTTTGTAACGCTTTGTTTGGCGAATCAAACCGGAACTGATTTGCAATCGGCATTCGATAAAAAAATGAAAATCAAAACTGATAGGGACAAAGACCGACATCAGAATAATGAAAAATTAAAATAATTGTACAACGTATTAATGTAAAATGTATTCACGAATTTGAATCATTAATACTTTAATACGTTTTACATCAATACAGAAAAATGATATTAAAAAAATCAGAATTAATCGATAACAAAGAAATCCAAATTACCGGTTCGAAAAGTATTTCGAACCGTCTTTTGATTTTAGGGAAATTGTTTGGGAACATTGATATGCTCAATCTTTCCAACTCTCAGGACACCACTTTATTGAAAAAAGCTTTGGAATCCGACTCCGAAACCATTGATATCCATCACGCCGGAACGGCGATGCGGTTTCTGGCTTCCTACTACTCCATTTTTGAAGGCAGAAAAACCATTTTAACAGGTTCTGACAGAATGAAAAACCGACCAATAAAACCTTTGGTAGACGCGCTTCAGTCGCTTGGTGCGAACATTACTTATCTTGAAAAAGAAGGTTTTCCGCCATTGCAAATCGTCGGAAAAAAGCTTGAGAAAAATTTGGTTAAAATTTCAGCCGATGTTTCCAGTCAGTTTTTGACCTCTTTAATCTTAATCGGAGGAAAATTGGAAAACGGATTAACCTTGGAATTGGAAGGAGAAATCACATCACGACCTTATCTGGAAATGACTTTGAAAATCCTAAGTGAAATCGGAATCAAATCTCATTTTGCAGAAAACAGAATCGAAATAGTTTCTCATAAAAACCACATCAGAACAGAACATTATGAAGTGGAAAGCGACTGGTCTTCAGCTTCTTATTTTTATTCTTTATGTGCGATTGGTAGAAAATCAATCACGTTGAAAAGTTATCATACATTGTCTTTGCAAGGCGACAGCGTTATTAAGGAAATCTACTGGAAATATTTCGGAATCAATACGGTTTCGGATTATGCAGAAAACTCAATTACACTTTTGCCGGAACCAGCTTTCGAATATCCGGAATTAATCACTTTGGATATGAACGATTGTCCTGACATTGCGCAAACGCTTTGTGTAACTGCAACGGCGTTGAAAATCCCTTTCGTCATTACAGGACTTCACACTTTGAAAGTAAAAGAAACTGACCGATTGGTTGCGCTTCAAAATGAATTATTAAAAATCGGTGGGAAAACGCACATTACGGTTGAGAAAATTGAGTCTTGTGAATTTATTGAACCAGGCGACAATATTTCTATTGAGACTTATAACGACCACAGAATGGCAATGGCTTTTGCGCCGTTTGCTTTGGTTAAGGAATTGAATATCGAAAATGAAGATGTAGTTGAGAAATCTTATCCTGAGTTTTGGGAGGATTTTTACAAGATAACTACGAATTAATTTTAATGAAAAAGCATGTTCTCTTTTTATTGTTTCTCATTCCTGTAAGCATTTGGTCACAATATCTTTTGCCAAATGAGGAAATCATCTACTCTTTCGAAACAAAGAATGGAAATAAAATGACTTTGGTTAAAGATAAAAACAACCAATATATTCAGTACCGTTTTGGAACACAACAGAAAATTGAAATAGAATTTCCAAAAGAGAGAACAAAGGACAGTTGGAAAAAATTTCACTACAATTCTTATTGGCGCGGTGGCGGTATTGCAAATGCCGGAATGGAAGTGGATAATTTACAATTCAAAAATGATGGTTATGGATATTTACTTTTCCGGACTTATCACGCAGAAGGTGAAGTTTACTCTGCCGGAATAATCATTACCGATAAAAAAGGAAAAGAAACACGGATTATTGGAAACTACAAAACTGTTAAAGGTTGCATCTGTAATTTACAAGATACCGGTATGATCGAAATTGAAGATATTGGATTAAGTTTTTAACCTGTAATCAATGAAAAAACCTCTCTCTTTTTTAGTCATATTTCTCTTTACATTTTCATATTCTCAGGAATTGAAAGATTTTACCATCCCAAAAGGTTACGAGAAAATCCTAGAAACAAAAGGCGATTTGGACAAAGATGGAAAAGAGGAAACAGTTACCGTTTTTAATACCGATAAAATCATTAACAACATTTCGCAAGGATTGGAAAGGAAACTCTACATTCTGAAAAATATCAATGGCAAATTAAAGGTTTGGAAAGAACATTCTAATCTGCTTTTCGACAGCAGAGAAGGATTTTACCCGGAAAGCAATGAGTTGGAATTGAGTATTAAAAATAATTGTTTGATAATATTCCAATCTTATTTTTCAAATTCCAGACATACTGTAACTTCAAAAAATACATACAGATTTCAAAACGGCGATTTCTTTTTGATTGGCGCAATGGTTAATTTTGATGATACCTGCGAATTTAATTTCTCTAATGAAGTCAATTTTTCAACCGGAAAAGTCATCGTAGAAGAAACATATTCTGAGTGTGACAGCGGTTACGAAAGAGAAATTCCGAAAAATTATTATAAAGAATTCACGTATAAAATTCCCAAACTCATCAAAATGAAAGACTATAAAATGGGAGAGAACGAAATCAAAATTCCTAATTCAAAAAAATCATTTTATTACTAAATGTCAAAAACAATCATCATCACAGGCGCATCATCCGGAATTGGATTGGCCTTGGCAGAATATTTCGGGAAGAAGGGTAATAAAGTTTACGGGCTTAGCAGAAAATCTGTAAGTTCGGATTATTTCGTCTCAATTCCGACTGATATTACCGAAAAAGAACAAATTGATAATGCCATTTCTGAAATCCTGAAAACAGAAACCAAAATTGACATTTTGATTAATAACGCCGGAATGGGAATGGTTGGTGCAGTGGAAGATTCTACGAAAGATGATATTTCGAGATTATTTAATCTTAATTTGATTGGTTCTGTTCAAATGATGACAGCTGTTCTTCCCAAAATGCGCGGGCAGAAATCTGGAAAAATAATCAACGTTTCCAGCATCGGTTCCGAAATGGGATTGCCTTTCCGGGGATTTTATTCCGCTTCTAAATCGGCTTTGGACAAAGTGACGGAAGCAATGCGTTACGAAGTTTATCCTTGGAATATCCACGTTTGCTCACTTCATTTGGGCGATATCAAAACCAATATTGCGGAAAACCGTGTAAAAACAAATGTCTCTGAACCTTACAAAAATGTCTTCGATAAAGTTTATGCTTTGATGAATTCTCATGTTGGTGACGGAACCGAACCTGTGGATGTCGCAGTTTATGTCGACCAGCTTTTAGGAAAATCCAAATGGAAAGCACATTATTATTTTGGAAAATTCGGACAAAAAATTGGTGTTCCCCTGAAATGGATTCTCCCTCAGAATACTTATGAAAATCTGATGAAGAAGTATAATAAAATGGATTGATTATGAAAAAATTGTTTTTTCTATTAATTGGAAGCTTATGTTTCGCACAGACTTCGAATTCAAATTTAAATCGCGACCTGAATGCAATGAAAAATTCTTTCCTGAATAAGGATTTTGAAACATTCGTAGAATACATTTATCCAAAATCTTTTGAACTAACGGGCGGAAAAAACAATACGGTGATGATGATGAAAATGATGTACGCGAAAATGGGAAAAGACATCAGCATTCAAAGTTTGACTTATAAAAATCCTGGAAAATTCATTAATCAGAACAATGAAATCCAAATTACCATTGGTGAAGAAAGTGTTATTAAAAGGAACAAGTAGTAATAAGAATACTGTAATTGCTATCTCCAGTAATAAAGGTAAAAACTGGACGTTTATTAACACGCTGAATCAGTCCAAAGAAAATCTTATTAAAGCGTTTCCTAACTTGAGCAAAAACTTAGAAATCAAATCCAATTCGGCGATTCCGAAAGCAAATCCCAAAACCAAACAATAATTAAAGTTGATTTCTGTTTTTAAAATATGCAAAATGACATTCTGAATGCAGTGAAATGGAATGACGAATCTCCATCAAAAGATTCTTGGCTTCGTTACGCTTTGTTCAGATTTACAAGTTTGATTTTCTTTTTCTTTTTTACATTCTCAACAGCACAGAAAAAAGAATATTGGCTCATTGACAAAGAAACCAATGTCAAAAAAATAGTCTCTGATTCAGCGAACGCAATTAAATTTTTGGATTCTTTGGCAGAAAATTCTTACTTCTTCACAGAGCTTAAAGACGTCAAAAAAATAGACAACCGCATAGAAATTTACTACGACAAAGGTCCAAATTTCAACAAAGCCAAAGTTCAATTTTCAGATTCTTTGATGATAGATTTGAAGTTTCAGAAGAATGAGATTTATACTAAGAATTTAGATTCACTTAAGAAAAACATCAATCAAAAATACCGGGACAAAGGTTTCGCCTTCAACCGTGTGAAAACCAAATTCCAGAAAATGGAAAACGGAATTCCGTCGGTGAAGATCTCGGTCGTTCCGGCTTCACAAAGAAAAATCGACGGTATTGTTTTTAAAGGTTACACACGTTTACCGAAACAATTCGTTAAAAACCTCAACAAGCAATATCTCGGCAAAAATTACGATGATAAGAATTTGGTTTCTATGAATCAGTCTTTGCAAAATCATCAGTTTGTGTCGTTGGAAAAACCGCCTCAGACATTATTTACCAAAGATTCAACGCAGGTTTTTCTCTTTACTCAAAAACGAAAAACCAACACTTTTGACGGAATGATTGGCTTCGGGAACGATAAAACCGAAAAATTCACCGTCAACGGAACGCTGAATGTCCAGATGAAAAATATGTTCAACAGCTTCGAAAGCATCGGCATTTATTGGCAAAGAAATCCAGACAAAGGACAAACTTTTGATATGCAGACAGACATTCCGTATACGTTTGGAAGCAATGTTGGCCTGAATGTGAATGTCAATATTTTCCGCCAGGATTCCACGTTTGCGAATGTCAAATTTTTGCCCGCCGTTTATTATCATCTTTCGCCGAAGCAAAAACTCGGTCTCAAAGGGACTTTCGAGTCTTCTGCTATTTTGGATTCACTTTACACGAGCGGTCGAGATTACAGCAAAAAGGGAATTGGCGTCTATTATCAATATCAAGAAGGAAGCGATATTCCGCTGTTTATCAACAAAAGTAACATTCGTTTGGAAGCCGATTTCCTTAAAACAACTTACGACGATACTCAGGAAAAACTGGATCAAATCCGGTATTTTCTGTTCGCCGAACATAACTTCAATCTCTCCGGAAATCATTTCCTCAACGTCAAAGGAGAATCCGCTTTGCTTAGTTCCAAAAACGAATTATCGACAAACGAACTCTTTCGGTTTGGAGGCTGGAACTCGCTTCGGGGTTTCAATGAACAAAGTCTCGTCAGCGATTTTTACGCATTTGCCGGCGCCGAATATCGCTACCTCGTGAACGACCAAGCCTTCTTCGATTTGTTTGCGCAATACGGACAAATGTCCAACAAAGTGCTCGGAATCACGCCAAAACTCTACAGTTTAGGTCTCGGTTTCAACTTTTTTCTTCCCGTCGGTTTGATGAGTTTTCAGATTTCCAACGGAAACGAATTTGGTAACCCTTTCAAATTCAACGAAATAAAAATCCACTGGGGAATATTGAGTCGTTTCTAAATTTTTAGGAGCCGGGAACCTGCTTTCCGTTGCAATTCCTCGCGCCCATCCTTGTCCAACGCTTGCTGTGGGATTTCCACTACAATCAGGGCTATGGGTTTTCTGTGTAAAACGAGGTTCTTTGAATTTTTTTTATTACGTCAAGTTTTGACGTCAGCTTCAGATACATTTGCTTCAGAAAATAATTCTTGCAAGAATTCAATCAATTATTAACACTCAAAAAATTTTTAAAATGACTTATACAGAAGATTTTTTCATCTACGGTAGTACATTACCAGCAGATGCAGAAATGGTACAATTAGTAGATAGCTACACAAAAGAAAATGTAAATTACATTAGAACAACATTGGGTTTCGATGGATTACCAGCCAATCCCAATAATCCACTTGGGAGCAATCTGGATGGTATTGTATACAGACAAAGAGGGCCAGACGTTTATTATAAACGAGTATTTGAAAATGAAATTAATGTTCTATGGTTCAAAGCGAAAGCAAATGGTGTTGCCAGCGATTGGGAAGCATTTCAGACAGCACACTTTTTTGCTTCTAAAACAAATCACAAAACCATTTTGATTCCAGAAACTTGCGATTTAGATTTTGGAGGAGCATCCCAATCCTTTGGTGACAACATTATCTTAAAATTTGATGGTGGCACTATCAAAAATGCAATACTTACAGGCGGGCAAACAATGATAATCGCAGCCCCATATCATATTTTTGACAATGTAACACTGGATGGGAGTTGGAAAACCCCCGACAATTTTGCATATCCTGAATGGTTTGGGACCATTGCTAATGACAGCACATCTGTTGACCTTAAAGTAAGTCTTGAAAAATTGAAATTATTTTGGAATATTAAATTTGGGCACGGAGAATATTTTTCAAAATTAGGAGAAATCCCTGTTAGACATTTTGAAGGTACATCAAGAAAATTATCCAATATAACCATACTTCTTGATTCGACTAATCAGCACATAAAATATGGATTGTGTCTGGGACAATACGAAGGGCTCGTAATTGCACCATATGCAAGAGCAGAATATGATACATTAAAAGAAATCATTATTAGAACAACTTCCTCCGTAAGAAAGACACATTATTCCGGTGTTGTTATGGGGAATGCTCATATGGGAAGAATTGAAGACGTGACTGTTTTACAGAATTCATCTGAGATGCAGTTATCAAAGTCCGAATTAGAACATTTGCTTGAAGATGTTGAAAATAATTATAAGATGGCAAATATTGGAGTTGAGTTTAGAGGATGTTCGGAGCTTTGCGCGATTAATAATTTAGAAACTTACTCCGATGTAGGAATTGGCTTTAATACAACAATGATTGATGCTTCACAAATTCAAGGTGTGGATTTCCCTTCTATCTACAATTTCTATTCTGCTTGCGGATGTTTTGGATTGGCCAGTGTTTTTTTCGGAGCTCCGAATGTTTTTAATCTGGCCATGAACGGAATACAAAGTTGGGCTCAAGGAATGTATGGATTATATTCCTGTAAAAAGAATCCTGTAAGCCAGTATATATCTTTCTTACACTGTTCTATCAATAATGTAAGAGTAGAACAACTGACTGACAAGATAAAAGACTCCAACAACAGAATCAGATCAACAAGTATCTACATTGACGAACAGGATAATATTGAAAATTTTATTATTAATAATATTAGATTTTCCGGACACTCCAATGGATTATATCTTGGTGGAGCAGTCCGTGGATATTTTGAAATTAATAACGTTTCAATAGGAGGTGATAATGTAGCGCTTCAATATTTCATCCAAACCAACCATAGTGAATATTCTTCATTTGCTGTGAAAATGAGAAATGTTACTGCTGATATGAATTATCCAATTTTGCATAACAACGGAACAGTTATAGATAATCATTATTATGAAAAATCTCCAGTCGCCCCGGATAAAATTAATTATCATGATGTTACTGTTCTTAGAAAAACAAATGCAATTTTTAAGAAGGAGATTGATGGCACTAGAAAATTTGTACAGACAGATGTAAGTCCTTCTCAACAATGGGTGAAACTTTATCATGGACATATTAAAAATATAAATCCTGGTTTGAACTATGAAATTTGGGATGCAGATGAAGACTTCACAGTGTTTAATATTGAAGCTGTTGCGCCATCCTTTTATGCCAAGGCTACAATGACATTATTTAAAGATGGATTCCATACCAATGAACCTTATGATTCTAATAAAATTCATATAGGAGAGACATCAGATATTCAGTCCGAAAAAATTAATATTGTTTACGAGACCTTGACCGGATTTTGGTTCTTAATTAATACTTTAACTAACAAAGAAGTACAGTATAATGTTGAAGGATTAATTAATTAAAATAATTTATATATCTAAGGCTGTACTAAAAGAGACAGCCTTATTATAAAAATATTCTAAAAAACACTCTATCAAAACCTCAAACAAAAAACCACCTCAGCTATCTGAAGTGATTTCTATTTTATAAGATAATTGCGCTTACTTTTCTATCAATCGTCTATGATAATTGATTTGTCCAAGATGATAATTCAAATGCGTCGCCAAATGAACCAGAAAATATTCCGTAGAAGTTCTTTCAGACAAGACCAAAAGCGGATAATCTTTTTTCAAATCTTCATCAGATATTGATTTCAGAGAATGCTTAATAATTATTAATGTATCATTTAAGTCATTAATTAATTTTTCCCGGGGAACGTTTTTATCAGAAAATTCCAATTCTCTATTTCTTACATAATCAACTTTTCCAATCTCTTTTCCAATATAAGTTTTTAGATTTCCAATCAGATGCAAAGCCAAATTCCCAGCCGAATTGGAAATATTGCCTTCAATTTTCCAAATATTAGATTCCGATTGATAAAGGTTGAGTTCATCAATCACTCTGTTGAGGTCTCTTTCAAACAATGAAATCAAGGTTTTGCTTAACATAATTATTTTGTAATTCTAAGATCAGAAATAATGATTTTATAATGGTCACAATCTTCGAAACAGATTCCGTTTTCTTTCCAGTAAGGATTTTTAGATTCCAGAATTGGGACTTTGTAAAGTTCTAAATTAGCAACAATCTTTTGAAATTCATCCAAAGATTCCGAATAGAAAACCAAGATATCATCTTCATCAAATTTAGATTCAGGAATGTTCTTGTCCTGAGTAAATTCCAAATGCCAGTTTTCGTTCTCCTTCCCAAGAAAAACCCCGTCATATCCATTGTGCGCTTTGAAATTGCCAATCACTTTGAAGTCTAAAACTTTGGTATAAAAGCCAATCAGCTTTTCCAGATTCTGCGTATGTCTTGCGTATCGGAAAATCATTTGATTTGAAAATTAATGAAAATAAAAATCATTCAGCTTTTCTTCGCAAAGCGTTTTCACAACATTCACCCAACTTTGCTCCTCATTCAAACAAGGGATATAGTCGAATCTCTCGCCACCGCCGTGTAAAAAAATCTCTTTTCCCTCAACCGAAATCTCTTCCAAAGTTTCCAAACAATCCGAAACGAAAGCCGGACAAACAATTGCCAGTTTCTTCACTCCCTTTTTACCAAGACCTTCCAAAGTGGCGTCTGTGTAAGGTTCCATCCATTTGTCTTTCCCCAGTCTGGACTGGAAAGTGACCATTACTTTTTCTTTTGGCAATCCAAGTTTTTTGCAAACCAACTCTGTCACTTTATAGCATTGATGTCTGTAACAGAATTTGTGCGAAGGATTATCTTCTTTTTGACAGCAATTATTCATATTGCAGGTCTTCGTAGGGTCAGTTTTGTAAATATGACGTTCCGGAACACCGTGATACGAAAACTGCAACAAATCAAAATCCGCAGGCAGTTTTTCTCTGATACTTTCAGCCAAAGAATTGATGTAAATTTCGCGGTCATAAAACGGCTCCACGTAATTAATCTTAATATCCGGGAAGAATTTCAGTCGAACTTCCTCCGCTTTGTCAATCACAGTTTCCGTCGTACTCATCGCATATTGCGGATAAAGCGGGAATAATGTAATTTCAGTAATGCCTTTGTCCACCAACTCCTGAATTCCTGTTTTTATCGATGGTTCTGCATAACGCATTCCCAAAGCAACCGGAACATCCACGATCTCCTGAAGTCTCTGCTGAAGATGTTTCGAAATCACAATCAAAGGCGAACCTTCGTCTGTCCAAACCGTTTTGTAAGCTTCCGCAGATTTTTTAGGTCGGGTTTTAAGGATAATTCCCTGAACCAATAAGGCACGGAAAATCCAACGGTAATCGATGACTTTTTCATCCATCAGGAATTCATCAAGATAGTTTTTTACATCTTCAACGCTCGTCGAATTTGGAGAACCAAGGTTTACAAGTAAAATTCCTTTTTTATTAGCCAAGATTTTTAATTTTAAATAGTTTTCTCAAAATTCGTCATAAATTTTGAAATATCAGTCAAAGTATCGGTATCTAGTATGCCTTCCTGGTTGAATTTACCTTTGATACCCTTTATTAGTAGCTGGTGTTTATCAATTCTTGCACCAAGCGTTTCTAGAATTAATAATAATTCTTCGTGTCCTTTTTCCCCATTGGCAGAAGCCGTTACAACGCCTGTAGGTTTCTCATTGAAAACAGTAGTAGAAACACACCATTCCAATAGATTTTTGACTCTGCTGGGAATACTGAAAATATATTCTGGTGTAGAAAATATAACACCTGCCGAACTATTGATATCTTCTCGGATTTTCAATACTTTGACAGGAGTATTTATATCTGTAAGTTCTGTTTCAAAATGTGGAAGAATAGAAAGATCATCATATATTATGTAATCATTGTTATGATTCTGTTCGAGAGTTTTTTCCATTAATTTTAAATTGCTGGAATTTTTTGTAGCACTCCCAATAATGATGACTATCTTTTTTCTTTCAGGCATTCTTTAAGAATTATCCATTCACAGCTTCTACATTTTCTACCAATTCCGGAACGAATTGTTTCAGAATGTTTTGAATGCCGTTTTTCAAAGTTGCTGTAGAAGATGGGCAGCCACTGCAAGCGCCTTGTAGAAGCATTCTTGCGGTTTTATTTTCTCCATCATACTCAATCAAAGAGATTTTTCCGCCGTCATTTTCTACTGCAGGAGCAACATATTCATTAAGAATATCACTGATTTTCTGCTCATCATTCGTATATTCTCTGTTGATAATTTTTAAAACAGGATTCTCGTGCGCGTGAGGTTCTGCAATCGAAATTGCTTTTCCAGCCTGAAGAAATTCTGCAATGAAAGAACGAACCTGGTTCATAATCTCGTGCCACTCAAATTGACTGTCTCTGGTCACGGCTACGAAATTATCACTTACATAGACTTCTTTCACAAAATCAAAAGCTTCGTATAACTCTTTTGCCAAAGGCACTTCGTCTGCTTCTTCTCTGTTTTTAACTTCGATAAATCCGTCCATCAGCATTTTGCTGGAAATGAATTTCATAACTGCAGGATTCGGAGTCATCTCAGAATAGATTTGATACATCTCTTTTTTCTTCTGAAGATAGATTCTCGGGTTTGCCAATAGCTCGTCCTCGATAATGTTCTTCAGGCTTTCTGCAACGTGTTCCCATTCTACAGTATCTTCTTTCGCCACAGCGATGAAATTGGCCGTGATGAAAATTCTGTTTACGAAAGGATAGTTAAAAAGTTCTTGTGCTAACGGAATCTCTGAAATGTCAGAATCTCTGTCTAATTCCAGTGAACCGGGAATCAAAGTGTAATCCGTAACGAACTTCATTACTTTCTTGTTTTCCGTAGGTTCTATAATGATTTCTCTCATTTTAAGTATATTGAACTACAAAATTATCGTAATTTGGTGGAAGAAAAAAGCTGATAAATCCCAATGTTGTGTTAAGTTTTGATTCTGAGAAGCTTTGCGGATTTTCGATTTTTTCTATGAGACTGATTTTCGTCGATTCGGTCACGAAATTTGTAAAGAATCTGGAACTGCGCCCCGGATGGAACGGCATGTTTGAGCTCTTTTTATTTTTCAGCGTTGGCTTAGATGTTGGGGAAAATAAAAAAGCGAGTAGTGACAGCCGGAATTTGGCGCCCAAATAAATATATAAATTATCATTTATTAATTATCAATTATAAAAAATATGGCAATTATTAGAGAACTTTTAGGCAAAACGCCTCAACTTGGAGAGAATACTTTTGTGGCAGAAACGGCTGTAATCATCGGCGATGTGACGATGGGAAGCGACTGCAGTATTTGGTACAATGCGGTTTTGAGAGGCGATGTAAATTCTATCAAAATGGGCAACAAAGTGAATATTCAGGATAATGCGATGGTGCATTGCACGTATCAAAAAAGTCCGACCAAAATTGGAAATAACGTTTCTGTTGGTCACAACGCAATTGTTCACGGCTGCACGATAAAAGACAACGTTCTGATTGGGATGGGCGCGATTGTGATGGATGATTGTATTGTAGAAAGCAATTCGATTGTTGCGGCGGGTGCTGTTGTGACTGCGAATACGATTATTAAGGAAGGTGAAATTTGGGCGGGCGTTCCGGCGAAAAAAGTGAAAGATGTTTCCCAAAACCTGATTACGGGCGAGATTGACAGAATCGCAAATAATTATGTTAAATACTCGAGCTGGTATAAGGAAGACTAAATTGGTACAAAGATTGGATTTTCCGTAGAAATTATTTCTATGAACAAATTAAAATCTTTTTGGGAAGTTCTAAAGGCTACGTTTAGCGAATGGATATCTTCTTCGGCTTCCAAAGACAGCGCAAGTATGGCGTATAACGCCATATTTTCTTTGCCTGGTTTAATGATTATTGTGATTTGGACTGCAGGACATTTTTTTGGTGAAGAAGCTGTGAATGGGGAAATCCGTCGTCAGTTGCAGGGAATAATGGGCTATGACGGCGCAAAAAGCATTCAGGATATAGTTGCAAGTGCAATGGTGGACAAACAAAATTTCTGGATGAAAGCACTTGGAGTCGGAACTTTGGTTTTTGGTGCTACGAGTTTGTTTTTCCAGATGCAGAGTACGCTCAACAATCTTTGGGATGTAGAAGCGGCTCCGAAAAAGGCCTGGCAAAAATTCATTCTTGACCGTGCTAATTCATTAGGAATGATTTTGATAATCGCATTTTTGCTTTTGGTAAGTATGCTTTTGTCTTCTTTAATTGGATTGGCGAATAATCTGATTACTCAATATTTTGGGCTTGAAACTTATGTGATTATCCAGGCAAGTAATTTTATTTTAGGATTAGCAATCGTTACTATTTTATTTGCTTTTATGTTCAAAGTTTTACCCGATGTGGAAATCAAATGGAAATCTGTTTGGATTGGTGCGATTGTAACGGCTTTGCTTTTCAATCTTGGAAAAATGCTGATGAGTTTTTACTTCGATGTTTCGAAGCCAACTTCTATTTTTGGAGCTGCAGGAACTGTGATTCTTTTGATGATGTGGATCAATTATTCTTGTCAATTGATATTTTTCGGTGCAGAGTTTACTAAGATTTATGCATATAGAAAAGGTCACACAATAGTTCCTTCTAAACACGCCAAATGGAGCAAACAAAAATTATACAGAGATTCTGAAGCGCAAAATGTTACGCCACAGAATCCGGAATCTAATATTTGAAAACAGGATTTCCGTTTTCACACTCTATTTTTTCGGGTTGCATTACCAGCATACAATCTGACACCAGATTGAATTTTTTATTATATTCTGTTGATTTCTGATTATACAAATTGACTTTTTCCAGAAATTTTGCTTCATCTATTTTTAATGAATAAGCAATGTAAGAAACAGGTCCGCCACAAGCTTTCACACCTAATCCGACAGTTTTCCAATCAGCAGAATTGGTGCATTTTTCACTTTTTGCCATTGTGAGAATTTCTGATTTTAAATTCTCCATTTCCTGCGCTTCTTGTTGCGTTAGACTTCCATTGTCCGGATTTTCTTTTGGTCTTTCTGGGAGAGGTTTTGGCAAATTATCTGGATTGATTGTAGACTTACACGAAAAGGAAACCGCGGCAATAGCCACTAAGAACAATAGATTTTTCATAACATATTTTTGAATCTGTCATCAAATATAATACCTAGAAATTTAATATTAATGAAAATAAATTGGTATAGATTTAGTTATTAGGTAAAACCTAATACTATTTGTAACAAATTAACGTTTTAAATGACAAATTATGATGAATTATAATTAAATGAAAAATATTAACACACATAAAATGAATTGGTTTCAGCATTTTCTGATGATTTGTTCCGGTGGGAATATTCATTTGCTGAAAAAATCGCCTTCTGAATGGAACAAGTTTGCCGGAATTGGTGGGATTGTTTTGTTTACTGCTATTTTTGCGACCTTATCTGCCGGGTATGCAATGTTTACAGTCTTTGACGATGTCTGGACTGCCGTTGGATTCGGGATTCTTTGGGGATTGATGATTTTTAATCTGGACAGATATATTGTTTCCTCAATCAAAAAAACCGGAACCTGGTGGAATCAGGTTTTGATGACTATTCCGCGTTTGATTTTAGCGACTTTTCTTGGAATCATTATTTCAAAACCTTTGGAACTGAAAATCTTCGAGAAGGAAGTTAACAAACAATTGAACACAATTATTCAAAGGAATAAGAAACAATTGCAGGCAGAAATGAGCGGAAGAATTCTGCAGCAATCCGGACCTTTTGATTTGGAAAAGAAGCAAATCCAGAATCAAATTAAAACTTATCAATTGGCTTATGATTCTGCTTCTGTAGAATTGGAGAAAGAAATTCTCGGTAAACAATCCGGATTAACCAGCGGAAAAGTCGGTTACGGAACCAATGCCAAAAGAAAAGCAGAATTGAAGGAACAAAAACGAGTTGACTTGGAAAATTACCAAAAACAACAGCAGGAGAGATTGCAATATCTCGATAAAGAAGTTTCAAAAGTTTATTCCAATCTCGAAACCGAAAGAAAATCGACTGAAGGTATTGAAGATAAGTTCAATGGTTTTGCAGCGAGATTACAGGCTTTGGATGAACTGGGGAAAAATTCAGCAATTATAGCTTTGGCAGCGAGTTTCATTATGGGATTGTTTGTCTGTCTGGAAATTTCGCCGGTTTTAATTAAATTAATTTCTTCGGTTGGACCTTACGATTATCTTTTGGAAAAAACTGAAAATGAATTTAAGCTTTATTCTAAGGAGAAAATCAGAAAAGGAAACTCGTTGACAGATTATCGGATTGATGATTTTGAAGATGACCTGAAAATATGGAAAGAAAGAAAACAAAATCAGAATAATACATAAAAGAAAAGCTTCCAGATTTGGAAGCTTTATTTATTTTAAATCGCCAACTAAAAAAGGTTGCTCGGCGTTGTCATTATAATCTCTCATAAATCCGATTTCTTTTGATTTTGTGATTTCAGATTTAGAATTACCAGAAAATCCATCCCCAAAATCAATACTGAAATCGATATAACTCAGTCTGTTTCTTGTAAACTTCATTTGATTAAAAACCAAAATGATGTTTTTTTCTTTAAGATTTTTCTGTAGACTCATCAAGTCTTTTCTTGTCATTTCTTTGTTGAAAACAACGGCTATCACTTTCTTATTGGAAGTGAATGAAAACATACCAAATACAAAAAGTGATATAAATAATAGGGGAAAAATTGTGGACTTCTTCACGGCTCAAATTCAGGCGTAAAAGTAAGAAAATTTTTGTCAAAACAGTTGCTAAAAAACTGTTATTTTTTATAACATCTAAGAATACTTATTGTTGTTGATGTTTTTAAATCAGTAATAGTTTTTGATGTATAAAAACCGTATGAAACGAAAAAATAAATTATGTGGTTTCATTTTTTTATTACATTTGATAAAATTAATACTAATGAAAAAAATTACTTTTTTAGCTTGTATTATGATAGGATTTTCTTTTTCTATCTTAATCAAAGGACAACAACCCTTTGTTGGCCAGATTATGTTTGTACCATACAATTTTGCGCCATTAGGCTGGCATGATTGTGATGGTTCGCTGATGTCAATATCAGAGAATGAAGTTTTATTTACTTTAATAGGCACGACTTACGGTGGAGATGGACAGACAACATTTGGTCTTCCTAATGCTAAAGGAAAAGTCATTATAGATGATGGCCAAGGTGCTAGTCTCAGTAATTACCAATTGGGTCAGACTGGAGGTGTAGAAAGTGTTACATTAACGGCGAATCAATTGCCTATACACAACCATTCTGTTGTTGGGACAGAAGTGGACGGTAATCAAAACCTTCCTACCGCCGGAATCCCCGCAAACACTAAAGCTTTGGATAAAGAATATTCTGATTCTACCTTGCCAGCTAATAAGACCACAATGAAAACCAGTATGCTGAGCTCGACGGGAGGCAATCAGCCTCATAACAATATGATGCCTACTTTGTCTTTGAAATGTGTCATCTCACTGTACGGTGTTTTTCCTTCACAGAATTAATTACAAATCTTTCTACCATGAAAAAATTTAAAATTTCAACATTGGTTCTTTTACTAATGATTTCACTTAAATTATCGGGACAAGGAAGTAGTCCTTTCATTGGACAGATAATGTGGGTGCCTTATAATTTTGTTCCAAAAAACTGGGCTCCCTGTAATGGACAAATACTGCCTATTTCGCAAAATACTGCTTTGTTTTCACTATTAGGAACACAGTTTGGCGGGAATGGACAGACAACATTTGCTTTACCGGATATGCAAGGCAGAACTATGATGGGAGATAGTGATTCTTACCCGGTAGGAACAATGAACGGCAGCGCAAGTGTTACACTATTATCCTCGGAAATGCCTAGCCATACCCATACTGTAAATGCGGTAAAAGTGGAAGGTAATATGAATCTGCCGACTGGTAACTTCGCGGCGGATACAAAAATGGGCGATCCGGAATACTCTGATGCTACTGCTAATACGACTATGAGTCCAACGATGATAACTGCTTCCGGAGGTGGTCAGCCGCATAATAATATGCAACCTTATGGAACTTTGAAATGTATCATTGCTCTACAGGGGGTGTTTCCACAAAGACCGTAGGATTATATAACTCAATAACTTAAAATCATCATGAAAAAATATACTTTTTTAATGCTTTTCCTTTTGGGCTTAGCTTCCAACGGATTGAAAGCGCAGGGAGACGGTACACCTTTTCTTGGACAAATATTATATGTTTCTTTTAATTATGCCCCAAAAGGTTGGGCGGAATGCAATGGTCAATTATTACCAATAAATCAGAACCAAGCTTTGTTTTCTCTTTTAGGAACAACTTATGGAGGTAATGGACAAACAACTTTTGCCTTACCTAACATCCAAAGCCGGGTTCTTATTAGTAATAATTCTACTTATCCTTTAGGATCTATTGGCGGAGAAGAGTCGCATACTTTAACAATTAATGAAATGCCTGCGCATACACATCTTGTAAATGCTGTAACTTCAGCAGGAACAAAAACTTCTCCCGAAGGTAATTTACCAGCAGACACCAAAGTTTTGGATAAAGAATATGCTAATTCCGGCAGTGCAAACCAAGTATTAATGAATAGCACTGTTGTAGGAACTGCGGGAGGTTCTCAAGCCCACACCAATATCCAGCCATTTGTCATTTTCAAATGTATCATTGCAACGCAGGGTATATTTCCATCACAAAATTAAAACTCAACGTCATGAAAAAGCTATACATTATTTTCACTGTTATGTTTGCTGTAAATACAATAGATGCACAAACAATAACATTCAACGGATGTCATAATTTGTTTGATGATCAGAACTTTGTGTTTAATAATACAGGCACAGATGGGAATGGAAAGAAAATTTATATTACTACACCCGTAGATGGTAATCAGACTTGTGGAGGCTTGGGAACTTGTGAATTCAAAATACTATGGAACAATACACAGACGCGTTGGGAATTTTTAGCAGATTCCGGAAACGGGGATTTTGTTAATCCTTATTTAATTTATTATAATTCTACAGGAAATAATTCTGCCACTAATCCGCCAAATAATTCTGTTGGGTCTTGGGTAGAGAATATAGGAGTCACCGAAAATGGTTGTGGCGGAAATCTTAGTTCGTCTAATTCTACTATGACAGGAGACGTGCATACAACTACATTAGCCATCAACGATTTATCTAAAGGAAAAGTACAAATGTTTCCAAATCCTGTTTCAGATTATATTAACATTCAGGGATTAGATAATGCGAAAAATATGGTGATTACCACTATGACAGGACAGGAAGTTTTAAAAACTGATTTCAAAAATCGATTAAATGTAACTCAACTTGTAAAAGGAATTTATTTCCTTAGAATTACTAATTCTGACGGACAAACTTATGATTTGAAATTCATCAAAAAATAATTATCCAATTATTTATAAATAAAAAGGCTGCAAAATTTTGCAGCCTTTTTTATTAATGTTTCTTAATTACAAAGAATAATTTGGAGCTTCCTGAGTAATGATGACATCGTGTGGATGAGATTCCTTCAATCCGCTTCCTGTTATCATTACTAATTTTGAATCTTTTTGCAAAGCTTCGATATCCTTTGCACCGCAATAGCCCATTCCAGCTCGTAAACCTCCAGTCAATTGGAAAATCACATCTTCCAGTTTTCCTTTATGAGGAACTCTACCTTCAATTCCTTCTGGAACAAATTTCTTAGCTTCACTTTGGAAATAACGCTCTTTTCCGCCACGCTTCATTGCAGAAAGGGAACCCATTCCTTGATAAGATTTGAATTTTCTGCCCTGGAAAATAATTTCTTCGCCTGGAGCTTCATCAGTTCCGGCTAAAAGAGAACCAAGCATTACTGCTCCAGCGCCACTTGCAATCGCTTTTACAATGTCGCCGGAAAGTTTGATTCCACCGTCAGCAATTACCGCTACGTTTTTCTTCTTAGCAAATTCGTAAACGTTATAGATGGCTGATAATTGAGGTACTCCAACACCAGCAACAACTCTGGTTGTACAGATGGAACCTGGACCAACCCCAACTTTCAAGACATTAGCTCCAGCTTTTATCAAATCTTTGGCCGCATCTGCTGTTACGATATTTCCACCAACGATATCCAAATCTGGGAACGTTTTTCTGATTTCCGAAATTTTATCCAAAACACCTTTCGAATGTCCGTGAGCAGAATCAATGGCAACAATGTCGACACCAGCTTTTACCAATGCTGTGATTCTTTCAATCGTATCTTCGCCAACGCCAACGCCAGCTCCTACGATTAATCTCCCACTTTTGTCTTTATTGGCATTCGGATATTCTAATTGATTGTCGATATCTTTAATTGTAATCAAACCAACCAATTTGTTTTTCTTGTCTACGATTGGAAGTTTTTCGATTCTATTTTTAAGCAAAATTTCTTTCGCTTTTTCAAGATTTGTTGTTTTATCGGAAGTGATGAGATTGTCTTTGGTCATTATTTCCTCAACTTTGACGTCTAGGTTCTCCTGATATTTCACATCACGATTCGTTATGATTCCGATGAGGTAATTATTTTTATCAACCACGGGAAGACCAGAGATTTTATAATTCGCCATCAGTGCTTTAGCTTCTGCCAAAGTATGGTCTTTTGATAAAGTGACTGGGTCGGCAATCATTCCGTTTTCGGAACGTTTCACGCTGTTGACCTGTGCCGCCTGTTCTTCGATGGTCATATTTTTATGGATAAAACCTAAACCGCCAACTCTCGCCAGTGCAATCGCCAAATCAGCTTCAGTAACGGTATCCATCGCAGCGGAAACAATCGGAACGTTAAGCGAAATTTTGTCTGTAAGTCTTGATTTTAAGGAAACCTGATTAGGTAAAACTTCTGAATAAGAAGGAACTAGAAGCACGTCATCGAAAGTGATGGCTGTCTCTACAATTTTGTTATGAATAGACATCTTTACTTTCTGTGCAAAATTAAGCTATTTTTATGGAATTTGAAAATCTCTTAATTTATTTGATAAATAGTTAATATTCAGAAAAATGATGATTGGATGACAAAGCCCCTAGCCCCGATAGAAGCGGTATCCTTTTTTGTTTTTCTTTTCAATTTCTATTGATGGCGAATCGTCGTAAACAAAAAAGATATAGCGAATAGCGGGATTAAGCTCCAAAAATTTTCTGGGATTATTGGGATGAAATTGACTGGCAACGACTATTTTTGCATAATGATTTCTTTTACACCACTTCGCGTTTTAAAAAATATAGAATTTCGTCATCTTTTAACAGGCCGGTTTTTTCTGATTATCGCTTTCAGGATGCTGGCCACGCTTCTAGGTTGGTGGGTTTATCAGTTGACAAAAGACCCGTTTTCTATCGGTTTGATTGGACTTTCTGAAGTAATCCCTGCGGTTTCCTGCGCACTTTATGCTGGTCATATTATCGATATGAATGAGAAGAAACGACTGCTTTTGATTTGTAATTATGCTTATGTCATTCTAATTAGTTTGCTTTTGATTCCAGCTTTTTTGGGGCACAGAATGCATTTTACGGGACACGAAATCACATATTTTATTTATGCGGTTATCTTTTTTACGGGCATCTCTCGTTCGTTTCTTGGACCATTGGTGCCGAGTATGATTCCGAGGATTGTGAAGCAGGAGAATTTGCCTTACGCCGTGACGTTGAACCAAGCGATTTTTCTAATTGCGTCGGTTTCTGGTCACGCTTTGGGAGGTTTTTTGATTGCTTTGATTACGATAAAATGGACTTTGGTGGTAATTGTGAGTTGTATGGTTTTGTCGTCTTTGTTTTTCTGGACTATCAACAAACAGTTTTCTGAAAATAAGAACAAGGACGTGAAAATCTTCGAAAGTGTGAAGGAAGGTTTGGCGTACATTTATAAAACTAAGGAAATCTTAGGCGCACAAATGCTGGATATGTTTGCCGTTCTTTTCGGTGGCGCCGTGGCGATGATTCCGGTTTTTGCGAGTGATATTCTGAAAGTAGGGTCGGAAGGTTTTGGATTGCTAAATGCTGCTTCTGATATTGGCTCGATGTTGATTATCATTATGCTTTCATTGGTTCCGTTGAGAAAAAATCAAGGGAAGATTTTGCTTTTTGTAGCGACAGGTTTCGGGCTTTGTATCATTGGCTTTGGATTGTCGAAAATGTATTGGTTATCATTTGCTTTCCTCGTTTTAAGCGGAATGTTGGACGGAATCAGCGTTGTGATACGAGGAACGATTGTTCAGTTGAAAACGCCGGAAGAAATCCGTGGACGTGTTTTGAGCGTGAATTCGATTTTCATTATGTCGAGTAATGAATTGGGACAATTTGAAAGTGGATTGACAGCGAAACTGATGGGCGTTGTGCGTTCTGTAGTTTTTGGTGGAACGATGACGGTTTTGACAGCTTTGTTTATTGGCGCGACTTCTAAGAAGTTGAGGAAGATGGAGTATTAAGAGGCTTTTGGCAATGGCTTATTGCTTTAAATATGATGTTCTATGAAAAAAGTTTTCCCTTTTATTAAATCTATTTTTATCATTTTAATTGTTTGGTTTTTGGCTCATTCGATTTATATCACGATTGATGGCCTTAATGACAAACAAACAGAAGCCGATGTTGCCATTGTTCTGGGAAATAAAGTGAATGAAGATGGAACTTTGTCCGAAAGATTGAAAGCTCGTCTTGATAAAAGCATCGAATTGTTTAATAAAAAAAGAGTCGGAACAATTATTGTTAGCGGTGGTTTGGGCAAAGAAGGCTTTTGGGAAGGGAAGAAAATGCAGGAATATTTGATTTATAATAAAATTCCGACAGAGAAAATACTGGTTGATAACTATGGGACTGATACGGAGAAAACGGTTGAGAATTCGATTAGAATGATGGATAGTTTGGATTTCAAAAGTGCGATTTCTGTTTCTCAATTTTTTCATCAAACCAGAACCAAGAAATTATTTAGAAACAAAGGCTTTAGAAATATTGAAAGTTCCAGTCCAGACTATTTTGAAATGAGAGATTTTTATTCAATTTTCCGAGAGTTTGTGGCTTATTATAAAGAAGCGATTTGAAATAAAATCTGCAAAATCCCAAAACATTGTGTTTGAAACCAAATACAATCTCCGGAGGTTACAAACAACCTTGTTTGTAACCAAAGAAGTACTCCGGAAGTTTCCTGCAACTTGTTTGAAACAAAATACAGAGTACGGAAGTCTAAAATAAGGTTGTTTGTGACAAAATACAATCGCAGGAGGTTTAAAACAAGTTGATTGTTACCAAAGAAAAAGGAAGCAAACTTTGCTTCCTTAATTTTATATCAAACTTCTGATTTTCGCAATCATCTCGTCTCCCAGTTTATCAGCTTCTTCCTGAGAAAATGCTTCAGTGTAAATTCTGATAATAGGTTCTGTATTAGATTTTCTCAAATGAACCCAGTTTTCAGCAAAATCAATTTTTACACCATCCACTGTCGAAATTTCCTCATTTTTAAATTCATCCTGAACTTTAACCAACAAGGCATCCACATCAATTTCCGGCGTCAATTCGATTTTCTTTTTACCCATAAAATAAGCTGGATAGCCAGCTCTCAGTTCAGAAACCGTTTTGTTTTCTTTAGCCAAATGTGTTAGAAATAAAGCAACACCAACCAAAGAATCACGACCATAATGAAGCTCTGGATAGATAATCCCTCCGTTTCCTTCACCACCGATTACAGCATTTTTTTCTTTCATTAGGTTAACGACATTCACTTCGCCAACAGCGCTTGCAAAATATTCTGAATCCAGATTTTTCGCTACATCTCTCAACGCTCGGCTGGAAGAAAGATTGGAAATTGCCACGCCTTTTTTATCTTTCAAAAGGTAATCTGCAACGGCAACCAAGGTATATTCTTCGCCAAACATTTCACCTTTTTCATCCACCAAAGCGAGCCTGTCAACGTCTGGGTCAACAACGATTCCCATATCTGCACCTTCTTTTTTGACCAATTCGCAAATGTCGCCAAGATGTTCTTTCAAAGGTTCCGGATTGTGAGGAAAATGTCCTGTTGGTTCGCAATAAAGTTTCACAACTTCAACGCCTAATTTCTCCAAAAGCGGTGGAATGGAAATCCCTCCAGTTGAATTAACTGCATCCAAAACCACTTTGAATTTCTTAGCTTTTATCGTCTCAACATCCACTGTTGGCAAGTCAAGGATTTGTTTGATGTGAATGTCAAAAGCATCGTCTCTCGTTTCATATTTACCCAAATCATCCACTTCTGCGTAATTGAAATCTTCAGATTCTGCTAAAGCTAAAACGTCGGAACCATTTTCTCCGTTGATGAATTCGCCTTTGTCATTCAATAATTTCAATGCGTTCCACTGTTTTGGATTGTGAGAAGCGGTTAGGATAATTCCGCCGTCAGCTTTCAGTTCAGGAACCATAATTTCAACCGTTGGCGTTGTAGAGAGGCCTAAATCTATCACATTGATTCCAAGACCTTGCAAGGTGGAAGCGACCAAAGAAGAAACCATTTGACCGGAAATCCTCGCATCGCGACCGACAACCAAAGTCAAATCTTTTTTGTTTTTATTATTCTGTAGCCAAGTTCCGAATGCAGAAGCAAATTTTACCACATCCAGCGGTGTCAGATTATCATTGACTTTTCCGCCGATTGTTCCTCGAATTCCGGAGATTGATTTTATTAATGACATTTTATAGTTTTAAGGTTTCGCAAAAATACAATAATCTCACTTCTGTAAAAAAATAAAAGTGTCCGATGTGAACACTTTTTAATTTTATGAATTGATTGCGTTGAAATCAATTAACAACAATTGAAGTAGTAGTTTGTTGATTTTTCTTAATTGAAATTTCTGGATGTGTTTTACTTACCCAAACGAAATTGCTACCATCTTTTTTGAAGGCTTCAAAATAATATGTTGTCGCAATATTACTCGTGATGTAAGCTGACAAGTCAAAATTGGCAAGACCGCTTGCGTCAGAAGTAATTTGTTTCTCAATAGTTGGCAGATTGCTGGCGGACGTTACTTTGGTTTTGAACATCATTACCACAATATCTTTCTGTGCCACATTTTGAGAATTGACCACATTCATTTTTACAAATGTAGAAGAGTTTTGCGTGGTGGTTTCAGTTTCTGTGGAAGATGTTTCTTCGCTTGATTCGGAACGGCAACTTGCCATTAAAGCTAAGGTTGCGAATGTTAAGATTAATTTTTTCATCTATTTATTGGTTTTTGTGACTTCGTCGTATTTCAGTTCATATTTGTTACCTTTGAAATCTTGGATGATAAGCAGGTTTGAGTTGATTCCTAAAATCTGTCCTTCAGTCAGTTTGCCTTTCTTTTTGAACACCACAGAGTCTCCGATATTGAGTTTTATATCCGCATTTGCAGAAGTATTTACATTAACTTGCGTGTTTCGAATTCCCCAGACATCGCCAATGATTTTCACTTTTTTGCCATTGTCTTTCACAAAAACTTTGGCATTTCGGAGGAACTCGCCTTCATATTTTTTGGTAATATTGTCCACGGCTTGTTCCAAAGCATCGTTGTCAGAATCTGCTTCTGCTTCTACTTCTCTGTTTAGTAGCACGTATTGTTTGCTGTCATCCAGATTTCGGTTGCTGATGGCGTTGAGGTCGCCAATTCTAACCCAAGAGCTACAGGAGATAATGGATAGTGAGAGAACTGCAAAGAATAGATTTTTAATTTTCATCGGTTAATTTTAAGGCTTCAAAATAAAGTCTTTTAAGTAGAATAATCGGCAACTTTTAGTGAATAAATTTTACTTTTAAAGCTTAATTTTATACTTTTGATGAAAATTTGAATTATGGAAATGGAAAAAATCATTGAAAAAATATCACAATTGCGCAGTCGAAAAGGTTATACTTATGAAAATATGGCGGATGAATTGGAAATTACGCCTGCAGCTTATCGCAAAATAGAAACCGGAGAAACCAAACTTTCGGTTGAGAGATTGTTCAGGATTTCTAATATTCTGGAAACGCCTGTGAATGAGATTTTGGAAACACAAAGTATTTCTCAAAATCAAAATAATTATCATAATGAAAATGTTTATCAGCAAAAAATAGATAATTTCTACCAAGAAAATAAAGAAATCACGGAAGAGCTAATTAAAGCGAAAGACCAATTGATAGATGTTTTGCAGAAAGAGATAGAGTTTCTGAGGAAAAACAAATAGATTTCAAATTATTCTTAACTTTGTAAAAAGTAATATATGAATACCTTTATCATACATCCTACAAGTCAAGAAGAATCGAGTTTTTTAGAAAATTTGTTGAAAAAAATGAAGGTTTCTTTTGAAAAGGTTCCAGAAGAAACTGTTACGGTTTCTAAAGAAGAACTGCTTTCCATCAACAAGGGAATTGATGAAGCCAACGACAATAAACTGACTAGTAGTTCTGAGGTTCATAAAAAAGCTAAAGCAATATGTTCGAAGTAAAATGGACTCTTGAAGCTGAAACTTTATATTATGAAACTTTGGAATATTGGGTTAATCGTAATCAATCCAACACTTATGTTTTAAAAATCATTAATGAAGTAGAGCGAAAAGAAAAATTACTTTCTGAGAATCCTTTCATTGGAGCTGTGATTATTGGAGCAAAAGACAAAGTAAGAAGAGTTTTGGTTTTGGAAAATTTTTCTCTTCATTATAGAATTCAAAAGAATACAATCGAGATAGTTTCTTTTTGGGCGAATAAAAAAGATTCGTCTAATTTGTAATTATTTTTTCCAATTTAATTTCTAAGAACAACCGCAATCCGGGCCGCAGTTTTTTCCATTGTCTTTCTTGGAAAAAGTTTTGGAAAATTTTCGGACAATCGCGTAAACGGCTGCTAAAACGATAACGCCGACAATAACATATTGTATAATTAGTGAGTTGTCCATTTTAAAATTATTTTAAAATCTGATAAACAAACAATGCCGAAAAGTATGCCAAAAGTGTCATAGAAACGGTTTGTAGCATTGTCCATTTCAGACTTCTGGTTTCTCTGTAAACAACGGCAATCGTAGAAATACATTGCATCGCAAAAGCATAAAAGAGTAAAATCGAAACGCCAGTCGCGAAACTAAAAACTTTTTCGCCATTTGGTTTGATGTCCAGTCTCATTTTCTCAATTAATTTACCTTCGGGTGCTTCATCATCCAAACTGTAAAGTGTGGATAACGTTCCAACGAAAACCTCTCTTGCCGCAAAACTGGTCAGGATTCCGATTCCCATTTTCCAATCGTAACCGAGTGGCGCAATCGCAGGTTCCATCGTTCTTCCGATTCTTCCAAGATATGAGTGGTCTAGTGTAGAATTTGTTGCTAAAACTTCATCTTTATGTTGTGGCGGACCAAAATAACTCAGAGCCCAAAGAATAATGCTGACTGTGAAAATCACTTTTCCAGCGCCGGAAATAAACTCCCAGACTTTACCCAAAACTAATTTTAAATCATAGCCAAACAACGGCATTTTGTAAGTTGGCAAATCCATTACCAGAAAACTTTTGATTTTGGTTTTGATGAAATTTTTCAGAATTAATGAAGAAAATAATGCCATCAAAAATCCTAAAAGATACATTATCATCAAGGCAATCGCGCGGTATTTAATGCCATAAAAACTCTCGTCAGGGATAATCAATCCGATGATGATACTGTAAATAGGAAGTCTTGCAGAACACGTCATAAAGGGCGTTACGAGAATTGTAATCAATCTTTCTTTGACGTTTTCAATGTTTCTGGTGGACATTATCGCCGGAATGGCACAAGCTGTTCCGGAAACCAATGGAACGATACTTTTTCCGTTCAGTCCAAAAGGTCTGAGTATCCTGTCCATCAGGAAAACAACTCTCGCCATATATCCTGAATCTTCTAATAAGTAAAGGAAATAGAGCAAAATCCCTATCTGCGGTGCAAAAACCATAATCCCGCCAATTCCGGGAATAATTCCGCTTGAAATTAATGAATTAATAGGTCCTTCGGGAAGATTTTGGGCAGAGAAATCGGATAGCCAACTGAAGAAATCCTCAATCCAATTCATCGGATATTCTGCAAGTAGGAAAACGCTTTGAAAAATCAATAAAAGAATGAATAAGAAAACCAAATATCCCCAAACCTTATGAACTAAAATTTTATCTAATTTTTCAGTCAGTAATTGTTTTTTCTGTGGCTTTTTCTCGGTGATTTCAGACGTTATTTTATCAATGTTCTGATATCTTCTTACGGTTTCCTGAATTTGTAAACGTTTTGGAACACTGCATTTGGAATCTTCCTGAGAAATAATCTCGTGGATGTTTTCAATTTTCCCCAGATAAGTATCTGCCGCCAGAAGTGTCCAGATTTTGTATAGATTTTTTTCTGAAGTATTGGTTGAAACTTTGTAAACCAGAGCTTTTTGCTCCGTCGGGATTTCGAAAGAATTGGTTTCCGAAACTTTGAAATCATTATTAAAAATAGCTTCACGAACCGTTTCTATTCCGATATTTAATTTAGCATTCGTTTCAAAAACGGGAATGTTCAGAATCTGAGACAATTTTGAAACATCGATTTTAATCCCCCGTTTCTCTGTTTCATCAATTTGATTGACAATCATCAGCGCAGGAATCCCCAAATCCTGAATCTGCTGGAAAAGAAGCAGACTTCTTCTCATATTGATGGCGTCTGCAATGTAAACAACGCCGGAATAATTTTCCTGTTCCTGAATCAAATATCTTGAAAAAATAGCTTCATCCTCAGAAGTCGGATAGATGCTGTAAGAACCTGGCAAATCGATAACTTCGACCGTCTCATTTTTGTAAATATAATTTCCGGAATGGCTCGCAACGGTAACACCTGCGTAGTTTCCGGTCTTTTGTTTTTTGTTGCAAAGGATATTGAAAAGGGTAGATTTTCCCACGTTGGGATTCCCTATCAATAGAATTTGCTTTTGTTTTTTCTCCTGCATCACTCAGAAACTTCTACTTTTATAAATCTTGCTTCTGCTTCTCTCAGGGCAATTCTGGTTTTGTCAGAACCATATTCTATATAAAGAGGTCCGCCAAAAGGAGCCTGATAAAGAATCTTAAAAGGCGTTTCCGGCAACAATCCCATTTCTATGATTTTCGTAGGCATCTGCAAATCATCATTGTCATAATCTTTGATAATGCCTAATTTATTCTTCGGAAAACAGCAGAGTTTATTGATATGTTTTTGCAAGACTAACTATTTTGAAAGTACAAATATAGCTTGTTTTAATTAAATCTAAATAAGGATAAAAATCATAAAAAAACCGGAAGTTAATTTCCGGTTCATTAATTATTTTTTCTTTTTCTCTGCGACTGGTACAGTCTCGATTGGATTGTCATTGGCGTTGAAGAAATCTTTTGCGATTTTCTCCTGATTTTTCATCATTTCTCCGATGGTTATATCGCTTCCCGGCATTTTCATTGTCAGCATATTTTGTGGAACCTGAGCGCGCCATTCTGCCATTGGGTCTTGTTTGAAAGCTGAAAATGCTTTGTCAAATTTATCTTTAGGAATCACTTTTTTCTCGTTGCTTACCATTCCGGATTGTGCCTGTAACTCTTCTACATAAGAAAATTCTTTCCAGTCTTTTACCGATTTGTTTCCGGATAATAACCAAGAATAATTTTTGCCTTCGTCCTCGATTTTCACGATTAATCCAGGTAATCCGTAGAATTTATAAGGTCCGTCCTGGAAAGGAATGTCAGTTGAGAACCAAGCGGTCCATTTTCTGCCTCCGAATTCTGTGGTTGCTTTTTGAGTGTTGTATTCTCCGATTTTTTCTTTGTCGGAAAGAATTTTCCAATCAAATTTTATAGTTTCCTCGTATGCGAAAAGATTTTTACTGATTCTATCCACATATTGCTCCTTCATATCAGGATAGATTTTATATATCTTGAAAGAGAATTTTGGCATTTTTATCGTTTTAGACAAATCTTTCCACGTTTTGGATTTCTGCATTTCTTCTACAGCCATTTTGATTATGGAATCCTGTGCTGTGATTGTGAAATCCTGATAAATTGATTTATCTTTCACAATATCAAGCGTTGCCATTACTTTATCAATTTTTGCCGAATCTTTTTTTGGTTTGAAACTTAATTCATAAAAGAAACGATTGGCTGTTTCCTGTGCAGAAATCATTAACCCTAATAACAGCAAAGGAAGAATGATTAATTTTTTGAGAGATTTCATATTATTTTTAATTTCTTGTTTCTGAATAATTAGTGCAGGATTTTTGAAAATGTTACAGAATTACGGATACATTTTTTTGATTGATTTATTCATCACTTGATAAATCTTCAAATGTTCTTCATCTGTAATCAATTCTTCGTGTAGTTTCAGAATTCTTTCGTCTCCGCGGACAGCTGGTCCGGTTTGTGCCAATTTTGGTCCGAGATGATGAATTTTCTCCACAGTTTCATCAATCAAAGGGATAAAATAATTGAAATCTAAATCCTGAGAATCCGAAATTTCTTTGGCTCTTGCGAAAAGATGATTTACAAAGTTACAGGCAAAAACTGCTGTCAGATGAATGTATTTCCGCTTTTCATAATCTGCAGTTTCAACATTATCAGAAATAATCGAAGCTAATTCAAATAGTGATTTTTCATCGATTTGATTTTCAGCCTCAATGAAAAAAGGGATTTTGGAATAATCCAAATTCTTGGTTTTAGAAAAAGTCTGCAACGGATAAAAACTTGCTTTTCGGTAATTTCCTTTCAAGATTTCTTTCGAAAGAGAACCGGAAGTATGAGCTACTAAAGCATTTTCATTTTTAATTAATTCAGAAACGTTTTCCACAGCAGAATCGGAAACTGCAATAATATAAAGTTCTGCATCTTCCAATTTTTCCGTCGAAAAAGGAATATTAAATTCATTGGAAATTTTAGAAAGTTCAACTTCATTTCTACCAAAAATTTGATGAATCTGAAGATTATTTTGTCTGAAAGCTTTCACTAGATGATAAGCCACATTTCCCGAACCGATAATTACTGTTTGCATCTAACAAAGGTAATAATTTGATGAATTGAAATGGCTTATTAATTGGAAAGGCTTGATTTTGGATAGAGGTTTCGAGAGAAAATTGAAAAAATAATTTAACTTTGGTCTTATTTTTTAATCAAAACAACGAAACATCTGAATGAAGCTCAAGGATGAGGACATTGTAAAGCTTTTAACTGCACCTCAGACTGTAGAAAAAGGTTTGCGCGCGATGATGGATATGTACCAAAGTCGCCTTTATTGGCATATCAGGCGGATGATTGTGGATCACGACCAGGCGCAGGATGTTTTGCAGGATACATTTATCAAAGCGTATCAAAACATTCATCAGTTCAAGAGTGATAGCAAATTGTATACTTGGCTCTACAGGATTGCAACCAACGAATCTTTGCAGCAACTCAACAAAATGAACCGGATGAAAAAAACCGATGAAGATGCAGAATACTATATGCAGAATCTGGTTGCTGATAACGAGGGAAAAGATGGAGATGAGATTGTGCTATTGCTGCAGAAAGCAATACAGACTTTGCCCGAGAAGCAAAAATTGGTGTTCAATATGCGGTATTATGATGATTTGCCTTATGAGGAGATTTCCAAGATATTAGATATGTCGGTCGGAACTTTGAAAACCAATTATCATTATGCCAAAGATAAGGTGGAACAATATATTAAAGATAATTACTCGGAAGAGTTTTAGTAAGATTGAAAATAAAATGAATGAAACGTCGCTGATGTTTTATTTTATAAGTCAAAATTAAATAAGAACAAATGAAAATCGATATAGAAAAACTGAACAGAAAAATGCCTTATCCTGAACCTTCGGATGAGTTTTTCAAAATGCTTCAGGATAATGTGATTTCGAAAACAATTGGGCAGATGCCTGTTGTAGAAAAGAAAGAAGCTAAAGTTTTCTCTCTTAATTTCAAATGGATGGCTGCAGCTGCGGTAGTTTTAATTGGTGGCATTACAGCATTTTTAGGATTTGATAATTCGTCTGAAACGCAAACTTTTGCCAATCAGAAACCAATTGTAGATTCTGTTTATAATATGAATGAATCGACTTTGTCAAATTCATCAGAACAATTAGCAAATAATGACGTGGTTGAAGAATATCATCAGGATATTATCAAGCCAAAAAATAATAAAACGCACCACATCGCTTCAGCAAAAATGAATGTTACGGAGGTTCAATCTTTTAGTAATAACGACAGACAAGATTATGCTGTTGAAACTAACAGAAAATCAGAATCTGAGGTAGAGAAAGTTTTGGTAGCTTTCACGCCAGAGCAACTGAAAGATTTGGATAAAAACAGTGAGCAAGATGTTTATCTTGACCTTTATAATTAATAACAAAAATTGAGAGAAATGAAAAAATTGTTATTGACTATTTTAATTGCCGGCTTATGTTCTGCCCATACAGTTAATGGACAGGATAGGCGGTCAAACAATAATTCAGGCATGAGGTCATCCAGTCCAAGTGCAGGTTCGACTTTAAGAGGGAATTCTTCTTCATCTTTGTCACCAATAGGAACGATGCAAAGACAGAGCAATATTCCCAGGACTTCTGAATGGAGATCGATGAACACACAGGAGAAAAAAGAAGTGGTGAGCAATATGTCCACAAAAGAACGTTCTGTTTTTTTGCAGAAAATGAAGGAGAATATTGTAATTGATAATATTGATGTTTCTAATGATAAACAAGATGAATTCAAAGCTCTGTTTGCTGAATATCAGGCTAATCAAAAACAAATCAGAGAAAAATTTTTAGTTGATAATAATATCGAAAATCTCTCGGACGAAGAAGCCACAAAAAGACTGAATCAAAGTTTCGATGTTGGTCAGCAACTTTTGAATAACAGAAGAACCTATGCGGACAAATTTTTGAAAATTCTGACTCCGCAACAGGTTTTGAAGCTGTTTCAAACGGAAGGGAAAATGCGGGAGAAAGTTCTCGATAAAAAAAACGATAAGTAAACAAAAAGCCTCTAAATCTAGAGGTTTTTTTTATTTTATATCCCACATTAACAATTGTCTGTAAATAATTTTCCTATTCTCTTAAAAATATGTATTTTCGCACACTATTATAAATACATACTATAAAATGGCAATTTTAGGCGAAATTAGAAAAAGATCATGGCTTCTGTTAGGCGTAATAGCTTTAGGATTGTTAGCATTTCTTTTTAACGCAGATACCTTTGACAAGATGTTCTCCAAGAATCCAAACGTTTTTGGAAAGGTCAATGGCGAAGATATTACAAGAGATGAGTTCAACGACCAGTTATTCATCATGCAACAGCAGGCTCAGCAGCAAGGTCAGCCTACAAAAGGTCTTGAAGAGCAGGCTTGGCAAATTCTTGTACAGTCCAAATTGATCAAACAGCAGTTTGATAAAATGGGTCTCAAGTTGACAGATGAGATTTTCTGGAGCCAATTGCAATATGATCCGATGTTCGCTCAAAATCAACAATATTTTGACGAGAAAGGTAATTTCAAACTGAAAGAAATCCAGACAGAGATTGAAAAAGCACAGTCTACAAGCCCTGAAAACTATTCTTACTGGTTGAAAAACAAAAAATCAATCGAGTACAGAATGATGGCAAGAATGCTTTTCGGAAACATCACTTCAGGGATCACAACCAGCAAAAAAGAAGCTGAGTTGATGATCAAATTCCGTGATGATATGGCTAATATTGATTTTGTGAAAGTAGATTACTTAGAATTCTCTAAAAAGAATAATGTAAAAGTGACGACTCAAGATCTTGCGGACTATATCAAATTGCATCCGACAAGATTCAAAGCGACTACAAGCAGAAATTTGGCTTATGCTTATTTCCCGGCTGCACCAAGTGCTCAAGATGACGCTGCAACTTTGAACGAAATCAATAAATTATATCTTAAAGGAACCGACGCGTCTAATGGAACTGAAAATTTCCAGAATACAAAAAACGATTCTATGTTCGTAGAATTGAATTCTGATGTTCCTTTCATCCCTCAATATGTAAGTCCAGCACAATTACCAGCTGAGTTGAAAGATAAAATTGCTACTGCGACTATAGGACAGACTTTTGGGCCTTACAAAGAGCAAACTCTTTATGTGGTTTCTAAATTATTAGACAAAAAAGCTTCTGATTCTACGTTATCAAAACATATTCTGATTGGTTATAAAGGAGCAGAAAGATCTACAGCAACCAGAACTAAAGAGGCAGCTAAGAAAACGGCTGATAGTTTATTAGCTGTAATCAAAGCAGACCCGGCGAAATTTGCTGAAGGATTGAAATTGTCTGATGAGCCAAATGCTGTAGAAAGAAACGGAAGTGTGGGATGGACTACGCCAGCAAGTCAGTTTGCGCCAGGATATTTGAGCTTTTTAGCTAATAATCCAAAAGGAGCTACTGGATTGCAAGAGACAGCTTTCGGATACCATATCATCAATGTTGAGGATAAGAAATCTGGAGCAATGACTTATAAAATTGCCCACTTAGCTAAAAATATCAAAGCTTCTGACAAAACAGAAAATCAAGTTCTGACTCAGGCAACAAGATTCATCCAACAAACTGAAGGTAAAAGCTTCAATCAATTCAAAAGTTTAGCAGAGAAAAACAAATACAGATTTGATAATCCTAAAACGGTAGGAAGATTCCAAGGAACACTTCCAGCATTAGGAACCGACAAAGATGCAGATGTGATTGCTTGGGCTTTTGACAAGAAAAGAGAAATTGGCGACACAGATATCTTTACAGTTGAAGGAACTGGTGACAGAATTGTAGCTTATGTAGTAGGAAAACAAGATGAAGGTCTTGCTGATCCCGAAACTGTAAGAGATCAAATCGAGCCAATCGTGAAAAATAAACTTCTTGCTAAGAAGATTTTAGAAAAAATCAACTCTGGAAAATATGCTTCTCTTGACCAGGCTGCAAAGGCGTTTGGAACAACCAAAGGAAGTGCAACGGTTAATCTTTTCAACCCTTCTGTAAACGGAGCGATGGAACCAAGAGTTGCCGGTGCGGCTTTCGGAGTTGCGGTTAATAAACTGTCTCAACCGATTGAAGGGATGACAGGTGTTTATCTTGTAGTGAAGAAATCAATTACTACTAATAAACAACCGGGAGATATCAAGCAGATTACGGATGCTATCAATCAGCAAAGTTCTCAGCAATTCACTGGCGCATTTTTGAAAAGTCTTCAGGACAATGCAAACATTAAAGATTTTAGAATCGAGGTTTGGGATAAAGCAACTAAGTAATTTTCCCAACATTTATCAAGATAAGCAAAAGCGGCATAATTGTCGCTTTTGTTGTTTTTTATTTATATCAATTATAAACCCATTATTCTTATATTTGCTAATTAGTAAAACCCAAATAAAAACGTGAATTTAAGTAAAGAATTAAAAACAGGATTAATCGCTATATTCGCCATAATTGGTTTCGTTGTACTTTATCAGTTTATGAAAGGGAAAAACCTTTTCACGACAGATAATGTTTTCTATGCCAAGTATGATAATGTAGAAGGTCTATCTGCTTCCAATCCTGTTTCTATAAACGGATTAAAGGTAGGACAAGTAGATGAAATTAAACCAATAACCACCAAAGATGGAAGATTGCATTTTGTTGTGAAATTGACTATCGATGATAATTACGAATTCGCTAAACAATCTACGGTCGAAATCTTCGAACCAGGTTTGATGTCCGGCAAAGAATTAAGAATTAATTTAGCTTATGGAGGAGGAACGGCCAAAGATGGTGACACTTTGAAGGGTAATTATCAGCTATCAATGCTGAACTCGCTTTCTTCGCAGGTGAAACCGGTAAAGGATCAATTGTCAAATGTGTTGTTGAAGCTAGATTCAACTTTAGCAAGTACCAACAAAATTGTAGATGAACAGAACAGAAGAGAAATCAAGTTATTGCTTTCAAATCTTAACAAAACCATTGAATCTTTCAAAGGCGCATCTGACAGAACCAATTCGATTTTAGCTAATAATGAAAAAGGCCTACACGAGGTTGTAGCAAATGCAAACGCAGCAATGTTGACTGCAAATAAAACACTTGATAAATTTGGCGGTGTTGCAGAACGTGTAGATATCGAAAAGCTGAACGGAACAATTGATCAATTCAACCAAACTGCCGGAAAACTGAATAACGTTATTTCAGGCATACAAAACGGTGAAGGTTCTCTTGGTAAATTGGCGAAAGATGAAGAGCTTTACAACAATCTCGAGAAGACTTCTAAAAACCTGAATGCTTTGGTAGAAGACTTCAAGGCTAATCCGAAGAGATATGTTAATTTCTCTGTTTTTGGTAAAAATGCTGATAAAAAATAATCTATGCAATATATTGACAATGTAATATTTCTGATTTTATTGATTGCAGGTTTCGGCTTGTTTGCGAAAAGCCTGAAAGAATTATATCGCAATATAAAACTCGGAAAAGCAATAGACAGAACTGACAGGAAAGCAGAACGCTGGGCCATAATGACCAGAGTGGCGCTTGGACAGAGCAAAATGGTAAAACGTCCTATTGCAGGAATTTTACACATTTTCGTTTATGTAGGTTTTGTGATTATCAATATTGAATTATTAGAAATCATTATCGATGGTATTTTCGGAACACATCGGTTTCTACAAAGTGTTTTAGGAATTTCTTTCTACGCTTTTTTTACAGGATTTTTAGAAATTTTAGCGGCTTTGGTAGTTTTTGCAGTGGTAGTATTTTTCATCAGAAGAAATTTCTATGGTGTCAAAAGATTGACGATGAAAGAATTATTCGGTTGGCCGAAGCAAGATGCCAATTGGATTTTGATTATCGAATTTGCTTTGATGGTTGCTTTCTTCACAATGAACGGAGCAGATTTCTATGCAGATTCAGCGCGATTTAGTTCAAATTTTCCAATCTCGAAACATTTATTTCCTTTCTTTGGGAATTTCAGCTTAGAAACACTTCATATTGTTGAAAAATCGGCTTGGTGGTTTCACTTTGTCGGGATTTTGTTCTTTATGAATTATCTTTATTATTCCAAACATCTCCACATTATTTTAGCGTTTCCGAACACTTGGTTTGCTAACCTTGAGAAAAAAGGTAAATTCAACAATCTGGATTCTGTAACAACGGAAATCAAGTTGATGATGGATCCCAATGCTGATCCTTATGCTGCTCCGCCAGAAGGCGTATCAGAAGTTCCTTCAAAATTCGGAGCTGAAGATATTTTTGATTTGAATCAGCATCAATTGATGAGCGCTTATTCTTGTACAGAATGTGGACGTTGTACTTCGGTTTGTCCAGCCAATATCACAGGAAAGAAATTATCACCAAGATTGATTATGATGAAAACCAGAGACCGTCTGGAAGAAGTCGGGAAAAATCTTAATGCAAACGGAGGAAAGTTTGTGGATGACGGTAAAAAATTACTCAATGATTATATTACCAAAGAAGAACTTTGGGCTTGTACCACTTGTAACGCTTGCGTAGAAGCGTGCCCTGTTTTGATTGACCCTTTGTCTATCATTTTCGAAATGAGAAGATTTTTGGTAATGGAGCAATCGGCAGCACCACAGGAATTAAACCTGATGATGACCAACGTAGAGAACAATGCAGCACCTTGGCAATATAATCAGGCTGATCGTTTGAATTGGGCGAAAGATTAATCTGAAAGTAAAAGTACATTTTACACTAATACAAAATACATTTTACAACAAATGGATTTCACTATAAAAACAATGGCAGATTACGCTGCTGAAGGCAAATCTCCGGAAGTTCTCTTCTGGGTTGGTTGCGCTGGAAGTTTCGATGATCGTGCTAAAAAAATAACCAAAGCTTTCTGCAAACTTCTTAACAAAATCGGCGTTGAATTCGCTGTCTTGGGTCAAGAAGAATCTTGCACTGGCGATCCTGCGAAGCGTGCCGGAAACGAGTTTGTGTTCCAAATGATGGCTTTGACCAACATTGAAGTTCTGAATGCTTACGAAGTCAAAAAAATCGTAACCGCTTGTCCACATTGTTTCAATACTTTGAAAAATGAATATCCAAGTCTTGGCGGAAATTATCAGGTTTTGCACCATACTCAATTTTTGAAAGATTTGATGAATGAAGGCCGATTGAAAATCGAAGGAGGAAGCTTTAAAGGCAAGAAAATCACTTTCCACGACCCTTGTTACCTTGGAAGAGCCAACAATGAATATGAGGCACCAAGAATGCTTCTTGAAAAATTGGACGCAGAATTGGTAGAAATGAAACGTTGCAAAACCAACGGATTATGTTGTGGTGCTGGTGGTGCACAGATGTTCAAAGAACCGGAAAAAGGAAACAAAGATATCAATATTGAAAGAACGGAGGAAGCGCTTTCATTCGAGCCAAAAATCATTGCCACCGGATGTCCTTTCTGCAACACGATGATGACAGATGGCGTGAAGCATTTCAATAAAAATACAGAAGTCGAAGTTAAAGATATTGTAGAGCTTTTGGCAGAAGCGGAAGATCTTTAGACAAAATTGACTTTTAAATATAAAACCCGGATGATCTCCGGGTTTTCGTTTTTCAGAGAATTGAATAAAAATCCGTAAATTTAGACTTTAAAAAATATCACTATGAAAATCGAGGAATCTAGTTTTGTAGAAACAAACGATTATCGCGTTATTATATATCCCGCTTCCCGACCTTTTACGGCTAAAGAAAGCAAGGTCATTGCTGAGAAATTATACGATTTTTTAGGCGACTGGGCGGCGCACGGGAAAGAATTATCTTCCTCTTTTAAAGTTGAAAAAAACCAGTTTATCATTATTTGTGTTGATGAAGAAAAAGAAGCCGCTTCAGGTTGCAGCATAGATGCGCTGGGTAAAGTAATGAGAGAGTTGGATGCAGAATTTGATCTGGGATTGTTTGACAGAATGAAAGCGAGTTTCATAGAAAATGGCGAAGTGAAAACTTTGAAATTATCAGATTTCAAGAGCAAAATCAGAAGTGGCGAACTATCAAAAGACATCGAAGTCTTCGATTTTTCTAAAAATACTTATCTGGATTTTTTAAGCCATTTTATTCAGCCTTTTAGCAGAAGCTGGGCGTCTGAGATTTCTTAATTTCAGTAAAATTTAATTTCAAATCAAACCTTGAAAGTCCTTTTCCTGACCACTGCGCACAAATATAATGATGATCGTATTTTTTATCATCAGGCAGTGGAACTTGTAAAGCAAGATTTTGATGTGAAAATATGCAGTTTATCTTCTGATTTTCAGGGTGTTATTAATGGGATTGAAATCGAATCTTATTCAATCTTAGAACAATCTGCAAAGCAAAAGGAAGATACTTTTCTGAGGATTTGCAATGATTTTCAGCCGGATTCAATTATTTGTTCAGAACCGCTTGCTGTTATTGCTGCGAGAAAATTCCAAAAAATTAGAAAGGCAAATATTATTTACGACATTACAGAATGGTATCCATCATTCCGAATGCTTCAACCTTATTCTTGGCTTTCGAAACCTTTCCATTTTATTAAGTTTTTTCTGATTCAATTTTATGCAGGGTTTCTAAGTACGCACTTTATTTTTGGTGAGGATTCTAAGAAATTTCCATTGGCGTATTTGTTTCCGTTGAAAAAGAATTTGATGTTGCCTTATTATCCCGACGATATTTACATCGAAAAGTCAATCAATAAAATAACTCAAAATAGGATTACGCTTTGTTGCACTGGAAGAATTTCTAAAGAAGATGGAATAGATTATTTCTTTGAAGCGATTGATTTAGTCAGAAAGAAAAAACCGGGTTTAGAAATCTCAATTTTAATTGTTGGGGCTCCGAAAAGAGATTCTGACGCTTTGCATTTTGACCAGCTTTTAGAAAAATACAATTGGGAAAATATTTCTATTGTAAAACCTACAAGTTTTGAAACATTTACAAGGGCTTACTCTGATGCAGACATTTGTTTTGATTTAAGAGAAAAAAACTTTGAATATAATAATTGTCTCCCAATTAAATTGTTCTATTACGCAGCGTCTGGGAAACCAGTCATCTATACCAATTTGAAAGCTATCAGAAAACATATTAATGTTCCAGAATTTGGATATTTGGTAGAGCCAGAAAACTCTGAAATGATTGCGGATTTGATTATCAATTACACCGAAAATCCTGACTTGTACGAAAAACATGCTCGAAACGCGAGAATAAATTTTGAGGAAAGATTCAACTGGAGTATAATCAGTCAAAGATTTGTAGATTTCGTAAAACAATCTGAGAAGTGAAATATAAAGCAGTAGCAGAAACATTTGTTTCCCGATTTTTGATGCTGATATTGAATTTCGGATTGATCATTTTTTCTACCAATATGTGGGGTAGCGAGGGTAAAGGAACGATATCTATTGTGACTTTGGATCTTGCTGTTGTTGTGTTTTTCAGTAATATTTTTGCAGGAAGCAGTGTCTCATATTTTGCTTCCAAATATAAAATAGAAAAACTGCTAGGTTACGCCTACATTTGGTCTGTTTTCATCGGGGTTTCTGTTCCGTTGATTTCCTCTTTGTTTCATCGCCAGGACTATCTGCTGTATCTGATTCCTCTTTCCGTTTTTTCATCGCTCCTTGCCGCCAATACCAATTTTTTCATTGGTAAACAAGAGGTGAGACTTTACAACTTATACACCATTTTACAATTGGTGGTTCACATAGTTTTTATATTGGCCATTATATTTTTGCTGAAAATAATGACAGTCGAGTCTTACTTTTTGGCTCAGATTTTTTGCTTTATTTTATTGTTTGTGATAAGTTCTGCCAGGCTTTTCAAGAGATTCAATTTCAAAGATATTTCATTTTCCAAGGACATTATTACTCATTTATTCAACTACGGTTGGAAAACCCAATTGAGTGCTTTTGTTCAGTTTCTCAACAACAGAGTTTCATTTTATTTTTTAGAATACTATAAAGGCATCGCCAGTGTAGGGATATTTTCTGTTGGTGTTGCGTTTTCCGAAGCCATCTGGACCGTGAGCCGAAGTCTAGCTTTAGTCTTATATTCTGAAGCCTTGAATGATGAAAATAAGGAAGGACTTATTCTCAAAACAAAACTATCCGTCAAAATCAGTTTCATCACCACAGCTTTGTTTATAGGGGCTGTACTGCTTTTGCCCGCACAATTTTACACCTGGATTTTTGGTAAAGATTTTTCTCAGACCAAACTGATTATCTTAATTTTATCACCAGGAATTTTGGCAATTGCTGTCAGTAATATCGTAGGTTTTTATTTCGCTGGAATCAATAAACTGAAAATACTGAATATCAAATCATTGATAGGTTTTATAGTCACTATTATCAGCTCTGTTTTTCTGATACCTAAGTTGGGGATTTTGGGCGTCTGTATCGTAACATCTGTTTCGTATTGTGTTTCATCAATGATTTTACTTTGGAATTTTTATCAATTCACACACTTTAGTATCAATGATTTTGTATTTTCGAGATCAGAAATAAAGCTAGTTTTAGACAAAATTAAAAACAAACAAAAGAATGGAAGGTAAACTTCTATTAAAAGGTAATGATACCTACTCTTGGATTCAAATTGAGAACCTATCTTTTATGGGTTATTTTTTTGATGAAAACCACAAGCTTTACCGCAATCAGGAAGCTGTAGATTATATTACTAATGAACTGAAAACGCTTTCCCTCGAGCAGATTTGCAGAAAAATAAATGGACTATTTTCATTGATTACTATTTCTGAAAAGGAATATAGTCTTGCCAGCGATGCTGTAAATTTCTTCCCTCTTTTCTATAAAATCAGTCATAATCAATTGATCATTTCAGATCGATGGGAAACGATCATAGATTTTACTCAGAAATTTAATTTTAATAAAGATGCCGTTGATGAATTTGAAACGGCAGGGTTTGTTTTGTCCAATGAAACGTTGGATAAATCGGTGTATAAAACAAATGCTAATCAAATTTTAAGATTTTCTAATCTTGAACAGAAAGTTTCTCAATATCAAAACTTTATCACAGATTCTTTCTTCGATCAATCATTCGGAGACCTAGCAAAAGATTCAGAAAAAGTTTTGATGCAGGTTGGTGAAAAATTAATTTTATTTTTAAATGGAAAAACTGCGGTGGTTCCGCTGAGTGGCGGTTATGATTCTCGCTTAATAGTCAGCTTACTCAAAAAAATAAAGTATAAGAAAGTGATTTGCTTTACTTATGGTAAAAATAATCCGGAAGTTCCCATCAGTAAAATGGTGGCAGAAGAATTAGACTATGATTGGCATTTTGTAGATTTCACCAAAATTGATATTGAAGAAATTCAGGCAAAATCAGAATTTCGAGATTATTTGGATTTTGCAGCCAATGGCTATTCAATGCCTTATTTAATGGAATATTTTGCGGTGTCAGAACTTAAGAATAACAAATTAATTCCAGAAGATTCGGTCTTTTTACCGGGGCATTCAGGTGACTTTTTAGGTGGAAGTTATATGAAGAAAACCGTGAAGAATCATATTTCTTTTCAGAATCTTCCAGCTTCCATAGAATCCAAATATTTTGTTTTCACTCAAAAAAGTCATACAAAAAAAAATCAAATTCAAAAACGATTGCAACACAGTTTAAGTCCAATTGGTCAGTCTTATTTCTCAGGTGATTTCAATATGAGTGTTGAGGAATGGGATATTCAGGAAAAACTGGCCAAATTTATTTTCCATTCGTCACAAGTGTTTTTATATTTTGGTTTCGAGGTTTACTTTCCGCTTTGGGACAAAGAATTGGTAAATTTCTATCGGAAAGTTCCCTTTGAATTTCGTGAAAACAAAAAGCTTTACGATCACGTCTTAGAAAAATATTTTTTTCAGCCGCAGAATATCAGCTTTGACAAAAAAGAATTGAGTGTTTCAGCTTTTCAGTTTTTTCTTCAAAAAGTAAAAGACGCCATCAGATATTTTTTCCCTTGGAAAGTCGTTCTGAAACGGATGAATGATGCCGACTGGCCCTATTATCAGGAACTAACCAGGCCAATGAAAAGCTATTTGGAAACTAAAAGAAAGAAAGAATTTTCACATTTCAAAACTTACAATGCTGTGATTTGCGCTTGGTATATCGAGTATATTCAAGAGAAATATAAGTTTTAATATTTTATCTTTGCAAAGATGAAACTAAGAATATCCATAATTTTAGCAACTGTTGTTCTACTTTTCTCTTGCAGAGGAGATAATGAAGATGATGTGCAGATTATCGATCAGGTTCTGATGATGTATGTCAAAAGTTCTACAAATGGTCAGGATCTGTTGAATCCTAAAATCAAAAATTCCTATTCTAATGTTACTTTGCTGGATTTGCTGGATCCGGTTGTTGCTCAAAAACCTATTTCCGGTCAGACTTTTCCAAAAGATGCCGATACAATTGTCTATATGGATTATGCTGCAGGTGCCATAAGACTAAAAATTGATTCTCAGAGTAATGAGAGTGAACAGACTTACTACTCCAAATTTCTGATAAAGTTTTCAGTAAAGGATGCCGTCCTGCCGGATGATTACGATACCATCAGAATTGAATATAAATCTACACCATCATTATTTCAGATTTCGAATCTTTGGTATAATGACAAACTGAAATTCACAAAAGTTCCAGGCAAAAGAAACATTGTCACAATCGTGAAATAAAATTCCTAAATTTGCAAACGTCGGAGAATTAATGTTAATTTTCTGATTACGAAATACTATCAACCAACAACCAAACTATGTTACAGGTTAATTTTTTGCGCGAGAACAAAGAGCGCGTTTTGGAAGGCTTGAAGAAAAGAAACTTCAAGGAATTAGATTTGGTCGATGCAGCGGTTAATGCTGACGACGAAAGAAAAAGATTACAGTTTGAGCTGGACTCACAACTTTCCGAGATGAACAAAATTTCGAAAGAAATAGGAATCTTGATGAAAGATGGAAAAAAAGAGGAAGCTGAAGCGGCAAAATCCAAAACTTCGCAATACAAAGAATCGAGCAAAGAATTGCAAAATCAATTGACTGAGGTTGAGAAAACACTTCTCAATATTCTTTATCAAATCCCAAACATTCCGTACGAAAAAGTAGTTACCGGCGTTTCTGCCGATGACAACGAGATTGTATATGAATCTACAACCGTAGAAGGCTTGGGAGAAGGTGCCATCCCACACTGGGAATTGGCTAAGAAATATAACTTGATTGATTTTGAATTGGGTGTGAAAGTAGCCGGAGCTGGTTTTCCTGTTTATTTCGGGAAAGGCGCAAGATTGCAAAGAGCTTTGGTTCAATATTTCCTGGATAAAAATACAGATGCAGGTTATCTGGAAGTGAACGTGCCACACGTTGTGAACGAAGCTTCTGGTTACGGAACCGGACAATTGCCTGATAAAGAAGGACAAATGTACCACGTTGGCGTAGATGATTTGTACCTGATTCCGACGGCTGAAGTTCCGGTGACCAATATCTACAGAGATGTCATCATCGATGAAAAAGATTTGCCAATTATGAACACGGCGTTTTCTCAATGTTACAGAAGAGAAGCAGGAAGTTATGGCGCACACGTGAGAGGTTTGAACAGACTCCACCAATTTGAAAAAGTAGAGATTGTAAGAATCGAGAAACCCGAAAATTCTTATGCTGTTTTGGAAGAAATGGTAGAGCACGTGAAATCTATTTTGGAAGATTTGGAATTGCCATACAGAATATTGAGACTTTGCGGGGGTGATACAGGTTTTGCATCGGCAATGACTTATGACTTCGAGGTTTGGAGTGCGGCGCAGGAAAAATGGCTGGAAGTAAGTTCTGTTTCCAACTTCGAAACGTTCCAGGCAACCCGTTTGAAATGCCGTTATAAAGGCGATGGCAAAACACAATTAGTTCATACACTAAACGGTTCTGCAATGGCTTTGCCAAGAATTATGGCCGCTTTGCTGGAAAATAATCAGACAGAAGAAGGAATCAAATTACCAAAGAAAATCGCAGAATATGCGAGGTTTGAATTGATTAATTAATTCGCATTCTAATATAAATTGTAAAGTCGCAAGGTAAAATTTGCGACTTTTTTGTTATCCTGTCACGCTTGCGCATCGGACGATTGACGGATACGCACGCATGAATTGTTCTCTGCGCAGAAAATAAGTCACGCGTGCGCACAGAAAGAAAGGAAGTTGAATTACTTCTTCAAATTCAAATAATAATTCCAAATCAAACGAATCTCACCAAAATCAAAATCCGCTGGCAAAGCCGCTTTCCAGTCATTAATATTATCCTTTGGGCTTTGTTTGAAAACCTTTTCAAAAGCCGTCACTTTTTCCTTAGGATAGATTCTCAGCAAATCATTTTTATCCAATAAATTCTGTTCGGCATATTTGGATAAATGCCCAAAAATTGTGGAGTTTACCAAACCTCGTTCTCTTGCGATTTCAGAAACGGTTTTCCCTTCCTGGAATAACTGATAAGTCAAAACGTGCGTCGGAACTTTGTTAATGGCCAGTGAAATGACCTTATCTTTTTCCTTATCAAACAAAGGCGTTTCGAGAAGATAAACTTCCTTCAGATCCTTCAGATATTCCTCAAGATCATCCAGCCACACACGGAAATCTTCATTGAAAGCTTTCAATCCTTTCACACCTTTTGTCTCAGAATAATAATCCTTCAAAGGTGAAAAAATTTTGTCGTTCACATTCGTGAAAAAGAAATTCACGGCACCTTTTGCCTTTTCTTCAATCTCGCTCCATTCTTCCTCTTGTTGCAGGAATTTCTGAGTTTTCTGAATCAGAATTCGTTCAAACTTCTGGAAAATATTCGTCAGATTCGTGATTTCTGGTTTAAGACTTTGATAAAGCTGATTCATTCTTTCTTTCTCAATGAATTTCGCAGTCTTCGCCGAAACATTGAAGTTCTCCAAAGCCGAAATAAACCAGGTACAATCGATTCGGCGAATCACTTTCTGAATGCTGTAATCGTACTTTTCAGAATTAATGATTTCCTCGATTTTCGAGTTCGCGTGTGTCTCATCCTGAAACTTCGACACCCGTTTATCACTGAAAATAACTTCAGGCGTAATCTTAGATTTAAGAATAATGCCTTCCAAAGTCCTGCAACGCGAAAGTGCCACATAAACCTGTCCGGAAGCGAAACTTTTTCCCGCATCGATAATCAATCGGTCAAAGGTCAAACCCTGACTTTTATGAATCGTAACCGCCCAGGCTAAACGAATCGGAAACTGTTTGAAGCTTCCCAAAACCTCTTCTTTGATGTTTTTTTCATCATCCAAAGAATATTTTTTCTGTTCCCAGGTTTCTGCTTTTAGCGTAATTTCTTCCTCGCTTCCATCGAGAATGACGGAGATTTCGTCCTCATCCAAATAAGAAATTTGAGCGAGTTTCCCGTTATAATATTTTTTGTCAGGCGAGGTATCATTGCGGATAAACATAATCTGCGCACCGACTTTCAGTTCCAGAACCTCATCATTCGGATATTGCGTTTCCTTGAATTCTCCTTTTACATCGGCGCTGTAAGAATGCACTCTTCCGCCGAGTTCCTTTATTTTTTGTTGGTTGATATCATCCGCCATTTTGTTGTGCGAACACAGATAAACATAAGCTTCATCTTTCGGATTGAAATCAGGTTGATACCTTTCATTCAACGTTTCGAAGTCGATATCCTCAATGATACCGTCTCGGATGGCGTTGAGGATTTCGAGGAAATGTTCGTCGGTTTGGCGGTAAACTTTGGTCAGTTCCAGCGTGATGAAATTACTGCCTTCCAGAGCTTTGGCGTGAAAGAAAAATGGAGATGAATAATACATTGCCAAAATATATTCGTCTCTCACAACCGGTGGCAGCTGATAAAGGTCACCAATGAACAACATCTGAACACCACCAAATTTCTGCTGATTCCGGCGGACGTGTCTCAACGCAAAATCCATCATATCCAAAACATCCGAACGCAACATCGAAGCTTCATCAATGATGATAATTTCAATTTCGCGAAGGAGTTTCAGCTTGTCTTTTCGGTATTTAAAATGCGACATCAGATCGGGAATATTATTTCCGAGATTTTGGTCAATCCGTTCTGTAGTCGGGAGAAAAGTTCTTAGTGGCAATCCAAACATAGAATGGATGGTAACACCACCAGCGTTGATGGCAGCAATCCCAGTAGGCGCCACAACAATGTGTTTTTTCTTGGTTTTTTTTACAAAGTCGTTTAGAAATGTAGTCTTTCCCGTTCCCGCTTTTCCGGTAAGAAAAATGTTTCGGTTGGTATGTTCTACGATTTCAAAAAGAGAGTCATTCATCGATTCAAAAATACGGAAAAAAAGAAACAGGAATCAAGTGAGAAGAATTAAGAAAAAAGGAAAAAGATTTCAAAATAATAGGCTTCGAGAGCCAGCTTGACTAACACTATCAGCCAAAAACTACTTGACTCTATCTGGATTTTGTTTCAAAAAACTATCCCAGCCAGAGTAAGATTTATCGGTAGAGATACTTCCTGAGTTGAAGTGATGACAAACTGCAACTGCCAAACCATCAGACGCATCCAGATATTTTGTGGGAAATTCTTTTAATTTCAATAAGTTTTGAAGCATTCCCGCAACCTGTTCTTTGCTGGCATTTCCGTTGCCTGTGATTGCCATTTTGATTTTCTTGGGAGAATATTCGATAATGGGAACATTTCTGTGCAAACTGGCTGCCATTGCAACACCTTGCGCTCTTCCGAGCTTCAGCATACTTTGGACATTCTTGCCAAAGAAAGGAGCTTCCAAAGCTGTTTCGTCCGGATGATATTCATCAATCAAAGCTAAGGTTTTGTCGAAAATAACTTTAAGCTTGGTCTCGTGATTCTCGTATTTTTTCAGGATTAATTCGTGGATAGCTAACAACTCCATTTTATTCCCTTTGACAGAAATAATTCCAAAACCCATAATACTTGTTCCAGGGTCAATCCCTAAAATAACTTTTTCAACTAACATATCGGCAAAATTACGTTAAGATTTTCATAAATATCGAAAGAGAAAATATATTTTCATTGAAAGTTATTAAATTTAGAAACCTAAAAAATAACTATTAAAACATGAGAAATTTTCTACTGACTGCGGCGGTCGTTTTCTATGCAGGGCTTAATACGCCTGTATTTGCACAAAAAGCCGAAACGCCAACATTTATTAGCAATACAGAAGGAATCAAAGAATATTCCTTGAGCAATGGGATGAAAGTTCTTTTGATGTCTGACCCATCTCAAAGTAATACCGTTGTAAATATCGTTTATAACGTCGGTTCCAAACACGAAGGTTACGGCGAAAAAGGAATGGCGCATTTGCTGGAGCATATGTTGTTCAAAAGCACGAAGAAATTAGGTGATATCAAGAAAATGTTGTCTGACAAAGGCGGAAATGCCAATGGAACAACTTGGTATGACAGAACCAATTATTATGAAGTTTTCCCTTCCAATGATGAGAATCTAAAATGGTTCTTGGAAATGGAAGCTGACAGAATGGTGAATGCAACAATTCTTCAGGCTGATTTGGACAAAGAATTTTCTGTTGTAAGAAACGAATTTGAAATTGGGGAAAATAGTCCGAGTGGCGTATTGATGGAGCGTATTATTTCTGCCGCTTATCTTTGGCACAACTACGGCAATAGTACGATTGGAAGCAAAGAAGATGTAGAAAGAGTAAAAGCGGTGACGCTTAGAAAATTCTATGAAAAATATTATCAGCCGGATAATGCAACTTTGATTGTTGCCGGAAAATTCGATGAGAAAAAAGCGTTGGAATATATTGCTCAGAATTTCTCAACCATTGCGAAACCTGCGAGAGTTTTGGATACGCCTTATACTTTAGAACCAGCTCAAGACGGCGAACGTTTCGTTGAATTGAAGCGAGCTGGAGACAGCAAAGTAATTGGAGCGCTTTATCACACTGCGCCTTATGCCGATAAAGACTATGCAGCTTTGGATGCTTTGCAGGAGATTTTGACCTCAGACTCTTCTGGTTATCTTTACAAAGCAATGATTGATTCTCACAAAGCGGCGTCTGTGTATGCTTATCAGCCATTGGTGCGAGATGCTAGTTTTATGTATTTTGGTTTGGATATTCCGGCGGATAAAGATTTGAAAACAACTGAGAATGATTTCCGTGCAGAGCTGGACAAAATTGCAACCATCAAATATACAGAACAAGACGTTGCCAGAGCGAAGGCGAAAATCCTTAAACAAATAGAAAATACTAAGAATAACACAATCGGTTATGCTGTAAATTTGACTGAAATTGTTGGTGCAGGAAACTATAAATTGGGAATGATTTATCGTGATACGGTGGAGAAGTTAACTGCTGCAGATATCCAAAGAGTGGCTGCCAAATATTTCAAAACCAATAACAGGACGGTTGGTGTTTTCATCCCTTCGAAAGATGAGGTGAGAGTTAAAAATGTAGAATATACCGATGACCAAATCGCTACGTTGACCAAAGATTATAAAGGAAAAGCATTGGAAAAAGATGCTGCGCCTTTCGAAGCGAGTATCAAAAATCTGAAAGCTAATTTGACAGAAGGCAAACTAAGCAACGGAATGAAATATGGTTTGATCAAAAAAGATATCAAAGGCGGAAAAGTACTTGGCAGCTTCAAATTCCCTGTGAGTAATGCAAAGGATTTGACTGGGAAATCGGATGTTGGTTCTTTGATGGCTCAGGTTCTGAAAACCGGAACCAAGTCTCACACCAAAGAACAAATTCAGGATATGCTGGATGAATGGAAATCTAACATCAACTTCGGGTTCAGTGGACAGACGTTGTTTGTGAACTTCAGTACGTACAAAGAAAGTTTACCGAAAGTAACGTCATTAATCAAAGAAATCCTGACCGAATCTACTTTCCCGGAAGCTGAATTGGTAAAAACAGTGAACGAGTACAACACGTATTTGGAAAGTTCATTGAACGACCCACAGTCTATCGCTTTCACAGAAATCGAAAAAATCACGGAGAATTATCCTAAAGAAAGTATCTATTACACCGCTTCTACTCAGGAACAAATTGATAACAACAAGAAAGTGAAGAGAGAGCAACTGGTAGATTTCTACAACAAAATCCTGGGCGCTAACAATGGTGTTGGTTCTGTGATTGGGGATGTAGACAGCAAAGCGGTTGCAGCATTATTGGAATCGACTTTTGGAAAATGGGATTCCAAATCTAAATACGAGTTCATCAAACCGGAACTTTTCGCAACCAAAAAACAAGACAAAGATTATCTGACACCAGACAAGGAAAATGGTGCAGCTGTAGGGAAAATCTCTTTCTCTATGGACAGAAAATCTCCGGATTATCCAGCTTTTGTGATTGCTAACGAAATGTTAGGAAGTGGTGGTTTCCTGACTGCCAGAATCCCGACCAGACTTCGTGAAAAAGAAGGAATCAGTTATGGTGCGGGTTCTTACATTAATATTCCAATTGATAACAATGTAGCATCCTGGGCTTGGTACGCGTTCTTCAACCCGACTAAAAAAGATTTGGTGAACAAAGCTTTGAAAGAAGAAGTGAACAAAGCAGTGAAAGATGGTTTCACGGAAGAAGAATTCAAATCTAATTTGACCTCTTGGTTGAACTCCAGAAAAACAGGTTTAGGAAACGACAATACCTTGATGGGATTGGTTAATTCTCAACTTCAGTATGGACAATCTTTGGATGAGTACGATGCTTTGGAAGCTAAAGTTTCTGCACTGAAAGTTTCTCAAGTGAACGATGTACTTAGAAAATATATCAGCGAAGACAAGATGACTTCTGTTTTTGCAGGAGATTTTAATAAGAAATAATTATCGTTTCTATAAAAATGAAAACCGTTTCAGAATTACTGAGACGGTTTTTTTTATAGTGAGAATTTTATTTTCCTTTATTAATGTCAGAGATTTTATTGCTCATTTTACCCCTAATCTGTGTTACCGAAACCACTTTCCCATCACTGAATTCAAACTTCAGTAAATTAGGATAATCTGTAAGTTTAAATAATCCATTTTTTAGATAAACCAACTCATTCTCTTTGCCACTTCTGAACATATCGAGGATTTGAGATTCCACGTAAAGGTGATTATTTCTTTCTACAATTTTCGTTTCAAATCCTTGTTCGTAAAGGAAATCATCATAAGTTCCAATTAATTTTCGTTTCAAATCAGAAGGGATTTCTTGAACATCTTCACTAAGAAAATCTCCTTCCCAATTCATCACTCTCAAAATTGTTTTCTGCGTTTGTCCCATTACCGGAAATCGATTTGGTTTTTCGCCGTTGGCTAGAAAAGCAAAGCCATTTCCGTCTTCCATTGTTGCCATCAAACTTCCGCCAACGCCTGTGTTGGAACCATTGCAGGAAAACCAATCGTAATTATTATATCCAAAAGTTTTTTGCCAGCCGTAGCCCCAACCTCCAACTGCATTTTTTAAAGCCGATATCTCGGTCATTTTTTTTGCCACATTTTGAGAAATTACTTTGTTATTTTTATTTCGCAAAGCATTTTGCGTTTCAATCGCAATCTCAGCTAATTCCGTTGGAGTTGACCAAAGTCCGGATGGACCAACTTGCGGCGTAATCGGCAAACCTGTTTTTATTACTTTTCCGTCTTTATCGTGAACCAAAGCAACATTTGTCAAAAATCCTTTTTCATTGGGCTGAGTCATCGTCGTGTATTTTAAATCTAGCGGAGCGAAAATATGTTCTTTTGCCAACTCTGCAATCGATGTGCGGAATTTATCTTCCAAAGCCATTTGGATAATCGTGTAACCGCCACCGCTGTACTGCCATCTACTTCCCGGCTCAAAGAAAAACTCGATTTCTTTATCGTATCTTGGGATTTTTCCTTGAAGACTTTCCACCAAAGTCGGAATTTTTTCACCTTCGTAATGGTCTTCGAAGCCTTCTTGGGTTGTTCCTGCTGTGTGATTTAGAAACTGTTTCCAAGTTGGACTGTGTTTTTCTGTGAATTTACTTTTAGGTAAATGCCATCTTTTCAACGATTGATCAATCGGCTCATTTAGATTCAGCAAACCTTTTTCTTCCAAAATAAAACAAAGAAGTGCGGTAATGGGTTTGGCGATAGATGCTGTCGAAAAAGCAGTGTTTTCGTCAATCTTTTCGAGGGAATTCATAGATTTTACCCCAAACTGTTTAGAATAAACAATCTTATAGTTCTCGAAAACTACAACACTAAATCCCGGAAGTTTATACTTTTCCAATTGTTCTTCAATTTTCAAACTGTCGGTAAAAAAATTGTAATCTTTTTTCTGAGCAAAAACCTGAAAGCTTGCAAAGAAAAATAGAAAAAAGCTGATTTGATAAATTGTTTTCATTGTATAGTTATTGAAGGTTCAGATTAAAATTTATTTCAAGACATTTTCATAAATATCATTCAAAAGATTTTGTCTCATTTTAGAATCTCGTTTATTCAAAAGGATGATGATTCCCCAATTTTTGGTTCTGCTGTAGCAAATGATAGAAGACTGTCCCATTGAGTCCCCGGATTTTAGGTAAATCGTATCTCCGTCTTCTGTACTGATATTCAATCCCAATCCCATTTCACGCTTTTCATCTTTGTAATATATTTTTTCGGATGTCAATCCAGCATTGGAGATTTTATTGTTTTTGCCCAAAAGAGCTTTTAAATATTTAATCATATCATATGCGCTGGACTTTACCAATCCGGCTGGTGCAGTTACATTCCATAAGAAGAATTCCTGAGCGCCACCTTCAGGATTGTAGCCTGTGGTCTTATTTTTCACATCGAAATTTGTCGTAAGCGTTTCCACCATTTTTGCAGGTTTCAAGATTTTTTCTCTAAGGATTTCGTCATAGCTTTTACCATATATTTTCTCCAAAATCTGTCCAAGCAAAGTAATTCCGATGGTAGAATATCTATATTTTCCGTAATCGATAAGGTTTGTGCAATCATTAATCATTTTGGCTAATGACTCTTCTGTAACACTGTTTATCGGCTGCTGAGAATTAATTTCAATCAATTTTTGAAAATCAATATCCGGCAAACCTGATTGATGGGAAGCCAAATCAGAAATTCTTATTTTATGCTGAAGATTTTTCTGCAAAACATATTGTTTAGGAAGATAACTGTCGATGTAATCATCAAGCTTTAATTTATTTTCCAGAGAAGCTTGCGCAATCATATTCGCAGTTAGTATTTTAGTGATTGATGCAATTTCGAAGATGGAATTTTTGTCAATATCAACCTTACTTTCCTTACTCAATTTTCCATAAGAAGTATAGAATTCTTGATTGTTGCTGATAAAGCCAACACTGATTCCCACATCTGGATTTTTCTGATGAGAGGCATTAATAATAGAATCTATCTTTTTAGAATAGTCTTGACCAAAAGAAATTTGGCTGATGAATAATAGCGTTGCGAAGATTTTAATTGTTTTCATTGTATCGTTAATTAATTGGTTTAATCAATATTTCGATACAAAGATGTGGAAGTGCAGAATCCTGTGCGACCGAGTCAACGCATTCGGTCAAATTTCTTTATTAAAATGAGTAGGAGTAATTAAATTAAAAGTACGAGTAATTACAAATCGCTGTTTTGTAGTGATTTGCGATAGTCGGTTGGCGTGGTTCCCGTATGTTTTTTAAAAGCAGTATTGAAAGAAGATTTAGAATTAAAACCAACTTCGTATAGAATTTCCAGAACTGTAACTTTAGATTTGGACGAATCTTTCAGAATTTCCATCGCATTTTCGATTCGATAAGTGTTCACAAAATCATAAAAATGCTGACCTAACTGATGATTTATCAGAACTGATAATTCCCGAACCGGAACATTAATCTCTTTAGAAATATCCTGAATCGTCAAAGCTGGATTCAGAAACGGTTTTTCATCTGCCACATACTTTTTGAGTTTCGACAAATCTTCATTCAGAGTTTCCGCTTCTATTGTTTTCTCTTCCAAAACCAGATCAGAAACTAATTTCAGTTTTGAATCAATATTTCTGAATAATTCAGGATGATTTAGCGCTTTGTACAGATACCAGCAAACGATGAACATCTGGAAAACCAAACCAAAAATTTTCATCCACTCAGAAATCTCCGTATAATCCGAAAATTTAAAAATATTCTTCACAATAGCTACCGAATATAATAGGCTCAATACAACCGTAAATTGGAACAGCCATTGGTAAGATAAAAGATCAGCACCGGCATAATTTTCCAGATACAGTTTTTTGGCTTTTCTGAGAACAAAAAATACGGCTATGAGATAAGCAATCAACTGGATATTAATCAAAATATGATTGAATTGAAACTCAACCATTTCCTTACGATTGATAACAAACTCAATTTTGGAAGCCAGATTAACATAGTAAAAATGCGGAAACAGAGCGATGTTTGCGATAAAAAAAGTAAGCAGATGTAAAAGATGATTGACCTTTAGCCTAAAATCCGAATAACAAACCGACATCACATAAAGATAAAAAACAGGAAGTTGCAAAAATGCCAATGTCCCTCTGAACATTCCAAAATTAGAAGGGCCGTCGGTTACCAAACTAAATAACGGTTCGCTACAGTCAATCGCTGTCAGAAAGAGATACAATGCAAAAAGATAATTGCTGATTTTGTGCTTCGTTTTGACCTTTAGCAAGAAAAATGCAAGAAAAAACGAAATAAACAGCGAGATGACCGTCACAACACCCAATAAATCCATTTTATTTATTATTTGAATTAGACGTAATTAAATTTTAAATTCAGACAAAAAATCACCAATTTTTCTATCATTCGCCAAACGTGGAATTTTATTTTGTCCACCCAATTTTCCTTCAGACTTAGCGTAGTCTTGAAACGCATTTTTCTTCAACTTTGTAACCACCAAAGGTTGCAGAATATTTCCGGAAATCAAATCATCATAATATGTATTTCTCTTTCTAAGTTGTAAATCCAATTCAGATTTGAAAGCTTCACAATCATCTGGTTCTTTTTCAAACTCGATGAACCATTCGTGGTACGGTAAACCTTCAACAGGATTTACTTGCGGTGCAAGATGAAATTCTGTAATCCGAGTTGGGAATTTCTCAACAGTCGCCTTCAAAGCTTCTTCCACTTCAAACGCAATCACGTGTTCCCCAAATGCTGATGTAAAATGTTTGGTTCTCCCCGAAACCAAAATTCTATGTGGATTTTTATCTATAAACCGCACAACGTCGCCAATCGAATAAGCCCAAAGTCCGGAATTGGTCGTCAGAATCAACGCATAATCTTTGTTGAGTTCAACATCTTTCAGCGTTAATCTTTGAGCGTTTGGTTTTCCGTATTGTTCTAATGGAATGAATTCGTAGAAAATTCCGTGATTGGTCAAAAGCAATAATCCTTCTTTTGTATAATCATCCTGAAAGGCAAAAAAACCCTCCGAAGCTGGAAAAGTCTGAACAATATCGACAGGTTTTCCAAGCAATTCATTCATCTTATCGCGGTAAGGTTCGTAGTTTACGCCACCCGTTATTATCAGTTGAAGATTTGGGAAAATTTGGGTGATTTTTTTTCCTTTTCTTTCAATGAGTTTTTCGAAATACATTATGAGCCAAGGCGGAATTCCGGAAATCAAGGTCATATTTTCGTTCTCGGTTTCTTCTACGATTTTATCGATTTTTGTTTCCCAATCTTCGATGCAATTGGTTTCCCAGCTTGGCAGTCTGTTTTTCTGAAGATAATTCGGAATATGGTGGGCAACGATTCCGGATAATCTTCCGTTTTTGATGCCGTTGATTTCTTCTAACTCTGGTGAACCTTGAAGGAAAATCATTTTTCCACCAACGAAATCTGCATTATTTTTCTTTTCGATGTAATGGAAAAGTGCGCTTTGAGCGCCTGCAATCTGAAAAGGCATTGCTTCTTTGGAAATCGGAATGTATTTGGCGCCGGAAGTTGTTCCAGAAGTTTTGGCGAAATATTCCGGCAAATCTGGCCAAAGGATTTTAGATTGTCCTTTTTTGATTTTCTCTATATATGGTTTCAAATCTTCGTAGTCTGCAACCGGAACTTTGCTTTGAAAATCTTCGATGGTTTTAACATCCTCAAATTGGTGTTCTCTTCCGAATAAGGTTTTCTCCGCAGTTTTTATGAGTGAAAGCAAGAGTTCTTCCTGATTCTTCACCGCATTGGTTTTGAAATCTTTTGTTTTGGTGATATATTTTTTTGCCCAGATGAGTGCAATATTTTTCTTGATGAAATTTAGCATTGATGAAATTTTCAATTGTCAAATTTATAAACAATTCTTTATGTATTATTAAGATATAAACAATCTTTGTCATTCCGCAGGAATCTCAGCAGTTTAGATTCCTTCAAAATGACAAACTTTATGGTTATAAACTTTCCTTGTTTTATGTTGAATCTACAGCCCGACTTGAGCGGAAATCCTTTTTTACGGGTGCTTAAGTTCTATTTTAATCTGAAACTGTCTTGCAAAAAAGATTGGGAGCGGAAGGCGGAAATAGCTGCCCTAAATATTATTCTTGAAAATTTCAGGATAAGTGTTTGTTTTTTAGAAAGAAAACTGTACTTTTGCACCTCGAATAATAATAATAAAATATATAAACAATGTTTGCAATTGTAGAAATAGCAGGGCTTCAATACAAAGTTGAGCAAAACCAAAAGTTGTTTGTGAACCGTTTGAAAGGAGACAAGGGAACGAAAGTTTCTTTTGATAAAGTTCTTCTTACTGTAAACGGCGCAATCACTGTTGGTGCCCCGGCTGTAAGCGGTATCACCGTAGATGTAGAAATTCTTGACAACGTTCAGGCTGACAAAGTAATCATCTTCAAAAAGAAGAGAAGAAAAGGTTATGCTAAGAAAAATGGTCACAGACAACAATTAACTCAAATCGTTGTAACTGGTATTACTGGTTTTGACGGTGCGAAAAAAGAGGCTAAAAAAGCAGCTCCTAAGAAGGCGGCTAAAGCTGAAGTAGCAACTGAAACCAGCGAAACTGCTGAATAATTTTTAACCCAAAAAGCTAAAATAAAATGGCACATAAGAAAGGAGTTGGTAGTTCCAAAAATGGTAGAGAATCTCATTCTAAAAGACTTGGTGTGAAGATTTTCGGAGGACAATCTGCAATTGCAGGTAATATCATCATCAGACAAAGAGGTACGCAACACCACCCAGGTGAAAACGTAGGAATGGGTAAAGATCACACTTTGCACGCTCTTGTTGACGGTACTGTAGTTTTCAGAAAGAAAGCAAACAATAGATCTTTTGTATCTATCGAGCCAAACGCATAATCATAAGCGTTTTATAAAATAAAAAATCCCGACTTTTCAGTTGGGATTTTTTTATTTGCTATATCAATGACTTTTAAAGTGCTTCTAGTTGCGCTTCTGTGAATTCCATATTGTGGAAAACGTTTTGAACATCATCATCTTCTTCAAACCTTTCCAGCATCTTCATATTGGCTTTGAACTGATCTTCGGTCATTTCCTTTGTATTGTTCGGAATTCTTTGTAATTCTGCGCTCTTTGCCTCTATCCCTAGGTCATCTAACTTGTGAGACATTGATCCAAAATCTTCGAAAGCTGTTGTGATTAAAACCTCATTTTCGTCTTGGTCGATTTCTTCTGCGCCACCATCTATCATTTCCATTTCAAAATCATCCCAATCTGATTTGATTTGAGCTTTATCGATCGTGAAAATTCCCTTTCTGTCGAAGATAAAAGCTAATTCTCCATTCTTACCAAGACTTCCGTCAAACTTATTAAATATTGCTCTTACGTTGGCAACAGTTCTTGTTGGATTGTTGGTTGTACATTCTACAAAGAAAGCTACTCCACCTTGTCCATAACCTTCGTAAGTGATTTCCTCATAGTTTTCCGCATCTGCCCCACTTGCTTTTTTGATGGCTCTTTCGACGTTGTCTTTAGGCATATTGGCACCTTTCGCATTCTGAATGCATCTTTTCAGCGCTGGATTAGAATCTGGGTCAGGACCGCCAGCTTTAACCGCCAATGCGATATCTTTTCCAATCTTTGAAAATGTTTTGGCCATCTTGTCCCATCTGGCCATTTTTGAAGCTTTTCTATATTCGAATGCTCTTCCCATTACAGTTTTTATTTTATGTTACAAAAGTACAGAAATCTGAAAACAAAAAAAATACCTCCAATAAAATTGGAGGTATTTATATTTAGAAAATTAATTATTTAAAATTATTTTTTCTTTTTAGCTGGAGCTTTTTTCTTAGCTGGAGCTTTTTTCTTAACTACTTTTACTGGAGTTGGATCAGCATAGTCTCTTTTTTGGATAGCGCTCCATTGAGCAGCATCTTCAATAGCTGTTACAACAACTTTTCTGTCAACTTGTCTTTCAGCATCTGATGCAGTAGCTGGAACAGTAGCTTTAGCTTTACCTACACCGATTGATTTAAGAGCATCAGCATCAACACCTCTAGCATCTAACGCAGCAACTACAGCAGCAGCTCTTTGTCTAGATAGTTTCAAGTTGTAAGCTTCAGAACCTTTAGCATCAGTTCTACCTTCTAATAGATAGTTACCTTTATCAGCTTTGATTAAGTCAGCAGCAGCATCTAGAGCTCCTTTAGACTCAGCTTTGATAGTAGCTTTGTTGAAATCAAAGAATACACCTCCAAAGTTTTGTTCAAGTTCTTTAGCTGTTTCAGTTTTAGGTTTAGGACAACCTTGATATTTCGCAAGACCTGGAACTGTAGGACAAGCATCATCTTTATCTAATACTCCGTCTCCGTCAGTATCTGGCCAAGGACAACCTTTATTTTCAGCTGGACCAGGAACGTCAACACAAGCATCATCTTTATCTAATACTCCGTCTCCGTCAGTATCTGGCCAAGGACAACCGTTGTTTTCTTTTGGACCTGCTACATCTGGACATTGATCGTCTTTATCTGGAACTCCATCTCCATCAGTATCAGGACATCCTTGGAATTCTGGTAAACCTGGAGTATCTGGACAAGCATCATCTTTGTCTGGAATTCCGTCTTTATCTCTGTCAGTATTTCCGAATCTAAATAATAGAGACGCAGAAGCTTGCCAGAAGTTAGCAATACCTGATTTATCCACCGGAGTAGATACATAATCTCCTTGTACACCTAGACCAAAGTTTTTAGTTACCCAGAAATTAATACCAGCACCTGTGCTAACTGTAAAGTGATTAGCCTTTCCTGTTAAATCACCATCTTCATTATATGCAGAGTAAACACCTCCACCTCTAGGCTTAGCATCAGTTACAGGGAAAGTTACACCACTGTAATCGTGTCTTAGGTAGTTAGCACCAACTCTTAAGTAAGGATCAAACCAAGACTCTTCGTCCCACAAAAGACCTGCAGCCTTGAATTGAACACCAAGACCTGTCATTAGGAAAAATTCCTTATCCATTCTGATTCTCTTGTTGTCAACATTACCAACAGTCGTTTGCCAGTCAAGTACAATACCTTTACTAAGGCTTCTTGCAACTGTCAATTTAGAAAGTGGTGGAGTAATTGAATATTTGGAAACACCAAATAAATTTTCTTTAAAATTGTTGAATGAGAACGTATTGCTGAAATTATTTCTTTGAGCAACGTGATTCACTCCATGAGCACCTACACCAATAACCCACTTATTGGTCGTAGTCTGTGCAAAAACAGTAGAGGCAACAGTAAGCGCCAATGCTGAAATTCCTAATTTTAGATTTTTCATAGAATTAAATGATTAAATAATTGATAATGCAAAATAAATATAATTTTTCTTTATAAACAAAGTTTTTTTAACTTTTCTTTAATATACGCTGGATGTTAACCTTATTCTCTCTATCCTTGATTGCCTCCCTTTTATCAAATAGTTTCTTTCCTCTGGCTAACGATATGAGCAGCTTTGCTTTGCCATTGTCATTAATATATAACTTCAATGGTACTACCGTATTACCAACATCTTTTAACTTTTTTTTAAGTTTTTGCAACTCGTAATGATGCAGTAACAATTTTCGTTCCCTTTTTGTTTTATGATTGTAAAAAGTTCCCAATTTGTACTCATCTATCATCATATTAATGACATAGAGTTCATCATCTATAAACTGGCAGAAGCTTTCTGTGATTGACGCCTTCGAGGATCGGAGGGATTTTATTTCTGTTCCCGTCAATACAATTCCAGCTTCATATTCATCCAGAATTTCGTATTCAAAGCGGGCTCTTTTATTGAAGATATTAACAGTTTTTTCTATTTTCATTGTGTTAAATTAATATAGGAATTGGCTTTTCATCATCCCAACTTATTTTCGTATTTTTGCACAAATTTACAAAACTATATGTTAACAGTATCCAATATATCATTACAGTTCGGGAAAAGAGTACTCTTTGACGAAGTTAATATAAAATTCACCAAAGGAAATTGCTACGGCATAATTGGTGCCAATGGTGCCGGAAAATCGACTTTCCTTAAAATATTAAGTGGTAAGCAAGATCCAACTTCCGGTCACGTTTCTCTGGAGAACGGAAAAAGAATGTCTGTTCTGGAGCAGGATCACTTTGCTTATGACAACTTTACGGTTCTAGAAACGATCCTTAGAGGAAACAAAATGCTTTTCGACATCAAAGAAGAAATGGACGCTCTCTATGCAAAAGAAGATTTTTCTGATGCAGACGGAATCAAAGCTGGAGAACTCGGCGTAATCTACGACGAAATGGGCGGATGGAACTCAGAAGCTGATGCACAAACTTTGCTTTCCAATGTTGGTATTTCTGAGGATATGCACTATCAATTAATGGGCGAACTGGAAAACAAAGACAAAGTAAGAGTGCTTCTTGCTCAGGCTTTATTTGGTAATCCTGATGTTTTGATTCTCGATGAGCCTACCAATGATTTAGATATCGCTACAATCGCCTGGTTAGAAGATTTCCTGGCAGATTATGAGAACACGGTAATCGTAGTTTCTCACGACCGTCACTTCCTGGATACGGTTTGTACGCACATCGGCGATTTGGATTATGCAAAATTGAACCTTTATACAGGTAACTACTCATTCTGGTATCAGGCTTCTCAGTTGGCAACCAGACAAAGAGCCCAGGCCAATAAAAAAGCAGAAGACAAGAAAAAAGAATTACAGGATTTCATCGCGAGATTTAGTTCCAACGTAGCGAAAGCCAAGCAGGCAACAGCCCGTAAAAAGATGATTGACAAGTTGAATATCGATGATATCAAACCTTCTTCCCGTCGTTATCCAGCTATTATATTTGACACAGAAAGAGAAGTTGGAGACCAGATTCTTGACGTGAAAGGTCTTGAGAAAACCAAAGACGGCGAATTGTTGTTCACGAATGTTGACCTTAATCTTAAAAAAGGCGATAAAGTAGCTGTTCTTTCCAGAAACTCATTAGCAATTACAGAATTTTTCGAAATTTTAGCCGGAAATATTGAAGCTGACAAAGGAAATGTAGCCTGGGGCGTCACCACAAACCAATCTCATATGCCTTTGGATAATACCAAATTTTTTCAGGATGACATCAACCTGGTAGATTGGTTGAGACAATTTACTAAGAATGATGAAGAGCGTCACGAGGAGTTTATGAGAGGTTTCTTAGGTAGAATGTTATTCTCCGGAGACGAGGCTCTAAAATCTTGTAAAGTCCTTTCCGGAGGAGAAAAAATGCGTTGTATGTTCAGTAGAATGATGCTTCAGAAAGCGAATGTTCTTTTGCTGGATGAACCTACCAATCACCTGGATTTGGAAAGTATTACCACTTTAAATAACTCATTAAATAACTTCAAAGGAAATATCCTGTTAGCTTCACACGATCACGAGTTGCTTGGAACGGTTTGTAACAGAATCATCGAGCTGACGCCGAAAGGAATTATCGACAGAGATATGACTTATGACGAATATCTGACTGACAAAAAAATCAAAGAACTGCAGGAGCAGATGTATTCTTAATCATAAAAAATAAAAAAGGCATTTCGAGTTTCGAAATGCCTTTTTTATTTTTAAAAGTATATTATACACTAAAAAGCTACTTCTCGTCAGCTTTTGTTTATTTAGTCAATTTTGTTGTTGGTATCGTTACCGTTCCAGGGTCTTTCCAAAGACCATCTTTTTCTGCTCTTTTCTTAATCGCTTCTGCTCTTTTGTTGCTATCAGGATGAGAATTAAACATTTTCTGGAATCCAGATTGTGCAGAACCACCTTCTGACAACAAAGCCAACTTTTTGAAGGCTGTATAAGCACCAACGACATTATAACCGTTAGCTTTCATAAAATCGTAAGAATAAGTATCTGCCTGAGACTCTTGCTTTTTGCTGTGTGAAGCATCCATAATAGCATTAGCCATCTGACCCAACTGACTGTCATTAAGTGTTGCTACAGTTTTTGAAGAAGAAGATGCTGCATCTAGTGCAGCTGCTTTGAGGTAAGCAGATTTGATGGCGTCTTTCGTATCTTCATTCTTTACGTGACCAATCTCGTGACCGATTACTGCAAGAATCTCATCGTCTGTCATAATATCCATTAAGGAAGAAAACACTCTCACGCTACCATCCGCACAAGCAAAGGCGTTGATGTCTTTTACCTTGTAAACTTTGTAATTTAAATTTAGTCCGTCTTGGGATTTGTGCTTTGCAAAAAGTTTGTTGAGACGAACGGTGTAAGGATCTTTCGGCCCTGCAACGGCATTATGTGTATCCATATAATCTACAGATTCTTTGGACAATTTGATGGCATCAGCATTGGTAAATGTTAACGCTGAAACGCCTTTCCCAGCCGCTTTTGTGATGTTACCAAGGTTTAATTGAGCATTCATAAAACCCATCGTTCCAAGAAGGAAGATAGAAAGGATTGATTTTTTCATAAGCTTTTTTAATTTCAAAAATGATTATCAAAAATTCAACCAAACTAAATGAATGGAGATGAATAATTTGGAATTTACACCAAACTATTTTTATCTGCGTAATTGAGTTTAAAGAAAATAAATGTCATTATAGAAAATGCTAAAAGTGAACTTCCTCCATAACTGAAGAACGGCAACGGAATCCCTACAGTAGGAAATAATCCCATAACCATCCCAAGATTAATAACAAAGTGAATCAATAAAATCGAGGCAAAACAATAACCGAAAACTCTGTTGAATGTCGATTTCTGATTCTCCGCGAGATAATAAATTCTTCCAATAAAAACAGCGTAACAAAGAATCAGTATTGCACTTCCTAAAAAGCCCCACTCCTCGCCAACTGTACAGAAGATATAATCGGTTTCCTGCTCGGGAACGAATTTACCTTGTGTAACGGAACCTTGTTTGTAGCCTTTCCCCAACATTCCGCCAGAACCGATTGCTGTTTTGGAATAAAGTAAGTTATAGCCCGATGTATCACGGAATTCTCTTTCACCTTTATACAAAACCTCTACCCTTTCCTGCTGATGTTTAGGTAATTTTTCAAAAACGATAGGCGAAATGATTGATAATCCTGCCAATAAAATGATGATTCCAACTGCCGGCAGCAAAGTATAAATATTCTTTCGTAACATCGCCACATTGAAGACAAACCATATAACACCTAAAAGTAATATGACACCTGTGAAATACCAAAGATTGATTTTCAATGGATCATTAAGAAAATTAGCAATAAGGAAAACACCAGCGAATAAGGTCCCGACTAAAAATAATTTCCCCGAAAGACCTTCTCGGTATAAAGCAATGACAAATGCAACAAACACCAATAATGACCCCACATCTGGAATCATCAAAACCACAACTCCAGGAATAGCGATGATGGCTAAAGATGTAATCAATGACCGAGTGTTGTTAATATTAAAATCCTGATTCGAAACGTAGTTTGCCAGCATCAGTGTTGTTCCTATTTTTGCAAATTCTACTGGCTGCATCGTGAATCCTCCGAACTTGTACCAGTTTTTTTGCCCGAGAATCTCTGTCCCGAATGGAAACAATCCTATCAAAAGTAAAACGCCACCAACATAAATGATGGCAGACATATTCTCGAAGAATTTGGTTCTCATAAAGAAAATAATCATCCCCACGAAACAAGAAATTCCGAAGAAAATCAATTGCTTTTGTCCCAATTCTGCCTTTACACTGTAAATATTAAGAATCGCGAATACACACAACAGAACGTAAAGTGTCATTCCTAATTTGTCAATACCTGCTGTCCACTTCATTTCGCTTTGGATTTTAGAGGTTTAACCTTAACACTGTCTTTCTTTAATTTCTTATCTTGAATTGCCTTCAGGCTGTCTTTAATTTTCTTAAATTGAACAGAATCTTTTGGAGGTTCTTTGTACCAACCTTTCCGTTTCATATCAGCAATATATTGTCGTTTATACTCAGGCATAAAACTGGAAGTAATCATCTTCTTATAGAGATTTTCTCTTTTCAGTTCACCCGTGATATATTTTTCAGCAATCGTTGTACAAGCTGGACCTGCCCAAGAAGCTCCCCAACCAGCGTGTTCAATCACCGACACAACCACAATTTTTGGTTTATCAGCAGGTGCAATTAATACAAAAATCGAATTATCTTTCCCTTGCGGAACTTGCGCAGTTCCTGTTTTTGCCAATTGCGTAAAATCTTTAGATTTAAGGCTTGCTCCTGTTCCTTTAATCATTACAGCCTCCATTCCTTGTAGGATAACATTATAATAATGAGGATTCTGAACCAAAGTCATATGTTTTTTCTTGAATCTCGGGTCTGGATTAGGTTTTCCATCAATAGACTTGACAACGTGAGGGGTATAATACCATCCTTTATTTGCAATCGCTGCTACAAAATTGGCCATTTGCATCGGTGTCAAAAGAACATCACCTTGCCCCATACCATTGTATATAGCTCCGGTCGGCATCTCGTCCCAGTTTTTAAAATCTGTGCGTTTAGAACCACTCGCTTTATAAATGGATTTCATTCTCTTTTCATAAAACTCTCCAGACGGAATTCTACCTTTTGCGCCAACAGCTAAATCATTATTAAGAAATTCTCCAACACCAAAACTATTGATAATCTTTTTCCATTCATCAACCCCTTTTGAAGGGTTTCCCGGATATTTTTTGATGATTGATATATAAGCATAAGTAAAATAACAGTTACTGGAAACCTGAATCGACGGAATCAACGGATCTGCTCCACCGTGACCTTTGATGCTTTTACCACGGTAGAAAAATCCTCTTCCACAAGGAAAAATCGTTTGATCTGTCATCACGCCCATTTCCATAGCAGCCAAAGCCGTTAATAATTTGAACGTAGAACCTGGTGGATAAGCTGCCTGAACAGATCTGTCAAATGTTGGCTTATTCTCAAAAATAGTATCGTTGGCTAATCTGTAAAGATTTCGGGATTTGTTTGGACCTGTGAAAAGATTTGGGTCAATGTCTGGACCAGTTGCCATTGTCAGAATTTCGCCATTATTTGGGTCTAATGCTACAATAGCGCCGTGTTTGTTGACGAGCATTTCTTCAGCCATTCTTTGCAAATCGTAGTCAATGGTTAAAGTCAAATCTTTACCTGTGACCACTTCTTTATCTAATTCTCCATTTTTATACGAACCGATGCTTCTCTGACGAATATCTTTTTGGATGTATTTCATTCCCTTTTCCCCTCGAAGATCCTTTTCGTATGCTTTTTCAATGCCACTTTTTCCTACGATATCGCCAGGCAAATAGTACAAAGAATCTTTCTTAATATCAGCATCATTCACCTGATTGGTATAGCCCAAAAGGTTTCCGGAAGTATTGATTTCATATTGTCTTTGCGGACGAGGAACAATGGAGAATGCCGGATATTTGAAAATCAACTCCTGAATTCTTGCCATTTCTTCACGACTTAGATTTTTCATAAAAGTCATTGGTGTCAGCTTGGAGTAATATTTTTCTTTCTCAATATTTTTTATGGTCTGAGCAAATTCAGCCTGAGTAATTCCCAATAATTTACAAAACCCAATCGTGTCAAAATCTGGTTTCAAAAGCGCAGCCGTGTAAGAAATCTCAAAAGCAGGTTGATTTCCCACCAAAATCTTTCCATTTCTATCAAAAATAACTCCTCTTGGCGGAATTACATATTCGATTTTAATGGATGTATTGGCTGCATTCAGCGCATATCTGTCAGTGAATAGTTGCAAATAGGAAAGCCTTGCAATAAAAATTAGTGCAAAGATAGAAAGTGCGAGTATGATTCTTAAATATTGTGATTTCATATGTATTTTGCAATCTTTTCAGAGGACATATGCAACCTCTTTTTAGAAAGTAATTTTTGTTCGTTGACAGACATTCTTTTCGGTTTCAGACTTTTTGTTTGATTTTAAAGGCTAATGTATAAGCTAATATAAATACAAACGAAATTATACTGGTAACTATTACATTAAATAAAATTTCAAAAAATCTGTCGAACTTAAAAAATTCGATGTACTGCACCAAAAGCTGATGAATGAAAATACTGGTAATAATAAAGAACAGAAACTGTGTCCACTGAATACTTTGGAAAGAGAAAAAATCCGTTGTCGTATCTGTAGAAGTTCTAAAGATGATAGTTCTAAAATATGCTACAACCGTAGTTGCAAAAGCATTGATTCCCCAGGTTCCGAGAAATGCATCAACACATAATCCTAAAATAAAACTTAAAGCTAAAAAGTGAAATCTGTTTCTGAAAAATGGATAAAACATCACAAAAACAGGATAAAGCACAGGAATGTATTGCCCAAACAGTGCAATTCTATTCAGAATGAAAATTTGAAAAGCCGTTAAAATTGCGATCAATGCAAGATCTGAGGCAACGTTTCTACTGACCATCTTTCGTAATTTGAACTTTTAATGAATCATCGATTTTCTGAACTTCTGATTTTTTCAGATTCCGAACCACATACACTTTGCTTAGTTTAGCAATTTTTTCACTCAATTCTACCGAAATATCCCAGAATCCAGTTTTGCTGTCCACTTCATAACCAGCAACCGTTCCCACTAGAATTCCTGCCGGAAAAATAGAAGATTTCCCGTCTGTCACAACGGTATCACCCACTTTCAGAGGAACATATTTTGGAATATCAGAAAGCGTCATCGTTCTCGTATCATCGCCTTTCCAGGACAAGGTTCCGAAGTAACCAGACTTTTTCAGCGATGCACTGATTTTAATTTTATTGACACTCAAAATAGATTTTACCAATGAGTAATTATCAGTTGTATTGATGACGATTCCGGCAATTCCTCGCGGTGCAATAACGCCCATATTAGAACTCACACCTTGTAAACGTCCACGATTGATGGTGTAATAATTATCTCTTCTGTTGATGCTGTTGAAAACCACTTCGCCATCTACAAAAGTATAGATTTGTCCGCCACCAATGGTATCATAAACTCTTCGGAAATTAGGTTTTTCAACTTTGTCTTTTCCGTAAAGTTCAATCATCAGAGCTTTATTCTGAGAAACAAGGTCTTCGTTGATTTGTTTTAATTTAAGGTAAGAAGTTCCTTCGTCGATATAACCGGAAACCCACGAGTTGAAGGCCGCTGTTTTTGCTGCCAGGAAACTTTGTTGCATAGAATTTTTGCTGAATATCAATACAATTGACACCAATTGTAAGAATATAAAGAACACAAATAATGCATTCTTGGAAAAAAATCTCAGCAAAGCACCCATCTAAATTATAAATGATAATTGATAAATAATAAATGATTTGATATTAAGTTTTATCATCAATATCAAACCATTAAATCTATTCAAATTTTAGAGAAAAATTATTATTTGATTAGGAAATTGAATTTATCCATATTTTTAAGAGCAATTCCAGTTCCTCTTACAACCGCTCTCAACGGATCTTCCGCTACGAAAACAGGAAGTCCCGTTTTTCTGTGGAGTCTGTCTGCTAAACCTCTCAAAAGAGCACCACCACCAGCAAGATAAATTCCGGTTTTATAGATATCAGCTGCCAATTCCGGAGGCGTCAAAGATAAAGTTTCCATAACCGCATCTTCGATTCTGATAATCGATTTATCCAATGCTTTGGCAATTTCTTTATAGTTTACCATAATTTCTTTTGGCTTCCCTGTAATCAAATCACGTCCCTGAACAGGAATATCATCGATTGGAACATCCAATTCTTCAACAGCAGAACCAACCTCAAGTTTAATTCTCTCCGCTGTTCTTTCTCCGATATATAAATTATGATGCGTCCTTAAGTAATAAGCAATATCATTAGTAAAAACATCACCTGCGATTTTCACAGATTTGTCGCAAACAATTCCACCAAGTGCTACTACAGCAATCTCAGTTGTTCCTCCACCTATATCGATAATCATATTACCTTCCGGCTTTTGAACATCAATCCCAACTCCTATTGCAGCCGCCATTGGTTCATAGATCAAACGAACTTCTTTAGCATTCACTTTTTGTGCAGAATCTCTTACCGCTCTTTTTTCAACTTCGGTAATACCTGAAGGGATACAAATCACGATTCTAAGTGCCGGTTGGAAAAGTTTCCCTTTGATACCCGGAATTTGTTTGATAAATTCCTTGATCATATGTTCTGAAGCGTGGAAATCCGCAATAACACCATCCTTCAAAGGACGAACCGTTTTGATATCCTCGTGAGTCTTCCCTTGCATATGTTTGGCTTGCTCTCCAACAGCAATCGGCTTACCGGAAGAACGTTCTATCGCAACGATAGAAGGCTGATCCACAACTATTTTGTTATTGTGAATAATAAGCGTGTTCGCAGTTCCTAAGTCAATCGCAATCTCTTGCGTAAACATATCCAATATACCCATTTTGTTCAGTCATTATTAAGTTTACAAAGATATAAATTTAGACTCATTCTCTGTCTTGATTTAAAAATATTTTGGTTAAAATTTCCTTAAAATTTCTCTCTTGAAAAATCTGAATTTCAATTAGAAATCAAAAATTATTACTCTTATAAAAATTCCTCTAAAACTTTATTGTTCTTATATCATTTGAAGTAGAGTTTATAGATTTTATCAATTTTCGAAAAAGAAATTCAGAAAGAGTCTTTGTTTTAAAAATCGTAATTTTGCAAACTGAAAATGAGTCCAAAACATAAATTTCATCAAACATCAGATTTTGCCGTTCTAAGCATCAGTTATGAAAAAGCAGATGCAGAAACCCGTGGGAAATTTGCTTTTTTTGATGACCATATAAAATCTTTTGCTAACAAAATTCACGAAGAGGATTTGGGCGATGCTTTCGTGGTGTCCACTTGCAACAGAACAGAAATCTATTCTACCACCAAAAATTATCTTCATATTGCCGAGTTGTACTGCAACACAGTTGGCGTTCAGCTTTCGGACTTTTTGAAATATGTGAATGTGATTCAGCGTGAGGATGCCTTGTTTCATCTTTTCCGTGTCGCGGCAGGTTTGGAAAGTCAGATCATCGGTGATTTTGAGATTGTTTCTCAAATCAAGAATGCTTATCATCGATTCAAAAAATATAAAGATTTTTCTAATCCTTATTTGGAACGCGCCATTAATTCATCAATCCAAATTTCTAAAAGGATTAAAAATGAAACCGGAATCAGTACTGGTTCAGCTTCGGTTTCTTACGCAGCGGTTCATTATATATTGAACAATACAAGACATCTTCACGAGAAAAATATTTTACTTCTTGGCGTTGGCGAAATTGGACAAAACACGATTGAAAATCTCGTAAAACACGTTTATCAGCCAAAAATAAAAATAGCGAACCGTTCTTTTGAAAAAGCTGAAAAGATTGCTGACAAATACAATATTCCACAAATCGATTTCAACAGTTTCCCAGAAGAACTAAAACAAACAGATGTTCTGATTGTTGCAACCGGCGCTCAGAAATACATTATTGATGAATCTAATTTCCCTAAAGACAAAGAAATGCTTGTCATCGATTTATCGATTCCGAATAACGTTCAGAAGGAAGTGGGAAATTGGGAAAATGTGACTTTGATAGATGTTGACCAATTGTCGCAAACCATCAAAGCAACGATGGAACAGCGAAAAAAGGAAATCCCGAAAGCGGAAGGTATCATCAAAGAAATGGCGAAGGAATTTGTGGATTGGGAAAAGAAAAGAAAACTGGCTCCGAATATCAATCATTTCAAAAATTCTCTGAAAAAAATCGAGGAACACGAGATGCATACGATTCATAAAAAATTCAATTACGCTAAAATTGAAGATATGGAGCTTTCTAATAAACTGGTTCAAAAATTAACCAACCGATTTGCAAAATACATTCTGGAAAACCCTTCTCGCGCAGACGAAATCACGAAAATGATGGAAGATATTCTGGATATTCATAAACAAGAATCCGATGACGACAATAAAAATAGGAACGAGAAATAGCCCGCTTGCAATGTGGCAGGCTCACGAAGTCGAATCAAAACTGCAGAATCTTGGTTTCCAAACTGAGATTATTCCTATTGTAAGTTCTGGCGACAAAAATCTGGACCAACCACTTTATGCATTAGGAATCACTGGCGTTTTTACCAAAGATTTGGACATTGCTTTGTTGAATAATGAAATTGACATTGCCGTTCATTCTTTAAAAGATGTTCCGACGCAATTGCCGAATAACATTCAGATTTCTGCAGTTTTAGAAAGAGATTTTCCTGAGGATGTTTTGGTAAGAAACAGTGATTCTGAACCTTTGGATTTGGAAGTTCTGAAAATCGCTACCAGCAGTTTGAGGAGACGCGCGTTTTGGCTGAAAGAATTTCCTGAAACTGAATTTACCGACATCCGTGGAAACGTTCAAACTCGCTTGAAAAAACTTGATGATGGTGTTGCGGATGCTACTTTATTTTCTTTGGCCGGCATCAAAAGAATGAATCTGGACGTTCATTACGAGCAAATTCCGTTTATGTTGCAAGCGCCTTCGCAAGGCGTTGTTGCGATTGCCAGCAAAATTGACAATCCAGAATTGTCATCGATTTTAAAATCAATTTCACATCAGGAAACTGAGATTTGCGTGAATATAGAGAGAGAATTTCTGAAAACGCTTGAAGGTGGTTGTACAGCTCCAATTGGTGCAAAAGCTGAAATTCTGAATAATCAAATCAGATTTTTAGCAAGACTTTGTTCACTCGATGGAAAAGATTGCATCGAAACCGATGAGATTTTTGAATGGAACGATTCCGAAAACTTCGGAGAAAAAATCGCTTTGAAAGTTTTGGAAAACGGAGGCAAGGAGTTGATGGAGGAAATTAAAAAATCTTTGTAATTTTTTAAACCACAAAGGAGACAAAGGATTTTACAAAGCACACAATTGAATGTAAAACCTTGTGTTCCTCGTGAAAAACTTCGTGAACTTTAGGTTAAAATCGTTATAATGAAAATCCTTTTTACAAAATCATTAGACAAAGAAAAAGTTTCTGAGAAATTGGGAACAGATTTTTTGATTGATTTTGTTGAAGTTATCAATACTGAAATTTTAAAAACTAAAACTTTCGGTTTAAAAAATAACTCGCTGATTTTTACGAGTGTGAACGGCGTGAAAGCTTTTTTTGAAAATGGATTTTCTGCCAATGAAAATTTTGCCGAGCCTAAGAATTACAATAAGATTTACGTGGTTGGTTCGCAGACGAAAAAGGAATTGAGAAAACATAATTTCGGGAGTTTTAAACTTTGTAAAAATGCGAGTGAACTTTCACAATTCATTGTAGAAAATTCGGTGAACGAGAAGTTTTTGCATTTCTGTGGCGACATTGCATTGGATATTTTGGATGAAAAATTGCCGTTGCAAAATATTTCCTACAAAAAAATCCCTGTTTATAGAACAGAACTACTCTATCCGAAAATCGATGAGAAATATCAGGCGATAGTTTTTTTCAGTCCGAGCGGAGTTCGTAGTTTTGCGAAGTTTAATCAATTTGATGGTGTCAAGATTTTTTCGATTGGAAAAACAACGACTTCTGAAATTAAAAAACTAACTGATAATAAAATAATTACAAGCTCGAAAAATACTTTAGCTGATTTGTTGAATTTGATTTTAAAGGAAGGTTCAACTTTCGGAAATCCTGATTTGAAAGACTAAAGTTGTATTTTGCGAAGCGCGCCCCGACTTGAACGGAGCTCTTTTTCTTTTTTGAATAAAAAAGAAAAAAGCGGGAGTGGAAGGCGGATAAAGGCGCCCCAAAATAATATATAAAATGATAAAAAACGACCTATATTTAAAAGCACTTCGCGGGGAAACCGTGGAAAGACCGCCGGTTTGGATGATGAGACAAGCCGGAAGATACCTGCCGGAATTCATCGCTTTGCGCGACAAATACGACTTTTTCACAAGATGTCAGACACCGGAATTGGCGTCGGAAATTACGGTTCAGCCTATCCGAAGATTTCCTTTGGACGCCGCGATTTTGTTCTCGGATATCTTGGTAGTTCCACAAGCAATGGGAATAGATTTCAAAATGAAAGAATCTGTTGGACCTTGGTTGGATGAACCTATCAGAACGGCTCAGCAAGTTGATGATGTGATTGTTCCGGACGTGAACGACACTTTGGGTTACGTTTTTGATGCGATAGAAATGACTTTGGAAAAGTTGGACAATGAAATTCCGTTGATTGGATTCGCTGGTTCGCCTTGGACGATTTTTTGTTATTGTATCGAAGGTAGAGGTTCTAAGGATTTCAATATCGCTAAGTCTTTTTGCTTCTTGCAAACAGAATCTGCGCACAAATTATTACAAAAAATCACGGACACTACAATTGCTTACCTGAAAAGAAAAGTGGAGAAAGGTGTTTCTGCGGTTCAGGTTTTCGATTCTTGGGGCGGAATGCTTTCGCCGGCTGATTATCAGGAATTTTCTTGGCAATACATCAATCAAATCGTGGAAGCTTTGGCGCCATTGACGCACGTTGTGGTTTTCGGGAAAGGCTGTTGGTTTGCGTTGGAAGATATGACAAAATCTAAAGCATCTGCTTTGGGAGTTGACTGGACAATTACGCCGGAAAATGCGAGAAAATTCACTAATAATGCCGTGACTTTGCAAGGAAATTTTGACCCTTCGAGATTGCATTCTACACCAGAAACAATCAGAAAAATGGTTCACGAGATGATTAATCGTTTTGGAAAAGATAAATACATTGTGAATCTCGGACACGGGATTTTACCAAATATTCCTGTTGAAAATGCCGAGGCTTTTATACGAGCCGTTGTAGATTGGAAAGCATAAAACAAAAAGCCAGAGCGATTTGCTCTGGCTTTTTTTATTCTAATTGTCCTGGAACCGGCTGTGGTTGTGCTGGTTTGACGGTCTCGTTATTCAATCCGTCTTTTTGAGGAATTGTTTGTCTTTGCAGTTTTTCGTCCGCTTCTTTTTGTCTTTGCTCAAGATTGGCAGTATCTACCATTTTGGGCGTATTGTTTTGCTTTACAGAAGATTTTACTTTCATTTCTGTTTTTGTAGTGGCCGATTTGGTTTCTTTTTTCTTTGTGGTTTGCGCCATCGTCAACATTGTTCCAAAAAGCAGAAATGTTGCGGTTGTGATTATCTTTTTCATAATGATTTATTTTAATGATTTGAATAATCAAGCCAAATATCAAACCAATTTTTACTAAAGCTTGTTAAAGTCAACTACAATAAATTGAAATCATAAAAAAACCAGAACAATTTGCTCTGGTTTTGTTTTAAATCATCTACTCGGTTTTGTAGGCTCAACCGGACTTACAGGCTGTACTTGAGGTGTTGCTGTAGAATTATTTGGTATTGTATTGTTAGGATTTTGCAGAGTTCCATTGTTTGGCATTGTTGAATTGGGGTTTTGCAAAGTTCCATTAGCCGGCAACGTTTGATTTTGCTGCATCCTATTTGGATTAGTTTGCATCTTCGACCTGTTATTGACTGCTGCTGTATCTATCGTTCTATTCATTCCATTTGGTTGCACCTGAGTTTCCATTTTCATTTCCGTACTGTTGGCCGGCTTTTCAGATGATCTTATCGTATTATCTTTTTTCTTGGTCGTTTGAGCTATCATAAACATAGTCCCGAACACTAAAAAAGCTGCTGTTGTGATTAACTTTTTCATAATACTTTATTTTTATTTATTTGATTATCAGCGACAAACATCAGACCAAGTTATGTTAAAGTTATGAAATGCTAAGATTTTTAATAAAACTTTAAGATATTATTTATCCAAAACCTTTCTCAATTTTTCCAGGAAAACATATGTGGCCGGACATATTAAAGCATTTTGAATCGTGAGATTGTTGATCTGATAGATTTTCTTCCGATCGGTGTGAGGATATTCTCTGCAAGCTTTTGGACGAACATCGTAGATTGAACACATATTATCATCATTCAGAAAAAAGCAAGGCAGATTTTGTAAAACTTTGTCTTGGTCTTCATCGACTCTCAGGAATTTGGATTCAAAATCGGCAGGTTTCATTCGAAGATGTTTGGAAATTCTTTCGATATCTTTTTCTGTATAAAGCGGACCTGTAGTTTTACAGCAATTGGCGCAACTGAGACAATCGATTTCAGCGAACGTTTCTTCGTGCTTTTCCACTACCAGATAATCCAGATTTTTGGGCGGTTTCTTTTTCAACCCATCGAGAAATTTCCTGTGTTCTTTTTGTTTGAGTTGGGCTTGCTGTTTATAGAAATCGAGGTCCATAATTAAGAAATATTTGGTAATGGTGCAGGAAAAGTGCTATTAATCAAATCCAGATTCAAGACAGTAAATCTATTGGTTTCATCTGGTCCGTACATTTTTTCAAACTTGGCTCCGTAAATAATTTCGTCTGAAGTGTAACTCGTCCTCTGAACGACATCACTGGAAAATATACTGTCAAATGCCTTAACGTGGACGATAATTTCTATATCCGTATTTTTCAGATCATCTGCATTTAATCCGTAAAAAGGAGATTCTTCATCTATATAATGTACGATGGTCCAGTTGAGAATCAATGATGTGATTTTTGCAACTTCGACTTTCAATTCATAAAACAGGCTTTTTGTCTGTCCATTTTCTATGATTTCGAAGGAAGCAAAAACAGTTACGGTGGCATCTGTAAGCGAGGTATTTTTGAACGGCGCCATTCGGAACATCAATCCTGTTTTGTCTTTGTGAGGCGAGATCAACGCCACATCACTGAATTGCAAAAACGCTCTTGGACGGGAAAAACGCCCATAAAAAAGACCTGTTGCGATTGCAAACGCCAATAATCCTAAGAAAGCTTCAAAAGTTGCAACCAGACTTGCCAGAAAACCAACCGGTGCAATTCGTCCGTAACCAACCGTGGTAAATGTTTGGGAACTGAAAAAGAACACATCCGTAAACTCATTCTGGAAATTACTTTTGTCAATCCCAGTGAGATGCTCGATACCGATTGAATAATAAATCAAGGCAAAAATAAAATTGACGACAATATAACTCCCAACCAACAATCCAATGAACTGCCATCTTTTGAGGTTCAACATCGTGTGATACCAACTGTAACGGTTCAGGATGTTAACACCTTTTTTTTTGATATTTGGATAACCATCCTTGTTGATAAATCTGCCTGAAAAATTATCTCCAAAACCGGTGTCTTTAGTTGATTTTAATCTGGAAAAACTGAATTTTGACATATGTGCAAAATTAGCTGTTTTCTCAAGAAAATACTAAATAATATAATCCTCCCCAAATTGCAGAGAAAAAAGCCACAAACAGAAATGATGCTTTCAGGTCTTGTCTGTTCTTTTTATAAAAATGCTTATAAAGCGTAACCGAAATAAAACCAATAAGCACCAAAGCCGGTAAAACTGTGAATGTGTACATAATCCTATTTTTATCAAAGATATGAAAAACTGATAATAATCTTATTTTCAACTCGGTACAAAACCTATAACTTTGTATTATGAAAGATATTACAAGCAGAGAAGATGTAGAGATTCTGGTCAATAAGTTCTATGACAAAGTGATAAAGGACGATGTTATCGGATTTTTTTTCACCGATGTTGCGAAGATAGAACTTAACAAACATCTTCCGAAAATGTATAATTTTTGGGAAAGTATTCTATTAGGAAATCCTGTTTACGAGGGTCATCCGATGGCAAAACATTTTCCAATCAATGAAGTATCGGCTTTGGAAGAGAAACATTTCAACCGTTGGTTGCAGATTTGGGAAGAAACGATTCACGAAAATTTCGAAGGAGAAAATACAGAGACCGCAATTGCCCGCGCTTTGAATATCGCCAGAATTATGCATCACAAAATGGTGAATGCGAGAAGAAATTAAATCTTCAAAAAAGCAACTGATGGTCTATCCAATCAGTCAACATATGGAATAACAGCCCAACACCGATGATTCTTGGAACACCTTTGAAAAACAAAAGCAAAACATAGATTCCCATCGCCCAATAAGTATGCAAAAGATGGAAATTGATACTGTATCGGTCAGGCGAAAATATAGGTGTACTAAACAAATGGTCAGCATCCACAACCATTGTTGCAAGCATTATGAGATAAGCTTTCTGCCAGTCTTTTCTAAAAAAAACGTATGCAATTGCGACCGGAAAAATCAGGTGTAAAAAGTAATGTACAACTGTTCTTAAAGACAATATTTCAAAAAAATCCATCTGCATTTCGGTCTTCATTTACCATCTTAAAATGAGTGGTAATTTTTGTTTTTTTAAGTTAATTTTCAAGTAATAATAATCACCTTTATTTCCGTAAAATCCGTAATCAACATTCGAGATGGTTTTCTTTTTTGAAGGAGACAGCAACTTGATTGAATTAATTAATAACGGATTATTTTTAATAAAAACATAATTGCCAGAAAAATTTTGTCCAAATTCTATTTGCTCTCTTGTTGACTTAATCAAAATTCTGTTGCCATTTTTCTGAATAACATTCGGTTGAAAAGGAATGTTAGTGAACTGATTTTGTGCATTAATCCATCTTTTACTTTCAAAATAATTCCACGTTTTTTCTACTTTCCAAGTTTCCAGATTTATGGAATAATTAGGTTGCAAAATCTGCTGATAACTCACTTTTTCGACTTCATTAAAATTGTCGTCATAACCGTAACTAATGATTTTATCTTTTACCATTTCCAAGTCTGCAACAACGAAAATCGAATTAATATTGATCGAATCACTCAATTTTTTATTAAACAATTTGCTGGCGATTTTAACATTAGTGGAATCTAAATTCAGTTTTAAAAATGAAGTTTGCTTGTCCAAATCTGAAATCATCGATGAGAAATAATCATCCACAGTTTTTGTTTTGATTTCAATATTATCATCATTCAAATAAACCGCAAACTTGTGAATCTTGGATTTTGCGAGATAGGAAACACTGGCAACTGAATTATTAATAAGTTCGTCAGCGTATAAATTTTTGAATTTCGAATTAAAAATCTCAGCCGTCGTTTTGTCAAAATTTGAATTTGAAAATCCAATTATACACTTCGAAGCTTCGATTTTTACGGAAAATTGATCCTTTTTATAAAGGTTATTTTTAATTAATTTAAAACCTTTCTCGTTCAAAAATTTGACAAGTTTATCTTTATCCGAAATCTCGAAAATACAGTACCATTCGGAGAAACTCGCGCCTTTCAAATGGAAAATCTGAATATAATCCGGAACTTTTAATCCATTATTTTTAGAAGCAATTTTTGAATCTCCAAACCAAATAAATGGACGTTTTATATAATTGAAAAAATATTGCTCTTTTAATTTTTTAACATCAACCAAAACCAAAACATCTGTATTTCTAGGAACAGACTTCAAATCTTTATCCTTCAAAGACCACACAAAATAGCCGGCGATTGCCAACAAAAATAGGACTGCGATAAAGACAAATATTTTTTTCATTTATAAAGCTTTCGCTGTTTCCGGCTCAGAAATTTTAATCAAATCATTACAAAAATCGAAGAAATACATCAAACTGTTTTCGGAAGAATTCGGTGTTGTGTAATTGAATTCTGTTTCTAAACTCTCGCCTTTCACATCAGTTTTGAAATAAATATCGCCCACATTTTTCCTGAATAAATCCAGTGCTTTTTTCTGAGAAATCGTTTTGAATTCTTTCTCCAAACCGCTCATCAATCTTTGCATATTGATGTTACCAGAAAGTGGATGTTTGCTTGCATCTTTGGACCATTTTTCAGAATTTCCGGATTGTTTCTTCGGCACCAAATTCTCCAAAGAAGTCGTCAAATAAACGATTCCATCTTTGACAGTGAAATACAATTGGTCAATATAAGCGCCATTTTTATCGTCTTTCTTAAGATAAAAAATATCGCCATTTTTAGCAAATTTCTGAGACAATTCTTTGTTCGTCGTCAACACATTGAAAACCCTTTTCCAGTAATCGTCGTTAGCAGTTGCAAAAGCGAACGTAAAGTCCGGAACCACAACATCTTTCGTTTTTCGGATTTCTTTGCTGTTGAAATTCTCATCGTAATCGTAATCTGTATATTCAACTTTTTTAGCGTTAAGCGAGTTCAGGACAAAAATTCCGTTGCCTGGAGCAATTTTAGAAATCGCTTCTTCGTCCAAAACTATTTTTATAGTTTGCATCATCAGATCCAGTTCTTTCTGATATTTTCCGTTTCCGGATTTGCTCTCAAACAAGTTGTACATCAAATCAAAATACTTGTAACCATCAAGGTTCATCGCATAATAACCAATACTATTATCCGGAATCAAAGCCATCAATTTTTTATTCTTTTTGCCCTGATAAACCGCCGAAATATGTTTCTGAGTTTCGGCATTTTTATGTTGATAAGAATTTACTAAACGCACTTTGCTCTTGTCAAAATACAAATTGTACGACGAATTGGAATTGTAAAGATTGTCCAACAAATCACCGAAACTGTAGAGTTTCATCAAATCCTTGTACAATCCAGTTTTGAAAATTTCACCATAATTAGAATAAACAAAAACGTCAGCATTCGGATCCAGAAATTTGACCATTTCTTTCGGTGCTTCAACCTCAAGATTGGAATCAAAATATCGGTCAAAATCCTTTCCAGCAAAGGCTTTCACAATTTTGAAATCTGCCAGTTTGATGGAATCCATTTCCTTTTTATATTTCAAATCTTCAGCTTCTTCATCGTATTCTTCCGTCGGTTTTGCAGAAGCTACTTCGTCAGTTGGCGTTGTTTCAGCCGGTATCTTTTCTTCCTGATATTTGTGGTGTTTTTCCAGATATTTGATGTCTTTTTGCAGACGAACAATTTCTTCCTGATGTTCCTTGATATCCGTTTTTTGATATTTGATTTCGTCCTTCAAATATTGGATTTCATCTTTATAATTGAACGGTTTTTCAGGCTCATTATAAATAGAATCCATTTCTGTTGCGATGCTATCAGTCGGCACATAAGCAGAATCTATAACCACAACTGAGCTGTCTGCGTCTTCTTTATAATCAAACTTCGGCAATTTTTTCGTGTAACCAATACCTGTCAAAATCGCATGTTTTCCATCCCACGCAATGAAAGTATCATCATTCAAATTAGTAAAAGAATAGTTGTTTCTCTTTGTGATTTCCAATTCTTTCTTCGCAGAAACCTTGATGAATTCAACAAATTTTGTCGCATCTTCCAAAATCAAATGTGCAGTGTAAGTCTTGATAGAATCATTGAAACTCACATAATGATATTGCTTCGCATCTTTTTGGATTCCTGTGTCTGAGAAATCTTTCCACGTCGGTTTTTCCTGCTCATTTTTGTTGAGACTTTGCAAAATCGGATTTAGTTTTTGCCAATTGGTTTTCTCATTCAGCTGTTTTCCATTCACTTCCATATAAAAAACGGCGTTGGCCGGAACCTGAATTTTGTTTTGAGCATAGAAAAAACTACAACAAAACAAAAGGTAAAAAAGGAAAAGTTGCTTAAGTAAAGATGGTTTCATAGTTATGTTTATTGAAGTGAAATGTTGTTTTGAATCTGTTTTTTCTGAAGGATAAAATCCAGAATAGTTCCGTCCAACTTGATTGCTTTTTTGTTGGGCGAAATTTTATATCCAGAATTGGTTTGAGATTTTATGACGTTTTCGAATTGTAGAATCGATGTATAAGTTGCGTTATCGAAAACTTCTTTGTCTGCAGAACTCATTTTGTCATATTCATTTTTGAAGCTTGAAATTTTGTTTCGAACGAACATTTTTTCAGACAAATTGTTTTTATAAAGTTGCGTCGGAACCATTTTTCCGATAATATTCTTAGCTTTCAATTGCTCCAAACCAGCATTGATATTTTCAATTTTCCTAAAATTACAACTCAGCTTAATAATGTAATTGTCCGCATCGAAAGACGTTTTCACATTGCTAATTCCCGCAACGGTTTTAAAAATCGCCGAAGCGTCATTCAGTTTTTTATCAATTTCTGATTTCTTGGGAACTTTTTTACCGTTGATGGTTTCCATTTTCGAAATAGACTGTAAGCGTGTTTTGCTTTTGCTGGCATTCAGAATCACAGAATATTCTCCGCTTCCATCCGCTTTCATACTGATTTTATCAATGATATCGAAACAGCTTGTTAATGTTAGAAATGAGCAGAAAAGAAATAAATGTTTGAAAATTTTCACAGAATTAGATATTGGATTTTAACAAAGGTAATTTTTTCAATGAAGAAAAATAAGCGTTTGAAGCTTTAATTAAGGCTTAATCTTTCATTCGATTTTTCAAATCCATTTCTGCGCCAAGAATTCTAATAATCTTGATTTCTTCTGGATTTAAAATTTTAAAGAAAATAAAATGCTGATTGGCTACAAAACCCAACAAATCTATTTCGATTTCAGGATAATTTTTTGCAATTTTTGGATGGTCTGCGAGCAATTGACAAAAGCCGACCAGTTCCAAATAATATTTATCTGCTTGGCTTTCTGACCAGAAATTAAATGTGTATTCATAAATATTTTCCAAATCCTCAACAGCTTTGTTGGTCAGAAAATACTCAGCCATTCTTTTTGAATTTTGACTTTAAAGATGCAATGTGTTTTTTGGTATTAAAATCTGTCGCAATTCCACTTTTTTCTCCTTCTTGGATTGCCTTTTTTAAAATTTGAATTTTGTTTTCTTCCTCTTCCAACAGCCTTAATCCAGCTCTAATCACTTCGCTAGCATTTTTATATCTCCCTTGCGTGATTTTATTATCCACAAAATCCTCAAAATAATCTCCCAAAGAAACCGAAGTATTTCGTCCCATTTTGCATTAATTTAAATATTTACAAATCAAAGTTACCAATTTTTGGTAATTAATCAAATTCTTCCTTTCAAATAATCTTGGCGTAAACTTTCGTCCAATTTCTCAATCGCATATCGCAGGCAAGTTCTTGGCATTTCTTTGTAATGAAGATTGAGGAAATTCAACAATTCTTGCTCATTCATTTTTCCCATTTCACGGAGCAACCAGCCGTTGGCTTTATGCATTAAATCGTGTGGATGATAGAGATTTTTCAGAGCGAAAGTTTTCGTTAATTCGAATTGTCCTTTTTTGATGTGATACATTGTTCCGACAATCGCCATTCGTTTCTCCCACATATTTTCGGAATCCGAAAGTTTATAAAGAATATTAGAGTCTTGATTTTCAAAACAATATCGACCTAAAATCTTGTAACACGATGTATCTACCAAATCCCAATTATTGATGTATTTTGTGTTCTCCAAATAAAAATCAACAATTTCTTTTTGTTGGATTTTATCTTTTGTTTTCTCAAATTTATAAACCAACATCAACAAAGCTGTCAAACGTTGCTCGTGAATTTTTGAAGACAATAATTCGCCGAGTTCTGCGAGAGAAATTTTATTGTAAAACTCTTTCGCAACGCTTCTTTGGTCTGGAACTGTTACGCCAATGAAAATATCATTTTCACCGTATTCTCCTTTTCCGGTTTTGAAAAATCTAGGAAAGAATTCCGCTTTTTCGGGAATTGCAAGAATTTGAAGAGCTTGTTTTATATCGTCTAATAATTCCATCAAAATCCGCCAACTAATTTTATATAAATTTTTGAGTCTCCAATGGAATAAGTTGTTAATATGCTTCCATCTGGCAAATCTGTCATTTTTTGTTTGAAGTCAGAAGGTTTTGATGCTCTTGGTAAAGTTGAGATTCTGCTTATCATATCTCCAGCTCGAATAACACATATTGGAGAATCTTCAGATTTTCCTGTACCGCTATTTTCTATAGTTTGGGTAATTAGATTATTTTGTAAATTATATAAATCACTCTTTTCTTTATTACCCAAAGCTTTATAAACATAAGACAATTCTAAAGCAATACCCTTTAATAATGGATTCTTATTGTATTTTGATTGAGCTTGTTCAACAATTTTCAAAGCTTTATTTTTTGATATTCCTGGTTTTGCCAACTTCCAAATCTTCTCATAATCCTGATTATAATCTCGCATTTCATATTCAGACTCAACAAACCTGCTTCCATAATACATCTGATTCAGTTCTTGCTGAGTCAATTTAGCTGGTTCCGTTTTGAAGATTTCTAAATAATCCTGATAATAAGTTTTAGGGTTTTCTAAAACTTTCTTTTTAATTTCCTCAGTATTAATTTGACAAAAAGCAGATACATAAAGAAGTAAACTAAGGAAAACTATTATTTTTTTCATTATCTAAATGTAGGTTAAATATTAATTATTTCAAATTCAATTCATTCTGAAATTCTTCCAAATATTTCGCAAGATGAAAACCATCCATCAAACCGTGATGAGCTTCCACAGAAATTGGCAACATTTTTCTTCCATTTTTCTCACTGAATTTCCCAAAGACAATTTTAGGAATCGATTCTTTTGGGTTGAAATCTGTCGGATGAAGCAAACCTGTAAAATTAGTCCAAGGCATTGTCGAATGTCGAATATGATTAGGTGGTAAAGCTTCGTTTTTAATTCTTAAACCTGTGGAGTTTTGAACCTCATCAATTTCTTTTTGCAAATTTTGATTAAAGATTTGAAAGTCATTAGAATATTCGAAGTAAGAGAAACCAAACGTTCCGTCATTTCTCGCAATCGTAGAACCAACGTGAACGATATCAAATGCTATAACTTCATCATTGACAATCCTATAGCCAAATTCCTCAACCGAATTAATCGCCTTCATTGATTTGTGAAGATAATGGGCGAAGAAAGACTCCTGTTTGTCTTTTGCCAATTGATAAGTTTCCGTGCAATCAACTTCTGTAACGATTCCGAAGTAAGGACTTTTCATTCCGGAAAAGAATTGATAATGCTCTTTTCTCTTCCAATTTTCTACATCAATAATTTTCATTTTCAATTAAGATTAATGAGTTTCTTCCTCCAAAATCACTTCTTCCAATATTTTTTCCTCTGTCGCAATTTTCTTCGGATTCGCAACTTTTGCAATCGTAAGTCCCTGAACTACAATTGAAAAAACCACAACACAATAAGTGATACTGATGATAATTTTATTGTATTCATTTTGTGGAATCGATAAAGCCAACGCAATAGAAACTCCACCTCGGATTCCTCCCCAAACCAGAACTTTCACGGTTTGCGGACTGAATCTATATCTCAAAGACATAAACTTTGTCGGAACAAAAATCGCAACCCAACGTGCCAGTAAAACAATCAAAATACAAATTCCGCCAGCAACCAAATATTCATTTAAGTCTTTGATTAACAACAATTCAAAACCGATAAACAGGAAGAGAACGGCATTCATAATTTCGTCAATCAGTTCCCAGAATTTAATCAAATAATCCTGTGTTTCAGATTTCATTTTAAAACTTTCACTGAAATTTCCCATAAATAATCCAGCCGCAACCATAGCCAAAGGGGCTGAAATATGCATTTCGTGAGCAATCAAATATCCGCCCATAACGACTGATAATGTGATGAGTACGGAAATAATATAATCATCCACCATTCGCATTGCTCTGGAAGCAGACAATCCAAGAAGTACTCCTAAAAGCAATCCGCCACCAGCTTCGCGAAGTAAAAGTAATCCAATGTTTTCGGCATTCAAGTCAATTTCTTTTCCGATGGCTAATTGTAAAACGACGGTAAATAAGACAACCGCCATCCCGTCATTGAATAAAGATTCTCCGGCAACTTTGGTTTCCAGCGACTTAGAAACATTGGCCTGTTTTAAAATGCTGAGAACTGCAACGGGGTCAGTTGGGGAAATCAATGCTCCGAAAACGATACAATAAATCAACGGCATTTGAATTCCCACCAACGGCAAAAGATAATAAACCCCAAAACCAACGGCAAAAGTTGAAATGATAACGCCAACCGTCGAGAACATCACAACCGGACCGAATTGTTCCTTCAAATCTTTGATATTAATATGAATTCCTCCCGCAAAAAGAAGGAAATTCAACATCGCTCCCATCAGAACTTCTGTGAAATCAAAATTGTTGATTAACTCTGTGAGATGTGTTGTGGTTTTCGGTAAAAAGCTTTCGCCCGATGCTACCAAAGTTACCGAAACAATGATGGCAATCACCATAATTCCAATGGCACTTGGCAATTTTAAAATTCGATGATTGATGTAAGCAAATAATGATGCCAGGACGATAAGAACTGAGAATGAGTAATATAACTCCATTAAATTTTATTATTGGTTGATTGTTGACAGTTGATGGATTTCATATTCAACCGAATTTGACTGATTTAAAATTTGGTTTAATTTTCTTCTTCGTCCTCAAAATATTCGAACAACAAATCGTTGTAAGGGAAACGCGAAATATGAATCCTGTGAACCTCATCATAAATCATTTTCTTCATCTCCGGGAAATTTTGTTTGTTAAGCGCAGAAATGAAAACCGTTGGATGTTTTGATTTGCCCATCCAGGTTTTTTTCCATTCTTCGAGGGAAATATTCTTTTTGGAAGACGGCGTCAAATCATCTTCATCTTTTTTCTCATAGCTGAAATCATCGATTTTGTTGAAAACCATAATCATCGGTTTTTGATGCGCATCGATTTCCTGAAGCGTTTCGTTCACAGAATTGATGTGGTCTTCGAAACTTTCGTGGGAAATATCGACCACGTGAATCAGCAAATCTGCTTCACGAACCTCATCCAAAGTCGATTTGAAAGATTCCACCAACTGAGTTGGTAATTTTCTGATGAAGCCAACCGTGTCCGTCAAAAGGAAAGGAAGATTCCCAATCACGACTTTCCGAACCGTTGTATCAAGCGTTGCAAACAATTTATTTTCAGCAAAAACGTCGGATTTTGACAAGGCATTCATCAAAGTAGATTTCCCAACATTGGTGTAACCTACCAAAGCAACACGCACCATTTTGCCACGGTTTTGCCTTTGGGTTCCCATCTGTTTATCGATGATTTTCAATTTATCCTTCAGCAAAGTGATTCTGTCACGGATAATCCTTCTATCGGTTTCGATTTCCGTTTCCCCCGGACCACGCATCCCGATTCCCCCTTTTTGTCTTTCGAGGTGAGTCCACATTCTGGTTAATCTCGGCAAAAGATATTGATATTGAGCCAATTCCACCTGGGTTCTTGCGTAAGAAGTCTGCGCTCTCTGGGCAAAAATATCGAGAATCAGATTGGTTCTGTCGAGGATTTTGACTTCCATTTCACGTTCCAGATTTTTAAGTTGAGACGGCGATAATTCGTCATCAAAAATCACGGTTCCGATTTTTTTTTCTTTACAAAAATCCCGGATTTCCTCCATTTTTCCTTTCCCGACGAAGGTTTTGGAATCTGGCTGAGTTAATCTTTGTGTAAAACGTTTGGCAACTGTAGCGCCGGCTGTAAAAGCCAAAAACTCCAGTTCATCCATATATTCTATCAGTTTATCTTCGCTTTGATTTTGAGTTATTAAACCTACTAAAACCGCTTGTTCGTACTGATGTTCTTTTTTTTCTAACATTTAAAATTTATAATTTCTGATTCTCACAAGATACTATTTTTAGACAAAAAAACCAAAGGATATCTTTGGTTTTATGTATTTCGGATTTAATTTAAAAGTAAAATTTTAAATTAAACCAAAGTTGCTGTCAACGTTTTTTCGAAACTGAAAGCCTGACTTACAGGGCAATTTTCTTTGGCATCTTTCGCAATTTTCTGAAAATCATCTTCTGATATTCCAGGGATTTTTGCGGTCAACGTCAATTCTGATAACGTGATTTTTCCATCAACCAAACTGATTTTGCAATCGGTTTCCAAAGTCTCAGGATTATAACCTGCTTCTGATAACAATGCCGAAGTTTTCATTGTAAAACATCCTGCGTGAGCAGCTGCCAGCAATTCTTCAGGATTGGTTCCTACGCCATCTTCGAATCTACTTTTGAAGGAATATTGCGTGTCATTCAACGTTGTACTTTGAGTTGTTAAAACTCCGCTTCCGTCTTTTACTGTTCCTTTCCAAACAGCTTTTGCGCTTCTTTTCATAATTAATTTTATTTTGGATTTATATTATTTTTAATTTTTGATCTTTTACCTTTTTCTTGAGTCTTTCCACTAATCCCAATCAGCAGCAATAAATTTCATTTTGCTTCCGTTTGCGTCGGATAAAGTTAAGAAATGTCCTTCAATTTTGTATTGATTCATCGCAGGTAATTCTTTTCCGAATAATTCTTCCAATTTCATTCGCCCGTCACAATACATCATTGTTGAACCAACACCTGAAAATTTAGCTTTTCCTTTGTTGAATTCTGCTGTGAAAAACATTCCATTACAACCCATTTTTGCTGTGAATCTATTTGGATTTTCCTGATTTTTGGTCAAATCCATATTCGCTTCGAGTTCCATTAATTCTGATTTGGTAAAATCTTTATACTCAACCAACATCCATTTTCGGTTAATATTCTCCATCGATTCTGATACTTTTTTTGATGAATTACAAGAAATTAGCAAAAGCATTAATAATGACAAAACACCGATTGATTTGAGAAATTTCATTCTTTTAAATTTACTGCATCTCTCTACCAAATTCATACCATTAGATTTAAAATTATTATTAAATTAGCCCAATAAATAAGTCTTGATGTAATTGCTTTTGACCAGATTTGATTCAGTTCAAAAATTAGTTTCAGCGATAAACATTCAGAATTAATAATTTTTTATCTATGAAAAAAATATTACTTGTAATGACCCTGATTTTGGGTTATGCTCAAATGAAAGCCGATGAGGGAATGTGGCTTCTGATGCTCGTAAAACGTCTGAACGGCGTGGATATGCAAAAAGAAGGTCTGCATTTGACACCTGAGGAAATTTATTCCGTGAACAATTCCAGTTTGAAAGACGCCATCGTAAGTTTCGGTGGTTTCTGTACCGGAGAAATGGTTTCTGACCAAGGTTTGATTTTCACCAATCATCATTGTGGTTATGATGCTGTTGCAGCGGCTTCCACACCAGAGAAGGATTATCTGAAAAACGGATTCTGGGCAATGAAACCGAATGAAGAATTCAACGCAAAAGGACTTTATGTAAGATTTTTGGTAAGAATGGATGATGTTTCCGAGAGAATCAACGCCAAATTAAACAACAATATGTCAGCAGCTGACAGAAAAGCAATCATCGATACAGAATATAAAGCCATTCAAACAGAAAACTCTGAAAACGGAAAATATACAGTTGTAGTGAGAGATTTCTTCAACGGAAATGAGTTCTATTATTTTGTATATCAGGATTATAAAGACATCAGATTAGTTGGTGCTCCACCTTCATCATTAGGGAAATTCGGTGGTGACACAGACAACTGGGAATGGCCGAGACACACTGCAGATTTCACAGTTTTCCGTGCTTACGCCGACGCGAACGGAAATCCTGCAGAATATTCTGAAACTAACGTTCCTTTGAAACCAAAACACCATTTACCGGTTTCTCTTAAAGGTTACAAACCTGGAGATTTCACAATGATTCTTGGATATCCTGGAAGAACCAACCGTTATTTGACGTCTTATGGAATCGAGCAAATGGTTGATAAAGATTATCCGGCTTGGGTTGAAGCATCTAAAGTTACTATGGATGTTTTGAAAAAGTATATGGATAAAGATAAAGCGACTCAACTGGATTACGCTTCTCAATACGCAAGTGTTGCCAACTACTGGAAAAACAGACAGGGAACAATTGACGCGGTAAAGAAAAACGGAACAGTTGCTGAAAAACAAAAATTGGAGCAGACTTATAATCAATGGGCTGCACAATCTCCAAATGAGCAAACCTATTATGGCGTTTTACCGGAATTGAAATCATATTACAATCAAGTTTCTGGTAGAAATGTAGAAAAAAATTACGCTTCTATCCTTCAAAGAAACGCACATTACATTGCAACAGCTTACCAATTGGGAAGTCTTTTCAAAACTTATGCTGACCAAGACGATGCTGGAAAAACAGCAATGAAAGCTAAGGTTCTGGACGCAGTTGATAAATCTTACGACGGTTTCCACGATAATGTAGAAGGCGAAATGCTAAACTCTCTTGCTTCTCTTTATAAAACAAGAGTTGCTAAAGAATTTGCTTCTCCAACCATTATGGCTGCTGATGTGAGCTCACTTTCAACGATGGCTTATGCTTCAATTTTTGCTAATAAGAAATCAGCTTTGGCTTTTATTGAGAATCCAGACAGATTGAAAATTGACGCAGATAAATTGAGACAATTTGCAAACGGCGTTGTTGAAGACCAAAAGTTAAGTATTGAAAAATACGCCAAAATCGATGAGAATTTTGCTAAAAACAGCAGACTTTTCTTAGACGGACTTAGAAAAGCGCAACCTGACAAAAAATTCTATCCGGATGCTAACTCTACAATGAGATTGACGTACGGAACAGTAGAAACACTTCCTGAAAGAGCGGACAGAAATTATAAGGGTATCAAAGAAAATTACTATACCGACATTAATGGTATGGTTGCTAAATATAAAAAAGGCGATGAAGAATTTGACCTACCTCAAAAAGTTTTAGACCTTGCTAAGAAGAAAGATTACGGGCAATACGCTGATAAAAAAGGTGGATTTATGCCAATCAACTTCTTGTCTAATAATGATATTACTGGAGGAAACTCTGGCTCGCCAATCATCGATGGAAACGGAAATCTATTAGGACTTGCTTTCGATGGAAATAGTGAAGCTTTAAGCGGCGATATCGTTTTCGAACCAAATTTACAAAGAACTATCAATGTTGACGTTCGTTACGTACTTTGGGTAATTGACAAATATGCGGGAGCTACAAGACTTATCAGCGAATTAACCTTGGTAAAATAATTATTTTATCAAATCTTATATAAGCCACCAGATTTGGTGGCTTTTTTGTTGGTAAAAACTCATAAATACAGCTTCATTATTTTTTTGTAAATTAGAGAAATCATTTTTTATGAGTTTAAAAGCCTTACTTCACTGGTCATTTATTTTCCCGTTATTATCACTAATTTATTATTTTCTTGGCGTTGTAGATGACAATGCGTGGCTCGCCGGTTTAGGAAGTTTATTGTTGATTTCTTCTGTTTTGGCAGCCGTTCATCACGCCGAGGTTGTAGCGCACAAAGTGGGAGAACCTTTCGGAACAATCATATTAGCGATAGCCATTACGGTTTTGGAAGTAGGATTAATCGTTTCATTAATGGTAGCGGGAGGAAAAGAAACCCACACCCTCGCAAGAGACACAGTTTTTGCCGCAGTAATGTTGATTTTAAACGGAATTCTTGGCGCTTGTCTTTTACTTGGCGGCATCAAATTCAAAGAACAATTCTTCGCTAGAACTTCTGGAAATATGGCTTTAATAAGTCTTGTTGCGATTGTGGTAATGACTCTGATTTTACCCAATTATACCACCAGCGAACTTTCGGCAACATTCAGCAAAGCCCAATTGATATTTTTCTCCATAGCTTCTCTAGTGATTTACAGCACATTTCTGATGGTACAAACCGTACGACACAGAAATTACTTCCTCCCCGAAAATGATGAAGAACAACACGCAGAACCACCAACAAATTTTGAAAGCACAATGAGTTTGATTTTCCTGATTATATGTTTGGGTGTTGTCGTATTTTTAGCGAAAGCTTTATCGCCAAAAATTGAAGAAGTCGTCCATAACTTCGGAGCGCCACAAGCTTTAGTCGGAGTAATTATCGCAGCAGTCGTCCTTTTACCGGAAGGAATGGCAGCGATAAAAGCAGCCAGAAGAAATCAATTCCAAACGAGTCTTAATTTGGCTTTGGGTTCAGCAATCGCAAGTATTGGATTGACGATTCCTTGTGTTGCGGTAGTTTCTATCATTTACGAAATGCCATTATTACTAGGTCTCGACATCAAATCAATGGTTTTACTGGCATTGTCTCTTTACACTGTGATGTTGTCATTAAATCGGGGAAAAACTAACATCCTTTACGGTGTTGTACTTTTGGTTAATCTTTTTGCTTATATTTTTACAGTGATTGTTCCTTAATTTTTTTATTTTTAATTAATGAAATTTTCGAAAAAGATGAAACTTAGTTTTTGTCATCTAGCTTGACTATTAGTAATTTGCACTGTCAGTCTGAGGTTCTCGAAGACAAATAAATACTCAAAAATCTTCAGATTTTTTCCTTATAAAATTACAGCTCACACTATAAAATAATTTTAGAACTAAATTTGAAAACATCAGACATTAAAATAATATTTTTTGAAAATATCGAAACGAAATTTTTAAATTTAAAAAATATTTAATACACTAAAACCAATATGAAAACCTTCGAAACCGAAAGACTAATTCTAAAACTTGCTGATTTAGAAGATGCTGATTTCTTTCTTCAATTATACAATCTGCCAAGCTTCATCCAACATATCGGCGACAAAAATCTGCGTACGAAAGAAGATGCAGAAAATTACATCAAGAATAGATTTCTTCCTCAAATCGAACAATTGGGATTCGGAAATTACATTGTGATTCACAAAGAACTCAACAAAAAAATTGGTGCGGTTGGTGTATTTCTTCGTGAAGGCATCGAAGTTCCAGATATTGGATTTTCTTTCTTTCCAGATTTTGAAGGAAAAGGATTTGCTTATGAATCCGCTTCGAAACTGAAAGAATTGGTTGCCGAAAATTTCGGTTTGACAAAAATCTCTGCAATGACTTCTGACGAAAACATTTCTTCTCAAAAATTGATTGAAAGATTAGGATTGAAATTCCAGAAATACGTGATTTTCCCTGATGATAATGAGGAATTGAGATATTATGAAAATTAAATTTACCACATAGACAAATAGTTTCCTATTTATTGGATTAAGATCAAATAGTTAATCTCATTATTAATCTATTTAATCCTTTTTTTTAAATTTAATATTTCATTTTCTATTTGTCTATGTTGTTCAAAACACTCTAATAATTTATGTCAAAAACTTACGAAACAGAACGCCTCATTATCAAATTAGTTGATATGGATGACGCAGAATTTCTAATGAACTTGGTAAACACCGAAAAATGGTTGAAAAATATTGGTGACCGAAATGTCCATAACCTCGAAGATGCACAAAAATATGTTCGAGAAAAAAATCTTCCCCAGATTGAAAGACTTGGTTTTGGAAATGCCGTTGTGATTCTGAAAGAAAATAACACAAAAATTGGAACCGTTGGTTTGTACGATCGCGAAGGAATCGACGGTGTAGATATTGGCTTTGCATTTTTGGAAGAATACGAAGGAAAAGGTTACGCTTATGAATCTGCGAAGAAAATGATGGATATCGGAATCAGTGAGTTTGGAATCAAAAAAGTCAGTGCGATTACTTTACCTGAGAATTTTTCATCAATCAAACTGATTGAAAAATTAGGTTTAAAATTCAAAGAAGTGGTTAGAATTCCTAATGACGATGAGGATTTGAATCTTTATGAATTGATTTTAGACTAATGAATTTACCTCATCGCAAACTCCGATTATCTGGAAAAAATTTATGATGAGAAGGAATGAAATCTCTAACCGAATTTCCAACCAATTATTCTCGCTTCAAATCTATCCTGATAATTTTACGCCCAATCAAACTTTCCAAAAATATGCTTTGGCGGAAGTCTCTGATTTTGATAATATTCAACAAGAATTTGAAACATTCGAATTAGAAAGTGGGAAATATTTGGTTTTTAATTACAAAGGAAAAGCGGAAAATGGACCTGAAATTTTCAGATATTTATTTCAAAATTTCATCCCCGAAAATCAATTCGAAATTGACTACAGACCTCATTTTGAGATTTTTGGAGATGATTATAATCCAAACAGCGATTCTGCTGAAGAAGAGATTTGGATTCCGGTAAAATAATTATTCTGTAATCTCGATGATATTATTTTCCGGGTCTAGAATTACGCTTTCGTAATAACCATCGCCAGTCGTTCGGTTCTCCACTGCAAACTACCTTTTTAATAACTGTAAAGCCTTAATAATTTTACGGTCACTTTTTAAGTTATCCAAATCATCGCCGCCTATAATCTCAAAATCAGGAGTTATATTATTTTTATAAACCTTTCGGTTCCTGTCTATCACATAGTCTGTTGATAGATTAATACCTGCAACACTATTGATTTTAAAACCTTGCACAGCAGTCGTATAATTTGCCGTTGGTTCTCCAACTATAAAAGTGTTATTTCTTCCAATGAAGGAAATAGCCGTCATTTCCCCAGCACTTGCTGTATAACAGCTTGTCAAAATGATGATTGGCATAGTTCCTTTTACAGGATTTTCCAAAGCTTTTTTATTTTCTAGCTCAACACCATCAATGAGCATTTTGTCTTGTTGTATCTCCCATTTCCCGGTAGATTGATTCTTTGCATCATTAAAGCCTCCGAAGACCAAATCATTTCCAATGAAATTTTTCAACCCAAGAAGAATAGGATACATATTTCCACCCGTATTTAACCTTAGGTCAATAATCCAACCTTTAATTTTATTTGAATTCACCGCATTGATATGTGAAACAATATCATCCGCAATACTGTCAACCTTTTTAAAAGAGAAATCGTCATTGCCAGGGATTCTTATATTTCCGTATTTTTTATCAATGATTTTACTTTGAACGGACTTTTCAGTCTTAATTTTTTCTTTCAAATAAGAATTGTTAGAAGCCAATTGTTTTTGCCAGCCGTATGTTTTGCCTTTATATTTTAAACTTCCGTGGTGGTCATCCAATTTTTGAAAAACGTCTTCATATAAAGGTGCCAATTCATCTACCGAAGACAGATTTTCAGATTTGGAATATAAATCACTTTTAATTTTATCCAAATCTTCTACATTTATCGAATGTGATTTTATTAATGCAAAAGATCTATCAATAAATTGTTTTATAGAATCATTTTTAAAAACCTGAGAATAAGATATTTGGAAAACCAAAATACAGCATAATAAAAAATATTTCTTCATAAAGGAGTTTATTTAGTTTTCAATTAACAATCATTAAAGGTGACAATTATAATTTTTACAGATTAAGATTCAATTATTCTAAAATCTGCGTAGCGTGGTCTTTGGTTTTCACTTTGTCAATCACTTTAATGCAAATCCCGTTTTCATCAAAAACAAAAGTCGTTCTCACGATTCCCATAAACTCTCTTCCCATAAATTTCTTCAACTGCCAAACCCCGAATTTGTCAATAATATCGTGATTTTCATCAGCAATCACATCAAACGGCAATTCATATTTTTCAGAGAAATTTTTCTGACGTTTTTCAGAGTCTGCACTCACGCCAAGCAATTGAAAACCTTTCTGTTTGAAAACCGAATAATTGTCTCGCAGATTACACGCTTCCGCAGTACAACCCGGCGTGCTTGCTTTAGGATAAAAGAAAACAACGAGTTTTTTGCCTTTCAGTTTTTCTGAATTAATTTCTTTTCCTTCCTGATTTGTTCCGATAAATTCCGGTAAAGAATCGCCAACATTCAACATAATTTCTATTTTTGTATTACAAAGTTACCATCAAAATGACGAAAAAGCAAAGGGCCAAGATTGTTCAAGAAGAATTAGAAAAATTATATCCCGAAGTTCCGATTCCACTGGAGCACAAAGACGCTTATACTCTGATGGTTGCAGTGGCACTTTCTGCACAAACAACGGATAAAAAAGTGAACCAAATTACCCCAAAACTTTTTGCAGTCGCCGATACGCCAGAAAAAATGGCGAAGTTGAGCTTTGAAGAAATCCGAGAACTTATCAAAGAAATAGGATTAACCAATTCTAAAGCGAAAAATCTAAAAAAAATGGCAGAAGTTCTGGTGGAAAAATTTAATTCCGTAGTTCCACAAACTTATGAAGAATTAGAAAGTTTAGCCGGTGTTGGTCATAAAACGGCTTCTGTTGTGATGAGTCAGGGATTTGGTTTTCCGGCTTTTCCTGTTGATACACATATCCATAGATTGATGACGCAATGGAAATTAACTTCCGGAAAAAATGTGGTTGAAACCGAAAGAGATGCGAAAAATCTTTGGGATGAAAGCGTTTGGAATAAATTACATCTTCAGATTATTTTTTATGGTCGAGAATATTCTCCTGCGAGAGGCATTAAGGAAAAGGATTTTATTCCGAAACTTCTATTTCCAGAAAAAGGTTAATGTTTTCTCTTCAACATTCTCCTCATATGGAAATATTTGGTTTGTTTGATATGATGCGGATATTTCCTCCCTTTCGGAATATTATTGAAAATCAAAGCCATTACTAATAAAATCAAAACACCACTGAGAACCGGCGACACAGCGTACCAATATCCCAAAGCTTGAATTTTTCCAGCCGGAAGAACAGCAATCAAAGCGGTTGCACCTCCTGGCGGATGCATTGTTTTGGTAATTTGCATCACAACAATCGAAGAAGCGACTGCAATAGAAGCGTTTAACCAAAAAATATCTGGTAAAAACTTATATGCTGTCACACCAACTAAAGCGGATAAAACGTGTCCTCCAATCAGATTTCTTGGTTGTGCCAAAGGACTATTTACTGCACCATAAACCAAAACGCTTGACGCTCCGAATGAACCAATCAGAAAAACATTTTCAATCTCGGTCAAGTGTTGAGACTGTAAAAAAGCAATCAATCCTATTCCGAAAAAAGCGCCGAGAAATGACCAAAAGTGGTCTTTGAAATCAACTAAGGTTTCCTGATAAAAAATGTATTTGGTTTGTCTGAATCCTTTTTTAAGTTGCTTTTTCATTATTTTTTATCATTAGCCCAAAGATTCATTTTGCGTTCCAAAACTTCTAATGGAAGACAACCTTGGCTCAAAACCTCATCGTGGAAAGACGCCAGATTGAATTTCTTCCCCTGCTCTTTTTGATATTTATTTCTTAACTCACGGATTTTCATTGCACCTGTTTTGTAACTCAAAGCTTGTCCAGGCAAAGCCATATAACGCTCCACTTCAGCTGTTGCACCCGCTTCATCATAAGCAACATTGCTCAGGAAATATTTGATAGCTTCTTCTCGAGACATTTGCCCTGTATGGATTCCTGTATCAATCACTAGTCGAACGGCTCTCAACATCTCATCACTTAATGAACCCATTTTTTGATAAGGGTCTGTGTAAAGCCCGAATTCTGAACCGAGTGATTCACAATACAAAGCCCAGCCTTCGCCATAAGCACCAATCCAACCGAATCTCATAAACTTGGGCAATTTGGTATTTTCCTGTTGCAGAGAAATCTGATAGTGATGTCCAGGAATAGCCTCGTGAAGAAACAAAGATTCCATTCCGGAAGTCACATTGAATTTTGCTGGGTCAGGAATTGGCGTGTAAAAAATCCCAGGGCGTTTTCCGTCTGCACTTCCCTGGATATATTCTGCACTTGCGCTGGCTTCCCGGTATTTTTCGGTTTGACGAATCTCGAAAGGTGTTTTCGGAGTTACGTTGAACATCGTTTTTAACTTCGGAGTGATTTTATCCAGAATAGATTGGAAACCTGCGAGCACTTCTTTCGAGGTTTTGTATGGCATTGCTTTCGGGTCGGTTTTGACATAATTCAGGAATTCTTCTAATGAACCTTTGAAGCCAATTTGATTTTTCACTTTTTCCATTTCATTGCGGATTCTTTCAACTTCAGAAAGACCGGTTTTATGGATTTCGTCTGGTGTTTTATTGGTTGTTGTCCAGCTTTTTACATAATAGGCATAGATGCTATTTCCATTTGGCAAAGCGCCGTAACCGTCTGTCATTCTGGCTTTTGGTAAATATTCTTTTTGTAAGAAATCAGCCATTTTAAGATAAGCCGGAATCAATTTATTTTTGATAGCATCTTGATAAAGCTTGGTATATTTGTTCGCAATAACAGGTTTGAAATCTTTTGGGAGATTTTTTATAGGACCGTAGAAAATATTTTTTTCGATTTCGAAAGTCGTGATTTCTTCGGCTTTCATTTGTGGAATCATTTTGACAACTAATGATTTTGGAAGCACCACATTATTTTTAATTCCCAATCTAAAATTCTCGATGGCAGAATCCATCCAAACCGGGAATTCATCGACTCTTTTTAACCAATTGTCATAATCTTTTTCGGTTTTGAAAGGCTGAATTCCGCTTCCGCTTCCCAACATCGGAAAAGTCAAAGGCAAACCATCAAACTGGGTAAAAGGAATATATTCGGGATGATAAGCATATCGCTCCTGTTTGTCAATCAATGTATATTCCAGAACATCAAAAACTACTTTCTGGTCATTATCCAAACCATTATAGTCAATCGATTTCAGTTGATTCTGAACCGAATTGTAAAATGCAATTTCTTTTTTGATGAAATCCTGACTCAGATTATTTGGTAAAAGGTCATTATATCTTTCGTCTCCTTGTGAAGTCGCTTCCAAAGGATAAAATTTCAGATAACCTTCATAATAATTTGCGGCGATAGAATCCAAATCAGAAGAATTGAAACCGACATTTTTCACCATTGGCGAATCCTCTTTTTTGCAGGAAATGACATTGATAAAAAATCCGATGAGCAATAATATTTTGTAAAAAGAGTTCATATTGTAAATTTTGCAATGTAAATATAATATTTTCTGATGAGGAATCTACCTTGATAATTTTGGGGTAAATAGTCTAAACATTAATAAAACATCAACAAATGCATCAATTCTCATCATCATCAGCAAAAATAATTGATAAAAATTTTTCAAATTCATTCTATTTTTTATCTTTGTTCAGCACAATTAAAAATTTATAATAATCTATTATCCTTAAAATGAAAGGAATCTTAAAGATTTATCACCCAGAGGAAACTCTGAAATATTTCATCGATAGCACCTACTGTAAATCCGTTTACATCAACTCGCAGAATTTTCTGGAAGTTGAAATCATCACCAACGATTCACTGGACCACGTGGACGATGATTCTTTACAATACAATTTTCCGCAATTATCTTTGGACATCATAGAATTTCCGGTAGATACTGCTGAATTAGAAGGGCAAACTTTCATCATTGAGGATACGGATGACGAGGTTTTTACCGAAGTTGATTTGTTTGATGATGAAGAGGCATTCTTATTCGGGAACGAACTGAAATTCGATAAAAATGAAACCGGTGACCTTCAGCTTTCCTGGAAAGGGCAAATCACCGATTTTTATACTGGTTCTGAAAACCCAATTCCTTTCAAATTAAAATGTCACTTCCGTCCGGACGAGATAGAAGTGGACGATTAATCTTTTCCGAAAATAATATTTATATTTACGAATCGTTATAAAAATAATATTATAACGCTAACAAGCCATTGCCAATGTATCAGGACCTGGATGATATTATTTTCGAAGACAAACATAAAGCTTACGGTGCATATGAATTCCGCAAACATTATGATTTCACGCTTACCAAAGCTTTGGTAGTCGGGATTTTTATTTTTTCGGTTTTATTTTGCCTTCCTGCATCATTCATCAAAACAAAAAAGATAACAGCAGTTGACAGTGAAAAAATAATCCCCGTTGAACTCACAGAAATGCGCATCAATTACGGTGATAACCGAAACGGAAAAGGTGCTGAAGAACCGAAAGAGGAAGAAGGAAGCCCTGCGCCAATTGTAGAAAAGAAGGAGGAAAAAGAAGTCGTGGCAGAAGTTGCAAAACCATCTAAGGAAAAAGTAGACAATGAGATTCCTGAAAATACAGTTCCAATCCCAAGCAGAACTAAAAATCCACCAGTGACCATTAAAAAATCTACTGAGAAAAACAATGCTCCCGCAGTTGCCAATTCTACAAAAACGACAACCGGAAAAACCAATGCAAAAGGTGACATTAAAAAAGAAAATGCGGCTGGAGACGGAAAAGGAAATGCTGCAATTGGAAACCTATTGAAAGGAAGAGGAACAAAATCTGGCTCACAAGGCAACGGAACTGGACCAGGAAATTATGGTGACCCATTGGGCGGTGATGGCGATGGAAATAGTTTAATTGGAATTGATAGAAAATTGACGGGTTTCATCCCTGGAACAATGGGAAGAGGTGGCGCACAACCGAACCACGATTGTTCCGCAAGTGGAAGCATTACAATATCATATACTGTTGACAAATCCGGAAAAGTCACTTCCGCTAGACGATTAAGTGGTGTTTCTGACCCTTGCGTTGCAAATACTGCAGTAAGCTGGGTCAAGCAATATGTAAAAGCGGAAGCTGCCAATGTCTCATCCAAAGGAACTTACAAGATTACTTTTTAGAATTCCTATTAATAATCATTTTTCTTAAATTTCTCCGTAATCTGTTCGGGTTAATAATTAACTAATTCATAAATTTGAAACTGTAAACAACAAATTAAACTATGGCAAATCAAAATATCTCTATTTGGGAATTCCTTTTTGGTGGAGGCTTACTGAGCGTTTCTATTATCATCATCCTCCTATTTTCGGGAATCGCAGCCTTAGTTTTTTTTGGTCAAAAATTATATTCTCTTAACAAAGAAAATCAGGTTGACCCTTATCTTCTGAAAAATGTAAACGACCTTCTGAATGATGGTAGAATCCAATCTGCTGTAGACTTTTGTCGAAGAGACAATTCGCCGGAATCCAGAAGTGTAGAAAAGGGACTTTCTAGATTGGGAAGACCTGTGAGCGAAATTGCCAACGCAATGGAAACCCACGCTCAAATAGAACTGAACAAAGCTGAAAAAAACATCAATTATTTGGCGACACTTTCTGGTGCAGCTCCGATGCTGGGACTTCTTGGTGGTGTGTTGATTTTGGCTTCGACATTTGGGACTTTATCAAAAACAGAAACTTTTGTTGCTCAAAATATTTTAGCTGCTGATTTCTATAAAGCTTTAGCACCTTCGGTTGTTGGTCTTATTGTTGGATTTTTGTCTTATATTTTCCATAATGTTTTGGTTGGAAAGATTGATTATCTGTTGATGAAAATCCAGTATCACACCAATGAGTTTTTAGACATCATCAACAAACCTTCTTAAGATGGAATTCCGAAGAAGAACAAAAAAATTATCCGGATTGCCAATTGCGTTTTACGTGGTTGCGCTTCTGTTTTTTGTGCTTTTATTTTCGTTCAATTCCCTTTATTATAAAGCTTCCGAGCAACCAAAACCTGTCGTTGTAGAAACTCCGAAACCAATAGAAGAACCGAAAGCTGATTCTGTTGCAAAATCGGAAGTCTACGTTCCAGATGTGGAAGTTTTACCTCCAGATACAGTTACTTTGGCAAAAGAAACGCCTGTGGTAAAAGAAGAAAAGAAGGAAACTCCAAAAACTGAGAAAGAAGATAAGAAACTTGCAAAAAAAGACGAGAAAAAAGAAACTGCAGCTCCAGATTCTAAAGACGATAAAATCACTAAAATCGGGAAAGACAGAATTCTCACAGGCTTCATTCCAGGAACAATGGGAAAAGCGGGGAAATTACCTTCTCACAATTGCAAAACCAAAGGTCAGCTCATAATGTTCATCACTGTTGATAAAGCCGGAAATGTGACCAATGCAGGACGAAGCAGCGGAATCAAAGATGCTTGTAATATTACAGCTGCCGTGATTTGGACAAAACAATATGTGAAGGCTAAAAAATCTCAGAATATTTCGCAGGGAACTTACACGATTAATTTTTAATTTTTGTTGAATTTATTCAATGAAAATTGCAACGCTCAATATCGATTGGTGTAAGAAGATTAAATCAGAAAAAGTTGAACAATTTTTAAATCAACAAGATTTTGATTTTCTGATTTTGACAGAAGCGATTAATCTTAATTTATCGAATTTTCCCTTCAAATATTTTTCTGAACAAATCCCTGAAAATATAGAATACGAAGGTTTAAATTATTCCAAATATCTAAATGGAGAAAAGGCATTCAGAACAATCATTTATTCTAAAATTCCTTCTACAAGAAAATTTTCTGTGATTGATGATAAAACAAGTTTGGCTTTAGAATTTGAAACTGAGTTTGGAAATTTGGTCATTTATTCAACAATTATCGGAACTCAATTTAAAAGAAAACCGTTTGCAAAAAACGAATTGGAGAATTGCAATAATGATTGCAAAAGAATCTCGAAAATCAATCCAAACCTTTTCATTATCGGAGATTTGAATACTTCGTTTCTTGAAACTGAAAGATATTATTCTATCAATTCCGAAACGACTGAGGCTTTAAAATCACTATTCGAAAATCTCAATCTTATCAATTCAACTGAAAATATCGAGAAAAATATCGACCATATTATTATTCCGAAATTTTTAGGAGGCAATATTACAGAGGCAAAAACCTTTGTCGAAAAAGGCATTTTGAGTGACCACAAAGGTGTTTTTGTTTCAATTCATTAAGCTAAATTCTCAACATTTTATTTCCTTTGATTTCATCTTATTTTTAAATTTGTATTTCATTTTAAAATATGACTTCACAAGAATATCAGGAAGCTGTGGATTGGCTTTTTGTTCAGGCTCCGAATTATCAAATTGATGGCGAAAAGGCCTACAAACCAGGACTCGACAATATCAGAAAACTGTGTGATTTTTTCGGAAATCCACAAGATAAAATCAAAACAATCCACATCGGCGGAACCAATGGAAAAGGTTCTACGAGTAATATGCTGGCTTCGGTTCTTCAGGAAGCTGGTTACAAAATTGGACTTTATAATTCACCACATTTGATTGATTTTACAGAAAGAATCAAAATCAACGGAGAAAATTGTGATAAGGAATTTGTTTATGAATTCATTCAAAAATTGAAAAAACTGCCTTCTGAAATCCAGCCTTCCTTTTTTGAATTCACAACCATAATGGCTTTCGAATATTTTTATCAGAAGAATACAGATATTGCAATTATTGAAGTTGGGTTAGGTGGAAGATTGGATTCGACCAATATCATCAAACCTTTGGTTTCAGCCATCACCAATGTTCAACTCGACCATCAGAATATTTTAGGCAATACGATTGAAGAAATTGCTTTTGAAAAAGCCGGAATTATCAAGGAAAATATAACCATAATTTCGGGAGATGAAAATCCTGTTGTCAGGGAAATTATCAAACAAAAAGCAATTGAAATAAAAGCCGATTTTATAGATGCAACTGAGATTAAAACCGATTTAGTTTCAGATTTAAAAGGAAATTATCAGAAGAAAAATATTAGAGTTGTTTTAGCTTTGGTTAATGAATTGAGGAAACAGGGTCTTAAAATCAACGATGAAAATCTGAAATCGGGACTTTTAAATGTTCACAAAAACACAAACTTCATCGGCCGTTGGTTTGAATTTTCAAAAGAACCTTTAACCATTTGTGATACCGGGCATAATCAAGCTGGTTTAGAAGAAGTATTCAAACAACTTAATGAATATCCACAACAGAAACATATCATTTTAGGATTCGTTAATGATAAAAAAATTGATGATGTGATTCCTATGTTACCGTTAGAAGCTCGATTCTATTTTGTTAAACCAAGCGTTGGCAGAGGAAGACATCCGCAGGAATATGAAGATTTACTGAAAAAATCTAATCTTAATTATAAAATCTTTGATTCTGTTCAAGATGGCTATCTTACTGCAAGACAGAATTGTAAGGAAAACGAAATGATTTTTATTGGTGGAAGCAACTTTGTAGTGGGAGATTTTTTAGAAAAAAATTTGTGAATAACGTTATAAGTTGTATATTTGCACCACTCAAAACGGTAACACGTTGCGGGCTCTTAGCTCAGTTGGTTCAGAGCATCTGGTTTACACCCAGAGGGTCGGGGGTTCGAATCCCTCAGGGCCCACAAAGGTTTACTGAAACCTTTCAAAAAAATTCAGGGCTCTTAGCTCAGTTGGTTCAGAGCATCTGGTTTACACCCAGAGGGTCGGGGGTTCGAATCCCTCAGGGCCCACCCTTCAAAAAAAATCTCAGAGAAATCTGAGATTTTTTTATTTTCAATTATTTGTAATTCCTTCATCATTACAAATTTCAAGATGCATTTTCTTAAAATTATGACCTTTCAGTTTAACATAATGTTAAATTTCCTATAAAAAGTTAATCGTTTGTTTAATATCTGTTTTTTGGAAAGATATTTGATGCTAACAGCAAATAAAATTGTTGCAGCCTAATTTTTTGGTATAAAACTCTTTTAATTACTAATCCCCTCAAAAGGAAACCTATGAAAAGATATTATGCGGTGTTAATTCCCTTTTACACTATTTTTCTATTGTATATGATGTTCTACGGATGTGGACGTCATCCCGAGTTCGGTTTTTTACAACTCAACCCTCTTCAAAGCATCACTTATTTTCTGCGATACAATGAGTTCTTCTCAGAAACTTTTATGGTGAATATTGTAGGTAATATTTTGGTTTTCATTCCATTTGGCGGACTTGGTCTGTTATTTAGAAAATTAAACAACTTGCCATTATTATTCTGTTTATTCGTTTGCGGAATTTCCATAATAGAACTTTTACAATATTACACAGCTAGAGGAACCGCAGATGTTGATGACGTTTTCCTGAATACTTTTGGAATGCTGATTGGTTATTTTGCCTTGCAAGTCGCAAAATGGCTGAATATCGCTGATATCAGATTAGAATTGAATTACGATAAGCCTTTTACGACTTATTCATATAATAAATAAGCTGGCCTAATTTATAAAAATCAAGCGCTTTTAGTGGGGCATTTCCTCCTAAAAGCTTTTTTTGTATATATGGCTTAGCCAATTTATAAATCAGCCTGTAAAGAAAAATTAAGCCTGTTTTTTTTAATCTCGAATAAGCCTGTGCCAGTTTAATTTTAGAAATTCTCTCGACGTTTCTATCTGTTTTAATCAACTGAGAAAGGCTTTTTGCAGATTGGTCAGCTTTGGCAAGAAAAACTTCATTAGTCTCGACATCATTGTTGAAAATCGGATTATCAATATGGTCAATGAAAACTTTGTTTTTGGAAAGGTCTTTTGCAAAAATCAAATCCTCATAACCGTATTGCGTAATCGTTTCATTAAAAGGATTTTTTTCTAAAACCGATTTTTTAACGATAAAATTATTAGTTTGAAAATCTAGATAAGGCGATTTTAAACGTTGCTTCACAGGCAAATTCTCTCTTTCTACAGCGAATTTCCATCTTAAACCATATTCCGAAGAAGGTTTTATATCACTCACCTTTCTGCCACCAAAAACTACATCAGGTTTTTTAGAATTTATGAAATCAATGTAATTTTTTAGGAAATTTTGGTTGATGATTTTTCCGTCGCAATCCAGAAAAAGCAGATATTGTGATTGAGAATAATTAAGAAACAAATTTCGAATTTTGGAACGTCCAACATTTTTATCGAGGAAAACAAATTGACAGACCGTTTTTACTAAATTTTTATTTTTATTAATGAATTCCGTGTTTGATGCATCATCAATTAAGATGATTTCAGCATCCAAATTATTTGAAACAATCTGATTCTGAATATCATTAACCAATTCATTAACATCAAAATTATAAATAGGAATACAAATACTCAGCTTCATATTTTGTCGATAATTTTCTGAATATTTAATTCCTCCAAACAAGCATAATCGCCCCGAAAACATTCTTTATCTCCGAAAACTGAACACGGTCTGCAGGACAAATCTTTGACGTGGACAATATCATTTTCACTCTGCCCGTAACCTAAAAATCCGGCAAAATGATGCGTTGAACCCCACACCGAAACACATCTGGTTCCCATCAAACTTGCCAAATGCATATTCGCCGAGTCCATAGAAATCATTGTTTCCAATTCGGAAATTTTCTGAAGTTCTTCTTTTAAAGTTAACTTCCCGGATAGACTCAGCGTATTTGGAATCTGGTTTTCCCATTTTCTGAGAATTTCGTCTTCCTCTTTTCCACCTCCGAAGAAATAAACTTTATGAGTTTTTGCTAGAATCCGGGCAAGTTCAAACGACTTTTCCAAAGGCATCATTTTACCTTTATGCTGAGCAAAAGGCGCAAAACCAATTCCATTTTTCCCGGTTGCTTGTGACCTGTATTTGTGCGATAATTCTAAAGGAAAACCCATTTGACGGAAAACATCAGCATAACGTTCTACTGTTCTTTTCAAAGGTTTTTTATCCAGATTCCAAATATTGGTCAACTTTTCTTTTTCCTCTTTGCCTTTGTTGATTTTATAAACCTGATAACGATGTCTTTTGAAAATAGAATTTACCATTTTTGTTCTGATGACATCGTGAAGATCGGCAACATAATCCGGTTTGAATTCCCGAATTAACTGTCTGGTCAATTTTCGAATTCCGAAAACACCTTTGTAATCATCAAAGCTGATTCCTTTGAAAATCAATCTTGGATGTCTGTCAAAAAGATCTTTGAAATTATCCCTGCTGATGAAAATAATCTTGACATCAGGATTCTGCTCAAGAAACTCGACGCAGACAGGAACCGTCATCGCTACATCCCCGAATGCGGAAAAACGATATGCTAAAATTGTCTTCACCTACTTCTTTAGTTGAAACGCTACTGCGTAAAATTTGATTTGCTTGGTCATCGCCATCAAACCGTTTGCTCTGGACGGAGAAAGAAATTCCTGCAAACCAATTTTAGAAATAAATTCAAAATCAGAATCGAGGATTTCTTGGGTAGAATGTCCGCTGTAAATTCTTACCAAAAGTGAAACAATTCCTTTTGGTAAAATCCCATCAGAATCTGCATTGAAAAACAATTTTCCATCTATATATTCCGCATCTATCCAGACTTTGGATTGGCAACCACGTATGAGATTGTCATCCGTTTTTTTATCCTCGGGAAGGCCTTTTAACTCTTTTCCAAGGTCTATGATATATTCATATTTCTGCTCCCAATCTTCCAGAAAGGCGAATTCTTCTATTAATTCCTGTTGATTTTCTTTGATTGTCATTCAGAATTGATTTGAATTAAAATTAAATTATTTTATAAAACCACAAAAGGCGCAAAAATTTATTTCATTTTGATAGAAAATCGAAGATTTTCAAAAGCTAATTTTTCTCTTTATGTTTACTTCCAACTCTACTAAACAAAGTCTTTTCTTTTGTTTCTTTTGTGGTTAATCTTATTTAACCGATTGAGCAATATTAGCAATCACTTTTACTGCCGCCAACATACTTTCCAAAGGTACAAATTCGTAAGGTCCATGGAAGTTATGTCCACCAGCGAAGATATTAGGGCAAGGCAATCCCATATACGACAATTGTGCACCATCTGTTCCGCCTCTGATGGCTTTGGTTTTCGGCTCGATTCCGGAATCTTTCATAGCCTGTTCGGCGATATCTACAATATGCATTTTACCCTCGAACTGTTTTTTCATATTGAGATATTGCGGTTTGATTTTTATCTCAGCAGTTTTCGCGCCATATTTTTGGTTGATTTCTTCCACTTTTTCAGCAATCAGTTTTTTTCTGTCTTCAAACTTCTGGTCATCGTGGTCACGGATGATGTATTGAAGTTTAGCTTCGGAAACGTCGCCTTCAAAATCTGTCAAATGGAAAAAACCTTCGAAACCTTTTGTGGTTGCAGGCGTTTCATTGGCTGGAAGCGAGCAGATAAATTCTGAAGCTACCAAACCAGCATTCAGCATTTTCCCGAATGAATAACCTGGGTGAACAGACAATCCGTGGATTTTTACCACTGCGCCAGCTGCGTTGAAATTTTCATATTCCAATTCGCCAATTTCTCCGCCATCCATTGTATAAGCCCATTCTGCGCCAAACTTTTCAACATCGAAATGATGAGCGCCTCTTCCGATTTCTTCATCCGGATTGAAACCGATTGAGATTCTTCCGTGCTTGATCTGTGGATTGGCCAAAAGGAATTCTGCAGCGGTTACAATTTCTGCAACACCGGCTTTGTCATCTGCACTCAACAAAGTTGTTCCGTCTGTTGTGATGATGGTTTGTCCGATATATTTTTTTAAAGATTCGAATTTGGTTGATGACAAGGTAAATCCGGTTTCTTTGTTCAATAACAAATCTTCGCCGTCATAGTTTTCCCAAATCTGAGGATTCACATTCTCGCCATTGAAATCGGGAGAAGAATCGTAATGGGCAATGAATCCAACTTGTGGAACAGTTTCCTCAATATTGGAAGGAATAAATCCAAAAACATAGCCTTTGTCGTCAATACTGACATCTTCCAAACCGAGTTCCTGCAATTCTTTGTGAAGGTAATTCGCAATGTCCCATTGCCTTTCCGTAGATGGCGTGGTCTCGCTTTCTGCGTCGCTGGTTGAAAATATCTTGATGTATGTGATGAATCTGTTCAGGAGCTTTTCTTTCCAAACTCCGTCTAATTGGATGTTTTCCATATAATTTGGTATATCTCCGCAAAGTTATATATTTATGGAGTGAACAACAAACAATTCTAGGTTAGAGTTGAAAGTTGGATGATGGTGGATATAGGCGATTGATTGCTGAATGTTGTTTCACAAGGAAAACTGCAGCCCGACTTGAACGGAGCTCTTTTTCTTTTTTGACAAAAAAAGAAAAAAGCGGGAGTGGAAGGCGGAAAAGCTGCCATAATTAAATTTAAAATTGAGTAAATGTTCTTAACAGAATGTCCAAGAGACGCAATGCAGGGCTGGGGAGAATTGATTCCCACGCAAACGAAGATAGATTACATCAACAGGCTGATGGAAGTTGGTTTTGATGTGCTGGATTGTGGCAGCTTTGTAAACCCGAAAACAATGCCTCAAATGGCAGATTCGGGAACTGTACTGGATGAAATTGACAAATCACTTTCTAACACGAAACTTTCTGTAATTGTTGCGAATCTGAAAGGTGCTGAGAAAGCTTTGAGCCACGAGCAGGTTGATATTGTTGGTTTTCCGTTCTCGATTTCTGAAACTTTTCAGCATCGGAATACGAACAAAAGTCGTGAAGAGGCTTTCTCGGAAGTTGTGAAAATTCTGGAACTCGCAAAATCTGAAAGCCGGCAACTGAATCTTTATTTCTCTATGGCATTTGGAAATCCTTATGGTGAAAGTTGGAAATGGGAAGATGTGGATTTTTGGGCGAAACGTTTCGATGAAATTGGAATCAAAAACATCTTACTTTCTGACACAACAGGCGTTGGCGATGTTGAGAAAATTTCGCTTTTGTTTAATAAAATTCCTTCAAAATATTCTGATATTAATTTTGGGGCTCATTTTCATAATCGATATGAAGATTCTTATATCAAGCTAAAAGCTGCTTATGATGAAGGTTGCAGAAGTTTTGACAGCGCTATCAAAGGAATCGGCGGTTGTCCGATGGCGAAAGATGATTTGGTTGGAAATATGCCGACTGAGAAGGTTTTTACGTTTATGCAGTCGGAGAAATTGGATATTCATCAAAATCTACTGCATTTCGAAAGTGCTTATAATATGGCGAAGGATATTTTTCATTTTTAGAATAGAGAGATAATTTTTATCATATTTTAGTAATAATTACTTTAAAGTTTTTCAGATTTCAAAAAAATGATGTAAATTTATTACAGAAAAAACAATTAAAAAACTAACGGTTATGACTTCAAAAACGACTTATGTAGGTGAGAATAGAATTGACTCTATACACGAAAGCTCTGGAGATGTTTTCACTTCATATATTCCAACTAATGATTTTAGTGTCCGTGAACACTTTTCTCCAACTGACATTTTTGCCACTGCGTTGGCGCAAAGTGTTTTTGCGCACCTTGTTGTAGTAGCAAAAGAAAGACATATCGATATCACTGGTGCAACTTGTGACCTGAAGAAGACAATGTACTTTGAACCAAGAAGAATAGGTGAGATTTTCTGTGTTTTCAAATTTCCACATTCTTACACTTTGGAGGAAAAAGAATTTTTAGAAAATGCCGTGAGAAATAGTCCGGTTTATCTGAGTCTGAATGCTGACATCAAGAAAATATTCCTTTTCGAATATCAGATCTAAACATAAAAAATCCTGCTGATTGCAGGATTTCTTTTTTATAACATACCAAGTTCGAACTTGGCTTCTTCGCTCATCATTTCTTTGGTCCAGGTGGGCTCAAAAGTGAGATCTATTTTGGCAGAAGTGACACCTTCTACACCTCTTACTTTCTCCTCGACTTCCATCGGCAGAGATTCTGCGACCGGGCAATTTGGGGAAGTTAAAGTCATAATCACTAATACTTCTCCTTCTTCTGAGATTTGAACATCATAAATCAATCCTAACTCATAAATATCTACCGGAATTTCCGGGTCAAAAACTGTTTTTAATTCTTTAATTATTTCTTCACCAATATCTGCAATTTGGTCGTCTGTATATTTCATTTTAATCTAATCTTTTTAATAAATCTTCCTGACGCATTCGTCTGAAAACGTTTGCCAAAGTTAAGACATCTTTTTCACAATAATGAATGATTCTGTCTATATCGCCGTCTTTATAATATATCTCGGCGACCATACTTCCATCAATATCGTCTTTTGGCGTTGGGATTCCGAAGATATGAGCCAATAATTCCAAAGAAACATAACTTTTCCAATCGCCGAATTTCCACAGTTCCATTGTATCGATATGCGGAATTTCCCAAGGTTTTTTCCCAAACATTTGAAACGGTGTCGGCGGTTGAATGCCGTGAACCAAAAGTCTTCTTGCTATATAAGGAAAATCGAATTCTTTACCGTTGTGTGCGCAAAGAATGACATTAGACAAACGATGCGTGCTGAATAACTCACAAAATGATATCAATAAATCTTTCTCTTCGCCTGAATAAGTTTTAATCTTAAGCTTACCGGAATTGCTATCAATCATTCCAATGGAAATGCAGATAATCATTCCGAATTCTGCCATAATCCCTGCTCTTTCCTCGTAAAATGTAGAAGCTTCTATTTCATCTTTCCGCTGAGATTTCGTCTTCTTATCCCAAAGATATTGAGTCGTAGAATCGAGGTTATTCCAGGAATCGATCTGAGGAACGGTTTCGATGTCTAAGAACATAATGTTTTCGATAGGAATCTTTTGAATCATTTGTATTTGTTTCTTTAAAATTAATAAAAAAAACCCAACATTGCTGCTGGGTTTATATGTTCTATTCTAAAATTAATTAGAACGGATATTCGTAAATCTCTGATTCGTGGAAGAACGGGTTTCCAGTTGGCATTAATTTCAGTTTTGATAAAGCGGTCATTACAATAAATGTAAAGAATCCGATAACGAAAACAAACGAACCCAAAACCAATAATGCGTTAGAAGCATTACTCCAGTATGGACCAACCGTTCCAGGCATCACCATATTGAAGTAATCTACAGCGTGACCAAATATTACAACGCAAGCCATCAATGTAACCACTTTGTAATTTCTCTTGATGCTACTACTAACTAAAACTAATAATGGAGCAAGGAAATTGATCACCAACATTGGTAAGAAAGTCGGCTTATAATATTCGAATCTACCAAAGAAGTAATTTACCTCTTCCGGAACGTTCGCATACCAATATAACATAAACTGACAGAACCAAAGGTAAGACCACAACATACTTGTTGCGAATAAAAATTTACCAAGATCGTGAAGGTGGTTATTATTGAACTGAGGATAAACTCCTTTTTTCTTCAGATAAACACAGATGATAATCATCACAGCAATAGAAGTCGATAAACAACTAACCATAGAATACCAAATGTAAAGTGTAGAATACCAGTGTGGGTCAATTGACATCAACCAGTCCCAAGCCCAAGCTGCAGATGCAAATCCGAAGAACGCAATGTAACCAACGCTCCAGCTGTACAAGCTAGCATAGATTTTTCTGTTTCCTTTATTTTCATCTACTTTCTTTGAAACACTTTTCAATTTCCAAACAAAGAAAGATGCTCCAATTACGTAGATCAATGTTCTAATAACATAGAATGGAATATTAAGGAATCTTTTCTTTTCAAATAATATCACGTCAAATTCCGGAGAATTTGGATCTGTTAAATTTGGATCCATCCAATGAAAAAGGTGACCGTATCCTGTGATATTCAGCAAGGTTAAAATTACTAACAACGCTCCTCCATAAGGAATAAATGAAGCAATAGCTTCCATCACTCTTGTTACAATAATAGACCAACCTGCGTGTGCGGCGTGCTGGATGCTGTAAAAGAATAATGCACAACAGCTGATTCCGAATGCGAAAACCGCAAATGTGTGAATCGCTGCCAATGGCTGATTGTGAATCTGATGTTTTGCATGCTCCAAATGAGCATTGTGATCCTGAGGACCAACCAACTCACTAGAATGTGAAGGTGCCTCGTGACCTTTTGAATGAACAGACTCCATCCAATGAGAGATCGCAGTATCATCCAATCCGTGGTTAAGTGCATAACCAATACCGAATAAAACAACTCCTACAACAATGAGTATAATTGAATATAATCTTAATTTAGGTGAAAAACTATACATTTTTTTCTTTTTTTATTTAGCATTGGTTTTAGCTTCCGCCGCTGCAGGAGCAGCAGAAGTTTTATCTGTCGTAGCTGGAGTAGAAGCGGCTGCCGGAGCGGCTGTTGCAGTTGGCGCTTTAAAAGTATTGTACACATATAAAGCTACTCTCCATCTATCTCCCACATTCAGTTGTCCAGCATAAGATCCCATTGCATTTCGACCATTGGTCAAAACGTAATGAATAGATCCTATTGTGATATCTCTATCTGCGTAGTTTGGAACACCTGAATAAGCACCGCTTTTTACAATTGGTCCTTGTCCGTCTCCGCCTGTGCCGTGACAAGCAGAACAAGTATGATCAAACAATACTTTTCCTCTTGCCAAATCTTTCTCAAGATTTTTAGGATTCAAAGGTGATTCTTTTACCAGTTTTGCAGCATCATATCCTGCATTGTATTCATCTACATTTTTAGGAAGAGTCTCTTCACTTACGATTCCATCTTTGTTTTGCGAAACAGAACCTTCTACTGGAGAAAGACCTGTTGCTCCATTACGGGACACAAAAGCAGGAATTTCATTTTCGTGGTCAGAATAGGCATCCTTAGCTTTCATCAATGGATCATAAGCTACCGGGAAATACATATCCGGAAAATATACCAATGGCGGATTATCTTTCGGTCCACCGCAAGAATTCAGTAAAACAGTTGTTAAACCAAAGATCGCAGTCAATTTTAATATACTATTCTTCATCTTAGGCATCTTTAACAGTTATTTCTTCAACACCTGTATCAATCAACAGTTGTTTAATCGTTTCAACATCATCAGATACAAACTCCATCATAAATTTGTCATCCGTAGTTCTTGGATCCGGATTTTGAGGTTTTGCACCAGGATACATTTTATTTCTAACTAAGAAAGTTAATGACATCAAGTGAGCAGAACAGAATACCATTAATTCAAACATTGGATCTATGAAAGCCGGGAAGTTATGAATCCAGTCAAATGACGGTTTCCCACCAATGTTCTGAGGCCAGTCGTGATTCATAATCCAAGCTGTTAAAGTGATACCGATGGTAACTCCATAACAAGCATAGATAAATGCTGCGTCAGAAATTCTGGTTTTTCTTAATCCAAGCGCTTTGTCAAGTCCGTGAACTGGGAATGGCGTATAAACTTCGTTTATAGATATTCCTTTATCTGTGAAGGCTTTTACGCCGTGCATCAAATCATCGTCGTCGCCGTAAAGTCCATATATAATCTTAGTGGTGCTCATCTCCTTCTTTTGCTTTATAAGTTTCACCGGAAATTTTCAAAATACTCTTCAATTCGGCCTGCGCAATTACAGGGAAAGTTCTTGCATATAAAAGGAATAATACAGAGAAAAATCCGATTGTTCCAAGATATACTCCAACGTCAATAATAGTTGGTTTAAACATCGTCCAAGATGATGGTAAATAATCTCTTGATAAGTTGATAACGATAATATCAAAACGCTCAAACCACATACCGATGTTGATAATCAATGCGATGATGAATGTCCAGAAAATATTAGTTCTCACTTTTTTGAACCAGAACGCTGCCGGTACAACCAAGTTACAGATAATCAATGCCCAGAATGCCCACCAGTAAGGCCCGACAGCGGCTCCAGGAGAAAGATAAGTAAAATCTTCAAATCTTGATCCAGAATACCAGCCGATAAAATACTCAGTTGCGTAAGCTACTGTTACCATACCACCAGTTACAACGATTACGATGTTCATAATCTCGATATGATACATTGTAATGTAATCTTCCAAGTGACAAACTTTTCTGGCAACCAACAATAGCGTTTGTACCATTGCAAATCCTGAGAAAATTGCTCCTGCCACGAAATAAGGAGGATAGATTGTTGAGTGCCATCCTTTGATTACCGAAGTAGCAAAGTCAAATGATACCGTCGTGTGTACTGAGAATACAAGTGGCGTTGCCAAACCTGCCAAAACCAAAGATAACTCTTCAAATCTCTGCCAGTGTTTTGCTTTTCCACCCCATCCGAATGCTAGAAGTGTATAAATTTTCTTATTAAAAGGTGTTTTTGCTCTATCTCTGATCATTGCAAAGTCAGGAATCAATCCCATAAACCAGAATACAACTGATACTGAGAAATATGTCGAGATAGCAAATACGTCCCAAAGCAATGGTGAGTTGAAGTTAACCCAAAGAGAACCGAACTGGTTTGGCAAAGGGAAAACCCAATATCCAACCCAAACTCTACCCATGTGAATTACGGGGAAGATAGCCGCCTGACAAACAGCGAAGATAGTCATCGCCTCTGCAGAACGGTTTACCGACATTCTCCATCTTTGTCTAAATAATAATAGTACCGCAGAAATCAATGTTCCGGCGTGACCGATACCTACCCACCATACGAAATTGGTAATATCCCAACCCCAGTTGATGGTTCTGTTAAGTCCCCACGCACCGATACCTGTTCCTATAGTGTAAGCGATACAACCGAATCCGTAGACGAAAAGTATCAAAGCTGCATACAATGATGCCCACCATAATTTTCCCGCACGTTCTTCGATAGGTCTTGCGATATCCTCTGTGATATCGTGATAAGTCTTGTGACCAATAATTAAAGGTTCCCTTATCGGAGCTTCGTAATGTCCTGACATTTTTTACCTATTTATTATTTAAACTTTCTTTTCTGTTTCTGATTTTTGTATGATAGAAGACATTTGGCTTAGTACCAATCTCTTCTAACAACGTATATTTTCGGTTGCTGTTGAACAAGCTACGAACTTCTGAATTAACATCATTCATATCACCAAATTTAAGAGACCCTGTAGAACAAGCACTAGCGCAAGCAACGTAGAATTCTCCGTCATTAACTCTTCTGCCATCTTTTTTAGCTTCAAGAATCACGTTCTGTGTCAATTGGATACACATAGAACATTTTTCCATTACCCCTCTCGTTCTTGTAACAACATCTGGGTTAAGAACCATTCTTCCAAGATCGTTATTCATGTTGAAATCGAACTTGTCATTCAATGCGTAATTGAACCAGTTGAATCTTCTTACTTTATAAGGACAGTTGTTCGCACAATATCTAGTACCAATACATCTGTTGTAAGCCATCTGGTTTTGACCTTGCTTACCGTGAGAAGTAGCAGCAACAGGACAAACAGTTTCACAAGGCGCGTGGTTACAGTGCTGACACATTACTGGTTGGAAGATAACATCCGGATTCTCAGCTGCATTTTCCAATGCTCCTTCAATTCCTAAAAGATTACTTCCGTAAAGTTCAGGAACTGCCATTCCTTCTTTAAGACCTTCGTAAACTTCAACTTTTTGTTCCGTAGAATAGTAACGGTCAATTCTTAACCAATACATATCTCTGGACATTCTGATCTCTTCTTTTCCAACAACTGCAACGTTGTTTTCTGCCTGACAAGCTACAACACAAGCACCACAACCGGTACAAGAGTTAAGGTCAACTGACAAGTTAAAGTGAGGACCATCTGTATCATCATAAGCATCCCAAAGATCTACTTTTCCAAGTGGAAGCTCACCACCAATTGTATGCATAGCCAAAGGCTTGTTCCATTCATCGACAGGTTTGCTGATGTAATCTTCTAAAGTTACTTCTTTAGCAATTTCATAACGACCCATTAATGTATTTTGAAGCTGCATTCCTGCGAACTCGTAATCTTCTCCAGTCTTCTCGATTTTTACATTTGTAAGAACCGTGTTGTAACCATCGAAAAGCGGATAAGCATTCACACCTGTTTCAGCTACTTTACCAGAGTCTTTTTTACCATAACCCAAAGCCAATCCCAGAGAACCTTCAGCCTGACCTGGTTGAATGAATACTGGAACATTTTCCAAAGTAACGCCATTCACCGTCAGTTTTACGGTATCGCCGTCCAGCTGCATTCTCGCATTAAGCTTGTTATCAAGACCTAAAGCTTTTGCATCTTTTGGAGAAATGGTTAAGTAATTATCCCAAGAAAGTCTGGAAATTGGATCAGGAAGCTCCATCAACCAAGGATTATTGGCTTGAGTTCCATCTCCGATAGACGGTTTTGTATAAAGTTGTAATTCTAATTGACCTGCTTTGAAAGCTGATAGTTCTGCCACAGCCTGAGCTGCATTTCCACCAACGTAAGCCAATCCTGTAGAAAGTCCACCTTCTGTAAAACCATTATAAAGTGTTTTATTGAAAGTTTTACCACTATTAAGCGTTAAAGCATTAGCCTTAAGATAATCGTAGTAATTGTTTGCTGGACTATTTTTTCCATTGATCCAAACTAAGATAGACTCTTCAAGTTGTCTGGATTTGTAGATCTTCTGGATAGTTGGCTGCATCAAAGAGTAGGCTCCAGTTTCCGGAGTGATATCTCCCCAAGATTCTAACCAGTGTGCGAAAGGAATAACCGCTTTAGAAGCTTTGTAAATCTCATTTTTCTTATCGGTAATAGCTACAGAATAAGGAACTTTTTCGATCGCTGCCTTTAAAGATTGTCCTTTTGCGTGAGAATAAATTGGGTTGATATTATTAGTAATCAAAACACCAACTTGTCCTCCATTCAACCAAGAAACAAATTCATTGAATCTTATGTTGTCATATTCTTTAAGGAAATTAGCTTTACCAGTGAAAGCTTTAGATCCTAATTTTTGATTGATTAAGTGCGCTAAAACATAAGCTGCTTTTGAACCATCTGCCAAAACAACTGCTTTATCTCCTTTTGCCTGAAGTTCTTTTACGATTTCAGAAGCTAATTTATCAGAAGTCCCTCCATTCAATCCATTATAAACCTCAACCAAAGTTTTGAAAACAGAACTTGGCTTCAATCTGTATCTTGAATCAGCATTCGCTCCAGTCAAACTCATATTAGATTCAACCTGAACATGTCTTAGCATATCAGCTCCAGGTTTTCTAGCAGCAGCATAAGAAACTTCTAAGCTGGAAGCATTATAATCTCCTAAGAAATCTGCGTTGAAAGAAACTACTAACTGAGAAGTGCTCAAATCGTAAACAGGCAATGCTCTCTGTCCGAAAACTTCCTGAGCCGCATCTAATGCCGCAGCGTAAGGAATTGCATCGTAAGTTACTAACTCAGCGGAAGGATATTTTGTTTTGAAATCTCCGAATAACTTTTTGAAAGTCGGGCTTGGGAAAGAGTGAGATAATACCACAATCTTTTTACCGCCAGCCTGAGATTCAGTTAAACCTTTCAGGATAAAATCATCTACTTTATTGAAATCTTCTTGCTCGTCTCCGTTCAAAGCTGGTTTTTTCACTTTATCATTATCATAAAGAGAAAGAACACTTGCCTGAGCTCTTGCGTTGGTTTTCCCAAGGGAACCTGCAGCAGGATTAGCATCGATTCTGATTGGTCTACCTTCTCTCGTTTTTACTAAAACGCTAGCGAAGTCGAAACCGTCAAAATAAGAAGATGCGTAGAAATTTGGAATTCCCGGAATGATATCGTGGGGCTTAACCACGTACGGAATTGTTTTGATAACCGGAGCTTCACAAGCTGCCAAAGTTACAGCTGCAGTAGAGAATCCTAATAACTTAAGGAAGTCTCTACGGGAAGTTCCTGAATTATTCTCGGCGCTGTCCAAGAAATCTTCAACCGGAATTTCATTCTGGAACTCTTTCAGAGCCAATTTCCCGTTAAGGCTTGGATCTTTTAGTTCGTGAATACTTCTGAATTGTATTTTATTTGAAGCCATTTATACTTCTAATTTTTGTTATTAATAATGACATTTACCACACTCAAGACCTCCAATTGCATCTACAGTGATCTTGCTTCCTTCACCATATTGTTTTTTCAACTTATCATGCAGATTTTTGAAGTACTCTTTATTATAACCGTTGTTCATATCTACTTCTGTAGTTCTGTGACACTCTATACACCATCCCATTGTGAAGTTGTTAGCCATCTGAACCACATTCATAGTATCAATTTTACCGTGACAAGCTTTACAAACTACATCAATTTTGTTTGCAGCATCTTTTTGTTTAGAATTAAAACCATTGATGATTGTCTGCTCACCAGCCACAACGTGTTGTGAGTGATTGAAATAAACAAAGTCTGGCATATTGTGAATTCTAGTCCACTCTACTGGTTCTGTTTTCCCAGTATAAGCTTGCTTGTCCTCATCCCAACCTACGTGCGCATAAAGCGTTTTGATTTGACTAGTATAGAACTCTCTGTCTTTTCCTGGTTCAATGTATTTACCTTTATACTCAGAAATAGATCTGTGACAGTTCATACAAACATTCAGAGAAGGAATCTCTGAAACCTTACCATATTTTGCACTTGAGTGACAAAGCTGACAGTCGATTTTATTTTCTCCAGCGTGAATTTTGTGAGAGAAGTATATTGGTTGTTCAGGAGCATATCCTTTGTAAACACCAATCCACATCAACCAGTTCCAAACACCGTAAAGAGCAAATAGTGCTAGTAAGCCAACCAAAGCTTTTCCTACAAAACTGTATTTCTCATATAAAGCAGAGAAAGAACTTACTTTAGTAGCATTAAGCTCTGATAATTCCGGAGACTGTTGAAGTTTTACTAATTGACGAATCTTCAGCAACAACCAGAACAACAAAGCTGCGATAGCAATCAAAGCTGCTATCATAATTTTAGAGTTCAGCTCTTGCGCTTTTGCTGCCTCAATAGATGCTGTATTATCAACCGCTGTTGCGCCTGCTGCATCTGCGGCTGGCTCTTCTTTTGGAGGGTTGGTGGTGTATTCTAAGATATCATCGATATCTTTATCAGAAAGTTTCCCTTCGAATACCTGCATCGCAACCTTTCCATTTTCTTCATAGATTTTGTTTGCATATGCATCACCAGATGCTCTCAGTTTCTCGTTGTTGGTGATCCACTTATGAAGCCAGTCAACATCCTGACCGTCTTTTTTAACTTTTTCAACAACACCGCCAAGTGCAGGTCCTACAACTTTTTTGTCCAATGCGTGACAAGCAGTACAGTTTGCTTTGAAAAGCTCCTGCCCCTTTTTCGGATCACCTTGTGCATAAACGGAAGCGCCGGTTGACAACAATAGACCAATTGCTATCAGACCCTTTTTGTAATGCTTTCTCCAACTAATCATTTATATAATCTTGGGTTAGTAATATTTATTGAGTTTACATTCAATTCCGCAAAAATAGCACTTTAACAAAAATTAAGAAGCCCTATTTGTATGGTTTTTCTCAATTCTAATTAATTTGTAAACGTTCTAAATAACAAGATTTGCGTTTCATTCATTTTATTTTAAATTTGTAAAAAATAATTTTAAATGAATCATCTTCTCAAGCTTTTCATCATCTCAGCACTATTTTGTTTTTACCAAATTGATGCTCAATACGTTGTAAAGAAAGACACTTTATCCGGCACCGAACTTTCTTTCTCATTGGACACACGGATCAATGACGCTTTGGAAAAGATAGAAGACAAATGTGACCGCAATGCAGGCACTCCGGTAAAAGTTCCGCCGAAAGTTTTGGTGGCCAACAGAGAACTTACCAACGCAGAAGTTTGCAGAAAAAACCCGAAAATTATGGGTTTTAAGATTCAGGTGGTGATTGTAAAAAGCAATGAGGAGGCCAGAAAAATCGCTACAGAGTTCAGAAATAACTTCAGAAGTCTGAAAGTGGAAACAGATGCTTCGCTGAGACCAAATTATAAAATACTGGCAGGAAGTTACTTCTCCAAACAAAGTGCATCAGATGATTTGAGAAATATTTCGAAGGTTTATCCTTCTGCGCGCGTCATTCCTTATGCCGTTTTTTGTGTAGAGGCCAAATAGAAATGACTGCTATATCGATAAAAAAAATTCCGCATTGTTGCGGAATTTTTTATTGGTAATAAGTTTCCAGAAACTGGTAAAACTCTGTTATTCGGTAAAAGTTATTGAAACCGAGATAAACGGTCATTATCAAAAGTAAGCCGTAAAGTAAACTCGTCGTCATTGCTTTTTCTTTAAAACTAAAGAACAGCCAGCCGAGCAAAAGCGGATATACAAAAACGAAATGTCCACCGTAAATATAAGACGTATGAAGTCCGAATTTCAGAACGCAGTGAATGAAAACATCAAATAAAAACGTGATTACGAGAATCCAAACCAGTTTGTTTTTATGATTTTTGAAAACACTCCAAATAATCATTAACAAAATCAATGCGATGAAAACATAAGGAATCACAGAGCTGTAAACATCCATAAACAACGCTTTGTAGTAAAACGTTTTGTCTTTGTTATGATAATCCCGGATTTCGTAATTCGAAAACAAAATATTACCTCCAAAAAACCAGGAATAAATCATATCCCAAAGTGGCGTCATTTTCGGCTTGGAGAATTTGTCGTACTGTTCTTCTGTTTTGTTGAGGAAATTCTGGAAATTAAAATCCAACCTCAATAAAAACATAAACACAAAAACGACCACTGAACTCGCAATTTTAGCAACAGCCATTCCAATCTTTTTCCAGTTCCAGAAGATCTTTTTCTCAAACAAAAACGGAATATAAACTTTAACAATATTCGTAATCGTCAATCCGCCGATGAAAACTGAACCAATAATTGTTGCACCAAAAGAAATCGGTTTCTCATCCTGAATTTTTCTGGCTGAATAATAATTGAAAATCGACAAAAATAATAACGTGTAAGTATAAGTTTCCGGTGTGAAGGACAACAGAATATTGGTCACAAACAAACCATAGAAAACCAGAATCAACAGACTGATTTTCAACGGAAGTTGAATAACATTATTCAAGTATTTGAAAACGGAAACATTCGCCAAAGCAATCACGAAGGTGGAAAATAAGGCCAGAACCAATCTGAAGATCGAATTATAATGATTTCCTGAAATCATCAACGCAAAATCCCGAATGCAAACAAAGAAATAATTGGACAATGGATGCCTCTCAAAACCGCCACCAGTCTGAACAATCGCCCGATTATCAAAACTGAAATAACCATCCCACGGAATTCTATCATCATAAATAATACTGAAATTGTCCGCGATGTACCACGCATTGATACCGTAAACTAACACAAAGAATAAAAAAATCCATAATTCCGTTTTGGTAGATGGAAAAATGATTTTCAGGATGGATAGAGTTTTATTCAGGATTTTCAATTTTTAAATATTTCTGCAAAAATAGAAAATGAAAGTGAAGCAGAAAACTAAAGATGTTGAACAATCTCAGAATGACTGTTTGAGATGAAAGTTACAAGATATCGATTGTCTATATTTTAAAAAAAAATGTACCAGGTCGTGGCGTGATTGGCTTTGTAGAAAATATATTTTGACCCGAATTGCAACAAGTTTTCAGGTGTATTTTTGAACGGGAAAATCGGTAGGTTATATTCTATAAAATCATAGATTTTCCGGACATATTCTTCAGCATCACGTTCAAATCCAAAATAGTTATTGTTGTATAATATTGCAACCAGTTCTTCTAGATAATCAGTAACATTTTTTCGAAGTATGATTGTTATTTCTTCCAATCTAAGGATTTTATAAAGTCAGATGTCTTTTTTCTTGCTTCGGAAATAGTAATTCCATCTTTCCACTCTTTTCCGAAATCAAAAGCGTTTTTATTTCTGATTTTCTTAAGTTCATCAAGGACAACCGGATTTTCTAAAGTGTGAATCCATTTGATGATTTCACTTTTTTCTGATGCTAAACTCATTGTGTTATAGATTGATTATGACAAAGATAAAGAATATTTTGAATTGAATTTGACAAAATATTTTACGAACTACAAGACAACTGACTGCTTCCCGTCTGATTGTCATACTTCGAAGGCCGTTTTTGATTGAACTCCGGAAAACGATTTTCATAAGGATTCTGCAATGCTTCTTTCAGCTTGAAAAACATTTTATAATCGTCATTTTCAGCATCTTGAATCGCATCAAACAAAAGATAATTTCTTAGAATAAATTTGGGATTGGTCTTAGACATTAATCCCTGAGATTCTTTTTCTGAGATTTTATTTTTGAGTTTTCTGGCTTTATATTTTCCTATGAAATTTGAAAGTCTATTCAGTTCGTTTTCAGTCAGATTTCTATAAAATGAACCATTGAAGTTTTCGGTTTTAATTTCTGAATTTGAATATTCAAGACTTTGGAAAAACAAGGTATAATCCAGATTCAGGTCCTGCATCAACTGTTGCCATTCTGTGAAAAAACGTTCGTCCTCCGGCAAAACCTCATCGAAACCAAATTTGTTGGCTAACATTTTATCGTGTTCTGTCCAGAATCGTTTTCCATAATTGTCTAAAATTTTTTCTAAAGCCTCAGCGTCATTAATCAAAGGAAAAATAGCATTCGCCAAAGTCGCTAAATTCCAATGCGAAATTTGACCTTGCTTTCCGAAAGCATAACGTCTTCCAGGCAAATCCGTTGTGTTTGGCGTGAATTCCAAATCGTAGCCATCCATCATAGAATAAGGGCCATAATCGATCGTCAATCCAAGAATTGACATATTATCGGTATTCATCACACCGTGCACAAAACCGACGCGATACCAATCGATAATCATTTTCAAAGTTCTGTCACAAACTGCCTGAAACCAGTCAAGATATTTATTATGATTATTTTCAGAATTGATTTCGGGATAAAAATTTTCAATCGTGTAATCTGCCAAATCCTTCAGGAAATCAGTTTGATTTCTGGCTGATAATAATTCAAAATGTCCAAACCTTAGAAAAGATTCAGCGGTTCTCACCACAACCGCACCTTGCTCTTTCTGTGGATTGCCAGAATATTGAATGTCCCGAATCACATCTTCTCCCGTTTTTGATAAACTCAAAGCCCGAGTCGTAGGAACACCAAGATGAAACATTGCTTCACTCATCAGATACTCCCGAATCGAGGAACGGAGAACCGCTCTTCCATCTGCATTTCTAGAATATGGTGTTGCACCTGCGCCTTTCCATTGGATTTCGGTTTGATGATTTCCATTCTGGATTTCTCCTGCGTAGATTGCTCGTCCGTCGCCTAATTGCCCCGCCCAATTTCCGAACTGATGTCCTGCGTAGGCAGTCGCGTAAGTTTTCAAATTATCAGGAAGATTTTTTGCAACGAGAAAATCTTTGTCATTTTCTAATTCACCTAAGCCAATTGCTCTTGATAAATCTTCATTGAAATCAATCAATTCAGTTTTAGTAAAATCAGCGGGTTCTACGGAAGAAAATAATACATCAGGCGTTTGCCTTTGCATTGTATTTCCAGATAAATCTCCCGGAAATATCTGGGTGAATTTTTGAGTAATATTTTTTATGTTCATTATCAAAAATCCCGTTTCGCTATAAACGAGACGGGATTTAATTTATTTGTTAAAATCGATATCTTCTGAAGAGTTGATTGCTTCATTCGAGTTATCCTCCTTTTTCGCCGGTTTGTCGGGTACTTGTCTGACAGGATTTTTTAATTCGTCAATGGTTTGCAATCCACCATCGTCTCCGTATCCGTTTCTTAGATTATTAAGATCTGAACAACTTCCGGTCCAATTGGTTGGTTTGATGAATTTATCTTCCGGCAAAATATTCAATGCTTTATCTGCGAAAACTTTTTTCATATAAATTGCCCAAATAGGAAGACCCATTTTGGCTCCTTGTCCCTCGCCTGTGCTCCAGAAGTGTGTTGCTCTATCTTCCCAGCCAACCCAAACATCAGTCGCTAGTTTTGGAACAATTCCTACAAACCATCCATCTGAGTTTTTCTGCGTTGTTCCTGTTTTACCTGCGATTTCTACACTTGCAGGAATTCCTCTTCTTCTTAATTCTCCAGACGCTGTACCGAATTCTGTTACACCCTTCATCAAATCGAGCATCGTGTAAGCGTACATCTCATTCATTACTTCTTTCACGACAGGTTTCACTTCTTTGATAACGCGTCCATTGGCATCCTCAATCCTCCAAATCATTTCAGGTTTTGTATAGTTTCCAAAATTCGCAAAAGTACTGAATGCCCCTAACATTTCATAAATGGTAATATCAGAAGTACCCAAAGCCATGGGCAAATGTTTATCTATTGGACTTGTCACACCTAAATCTCTTGCTAATTGGATGACGTTTTCCGTTCCTGCCATTTCTGCTAATCTAATTGCCACAGGGTTTAAGGATTTTGCAATACCTTCTTTCATTGTAACGCTTCCGCCGCCACCTTTTACGTGCCAACTTCCTTTGGAATAAGAAGCGTTGGAAACTGTAGAACAAGGCGTCATCCCAAGGTGCATAATGGCTGTTGCATATACAAAAGGTTTGAAGGTAGATCCTACCTGACGTTTCCCTTGTTTCACGTGATCATACTGGAAATGTTGCCAATTGATCCCTCCAACCCAAGCTTTGATATCGCCTGTTGCCGGTTCCATAGACATCAATCCTGCCTGTGCAATCTGCTTATGATAACGGATAGAATCCCAGGGTGACATCTCCACTTCCTCTTCTCCTTGCCAAGTAAATCTTGTCATTTTTACAGGTTGACGGAACTCCATCATAATAGAATCTTCCGGCATTCCTTCCGCTTTCAATTGCTTGTAACGCCCCGTTCTCTTAACAGCGGACATCATCAAACCATTGATTTGAGTTTTAGAAAGATTATAATAAGGTCGGTTTGGATTACGTCTCATTTCTCCATCAAAATTCTTTTGAAGATTGGTCAAATGTTCTTTGATGGCTTCCTCTGCATATTTTTGCATTCTGGAGTCCAGAGTCACATAGATTTTTAATCCATTTTTATAAAGATTCAGTTCTTTGCCTGTTTCCTTTTCGTAGGACTCCAGATATTGTTGAATCTCCTTTCTCAAGTAATATTTGTAATAAGCAGAATAGCCCTCTTCTACAGTTTTGATCTCGTGGAAATCTACGGTTACCGGAGTACTCACCGCTTGTTGGTAAGTCGATTGATCGATGTAACCGGTATCCAGCATTTGTTTCAGAACAACGTCTCTTCTGGTTTTTGCTCTTTCAGGATTTCGGTAAGGATTATTTCTTCTTGGTGCTTCCAACATCGCTACAAAAGTGGCCGCTTCCGGCAAAGTCAGTTGATTAACCGATTTGTTGAAATAAACCCTGGAAGCCATTTCGATTCCTTTTGCATTGAAAAGGAAATCCATTTTGTTGAAATATAAAGCAACGATTTCTTCTTTCGTATAACGCTTTTCAAGACTTACGGCAACGCACCATTCTTTCAACTTTTGGAAGGCTCTTTCAATTTTATTTTGAGAAGCATTTCCTGTGAACAATAATTTGGCTAACTGTTGTGTGATGGTAGAACCTCCACCTCTTTCTCCACCAAATCTTACCGCTCTAAGAATAGACTTCAAATCAATTCCAGAATGTTCCTTAAAACGCTCATCTTCCTTAGCTTGCAAAGCATAAACCAAATATGGCGGCAACTGTTTGTAAGTAACAGGCTTCGTTTTTTCTTTCTCAAATTTCCCCAATAAAACATTGTCTGAAGAATAGATCTCAGAAGCAACATAAATGTCGGGATTTTCCAGTTCTTTCACATCCGGCATATCTCCGACGAAACCTTGAGAAACGGCGAAGAACAAACCTGAAATACCCAAAACAACAGCTAAAAATCCGATCCAAATGAATTTGATCCATTTTCTGATTCCTGATTTCGCTTTTCTCTTATCTGGCAGAGGGAAAGTTTTATTATTTTCAGCTTTTTTATTTTCCATTAATAAATTATGGCTTTAAATTTTGAATTTTAATACCTAAATCTTCTATTCCCGGTAAGACATTCTTTCTCATTGCCTGCACCACTTTCACAGAATAATTACCGTTTTGAGGGAATTTATAATTGAGTTTATATTGAAATAATGCCTCCTTCGTATCTCCAAATCCTGTCCCGAGCCACTCGCCGTTTGGTTTTGCCAGAACATAATTCATAGTATCTGTAGCGACTACTTTTTTATTATGCTCAAGCGTTGCAATCAGCCTAAGATTACTGTAAGGATAATCATTATTATTGCGGACTACAAATATTAGATTTTTCTGATTCTGAGCATCATTCACAGCAAAATCAAATTGTTGAACTTTCTTTTTATTCCATTGATTCCCAACATCATTAATCAATATACTTTCATCTTGATTCTGACAAGAAAAAAGTGATATCAACAGAACAAAAGCAAAAATTGATCTAAGCATTACCTTCATTTTTCGGCGGAAATTTCTTTTTCGGTTTTTTGAACGGTTTTTTCTGCGTTTTATTTTCCTGAGGTTGATTATTATCAGTCGCCAGAACATTAGGAACTGCCGGTTTATTCTCTACCGGTTTTTGCCCATTTTGACGGTTTCTGTTGTTATTATTTGGCCTAGGATTTTTATTTTCCGATTTATGACTGTCCGTTGTTTGAACATTAGAAGCAACAACTTTATTTTCTACAGGTTTCTGCTCATTAGAACGGTTTCTGTTATCAGCCTGACGCGGATTTTTATTTTCAGTTCTCTCAGGTCTGTTATCACCTTGCTTAGGATTTCTGTCTCTGTTATTTTGTCCGCTTCTCTGCTTTTTGAATTTCTTCTCAAAACGATCCACATTATTTTCTTGTATCAAATCAGAAGTAATCATCGGATTCTCAATAACTTTCAAATCTTCCAAAGCCTGTGATTTTTCACCTTTTTTGTTGATGGCAATCATCTTTTGAACATCATAAATATCGATGTCATACCAAGCCATAGAATTCTCTACATAAGCAAACCACATCTTCTTTTTGAAAACATCAATTTTGATGCAGAATGCTCTACCTTTTTCGGTATTCAGAACTGTACTTGACGATGGAAAATCTTTCAGAACATCCAGATAGCTATCCAACTCGTAGTTAAGACAACATTTTAGTTTACCACATTGTCCAGCCAATTTTTGAGGATTGATGCTCAACTGTTGGTATCTCGCTGCATTGGTATTCACAGATCGGAAATCTGTCAGCCAAGATGAACAACAAAGCTCTCTACCGCAAGATCCGATACCTCCAACTTTTGCAGACTCCTGACGGAATCCAATTTGTTTCATATCAATCTTAGTACGGAAAGTTCCTGCAAATTCTTTGATCAATTGCCTGAAATCTATCCTGTTATCCGCCGTGTAATAGAAAGTGACCTTGGAGCCATCTCCCTGGTATTCTACATCCGTGATTTTCATTTCCAAATTGAGTCCGTAAGCAATTTTACGTGCATCAATCTTGATATTGTTCTCTTTTTTTCTAAGTTCCTGCCAGGTTTCTATGTCTTTTTGATTGGCAAGTCTATAAATTTTCAGGGCATGATCTTCTGGAACATTCTTCTTTTTCATTTGGATTTTCACCAATTCTCCAGCAAGACTAACTACGCCTATATCGTGACCCGGACTAGATTCTACAGCAATGATGCTACCAATATGTAATGGGAGGTTGTTGACGTTTTTATAATAGAATTTACGATCGTTTTTAAAACGAACTTCCACATATTCAGAACTTTTTGATTTTGAGGGATCAATATCAGAAAGCCAGTCAAAAACACTTAATTTATAACTATTCCCGCAGGTATCTACACTACTACACCCATTAGCGGACTTTGTGCCGCAAGAATGGGAAGAATCGCCGGATGTTTTACATCCACAACTCATATATTATTTTTTATGTCTGATTGCAAAGTTAATATAATTTTTATTTAAGCTTGATGATAATATCTTTTAAAAATATTTTTTTGTTAATTTTAAGTTAATACTTGATTAATATTGATGATTAATTAAAAAAAGAGAAGTTTATATAACATTTAATCAAAATCAAATTTTTCGTTTTATTACTATTAAAGCCATATTGTTTAAAGTTAAACTAAAATTAAAAAACTGTTTTAAAATAATTTAAAATCAACATTAGCAACCATTTAAGTCAACCATTTACTTAAACAATTATTCTACGAATAGCAATGTTTAACTTTTTTTATGATTTTTTATAATTGTTATTAAAATAATTATAAATTTGGAACATTAATAATAATTATATGAAACGAATTTTAATATCAATGGCACTAGCAGCCGGAGTTATGACATACGCAGGAGGTTTCCGAGTATCTCTACAAGGTGTTAAACAGCTGGCGATGGCTCACACAAGTGCTCACGCAGAGGATGCAAGTGTTGCATTCTTCAACCCAGCAGGGATTTCTTTCATTCCTTCGAAACTGAGTGTAGTTGCCGGTGGTTTTGGAGTATCAAACAAGATAACATATCAAAACACAAGTACGCTACAACAAACTGAAACAGATAATCCGTTGGGAACACCTATTTATGCAGCAATTGCTTATAAGGTTTTGGACAATGTTTCTGTAGGTTTTAGTTTATCTACACCTTTTGGAAGTACAATCGAGTGGCCTAGCGCATGGGAAGGAAAAGAAATGGTTCAGAAACTGGAACTAAAAAGTTTCTTCTGGCAACCGATGGTTTCTGTAAAACTGGCACCTTGGGCATCTTTTGGAGCAAGTTACATCTATGCAACCGGAAAGGTGGATTGGACAAAAGCTTTGACAGCATATAATGGACAATTGAATTTATTGGATGATAAAGCGACCGGCCACGGTTTTGGTTTTGGATTTTATTTCCAGCCAGACAGCCAATGGGATGTGAGTGTGGCATACCGTTCCCCTGTAGATATGAAAGCTAAGAAAGGAAAAGCTACTTTTATGGTTCCTACATCTCTATACTCTAACTTAAACCTAGTGAGTACAGGTGGAGTGGATAACTTCAAAGCAACTTTACCTTTGGTTGATGAATATACATTAGGTCTAACCTACAAGATAACTCCAAAATGGTTAATCTCTGCAGATTACAACTACCACGGATGGGAAAGATACAGCAAGCTGACATTAGATTTCGAAAATGCACCTGCTGGTAATCAACCTAACGATCCAACAATCAATGTTACTCCTAAAAATTTCAAGAATACATCCAGTGTACGTGTAGGAACGCAATATACTTTTACAGATATGATTGCGGGAAGATTGGGTTGGTATTATGACCAGTCTCCTTACGCAGACAAAGATTTCATCCCAGAGACACCTTCTTTTGACAACTACGTGATTACAGGTGGGGTTGGATTGAAATTCAACAAAATTGGAGTAGATATTTCAGGAGCTTATGCAATGCCGAAAAGCAGAACTTTCAACAATACCTATTATAATTTTGCAGGACAGGCAAAAGCAAATGTATTCTATTTTGGTTTAGGACTATCTTACAACGCATTTTAAAAATTGAATCTATTATGAAAAAATTATATATATCAACCATAGCAGCAGCGTTATTATTTACTGTAAGCTGTCAGAGCGATTTTGAAAACAGCACAGAAGATATCGTTGTAACATCTGGAGAGGCTAATTTCTCAAAATATGTTGCATTAGGAAACTCACTGACTTCAGGTTATAGAGATGGGGCATTATACATTGATGGACAAAATGAATCTTATCCAAGTATGTTGGCTGCTCAAATGAAACTTGCTGGAGGTGGTGAGTTTAAACAACCTATGATGCCAAATAACACGGGAGGATTCGTTGGTCTTCCTGGATTTGGAGGAAAATACACATTAAAAGTTGTAAATGGAGCGTTATCTCCTGAACAGTCTGCCGCCGCCGCCGCTCTTGATAATATTTCATCAGCAGGACCATATCAAAATATGGGTGTTCCTGGGGCAAAATCATTTCATTTGGTAGCTCCTGGTTATGGAAGTGCAGCGAACTTACAAATCGGAGCAGCAAATCCCTATTTTGTAAGATTTGCCACATCAGCAACAACTTCTGTTTTAGCAGATGCAATGGCTCAAAAGCCTACATTTTTCTCTCTATGGATTGGAGCCAATGATATACTTTCTTATGCCACAAATGGAGGAATGAATTCTTCTACAGTAGATAATGTAACAACATACACTCCGGCAGTCGTACAGCCAGCAACTGCAAACCCTGCAACTTATAAAGCGAATGACATTACAAATCCAGCAGTTTTACAACAAGCTATAAAAGGGATACTTGATGGACTTAAAAGTGTAGGAAGTACAAAGGGAGCAATTGGAAACATTCCTGATGTGACATCCATTCCGTACTTTACGAGAATACCTTATAATACAATCGCATTAGATGCAGCTAAGGTTCAGACATTGAATGCTAGTTTATACAAATTACTTAATACCGTTGCATCTTCAAGATTTAGTTTAGCAAAGGTAGGTCAAAATCCTGTAATTATTATTGACAATACATTATCTGACTTATCCCAATTTTATACTGCGGGATTTGCTGCAAGTGGTATTCCAGCCACTCAAGCAGCATTTTTGGGAAGCGCATTTGGAAAAGCTAGACAAGCAAAAGAAGGCGAATTGATTTTATTACCAGCTTCCAAGGTTTTAGGCTTAGATGCCCTTACCAATGCAGCTCCAACAGCAACTTCACAATTTATTTACGGAGCATCTTTCCCGTTGCAAGATCAATTTTCTTTAACTTCTACGGAAGCAACAAATATTTCTACTGCAACAACAGCTTACAATTCTACCATAAAAGGATTTGCTGATTCTTACGGACTCGCTTTCGTAGATGCAAGAGCTAAAATGATTGAACTAAATTCTGCATCGGGAATCCAATGGGATGGTGTAAAGTATAATGCTACATTTGTAACAGGTGGCGCATTCTCTCTAGATGGTGTACATCCAACTGGAAGAGGGTACGGAATTATCGCTAACGAATTTTTGAAAGCAATAAACACCACTTACAAATCAAACCTTCCAATGATTAATCCGAATTCTTATTCTGGAGTTACATTTCCTTAATTAGGAATTTTATAACAAAACAAACCGTCGCGACTTAAAATCGAGGCGGTTTTTTATTGATACAAATATTATTTTCGAAATATAAAATTTTGATTATTTTTACAAAATGCTTTCAAAAAGAGTCAAATACGCTATCAAAACTTTGCTTTTCCTCAACAGGAAAGACAATTCCTCATTATTTTCCGCCAAAAAAATATCGGAGAACGAACGTATTCCGCTCAAATTCCTGGAGCAAATCCTCCGCGAGCTGAAACAAAACAAAATTCTAAAAAGCGAAAGAGGTGCTGAAGGTGGTTACACTTTTATGAGAGACCCAGCCGACATCAAAGTTCTGGACGTCATCAGAATCGTTGATGGACCGGTGGCAATGTTGCCTTGTGCTTCTCTGAATTTCTATGAAAAATGTGCGGATTGCACCGATGAGGGAACTTGTGGCATCAGAAAACTCCTCATCAATGTTCGGGACAGTATGCTTCCGATTTTGGACACCAGCATCGCCGATATGACAAAATCTGAGAATTGTCCTATCTGATGTTTACCGACGACTACTTTATGAAAATGGCTTTCCAAGAAGCCCAATTGGCTTTAGAAAAAGATGAAGTTCCGATTGGCTGCGTCATCGTTTCTAATGACAGAATCATTGCCAAATCTCATAATCTTACAGAAACGCTTACCGATGTTACGGCGCACGCAGAGATGCAGGCCATTACTTCCGCAGCCAATTATTTAGGTGGAAAATATCTCCAGAATTGTACTTTGTATGTAACCTTGGAACCTTGTGTGATGTGCGCAGGTGCTTTGGCTTGGTCTCAAATTTCGAAAGTCGTGATTGGCGCAAGAGATGAGCAGAGAGGGTTTATCAACAAAGGTTTATCACTTCATCCTAAAACCGAAGTTGTAACAGGAGTCTTGGAAAATGAATGTTCGGAAATTGTGAAAACTTTTTTCAAGAATAAAAGATAACATCTCATAAGCAAAGACAGAAATGACTAAAAAGAATATTCTGAATTTGATTTTAGTCGCTGTTGTTTTTATTTTCAGCGTTGTTATGCTCAATACGATTCGGCAATATTCGACTTTTGAAACGAATGTTGGCTTTTTGAAATTCAAACAAAATGTAATTGGAAACAAATATTGGCTTTTATTTTTTTACGCTCACATCTTTTCTATCACGATTTGTCTTTTGGCAGGGCTTACACAATTCTCCAATCAATTTCTAAAAGAAAACCAGAAACTCCACAAAATCATTGGAAGAATATATGTTTACAACATTCTTATTATCAATTTTCCTGCTTGCCTGTTGCTTTCCATTTTTTCCAATGGCGGAATTATAGGAATTTCAGGATTTCTGATTCAGACTTTTTTGTGGGTTTATTTTACCCTATTTGCAGTGATTTCAATAAAAAAGGGAAATATAGAAGCGCATCACAAATATATGATTTTGAGTTATGCGATTACCGTAACTGCGATTACGTTCAGGATTATTAAAAACCTTTTTTATAATGAAGAGGTTTTTACATATCAACTTTTTTATGGTTTCAATGTCTGGATTTCTATGCTTCTCAACATTCTTATCGCTTCTTACATAATTATTAAGAAAAGCCGAAAGAATTTATCTTTCAAAAGTAACTGTGTTGATGAAAATGAGAAACGAAATCAATAAGCATAAAGCCAATGTCGATATAAAAATCAGCGCATCTAAAGCTGTATCGTATTTACTTTTTTGAGTGAATCGAGAAAAGAATCTCGTCGAAAAATAAGCTATTCCTGCGAAGATTATTATGATAAAGAATAAGAAAAAATCCATCATTTGCTGTTATTTGTTTTGATAAATTTAATCAAAATTTTCTACAAATCCTTCCCCAAAAAATACAAACCTTTCAAAGTATGCAACCTGTCACCAATATTGATTTTTTCGGTCAAAGGTTTGTAAACGTGGCTCACACCGCCAGTTGCAATGACGAAGCAATTATCTTTAACCTCATCGTTAATCCTGTCAATAAAACCTTCCACCATTCCGAGGAAACCATAAACCATTCCGCTTTGCATACAACTGATGGTATCCAATCCCAAAACTGACTTCGGTTTTACCAATTCTATTTCCGGTAATTGAGCGGTTCCTTTAATTAGACTATTAAGAGAAGTTACAATCCCGGGCGCAATAATAACACCGAGTGTCTCTCCATTTTCTGCCAGACAACTCGCTGTGAGAGCGGTTCCGAAATCTAGAATAATTTTCTTTTGGCCAGGATAAAGATTATGAGCCGCTACAAGATTGGCGTAGATATCAGTTCCCATTTGTTTGGATTTCGGGATAACTCCAGACGGTGTATTTCTATCTACAATTACAGGGATTCTGTTATGGATTTTCTTGATAGCACTTGCAACAACTTTCGTCAATTGCGGGACAACGGAACCAATAATAACTTTGTCAATGGTTGTAACATCGATTTTGTAGGTTTGATACAACATCAGAATCTGAACAAACAATTCGTCTGTCGTTTTGTAAGGTTTTGTATTGATGACCCAGGACAGGTCGCAATTGTCATCATCAAACAATCCAAAACGGATATTGGTATTTCCTATATTGATTACAATGGAGTTCATTACTTTCTTTTTTTCGATTTTATATCAAAACCAGCCTTTTTGCTTGGACGATGAGCCTTTTACATTCAAAAGCCAGCCTTTTTGGTTCAAAGACGAGCCTTTTTGCCTCGAAATCCATCCTTTTTGCCTGGTTGATGAACCTTTTTGCCTCGACAACCAACCTCTTTGGCTCATCAATCACCCTTTTTGTCTGGATGATGAATGTTTTATATTGAATCATCGCATTCCCATTGGTTTCACCAACGGTTATTGATGTTGAATCCTTCGGATTCTTGAGACTTGAATCTTTTACCTTGTTCTACTTTACTTCCAGATAATTATCCTCGGGATTCACATCTGCCAATCTTTGACTGAAATCGATTCCCATTGCAGACAACTGGGATTTGGTGTAAGGAATCGTAAATGTATATTCCTGCTGCGTCCAAGCCCAGAAAGGTAAAGTCTGAATATTTCCGTAGATATCTTTAGTCTTCCAAACTCTGGTAAGATTCAGTGGAATATTATAATTGATAACTTTTTTATCCTTAGTCAAAATACTGAAATCAATCGGCATCGGAACTCCTCCTTTATTAACCAAAGTAATTGTTGTTGATTGCGGGTCATATTTCACATTCTTGATACCATAATCGATAGTTTTTGTTGTATTAATCCAATAATGTTGGAACCATTTCAAATCCATCCCGGAAACCAGCTGTGCAATGTGAATGAAATCTCTTTCTGTAGGATGTTTCATCGCCCATTCGTCGTAATATTTCAGCATAATCTTACTAAGATTTTCTTCTCCAACAATGTAACCTAACTCTACCAAAAACGTTTCCCCCTTGATGTAACTTGCGTAAGTGTAAGCTGTTCCGTTGTCGTGATGGTCGCCCAACCAGACTGCAGGTTCCTCTTTCCCTGATTTTGTGAAATTAACATAAGCTTTTAATGCACCAACAAATGGATTGGGTTGAGATTCTTTTGGCGGGAACAATCTGTAAGACACAAAATCTTCTGCATACTGCGTAAATCCTTCATCCATCCAAGGTCTCACACTTTCATTGGTCGCCAGCATCTGCTGAAACCAGGAGTGAGCACCTTCGTGGAACATCAAACCGCTGAGACCTTCGATACTAGTTGCTTCACCCAAAATCATAGTACACATTCCGTATTCCATTCCGCCATCTCCACCTTGGATGAAAGAGTAGCTCGGCCATTTGTAACGTCCGAAAGTTGCATTCATCAACTGGTAATATTTGGTGATGTAAGGTTTCATTTCTGACCAATATTTTGTCTTTTCTGATTTTTGATAAACCAAATACACTTTTGGACCATCCAAAATCGGAAAACTTTCCACCGAATAATCTCTGTCTGCTGCCCAAGCAAAATCCAGAATATTTTTCGCTGTCCATTTCCAATTCACTTTATTGGAGATATCTGCTTTGATGGTTGAGTTGCTATCATAACCTTTCACTTCCGTTGGATTTTCCAAATTTCCTCCGGCTCCAATGACGTAATCTTTATCGATTTTGATATTCACTTCATAATCAGAAAACGGGGCGTGAAATTCTCTCCCAACATAATCAAAAGCTGCCCAGCCGTCATAATCGTACTCAGCGATTTTCGGGTACCATTGCGTCATTGTCATATCGACACCTTCGCGGTTATTTCTTCCGGCTCTTCGGATTTGCATTGGGATATTGGCGTCCCATTCCATTGTGAAAGTCGTGGAAGAATTGGGTTTAATAACCTCAGCAAGAAAAACCTTCATCACAGTTCCCTGAATCTCGAACTTCAAATCTTTTCCGTTTTGCTTTATCCAACGGATATTCTGTGCGCCTTCCTCATTTTTCGGGATTTCTGACAATCTGGAAACTACAGTATTTCCGACTCTTTTTGCCAATCTGCTGTCGGCATTCACACCCTGACCTGCTACACGCTGATCCATCATAGAACCCGCTTTGAAGGCATTCCAGTACAAATGGAAATACGCCACACGCAGCTCGTCCGGCGAATTATTCTGATATTGCAACGTTTGTTTTCCCTGATAAGTGAAGTTGGCAGCATCTACATCAATATCCATTTTATATTTGGCATATTGCTGATAGTAAGCGTTTTGCTGTGCCGATACGATGAAAGGCAAAAGAGAAAAGAAAAAAGATATTTTTAGTTTTTTCATAGAGTTATTTTATTGAACCCTGTTAGAGCTTGAGGCTCATAACAAGGCTTATGATATTAAATTTTTCCAAAAATACTAAAAGTCTGTCTAAATTTCTTCAAAATTATTTCCATATCTGTACTACGGTTACTAAAAAAGCAAGGTAGTAGAATCTACTTCACTTTTAAAAATTCTTGCCATACTAACTCTGGAAAATTTCAAATATAAAACTTGACGGGTTCTAAAAGTGCGCTCACTGGCGTATCTTTTCTGTTGTTTTGTATTGGTTTCTGAGTATGGTTTGGCATCGTGAATTAGATACGCTACTTTTTATTTCATGTTTGATTTTTCTTTATCTTTGTTGTGAAAAATATAATTCTGAAAACCAAACTATTAAACGATGTGAATTATGAAAAAACTATTTTTATTCTTGGTAGTATTAGGCGGATTTGCAAGTTTTTTGCAAGCCCAAGTTGTAACTATTCCTGATGCTAATTTTAAAGCATATTTGGTTAACAATTCTAATATAAACACTAATAGAGATACGGAAATACAAGTATCTGAAGCAACGGCGTTTGCTGGAGGGATGGACTGTAGCGGCAAAAACATTGCCGACCTTACAGGAATTGAAGCCTTTGTGAATATTAAATATTTATATTGTTCCAATAACCAACTGACCGCTTTGGATGTGAGCAAAAATACCGCTTTGGGAGGCTTATTTTGCTTCAACAACCAACTGACCGCTTTGGATGTAAGCAACAATACCGCTTTGCTAAGTTTTTGGTGTTATAATAATCAACTGACAACTTTAGATGTAACCAAAAACACGGCTTTGACATTCTTATATTGTCATTCTAACCAACTGACAGCTTTAGATGTAAGCAAGAACACGGCTTTGACATTCTTATATTGTGATAGAAATCAACTGACAGCTTTGGATGTAAGAAATAACATAGCTTTGACACTCTTAAGTTGTTCCAGCAACCAACTGACCGCTTTAGATGTAAGCAACAATACCGCTTTGGAATCTTTATATTGTAATGAAAACCAACTGACAGCTTTGGATGTAACCAACAATACCGCTTTGAGAGGATTATATTGCCAATCCAACCAACTGAGTGCTTTGGATGTAAGCAAAAATACCGCTTTGAAAAATTTATGGTGTTACAGCAACCAATTGAACGCTTTGGATGTAAGCAAAAATACCGCTTTGACAAATTTATGGTGTTACAGCAACCAACTGACCGCTTTAGATGTAAGCAAGAATACGGCTTTGACAAATTTATATTGTTACAGCAACCAATTGAAAGCTTTGGATGTAAGGAAAAATGTATCTTTGATATATTTATATTGTTACAACAATCAACTGACTGCTTTGGATGTAAGCGAGAATCTGGGTTTAAGATATTTATATTGTTATAACAACCCAAGTCTAGCTTGTATACAAGTAGATGATGTATCCACCGCAAACTTGCATACCACAAGCGGGCGTTGGCAAAAAGATGAAACAGCAAGTTACAGCACAAATTGCCCCTCAGCTATGTCGATAAAAGATATTACTAAAAAACAAATCATTGCCTACCCAAATCCAGTAAAAGACCTACTCAATTTTTCTGAAGAAGTTTCTAATATCAAAATAACAGATATTTCTGGCAAAGTTGTAAAGCAAATTTCAGCCGCAGGAAAATCTATCAATGTCGCAAATCTTACAAATGGTGTTTATATCATTAGCGCAAAAACCAAATCGGGTAAGGATATTAAGCAAAAAATCATAAAAGAGTAATTTTTAAGCATTGTTAGGGCCTCAAGCCCTAACAATCTCTCATAATAGAATGGAGAAAAATCATTTCGAGAAGCGATTTGGAAAAAGTTATTGATACGGTTTTTTGCAAAACGAACAGACGACACTCATACAAAACCTTACAAAATGTAGGTTTGGAGAGGAAAAACGTGAGTTTGGATTAATTAATCCTGAAAACCGGATAAAGCCGGTGCGTTTTCTCATAATACGCCGAATGTTTGTAAACCCAATCTAATTGTGCTTGTCCATCTTCTGAAAATTTTGGATTGATGGATTTTTCCATTTCAAAAGCGGTTTTCAAAGCTTTGTTGTCTTTCAAAAGTTGACTCGCTGTATCTTCGAAAACGTAAGGCGAATAATATTCTTTTTGACCAAGAATTGCATCAAAGAAATTCCAGTTGAAGTAAGAGTCAACCGCTTCTGGTTCTAAAGTTTCTATCAGAAATTTAACGCCATCTTGATTTAACGGAACGATAAAATCTCCTTTTCTGAATTTGGTCTTTCCGGATTCTTTGGTCGCAAATGTATCGTAATGCAGATAATGACCTTCGTAAGGATTCGGAACGGTTTTGAAATCTTTGATTCTGTATTGCTCTACCACAATTGTAGAATCTTGTTTGATTTGTGTCATTTTTATTTGGTTCAATTTCAGCAAATCGATGATTTTCCATTCGGATTGTGGAATGACATAATATTTTGGAATTGTGATTTCTTTTGCAGGAACATAAGTATTGTAAAACTTGACAGGTTTTGAAAATTTGGCATTTCTGTCGTACCAAAGTCTGGCTTTCCCCGAAACATCGCTCGGTTTATATTTCGCTTCAAAACCTTTGAAATCAATCATTTCATATTTTGTAGAATCGAGTTTCCAAGCCAAAGCATATTGATTTCCGACTTTGTATTGTTTCAGATTTTCGGCTCTTTTTTGCTGAATGGTTTTGAAATTTTCATCTATATAATTGATGTTGTCCACCATATAATCGTAAGTCACTTTCACACGGTCTTTGTACGGTTTCAGCATATGCGTTTCTACCACCGTCCCGATGGTATTGAACAAAGTCGTGTAACCTGTCGCATATCTTGGCGAATCCACAAAAGCCGGAAAACCACCGTCCGGAACATCGCCGTGGATGTTGACATAAGGCACAGAAATCACGCCGTTTTTCTCCATATTTTTCAGAAGCGTCCGCTGCATTTCATTATTGAAATAATTGCCCAAAACATTTCCCAATCGTTCTTTGTTTGTCGAAATATAAGTGAAAGTGTATTGATAATCTGCACCGTTACTCACGTGATTATCAATAAAAACATCAGGCTTCAGCCATTGGAAAATCTGCTGGAAACTTCTGGAGTTTTTTGAGTCTGTCTTGATAAAATCTCTGTTCAAATCATAATTTCTTGCATTTCCGCGGAAACCATATTCTTCCGGACCATTTTGATTGGCTCTGGAAAAACTTCCTCGGTTCAACATTCCGCTGACATTGTAACTTGCAATAGCAGTGAAAATTACATTCTTAGGTGCTTTGATTTTTCCCGTTGCTAAGTCTCGCATCAACATCATCGTCGCATCAATCCCGTCTGGTTCGCCTGGATGAATTCCGTTATTGACCAACAAAACCGATTTTCCTTTTCTCGCTTCTTCAAAACTTTTTCCTGATGGATTGAATATCACGACATCGATTGGCGCACCGTTGTCATCCTCGCCTTTGGTTTCATAACTGATCGACGGATATTGTTTCGACAAATCCTGATAGAATTTTCGCATCTCATCAAAAGTCGTGGTTTGATTGCCGTTGCCTTTTTCGTAAGGTGTCAGGATTTGAGAATAATTGTAGATAGAAATTAGAATGAATAAGAATAAGAGATTTTTCATTGTATTGAAGCAAAGAACAAAGCTACGACTTTGAAATATATTTCGAATCTACAAAATCTGTCAGCCAAACATTATTTTCAGAAAGATAAAACAGAATTCCGTCTTCGAACATTTTTCCGGTTCTGATGGTCAGAACAGTTGGTTTTCCGTGACGCATTCCAACTTTGGCTGCGGTTTCTTTATCCTGACTAAGATGAACGTGTTGTCTATTCCTTTTTTCAATTCCTTTGTCCAAAATAGAATCGACATTGGTTTGAGCTGTTCCGTGATAGAGAAATTCCGGCGGTTGTTGTGGTTTCAAAGCCAAATCAATATCAATCGAATGTCCTTGATTGGCTCTGATTTTAGTTTTATCTTCATTGAAAATGAAACGTTTTTTGTCATTTGTTTCTACAACCTCATCGAGTTCTTCTAGAGTGAAATCTACTTTACGCGTTGAGCATTTTTCTCTTAATTCTTCAACATCTGCCCAACCGTTTTTATCTAATTTTAAGTTGATCGTTTCCGGTTGGTGGCGAAGAATCAGGCTTAGGAATTTGCTGATTTTTTTGTTTTGTTGTTCGGTCATCGTTTGTGTCTTATTTTTAAAATGTTTCAAAAACTACATCAATTTTCGATATATTCTTTATTTCGCCCGCATATTCATCAAATTCATTCGGAACAGAATTCACTAATGTAATTTTATGTTTTTCTTCAAATAGTTTTATTGATAAAAAACTTTCTCCATATGTTTTGGAATGAGGAATATTCGTTATTATAAATTTTTCAATCCCATTAATAGGGAATAATAAACAATGTTGTTGATTAGAAAAGCCCAATAGATTAGTCCCGCTATCAAGCCAAATTACAGTCTTATTTTTAAATTTTTTTAATATTTTCTCTGGAATTTTATAAGAATATTTTGAATAGTAATAGATGTCATAGGATTCACTTAAAATAAAATATTGGTCTATCTCGAATTCTTGTTTATAAACATTCAAAGATTTTTGAAAATTACATTTAGGTTTCTCTTCATCAAAGAAATCATTTCCGAAAATTAATTTTATTAAAGATTTCATTGTTTATTTTTTTCCATAAGTTCTCACTATCATCTGTTTTCCAACGCAAACTCCAAAAATTCCTGATTTTACAGCATTAATTTTCATCATAACAAGTTTTTATAAATCTCAATATTCTCGTCATCGAAACAAACAAAAATAACTTTTTCAATCGTTTCAGATTCAAAGCTTTTAACTTCCTGAAGGGCTATTTTTCCCGCCAAATCTTTTGGAAATCTGTAAACGCCTGTGCTGATATTCGGAAAAGCAATAGTTTTCATCTTTAGGCTTTCTGCTAATTTCAAAGAATTGCAATAACAGTTTGCCAGAAGTTTTGAACATTTTTCTACATCATTATTCCAAATTGGGCCGACGGTATGGATGACGTATTTTGCAGGAAGATTTCCCGCAGACGTCACAACCGCTTCTCCGGTTTTGCATTTTCCTTGTCGGTTTCGGATTTCCATACATTCTTCCAAAATCTGTTTTCCTCCAGCACGATGAATGGCTCCATCAACGCCACCTCCGCCGAGCAAAGATGAATTAGCTGCGTTGACAATCGCATCTGCATTGATTTTTGTGATGTCGCCTTTTAATATTTCAATTTTTGGTTTCATTATTTTAATTTCAAAATCAAATTCTCAATTTTCGTATTGGCAGATTCTTTAAAATCATTTCCTACAAATACTTTTATCACTTCAATATTTCCTGAAATTGCTTGATTGAATATCTCCAACTCTTCCGATGGAATCCACAATTCATTATGATTTCTTGCACCGACATTTTGTGTGGGATATTTACCCGCAATTTCTTCCAATACTTCAAACTTCGTTACAAAACCAAGATAGTTTCCCGCTTCATCTCTCGTATTCCATTTTTCTGCAATTTCGGAAGCGTAATCTTCATCCAAAACTGGATAGAAAATTGGTTGCCATTCCAATCTTGGAGGAAATCTTTTAAAATTACTTTCAATAATTAAAATCATTTCTTTTTCTCCAACGGGTCTGTAAAGTGTTATTGTACTCATAATTATTTATTTTAATCTATCACCAAAACCGCCACCTCATCAGAAAGCCTGATTTCCGCAGTTGCGCCACTGTTGAACTGCAGAAAATCCTGCTCGATGCCGTCACTAAAGATAAAACCATTATTCGGCATTAGTGATTCTATCTTCAGTTGATTTCCTTTTTTTATGATGCCTCCGCAGATTTCGGTTTGTGTTCTGATGCTTTTAAAAGGTTCTCTTACAGCAAAATACAAATCATCATCATTCAGTTTTGGGTATTGGAGTTTTTTCGAACCTAAAATCCCGAAAGCCATATTGAAAATCGAACTCAGCCAACCTGTACTTCCCGTTTTAGTGGAAACAATGATTCCGCTGGAAGAATGATTTTCCTCTTTTCCATTCAGCATAATTTTATATCTTGCCGAAGCGTGAGAAGACATTCCGATGAACAAATCATTGACTGCCAGCAGTTTTTGTCCGTCATTCAGAACCGCTTCTACAAACCTCATTTTTTTTGAACTAAATTTTTCGTTGAGGACAGAATTAACACCATTCAAAAAGTTTTTGACATTGAAGGGAAGCAAAACGCCGTCATATCTTTCTTCATCCGGATTAATCGCCACAATCGGAATATTCCTGGAATATTTGGCAACATTGGCGACCAAACCGTCTTGTCCAACCACGATAATCAAATTCTTTTCGGAGAAAATATAAGACGGAACAAACTCTTTTTCAATCACTTTATTTTTGATGACTTTGGAAAGTTTGGTTTGGATTTCCAAAAATGACTGATAGAATTGGTCGTTTTCATCCACATATTCCTGAAAATTGCCTCCCGAACTTTCAATATAAAACTTCGCCTGCGCTTTGGTGTTGAATCTCTCAATCAAAGCTTCAAGTCTTGTTTTATTTTTGATGATGATGGCGTATTCGATTTTCATTTTTTACTTTTTCAAAATTGTATCCAATAAATCAGGACTGATATTCAGGTTTCCGATTTTTCCGGCGTTTTCTGCCAATTCTCTGAATGCTAAAGCAATATTATTTTTTGCATCCTGTTTTCCGTTCAAAGCCGTAAGGATTTTCCAATCCATTTCTTTATAAGGTTTCAGTGATGTTTCCAGCATATAACCTTGCGTTTCGGCTTCTTTTCTGTCGTTTTCTGTTTTTTGCGCAATCAATTGTTTTCTTTGATTTTCTACAGAAATATCGGCAGAGATTTTCATTTCTCTCAGGATTCTGTTGTTCTCCGCTTGCTGAACTTCGGTTTCCATTCTTTTTTCTTCGATTTGCTTTTGTTTTTCTTCAACTGCAATTTCCGTGTTCAGTTCAGATTCTTTGATTCTTCTTTCCTGTTCGACGGCGAAATTCCGTCTTTCATAGATTGCTTCGTCCGCTTGTTGCTGGAGTTTTTCTCTGGTTTCCGTTTCCAGTGCTCTGGCCATTTCGGGAGTCGTCTGAACCGCCAGAATATTGGTGCCTAAAATTTCAATTCCCATTGTTTGAATCGCTTCTGAAGATTTCAAGCCTTCCAAAATATTGCTTTCAATTTTCTTCGCAGAACGAATCGCATCTTTCAAACTTAACTCGTGAATAAAAGAAGAAGTTGAAGTATGAGCCAGATTGATGATTCTTTGATTCAGCTTTTCAATATCATTTTTCTTGTAAACGCCGGCTTCATTGACCGTAAAATCTAAGGTGTTCGAAAGTGCTTTCGGATCCGTTATTTTATAACTAATCTGTCCCTGAATTTTCACGGTTTGATAATCGAAAGTATTTTCATTAAAGATAAACGGCAAATCATTACTTCCCATCGGAATCGCTACGATTGAGGAATTTGGAGTGAAATAAAAGAATGATAAGCCTCTTCCTTCTTTTGTAATTTCGCCATTTTTGAAATGAAGAACATAAGTCATCGAGTCGAATTTGATGTGTCTGAAACCGAACATAGTTTTAAATTTTTAATTAATATTTGTGTGCTATTTACGCTAATCTGAATTGATTTTGAATTCTAATCTTTAATAAACAGAACACCCAATTGCGTTATTATTACACAAATATATAATAATATGATTTTATGCTCAAAATTAATTTGCGTTTATTTTACGCTAATTAATCCAAATAACTGATTATCAGCATTAAAATTTTATTTGATTTCGAAATAGAAACCTTGCTCTTCCAACTCTTTATACTTTTCCTGATTAAAAGTAAACAATTTCCCAGGCCTTCCGCTTCCTTCTTTTTTGAAGTTATTAGTTTCGTTGAGAAGTTCGTAACTCATTATTTTCTTGCGGAAATTCCGGCGGTCAATCTCTTTCCCAACAATCGTTTTATAAAGATTTTCCAGGTCAGAAAACACAAACTCTTCATCCAAAAGATTAAAACCAATCGGCTGATATTGGATTTTGGTTCGGAGTCTTTTCAGCGCCAAATCAATAATAGTCTGATGGTCAAAAGCCAATTTCGGAAGTTGATTGATGCTAAACCACTGCGCATCATCCGCATCAGAATCGGCAAACAGTTCGTGATAAGAAGGATTGACCAAACCCAAATAGGCAATAGAAACCACACGATTTCTAGGGTCACGTCCAACATTCCCAAAAGTATAAAGTTGCTCTAAAAAATCAGGTCTTATTCCAGCTTCTTCGTACAATTCTCTTCTTACGGCATTATCCAGATTTTCTTCATTCAAAACCAAACCGCCAGGAATTGCCCAACCTCCTTTGAAAGGTTCAATGTTTCTTTTGATGAGGAGAATCTGAAGGTCTTTTTTGTCAAAGTATCCAAAAACGACAGCATCTACAGCGACTTTTATATTTTGCATAATAAGTTTGCGTTATGAATACACAAAATTATAAAGAATAATTCTTAATTTAGAAAAAACATTTGAATGAATAAGTTTCTTTTAGTTTTAGCCTTAATATTAATGAATTGCGAAAAAGAAAAAACTTTTGCGGATGATATTGTGTTGAATTTTCCGAAAGATGAGAAGCTAACTTTTCAAAAATTCAACGAAGGTTTAGACGAAAGCGGTTCGGGAATAATCTATATTGGAAAACAAACAACTAGAATTGACTTGAAATATTACAAATCAATGATTCCCGCACCTCCTCCTCCAGGCTACAAAATAGATAGTATAAACATTCGAAATCAAAAAACGTTTTCAAAATACTTCCACAATGCTTTTGATAGAATGAAGTACAGTGAAAAACAAGTGATTTTTGATTCTCTTTCTGAAAACAATGTGAAAATTGTTGCAAAAACTCAAGACACCATTCCAAAATATGCCTTCAATTATGATAATAATAAGCTAAAAAAGTATAAAGCATTTCCTATTTTCATTAAAAATATCTCGGGTAGAAAATTACTTTTGTCGGACCTTAAAAATTTTCCATTGGCTTTTCTTAATGACAAAAACAAATGGCAAATGATATGGAACGAAAACTCTATGGGAGGATGTATTGTCGGCGATTGGGAAAACCATTATTTTTGGGAACTTCAACCTGATGAAATTATGATTTTATCTATCAATTTCCTAACTGGAAAAAATAAAGGCGAATTCAAAATATGGACAGGAAATACTTCATCAGATGAATTTACAATGAATTACAATAAGGAAGTTGTACAAAATCAAAGAAATTATTTTGAAATTAGATAAAAAAATCCACAGAAAATTCCGTGGATTATATTTATAAAATATTGATGATTTAAACTCTAATCATTCAGCTTCAAAACCGCCATAAACGCAGACTGCGGAACCTCAACTCTACCAATCTGCTTCATCTTTTTCTTACCTTCTTTCTGCTTCTCCAAAAGTTTACGTTTTCTGGAAATATCTCCTCCATAACATTTTGCGGTAACGTCTTTTCTCAAGGCTTTGATGGTTTCCCTAGCGATAACTTTCGCTCCCAAAGCCGCCTGAACAGCGATATCAAACTGTTGTCTAGGAATCAACTCACGCAATTTTTCACACATTCTTTTCCCAATGTAATAAGCGTTGGAATCGTGAATCAATGAGGATAAAGCATCTACCATATCGCCATTAATCAAAATATCCATTTTAACCAACTTAGAGGCACGCATCCCAATTGGAGAATAATCGAAAGAAGCATAACCTTTTGAAATAGATTTCAGTCTGTCATAAAAATCGAAAACCACTTCTGCCAAAGGCATATTGAAGGTTAGCTCAACTCTATCAGCTGTTAAGTAACTTTGGTTAACGATCTCTCCTCTTTTCTCGATACAAAGTGTCATAACCGGACCAACAAAATCAGATTTGGTGATGATAGAAGCCTTGATGAAAGGTTCTTCCACTCTGTCCATACTCATTGGGTCCATCATCTCAGAAGGATTGTTGATAAGAATCGGAGTTTCCGGATCTTTTTTGGAATAGCCGTGGTATGAAACGTTGGGAACTGTCGTAATTACGTTCATATTGAATTCTCTGTCCAAACGTTCCTGAACGATTTCCATATGAAGCATTCCTAAGAATCCGCAACGGAAACCGAAACCAAGCGCGGCAGAACTTTCCGGTTCGAAAACTAGAGAAGCATCATTCAGTCTTAATTTTTCTAGTGAGAATCTTAATTCTTCAAAATCCTCAGATTCAATAGGATAAATACCCGCAAAAACCATTGGTTTTACTTCTTCAAAACCGTCAATTGGTCCATCAGCAGGATTTACAAAAGAAGTAATAGTATCGCCTACTTTTACTTCACGAGCATCTTTGATTCCGGAAATAATATAACCTACATCACCACATTCGATGGTTTTCTTTGGAACTTGTTTTAGTTTCAAAGTCCCCACTTCATCTGCACCATACTCTTTTCCTGTTGCGAAGAATTTGATTTTCTCATTTTTGGAAATACTTCCGTTAACGATTTTGAAATAAGCCTCAATTCCCCGGAAAGGATTATAAACAGAATCGAAAATCAAGGCTTGAAGCGGCGCTTTCGGATCGCCAACTGGCGCTGGAACTCTCTTTACAATTTGCTCCAGCAATTCGTGAACACCTTCACCTGTTTTTCCAGAAACTCTAAGAACATCTTCATATTTACAACCCAAAAGGCCCATAATTTCGTCGGTAACCTCTTCTGGATTGGCTGAAGGAAGATCTATTTTATTAAGGATTGGAATAATTTCCAAATCATTTTCTAATGCTAAATACAAATTACTAATCGTCTGCGCCTGAATACTTTGCGCCGCATCTACAATCAAAAGAGCACCCTCACAAGCAGCGATAGAACGGGAAACTTCGTAAGAAAAATCGACGTGTCCGGGCGTATCAATAAGGTTTAAGACATATTTTTCACCATTCAGTTCATAATCCATTTGAATTGCGTGAGACTTAATGGTGATGCCACGTTCTTTCTCCAAATCCATATCATCCAAAGTCTGGGACTGTAACTCTCTGGAAGTTACTGTATTGGTATATTCTAAAAGACGATCTGCTAATGTACTTTTACCGTGGTCGATATGTGCAATGATGCAGAAGTTCCTGATGTTTTTCATTTAAAATTCTTGTAATTTGCAAAAATACATTATTTATTGAGATGTTAGAAGTTAGAGAAGAGATATTAGAATTTTTTATCGCATCATTCCTTTAATTTAATGTTATTTGACCATAAAATTTTGATTCAAAAAACGTTAATCTTTCATAAAAAAAAAGTTTTGGGAAAAAAAGTTTTATTTTTGCAAATTAATTAGAATCAAGTAAGCAGATTTATTCTGTGAGGAATTATGAAGAAATATATCAGTTTAGTAGTATTATCTGTGTTTTTGCTGTCTTGCAAAACTGAAATGGATCAGGCGATGAAAAGTGCCGACAAAGATTTTATACTAAAAGTTGCAAACGAAAAATTTGCGAAGAAAAAATGGGCCGATGCTTTAGCTTTATATGACAGATTACCAAATCTAGTGGCTGGGACAGATGAAGCTCCAAACGTGGTTTTCAATTCTGCGTACGCTAATTATTATGACAAAAACTATAGATTAGCAGCTAATCAGTTCAAGAATTTCGCCATTAGTTTCCCTCAGGATCCTAGAAAGGAAGAAGCAGCTTATTTGTCAGCACTTTGTTATTACGAAGGATCTTTGCAATACAACCTGGATCAAAGTAATACTGAATCTGCCATCACAGAACTACAAAGTTTCATCAATGATTACCCAGATTCTGAGCGTTCTAAAAACATTAATCAACTGATTGACGAGTTAAGCTACAAATTGGAATTCAAGGCGTTTGAAAATGCTAAGCAGTATTTCAAAATGGGAGAATACAAAGCGGCTTCTGTAGCGTTTGAGAATGTTTTGGAAGATTTTCCGGCAACTAAATTGAGATCAAAAATTTATGATATTTCCTTAAAATCGAAATATGAACTCGCAGTCAACTCCATTTATGATTTGAAAAAAGAAAGATTAGACGCTGCTGCTGCTTATGCTAAAAGAGTAAGCACAGAGTTTCCTAATTCTGAATATTCTAAAACGGCAGACGATCTTTACGCCAAATTGGAGGAAGAAAAAGTGAAATTCGCTAAAGTCCAGGAAGAAGTAGAGAAAAGAAAAGCCGAATATGATGCGAGAGTTAAAAATGCTGAAGCCAAAGAAAACGAGAAAAAAGACATCGCACAAGAGAAAAATCAATTAGAAATGCAAAAGGCGGCAGAACAAACCAGAAGAGATAGCGCAAAGATCAATTCGCCTGAGCCTCAAGCCACTTTTAAGTTTAAAAGATAATTACTATATTTGCATTCTCAAAAATATTTCCAGTCCAAAATGAGCATTAAAGATACAAAAGCTGAAGTAAGTACAATTACTTACGACAAAGATAAAATCGAAGAAAAAGTGGGTAGCATCTATGAAGCTATCGTAATCATGGGTAAAAGAGCAGAGCAAATCAATGCTGAAATCCGCTCTGAACTTCACGGGAAATTGGATGAATTTGCTGTTCACAACTCAACTTTGGAAGAAGTTTTTGAAAACAGAGAACAAATCGAGATCTCAAAACATTACGAAAAACTTCCGAAACCAACTTCTATCGCTTTGAAAGAATGGTTAGATGATGAAATCTATTTCAGAAAAACTGAAGAAAAGAAATAATCTATCCGATTAAAAATATCAAAACCGTCTCGTATTATTCTGCGAGACGTTTTTTTTGTTAATAAAATTATTAATACTTTCGTTATAAAATCAAAGTAAAATGAGTTTGCAAGGCAAAAAACTGATTATCGGGATTACAGGCGGAATTGCTGCTTACAAAATGAATTATCTTGTTCGGGATTTCATAAAAGCAGGCGCAGAAGTTCAGGTGATTCTGACCAAATCTGCTGCAGATTTCGTATCGCCATTGACGTTTTCTACGCTTTCGAGAAATAAAGTTTACACCGATTTTTATGATGATAACAAAACCTGGAACAATCACGTTGAGCTTGCGCTTTGGGCAGATTTGATTTTAATTGCACCTTGCACAGCCAATACTTTAGCAAAAATCACAAATGGTCTTTGTGACAATTTTCTGATGGCAGTTTATATGTCTGCGAAATGTCCGGTAGTGATAGCGCCAGCAATGGATTTGGATATGTATGTGCATCCAACTGTGACTAAAAATTTACACGCTGCTGAAGGTTTTGGTCATCAGATTATTCCCGCTGAATTCGGGGAATTAGCAAGTGGTTTGATTGGACAAGGCCGATTAGCTGAACCTGAAACCATTTTTAAATTTGTTGAAGATCACTTTTCCGATTCCGAGAAAAATTTGATCGGGAAAAGATTCTTGATTACCGCTGGACCAACTTATGAAAACATTGATCCTGTAAGATTTATCGGCAATCATTCTTCCGGGAAAATGGGATTTGATTTGGCTAAAGAAGCAGCGAAAAGAGGCGCAGAAGTGATTTTGATTTCCGGACCTTCTTCTCAGAAAGCAGATGATAAAAACATTACACTTCACAGAGTAACTTCTGCACAGGAAATGTTTGATGAAGTTTTCAAATATTATGAAAATATAGATGTTGCAATAATGAGCGCAGCAGTTGCAGATTACACTCCGAAAGTGAAAGCAACAGAGAAAATTAAGAAAAACGAGAACGAATTAACAATAGAACTGGTTAAAAACAAAGACATTCTCAGAACAATGGGCGAGCAAAAGAGGAATCAGTTTTTAGTCGGTTTTGCTTTGGAAACTCAGAATGAAGAAGAAAATGCCAAAGGAAAATTAGTTAAGAAAAATCTGGATATGATTGTTCTTAATTCTCTTCGGGATGAAGGCGCAGGTTTTGCCAATGCTACCAACAAAGTGAAATTTTTTACACCAACTGAGGAGAAATCTTTTTCCCTAAAATCGAAAGAAGATGTAGCCAAAGACATCCTAAATTTTATAGAACAAAAATTGTAAGAAAATCCTGAGTTTTCCGTTATTGTTTTATCCTTGTTTCAGATTATTTTCTTTGGCAAAGATTGCTTATTTTTACAAACCTATTTATGAGAATGAAAAAACTACTTTATATAATTTGTGCTTTATTTTTCGCTCAAACTGCTTTTTCACAAGAGCTTTTGGCAACGGTACAAATCAACAACCAACAAATCGCCGGAAGTAACACACAGGTTTTCAGAACACTGGAAAAATCGTTGCGTGACTTCATCAACAATACAAGCTGGACAGGAAAAAAACTTCAGAACTTCGAAAAAATCAAATGTAATTTTGCAGTGGTTATTTCCGAACGACCTTCCAACAATAGTTTCAAAGGATCTATTGTTGTTCAGGCAACAAGACCGGTTTTCAATTCTCAATATGAAACACCTTTGATAAATATCAATGATACCAATTTCACTTTCGAATACAATGAAAATGAGAATCTGGTTTTCAACGAAAGACAATTTTCCGGGAAAAACCTCATCGATGTCATCAGTTTTTATATTTACACCATTTTAGGTTATGATGGCGACAGTTATCAGTTGAAAGGCGGGCAATCTTGGTTTGACAAAGCTTTCAAGATTGCACAAAACTCTCAGAATCAAAACTATGACGGATGGAATCAAATCGAAAGTCAAAGAAACAGAGGCTCATTGATTTCCGGACTTCAAAACGAAAATACATCAACACTCAGAACCGTTTATTACAGTTATCACAGATCAGGATTGGATAATTTGGCAAAACAAGATCAAAATCCTGCTAAAAAAATCATCGCAGAATCTCTGATGCAACTGAAGTTTTATGAGAATAATTTTCAAATGAATTATCCTTTCAGTGTTTTCCTGGAAACAAAAAGCACGGAAATTTTCAACATTTTCAACAACGGCCCCAATACGTCTGTGAATATCAGCGAACTGAAAACGTTGATGAGTACATTCTCTCCAAAAGACATTGATACCAAATGGGATAAATGGAAATAATTATTAATTAATAATTGACAATTAATAATTAAAAAATGCTTTCTAGAATTTTCATTCAAAATTTTGCTCTGATCGATAGCTTAGAAATCGATTTAAAAAACGGATTACAGGTCATCACGGGAGAAACGGGTGCGGGAAAATCCATTATTCTTGGTGCACTTCGGCTGATAATGGGCGAACGGGCTGATGTGAAATCTTTTGCTAAATCGGACGCAAAAAGTATCGTTGAAACCGAATTTCAAATCAATGACAACTTCAAAGCTTTTTTTGAGGATAACGATTTGGATTTCGAAGAACAAACGATTATCAGAAGAGAGATTTTGCCAAACGGAAAATCTCGTGCTTTTATCAATGATGTTCCGGTAACCTTGGATATTCTGAAAGATTTGTCCTCCAAATTGATTGACATCCATTCTCAATTCGAAACCTCCAATCTTTTTACAGAGCAATTCCAATTCGGAATTCTGGATGGATTGGCGAAAAATCAGTCGCTTTTAATTGATTACCAAAAGCATTATGCTGGTTATCAAAATACAAAACGAGAAATTGAACAACTCAAATCTGCCTTAGCTGAAAACAACAAAGAATCCGATTACAAAAACTTTCTGCTGTCTGAATTAGAAGAAATGCAATTGGATGATTTGGATTTTGAAGAAATTCAGAATCAACTGAACACGCAGGAAAACGCGGGACAAATCAGTGAGAATCTTTCAGAAATTCTTGCAAAAATGAATCAAGAAGATTTTGGAATTTTGTCCGGACTTTTTGAAGTTAAAAATAAAATCGCCAAACTTTCGGAGATTTCTTCGGAGTATCAGGATTTTAGCCAAAGATTAGAAACAACTTATCTGGAGCTGAAAGACATCAATATTGAAATTGAAAACAAGGCAGAAAATCTGGAAATCGATCCCAATCTTTTGCAGGCTTTACTGACGACAGTTAATCGACTGAATGCACTTTTTCTCAAACATCAGGTCAGTGATATCGATGGACTTTTGGCAATCCGTGAAGAACTGTCATTAAGTCAAAACTCTTTGGAAACGATTGAAAATCAAATCGAAGAAAAAGAAAATCAACTAAAACTCATTGAAATTCAATTAAATTCATTGAGCAAAAAACTATCTGACAACCGAACGAAGTTTTCTGGGAATTTAGAAAATCAAGCCAAAGAAATATTCGCTCAATTAGGTTTGGAAAAAGCGATTTTGAAAATTGATTTGTCCGATTCTTCCACTTTTAATCTTCACGGAAAAAACAGCATTCAGATTCTGTTTCAGGCCAATTCTGGATTCCCTTTGAAGCCAATCCAGGGCGCCGTTTCCGGCGGAGAACGTTCCAGAGTAATGCTTGCCATCAAGAAGATTATGGCTGAGAATAATGCGCTTCCAACTTTGATTCTTGATGAAATTGACACTGGTGTATCCGGACGAATTGCGGAAGAAATGGGAAAACTGATGAAAGAAATGTCCAAGGATCTTCAACTCATCGTGATTACGCATCTTGCACAAGTTGCTGCAAAAGGAAATCAGAATTACAAAGTGGTTAAATTCGATGAAAACTCGGTAACCAAAACGACGATTGTAAAGCTATCGGAAGACGAAAAACTGAATGAAATTGCACAACTGATTTCTGGATCTAAGATTACAGAAGCCGCTATTTCTCAGGCGAAAGAATTGATTGGGTAATTAAATTTGGTATAGAAAAATTTAATTAACTTTGACCTAAACATTCTGGTATGGAAACGATTACTCTTCAATATACTCAAGCAATCAAGGAAAAATTAATGAAATTTCTAGAGACTCTTCCTAAGCAAGATTTAGAAATTATTGTAGAACGTACAGGTTTTGATCAAGTCAAAGAAGAGTTGCAAAAAGATTACGAATATTCAAAAAGTCCAGATGCCATTTTTTATACGACTGAGGAATTAGAAAAATTGTTTGATGAAGAAAGTGTTTAGGCAATGAGCCTTCAACTTCTAATCTCTAGAAATTTTACGAAAAGCTCAATCGTCAAGTAAAATATATTGCTAAAGACAAACCTAGTGCAGCTGTAAAATTTCGAAAAAACGTCTTACAGGAAATCACTAAAATACCCGATAGAATGAGATCACATAAAAAATGTGATTTTTTTGATGACCAAAACATTCGAGAACTGATTTACAAAGGTTACAGAATAGTTTTTGAAATTAGAGAAAATGAAATTGTTGTCTTCGGTTTCCACAAATGGGAAGACGAACTGCGTTGAAAGCAGTTAAATTCGAATAATTATCCTCAGATATTTAATTTATTCCTGATTGAGAATCAGCAAAGGATCAATATATTCCCGGTCATTACTCAATCTTGGAACCTTGTTTTGTCCGCCCAATTTTCCGCGGCTTGCCATCCATTCATAAAAAAGATTTGGTTTTGCCGAATGAATGATAGGTTTTCTCAGCGTAATATCGTTGTAACGTTTTGCCTCGTAATCGGAATTCAGAGTTTTTAATGTTTGATCAAATACGTCGGTAAATTCATCGATACAGGTTGGTTGTTTGGTGAATTCGAAGATCCATTCGTGGCAACCTTTGCTGCTGTTGGTCATAAACACCGGTGCGCCAGTATAGTCCGAAATACTTGCATTGAGATGCTCACACGCAATTTTAAGCGCTGTCTCGACATTATCGATCATCAATTCTTCACCAAAAGCATTGATGTAATGTTTGGTTCTGCCAGAAACTTTGATTCTGTAAGGTTTGATAGATGTAAACTTCACCGTATCACCAATCAAATAACGCCAAAGTCCTCCATTTGTCGTGATGACAACGGCGTAATTTTTATTAATTTCTACTTCAGAAATTGGAATAGCATTTCTGCTTCCGGTGTAATATTCGTCCATCGGAATAAACTCGTAGAAGATGCCGTAATCAAGCATCAGCAACATTTCGTCACTTCCTGCCTGATCCTGAATCCCGAAAAATCCTTCTGAAGCATTATATATTTCGTAATACCGAATCTCTTTTCCGATAATATCTTTGTATTGATTTTTATACGGTTTGAAACTGATTCCGCCGTGGAAAAACACTTCCAGGTTTGGCCAAAGTTCTCCGATATTATTTTTACCCGTTTCCTGTAAAGTTCTTTGCAACAGGACCATCATCCAGCTTGGAACGCCAGTGAGACTTCCCACATCCTCATTTTTAACTTCACCAATGATGGCTTTCATTTTGGTTTCCCACTCGGACATCAAAGAAGTTTTCTTGCTTGGTGTGTTGATAATCTCTACCCAGAAAGGAAGGTTCTCAATTAAAATTGCAGATAAATCTCCGAATTTTGTGTTAAAATCCTGATATATCTCGGCGCTCCCGCCTAAACGAAGGTTTTTGTGTTGGAACAGTTCACTTTCCGGATGATTGTTCACGTAAAGTGCAACCATATCTTTTCCTGCCTTGTAATGGCAATCTTCAAGACTTTCTGTAGTTATAGGGATGTATTTGCTTTTCGCATTGGTCGTTCCGGAAGATTTGGCAAACTGTTTTATGACTCCGGGCCAGAAGACGTCTTTATGACCTTGTCTGGCTCTTTCTATATATGGTTCGAAGTCCTCATAGCAAACAATAGGGACTTTTTTCCGGAAATCTTTGTAATTGGCAATGGTACTGAAACCGTATTTCTGACCATATTCTGTTTCTTCTGCGTGGAAGAGTTGAGAAAACAAAAGACCTTCCTGCGTTTCCACCGGATACTTGATAAAATGTTCAATCTGATCCATCCTTTGAATGATAAACCAATTGACGACCGAATTAAAAAGTGCTTTCGTTGCCATGCTTCACAAATATAATAAATTTTGAGAATGGAAAAGCTTAAATTTTAATCGAAGAAAAATCTTGGTCTTTTTTAGGATTCCAAAGAAGAATCATCGTACTGCTGAATGGAGATGGTAAGCAATTCTTTAATCTTATCTATCAAATTCTTTGGCTCTGTTACTTTTACTTGATTTCCGAATGACAGAATCTCTTGAATAAAGTCATAGGTTGGGAAAAGATCATAGGCAAAATACACATATTTGTCCGTTTCTTTCTGGATATGCTGGGAATGATGAAGTGGTGAACTCTTCAGATATTCTGCCTGTTCTTTAGTTGCTCTGATGACCACTTTGTCCGGCTGTTCTTCCAGATTCATAATGCCGAAAGCATTTTTAAAATGTTCTTTCAGATTAAATTTCTGCTGAAGCTTGAAGCCTGCTTTGCTCACTGCCAAATCACTAATTCGGTCTAGTCCGAAGGCCTTCAGTTTTTCATCTTTGGTATCTAAAGCGATGAGATACCAGCGGTCTTTAGATTCTTTGAGGGCGTAAGGGTGTACTTTTCTGGAAGTGGTACTTTGGTCTTTGTATTTGAAATGCTGAAACTCCAGAATCCGTTTGTTTCTGATGGCGAAAAGGAGATCGTAAAAATTCTCAATGCCGCGAGGTGTGCGGTTTTCCAGGTAGACAAACTCGGCAAAGTCTGGCTGGGAGTTGACGGCATTCATGATTTGGAAAGACTCTAGCAGGCGCTGGTTGTACTCGTCCACTTCCATCACGGGACGACTTTCTATATAGTAACGGTTGTCGCCTTTTTTCTTGTTGTGAATATCAAAATTGAAAAGATTGGCAATGTCCCTGATGTCTCTCTGCAAGGTACGAATGGAATAGCTCGTGATGTTGGCATCCTGAAACTCGAAGGAGTTGAGGAGATAGGATTCTATCTCGGGATAGGCTGCCGGTGAACGTTCCAGTCTCTTGATGATGAGGGCATATCTGGTCAAGTAGAAATCTTTTTTCATTTTGTCTTTTTAGTTTTTATGATGGTCTTTGTTTCTTTACTTTTTGTAGAACAAATATAAATTCTTAATGCGACAAACGGTGTCGTGTTTTGGATTTGTGGATAAGTTTTGGCTTACTTTTTTTCAAATAGCTGAGCGGTAATCTCTTTGAGTTCTTTGTATGGGATATTTGCTAAAGAATTTTTTATACTTGATTGGGAGGCCTCTTCTTTTGTCAGATTATTGAGTGGATGCATCTCGGGAACAATCGTTTGAGAGTCTGGCGTGTAGGAGAGTAAATCGTTGGGTTCACAGATGAGGACTCTGCAAAGCAGCTCGATGTGGTCTAAGCGGAAAACGCGGGTCTTGCTATTGAGAATGTTGTGGGCGGTTGCACGGGAAATACTTGCTTTGACGAGATAGGTGTAGGGTCTTTCTATTCCTCGGGCTTCGAAGATGGGTTTGAGATTGAGATTTAGCATTGTGTGTTTTTGTTTAAAGATAGTAAGATTGTTTTATATGTTGATTCATTGTTTGGTTTTTGGTATCCAATTATCGTAAATGAAAATAAAAGTGATGAAAGTTAAAACTAAATTGATGTAATGTAAAACAATATTGATATCATATAAAAGTACATCGATATTGTGTAAAATAAAGTTGATATAAGTGATAATAGAGTTAAGGGAATAGAAAATATTTATGAGAGAATATAAAACAACATCGTAATAAATGAAAACTAAATCGCAATAATATAAAATTGATATGTGCCAAATGAAGCAGTAACCTATTGTGCTACTGCTTTTATTATAATGGTGTGAAAGTATGGATTGCGAATCTGCGTTATCAATAAAAAGAGGCTACCGAATGCAACCTCTAAAATTGTTTTTTCTGGTTTAGAGTATAATCAATGAAATCCTCAATTCTTTCTCCTCTTCTTAAATTTGCTCTCAGTGTCAGAATAAAAAAGGAGGTTGTAAAACACAACATCCTTTTTATGTTATCCATTTTGTAATGCATAATCTATAAAACCATCGATACAATCACTAAATGAATTGTCTGTTTTTTTATAAAAAACTTCCTCTCCTTTTTCATTAGTATAGATTTTACTCTCATCATATCCATAAATGGGAGGGTTTTCGCCTTCATCTAAAAAGAAAAACAAACAATTAATCCCTTCAAAATCCGCAAAAGCAAAAAAAGGTCTTAAGTGTAAATTAATATTATCCATACTTTCTCTTATGTTAATTTGCGACCAATCTAAATATTGTGCATCTGTAGTCCAACTTTGCATAAATCCAGTATATTTTCCTCCTAAGTATAGAAATTCTTTGTAGGCTTTTGGAAGTTTTATTTTAAATTCATTTTCTATCTTTATTATTTCTTGCTCGGATATTCCTTCTATTTCCCACCTCCCAACTTTGGGATTATTTTTCATTTTTGTTAAATATTGTATTTCCATCTTAATTATTTATTAGGATTAATTACTTCAAATTTTGGATAGAGTCTTTTAATATCTTCCGTTTTCTTTGCACCACTACTATAAATATCAATTTTTGTATTGCACTTCGCCTCAAAAGTACTCATATCTGTTTTTGACGCACATTGCAAGGATCTAATATGGTTTGCAATTCTACTCCTATTTTTAGATCATTTGCAGATTTGGCACCTAACTGGTTCATTATATTTTTTAAATGAATTTCTTCAAAACCCGATGGCGCGGATTTACAATCCGTGACTGTTCCAATATCTATACTCGAAAATACTAAAAAAAGCAGTAACACATTGTGATACTGCTTTTGTTTAATCTATAAACACGGGTTGTAAATCCGCGCTATCGGGAACCCTCGCTAGCGTAGATTTTATACTCCTATACTTTTATATTTTAAAAATGCCCAAACTGAAAGTGAGCTTGCTAACAATGATGGAATTATGAGAAACAACATACTTATATGAAGATTTTCTTCCTGCACATGCGACATAATATTGGTTTCAAACGGTTCTTTCATTACAAGTGTATATAAATATAGACCCAGTACATAAACCAATAGCGCGGATACAATGTAACTCTTAATATTTTTCATATTGAAATATTGAAATATTAAAAAAAATACGGTTAAAAAAATATAAAATGAAAAGCCATCATAAAACCCTAATAAAGCTCCTACTAGAGGAGATGCTAAAATCTTACCTAAAAATTCCCATTTCAAAAAATCCCATTCTCCATACCAATACACTAATGATTGAAAAATCAAGCCGAATACAATATAATAGACCACAAGGTGAATTAATATTATCTTAAAATATAAATGTGTTTTTTCCATAGTGTTTTTTCACCAAGATTAGTTAGACCTCAAATTCTTTAATTATGTCTTTACACTTATTATTTACCAGACACAATCCATCCGGGTTATTATTCAAAATTAAATAATTTTTCAGAGATGGAGACACTCTGTTTTTATTAATTTTATGTTTATCCAAATATAACATTAATAATGGTAAATCAATCCTAAACTGGTCATCAGTAACTTGTGCCGGAGGAGTAAAATCATCAAAAGCGGGTGTAATGTAATTCAATGCCCAAGCACCAGCGCCCAAACTACTAGGTCCATTATTTTCATCAAACCCATCTTTATCTGCCATTTTTTGAAATTTCCTAATTGTCTCGATACTAGTTTTTTTATAGATTGGTGGAGCAACAGTACCTTGTTCATAGGTAATAAAAGCCACATCCCAATTATATGCAGCATCTCCTTTGAGAGGAGTTTTAGCATATTTGCCATATATCAGTTCGTGAAATTTTTCGATAGCATAATCACAAATTCCCAAGTTAAGTTCGTTTAAAATAGTTTCTACATCATTATCAATTGCCATAGCACCTCCTTCTAAGCTTCCAAAATCTCCAGGTAATCGACTCTTTGATAACGCTTCTACTAATCTTTTTGCTCCTTTGCACCATTTTACTTCGTGTTTATAAACATTAGTAATATACCAGTCTACAGAATCATAAAATTTATGGATTTGAGCAAAAGGTGCAAGTCTTCCTTTAACTTTGTGTTCAATAATATAAGAATAAGCTCGTCTCCATCTACTACTATTATCAGCACGGTCTTTCATAAGCCAAGATCCATCTTGTCCTGTCCATTTATCTTCAGCAATAGCTTTGTCTCTTAGAGCTAATTTATACGTAGGATAATCTGGGAATTCGCCACCAATAGTATGAGCGGTTCCCTTTTCATTTGTTAAAAAATCCAACATCAATTCAGGAAAGTTGACACCTGAATAGGAAATTGGTAAAAGTATCATTAATTTGTCATTATCAATACTGATATACTGCCTATTATGGACATTTGAATTATAAAAAGAGTCTCTTCCTTTCCAATTTTCTAATTTAATTTTACGTGCATCGAAAGAATCTGTTTCATTTTTATATATTAAATTAAGCACAGGAAAGATCTTACCAGCAATAAAGATTCTTTCTTTTAAATAAAAATTAGAAATCGGGTTTTTCAATTTTTTAATGATTATTGATTTTCTATCGTAATTAGCATTTCTAATTTGAAAAAGTGTTTTAACAGTATTTAATTCTGTTGTATTTATTAGAAGTCCCTCTTCTTCTTTTAATTCTTCCAATTTTTCTTCCCTATCCAATTCTTCAAAAGCTCTCTCAAGATTGTTTCCGTAATAACTATACATAATTTTTATTTTTTAAGGTTAACATTTTTTCAAAGCCCTCTCAAAAAGAGAGGGCTTAAGAAAAAAATTAGAATTTATTTTTTGACAAATACTTTACTAACTGTTGATGGTAAAGTTGTAGGAAGTTCACTCCCAGTCAAGACCACATCTTTCGGCTCTCCAAAAGCACTTGCAGTTTCCACCTCTGATGGCACCTCAAAATCTTCTGGGTTCTCTTCTGAGATTGGTAATGCGTCTGTCACTTCCAAACCGATAGATTTAGCTTGCAGGATGTTAAGCGTAGTCGGGATTCTTGTGATCCAGGCTTTGCCTTGTGGTTTACCCGCCGGCTCACGCAACTCGTCTACAATAGAAAGGTACATCGGGTCTCCAATTACTGGTACTTCGCCGCCATTCCAGATCTTACCGGTATTCATAAAGAACTGAACTGCGTCCTCAAAACCTGGCTTCACGGTTACAATCACACGTCCCATACCAGCCTGCAGGAAGTTTCTGAATAATGGGTCCACACTTTCTGTAATGTACATCTCCTGCCAGTTGGCTCTGTCTGCCCAGTAATATGGGTAAAAGGTGTAATCCATAATGGTCCACTCAAAGGCTTGCTCCATGAACTTGACCAAAGCAGCGTAAGAGTCCAAATCGGCATCCAACATGACCTGGAAATTTTCCATATTGGTACCACTTGTAGACTTGCGCCCTAAAATTGCCAAATAGTCCTGCAACAGGTAAGCAATACAGTTGTGCTTCAGAACCACTTCCTCCATATCCCGGTAGAAGTTTTGGGTCTTGTCTGTCTGGGTAGCTTCCTGCTCCTCTTTTATCTTTTGGAAATCTGCATCAGCCTGCGTGTAAGCTGCAATAATATTATCAAACTGCAGTTGTTTCCAAGAATTGATGTAAGTATCGGAGAGCCCACAAACGAGATCAAATGTGACGTTGAAAGAATCTACTCCAAAACCTTGATACTTAAATGCAAAACTGTTTTCTATATTTAGTCCATCTACAGTAAAACTACTGTCTATAGAATCTCCTCCTACATAAGGCAATGATACGTCTCCACCTTTAAAATTACTTACCACCATTCTACCAAATTCATAACCATATGATACTTTTACAGATTTTGCAGCATAATTCACTGGAAAGGTCAGCACTTTAAACCTCTGCCCCTGATCGCCTTCAAGTTTGAAATATTCATAATCGATATGTTGGTTGACAGTTTTCACTGGAGTTTCCGTGAGTTTTACATTATATACATCAGCCCAGTATTGCAAAATTGTTTCATCTACATTTGCATTGGCCATTTTCCATTGACCAATTGCTTTTCTGGGATCTTGCGGTGCTGTAAGAATCTCTCCGGCGTTAGCTAATCTGTGTAAACGAGCTGGCTCGGGAATCATAAACTCAAACATCATCCTCTTTCCATAGTTGTAGATTTGATTTTTCATTTTCTTATCTACCCATCTGTAAACGCCTGAGATATGTTCTTTACCATCTCTGTTATCGAACTCATGAATGTTCTCCTCTACAAACTCATTTGTTATCTTTCTAATCCTTTCTTGAGAGACTTTGGAAACAATTCTATCTAAAGCCCTATTTGTAACTTCCTGCGATTTTTGAACTGCTTGCCTAGTACTATCATGCTGAGCTGTATTATTAGCATAACTAGCTCCTACATCAATTGTCCAGACCGCATTTTTGCTGAAATTGGCATGTGAAGCAAAGCTCTGCTGCTTATCCAATTCTCTTGCTACCTCACTCTGCATATCATTTCTAGTAGCTGTAGTCGTATCAGAAATATGCTCGGTTTCCGTAGAAGTTGTATCTGTCTGTGTGTCTTCTGTTTTAACAGTTTTAGTTGATGACTTATGTCTCAATTCACTCGCCATGACATTCTCAATATTAGATACTTCTCCAGGGACATAGGCATGTACGGACTGTTCTACTTTGAGATAATCTGCAATACCAAGTCTGCGCACACCGAAACGTTTTGGTGTGAAAGTATTGGTGCTTCCAACATCTGTTTTAGCTGTTTTTTTACTAAGGTTTGAGTCAAAACTAAGAACGCCGATGTAATTATGGTTATTAGTCAAATCGTCTAATTCTAGGGTACATTCTCTATCGTTATCAAAATAAAGCTCAATCTTTACTGAAGATATACTCTCAAATTTATCAACAAAAACAGGAGGAAAAGTAATCATATTATCAGCAACTGATAAATTGGTAAATGTCTCTTCAATTTCATTCTCATCCGCTAACGCTGAAATTTTTGCATAAGCCAGAGACCAAGAAGCATTATCGACTTCAACACTAAAATTTAAAAAAGAGTTGTAACCAACGACAGATTCTTTGTAGTATGATAACAAACTGTAACCTCCCGATGTAACAAGCTTAGTTTTAGATATTGGAACGATTACCCCGGCTAAATTTACATACTGCTTCTGCGGTCTTTCTAAAATAGACAATAAGGTTTGAGACTCCACAGAGATGGCATCATCTAATCTTTCAAAAACTTTCTCATAAGAATGATAGTCTTCCAATAATCCGAATGTAGTATTATCAATATGCATTGAAGTATCAGAATTGATAACCGATGTTTTAAAATCACTATCTGTTTGTTTATCAGAAATTGGTGACACATCAAATTCTGTAAATAATTCCAGAAATGTATTTAGCGATTTTAAACTTAACTGTGATTTTAAATCAGCAAAGTTGATTTCATTCCTATAATTGAACTGAAACTCCGGGACATCTTTTAATTCTACTTGATTATAGGCCGATCTTTTTTCTCTTGATGTTATTTCTGCATCAAAAGTTGATTCTATATTTTCCAGGATTTTATTATTGTTATCAATAATAGGCTGAACTTCAATTTGATATCTTACCATTTCATCATTATATGCTTGCTGGTAAGATTTATTGTAACTTTTTTGCAGCTTTTCCAGCTCTCTCTTCAAAGTTTGCAAATCAGATTTTTTAATAGAAGCAATGCTATGTTTCAGATTTTTTTCGGCATTTAGTCTTAACCTACTTTCTTGTTTTGTAGAAAGTATTTTTGGAAAAACTGAAGCACCGATTTTTGAATTTCTCTCCCCTGCAATACGATCTTCACTTCCTATTTTCGATTTTTGAACTGTAAAAATGTTATCTTCGTCATCTTCCACTGATGCTTCCTCTACAAAAAGCTTAGCTGGTAGTATTACTTTGGCATTTTTAGCTTCATTAAGTTTTTCATTAGCAACATCCTGATATCTATACTTTTTGTAAGCCTCAACATAGTCTATTGCCTTAAGAGTCTGGATTATTGCTTCTTTTATATAAAAATCTTTTTGTGTAACTACTTGATAAATCAAATTATTCCAAAGAGTTGTTAAAGAAGCATCTGTAAGCCTAGGTAAACTAGCAACCCTTTCTATTACTATGGAGTCGACAACTTGATTTTTTGATAAAGATTTACCTATTGAAAAATAATCTGAATTAATATTCTCTACTTCTTTTTCTTTTTTAAAAGCTTCTAATTCAAAATTAGCGGCAGCTATTTCAAGCTCTTGAAATTTAATTGTCGATTTTGGCTCTGTCACTGCCCAAATTTCTATTTGTGTATCGAAGATACCTTTAATATTTTTTGGTCTTTTAACAAAACCTAAGTTTTCCTTCACCACTTCTGTAAGCTGTGGATTTCTAAGGCTTACAAATCTGAAGAGTGTTTGTGTAGCAGGATTGGATACCGCTTGTACATTGTTTGTATTTGTTGAATCGTTCATTTTATTTATTTTAAAATTATTTTGGTTTTATTTTAGGACATAGTTTGGGCTGTTCAATTAATTTTAATTGAATTTAGCCTCTGTTATTTTTAATAAAATTTAAATTTCTGTGACTTCTAAAAGAGTGTTTTTCAAAAGCGTTGCATTGCTGTTTGCTATTTCTGAAGCCCATTGTACATTAAATACTCCAGGCGCAGAGCATTCAAAAATTAATTCTGCGATGATCACTTCCGGTGTGTTGACAGTACCAACTCCCGTAGATGTGGCAAAACTTCTTACTGTTGCAGAATTAGAATCAATCGCCGTAATTACCTGTTCCGGAGCTGCTGTATTGGTATGAACAATATTCATTTTGACAGAACCAAAAACGTTCCCTGTTGCTCCATTACCAAGTACGAAACCGATAGATCCTCCTGTTGTAGCAGCAATTGTACTGTACGCTCCAAGAATTTTGATTTTATAGAACTTGCTTGACTCTACATTAAAATTAAATGTAGGTACATTTGCTCTTGTTACAATACTACTAATAAAATCTGAAGCTAGTCTAATCTTTGTTGTCGATGTTGATGTGATAGTAATAGCAGGAGTAACATCTGTCGCAAAGCCAAAAGTTCCATCTGCTTTAGCAACTACTTTTTTAGTAAAAGCCGCATCGCCATCAGCATTTGGTGTATTAGCTGGATTGGTTGACAATGCTCCATTAATTTTCACAAATCTGTTAGCTAGCGCAAATCCTCCATAAATTAATGCGTTTGTTGCTTGCGTAACTGTTGCTCCTTTGTTATCAATAGCTAAAGTATCATTTACGCCATCATCTATTTTAAGATTTGAACCAATAAAAACATTATTGTTCATATTAGCTGTCCCCGCGCTACTACCATTTCCGGTAATAATCATGGACGCATTTCCTAAAGCTACATTATAATTTCCAGTTCCATTATTATAACCTGATTGGTTACCAATATAGGTATTGTTTTGTCCTGTACTATTTCCAAAACCTGCATTGAAACCTATTCCGGTATTTCTATTCCCAACAGTATTCCAATACAATGCAGATCCAGTAGCTACATTTCTTTGCCCCGAAGTATTATTTAATAATGCTGATGATCCTAGCGCGCTATTCCAAACACCGGTGGCATTGGAATATAATGCATAATCACCTAATCCAGTATTGAAGCTGCCTGATGTATTTGCCCTTAAAACATGCATTCCTATAGCAGTATTGTTTGTTCCGGTAGTATTTGAAGACAAAGCAGAATCTCCTACAGATGTACTATCCCCTATGATAACCGTTGTATTACCAGAACCCTTTCCAATCCTTACTTTGTTAATTGTCTTATCTACACCTCCAAGTTCTTGCAAAGGCTCATTATTAACAATACCACTTTCTGTGGCAGATACAGGCGTACTCTGAACATTATCCTGAATATTAAGTTTTGTCCTCCAGCTCTGTACATTTTCGCCATCAAGATTGGTAGCATTTTTATCAGCTTTGCCAGACAAGTCCAATCTTTCTGATGGGATGACATCATTAGGATCATTTTTGTGCCAATAAGAATCTTGCCATTCCCAGAAATCTTGCTCATCCGGTGTATCCCCATTTTCAAAATAGGTTTTTAAACTCTCTTTTGAAATTACCTGATTTGGTATGTAATTTTTTTCTTCTAATTTTTTTTCTTCTAAATCGTTTTCCATTTGATTTTTTTTTAATTCATTATTATATTATTTTACAATCTTATATTTTTTTATTTGCGTTTCTATTTCATATTTTGACAGTTTTAAAGGTTAATTAATAATATCATTCTCAAAGTCTTCTCTGAAAAAGTTTTCAATCTCATCCAGATAAAAGTCATACTCTAATTCTTCATTTTCAATATCACCCCATTCGATGCTATAAATCGATTTTGGGGAAAATTCTTTTGTTAATTCTTCTGTTGGTGTTTCCATAATATTTTTTGTGTTTGGGTAATAGTTGTACTTATCAGCCATCTTTGCTGATATTATATTCGGTTTTCGTAAAAGTGATTTTGATTAAATTAAGGCCTTAATTATAATCCAAAAGTAGTGGGAGCTAACGCCAAAACTTGACGTAATAAATATTAATTTTTGTTTTCATCATTTGTATTTTGTTTCTCTTTTTCTATAATTCAAAGATATCCTGCGGTGGCGTCAAAACTCGTCGCATTAAAATTTATACCTTATTTTTTATTAATTTATCTGCAATTTGATTCAGTAGTTTGTCATTCTCTTCTACATAGCATAAACCAGCTTGTATCAGGGCTTCCAGATTTTTCTTTTTTACATTATCCATCTCCGGAGAAGCCGTTTTAAGCGACGGATTGATTCTATAATAATTCTGCTGATTGCGTTTTCCCAAAGTCATAAACATTTGGTTCAATTGGTAATCCACAGTCTCTGCATTGGCAGAAAGTAAGATGTCGATGATTGGACTTATCCAAGCCAATTTTCCTACGTTTTTATATTTATTAATAGGATAAGTTTTCATCTCCATTCCGGTTCCTATGGACACAATCATCATATCATTGACAGTCGGATAATTGGGTTTGAATGGATTTTTGAAGATGTCAGCAAATGGTATTTTCCTAGCTTCGGCATAAGCGCACAAAGCAGGATTATTGGCAAACATTCCGCCATCTATCAGGCTGAAGAATTGTCCATACTTGGATTTAATCTGAACCGGTGCAAAGTAAGTTGGTGCTGCTGAGGTTGCCCGACAAACATCTCTAACAAAAAAATTCTGCTGACTTTGCTGAGCATTAATTGTATTGAACAATTTTGCTTTTCTGTTCTCAATATCATAGCTTGTAATAAGCGATGGTTTGATAAAATCCTTGAGTTCCAGATCTCCGAAAAAATCCTTGAGCTGTCTCTCCAGATTGTCCTGCGAAATCTTCTCACTGAACAACCCGAAAGGATTCACAAGGCTCTCCCACAGAGATACATTGAAGATGTCTTCGCCTTTCTCCGTATAAAGTTCAAAGGCTTTTTTAATGGAGTATTTGGCTCTCTTGTTATCATCGGGATAGAGTAAAACCGAGGCGAGGATTCCGCCGGTACTGCTTCCGGAAATCATATCGAAGTAATCACCGAGTTTGGCGTTGGCGTGGTCTTTCTGCTGGAGAAGTTCTTCCAGATAACGGAGGATGATGCAGGAGATAATCCCCCGGATACCGCCACCGTCCAAAGAAAGGATGGTTATCTTTTTCATTTTTTCTTTTGTTTTAATATGCTTTGATTTGATATTACAAAAGTAAATGTGGGTGGCGTCAGAACTCGTCGTGTTATATTGATGTTTTGATTTTTTTTAGCATAAAAAAAGCCGCTCCCTGGATGGAGCGGCTGATCGATTAGTGCGGATTCTTTTATGGTTGGGGAGCTTTTGGCTTGGGTGTATCATCCACCTGTACACCCCAGTCTGCCAGCTTCTTGGGATTTTTACCGAAGGTAGCCTTCAGTAGGCTGATGCTCTGTTTCAGAGCATTGGTCACATCCGGCATTTGCTGGTCTCTTGTGGCATATTGCTTTTCCATCTCACCTTTGTGAAACTCGGCCTCTGTATGGGCTTGCAGGCCTACCTCTATCTTGGGACCAACGGTTTTCCAATCTACATCTTCCAATAGCAATAGCGGGCTACCGGCACCCAATTCTATGTGTTTGTCATAGATCAGTTTAGCTACGTCTAAGTTTTCTTTTGGGTTTTTGCCAAGTACTACCCTTCCTTTAGTTCTACTCATTTGTTTTGTTTTTGAATGTTAATATTAATAAACGAACACAAACAAATATATCAAAAATTACTTTTTAAAAAATAAAACTCAAAAATATTTCAACAACATCATTTGATTGACTTAAAAATAGCAAAACGAAATTGATGATTCTGATAGTGGAAACGCCATATCCGTCATTGGAGTTGATAAATCCATTAATGGAAACAGCGAATCCATCGTTGGAGATGACAAATCTACCATTGGAAACAGCATATCCATTAATGGAAATGACAAATCTGTCAGCGGAAATGGCATATCTGTTAACGGAGATGACAGATCCAGCGTTAGAGATGGCAAATCTGATAAAATAAAAAGCTATGTGAAAAACACGGATTGCAAATCCGCGCTATCGGGTAGAAACGGTAGATGTACTTTCAAAAATCAAATTGCTAAGCCTATATTTTTCGAAAATTAATTTTTAAAGTATTCCACACCATTTTCTCCTACAAAACCTTTTTTTCCATTTTCTAATTCGACCTCGAAAATATTGAAAGCCCAATTTTTATTAATTCTTATTGTTTTTGCCAAGTCTATAGATTTATATTTTGTAGGAATATAAGGATAAACAGTATGAAAAATTTTCACACCCCATTTATTATCTTTTTTAATGAAATAGACATTTTCATTAAAATTAATTGCATCATCAAAATTGGTTGGAAGTATTTGTTTTAAATCTTCATCCGCAAAATTAGATTTATTATTTTTTGAAAGTACAAAAATTGCTTTACCTTTTTCATTAGTTATATAAGATATCCCTGTATAGTCCAAAGGAATAATTTCTTTCTTAGTAATAATATTTATTACTCCCACTTTCTTCATTTCCTCTATTTCTGTTACTGAATCATTTGGATTTTCAACAATTGCCAATCGTCCATCAATAATTTGTCTTACATAATCATATTTTTTATGAATCTCAATAAGATTATTTCTTGTTTTGTCATTTATTTGTTGTTGAGTTTTTTCTACTAAAACATTAGGTAATTCAGACAATAAAGATTTATTTGTCGAAATAATAGCATCATAAAAATAGTCTGGTTTTTTTCTGGATTTATAAAAAGCTTCCCAAATGAATTTATCAGTAGATGTATTCATTTTTTCAGAAAAATCTATCGCATAATATTTTACAGGAATTATCATTTTACCAAATGAATTAATTAACCCGTATTTATCATTTTTAACTACTTCATAACTTCCATTTTGTATTTCGTTTATTCTATCATACATACAGGGAATAATTTCTTTTCCATTTAAAACGACACCAACTTTTTTCTTCTTATAGACTTCAATCCCTGAATTAAAATATTGAATTGAAATAGAATCATATTCTTTATTTTCCAGCAAAACATTTTCATTATTATCTATTATTTTTTGGATGTTATTTACCCGAAAAAAATATTTACCAGAAAAATTATCATTAATTTTAAAATCAAATGTTTCATCAGCAAAAGGTTTTACTTTTATCACACCTAAAGTATCACAAAGTCCCCAAAGTTTTCCATCTCTGTAAGGGATTAATAATTCGTTTTTTTTGAGATTTTGAGAAAACAAACTGTTTATAAATAAAAATATAACGATTATAAAAAATTTCATCATTATTTTTGAGTTTAAGAATTGGAAAAAATAAAGAGGCTTTTATACCTCTTTATTGTTAAAAATATTTTTCCTGAAAATTATTCCATTGATAATGATGGTTATCAGTAAACATATAATAGTTAGCTTATGAGATCCTGAAGCCTCATTACAATAGTACATAAAAACAGGATAAGTTAAAAATAATGACAAGACATAACTAAGAAATATTTTTTTGAAATATAAATTTATTAAATATGACAACCATATCGAGGAAAACACTAATAAACCAATTCCATCAAAAATTCCAAATCCAAATAATCCTACTATGGGAGCCACAATAATTAATTTTACTAAATCAAATATTCCTTTGATATCACTGTAATCTTTAATATAGAATGCAAGTAATTCAAAATAAATAAAAAGATGACAAATCCATATTTTCCAAAACAGAGGAATATTTTCTAATTTATTTAACATAAGGTTTTATTATTTTTACTATTTCTTCATTTACTGTCCCGTTTGGATTTAGCTTTCCTTTAAAACCAATCCATTTGGGTTTATGTTTATACAAATATAGCATTAATAGTGGCAAATCTATTCTGAATTGGTCATCCGTTACTTTTGCATTTGGCGTGAAATCATCAAATGCAGGAACAACATCATTAAACCAGCTAATCAGTTGAGAACCTGAACCGTGCCATCCTCCTAGAATATCCTTATCTGCCATATCTTGAAACCTAGAGATTGCTAAAGAGCTTGTTTTTTTATAAATCGGCGGTGCAACAACTCCTTGTTCATATTCAATAAAAGCTTTGTCCCATTCATAAGCATCATCTTCTTTGAGCGGTGTTTTAGCATATTTTCCATATAGTAAATCGTAAAATCGAGTAATTGCAAAGTCACAAATTCCAAGATTTAATTCGTTTAATATTGTTTCCACTCCATTATCTAAAAAAGGATTACCTCCTTCTATAAATTCAGACAATGCATCTACTAAGGCCTTTGCACCTTTACACCATTTTACTTCGTGTTGATAGGCACTATTACTAATGTATTTATCAACTTCATCGTAAAAATCACAAATTTGTTTGAATGGAGCAAGTCTCCCAGATATTTTATGTTTGATGATATAAGAATATCCCGTTTTCCATCTTTCTCGAATACCTTTACCTGCTCTGTCATTTGTAAGCCAAGAGCCATCTTGTCCTTTCCAATCTTCTAACTTAATAGCTTTGTCTCTTAGTGCCAATCTATAAGTATCATAATCTGGAAATTCTCCACCAATGTATTGGTCCACAGATTTTTTATTCGTAAGAAAATCAAACATCAATTGAGGGAAATCAATATTACCATAGTTCTTTGGAAGTAAAATTGCCATACGATTATTGTTAATGCTAATGTATTTTGAATTATGAATTTTACTGTCGTAATATCTAATTCTGGATGCACCTTCGACAAGTTCTGTATAAACAGGTTTTATAATTTGTTCTACATCTTTTACATTAGCATAAGTAAAAACAATGTTGATAAATGGAAATATTTTTCCTGCAATAAAAACCCGTTCTTTTGGAAAAATATCAGTCGAATAATCCGATAGTTGAACAGGCTTTACATATTTCTTATAATAATAGGCATTTCTTAACTGGAAAAGTGTTTTTACTGTGTTGAGTTCGGTCTTGTTGATGTAATATTTTACATTTGCTCTTTCTCTTTTTAATCGTTCCAACTCCACTCGTGCTGCAAGATTATTAACATTCATTGAGGGATAATTTTCATACATAATTTTAAAATTTTATTGATTAATTATCCAAAAATAAATGTGAGTAGCGACAGAACTCGTCGCAATAAAAATTGATTTCAAAAAACTACATATCCATTTTTATCCTTCGGAAGTTTGATGAGGTTTCTCCAAGAGGTTTTGATTTCAGCAGTTTTTGTTTTGATAGATTTCTTTTCGAAATGAGGAAGATCTTTGAAGGTTTTCCAGTTTCCGCCCCACTCCCAGCCATATTTTGCAAATATTTTAACGCATTCGTACCAATCGGCAACTTTATCATTATCACAATCTTTTGCGGTGTCCCAGCTTGCGGTTTTTCCATCAATCATTAAGCAAATATCGACTGCTAATCCATAGTTATGAATGCTTTGGCCAGCTTTTGCATTGGTTACTTTTTTACCGGGTTTTGTACGCCCGATTGCATAAAGTTCGTCTTGTTCTTTAAAAGTTCTGAGACCTTGCGTGATTCTGATTTTAGCTTTGCCTGTAAGTGCTACATCGCAGTCTGTGATGATTTTAATGACCTCATCTCTTACGACTGGATGAAGTTTTTGAATTCTTAGTTGGGTAATATTGTCCATTATTTAAAGTATTAATGAACAAATCTAAAATGAGAAGACGCCAAATCTTGACGTAATATATTGGAAATAAAAAAAGCCGTAGGAAATTCCTACGGCTTATATATGTGTGATAATAATTTAATTATTATTCTGCTGAAGTTTCTTCAGTTGCAACATCTGCTGCTCCTTCTGTTACTTCTTCGTCATCGTCATCATCTTGTCCTGCAGCAGCATTTTTGCTAGCATTTCTAGACATCTTAACAGCAACTACTACTGCGTTGTCTGGGTGCATGAAAGAATATTTGTCATTTTTAAGACTTTCTACATAGAACTTGTTTCCAATCTTAAGAGAAGTAATATCCACAACGATTTCGTCTGGCAAGTTAGCTGGGATAGCTTTTACTTTTAGTTTTCTGAAAGTTTGTCTAAGAACACCACCTGCAACAACACCTTTAGAACGACCTGTGATTCTTACAGGAACCTCCATAATTACCGGTTTGTCATCAGATAATCTGTAGAAGTCTGCGTGAATGATTTTGTCTGTCAATGGGTGAAATTGAATATCTTGAAGAACTGCAGGAATTACCTGTCCGTCAACTTCAATAGATACCGTGTGTGCTTCAGGAGTATAAACCAAACCTTTGAACGCTTTCTCTTCTGCAGAGAAGTTCAATGGCTCGCCACCTCCGTAAACAACACAAGGAACTAATTCAGCATCACGTAAAGCTTTTGTCGACTTTTTGCCCACGCTTTCTCTTTTTGTACCTTGAATTGTAATAGATTTCATTTTGTATAAAATTATTTTAAGGGTGCAAAGATATTAATTTTTTTTAAATAATAAACTTCTCACTGATGGATTTGTGCTCGTGTACCATATTCATCACGTCAGCAAATAATTCTGCGCAGGAAAGCACTCTTATTTTTGAAGATTTTTCAGTTTTTTGTGGAATAGAATCTGTGACAATCACTTCCAAAAGTTGAGAATTCTCAATATTTTCAAAAGCTTTTCCGGAAAGAACGCCGTGCGTCGCCATTGCTCTTACAGATTTTGCACCTTTTTCCATCAAAATATCGGCTGCTTTGCAGAGTGTTCCCGCCGTATCAATCATGTCATCAATAAGAATCACGTTCTTATCTTTAACATCACCAATGAGGAACATCTCTTCAACAACGTTGGCTTTTTTTCTTTCTTTATAACAGATTACAACGTCTGCGCCAAGATGTCCGGCATAGTTCTTTGCTCTTTTTGCACCTCCCATATCCGGAGAGGCAATTGTCAAATTATCAAGCGCAAGCGATTGGATATATTTCACAAAAATCGTAGAAGCATATAAATGGTCTACAGGAATTTCGAAGAAACCTTGGATTTGGTCTGCGTGCAAATCCATTGTCATAATTCTGGTAGCTCCTGCTGCGGTCAAAAGATTCGCAACCAATTTGGCTCCAATAGGCGCTCTTGGTTTGTCCTTCCTGTCTTGTCTTGCCAATCCGTAATAAGGAATCACCACGGTGATGTTTTTAGCAGATGCTCTTTTCGCCGCATCAATCATTAATAACAATTCCAACAGATTGTCTGCTGGTGGGAAGGTGGATGCAATAAGAAAAACCCTTGCGCCTCTCACCGACTGTTCCAGAACCGGCTCAAACTCTCCGTCGCTGAAATGCTGAATATTGATTTTTCCCAAAGGCTGCCCATAGGACTGAGCGATTTTTTCCGCCAACTCGTGGCTGGTTCTTGTAGAAAACAAATAACTTGCTTGATCTGACATTTTTACTTTTTTGCAAATTTAAAAAATAATGAAAAGTTTGAAAGCCTATTTCCGAACTTTTCATCAATAGATTTTTATTATTTATTAGAAATGATATTCTATCGCCCGCTATCATTGGATTCTCAAAAAAATCCCAATAATGATTTCATAAAAAAAAGACCAAAATATTTCTATTTTGGTCTTTCTATTTTCTTAACAATACTCGTCAAAAGCGGCCTGAAGATTCGCCGCAATGGCTCCTGCAGGATTTCCTTCGATGTGGTGTCTTTCTAGCATATGCACCAACTCGCCATCCTTGAAAAGTGCCACAGCTGGCGAACTTGGAGGGAAAGGCGCTAGCAATCTTCTAGCTTCTGCAACTGCATCTGTATCAAATCCTGCAAAGGCTGTTACCAAATGGTCTGGCTTCTTCTCGCCTGTCAAAGAGTACAAAACGCCTGGTCTTGCTGCTCCTGCTGCACATCCGCAAACGGAATTGATTACTAAAAGAGTCGTTCCGCTTTGTTTAAGTGCGTTGTCAACTTCTGCTGGTGTGGTAAGGTCTGTGAAACCTTTATCTGTAAGTTCTGCCTTCATTGGCAATACTAAATCTGCTGGATACATATTAAAATATATTTAGGTTAATTTCTGAATTGCAAATTTAATCAAATAAAACTTTGATTATCTTATTTATCATTCTATTAAAATCATTCCGAAAATCTATTGAGACATTTTGACTGAAATTTGGGTTGAAGCGGTGAGTTTAATCGCAAAGATTTTTTTTAAAGAGCATAGATGCCAAAGCTTTTAAATTAAAACAAAAAACCCAAAATCCTAAGATTCCGGGCTTAATCAAATCGATATGCATATTAAGTATATCCGTGGAAAATAAATGATAAAATATGAATGATAAATAATTATCGTTTATCAACTATCATTTATAAATTAGGAAAGTAACTTCTTAACCATTTCGGAAATGCTCTTTCCGTCTGATTTTCCGGACAATGCTTTGGAAGCAACGCCCATTACTTTTCCTAAGTCTTTAATTGACTGCGCTCCGGTTTCAGAAATAATTTTCTTGATTTCTGATTCCAATTCTTCAGCAGACAATTGTTTTGGAAGAAATTTCTCAATAACTTTGGATTGTGCTTCTTCCACTTCAGCCAAGTCCATTCTTCCCTGAGCCGTAAATTGGTCATAGGAATCTTTTCTCTGCTTTATCATTCTTTGCAAAATGGCAATCTCTTGTTGTGGTGAAACTTCAACGCCCCTTGCTTCGGTTTGCAGCAAAATAATTTGAGCTTTCACAGCTCTCAGAGAGTCCAAAGCCACACGGTCTTTTTCTCTCATCGCCGTTTTGATGGCTTCGCTTATTATGGTTTCTAATGACATATTTGTTTTATTATCCAAGCATTTGTACAAGCTCGGTGGTTTTTATAATTGTTGCAAACTCATCTTTCAGACAAGATATTTCCATATTATGAATATCTTGGGCAGAATACTTTTCTCCATTGATTCCAATTCTATCAAATGAAGCACAAGCATCTTCAACCAAATAGGTATCAAACCCAAAATTACCAGACATTCTTGTTGTTGTACTCACGCAATGTATGGTTGTAAGCCCAACAATAACCGTATTTTCTATTGACAGTTTGTCTAAAATTTCTTTTAAATCAGTGCCTATAAAACTACTATTGACGTTCTTTTTGATTAAATATTCATTTTGTAAAGGAATGAAATCATCTTTTAAAGCATTACCATCATTGCTTTCGTGAAAGATAGAATCCGGATTTTGTGAGAAATGTTGGACGATAAAAACAGGAAGCTCCAACTTTCTGAATTTATCTAAAATAATTTTGGCATTCTCTTCAGCCATTAGATTATTTCTGTTTCCCCAATATTCTAAATCATCAAATCCTTTTTGGATGTCAACAACGATAAGTGCCGTATTTTTATTCAATAATTTCATCCTTGAAACTAAAAATTAATCTACATCTTTATTAAGAAAACGATTTTCTCTCAGTTGCATACTTCCGTTGTTGTCAGACAAATACGTGTTAATATGTTGGTCTGAGGCGTTGGAGCCATCGATGTTGATGTTCTTTCTTTTGAAAGCCGGAACTGTTTCGAATACATTTTCGTTGTCCAATTGCTGATAACGGGAATTGAATTCTTTCAGCTTGTTTCTTCTTTCCATCGCTTTGGAAAAGTCAGGAGTTTTGTTGAAAAATGTAAATCCGCTTTCAGTTTCCTGAACTGGTTCTTCCAATTTTTGTTCAACAATTTCTTCTTTAACTTCTGATGTGAAAGAAAATCTAGTCGGCTCTTCAACTTTTTCTTCGGTTTTTTCTTCGATAATTTCGTTAATGACTTCGTTTGTCACATTGAGCGGAGTCGAAATGTCAGCAACCACTTGCTTTTCGATTACCGGAAAATCCTCTTCGACAGTTGGTTCGTTGATGGTGAAAGTTACTTCTTTCAGACCTTCCACCACTTCTTCTTTGAAAGACGCTTTTGGCTTATCCTCAACTTCGAAAGTGAAAGATTGTGGCTCTAAATCGATATCATAACTTTCCTCTTCGTCAAAATTGAAAAGATTATATTCTTGCTTTTCGTTTGAGTTATAATTATTTGAGAAATCTTGGATTTCCTCGTTTTCGATGATTTGCGTTTCAGTTTCAACTTCTTCCATCTGGCTTTCTACTAAAGAATTAGTTGGAAAATTTGAAGTTCCGAAATCGTCATCATCTTCTAAACGAAAAAAATTCTTTCCAGATTCTGGCTGTTGTCTCTCTTCCTGAGCTCTGCTTTTGAACGGCGATTCTCTGTGTCTGGACGGAGCCGGTCTGTCTTCCAAAGAATATTTGATGGTTTCTGTGGCGCCAGAATGTTTTTTATCTTCATTAGAAAAACCCGTTGCAATCACCAAAACGCTTACTGCATCGCCCAATTCTTCATCTGTTCCAACTCCGAAAATGATGTCAGCCGTGTTCCCAGCTTCTTTTTGGATATAGTCCATAATCACCCCGATTTCGTCCATCGTCACCTCAGAAACACCGCTTCTAATCAACAATAGAACGTTTTTCGCACCTGTGATTTTGTTGTCATTCAACAACGGAGAATCCAATGCTTTTTTAACCGCTTCTTCCGCTTTTTTCTCGCCGGTTGCAACACCAGTTGACATCAATGCTGTTCCGGAATTAGCCAAAACAGATTTCGCATCACGGAAGTCAATATTAACATCGAAATAACCGGTAATCACTTCTGCCATTCCTTTTGCCGCGTTGGTCAAAACTTCATCGGCTTTAGAAAATCCTTGTTTGAAACCAAGATTTCCGAATTGCTGTCTCAGTTTATCATTATTAATAACAATCAAAGAATCAACATTATTTCTTAGTTTTTCCAAACCTAAATTCGCTTGGTCCAACCTTCTTTTTCCTTCAAAACTAAAAGGCACGGTAACGATTCCTACTGTCAGAATTCCCATTTCCTTCGCCACTTTTGCAATCACAGGCGCCGCACCAGTTCCCGTTCCACCGCCCATTCCGGCTGTGATGAAAACCATTTTGGTGTTTTGTCCCATTGCTGCTTTGATATCGTCTATACTTTCAATCGCCGCTTTCTCGCCAACTTCCGGGTCAGCACCAGCGCCAAGACCTTCTGTCATTGAGATTCCTAACTGAACTTTATTAGAAACCGGATTGTTGTCCAAAGTCTGTGCATCTGTATTACAAATCACGAAATCTACGCCGTAGATTCCTTTCTCGTACATATGTTTCAGTGCGTTGTTTCCACCGCCACCAACACCAATGACTTTGATGATGGCAGAATTCCCTTTTGGAAGGTCAAAGGAAAATCCTTGTGTATTATTTATATTGTCCATAGTGTATTATTTTATAATTGATAGGCGATAAATGATAATTGATTTTGGATGATTGCAGTAATCATTTATCAACCATCTTTTATCATTTATGTTTTACTCTTCTACTTCTTCGAAAAACTTTTTTACTTTATCCATCAGAGATTGTCCGAAAGTCGGTTTGTTTCTTTTCTCCACTTCCACTTTTTTTATCTCCTCGATTGGCTGAACCTGCTGTGGTTTTTCAGCTTCCACAGTGGGTTGAGAAACTGGTTCTGATTTGGCTACCGCTTCTTCGATAATTTCTTCTTCTGTTGGAAGGATTTTTTTATCTCTGATTTTCAGACTTTCCATCAATAAACCGATGGACGTCGCAAATTCTGGTCCTTTCAGATATTGGTTTTTGTCATTCGCCACATATTCATTTGCAAAACCTATTCTGCTGTCGAAACCTGTTGTGTAGTTTGCTAACTGACGAAGGTTTCTCAAATTGGAACCACCTCCAGTCAAAACGATTCCTGCAATCAGTTTTTTCTTTTGTTCGAATGCGCCGTAAGCCTTTAATTCGGTATTTACCATTTCAAGAATCTCTTCAACTCTCGCGTTGATAATCTGAGCCAAAACTTTAAGAGAAATCTCTTTGTCTGGACGACCGTGCAATCCTGGAATGGTTACATACGTGCTGTCTTTTTCCAATTCCGGAACAGACGAACCGAATTTCACTTTCAGTTGTTCTGCGTGTTTCTCGATAATGGAACAGCCTTCCTTTATATCATCAGTGATAATTCCTCCGCCATAAGGAATCACGCAAGTATGACGAATGATGTTGTCCTTGAAAATCGCAATATCCGTAGTTCCACCGCCGATATCAACAATCGCAACACCAGCTTCTTTTTCTTCTTTGGTGAGAACCGCTTCAGACGATGCCAAAGGTTCTAATGTTAACGCTTCCATCTCCAGACCAGCTTCACGAACGCATCTCGCAATGTTTCTGATAGAACCCATCTGTCCCACAACAACGTGGAAATTGGCTTCTAATCTTTTACCGTGCATCCCTACTGGTTCCTGGATTTCGCCTTCGGAATCTACTTTGTATTCCTGAGGTAAAACGTGGATGATTTCTTCGCCAGGCAACATTACCAGTTTCTTTACCTGGTCTTTTAGTTTCTCGATATCATCTTCTGTGATATATCTGTCCGGATGTTCCCTCATTATATAATCCGAATGCTGGAGAGAACGGATATGTTTTCCTGCAATTCCTACAGTTACCTTGTGAATAGGCACACCAGCGCTGGATTGCGCTTCTGCAACTGCAGTTTTGATGGAATTGATGGTTTGGGAAATGTTGTTCACGATTCCTTTGTGAACACCAAGACTTTTAGCCTTCCCAACGCCCAGGATTTCGATTTTCCCGTGAGCGTTTCGTCTGCCGACAATGGCGACAATTTTAGTTGTCCCAATGTCCAGACCTACTGAATACTCTTGATTTTCCATTATATGCTCGATTTGATTTTTTAATATTTTAAATTGTTATTCTACAACAACTTTTGCTTTTTTCTTTTTATCACTTGTTTTGGAAGTGGTTTCTTTTTTCTTTGTTGAAGTTTTTTTGACCTCCGGTTTCTTCTCTATTTTTTTAGGTTTCGAAGTTTCCTTTTTTACTTCCGATTTTTTCGGTTCCGGCTTTTTAATTTCTTTCTTCGGTTCCGGCTTCTTTTCTTTGGTTTCAGTTTTTGCTGGGACCGATGCTAAATTCGTCGGCTTTTCTACTGTTTTAGCAATTTCAATTTTTGGCGCATTTCTCAGGATACTGTCATTCTCTTTAAAATAAGGATTCAATGTTGTTACAATTTGATTCTCATATTTCAGTGATATTTTCCTGTACTTCTGAGGATTCTGGTCAACCAGATATTTCTCAACAAATGTTTTGAACCCTCTGACCTTAAACTCGATATTGTCCAAATCTCCAATCTCTACTTTGTAATTACCATCACTTGTCAGAAGATTATAATTGTCTTTTTCTTTTTTGATTCCGATGAAATATTTTTTGCTAAAATCATCTTTATCAATTTTCTCAATCAACTTTCCGAGTTCCTGATATTCCGAAGCCTGAACATCGCCCATTACCAACATACACGGATAAGAAAAGTTTCTCGAAATCGGGAATTCTACGCCTTTTTCATCCACATAAAAATCATTTCCGTTTTTGTTCAATCTGAAAACCGGAACTCTTTGTCTGATATCGACATTCAGATTTCCGTTCAGATTCATATAAACATTAGCGCTGTCAACAAATGGAATTTGGTTAATTTTCTTCTCCAATTCCGGAATCTTAACATCACCAATTTTCTTCGTCGGATTGTATTGTTTCACCAATTCTTTGATGTCCTTTTCATCCACAAAATAAACCGGCGCTTTCCCCTGGTTCATATTGATAGACACATTCTCCATCTGCGCGTTGTTGAAACGCTTCAACGAGAAACTGAGCAGAAATCCAAAAAGGACCACTGTCACGAGTATCTTCAATATTCTCCACTTATTTTTCATTTCTTATCTTGATTTTAACGCTGTTGGCGTTAATTTTTTTACTGCTTTTTAATTTTCGCCAATCGGTTTTTATCAAATTCTTTTACCTTTTTCAGCATATAATTGAAATTCTCTTTCAATTCTGACTCATAATCCCAATCGTCCATTTCGGTTTTTCCGTGTCCAAGGGAAGTCATATTAATTACCTTATTTTTATCAATCCAAAAACTAACACTCCAGCCAATTATGTCTTCCGCATCTGACATATTAGTATAAGTTATACTTTGACTTGCAAAAACCCTTTCTCCATTTTTTAACAGAAAATAATCCCTGTACAATTCCCACCAATTATTACTATTTTGTTTCCATTCTCGGGAAATTTTTACAATCTCATTTCCCTTTTTTCCATATTGATAAAGAATTGTTTTATCCTTACCTTTTACTTTAAATTGATACCCAACCACCTTCGATTCTTTATCAATTGCATTTGAATATTGATTGATACTTTTCACTAATTCTATTTCTGCTTTCGACTGCGAAAATGCAAAACCGAAAACCAAAATGCTTATCAATATGAAAAGCTTTAAATTCATCCAATATTTACCTTTTCAATATTCGGCAGCCATTCTACAATTTCGTCGTAAAGCGTATCAATATTTCCCGCTCCGACGGTTAGAAGAATATCGAAATCTCTTTCTTTTATTTTGTCAAAAGCCTCTTGCAATGTGCAGACTTCTTTGTTTTCTGTTTCGATTTTTTCCGCTAACCAAGCTGAGGTGATGCCTTCAAAATTTTCCTGAAGTTCTCTCGCCGGATAAATGTCCAACAACAACAAGTCATCTCCATTCTCCAGACTTCTAGCGAAATCTTCCGCAAAATCTCTCGTTCTGCTGAAAAGATGAGGTTGGAAAACCACTAACAACCTCTTGGTTGGATAAAAAGTTTTAATCGAGCCAATAACGGCATTCAGCTCTGTTGGATGATGAGCATAATCATCAATATAGATTTTTCCGTTATCGAAAATATGTTTAGTATATCTTCTCTTGATGCCTTTGAAACTTGCAATCGCTTTTTTCAAAGTTTCAAAATCAACACCCAAATTGCTCAGAATCGCCAACGCAACCGTTGCATTTTCAACATTATGGATTCCTGGAATATCCCAAACGAAATCCGTGATTTCTTCCGTTGGCGTTTGGAAATCAAAATAGATTTTATCGTGGTCCATTCTCAGATTATCGGAATAATAATCCGCTTCCTCGTTCACAGCATAAGTCAAATGTTCTCTTCCGATTGCAATTCCTTTTCTTACGAACAATTGATTATCATTCGGAACTAAACTTGCAAACTGTCGGAAACCATCTTCTATCTGAACTCTGTCACCATAAATATCCAAATGGTCTGCATCAATCGAGGTTACAACTGCCCAATCCGGTGAAAGATTCAGGAAACTTCTGTCGTATTCATCGGCTTCTACTACTGAAAACTGATTTCCGTTGTAGTCAAAATTCGATTTGAAATTCTCAGAAATTCCACCTAAAAATGCTGATGACGGAAGATTCGCTTCTTTGCACAAATGCGCAATCAAAGTAGAAGTTGTTGTTTTCCCGTGTGTTCCTGCAACGGCAATGCAATCTGTATTTTCGGTAATCAAACCTAAAACTTTGGCGCGTTTCAAGATTACAAAACCTTCGCTGGTAAAGTAATCCAAAATTGATAATTTTTTGATTGCAGGCGTGTAAATTACCAAAGTCGATTCTTTGTCGAACGCTACAATTTTCTCATCAATCACATCTTCAAACGAAATATCGATGCCTTCAAAACCGAGTTGAGCCGTCAGTTTTGTCGGTGTTTTGTCATAACCCAAAACGTTTTTGCCGTTGGCGTGAAAATACCGCGCCAGCGCACTCATCCCAATCCCACCGATGCCGATGAAATAGAAGTTTTGATATTTGTTTAAGATGCTCATTTAATTCTTATCTTTTTGACTTTGATGCTCTGTATCTTGGAATGCTGATTCTCTCCAACATATTATTATCTCTGTAAATATTGACTCTCACAGCTTGCACGCTGTCACTTTTGGATGCCTTGGCCCTGAAAATAAAATAATCCAAAAAATCCTTGGGAGAATAGTTGGATTTGGCTTCGCTCAGTTCTCCAATTGTGATGGTTCCATATCTGCTGTCGTAATATTCACAGCTTTTTTTAAAACTTTCCGGACTCAATTTATTCTTGAGATTGACATCCATTTTGTAGCCCTGAAACTCCGAGTAATCCTGCTTTTCGCATTTGGCAAAATAATCTGTCGCAAAGTTTTTTACCAATTTGATTCTTTCCGCACTTCTGTTTTTCCCTTTCAGGTCAGGTCGATATTTTGACGCGCAGGAAACTGTCATCAAAATCGAAAAAACCATACTCAAAATATAAAAATGCTTCATCATTTAATTAATTTAAAAATCTCATTTACAATTTCTTCCGTTGCTTTTGGCTTGGCGAAGAATTCCAGATTATCCGACATTTCCTTTCTCAAATTTTCATTCTCACAGATTTCTATAAGCGTGTTCCAAAACTTCTCTTTCATCTCAGAATCTTTTACCATTCGTGCCGCATTTTTATCTACCAAAGTCAATGCATTTTTGGTTTGATGGTCTTCTGCTGCAAAAGGAAAAGGAACCAATAAAACCGGCTTTTTTGCCACCGCCAATTCGGAAATCGCAATCGCACCAGCTCTGGAAACTATCACATCCGCCGCCGAATAAGCTAAAGCCATATCGGAAATAAATTCTTTAATTTGGATTCCAGACGTTTCGACTCCGCTCAGCGTGACATCGCTTATAATTTGTTGATAATCTGTTTTTCCGGTTTGCCAGACGAGCTGGTAATTTTTTTCTTTTAATTTATCTAAATTGTCTTTCCAGCCATTATTCAAGGTTCTGGAACCCAGTGAACCGCCGACGGAAAGAATCGTTAATTTATTTTTATCTAAGCCTAATTTTTCCTTAGCCAAATCTTTATCAATCAGATCTGTGATGATGTTCTGGCGGATTGGATTTCCGAGGAAATAAGTTTTTGTTCCAGAGAAAAACTGCTCCATATCCGGATAAGCTGTGAAAACTGCTTTCGCCTTTTTGGCATTGAAAACATTGGTCTTTCCTGGCAAAGAATTCTGTTCCTGAATAAAAGTCGGAATTCCCATTTTCGCAGCGATGTACAAAGCTGGTCCACTTGCAAAACCACCAGTTCCAACCGCAAAGTCCGGTTTGAAACCTTTGATGATTTTCTTAGCTTTCATCAAACTGGAAATTATTTTGAAAGGAAGACCAATATTCTTCAGAAGATTGCCTCTGTCGAATCCAGCGATATTCAAACCTTCGATTTTGAATCCAGATTGGGGAACTTTTTCCATTTCCATTTTTCCGTTGGCACCAATGAACAAAAACTCTGCGTCGGGAAACCGTTTCTGGATTTCCTGAGCAATCGCAACCGCCGGAAAGATGTGTCCACCTGTTCCGCCGCCGCTAAGTAATATTTTTAGTTTTTTGTTCATTAAGCTATATCATTTATTTCCTCTAAACTCTGTCTTTTACCCAAACCTTCTTCATCATAAACCTGAATTCTGGAACTTACATTCAGGATAATTCCTAACTGAATATAGGTAACTAACATCGATGTTCCACCATAACTTATCAATGGTAAAGGTTGTCCTGTAACCGGAATTAGATTCACGGCAACGGCTATGTTTACTGATAATTGGACAAAAATCATCAATCCAATAGCAAGCACCAGCAACGAACCGAAAAAAGCAGGCATTTTACTGGCAATCATCACAATTCTGATAATCATTATCATATAAAGACTAATCAGAACAAAAGCACCAATCCAGCCGTATTCTTCCACAATAATGGCGAAAATAAAATCGGAAACCGATTGTGGTAAAGTCTGTTTCAAAGCACTTTTACCAGGTCCTATTCCGTTGAATCCGCCGTGAACAATCGCGGCTTTCGCCTGCATCACCTGATAGTTTTTCGCTTTGATACTTTCGTCCTCAACATCAGCTGTTTTCTTGGAACTCGTAAACGTTTCGATACGGCTCATCCACGTGTGAACACGGTTTCCGCCGATTAAATTAGTGTTCAGTGCAATGACTAAAAACATTACAATAAAAACCACGGAAAGCGAAATGAAGCCTGCTACATATTGCCAAGCTAGCTGTCCGATAATCAAAATGATAATTGAAACCATCATAATCATCAAAGCAGTTGAACCGTTATCTTTCGCCACCAATCCGAAAACCAATAATATCGGTCCGAAAATGTAAACGATGTTCTCAATCGGAACTCTTTCTCTTTTGATTTTTTTGGTCAAATATCTGCACAGATAGATAATCAGCATCAAATAAGCGAATGACGAAGGCTGAAAAGAAATCGGTGTTCCCGGGATTTTCAACCAACGTGATGCGCTCGCTCCTTCAATCTTTTGTCCAGTGAACATCGTAATTAGCAACAATCCAATTGTGAACAAAAGCAGGATGGAACTCAGTTTTCCGATGTATTCGTACTTAACTGTTCCCACGAAACGCATAATTCCCAAACCAATGAAAACGAAAACGATATGCTTGAAAACGTGACCTGTGGTGGTCCCGTTGTTCACGATATATTCCAGATTCGAACTTGCGGAATAAACCGGAAATACGGAAAGGAAGGAAATCAAAATGATAACCGACCAAAGGACTTTATCGCCTTTCAGTAGCTCGAATTTGTTTTCTGTAGTTTGGTTTTCCATAAATTATCTTACAGTCCTATCGGTTATTTTTTCATCATAATTCTTGATTAACTTGTCGACCATTTCTTCATTTAGCTTTCCTTCGTTGTCTAGAACTTTATTTTTCAAAAGCCATTCAACATAACCTTTCCAAGATTTATCTTGCTTTATTTCTAATGATTTTCCAATGGATATAAATTTTATCTGTGTATAATCGTCATCAAAATAACGAGGTGTCTCATTGTCATTTTTTTTGATAAATAAAATTTCATCATTAGATTTCAAATCATAAAAATGAATTTGATATACCCCAAAATCTTCTCTTTCGTATGAGAACACTTCTTTATTATCGATAGATAATTTTTTACCTTTCATCTTCACTTCTTGTGAAAATGAAAGTATTCCTATGAAAAATAGAAAACTAAATAATAGTTTTTTCATAATTTGAATTCTAATTCTTAATTGTCAATTCTTCTAAAACTTCTTTTTTGAATTGATTGCCCCGGTCTTCATAACCATTGAACAAATCAAAACTTGCGCAACAAGGTGACAATAAAACCACGTCTCCTTTTTCTGCAATCGATTTTGAAACTTCTACCGCTTGGTGCATACTGGAAGTGTCATAAATCTGTGTTTTTTTGTCTTTGAAAAAATCAATAATCTTAGAATTATCAATCCCCAAACAAACAATGGCTTTTACTTTTTTCTTGACTAATTCTTCGATTTCTGTGTAATCGTTGCCTTTGTCCTTTCCACCAACAATCCAAACAACCGGCTGCTTCATACTTTCCAAAGCGAAGTAAGTGGCGTTTACGTTGGTTGCTTTGCTGTCGTTGATGAACTTCACACCGTTGATTTCTGTCACAGGCTCCAATCTGTGCTCCACCGCTTGGAATGTCATTAATGAATGTCTGATGCTTTCATTGCTGATTTCCAATAACTTTCCGGCAATACTTGCTGCTAAGCTGTTTGCCACATTATGTTTTCCAACCAATGACAATTCGTCGATATTCATTGTGAATCCTTCATTGATATTGACCACAAAATTCTCATCAATTGAGAATGCGCCTTTTTCCAATCTTTCATTCAATGAAAATGGAACTTTGGTCACTTTCAAATCCAGTTTTTCAAGAAGTGATTTGCTCATTTCGTCATCTTTATTATAGATAAAAAAATTGTTAGCTTCCTGATTTTCAGCAATTCTGAATTTAGCTAAAGCATATTCTTCATAATTGTAATTGTACTGGTCAAGATGGTCTTTAGACAAATTCAACAACAATGAAATGTAAGGTCTGAAATTCTGAATATCATCTAATTGAAAACTGCTCACTTCCAAAACATAATAATCAAAATTTTCCTGAGCCACTTGTTTGGCAAAGCTTTTCCCGATATTTCCTCCCAATCCAACATTGAATCCGTCTTCTTTCAAAATGTAATAAATCAGAGAAGTTGTCGTCGTTTTTCCATTACTTCCTGTAATTGCAATAATTTTTGCATTGGTAAATTCCGAAGCAAATTCAATCTCAGAAGACAATCTGATTCCTTTTTCCAGAATCTTTTGAACCATTTCCGCTTTCTTCGGAATCCCAGGACTTTTGATGACCCAATCGGCGGTCAGAATTTTTTCTTCTGTGTGTGTTTCGTCTTCATAGTCAATCCCAAGCTCGTCCAATTCTTTTTTGTAATTCTCACGGATAGTTCCCATATCCGAAAGAAAGACATCAAAGCCTTTGGCTTTTGCTAGATACGCAGCGCCAACACCGCTTTCGCCTCCTCCAAGTATTACTACTCTCATTTGTGGTTATTAGTTTTATCTAGTTTTTAAAGTAATTAAACAAATAATTGCCAGCATTACACCAATGATTATCATTCGGTTCACAATTTTGCTCTCGTGAAATCCTTCTTTCTGATAATGATGATGCAATGGAGACATCTTGAATAATCTATTATTTTGAGCATATTCCAGCCCATATTTTTTCTTTCTGTATTTGAAAACCATTACCTGTAAAATCACAGAAAGATTTTCGATTAGGAACACGCCACATAAAACAGGAATTAACAATTCCTTTCTTAGGATGATTGCTAAAACAGCAATTACACCTCCCAACATTAAACTTCCAGTGTCTCCCATAAAAATCTGAGCCGGATAAGTATTGTACCAGAAAAAGCCGATAACGGCACCAACAAGGGCAAGCGCAAAAATCGTGGTTTCACCCATATGCGGAAGAAACATAATATTCAGATAATCAGCGAAAATCATATTCCCGGAAACGTAAGCAAAAAAGGCTAAAGTCAGCAGAATCACAGTACTTGTTCCTGCGGCTAAACCGTCAATTCCATCGGTGATATTTGCGCCGTTAGAAACAGCTGTAACAATGAAAATCACAATTGGGATGAAAACAATCCAAGCCCATTCGTGCGCTTTTGCATCATCCATCCAGAATAAAATCCCACTGTAATCAAACTCATTATTTTTGGTGAAAGGAACTGTAGAAACAGGAATCTTCTCATCCGGCATAAAGTTCTGTTCTACATTATTTCTATTGATAACCGTTGCATCAGCATACTTTCTCTTAACCTCAACATCTGGATGGAAATACATTGTAACTCCGACAATTAAGCCTAAACCAACTTGTCCAATCACTTTGAATTTCCCACTCAATCCATCTTTATTTTTCTTAACTTTTTTAAGATAATCATCCAAAAATCCAATTGCGCCCATCCATAAAACCGAAATAATCAACAAAACGATGTAAACGTTTGTAATTCTGGTAAATAACAAAACCGGAATAATGGTTGCCAAAATGATAATCAAACCTCCCATCGTTGGCGTGCCTTCCTTCTGCTTCTGTCCTTCCAGGCCAAGGTCTCTCACCAATTCTCCCATTTGTTTTTTTCTGAGGAAATTGATGATTCTTTTACCGTAAGCCATCGCAATAATCAGCGAAAACAAAACTGCCATCGCTGCGCGGAACGAAATGTATTTGAACAAGTTCATTCCCGGAACGTGGATTCCGTGAGCAGTTAGATATTCGTATAGATAATATAGCATATTGTTCTATTTTCCCATTAGATTTAATAATTCCCTAATCGTCTCTTTATCATCAAAATGATGTTTCACGCCGTTGATTTCCTGATAGGTTTCGTGCCCTTTTCCAGCTACAACCACAATATCTTTTGGTTCAGCAAATTTGATTGCCATTTTTATCGCTTCTCTTCTGTCGGGAATCGAAGTGTATTTGCTGAAATTCTGTGGTTGAATTCCAGCTTCTATTTCTTTAATGATTTGCGCCGGGTCTTCCGTCCTTGGATTGTCCGAAGTGATGATTGCCAAAGTCGATTTCTTTGTCGCAATGTCGCCCATTTCCGGACGTTTGGTTTTGTCTCTGTCGCCACCGCAACCGAAAACACAAATAAGTCTTTCGTTTTTGGTTCTGATTTCGTTGATGCTGTCCAACACATTTTCCAACGCATCCGGCGTGTGAGAATAATCAACTACGAAGAAAATTCCGCTGTCAGATTTTATCGTTTCAAATCTTCCATTCACGCGTTGAAGCACTGAAATAGCCTGAAGCACTTCCGTTTCATCCATTCCTAATTCGAGTGCAATTCCGTAAGCCAACAACAAATTATACGCATTGAATTTGCCTGTCAAAGTGGTCCAGAATTCTTTGTTATTGAAATTCAGCAACATTCCGTTGAAGTCGATTTCCAGAGCTTTTCCGTGGAAATCTGCCATTGTTTTCAAAGCAAAAGTTTTCTTTTTTGCCTTGGTGTTTTGGAGCATTACCAGACCGTTTTTGTCATCGGCATTGGTGATGGCAATCGCAGAATCTTCCAACTCGTCAAAAAATCTTTTCTTGGCGTAGATGTAATTTTGAAACGTTTTATGATAATCCAAATGGTCGTGCGAAATATTCGTAAAACCAGCGATTTTAAAGTGCAGACCTTCAATTCTGTCTTGAGAAATCCCGTGAGAACTCACTTCCATAAAAGCATATTCACAACCGATTCCCACTGCTTTTGCTAACATTTGATTCAAACGAATCACATCTGGCGTAGTGTGAGTCGAAGGAATAATCTCGTCTCCGATTCTGTATTCAACAGTCGAAATCAAAGCGGATTGATATCCCAAAGTTTTGAAAATATCAAACAATAAAGTTGTTACCGTCGTTTTTCCGTTGGTTCCTGTAACACCAATTAAATTTAATTTCTCGGAAGGATTTCCATAAAAATTAGACGCCAATCTTCCTAAAGTTTTGGAAGAATTTTCAACTTTAATGTAAGTAATATCTTGATTTATTTCCGAAGGTAATTCTTCACAAACAATCACTTTTGCGCCTTTTTCGATGCTTTGATTGATGTACGAATGTCCGTCAGAAACGGTTCCTTTCAATGCCACATACAAAGAATTTTCAACAACTTTTCTGCTGTCAAAAACCAATTCGGAAACTTCTTTTTCCAGAGTTCCGATAGTTTCCAAGATTTGGATTCTTTGTAATAATTTTTCTAAATTCATATTCATTCATAGGATTTCATCCTATTCTTTATTAAATCGTCCTTTCTGGACTTTCTATTAATTTTAATTCTGAAGATTCAGATATATTTTTTGATTTTTTCCGATGGTGGCACCTTCTGCAGGAAACTGTCCTGTGATTTTCCCAACACCTTTGTAATCGACTCTGTAACCTAAATTTTCCAATTGCGGAATCACATTTTTTCCAATCAATCCCACCAATCTTGGCATCGAATCTTTTTTAACCGTCACCTTTACATTTGGCTCAATCATTTTGTGAAGGTCAACTTTATGTTCGACCAACAAATCTTTTTCGATATTTAAAGGTGTTTTCAGGAAAGTTTTACCGGCAATTTCTTTAAAAACCGGCGCTGAAACCGTTCCACCATAAAAACCTTTGGAGACATCTGGCTGATTCACCACCACAAAACACGTATATTTCGGATTATCTGCCGGATAAAAACCTGCGAACGACGCCTGATATTTCATCGGACCAGCTTTCCAATATTCGAATCTTGCGGTTCCGGTTTTCCCTGCGATTTTAAGATTCGGCGTGTAAATACTTTTCGCTGTTCCTTTTTCTACCGCCTTTGTCAAAGCGTGCGTCATCATTGTAATCGCTTTGTCGGAAGCCATTTTTTTGACCATCACTTCCGGTTTTGCCTCGTACAGAACTTTACCATCTTTCATAATTTTATCAATGAAAAGCGGTTTAACCATTTTGCCTTTGTTAGCGATTCCGTTATAAAAAGTCACCATTTGCAACAGCGGAAAACTGGACGAATAACCATAACCCAACGACGCCAAAGTTGCTTTGTTCCAACGTTTGCTGGACGGCGTTTGGATAGAAGGCTTTGCAATTCCAGGCAACTCGATTTGCATTTTGTCAAACATTTTCCAACGCTTCAAATGGTCTATAAAAACCTGAGGTTTATCGCCGTAATGTTCCGTAATCAATTTCGCGGCACCGACGTTACTCGACTTCGCCAAAACATCGCTCACATCATAAGTTCCGCCACCGTGACCGTCTGTGATTCTTTGTCCTGCATAAGTCCAGATTCCGTTTCCGATGTTGACTTTCGTATTTTCATCAATGAAACCATCGTCCATCGCGGCCAAAAGTGAAACGGTTTTGAAAGTCGAACCCGGTTCTTGCGCATCTTTTACTGTATAATTATAGGCATCAACATAAATTCCCGGTTCGGTTCTTCTGAGGTTCACCATCGCCTTGATTTTCCCGGTCGCAACCTCCATCACCACGACGCTTCCGTGGTCTGCATCGAATTTTATTAATTGATTTTCCAAAGCCGAATGGGCGATATCCTGAATCCTCAAATCCAAAGTTGTGTAAACATCTTGTCCGTCAACTGGTTCCTGAACTTTCCAGTAATCGATTGGTTTCCATTGTGTAGAAGTGATTTTTTGCTCCAATCGCTTTCCATCAATTCCAGTTAAGAATTTGCTGAAAGCACCTTCCAGACCAGATTTTGATTCACCATTATCTGCTCCGATGGTTCCAGCTCCGATTTGTGTTGTGGCCAGTTCTCTTCGGAAATTTCTTTCGACAATGAAACCACCTTTATTTTTTCCTTTTTTGAAAATCGGGAAATTTCGGATTCTGTCATATTCGTCGAAATCAAGACCTTTTGCCAACAAATAATATTGGTTATTTTTCTGATTCTGAGCGTCTAATTTCGCCCTGAAGTAGCTACGCGGTTTATCGAACATCTTGCCGAGCGAATCCGTTAAAGCACCAACATTATTGGAATAAATTGTGTCTCTCATTGATTTGAAATCCAGATAGACATCATATCGCATAACAGTTGTCGCCAAAATAGAACCGTCGGAAGCAAAAAGATTGCCACGCGCAGCCTTTAGTTTGGCTTCGCGATAGTTTTTGCTGATGTAATTATCCTCGAATTCCTGAACGTTCGTGTTTTGAAGAATCAGGATTCTCGCCAAAAAAGTAATGAACAAAACCAGAGCTCCCAAAACAAAAAGGTAGCCCCATTTCAGCGCGTTGGAACGTTTTTTTTCGTAGTTGTTATTGGGTTGCTTTATCATTGGTGCTATCAACTTTTATCAATAATTTCATCGGGTGGCTTTCCAAACTCACCAAAGAATCCTCGACCATTTCTTTTCCCAGTTCGGATTCCATTCTTATTTTTATCAGCCTGCTTTGTGCGTAGGCATTTCTGGATTTATATTCTTCTGTTTCTTCTTTCAGTGTATTAACGTGCTTTATCTTTTTATCAACCAAGTGATTACTGTAAATCATCACCATCAGCAATCCGAAAATAAACACGAAATATTTGTAATGCGCTTTGACCTCATCACGGTTTAGAAAATTCCCTTTTATGATGTCCATAAAAGTGAGTTTCTTCTGTTTATTTTGATTCAGTTTTGCCATTTTTTGGTTGTTTGTTGTCGGTTGACAGTTGATAGATTTAGAATTTCTCCAACAACCATCAACTAACAACCATCAACTATAATTTAATTCCCACTCTCATTTTTGCACTTCTGGCGCGGGAGTTTTCTTCAATTTCTTTATCGTCCGGAATGATTGCTTTGGTCTGCAACAATTCGAACGTCTTCGCATAATTTCCGTAGATATCACGCTGAGGTTCACCTTCGAACATTCCATTTTTCAGGAAACGCTTTACCAATCTATCTTCTAAGGAATGGTAAGAAATCACGACCAATCTTCCGTCGGTTTTCAAAATATTGTAAGACTGGACGAGCATTTCTTTCAATACTTCCAATTCCTGATTCACTTCAATTCTAATCGCCTGAAAAACCTGAGCAAAAAACTTGTTCTGTTTAAAAGCCGGAATGTAACTGAACAAACTTTTCAATTCTTCAGTGGTGTTGATTTTCTTCGTTTTTCTGTGATGAACGATTTCTCTTGCTAATTTTCTGGATTCTCTGAGTTCTCCGTATTGGTAAAAGATATTTGCTAAATCTTCTTCTTCGTAATCGTTGATGATTTTCTTAGCATCAAGACCTTGCATCACGTTCATTCTCATATCCAAAGGTGCGTCGCTTCTGATGGAGAATCCACGTTCCGCTTCATCAAACTGATGAGAAGAAACACCTAAATCTCCCAAAATCCCATCAACCTTCGAAACGCCATAAGCCAACATCGAATTCTCCAAAAACCTGAAATTCTGATTAACCAAAGTAAATCGAGAATCATCAATTGTGTTTTTCAGCGCATCCAAATCCTGGTCAAAAGAGAACAGTTTTCCTTTTTCCGAAAGTCGGCTCAGAATCTCACGGGAATGTCCGCCTCCACCAAAAGTGCAGTCCACATAAATCCCGTCCGGATTGGTTACCAGAGCGTCGACACTTTGTTTTAATAAGACAGGATTGTGATACATTTTTTTAGGTTTTAGGTATAGATATAGGTTGTCAGTTGACAGCTTTTTTCTTGATTCTTTATTCTTGGTTCTTAGAATCTTCAGATTCCAGATTTCCCATTACATCTTCCGCAAGATTGGCGAAGTCTAATTCGCTGATAGAAATGACCTGTTCATAAGCTTCCTTGTCCCAAATCTCGAAGAGTTCGCCTGCACTTGTAATGACAATTTCTTTGTTGAGATTTGCATATTGCGTCAAATCTTTGCTGATTTGCAGACGGCCCACATTGTCCATCTCCACAGTTTTGACGCCAGCGGTGAACATCCTGATGAAATCTGCATTTTTCTTGATAAATCGGTTCAGACCGTTTATTTTTGTCATCAGTTTTTCCCAAGGCTTCATTGGATAGACTTCTAGACATTTTTGGAACACAGAACGCTTGATGATAAATGGCTCATCTGCAAAATGTTCCATCTGCTTCGTAAGCGAAGCAGGCAGTTTGATGCGCCCTTTGTCATCTATTTTGCACTCGTATGTTCCAATGAAGTTTTTCATTTGGAGCAAATTTATATAAATTTCTACCACATTTTACCACTTTTGCCCACTTTTATACTTAATGTTTATAACTTTTTGATTTCAAAGCTTTGTTGGCTAATGGTTTGATAACAAATCAATTAAAATGAAATATTACAAAAAGCCTTACTATAAAGCCTTTTGCAATGAATGATTTAAAAAATCCGATGGAAAAAGTTTCATTATTTAAAATGATTCTAAACCAAAATTGAAAATGATTACATTTGTTATATGAACTATTTAGAAGCACTGAACTGGCGATATTCTGTAAAAAAATTCGATGGGAAGAAGATTTCGTCCGAAAAGCTGAATAACATTTTGGAAGCAGGAAGACTGTCTGTCAGCTCATTAGGATTGCAACCTTATCATCTTTTGGTGGTTGAGAATGATGAAACGATTCAGAAACTAATTCCGGCATTTTATAATCCTTCTCAGATTTCGACTTGTTCGCATTTGATAGCTTTGGTTTCTAAGACTCATATTAATAAGGAGTATGTTGATAATTATTTTGGACATATTATTAATGAACGAGGCGTAACTTTGGAACAATTGTCTGCTTTCCGAAATAACATCAATCAGCTTTTGGACACTTACACTTCGCAGGAATTGGAAAGCTGGTCGGAGAAACAGAGTTATATTGTTCTTGGCTCATTAATAATGGCTTGTGCTGAAGATGAAATCGACACTTGTCCGATGGAGGGCTTCAAACAGGAAATCTTGGAAGACGTTTTAAAAATTGATAAATCCAATGAAAAAATCGCCGTTGTTTTAGCTTTAGGTTACAGAGCCGAGGATGATATTTTTCAGAATTTCAAAAAAGTGAGAAAACCTGCGGATAAGTTTATTAAATTTCTGTAAATTTATTCTTTAATTCAATTAAAATGAATGCAATCAGACAAATCGTTGAGGTCAAAAATCATATGCTAAGCATCGAACTTCCAGAAAACTTCGATGCAGAATATGCTGAGGTTATCATTTTCCCTAAAGAAGAAGAATTTGATTTTGAAATTTCTGAAGATGAAAAAACATTGATGAGGGAAAGAGTCAAAAATGCAAAACCCGAGGATTTTGTAGCTTGGCGAAACATTCGTGAAAAGTATTTATAATGTTTGAAATTATAGTTTCTGACGAGTCATTACAAGACTTGGACGATGTTGTTGATTTTTATTCAAATATTTCTTTGGAACTTGGAACTAGATTCATTACCAATTTTGATGAATGTCTTTTAGAATTAGAAAACATCCCTTTTTTTCAAATTCGATATGATGAAATCAGAATTAGGCAAGTAAGAAAATTCCCCATCCTGTTACATTATATATTAAGCGAAAAAGACAAAACAGCAACTGTTTACGGTATCCGTTTTGCTAAATCCAATCCCGACAATTATCCAAAGATTTAATATCTTTAAATATCCAACAATTTCAAAATTAAAATGATAAAAACAGACGTTCTAGTCATCGGTTCCGGAATCTCAGGCCTTTCTTACGCCATTAAAATCTCCGAACAGTTGCCAGACACCAAAATCATCATCGTAACCAAAGGCAACGAGGATGAGAGCAATACAAAATATGCGCAAGGCGGATTAGCCGTTGTCACAGATTTTTCTAAAGATAATTTTCAAAAACATATGGACGACACATTACGGGCAGGAGATTACATCAATGACCCGGAAATTGTGAAAATTGTGGTGGAAGAAGCGCCTTTACGTTTTAATGAAATTGTAGAATGGGGCGCAAAATTTGACCAAGAAAAAGGTCAGTATTCTCTCGGAAGAGAAGGCGGACATACGGAAAACCGAATCGTGCATCACAAAGACATTACAGGTTTCGAAATCGAAAGAGCACTTTTGGAAACGGTTAGAAATTCTCCAAACATCGAGATGCTACCTCATCATTATGTCATCGATTTGATTACTCAGCATCACGTTCCGGGAAAAGAATTGGACAAAGGAAATATTCACGGTTATGGCGCTTATATTCTTGATGAGCAAAATAAAAAAATTAAAAAAATCACTTCGAAAATTACTCTGGTTGCAACCGGTGGCGCTGGTCACGTTTATAAAAATACGACCAATCCAATCATTGCAACCGGAGACGGAATTGCCTTTGTTCACAGAGCGCAAGGAAAAGTTTCGAATATGCAATATTATCAGTTCCACCCCACGGCGATGTATTCTAAACGTGATGGGATGTTGTTCCTTATTTCCGAAGCTGTTCGCGGCGATGGCGCAAAACTTCGTACAAAAAATGGAAAGCCTTTTATGCAGAAATACGATGAACGTGAAGAATTGGCTTCTCGTGATATTGTTGCAAGAGGAATCGATAATGAATTGAAAATAAGTGGCGACGATTACGTAGGTTTGGATTGCCGAGAAATGGACAGAGAAAAATTCCTGAATCACTTCCCAAACATCTATCAAAAATGTATGGATGAAGGCATCGACCCGATGAAAGAATTAATTCCTGTGGTTCCTGCTTGTCATTATCTGATGGGCGGAATTGAAACCGATAAAAACGGACAATCTTCCATCAAAAATCTTTTCGCTGTTGGAGAATGCACCAACTCCGGACTTCACGGAGCAAACAGATTAGCCTCGAATTCACTTTTGGAAGGTTTGGTTTTCGGACATAATGCAGCAATGAAAACGGTTGAACTTTTGAAAGAAAATGATTTTAACTTCGATGACCTGAAAGCTGTTCCGGAATGGAACGAAGAAGGAATGAAAATGATGGACGAAATGGTTCTCGTAACTTACCTCAGAAAGCAACTTCAGGAAATGATGAGCGATTTGGTGGCGATCGTGAGAAGCAATGCCAGATTGGAATTGGCCAAGAAAAAACAACGCGAAATTTATGAAGCCGTAACCGAACTTTATAATTATTCTATTCTTTCGCCTCAGCTTTCCGAATTGAGGAATCTTGTGAATGTTTCTTATTTGATCATTAAACACTCTTTGGAGATGAAAGAAAATAAAGGCGCGTTTTATAATAAAGACTTGGCTACAAAACCGCTTTTGATTAATGAAAAATGAAAGCTGCTAAATACATTTTTCTAGCCGTAACTCTTAGTTTTTGCTCCTGTAGTTATTCGAAGAAAGAAACCAGTGCCAATTCGGAAGAAGCAGAAAATTTCTTCAGCAAAAATCTTAATCCCGGGAAACCGTTCTTCGCTTTTGATGCTGTTGATTATTATAAGAGTGATATTGACGAAAATACAGCTATGAATCTTGTAAATACTCAAAGTCCCATTTTGGACAGCATTAAGTATAATTTAATCATTGATGAAACTTCGGAAAACATCAGCGACGAATACTTTGTAAATAACCTTACAAAGGCAGGATATAAAAAAACAGAAATCAACTCTGCAGATTTTCAGCAAATTACTAACCTGTTTTCTGAACAACCAGAGCGGGAAGGACTTTATTTTGCCTGCATTCCAATATTTAGAGATATATTAGTATTTAAAAAAAATGAAAAGGTGATTGGAGCAGCCAAAATCTGTTTCGGCTGTAATGATTATAAAATAATTGGAACAAATGCTAATACCAAGAATTTTGGACAAGGTAAAGATTACGAAATCCTATCTTTAATTCTTAATAAGTACACTGATAAAAATCAAAAAAAATGAAAAGACCCTCATACGCCAGCGATAAAGTTTTAAAAGAATTCATCAGAACTGCTTTGGAAGAAGACATTCAAAACGGTGACCATTCTACATTGTCCACGATTCCGAAAGATTTGGAACAGAAAGCTCAGCTTTTGGTAAAGGAAGATTGTATTTTGGCAGGTGTTGAATTGGCTGAGATTATCTTCAAAACGTTTGATAAGAATTTTAAAATTGATGTCTTTATAAAAGATGGTCAGCCAGCAAAAAAAGGAGACGTTGCATTTATCGTAACTGGAAAAGCAAGGTCAATTCTTTCAACAGAACGTTTGGTTCTTAATTGTATGCAAAGAATGAGCGGTATTGCTACAATGACTCACGATTGGGATTCCCGATTGGTGGGAACCAAAACCAAACTTCTCGACACAAGAAAAACTACGCCTAATTTCCGAGTTTGTGAAAAATGGGCCGTGGCAATTGGTGGCGGAACCAATCACAGATACGGGCTTTATGATATGATAATGCTGAAAGACAATCACATCGATTATAACGGAAGCATTACCAACGCTGTGAAAATGGCGAAAGATTATGTCAAAAAAAATAAGTTGAAACTTAAAATTGAAGTTGAAACCCGTAACCTTGAGGAAGTTGAAGAAGCCGTTAAATCTGGTGCTGACAGGATTATGTTTGACAATATGGATGTTGAGACAATGACCAAAGCTGTGAAAATCGTGAATAAAAAATCTGAGACGGAAGCATCGGGCGGAATCACACGTGATGTGTTAAATTCGGTGGCGAAAACTGGTGTCGATTTCATCTCTGCGGGTGCAATTACCCACTCTTCGAGCAATATCGACCTGAGTCTCAAAGCTTTAAAAATTTAACACTTTCTTAACAGGAGTTATCATTTTTTTTAAGACTTTTGCGACATAAATCTTAAAGAAATGAATATGTTATCTAAAAAACCGGCATTAATCCTTATGCTGACAATGAGTACTGCAAGTTTTTACTTTGCTCAATCTACTCGAGATACACTTAAAAACGACACCAACATCGATGAGGTAATCTTAACCGGTGTTGCTGATATTGCAAAAGACAGAAAGACTCCTGTTGCTGTTTCAACTATCAAAGAAGCTCAAATTATTGAAAAAATGGGAAATCAGGAATTTCCTGAAATCCTAAACAGTACGCCATCAGTATATGCTACAAAAGGTGGTGGTGGTTTCGGAGATTCAAACCTTATTATAAGAGGTTTTGACCAAAGAAATATCGCTATTATGGTCAATGGCGTTCCAGTAAATGATATGGAATCCGGAGCTGTATATTGGTCTAACTGGGCTGGATTGTCTGATGTAACTTCTGCAATGCAGGTACAAAGAGGTCTTGGTTCTTCAAAATTAGCAATAGCATCAGTTGGAGGAACTGTTAACATCTTAACTAGAGCAGCTGACAAAAAGGAGGGTGGAGTTGTATCCATCGGTGTTGGAAACGATGATTACCACAAATCACTATTTGCATACAACACGGGAAAAAATGAAAAAGGCTGGTCTTCTTCATTCTTGATGTCAAGAACTGCAGGTAGAACTTATATTGATAATACACAATTCGAAGGTTACAACTACTATTTCGCTTTGGGTTATCAGCCAAATGCTAAACACGATTTACAATTTACAATCACAGGTGCTCCTCAAACGCATAATCAAAGAACTTTCGCACCTACAATTGCAAATTATATCAAATTCAATCCAGATCATGACAATACGCCAAACAGAAAATATAACTCCGACTGGGGATATATGAACGGAGAAGCTTTTCCAATGCGTGTCAATTATTATCATAAACCTGTTATGTCAATCAACTGGGATTGGAAAATCTCTGAAAACTCCAAATTAAACACTGTCGGTTATGGTTCTTTTGGTAGAGGTGGAGGAACTGGAGATCTAGGAAAAGTTGGAGGGAAAACTTTGACACAATGGGGCGTTGACAACAATGGACAAATGAATCTGGACCAAGTTTATGCTGCAAACGCATTGGTAAATCCTACTACCGCTGCGGCTGGTTCAACTTTGGTTAGAAGAACATCTATCAATTCTCATAACTGGTTTGGTTTGATTTCAAGTTTTAACCATAAAGTGAATGATAACTTTAACTTCACAGCAGGTATCGATACTAGATATTATTATGGATACCACTATCAGCTTGTAACTGATTTATTGGGAGCAAGAGGTTACAAAGACGATAAAAATAATAACATCGCTCCGAATGTTGTTTCAAATGTATATTCTACAAACCCTACTTGGAATCCTTTCGGAGGCAAAATTGACCCGATGGAGGACAGAGTTGGATATAGCAATGATGGAGAGGTTCTATGGTATGGTGCTTTTGGTCAGGCAGAATATTCTAATGATAAGCTATCCGCATTTATTCAAGGAGCCGTTTCAAACCAAGGTTTCCAAAGAATTGATGCATTCGTAAAAGATGGCGTTACTGTTCAAAGAAATCAACCTGTTAATACTAAAACAGGTTTCAAAGACATCGTAGGTTACAACGTAAAAGGAGGTGTTAATTATAACTTTGATGATCATCATAATGCTTTTGCAAATATTGGATATTACTCAAAACAACCTTTTTTGAATTCAGTTTATCCAAGTAACTTCCAGGTTGTAAATCCAAATCTGACTAATGAAAAGATTTTTTCTGCTGAATTAGGCTATGGATTTAGAAGCGCTGTTTTCTCTGCCAATGTCAATGTTTACAGAACAACTTGGGGTGACAGATGGCAAAGAAAAAGTGTAAACTTCGATGCCAACTCAGGAGCTAGTACTTCTACTGGATATGTGGAGATGTCTGGCATTCAGGAAATTCACCAAGGTGTTGAGTTAGATTTCGTAGTAAAACCTTTCAAATTCTTAGAATTTACAGGGATGTTTTCTTATGGAGATTATCACTACGACGGGAATGCCACTGGAACATTATTTGACGATAATAACAACCCTGTCTCATTTAATAACTCTACATCCAATTCATCAGAGTTGTTCCTAAACAAAGCTAAAGTAGGTAACGCACCGCAAACAACAGCATCATTAGGATTCAACATCAAGCCGGTTAAGGATTTATCCTTTGACACACAATGGAGATATGTTGATAGAAACTATGCGAACATTGATGTGAACACTTTCACAGATGCTGTTATTGCAGCAAAAGGGACATTAGAATTGCCTAGTTTCAACCTATTCGATTTAGGATTATCTTATAAAATCAGATTGAATAACGATAAGCAATATTTTACCATCAGGGGTAATGTTTATAATTTGTTTGATACAACTTATATCCAGGAGTCTGCTACCAACAATCACGTTAAAAAAGTTGCTGATTTCAAGACTTCAAGCAACACAGATGCGCAAGCGCAGGCTTTATATGATGCTTACATCAACAATTCCAATAATTTCTACAAAGGTTTAGATGTATCCAATAGAGTTTATTTCGGATTCGGAAGAACTTGGGCAGCAACATTGTCATTCAACTTCTAAAAATCATTTAGATTTTATAAACCACAAAATCCCGGCAATCTGTCGGGATTTTTCTATCTTTGTCAATCAAAAATCTGAATATGGAATTTTACAAAATTTTTCTTAGCGCTCACAAAGGTTTTGCTTACCTGGAGCTTGCACTGGTTGCAGCATTTTTAGTTCTGTTATTGGTCACAATGTTTGGCTACAGCGGAAAAATCTCAAAACCATTTAGAAAAGTGACGCTTTTCACAATGATCTTCTTCCACGTTCAGTTCTTAGTAGGTGTCTCATTATTATTTATATTCTCACCAGGCTTCAAAGCAGCTTTGGATGCAGGAACTTTGATGAAAGACCCATACTCAAGATTCCAATTTGTAGAACATCCTTTCTCTATGCTGATTGCAGCAGTATTGATGACGATCATCAACAAAAAGCTAAAAACATCTGAAAAACTAACGATTCCCATTATGTCTCTAGGATTAGTTGCTATCGCACTTTTCGTTTTCGCATTCCCTTGGGCAAGAGTTTTTGCATAAATCTTTAATAATTTAATTTAATCAAAACAATGAAAGTAGCTGTAGTAGGCGCAACCGGAATGGTTGGACAAGTTATGCTGAAGGTTTTGGAGGAAAGAAATCTTCCAATTACCGAACTGATTCCCGTAGCATCAGAGAGATCTGTTGGCAATAAGATCAAATTTAAGGATAAGGAATTTACTATCGTTAGCATGGACGACGCTATTGCAGCCAAACCCGAGATTGCAGTTTTCTCTGCAGGCGGAAATACTTCATTGGAATTTGCTCCAAAATTTGCCGAGGTTGGAACTGTTGTGATTGATAATTCTTCTGCTTGGAGAATGGACCCAACCAAAAAATTGGTAGTTCCGGAAATCAATGCCAATGTCTTGACAAAAGAAGACAAGATCATCGCCAATCCAAACTGTTCTACAATACAATTGGTAATGGTGCTTCACCCTCTGAATATCAAATACGATATAAAAAGAGTTGTAGTTTCCACTTATCAATCGGTTACAGGAACCGGAAAAGCAGCCGTTGACCAGTTAAATGCTGAAATTAAAGGCGAAAATCCTGAAAAAGTTTATCCTTATCAAATCTTCAAAAATGCATTGCCACATTGCGATGTTTTCTCTGATGACGATTATACTAAGGAAGAAATTAAATTGATGAAAGAGCCTAAGAAAATCATGGGCGATGATACTTTCAATTTGACAGCCACAGCCGTAAGAGTTCCCGTACAAGGTGGACATTCGGAAAGTGTGAACATAGAATTTGAAAATGAATTTGATTTGGACGAAGTCAGAAAAATACTTTCCGAGACGCCAGGAATCATTCTTCAGGATGATGTGAAGAATAATCAGTATCCAATGCCTTTGTATTCTGAAGGTAAAGATGAGGTTTTTGTAGGAAGAATCAGACGCGATCTCTCGCAACCGAAAACGCTTAACCTCTGGATTGTGGCAGACAATCTCCGAAAAGGTGCTGCTACAAACGCCGTTCAGATCGCAGAATACCTGGTAGCAAACAACTTAGTTTAAACTAACAAAATCTAAAGAATCTTCGAAAATCTCGAAGATTCTTTTTTTAGCAATGAAAACAGACAAAAAAAACAATTCTAATATTAATTTCCAAAAGTGGATTGCGGCAATTGGCATCCTGCTTTTTATCGGAAAACTAGTGGCTTGGAAACTCACCAATTCCGATGCCGTTTTCTCTGATGCAATGGAAAGCATCGTGAATGTTATCAGCGCATTCATGGGGCTTTATGCCCTATATCTTGCTTCAAAACCGAGAGACGAAAATCATCCTTATGGTCACGGAAAGGTGGAATTTGTAACCTCAGCAATAGAAGGCTGTTTGATAAGCATTGCTGGTGTAATGATCATTTATGAAGGTACAAACAGCTTACTATCTGACAAAGTTCTGAATAAGCTCGATTGGGGAATTTGGATTATCGCTGGAACAGCTATTATTAATTATATTCTCGGCTATATTTCTATCCAAAAAGGAAAGGCTGAAAACTCTGTCGTTCTTGTTTCTTCTGGCAAACATTTGCAGTCAGACACCATTACGACTTTAGGTGTTGTCATGAGTTTGGTATTGGTTTACTTTACCAAATTAATATGGATTGATTCCGTGGTAGCGTTGATTTTCGGTGTTTATATTATTGTTATTGGTTATAAAATTATCAGAAAATCCCTCAGTGGAATTATGGATGAAGCAGATCCTGAAATGCTGGAAAGATTGGCCACTTTCCTTAATGAAAACAGAAAAGCAGAATGGATAGATGTTCACAATATGAAAATTCAGCAATTCGGAAGCCGTCTTCATATCGATGCGCATATTACTTTACCTTGGTATTTTGAACTCAGAACGGCGCACGATGAGATGGAGGAAATGATCAAGTTAATTGCAGAAAACACAGATAGAAAAGTAGAATTCAATTTTCATATGGATGATTGCAAACCAACTTCCTGCGCGATTTGCCAAATTGAGAATTGTCCAGTTCGTCAACACATTTTCACAAAAAAAGTGGATTGGAATGGCGAGAATATTTCCCAGCCGGATAAACATACTTTGGAAAATTAACCCTGAATCATCTTCTTACGATAATAAAAAATCGGAATGATCAAGATGACTGTCAATGGCTGTATTACAAACCGCCGCACGTAAAATGAGAATAGATAACCAAATTGGAATCTGTCATAGATACAAAACAAATAAATAGGGAATACGATCACAAAAACCAGCACAATCAAGACCAAAGCCTGCTTTGTCCATTCTTTATTTTGGAAAAGAAAATGAATAACAATCAATGAGAAAAAGGTATTTAATCCAAATCTGATCAGATAATTTAAAATTAATTTTCCCCAGTAAAAATTGGGAAATGTTGCCGAATGATTGGCCGTTTTGAAAAAGATCAAAAACGGATCGTAAAAGAAATGATCTTCTACTCCACGGATTGCAACCAAACCGAGAACACCTAATAAAACACAAAAATACCTAAGCATTTTTGTAAGATTTATGAAACTGCAAAATTGCGACGAAAGCGTACATCTACAAAAAATTTAAATTCTTTGATAAAGAAATGGCATTATGAAAAATCCAATCCAAAAGACTGAAAATGCATAAAATCATTATTTACTTCGAGAGTAAATCTTTAAAAAAAGGTTTGTAAAATGTTCGAATCAGTTCGATTCTGTAAAGAGCTGTAGAAAAGCCCAGTTGGGGTAATAAATTTATTTTTCATTGTTTTTCGTGTGTTAGACGACAAAATTACAAAAATAAATATTCTTAATTGCTAAAAATCAGCAATTAAAGTCGGAAAAATTAAAATCAAGCAATTATAATTAAGATTTTTCAATTTTTCTTAAAGCAAAAAACTGAATCCAAATTAACCACAGAATAATTACGCCGCCATAGATAATTGCAGGGAAAAGATAATCATGTCCTATTTTTTCATATTGAGGATACTTCAAAAAAATGATATTTAATAACGCAATTCTGGAAACATTAAGAATGTGTAGCAGGATGATTCCGCCCAAAACAAAAAGAAAAGTTTTAGCACCTTTATAGAAAGCAAAAATAAAAGCTGAAAAAAGAATTGCAACAGAGAAAACATTGCAACCTTCTACCATTCTGGTCGTGAATTTTCCAGAAGTCTGAAACAAAACACTATGCAATTTCATACTGTCTACCAAAACAGTCGGGAAACCAATAGAATCCTGTAAAAAAGCGACTTGCTTCGCTACCCATCTTGTGAAAGGATCTACCACATCATTCTCATAATGATTGAGATAAAATTGATACAACAATACCAAAACGATGTAAATGACAACGAATCTCAATAGAATCTTCAGAACCGGCAGAAAATCTTTCATCGAGTAAAATTACAATTTTTCGCCCATCAAAATCTATTATTAATTAACTTTGTTCTATGCAGGAACATCAGGATTTTTTTGAGGAATTTTTAGGTCAGAAACCAGATTCTTTTACAGCTCTTCCAGAAAGCGGCTCTTCCAGAATCAATTATATCGGAAGTTTTGAAGACCAAAAATATGTGATAACTTACAACGAGAATATTCGGGAGAATGAGGCTTTTTTTTATTTTTCCGAATTGTTCCAAAGTCTTAACCTTAACACGCCGAAGATTTTTAAAATCAATTCTGAGAGAAATCTCTATGTCCAAGAGTTTCTTGGAAGGAAAACACTTTCAGAAATTATTACTGAGGAAGGAACTTCTGAGCGTATAAAAAATCTGGTCAAAAAAAGTCTGGAAAAGCTGTTTGAATTGCAGACTAAAACTTTAGGAAAAGTAGATTTCAAAAACAGTTTTGAGTACGAAAGTTATGATGATTTACCAATTACGCACGATCTTTATTACTTTAAGAATTTCTTGATTGATGTTTTGGAAATTGATTATCATAAATCGACTTTATTAAAAGAATTCAAAACTATTTCTGAGACGATTCAGAAATTGATGCCGAAGACTTTGATGATTCGGGATTTCCAGTCAAGGAATATTTTGGTGGATGAGAATGATGAGGTTTTCTTTATCGATTACCAGTCGGCAATGGAAGGTCCGGCAACTTATGACGTGATTTCTTTTCTTTATCAGGCTAAGGCTAATTTCCCTAATGATTTCAAAGAAGAAATGCTGGATTATTATTTAACTTTCTGGGAAAAAAATGCTGACAAAAAAGCTTTGAAAGAATCTTTTGAATGGATGAAAATGATGCGTTTTCTACAGGTTTTAGGCGCTTACGGATTTCGAGGATTGATACAGAGAAAATCGCATTTTTTAGCAAGTCTTCTGCAGGGAATTGAGAATATCTATGAATTGAATCAAACGTGGAGCGAAATCTCTCTCCAGTTTCCGGAACTGTATTTTATTATTCTAAGATTGAAGAGCAAAGAAATCCAAGCTAAGATTGAGGAATTGATTATTGATTAATTATCTTAATATTACTTTACTTTAATTGGCAAATGTTGTTTGGATGACCAACGGAAAGCAGGATTAAGCTTCAAAAATTTAACAAAATAAAAAACCTCAGAATAAATTCTGAGGTTTTTTCTGAATATTTTCAGTTTCTCTAATTATTTAATACTAATCCGTTTTCTCTTACAATTCGCTTAGCGAATCTGAATTTTGGTCCCCAATAACTATCATCTAGTGAAGAAACCATTACACCTTTGGATGTTGCAGCGTGAATGAACTTCACTTCCCCTTCCGGTGTTACATCTTCCACGATTCCTACGTGTGAGATTCTGCTGCCTCTGTGTGAGAAAAATACCAAATCTCCTTTCTGAAGTTCTGTTCTTTCTACAGAGTCGCCTTCATTGGATTGTTGAGCGGCTACTCTTGGAAGATCCATCCCGGCAGCTGCGCCAAAAACTGACAATACGAATGCTGAACAATCTATTCCGTTTCTGGTGCTACCTCCGTATCTGTAAGGTGTTCCCAGATAGCTTTCTGCTTCCATCAAGATATTGTCTATCGTTTTGCTATGTTTGATAGCGTTTTCTATTGCTGATCTTTTGATAACATCACTTGTGCTAGCAATAGATGCTAAAACACGTTGTCCGTTGTTATTGGATCTATTTGAATTTGATACTGCTTTTACATCAAGAGAAGCAAATTTGGCATCAGTTTTGTATGTTTGATTGTTAGAAACCACATAGTTAGAAACGCAAGATTGCAGTGAAAAAAATGTGGCTACAAATAAGAAATAAACTAGAACTCTTTTCTTCATATATATTTAATTATTTGTGTTAAACTTCGGTTGGTATTTTGTAATTGCATAGCAAATTTAGCCATAACCGTTTAAAGGGTCTTCCAATTCAAACTGAGAGACTTTTAGTTTAACATAATTTAACAGTCTTTTATAGAATGTTAAAAAAAAATAAACCGCAAAGCCTTTATTTAGACTTTGCGGTTTTATTTTTAGTTAAGATTCTTTAACGTTTTTGTAGATATTTATCTAGTGAAGAGTAATTCTCTATATTTTGTCATCGGCCAAAGCTCATCATCAACCATCATTTCAAGAGCGTCAGAAGCCTCTCTAATGTTCTCAAACAAAGGGATAACTTTGTTACAATATTCTTCCGCTTGCTGCTGGCTGCCAGATGTATTTTTAGCGTTTTCTTTTGCTGATAAAAGCTCATCTACACCCACTTTTATCTGAGAAACATTTCCTGAAATATCAGTAATCAAAGCCAATTGTTCTTTTGCCAGAGTTTTGAATTCTTTGTCTCCGAAGATTTCTTTCAGACCTTTAACGTTCTCAATCAATCTGTTTTGATAATTAAGCGCCGCAGGAATGATGTGGTTTCTTGCGATGTCTGCCAAAACTCTAGCTTCGATATCAATCACTGTAGAATATTTCTCTAGTTTGATTTCATTTCTTGCCTCGAACTCTCTGTGAGAATAGATTCCTAATTCTTCGTAAAGATCAACGAATTTTTGATCCAATTCTTTTTTAAGTGCTTCTGGAGTTGTCTTCAAATTGTTAAGACCTCTTTTCTCAGCTTCTGTTGCCCAATCGTCCGAATAACCGTCACCTTCGAACATAATGTTTTTGCAGTCTTTGATATATTCACGAAGAATGTTGAAAATTGCTTCATCTTTTTTCAAGCCTTTTTCGATTAATGCATCTACTTCAGCTTTGAAAGTTTTCAATTGCTTCGCCGCGATGACATTCATTACCGTCATTACTTCCGCGCAGTTTGCAGAAGAACCAACCGCTCTGATTTCAAATTTATTTCCTGTAAAAGCGAAAGGCGAAGTTCTGTTTCTATCGGTATTATCCAAAAGAATTTCAGGGATTTTTCCAACTACATTTAGTTTCAAATCAGTTTTTTCTTCAGGAGATAATTTTCCGTCGGTTACTTTTTCCAATTCTTCCAAAACTCTGAACAATTGACTTCCGATGAATGCAGAAATAATTGCTGGTGGCGCTTCGTTAGCTCCCAATCTGTGGTCGTTGCTTGCAGATGCGATACTCGCTCTCAACAAATCAGCATAATCGTGAACTGCTTTCAAAGTATTTACAAAGAAAGTCAAGAACTGAAGATTTTTCTTAGGGTTTTTTCCTGGGCTCAAAAGATTTTCGCCTGTGTCTGTCCCCAGAGACCAGTTGTTGTGCTTTCCGCTTCCGTTAACGCCGGCAAATGGTTTTTCATGAAATAAAATATGGAAATGATGCTTGTGAGCAATTCTCGCCATAATATCCATTAATAATGAATTGTGGTCAACCGCAACGTTCGCTTCTTCAAACATTGGTGCCAACTCGAATTGATTTGGAGCAACCTCATTATGACGCGTCGTTACAGGAATTCCCAATTTCATACATTCTATTTCCAACTCCTTCATATAGTTCATCACTCTTGTAGGAATCGAACCAAAATAATGGTCATCCAACTGCTGTCCTTTTGCTGGAGAATGCCCCAACAAAGTTTTCCCCGTCAAAACCAAATCTGGACGAGACTGATACAAAGCCGTATCTACAAGGAAATATTCTTGTTCCCAACCTAAAGTCGGAGAAACTTTTGTTACGTTTTTATCGAAATAAGATTTGCAAACATCAGTCGCCGCTTCGTCAACCGCGTTCAAAGCTCTTAATAAAGGTGCTTTATAATCTAATGTTTCGCCAGTGTAAGAAATGAAAATAGATGGAATACAAAGTGTAGTTCCCATAATGAAAGCTGGAGAAGTCGGATCCCAAGCGGTATAACCTCTCGCCTCGAATGTATTTCTGATTCCACCGTTCGGGAAAGAAGAAGCATCCGGCTCTTGCTGAATCAATAACGCACCACTGAATCTCTCAATCGCTCTTCCACCTTCGATTGGCGTGAAAAATGAATCGTGTTTTTCAGCAGTTGCACCTGTCAATGGCTGGAACCAGTGTGTATAATGCGTTGCACCTTTGGACATTGCCCAATCTTTCATCGCAACAGCTACCTGATCTGCAATGTGTCTCTGGATTTTTGTTCCTTTTTTAATGGCATCCAAAATAGATTGGAACGCTTCTTTCGTCAGATATTCTCTCATTGTTTCCTCTGAGAATACGTTTTGACAAAACAATTCCGACAGTTTTGCAGGAACTTCTATGAAATTATCTTTTCTGTAATTTCTGAATGGAAGCTCGGCTAAGGCTTTAAATCTTAATGTTGACATAAAAGTGTGTTATTTTAAACGAGGCAAATTTACAAAAAATATAAGTTCAAATTAATTTACCCCTAAAAATTTATAGTCATTTTAACTAAAATAAATTTTGAATTAGAAATCACCCCTAAAATTTTTAAACCATTCAAAGAAATTTATCAAACGGATTATTTAATTTTTGTTATTAAAATATGAATGAAATTTATTTTTAAAATATTGATGAGAAAGTTTAACTTTAAAACGGATATCAATTAATAACTAAAAATCACTTAAAAACAGCAACTTATTGAAATTCAATTAATTAAACAATTAAATTTGATTTAAATAATATTTCATATCTTTGCAGACTTTTACACAAAATTTAATATATGGCAAATTCAAGAGCAAGAGAAACCACAGAAGCTATCGAAAGATTATACGTCTCTATGAGACACTTATTCTACAGAGGATTTTTCAAACCTTCAGGCGTTTCGGGAGAATCATTAAGAAAACTCTTAATGGTCATCAACCCTGAAATCTACGGAAGCATGAGCATCCCAAATAAGATAGAGCTGGACGGTTTACTTTACGTTCTTGACCGTCTTCCGGAAGGTATTGAGGAATGTTCTTTTATCCATCTGACGTCTGACGAAGGTTTTGACAAAGGAAGTTTCGAACCGATCGTTCCAAAGAAAAGACGTAGAAATTGCTACAGAATCGATGAACATCAGATGAACATCGAGGTTCTTTTGGGTCGTTCCGAGATTTATGATATCTTGACTCACCTTACATTCTTATATCTTGAGGCTGATAAAATCAAAAACATAGGTTTCGATTTAGAAAACGAAGGTCGTCCAAAACGTATTTGGAAAATCATCGAAGAAGTAGCGAAAGGCGAGAAAAAATACAGCAGAAAAGAAAAAGAAGTCGCGTTGATTCATCTTTCTTCTTTCTTGGGAAGAACGTTTGATGAGACTTTGAATGCTTATAACAGTTTCGGTGACGACAAAAATCCGGATCGTTTGTTCAAAATCATTTATTGGCTTGGGCAAGTAAGTCTGACAGACTGGAAAGAAATCAGTCAACGTGAAATTTATTTTTCATCTATTCTGCAAGAAAGAGTTGGACATCACCTTTTTGGAGAGAAATGGGCGAACAAAATCAAGAAAGTCCTTGTAGAAAATGACCTTCATATGCGTCCGCTTCACATCATCAGTGCCAATATGCACTCGGTGAAAAATATGCTTTTCGCGAATGAAGCGCTTAATAAAAAGGCGACGAAAGAAGTAGATTACAAATTATTCGCTGACATCAGTAACAAAAAAGACCTTCAGGAAAAAATCCTTGACCACGCGTTGAAAGAAGGAATGATTTATATTGATGACAACAGCGGAAGTAATATCGATGTTCAAATTATTGATTTGTCCAAAACAGCGCTCAGCAATTCGGTTTTTGCTAATCAGAAGTATAAAGGAGACGATGTGATTTTGGTTTTCGATTATGCTTTCGGAGAACAGGCCTACGAGGTGATGGACGAGTTGCTAAGACCTTACGAAGTGAAAGGTGAAGTTTATATGATGAAGGTAAAATCGGTTTCCATTATGGGAAAAGCCGGAATCTTAACTGGCGGAAAAGGCGATATTATGATTCCGACTTCTCATATTTTTGAAGGAACTGCAGACAACTATACTTTCGAAAACGCTTTGAAACTGGAAGATTTTGTTGATGATGAAGTTAAAGCTTTTGAAGGTCCAATGATTACCGTTTTGGGAACTTCACTTCAAAATAAAGATATTTTATCTTATTTTATGACAACATCGTGGAAAGCCATTGGGCTGGAAATGGAAGGTGCGCATTATCAAAAAGCGATTCAGGTAGCGAGCAAAATTCGTCATCACATTTCACCGGATTTGTTTGTAATGTATGCTTATTACGCTTCGGATAATCCTTTGGAAACAGGAAGTACATTATCTTCCGGCGGTCTTGGACTCACAGGTGTAAAGCCAACTTATATGATTACGCATAAAATCATCGAGAAAATTCTTGAGAAGAAATAAAAATTGAAAGCCTCCAAATAATTGGAGGTTTTTTTATATAAAATTCGCAATCGTATAAATCATTAAACCTACCAATCCACCAACGATAGTTCCGTTGATTCTGATGAATTGCAAATCTTTCCCGACTTCCAGTTCCAATTTTCGGCTGAGTTCTTTACCTTCCCAATTGCCAACGGTTGTACTAATTAACTCACCAAAATTCTGGGTATTTTTCAGAATATATTTATAGGCCGTCAATCTAACCCAATTATCAATTCGGCTTTGGAATTGCTCGTTGTTTTGAAGATTAGACACAAATTCGTCGATATTTTTTTTGACATAAGATTTTAGTTTAGAATCTTCTTCTGATAATTCTTTGATTAAAGAAGATTTCAGAGATTGCCAAATGTCAGATGAATATTGTTTGATTTTATCACTTTGCAGAAAATCAGATTTGATAGAATCAAATTCTGTTTCCCATTTTGGTTCATCTTTCAGTTCTTTGGAAAAATCCAAGATTTTGTTTGTGATTTCTGCCCGCAATGGATGATTGAGATTTTCTTCAACTTCTAGGAAATAATCGCTTAATCCTTTCGTAATTTTCTCTGCAATTTTATTATCTACCGATTTTGGAATCAGAAAGAAACTCTCCTTTCCTACTCTTTCAGAAACCATTTGCTGATTATCCAGAATATAATTTTTGATTTGGGAACTGAGGTTTGTAATGATTTTCTGATGGTCATTTTTGTTGAGAAGATATTCGATTCCGTTTCCGATGACTGAATTTAATTTGATAGAATCTGTCATTTCTTTCGCTTTATTTGAAATAAATTTCACAACAGATTCATCATCCAGTTTATTCAGAATATCTTTGAGAATCGAAGACAATTCATTAATCAAAACATTTTGATTTCTATCCCTAGACAACCAATCACCAACATAAACCGAAACTTTTAGTTTCTGAATATAAGGTCTGATATTTTGGGGTGACAGAAAATTTTCCACCACAAAATTGCCAAGATTATCACCAATCTTTTCTTTAGAATTTTCAATCAAATTGGTATGCGGAATTTTGATTCCTAAAGGATAATTGAAAAGTGCCGTTACCGCAAACCAATCTGCCAAAGCACCAACCATCGCTGCTTCGGAAAATGCCCGGATGTAGCCAATCCAATGTGAATGATCTTGTTTTTGAAGAATCGTCATCCCAACAAACGTAATTGCCATCAGCAGGAATAAACCTGTTGCCAGCATTTTGTGGTTTTGGAGTTGGCGTTTTTTTATTTCATCATTCATAATTTCTAAAAATCGAAAATCATTCCAAACAAAATTAATTAAATTTTGATGGAATGCTCTTGAAAATCATATCAATAAAATTAATGATGAAATGTTTATTTTTTTAGTTTTGTGCTTAGAAAACAATTCTATGAAAAAACTCTCTGTTTTGATGATAATATTCTTATCATCATTCTTCTATTCACAGACTCAAGACCTTTATGCATTGGCAAAAGGAGAACATCTGGGATTCAACGCTATCTTTGATCAAAAGGACAATCTGTTCGGCTACGTTTCCATCTATTCTTATGGAAAAAGCAGTGATAAAACCAAAAAATTCGAATACGTAATCCTCGATAAAAACTTGAATCCAATCGCGAACAAAGAGTTTGAAGGTGATATCACAGCTGGCGATTACTATGGCTATATGGATTTCCGGGGAGAAATTATTCTCCGACCTTCCAGAATAGACCGGGAATTTGTGACCAACAAAACGGTTTTTACGCCTTCTTCTATGATTATTGATTTGAAAGACAACTCAATCAAGAAAAAAATTTATTACGATTACGACAACGGCAGCTTTAAAGAAATCACAGAACAGAAATCCTGGAAAAGTGCCAGAAAAGAAAACCGCGAAGAGAAGAAAGAGAAAGGTTACAATTACATCTCTTATGTTGTAGAAATCAAAGAAGGTGGATATATTGCTGTAGAATATAATGATTATGGGAAATATGTTAACAACAACAGTCTGATCAAATTTGATGAAAATAAAAAGGAATTATGGCGATACAAATACAATACTTCTGGTGATAAAAAAATAAATGAGGAGATTTCTTTAATCGATAAAGATGATAAGCATCTCTTTTTCCTGGTCAAAAAAACGCTGGAAAAAAACAAGCAATATTCTTTGTTGGTGCTTGACATCAAAACCGGAGAACAAAAAAGTTTTGAAAAGATAGAAGTTTTAAACAATGAAACTCTAGATTATATAACGAGTTTGTACTCATACACTTTCGGAAATATTGATAATGACAAAATTTTCGATGATAAGATTGTAATGCTAGGAAACCACATTACCAACGACATCCGTAAAATTGGCTACACAAGACTTTTGGTGGATAAAAATACATTTGAGGTCAACGTAAAAGACCTGGACCACCTTGATCTTGTAAGTTACATACCAAAAATAAAAGAAAATGGATTGGTAGAATCCGGATATTATCTGCATCCTCGTGATACATATTTCCTGAAAGATGGAAGCGTTGGTTTAATCTTGGAAAAATATAAACCAGAAGGACAATACAGCGCACCAAAAACAACAGATTTGGTTTACATTTTTACGGATAAAGATTTCAAAACAAAAGGCGTAAAGATCTTTGAAAAGGAAAAATCAAAATGGTCTAACTCAGATTATCTGTTTTCTCAATATCTGAATGATGGAAAAGATGTCGTCTTTTTCTACCGAGATTATGTAAAAGATAACGAGACAAAGGAGAAAAACTGGAATTTGTACATCAATACATTAATAGACGGAAACTTCAAACAGGAAGTTGTTCCAATCTCTGCGAAAGACGATTATATGGTTTATCCGTATGTTGGAAAAGAAGGTTACATCTTATTGAGAGAATATAATCAAAAGGAAAAATACAATAAGATTCGTTTGGAACGTCTCAATTATTAACAAAAAAGTCTCTGGGTTGTCAGAGACTTTTTTTATTATAAAATTCGGTAATGTATTTGATATCATCCAGACTTAGATTCCACATGAAGTTGAGAAATTGCTGGTAACTTTCGCTCTGGTTTTTTGGATCAACTCTTTCCAGATAACGATTGAGTTTATAATTCTTTCGAGCTTCATATATTTTTTCAAAATTCTTTCCCAACCAATATTTGTAGTAATCTGTATCCGAATCTTCTTTTTGAAGAAATTGCAAAGCAGAATAAATCCCAACGCCATAATCTTCTGATTGAAAAAAATTTGGAAGAACTTCCATTTTTGCCATTTTCTGCAGGTCAAAAAAATCAGGTTTTGGTTCTTCTTTTGAAACCAGATCCTGCAAAGGGAAATGTTTGTCGAGATATTGTATCCTCGCTTCTATCTCTGGATGTGATGCTACAGAGTCTTTGTCTATCTTCTCTTTGTAATAAGAATAATCATAGCCGGAAAAATCTTCCTTTTTCATCCACTGTTCCTTGAAAGGATGATTTGGAAGGTCAAAAAATAATTTATAGGTTTCCGTTTTCACCATTTTTGGAGAAATAGTATCATATTTTTTCAAATTCAACAAAGCCTTTCTGAAATCCGGTTTGGAAAAGTTTGATTTCTGGTAATATATAAAACCGAGAGAATCAGCCTCGTTTTCCTGTTTTCTTTTACGTGCACTGAATTTGTACAACTGTCTTTTATAAAACTGAAGCGCTTTTTCTCCTTTGTTATTTTGAATTAATGTCAAAGTTTTAGCTTCAGCTTTTCCATCTTTTCCCAACTGAATATTCTCTAACTGAATCTTGATGGAATGATCCAAAAAAAGATGTCCCAACTCGTGACAAATCACCGATGCCAATTGCTCCTCATTATCCACCCAATTGAAAAGTCCCATATTTACTACCAAAGTTCCGTCTCCCATACAATAGGCATTTGGGCTGTTATCTTTTTCCACCAGAACTTTCAGGTTTGGAAAATCCAGAGAATTGCTTTTAAGAATCTTTTCAACGATTTGATTTACATATTGATTGAATGCTGTGTTGAAAACAAAATTTTTATTCTTCACTTCATCCTGAAAATCCTTTTGAAATCTTGATAGAGCAGCAGAAATCTCTCTTCCGGTTTTTCCTTCGTATCTATCTTTCTGTTTCTTATTATAAGTCTCAGAATCTTTAACATAAGTCGTCAAAAAACTTTTTCGCTGAAGATAGTCTGCTGTATCAATAGGTTTATAGTTGTTTTGAGCATTAGAATAAGATAATATACCCAACATCCAAACCAATAAAAATCTAGTCATCCATAATATTTTTAACAAAAATAATGTTTTCAGATGATGATGATTACATAATCTATAATTTTGTAGCAAAAGCTTTCTATGAAAAAATTTATCAATGTTGTTCTGGTAATCATTGCTTCTGTTATTGTTCTCATTTACATTACGGGATACAATTACCTTTTCCGCGGGATACAGTTAACATATCTGCGAGGTGAAAACGGACCAACTATTGATGACGGAAAAGACTTTCCTTCAAAAATTATCTCCAGAGGAAACCCAAAACCTTGGCCTATTGACATCACTTATAACAAACAACCTTTGTCTCCGGCTTTGCAAATACATTTAGCGGATACAAAGTCTGTTTCTTTTTTGGTCATTCAGCACGGGAAAATTCTGCAGGAACATTATTGGGATGGCTATAACAAAAACTCATCCAGCAATTCCTTTTCTATGGCCGATGCAATTACCGTTTTGCTTTTGGGCAAGGCTATTGAAGATGGCAGAATTCAAAAAATCAATGAACCATTTTCCGATTTTTATAAAGAATTTTCAAACGACCAGTTTGGGAAGAATCTAACTCTGGAGAATCTCGCATCGATGCAAGCTGGAATCGATTGGCCTAACGATCAAAGTGATCCTTTTTCCAAAAACGCATCGATGTACTATGGTTTTTCTGTGTCGGATATTGTTTTTAAGAGTCAATTCAAACAAAATCCCGGAGAAAGATTTGAATACCAATCTGTTGCACCACAACTTCTCGGTTTTGCTGTCGGACGGGCCGTGCAGATGCCATTATCCATTTATACTTCGGCAAAACTCTGGAACCCTCTTGGAATGGAACAAAATGCTGAATGGTCGACTGATAATCTTGGTATTGAGAAATCTTTTTGCTGCATCCATTCCACCACCAGAGATTTTGCGAAAATTGGATCTTTGCTGTTAAATAGAGGGAAATTTGAAAATATTCAGTGGATTAATGAGAGTTTTGTAGACCAAATGATAACACCTTCTGAAAACTCAAATGGCACTTATGGAATGGGAATATGGGTCAATAACGATTCAAAAATTCATCATTACTATATGAGAGGAATCAATGGTCAATATGTCATTATGATTCCGGAATACGATATGATTATTGTACGACAAGGAAACGAAGATTCCGCGGAAAGAGATAATAAAGACCGACCGAAAGAAGTGGAATTTTATATCAAAGAAGCTATTAAGTTTTCAGCTAAAACTAATCCGCATCATAATCCAGCAAAGCAAAAACGCTAAGTAAAGTGCTATTTTTCAGCTTTTGTTCAGCTTCTTTCATATACTGAGCTTCCGTTGTAGCAGGAACATAGATTTCATAAAAATTTTTGTTTCTGATCACGAATAATGTTGACCCAATAATCATCGTCAGAATATCTTCAGATTTTGGTGCATTATGAAAAACACCGGAAACAATTCCTCTTTTGGTAATTTCGTCCAATCTGCCGACGCAAGTCTGATAAAACTCCAACAGATCATCTTTCACATTATCCATCGAGCGCATCTCCTGAGTCACAAAACCATGAAAATAGCTGTATTTGAAGAGTAGAGAAATCACATAATTCACGATTTCCTTCATCTGCATTTCCGGTTTTCCTTCTTTTATAGTCTGCGCAAATTCAGAAAAACTTTCCTTGGTTCTTTGAACACGGTACTGATAAAGATAAGACATCATCTTTTCTTTGGAACCAAAATAGTAAGAAATCATCGCAACGTTGATTCCTGCTTTGGTACAAATATCCCGAACAGAAGTACCATCGAAACCCTTTTTAGCAATCAGCTCCTCGGCAACATCCAGAATTTTTGTTTGTTTATCAGTAAATTTTTTCCTCATTCTTTGTGAAACATTTAATGTAAAAATAAACTTTTTTTCATCAATAACAACAACTATTGAAAATCGAATTTAACAATATTTAACTTTTATTGATTATACAATAATATGGGCAGCTTCATCCGTCCTCCGTTCCCGCTGTTTTGCAAATAGCCGACACTTTTCCCAAGCCTTATTTGCAAAACGAGCTCCACTCAGGCCGGGCTGCAAGGAACACCAGACAAAATAGTTACTTAATTTTATATCTTTGACTATGGATTTTTTGGATTTTCATCATCACAAACAAAATAAAAGCGGGATTTACAATCTGAATCTCAATGAAGAAATTCCACAACACAATTTCTCAGTTGGTTTGCACCCAAAAGACATTACAGAAAACTGGAAATATGATTTTGAAAAAATCAAAGAAAAATCATTATCCAAAAACTGCTTTGCCATCGGCGAATGTGGTTTGGACGGATTAATTAACATCGATGAAAATCTTCAAAACGAAATCTTTCAAAATCATATTTCCTGGGCAGAAGAAATCAGAAAGCCAATTATTATCCATTGTGTTCGCAGGTTTTCACAGATCTTACACTATAAAAAAGCGAAAGCTCCAATGATTATTCACGGTTTCAACAAGAAAGAAAATGTGGGTAAAGAACTTTTGGAAGCCGGCTTTTACCTCAGTTTTGGAAAAGCAGCATTAGAACACTTATCTTTGCAAAAATTGATTAAAGATCTACCTGTTCAAAAGATGTTTTTGGAGACCGATGATGCAGATTTTGACATTTCAGAATTGTATGAAAAAGTCTCAGAAATCAAATCTATCTCTTTGGAAAAACTTTCGAATCAATTGTGGGAGAATCTTGAAAATGTTGTGAATTATGGATAAATTTTGGTTAGAACGCACCGAATTACTGATAAAAAACGAAGGTGTTGAAAAGCTTCAAAATGCTAAAGTTTTAGTCGTGGGACTTGGTGGCGTGGGCTCTTTCGCTGCCGAATTTTTGGCAAGAGCCGGCATCGGAACAATGGTGATTGTGGATGGTGATGTTGTAGATATTACCAATATCAACCGTCAATTGCCCGCCCTTCATTCTACAGTTGGTCAACATAAAGTGGAATTGGTTGGAGACCGATTGATGGATATCAACCCCAATCTTAATCTTACAAAAATTAATGAGTTTTTGGAACCGGAAAGAATGCGGGAAATTTTGCAATCAGAAAAATTCGATTACGTTCTGGACTGTATTGATTCTTTGACGCCGAAAATTGCCTTGATCATCGCTTGCAGACGAACCAAAACAAAACTTGTTTCTTCTATGGGCGCAGGCGGGAAATCTGATCCGAGCAAAGTGATGGTGCGTGATATTCACAAAACCAACAATTGTCTATTGGCCAGACAAGTGCGGAAACGTCTTAAAAAAGAAAAAATTGATAAAGGTTTCCGATGCGTTTTTTCTACTGAATTACAAGATGAAGAAAGCCTGAAAATGACTGATGGCGCCAATTTCAAACGTTCTTTTTACGGCACAATCAGTTTTATACCTGCGATTTTCGGATTGTATGCTGCTGCAGAAGTCATTAATTACCTAACCGGAAAACCATAGTATTTTGGAGAGTAACGGTTATCCTTTTCAAGAGAAATTAAAAAAAAAGTACGAGATAGATTTGCTTTTTGCGAAAGGCAAATGGCTTTCTGTGGATAATATCAGAATTATTCATTTGAAATCTTCGGATAAGCTTACAATTGACAATCATAAAATCGGCGTTTCTGTTTCGAAGAAATTCTTCAAAAGAGCTGTGGACAGAAATAGGATAAAACGTTTACTGAGAGAATCTTACAGGCTCAACAAATCTACTTACATCGATGCCTTCGGTGACCAATCTATAGCGATGCTTTTTTGGGCTTCCAAAGAATTACCCAATCACTTTTCTGTGGTTGAAAAACAATTTCTGGATCTCTGCAAAAAAAGAATCGAATAAACATCTCTATTTAATTTGTAATTTTAATCTCAAAGAAATTACGAATGGAACATATTTTACCTTACCTTCTCAGTGCATTTATAGGAATTGGATTAGCAGCGGCCTCTGGTTTCAGAGTCTTTTTGCCACTTTTTGCTGTTAGCCTTTCTTCATATTTAGGATGGATTCCTATGAGCGATAACTTCGAATGGTTATCCGGTTTGCCGACATTAATCACGACAGGCGTTGCAACAGTCATTGAAATTCTGGCTTATTATATTCCTGTTGTTGATAATTTTCTGGATACATTATCTATTCCTTTGGCTACAATTGCAGGTTCCATACTTTTTGCAAGCCAGTTTATGGAATTGGGAACATTTCCTCAGTGGGCTTTAGCACTCATTGCCGGTGGTGGAACTGCCGCTACGATTGCTTCAGGGTTTGCAGGAACACGAGCCGCTTCTACTGCCACAACCGCAGGAATTGGTAATAATATTGTCGCGACAACAGAAACTGCTGGAGCTGGAGTGATGTCTGTTCTTGCTATTTTTCTTCCTGCCATTGCTTTTGTTTTTGCAATAATATTAATTGTTTTGGTTTTATTTTTTGGAAGGAAGATTTGGAAGAAAATGAAGAGTGGGAATTCTGGGATATTTTAAATAAAAAAAGACCGCAATTGCTTGCGGTCTTTCTATTTTTAAAAATAATGTTTAGAAAACATTGATATCATCTAACTGCATTACAGTAGAAACCCCTACGTTGCTTACTGAATTTGCATTGTATTCAAAAATAACAAATCCTGCTCCTGTAGTTCCACTAGGTACGGTTCCTGTTCCACTTGGTCTGAAAGCATCTTCGTAATTAGATCCTGTTCCACCAACTACCTTACCTTTTGAAATATCAAATTGACTGGTAATATCACTTAGTGTCGCAGCAGTAGGGTTTGCCGGGTCATAATTTTTAGACCAATATACTTTTAAAACATCTCCATTGTAATACCCTGCATTAGTTTTAAAAGCGACTCTATTAGTTTTAGAGAAATCTGCTACAGGCACTACGAACTGAGTTTTTGTAACACCAGCATTTAATCCTGAAATCTGAATATACTTATTGTTATTATAAGTCTGGATATACCATTTCTTTGAACCTACCACAGACAAATTGTAGTACTTTGGAAGAAAACTATCAGCACCTGCTGCATAACTTTCAAAAGTTTCTACATTAATAGTAAAACGATTCCCTTTGAAGTTTAAATCATTCAAATCTCTGATATAACCTTGGTAAGTAGCATTAAAACGGCTCATAATCATTGTTATGTCACCACTACCTTTGTAAGCTGGAGAAATGGCAGTATTACTGAATGATGCGTAAATACTGTTTCTTATAACCACTGATGACCCTGTGACATCTTCCATTCCTCTATCCGAAGCAGAGGTTGCTGTTGCATCTGTGAAATTTTTTGTAAGCTCTGCTTCTTTGAACTGAACGTTTTTGACTGTTACCAATTTATTAACGTTGGCAGGCTTCATTGCCTCTGCAAAGCTATTGAATACAACAGGTACTATTGTTGCTGTAGCAGGGAGTCCGTTTGAACAAGTTCTGGACATATAATTAGGAAGCCTGTTTGGATTAATTCTACCTACACTGTAAGCCGGATCATAAATCCCCAATTTAACATTTCCTGTTTTGGAACCACTAGAAAGCGTTTCTTGTACTATGAGTCCTTTAGCGTTGATTCTTACTTTGGCTCCAATCGGATAATCCAAATAGTTATTAGATCCATCGATTTGAATCTCGATAGCTTGAGTAGGATTTTCTGGTTTATCCTGGACATAAAGCAGTTTGTAAATGTTACCAGATGCATCACTGGAAGATACATAACCCTCTACTATATAGTCATCTTTGATAACATCCGTCTGTGCAGGTTTATCTTTGGATAATGCTGCCAACTCACTAAGTGTGTGGTTGGTTGCAGCAAATTTATCCGTGCAATCAATTGGTGGTGCTGAGTAATCATCATCTTTTACACAAGAAGTAAAAGCCGTTAATGATAGAGAAGCCCACAATACTGTTTTAAAATATTTATTTTTCATTGTAGTAATTTTTATTAGAATCTAATTTGAGCATTTATAAAATATGATCTTCCTTGTGTGTAGAATAACTTAGGTCCAAAGTTAGGATATCCACTTGAAGTATCTTCGTCAAAACCACGGTAATTAACATCTCTGGTTTGTTCAAATCCTCCAGTGATATATTTTTTGTTATCAAGAACATTATTAACTGTCGCAGAAATCATAAAATAATATTTACCTAGCAACCAAGATTTTCCTGCACTAAGGTTTAAGAAGTTTGCAGAAGGTAGTTTGGTTTGAGCTAAGATTGCCTTTAAAGATTCCGGATCAAGATTCTCGTAAGGCGTACCTGTATTAGAATTTTGTACGAAGTTTTCTGTTCTTAAAGCTGGCGAAGGATCTAAATAATTATTTCCTAGATAGTTCCAGTTACCACCAATCCACCAATATTTGGGAGAGCTGTATCTCAATCCTGCAGAATAAGCTTCCTGAGGAGTTCCGCCTTGCTTGTAATCTTTTAAATAAGATACACCAAGATCTTTATAATTTCTGGTTACCACAGTACCGTTTACAACCTCATTCAATACACCGCTTGCATCTGCAATCAGATATACATTTGGATTGTTTCTGTATGTGTACTCACCGTAACTTGCTAAACCACTAAATGTTAATGTAGGCGTAACTTTTACCTGAACTCCAAATTCTGCTCCCATATTTCTCTTCTCTACATTGGACATAATCTGGTTTACAAAAGTACTTTGCGTAACAGACTCACTTCCTGACTCATCAATAGAAGCTAACTTAATTCCGTCAGCAAAGAATCGTTGTACGTTTGTCTGATTTTTAATATCTACTAAGTAACCTGTTAATCTGACCTTAAGAATAGGTGTAGAAATCACATAACTCAAATCATTAGCATTGAAAATAGTACTTTTAAGGTTCGGAGCAACAACATTACTTACCCTTGCGTTAATAAAGACATCATTCATAATAGGAGCCTGATTGAAGTATGCACCATTATAAACTAAGAAATTTCTTCCGTTGATTTTGTATGTAGCCTGGCCCTTCAAACCGAAGTTCCAAAAGTTTTGGTCACCACTTCTTCCATAAGAATTTCTGTAAAGATAATGACTGAAAAGACCTTCTCTACTAGAATTCGTGTAACCAATCAAACCAGATACGAAGACATCAAAATTTCCTGTCGTAAATTTAAAACCTGGGTTTATTTTAACTTCCTGCCTTCTGTAGATGTAGTCGTAATTAATTTTATCTCCTACAACTTTCTTATCATCAGATTCCAAAGTATTAAACTGTCCGCCATCTTTTTCCTTAGCAAATCCGTCTCTATTAAGCGCATAATCAGCTCCTAACAGATCGTTAATTTCTCTATACTGCTCAGAATAGTAGTTCTGATAAGATGCATTTAAGATGAACTTTGAATTATTGCTGAAGTTATATGTGAAACGGGTAGATGCCGTCCAGATTTTATCTTCGTTCACATCATCAACCAACCAATACGCCGCACTTTTATCGGTGCCGGATGTATTCTTTTTTGAAATATTTTTCGCATAAAGATCATTCCAATTGATTTGCGTGTGATTTTGGTTATTATTGGTCCACCAATCAATTCGTTCATCCAGACGATCTTGGTAATCTGCACTGAAAGTTGGTCTCACCGCTTTTAACTGCTGATAATAGCTTGGAAGATTTTTATAATATCCAGGTGATGGATTATTAGCTCTGTACCAATCTAATCTAGATGATGTTTCTTTTCCAAACTGGTATGATAAGGTGGTCCAAAGCGATGCATTTTTACTGATTTTCAGATAGTCTGAAAGCTGTATAATTGGCATGAAACCTTTTCTTACGCGCTCGCTTCTTTTACGGCCATCTTGCCATCCCCAATAAGCATTATAATGAACATCTCTGTAATCATATACTTCTTGTGTATTTGGACTTGATGTAGATCTTTTATAAGGAGAACCTATTGCATTAAGCGTGATTGTATGATTATCGCTAATTTTCTTTTCGATTCCCAAGTAACCACTTACAGCATCATAAAAAGTACCTTCTTGAATTCCTTCTTCAGCCCATCTTCTAGCAATCATTCCAGTAAAAGCCCAGCCATTTTTACTCATTCCAGATGAAAATCTATAAGAAAGTCTATTTCTGTAATTACGATTGGTTAAAGAGTAAGTTAATTGGCTTCCTTTTCTGTATTCACTGGCCATCGTTCTTTTGTAAGAAACCGAACCAACGCCACCAAAAGCATATTCTGAAGGAGAATGATTATTTGTAATTTCTGGATAACGGGTAATCTCATTCAAACCTCCCCAGTTGATAAAATCTACACGTCCATCATTCGGTCCAAGCATAGATGTTCCGTTGAACATAATTTCAGTTCCTCTGTTATCAATTCCTCTAGGTCTGAACCAATAAGCTCCCAAATCAAAGCTAGCGGTTCTATTGAAGACATCTTGAGAAGATTGTAAAAGTCCTACTGTTGAAGTCTGACTTGTATTTTCGTCATCTCCCGTGTTGTTCAGTATTGTTAGACCTTGATCAGATCCTGTTAAAGCTGAATAAATAGTAATGACTCCCAAGTCTTTTCTTTTTTCTGTAGTAATGTCAAATTCCAAGGTTTTGGTTTCGAAATTTGGCTTTGATACCACAATTTGATAATGTCCGGTCTTCAAATCTACAAATTGGAAATAACCAATTTTGTCTGCCGTAACATCATTACCTTCTCCTTTTAGATCTACTCTTGCTTTTTCTACTGGTTTCCCATCAGCATCTTTCAGGTATGCAAAAACCGTAGTCTGTGCAAAGTAAAATGATGCTGGAAGCATTGTAAACAAGGAGATTAATGATAATTTTTTAATCATAAATCAATTAGGTTTTGTTTGCTCTTTTTTTCTAATATACAGTCCGTTATGCACGGAAGGCAAATGTATATAAATTTTTGATAATTAAAACTTTTTAACATTTTTTTTATTTTAACAAATCATCAATTTTTTAAAACATAATTATGAATTTTTAAAAATATCACATTTTTATTTTGCAACTATGTAAAAAAAATTACTTTTGTAGCCTTACATTTTTTATATATGAAAAATCTATTTAGCGTCATCGCTATATTTAGCATCTCCTTATTAGCTGCACAACAGAAAAGACAGGTTCGTGCAGCAACGGTTGGATTCTTAAATGTTGAAAACCTTTGGGATACCGTCCGTTCCGCTGATTATATCGATGGAACCAAAGACAGAAGCAACCCGGCATTTCACAGAAGTGTGCCTTTAGATTCCATCAAATATCTGGAAGTTACAGAAAAAGACTACAAAGGACCTTGGAATGATGAATCTCTTAAAGGTAAGAAAGTTGTAAGAATACAAAGCGGTTCTGAAGAGTTCACACCAAAAAGTGGTAAAAACTACAACTATAAGATATACAAACAAAAACTGGAGAATGAAGCGAAAGTGATTTCCGAAATGGGAAAAGCTTACACCAATACAGCCCCGGTAGTTGTTGGACTTCTGGAAATAGAAAACCGCCAGGTTGTAGAAGATCTTGTAAAAGAACCTGCTTTGGCGAAATACGATTACGGAGTTGTTCATTATAACTCTTACGATTATAGAGGAATTGATGTAGCTTTCATCTATCAAAAAAGAAGATTCTCACCATCCAAATCTTGGAAAAAAGAAATGAAGATTTTCGGAGATAACGGAAACAGAGAGTACACAAGAGATATTTTGGTCTTGACAGGTTTCTTAGATAATGAAAAAGTAGCATTTTTCCTAAATCACTGGCCATCCAGAAGAGGTGGAGAAGCAGCTTCCCTTCCAAAACGTAATGCTGCAGCTTTGATTCTGAAACAACAGATGGACAGCGTGAGAGCATTGGATCCTTCAACAAAACTATTTGCAATGGGCGATTTCAATGATGATCCTATTAGCCCGAGTTTAAGAAATGGATTAAAGGCAGTGGGCGATCCAAAAGATCTCTCAGAAACTTCACCATATCTCAACTTGATGTTGCCTTTATATAAGAAAGGTGTAGCATCTTTGGCATACCAGGATTCTCCTAACTTATTCGATCAGATTATTGTTTCTTCAAACCTTAATTCTCCAAATAAAGAATTGAGAAAAGATTACACCGTATTCAAAGCGGAGATTTTTGCACCAGGCTATTTAGTAAACAAAGAAGGCAATTACAAAGGTTACCCATTCCGTTCGTGGAACGGCGATCAGTTCACCGGAGGTTATTCCGATCACTTCCCGGCGTTTGTCGTCTTGCAAAAAGACCCCAATCCTTAATACAATCATTAAATAATATAAAAACCGTTTCAAATCTTTGGAACGGTTTTTTGTTTTTATTAGAGGAATTATTTGGGCAGCTATTCCGCGCTCCGTTCCCGCTATTTTTGCCAAAGCTTAGTCCCAAGCAAAAAATGAGCTCCACTCAGCTCGGGCTGCGAGAGATTCACCGATAATAAAATAAGTTATAACTTTAAAGAAATCATTACAATGAAAAACCTCATAGCAATATTGATTATTTCAGGATTCATCTGGTCTTGTTCCACAACTTCAAGGCCATTGCCTGAAAATCAAAAACCGTCTATTGCAACCCAAAAGAAAACCGATTCTGCCGACGAATGGGAAATCACCGTTTTCGATGCAGAATATGAAACTTTTGTCGCCACAAGAGCACAACCAAAATCCATGTTCACGGAAAGCAGTCTGAAATCCCGAAACATCATTTTGGTCAACGAATGGAATTCCAGATTTTATTCACGAGTCAATCCCAATTTCTACGAAGTCGCCATAGACTACGACCCAAAAGAAAATTACGGCCTCGATTTCGAATACAGATTATACCAATTCTTCGCCTATTGCAACTGGAAATACGGAATCCGCTTCAACGGTCTGAGAGGAATTGACAAAACAAGATAAAAAAGAGAGTCTTAGCTATAAATGCAGAATCTTTTTTAATCTTTACTTTATCTTTTGAAATATTCTCAAACTGTCAGTGTGAGGCTCTCGAAGACAAATAAAAACTCAAAAATCTTCAGATTTTCCCATAAAAGAATAAAAAACGAAGATGAAAAAATGATATTCAAAATGAAAATGTTTAAAAACAATTCCATGATGAATTGAAAAAACAAAAAAGTTCAATGAAATTATTTTCATTGAACTTTAATTTATAACGGTAAGTTGATATAAAATCCAACTTCTAAAGTCTAATTTCTAACTTCTGAATTAAGATATTCCTTCTTCCTCACCTTTCAGTTTCTCAGCATTTTCCGCCATAATCACAGCATCAATCATCTCAGAAATATCACCGTTCATATAAGCATCCAAATTGTACATAGACTTGTTGATTCTATGATCCGTCACTCTACCTTGCGGATAATTATAAGTTTTGATTTTCGCAGAACGGTCACCAGTAGAAACCATAGATTTACGTTGTGCTGCAATATCGCCGACAGATTTCTGAACCTCGATGTCATATAATTTCGTACGAAGCATTTCCATTGCTAATTCCCTGTTTGCCAACTGAGAACGTGCTTGTTGACAAATCACAACCATTCCGGACGGTTTGTGCGTCAGCTGAACTTTCGTCTCAACCTTGTTTACGTTTTGTCCACCAGCACCTCCGGAGCGGGACGTCTGCATTTCGATGTCAGCAGGATTCAGTTCAAAATCAATTTCTTCTGCTTCCGGCAAAACTGCAATTGTAATAGCTGATGTATGAACACGACCTTGAGATTCAGTTTCCGGAACACGTTGTACACGATGAACTCCGGATTCAAATTTCATAATCCCATAAACACCTTCTCCTTCAACTTTCAGAATCAATTCTTTATAACCTTTTGCAGATTCGCTGGCATCTGTGATCTCGTGTTTCCAACCTTTCGTTTTGAAATACATTGCATACGCTCTGTAAACATCTTCCACAAAAATCGCAGCTTCATCGCCACCGGTTCCGGCACGAAGTTCCACAATCACGTTTTTGTCATCGGTTGGATCTTTCGGAATCAGAAGAAACTTAAGCTGTTCCTCGTATTCAGGCAGTTTGTCCATCGCTTCATACTTCTCCTGCTTTGCCATTTCCACGAATTCTTTATCAGAACCGTCTGCAATGATCTCGTCGGATTCTGCAATTGTATCAAGGGCACCTTTATATTCATCAAATACCTTCACAATCTTTCCCAGATCGCTGTATTCTTTGTTAAGTGTGGAATATCTTTTTTGGTCAGTGATCACATCTGGTTGGATGATAAGATCCGCGACCTCATTATATCGTTGTTTTATCGCTTCCAGTTTTGGAATTAATGACTTGGACATATTAAATTTTTAAGGTGCAAAGATACGGAATTAAGAAACAAGAAGAAAGAGGCAAGAATCAAGACTTACAAATTGAAGATACATTCTGAATAAAATAAAATCGTCTTCAAAAAATGAAGACGATTTAATATATATTGTTTCGCTTTGATGCAATCTCTCACGAAAAGAAAATTGCCAAAATTAGTGGTGATGTCCGTGGCTTGCTGGTTTTTCGCCTGCAGGTCTTTGGTAGATTACTTCTACACCTTCTTGCTCATACAGTTTTTTGTATCTGATTTTTTCCGGATCAAAGTTTTTGTTGATTTTCCCGAAATATTCCGCAACACCCTCTGTTAACCAAAGTGGTACGATAAATCCGAAGAACATCAAAATACACCAAAATCCACAAATCATCATCGTGAAGAAGTAGATGGTCCAAAGAAATTGGTAAAACGGCCAGAATGCTGATAACATCATAATGCTATATATTTTTAGCAAAAGTAGCTGATTTTACTAAAACACACAAAATTTCTGACTTGATTTTTTTCATTTTGCTGAACTTTTAGTTTTTAGTATTTTCGTAAGGTTGTAAAAAAACAGAAAATCAAGGGTTGAAAAATTGCTGAAAAAGTGGAAAACCCATAGCCCCGATTGCAGTGGAAATCCTTTTTGCGAGGCTTTGCCGAGTAAAAAGATTGTAGCGGAAAGCGGGATTAAGCTCCAAATAAAAATAAATATAATATAATGAGTTTCAGAATCGAAAAAGACACGATGGGCGACGTACAAGTGCCTGCTGATAAATTTTGGGGTGCACAAACGGAGCGTTCCAGAAATAATTTCAAAATCGGACCAGAAGGAAGTATGCCTCGCGAAATCATCGATGCGTTTGCTTACCTAAAGAAAGCCGCAGCTTTTACCAATGCTGAATTAGGCGTTCTTGATAATGAAAAAAGAGACCTCATCGGGAAAGTTTGTGACGAGATTCTGGAAGGAAAACTGTACGACCAGTTTCCACTTGTAATCTGGCAAACGGGTTCTGGTACGCAGTCTAATATGAATGTGAATGAGGTAGTCGCCAACAGGTCTCACGTTTTGAACGGCGGAAATCTTGGCGAAAAAACTTTGGTTCACCCGAATGATGATGTGAACAAATCTCAGTCTTCCAATGATACTTATCCGACGGCGATGCACATCGCTGCTTACACGAAAGTGGTAAAAGAAACTTTGCCTGCTTTGGAAAAGTTGAGAAACACTTTGGATGAGAAAGCGAAGAAATTCCAGAACATTGTGAAAATCGGAAGAACGCATTTGATGGATGCAACGCCTTTGACTTTGGGTCAGGAATTTTCAGGTTATGTAGCTCAGTTGGATTATGCTAAAAAAGCAATCAACAATACACTTGACCATTTGAAAGAGTTGGCTCTTGGTGGAACTGCGGTTGGAACTGGATTGAACACGCCAAAAGGTTATGACGTTTTGGTTGCAAAATATATTGCAGACTTCACTGGACTTCCTTTTGTGACAGCTCCGAATAAATTCGAGGCTTTGGCTGCTCACGACGGAATTGTGGAAACTCACGGTGCGTTGAAACAATTGGCAGTTTCTCTTTATAAAATTGCCCAAGATGTTAGATTGTTAGCTTCTGGACCACGTTCTGGAATTGGTGAAATTCACATTCCCGAAAACGAGCCTGGTTCTTCTATTATGCCAGGAAAAGTGAACCCTACACAGAACGAAGCTTTGACAATGGTTTGTGCTCAGGTTCTTGGAAACGATACCACTATTTCTTTCGCAGGAACTCAAGGAAATTACGAACTGAATGTTTTCAAACCAGTGATGGCGGCGAACTTCTTGCAGTCTGCACAATTGCTGGCTGATGCGATGATTTCTTTCAATGATCATTGCGCGGTTGGAATCGAACCAAACGAGCCGAGAATCAAAGAATTGGTTGACAAATCTCTAATGTTGGTAACTGCGCTTAACACGCACATCGGCTACGAAAATGCGGCAAAAATTGCTAAAACAGCTCACAAAAACGGAACTACTTTGAAAGAAGAAGCAGTTAATCTTGGGTTATTGACAGCTGAACAATTTGATGAGTGGGTTAAGCCAGAAGATATGGTTGGAAGTCTTAAATAGATGACAGTCTTTTAGACAAAAGATAATAGACAAACTCCGAGAATTACCTCGGAGTTTTTATTTTTATTAAATTTCACTTATGAATATTGATATAATTCTTGACCAAATTTTCAAGCTTCCAGAAAATTCAAAATCAGTTTTAAAGAATTTGATTTCAGAAGTTGAATTACAAAAAGACAGTATTATCATCAAGGCTGGAAAAGTTGAGAAAACGATTTATTTTATTAAAAAAGGAATTGTGAGGGCTTTTGTGCCTCAGGAAAATCAGGATTTGACATTTTGGTTTGGGAAAGAAGGCGACGTGGTTTTGCCGATGAAAAGCTATGTCGACAATTATCCGAATTACGAAAACATTCAGCTTTTGGAAGATTGTGTTTTATATCAATTGAAAATCGATGATTTGCAACAATTATTTGAAACCGATATCAATATTGCGAATTGGGGAAGAAAATTGGCTGAAAAAGAATTGGTAAAAACCGAAGAGTTATTCATTTCCAGACAGTTCAGAACAGCTAGTCAGCGGTATGAAGAACTTTTGACAAAACAGCCAGAGATTATTCAAAGAGTTCAATTGGGCTACATTGCTTCTTATCTGGGAATCACGCAAGTTAGTCTGAGCAGAATCCGAAGTGAAATTTGATTAATTTTTTAACATTTGTAAAAAGATTCAAAGCATTAGATTCAGAACTTTGCATCATTAAAATAATGAATAAATGAACTGGATTTTATTAATTCTAGGTGGTCTTTTCGAAGTTGGATTTACATCTTGTTTAGGAAAAGCCAAAGAAACGTCGGGCGCAGAATCTTACCTTTGGTACGCAGGATTCGGAATATCCTTGGTCGCAAGTATGCTTCTGTTAATCAAAGCTACACAAACGCTTCCATTGGGAACTGCTTATGCAGTATGGACAGGAATTGGCGCTGTTGGAACTGTTTTGGTTGGGATTTTCATCTTCAAAGAACCGGCAACATTCTGGCGATTGTTTTTTATTTTCACATTAATTGCTTCCATCGTTGGACTGAAAGCAGTTTCTTCACATTAATTACAAAATTCCCCAAAATTTTGGGTCATTTATAATTTAACCAGAAAATTCATCCAACAGATCTTTGGACGGAACAAAAAACAGACTTCCTGTTTTTGCTGTACTAAAGTCTAGAATCCTATCGTAATTGCCTTTCGGATTTCCAACAAACATATTTTCCAACATTTTTCTTGTTGTTGAAAAACTGTTGGCATAAGAAATAAAATAAGTTCCGAATTCATTAGAAGAAGGTCTTCCAAAAGGCATATTATCTCTAACAATCTTCAAATCGTCGCCTATGTTTGCCAGAGCAATGTGGGAATTATCGGGTTTTACATCGTCTGACATTTCAATGTCATTTTCTTTGGATCTGCCTATTATCTTTTCCTGATCTTTTATGGAGAGACTCTTCCAGGCGTCCATATTATGCAGATATTTCTGAACAAAAAGGTAACTGCCCCCTGAATATTCAGAATCTTCATCGCCAATTATCGCAAAAACGTCACGATCTATCCCGTGAGGATTCTCGGTACCATCTACAAATCCTAATATAGAACGATTATCCCAGTATTTGAACCCCCGGACTTCTTCGATACTTTCAGCAACAGGCGTTAAGATTTTAGAAATCTCTATTGCCATATCGAAGCAAATGCTATAGTCATCTGCTCGAAAATGAAAATGAAGATCTCCAAAAGTAGAAATTGCCGTATGTTTATCGCCTTTTATTTCTGTAAAATTTTCTAACTCTTTCGGCAGAGGCTCTTTCAGATTAAGTCTTTTCCAAGCTTCAAAACCAATTCCTATAATACAGCTTGCTCTGCTATCTGGAAATCTATTGACCACAGAATTATTTAAATTTAATACCAAAGCACACAGGCTCTTAAAGGAATTCAGGATTTCTAAATTCTCTTTGAATTTCCATACTTGAAAAATTGTATTGATATTTGGATAATCTGTAACATTTTGCGGTTTTAAACTCATTGGATATTTTTAATGAGATGAATTTACAAAGAAGTCACCTGATCGGCAAAATATTGCTCCAAATCTCTCAACGTTTCCGGAGAAGTTTGGATATCTCTTACCAATTCGCCTTTGTTGATGACTACAATTCTTTCGCAAACCTCTGTCGTGTGAGCCAAATCGTGACTGGAAATCAGGAATGTGGAATCTGAGTTTTGTGACCAATCTCTGATGAGGTTTTTTAGTTTGATTTGGGTGGAAGGGTCAAGATTCGCAAAAGGTTCATCCAAAATGATAATTGCAGGCGTTCCAATTAAAGCGCCGATGATTCCGACTTTTTTCATATTTCCTTTGGAAAGGTCGCGGATGTATTTTTTTGCATTCAGTATTTCGCCGTTGAAGAAATCGTTGAAGTTTTTCAGGAATTCGTCGACGTTGGCTTTGCTTTGTCCTCGCAATTCTCCTAAGAAATAAAAATATTCTTCGGGCGTGAGGTAACCAATCAGGAAAGTTTCATCGATAAACGCACCGACTTTGTTTTTCCAGTTTTCGGATTGGTTGACTTTTTCTTGGTCGATGGAAACATAGCCGGAAGTGGGTTCTATCAAATCCAGAATCAAACTGAATAATGTGGTTTTCCCTGCGCCGTTATTGCCCACTAAACCAATGGTTTGACCTTTTTGGAATTCGAGATTTTCTATGGATAAAACTTTTTTGTTTTCGTAAACTTTGGAGAGGTTATTTATTATTATCATTTTTTATTTTGAGGTTTTAGATGTTAGGATTTAGGCATTAATTTTAACGTTGAATCGCTCGCAGCCCGACCTGAATGGAGCTCATTTTTTGCGTGGATTTAGCTTTGGCAAAAAATAGCGCAAACCCTTCGTCAAGCTCAGGATAAATTACGTGCAGAAAGCTGCCCAAATCATTTTAATTTCCTTTGAAGGCCTTGATGGTTGAGTATTTTTCTTTTTTATATAATTTGACAATAAAATCAAAGAACTTTTCTCTTAGCAGAAAACCAATCAATCCCAGAACGCCGAGACTTGCTACGGCCGCCGTGGTGCCAAACATATATTTGGTTCCGGCGAAAACGGCCATTGGCAAAACCATCTGAGGCAACATCAAAATGATGCTTTTGAAACTGAAATTATTTTTTTTGCCTAATGTTTTTCCTCTGGCATTCAGATCAATAGGATTTTTGTTATAAGCGCCTGACAATAAAACGACTTGTGAGTTAACGCCAACATTATAAAGTCCAGCGGCCAAAAAAGTGAAATACAAATCCCAACTCACGAACGCATAAGCAATCGCCAAAACCATACTCACGGCAACGGCACTGACAATCATCCACCATTTGGCTTTCAGGTATTCTTTGTAAGGGACATTCAGCGTCATCATCAATGGATAATAGGAACTATCGAAGGACGGAACTCGTTGCCCAAACATAAATAAAAATCCGCCGGTGACAAAAAGTCCCATAAACAATTGCATATAAGGCGTTTGGTAAATCGGGGAACTGAATAACAACAATCCATAAAACAAGAAAAGAAAACTTCCCATTGTGATAGATTTTGCGGCTTTGCTCCGTTTTATCATTCGGATATCGTTGTTGATAAAAGTTCCGAGAACGCCATATTGATTGAGAAACTGAATGCTTTCTGTCTTTCCGACTTCTTGCTTCATTTCCAAACCTTTGTCAAGATAGAAATTGCCGGCAATGTATTTTTTTGTGATAATGAACCCAACAATCATTAATAAAATCGGAACGATGATGAGCCACCAATGTTGATAGAATTTCATAAAAATCAATTCGGAAAAACCGGACAATGAAATGATTTTATAATAATCTAATCCTGCAGCCAAAACCAAAACGGATCCGACAATCCAAACCACCAAATCTTTTCCATTCAGAAGAACATTGAGGAAATTGTTGCAGAATATGAAAATAACGATGGTAAAAATCCATGAGAAACTTCCAGCGATTGGATAACCATTATAAAGCAAAATCCCTAAAAGTGGAATGTAGATGAAAAGTCCGCCCCAGCTGAAAAATGAGCTGAAAGTTTTGCTAATCATATAATTGACCAGCGTGCTTTTCCTGATGTTCATCGTTAGAAATGGTTTGATATTCTGAGTTGGCATCTGCTGGAAAAAATACCGAAGAAACAAATCTGCCACCAACCAATAAATCAAAAACCGACTGATGACAGGCAATGGATCCACGTGCAATTCTTTTTTAGGAAAATAAAATGCCCCGAAAGCAACGAAAACAAACATCATCAATAGGTATAACATTCCCAAAAGCTGGAATATTTTGACGACGATATTTGCAGCCAAAGAACTTGACCTGAAAAAACTTTTGAATTCTAACTTGATAAACCGTTGCAACATAGAGATTTTCTTTTTTTGTTAAATTTAATGAATTTAGAATTTGCTAATGTTTCTATGTATTAAGTTCGATTTTTCATCAAAATGTTACAAATATTTTTCATTTATCAACAATTTGTTGAGACAAATGTTAGTTGTTTGCATATAACTAAGATTGACAAAAGTCTCAAAAATTATATCTTTGTACAATGGCAGAAAAGGATACATTATCGAGTTTGATTCACGGTAATTTTGCAAAGGAACTCTCTATTTCGGATGGCAAAATGCCGCCCAACGCATTGGATTTTGAGAAAATCGTGATTGGAACTTTTTTAATTGACAGAAAAGGTCTGGACCATTCTATCGATTTATTGACGCCCACCGTTTTCTACGACCCAAGGCATCAGACGATTTTCGCCTCGATATTAAAATTGTACGAAAGCAACTCGCCTATCGATTTGATGACGGTTATTCAGGATTTGAAAAAGAATGAAAAACTGAATCTCGCAGGTGGCGACCATTATATCATCGACTTGACAATGGGCGTGAGTTCATCTGCACATATCGAGTATCACGTGCGTGTGATTTTGGAGAAGTTTATCCTTCGTTCACTAATCAATGTTTCTGCAAATGTCATTGATAGTTCGTACAAAGAAACTACCGACGTTTTCGAATTGCTGGACAAAGCTGAACAATCCTTTTTCGAAATCACGAACGGAACCATCAAGAAAGGTTTCGACACGGCCAACTCATTAGTAAAAGAGGCGATTGAAAAAATCAAATCGCTGAAAGATAAAGAAGGATTATCCGGAGTTCCATCTGGGTTTACTGCTCTGGACAAAGAAACCGGAGGCTGGCAAAACTCCGACCTTATCATCATCGCGGCAAGACCTGCGATGGGGAAAACGGCTTTTATCCTATCAATGGCGAGAAATATCTGCGTGGACCACAATATTCCGATGGCGCTTTTCTCTCTGGAGATGGCATCTGTACAGTTGATTACAAGGATGATTTCTTCTGAAACGGGGATTTCTTCCGAGAAATTGAGAAAAGGTCAAATGGCAGACGACGAATGGCAAAGACTTTTCACCAACGTTTCTGCTTTGGAAAATGCACCGCTTTATATTGATGAAACACCATCACTTTCTATATTCGATTTCCGTGCAAAGTGCCGAAGATTGGTAATGCAACACGGCGTGAAAATTATTATGGTCGATTATCTCCAATTGATGACCGCAAGTTCAGGAAAAGGCGGCGGAAACCGTGAGCAGGAAATATCAATGATTTCCCGTTCCCTGAAAGCGATTGCAAAGGAATTGAACGTTCCCGTGATTGCTTTGTCTCAGCTTTCCAGAAGTGTGGAAACACGTCCAGGAAAAAGACCTATGCTGTCCGACCTGCGTGAGTCCGGAGCGATTGAGCAGGATGCGGATATCGTTTCCTTTATTTTCCGACCGGAATATTATAAAATTGCGGTTTGGGATAATGACGAAGATGGCGCAGAAAGCAGTACCGAAAATCAGGCGGAAATCATCATTGCCAAACATAGAAATGGTGCGACGGCGGATGTTCGTCTAGCTTTCCATAAGAATATTGGTAAGTTTGCTGACCTTGGAACTAATTACGATTACACGCCTTCCAGCTTCGGGCAGAAAGATGAGCCTTCCGGTTTTGACAGAATCACAATTACGAGCGACCCGCATTCTGCATTTGGTTTACCAAACAACAATCAGGTTTCCGGCTCTGCGATGAATGATGACGATGATGATATGCCGTTTTAATTTTCTTTGTTCTAAGTTTTGAAAGTCGAAATCTACACAGACGGCGCTTGCAGTGGAAACCCCGGGCCAGGCGGTTACGGAATCCTGATGCGTGTTCCCGAAAAAAAATACCAGAAAACCTATTCCAAAGGCTTCCGAAAAACCACGAATAATAGGATGGAATTGATGGCAGTCATTGTTGCTCTTGGCAATCTAAGAACTTCTGACAACGATGTCCACGTCTATACCGACAGCAAATATGTTGCAGATGCTATTAACCAAAAATGGATCTACGGCTGGATCAAACGTGGATGGAAAAATGTGAAAAATCCTGATCTCTGGAAAGCTTTCTACAAACTTTATCAACTTCATCAACCCAAATTTAATTGGATCAAAGGCCACGCAGGTCATCCTGAGAATGAGATTTGTGACCAATTAGCGGTGGCAGCTTCAAAGTCCGGAAAACTGGAGATTGATACTTTCTTTGAAAATCCGATTGAGGGAGGAATGTTCTAAAATTACACATTCCAAAAATCCCGATCCAAACTTCTATACTGAATCGCTTCCGAGATGTGATCACCCTGAATATTTTCTGAATTTTCTAAATCTGCAATAGTCCTTGCAACTTTTAAAATCCTGTCATAAGCTCTGGCAGAAAGGTTTAGCTTCAGCATTGCAGTTTTAATTAATAACTGAGAATATTCGTCCAAAACACAGTATTTTTCTGTTTCCTTCGGTCCCATCTGGGCGTTGTAACTGATTTCAGAGTCCTGATATCTTTCAATCTGAATATCTCTGGCTTTATTAACCCGGGCTCTAATGCTGGCACTACTCTCCCCTTTTTTCTTTTCCGCCAGCTGCTCATACTCCACTTTTGAAACTTCGATATGAATGTCGATTCTGTCTAATAGCGGTCCCGACAATTTGTTCATATAGCGCTGCATTTCCATTGTGGACGACGTGTTATTCGGATCATCAGGGAAATAACCACTCGGGCTTGGATTCATACTGGCAACAAGCATAAAACTTGCGGGATACTCAATGGTAAATTTGGCTCTTGAGATGGTTACCACTCTGTCTTCCAGTGGTTGTCTCATCACTTCCAGAACAGCTCTTTTAAACTCCGGCATTTCGTCTAGAAACAAAACACCGTTATGCGCTAAGGAAATCTCGCCTGGTTGAGGATAGCTTCCGCCGCCGACCAAAGCTACGTCCGAAATCGTATGATGTGGCGCCCGAAAAGGGCGAATAGTTATCAAAGAAGTTTCGGTTCCCATTTTGCCCGCTACCGAATGGATTTTTGTCGTTTCTAAAGATTCTTTTAGGCTAAGTGTTGGGAGAATACTTGGCAAGCGTTTGGCAATCATTGTTTTTCCGCTTCCAGGTGAGCCGATAAGAATGATATTATGTCCGCCGGCTGCCGCAACTTCCATTGCTCGTTTTGCTGCTTCCTGTCCTTTAACTTCGTCAAAATCAAATGGAAAATGATCTATTTTATCCTGAAACTCTTTTCTGGTATCAATCTCAAATTTTTCCAACGCTATATCATCATTAAAGAAATCAATGACTTCCCTGATATTATCAATACCATAAACATCAAGCTGATTCACAATTGCTGCTTCTCTTGCATTTTTCCTGGGAAGAATGATGCCTTTGAAACCATCTTCTCTCGCTTTTATAGCAATTGGCAAAACACCGCGGATAGGTTGCAGACTGCCATCCAGAGACAGTTCTCCCATAATGATGTAGTCACTGAGCGTTTCATATTTAATCATATCAGACGCGGCCAAAATCCCTAAAGCAATACTCAGGTCATAAGAAGAACCTTCTTTCCGAAGATCCGCCGGCGCCATATTAATCGTAATTTTCTTTCCCGGAATTTTGAATCCAGAGTTTTTGAGTGCGGCAGAAATTCTGTAACTGCTTTCCTTAATAGCATTATCCGGCAACCCAACAAGATGATAACCAACGCCCTGATCTATATTAACTTCTATGGTAATAATTTGTGCAGAAACGCCATGAATGGCAGCACCGTAAATTTTGACAAGCATTTGTGTTTTGTTTTACCAAAAATAAAAAAACTCCCTGATATAAAATCAAAGAGTTAAATATTTATTTTAAAGTCTGACAGATTACATAAATCTTTCGCCTTTTTTCAGGTTTTTGAGATCTAAAACGTAATCTTTTATCAATTGGTCATTGTCGCGAGGACATATCAATAAAGCCTTTTCTGTATCTACAATAATATAGTTTTTGAGTCCATCAATAACTGCCGCCTTATTCTGATTTTTGATTCTGATAACATTGCCTTTGGAATTATAAGTCAAAACATTTTTGGAACTTATGGCGTTATTATCATCATTTTTGTCGGCGTTCGTGTAGACAGACGTCCATGTTCCTAGATCGCTCCAGCCAAGATTCGCAGGAATCACGTAGACATTCTTAGCCTTTTCCAAAATTCCGTTGTCAATTGAAATCTTGCTCACAATTGGATAAATAACATCAATGTATTCTTTCTCCGCATCACCATTATATTCGCAACCGTTGAATTGATTCGACATCTCCGGTAGATATTTTTTGAAAGCAGACAAAATACTTTTTGCGCTCCAAATAAAAATCCCTGCATTCCAAAGAAAATCGCCGGATTCCATAAAACTTTTGGCGATTTCAAGATTTGGCTTTTCTGTAAAAGTTTTGACTTTAGAAAAATCCTCATTGTTTTCCTGAATAAATTGAATGTAACCATAACCCGTATCAGGTCTGGAAGGCGTGATGCCAAGAGTAATTAAGTAATCGTTTTTCGCAGCTAAGTCAAATGCTAGCTCTACTTTATCAAGAAAAACTTTCTCTTTCAGGATCAAATGATCCGCCGGCATAACGATAATATTAGCATCTGGATTGACAGCTTCAATCTTTTTGGCCATATAAAGATTACACGCAGAGGTATTTTTCATTGCTGGCTCTCCAACGATATTGTTAAAAGGTATATCCGGAAGTTGTTGCTGTGTTAGCTCTACATACTCCTGATTGGTAATAACATAAATATTTTTTTTTGGAATTAACTGGCTGATCCTGTCAAAAGTCTGCTGAATCATCGTTCTTCCTGTTCCTAATATATCGTGAAATTGCTTTGGAAATTTTTGGGTACTCATTGGCCAAAATCTGCTTCCGATACCACCCGCCATTATAACGCAATAATTATTGTTCTTCATCTAAAATTATTTTTTCAACCTTTGCCAACGCACGGAAAAGATACTTCTTTGAGTTTTTCAAGTGAATGCAAAGATATAACTTTTTCTTTTTTTCTAATAACCTGTAAACATCGCCTTTGTAGGAAAATTCATCATTAATTAACAAATCCTCAATAAAAACAAAATTATCTTCAGGATTTTCGATATGGAAATAACGGACTAATTCCGGACTTGCCATAAAGTTGGCTTTCGGATTTTTTGAGAATTTTAAAATGATTGGTTTTAAATCATCCGTGTAGATATTGATACTTTCCAAAAGCATCTCGGTAAAGGTATTTTTCCATTCTTTCCCGTGTGCGCTGATTCTGAAATTAAACTTCTCAAAAGCAATCAAATGCGCCAGTTCGTGTGTCAGCACAAAAAAGAAAAGCTGCTTGTCCAGCGTAGAATTGACGGTAATCTGGTGAGATTTGTCCGGCAATCTTCTGTAATCGCCAAGCTTACTGTTTCTGTTTTTAGTAATTTTTATATGAATGTAATAATCCGAAAACCATTTTTTCAGAAAAGGAAAAGTATTCTCAGGAAGATATTGCTTTAAAGTTTGGATGGACATTAATAAACTGAATGTTAAACAAAATTAATCATTCCAATCATTTATTACTAAAATATTGGAGCATAATCGCTTTTTTCCTAAATTACCAATAAATTGTGAAGTTTGCAAAAAACGACTTTCTGCCTCTTATTGCTGATTATTTTTTCCTGTACAGAAAAAGTCCAGAAGCAGGAACATTCTCAAAAAAAAACACCAAATCCTTTCTATGAAAAGGCTTTCGTCTTGATGGACAAAAATCTGACAGACAGCGCATTCTATTATTTGAACCAAGCAAAAGACCTTTTTCAAAAACGAAAAGATAGTTTTGGAATAGGAAAAAGCTATGTGAATATGGCGGTACTTCAAGAAAATACGGGTGACAATTTTGGAAGTATCGAAAGCAGCTTAACGGCGTTTAATTTTTTAAAGGAAAAAGATACTGCACATTATCAGACAATATTCTGTAATTATAACAATCTGGGCGTTGCCTCCAACAATCTTAAAAATTATGATGACGCCAAGCGTTTCTATGACAAAGCTTTGTTGTTCACCAAAGATCCAATTGATAAAATGTCCTTGGAAAATAACCTTGCGATTGTTTTTCATAATGAGGAAAATTATAAAAAAGCAGTTAAAATTTACGATAGACTTTTGGATAGTGTCGGCTCCAAAAGTGAATTTTATCCCAGATTATTATTGAATTTTTCCAGATCAAAATGGTTTGAAGATAAAAATTACAATCCTGTTTATAACTATCTTCTCGCAGAAAAACTTAGTGAAAACTTTGAAGATGAATGGACAAAAGATGCAACATTTGCTTATTTGTCAGATTATTATCTCGAGAAAAACGCAGACTCATCAAGGTTATATGCCAATAAAATGCTTGATCTTGCTCAGAAACTGAATTATCCCGCAGATCAGCTGGAAGCTTTGCAGAACCTGATAAAATTGTCTGATGGAACAAAATCTCAGAAATATTTTGATGATTACTCCAGAATACAGGATAGTTTGATCAACGCGCAAAATAAAGCTAAAAACCAATTCGCATTGATTCGGTTTGAAAGTGAAAAATCAAAATCTGAAAATCTGACTCTGCAAAAGGAACACACGGCTCACGAATATCAGGTTCAAATCCAGAATATCATCCTCGGTCTTCTGCTTTTCTTTTTTATATTAATTGTCATTGTCACTTACTTCTGGCTTAAAAAAAGAAGAGAAAGACTACTTTGGGAAGCTAATAACAGATTGCAGGAACAGCGGTTAGATTTCTCCAAAAAAGTTCACGATGTGGTTGCGAACGGAATCTATGAAGTGATGACAACCATTGAAAATCAAAATGATTTGCCTAAGGAAAAAATATTGGACAAGCTGGAACTGATGTACGAAAAGTCGCGTGATCTGTCTTACGACAATGAACTTCAGCAGGAATTCAGCCAAAGGATTTCGGCATTGATCAGTTCATTTGATAATGAAAAAACCAGGATTATCATTATCGGCAATGATGAAGATTTTTGGTTTAGAGTCAGTCAATTTTCGCAGGACGAATTATTCCAGATTATCAGAGAGCTTTTGGTCAATATGAAGAAACACAGTCAGGCGTCACAAGTCATTTTAAGATTCATTAATGAAAATAATTCTCACGAAATTAAATATATCGATAACGGAATTGGCCTTAATGAAAACTTCGTTGAAAGAAATGGATTTGCCAATATGAAATCAAGATTAGAGAAAATCAATTCGAAAATGGAAATCGAAGAAAGTGAATTGGGTCTCAAATTATCAATCAAATTTTAGAAAAAATGTTCGGTAAAATATTAATTGCGGAAGATCACGAAAGCAGTAATTTTTCTGTACAAAAGGTTTTGCAGGAGTTACAGATTCCAGTTGTAGATCACGTTTATTACTGCGATGACGCATTCGGCGTTCTCAAGAAGTCATTAAAATCGGAACCGTTTGAAATGCTGATTACGGATTTGTCCTTCGAAGAGGATGACAGAAAACAAATGATAAAAAACGGTCGGGAGTTGATAAAATGCTGTAGAGAAATCGCGCCCAAACTTAAAGTTATTGTGTTTTCTGCGGAACACAGAATGGGTGTCATTGACCTGTTATTCAAGGAATTAAATATCAATGCTTTTGTCCGGAAAGCCCGTATGGATTCCAAGGAACTGAAAAGAGCCATAGAAACTGTTTACAATGGTGGCAGCTATATTTCTCATGATTTGAAATTGCCTGTCAAAAGCGTCAATACATTAGAAATCAGCAATTACGATATTCTTTTGCTGCAATTGTTATCGGAAGGGATTCTACAGAAAAACATCCCTAAAAAACTCCAGGAACAGGATATCCATCCCAGTAGTTTGAGCAGTGTAGAAAAAAGAATTAATGTAATGAAATTACTCTTTAACGTGAAAAACACCGAAGAATTGATTGCTTCCAGCAAAAATATGGGAATAATTTAAAAAGTAAATTTTTTGAATTTTACGGTTTTCCCGTAAAGAAATGTGAATTTATGTAATTAATTTTGCCTCAGATTAATAACCGTAAAAACACAAATTAAGAATACATTCATTTTTCAGAAAGAGTCTTAAGCAAAACTCAAGGCTCTTTTTTTATGCCCTGAACATTTCTGTGTGCGGAATATTATCCTCCAAATATTTTTTATCTGTTTCCTGAAAACCAAATCCAGCATAAAATTTAAGCAAATAATCCTGAGCAGAAATTCTGACTTCAGAAGTATGAAATCTATTCTCAATCACATCAACTGCATAAGCGATCAATTGTTTTCCCAAGCCAGTTCCTCTGCCTTTTTCTGTTGTGATCACTCTTCCGATAGACGTTTCCGGATATTTGATACCTTTGTCAAAAATCCTGCAATACGCCAAAACTTCGCCTTCTTTTTCTGCCCAAAGATGTATGGCTTTCTGATCATAATCGTCTAAATCTGGATAAGGACAGTCTTGTTCTACCACAAAAACATTGATTCTGGCTTTGATGATTTCGTAAAGTTCCGTCGTATCAAGCTCAGAAAATGTTTTGATTTTCCAATCAATATCAGTCATCGAATTTGATTTTATTTTTAGCCAAAAAAGCATTGGTTTCTGAGATGAATTTCAAAATCTCGTCTGTCCCTGTTTTCTTTTCTGCAGATGTCACATAGATATCAGGAAGTTCTTCCCAAGTCTGTAACATTTCATTTTTGTAGATTTCTACATTTCTGTCAGCGCCACCAGATTTCAGCTTATCCGCTTTTGTAAAAACGATGGAAAACGGAACGCTGCTTTCGCCAAGCCATTGCATAAATTCCATATCAATTTTTTGTGGCGTATGACGCGCATCAACCAAAACAAAAAGATTAACCAGGTTTTTTCTGTTCAGAATGTAATTCGTAATCAGTTTCTCAAAATCTTTTCTAAGACTTTTGGAAACTCTCGCATAACCATAACCTGGAAGGTCAGTTAGCGACCAGCTTTCATTAACCAAAAAGTTATTGATAAGCTGAGTTTTCCCTGGTGTTTGAGATGTTTTTGCAAGATCCTTATGATTCATCATCGCATTGATGAGAGAAGATTTTCCAACATTGGAACGTCCGATGAAAGCATATTCCGGCATATTTGGCTCAGGACAATCCTGCCATTTTTGGCTGCTTTTTACAAATTCTGCGGTTTTGATTACCATATTTTTATAATTTAAAAACCATTAAGAATCCAATTTATTTAAAATAATTCAAATTCTTAATGGTCTGAAAAAGTTTTTTATTAATTAAGGCTTACATTACTTTCTGAAGCCAGGTGTAAAGAATCTCATTGAACTCATCCGGCTTTTCCATCATTGCTGCATGACCACATTCGTCAATCCAATGCAATTCAGAATTTGGGATTAGTTTGTGCATATCTTCTGCCACTTCCGGTGGGGTTACATTATCCTGTTTCCCCCAAATAATGCAGGTTGGACAAGTGATTTTTGGAAGGTCGTTCAGCATATTGTGTTTGATGGCACTTCTTGCTAGCATCACGGTTTTGATGCCTTTCATTCGGTCATTCACAACTGCGAAAACCTCATCTACAAGCTCATCGGTTGCTACAATCGGATCGTAGAAAACGTCTTGAGTTTTTCTTTTGATATAATCTTTATCGCTTTTTCTCGGAAAACTATCTCCAAAAGTTCTTTCGTATAATCCGGAACTTCCTGTCAAAACTAGATTTTTAACCAATTCTGGTCTGGAAGTAGTCAAAATCAAACCGATATGTCCACCCATAGAATTCCCTACAATTGTCACTGGTTTTCCAATAACATCTATGATAAACTTTGCCACAAATTTTGAAATCGATGTCAAATTGGTGTTCAGGATGGGTAAATCGTAGATAGGCAGCTGTGGAACAAAGACTTTGTAGCCTTTGTCCGAGTAATATTTGATCATCTTATCGAAGTTGCTCAAACCTCCCATTAGTCCGTGTAGAAGCACCATTGGATGGCCTTCACCCGCTTCTACGTAACTATATTTCGTGTCTTTTTTCGTTTTAAAAATCATAATGCTCTCTCGATAACGCGCAAAAATACAAATAAAAGAATTATTTTTTTATTTTAATCCTACGTAAATAGTCAAAATTAAATTATTTTAACACTGCTGTCAAATTATTGATGAAGTTTGTTCAAAATATTTGAAATATTGAGTCAATTATTTCAAAGCTATCTGTCTTTTGGCCTCTCCAACAACGAATGCGACTGAATTGGCAATATTGAAACTCCGAATCAAATTTGACATCGGAATGGTCAAATGATTATCAAACAAACTCAAAACCTCCTGACTCAGTCCACAACTTTCTTTTCCAAAAACGAGCCAATCTCCATCTTGGAATTCATTTTCGTAGATAGAATGAGTTGCGTGCGAACTCATTAAGAAAACTCGGGATTTATCTGGAATCACAGTCATCCATTCCTCCACATTTTGGTACTCCGTAACATCCAAATGAACCCAATAATCCAGCCCTGAACGTTTTAAATTGGCATCATTGATGACAAATCCGAAAGGATGAATCAAGTGCAATTTACTTTCTGTCCCCACGCATAACCGGCCGATGTTTCCCGTGTTATTAGGGATTTCAGGTTCTACTAAAACTACATTTAACATTTTTGAAATTTAATTTACAGCTTTAAGCTCGTTGATTCTGTTGATAATTGGCAACGCGAAAATCCCGCTGGTTTGCAGATATAATTCATAGAAAGTTTTGGCTTTTTCCGCAAAATCTAAATTTTTCTCTGTTCTGTAATGAAACATAAAAACATTGCCCAACATTTCATAATAATCTGCGTGGTCTTTGGATTCTCGTTCTTTCACGATTTCGACAATTTCCTCTTTTGATTTTAATGACAATTCTTTGAAATCGATTTTAAAAATATCTTTCATCAAAGAATCAAAATCGAGTTCTTTCTGCATCAGACTTTCCTCTGGTTTTCCGAGCAATAATTTTTCTAAGGCTTGAGTTAATTGTCTAATTAATCTTAATGTAAAGTCTTTATCTTGAATCATTGATTAGGTTTTAGTTGACTGGTTATAGATTTTAGCTTGGCAAACTATTAACCAAAAAATAAATAAGCCAAAATTACCGAAACAGTCACGCCAACTAAATCAGCCAAGAGCATCGAACCAACTGTATATCTTGTATTTTTGATTCCAACTGAGCCGAAATAAACGGCAATGACGTAAAATGTTGTGTCAGAACTTCCTTGTAAAATTGCTGATAATTTCCCTGCAAAACTGTCTGCTCCAAAGGTTTTCATCGTGTCCACCATCATTCCGCGTGCACCTGAGCCTGAGAGTGGTTTTATCAAAGCCGTCGGTAGTCCGTCAACAAATCTTGTATCAAGATGTGATGCGCTGGCAATCCATTTCATTCCGTCAATAATCACATCAAAAACGCCGCTTGTTCTTAACAACGAAATAGCGATTAGCATTCCAACCAAATAAGGAATAATCTTCACACAAACTGTAAATCCTTCTTTTGCGCCATCAATAAATGCATCAAAAATGTTGATTTTTTTATAAACCGCTCCAAGAACAATTGCGAAGAAAATCAACAAGATAATTCCGTTACTCATTACTTTGCTGAAAGAATCTAATTCATCTTTACTAAGTTGAACCAAATAAATCACAAGCAATGCAATAATTGCAGAAATCCCACCAACGTATGCTAAAACGATTGGTTGAAAAAGATTGATTCTTTGTCTGATAGAAACGATTGTCATTGCTGCGAGAGTTGCACAAAACGTTGCAATCATACAAGGAAGGAAAATATCGGTTGGTGTTTCCGAACCCATTGAGGAACGAATCGCAATAATGGAAACCGGAATCAAAGTCAGTCCGCTGGCGTGGAGACAGAGAAACATAATTTGGGCGTTGCTCGCTTTGTCTTTATCGGGATTCAAAGTTTGGAGACTTTCCATTGCTTTGAGTCCGAAAGGTGTTGCTGCATTGTCTAATCCGAGAAGATTGGCACTGAAATTCAACATCATATGTCCGAATGACGGGTGGTTTTTTGGAATGTCGGGAAATAGTTTTGAGAAGAACGGCTGAATCAATCGACTGAGGAAATTGATTCCGCCAGCTTTTTCAGCAATACTCATAAACCCCATAAACAAAGCCATAATTCCGATGAGTTTGAGACAGATATTAACAGCCGTTTCGCTGGTGCCGATGACACCATCTGTTTCCTGAACTCGATAGATTTGTACATTTGGAGACTCATTGGCTTTGTAATGAATATGATTTTGTTCAAACTCCAAATTATCCATTAACGGTTTTCTAATCTCGGAAGAGAGTTTAGTCAATGGTTTTTGAGCAATCTGAATTGTATCACCTCCTTTCCCAACAACCATATCGTTGAAAATCTGGCTGTAATTTTCAGAACTAAAATATTTTATCGATGCAACCGCAATTGCAATGATGATAAAGGCCGACCAAATCCTGCTTAAAACCATTCTTGGAAATTAATTTCAGTAAATGTAAGAAAAAAGGGAATAAATTGAAGAAGTTAGATTTTAGAAATTAGATTGGAACAGCGAATCTGCAGCCCGACTTGAGCGGAAATCCTTTTTTTGCTTCTCCTCGAGTTCTATTTAAACTGAAACTGTCTTGCAAAAAAGATTGGGAGCGGAAGGCGGAAATAGCTGCCCAAATTATAACCATCAAAAACTGACATTTGTCATTTTATTTAATTTATACTTGTTTGGTATGAATTGAATTTTATAGCTTTGCAAAGGCTTTTTTTAAAACACTATGACAACGCTGAATTTTGTTTGTTGCATAAGATTTATATGAAGAAAGAAATAGTGTGTTTATTTTGAAAACCTTTCATAACTCATTTGAAAGGTTTTTATTTTTTTTAATTATGAATAAAAATGATTGAACTTATAAACGTTTCAAAACGTTTTACGACCAAAAATAAAATCATCCAAGCTTTGGCAGACGTTTCTCTAACTGTTGAAAAAGGAGAAATCTTCGGTGTGATTGGAACTTCTGGTGCTGGAAAAAGTACATTAATCCGTTGCGTGAATCTTCTTGAAAAACCAAATGAAGGAAAAGTAATCGTTGATAATGTAGAATTGACAAAATTATCTGAATCTCAACTGACTTTGGAAAGGAGAAAGATTGCGATGATTTTTCAGCATTTCAATTTGTTGTCATCAAGAACGGTTTTTGAAAATATAGCTTTTCCATTGGAATTAGAAGGAAAATCGAAGTCAGAAATCAAGGAAAAAGTGAATGGACTTTTGGAGTTGGTAGGACTGAATGAAAAGGCAAAAGATTATCCCGCCAATCTTTCAGGTGGACAAAAACAAAGAGTTGCGATTGCAAGAGCTTTGGCGAATGAACCGAAAGTTCTGTTGTGTGACGAAGCGACAAGTGCTCTAGACCCGGCAACCACAAAATCGATTTTACAACTTCTGAAATCCATTAATCAAAAACTAAATCTCACAATTTTGCTGATTACTCACGAAATGGAAGTGATTAAAAGTATTTGTGATAAAGTGGCTGTAATTGATAATGGAGAATTGGTGGAACAAGGAAAAGTTGAACAGATTTTCATCCATCCAGAAAAAGAAATTACGAAAGGTTTTATTCAAGCTTCTTTGAATGTTGAATTGCCTTTGGTTTATCAAAGTTCTATAAGCAATATTAATAGTGAGGATAATAATCCTTTGGTCAAAATTTTAGTTGGAGGTAATGATGAACAGAGTTTTGTGATTCTTAATTTATTTGAGAAATTTCAGGTTAAAGCTAAGATTATCAGCGCTCAATTGGAATATGTTGGTCATTTGAATTTCGGAGTTTTGATTTTGGAATTGCAGGGAAACAATATCAATGAAGCTTTAGCTTATTTGGAGAATGAATATACAAACACAGAAATTTTAGGTTATGTCGGATAGTATCATCAATTTGTTATTTCAAGGGACGATTGAAACTATCGTAATGACTTTGGTTTCAGGATTTTTCGGATTTATTTTAGGATTGCCGACGGGAATTTTTCTTTTCCTTACCAGAAAAGGACAATTATTAGAAAATAAGATATCACACCAAATCGTATCAATTATAGTCAATATTTTCCGTTCGATTCCTTTTATCATTCTGATTGTCTGGATGATACCTTTCACCAGAACGATTGTTGGAACTTCGATTGGCGTTTCCGCAGCGTTGGTTCCCTTGAGTGTAGGTTCCGCTCCTTTCATTGCAAGATTGGTGGAAAATTCATTATTGGAAATTCCATCAGGATTGATAGAAGCAGCGAGAGCAATGGGTGCAAAACCTTTACAAATTATCCGGAAAGTCCTTTTACCAGAAGCTTTGCCTTCATTAATCAATAATGTCAGCATTACATTGATTACGCTTGTCGGATATTCTGCGATGGGCGGCGCGGTTGGTGCTGGAGGATTGGGACAGGTTGGTTATCAATACGGTTATATCGGATATGATTTTGCAGTAATGAATTCTGTTCTAATACTATTGATTGTCTTGGTTTTCATTATTCAGATTTCCGGAGACTTCCTTTCAAAAAAATTCAATCATAGATAAAATTATAAAAAATGAATTTAAAAAAATTGGCTTTAGCCTTTTCAATTATATCAATAATTGCTTGTAGCAAAAAAGAATCAAATCCGAATGTTTTAAAAGTCGGAATCGCAACCGGACCAGAACAAAATCTTGCTGAAGCTGCAAAAAAAGTAGCAAAGGAAAAATATGGTTTGGATGTAGAATTGGTAACTTTCAATGATTATGTTGTTCCCAATGAAGCTTTGAATCAAGGTGATGTTGATATCAATGTTTTTCAGCATTTGCCATATTTGGAAGAGCAATCGAAGCAACGTGGTTACGAATTAGCGGTTGTTGGAAAGACATTTGTATTTCCAATCGTTGCTTATTCTAAAAAAATAAAATCGGTTTCCGAATTACAAGATGGACAAACTATCGTGATTCCGAATGACCCGACCAATGGCGGGCGTTCATTACTGTTATTACAAAAACAAGGTATTTTAAAATTGAAAGATGGTGTTGGATTGTTGCCAAAAGTAACAGACATTATCGCCAATCCGAAAAACCTTAAAATCTTAGAATTGGAAGCACCTCAAATCCCAAGAGTTCTGGAAGATAAAGAAGTAGCTTTGGCGATTATCAATAATAATTTTGCGGCTCAGGCAGGTCTTGACCCTGAAAAAGAAGGCTTATTTTCTGAGGATAAAGATTCGCCTTATGCTAATCTAATTGTTTCCAGAGAAGATAATAAGAATGACGAAAAAGTGAAAAAATTTGTACAGGCATACCAATCTCCGGAAGTAGAATCTGCGGCGAAACAAACCTTCAAAGGAGGTGCTGTGAAGGCGTGGTAAAACTTCTATTCTATATCTAATTTTTTAAGTTGGCGATTCTCACGAATCGTCAATTTTTATTTATAATTTAACAAATTATTATTATGTTTTTAAAATTACCATTCTTTAAAATTATTTAGGATAATGCTTAAACACCTTATTTAAAGTAAAATATGTAATGTTTTACATATTGTTACATTATGATATAAATCATTTTGTTATTTTTATTAATTCTAAATAAATATGTTTGCAAAAAATTTAATTATATGCTTAATAAATATTTTTGTTTAGGATTGTTTGCAGTTGCATTCAACTTTAAAGCTCAAAACTGTACACCACAAACTGCAGGTGCAAACATTGGTGATAATGGTTGCGTGAGCCTGACTTATCAAAACCAAACTGTTTCTTACAAAACCGTAAGAGCGGCTGACGGAAACGAATGGCTACAACAAAATCTTGGAAGCTCCAATGTTGCAACAAGCATCGCTGACGAAGGTGCGCGTGGCGATTATTTCCAATACGGACGTTGGGATGACGGCCATCAATTGAAAACGTCACAAACTACAGAAACTTATCCAACGCCTAATAATCCAGTCGGCTTAGGAAGTGGAACTAATCTTTTCTACATCGGAGGTGGAACGCCTTGGTCTTCCAACTACACAGGCTGGTTTGCCAATCCGGAACAAAACGATAGTTGGACGGCAAAAAGCCTTTCTGAAGTAACAGAGCACAACGGAATCGACCCTTGTAAAGCAATTGGTAGTGATTGGGAAATGCCTTCTGAAGTAGATTGGGATTTGGTAATGACAAAAGAAAATATCTTTCCCAGACCTGCGGGTTCAACTAACACGGGAATGCAAAGAGGTTTTGATAGCAACTTGAAAATCGCTGGTGCTGGCGCTCGTAAAGATGCTGGTTGGGCTTTCGAAGGAACCCGTGCTTATCTTTGGACAAGGTCTGCCAGTACAAACCCCAACTTCTACCGATATGCTTATTTAGGAGCTTCTGCAGCAAGCACAACCGGTTTCGGTGGAGATGCAAAAAGTTTTGGTTACTCCGTAAGATGTGTGAACAAATCAAATAATTCTTTGGCGGTTAATGATTTTTCTAAAGCTGATTTCAGTTTTGGGCCAAATCCAGCTGATAAATTCATCAAAGTGAATACAGGAAACGCTTTGAAATCTGTAGAAGTTCTTTCTATCACAGGACAAAAAGTTCTTGAAACTAAAGAAATAACTATTGATGTTTCAAGTTTAACTAAAGGGAATTATTTCATCAAAATAACTTTCGAAAACGGAAAAACGACGACTAAGAAATTTATCAAGAAGTAATATCACTTCAAATTTTTAAGGAAAAAGACGCTCAATCGAGCGTCTTTTTTTATTCTAGATATATCAGAACATCTTTATCAACTTCCTCATCAATAGAAGTAATCAGAACTCCATTTTTGGTTCTTTGTTGCAATTCCTTAATAAAAAAACTACTTTCAAAAAACTGGCGATGGACACCCGGAATCAGGCTCTTAAAATAATCCATTCCGACTTTATTATTATGAAGGTCCATCTTGGTTTCCAGAGGTTTGTTTGGGAACAATTCTTCGTGCATATTGGTAAGTTTTTCACACCATTTCAAAGATTTTTCAGGGGAAGAAACTTTGCAGAAATACATCATTATCAAACAACACCAATAGGAGTGACGGAAAGCATTTCCTTTACCGTTATTGGAGTTGGTTTTAGGATATAGTTCTTTTGCCTTTTTAAAGGCCTTGAAGCTGGCATAAGTGTATAAAATCGCAAACAAAGGATGCATCAAACCAATGGAAAACACCTTCAAAAGTTTTCCGAAGGTCAATGATTTTAAAGTTCTTAAAAATATGCCTACAAATCTCATAAAAAAACTCTCCCAAATTGAGAGAGTGAATATTTTAAATTAAAACTTATTAATGATATTCGTGAATCAAAAGTTTAACCGCTCTGGAAACTTGTTGTTTGATTTCAGTTCTTTTCACGATGAAATCTACAAAACCTTTTTCCTGAAGGAATTCCGAAGTCTGGAAACCTTCCGGCAAATCTTTACCAATGGTTTCACGAATCACTCTCGGTCCCGCAAATCCAATCAAAGCGCTTGGTTCTGCGATAATCAAATCTGCTGTCATTGCAAATGAAGCGGTGATTCCACCAAAAGTTGGGTCGGTTAAGTAAGCAATATAAGGTAAACCAGCGTCAGAAAGTTGAACCAATTTTGCCTGAACTTTCGCCAATTGCATCAATGAGTAAGCTGCTTCCTGCATTCTTGCTCCTCCAGATTGACAGATAATCATATAAGGCAATTTGTTTTTGATGCAAAAGTCAATCGCTCTACGGATTTTCTCACCCATTACAGAACCCAAAGAACCACCAATGAAAGCAAAATCCATACAAGAAACCACCATTTCTACACCGTTTACTTTTCCGGTTGCATTTCTGATGGAATCTGTCAGTTTGGTTTTGGACTTCACTTCTTTCAGACGGTCTGTGTAGGTTTTGGTATCCTTGAATTTAAGAATATCAACACTTTCCACATCAGCATCCAATTCCTTGAATTTCTGCTCGTCAAAAAGCATATCAAAGTATTCTCTACTTCCAATTCTTACGTGGAAACCATCTTCCGGAGAAACAAAATTATTAGCCTTAAGTTCTTCAGCCTCAATTATTTTACCCGTAGGCGTTTTGTGCCAAAGTCCTTTTGGAACATCTTTTTTGTCTTCGGTAGACGTGGTAATGTTTTGTGTTTTCCTTTTAAACCAATCAAATGCCATTGATAGAATTTTAGATTTTAGATTTTAGATTATAAAAATTAAGCACCATTGACATTTAAAATTTATAATCTAAAATTTATAATTTAATTAAAGTGTATTAATATTGTTCAGGTCTTCAAAAGCCTGAGTCAATCTTTTAATATAAGTTTCTTCTCCTTTTCTTACCCAAACTCTTGGGTCATAGAATTTCTTGTTGGGAGCATCTGCGCCAGTTGGATTTCCGATTTGATGTCTTAAGTAATCAATTTTCTCGGTCATATAATCTCTGATTCCTTCTGTGTAACCGAACTGCAAATCTGTATCGATGTTCATTTTTACAACACCGTAACCAATAGCTTCACGGATTTCCATCAACGTAGAACCTGACCCACCGTGGAATACGAAATTTACCGGCTTCTCTCCTGTTCCGAATTTTTCCTGAACATATTTCTGAGAATTGTCAAGGATTTTCGGGGTCAACTTTACGTTTCCTGGTTTGTAAACACCGTGTACGTTTCCGAAAGCTGCTGCAATTGTGAAATTGTCAGATACTTTTTTAAGGATTTCATAAGCGTATGCTACTTCTTCCGGTTGAGTATAAAGTTTAGAACTATCAACATCAGAGTTATCAACACCGTCTTCTTCACCTCCGGTAACTCCCAATTCTATTTCAAGAGTCATCCCCATTTTGTTCATTCTCTCGAAGTATTTTGCAGAAACCTCTAGGTTTTCTTCAATAGGTTCTTCTGAGAAATCCAGCATATGAGAAGAGTAAAGCGACTTTCCGTTTTGCTTGTAAAATTCTTCACTTGCATCCAAAAGTCCGTCTACCCAAGGTAACAATTTTTTAGCACAGTGGTCTGTGTGAAGGATAACAGTTGCTCCGTAAGCTTCTGCCAAAGTGTGAATGTGTTTTGCACCAGCTACCGCTCCAAGAACCGCAGCTCTTTGGTTATCGTTATTCAAGCTTTTTCCAGCGTTGAAGATAGAACCTCCGTTTGAAAACTGTATAATTACAGGAGCGTTTAGTTTTGCAGCAGTTTCTAACGTCGCATTGATATTACTAGAACCAATCACATTAGCTGCCGGAAGTGCAAATTGCTTCTCTTTGGCATAATCAAATATCTCTGTTACTAAAGAACCAGTGGCAACTCCTGCCGGAAATTTTCTGCTCATTTTATTATATTTTTTGGACTGTAAAGTTATGAAATTATTAAGACTTTACGAAAAAAAGCAAAATTTAATATAATAAAAAAAAGTCTTTCAGAAATTGAATCTGAAAGACTTTTTTATTTTTGATAAGTTTTAAAAATCATAACCGATTTTGAAACTTAACTCTGGTGTTACTTGGGTTGTGTAATTACTTTTTAATATTTTCCCAATTCCAACACCTACTCGGAATTCATAATTGAAATTCTCTGCAAAATTCCTTCTAAATCCATAGTTTGGAACAAAGTAAATAGCATCGTTCACCATCAAATCTTTAGTACTAGAAATTACAAACCAATCCGGAAAATATTCTATTTTCAAAGAAATATAATTAGCCGAGTTGTTGGTAGTATTTTTACCTTTTTCATTTCTTTTAGCCAAATTATAATAATATTTTGGAGCCAATGAAATTGAAGGAGTAAAAGCAAAATTAGTTTTCGAATACATATCTCCACCCCATATTGATGGATTAAGGGAAAACTGTGTTCGTAATGCTATTTCGTCTGAAACCCTCAACTCATTATAGGCATCCAACCCAAAAAAACCGATTTGCAAACCTGTAACGGATTTTTGTACCACATCTTTCTTTTCCTGAGAAAAAGTAACAATTGATAGTAATAATCCAAATATTAAAAAGATTTTTTTCATAATTAAAAACTTATTCCAAAATTAAGTCCGGTGTTCCCAAAGCTAAAATTTTTATTATTATATTTATCTTGTTGATTTTTAATTTCAAGTGCTATAAATATTCTCTCATCAAAATCTCCATTCAAAAATAGCCCTATTCCAAATGAACTACTTAGTCCATTCGCAAAATTTTCAGACAATCCCATATTTTTCCCAAAGTTTCCATAAACAAAAAAATTATTTTCTTCAGAATCAATTTGCTTGAAAAAATACCTCACATCACCTTTAATGGGTAAAAATAAACGATGATAACCCGTGTGTTTATCAAAAGCAATCATAGCTGATACAACAAGATGATTAAAAAACTTAAATCCTTGTGATGTGTTTATTTCGAAAGAAAACTCTTTGAAGTTTCTACCTTCACTTCTCTCTAAATAATCTGAGTTTCTATCAATTGATGTAGAGATACCTATGCCATAAAACCCAACATAACTTCTTGTTAAAAAAGACTCTTTTTGATTCTGACTTTTATGGGCATTAGGAAAGATTATAAATAATAGTAGAAACAAGCCTCTTTTCATTAATTCCCACCAATTGTATTAATTTTGCTTCCGTGCCATTGTCCATTACGTTTTGCAATGCCATATAAAGTCACTCTGTAGTTTTGAGGTTTTTTCAGAGCGTTTCCAGAAGTATCCGGTTTGATATTACCATTGGTTGTATCATAATTAAATCCTACTTGGAATCCCCAATCAAATGTCTTTTCAAGTTTGTCTTCATTATTCGCTTGATTATAAAAAGTTTTTTGCACAAAAACCTTACCTATATCAAAACCTTTATAGTTTACTGTGATATTATTATTTTGTCGTGGTTTACCAATATTATCAAAAAATTTATTTAATTCTGAAAATGTATTTTGCCAAAATATTTTGCTTAAGTTTTCGCTTGTAAGATTTTTATTGCCCGCGGCTACTGCAGCATTTAGACCTTGGTAAATTGTGCCATTACCAATAAATTTTTCAATAACAATGTCATCTTTTAATAATTGTGGAAAACCGGCAATGCTATAACCAGTTACATTTAATCCATTTTGAGACCATAAGACAGAGTCTGCGTAATATAGATATTTATTGTTTTGGTTGTAAACTGTTGTTAAACCCTTATTTATATTTTGGGTAGTAAAGTATGGCGTATAATCATAGAAAAATTGTGCTTCTACAACACCAATTCGCATAACATCAGTTTCTTCCTTTCTCCATATGCCAGTCCAACCTCTATATTGATGCTTAACTTTTGCTCCAAGATTGTAAACCAACACATAATTATAATTATATGCTTTTGTTTTTACTCTTCTTCTGTCTTCATATCTGTCTATACATTTGTCAGCATCGCCAAAAATAAAATCGAATGTACTTGGAGCCGGCTCACAGTTAGGAAGGTTTTTAATATAATTTGCCATTTGCTCATCAGCACTTGGAGTTTGACCTCCATTTCCTGTATTACCTCCTTGCACAACAACTGTAGTATTATCATTCATAGGTAATCTCGATTGAAAATACATTATATCCTGAGAGTCACTCACGGGCAAAAGTTCTCCTGCCTGTTGTGAATTTCTATATTGCAAAGCTACATTTTCATCCGTTCTATATAACATATCATCTGATATTTCTTTTACCTCTAGATACTGTTTTAGTTTTTCATATTTACTATCAGGAACGACAAATAAACCAACATCTGTATATTTATAGATTTCATTTCCAATTTGTATTTCTGCTCTAGAATCCAAAAATGCAGCAAATGCATCGTCACCAATTATTTCTTCTAAATCATCAATGTCATCAGCAATTTCTTCCTCATTATTTAATTTATTCAATGCATTAGAAGTTTGCATATAACGTTTATTGTTTTTTAAGTTCTCAATCCTTTTCATTATCTTGCTATGAATAAGGTTCTCATTGTTCTTTGTTAGGACAGGCCGCAAAGATATGATATTTTTACTATCTACATAGTTAGCAATAGCTTCATCTTCTGCATCTTTCATTTTTTCATATGTTACTTGCAAAGACTCTCTGTTAGGAAAATACAATCTTCCGTTTTTAACCGTTCCTTCTTCAATCTTAACTTCGTTTTGTGAGGCGTTCTCTGACAATAGGTTTTCTTCCCTACAAGAAAAAGTGATTGTGAGAAATCCTACAGCAACAAAACTTAATAATTTGTTTTTCATTATATTGATTTTTTAATTTCCAAAAATGGCAAAACCTCATTGATAAAAAAAACCTGTTTTCGGGTAATCAAAAATGTTTTTCGGGTAATTCTATAAAAAAAAATTAAATTTGCCAAAAACACATTAATGAAAAACTCTATTGCAGAGAAAATTAGATTTTTACGAAAATCTAAAAAAATTTCTCAAGAAGAAATGGCAGAGAAATTGTGCATTTCTCAATCAGCATATGCCAGAATGGAAAGAGGAGAAAGTAATTCCTGGGCAAATCACATTGTAAAACTTAGCGAGATATATGAGATAAAACCGGAAGAACTTTTTGTTTATCATCCTAATAATAAAATTTCAGATAATAATTTGTCCAATAAACTGATTGAACAGTACGAAGCCAGAATCAAAAATTTGGAAGAACAATTAGAATATTGGAAAAATAAGAATTAATTCCGTTTATCATTTCCCCAAAGCAATTTCTGACGAATCGTTTCATAGAAACTGAAATTTTTTGGTTTAATGAGAAACAAAGAAAATTCCGCTTTTTCAATCAAAATTTCGCTTCCGACTTCTACGTGATAAAGCCTGGAATCCAATGCCAAAGTATATTGTGGAACGCGACTTTTGACTGTCAGTTTAATCTTCGAATCATCTTTTACGATGAGTGGACGAACATTCAGATTGTGAGGTGCAATTGGTGTAATGACGAAATTATCATTAGAAGGAGAAATAATTGGTCCGCCACAACTTAATGAATAAGCGGTTGAACCTGTTGGTGTCGAAACGATTAATCCATCACCCCAAAAGACATTCAGGAACTCATCATTAATATAAGATTCCACCGTAATCATCGATGTCGTTTCTTTTCTGGAAAGGCTGACATCGTTCAAAGCAAATGGAAAATCTATCTGAGAATTATCGTCCGTCGTAATTTTAATAACAGAACGTTCGCTGATATTGTAATTTTTTTCAAGAATAATTGAATCTAATTCATCGAAAATCTGGTCTTTTCGGAAATTAGCCAAAAACCCTAACCTTCCTGTATTGACACCAATAATCGGAATCTCAAGGTCTTGAATAAAGGTTAGCGCATTCAGAATTGTTCCATCACCACCGAAACTGAAAACGATATTGACATTCTTGCTTTTAAGTTCTTCTTTGCCGGAAAACGTATCGAATTCTTTAGAAAAATTAAGATTCTCCGCCATTTCAGAATGGAGAACAACCGCGACTTCTCGCAGCGCCAATTCTGAAATGAATCGGTTGAGATACAAAAACGTATCGAGGTCTTTTCTTTGAGAATAGATAGCTGCCTTCATCAATTATATTTCTAAAAATTTCTGGAAAAACCCAAAACGGTCTTTCAGCAGTTCTTCTTTCTCGTCATCATAATGTTTATGGACAATGACGTAGCCATATCGCTCAAAGGTCTCATCAATAGAACTTAGATTTTCATTGCTGATTTTGAGCGTAATTTCCACACTGTCATCTTTTATAGCATTGATGAATGTGCCATAGATTTTCCCATTGTTACTTTCCACAATCTGAGAAATCTCGGACATAGAATAATGCAATCCTGTGGTTTGAATCGTCAGAATCGCTCCATTTTCCGAAAACAAAGGATATTTGGAAAACTCATTGAAAATATCGTCACAAGAGATGTAACCCAGATATTTTTCTTCTTTGGAAATTACAGGAACTACATTCGCATTGAAGGTATGGAAAAGCTTGATGCTTTCCAGCAAACTGCTGTCTTCTATAATCGCAAAACGCTCGTAATGGATGTTAAGAGAATCCAGATTACCTTCCGGACTGTCTTCCAAAAACGGCTGACTCAATCCACCAAGAAAAATGCCCTTGCTTACAATGAAAACGTGTGAATACCCAAATTCCTTAGCAACCTCAGAAGCCTCTTCTATGGAATCTCTGACGCCGAAAGCGGGATAGTCTTTGGAAATGTAATCTTTGATAAACATTATGCTAATTTACAAAAATTACTTAGCCACAAAAGATTTTAAAAATTTTTATATTTTTTTACAACAACTATTGCTTTATATAAAAATAAAAATATATCTTTGTCGCCTTTCATTTTTACTTTTTATTAGATTTATTTCAAACTGCAACACTTCATTGTGTTTGCAGTTTTTTTATTTTTTGATGCCAAAGCTTTTCGCAAATTCCCAAATCACGATTCCGCCACAGACACTTACATTAAGAGAATGTTTGGTTCCAAGCTGAGGAATTTCCAAGAAAGTATCAATGTTATTCAAAGCTTCATCGGATATTCCATCAACTTCATTTCCGAGAATCAAGGCATATTTTTTTTCTGGGTTAATTTCGAAATCAGAAATCAATTCACTGGTTGAAGTCTGTTCAATCCCGATAATTTCGAAATTTTCTTTTTTAAGATTATCAATTGCTGTGTTGATATTCTCTTCAAAAATCCAATCTACACTTTCGGTTGCACCCAACGCTGCTTTATGAATTTCGCGATGAGGTGGTTGAGGTGTGATTCCGCAAAGAATAATTTTCTCCACCAAAAAAGCATCTGCTGTTCGGAAAATCGCACCCACATTATGCATACTTCTAACGCTATCCAAAATCACAACAAGCGGAATTTTCGCCGTTTTTTTGAAGGTTTCTACATCTATTCTTCCGAGTTCTTCTAGTTTCAGTTTCTTTGTCAAAATCAGGCTTTGTTTAAAATTAAATCAATATTTCTTTCGATATTTTGGGCGATGGATTCCATCGGGATATCGTTTTCATCATTGTTGAACGGGTCTTCAATTTCCTCTGCAATCAATTCCAGACTCATCAACACATAATAAACAAACATTGTAATCGGAATCATTAAAAATCCAAGATTCACAACATTGGCAATAGGAAGTGCTAGCACATAAAAAACAATAAATTTCTTAATAAACGATGAGTAAGAATAAGGAATCGGCGTGTTTTTAATTCTTTCGCAACCTCCGCAAACGTCTAGGAATCCACTCAATTGCGTGTCGAGAAACAACATTTCTGTATCAGAGATTTTATTCTCTTTTTTGAGTTGATAGAGTTTCTTTGTCATCAGAAAAACCAATTCAGCTGGCGCGTGATGTTTAAGTTCTTTTTTAATATCGGTAAAATCCTCATCCAAAACCAATCTTGTAGATTCTTTGGATAAATGAGTGGCCAATAAATGTGGAAAGAATTTAAGATATCTGGCGAATTGGGTTTTTGTTTTCACATCTTTTTCGTCGAGAATGCTACTTATTTTAATCATAAAATTTCGGCTGTCATTCACCAGTTTCCCCCAAAGTTTTCGCCCTTCCCACCAACGGTCATAAGCTGTATTGGTCCTAAAAACCAACAACAAAGACAAAACAAATCCCAGCAAAGAATGAATCATTCCGACATTAGTCACAGATGATTTGGTGGTCAGATGCAAATATTCTACTTCCAAATAATACATCCCGTATGAGTAAGCTCCCACGAGCAGCATTGTTGGAAAAAGAATACTCAGCGTGTCACTTTTATGGAGACTGATGAGTATTTTGAGGAAATTTTTTGTGTTGTAAGCGCGCATAGAATGGCATTTGATTGCAAAGATAAAATATTATTTTGACGCTTTTTGATTAATAAACCACACAGGCATATAGAAAACAAACGCTTCAATTTAACAAAGTAAAAATAGAATTCAATTCAAAACTATTTGTTCTGATAATTTTATTTTAAATCTATATGCCTACGTGGTCACTATATTTTAGTTAAAGTTTTAAAACCGTTTCTGAAAATTATTTTTAAATTTAAGGATTGAAAAAACCAATCGATGTCAAATAAAGAAAAATTCATAACTGACCTGAACGCCAAATACAATCCAAAAGGGGAACACATTATCCTCGGAAAAGGAATGCTGGACGGCGAAGTTATTACAGAAGTCAATGTTTCAATTCCACTGAAAACAGTTAACAGGCACGGTTTGATTGCCGGCGCAACTGGAACCGGAAAAACCAAAACGCTACAGGTTTTTGTAGAGCAATTGTCGCACGCAGGAATCCCGACTTTGGTAATGGACATCAAAGGTGACCTTTCCGGAATTGCAGAAGCCGGGACAGAAAACGACAACATCAAAGACCGTTACTCTAAAACGCAATTGCCTTATTCGCCACAAAGTTTTCCTGTTGAGTTAATGACCATTTCCGGAGCAAAAGGTGTAAAACTTCGTGCGACAGTTCTGGAATTCGGACCAATTTTGTTGAGTAAAATTCTTGGATTGAATGACACTCAACAAAGTATTATGTCCATTGTTTTCAAATATTGTGATGACAAAGCTTTGCCATTGGTGGATTTACAGGATTTGAAAAAAGTATTGCAATATGTGACTGATAATCCGATTGGTAAAAAAGAATTGGCTGATAATTATGGTTCGATTGCTCCAGCATCTTTAGGCGCAATTCTTCGTTCAATTGTAGCGATGGAACAGCAAGGCGCCACAACTTTTTTTGGCGAGCCGAGTTTTGAAGTGGATGATTTATTAAAAACAAGAGAAGGAAAAGGCGTTGTTAATATTTTCCGGGTTGATGATATTCAGAATAAACCTAATCTTTTTTCGACTTTCATATTATCGTTGTTTGCAGAGATTTATATGACTTTCCCGGAAGAAGGCGACAGCGGAAAACCGAAATTGGTTCTTTTCATCGATGAAGCACATTTGCTTTTCAACGAAGCTTCCAAAACTTTACTTTCCCAGATTGAAACGATGGTAAAACTGATTCGTTCTAAAGGAATCGGAATTTATTTTATCACTCAAATTCCTGGTGATGTTCCAGAAAATATTTTGAGTCAGTTAGGTTTGAAAATCCAGCACGCTTTGAGAGGTTTTACGGCAAAAGACAGAAAAGAAATCGATAAAGCGGTAGAAAATTATCCAACTACAGAATTTTACAAAGCCAATGAATTAATCCAAAATCTGGGAATCGGAGAAGCATTTGTGACGGCATTGGATGAGAAAGGAATTCCAACGCCTTTGGTTCAAACTTATTTGATTTCGCCGGAAAGCAGAATGGATATTTTGACCTCAGCAGAAATTGATGAATTGACGAGAAATTCTGAGCTTGTTAGAAAATATGAGCAAACCATCGATAAAGAAAGCGCGTACGAAATCCTCAACAAAAGAATCGAAGAACATACGCAAACCGTCATCCCAACGCCAACAAGAGGAAGAACCGCTCAACCGAAAGAAGAGCAGGGAATGTTTGAGCAGGTCATCGAAAGCCGAGCCGGAAAAACTTTTTTGAATACTTTGGCAAGAGAAGGCGCGAAGTTTATTTTAGGGATGTTTAGTATGAAAAAAAGAAGATAAAATAAAATTTTAATAGAATAAAGCTGGGAATCAATAATTTGATTCCTTTTTTTTATATTTTTACGACAAACAACACAAATAATGGAAACAAACTCAATTTTCTCTTTATCACTCCTATTTTTCTTTGGAGTGCTGACCTTCAAACCTTCAAAGTTTATAATATCAGCAGACGGAAAGGCTTAAAAACCAATTACTCTGATGACTATTTGGGTATTCTCATACTATGAAATGGGAAAACAATCAACAATTTGGTTTCCAAACTTAGAGGCATTCTTATTTCCAAAAAACGACATACAAATGAAACATTATGAAAAAAATTACAATTGCACTCTTGATATTTTTATGCTTAAAAGTATCTAGTCAAACGCAGTATTTAGACACTAATTTTAACCAATCCGGATATCTGATTACTGATTACTGGTACAAAAGCTATGATGAAACCGGCAAGATTAAATTAATGTCCGATCATTCTATCATTGCAACATCATATACCAATATCACAGACTATCTCTATTATAAAAGTGGCTTAAGTGTTTTGAAGCTCAATCCGAACAATGGTTTTAGTGCTGATTTTGGTAATCTAGGTAAAGTCATTAATAATTTTGACTCGTATCAGATCTACACCAGTCCAAAAGATCTTATCGAATATGATGACGGAAGATTACTTTTCCTCACAGACAAAGGTTTAATAAGAACTGAAGCTAATGGAAAATTAGACTCTCTTTTTGCATTTAATGGTAAACAGGAAATTTTTTCGGGAGCAACTAATAAAATATTAAAACTTTCTGATGGCAAATTTTACACATTCGGAGGAAACACAACTGATTTGTATATCGAGAAATTTACTCAGGACGGCTTTTCAGATTTTTCTTTTGGAAACAAAGGTGTTCAAATTTATGATTTTGGAAACTATGAAGATATAACCGATGCTATTTTGTTGAATGATGGAAAAATACTACTTGCGGCCAATAGCACAAAACAAGTCACTGTAAATAACACGACTAAATACAGATACAACATTCTTAAAAAAATTAATCAGGACGGCAGTGTAGATCCGGATTTTAATTTTGAGTATATTCTTTCTGATTATTACAGCCCTGGAAGTTTGAGAAAAATGATTATTGATCCTGTCTCAAATTATGCTTATGTAATCTTGCACATACAAGACTGCAATGATAATATATTGGTAGTAGACCTTAATACTGGAAACTTAGTAAAAACTTTTTTTGATGTTTCCGGATACTTCCCGTGCTGGAACGGAAAGTTTTTCGACATTAATGATATTGCTTTTTACAAAGGAAAACTCTTGTTAGCAGGAACTCAATATTCAAATTCTTCAAAAGACCTTTGGATAGGAGGCTATAATCTGGACGGTTCTGTGAACACCAATTTTGCAAACAACGGAATTTTTAAAAACACTTTTAGTAATGCTATTTTAAAAAATATTCAAATTTCTGAAGATGGCAGTATCTATGGTGGAGCAACTTATAATAATGACATTTTAGTCTTCAAACTGTTAAATAACATCATGCTAAATGTTGACAACCCTTTTTCTGAACACAACATTACCTTGGTTTACCCAAATCCTGTAAAAAACACCCTAAATGTCAGAATCAAAAACACTCAAAACAAAAACTTAGACATCAGTGTTTATGATTTATCAGGAAAATTTATAAGAAATGGACTTAATGGCTACAACAAGAATTCTTCCGGCGATTTAATTTTAGACTTATCCTTCTTGGAACAAGGAAATTACGTGCTAAAATTCTCTGGTGAAAACTATTCAGAATCCATTAAAATCATTAAAAAATAACACAAATGAAAAAATATATTCTTTTACTCTTCCATAGCATTTCTGTTTCTTTATTCTCCCAACAAGGAATTATAGAATCCAATTTTGGCTTGGGAGAATATAACTATGTTGACAATTACCTTAAGGAAGCTCCAATATCTCTTGATTATACCAATAACAGTTTATACATAGCTGGTTATAGCAATTCTATAACTAATATTTCTAATGAGGGGAATGGTACTGCACTGAAGTTTCCCTCCAAAGATGCTTTTTACTATTATACTACAAATTTTAATGATGTACTTGCTCGGAAGGCTGTCTCTGTAGGAAATAACGGCTCCAGAGCAAATGCGATAAAATACTATAAGGACAAGGTTGTCCTGGCAGGTTATTCTTTTGATGACAATAACAAAAGTATTGCTTTAGTAAGACTGAATGCCTCTACCGCCTCTATAGATAGTGAAACCGAATTTAGCACAGACGGAAAAGTGGTTACAGATTTTACAAGTGACGATATTGCAAATGCCATTGACATCAAAGATGATAAAATCATCATTGGTGGAAGAGCTGGTAAAAAAGCAGTTATCGTTAAATATTATTTTAACAACGGCCGAATTGATAAGGATTTTAATCAAAAAGGATTTACATTCTTAGAATTAGGTCAAAAAACTGAAATTAAAAATCTCAATATATTATCCGACAATAAAATCTTGGTGTCAGGTTATACATTTGATGGCGTTCAAGAAGATTTTTTTGCTGCAAGATTTAACCCAGATGGGACTTTAGATAGCTCTTTTGGCAATAATGGAATAAAAATCATCGATTTTTTTGGTAAAAACGACAGACCGAATGCCATGAAAATTTTATCCGACGGGAAAATTCTACTTGCAGGATTTTGTGACACCAATACAAACAGCAAAATAGATGCAGCAGTAGTCAAGCTGACTAGTAATGGCAGTTTAGACACAAGCTTCAGCGGAACAGGGAAAAAGGTCATCAATTTTGGAACACAAGAAGATGTAATAAACCATATTAATACAAACAGCTTAGACGAGATCATTCTTTTAGGCTATAAAACATCTGGAAATTATAAAAATTCGGTTATAGATAGCTACAATAAAAACGGTGGAACAGCATCAACCCAACAAAATACAGTAGTCAATCAAAGCTATTATGATGATTATCTTGTAGCAGGCTATTTTAATAACAGCACTAAAATTTCTCCTATCGGTGTAGGATTTTGCAGAGAAAACAAAGCATTCTTATTACGGGAAAATTTTGAAACATTAGTATATAATAGCAGTTGTGGACAGGAGTATAACAGTCAGCCTGATAAAAAAATCAGAAAAATAATTTCGCAAGATGATGGTAAATTCTATATCCTGAATTCACAAGGGCTTTACAGATATCTTCCTACAGGATTAATTGACAAAACCTTTGCCAACAATGGTTTTTTCAATGACATCCCAGTCGGTGATTTTGATATTTTAGAAAACAAACAATTGGCTATCGTTGGTTATGAATCTTTGATTGACGAATCTGGAAAAATTCAAGGTAACTATAGATATAAGAAATTTGAAAATATATACCAACACAACACCAATAGTTTCAAATTCAATCAAAATAATAAAAAACTTTATGCTTCTGCTTCCGTAGATTTTACAAATGACAGCGAAACCACGAAACCAATCCTTTACAGATATAATGCAGACGGAAGTATTGATTATTCCTTTGCCCAAAACAAAGGTTACATAGATGTACCCTCACAGTACTCAATATATGCACCTGATGCGGAAAGATTATATGTTGGAGCCAACAGCATCGCAACAGTTTATATTGATAATAATCTGCATAAGCTTTCAATTTATCTTTATGATTTGGACGGTAAACCAGTGTCTTCATTTGGAAATAATGGTGTTTTTCAAAAAGATTATACTCCAGATTATTATGAAACCTTAAAAAAAATCGTAATTGATACTTCTAACAATGTTTATTTGATATCCGAAAAATCAACAGATTTTAATTACAGGATATTATCAGAAAAAATATTATCAAATGGAACTCCAGATTTGTCGTATGGCAACAATGGTGTATTTGTTTATGGAACTCAAAGTCCTAATAACTTAAAATTTTCTACCATTGCTGTTCAACCAGATAACAAACTATTAATTGTCGGAAAAAGCAGTGAAATACACGGTTTTATTTTAAGGCTCAATCTCAACGGCACATTGGACAACTCCTTCGGAATTAAAAATAACGGCGTCGTTTCTGATTATCTTGACAACAATTCAATTGATTTTTTTGAAGAAATCACTGCCATAAATCTTACTTCTGACAATAAAATATTAGTTGGAGGAAATAACCAAGAAGGATCAGTTGCTACAGATATGACCAATAATAAAATAAAAAAATTCAAATAAAAACACATACAACCATGAAAAAAATATTCATTTTATTAGTTTGCTTTGTCAGTATTAGCATATATTCTCAGGATGGCGTATTGGACTCTTCTTTTTCAGAAGACGGGAAGCTATTTTTAGATACTGTGTTTAATTATCCTAACAGCAGTACAGAGATCATTTATGATATATTAGAGCAACCTGATGGAAAAACTGTTTATCTGGGAAAATCTTTCAGCAGTTCAGGATTTTTTGAACCAATCTATTGCACTGTTTTCAGACTGAATATGGATGGAACTTTAGACTCGACTTTCGGAAACAATGGCTTTTTTAGCTATTCTACCTATACTAATAATAAAAACTTATTTATTACCGCATCAAAATTACTTAGACTATCCGACGGAAGTTTTTTAATTGCAGGTCACGGTAATGATTCTACAAGTCTCAGTGCAGATATCATTGCAACAAAAATCAGTGCCAATGGTATTCTTGATACTACATTCGGAACTAATGGAATCGCAAGGTTTGCAATAGGAGGTGGCAATAACAAAATTGTAACTTGTCTGGAAGTTTACAACGACAAAATTTACATTGCTGGAAATGTTGATCAGGACAGTTTCATAATTGGAGCCAATATGGATGGCAGTTTTGATGATAATTGGAATTCAGATGGTAAAATCATCCTAGACATTGATGGTAAAACGAATCTTATCCAAAAAATGCAATTGTTGAATAATAAAATCTATGCCTACGGAATTAATTATTCAGAAGGCGGAATGCCCAATTATAATATATCTGTATCTGTCTTCAATCTTGATGGAAGTCCTGCTTCTTATGGTATCAATGGGACAACTCAGTTCTATTATGGTAATTCCAACGCTACTCCTAACATTTCTTTGGTAATTCCGAAAGAAAATAATGAAACTCTTTTTGTAATAAATGGCGATTTTTTCAAAATCAACAGATACGGAAACTTGGAAAACACTTTTGGGACTGGTGGAAAAATAAAAAATCCGTTCAACCAAAGTTTTTCTCAAAGCGCGATATCATCTGACGGCAGCTTTCTGATGACAAATTCAAAGATCATTGGACAAACAACGAATCAGATGGCCTTTTATACAGCAAAGGTAAATCCAGATTATACCAAAGCTTTGACATTTGGAACAAATGGAGAAGTCATAACCAATGTCTCTGCTCCAACTTTCAAAGAGCAATTTCCCTCCAGAATTTTAGTTACAAATAATGGAAAAGTGGTTGTTGCAGGATCTGTCACAAACTTGCCTAATCCCAATGTACCAACCATAGAAAATCAGGATTATGTAATTTTGCGATACAATAATACCAATCTTTCGGCGACAGAAATTCAAAATGAAGAACTATCACTTTATCCAAATCCCACCAAAGACATCTTAAGTATCAAAACAAAAGAACAGATAAAAAAGGTAGAGATTTTTGATATAAGTGGAAGAATAATAAAAACTTCATCTAACATAAATGATAAGATTAATGTTTCAAATTTGAATGTCGGAAATTATTTGATTAATGTCTTCACAAATAAAAAAACATATCGTACAAAGTTTATTAAAGAATAATTTTTTGCAGAAAGTATAGCTTTCCACAGTTTATAATGTAAATTTGTTATTATAACATTTTTAAGATTCAAAACTTAAGTATATTTTTAAGATGTTACCTTAAGAAAACCATAATAACTAATGGATTACAAATTAATTTCCAGATTGCAGACACTCCTTCCTTTAGGATATTTTTACCTCATTGTGTTAGGAATATTAAAAGATGGCATTTTTTTTTATCTTTTAGGAATTAACATCATCAAATACTCATCTATTACGGATGTTCTGATGAGTCCCATATCGGATATGACAGCTTATCCTATTTTGTTGATTGCTGTCTCAATTATCATTTTTTGTTTGATACAGTACAACCGATATCTTGTCAAAAACAGCCATAAAAAATGGATTAGGAATTCTTACAGTAATAAGAGATTTCTCGCAAAAAATCCTAATTCAACAGAGGATGCGTTTAAGAGTCATATCAAAAATCAAGTCTATTATTCTATCTTGATGATGATCGCAAGTTTTTTTCTTGGCGGAGGTATTGGCTTTGCTATTACAGCCAGAGACAGAATCAAAAATGATGATATGAAATTCAATTATAAAATCACTTATGATAGTGGAAAAGAAACCGACATCTATCTAATTGATTCAAACAGCGAATATCATTTCTATGTTGAAAAAGGACAAAAAAATATAACAATAGCTCCTAACAGTTCTATTAAAAAAGTGGAATTGATAAAAAATAGAATGCTTAATTAAACTATTCGATTATAAAATTAACTTTGTAGCACGAACAATGTAGATGTATTCAGTAATAGATATAGAAAGTAACGGCGCACCATTCCGAAAAGAAAGCATTATCGAGATTGCTATCTATCGTTTTGATGGTCACGAGATTACAGACCAGTTTATCTCGCTCGTGAATCCCGAATCCGAGATTTCTTCTTTTGTTCAAAAGTTGACGGGAATCTCTTCCAAAATGGTTTTGACCGCTCCGAAGTTCCACGAAATTGCCAAACGTGTGGTAGAAATTACGAAAGATTCTACTTTAGTTGGTCATAATATTGATTTCGATTACAGGATGCTTCGCCAATCGTTCAAACGGCTTGGTTACGAATTCAATATCAACACTTTAGACACTATTCCATTAGCTAAAAAATTGATTCCGGAAGAGAAAAGTTATTCTTTGAGCAAGCTTTGCAAATCGATTGGAATTCCGCTAACAGAAGCGCACAGAGCGAGTGGCGATGCCAGAGCGACTTTGGATTTGTTTAAGTTATTGATGATTAAGGACAAAGACAACGACATCATTCAATCTCAGCAAGAGGAAAATCACGTCGGAAATTATCTCCAAAAAATTTCGATTTTGATTGATGACCTTCCGAATGAAAGGGGAATCTTGTATTTCCAAAACTCGGATGGAAAGATTATTTATTCCGATGTGGTTGAAGACCTTTATAAATCTGCGAAGAAAATATTGGAATCGGATTCCAAAAAATACAAGAACATTCAGGACAACGCAGAGAAAATCTCCTATGAACTGACGGGAACTGATTTGATTGCCAAACTGATGATGCAAAATAAAGGCATCAGCAAGAGACAGCTTTTGCCTTTCGGATTGTTTTACAGAAAGAACAAATATATTCTTGAGAAAATCAAAAAAGAGCAGGAAGAAAAACCTTTTTTGAGGTTCAAAAGTTTTACGCAAGGGTTGAAGGCCATCAATTATATCAAATCAAAAGATGAGCTGAAAGATTTGAATGAATTGACTCAGAAAATCAACCTCAAAAAACGCAATGAAATCTGGACTTCATCCGGAAGAACTTTGGGAGAAAAGTCTTTCCTCATCTTAGAAAACGGGAAATTGACAGGTTTTGGTTTTTATGAATTGTATCATCAAATCCAATCTTTGGAGAAAATTAAAAAACTGATGTTGCCTGTTTCCAGATTCTCGCAGGATTTGCAGAATGATTTGCAGTTGGCGATTTTGAGGAATGAGTTTGAGGTTTTGGATTTGCCGAAGACTTAAGATTAATTAAGCAAAATCGTTTAAAAAACTCTTTCTTTTTTTGTAAATTCGTAGAAAAGATATTGCATTATGGAAACACTAACAATGGAAAAGCGCAAAATCACAACGTGGATTAATAGTTTGCAGGACAAAAACGTCTTAGACCAAATCATAAAATTGATGAACAGCACTGTTTTCGACGCTGAATACGAATCCAAACTAAGCGATAAAGAAAAAATAGAGTATTGGAATAAAGTAGGTATTTCTGGTGATGAATTATTTGATTCTGTAAAAGAACATATCAACACACTGCCTTGGAAAAAATAATAATCTATGCTCCTGAAGTAAAATCTTACTTTGTAGATTTAATCAACATTCTATTCGAGAAAGAGTACTTTGGTTTTCCCGAAAGCGCAGAAGAATATGTAAATAACATTAGAAATTTTATTGAAGAAAAACTTGGTGTTCATCCCTCAAAAAGTACACCTAAAGAATTGATAAAGTTTGGCGAGAATTATATCCGATATGAAGCAAACACAAAAACTAGTTGGTACATTTTCTATTCTCAAATCGGGCAGACTTATTTTATAAAATTCATTACCAACAGCCATTCTAGTTTTTTAGCAGAATTCAATTTATATTAAAAATACCATCGTTTTTCTAAATTCATTTTTCTTTAAAATATAAAATATAAATTAGAATCTAATTCAAAAAATTGCGAGTTCTACAGATAAACTCTAATTTTGCGAAAAATTGTTAACAACGAGCAATGCAATATTTTAAACAAAGCAAAATCGGAAAAAAGGGAGCTGTAAGGTTCTCTAAGGTTTGGAATGTATAAGGAGTTGCGTGCATAAGATATCTATTGCGGCAGACTCTTTATATAAGAATCTGCCTTTTTATTTTTAAAAATCTACGATTATGACCAATCAGGACTTGCTAAGTATAGCAAAAGAATTCGGGACGCCCGTGTATGTTTATGACGTTAATTCCATCAGCGAACAGTATAAAAAGCTGACGTCTTCTTTCTCGAAGACCACGCGTTTTTTCTACGCCGCAAAGGCTTTGACCAACATCAATATCCTGAAGTACGTAGAAAAACTGGGCGCATCTTTGGATTGTGTTTCTATCAACGAAGTGAAATTGGGCTTGAAAGCTGGTTTCTCCAACGAAAGAATTCTATTCACGCCAAACTGTGTTGACCTTGCCGAAATCGAGGAAGCGATGTCTCATAAAGTGCATATCAACATTGATAATATCTCGATTCTTGAGCAATTTGGAAATAAATTCGGAGGTTCTTATCCGATTTTTGTGAGAATCAATCCGCACATTTATGCTGGTGGAAATCATAAAATTTCAACCGGACATATTGATTCCAAATTCGGAATTTCGATTCATCAGATGCGTCACATCGAACGTGTGATGAAATCTACAAACCTGAATGTAGAAGGTCTTCATATGCACACTGGAAGTGAGATCAAAGATCCGGACGTTTTCCTTCAAGGTCTTGAAATTATGTTTGAATTAGCTGAGCATTTTCCAAATCTGAAATATCTGGATATGGGAAGCGGTTTCAAAGTGCCTTACCAAGATGGGGAAATCGAAACGGACGTGAAAGCGCTTGGGAAAAAAGTTGGAAATGCTATTAAAAAATATGAGGAAGAATCTGGGAAAAAGTTCCAGCTTTGGTTTGAGCCGGGGAAATTCCTTGTGAGTGACAGTGGTCATTTCTTAGTAAAATCGAATGTCATCAAGCAAACAACAGCGACAGTTTTCGTTGGCGTGAACTCTGGTTTTAACCATTTGATCCGTCCGATGTTTTACGACTCTTATCATATTATCGAAAATCTTTCGAATCCAAAAGGCCCGGAAAGAATCTATACGGTTGTCGGAAACATCTGTGAGACAGACACTTTTGCTTGGGACAGAAAAATAAATGAAGTGAGAGAAGGTGATGTTTTGGTTTTCAGAAATGCCGGAGCTTACGGTTTTGAGATGAGTTCAAATTTCAACTCCAGATTGAAGCCTGCGGAAGTGATGTTTTTGGACGGAAAGGCGCATCTTATCAGAAGAAGAGATGAATTTGAAGATCTGTTGAAAAATCAGATTGAAGTTTTGTAATTTGTTGGCATAAATTTTCATTCAGATTATACAAATCAAAATACTATGAAATCATTACTATTTTCGGTAAGTTTGCTTATCAGTTCCTTAGCTTTTGCACAGAATGATATTGAGCAAGAAATGGATAATATACCACTGGTTGATAATACTGTCAGTTCCGTGACTTATAGCGTTCGTGGAATTTATCAGATAAAAGAAGAATCCTGTAATCCATCTCAATTTAAAAGTCTGAAATATCCGGGAGGTTCTGGTGCTTATATCAAAGAACTGAAAGAAAAACTTCAGCAAAATATAAATTGGAACAACTACTCTATCAATGGTTTATTCTTTGTAAAACTAGCTATTAATAAAGATGGCGTTATTACACAAATAGAAGCCGGACCAAAAGTTACAAACAGCGAACCTTTGCTAAAAGATTTAAAAGATGTTGTTTCAAAAGTAAATAAAACCTGGATTCCGGCAAAGTGCAATGGTAATCCTATTGATTCTAAAGCCATCCTGAAAATTGATTTTTCATCGATGACTTATGATAATGCTTTTAATTAAATCTAAAAAAACAAAAACCGCTAATTTAACTTAGCGGTTTTTTATTAGTTTCTACCCAAAAATATGGTTTAAAAAAGCGTTTAGATTACTCCAAACGCCTTTTTTTTTCCTCATTCGGATTTTTCAATCTGAATTATTGCAAAGGTATACCGAATTATTATCCTGTGAAATGAACCATGGTTAACAAATCCGCTTTCTTATTCGGCTGAGCGCTTGTGGCGTGATACCCATATAAGAGGCAATATGTTTAAGCGGAATCTTCTGAAATAGATCTGGCTGTTGCTTTAGCAAGGTGAGATATCTTTCTTCCGCCGTTTCACTCAAGAACGAAAATTCACGATTCAGTTTTTCTACGTAAAGCGTTTCCACAGTTAACCTTCCTACCAAATTTCCTATTGGCTGGGTTCTGTAGATTTCCTGCAAATCATTGTAATGAATCTGCCAAACGACCATATCCGTCAACGCTTCAATATCGCATCTGGAAGGCGTTCGTTGCGTGAAAGAATCGTAAGCCGTTAGAAACTGATGTTGAAAAACAAATCTGATAGTCAGCTCTTTATTCTCTTTCATAAAAAAAAGCCTAGCTGCGCCGGTTTCCACAAAGGAAAGATAATTGTCCACTTCGCCTTTTTTCAGGATAAGCTCTTTCTTTTTAAATTCTTTACGAAAGTTTTTTTCTACAAAAGGTCTCCAATTCTCTTCAGTAAGAGGAATGCCTTTTGAAAGCAAATAGTGTCTGATAAACTCCATCCATTTTTATTTATAAATAGAATTGAGTTCATTCATATATTCATAAGCTGTCAAATCAAATTTAACAGGAACAATACTGATGTAACCATTGGTCAAAGCCGTTTCGTCTGCATCTTCTGATACATCCATATTATTGAAATAACCGGTTAGCCAGTAATATTTTTTGCCGTGAGGATTGGTTCTTTCGTCGAAGCTTTCTTCCCATTTGGCATTGGCTTGTTTGCAGACTTTGATGCCTTTAATTTCTGATTTGTTTAATTTCGGAATATTAACATTGAGAACAACACCTTTAGGCATTGGGTTTTCCAATGTTTTCAGAATAATATCTTTGATAAAATCTTCAGCTTGGTCAAAATCTGCCTCCCATTTCAAATCAGAAAGAGAAAAACCGATAGCCTGCAAACCTTCTACTCCAGCTTCCACAGCCGCAGACATCGTTCCGGAATAGATAACATTAATGGAAGAATTCGCACCGTGATTGATTCCTGAAACTACCAAATCCGGTTTTTTTGGCAAAATTTTATCTAAAGCCATTTTCACACAATCTACAGGTGTTCCGGAGCAGGAAAAATCTTTTTGAGGTCCATCCAAATTCAGTTCTTCGAAGCTTAATGTGGAGTTAATAGTAATGGCGTGTCCTTTACCACTTTGAGGAGAATTGGGAGCCACTACGATGACGTCTCCAATTCCGTTAACTATGTTGATTAATTTTCTGATGCCAGGCGCAGTAATTCCGTCGTCATTGGTTACCAATATCAATGGGCTCTTCATAAATTTTTAGTTTTATATTTTATATTTTTTTGACGATTTTTTAAAATCAATCCAAAAATAACCAAATTATAATGAGTAAAATAAAATAAGGTGTTAAATTTGGTTTTGTTTTTGAATACAATGGTAACATTCAAAACAATATTTTGACTAATATAAGTACACATTAAAAATTTATGTTCAAAAAAATTAAGTTCAGGAAACTACTGATGTTTGCGCCACTGATGACGCTGATGTTCTGTTTCAACTCTCCACAAAATGATGACGAAAAAATGCAGACCATAATGGTCAGCGTAAAAAATACACTTTCCTATCTTCATTACAGTCCAAAACCTATCAACGATGCCTATTCTCAGGATGTTTATGAGAAATATTTTGAAGGCGTAGATGCTTCTAAAAGATATTTTCTGCAATCTGATATGGATGAGTTCAAAAAACACTACACCAAACTGGATGATTATCTGAATAATGGAAATCTCATTTTCTATAAACTGACAATTGACAGACTTTATCAAAGAGTTGATGAGATTGATAAAATGACTCAGGATATCTTTTCCAAACCAATCAATTTGGAAGAGAATGACGAATTAATCCTTGAACCAAAAAAAAGAGTGAATCCTGTTGACGCTAAACAACAACGTGAAGAATGGAAAAAATATATCAAGTATAACATCCTTCAGGAAATTGAAACGATGAACAGCAAGGAAGAAGCTCAGAAGAAGAAGAAAGATTCTGTGGTGAACAACAAACTTCCTGACACCATAAAATATGCGCCGCTTTCTATGGAAAAGAAGCGTGAAAAGGCAACTGCTGAAGTGAAAGATTTGATTACAGACTCTTTCAGAAGATTCAAGAAAAGAAAGAAAATGGACTGGTTCACAGTTTATATGAACGCTTACACCGAAGTTTTTGACCCGCACACCAATTATTTCTCACCGAAAAATAAAGAGGAATTTGATATGCAATTCACCGGAAAAGTGATTGGCATTGGTGCTTTAATTCAGGAAAAGAAAGGCTATTTATACCTTGGCGAATTGACAATCGGTGCGCCAGCGTGGAAATCAAAACAATTGACGGCCGGCGATAAAATCTTAAAAGTCAAATCAAAACCAAACGAAGAACCTGTCAATGTTGTCGGAATGTTGTCTGACGAAGCAGTAAGATTGATTCGTGGTGAAAAAGGAACACCTGTAACTTTGACGGTTGAGAAGAAAGACAAGACCATCAAAGAAGTAACGATGATTCGTGAAGAAGTGGCGATAGAAGATACTTTTGCAAGAAGTATTGTGGTTAATTCTAAGAATGGAAAAAAATACGGATTCATCTATTTGCCAAGTTTCAATGTGGACTTTGAAAATCCAAAAGGCAGAAATGCTTCTGACGATATCAAAGCAGAGTTGATCAAACTCAAAAAAGAAAATGTGGAAGGAATTATCCTAGACTTAAGAAGCAACGGCGGTGGTTCTTTGACTGAAGTTGGTGATATTATGGGATTGTTTATGAATGCCGGACCTTATGTTCAGGTAAAAGACAGCCGCGGGAAAATTCAGGTTTTGGATAATAAATCTAACGAACCTGTGTGGACTGGACCGCTTGTAGTAATGCAAAACGAATTATCAGCGTCAGCGTCAGAAATCCTTGCGGGTGCTTTCCAAGATTATGGCAGAGCTGCTATTATCGGTTCGCCAAGTTCTTTCGGAAAAGGAACGGTTCAGACTTTTGTGGAATTGAATAGATTCCTGAATACGAATGACGATTTCGGAGCTTTGAAACTGACCATCCAGAAATTCTATAGAGTTTCCGGAGAATCGACTCAGAGAAAAGGTGTTGAATCTGACCTTAAAATGAAAGATTTCTTCTCTTACGCAGAAGTTGGAGAACGTTTTGACCAATTCGCTTTACCTTGGGACAAAATCGAAACCTCATCTTATAAAAAATTGACGGGGCTCAATATTCCTCAATTACAAGCTGAACTGGACAAACAATTGCTGGATAACAACAATTACAAAATGTTGCAAGAATCTGCAGAATGGAAAGAAGCGCTTGACAAAGAAGAAACCATCACTCTGAATCAAACTAAATTCAATGAACTGATGAAAACTCGTAAAGCGCAGATTGACAAGTTCAAAGGTTTGGATAAATTCAATAATGGATTGAAATTTACACTTCACACAGATGAAGCTGAACGAATCAAAAAAGACGAAGCATTTTCCAAGAAAACAGAAAACTGGAGAAAAAATCTCGAAAGAGATTTCTATCTGGAAGAAACGGTAGATGTACTTTCGAAAATCAAATAACAAAAAAGCGGAACTAAAATTTAGTTCCGCTTTTTTATTTCATTAATATCTAAGTTTTATTTCAAACTCTCAAAACTACGCTTGATAAAGTCTGTCAGCTCTTTTCCTTTCAAAAGATTCTGAGACAATTTTGCAAGATCTAATGCTTGATTGATCATCGCACTTTTCTCTTCAGCATTTTCTTTCTTTAATAATTCGCCAGCAAAATCTGAGTTAGAATTCACCACCAAATTATACATCTCAGGGAAACCGCCCATTGCGAACATTCCGCCACCGCCGGTTGCCTGCATATCCTTCATTCTTCTGATGAATTCCGGTTGAGTCAAGGTAAAAGGCGCATCTGTAGAATCAAGATCTTCCAACTGAACTGTGAATTTCTGATCATTGATAGATTCCTCGATATTTTTCTTCAAAGTTTCCTTATCCGTTTCATTCAATTTAGAAATAACAGGTTCGTCTTTTTTGATCAAATTATTAATGTGATCCGCATCTACTCTGGCAAAAGAAACATTTTCCTTAGACCCTTCCAATTTCTGGATCAAATGCGAAACGATTGGAGAATCAAGCAACAAAACTTCATAACCTTTATCTCTAGCAGAAGCGATGTAGCTGTGTTGCTCATCAGCGTTAGTTGCGTAAAGAATCACGGTTTTTCCGTCTTTGTCCGTTTGAGTCGGTTTGATTTTTTCAACCAATTCATTCCAAAGATAATATTGACCTTCTGTAGTTGGATAAAGCGCAAATTTGTCAGACTTTTCATAGAATTTATCTTCGGAAATCATCCCATACTCTATCACGATTTTGATGTCATTCCATTTTTTCTCGTAATCTTCACGGTTTTCATTGAAGAGCGAAACCATTTTGTCCGCCACCTTTTTCGTGATATAAGAAGATATCTTCTTTACCGCGCCGTCAGCCTGCAAGTAAGAACGGGAAACGTTCAACGGAATATCCGGCGAATCGATGACACCTCTCAGCAACATCAGGAAATCCGGAACAATGCCCTTCACTTCATCCGTCACATAAACCTGATTTTGATATAGTTGAATTTTATCTTTCTCGATATTAAGGTTATTCGCCAATTTCGGGAAGAACAAAACGCCCGTCAAATTGAACGGATAATCCACATTCAAATGGATATGGAACAACGGATCTTCAAACTGCATCGGATACAATTCTCTGTAGAAATTGTTGTAATCCTCAGCTTTCAGTTCGCTCGGCGCTTTTGTCCACGCTGGAGTTGGATTATTGATAATATTGTCCACCTCTACAGTTTCCGCTTTTGCATCTTCCGCAGAACCTTCCGGCAAAGGCAAGGTCTCGGTTTTCGTCCCAAATTTAATTGGAATTTGATTGAATTTATTATACTTCGTCAAAAGCTCACGGATTTTAGATTCCTCCAAAAACTCCAAAGAATCCTCTGCAATATGAAGCACGATTTCCGTTCCTCTGTCAGATTTTTCCGTTTCTTCCAAAGTATATTCCGGACTTCCATCACAGATCCAACGAACCGCTTTACTATCCTCTTTGTAAGATTTCGTGAAGATTTCCACTTTCTCCGCCACCATAAAAGCCGAATAAAACCCAAGACCAAAATGTCCGATAATCCCAGCATCTTTCGCAGAATCCTTATATTTTTCAAGGAATTCCTCCGCGCCTGAAAACGCAACTTGGTTGATGTATTTCTCAACTTCCTCGCCCGTCATCCCAAGACCTTGATCTTTAATTTTAAGCGTTTTCGTCTCCTTATCAATTTTAACCTCGATGATTGGATTTCCATAATCCACTTTCGTTTCACCGATTACGGTCAGATGTTTCAACTTCGTCGTTGCATCCGTCGCGTTCGAGATCAATTCACGAAGAAAGATTTCGTGATCACTGTAAAGAAACTTCTTGATCAGCGGAAAAATATTCTCCACCGACACATTAATACTTCCTGTTGACATATTTATATTATTTTTTGTTTTATTAATTATCAAAAATCCAGACATCAGAATCAATCTAATTTCTAACATCTAAACTCTCACATCTATTTGGGCGACTGCGAAAAGCCAAAGCTTTCTCCCCACGCTATTTTGTCACCGGGCTATCCGTTGCAATCTTTTGCTTTTCACGATTTGTCATCTATTGATGCATTTGCCAAGCAAAAGGATTTCCACTACTATCCCTGTCGCAGGTTTCCACAGTCCATCAAGATTTCACAAAAAAAAGACCATCCAACAATTAATGACAAATTGTCGCTTAGATTATTACTAATTATTAAATCAGAAACAAAATTATCAGGATTAAATTCAGAATATTTAAGCATTGCAGGGATGAACCTGCCGAAGCCTTTTATCAGTAAAAGGGATGAGTCAATTGATTGTAAACATATCGTAATTTGGTTATAAACACCAACTTGATTATTAAAATCAATAACTCTGTTGGTAGTAATACCCAACTTGATTGGTTAAAACAACCAACTAAATTGGTTAAGAAACTGTGATAAGTTGGTGTTAAAAACCAACTTAGTTACCATTTATAGTTATTTACTTGGTTAAGATAACCAAGTAAGTTGGTCATCTTAACCTGCTTTTATAAAAACCCAAAAACAAAACGTCATCAACCTTCTGTTCACAGATGAGTTTGAAGTTTATGCTGAGACTGCCGTGGTAAAATTGCGCACCATAAAACATTTTCATTATTGAGAAAAAATCTTTGCATGCTTTGCGTTAAAATCAAAAATCCAATTTCTCCTTTATCAAAAATCCTTACATTTACTTTCCACAACAAGAAAGCAAAATGCGCCACAAAATCCAAAACCAAAACCCTGATTTCAAGAAGATTACATTCAATTCCAATTCAGAAAATTACACTTTTGAAAAAGACGGCTTGGAACTGAAATCAAAATACACCAGCGAAGACGTCAAAAACAAAGACATCAAAGCCGGCTCCGCAGGAATTGCGCCTTTTCTCCGTGGTCCATACTCGACAATGTATGTTCAAAAACCGTGGACCATTCGCCAATATGCAGGATTTTCAACTGCTGAAGAATCCAACGCTTTTTACAGACGAAATCTCGAAGCCGGACAAAAAGGACTTTCCGTAGCCTTCGACTTAGCAACTCACAGAGGTTACGATTCCGACCACGCAAGAGTTGTCGGTGATGTAGGAAAAGCAGGTGTTGCGATTGATTCAGTGGAAGATATGAAGATTTTGTTCGACCAGATTCCATTAGACGAAATCTCAGTTTCGATGACGATGAACGGCGCGGTTTTGCCAATTCTTTCCTTTTATATTGTTTCGGCAGAAGAACAAGGAATCTCTATGGATAAGCTTTCCGGAACCATTCAGAATGATATTTTGAAAGAATTTATGGTGCGAAATACCTACATCTATCCACCGACACCATCAATGAAAATCATCGCCGATATTTTCGAATATACTTCCAGAAATATCCCGAAGTTCAACTCGATTTCGATTTCCGGTTATCATATGCAGGAAGCTGGTGCCACGCCGGTTTTGGAAATGGCTTATACGTTAGCCGACGGATTAGAATATGTAAGAACCGGAATCAAAGCCGGAATGAACGTCGACGATTTTGCTCCGAGATTATCCTTTTTCTGGGCCATCGGAATGAATCATTTTATGGAAATCGCCAAAATGCGCGCTGCAAGATATATTTGGGCAAATCTTCTGAAACAATTCAATCCTCAGAATCCAAAATCTTTAGCCTTAAGAACACATTCCCAAACTTCTGGCTGGAGCTTGACAGAGCAAGAACCTTTCAACAATATTACCCGAACAGCGATTGAAGCATTATCTTCAGCTTTGGGCGGAACACAGTCTTTGCACACGAATGCTTTGGATGAGGCAATCGCTTTACCAACAGACTATTCAGCCAAAATTGCGAGAAATACACAAATTATTCTTCAACAAGAAAGCGGAATCTGCGACGTTGTTGACCCAATGGGCGGAAGTCATTTGATAGAATCTCTCACTCAACAAATGATAGAGGAAGCGATGAAATACATCGATGAAGTGGAAAAAGAAGGCGGAATGACGAAAGCCATCGAAGCCGGAATTCCAAAAATGAGAATCGAAGAAGCATCGGCCATCAAACAGGCAAAAATCGATAGCGGAGAAGAATTTATCATTGGCATCAATTCCTTTAAATCAGATTTAAAACAGACCGAAATAGAAATCCTCGATATCGATAATACGGAAGTTCGAAGAAAACAAATCGAAAGATTGGAAAAAATAAAAGCTGAACGCAAATCAGAATCTGTCGAAGAAATTTTAAATCAAATCCGAGAAACCGCAAAAACAGGAAACGGAAATCTTCTGGAACTTTGCATTGAAGCTGCAAGAAGAAGAGTCACTCTCGGCGAAATGAGCGATGCAATGGAAGAAAGTTTCGGACGTTATAAAGCCAATATCAGAACCATATCAGGAGTTTACGCAATGAATGCAGGAAAAAATGAATACTTCGAAAAAGCAGTTTCCCTTAGTCAGAAATTCGAAGATGCAGAAGGAAGACGACCAAGAATTATGGTTGCCAAAATGGGACAAGATGGTCACGACCGTGGCGCAAAGGTCGTCGCAACCGCTTTTGCCGATATGGGTTTTGATGTCGATGTGGCGCCGTTATTTCAAACGCCGGAAGAAGTTGCGAAACAAGCGGTGGAAAATGACATTCATATTTTAGGCGTTTCTTCTTTGGCTGCTGGTCACAAAACTTTGGTTCCGCAAGTGGTGGAAGAATTGAAAAAATTGGATGCAGATGACATTACAATTGTTGTTGGTGGCGTAATCCCACAACAGGATTATGAATTTTTATATGCAAATGGCGCAGATTTTATTTTCGGTCCTGGGACAAATTTGCCGAAAAGTGCGGTAGAGATTTTGGAGAAATTTTTAGCTTAACCTTTATTTATAAGTAATGTTTGGAAAACTAAGTAAAAAATACAGCAATGCCCTACTTTCATTCAATTTTTATGCTCTCGCAATTTTAGTAATATTTTTAATTGCAATTTCGGGAAGGTTCAAATCGGGGCCTTGTACACCAAACTTAGATATCCTGTCCGTAATCTTTTTATACCTTATTTCTTTTATTCTTCTTTTAATCAATGGAGTAAGATTCTTCTATTATAAGAAACCCAACAAATATTCTTTTTATATGCATTTAATTGCATTTTCTCTATTGACATTTTTTTTCTTCACATTTAAAAAATAATTCTATCTTTGCACCTGAAAATCAAGTTCAACCAATAAAAAAACAACGAAGCAATGTTCAAATACAATCAACATACATCAGTAGGATTGCCTTTTGCAAAGGCGAGGCTTCGTGGTTTGGTACCTTCTTAGAACAACAGTATAATGAAATATCAAAACCCGAAGTTGTAAGATTTCGGGTTTTTTATTGCGCAATATTTCAAACTCAAAACAGTTTCCCCGAAATCAATTTTTTAGGAGCTATTTCCCGCTTTCCGTTGCAATCTTTTTTGCCAGACGTTTTGTCAGGCTGAGGCTCTCGAAGTCCAAACAAAAAAGGATTTCCACTGCAATCGGAGCTAGGGATTTAGACTTCAAATCAACATTTGTCATAAAAACATTGTGACAAAAACAAATCAACTAGAATTTTAGTTGAAAAGAATTTATGTGATTTATTGGAGTCTAACTTCTAATATCTCGCATCTAAACTCTAAAACAAAAACAATGGGAAATTTAAAACTTAAAGGAAAAGATATATTAAAATTAGGTTATCCAAATAATCAGAGCGTCAACATCGCTTTGGAAGTGATGAAGAGGAATTTTGCAACCAAAAATATTCATTATGTCAAAACTCTTCTCAAGGAAATCCAACAAAATCCGGAGAACTTCGAGAAAGATTTAACCTTCGGACAAATCGCGGAAGCTTTGCTTTCATCCAAGAAAACAGAGAAAAGAATGCTCAATACAAACAGAGCAACTTTCAATATTTTTGGAAACAATATTTCGGACGAAGCAAAAAATCAGCTCTACATCGCTTTGAAATTACCAATTGCAACGCAAGGTGCTTTGATGCCCGATGCACACAGCGGTTACGGACTTCCAATTGGTGGCGTTCTTGCGGTAGAAAATGCAGTAATTCCGTATGGAGTCGGGATGGATATTGGCTGCAGAATGTCGCTCAGTATTTTGGATACGCCAATTTCATATCTGGACGGAGCAAGAGATAAATATGAAAAAGCTCTTGCTGAACATACCAAATTCGGAATGTACGAAACACACAAATCTCACGTCGAACACGAAATTTTCGAGAGAGATACGTTCGATTTAATTCCGATTTTGAGAAGATTAAAAGGCAAAGCCATCAAACAAATGGGCAGTTCCGGCGGTGGAAATCACTTTGTGGAATTCGGGGAAGTGGAAATTACGGAAGAAGATAAACAAATCAATCTTCCAAAAGGAAAATACCTCGGGATCCTTTCGCACAGCGGTTCGCGTGGATTGGGAGCAGAAATCGCTCAGTATTATTCAAGAGTGGCGACAGAACAATGTCCGTTGCCAAAAGAAGCGCAAAACTTCGCCTGGCTGGATTTGAACACACATCTCGGATTGGAATACTGGACGGCGATGAATCTTGCGGGAGATTATGCTTCAGCTTGTCACGACGATATCCACCGAAGATTGGTAAAAGCAGTCGGCGGAAGAGTTAAAGCCAGAATTGAAAACCATCACAATTTTGCGTGGAAAGAAATCCACAACGAAAAAGAAGTGATCGTTCACAGAAAAGGAGCAACTCCGGCCAAGGAAAACGAGTTAGGAATGATTCCGGGTTCTATGACCGCAAAAGGTTTCATCGTCCGTGGAAAAGGAAATCCAGACTCGCTGAACTCTGCTTCACACGGAGCTGGGCGAGCTTTTTCGAGAGGAGAATGCAGAAACCGTTTCACCCAAAATGACATTAAGGAAGAATTAAAACTCAAAAATGTCACTTTAATAGGAGGAAATGCCGAAGAAGCACCGATGGCGTACAAAGACATCAATGAAGTGATGAACGCACAAAGTGAACTTGTTGATATCCTTGGAACTTTTCAACCAAGAATTGTGAGGATGGATAAATAAAATAATTAATAACAAATAGTAATAAAAAGGAGAAAAACCATAGCCCCGATTGCAGCGGCATCCTTTTTTTGCGTGGGCTTGAAAAAAGCGAAGGCAAAAAAAGATACAGCGGAAAGCGGGATCAAGCTCCTAGAAAAACAATGGACAAAATAATACAAATCACCTCAGGAAGAGGACCTTTGGAATGTCAGTGGGTAGTTGCCAAAGTTCTGAAGGTCTTCCTCGAGGAGGCAAAACAAAATAAAATCGATTATGAAATCATCCATCGTGAAAATGGCAATGAAAACCTGACTTTGAAATCTGCGACCTTACTTTTAAAAGGAAAAGAAGTCAACGAATTTCTGAAAAATTGGCTCGGAAGCATTCTGTGGATTGGCAAAAGCACATTCAGAAAATTTCATAAAAGAAGCAATTGGTTTATCGGAATTTTTGAACTAGAAGGTTTGGAGAAAATTGAATTTAATGAAAAAGAAATTCAGTTTCAGACGGCGAGAAGTCAGGGAAGTGGTGGACAAAACGTGAACAAAGTAGAAACTGCTGTTCGCGCAACCTATCCGAAAACCGGACAAAGCGTTTTCGTGCAGGATTCCCGTTCGCAACTGGAGAATAAAAAGATTTCCATTATTCGCTTGAAAGAAAAAGTGATGGAATTTCATATTCAGCAATTGGAAAAACAAATGCAGGAAACGTGGAACAATCATTTGAATGTTCAGAGAGGAAATCCGATCAGAACATTCTTGGGAACCGATTTTAAAAAGAATCATCAGGAAAAATCTTTCAAAAAAGAAAGGAATCAACTGAAAAATGAATTAAAAAACTACAGAAATGACCTTAACTAAAAGTAAATATTATTTCGAAGCGTTGGACTATTATCCGTACAATTTAGCAGAATGTATGGAAGCCTTGAATTACGCTTTGTCTTACGACCCGGAAGATGCAGATTCGCTTTGTCTGATGGGAAGAATCTATTCTGAACAGCTTAGAAATTATGAAACCGCAAAGCAATATTTTCAGGAAGCGATGTTGTATGATGTGACAAACATTAATACGCCACAATATTACATCAACTGCCTGATTAACAATGATGATTTAGACGAAGCTGAAAAGCTGATTGAATATTCATTACGATTGAAAGGAATTGAAAAATCGATTTTATATTATTATCGCTCACAGATTTCAGAAAAACGCGGAAGTTATTCTAATGCCATAAAATTTCTGTCGGAAGGCGAGAAATTTTGTTTCAGCAGTTGCAGTTTGGATTTGCTGAATGAACGTAAGAAATTCATAAAATCAAAAATGCCAAAGAAGTCGAAAAAGAAGAAGGAAACCAAATAAGGTTTCCTTTTTTTATAATTCCAATTATTCATTATATCACAAATTCTGTCTAGTCAGTAAATCAATTATTTTTTGCCAAATGACAAATCAAGAAAGAATTATTCTTCCTAAATTTCCACAATGAAAGAATTATTCGATTTTATTTTACGGTTTGGTAATCTTAATCAGCAGCAGATAGATTTTATTAAAAGTAAAGCTCAAGAAATTGATTTTCAAAAAGATGAATACTTTTCAGAAGCCGGGAAAATTGCAAATCAGGTTGGATTTGTGGTTGACGGAATTCTGCGTGTCTGCTATTATAACAATGAAGGCGAAGAAATCACCAAATATTTCATCGAAGAAAATAATCTGGTTGTAGATCTTGAAAGTTTTGACAATCAAATCATTTCAAGTTCTTATGTTCAGGCCATTACAGATTGTAAAATGATCATTTTTTCCAGAAAAGACTGGCTGGAACTTATACAGACTATTGTTGGTTTTGATGTTATAGTTAACAAAATCATTTCCAGGGCATTATTACAGAAAGTTGAGCGAAGAAGTCCGTTGGTAACCGAAGACGCTACAAAGCGTTATCTCAAATTTTTGGAAATCTACCCGAATGTAGTTAATCGTATTCCACTTTCTTATGTTGCTTCTTATCTTGGAGTTACGCAATCTTCACTCAGCAGAATCAGGAAAAATATTTAATTGAAATCGCTTTTTGTCATTTGGCAAATGCTATTGTTTTTAATTGGCTCAATTTTACATCATCAATTTAAAACAAGAAAAAATGACAACAGCATTAATAACAGGTGCCAACAGAAGTATTGGTCTTGAAACCGCAAAACAACTTTCAGAAAAAGGATTATTCGTTTATCTGGGAAGCCGTGATTTGGCGAAAGGCGAAGCAATTGTAAAAGAACTTAATGAACAAGGATTTAGTAATATTAAAGCAATTGAAATAGACGTCACTAATTCTGAATCAATTTATGCAGCAAAAAACATCGTTGAAAAAGAACAGGGGAAACTGGATATTTTAATTAACAATGCCGGAATTCTTGGAACTCAACCGCAAACTGCAATAGAAACTCCGGTTGATAATATTAAAGAAGTTTTTGAAACTAATTTCTTCGGAATAATCAATGTGACGCAGGCATTTTTGGATTTGCTTAAGAAATCTGACAGTCCTAGAATTAGCAATATCACTTCCGGACTTGGTTCATTAACCCTTCACAGCGATCCGAGTTGGAAATATTATCAAGTTAAAAATGCAGCTTACGGACCTTCCAAAACAGCTTTGAATGCTTATACAATCGTTTTAGCTTATGAATTGAAAGATTCAAATTTCAAAGTGAATGCGATCGATCCTGGTTATACAGCCACAGACTTCAATCATCACAGCGGTCCGGGTTCTATAGAAAGTGCGGCATCATTCATCATCAAACATACTTTGACAAAAGATGATGCGCCAACCGGACAATTTTACAGTAATGATATTGAAGATGAAATGGGAATAAGTCCTTGGTAGTATTCTTAAAACAAACAACAAAAAGAGAAATCCGAAAGTTTCTCTTTTTTATTTCTTAGCATTAGCATTTACATAAGCCAAAACCCAGTTGGTTTCTTCTGCATTCAGCTTTGCTTTTGGAGCCATTCTATCGACAATCGGTTTCCATTCTGCAACGGTAAACTCGGATGTCGCAGGCAATCCGTGACATCTACCGCATTTTAGGTTATATAAATCTTCACCTTTTTTAACAGCTTCTGTGCTTGAAGCCACCGCTGGAGTTTGCGGCAAAACCGGCGTGGATGGAGTTGATTGCGTTTTGCAAGAATATACGATTGCGCCAACCAATGCTAAACTATATAAGTATTTTTTCATTATTTTTGATTTTACTTTCTCAAAAATAGATATTTTGACGACTGAAAAATCTGTAATCCCTAATTTGTAATTATTCCAAATATCCAAAATGGCAAAGGCTCTCGACATCAACGATTACATCGCCGGAATCCAATCTTCCGACAAAAGGATACTGGGAAAAGCCATTACGCTTATCGAAAGTAAAAAGCCTGAACATCGCGAAATTGCGGATAAATTACTCAAGAAAATTCTACCTTTTACAGGAAAATCTATTCGGATTGGAATTACTGGTGTTCCTGGCGCCGGGAAATCTACTTTTATTGAAAGTTTTGGAAAATATGCGATTAAACAAGGAAAAAAAGTGGCCGTTCTGGCCGTAGATCCAAGTTCATCCATCAATAAAGGAAGTATTCTGGGCGATAAAACCAGAATGGAAGAGTTGGCGAAAGACCCAAATGCCTTTATTCGTCCTAGTCCGAGTTCGGGATTTCTTGGTGGCATTGCGAATACAACTTTTGAAAGTTTATTAATATGTGAAGCAGCAGGTTACGATTATATTTTGATAGAAACCGTTGGTGTCGGGCAAAGTGAGACTTTGGTAAATGATATTACCGATGTTTTCCTTTTTCTTAAAATCATTGGTGGAGGCGATGAACTTCAGGGCATCAAACGTGGGATTATGGAAATGGCAGATTTGATTTTCATTAATAAAGTCAATTCCGAAAATCTTGCAAAAGCTAAACTTACGAAAACCGAATTATCCAGAGCCCTACAATTTATCACAGCGAAAGAAAAAGACTGGAAAGTTCCAATTATTCTTGGTTCTGCTTTGGAAAACGAAGGTCTATCTGAAATATTCGAAAAGATTGAAAACTTTATTTCTCTTAAAAATAAGAACGGAACTTTTATAGAAAATCGTAAAATCCAGGCTGAAAAAAGGTTTGAATTCTGGGTAAAGGAATATATTCTCGAGAATGCAAAAAAAGATAATTCACTGGAAAAATCTTACTTGGAACATAAGAAAAACTCCTCAGAACTCAATTCAAATTCCAGTTCTGAAGCCAAGGAATTCGTAAAAAAATTATTCGGGAATTAGTTATTTTGCAGTTGAAATATTTCCGTCAAAACTTATTGGCTGTCTGTTATTGGAACTTACCGATAAAAATGCACTTCCATTTTTGAAAATCTCCAGATTAAAAACGTAGCTTTCTCTTTGGTCTACTGTCGTAATCACAAACAGCGTATTACCTTTTTTGGTTGTGGATTGTTTTACCCTGAAGTCCTTAGATTCAAATCTGATTCCCCCGTTATTCGCATCTCCGGGAGTAGCATTAAAAGCTCTTCCAAAATAAGGTAATGCCACGCTGAATAAATCTTTTTTCAAGTTAAAACCATTGCCCGGATCAAGATTCAGAATACGAGTTCCAGTCGAGCCTGGCATAGAATTCATCACATTAATGACATCATAATTTGTTGGGAAAGCCTTTGTAGTATTAAAATCAAATTCTTTCTTTTCCACAACAGAACTTAGAATTGTCGGCTCCAAATAGATCTGGCTTCCACAACTTACAGTCATTAAAGCTAAACCGAATATTAATATTAAGGATTTCATTTTCATAATTTTAGAAAGTTAACACATCAAAAATCGTACAAGCTTTAGATGGATTAAAAAGTAAAAAGTTAATGGCTGTGTTCCAATTCTTTTCTGGAGTCACTAAAAAGTTTCAGGATTTTATCTTCCTCATTTTCCCAGCAAAGTTCATCAGAAGCGACATTCAGATTATGTAGATAGAATGCTTTTCCGTTTTCCAGAACCAGATTTATTTTCTTCGCAAGATGTTCTGGCGAATGATTTTCAATGATTTCTCCAACTTCAAACGTCTTAACAATATTGCTCATTTCAGGGAAATTGGAAACTACGACTGGAACTCTGGATTGGATATAATCTGAAATTTTGTTGGGCAGGGAATAATAGTAACTTAATCCATTATTTTCTTCGATGCTTAAACCAACATCGGCTTTCGGAGTTATTTCGCGAAGTTCTTCGGGAGACAATTTTCCGAGGAATTTCACTTTATCTTCTGTTCCGGATTGTTTTGCCAATGCCCAAAATTCACATTCCAAAGGTCCACCGCCCGCAATCCAAAGTTCTGCATTTTCAATCGATTGCATTGCAATAATAGCTTTGTCGATTCCTCGGGAATAATTGAGCCAGCCTTGGTAGAGAATTACTTTTTTAGAATTTTCTTTAGTTCCGGTAAATTCCATTTTTCTTGGCAAATTATTAATTACCAAAGGTTTATTGATCTCATATTCTTTGACAAACCAGTTTGCGTAGGAATTGCTTGCCGTAATCATTCGTTTGATTTTTGGAATAAATGTTTTTTCGATTTTCTTCCAAACGTGTTTTACCCAACGACCCTGGATGGTTGGCATTTCAGTAAAGATTTCATGACTGTCAAAGATAATTGGAATCTCGAATTTTTTAGAAATCAGATAATTTGGCATTAAAGTTTCCAAATCATTGGCTAATAAAATGGTCTTATTGTCAGCATGTTTTAGAAGTTCTTTATACAATTTTCTCTGAAATTCTATGTAAGCAAATCTTAAGATTTTAGATTTCAAATCTATCCTGAAAAATTTATAGGGACGTTCCATTTCCGGCGCTCCAAGCCAGTTACAACCGATCAAAATAGGTTCATAGCCGTTATCATACAGTGTTTTACATACCTTTTCCACACGTTGATCGGTATATAAATTGTTAAAAACACTCACGATAACTTTCATTTTAATTCTTTTTGAAAATATTATAAGATTGAATCACGGCAAGAATGGCGTTTGGAATAATAATTGGCCATAGCATTCCGCTGTAGATTCCGTAGATGATAAAGGAGATGCAACCCAATAAATTGACGGTTCTGATCGTTTTAATATCTTTCAATAAAAAACTGGCGACTACAAAAGCAGAAGCTAAATAACCCACGTATTCCGACCAATGATTCATTAACATTTAATAAGGATTACAAACCTAAACAATTTTATAAAAAATCAAGTCATAAAGTCCGTTTTTTTCTGATGGCAATCTATTTGCAAACAAATATTTAAATTTTACAATAATTAATTGTAGGATTTATCATAAAAAACATAACTTAGTGTATAATTTTTAATTATGGATTATAAATTTTCAGACGGTTTGAACCGCGTGTTCAAGCAAAGCAAAAATGAAGCAAGGCGTTTGCAGAGTGAGTTTCTGAATACTGAACATTTCCTTTTAGGAATCATCAAGACTGAAAATTCTGCAAAAGAGATTCTCGAAAATCTGAGCGCAGATCTCACCCAAATAAAGCGAAAAATAGAAACCCTGAGCGCTGTGAACAGCAATCCTTTCACTGCGAATATGGGAAGTATTTCTTTTACAAAAATGGCTGATCAGGCTGTAAAAAGGTCAGAGCTGGAATGTCGCCAATACCAGTCTGCCGATATCAATACTGTGCATCTATTACTAGGAATCTTGTACAAACAAGAAGATCCTAGCTCCAGCATTCTTCAGGCTTATGATATCGATTATGATGCGGTACAAAAAGCATACAGAACGATGTTGAAAAACACCGATCAGTTGCCACAAAACAGTGCATACGATGACGACGAAGAGAAAGAAGAGCCATACAGCCAAATGAAAAAACCTTCAGGAAATCTTGGCGCACAGAAAAGTAAAACCCCGACTTTGGACAACTTTGGTCGTGATTTAACTTCTTTAGCCAGAGATGGAAAACTGGACCCTGTTATCGGTCGTGAAAAAGAGATTGAAAGAGTTTCTCAGATTTTATCCAGAAGAAAGAAAAACAACCCTCTTTTGATTGGTGAGCCAGGTGTTGGTAAATCTGCAATTGCGGAAGGTTTGGCTTTGAGAATTCAACAAAAGAAAGTTTCGAGAGTTCTTTACGGTAAACGTGTTATTACTTTAGACTTAGCAAGTTTAGTTGCAGGAACAAAATACCGTGGACAATTCGAAGAGAGAATGAAAGCGATCATGACAGAACTAGAGAAAAACCGTGATGTCATTCTTTTTATTGATGAGTTACACACTATTGTTGGTGCTGGAAGTTCTACAGGAAGTTTAGATGCTTCTAATATGTTCAAACCGGCTTTGGCTAGAGGAGAAATCCAATGTATTGGTGCTACAACTTTGGACGAATATCGTCAGTACATTGAGAAAGATGGGGCTTTGGAGCGTCGTTTCCAAAAAGTAATGGTTGAACCAACTACGGTTGACGAAACGATTCAAATCCTTCATCAAATCAAAGATAAATATGAAGACCACCACAATGTTCATTATTCAGACGAAGCAATCAATGCTTGTGTTAATTTGACAGCAAGATATATCACAGACAGATTCTTACCAGACAAAGCAATCGATGCGATGGACGAAGCTGGATCTAGAGTTTATATCAAAAATATGAAAGTTCCGACAGAAATCATCGACCACGAAGCTCGTATCGAAGAAGTGAAGGAATTGAAACAACAAGCGGTAAAAGCTCAGGATTATCTTGAAGCCAGAAAACTGAAAGATGAGGAAGAAAGACTTCAAATTGAATTGAATCTTGCTCAGGAACAATGGGACAAAGATGTCAAAGAGAAAAAAGAAGAAGTAACCGAAGAAAGTGTTGCCGAGGTTGTCTCAATGATGAGTGGCGTTCCAGTGACTAAAGTTGGTAAAAATGAGTTGGATAAACTGGCTCAGATGGATGATAAACTGAACGGAAAAGTGATTGGTCAGGAAGACGCTGTGAAAAAAGTGGTGAAAGCCATTCAAAGAAACAGAGCCGGCTTGAAAGACCCAAACCGTCCAATCGGAACATTCATTTTCCTTGGAACAACCGGTGTTGGTAAAACTGAGTTGGCCAAAGTAATGGCTCGCGAATTATTTGACTCCGACGAGGCTTTGGTAAGAATCGATATGAGTGAGTATATGGAGAAATTTGCAGTTTCAAGATTGGTTGGAGCGCCTCCAGGATACGTTGGTTACGAAGAAGGCGGACAGTTGACAGAAGCTGTAAGAAGAAAACCTTACGCAGTCGTACTTTTGGACGAAATCGAGAAAGCACATCCAGATGTTTTCAATATTTTGTTGCAGATTTTGGATGAAGGTTTTGTGACCGATTCTCTTGGAAGAAAAATTGATTTCAGAAATACAATTATTATTCTGACTTCAAACATCGGAACTAGAGATATTAAAGATTTCGGTGACGGTGTTGGATTTGGGACTAATGCGAAGAAAACCAATTCTGATGCAAGAGCAAGGTCAACCATCGAAAGTGCTTTGAAGAAAGCATTTGCACCAGAATTCCTTAATAGAATTGATGATATTGTTATTTTCAACTCTTTGGAGCAAAAAGATATCAAGAAAATCATCGATTTGGAATTAGGAAAACTTTACAGCAGACTTGAGAAATTGGGTTATAAAGTGGAGTTGACTGAGGAAGCGAAAGATTTCATCTCTGAGAAAGGTTGGGACAAAGATTTTGGAGCAAGACCACTTAAACGTGCTATCCAAAAATACATCGAAGACCTTTTGGCTGAGATGCTTGTCAACAAACAATTCAGTGAAGGAGAAACTGTGGTTCTGAAAGTCAACGAAGCTAAAGACGGACTGGAAGGCGAGACACAGAAAGAAAAAGAAAGTGTAAAATAATTTACATTCAATCAATATCAGCCACCTTTTTTGGGTGGCTTTTTTATACAACTATGGAAGAATCTGCAAAAGAATTTTTACTCGAGAATATACCCGGAATCACAAGAGAAGATATAGATATTCTTGCGCCCTACACCACGTTTCGAACCTTTAAATCCGGAGAAACCTACATAAGACCGGGAGATAACAACCGCAAAGTTTACTTTATAAAAAGCGGAATCGTGCGGGTTTATCATTTGGAACCCAACGGCACAGAGAAAACCATTTTATTCCATAACAGAAGAAGTTTCTTTGGCAATTATGATGGAATCATCTATAAACAACCGTCCAGATATTTCTTCCAATCCATTGGTAATACAGAAATTTTTGAACTCACTTATGACGCTGTAGAAATAGGCGCTCAAAAAAGTGCGACCATCAACAATTTGAGAGCAAATATGTTTTTGGCAATGATTGGAATTTTATTACAAAATATTGAGGATTTCGTACTTCTTAACCCTGAAGAAAGGTATCAAAAACATTTGGTGGAAAATGCTAATGTCTTACAGAAAGTGCCTTCCAAATATATTGCTTCTCTGCTGGGAATCACACCAGTATCTCTTAGTAGAATAAAAAAGCGAATTTTTCGCGGAAATTAACAAAGGATAATTTTTATTCGGAAATAACTGATTATTTTTGTATTATTAATAAAACCTTCTGGAAATTCAAATAAACACAAATGATGAATCGATAGAGGGTTTTATTTTTTTATAATCCTACTACAAATCCTACACTAGGAATAAAGCCTGTACTAAAAATACTTTTGTTCTCTTTCCAAAGCACATTGTACATAATCCCAAACTGTGCAAACGCATTATTTCCTAAACTCTGCATATAGCCTCCACCAAGATAAAGCGCAGTTTCATCCGTACTATATTTGTAATTAGTGAATTTTTCTGTTGAATTGATGAAATATTGCTGAAGATTCGCGCCTACAAAAAACGACCGGGCAAAATAATAATTCATAAAAGGACCAACGCCGAACATTGTCGATTTATAATAATCTGATGTCTGCCAGGAAACATTCCCAATAATTCCGGCTTCCAACTGGTCTGTGATTTTGTAGCCGACTCTAGGAGAAACCTGAAGATTAAAATAAGAATCGCTACCAAATCCTACACCTAGTCCGCCACCAAAAGTCCAGCGGTTGGTTTGAGTTCCGGAACTCATTGCAATTTGAGAGAAACTTAGTAAGCTAATTAGAATTAAGGAAAGACTGAATAATTTTTTCATAATAATTTTGTTTTTTATGTTGACACTTTAATCGAAAGTCGAATCTTGCAGCCCGACTTGAACGGAAATCCTTTTTTGCGTGGACTTCCCGTCCTAATTAAAAGGAAATCGTCTGCAAAAAAGATTGGGAGTGGAAGGCGGATAAAGCTGTCCAAATTAATTTTTCCTGAGACTATCGTTTTTATCAATCCTTAAAATTATGGTTTTTTTGCGAAAGTTTTAATTGTATTTTTGCATCCTCAAACTAAGAACTCCCGTCAAGAGTTTCGTAAAATTGAAATCAAATGAAAATAGTAGTTGGCCTCTCAGGAGGCGTAGATTCTAGCGTGACCGCATATCTTTTGCAACAGCAGGGTCACGAGGTTATCGCACTTTTTATGCGAAACTGGAACGATGCATCGGTGACATTGGAAGATGAATGCCCGTGGATTGAAGATAGTAATGATGCGCTTCTCGTCGCACAAAAATTAGGAATTCCTTATCAGGTCATCGATATGAGCGAGCTCTACAAGGAGCGAATCGTGGATTATATGTTTGACGAATATCAGAAAGGCAGAACGCCAAATCCCGACGTACTTTGTAACCGCGAAGTGAAATTCGATGTGTTCATGAAAACAGCTTTATCGCTTGGTGCTGAGAAAGTTGCGACCGGACATTACGCGCGAGTGACTTCGACTTTTGATGAAAATGGAAAAGAGATTTTTCATCTTTTGGCTGGTAAAGATAACAACAAAGACCAAAGTTATTTTCTTTGTCAATTGAGTCAGGATCAGCTTTCCAAAGCGTTGTTCCCCATTGGAGAATTGACAAAACCGGAAGTAAGAGAAATTGCTAAAGAAATTGGTTTGGTTACAGCGGATAAGAAAGATTCGCAAGGGCTTTGTTTCATTGGAAAAGTAAGTTTGCCGATTTTCCTTCAGCAACAATTGGTTCCTAAAGAAGGCGAAATTGTGGAAATCTTCAATGATTTTGCTGAGTTTCATAAAGAAACGCCAACTTTTAATTCAAAATTAGAAGAGCTGGAATATCTATCCGCAAAAATCAATTATAAAAAAGAGGATGGAAAAGTGATTGGCAAGCATCAGGGTGCGCAATTTTTCACCATCGGTCAAAGTAAAGGTTTGGGAATTGGCGGACATAAAGAGAGTTGTTTCATCATCTCGAGAGAAATGGAAAACAACATCATTTTCGTTGGTGAAGGCAAAAATTTCGCCGGACTTTTCCGCAAAGCTTTGAAAATCGATAACTCAGAAGTTCATTGGGTTCGCAGAGATTTGAAATTGAAAAACGGAGAATCTATGTATGTTTTGGCAAGAATCAGATATCGACAAACTTTGGAAAAAGCAACAATTTATCAGTTCGAAGATGGATTCTATATGGAATTTGAAAATCCACAGTCTGCGATTGCTGAAGGGCAATTTGCTTCTTGGTATATTGATGATGAATTGATTGGGAGTGGTGTGATTAGCTAATCTCGATATCAATATAAAATTAAAATCACTTCTGCAAGAGAAGTGATTTTTTGTTTAATTTCCTGCCAGCCAATCTTTAAAATCCTTCACTCTTTCTCTACTTACTGTGATTTCTTCATTCGGTTGGAATTCCAAATCAACTTTGTAATTTGGGGAAGTATGGATATTTTTGATGTAATCTGAACTGATGATGAATTGTCTGTTCACCCGAAAAAATTTGGTTTCGTCCAAAACATTTTCCAATTCATCTAATGTAAAATCTGTTGGGAAATTTCGTTCTTTGGTTTGGAGGTAAACAATTTTGTTTTCGCTGTAGAAACAGCTTACTTCATTAATAGAAACAACTTTCAAATTATAACCAATTTTCACTAAAATTCTGGAAAGCGTCGATTTCTCTTTTCGAACGATTTGTCTGATTTCCTGCGAGTTAACCGTTCCTTCTTCCGGTAAGAACGATTTGAATTTTTCAATCGCTTTAGCCAAATCTTCTTCTTCAATCGGTTTCAGAAGATAATCAATACTGTTGAGTTTAAAAGCTTTTAAAGTATATTGGTCAAAAGCCGTCGTATAAATAATAAAAGCTTTAGTTGAGACTTTATCAAAAATGTCAAACGATAATCCGTCGCCTAAAACAATATCCGAAAAAATCAGTTGCGGATGTTCATTTTCCCGAAACCAGTCGACTGCTTCCTCCACGGAATTAAGGCTTGCAACTAATTCTAAATCAGAGAATAAACCCAATAATTTTTCAAGTCTTCTGACCGCTGGTTTTTCGTCTTCGATGATTATTGTTCTAATTTTCATTGGCTTTTAATAAATAAAAGGAATTATTCTTTTAGTTTGTTTTTTGTAATCAATATATTCTTGCCCAAATTGCTCAATTAGCGCTTTTTCTTCTACATTAATTCTATACAAAAATGCTAAAAAAGGTGGAATAATTGCAATAACAAAAGCAACCCAATTATTAAGATAAAGCCCCAATCCCAAAAATGTAAGCAAAGATGCAGAGTAAGAGGGATGTCGCAAAACACTGTAAAATTCATCCTTTTTTATCTTATGTTCCTTCCGGATAGTCACATCCACTGTAAAATATTTGCCCAAAGATCTGATGATGATAAGTCTTCCAAAAACTCCTGCAAATATCAGTAATAAGCCTAAATATACAATCAATATGTTTTCGGTTATTGCTAGACTAAAAGTATCGAAGTGGATATTTGCGACAAAAATTGATAAAGAGATTGATGAGATAATGATAATCCAAAGAATGTTGAGTGAGGACTTGTCTTTTCCTTTTTTGTCTGTTTCGTTAGAAGCTAAACGTTGTTTATAAAAAACTTCTGTAAAAAGCCATAAAAACATCAGAATGTAAAAAATAATTGGTATCATTTTATTTGTTTTTATTCATTAATTCTCTGATTTTTCTCTCCTCCCAATCTTTTCCGAGAACAAATTGAGGAACAAAAACACTCATTCCGTGCGCGAGCAAACCAATTCCCCAGAAAAATAAAGTGAAGAAATTTTCTGGTTTGAAATAACTTTCTCCGGGTTTTAGATTTTGGACATTAATAAATACAATCAACAGATTGACAAGAACATAAATCGTCAAATGGCTATAAAACCCTTTCAGCTTTTTCACTCTTTTCTTAGCCTCAAGATATTTGATATCGTCTTGTTTATTAATAATTTCCATTGTTTTGATTTTTAATTTCTTTGTTAATCATATCATTTTCCCAATCAGAATTGAAGAGAAATAGTTTTACACCTTTAATGGCGAGAATCAAGCCCCAGATGATGAAAACCCAAGAAACCTGCATTTCTCCAAGATTTTGAGGAAATCCGTGTTTGAAGAATTTAGTTCCGTAAACCACTGCAAATACAATTGCAAAAACCAGAATTCCGGTATAGAATTTTTTGATCTTTTTTACTCTTTCCACAGCCATTTCGTAACGTGGATTTTCTTTATTAATAATTTCCATTTTGATTGATTTTAAATTGATTTTTGATTGTTCATTATTTGTCTAATCTTCCTTTCTTCCCAATTTTTACCTGTAAAAAGATAAATTGAATATCCTAAAATGCTGATTCCAAATCCGATGACGGGAAACCAAAACCAATGAAACTCCGGATTAGTTTTTAGGTTGATGAAAATAAAATAAGGTATTAGAATCCCGCATCCCGTAAGCATTATGTAGAAAGCTTTGATTTCTTTCATTCGTGCTTTTGCGAGCTTCAATCTTAGTTTGTCAAAATCAGTTTCCATTGCTAATATTTTTTAATGTTATCCTGATTCATAATTTCCTGTATTTTCTTTTCCTCCCAGTTTTTACCGATGGCAAAAGTGTTCATTCCGTGCGCTAAGATTCCAATTCCCCAGCCCAGCATTGGCCAATAAAACCAGATTTCTTTAGGCGAAGTAAGAAGATTGACGATGACCAAAAATGGGATAACGATACAATAAGAAATCAAGTTTCCGTAGAATCCTTTCAGTTCTTTTACTCTTTTTACGGCTTTTTCATAAGCCAGATTTTCTGTGGATTGTGATGTGTAAGTTGTCATTTGATGCGTATTTTTTTCTATTAATATTGGGACTTTAACTTTAAAATTTTGTTCTGATTTTTCTATAAAAACATTTTCTTTGGTGAGAAGTGCGTAACGCTGAACGATATTTGCCAAACCGATTCCTGCACTTTCCGTCAATTGTTCCCTCACTTGCAGATTATTTTCTATGCAGAGAAATTTGCCTTCTGTAAAAATTCTGATATTCAAAGGCTTGCTTGATGTTGCGAGGTTATGTTTGATACAGTTTTCTAATAATAATTGTAATGAAAGCGGAACAACCAACTTTTGCAGATCTTCAGCATCAATATCAAAAGTAAAATTCACACTATCCTCGAATCTGGTTTTCAAAAGGTTGCAGTAGATTTTTGCAAATTCTATCTCATCTTCAATTTTAACTAATTCTTTGTCTTTTTGCTCCAAAACATAGCGGTAAACTTTCGACATCGATGTTGTGAATCTCTGAGCCTGGTCTGGATTTTCATCAATCAAAGCGGTTAAGACATTCAGAGAATTGAAAAGAAAATGCGGATCCAATTGATTTTTCAAAGATTCGAACTGGGCGTTGGCAGATTTTGCAATCAGCTTCTGCTCCACCACTTCTTTTTTCGTGTTCTTTTTCAACTCTTCCATAAAGCCTTTGGCGTGAAGAAAAGCCGAGATCATCAATGCAAAATTGATCATAAACCAATTGGTAAAAGTGTACTTTCCAGAAAAAATATCTTCCGGAGTGGCTACTTTTTGTATGATGACATAGTTCAAATAATTACATACATAGACAACAATAAAATTTACAATTACAGTTGCAACGATTCCTAGAATGGTTCTAAGTCTGGTCTGGTCTGTCCAAGACAATTTTTTATTGAGAAAGTCATTCAGATAACCATTACTCAAACCTAATCCAAATGCATATATTGCTGAAATAAGCAAATTGTAACCAAAGCTTTCTAAAGTTTTTTCATTTGAGAAAAAAGTGAAGAAAAAAATGGACGAGCCAAGCGTAATCCAAGAGAGTGTTATTAATGGTTTCTTGTTCATATTCTAATTTCCTGGTTCAAAATTATGACAGAAAGAAAAGTTAAGCAATTATATATGACCGAACTGTTAAAAAATACGACTGAATTGTAAAAGCACCCGATTTTAATCTTAAATTTTTGATAAGATTACCACCAACACTCGAAAAAGGAACACCTTTTGCATCACAAAATCCAAAACTTAATTATATATGAACAGAAATATAGAAATAATATTTGCAGGACTTTTTGGGACAGTGGCTGTTCTGGGGATTTTTGCAACGAGGAAATATTTCAAAAACAAATCTTACAAAAGCGATTATTCTGACCATCATTTGTTATTCGGAAGTCAAACGAAATCCTATGCAAACCCTAATGACGGGATAGAATTAGACGCATTCCTTTAAACACACACTATTTAATTATACAAATTTCCGGTTCTCACGAGCCGGATTTTTTTGTGGAAAACTTTCGGGAATTTTAAGATATTTTTCATTTTTGAAATGATAATTTTGAAATTAATTCTTATCCAATCTTGATGATTAAACTCTGATAGATTTTACACAAAGGCACAATTTATTTTTTTTAAAATACTGTTTAGGACACAAGGTTTTTAACTTCGTTAATTTTAAAATCATTGATTTTTAGTGCCTTAAAATCCAATCAGATAAATCTTTTATTTGTGTCTTTGTGATTAACTTAATTTTATTTCAATGTCAGATTTAATTCCAAAAGGCCAAGGTGCACAACGCAATGTCATCAACCGGTTCGACAGATATACTTTCGAGCCGGAAGACTATGAATTGGATAAAATCAAGACGCAGGTTACAGAAGTTTTTCCGAAGACAATTATCAATGTTGTGAAAAGTCCGGATCTGCCGATGGATTATTCGATAAATCCGTATCAAGGCTGTGAGCACGGCTGTTCCTATTGTTTTGCAAGACCAACTCACGAATTTTGGGGATACAGTGCAGGAATCGATTTTGAAAGAAAACTGATGGTCAAGAAAAATGCACCACAGCTTTTGGAAAAAACCTTTCAGAAGAAATCTTACATTCCAAAACCAATTATGCTTTCCGGAAATACAGATTGTTATCAGCCGATTGAAAAACAATTTGAAATTACCCGAAAATTATTACAGGTTTGCTTGGATTACAGACATCCAATTTCCATCATTACCAAAAACGCTTTGATTCTGAGAGACTTGGATATTCTTGATAAATTAAATGAGAAAAATCTTATTTCGGTTTCTCTAAGCATTCCAACTTTGAATGAAGATTTGAGAAGAGTAATGGAACCAAGGACTTCAACAGCCAAAAACAAACTGAAAGCTATAGAAATTTTATCCGAAAAAAACATTCCTGTGAATGTGATGATTGCTCCCGTGATTCCCGCATTGACGAGTGACGAAAGTTTATCGATTATGAAATCTGTTTCAGACGCCGGCGCAAGAAGTTGCGGTTACACTTTGGTGCGACTTAATGACACTGTTGAACCTGTTTTTATTCAATGGCTGGAAGCACATTTCCCCGACAGAAAAGATAAAGTCCTGAATCTCATCCGCTCAATGCGAGGTGGAAATCTCGGTGAAAAAAGATTTTACGAAAGATACAAAGGCGAAGGAAATATCGCCGAAATGATTCACAAAACCTTTGAAATCGGAAAGAAAAAATTTTTTAGCAATTCGGAAAGAGCGATTCTCACCACCGAACATTTTACAGGAAGCAGAACGCAACAATTGCGACTTTTCTAGTGAAAATTTTTTGCAAATCTTGCAGAGTCAGCAGATGAAAAAATTTGCCAAATCTGCATAATCAGCGAGAAAGTCATTGTCCTGCTTTGGAATGTTTTGATTAATTTTGTAGTTCATAAATTTCTCAATGAAGCAATATTCCGCAAAACGAAGCATCCAGATTCTCGCTCACATTCTTGAACAGTACGGCATCGACAAAATCATCATTTCTCCCGGTTCCAGAAATGCACCTTTGGCGATTCATTTTTCCGAGATTGATGCGTTCCAATGTTACAGTATTGTGGATGAGCGTTCGGCTGGATTTGTTGGTTTGGGAATGGCAAAATCTATCAAAAAACCTGTTGCATTGACCTGCACCAGCGGTTCTGCAGTTGCGAATTATTATCCTGCAGTTGTAGAAGCTTTTTACCAGAATATCCCGCTTTTGATTCTTAGCGCAGACAGGCCTTCGGATTTTGTGGATTTGTTTGATGGACAGACCATTCGTCAAAAAAATATTTTCCAGCAACATTCATACGGTGATTTCGAATTGCTGGAAGATGAAAAAGATGGCGCGGATGATTTTAATTTCGAAATCATCAAAAAAGCGGTAGAATTATGCATCGAAAAAAGCGGTCCGGTTCATATCAATATTCCTTTATCAGAGCCACTTTACAACTTACTGGACGAATTGCCTGTGATGCAGGTTGCCGAAAAAACAATTCAGAAAAAAAATTACGAAGTTCCGTCTAATCTGATTGCGGATTGGAATACTTCAAAACGGATTATGGTTCTTGCAGGAACATTAGACCCAAATCCTGAATTGGAAGCGCAACTCTCACAATTGGTTAAAAATCATACTGTTGTTGTTTTGACGGAAATGAATTCCAACCTTCAGCACGACAAATTTTTCGCTCATATCGACCGATATATTACAGATTTTACCGAAGAAGATTATCATACTTATGCGCCAGATTTGTTAATCACAATCGGGCAAAATGTGGTTTCCAAAAGAGTCAAGCAATTCCTGAGAAAAGCCAAGCCAAAACAACATTGGCACATCGATGAATATTGGCAACCAGACACTTACTTCGCCTTGACTCAAAAAATTGAAACGAAAGCTGAAATTTTCTTTTCAAAATTATTAAAGTCCATCAATCTTGAGCCAAGACCTTTTTTCAATCTTTGGGATATTCTAAAAGATAAAAAAGATGCAAAACACGAAGATTATCTGAACAAAGCACCTTTCTCGGATTTCTATTTGTTTAATCAATTATCGAATCTTATTCCTGAAAACTACAGGATTCATTTCTCGAATTCATCAGCAATCCGATATGCACAATTATTTGAATATCAGAAATATGACGTGTATTGCAACCGTGGAACCAGCGGAATCGACGGCTGTACTTCTACAGCAATGGGATTTGCGATGATGGAAGATGAACCAACGATTTTGATAACAGGTGATTTATCATTTTTCTATGATATCAATGGGCTTTGGAATCAGTACATTCCACCTTATACGAGAATTGTGATTTTCAATAATGGCGAAGGAAATATTTTCAGAATTATTCCCGGACCAAGTGGGACGAATGCTTTGGACGAATTTATCGCGACGCAACATCACAGAAATGCGGAATTATTAGCCAAGAATTTTGGATTCGATTATACAAAAGTGGAAGATGAAATTACACTCGACAGAGTTTTACCCAATTTTTTCAAATCCAATCCGAAACCGAAAATCTTGGAAGTAATGACTTCGGAATGTAATAATGCGGAGATTTTGAAGCAGTATTTTGAATCGTTGAAGTAAATTAATAACTTTATAAAAACTAAACACAATGAAATCAGAAGAAATTAAAGATTTATTTTTAAAATTTGAAGAAGCTGCATCTGCATTAGAAGGTGTCGAATGTTGGAGCGCAAGGGAATTGCAGGAATTACTAGGTTACAGTAAATGGGAAAATTTTGAAAAGGTAATTATCAAAGCTAAAGATGCGTGTAAAAACGTTGGAGAAGAAATCGAGTATCATTTTCCTGACGTCAGGAAAACGATAACCTTACCAAAAGGTGCTGAAAGAGAAATAGATGATATATTGCTGACAAGATATGGATGTTATTTAATTGCACAAAATGGGGATAGTAGAAAAGAAGAAATTTCATTCGCTCAAAATTATTTTGCGGTTCAAACAAGAAGAGCCGAATTAATAGAACAACGATTGCTGGAAAATGAAAGAGTAAAAGCCCGTGAAAAATTAAGCCAGACTGAAAAACAACTTTCAGGAGTCCTATATGAAAGAGGCGTTGATAGTCAGGGATTTGCAATTATAAGAAGTAAAGGGGACCAAGCATTATTCCGTATGAACACTCAAATGTTAAAAAGAAAAATGGGTGTTCCAGACAAAAGACCTGTTGCTGACTTTTTACCTACTATCAGTATAAAAGCTAAAGATTTGGCTGCTGAAATGACAGGACTAAATGTTCAAAGCAAAGACCTCATCGGCCAAGCCAAAATAGAAAATGAGCATATCGAAAACAATATAGCGGTTAGAAATATGCTTACAAATAGAGGAATAATTCCTGAAAATCTGAACCCCGCAGAGGATGTGAAAAAACTGCAAAGGAAACTGGATGGAGATGAGAAAAAAGTGTTAAAAGAAACGAAGAAGAAAAATCATTCGAAAAAGAAAGAATAATATAATCCCGCTATTTTAAAACTCCAAATCAGATTCTTCTTTCGGAAGATTAATGATTTTTTCAATCGGGTAAATAAACATATCATCGAAGTCATTCAATGCATTGATCAACTGAAAATGAGTGAATTCTTTGATATTATCTAAAGTGATTTCGGTTTCCTTAATTTCTTTTTTTTGTAGAAGATTTTGTCTCATCACGCCATTCAGAAGATAACTTTTTGGTGTGAACCAAGTCTTGTCTTTCAAAAATAAAAGATTGGAATATGATGTGTCAGTAACCTGATTATTTTTCACAATAATAACTTCGTCAGCACGACTTTTATCTTTTAATTTCTGGAGTTGATTTCTGTCAGCAGACTTAAAGCTATAATCTATTTCATTATCAATAACCAATTCAAAATCATCCAATTGTGAAATGGCGTAAGGGATAATTTGGGTTTTGAAATTGTTTTCCAAATCATACTCGATTCGGAATTTGTAAAGCCCGTCTTCATCGTGTTCTAGGTTGAGGAATAAACTATGAATATCGATTTTACACTCTTTTCCGAGATTCGAAAAAGTCTCATTCATTCTTTTTTGATGAAGTTCTACCAGGAAAATTTTCTGCTCTTCAACTTTGATGCTTTCAATAAATCGGGACATAAATTTTGTTTTTCATTTCTTCGTATTCGCTGCTTAGGTCACTTTGGTGCGTGATTCCGCCTCCACTTTTGAAAAAGAATTTTCCATTTTCCTTTTCAATAAATCTAATCATCACACAGGAATCGAGATTTTCCCCATCAAAATAACCAGCAATTCCTGTATAAAATCCTCTATCAAATTGCTCTGCTTCTAAAATGATGTCCAACGTTTTTGGTTTTGGCGCGCCCAAAATAGAACCTGCAGGCAACAGTTTTTGAAGAATTGTTCCAATTTTATTTTTGAATTCGGGTTTGATTTCGCCTTTGATTTCGGAACTCATTGCCAGGAGATTTTTCTGTTTGGTTTTGATGTAATCGATTCTTTGGAATTCTTTAACCATCACATTATCAGCAACCATACTCAAATCATTTCTTAACAAATCTACAACGGTATAATGTTCTGCTTTTTCTTTCGGGTCGTTTTTCAGAATATTTTCTGCATCATCTATTTCCGCATCGATGGTTCCTTTCATTGGATGTGTAAAAATCTTGTTATCTACAATTTCTACAAAAGTTTCCGGAGAAAAAAACACAAATTCATCTGGAACCAGAACTTTGTATTTTGCTTTCGAGAATTTGAAAATATCTTCTAAACTGAGATTGGTTTCGATTTCCGTTTTGGTGGTGTAATTGGTCAAATAAGAATTTCCTTTTTGAAGGTTTTCTTTAACCCAATCAAAACCTTTTTTGTAGGTTTCTAAAGTTTCCGGAAAAGATTTCCACTTAAAATTTGGAATTATTTCGTGTTGCCTATTGACGTTTGTAATATTCGGGAAATCAATTAACAAAGCCTTATTTTCAATTTCGTTTTGTGTAAAAATTCTGACATCATCCATCAAAAAATTAATGAGAAAAAAAAAGGGTTCTTTTTTTTCTGACAACTCGTCCATTCTTTGAAACTGCGGATTTTGAAACATAAAACAAAAGTAGAGAAAAGTCTTCAAAAATTGACTAAGCTTATATCAACGCCGAACCTCCGCAACCCGACTTGAATGGAGCTCTTTTTTGCAGAGGGAAAAGCCTGGCAAAAAAAGCGGGAATGGAAGGCGGATAAGTTGCCCAAAATAAAATATCAATTTCGATTGTCATCAATTAATGGTTACTTTTGCAAAAAAGTTTGAAGAATGACGACGCAAAAACCGAAAATTGGAAAAATACTGACTGAAACTTATCAATATTGGATGAGAACTTTGCCGTTTCAGATGCTGTTTTCGCTCGTTTATTTTTCAGTGATATTGTTTGCGGGAGTGTATGCTTTCCGATATTACGGGCTTTTTGAGGAAGTGAATCGATTTTCTCAGTTGATGTACTCTGATTTTCCAGCTTTCACTGAAAAATATGAAGAACTGATGAAGACTGAAAATGCGATGTATTTTACGATGGTTATTTTAGTCATCAAGTCTGTGATTTTCCCCTTGAATATTGGCTTTTTGAAAATCTACAGAAAATTGGATCTTGATCTACCGATTTCCACATCGGATTTGTTTGCAGGCTTCCAAGGTCATTATTTCTTTTTGTTTTTGATTTATTCTCTTTTTTGGAATATTCTGAACAGTTACATTTTGATTTTTCCGCCTCTAAGTGTTTTCTGGATGGGAATGATGATGTTTGTTCCTGCTTTGGTTTTTTATAAAAATTACAATTTTTTCCAGGCATTCAGAATGAGTATTCAGGTTTTTCAGAAGAATATTATTTTGATTTTGGTGGCTTGTCTGGCTTCTATATTGATTTCCTATAGCGGAATTATTGCATTCTTTTTCGGAATTTTTCTGACTTTCCCGTTTTGGAATGCGGTCATCTATGTTATTTACAAACATCTGATTGCGGATTTTGAGGAATAATTGTCTTTGAGTTAATCTATTTAAGCGTTTTTTTATGTAGATTTGATAATCAACTATAAAAATAAACTCAATGGACAATTTTAATGAATTCGAAACAACTGGTAAAATTCCTGACAGAGATGCGGGTAGTATTATTTCCCATTCCTTCCAAATTTATAAGGATATTTTTATTTATCCTCTGATAGTGGGTATTTTATTTGCCGTCATTGTTTCTTTTTTAGCGGCAATTACTGGATTTTGGGCAGCAGTTATTGGAGTCAGCCAAGAAGCTCAGGCTGGCGGATATAATTCCGATGCGTATAATGAAATTTATCGCGGAACACCATTTTTAACATTTGCAGGCGGTGCATCTTTATTTAATATTTTAGTTTTTTCCCCACTTATTGTTGGGACAATTTATATTGCTCATAAAAAAAACATCAATCAACAGATAGAATTTTCTGATTTATTCGTCGGATATAAACAAAATTTTATAAATATAGTTTTATATGGATTGTTGTTCGCAATTGTAACCGGAATTTGTTCTTGGTTATTTTATGTTCCCGCTATCTTCATTATGCCATTTTTATTTTTAGGATTCCCTTTCCTCCTTTTTCAAAATATTTCTGCAGTAGAAGCACTCAAACATTCAATTGATATCGCAAAAAATAATTATGTTAATTTCCTGATTATTAATTTTATTGCATATATCTGTTCATTCTTGGGAATATTCGCATGTTGTATTGGTATAATTATTACTTATATGTTTTATTATTCGACAATGTATTCTGCATATTGTGCATATGTTGCATTACCAAAACAATTAAAATAATAAATTAAACTATGTCAGATTCCGGTAAACCAATAGATTCTGTTGTCATCAAACAGATTGCTTTAATTCTTGTTATAAGTGTTTTAGTTGGGTTAATTTGCTGGAATCTGGCATTATTCATTCCCTCAGTTTTGGGAGCGGTTACACTTTACATTGTTTGCAGGAGGTTTAACTATTATCTCATCGAAGAGAAAAACTGGAAACCTTGGGCTTCTTCTATGTTTCTGATGGTGGCATCATTGATTATTCTGATTCTTCCAGTCTATTTTATCGTAGATATGCTTGTAGCCAAAGCCGGAAATGCGCAGGCTTATATGGAAAAGTTCAATATCTTCTTAGAGAAAATACATCAATTCGTATTTCAAAAAGTTGGATTTGATATTTTGAGCAAAGATAATATTGCGAAAGTCACCAATTTTGCCGGAACGCTTTCAACAAAAGTATTGAATACAACAGTTAATACTTTTACTGTGATTGTTTCGATGTATTTCATTCTCTATTTTATGTTTGCGAAAGCACGATTATTTGAAAAAATCGTATCCAGAGCAATGCCTTTCAAGAGAAAAAACATTCAGCTTTTGGGCGACAAATTCATCAAGTTGGTAATGGCCAATGCTATAGGGATTCCGGTTGTTGCTTTAGGACAAGGTTTGGTCGCATTAATTGGTTACTGGATTTTCGGCTGTCCAAGTCCAATGCTTTTATTTGCGTTAACTGCAGTTGCATCTATGTTGCCAGTTGTCGGCGCTGCGATTGTCTATGTTCCAGTCGGCATTTTTATGATTGCTGAAGGACAAACTGGTCCAGGAGTTGGAATTTTACTTTACGGATTAATCATTGTTGGATTGACAGACAATCTTCTCCGATTCACTTTATTAAAAAAATTAGAAGACATCCATCCATTAGTTACAGTTTTCGGAATTATTTTAGGAATGAACATCTTCGGATTTATGGGATTGATTTTTGGTCCTATTCTAATGTCAATCACGGTTTTATTAATTCAGGTTTACAGAGACGAGTTTTCTGAAGATGAAACACCAGAATTGGAAATTCCAAATCAAAATACGGAACTTGAAGAAAAAATCGATTTAATCATTTAAAATGGACGGACTCAATCCGAATATCCTAAAAGAAATCTGCGAAGTCAGAATGCCTTTTGGAAAATATAAAGAAACTATTTTGGCAGATTTGCCCATTTCTTACCTCGAATGGTTTATGCGAAATGGCGGTTTCCCACAAGGAAAATTAGGGATGCAACTCTCGACCATCTACGAAATCAAACTCAATGGTTTGACAGATTTATTAAAACCTCTCAGACGTTGATTTTTTCGGTAAATTTGCATTCATAAAGTTGTTATGAAGAAAAAAATAAATGCCGTAAGAAGGTCAGTTATGAAAAGTCTTACCAAAAATATTGGTAAGTCCCACGCAGAAGGAAAACTTGATAAAGATTTTGTAGTCAGAAGAGTTCTGATTTCCCGCCCGAATCACAGATTAGGCAATCTGCTTTTATTAACGCCGTTGGTTCAGGAAATTGAAAACACTTTCCCTGATGCTAAAATCGATTTGTTTGTAAAGGGTGGCGTAAGTCCAATAATTTACAAAAATTATAAAAATGTCGACAAAATCTTTCAACTTCCTAAGAAACCTTTCAGCAGTTTATTTCAATATATAAAAGGCTGGTTTTCTTTAAGATTAAAAAAATATGATTTGGTTATCAATGCCACGCAAGGTTCATCTTCTGGAAGATTATCGATATTTTTTGCTAAATCCAAATACAAATTTTTTGGAGAAGACGTTGAAAATCTAAGCAGTCAAAATGCTGATTACAATCACATTGCTAAAAATACCATTTACAATCTTAGACATTATTTAACCCAAATTGGGTTTCAAGAAAATAACTCTGAAATTCCTTTTCTAAACCTAAAATTAGACGAAAAAGAACTGGAAGATGGCAAGAAAAAACTCTACGACATTGTAAAAAATGATAATAAAACCATCTGTCTTTTTACTAATGCAACGGGTGCAAAAATTTACTCTGAAGATTGGTGGCAAACTTTTTATGCAAAATTAAAAGCAGTTTTTCCAGATTACAACATCATCGAACTTCTTCCCGTAGAAAACATCTCAAAACTTGATTTTAAAATTCCGAATTTTTACAGCAAAGATGTTCGTGAAATGGGAGGCTTTCTGGCTAACACTGATGTTTTCATCGCCGCAGATAATGGCGTGATGCATTTGGCTAGTGCTTCTGGCGTTCCTACAGTCGGGCTTTTCCAAGTGACGGATGAGACTGTTTACAAACCTTACAACGAGAAAAGTTTCGCTATTAACACCAATAATATCGATTTGGATAAAGTAATTGACATTATCAAAACGTCTTTTAAATAATATTAGAATCAATCAATTTAAACTTGAAATGATATTATGAACTTTATTCTTTCGGAAGCCTATTCTCAGTACAAAAATGATATCCTTACCATCTTAAATAACTTTAAGACAGACGGTGTCATCGTTGGTCACGGCAATAGAAATACGGTTAAATTTTTCGATGTTGATGGTTTAAAATTCAACTTTAAATCTTTTATACAGCATAATGTCATCAACAGACACGTTTACAAATATTATCGAAAATCCAAGGCGAGGCGTTCTTACGAATATGCGAATCTTCTTTTAAGTAAGAATTTTCTTACACCTACTCCTATCGCCTATGTTGAGTTCTATGATTTTTGGGGATTGACTTCCAGCTATTATGTCAGCGAACAATTGGAAAACAGTTTTCCTCTCACAGATGCACTTTACAATCATGAATTTCCTGACAGAGCTCAGATTTTTAAAAGTTACACTTCACTCATCTACAACCTTCACGAAAATGGAATTGAGTTCATAGACAACGCTTCTGGAAACTTTCTCATAAAAAAAGAAAAAGGAAGTTATAATTTCTATTTGGTCGACCTCAACCGAATGAATTTCCATTCTGAAATTGACATATCCAAAAGACTTCAAAACTTCGAACGTTTGACAAATGATCAGGAAACCATCAAGCTAATCAGCGAGGAATATGCAAATCTTTCAGGAACAACTACGGAGTTTTGTTACAATAGAATACTTGACTTTTCTAAGAAAAAAGCCTTAAAACGAAAAGCAAAAAAGATTCTTAAATTCTACAAATTCTTCCTGAAAAAATAATTTTAAGCCTTCAAAGCTGCAATCTCATCTCTCAGTTTTGCGGCTTTTATGAAGTCCAGACTTTTCGCTGCATTCTCCATTTCTTTCTGCTTCTGAGCAACGATTTTTTCAATATCTTCACTTCCATAACTTGCTTTGGTTTCAGCAACTTCCTGCATAATTTCTTTATGTGTGTATTTTGCATCCGGGAAATCTTTGCTTCTTCCAACTAAGTTTTCACTGATTTTCTTGTTCAATGCCATCGGAACTTTGCCGTGGTCTGCATTGTATTTCATCTGCTTTTCACGACGGTAATTAGTTTCATCGATGGTGGCCTGCATAGATTTTGTCATCTTGTCTGCGTACATTATCGCACGCCCGTTCAGATTTCTTGCGGCTCTACCAACGGTTTGAATCATCGACCTTCTGGAACGCAACATTCCTTCTTTGTCGGCATCCAGAATGGCTACCAAAGAAACTTCAGGCAAATCCAGCCCTTCTCTCAAAAGATTGACACCAACCAAAACATCAAACAATCCGAGACGCAAATCCTGCATAATCTGAATCCTTTCCAAAGTCTCCACATCGGAGTGAATATATCTGGTTCGGATTCCCACTTTCGTGAAATATTTTGTGAGTTCTTCCGCCATTTTTTTGGTTAAAGTCGTTACCAAAACTCTTTCGTCCGCTTCCTCTCTTTTATGGATTTCCTCAATCAGATCATCAATCTGATTCATTGTCGTACGAACTTCGATAATCGGGTCCAAAAGTCCTGTCGGGCGGATAATCTGTTCGATATAAGTTCCTCCGGATTTTTCCAGTTCATAATCTGCAGGCGTTGCCGAAACATAAATCACCTGATTCTGCATATCCTCAAACTCATTGAATTTCAACGGTCTGTTGTCCATCGCTGCAGGTAAACGGAAACCGTGCTCTACCAAAACCTCTTTTCGGCTACGGTCACCGCCGTACATCGCGTGAACTTGAGGAACGGTTACATGACTTTCATCAATAACCATCAGAAAATCTTTCGGGAAATAATCTAAAAGACAAAATGGTCTGGAGCCTGGCAAACGACCATCCATATATCGTGAATAATTCTCAATTCCTGAACAATAACCCAATTCCCGAATCATTTCTAAATCCAATTCCGTTCTTTCTTCCAAACGTTTCGCCTCTAGCGGTTTTTCTATTTCGCGGAAGAAATCGACTTGTTTTACCATATCGTCCTGAATTTGTCGGATGGCACCTTGCATTGTTTCAGCTGTGGTTACGAAAAGATTGGCAGGATAAATATTGATAATGTCAAAATTCGAAATGACATTTCCGGAAACAGGGTCAAAACTTTGTATTTTCTCTACATCATCTCCAAAAAACTGAATTCTGATGGCTGTATCTGCATAAGCCGGATAAATATCAATCACATCGCCTTTTACACGGAATGTACCTCTTTGAAATTCATTTAGCGCTCTGGAATACAACGCACTAACTAGTTGATGAAGCAATCTGGTTCGTGACAGTTTTTCGTTTTTCTCGATGGTAATTAACGATTTATGAAACTCACTCGGATTTCCCACACCATAAATACAGGAAACCGAAGCCACAATCAAAATATCACGACGACCGGAAAGCAAACTTGCAATCGCAGAAAGTCTTAGTTTCTCGACTTCTTCGTTGATACTCAAATCTTTCTCAATGTATGTGTTGGAAGAAGCAATGAAAGCTTCCGGCTGATAATAGTCGTAGTAACTTACAAAATATTCTACCGCATTGTCCGGAAAAAACTCCTTAAACTCCATAAAAAGCTGAGCCGCCAAAGTCTTGTTATGCGCCATCACAATCGTGGGACGTTGCACACTTTCCACGACATTGGCAACAGTAAACGTTTTTCCGGAACCTGTAACACCAAGAAGCGTCTGATATTTCTCGCCGATATTGATGCCTTCTACCAGTTTCTCAATAGCCTGAGGCTGATCTCCGGTTGGTTTATATTCTGATTGAAGTTTGAAATCCATATAACAAAAATACGAAATAAAAAAACGTTCCGGAATGCGGAACGTTGGATGTTAATGATAAAAATAATCTATTGGAAATTCATCGTAATGGGAAATTGGAATACGGTTGCTGCCGCTTTTCCTTCTTCCGTCGCTGGCTTCCAAAGCTTATCCTGAGTTACAAGTCTTAGACTTCTTACTGCCTCATTGTTGAATTCCTGATTCGGACCGTCTGCTCTTATATCCTTGGTTTTTCCGTTTTCATCGATAGTAATATAGATATTTGTCTTTACTGTTCCGTTCTTTTTACCAAACGCAGAAGAATCAAATTCATTCTGGAAATTTTTCCTCAAAGCATTGAGACCTTCTGGAAATTCTGCTGGTGTGATATCTCTCGCTGGCGGCGGTGGTGGTGGAATTGGTAGTTCATTTTCTTTCAATTCTCTGGGAGCTGGCGGTGCTTTTTTTACTTTGATTTTAACATTGGCATTCTGAACTTTTTTGTTTGGAATGGTGTCAAGCTTCAAAGGTATCCTCTCAGTAATTTCCGGAATTTCGGATTTCACTTCGAGTTTCGTTTCTGTTGCATAAACTTTTTGAACAAATAAGATACTTGCGCCTGCAAAAACTGAAACTGCAAGTAGCTTTTTCACTTTTTCTAATTTTGATTTTTGAGTGGTCATCATAATAAATCGTTGTTTGGTGTTATTAAAATTGAATGGATTGATTAATGAAAGTTTTTGAGAATTCATAACTTCTGAAAGGATGAGATGTTGATAACTTCTGACATCGAATTCCTTTTTAACAATTACTTCATCTGCCAAAAACTCGTGGTTGGTAATGATTGCTTTTTTGAAGAGAAAAATAGTAGGATTGACCCAGGAAATCGCTTGCAGAAACTCAATGAAAAGCAAATCCAAAGAATGTTTCTGAGCTAAATGCGTTTTTTCGTGGAGGAAAATTCGCTTATCAATCTGTTGATTTTCGAAATAATTTTGGTTCAGATAAATCTTATTCCAAAAGCTGAAAGGCGGCAGATTTTTTTCTATTAATTTAACCTTTTGATTTTGATAAATTAAATCTGTTCCTTTTAAGCCGATGATTTTAAAAATTGAAAACAGGGCTTTGATAATCAATCCAAAAGCGACCAAACCATAAACCATCAAAACCAAATTCATCCAATTGAATTCCGAAGTTGCAGTCGAATTTTGGAGCAGTTGCTGCGTTTGGATTTCGTCAAAAATCAATCTTCCTTTTTGTTGTTGAATGGCTGGCAAATTAATCTTAACGAAAGGAATGATGTAAGAAAAAATCAAGGCAAACAAAAGATAAAACCTGTTGAAACGGAACATCTTTTCCTTCTGCAAAAACAAATAATAAATCCCTATCAATAAAGATGAACAAAGGATTATTTTGAAAATAATGGTCAACATTTTATTCTGTTATTTCTTTGTCGATAATGTCCCGGAGTTCTTTCAATTGTTTCTGGGACAATTTTGCATTCGATGTGAAAAAAGAGGCAAATTGGCTCACAGAATTATTAAAAAAACGGTCAATCATAGAAGACATTTCGCCTTGGAAATAATCTTCTTTCTTCACTTTCGGGAAATACTGTCTTGAATTTCCAAAAAGTTTATAACCTACCAAATCTTTGTTCTGCATTCTTTTCAAAAGCGTTGCAATGGTTGTTGAAGCAGGTTTAGGGTCTGCATAATCTTCCAAAATATCTTTCATAAAAACCTTTTCTTTTTTCCAGAGGATTTCCATTAAAATAATTTCGGTTTCTGTTAATTTTTGTTCGTTCATTCTACAAAGTTATATTTTGTTCTACAAATGTAGAATTAAAATCTGAATGACCAAATTTTACTGGCATTATTTTTCCATTCGAAACAGAAAATAAAAGTTATGTTAAAATCCACATTACCAGTTATTCTATCATTGGCCGGCGTATTTTATAGTTGCCAAAGCAAAGGAAAACCCAGCAAAGTCTCTGCAAAGGAAGAGAAAGCAAATACTGATTACAAGCCTGCGTTTTCGGGACAAACGAGAATTACACCTGTAAAAACGACCACACCTTACCAAGTTGAAATTCTCAATACTTCTCTAGGAAAACCTTGGGGAATTATCAATTTGCCAGATGGAAGATTCTTAATCACTGAAAAATCCGGATTTATGAATATCGTTTCCGCAGACGGAAAACAAGTCTCAAAAATCGATGGCTTTCCAAATGTAGATGCTAAAGGACAAGGCGGAATGTTAGACGTTGCCTTGGACCCTGAATTTAAAACAAATAACATCATCTATTTTAGTTTTTCTGAACCTTACGAGGGCGGAAATCATACCGCTATCGGAAAAGGAAAATTATCATCTGATATTAAAACAATTTCAGATGTCAAAGTTATTTTCCGAGCAACACCTACTTACGATGGCGATAAACACTACGGAAGCCGATTGGCCTTTGATAAAGACAGCAATTTGTTTGTCAGCACAGGCGAGAGATCGGACAAACAAACCAGAGTTTACGCTCAGAAAACAGATAATTATTTAGGGAAAATTCTGAAAATTACCAAAGACGGAAAACCTGCGCCAGGAAATCCTTTCATAGGAAAAGAAGGCTATAAACCAGAAATCTATGCTTACGGAATACGTAATCCTCAAGGAATGGCAATTGATGAAAAAGGACAACTTTGGGATATCGAAATGGGACCAAGAGGTGGCGACGAAATCAACCTGATACAAGTCGGGAAAAATTACGGTTGGGGTGACGTGACTTATGGTATTGAATATTCTGGAGAAAAAATCAACAATGGAACGACACAAAAAGCCGGAACGGAACAGCCCGTTTACTATTGGGATCCTGTGGTTTCTCCAAGTGGTGCGACTTTCTACACAGGAAATATCGAAGAATGGAAAAATAATCTTTTTATTGGTTGTCTCAGCGGAGAGCACATCAACAGAATTGTTATTAAAGACAATAAAGTAGTTGGCGAAGAAAGATTATTACTTGATCAAAAAGAAAGATTCCGAGATGTTTTGAATGGGATGGATGGCAATCTCTATGGGATTACGGATAGTGGAAAGCTTTATAGAGTTTCGAAGAAATAAAAGCAAAAATCCTGATTAAATCAGGATTTTTTTATACGGTCAGCTTTCTTGATACCTTGGAAATCTTTCAGGTAAAAAGGTTCAAAATAAGCAACATCTTCAAACTTTTTTTGATTGAATCCTTCTACCGATTTTTTAATTAAACCCTTGGCTGATGGATAAATATCCGGTTTGAATTCTGAATTGGGAAGATTCAGGATTTCCTGTGCTTTTTTTGCGCCATCACCAATGAAGAGAACTTTCTTGTCCATTAATTCAGAGAAAGAATTTTCATCAAGGATTTTGGCTTCGGTTTCAGAAATCATTTCGCCAGAATGTCCATCGTAAAAAGCGGTGTAAACTTCCATTCTTCTGGCATCAATCAAAGGAATAATCAATTCAAAACCTTGATTCACAAATTGTTCAACCATAGAATCCAAAGAATTGATGGCAATCAAAGGTAATTTCAAGCCATAACAGAATCCTTTTGCAGAAGCCGCACCAATTCTGAGTCCTGTGTAAGAACCCGGACCTTTTCCGAGAGAAATCGCATCCAGCTCTTTCAGAGAAATTTCTGCACCTTCCAAAGCCCATTCTACAAAACTATGCAGGCTTTCGGATTGTTTGTAATTATCGGAAACTTCTTCGCACAGACAAAGGATTTCTTCGCCATCGGAAATGGCAACAGAACAGTTTTTGGACGAGGTTTCTATGTGGAGGATTTTCATTTTGCAAATGTAAGAATTAACGAAGAATTATTTCAAAGTTACACTCTGCCGGCTCCACAATTTCCAAATTCCCTTTTGCCTAATCCAGAACTCAAGAACAGACAGTTTCATTTCGAATATATCATTTTTATAAAGTCCTTTGACAGCAATGATTCTACGGATATTCGCAAATTTATTTTTGATTTTAAATTCCTTTAGTTCAGTTTGATGAACAGATTTATATTTTACTTTTCCGGATTCGAAATCTTTTTTGAAATCATCTTTATTCTGAATCCAACCATTGGAATGTCCAAAAGAAACATCATCAGAAAATAATTCCAAAATCTTCGAATCGTTATTTTCCATCAACGAATCCAATTTCGAAATCTGATGCAATAATGCTTGTTCCTTCTTGGAATAATTTTGAGAAAATCCGAAGACGAAACAGATTACAAATAAAAGACTAAAAACTGATTTCATTATTTCCTATAAATTGTTCTTGGTTCAGCCTGAGCTTTCGGATAAATCGCGAATTCTGCAATCGAAACCCGTTCCGGAACATTGATGCAATACGCAATCGCGTCGGCAATATCTTCCGCTTTCAAAGCTTCGTAACCAGAGTAAACTGTTGAAGCTCGTTCAGAATCACCTTTGAATCTTACCTTAGAAAAATCAGTTTCCACAGCGCCCGGCTGGATATTCGTCACACGGATTCCGAATTCTGTAAGCTCGATTCTCATTCCCTCAGAAATCACATCAACTGCTTTTTTAGAAGCACAATAAACAACGCCATTAGCATAAGTTTGTCTCGAAGCAACGGAACTGATATTGATGATTTGTCCGTTCTGTTTTTCTTTCATTAATTTGATAATAGGCTGAGAAACATAAAGTAACCCTTTTACGTTTCCGTCCATCATCGCATTCCAATCTTCAATGTTACCATCAGAAATCGGGTCAAGTCCGTGAGCGTTTCCAGCATTATTAATCAAAACATCAATGTTTTTCCAGTCCTCCGGAAGTGAATTAATAGCAGAGAAAACTTCTTCAGAATTTCTGACATCAAAGTTTAAACTAAAAATTTCGGTTTCTTTGGATAGTTCGTTTTTAAGTTCGTCCAAAACAGTTTGATTTCTCCCGCAAATTATTAATCTGTTTTTTTGTTTGGCTAAAAGAATGGCCGTTGCTTTTCCGATTCCTGATGTGGCTCCGGTAATAAATATTGTTTTCAATTTTATTTTTATATTTAGTCCTACAAATCTAAACGATACTAAAGAAAAATCCCGAATAATTTCGGGATTGATTTTAATAATATTCTTTTGATAAAAATCATTTCTTACTATCAGCTTGGAAATCCAAACTCACAGAATTCATACAGAATCGCGTTCCAGTAGGAGGCGGACCATCATTGAAAACGTGTCCTAAATGAGATTCGCAACGTTTGCAAAGAACTTCAGTTCTCTCCATTCCGTGTGAAGAATCACGCTTGTAAATCACACCTTCTTTATCCGCTTCGAAGAAACTTGGCCAGCCACAAGTACTCGCAAATTTGGAATCTGAACGAAATAAATGGTTTCCGCAAACAGCGCAGTAATACTCACCGAGTTCATCAAATTCATTGTATTTTCCAGTGAAAGGATATTCTGTATTGGCTTCTCTGGCGATGGCGTAAACTTCTGGCGAAAGGATTTTTTTCCATTCTTCGTTGGAAACATGGAGTTTAGTTCTGTCAGTTCTTGAATAATAAGGATTGTTGGCGTGTGTATTATCTTCCATTTTAGTTTGTTGTGTAGGTTGTCTGGTTAAATCGACTTTTTTCTGTGTGCACTGTTGCAAAAATAAAGTCATTATTATTAAAAAAATTAATTTTTTCATCTACTTTTTCTATTGTTTTTAAAGGTCAAATGAAAGGCGAGTGTTTCATTATTGTAAGTTTACTGAATCCTACGTTGGATTCCATTATCATAAGAAAGTTAAACAAAGGCGCTCATTCCGGTAATCGAACGGCCGACAATCAATGAGTTGATTTCCTTGGTTCCTTCATAAGAATAAATAGCTTCGGCATCGGCAACAAATCGGGCAACATCGTGTTCCAATAAGATTCCATTTCCACCCATCACTTCTCTGGCCTGTGCGACAACATCACGTGTTCTCAAACTACAAAATACTTTGGCTAATGAAGCGTGTTCGTCTTTCAGAATATTTTGGTCCTGCATTTCCGACAGTCTAAAAACCAAAGTCTGCATCGCAGTCAAATTAGATAACATCTCGACCAAATGTCCTTGAATCAACTGAAAAGACGCAATTGGTTTTCCGAACTGTTCGCGTTTTCTGGTGTAGTCTAATGCACTTTCATACGCACCTCTCGCGCAACCTGTCGCCATCCACGCAACGCCAGCTCTCGTCATTTGAAGGACTTTTGCGGTGTCTTTGAAACTGTTGGCGTGTTCCATTTTTTGAGAATCGGCGACGAAACAATCTTTCATTGTGATGAGTCCGTTTTGGACAATTCTTAACGCCATTTTTCCTTTAATTTTTTCTACGGAAAATCCTTCTGTATCTTTTTCAACAATGAAACCTTTAACTTGATTATCATCTAAATCCCTAGCCCAAATCACAGTCACATCTGCAAAAGTTGCGTTTCCAATCCATTTTTTCTGTCCGTTCAGAATCCAACCGTCTTCTACTTTTTTACAGGTTGTTGTCAATCCGCCCGCGGCGCCAGAGCCGACTTCTGGCTCAGTCAATCCAAAAGCGCCAATCATATCGAATTGTTGCATTGCTGGGAGATATTTTTGTTTCTGTTCTTCGGAACCGCACATATAGATGGAACCCATTGATAATCCCGACTGCACGCCGAAAAACGTTGCCAAAGATGCATCAACTCTTGCGATTTCCATTGCGATGACGCCTTCCATCAGGAAAGGAAGATTCGGGCAGCCGTAACCTTCATAAGTTACACCACAGAGATTCAGTTTTTTGAATTTTGGGATGAGTTCGTGTGGGAAATCGTCTGTCAGCCAATATCTGTTGACCAAAGGTTTCGCTTCTTTCTCCATAAATTCCCGAACCTGTAATTGAATTGCTCTTTGCTCATCCGTCAGTTTCAAATGCAATTCATAAAAATCGCCATTGATTGGTGGTAATTCTTTTTTCTTTTTTGCCGATGAATCCAGCATTTTGGTTAAGCTGTTGAGTTGATTTTCATCCAGTTTTGAGAATTGATTCATCAGTTTTGGAAGGTCAACTTTTTGAGAAATTTTGGAAATCTGGTCTATATCGATGTTTTTCAGAAGGTCAAAAACGCCTTTGATTTTGGAAATCGTGCTGTTCATAGATTTGTTTTTTTGTAGAATGCAATTAATATTCCTAAAAGTGTCTTACAATTCTGGATTTTGGCATTTTTCTTTGAAAATTAATTTTACAAAAAACTAAAAATCAATTTGTTAAAAATGATTATAGTTTACAATTAGTTTCAGATTGATTTGCAGAATTACTTTCATATTAGTTATCAATTTTGAGATATAAGATTCAAACAACAGACAAAACTTGATTTGGAAACTGAATCCGCAACCCGACTTGAGTGGAGCTCTTTTTTTGCTGAGGGAAAGCAAGGCAAAAAAAGCGGGAACGGAAGGCGGAAAAGTTGCCCAAAATTTTAAAATATCAATCTCAAAAATAATCTATTATGAAATCGTCTGCGATTCCATTTTACAATTAAAAACAAATAAAAAATATTCAAAATGAAAACGAAAATCTTATCAATCAGTTTGGTTGCCATTCTTTTGATTGGCTGCAGTAAATCGGAAAGAACAGAAAGCGCTTACGATAATTCTAACGCCAAGGAAATGGTAATGGCTTCTGACAGCGTTTCCATCGCCGCATCGCAAACCGTTGAAGGCAAACAATTTGTGAAAACCGCAGAAGTGGATATGGAAGTGAAGGATGTTTATGACGCAACTATTTCCATCGAAAAACAACTGCTTTCGTTGGGTGGATTTGTGACGCAAAGCCGATTGGAAGCGCAAACAATGTCGGAAAACACATACAACATTTCGGATGAATCGTCTATGTTGGTGAGAAAATATCAGAATCAGAATAAAATGCAGGTTCGGGTCCCGACAGAAAATTTGGGCGAATTTTTGACTTTCATTAATGATAAAAAAGTGTTTCTGAATTCCAGAATAATCTCGGCGGAAGATGTGTCGTCAAACATCAAATTTTCTAAACTGGAAGCGGAAAGACAAGCGAAAACGAGTACGAATATTTCGCAATTGAAAACCGGAAAAGACAAGGTAAAACTTGATGACGAAAATATGTCCCAAGTCAATTCTCAAAAATATGCCGATGAAATTCTAGCAGACAATCTGAAATATTCAACGGTTGATATTTACATCAAAGAACCGAGCATCAACGCTGCAAAAATCCCAATTGTTAATACGAAAAATATTGATAATGAATATAAATATAATTTCTTCTTCGATGTCAAAAATGCTTTTGTGGAAGGGTTTTATCTAATTCAGCAAATTTTTGTTTTTCTGATTTCTATCTGGCCAATTGTTTTGCTTGGTGGATTGGTATTTTACTTTTTGAGAAGAAAGAAAAATATTTTCAAAACTAATATTGAGAAGTAATTTTTTGAACCACAATGACACAATAGTTTTCACAAGGGTCACAAGGATTGTTTCAGAAAAAATTATTTGTGTTCTTTGTGAAAATCTTTGTGCTTTTTGTGGTTAATATAAATTTATTAATTTTGCAAAACGATGCTGAGAAAATTGCAATTGATATTAATGATTTTCTGTTTGGGAATTTTTGTGTTTCCAAAGCAGAACTTTAATGTGGAATTGGCAAAAAGTTCTTGTTGCGAATCTCAGAGTCAAAGTTCTGATTGTTGCAAAAAAGAGGAGAAAAAATCAGATTCCTGCCATCACGACACCAAAAAAGAAAAAGACTGTAAAGACAATTGCACGAGTTGCAAAACCTGCAGTTCCGGATTTGTGTTTTCTGTTGTCTTAAATAATTTTGACAACAAATTACGAACACCAATTTTCGAAATCAACAATCAGTATTCTTACTATTCTCAATCGCTATTAGCGCAAACTTTCAACATTTGGCAACCGCCGAAACTTGGTTAATTTTTATTGAATTTTATCTTTATAAAGTCTTCGAGAGCCTCAGACTGACGATTCGGTTGACAGTTTCGAAAAGACTTCATTATTCAAACAATTAAAATTAATCAAAATGAATTCTATTATAAAATCAGGAATTTTATTCCTTTCTATATTTCTATTTTCAAACTTTTCTGCTCAAACCAAAACTTTCAAAGCCCGGGTAGAAGGCAATTGCGGAATGTGTAAAGAACGCATCGAAACTGCAGTAAAAGCGGATAAAAACATAAAATCAGCTGACTGGAGTATGAGCAAAAAAGTTTTAACTGTAAGTTATGACACTTCCAAAACTGACAAAAAATCTATCCTGAAAACCGTAGCTGATGTTGGTCACGACAACGAAATGTTCCGTGCTTCTGACAAAACCTATGATGATTTGGATGCTTGCTGCCAGTACGACCATCCTGACAACAGCAAAAAGTTGGCAAAAAATGCCGATAAAAAACAAGTCTGCGAGCTTAAGTAATTAATTTAAATTTTTTGACGATGAATTATTTAAGTAGAAAACTTATGTTTTCTGTGCTGCTCGTTTGTTCCGTATTCTCTTTTGCACAAACCGTTACAGAACAGTTTTTGGTAAAAGGAAATTGCAATATGTGCAAAGCCAGAATAGAAAAAGCAGCCTTGAAAGCCGGCGCACAGACCGCCAATTGGACTGCTGATAATCAAACTTTGACAATGACGCTTGACGAATCGAAAGTCAAATGTGATGATATCCTGAAACAAATCGCAGAAGTTGGTCACGACAACGAGAAATATAAAGCTCCTGAAGATACTTACAAAAATCTGCCTTCTTGTTGCCTCTACACAAGAGGTTCAGATTTCAAAGCTCCGAATGACAATGCTGACCACGACTCAGATTCTGATGCGAAACAAATCGAAGGTGTAAAGCTGACGAGAGAAAAAGAAGCAACCGCTATCAGCAAAAAAGAAGCAGGATTGGTTTTCAGTATCAGCTCCAAAGAATTGTTAAAAGCCGCTTGCTGTAATCTTTCTGAAAGTTTCGAAACCAACGCAACTGTTGATGTTTCGTTCAGCAACGCGGTAACTGGAACTAAGCAATTGAAAATGCTTGGACTTGACCAAAAATACACACTTTTGACCAAAGAACAATTGCCGGAAATTCGTGGTTTGGCTTCGCCTTATGGATTGAATTTCATTCCTGGAAAATGGATTGGCGGAATACAATTGACGAAAGGCGGCAGTACAGTTGTCAACGGTTACGAAAGTATCACAGGACAAATCAATACGGAACTATTGAAATCTCACGACGATGATAAAAAATCGGAGACAGAAATAAATTTGTTTTCAGATAACAATGGACGTGTTGAAGCCAATGTGACCAGCACTTCGCCGATTTCTGACAAGTGGAATCAAAGTGTTTTGATCCACGGCAACGGAACTTTTGGCGATACAGATATGAACGATGACGGTTTTCTTGACAGACCAAAAGGAAGTCAACTTAATGTAGCTTATTTATTGAATTACAATGATTTACAAGGTTCTGGCTTTGGTTCACATTTCGGAATTAATTTTGTGAAAGATGAAAGAACAGCGGGACAAATTGGATTTAACAAAAGAATCCCGCAGAAAGACCAATCACTTTATGGTGTTGGAATTGATATTTCGAGATTTCAGGTTTGGAATAAAACAGGTTATGTTTTCAAAGGAAAGCCTTATCAAAGTCTCGGCTGGATGAATCAATTGACTTATCATCAGCAAAATAGCTTTTTTGGACTGAGAAATTATTTCGGGAAAGAAACGTCTTATTACTCCAATTTGATTTTTGAAAGTATCATCGGAAATACAAATAATAAGTATAAAGTTGGTGCGAGTTTTCTTTATGACAAATACGATGAAGATTATCTTTTAGACAACTACAAAAGAACCGAAACTGTTCCGGGATTGTTTGCAGAATATACTTTGACAGGCGAAAAATTCACTTTGGTAACAGGCGCGCGCGTTGATTTTCACAATCTTGCAGGAACGCAGTTTACGCCTAGAATGAATTTCAAATATGACTTGACTCCGAAAACGATTTTCAGAATTTCGGCCGGAAGAGGTTTCCGAACTGCGAATATCTTTGCGGAAAGTCAGGCTTATTTTGCATCGAATCGTCAAATTCAAATCATTAGTAACGGAGGTGAAATCTATGGTCTGAAACCAGAAATCGCTTGGAATTACGGTGTGAGTTTGCAACAGGAATTCAAATTGTTTGGAAGAAAATCAACTATTCTAGCCGATTTTTTCAGAACCGATTTCCAAAATCAGGTTGTAACCGATTTGGATGAATCTGCTCAGAAAATATTATTCTACAATCTTGAAGGCAAATCATTTGCGAACAGTTTCCAGACACAATGGGATTTTCAGCCTGTGAAAAATCTGGAATTCCGAGTTGCTTACAAATATTATGATGTGGCTTTGGACTATTTGAGTGGATTGAAAAAAGTGCCGTTTATGGCGAAACATCGTGGATTTGCGAATTTGGCTTATTCAACCAACAAAACGGAGAAAGGTAGATTTTGGAGTTTCGATACGACATTAAATTTAGTCGGAAAACAAAGACTTCCAAACACCAAATCAAATCCAACAGAATTACAAATTGGAGATTATTCGCCAAGTTATTCGACTTTGAATGCTCAGATTTCCAGAAATTTCTCTGAGAAAATCAGGGTTTATATGGGTGGAGAGAATTTAACGGGTTATCAGCAAAAAGTGGCGATTCTGGATGCGGGAAATCCTTTCGGAAATTATTTTGATGGCGGAATGGTTTATGCACCGATTATGAAACAAAATTTCTATATTGGCGTAGATTTTAAGTTATAAAACTGTTTATTAACCACATAGACACATAGTTTTTTGTATGAAATTAAGATAAAATAGGTAACATTGAGTTCTATTGTATCATTTTAAATTTCATTTTTTATGTGCCTATGTGGTTTTACTACTTCTAAAAGACAGACTATTAGTTCTGAAATAAATGAGTAATTTTATAAAAATTAAAGTTTTGAAAAAAATAACAATCCTTATAGCAAGTGTCATACTGATATATTCTTGTGACAAAGCGAAAAAGAACGTCGCAGAAACCGAAGTTCCAATGAGTGATTCTGTAGCCACCAACAATACAGAAAATGTTGCAACGCCTGAGCCTGCTGAAGTTGCATCAGTTGTCAACAATGTTTCAACATCTGGAAAGCCTGCGTTGAATCCAGCACACGGACAACCTTATCACCGTTGCGAAATCGCGGTTGGTGCGCCAATTGACAGTGCGCCGACACAAAATGCAACTCCGCAACCTGTTGCACCATCGATTTTGAATCCGAATCCTGCGCCTGCGGTTTCTACAACTCCTGCGATTCCGGCTCAGGCATTTGGACCAAAACCGGCTACGAATCCAGCGCACGGTGAACCTCATCACCGTTGTGATTTGGCTGTTGGAGCGCCTTTGTCTTAAAATTAGATTTTTATTGAAATACAAAATGCAACCAAATTGGTTGCATTTTTTTTTTGAAATCGACTTATGATTCTCTGTTATAGAATTCAATAACCAATTCATTCGCCTTTTCAAAATCATTTTCCGAAACTTTCAGCTGAACGCCTTCGCTTGTATTATTGAACAAATTGAAAGTATTCGCCATTATGTTTCCGAAGACGTAAGCCTCAACGCCATTGGTTTCTAAGAAAACTTTCAGCATTTCCGCTTCGATTTCTGTATTGAAAATCTTGAGTGTAATTAATTCCATAATTCGTTGATTATAATCTGTTCGAAGTCTCGTTGACAGCATTTTCTTTGTAATTGGACTTTTTCAGTTTACCAAAGTTATATTTTGCCGAAAAAGATACCGTTGGTGTATTTCCAAAAAAGGTGCCAGTAGAATTGATTTTGCTGTAGGACATTTTCTGGATATAATTCATTTGATTGAAAACATCGTTGTATCGAACGGTAAAATCAAAATCGGAAATAGAAGATGTCATCCCAAGATTGACCAGGCACATTGCATTGTTTTCATACAAACCTTCCACACGTTTTGTGATGTACGAACCATCCAACAGAACTGACAAATATTTCCAAACATTAACCGTGTTATTGGTTGAAAAATAAACGTAAGGTGTCGATTTTTTCAAGACAGCCAAAGAATCTTCAATTTTATCATAATTGACGGAAAGACTGTTTTGAGAAGTCCATTTTTTCCCTTGAAAAAGAGAATCTATGCCTAAAGAAACACCCATTTCTTTATCAAAATTGACTGCTGTAAACTTTGAAATATTCTTCTCGTCATCATAAACCAAGGTGTAACCTAAAGGATTTTTGCTTTTATAAGCCGATGCATTGACGGTTATTTTTTTCAGATTTGTGGAAAAAGAAATCGTGTTGGTGTATGTCGGAACCAAGTCTGGATTGCCCTGATATTCCACATACGGACTTCCGTACAAACCGCCGGAAGACAAATCTCCGTAATTGGGACGGGAAATACTTTTCCTGAAATTCAAAGTATATTCGTAATTCTCATTTTGCTTGAAACTGATTTCTGCATTTGGAAACCAATCCAAATAATCTCTTTTGATTTTAGTTTCATTTTCAATTTTATCAAAACCTTCCGCATTAGTAGATTCCGTTCTTAAACCTGCACTGATATTCCATTTGTCTGTATTAAAAGCGAGATTTGTGTAACCCGCAAGATTGGCTTCCTTGAATTGATATAGATAGAATTCCGGATTTTGATTATTCTGATAAGTCGTTTTGTTATCGTTCTTGGTTTCAGCTTTTGTGTAGCTTCCACCCAATTCCAAACTATAATTTTCACTTAATTTTTTTTCGATATCCACCCTTCCGGAATACACATTCCCAGAATATTGCTGAACGCGAAATTGATTGAACTCATAACCAGAATTATTGGTATCATTGAAGAAATTATAATCTACATTTTTGCTCTCTCGTTTGAACTGAAATCCGGTTAAAATCTCAGCATCCCAATCTGTTATTTTCTTTTTATAGTTAAAGATAGAATTGATGGTCGCGCGTTGGCTGTCTTGCTGATTGAGCGTTTTAATAAAAGCAGAATTACCATTTTCCGAGTAAAAAGTATTGGTATTATTATCGCCTTTGTCGGGTCTGAAATTACTGTTGACAGATAATGTCAAATAATCGCCGTCGTCATTCAGTTCCTGATACAGACTTGCGCCAAAAATCGTTTGCGGACGTTTTGTAATGGATTTGATGATGTAATTCGAAGCAATATTTTGACTAGGAACCGAATAATCAAAACCGTTACTTTCCCAATGGTTGATTTGGTTGTAGGAAGCGTTAAGTTTCCACTCGGTTTTATTTTTCTTTTGCTGAAAATTGGCTGAAAGATAATTACTGAAACGTTTCTGAAAAGTCGCCGTTTCTGTAATGCTAAGCTGTGCGCCATCTTTTCGGCTTTTTTTCAGATTGACTTTGATGACCGCTTTTCCTTCCGATTCATATTTGACAGACGGATTTCTGATGATTTCCACCGACTTGATGTCATCGACTGAAATTGCGGATAATGTCGCAAAATCTACCCTTTGATTGTCCACATAAAGCAAAGGCGTTCCTTTTCCGACAAACGATAAACCTTCACCATTGGCATCTACCATCACAAAAGGTAATTTTGATAGTAAGTCCGTCGAAGTCGGCAATTTGTTCAACGCAGAATTGGCAACATCTAACGTGATATTTCCTTTTTCTACCTTGAAATTATTTTTCTTCGCCGTCAGTTTTACTTCCTCAATTTTTTGACTTTTCGGTTCAAAAGCGATGGAAAGTTCCAAATTATTTTCCAGATAAAATGGTTTTTCATTCTGAATTGTCTCGTCTGATGACAACTGAAGATGATAATTTCCCGACTTCAATTGGTCAAATTCAAACTTCGAATCCTGAGCAATTGTAGATTTAAGTAATTGATTATCATTATCCAAAAGGTAAATAACAATAGGATAAGCGTTTTTCTCTTTATCAGAGTTAATTATCTTCCCATTAATCTTAAGATTTTGCTGAGCGAAAATGACAGTTGAGATTAAAACAAGAAAAAATAAAATGCTTTTTTTCATAGGAATTAGTTTTTGAAAAGTTGTTTTATTCTAAAACAATTATAACGCATACTTTGTTACATCAGCAGCAAAATAATTTATTCCATTCTCAAAAATTTTCTAAATAAGCGACTTATTTTCCCTGAAGAATTGCTTTATTAATTTCATTAATCAATTCCGGACCTTCGTAGATGAATCCCGTATAAAGTTGTATCAAACTTGCTCCAGCTTCCAGTTTTTCCAAAGCATCCTGTGCAGAATGAATACCACCAACGCCGATAATTGGAAACGCTTTTCCACTTTTTTCAGACAAAAATCTAATGACTTCTGTAGAACGTTTTGTCAATGGTTTTCCGGACAATCCACCCATTTCGGATCTATTTTCTGACATTAAATTTTCTCTGGATAATGTTGTGTTGGTTGCGATAACACCAGCGATTTTTGTTTCATTAATGATATCAATAATATCCAAAAGCTGTTCATCTGTCAAATCCGGTGCGATTTTCAGAAGAATTGGTTTTTGTTTTGGCTTTTCAAGATTGAGGTTTTGAAGTGTTGATAATAATTCTGTTAATGGTTTTTTGTCTTGAAGTTCACGGAGATTTGGTGTGTTTGGTGAACTGACATTCACTACGAAATAATCAACGTAAGGAAATAATTTCTCAAAACAGATTTTGTAATCGTTAACGGCTTCTTCGTTTGGTGTTACTTTATTTTTTCCGATGTTTCCGCCAATCAGAACATTTTTGTTTTTCTTCAGACGCTCAATTGCTTCGTCCACACCACCATTATTGAAACCCATTCGATTGATGATAGCAGAATCTTCCTTTAATCGAAACAATCGTTTTTTATCATTTCCAGCCTGAGCTTTCGGTGTCAAAGTTCCGATTTCTATGAAGCCAAATCCGAGGTCAGAAAGCTCATTGAATAGTTTTGCATCTTTATCAAAACCAGCGGCGAGACCAACCGGATTTTTGAATTTTAATCCAAAAACTTCACGCTCGAGACGTTTATCTTCGATTGGTTTTGGGAGAAAAAATTTAGCTAGAAATCCAAAATTCTTTAGAAAAGAAAATGTAAAATGATGAACTTCTTCTGGGTCAAATTTAAAAAGAAGCGGACGAATAAGGCTTTTGTACATTCGGAGAAAAGTTTTACAAAAATACAGAAATCAAATTCAATTTAACGGTGTTTTAAACAAAAAGGCAATTTCATAAAATTATGAAATTGCCTAAAAGCTAATATTAATTTTTTTTATTTGCTTCCTAATTTTTCTAAATATTCTCCCAACGGAATATCTAAACCTAATCCGAAAAAAGCATTGCTACCAAAACGCTGATTTTTAACAAAAGGAAAGCCAATCAGTACATTAAAATCTAAGGCATTATAAAACCTAAGACCTGTTGCCAATCCCGCATGAGCAAAATTGAAATTCTGATTTGTGGAGGTATTTGCTAATGAGTAAAGAAGTCCTGAACCATACAATGTAAGATACCATTCATTAATAAAAGGTGATCTTTTGTTGAGATAAACATCACTTTTGATAACATTCTCGTAACCTCGGAATTTTTTGAAATCCATCAGTTTATATTTAACTCCTATTTTTTCTGATGCAAATCCTACTGTACTTATTTTTTCATTACTATCCGGGAATTGGAATTTATTGATAAAGAAATTCTGATTTAATCCTAAGGTTAGGTATAAAGAAAATTTGGAAGGATTGTTTCTATCATAATATTGTTGCAAATCACTTAAAAAGGAAACTACATCAATTTCTACATATTCTTTTTCCGCATTGGGGTTGATAAGTGTATATTTTTTTATTCCGTTTACAAATATTTTATAACTTTCTTTGAATGCACCATTTGGAAGTTCTTCTGTGATTTTACCGTTATTTTCTCTTATCAGATCAATAATGCTTGAGTACGTATCTGCTTTATCGAGTCTTCCCAGGTTTCCTATGAATTCAAATAAAGTAAGCAACTCTTTATCGTAACGGATGTTACTTTTGTCGAGTTTTCTTTGTGCAAGAATTTTAATCTTTAAAAGTGGTGTTAAATTTTTTGTTAGGTCTATAAGATTTTCGTAAACATTGGGATTAGAAATATTCCCGGCTAAATTTTTTGCCTCTATTAATTTTTTGAGAAGCTGACTTTCTATATAGTCTACATCAGAGTAGCTGTAATCCTGATTTTTTCTCAAATCACTTAGTTTCCCATAAAGTTCGCTTATTGTTTCAGAAATTTTCTGGCGCTCTTCTGACAATGAGTTCGATGACAGATTTGATTGATCTTTAATATATTGATTATTTTCTATTTCTGAAATAATATAGGTAAGATAACCTCTGAAAAACAAATCGGAATCAGTGATTTTATTAATTGAAGATTTCATAGATTCGTCTAATTTCCCAGTTTCATTTCCAAATGCCGGGATACTTGTCCAATTAATCGCATTTATTTCTTCATCAATGTTTTTTTCCGCCAATTTTATCGCTAAAGTATCAGATAATTTTTTGAGTTCATTATATTGATAATCAATGTTTTTATATTTATTATCATTGTTTTTAAAGTCAATCTTAATTTTATTTTTATCAAAAACATTATACTTATTATTCAGGTTTGTTATAAGAAGATAATTATCAGACATTTTTGTATAGGACTCTCTCAGGATAACATAATTACTATATTTTTTTTCGAAATCAGGATTGTTTTGAAGTTCTTTTAGATAATTCTGAGAAGCGTGAAAGAGTTTTTGGAAATCTGAATAAGCATTTTTCATTGAATTTAACTCGTTGAATTCGACAGCATAATCATTTAAAATCAGAGTATTATTATTTTTAAGAATATTAGAAATCTTGCTTCCGGAACTGATTTGGTTGCTATATTTATTTTTAAGAACAGAGAAAATATTCGGGTTTTTAACATCGATTGTATCAAGATCAGTTATAAAAGCTTTAATGATGTCATAGTTGTATACGTAAAGATCAACAGTTTGATTAATTTTATAAATTCTTAAAGTATCTTCTTTCTCGCTAATGAAATACGGCTGTTCATCTGTATAGTCTATTTTATTTTTGAAAAAGCCCTTTTTCCTTAGTTTATCATTTTTTGACAATGCAGAACTTACCAAATCCAGATTTTGTCCAAAAGTCAATATTGCATCACCAGTTTCAACAGTCTCATTTTTGGGCAAAGCTATATTTTTCTTATAAGCAATTCTTTTAATTTTATTCAATTGATTATCTCTTTTTTGCAATAATTTCTTTGCCTTTTCAAAGTCTTCCTTTTTTAGAGCTGTATTAAATTTTTGATTAAATTTCCTAAACTTATTATAGGCATCTCTGAGATACTTGTTATTATCTTCAATATTATTCATCTCAGCATATATCTGATCATAATCAAACCGGACAGCATCTTTCTCATTTTGCACAGTGGAATTTTTCTTATCCAGAAAACTTATCCATGCATTTTGAGAATTATTTTTGATATCTTGTTTTATCTTCTTTTGTTCGGTCTTTACAGTTATATCAGTAAATTTTTTATTAACATAAGCTGTTGTCACCCCCAAAGCGATTGCATAATTGGTCGTCAATTCCAGAATTTCTTTTTCAATTACCTGCGGGTTTTTCTCATTCAGCAGGATATTCAAACTATTCTGGACGTAAAAACGTGTAGTATAATTGGTATCCGGAAACATTTTGAACATAAAACGTTTAAGCGCCTCTTTTTTAAGTTCCTTTTGTTTTTCCATTATGATTTTGGTAAGTACTTCTACATCGATAGTACCCTTATTCATAGTTAACGTTTCCAAGCCAATTCCCAAGGTTGGGCCAACTTGACTATAGCCAATACGAAATAGAATTAGCATAAGAAAAATAGAGATTTTTTTCATGATTGTTTGGTTTTATTAAACAAATAGTATACTGAAATACAATTTGTTAAGGTTTAGTTTTTTCTTTTTAAATTTACTATAAAATTCTTTATAATTCAAAATGAATAATAATTTCTTATAAAATTTAATTAATTATTAATTATAATATAAATATAAAGACACAAACAACACTAAATCACAATCCAAATTTTCATGTTAATAATTCAATGTTTAGGAGAACAAAATCTTTATTATCTTTACTTGTTTTTATCCAAAAAATAAATGGTTTTAATCTCTTTTTATAAGAATTTTGTTTGCTTAATTTTCATTGTTTTTGTGTCATTCCAGGTTTCTGCTATGACACAGAAAGATTGCGAAAAAATGATTATTGAAGGTGTGGAAGCGATGAACAAAAAGGATTTTGCAAAGTCACTCCAAATCCTTTTCAAAACCAAAAAAATCGCTCAGGACAATAAATGGTATCGTGAAGAATTTTTGGCTGTTAATAATATTGGCGCCAATTATTACATGATGTTGGACTATGGCGAAGCACTCAATAATTATCTTGATGCCTACAAAATTGCCGTTGCGCATCTGGATGAAAAATCGGAAATGACGGTTCTCAACAACATTGCGATTCTCTATTCCCGGGACAACAAAACAGATAAAGCCAAAGAATATTTTTCCAAAGCTTACGAATTGGCTGGAAAAGTTAACAACAACACTTCCAAAGGTTTATATGCGATTAATCTGACCATTGTTTATAATGAAAAAGGTAATTACAAAACGGCCAAAAAATATATTGATGAAGCGTTGAAACTCACAGTCAATTCTCCGTATTATCTATTGGCAAAGTCTACTGATATGGAAACTCTGGTAAATCTGAAACAGTATGACGAAGCGGCAAAAATCGCCCAAGAATTATTACCAAAACTGAATGGTGTAGAATATTCTGAGCACAAAACTCAGGTTTTTTACAATCTTTCCGTGATTGCAGAACATAAAAATGATTTGCCTAAAGCTTTTCATTATCTGGAATTGGCCGAGAAAAGCAATCTGAATTTTGACTTTAAGGAAAATCTTTTCGAAAGATTCAGCAATCTTTACAAAAAAGCGAATAATATCGACCGAGCAGTTTCCTACAAAGACTCCATAATGGCGGTGAAAGATTCAATGAATAGAATTAAAAACGGACAGCTTTTTGAAAATAGCAAAATTAAATTTGAACTTCAGAATTCTCAGAAAGATTTGGCGGAAAGTCAGGGAAAATTATCGACGCAACGTTCTTTTTTCATCAAGGGAATTTTGCTCGCGATTTTTGTAGTTCTCATTATTTTCTGGGCTTTACGAAACAGCATTGTTAAAAACAAACAGCAGAAGATCATCGAACAGAACAATGCGGAAATCGTCAAACTGGAACTCGAAAAAGAGAAAAAGAATAAGGAAATCCTTGAAAATCAATTAAAAGAAAAAGAAGTTTTGGCACTTTTGGAACAAGAGAAATTCAAAAATGAACTGGAAGCTAAGAATCGAAAACTCACAACCAAAGCATTACAACTTTCCACAAAAATTGAGTTGATAGACGACCTCATCAGAACACTTTCCCGAGAATCTGATGATTTGAAGAATGTGGACATCAGTAATATCATCAAACAATTCAAAATTCTCCAAAAACAGACGCACGAGGAAGAAAGTTTTTTAGTTCATTTCGAAGAGGTGAATCAAGGTTTTTTGGCTAAATTGAAACAGCTTCATCCAGACCTTAATGCTAATGATATTCGGTTTCTTTCTTATGTTTATATGAATCTTTCGATTAAGGAAATTTCAACCATTTTGAACATCACGATTGAAGCGTGTCGCAAGCGAAAAGAGCGAATAATTAAGAAAATGGAACAGGAAGATAATCTTGACTTATATAACTATATTACAAACATTTAAAGAAATTGTCACACTATTTCTGAGAGCCCGTCCAACTATTTCCACTTTAATTTTTTGCATTACTAACATTTATCATAACATTTGTTTGATAAAATTAGATATATGAAGAAAATTACTTTTTTTGCAGGATTATTGCTCGCATTTTTCACCAATAAAATTGATGCTCAAATTCAGGTTTTGGGTAAGAATGAATTTGGGAGAATCTTTGAAGTGACTTACAGCACAGCGGAACAAAACACCGTTTATGCCACCACGATCACCAATCATATTTTAGTTTCTAAAGACAATGGCATTTCCTGGGAAGTTTTCTTTTCAGTTCCAACAGAAATCGGAAACATTACCAAAATGAACATCAGCAAAAATGGTTCTTTCCTGACTTTTTCTACGTTGAAGGGTGGAATTGGCGAAGTTCATATTTTTGATATTGCCACCAAAACGATTACGAAAACATTCTCGATGCCTAATTATACTGAAGGCGCGTATGTTTCGGCCTATAATTTTTTTGGCGATGATAAAGACAACCTGATCGTGAGTTCACAATTTGCTTACGGAGTCGGAACTGCCAACCGTGTTTATACGACCAATGACGGCGGACAAAACTGGAAAGAAATTTATTATTCTGTGGATGATAATCATAATATTATCACGAGCTATGTTGCCTTCAACCCTGCTGACAAAAACAAAGTTTACATTGCGAACGGTAACGGAAGTGAAGGTATTTATGGCGGTCTGATGATCTCCAATGACGGAGGTGATTCTTTTACAACAAAATTGGAAGGAAGCGTTCTCAGTACATTGGAATTCAACCCGAATAATCCTAATGAAATCTATGCCGGAACAGGGATCAGCTTTGGGGCAAGTCCTGAAAAACTGCATCATTCTACCGATGGCGGAACTACCTGGGAAGACAAAAATATCACTTGGGGAAGCAACGGCATTCTTAATAACATCATCGATATCAGATATAATCCATTGGATAACAACAACATCATAGTTTTGGAGGAAGATGAAATAGTTTCTACAAAAGATGGCGGTGTAACGTGGCAAAATGTTGAGTATCCATACGATAGCCTGGACAGCTATTACTACGGAATCAAAGCGAGTTTCAATCCTTTCAAAGCGGGAGAACTGTTCATCACCGGAAATTACAAGCCATTGTTTTCTACAGATAACGGCACAACTTTGACACAAATTCAAACGCCGTTTTTCAGTTCCACAGGAAGAGTGAGTTTATTTGAAAACGAGGCTTCGAAACATCTTTTCTACAGTGTTCAGAATGGATTTGTTCACAGAAATCTGGCGGATAATTCTGAGAATGCTTTCGATATTCAGGCTCTTAATATTTTCAGTAATAATAATGGTCCGGCCTATATTCCGGATTCTAAAAAAGAAGGCAGAGTTTATTCTTTCAAAGGGGGATTTTTGGGTTCTACTTTGGCGATGAGTGATAATTTTGGGGCCAATTTCAATCCTGTTTTTGAAACTTTTACGAGTGGATTGACCAACATAATTCCTGACCCTCAGGTTACTAATCAAATCTATGTAACATTTAATAATTGGAACCAGGGCGAATTGGACAAGATCAACTTCAACAATCCGAATGATATTGTCGTGACCAATATTCCGCTCCCGGCTCAGGGCGCAGTTTACAAAATCCTCCATCCGAATAATATCTCTGATGAGTTTTTCATCCTTATCGGTTCAGAAGTTTATAAAACAAATAATGGCGGAACAGATTGGACATCGGTTTCCTTAGGAAGTTCTTCCCCTTCAGAATCCGAAATTTTCGATATTGCCCAGAATCCGAAAAATGCCAATCAATTGGCTCTCGGAACATCCACCGGAGTTTATGTATCAAATGATAAAGGCTTGACCTGGAATCTTGCCGGAGAGTTTGTGGCGAACAAAGTAGCTTATTCTGATGTTAATTTGGGTGTTCTTGTGGCGACAACTTATACTTCAATGTATACTCAATTCAATATTTATTATTCTGTAGATAATGGCGCCAATTGGGAAGGTGTTGACAGAAAAGACCTTCTGTACTCAGAAACCAATTCTGTAACGATGGATTTCTCAGACAAAAAAGCTTTTATCTATATTGCATCGGCTGATTTGGGATTATTGGGTTATAACCTCCCATTAGACGTTTTAGCAACAGGAGAAGTTTCCGGAGACAAAGCTAAAGTTTTGGTGTATCCGAATCCAGTTGTTGATGTTCTTCATATCGATGACAAAAACTTAAAATCTGTTGTACTTTACAATATGGAAGGCAAAAAATTGCTGGAAACTAAATCTAACGAAATGAATGTTTCTAAATTACCAAAAGGCGTTTACGTTCTTAGAATTGTAACGTCTGACAACAATATAGTTAGCAAGAAAATCATCAAAAAGTAATAGTTAGTAAAAATGATTGGAAAGCTTCTCAGAAATGGGAAGCTTTTTTCTTTTTATAAAGTTATTGTAAAACTAAATATACTGCTCAAGGTTAAAACCTAAGATTTTTCCTATTTGTAAAAAATCAGGATTCACATTCAGGCTCGCATTGATAGAAATATTTTGATTGGTGATGGGATGTTGGAAATTAAGCTGGTGAGAATGCAAAGGCATTGCAGTCACATCAAAACTATTCAGCCACAACTTATTTTGCTTGTTGCAACCGTGTTTTCTGCAACCTAAAATGGGATGCAAAATATGTTTGAAATGCTTTCTTAATTGATGGAAACGACCAGTTTCAGGAATTGCTTCTACCAGAGAATAACGGGAAGTTGTATGTTTTAGAAATGGTAAATCAATTTCAGAAATCATCAATCTTTTGTAATACGTAATGGCATTTTGGACGATCTCATTTTCATTGGTCAGGTCGTAATCAATCGTTTCTTCCTCCTTTGTCCAGCCGCGCAGAATCGCCAGATATTTTTTTTCTACTTCACGATTCATAAACTGGTCACTTAGTAATTTAAGGGTTTCTTTATCAAAAGCAAATAACAAAACGCCCGATGTTTTCCGGTCTAAGCGGTGAACAAGATGAACCTTTTTTCCAATTTGATTCGTCAATTTTTCTACTGCATATTCGTCTGCCGGACCGGCATATTTTGACTTATGAACCAAAAGTCCGCTCGGTTTATTAATCGCAATAAGATAGTCGTCTTGATAAAGAATTTCTAACATCCGGCAAAAGTAGAGATTTTCATCATAATCAATTCTTTAAGAGCTTATTTAAATTTCTTTAAAACACTTTAGTCACTTAAGATTAGAATAAATGCTATAATTTTTAAGTTCAATTTAGTTTAAAATCTATAGATTTTTGAAAACTTAAGTGTTCTTATGTGACTTTTGAAGCTGATAATATTTAAACTTAAGTGTTAATGTTTTTTGTTAATTTTTAAACCAACTCTAAAAATCATAAAAAGATTTTATCTTCACTTTAATTGTAACATTTTTGGTTAAATGTTCTCTAAACTCTAAAATAAGTCAATGCAGAACTTAAACTTCGAAGACATTTATCACGATTACTGGAAGCGGATTTTTCGGCTTTGTATGGGTTATGTGAATGACGATGATTGGGCCAAGGATTTGTGTCAGGAAACCTTTGTAGCCGTGTTTCAGCAATTACCAAAGTTCCGGCAGGAATCAGCGGTTGGAACCTGGATTTACAGAATCGCCACGAATATCTGTCTAAGGCAAATCAATCTCGAAAAACGAATGCCGAAAAGCGAATTGCCTTATCAAATCAAAGATAATTCGGAAAAAGACAACAAACTGGAACAGGATAAAATGACAGATTTCCTTTACCAATGCATCTCCGAATTACCGGAACTGGAAAGAATCATTATTTCCCTCGAACTCGAGGAAATGAAACAGTCGGAGATTGCGGAAGTCGTTGGGATTTCTCCAGCTAATGTCCGAGTCAAAATCCACCGAATCAAAGAAAAATTAACCGAAAAATTTAAGAATTATGTCAACTGAAAATATCAATTTCCAGGACATCTGGAACAAGAAAAATGCGGAAATCCCTAACATTCAGGAAATAAAATCTACCGCCGACAAATATAAAAAGAAGCAACTGTTCTCCACCATTTGTCAATTGCTAAGTCTCACCGCAACAGCAGTTATCATTATCGTTATCTGGAATACGATTGATTTTAAAATGATGTCAACAACTTTAGGAATAGTTTTGATTCTCGTTGCTTTAGCTTTGTATATTTATTTGTTTTCTCAGAATATCAGTGTTATAAGAAAAATAAATCCATCAATTAGCAATCAGGAATATCTCGCTTCTCTGAAAAAACTTCAGCGTCAGCAATTATATATGCAGACGAAAGGTATTAGCATTTATTACGTTTTGTTGACAGCTGGTTTTGCTTTTTATTTTTATGAATTTGCGCTCAGAATGTCAACATTAGGAGGAATTTTGGCTTATGGGCTGACGTTTTTCTGGCTTGCCTTTGTTTGGTTTTTCATCAGACCAAAACAGGTTAGAAAACAGAATGCAAAAATATCGAAGGTGATTGATTCTTTGGAATTAATTGAAAAAGACCTCAGCAATTGAGGAAACGTTCTAAAAAACCGAAAATGTAACTAGCCCTGATGGTAGTGGAAATCCCACAGCAAGCGAGGGGAAAGCAAGGCGCGAGGAATTGCAGCGGACAGCAGGTTCCCGGCTTCAAATTCTTGTTGAAATTCAAAATAAATGTAAAATTTTCCGTTGTTTTTAAAAACTTATAGCTTCCGGCTTCCAACTTCCTGTATTTTCCTTATTTTTGCACTTCAATTAAACTAAATATGGCAAAGCAAGAAGATGTTTTCAAGAAAGTGATTTCTCACGCAAAGGAATATGGTTTTATTTTCCCAAGTTCTGAGATCTATGACGGACTTTCTGCAATCTATGATTACGGACAAAACGGTGCGGAACTGAAAAATAACATCAAACAATACTGGTGGAAAGCGATGGTTCAGCTGAACGAAAACATCGTGGGCATCGACTCTGCCATCTTTATGCACCCAACCATCTGGAAAGCTTCCGGACACGTAGATGCCTTCAACGATCCGTTGATAGACAACAAGGATTCTAAGAAAAGATTCCGTGCGGATGTCTTGATAGAAGATTACTGCGCGAAAATTGAGGATAAAGAAAATAAAGAAATAGAGAAAGCCGCTAAACGTTTTGGCGATGCTTTCGACAAAGCTGAGTTTGAAGCTACGAATCCCAGAGTTTTGGAATATCGTGCGAAAAGAGCTGCGATCCTTACGAGAATGGCGAAATCTTTGGAAAACGAAGATCTTGCTGATGTAAAAGCTTTGATTGAGGAACTGGAAATTGCTGATCCGGACACAGGTTCTAAAAACTGGACGGAAGTGCGACAATTCAACCTGATGTTTGGGACGAAATTGGGTGCTTCTGCTGACACGGCGACAGATCTTTATCTGAGACCAGAAACCGCTCAGGGAATTTTTGTGAATTATCTGAATGTTCAGAAAACGTCAAGACATAAATTGCCTTTCGGGATTGCGCAGATTGGAAAAGCATTTAGAAATGAGATTGTTGCGAGACAATTCATCTTCCGAATGAGAGAATTTGAGCAGATGGAAATGCAGTATTTTGTAGCTCCAGGAACTGAACTTGAATTCTACGAAAACTGGAAAATGAAGCGTCTGAACTGGCACTTAGCTTTAGGTTTAGGTTCAGAAAATTACCGTTTCCACGACCACGAAAAACTGGCACATTATGCGAATGCGGCGGCTGATATTGAGTTTAATTTCCCGTTTGGGTTCAAAGAACTGGAAGGAATCCACTCAAGAACTGATTTTGATTTGAAGGCTCACGAGAAATTTTCTGGCAGAAAATTACAGTATTTTGACCCGGAAAGAAACGAGAATTATGTGCCTTACGTTGTAGAAACTTCGGTTGGTTTGGACAGATTGTTCTTAGCTTTATTCTCAACTTGTCTTAAGGATGAAGTTTTGGAAGATGGCTCAGAGAGAACGGTTCTAAGTTTACCGCCGGCTTTGGCGCCTGTGAAAGCAGCAATTCTTCCGTTGATGAAAAAAGATGGTCTGGCAGAATATGCAGAAACAATCTTCAACGATTTGAAGTACGATTTCAACTTGTTCTACGAAGAGAAAGATGCGATCGGGAAACGTTACAGAAGACAGGATGCGATTGGAACGCCACTTTGTATCACGATCGATCACGACAGTTTGGTGGACAACACCGTAACCATCAGAGATAGAGACACAATGAAGCAGGAGAGAGTTCCTGTGGCTGACTTGAGAAGAATTATTGATGAGAAAGTAAGTTTTAGGAATTTGCTTTCTAAGATTTAAATTTTCGAGAACCTCAAATAACAATATTAATAAAATAAAAATCCCGAACTCAATAGAATTCGGGATTTTTTTATATTAATTTGTTTTAAATTAATATCTTCTAACAGGATAGGTTTTGTTATCTCCACTTTCTTTTTCCATACCCAGAAGCCGAACCCGGACTATTGATAAAAAAAGCTTGGTTAGTATCGATTTCTGAAGATGTCCAAGTAGATAAACCTGATTGTAAAGACATCCCTCCTTGGTACAAACTTGCAATAATCGCAACTGCCTCTTCTTTTGAAGGTAGAAACCAATCGGAATAACCATTTACAGAGTAATCTGCACAAAACTTTGCCGCACTTTCACCCGAAAGTTTACTTATAATAAAGTTGGTATTACTCAATCCATCTCCCATTTTATCAGAAGTTCCTGCTAAATATGAAGTAGGACTTGTACTCCATACCGCCCCAAATCTATAAAACCCTGCACTTGCATAATTTCTGCCAACATCTTTATTACTGATTTCTAAATATCTCCAACCATCTGTAAAAACACCTTTGTCATAAGCTACAATTCCGCCAGCCGGACCAAAATAACCCGCAGTTTTTATTTTCTTCTCTTCTCCGTAATAATATCTATTATCAATCTTAGTATATGAGCGAATGTAATATTCTGTGTTTCTTGTAAGACCTGTTAATTGTACTTTAAAATTCATTGTTCCCAAAGATGCTGCAGAAGCGGTACCATTATCAAAAATCGTCGGTTCGGCATGAGTTGCATATACAAAACCAGCGTAAGAAAGATTACCTAAAGGCTGATAGTATTTACCATTAAGAGTTGCACTTACTGTGGTAATATCTGTTGGATCTAGAGTCTCTACAATATTTTTATATTTGTAGGAAACTACATTTCCTAAAGCTGTTCCTTTATTATTTTGGGCAAAAGCGCGGAAATAATAAGTGGTATTAGGCAAGAATACTTTTTTGGATTTGAATTCAAAATCTTCATTGGAAGAAAACATTTCTTCTTTGTCTTTGGTGGCGTAATTTTCTAAAGAAACATCGGCGGAAGTACTCCAAATAACTCCGACTCTAGAAATTTGACTTCCTCCAGTATTTGTTATTTTACCACCAATTTTAAGAAGTCCTTCATCATCTAAACTGATCTCTTTTGTTGTTAATTGTGGAACAGATTCCTGCATCTCACCATCAGAAGAAGAACAAGAAAAAAGGAATAAGCTGAGAAATAAAATAAAATAGGTTTTCATAAAAAGTGTTTTTTGCGAAAATAATATTTTTAATTTTGATTTTGCTTTTTTATCATATGAATCATACAATTATTTTCTCCGCAGAAATCCAACAGCATCAAGACATCAATGCTGCCTTTGTCAATTTCCCTTTTGACATTTCCGAATTATTTGGTAAAAAAGGACAGGTTAAAGTCAAAGTTTTGTTTGATGATATGGTTGAATATAGAATTAGTCTTGCGAATATGGGCGGCTGTCACAGATTGGAATTGACTCAGGCTATCAGAAAAGAGTTGGGAAAGACATTTGGAGATATTGTGGAAATTAAAAGAACGGATTGTGATTGTTCCCAATGATGTTCATGAATTACTCAATCAAAATAAAAAAAACGAAATAAATCTATGATAAAATGTCTTACACGCATAAGAAAGAATACATCCGTTGAATAGAAGAAGCAAAAAAAGAAGAAACCCGCGAACGCAGGAAAATCAAAATGATAGAAATGCTTTTGGAAGGCAAAAAAGGGATTTAAAATTTTAAATCCCTTTTCGTTTTATTTAACTCTTGCCAAATGCATTACCTGATTATCCTGAGAAATCAACAACGAATCGCCTTTGGTCTCAGCAGAAATGGTGTTTCTTTCATAGAGTTCTCCTTCTGAGGTTTTCTTTTTGAAATCTAAAACAAACTTGTTGTTATTGGCTTCCAAAATAATGGTTTTTGATTTCCCATTGTCTGTAAAAGTCGCCTTTGCTCTGCTTCCGTCTGCAGCTTTGTAAGGAACCGAATATTCTTGTACTTTCTTACCGTCCACAGTTTTCTCCATAGAAGTTGTTGTAACGCTGTCTATTTTACCGTTCTCATCAGTAACCGTTGTTTCTGAGGAATAAGATTCTGATGACATTTTAGAATCATTCTTTTTACAGGAAACCAGCGCCAAAGCAATAACAACGCCTGAAATTAAAGTATTTGTTTTCATAGTTATAAGATTTAAAATTAAAGAATAGTCTGCATCAAATCATTGTCCAAAAACAGAAAATCCCGAAACTAATTTCGGGATTTTTATCCTATTAATGATGAATTTTATTTTTTCAACGTTTTTATTCCCATTTCGAATAACGCAAAACTCAACAAATCAGCATTTTCACCAATTACTTGTTCTGTGGAACGGCCTGCGCCGTGACCTGCATTTTTCTCGATTCTTAACAGAATTGGATTGCTGCAAGCTTGTTTCTCCTGCAACTCAGCTCCAAATTTGAAAGAATGTGCCGGAACAACTCTATCATCGTGGTCACTGGTGATAATCATTGTCGATGGATAACAAGTTCCTGCTTTTACATTGTGAACCGGAGAATAAGACTTCAGATATTCGAACATTTCTTTGCTGTCTTCTGCAGTTCCGTAGTCATAAGACCAACCAGCACCAGCTGTGAATTTGTTATACCTCAGCATATCCAAAACGCCAACACCCGGGAAAGCCACTTTTGCTAAATCTGGTCTGATTGTCATCGTAGCGCCAACCAAAAGTCCACCATTGGAACGGCCAGAAAGCGCCATATATTCCTTCGAAGTATAACCTTTCGACTGCAGGTATTCTCCAGCAGCGATAAAGTCATCAAACACGTTTTTCTTTTGTTGCTTAGTTCCTGCATCGTGCCATTTTTTACCATATTCTCCACCGCCTCGGATATTAGGAACTGCGTAGATTCCGCCGTTTTCCATCCAAACGGCATTGACCACAGAGAAACTTGGCTGAAGGCTGATGTTGAAACCACCATAAGAATACAGAATCGTAGGGTTTTCCCCATTCAGCTTCGTTCCTTTTTTGTAGTTAATCATCATCGGCACTTTGGTCCCGTCTTTCGAAGTGTAGAAAACCTGCTCAGAAACATAATCTTCCGGATTGAATTTCACATTCGGTTTTTGATAAACTTCTGATTTTCCTGAATCTACATTGAATTTGTAAATCGTTCCCGGCGTGATGTAATTGGTAAAAGAATAATAGATATCCTTCTCTTTTTCCTTACCTCCAAAACCGGAAACTGTTCCTTTCCCTGGCAAAGTAATCTCTCTAATTACTTTTCCAGTCTTATCAAATTGTTTCACAAGACTAATCGCATCCTTCATATATTTCCCAAAAAAGTAACCGCCTCCTTCAGAGATACTCAACACATTCTCCGTTTGCGGGATGACATCTTTCCAATTTTCAGGACTTGGGTTTTTAATGTTCACTTTCACCAAACGCATATTCGGAGCATCTTTGTCTGTAAAGATGAAAAGTTCGTCGCCCTGCGTATCTATAATATCAGCATTGATATCAAAACCTTTGTTGATTTGAACAAAATCGCCTCCATTTTTCAAATCTTTGATGAATAATTCATTACCATTCGTAGCATTAGCACCAGAAATAATTAGGAACCTTTGGTCTTCCGAAACCCCTGCGGAGAGATATCTTCTTGGCGTTTTTTCGCCTCCGAAAATCAATTGGTCTTCGGATTGTTTTGTTCCTAATTTGTGGAAATAAACTTTATGTTTATCCGTCATTCCCGAAAGAACTGTTCCTTCCTTCGGTTTGTCATAGCTGGAATAATAGAAACCTTCGTCCCCTTTCCAAGCAATTCTACTGAATTTCACATCGAGCAGCGTATCATCAATCTGTTTCTTAGAAATAGCATCGATGATGATGATCTTGTTCCAATCACTTCCACCTTCAGAAATCGAATATGCGGCTAGATTTCCTTTTTTGTTAAATGATAAATTGGAAAGCGAAGTAGTTCCTTTTTCAGAAAAAGTATTTGGGTCAAGAAAAACCTCAATGTTTTTGGTCTTCTCGTTGGTTCTGTAAATCACAGATTGCGCCTGCAATCCGTTGTTTTTAGAAAAATAAGTATAATCGCCTTCTTTGAACGGCGCAGAGATTTTTTCGTAGTTCCAGATGTCTCTCAACTGATTTTTGATGGTTTCTCTGAAAGGGATTTTGGAAAGGTAATTTTGGCTGTAAACGACTTCTTCATCTACCCATTTTTTAGTCGCCTCGGAATCATTCTCCAGATCACGATAAACATCTGCCACTTGAGTTCCGAAATAGTTATCGACTTGAGTTCCTTTGACAGCTTTGGGATAATTTGAATTTGTCATAGATTGAGCTTGTGCACCAACATAAAAAACAACGGCTGCTGTTGCAAAGATTGATTTTACTTTCATTTTTAATTTTTTGAATGTTTCCAAAAATACAAAAAAATAAAACTTGCAGTCTCTACAGCAATCCTCGTAGGAAAGTAATATAAAATAGCACGGATTAAAATCCGTGCTATCGAGTTATTTTTTTGTGATTACTCAAAGTCAGGAGACTTTGCGCAGCGGAAAATTAAAGTTTGCGAAGTTGGCTAAAAATATTTAGTTTTCTACAATTATAAAATACTTCTTAGATAGAAAAATTCCCCCATTGCTATGAGGGAACTGTTAAATTTAATATTTTATTGTAACGAGCTAATTATAATCTAATAAATAGTTGTCCACTAATCTCCATCCAAAACTCTTATTTTATTAATTACTTTATTATGATAAAATTGAATTACTATTTTATCGTATTCCATTAATGACATTGCATCCTCACTATACCAATAATTTATCTTTATACTATCTTCGTTTATGTTATCTGTAGAAATATAAATAGGTTTCCCTAATAAATTATCCACACTATGCCTGTCATCCCCTATTTTAATTTTATTAAAAATTTCTATGTCAAAATTTTCAGCATATTTTGTCGAAATGCCTGGAAAAATAATCGGTGTTAAATAAAGCAAAAAATAACACATCATGACTATACAAATTATATAAACTACAATCTTTTTCATTTTGATTTTTTAAATGGATTATCAGCTGGTGGAATTCTTACTTTATCAGTATTTTTTACCCATCCATTATAATATTTGTTTACCAATAGTTTTACCGGATTGAAAAACTGTGTCGAATTAACGATATATAACCCCTTTGATTTACTATAGTATATTGTCGCTTTTGTAAAATCACTTGCTTTATACCAAGTTTTATCCTTGGGTTGATCCTTTAAAAATACCCCATCCACATTATCATACTCGCCGTGCTTTGTTGGAGAAAAAGTTTGCCCGTTGTTCTCGGTTATTATTGCTATATTCTCAAATTCTTCTTTAGGTACTGATATATTTACACTAACAGTTGTAGCAAAGGAAGATTTATCTTCATTACTATTAGATTTTGCTTTTTTCTTTCCTGGTCCATCTTCAATCTTATGCATTGCGCTATTAAGTCCTGCTACTATACCTCCTGTCACTGCTCCTTGCCAAAAGTTACCGCCACTAAGCTCTGCTCCTATTCCTCCAGATATTGCTCCAAAGGTAATCATTCCTGCTGTACTTTGTGAAAATTGTGATAATCCCATACCGTTCATCGTTACTCCCCAAGCCTCTGCTCCCATATGACCTAAAAAGCCTGATAAAGCACCACTAAAGAAATTTTCTCCTTGCACTACAGACATCACCCCTTGTGATACTGCATGCATACCGCCTTGGATAAGAATCCTGGCATCTCCTAAACTTTTCGCAAACTTTGTAAGTTCCGCCGCATTGCCCACACCATTTACAAAAACCTGCCCTATACCAAAAGTAACAGCTGCAGACACTGCTCCTACGAAAGCAGATTTTAGAATTCCTCCGGCACTTATTGCATTTCCAGTTAATCCAGCCGTGATAACAGATGATGCTAGACCTACAAATGCACCAATCAAAACAGCCTTCCAAAAAACAGCTAATGCTAAAAATTGTAGGAACTCCCCACTCGGATCGTTATACATCAGTGGATTGTTCAGGACATAGCCGTATTTGTTATAGTTTTGCGTGTTGAACATATCCTGTATGTTCTCGTCAGCATTCAGAAATCTTCTTAGAAGTGGGTCATACAGACGGCCATTCATATGGATCAGTCCTACCTCCGAAAGATGCTCGTGACTCGTATAACCACGGTCTATCAGCAGGTCGTTATTTGCCAAATAGTCTGTTACCTGTTGCGTCGCGGCAATTATTGGCAGGGTACCAAGCTTAAGATGGGTAAAGTTGCCCCAAGCATCGTAATGTCTTTGTTCAACTGCATTGCCTGTCTCATCACTAATCGCCAATATGCTTCCCAGGTAATCCTTATGTAGGAATTTGTAGGAACCTGTACTTTCTGCATAATTCTTTAAATAGATAATATTAGAATCATAAGGAGAGTCCCCGATATACAGGATATGCTTTTCTTGCCCGGTCTGATTGTTTTTAACAATCTCATAGCTGCCATCCTCACTGTAATACTTGGTAAATTTACCGTTGCCATTCTTATCAAAATTACCACCATAGGTCATCACCTGACGCATCTCCGATAATCCGTACTCGAACCTTGCGTCGCCTTTCATCCCATCAATGAAGATGGGGTCATTGTTCTCATTATAAGTAATTTTCTGAAGTAGTTTCTCATTGAAGTTTTGCTGACCTGTGATGTTAAGAACCATTCCGGTAGCCTGGTAAATCTTATTGTTATTGTTGAACTTTATTTGACCTACTTGATCATTATCGGTAATCCTTCCCTGGATGTCATAGGTATTTCTGATTGCATTTTTAGTAAAAGTTCCTGTAACAGGATCAGTCCAGTTGACCAGTCGGTTGTTGTCATCATATTCAAAATACTCTTCTATGCCCAAACCTCCATCTCTCTTTCTGTAGTTTAATTCATTTTTAAGCGCATCAAAGGTATAGGACATCTTCAAAAACGTTGTACTGTTAGAAGATTTGTTTTGAGTTGTCGTAGCTATGAAATTAGCATTATCATAAGTATTCGTGATAACTGTTCCTCCTAACTTCGCCGATAATATGCGTCCATCTGCTTCTGAACTTTGCAATTCCCAGAGTACTTTATTTTGGGTTTTATCCTTTACCTGGTACATTGTTCCACTAGAACTATCATAGACATTCTCTATAATCACTTTGGTATATTGTCCTGCCGAATACAGAGACTTTTCGTAGGACGAAACCCGCATCTTATCATCATAGGTGATGCCTTTCTTCATGAAGTACCTGCCATTATTGTTTTCTGATGAAGAGATTACCCTGCCATAGTTATCATAGCTAATGGTATTGCTGTAAGCTTTGCCATTGGCTGTTCCAGATTTGCCGGTCAGCATACCTTTGGCATTATACGAATATGATATGTTTTTAACGGTTGATGTTCCGTCTGAGGACAGTTCTTTTTGGGTCGTCAACTGGTCAAGATTATTATATGTATATTGTTTATAGCCTTTGGGGCTGGTTTCCTTTAATATCCTACCAAAACCGTCATAGGAATAGGTATAAATACCATTGGATGGATCATTAAACTCTGTTTTTCTTCCCCATAAATCGTACTTGGTGGTGACTATGTTAGTACCGTACTGCGCACTGAGTTGCTGACCGGCTGCATTATAGCTGAAAGTTATTGTACCGCCTTTGTCTGTAGCCGTGATTACATTGCCCAGCGCATCGGTAGTCTTGGTGTTAGTGCGTAGATTTCCGTTCAGTTCTTTTACTGAGGTGGTTCTTCCGGAAACAGAGGTTTCCATCTGTTTTCCGTTGAACGATGTGGCAGTTGCCTTCATAGGAAACACATTATCGTCATAAGTAATAGTATTCCATTTGGCGCCGCTGCCGGGAGATTGTGAGCCTCCTGCCAAATCAAAATACGGCTCGGATTCCTGTAAGGTTCTTCCTAACCCGTCATAGATTTTGTATTGTGCAACATAATTATTTTGACCAAAGACCTTGGTTCTCGTTTTATATTCCTGTCCGAGTTTATTGGTGTACTTAGCGGAGCTGTTCCCGTCCGGCTCGTATTGTGTTATCACACTTCCGCCATCGCTAAGCTTTTCGTAAGTATATTTGGTATGCATTTTTACACCGCCAATATCGGTCACAGAAGTTAAGGGCTTGCCCCATCCATCGTAAGTATTGGTCAAAACAATTCCCAAAGGATCGGTTTGCGTCTCAATCTGTCCCCAATTATTATAGGTAATGTTGGTTTCTAATCCTAAGTTGTCTGTTTTTTTGATTACAAAGCGTCCCTTACTGTCGTATTGCGCTTTTTCAGTTTCTGACAACCGTGGTTTTGGGTCTCTGTACGTTGTAGATTTTTCTATAACATTGCCCCAGCCATCATAGATATAGCCTTCCAGTATACTACCGGAGGCAGACGTTGGAGATTTGCTAACAAATGATAAAAGGTTATTGTCATACTCGTAGTATTCTTCTGTACTTTTGGTATCCCCATAGGCTGTTACAGATTCTATTTTGGATTCCGGTCTACCGATGTAATAATCCTTTCCACTTCCCGACGGATTATGCACGTATGTCATAACGGTTTGGGAGGTGGAGAATCCTCCGTTCACACTCGTGTTGGTATGGCTTGGCAGATAATAGTCACCGTAAGTAATTTCTGAATCAATGGTGACATCTTTCAGGAAATCTTTACTTTTTGTTTTCCAAGGTACAATAGCCTTTACCCCGTTTGCCAAGACATTGGTTTGATATTCCGTTTTTTTATAGGATAACAATTGCGAATTAGTCTCGGATATGTTTGCTGGAAATATTAATGCATTATCATTATAAGTTCTTACAGACCATTCTTTGATAGGGACACTTTCGTTCAGTGGGTCTATCTCTGCTCCAGACCAAATCACTGTGTTTTCCTTTCCATCTACATACCAAGATGATCTGGCTGTCTGGCGAAAACCAAGCATACCGCTTCCTTGCAAGTGAGTCAGAAAACCTCGGTATTTGAAATCCTGCTTTCTTCCTTCTTGTCTCAATTGCGAGACAGCATAAGATTGAGATACTTTATCAAGTTCCATATAAGGATATTGCTCCGTTTTTACAGGAGCATATAAGCCCGGATTAATAGATGGGTCTAATTCTTTATAATCAATTGTTGTAGTTAAACCTCCCTGAGTAATAAATCTAATATTTTTATCAATACCCAAGTTATAATTCTGGAAACTGATTATTTTCTTATAATTAGAATCGTTTAAAGATTTAGAAATAAATAATATTTTAGAATTTGCTCCATTTACCCGGAAGTCTCCATATATCGGATACATTGAACTTCCTCCTTTAAGATCAGAGAATAAAGACTTAGTTTTATATGACCATTTGAATTGAGTATTGTTAGGATCATATTTGAATTCACTTATTTTAGAAATAATAAGATTACTATAATTGTATCCCTGGATATTATAGCCTGCATAAAAATCAATAAATTCTGACTTGCCATCATTATCAAGATCAATCATTCCAGGATAAGAATATTCTGCAACAACATTTGAATTATTATCAATTTTATAATATTCAGTAAAGCCTTGACAAAATTCACTTAGACCCGCTCCTGTATTCAGATAGATAGACCAGCCTGAAATTTTTCCATCTCCCCAAGATTGATTTTTATTTAAAGGAGCAAGAACCTCAATATTTTTATCTCCGTTTAAATCTCCAAATTGGATAGCATCTTTCAATCCTTTTATGGAAAATGTATTTTTAAGATTAATCAAATAACTATTTCCATTTTTCTTAATCGTGTATTGATATAGATTATTCAATGATGTATTGACAGTCTGAGAAACAACCGCATCAGTATATTTATTTTTAGTATAAAAAGTAACATTTGTTGTCCCATTTTCTTTGATAAAAATAATATCCTGCGTACCATCATTATCAAAGTCCATAATAGACGCTTTTGATAATATATTTTCTGTAGTAGGAGCAATGGTATGATGGGTATTGCTCGCTAAATCCTGGTTATCGACAACAATATAACGGTAGCCTAAGTTTTTGCAGTTCCAAATGTAGTGAGGAGGATCTTCTGTAATCACTCTCTGGTAACATTTAGAATCCTGAATTGCCATAATCGTTTCCGACAATCCATCAGAGTCAATATCAATCTCTTTTGTAATTACCATGGATGACTTATTTACTGTCTCCAGGTAATTATAATCTGGCGGGGTTTGAAAGGGATATAAACTGTCGTTATATGCATAGTTATTACCTTCTATCGTTTTAGAATATTCAAGAACTAATGGATTATTGGTGGTATTGAGTACCGAAGCATCACTCTTGATATTATAATAACTAAGTTCAATATTATTTGTCTGTGGTGGATTATTTGTGGTAGAATGTCTGACAATTAAAAGCCCTTGCTTAGCCTTAATTATATTGTCCGCCGGCTTAATATTATAGGTTTGGAAATTCGCAGATGTTGGAAATCCTGATGATAATCCAAGATAAACATAGTTTGTGCCTGCATTAACAGCATCAAAATACAAGTAATAGCCCTCTGGTTTTCCGCTCTGTGCCGGCTGTTTAATAATAAAATCAGTTAATCCATCTCCATTGTAATCGCCCGAGGTAATCACATTTTCAAAATCAACAAATGGTCTCTCTTCCGTTTTTGTTGTTAATGCATTCGTCGTGAAATTAACAGGGTTACTTTCTAATTCGTTTGTGGAACCATACTCTTTGATATACTCTTTGATGCTTTTAACAAACTTATAGCTGACCGTATCGTTGCTGTTTCCATTAATAGGTGACGGATTTTCATATTCTATTCCATATCTTTTAAACTGATTACCACTCGCGTTCACCTGAATATTAACTAACAATTTCGTTTGTTCAAATAATACTCCGTTGGAATAAGAAACCTCTTTAGGTAATCTCGAAGCATAAGTAAAAATAATTTCATTAATATTTGGTTTACTTAATGTTTCGTTACCTCCCCATTGAATCGATGACACTACAGACACATTGCTCGTCTGTGTATAATTATATTGGATATAATTACCCTGAGCATCCTTCCATTTTACGATATTATACTCCATCGGTGTTCTTGCTGTAGATGCGCCACTAGTAGTAGCACCATACCAGGCTTGTGATCCATCCTCAAAAGTCACTTCCCAATATTCAGGCCCCTGCCATTGCTGGCCACTTATTGTGCCTAAAGACTTAATCTTAATATTGGAATATTTCTCTGTCAAATATTCTGCTCCATCTGCTCCATAATTTCCAGACTTCAATATCAATCTCTGACCATTGAAGTTATAATAGTCCGAATAATCCAGCTTGATTCCCCTTACTTCTCCATCCTTTTCTATGGTTTTCCCCATTCTGGCAATAGCTGTAACTCCTGATAATGTCCAGCCATAACCAGCAATGCCATTACCGCTTCCACTAGTATAAATCAAGTTAATTTGTGGCGCTACACTTCTAACTCCCGGAGGTAAAGCAATGGGTAAGGTATATTGTAACTGTCCACCACCATTTACATCAATATTACCCTGTGTATCATGAAACATTAAAGATTTATCTCCCGCAGGTCCTGATGGGTTAGTCGATCCAGCATCTGAATTTGTTGGGTTTGTTGGATTATCTGTTGATGCACCAATCTTCGCAATAAAAGGATTGGATACATTCGAACTCGCATGAAATCCCTGCGCCAAAATAACGGCTTGTGGATCTGAAACCGTCCTTGAGCCGGTCTCTGCCTGATTCAATATCGACTGTGAAGATACTCCGGTCGATAATAACGCAGCGAAATATAAGTATAGCTTTTTCATTCTCGTTTTAGTTTTTATGAGAAATGGTTATTATTTTTTATTTAATATGGATAGGGTGTATTATTCTTTGATGATATTACGTGTCATCACTCTTCCGTCTTTCAACTGGAAACTAAGAACATAGACACCCATATAATAAGAGCTCATCCCAATCTGAACCTGGCGGTTGAGATTAGCATAATTCTTTTGCTGGAAAAGGAATGCCATTGTGGTATGCTGATACAGACTGACACTTTCTATCAGATCATTGTTTTCTTCATTCCAGGAGATAGTCAGCACATCTTTAACAGGTACCGGATAAATCTGGATCCCTAACCAGAATGGATCTTCTGTCTTTAAGCTGGTTTCTTTAGATTCTACTATACCAGGACCTACTATAATAAGATCAGTACCTCTGTAAATCTGATTTCCCGCTTCATCATATCTGAAAATGATACTTAATGTTGGTTGGGTAGGTTGGGTTACAGCCTCAGCTTGTTCAGCTGCATTAGGCATCTTTTGAGAAAAAAATGGCATTGACATCAATACAAAGCTTAATAAAATAATTTTTTTTGTTGCCATATTATTTAGTCTTTTGGGCGGTTAATGCTTGCTCCAATTTCTCAATCTTCTCAGCTTGAATTTTTAATTGCTTATTCTGTTCAATAGTATAAAGCATTAATTCTTCAATCATCTGAAGAAGAAGTTTCTGACTCTCACCCAAATTTACTCCATTTTGTAAAACTTCTTTTTCAGAAGGAATATTAGGCAAATGACCTTTTTCCTTAATATGTCTCTCCACATCATCTAGGCTTAAAAGTGTATAATCTGGCATAAACACGTAATCAGCCCAACCGTTTAAGTCTACCTTCACTTCTTTAGCGTGAATTACTCCATTCACATCTAATTCATTCTGAGGATAGATTTGCCCAATCCCAATTTTACCAGACGGAGAGATTGTTAATCTTTCTTTCATTTGCCCGGCATTCAGGGTTAGAAATCTCAAGGCTCCATATCCTCCGTCATTTGAATTATCATATCTGGATGCTATTCTTGCAATAGTTTGATTTCTGTTGGAAATATGAAAATCTATATCTATTCTGGACATATCAGCATTTGCAACATCATTAGTTGACAATCTTAGATGTCCATTTGCTGCAGAATTAAAAACTTCTAGTTTTTTCTCTGGATTACTTGTTCCGACACCAATACTACCATTGCCTGCTAATGTCAAGGTCTGTTGTTTAACTCCCATAGCAGAGACCAAGTTAAAATTGATTTCATTATCTAATAATCGCATATATGATCCACCCTGATCATTACCTATTCTTGCGAAAGATTGAGAATTACTGTAATTTCGTATATTATTTCCGATTCCAACTCCTGTGTAGGAAGAAGCAGGCTCCGAAGCCCAAAAAGTCAGAAAAGCATGGGGCTGGGATCCGTTATTGGCATGGATCAATGCTGTTGAAGTTTCATGACCTCCTTGGATATAGAATTTTTCAAAACTAGAATTTTCACCAATTCCAACTCTCCCATTTGGATCTTGTAAAATAACTTTGCTCCAGCTTGCAGAGCCATTGTTTGCTGTTTTTCTGAACCATAAATTCTGATCTCCAAAAGCACCCGCAAATTGCATTGCATAATTATTATCAACATTTGTATGTCTCACATCTAAAAGGTGCCACCATTCATTTGATGCCGTTGTTGGATAATTAACCGGATATTGCGTTTGAAAAAATCCACTTTTAAAATTGGCACCATATGAACCCGCATTATCACGCATTTGTGTATCTATCTGTTGTGAGTAGATTACTGCGCCTAATAGTAATGCGAAAGAAGTAATTTGTTTCTTCATACTTATTTTTATTTGTCATTAATATTTTATGTTATCCTAAATCTCCAATCCTTGTAATTTATTACTCACTCTGCAAGTCTATTCTTATGTTCTGAGTTTTTCTTTTTCTCGAATACAAGCAATTACTTTATCCCGAAGAAGTGTATTTGTAATTTCTCACATTTACACCATCTGCTTGGTTGGAGTAATTCCTAATAAGTGGTTTTTTCTCTTTTTAAGTGCATTTCTTTCATCTAATTTTAAAAGATTACAAACCTTATTAACAAAATTTAGTATTGAACTTTAAATCCTATATCTTTAACTCCTAATTTACCTTGAAATTAGGACATTATCATTGATATTAAGAGTTAATATTGGCTGGTTAGTCGAATTGGAATCGAGTTACAATTAATTTTAATTTCAAGTAAACCCAATATATTATCCACCAATATTTTTATTTCGGTAAATGCCTGAGAGATTTGTATGACTACCTAGCAGTAGAGGAATATATTAAATTGTTTCATTGGTTATAATTTTTGTGAATGTAATAATTTTTTAACAATATTTAAAATAATTTTATATGTTTTTTGTTATGTTAAATAGAATTATTGTTTTTATTAAAATTAATTAATGTATTTCTATTAAAGCATAAGTCAATTTTATTATCAAACATTCATTTTTCATTCCGCAATAGTAAAATTAAAATACGCCAAATCTCGGCGTATTTTAATTTTTTTTAAATTATATTATTTAAAACTTCCTTCAATCGAGCAAACATCGAACAACAGTTATAGAATGGTTATACAACTATCAAACAACTGTTATACAATGGTTATACAACCATTCATATTATGTTAAATAATATTTCGTAACTAACAAATTACCAATATCTTAAAAATAAAACACGACAAATTTTGGCGCATTAAAAATTTTTCTACACATAAAAAATTCCTTCGCCAAAAACGAAGGAATCTGAATGAAATATGAATGTTTGTGCTATTTCTGACTCAAGAAATATTCTGCTTCCGCTTTTCCCCATCTTGGGTCCAGAGAAGTTTTTGTTTTGTAAGTACCAAACTGCTCAATTACTTTTTTGAACAATTCCAAACCCTTTACTTTACTTCCTCCAAATTGCTCCGGCGTAAAATATAAATCTTCCGCTTGCAAAACTGTGATTCTTGGATTATTCGGGTCCAATTCAATGGCTTTTGCTAAGGCTTGTTGTGCAATTGGTGCTTCGCTCATATATCTGGACATCGGGTCTGCCATCATTCTCAGTCCGCTGGTCATTTTTTTCAGGATGAATAGTTCTGCGTTGTTTGGACTCAGCGCTTCTGCTTTTGCGATGTATTTATCTGCGTCTGCTGCAACGGCGTCCAATCCTGATTTGTCATCGCCCCGCATCAGGATTCTTCCTTTTTGGATGGTTGCAAATGCGGCGTAATAGTAAGGCAACCATTGTGTATTTTCCTTAGTCCCGATTCTGTCAAAATCATTAGCCAAAGCCGTGAATTCGTCCGGTGTTTTGTGTTCTTCAACTTTAGAGATTTTCTCTGTCATTGCTTTTTCGAAAGCGGTTTGGGCGAAAGCTGTGAATCCTATTAAGGAAAGGCTAATTGTAAAGATTAATTTTTTCATTTTGATTATATTTTTTGTTTGTTTAATTTCTGATTCAAAGATAGAATGAGTTTTCTTTTGTTTAAATTTTATTCTGCTGAGTCGTTGTTTTTGGTGACTGAATGGTTGTTTTTAAAATGTATTATAACACAAAGGCACAAAGATTTCTTTTATTAAAACTGTTTTAAGGCACTAGAAAATCAAAGATTTTAATACTTCCTTGTGCCTTAAATATTTTCAATTAGAATTAATTTTCTTTGTGTCTTTGTGATGAACTTTTCAACATTTACAAATTATTATTAATCGCATCATTCGTTTTATCCACTCCAAAACTTACAAATACTCCTATGAAAACAAATGTATTAACCGGCGGTCTCACAGCAGTTCTACTATTTCCATCCAAAGAATAATTGTAGCCATAAATATTTTTATTCCCCAGAATATTATTGATGCTCAAAACAAAAACTGTGAAGGATTTCGAATCTTTCTTTCCAACACTTGGAACGTAATTGATGCTGAAATTCAGTCCACTGTAATCTTTCAGTTTTCCTTGGTGACGAACAATATTTTCTCCATTTTCTGAAACCAAGTCATAATAAGGTCTTCCTTTGGAATAAGTATAAGACAGATTAAAACCCGTTTTCCAATCCATAATAAACTTCTTCGCAACAGCATTCAAAGTATGTTTCGAAGCAAAATTTGGTGCTAAACTAAAAGGATAGTTTAAAAAGTCTCTTTTAGAGTCCAAATAAGAATAAGTCAGCCAATAATCGATGTCTTTGAAGGTTTTTTTGTCTCTCCAAAATAACTCAATGCCTTTCGCAAAACCTTTTCCTTCATTACTACTTGCAAATTGATAATATTGATTATTTGCCGAAGACACATTATCTGCCAGTGAACTGGTTTTAATTAAATCATCATATTTTTTATAAAACGCTTCGAATCTCAAACTTCTGCCATCTGCATTTTTCTGAACCTGAAAGATATAATGGTCGGCTCTCTGGAAATCAAAATTCTTACTATATAGATATTTGCTTTCCGGATTTTGATAGAAGATTCCATACGCAAAAGAAGTTGTCCAGTCTTTTGAAATCCTGTAAGCTAAAGCTGCTCTTGGCGAGAAATTCCATTTATCGAGATAAGAAGAATGCTCTGTTCTTGCTCCAATTTTCGCTGTTAAATTATTAGTAAAAATCAAATCGGTTTCTGCAAAAGCGGAGGAAATCAAATCTTTATAATTTCTTTCGAAGGTTCCGTATTTCATATTTTCATCAGCATTATTCAGTTCAAAACCACCTCTTATATTATTTCTTCCAATTTTTCTTTCAACCACTGCTTTTGCATTGATGTAATTGGATTTGTTGTTGATTGGTGTATTACTTTGTTCAACGTTATCAAGGAAAGTGGCGAAATTCAAATCGCTGGAATTGTAGGTGTAAGACGTTCCAACATTCACCAAATATTTTCCAAATTTTTCTCTGTAAGACAAATTGTGATACATATTCTGACCTTTCAGACTGACCATATTTCTGTCCGAATCTTCTTCCAGACTTTCTGAACCAACTGCCATTTTATTTTCATCAATACTTCCATAATATTTGATGAAACCACCTTTTTTAGTCTTAATTCTGAAGTTGCCGTCAAAACCATAACCTTGAGGAAATTTATCAAAATCCGTATTAAAGTTGAATAATTTTCCCATCAAGCCAAGATTCGAATAACTGCCGGCAACGCCCCAGGAAGCTGTTTTTTCTTGATTTAATTTCTGATAATTGGCACTCAGAAAAATAGGAGAAACCCCGAAGTCAAAAGAGGTTGTTTCAGGTAAATCCACACTTTCCAAAATCAAAACAGAAGACAAAGCCTGCCCATAAACTGCAGAATATCCGCCACTTGAAAAAACATTCCCTTTAAATAATGACGTATTAAAACGGTCTCTCCCGGCAATCCCCGGAACCGAATTGGTAAAATAATTATTCACCAGATTGCCGTCCATAAAGATTTTGGTTTCCGTACCGGTTCCACCTCGGACAAATAATCCTTCGCTCTCTCCCACTTTCTGAACACCCGGAAGATAACCCAAAGCTGAAGAAATCTGTCCATTTGCACCAGCCGTTGTATAGACATCTAAAGGCGTTAACAAAGCTGTCGCACGCTTTTTATCACTAGCTTCAATACTTCCCGCCGTAATCACCACCGCATTGATTTCGCTGATTTGCTGTTTGAGATTGGCATTCATTGCGATATCTTTTCCTTCAATTTTCACAGGAAGTTCTACCTCATCATAATTCGGAGCTGAGAAAACTAAAATCTTATCGCCGGTCTCTGTTGTCGTAAAAGAATAGTTTCCATTGACATCAGAAGTGGCGCCGTCATAAGTATCTTTCAGAGTTATATTGATGTCTTTCAGTGCTTTATTCTTATAGGTCACTTTTCCCGAAATCGTAATTTGTGACCAAATACTGATTCCAATAAGAAGAAATAAAAGCGTAGAAATCCGAATCTGAGTTGTCATAATGTTTAATTTTTGTCAAAGATATTTCGCTCGATAATATTATTAAATTAATTGTATCCGAACTGTAGAAATTATTGACTGAATCGTAATGTTTCACGTAAAACAATTTTTTATCACATTGGCTTTAAATTTGTTATATCGAAAAATAATAAATAAACTATACATAATGAAAAATCTACTACTTCTTGGTCTTGCGGGATTGGCTCTGACTTCCTGCAAAACAGTTTCAAAACAGTACATCGTACGTCCAAAGTCTAAAACATTGACTCAGGGAACCGCCAACTTCACTCAGAAAAAAGGAAAAGTAGAAATGGATTTGAGCGTTTTCAAATTAACACCAGGAATGCACGCTGTTCATATTCACGAGTTTGGAAACTGCAGTGCAACCGATGCTTCATCTGCCGGCGGACACTGGAATCCTTCCAAAGATGATCACGGAAAATGGGATACAGAACACTTTCACATGGGTGATATTGGAAATCTGGAAGCAGATAAAAATGGACAGGCACAATTGGTTTTCACAACAGACAAATGGTGTCTAGGCTGCGATGACCCGATGAAAAATATCATAGGAAAAGCGATTGTAATTCACGCTGGAGTTGACGATTTTCACACGCAGCCAACTGGAAATGCAGGAGGAAGAGTTGGATGTGTAGAGATAAAATAGGTGTTAGGTTACAGGTCGTAGGCTTAAGAATTCTACTACCTAAAACCTCCAACCTAAAAATTATAGTTCAAAACTTTGGAAGGCATCTATAATATGATGGATTTCCAAAGTTTTTTGTTTGTTGGGAAGTACCGAAATGATATCGAAACGGACTTCTTTATCAATGTTATGTTCTTCGATAAAGTAATTGGCAGCAGAAATTAACAATTTGATTTTCTTTTTGTTAACAGCTTCCTGAGGTTCAAGAAAAGCATCTGTTTGTCTTGCTTTTACCTCAACAATAATAATTTGATTTTCGAACTCTGCGATGATGTCCACCTCAGCTTTTAGGTAGCGGAAATTGCGGACAAGAATTTTATAATTCGCCTTAACCAAAAAATCTGTCGCAAGGTCTTCCGCTATCTTGCCAAAGTCGTTGTGGTCTGCCATTTCCGAGAATTAAAAAGATTGCAAGATTAAGAATTTTTGAAATATATAGTGGCTTTTTTGTCAACTTTAATGTTAATTTCTGAACCAATAATTAAAGGTCTATTATCAAAAATATGTCCATTAGGGAAACCAAAAACTACTGGAAAACCGTATTTGGAAACTCGGTCAGCAATCAATTGATAGGTAAACGAATCGAATGATTCTTCATATTCTTTATTATCTGTTTCGCTTCCCATATTGGTCATTCCGCCAACAATGAGTCCTTTTATTTTTTTGAAAACACCAGCAAGTTCCAGACTCATAATCATTCGATCAAGTGCATAGAAATTCTCTCCGATATCTTCGATAAATAAAATTTTATCTTTGAAATCAAAGGAATATGGCGTTCCCAAAAGGGCATAAATCAAAGCGAGATTTCCTCCAACTAGAATTCCGGACGTCTCTCCTACTCTATTATTTGGATTTGAATCGATTTTGTAATTGAGTTTTTTGCCTTTCAGAATGTCAAAAATCAAGTCGTAACTTTCTTCTGTAACTCCAAAGCTGGAGGTTTTAATCGTTTGTCCGTGAATGGATGCGAAACCTTTTTTCAACAAATAACTTTGAATTACTGTGTTATCTGAATAACCGATATACCATTTTGGATTTTTCTTAAATTCTTTTAAATCTAAATGCTGAACCAAATGTTGACAACCATAACCACCTCTTGAAGCCCAAATTGCAGAGATTTGCGGGTCGTTTAAAGCCCAATTGATGTCATTTATTCGCTGTTCTTCTGTTCCGGCGTATGAATAACCGTTTTGGTATTTTGTGTAGAGATTTTCGCCTAAAACGGGTTCGTAACCTTTCGATTTGATTAAGTCTAAAGTTTTATCCAATTGTGGAATATCAACAGAACCAGCTGGAGAAATGATGGCGATTTTTTCGCCTTTTTTTAGAGATTTTGGAAAAGTTGGGTTTTGCATTTGTGTTGGGTTTATTTGAACGCAAAGGTCGCAAAGATTTTTAAAATATTTCAAGGCTCGTAAAGATGTAAAACTCATCAAAGAAATACAAAAATAATATAGCGTACACTTTGTCATTCCCGTAGTAATCTCAATAACGCTGTCGAGATTCCTATGGAATGACAATATTGTATTTTTATTTTGAAAAGTCGATTTACGTTGAAAACTGCAACCCGACTTGAGCGGAAATCCTTTTTTGCTTGTGTTTAATTTCTTTTTATTTTGAAATCTTCTTGCAAAAAAGATTGGGAGCGGAAGGCGGAAAAGTTGCCCAAATAATTATTTTTTCTTAGGTTGTTGTTTTTCTGCTTTTTCTAATTTTTCGTCGAACTTGTTGAACTTTTTGAAGCTTTGAAGGAAAATAAAGAAGCTGAATAACACCAAAATACAGCCTACTGCTTTTCTGATTTTATTCGCCACTCGTTGATTGAGTCTGTCGTGGAATTGTTTTGCTAAAAGGATTTTGGATAAATCGATGAGCAAGTAGGTTCCAATTACAATCCCGATATACAGGACAAAATCCTGAACTCTTGGATAGGCATTTCGCACCGAAACTACGGTTACAAGCCAGAAAAGTACAACGCCGATGTTGAGTAAATTGAGCAAAAATCCGTTTAAGAATGTTTTAAAATAATTTTGGTCGATGAGTTTTTCTTCGCCTTCGATGTGCATTTTGGTTCTGGAAAGTAGCATATAGATGGCATAAATGAGAATCAGAAAAGCGGAAATCCTGTAGAATCCGGGATGTTTATCTATCAAGCTGACCAAATCCGCACTAGCATAATAACTGACCAGAATGCAAAGCAAATCGGCTGAAACAACGCCAATATCCAAGGCAATTGCGTGTCTGGGACCTCGGGAAAAACTGGTTTCTATCAGCAGGAAAAATATGGGTCCGATGAAGACCAAACTGAGCATTATTCCTAATCCGACAGCGTATAAAATGAGTTCTAACATTCTTAGTTTTTTGTGAAAAAGTAAAATGTATCTTGTAAGTAGCTTTTTGCAATTGGTTTTTGGCTATTTGCTTTATTATCAATTAATAACATCAAAATAATGTTTTTAATTATTAATTTCCACTTAAAAGACGAAAACAAAAATACATTTTAGTTTTTAATTAATGTCATTAGACAATTTAAACTTGAAATTTTCAACCACACAGGCACATAGTTTTAACTTATAAAAAATTAAAAAAGCTAAAATAGTATGAACATATTTTAGCTTTTACAATATAATTTCTATGTGTCTATGTGGTTAATCTATCCTACTCCACAATTTTAAAATCCAATTGTTTTGCAATCAAATTAGCTTTTACCACTTTGATTTTAACCTCGTCGCCGAGTTGGAAAGTATTGCCGGTTCTGGAACCTACAATAGCGTAATTTTTCGCATCCAATGAATAAGAATCATCCACCAAATCACGAAGTTTAATCATCCCTTCTGCGCCATTTTCAGGGATTTCTACCCAAAATCCATAGTCGGAAACGCCTGAAATAACCCCTGCGAAAACTTCGCCCACGTGTTCTTCCATAAATTTGACCTGCATAAATTTGATACTTTCTCTTTCCGCTTCAGAAGCCAGTCTTTCCATTGCCGAACAATGTTTTGCCTGTTCCTCAACCACTTCTCTGTTTGGCGATTTTCCGCCATCTAAATAATGCTGTAGCAATCTGTGCGCAATCAAATCGGGATAACGACGAATTGGTGAGGTGAAATGCGAATAATATTCGAAACCAAGTCCGTAATGTCCAATTGGGTCTGTGGAATAAATGGCTTTACTCATCGTTCTCATTGCTAAGGTTTCTACCATATTTTCTTCGCCTTTTCCTTTGACATCACTCAATAATTTATTCAGAGATTCAGCGACTTTTTGAGTGTTTGCCAAATCTATTTTGTATCCGAAAGTTCCTACGAAATCTCTTAAGGCAGTTAATTTTGCCGGGTCCGGGTCATCGTGGATTCTGTAAATAAACGTGTTTCCTGTTGGTTCATTTCTTTTGTTTAATGAAATAAATTCGGACACTTTTTTATTGGCCAAAAGCATAAATTCCTCAATCAAATGGTTGGAATCTTTGCTGACTTTGAAGTAAACGCCAATCGGTTTGCTATTCTCATCCAGATTGAATCGTACTTCGCTTCTGTCAAAGGTAATGGCGCCGTTTGCAATTCTTTCGGCTCTCATTATTTTGGCTAATTTATCGAGCTGAAGAATTTCCTCCACCAAATCGCCTTCCCCAGTTTCTATTCTTTCCTGAGCTTCTTCATAAGCAAATCTTCTATCGGAATGAATAACTGTTCTACCAAACCATTGTTTATGGATTTTCGCATCCTCATCCAGTTCGAAAACCGCTGAGAACGTGAATTTATCTTCATTTGGTCGCAATGAACAAACATCATTACTCAAAACCTCCGGAAGCATCGGCACTACTCTATCAACCAGATAAACCGAGGTTGCTCTTTTGTAAGCTTCATCGTCCAGAATAGTTCCCGGTTTTACATAATGCGAAACGTCCGCTATGTGAACACCGATTTGCCAAAGTCCGTTTTCTAATTTCTGAATGGATAAAGCATCATCGAAATCTTTCGCATCTTTCGGGTCAATGGTGAAAGTGCAAATGTCACGCATATCCCAGCGTTTGGCGACTTCTTCATCGCTGATGCTTCGGTCGATTTGGTCTGCATCGTGCTCCACTTCCGGCTCGAAGTTGTATGGTAAACCATATTCCGCCAATATGGAATGAATCTCAGTTTCGTGGTCGCCAGGTGTTCCAAGAACAGTAACAATTTCGCCTTCCGGATTTTTGCTTCCCGATCGCCATTCGCGCATTTTTGCGATGACTTTGTCGCCGTCTTCTGCGCCATTAAAATGATTTTTGGAAATGAACATATCCGTATTCATAGTTTTCTTATCAAAAACCACAAATCCGAAATCCTTTTCTGCAATCTGCTGGAAAATCCCCACGAAAGTATCTTTGGCGCGTTCCAAAACCTCTACCACAGAACCTTCTACTTTTTTACCTTTGAAGTTATAGGTTACCAAAAGGACTTTATCGCCCTGCAAAGCATCTTTCACATTTTTCTGATGCACGAATATGTCATCCGCAATCCCATCTACTTTTACATACGCATTACCTGATTGATTGAAATCTATAATTCCGGTCAAAGTTCCTTCTATATTGAGATTGACAATATATTTTGCTTTCTCGGTTTCTTTGATTTTTTGAAGCGCCTGCAATCTGTGAAGCGCCTGAATCACAAGCTCTCTTTGTCTTGGATTCTTGTAATCTATGCCATCCGCAATCTGTTTGTAATTATAGATTTTGGATGTTTTCTGATTCATAAAACGAAGGATTGTTCTTCCTAAATCCAGAAGTTTCTGTTCGTTTTTATGAGATGTATTTTTTTTGTTTTTCATTTAATTTTAATTAATTGTTAAGATGTTTAAACCCATCTAAAATTTTTCCTGTTCCTCATCAATAATTCTTTTCAGGTCTTCTTCTTTTGGAAGACTTACCAAATATTTATTTACAAAAATCTGTTGAGAAAGTCCTGTGGTAGCATATTTTACCAAAGATTCGTTTTTGTTGGCACAAAGAATAATTCCTATTGGTGGATTGTCTCCATCGTTTTTTTCGTTTTCGTTATAATAATTCAGATAAACATTCATTTGTCCCGCATCGGCGTGAGAAAATTCGCCCAACTTTAAGTCTATCAAAATATTACAGCGCAAAATCCGATGATAAAAAACCAAATCTATATAATAATGCGTGTTATCAAACGTAATTCTTTTCTGTCGTGCTTCGAAACAAAAACCTTTGCCCATTTCCAAAAGAAAAGTCTGCAAATGATTGATAATACTGAGTTCCAATTGATTTTCAGAATAAGAAGTTTCTTCCTTAAGACCCAAAAATTCTAAAATATAAGGACTTCTGAAAAAATTCTCCGCTTGAGGTTTCTCTGATTTTTGATGTTCTTTCAAAACCTTTTCCTTGTCTTTACTCAGACCTGTTCTCTCAAAAAGCATTGAATTGATTGCTCTCTGCAATTCCCGAACTGACCAATTATTTTTGATGGATTCCGTTTCATAGAAATTTCTTTTAGTAGAATCATCTAGCTTTATAAATTCAACAATATGTGTGAAGCTCAATTGATTAATTAGCTTATTAAGATACAAACCATCTGAATCAAAATTTGAGACTGAAGATTTTGCGGTCAGTGACCGCAAAATTCCATCTTGTTGATTATCAGCAATATATAATTTTGCGCTCGCTGACCGCAAAATCTCCGGATAGATTTTAAAAAAATCTCTGCAGATATAAAGATGCCTTTCTCGAATTTGTTCTACACCTGAATTTTTTAGTCTCTTCTCAATTTCCTTGTACAAATTCTTCCCATATTCCGCTCTGTCATTTCCATTGAGTTCATACTCAGAAATATAAAAACCAATCAACCAATTCCTCAAAGTTAGTGCCACATTCACTTGTCTTTGAGCTTGATTTTTGAAGAAATTTTGTGTTTCTCCGATTTTGGAAATTAGTAAAGATATTTCTTGCATTGTTGTAAATTAATCCAAAAAATGGGATTTAATTTTTATTAAAGATAAAATAAAATAGGGGAGTTTGGGAAACCTTCGTATTAATTTATGGTTTCGTGAGAAAGAACTTTCTCCGTGAAATGCATTGCAAAGATATAACTTTAAAAATAAAGCCTGCAATTATTAAAATTACAGGCTTTATTTTTAGCAAAATGCGATTTTATCAACTCTGTTCTGGTGTCGTCCACCTTCGAAATCCGTCGTCAGGAATTTATCTACAATTTCGAATGCCAATTCCTTCGCAATAAATCTCGCTGGAATCGAAATCATATTCGCATCGTTGTGTTGTCTTGCCAATGACGCAATTTCCGGCATCCAACAAAGAGCACAACGGATTTTTTGATGTTTGTTAGCAGTAATTTGAACACCATTTCCACTTCCACAAATCAAAATTCCTAATTCGTTTTCCCCGTTTTCCACAGACGAAGCGGCTGGGTGAACGTAATCCGGATAATCCACAGAATCAGTAGAGTAGGTTCCGTAATCTGTGACTTCTGCTTTGCCTTCTAGGTATTTTTTCATCAGTTCTTTGTACTCAAAACCGGCGTGGTCTGCTGCTATAGCTATCTTTTTCATTGACTTTGTTTTACTAATTTAATTCAAGTATAAAATTAATACATATTTTACAAACTTCGGCATAGAATTTTAATATAGTTGATACTATAAGATTCAATTAATTATCTAATTATCAATCATATAAAATTAATGATATCTAATAAATAATCAAAATTTGAATTCATTAATAAAAAGATAATATAATGTTGGAAATTGTTAGAAAACCTGTGGATAACTTCTGTCAAATATTTCTTTTGATTAATCAATATTTTCACTAATGAAAACCGCTTCCAAATTTTAATCACAATTTTTCAGAAAACTTTTCTGGCAGAATTATCTCGATTATCCCCAGCAAGGTTTTGAATATTCATCTTAAAATTTAATTACAAACATTTGTTGATAACATTCACAATGATTTGATAATCAAAGTTAAATTATTGTTAAAAACTTATTCATTAATTCACATTTCCTGTGATGAAATAAAACCCATTTATTTTTCCGCATACTACCGCACTACAACAATAGATTACAATATTTATTTTTTATAAAAAGAAAAAGAAGATGTTTATGAATGTAAAATAAGTTTGTGGATTTCTTTTCGGAATTAAATTTTCAGAAGGAAGGAATTAGTTTTAAATTTGTGAAACGAATAAGAGAGAAGCATTTCTCTATTTCTGTAAAAACCTTAATATATATTTTACTGAAATCGCCAGAATTTGGAAAACTTAACTTCTTTGAAAAATTAAGCGATTGCATATAACAAATAAAAAATAATATAAATCTATATATGAAAACAATAAAAGATTTCGATTTTAAAAACAAAAAAGCCTTAGTAAGAGTTGATTTCAATGTACCTCAGGATGAGAATCTTGTGGTGACGGATAACACGAGAATTACGGCTGTGAAACCAACTGTTGATAAAATTTTGGCTGATGGCGGTTCTGTTATATTGATGACGCACCTTGGACGACCAAAAGGTGAAGTGAATGATAAGTATTCTCTTAAACACGTTGTAAGCGAAGTTTCTAAAGCTCTTGGTCAGGAAGTTAAGTTTGTGGACGAGTCGGTAGGAGAGAAGGCAGAAGAAGCGGCTAATGCTTTGCAAGCTGGAGAAATTTTGTTATTGGAAAATCTGCGTTTTCATAATGAAGAAGAAAAAGGTGATGAAGCTTTCGCTGAGAAGCTATCAAAATTAGGTGATGCTTATGTGAATGATGCCTTCGGAACTGCGCACAGAGCACACGCTTCTACAGCTGTAATCGCTCAATTCTTTCCTTCTACTAAATTTTTCGGTTTACTGATGGAAAATGAATTAACAGCCATTGATAAAGTTTTGAAATCTGGCGAAAAGCCTGTAACTGCGATACTTGGAGGTTCAAAAGTTTCTACAAAAATTACAATTATAGAAAATATTCTTCCAGCAGTTGATAATTTAATTATCGGTGGAGGAATGTCTTTCACATTCATTAAAGCACTAGGCGGAAAGATTGGAAAATCTATTGTTGAGGACGATAAAATGACTTTAGCTTTAGAGATTTTGGAGAAAGCTAAACAACATAATGTAAAAGTGTATCTTCCTACAGACAGCGTAATTGCTGATGATTTCAATAATGAAGCTGAAAGAAAAATAGTAGACATCAGAGAAATTCCGGAAGATTGGCAAGGTTTGGATGCAGGCCCAAAATCCAGAGAAATCTTTAATGATGTTTTATTAAATTCCAGAACGATTCTTTGGAATGGCCCAATCGGCGTTTTCGAAATGTCCAATTTTGCTGCTGGAACTATAGCTTTAGGTGAAAGTATTTCCGAAGCTACAAAACTGGGAGCGTTCTCATTAGTTGGAGGAGGAGACAGCGTTGCGTTTGTAAAGCAATTCGGATATTCCGACAAAGTAAGTTATGTTTCGACTGGAGGAGGAGCGATGCTGGAAAGTTTGGAAGGTTTGGAACTTCCTGGTGTTGCAGCAATCAACAAATAAAAATTATTTTCTAAATATAAAAAACCGACAAATTATTTTGTCGGTTTTATTTTTGTCTGTACTTGAATAATCTTTGAGAAAAATTTTTTACGCAATTCTCAAGGACTTAATTTGAAATTGAGAAATGTTTCTGAATTTTTTAAATTTTACACTTTATTAACAATTTTTGAACATAATAGCTAAAAATTGACAGTCATAAACCATTCAAAAATTCATTTTCTATTTTTTTTCGATAATGTATATCAAACTGGAAAATTCGGAGTTAAAAAGTGCCTTTATGTTAGAAATTGTTCCGTGAATTACAGCTTTTAGCCAAAAAAACGGAGATTTTTTATATTTTTCGCTTAACATCGAGATATAAAATGAATCGAGTAGGAGTGGTTTGATTTTTCTCAGTTTCCAATCCGGTTTTTTTGAAATCAGATTTTCCATTCCGTTTTTTGAAAAATGATAGATGTGTCTTGGAACATCATAAGCTGCCCAAAATTCTTTATAATGTTTTGCATCATAAGAAGTCGGGTTTGGAACTGCAATAATTAATAAACCTTTTTCTTTTAATTTAGAATAAAATATTTCTAACATTTCGCTCTGATTTTCGATATGTTCGAAAACGTGCCAAAGCGTAATTGCATCTAAACTTTGATTTTCAATTGAATTAATATCATCAATAATCTCTGCTTTTTCAGTCTTATTAATTGCCGCATTTCTGGCATCAGAATTTGGTTCCAATCCAAATGTTTGAAAATCATTTTCAATATATTTTACAAATTGACCAGCGCCACAACCGTAATCTAAAATTTTTGAATGCTTTTTTATTCTATCGATTAGAATATTTTTTTTGTATTGGAGATTGAAAGATTGTAAAAATTTATAAAGTTTTTCCTTCAAACTTCCAGAATCCTGATGATGCGAAATATAATCTTCACTTTCATAATATCTGGAAATATTTGATGGAATAGGGTATGTTTTAAAAATCCCTTTTGTTTCCGTTTCCTTAATTTCAAATTCTTCCTGAGTTAAAAAATGGTCTTTAATTTTCATATATTAATTCAAAGTTTAAAGTTCAATATTGAAAGTTATAAACTCAGAATATTGAACTTTGAATATTAAATGTTTCACGTGGAACATTACATAAATTATCTTCCTAAATAAATCAAAAGTACATTGATGTCAGCTGGAGAAACACCACTGATTCTACCTGCCTGAGCAATGGTTTTAGGTTTTACTTTGCTCATTTTTTGTTTAGCTTCTGTAGATAAGCTCGCAATTTTAGAATAATCGAAATCTTCAGGAATTTTAAATGTTTCCAAACGGTTTAGTTTAGCAACATTGTCTTTTTCCTTTTCAATGTAACCTTTGTATTTGATATTGATTTCAGCTTGTTCACGCACTTCATCAGCATAAGTTGAAACTACTTCTTTTATGGCTTCAATCGCTTCCAGTTTATCCAAATTCATATTCGGACGAGTCAGAAAATGAGAAGCTCTGTAAGCCTGGTCAACAGGAGAGGATTCGATAGTTTCGAGAATGGGATTGATAATGCCTGGTTTTAAAGAAGTTTCTCTTAAAAAGGTTTCAAGTTCTTCACTTTTAGCGATTTTTTCTTCGACTTTTCTAAGTCTGTCTTCTTTAGCCAGGCCTAATTCAAATGCTTTTCCAGTTAATCTGATATCAGCATTATCTTGTCTTAGAAGTAGTCTGTATTCAGCTCTGGAAGTGAACATTCTGTAAGGTTCCTCTGTTCCTTTTGTAATCAAATCATCGATTAAAACGCCGATATAAGCCTCATCTCTATTTAATATGAATTCTCCCTTGTCGTGAACTTTATTGTGTGCATTAATACCTGCTATTAAACCTTGTCCGGCTGCTTCTTCATAACCCGTTGTTCCGTTGATTTGACCAGCGAAATATAGGTTTTTAATCAGTTTAGTTTCAAGTGTGTGGTACAATTGAGTAGGAGGGAAGTAATCATATTCTATAGCATACCCAGGACGGAAAACCTTGACGTTTTCGAAACCTGGAATGTGTCTCATTGCTTTGATTTGAACGTCTTCCGGAAGAGAAGAGCTGAATCCATTCACGTAGATTTCTACAGTTTTCCAGCCTTCCGGTTCTACAAAAAGCTGATGTCTGTTTCGCTCTGCAAAACGATTGATTTTATCCTCAATACTTGGACAATATCTTGGACCAGTACTTTGAATAGTTCCGTTAAACATTGGACTTCTGTCGAATCCTTCACGTAAAATATCGTGCACTGTTTCGTTGGTATAAACGATATGACAACTTAATTGTTTGGTTAATTTAGGTGTATCTAAATAACTGAATTTCTGAGGATTTTCATCGCCTTTTTGTTCTTCCATTTTAGAATAATTAAGACTTCTTCCGTCTACACGTGGAGGAGTTCCGGTCTTCATTCTGCCGGATTCAAAACCTAATGAAACGAGTTGTTCTGTGATTCCAAAAGCTCTTGGTTCGCCCATTCTTCCGCCTCCTAATTGTTTGTCTCCAACATGGATTAGACCATTCAGAAAAGTTCCGTTGGTAAGAACTACAGATTTTGACCGTATTTCGATTCCTAAGCCTGTTACAACGCCGACTGCTTTACCATCTTCTATGATTAAGCTTTTTACCATATCCTGAAAAAAATCAAGATTCGGTGTGTTTTCTAATGCTAAGCGCCATTCTTCCGCAAATAACATTCTGTCATTTTGCGTTCTCGGCGACCACATTGCGGGACCTTTTGAAAGATTCAGCATCTTGAACTGGATGGCAGATTTGTCTGCAATGATACCGGAATATCCGCCCATTGCATCTATTTCGCGAACGATTTGTCCTTTTGCAATGCCACCCATTGCAGGATTACAGCTCATTTGCCCGATGGTTTGCATATTCATTGTAACCAGAAGGGTTTTTGAGCCTAAATTGGCTGATGCAGCTGCGGCTTCGCAACCTGCGTGACCTGCACCGACGACGATAACGTCATATATATCTGTAATCATTTTATTTGCTTTTGGCTATTAAATTTGACTAATAGCAATAAAATTTTATATTTATTTTGAATGTTCCACGTGAAACATTGTAGAAAATTTCTTTTAAAATACTAAACGTAACTAGCCCCGATTGCAGCGGCATCCTTTTTTGTCTGAACTGAAAATTTGTTTTTAATGACAAAACTTCTAAGACAAAAAAAATATAGCACTTCGACTTCGCTCAGTATAAACTACTAGCGGGAAATAGCTCCTAAAAATTTTCAAATTGATTGATGTAAAAATCTTCTTTTGCCCGCATCTGGGTTTGTTCTTCTTCAGTTTTGTCTTTGTATCCGCAAAGATGAAGAATCCCGTGCGCTAAAACTCTGTTGAATTCTTTTTCAAAATCCTGAGACAGAGTAGAAGCGTTGTCCAAAATGCGCGGCAAAGATACGAAAATATCGCCTGAAATGGTTTTTCCCTTCACGTAGTCAAATGTGATGATATCTGTGAAATAATCGTGATCGAGATAATCCTGATTGACCTTGAGAAGATAATCGTCATCGCAGAAGATATAATTGATGTCGCCAGTTTTTTTGTTCTCAGAAATAATGAGGTTTTCCAACCATTTTGAAGTTTTTGGATGAATGTCTTTTGGGTCAATATTTTCGAAAAAGTAATTTATCATTTTGTTAAAACCAATGTCCTAAAATGACACTGAATACGCCTTTATGTTTATTAAGAGATTTGCTCACGTTGAGTTTTATCTGTCCAAATGGAGATTTGTAACCAGCAGTTAGACCAATTGAACTGTAATTAAGTTTTACTGCATCTTCGAATTTGATTGAGTCAAATAGATTGGCAATGCTGAAATTGGCTGTCAAAAAGTAATTTTTACTGAAACGGAATTGAAAATCATTGGAAGCCAAAAATATATTATTGTCTGTTAAAGATGCAAATTGGTAACCTCCGAATGACCTGAAATTTCCCAAATTCTGCTCGAAAATTCCACCAATTCTATATTGATAAAATCTGGGTGGCGCATCGCCAATAGTGATTCCTCCATACAAATTAAGACGATAGGTGAATAATTTTGAGATATAGAAATTCATTCTGATGTCAGCTTTGGCAAGAATTGGTTTCTTTTCTAAATCGGAGTTGAACAAATCTATTATTTTACCTTCTGCATTAAGATAGAATCCTTTTGTCGGAAAATCTCTATCATTTTGGGTGTCGCTTTTTAGGAAAACATAGGGATTAAGGAATTTTTCTTTCTGTTCGTCTGTGCCATTTTTATCACTTATAAAATAATCGTGACTTAATCCACCTCCAAACGCAAATCTGTCTTTCCAAACGGATTGTATGTAAGCCTCGTTTCTAAACCATTTCCAAGTTTCAGTCGTGTTATTATCAAAGTTTTTCAAATCAAAACTCATTGCAGAAGAATATAATCCAAAGCCTGGAATATAACCGTTATCTATAAAATAATTGAAATAATATCTTGGACTATCTCCAACAATAACGTCCAATGATAAGTTTGAATTTCTAAATAAAAGTCGTTTTGCAGAATAATTGAGCAATAATCCGGTCTTGAAAATCTCGTCATAATGCAATCCGAATTTAAGAAAATGACGACCTTCTTCTTCTGTGACGTATAATTTGAGATAACTGCTGTTATTTTCCTGAATGATATCGTAATTGATGAACTTATAATTATTGGTTGCATAAAGTTTATCAATCATCTTATTAACACTGCCATAAGTCTGCATAGACGGCAATGTAAGCCCCATTTTTCCACGAACGTAATTAGATTTATAAATCCTTCCATTTTCAACCACAAAACTGTCTATTTTATAAACGCTGGAATAGATTGGATTAATGGAGGACCTTATTCTATCAAAATTACGTTTTGGTAATTCTTTTAAGATTTCAGCATATTTTTTAGCTTCTACATAACCGCTATCCAGAATTTTTCGTTTATCATCATAACTTGTAGCAGTGATTCCGGTAAGGTCTGGTTTAATATTAATATCCGTGTATTTGTATTGATTTTTAGTCTCCTTTTGAATACCGAAGTCTACAATTTGATTTAGAATTGAGATAACGCTGTTAAGATTGTCACGATTGGCCAAAGGTTGATTCAAATCAACCCCAATTACGATATCAATACCTTTATCTTTCAATGGTTTTGAGGGAAAATTAACGCTCATTGCGCCATCTACATAAATACTATCTCCAATTTTAACAGGCTCTAAAAGAGATGGAAATGCAGAACTTGCCATAATGGACGAAACCAAATCTCCTTTTTCAAAAATCTTCATTTGACCACTTTCAATATTGGTTCCAATGCACATAAAAGGAATTGGAAGTTTGGAAAAATCATCAATATTGGAAACATTTCTTAGGAGTTCCTTCAACATATAAACATTCCTTTGGCCTGTACTAATTGATGAAGGGAACGATATTTTACCATTTTTTAATGGAACAGTGAAAAGATATTTATCTACACTTTTACTGAAAAAAGAAGTTTCCTGTCTTGTTTTTGGGTCAGTAATCAAAGAATAAAAATCTGTATCCATCACGATTTTTTCGATGTCTTTTCCCGTATATCCCGCAGAATACAAACCGCCGACAATCGCACCCATACTGGTTCCGGAAATATAATCGATTTTTACACCGAGAGAATCCAAGACTTTCAAAACACCAACGTGTGTAAAGCCTTTTGCACCACCGCCGGAAAGAGACAATCCAATTTTAGGATTTTTTGGAATGACAAGATTTTCTTTTACCTGAGAATAACTCGTCAGATAAGCTAAAAAAGTAATCAGATAAAAGAGTTTCTTAATCATTTTTATTTTTTTATATAAATTCTTTTGACTCTAGGAGAAATCGATGTTAAAACTTCATAAGTAATCGTATTACAGTATTTTGAAAATTCTTCAAGTGAAGGATTTGAATTGAAAATTGATACAGAATCTCCTTCTTTTGCTGAGACATTTTCCACATCAATCATCATCATATCCATACAGATGCTTCCGACAATAGAGCAAAGTTGATTATTAATTCCAACATTTCCCACTTTATTTCCAATTAATCGTGGAATTCCGTCTGCATAACCGACTGGAATTGTGGCAATTTTGGTGTCGTGTTCAGCTTTGAATCTTCTGCTGTAACCGACTGATTCTCCTTGTTTTACTTTCGAAATCTGTGAAATAACAGTTTTAAAATTCACAGAATGTTGAAGCTGACTTTTAATCGATTTATTTGAAGTATCTCCAATCATCCCAATTCCGATTCTTACCATATCATATTGATAATCACTATAATTTGTAATTCCTGATGAATTGAGAATATGCCTTATTGGCTGATAACCCAATTTTTCAATAAAATAACTTGAATTTTTCTCGAAATTTTTTAATTGATTTAAAGTGAATTCTTTTTCTTCAGGCATATCAGAAGAGGATAAATGACTGAAAATACTCTGAATTTTGACATTCATTGAGTTTAATTTTTCAATTAATTCATCTAATTCAAAATCCTTAAAACCAAGACGATGCATTCCTGTTTCTAGTTTGATATGAATCGGATATTTCTGTTGATTTCCAGATTTTATCAATTGTTCATTGAATAATTCTAAAACCCTAAGACTATATATTTCCGGTTCCAAATTATATTCGATAACGCTGTCGTAACTGTGTTGTTCGGGATTCATCACAATAATTGGCGTTGTGATTCCTTTTTTTCTCAGTTCAACACCTTCGTCTGCAAATGCAACCCCAAGATAATCAATATGATGATGTTGGAGAAATTCGGAAATCTCATAACTTCCTAATCCATACGCATTGGCTTTTACCATCGCCATCATTTTGGTTTCAGGCTTCAATAATGATTTATGAAAATTAATATTGTGAAGAATTGCATTGAGATTGATTTCTAAAACCGTATCGTGTTTTCTGAGTTCAAGAATCTCCTTGATTTTTTCAATCTCAAATTTTCTTGCCCCTTTGAGAAGAATAACCTGATTTTCTAAATCATTAATCACTTTACTTTCAATGAATTGATTGGTATTATTAAAAGTGAAAGTTTCAGAATTAAAAAGTTTATAAAATGAACTTATTTCTTCGCCAATCAAAAAAACTTTATCAAATTTCTGCTCATTAACCAACTCAGAAACTTCCGAATATAATTCCTCCGAGTTCTCGTTAGAGTCCAAAATATCCGTTAGAATCAGAGATTTTTTCGGTTTATTATATTCGCCGATAAACTGAAAAGCAATTTTCAAAGAATCCAAATCCAGATTATAAGAATCATTGATAATCAGATTATTTCTAATTCCTTCAATACTTTCGAGACGCATCTCTACCGCTTTCAAAGCATCTATTTTTTCCTTGATGTCAGAATTTGAAATTTTAAGTTCTTTCAAAATTCCAATCAAAGCCAAAACATTTGTCAAAGTTGCCTCATCTCTTTGATTGATGGGAAGCGAAAATTCCTCTTCAAAATATTTAATTTTAATATCCTGACTTCGGTCATTAATATCAGAAATAATTGTGATGTCGTTGTTATTTCTTAATCCGTAAGATATTAATTTTTTACTTGAATATAATTGATGTATTAATTTGTATATCAATTTATTATCAGCATTAAAAAATATAATTTCTGATTGTTTGAAAAGCTTTAATTTTTCTTGGATCAATTCTTCTTCCGAACTAAAATTCGCCGAATGTGCAGTTCCAATATGCGTCAATAATCCAATCTTTGGATGGAAAACATTTTCCTGCTTTTCCATTTCATCCGGTTTCGAAATTCCAACTTCGAAGATTCCTAATTCGTGTTTTTTATCAATTTGCAATAATGATAAAGGCAAACCAATTTGAGAATTAAAACTTTTCGGACTTTTTACCGTAACGAATTCATTAGAAAGACATTGATAAAGCCATTCTTTAAGAATCGTTTTTCCATTACTTCCTGTTATTCCAATCGAATTGATGTCAGAATTTTCAAAATGATATTTTGCCAAAGTCTGTAAAAACTCAACCGAATTTTTTGTAATGATTTGATTGATAAAAGGATTATCGATTTTATGTTCAGTGATAATGGTGTCAATTCCTTTTTCGATGACAGTATCAATATATTTCTGGCCAGAATTCTTTTTAGTATTGATGGCAAGAAATGCAGTGTTTTTTGTAGAATAAATAGTCCGACTGTCAAAAGCAATATTTTTGATTTTGATTTCTGGATTTCCAATAATTTGGGAATTAGTAATTTGTGCAATTTCTTTTGCTGTATAATTCATTTGATTTATAAATCGTCTATAACAAATTTTTTATCTTCATCCTGATAATTATTGTATAACCGCAATATTTTAAGATGATTAGCTTCTAATTTATAGATTAAGGTTGTGTGTTCTGTAATTAAAAGTTTATTGTAATTAGGAAATTTTTCCAGCTTCTGAAAAGTTACTTTTTTATCTAAAATTAAGCCCCAATTTTATGATTGAGAATATTCATAAAATTTTGATACTCTCTGAAAGTGAACCTGTTTCCAACATAATCCTCAATTTGCTCCAAATCTGCGAGCGCAAACTTAGACCACCTTATTTCCATACTTTTTCAAAAATCGTTCTTCGGAAATTTTCATTACATCATCGTGGGAAAAATAGATTCCATTTTCAAAATCTTTTTCAGCTTCTTCCAAAGTTTGTAAAAAAGAAGTCTTTGGGTCAATAATTTCCGCAATTTTAAGCAACTCTTCAGCATTAAATTTCTTTTCCTTCATCTTCCGAAAAAAAGTAGGCTCAGAAATTCCGCTTTTCTCAATGATATACTTCAGCTTAAAAGGAGAATTTTTCAAAATTTCATCAATAGAATTACTGATTTGTATATAGTTTTTAATTTCTAATATCATTTTTTGATAGTTTTTACTATTAAATTTTATCCAAATTTATAAATAATATTTGATATTAAATATCTTTTTTATTAATCACTTCTTCTACAAAAACCCTTCTGCTGACAGCGTCGTAAGACTCAGTTTCTCCTAACTCAACCAAATCTTTTCCTGCCGAAGTTCTCATCGAATAATTGGCAAGGTTTCCGGTTCTTCGGCAGATGGCGTGAACTTTCGTCACATATTCCGCAGTTGCCATCAGATTAGGCATTGGTCCAAAAGGTCTTCCAAGAAAATCCATATCCAAACCGGCAATTACAACCCGAATTCCGTTATTTGCCAGTTGATTAGCTACATCCACAATGCTTTCATCAAAAAACTGCGCTTCATCTATCGCAACCACATCACAATTGGAACCCAGCAAAAGAATTTCGGACGGACTTTCCACAGCAGTGCTTCGGATTTTGTTTTGATTGTGAGAAACAACATCTTCATCAGAATATCTTGTGTCAATTTTTGGTTTGAAAATTTCCACATTCTGACCAGCCATTTCCGCACGACGAAGCCTTCTGATAAGTTCCTCCGTCTTTCCGGAGAACATCGAACCGCAGATAACTTCCATCCAACCGCTTTGTTTGGAATGATTAATTGTATTTTCTAAAAACATTATTAATTTAGCAAAAAATTTCGTTCTAAAATATTAAGAAAAATTGTTCTGAATCCTTTTAGGGAACAAAATTGTTCTTAAATTTATAAGCATCAAATTTAAGTAAAAATTAATAAGATTTATTATGCAAAACCTGCAAGATACATACAAGAAAATCTTCGCTGAAATCAAAATTCATTTGTCAGAATTATCAGAGTCTGATTCTTATGAAGCAATTTTGAATAAGGAAAATGAAATCAACCAACTTTATCAGAAGTTTGCATTCCTTAAAATTTCTCAGAATTTTAATTATTCTCGAACCGAAGTTGAACCTTTGCAATTAATTGATAATCAATTAACAAGTGTTGATTCAGATTTAATTTCTGTTGAAGAATTTGAAGATGAAAATAAAGTTGCTGAAATCATTGTTGAGGAAACTGAAGTTCACGATATTTTCGATGATGTGCCAGAAGTAGAAGAAGTTCATTCTTTTGCAGAAATTGATGCTCAGGAAAATTTGGTTGATGAAATAGCTTTTGAAAATGAAATTATGGATGACATCGAGGAAGAAAGTCAACCCGAGGAGATTATTGAAAATGAAATCGAGATTGAAACTAAAAATGAAGATTTAGTTGAAGAGACGATTTTAGAAACTGAAGTTGTCAATGAAATAGAAGCTCAAAACTATCACGAAGAAATAGTTGAGGCAGTGGCTGAAATTGAAAATGAAGAAGAAAATCTTTTACAGGAACCAGCTGAGAAACTCGAACCAATGCAGGACAGTCAGTTTTCTTTTGCAATGAAGAGAGATGAACCAACTGCTAATTCTCAAGATGATTATGAAGCGAGATTGGCTGAGAAAGAAGCGAAACTAAAAGAACTTGAGGAAAACAGAAGAAAAATTGTTGAGTTTTCTAAAGAAAATACACAGCCGAAAGAAAAATCTGAACAAGTTTATGAATCTTCAAATGACGAAGAACATCACGATAAAAAATTCAAATTAGCGAATATCAAAGGTCTGAAAATTGCCAAATCTTTATTTGATGATGACCATTTGGAAGATGTAGAACAGCATCAACCAAAGCAAGAATCCGGAAGTCTTCTAAAAAATAATGTGCCAACAGATTATATGGAAGCGCCGAAACCAAAACCAGAATTCAAGCTGGATTTGAATGACCGAATTGCGTTTTCTCAATATCTTTTCAATGGAAGTCAAAGCGAATTGAATCAAGTGGTTACAGTTCTTAATTCTTTCAATTCTCTTGATAAAGCTCAGGAATTTTTGAGTGATATCTATTACGAAAGAGATTGGAAAAAGGTTGATAATTATGCGCAGAGGCTATGGACTTTGGTAGAAAATAGGTTTTTGTAGATGAGCGGTATTTTATATTTTGTTCCGACACCTGTTGGAAATCTGGAAGATATGACTTTCCGGGCTGTGAAAGTTCTGAAAGAAGTGGATTATATTTTGTGTGAAGACACCCGAACTTCGGGATTTCTACTGAAACATTATGAGATTTCTAAACCGTTGAAATCCTATCATTTGCATAATGAACATCAATCGACGGAAAAAGTGATTCAGGACTTGGAAAACGGACAGACGATTGCGATTATTACAGATGCAGGAACACCAGGAATTTCTGACCCAGGTTATCTTTTGGCAAAAGCTTGCGCAGATAAGAACTTGGAAATGATTTGTTTGCCTGGAGCAACTGCTTTTGTTCCTGCTTTGGTCGTTTCCGGATTGCCTAATCACGATTTTTATTTCGCAGGATTTCTTCCTCAGAAAAAGGGAAGACAAACTAAACTAAAACAATTAGCTGAAGAAAAAAAGACAATCGTTCTTTACGAAAGTCCACATAAAATCAATACAACGCTTGAGCAAATCAAAGAGTTCTTTGGAGAAGAAACAAGAGTAAGTCTTAGCAGAGAAATTTCTAAAAAATTCGAAGAGACTAAACGAGGGACAATCAATGAGTTAATTGAGTTTTCCAAAAGTAAAACTTTAAAAGGCGAGATTGTTCTGATTGTGAATAATTCGATTTAAAATAATTAAAAATTTGAGATTTTAAAAATTGTATATTTGCTTATAAGCATTTTAAAATATGACTTCATTTATTATCACTCCCAGAAATAAGAAAGAACTTAGTGCATTGAAACATTTCATCAAAGCATTGGATTTGCCTTATAATGAAAGTAAAGAAGAGGTTTCAAAAAATAGTATAACGAAAGAACAGTTTCAAAAAGAGTTGGAAAATAGCTATTCAATCGATGAATTTTCTCAAAAAACAACACAATTTTTGCAAAACCTGAAATGGAAAAAGTAGAGATTTTCTTCAGAAAAGAAGTTGAAGAATTTTTCAATGCTTTGGTTTTTGAACTTTTTGAAAAGGATTATTTTCCAATTTGGAATATGCAATAGACTACAAAGAAAAAATTATTCTATTTATAAAAAGCTCTATTAATCTTTTTCCTGCGAAGAAAAGTCCAAAAAAATTGCAAAGCTTCGGAAGTCAATATATTTTTTACAAAGCCAACCAAAGAACGACTTGGTACGTTTTCTTTGAAAGATTTGACAACAATTTTCTAATCACTTATATTACGAATAACCATTCCAAGGATGCAAAATATCTTTAAAATCAAATTTTAAAATTCTAAGTATTAGAATTGCGAATAATTCTTAAAATATTATTTTTGCCATAACAAATTTAGAAAACATTAAAAAAATATATGGGATTACTACAAGGTAAAGTTGCCATCATCACAGGAGCAACACGTGGAATTGGACGTGGAATTGCTGAAGTTTTTGCCAAAGAAGGTGCAAAAATCGCATTCACTTATGCTGGTTCTGTGGAGAAGGCTAAAGAATTGGAATCAGAACTTAGCAAAATAACAACCATCAAAGGTTACCAATCTGACGCTTCAGATTATGACGCTGCTCAAAAATTGGTTGAGGATGTTTTGGCAGAATTTGGAGCGATTGATATTTTGATAAATAATGCTGGCATCACTCGTGATAATCTATTGATGAGAATGTCAAAAGACGATTGGGATACGATTATCAAAGTGAATCTGGACTCCGTTTTCAACCTAACGAAAGCTGTTATCAAACCAATGATGAAAGCAAAAGCTGGTTCTATCATCAATATGACTTCTGTTGTTGGTGTGAAAGGAAATGCCGGACAAGCAAATTACGCTGCTTCTAAAGCTGGAGTTATCGGTTTTACTAAATCTATTGCTTTAGAATTAGGTTCTAGAAATATCCGTTGCAACGCCATCGCGCCAGGTTTTATCGAAACTGAAATGACCGCTGCATTGGACGAAAAAACAGTTCAAAGCTGGAGAGACGGAATCCCATTGAAGAGAGGCGGACAACCGGAAGATGTTGCCAATGCCTGCGTTTTCTTAGGAAGCCAAATGTCATCTTACATTTCTGGTCAAGTCCTGAATGTAGATGGTGGAATGTTGACTTAATCAAAATCTAAAACAATAAAAAATGCAGTGAAGAGCTGCATTTTTTGTATCATTTATGTCAATCGATTTTCCTGTAACTTTTCAATTTTTTTGGGTATCAAGTTCTCCTGCATCCGGTTTTGGAATCGGTCGGGATTTTTGTTGCGATGAGAATGTATTATTTTTTCAAAAGAAAAAGTAACGAAAAAACGACGCTTGCCAATTCATTGTCAATTCTTATCGGGGCAACAGCGGGAGCATTGTTGGGTTCAAAAATCATTGGAAATCTTGAAAATCCACAAGATATCTTTTCACCCGATTTTACGTTTATAAAATTCTGGACCTCCAACACCATTGTTGGTGGTTTGGCTTTTGGATTGATAGGCGTAGAACTTGCGAAAAAAATAATAGGCTACAAAAAAAGTACAGGAGATCTAATGATTTTTCCATTGATTACCGCTATGTGTATCGGAAGAATCGGCTGTTTTTTTACAGGTGTTTATGAAGAAACTTATGGGTTGCCAACTGATTCGATTTTCGGAATGCATCTTGGAGACCAATATCTAAGACATCCGGTAGCTTTGTACGAAATTGTTTTTTTGGTGCTGTTAGGATTTGTAATTTTCAAATTAAAGAAAAGCAGAAATTATATTTCCGGATTTCTTTTCCAGCTTTTTATGCTGAGTTACTTTATTTTTCGGTTTTTTTTAGATTTTATAAAACCTCGGGAGACCTTTTTTTTAAATCTGGGAACCATACAGCTCGTAAGTCTGTTGATGGTTTTTTATTATATTTATAAAATCAAAAAATCTCTAGGGATGATGAAACACAAAAGCACAAACGATGAATAATGATAGTTTAAATTTCTTTTTAATTATTGGAATAGGATTTACAGCAATTTTTTTGGTTCTCTGTATCATCTATCTTTTCAAAATTTTAAAGAAGAGAAAAGATAATACCACTGCATCTGGAATGCATATCTTTTTAAGCTTGATGGGAACAATTTTCCTCGGCTTAATACTATTTCTTTTATTCTGTGGATTGGTATTAAGTTTTGTTTGTGGATAATACAAATGTATTATAGACTCCAAAAAACAGATAATACAAATGCCTCAGTAGTATTCGCAAAATAATAACTGCTAACTTACCAGCAAACAACAACAAATATGAGAATATTAACACTTTTAGAAGTAGGAAACCTAGACGGATTAGTTGCAATGATTATTGGAATTATAGTAATTGTTTCTCTGGTGGTTTCTCTCGTTATTACCGTTATTGCAAAACTGATTTACGAATCCAAAGACAACAGAAAATTCACAGGGAAACAATTTTTGCAGACGATGCTCATCTCACTTTTGATCTTAGCATTAATCAGTGGAATGGTTTGCGGTGGAATACTTACAGGAAGCTGATATTTAAAAATTTAACAAAACACCACCAGTTGATTTTAAACCAACAACCAACAACCAACAACTATCAACCATAAAAATATGCCAGTTAGAGATTACACATATTACGATTATACAATTAGTCTTTGTCCGGAATGCCTAAAACGTGTTGGTGCGAAAATCATCATCGAAAATGAGGCCGTTTTTATGACCAAAAGATGTCCGGACCACGGTTTTTTTAAGACAAAAATCGCAACAGATGTCCATTATTACAAAAACATTAGAAACTACAACAAAGCTTCGGAAACGCCCGTTCATTTTGGGGCAGATGTAGAATTTGGCTGTCCTTATGATTGTGGGCTTTGTGTGGACCACGAGCAACACAGCTGTCTTTCTATTGTTGAGGTTACAGACCGGTGCAATTTGACTTGCCCAACTTGTTACGCAATGTCCTCGCCACATTACGGAAGTCACAGAACTCTGGAAGAAATAGAAGCAATGTTTGATACAATTGTCCATAATGAAGGCGAACCGGATGTTGTGCAAATCAGTGGTGGCGAACCAACGATCCATCCCGAGTTTTTCAAAATAATGGATATTGCGAAATCCAAACCCATCAAACATCTGATGCTCAACACCAACGGAATCCGGATTGCCAATGATTCAGGTTTTGCGGAGAAGCTTGCAACCTACGCACCAGAATTTGAAATCTATCTTCAGTTCGACTCTTTCAAGCCGGAAGTTCTGGAGGATTTCCGGGGTAAAGATTTGACAGATGTTAGGATGAAGGCTTTAGAAAAACTCAATGAACTCAATCTTTCTACAACGCTCGTCATCGTCCTTCAAAAAGATAAAAATATTGATGAAATCGGAAAAATCATCGAGTTTGCTTTGAAGCAAAAATGTGTTCGTGGCATCACTTTCCAACCGGTAGAAATTGCCGGAAGAAACAGAGCAGATTCTGCGCACGAAAAAATTACTTTGACCGAAGTTCGGCAGGAGATTCTCAACCAGTTTCCACTTCTGAATGGCGACGATATTATTCCCGTTCCCTGCAATCCCGATTCTTTGGCAATGGGTTATATCCTTAAATTGGAAAACGAAATTATTCCGTTAACAAGGTACATCAATCCGGCTGATCTTCTCAACAACGAAAGCAGAAATACGATTGTTTACGAGCAGGACAAAGGTGTTCAGATGCAGTTGCTGGACATTTTCAGCACCGGAATTTCCGTCGATAAGGTTCAGCCGAAAGTTAATCAGCTATTATGTTGTCTGCCAGAAGTTTCTGCGCCCGATTTGGACTATGACAACCTTTTTAGAATCATCATTATGAATTTTATGGACGCTCATGATTTCGATGTTCGTGCGGTTAAAAAATCCTGCGTACACATTGTCAACAAAGACCTAAAAATGATTCCGTTTGAGACTATGAATTTATTTTACAGAGATAGCAAAGTTCAGTATCTGGAAGAACTTAAAAAAGAAGGAAAAGTCTTGTTTTAAATTAATACGAAAATAGAAGTAAATTGATTTTAAATAATTTATGACAATCAACGGAAAAAATTACAGCAATGTTTTATTAGTTTTCGCTTTGGAATCTGAAGCTGGAAATGAATTCGAGAATTACAATAAAGTTTTTGTAGGAATAGGAAAGGTAAAAGCCACTTATCATCTGACGAAAGCCATTCAGGAAATTAATCCGGATTTAGTTATCAATCTTGGAACTGCTGGAAGTACCGAGTTTGACCGAGGAAATGTTGTCAATTGCCATCGATTTATCCAACGGGATATGGATGTCAGAGCTTTGGGTTTTCAAAAGTTTGAAACACCGTTTTCCAATGGACCAATTCTTTTGGATTATGGGCTGAATATAGAACGTCTCCCAAACGGAATCTGCGGTTCCGGTGATCAGTTCGAGATGCAACATATTAATCCTGAATACAATGTCATCGATATGGAAGGTTTTGCGCTCGCAAAAGTGGCAAAGCAGGAAGGAATCGATTTTCTATGTCTGAAATATATTTCTGATGGTGCAGATGGAAATGCCGCTGATGATTGGACGGAAGAAGTGAAAAAAGCTTCAATCGCATTAAAAAGAGAATTAGATAATCTTTAATAAAAAACCAGCCAAATTCGGCTGGTTTTCTTTATTTCTCTTTTATAACTTTATCATAAATATTCTTAACCTGCAAATCTCCAAAACCAAAAATCCCTAATTCTTTCTGAAATTGTTTAAAGACTGAATCAAAATCTGTCAACCCATTTTCAATTTGATTTTTGATGAAATCTTCTGGATTTATATTGATATAAGTATCAATAACTTCTTTCAAAAAATGAAAGCATTTTGACTGAGTTTCTGATAATAATTTCAAAGAATTGATGTCATTATTTTGATAAGCTTTCCAAAGATTTACGGCTAAATTAATATCATTTTCATTAAATAAAACTTTTGATTTTGATGATTCTTCCAACTCAGAATTAGCTGACTCTGAAAAACCCTTCCAATGATTTTCTGCATTTGTTTTCGGAAAAACACGATTGATTTTTAAATCATTAATGTTTGAAAGCAATAAAACACAAAACCACAAATTTACCTGACAAAACAAATCATCTTCAAACCAAAGATTGACCTCAAAACCTTCCGGAATATTTAAAACTTTTTCAAATTCTGAAACAGATTTTTCGTAATAACTTTCTTTGGAAACATTGTAATCTTCAGAAATCGATTTGGCTCTTACTTTCCAAAATTCTTCCAAAGAATCGGATTTAAAATCTCCAGTAATCAAAGCCTCACGACAAATAATTATCTCGCCTTCGATTGAAGTTTTCTTCAAATATTCAGCAAGAAAATCGCCATTAGTTATGTGAAAGATATTTTTCAAAATTTACCCGTTAAAAACCTGATTTTCTTGCTCTTGCACACGTATAAAAGTCGTTCGCTTAGAAAGTTCTTTTAACTTGGCTGCACCAACATAAGTACACGTCGAACGAACGCCACCTAGAATATCCTTTACAGTTTCTGAAACCGGACCTTTGTAAGGAACTTTTACGGTTTTTCCTTCAGACGCGCGATATTCTGCAACACCTCCGGAATGTTTATCCATCGCAGTTTGAGAACTCATTCCGTAAAAAAGTCTGAATTTTTTTCCATTTTCTTCTACGATTTCGCCACCACTTTCGTCGTGTCCGGCAAACATTCCGCCGAGCATTACGAAATCTGAACCACCACCAAACGCTTTGGCAACATCGCCCGGAACTTTACAGCCACCATCGCCGATGATTTGTCCGCCCAAACCGTGAGCCGCATCAGCACATTCGATGATTGCAGATAGTTGCGGATAACCAACGCCGGTTTTTACACGAGTCGTGCAAACAGAGCCTGGACCAATTCCAACTTTAATGATATCTGCACCTGCCAAAATCAGTTCTTCTACCATTTCGCCAGTTACAACATTTCCGGCGATGATGATTTTATCCGGGAAATTTTCTCTCGCTTTTTTTACAAATTGAACAAAATGCTCAGAATAACCATTCGCAACATCAATGCACAAAAATTGGATTTTTGGATTGGCGTCCAGAATGGTTTTTATTTTTTCTTCGTCGGCTTTTCCGGTTCCTGTGCTGAGGGCAATATATTGATGGAAATCGTCGCTTTTATCTTGCAAAAAGTGATTCCATTCTTCGACTGAATAATGCTTGTGAACAGCCGTGATTATTTTTTCTTTGGACAGAGCTTCTGCCATTTCGAAGGTTCCGACGGTGTCCATATTGGCAGCAATCAGAGGAACACCGCTCCATTTTTTCTGAGTATGTAGAAAAGTGAATTCTCTCTCTATTGTCACTTCTGAACGGGATTTGAGTGTAGAACGTTTCGGGCGAAACATCACATCTTTGAACCCTAACTTGATTTCGTTTTCTATTCGCATACTTCAAAATTAGCATTTATTTTTTTGAATAATGATGTTTAATGACGTTGATTTTGGTTAAAAGAATTGTTTAATGATAAATGTTGATTGGACGCCGAAACTTGCAGCCCGACTTGAACGGAGCTCATTTTTTGTGGCTGGAAAAGCAAAGGCAAAAATAGCGGGAGTGGAAGGCGGAAAAGCTGCCCAAAATATTCAAATTAGATTCTCTATTTTTGTTTATGTGAAACATCTTGTGATAATTGGTCTCGTGATTCCCGAGCCGGCTTCTACGGCAGCTGGTAGCAGAATGATGCAGTTGATTCGGGTTTTTGAGGAAAATCAATACAAAATTACGTTTTTGACAGCTTCGAATAATATTGAGTTTTCGGAGAAAATGGAGGTTGAGAAAATTGAAATCAACAATGATAGTTTTAATGAAAAGATTCGGAATCTTAATCCTGATGTGGTGCTTTTTGACCGCTATGTGACGGAAGAACAATTTGGCTGGCGCGTTTCTGAGAATTGTCCAAACGCTTTGAAAATCATTGACACAGAGGATTTGCATTTCCTGAGAGAAGCCAGAAGGAAAGCTTTTGTGGAGAAAAGAGAACTTGAAAACGAGGATTTTATTAATGATGTTTTCAAGAGAGAAATTGCTTCGATTCTGCGTTGTGATTTGTCTTTGATTATTTCTGAATTTGAATTTGAATTGCTGACTGAGAAATTTAAAATCAATCCTGATATTCTTTTTTATATGCCGTTTTTGACGGAAAAAATTGAGAAAAATAAAACTGTTTTTGAAAAAAGAAAACATTTTGTGAGCATCGGCAATTTTCTTCACGAACCGAACTGGCAAACGGTTTTGAAATTTAAATCGATTTGGAAAAATATCAGAAAACAACTTCCTGACGTAGAACTTCATATTTATGGCGCTTATGCTTCGCAAAAAGTTTTCCAACTTCATCAAGAGAAAGAAGGTTTTTTGGTGAAAGGAAGAGCTGAAAAAGTTGAAAATATTTTTAATCAATACAGAGTTTTGCTGGCTCCGATTCCGTTTGGTGCCGGTTTGAAAGGAAAACTTTGGGAAAGTATGCAGTTTGGTTTGCCCAATGTAACTTCATCGATTGGTGCAGAAGCAATGCATAAATACTTGCCGTGGAATGGTTTTATTGAGGATTCTGATGAAGAATTTGTGGAAAAAGCTGTTGAATTATATCAAAATGAATCTGTTTGGAATCTGGCTAATGGAAATGCTTTGGAGATTTTGAAGTTGGTTTTTGATAAGCAATTGTATGTCAATCATTTTTGGAAAAGACTTTCAGACATTGAGAATAATCTGGAAAATCATCGGGCAGAAAATTATCTCGGAAGAATCCTGCAGCATCATCAGCTGAATTCGACGAAATATATGAGTCGCTGGATCGAGGAGAAGAATAAGAAACTTTAAATATCTTGATATGAAACGGAAACTGACTTTATTTCTCGCTATTTTAGGATGGATCGCAGTGATGCTTCAATTTTACCTGATGATGGAAAATCGAACTGTTTCTAAGCTTGAATCTATCATTCGATTCTTCAGCTATTTTACCATTTTAAGTAATTTGATTTTGGCGATTTCGTTTTCTGTTCAGACATTCCAAAAAGAAACGATTAAAATTTTGACGCCGGTTACGGTTTACATTACGATTGTCGGATTGGTTTACCAGATTTTGTTGAGACATACCTGGAGTCCAACCGGACTTCAAAGAATTGTTGATGAACTTTTACATTCAATCATTCCAGGATTGGCGGTTATTTATTGGTTTTTGTATGAGGATAATAAGCTTAAATATAATCAAATTCCAAAATGGTTGATATTTCCCTTGGTATATTTATTTTACATTCTCATTCGAGGGAATTATTCCGGCTTTTACCCTTATCCGTTTGTAGATGTGTCAAAATTCGGGTTGAATCAAGTATTGATCAATTCTGGGCTTTTAATTGTAGTGTTTGTTTTATTCTGTGTTATTTTCATTTGGATCAAGAAGCTAAAAGCCAAAACAAGAGAATAAATATTAGAATTTTAAAGAATACAATAAGTGTATAAAAACGAAAAACCACTAGATTATTCTAGTGGTTTTGCTCCTCTTGCTGGGCTCGAACCATTATGTAATTTCCTTTATTGGATTGCTTTTACTAAGTGTTCTTATTTTGGGTATGCCTAAAAGTATGCCTTTTAACTAAGAAACTCCCAACATAATAGAATAAATATTATTTGTAAATAGTCTCCAAATATTTACTATTTCCATAGGTGATTTCAATTTTATATTCATCAGAATATTGTATGCATAAAAATTCTCTTTGTTCAATTTTTTGCTGAAAAAGATTTTGTTCTGCTAAAGAATTGAATTCAAAAACCATTATTACAACCTGCAAAACATCTAGTGAAAATATTAGTTCTGTATATCTTGGATTTACACCTAGAAAAACTATCTCTCTTATGTAAATATAACTGTCAAATCCTTTAATTCTTTCAGTATTCAAAATCTCCAAATCAAACTCCCAATTTTCATATTCTTTACCTATTTCAAAAGGTAGTTTTATTAGTTTCATATTAAATCAGGGTATTAAAAAACCACCTATTTTGCGGTGGTTAATTTATAGTATTATGAAATTGAAGCTATTAATAAAAGTATAATATAACTTATCAGGCACATTTTTTTCCACTTACAATCATTATTGTATGACCTATATTTTTATGGCATAATAGACAGGTAAGAGTACTATTAATTTTCTCATTTTTTCCTTTTGTTAAGTTTAAATATTAAGTATAATATTCCTACTGTTGAAAACACTACTAACCCCCACTTCAAATATTTTTCTCTGTCATATTCTTTTTGCATTTCTTCAAGAGTATAGTCATTAGGCATTTCATAGGAACTCAATCCTTTTGCTTCTGCCATTTCTTCATATTCTTTGGGGAATCTCCTGATATCCTGAGTTGCACTTCCATAAAGACCAGATTTGTCTTCTCCAAAAGCATCAGCAGGTAATGGTTGGTATATATCATTACTATCTCTAGCCTTTTCCCAAAAAGCATCTTGAGGAGTAATCTTATCACTAGAGTTTTTCTTTTCAGAGTTATCTCCAATTTTTAAAATATGATTGTGGTTTTTAAACTCCTTTATCTTTCCATTTTTAAAAGTAATGTTTGCTATTCCATATTCTCCATATCTCCATATTTCTTTTCCAAGCTCTTCATAGGATTCAACATTTGTAGGTTCTCCCTGTAATTTCTTGACTTGCTCTTTTGTTGAGCCTATATTAATATATTTTTGACACTGACTCTGTTGAAATATTAATATAAAAAGTAAAAGTAATTTTCTCATTGATTAGTTTTTGAATAGTTAATAGTTGTCATATATGGCATTAATTTAAACAAATATATAAACCAAATTTGACTTGTCAAATAAGTCAAGTTGGAAAGTTCTGAAATATTTAAACTTGTTGGGTCTAGAATTAAAGAATTGAGATTACAGAAAGGTTTATCTCAAGTGGAGCTTGTTGGCAAAATGGAAGGTAATATTGATGCTACTAATATATCAAGAATAGAAGCTGGAAGAACTAATCCAACACTATTGACTTTATACAGAATTTCTCTAGCATTAGAAATTAGTCTTCAAGAAATACTAAAATTAGATACAATTGAAAAACTATAATTTGGCTATTTGATAGTTCTTGTTATAAATTCTATATTTTTCTCTAGAACTATATAAATATCTATTAAACTCCATAATAATGAACATTATAATAATTTCAAAGTTTAGCTATATTAATAATATCTAGAGTTAAATATGATATGATAGATGTGAAGTTTAATACTATATTTATATACTTTCATTCTCTCAATTAAAGCTTCTAGAAGATAAAATTATATTTTAAGTTAAGAATAAAAATGTCCAATTTGGGAATTCATAGTATATATAACTCCCATTTTGGACATTTTAAATTTAATCTGCTAGCACAGCATCATACTTTCCATTTTTAGAGAAAGCTTCTAAATCTGATTCAAATTCTGTTATCTGACTTGAAATGTTGGATTTACTTAATGAAGCTGGAACATTCTCTGGAACATATACAAACCTATGTTGAAGAATAAGAGATTCTCCTGTTTCTCTTACAACATATTCATAAGGTTCACATTCTTGTTTTTGAATGCTTCCAGACATTTCTGTACCTATAAGTGCTTTACAAGTCTTCTCATCAAATGTAGATGAAATGAAAGCCTTTTTAGCTGTTGCATAATATTGATTGGTCTTTTGACTTAATACCATTTCAATACCTCCTTGAACTTCTAGAGCACAAAAAGAAGTTCCATCCTCTCTTTGTCTTGATTTGTAACTGATAATTCTTACCATTGTTTTTGATTTTTGAGTTAGATTTTTCTTTTCCAAACAATAGATTCTACAGATAAAACTTTGCTATCACCTAAAGTTTTTTATTCTGCTGTGAAATTTTTATTTGTTATAGAAAAGGGTGCGGGACATTCCCTCCAGAATAAGTGGGGGGCTTTAGCATTGAAGAGGGTTATGCTTTTGAGGAAGTTTATAATTTTTTTAAGTTAATATTCAAGATGGGTAGAGATGAGAAGGAGATTGGGTTTGAGATTAGTTAAGAACATAGTATAAGATGTGTAAAACTAATAAGATAAGCTGTTATACTGGAAGATATAATGATATCTACACTTCCCAAAATAAAAAAGAAAAATAGATTATGATATTGGGTATTATTTTTATAAAATAGGGGGCTGTATGAATATATGTTTTTATTTTTTTGAAAAAAAAATTTTTAAAATTCAAAAAAAATTATAGCTTTGATTCATAACTAATCCTATGGAAGCACAAAAACTACAAAAAACAGAAAATCAAATTTTAAATGGTATTAAAAGTAATACTCTCCAAAAAGTAGATAATACATTAACAGAAGAATTATTTTTTGGAGTTTGCTCACCAATTGGCTCTTTAAAAGAAAATGTTATAGAAACATTAAGTTATGACCTATCTGTAAAATTTGGATATGAGGTTGAAATTATAAAGTTGAGTAATTTTATTAATGATTATAAAATACAAGTAGATGATGAAAAAGAAATATTAAAAGAAGATGGGAAAAGTAAAATTTACAATGATTACTTAGAAAAGATAAGTAAGGGGAATATAATCAGGAAAAACCAAAATAATACTATTCTAGCAGAAAAAGCTATTCAAGAAATACATATATCTAGATTGCAAGAAGCTAAGCAGAGAGGGATAACTGAACCAAAGCAAGAAGATTTTAAATCAAGAAGAAAATGTTATATAATTGATTCTTTAAAAAGCATAGATGAATTAAAATTACTAAGAAAGGTATATACAGATAATTTTTACCAAATAAGCGTCTTTTCTTCATTAAATGATAGAAAAGAAAACTTGAAAAATAAAGGATTCAATGGAGAAGAAATAGTGAGAATTATTGATTTAGATGATAAGCAAAACTTGGAATATGGGCAAAATGTAAGAGGAACATTTGTTGATGGAGATTTTTTTATTAGAATTTCAGAAGAAAATATATCATCTTTAAACAAAAAAATAGAAAGATATCTTAATTTAATATTTGAAAGTGCTATAGTTACACCATCAATTGAAGAATTATCAATGTATAATGCCAAATCAGCATCTGGAAATTCTGCTTGTTTATCTAGGCAGGTAGGAGCTTGTATAATTGATAAAAATAATAATTTACTTTCTACAGGATGGAATGATGTACCGAAGTATGGAGGAAACTTATACTCCGCTGGCACATCAGTTGATAATAGATGCTATAATAAAGGATATTGTAGTAATGATGCACATAAAGAAAAATTAGTAGAAAATATAATAGAAGGATTTTTAAGTAATGATGAATTAAAAATTATATTTGAAGATAGTGCGGGTAATCTAGATGAAGATTTATTAAAAAAAATAAAACAGAGTATAAAGGATACAAAGGTTAAAGATTTAATAGAATTTTCTAGGTCAGTTCATGCAGAGATGCATGCTATAATACAAGGTAGCCAAACTACTGGAGACAAAATGATTGGAGGAAAATTATTTTGTACAACTTACCCTTGTCATAACTGTGCAAGACATATTGTAGCTTCTGGTATAGAAGAAGTTTATTTTATTGAACCATATGTCAAAAGTTTATGTTTGACCCTTCATAATGATTCTATGACAGAAAATGAGAAAGAAAATGGAAAAGTAAAAATTTTAATGTTTGATGGAGTTGCTCCTAGAAAATATCTCAGTTTTTTTACTAATATTGCAGAAAGAAAAGATATCAGAGGTAAATTAATAAAATTAAACTATAAAAATATAAAACCAAAGACAGCAAAATCATTACAAGCATTATCAACTTTAGAACAACAAGCAGTACATTCTTTAGCTCAGTACAATTATGAAAAAACAGATGCCAATTAAACCAGAAAAAACACCACAACAATTAGTTTTTGATTTTGAGAAAAAAACTATAAGTGAATGTAAAAGAGTTGAAGGTAAAGTTATATCAATAACTAAAGGTATTAGAGATTTAAAAAATAAAGAAAGAGATTCCTTAATTAATTATGTAATTAATAATACAAGGTCCTTTTAAATAAGTGAAATTTATAAGTCTGGAGAATTTCTTCAGACTTTTTTATTTTTTACTATATTTACTTGATTACAAAGTATTTCACAAGTATGAAATCAAAAAAACACTTTTCTAAGCCTTTTGATGATGGAACCAAGGCAAAACTTGAAATTTTCACTAATTACTTTACTGAGTGGCTTCCTGTTTTTATTTCTTCAAAAGAAAATAATTTTTGGGAAAATATTATAATTTATGATTTTTTTGCAGGAGAAGGTAAAGATTGTGATGATAATTTAGGTAGTCCACTTATTATATTGGATGTGCTTAATAAATTCAATAACTTAGTAGTATCTACCGGAGTAAAGATAAAAGTCATACTAAATGAAGCAAATCTAGAAACATTAAAAAAATTACAGAATAATATTAATAATTTTAGCTATAATAATGAAAAAATTGAAGTGGTTTTATACAATAAACAGTTCAATGAATTATTTAATGAAATATTTCCATTAATGGAAAAAAAGCCAAAATTACCAAGATTGATGATTTTGGATCAATTTGGAATTAAAGAAATTACAGAAGATATTTTTAAAAAATTAATTGCTTTAGAGAGGACAGATTTTATTTTTTTTATTTCATCATCTTTTGTAAGAAGATTTAATGAATTGCCAGAATTTTCTAATTATATAAAAATTAAGAAAAAAGAGTTTGATGAAAGCAAACCTTTTCATTGTCATAGAGTTGTATTTGATTATTATAAGTCATTAGTAAATAATGATTATAAATTAGCACCTTTTTCAATAAAGAAAGGAATTAATATCTATGGATTAATATTTGGCTCAAATCATACTTATGGAATGGAGAAATTCTTAAAAGTAGGATGGAATATAAATCCACATACAGGTGATGCCAATTTTAATATTGATGGTGAAAAAATAATCGAAGGCATTCCTTCTTTATTTGAAGAGGATAATACAATTAAAAAAATTGAGTTATTAAATAAGAAATTAGAAAAAAATATTTTTGAAAAAAAAGAAGCATCATTATATAATTTATATGTGAAAACCTTAGAATTTGGTTGTCAGCCTTTGCACTGTAATGATTATTTAAAAAAATTATTGAAAGAAAAGAAAATCATCATTAGCGGCAAATTAAAATCTGCAAAAATCCATACTTTAGCCAATTATTCTGATGTAAAAATTACACTAACAAAATGAAAAAATCTAAAATTGAATGGACTGATGCCACATGGAATCCTTCTACAGGGTGTAATAAAATCACAGCAGGGTGTAAATTTTGTTATGCAGAAGTAATGGCTAAGAGGCTTAAAGCAATGGGTGCTCCTGGATATGAGAATGGATTTGAATTTACTTTAATGCCAGATAGACTTAATATCCCCAAAAAAATTAAAAAGCCCACAAAATTTTTTGTTAACTCTATGAGTGATTTATTTCATGAAAAAATGCCAATTGATTTTTTAGATAGAGTTTTTGATACAATTAGACAGACACCACACCATCAATATCAAATATTAACTAAGAGAGAAAATATATTGGCTGATTATTTTTCAAAAAGAACAGTTCCATCAAATGTTTGGTTGGGGGTAACAGTTGAACATTCAAAAACAAAAAATAGAATTGATGTATTAAGAAATATAGATGCAGAAATAAAATTTTTATCAATAGAACCTCTTATTGCTGATATGGGAGAGTTGGATCTTGAAAATATACATTGGGTTATAGTTGGAGGAGAAAGTGGTCATAAAGCCAGACCTATGAAACCAGAATGGGCTATCAACATCCAAACTCAATGTGATAATCAAAATGTAGCTTTCTTTTTCAAGCAATGGGGTACTTGGGGAGCAGATGGTGTAAAAAGAAGTAAAAAAGCTAATGGAAGAATTTTACTTGGAAAAGAATGGAATGAGGAACCTGAGTATTTGGAAATTGTTTAATAATAAATCCACCCCACAAAAGAAGGGTGGAAATATTAACTCAAAAACCAACGATAATCAGAATTACCATTGAGAGTTTTCTGAATACCCTTTGAAAACTCAAAGGCATTCAAATTTCTATCTAGGAATGTATCTATGTAAGATGATTTATTAGCTTGGGTAAATAAGTTGTAGACATCCCACAAGTTTATACTGCCATTGTCTAACCTACAAAAGTTTTTATCCTCATAGTAGTCCTTTGCCATTGTGTTAATGTGGCTATCATTAAAACTGAGATTAGGAATATTTTCTCTCTCTAGCTTAGGTAAATGTTGGTACAATCTGCTTCTCCCAATTAACTGAGCAAACTGATGTTCTGACAAGTATTCTTGAGAAAGTTCTTTCATTTCCATCAAATGAAGTTCAGCATTATAATTCTGAATAGTCTCTAGAACTTTTGAGTATAAATCTTGTGTGTTGGAAACTTTTAGCTCTGCTAGAAATCCATCTGTTGAAACACATAAATTGCAACAAACCTTATTCTGAAAACCAATAAAGAATTTAAACTTTTCCAAGGACTTTTTATTATATAAATTTTCCAAATTATAACTTCTTACACCTCCAATACAAAGAGATAGCTCATTACCACTTATTATATCTGTGATACTAGGTATTTTAATAATAAATGCCATTCTCTCATAATAAATAGTTTTCTGATGTTCTAACAAATCTTTTACATTCAGATATATTGCTTCAGGAGTTCTACCTTTAATCTGATGTGAAACCCTAATCTCAGGCTCTGAAATTGTTTGATATGGAAATGCTTCTTGTGTTGCATTAATTATACATTCTATGAACTCTTGATGTGCTATTGTCTTTTCATTGTCTTTTGAGAATACAGGAATTATACAATCATTTTTTAGATGATGTAATGGAACTTCAAGTGTATTAGCTAGGATAAATGGATTAGATTGATAATTGGAAGATTTATCCACCTTGGAATGTATATTATTCTCTCTAGAATCATTAGAATTAGGCACAAAAAAAGCCTGAACTAAATTTTTAGTATCAGGCTCTTTAAAGTCATTCATTTTGCTAGGATAAAATATTTCAGCATTTTGAAAATCTTCATTTCTTAGAAATAAATCACTTATAGGCTTTCTTGTTTTTACATTCTGCAATTTCATATTGCTAGAATTATTGAAATTTTGATTGTCCATTTTTACTGAAGTTTTGATTAGGTAAATGAATTAGGATGGATTTTCTAGCTTCAAAATCTGATTTCAAAGAAATATGATACTGGGGAAACTGTTTGTATAAAGAAAGAAGTTCTGCTATAGAATTACAATCCCTAATAGCATTATAAACCTCTTCTTCTGTAGCTTGAAATTGTTGTTCAGTGTTTTCAGTAATACCATTAACTCTAGAGGCTGATGAGGTTTGAGATGTAGATTTTATTTCAATTCCTGTGTTACACCAATCTAATATTTCCTTTCCTGTCTTATCTGAGATTATAAATTCTGGTTTTCCCATAAACAAGCCTGTTCTATCTTTACTTGACACAGTAAAATGCTTTATATCTACATCAAAGACTAGAGTAAACTCGTAATCTAAACCATCTCTCTGAACAGATTTTAAACCCACTTTCTCTGGAATAAATTTTCCATCTTTTTGATTCAGAACATAATCCTGTTTGGTTCTCATTGTGGCAATAATATGAGCATTTGCTTGCAGGATTTTATCTACAAAAGCTTTTTGTCTAGGAGTAACCTTAGCCCAATTTGTAAATGAATTTCCTGCTAGTTTAGAATGAAAGTCCAATAGTTCATCCCAACAATGGGAAATACTATCTAGGATAATTACCTCCATTCCTGCATTTTCACATACTTCAATAGCTTTAATGTAGTTTTCTGGTGTAAATGGTGGTGCTAATGAAAGAACATTATAATTGCCTAGATGAGCATACAAATCTGCACTTCCATTTTCTGTGTCTATAATAGCAACTTTAGAAAAGTTACCATTAGTTAATCCTTTGGCTAAGAGTAAACTTGAATAAGTTTTTCCTCCACCTGCACATCCTTGCAAACCAATTTTTATCTTGGCTTGTTTTCTTTCAGATTGTCTTAATTGCATAAATTTTAGTATTTAAAAAAGTTAATAAAAATGTGAATTTTAAAATTTGGCTATTTGCTTTAATCTTCCTCTAGGAAAGGGAAAACTATTGAAAAAGTCATAAAAAAACCTTACCTTTGCTGGACACAAAGCTAAGTCCTTAGCAGGCTTCCTCGTCTGAAATCCTGCGTTGCTAAATCAAAGATTTTTAAGGTTGGGGAGATTTAAAAAGAACCCCTTATGAGTTATAGAATTTTAACTAGGATTTTATAAAAACTTCTTAGTAATTTTAACTCTACAAATATAAATTTATGGAAAAGTGTGTATTCTCCGTTTTATTAATATATATCAATACGAGAAATACACACTTTTGTAAGAATTGAGATTTCAAAAAATTTATAGTTTGGGAGAATTTTTAATTGTATCCAATTTAGAACTAATGTAATCTTGATTTTCAACTAAGTTCATAGAAATAATATTACTAGGAATAGTTTTAATAGATAAAATGACTTTGCAATTTCTTCTACTTCCATATATTGTTATATAAGGATCTCTAACTCTAATTTCAAAACAAAGAAAATCTTCTAAAAGCATTGAATAAAAAGTTTTTAGTTTACCTTCAACTGTTTTGTTATCAGTAAATCTTCTTTTAAATTCAAAAACATTGTCTGCTAAAATATCATCTGATTCTAGAAGAGCTACTATTTCTATAACTTTATCTATATCAGAAGCGGTATAAAAATCACTCCATAAATTGGTAGGGGTACAAAAAAAGTGTTCACTAGCTCTATGATATTCATATAATGAGCTAATTAACTTTTCTCTAAAATAATTAATATACTGGTATAGTTGAACCCTATTCTTATAATTGCCATTATCAAGTGTAGATATGTCAATATCTTTGGTATGAGATATACATTCAAGAAAATATTCACTTCTACTATATTCTATATCAGAATTATCTAGAATAGTCCCTTTATTCCATAGTTCATAGATAAAATGAGCTAGTTGAATTTCATATTTTTTTGCTATTGAGGTGTTAGGTTTTATGTTCTCCCACTTACCATCATCTTTTTTTAGTTTTAGTGAGAAATCATCATATAGAGTGTTTTTAATTTCTGTATAGAATAATTTAAAATTACTATACCTTCCTAGAGACTCTAGATGATCAACCCCAAAGAAATTATTATAAACAAACTCTAGCATTATTTTAATTTTCCCTTCTTCAAATTGAATTACAGGTTTAAAACTAATGCTTTTTAATCTACAGTTGACAAATTGATTAGTTAAAGCTGCATAAGTTGTGTACGCACTTATATCCTCTCCAAAAATAGGAAACTCATTTGCTAGATAATCCTCTCCAGATTCTAGTTTAAACTCTTCAAAAGTAGGAAAACTTAATCTTGGAAGTGTAGAACTTCTACTACTAGCTAAAACACTAGCTATTTCCGAAGCTACATTACCTCTTAATTTATTTTCATAAAACTCCATCATAAAGAAATCCTGCCTATTAAGTTTAATGTATTTGACAAGCTTTTCAGGTGTTTTATGATATTTTATTAAGTCATAATAATTTCTAAAAATCTCCATTTGATTTACTGTCATACCAGCATGTGATAATGTATCATAATCAAAATGATCAGGTTTTGGCAGGATAATATGGATTTCTCCCTTTTTCCTCTGCCTTGCTAGTGCTTGAATAATAGAATTAATACCACCTGAAAAAATTCCATACTTATTCCTAAACATCATCCTTGTGCTTCTAGGTGGCATTATAATTACATATGCATGATTGTCCTTTTTAATACTTACTCCTGTTTTAAAGTTAGTTCCTACGTTACATTTGCTATTGTCAAACTGATTTTTAGGCTCTTCATTTTCCATTCTTTGATTGGAAATTAGTTCAGAGGTACAATCATTTATTTCTCCATATTTACTTTGTAGTAGAAACCCTATTTCTCCTTTAGTATCAATAATATCTTTTGCTAATGACCTTGAATAGGACAATATGTCTATGTTTTTGTCTTGTGAGATTAAGTTTTTAATAACGCTTACAATCTCTTTTGTTTTAGATGTAAAATTATATGCAGAAGAATAATGTAGATAGAGTGAACTTTGTTTTTCTAGATATCTGGTTCTTTCAGATTCAATAATTTGAATTCTAAAATCTGTAAGCTCTGCTAGGTACTCTATAACAACTTTAGATGCTTCATTATAAGTAGCACTTAAGATGAAATTTTTGTGAATAACATTACGCCACTTCCACAGATTAAAAATGTATTCTTGCTTGAAGTTATGGTAAGAGTCATGTATTTCATCATAGATAAATACTACTTTTATATTCTCTCTTTCACATTTTTCTGCTAGATTATTGAGATATTCCCTTTTCAAATTTGAGTTTTTAAACCCATCTTCTCCAGGGTTTCCTAAAAGTGTATTTGCAGTAATAACATGTATAGATTTATCCATATAATCCCTGCTAGAATCTCTTCCAATTTTATCATAGGTATAAATTTGGCTAGCATCTATTCCAGATTTTATTAGATCATCATTATATTGTTTAACAAGGCTTACAAATGGAGAAGCAATAAATATTAAGTATCTCTCATTAGAATCATAGTATCTTTTTACAGTTTGTATAATTGCATGAGATTTACCTTGTCCCACAGCAGCATTAATTACAACAGTATTTTTACTCTCTAGTTCAATTAAACCTTGTAAATTGTCATTAATATATCCATCATCATTAGGTTCAATTATAATTTTGTTTCCCCTATTTTCAATTGTAAAGTCTGTCCTTGATATTCTACCACCACTAATACCAAAGACATATTGGAAATCTTCAGGATTAATTTCTTTAAATTCTATTGGAAAAGTATCAAATGTTGATAGGTTTAAATCTATGTACATATCTAAAAATTAACTGCCTTGTAAATTTAATACAAAGCAGTTAGATATTTACACTTACTTAAGCCTATCTTTCAGCTTTTTCAGGTTTTCACTCAACTTTTCTGGCATCAGCTCTGCATAGTATTCTTGTGTAGTAGATATTTTAGAATGCCCCAAAAGTTTAGAAACTACCTCTATGGGAATATCATTATTCAAAAGTACTGTGGAAGCAAATGTTTTCCTTGCTGTGTGATGTGTAAGATTCTTGGAGATTTCAAGAGTTATAGCTATTTCCTTTAGTAGCCTATTGAAAGATTGATTAGAAATCCTTGGTAATAGGAATTCACTTTCAGATGAGTATTTTGAAGTAATCTCCAAAGCTTTTGGTAAGATAAGAGGTACTGAGAAATTTCTTTCTGTCTTTTCTCTTTTCTGATATATCCAAGTTATACCATCAGGCTTGGTTATCAAATCATCTTTTCTTAATTCAAACATTTCTCTGTATGCTAATCCCGTATAACAACAGAAAATGTAACAATCCTTAACTCTGTTCAAAGATTCAGATTGGAATTTGTGATTTTCCAACTTGCCCAATTCTTCTTGAGTAAGAAAGATAATCTTGCTGTAAACCTTTTTTGGAGTATGTTCTTCAAAAGGATTCTTATCTAAATAACCATTTATTACAGATTGCTTAACCACTTTCTTTAATCTCTGTAGAGACTTATTGATAGTGATTTGCTTGTGTTTTAACTCTGTCTTACAGTAATACTCAAACTCAGAAATAAAATTGAAATCCAACTCCTTTAGTTTAATATCAGATTTCTTGTAATGGAATTTTATAAAATCTCCAACATCTTCTTTGATGTAGCTGAATTTATCCCAAGTAGCCTGTTTAATTTCTATTCCAATAAGTTTTTTAAGTCTGTCAAGATAAATTTGATAGTATTCTACCAAACCATAATCTTTAGTACCTGTTTTACCCGCATACTGCTTATAAATATCAGTAACATCAAAAGGCTCTTCCTTGACTTGTAGGAATAAAAAAGCCTTATTAATTTTTAATTTAATAAGGCTTAATTCCGAATTGATAAAATCATTATCATCATTAGGAGGTTTAACAATTTGCTTTTTGCTATCCCATAGCTTTGGATTAATGAAAAGTCCTGTTGAAAATTCTTTCCTATCATAATTACAAGTAATTCTACATCTGATGGAACACTTTCCAAGTTGATTTAATCTACTTCTGGCTAGCAGAAATAATATTTTTATTTGGGTCATAGTTTTTAAATTAAGAATGTTGATGAATAGAGGGTTTGAGATGCACACCTCGTGAAAAATCTTGCACACCTAATTGCACACCTAAATTGTAAAAATAATAGAATAATGAGAATAATTAGAAGAAATTCAGAAATACCCTAAAATCAAGGTAAACTCAACCTGTAACCCATAAAAACAAAAAACCACTAGACTAATCTAGTGGTTTTGCTCCTCTTGCTGGGCTCGAACCAGCGACCCTCTGATTAACAGTCAGATGCTCTAACCAACTGAGCTAAAGAGGAATGTTTCTTTTTGCTTTAAGCGTGTGCAAATATAGAAACTTTTTTTATACTTCCAAAACTTTTTTGAGAAGTTTTTTAAATTTTTTTAGCCTATAGCCTGCACTATCAGCTTAACTATATCATTTCCAAATATTAACGCCATAAGCCCTAATAAGAAAATTACACCCACCATTTGTGCATTTTCCAAAATTTTCTGCGGAACAGGTTTTCTGGTGATAATTTCCCACAATGTAAACAGAACGTGACCGCCGTCCAGTCCCGGAATCGGAATCAAATTAAGGAAAGCCAGCCAAACTGAGAACATTGCCGTAAAGCTCCAGAAAAACTCCCAATTGATAGAAAGGCTTCCGTCTTTGCTTTTATCTACGTGCATATTGTTTACAATCGCGATAGGACCACCCACTTTTTTATATCCCTGTATCTTTTTATGGAAGATAAGTTTGAACTGCTTTACTTGCTTGGTCAAAGAAGCTATACTTCTGTCAAAACCTCTCGGAATCGCTTCTAAGAAACTGTAGCTTTTTACGACCTCACTTTTCTTAAGAGAGTTTTGAGCAAGCTGTAGATTTGGAGTAAAACCAATTTTTCCTTCCTTAGTAATATCTGAATTGATGGTCAAAGGTTGATTATCTCTAACAACTTCCAAAGCAACTTTTCCACCTTTGTTGGCTGTAAGAATATCACCGATTTGATCGTAGAATTCGATTTTTTGACCATTGATACCAATTATTTTATCTCCTTTTTTCAACCCAGCTTTCATCGCCGGCATATTTGGAGCTAAGCTATCAACCACAGCAGGGAATCTTGGCGTGATGTAGGCCTTCGCCTCATTAGCCCCCAAAATATGAGCAATTCCGTCCTCGTTTGGAGCAAAAGTTACTTCTTTTCCATCTCTCAGAACTGTGACGTTATTACTTAATAAAATATCAAGAAAACTATCTTCCAATCTTTCTTCTGGTTTGCCATCAATCTTTAAAATCTTGTCACCGGTTTTGAAACCCAACAATTTTGCAGGCTCAGAAACCGCAATTCCATTCTCGAATTTCGCATTGTCGTGATAAACTTCTCCCTTGAAATAAGAAAGCGAAGAATAGATTGCCCAAGCCAAAAAGAAATTCACCGTCACACCGCCAAGCATAATAATCAATCGTTGCCAAGCTGGTTTCGCGCGAAATTCCCACGGTTGTGCCGGTTTTTTCAGTTGCTCGGTGTCCATACTTTCGTCCACCATTCCGGCGATTTTCACATAACCTCCGAAAGGAAGCCAGCCGATTCCGTATTTCACGCCTTCGTGCTTTCTCCAATCCGAATCCGGAAGAGTCGAAACATCAATAGGCTGAAGGACTTTTTTGCCGTCTATTTCAACTTCTACTTCAGTTGGGTCATTTTTCGAAAAGAATCTATATTGCCATTTTCCATTGATCTTCTTCATTGCGAAGACGGAAAAATAAGGGTCAAAGAATAAAAAGAATTTATCTACTTTGGTTTTGAACCATTTCGCTGGCAGAAAGTGCCCGATTTCGTGTAAAGTTACAAGGATAGAAATGCTCAGGATAAACTGAAATATCTTTAATGCTAATTCCATTAATATGTTTTAAAATTATAGTTGTCAAAGGTAATCATTTACACAGAAACTTTGCCAATGTAAAATCTTTGTCAAAAAGTCATCAATTGGCAAATTATTAAATTTATTTGGGCAGCTTAATCCGCCTTCCGCTCCCAATCTTTTTTGCAGACGATTTGTCCCAAATAGAAAATGTCATCAAGCAAAAAAGGATTTCCGCTCAAGTCGGGCTGCGAGATTCAACATAAAAACAAATTGTGTTGTAAACATAAAGTATGTCATTCCGTAGGAATCTCGACAGTATTGGTTAGATTCCTACGGAATGACAAAAGAACCTTAACAAGAATTAGAATTTGATAAAATCTTTTGGTTTAAAACAATTATTAATTCATTAGTAAAAGTTAAATCCTTAATTTTAATTCAAATTTAAAAATGAAATTATGTCAAATATCGAGATGATAATCGAGGAAAGAGCAGCGGATATCGGCAACTTTTTGGTGGGCAGATTGTTACCGTTTTCGCAGAAGAGAAGTGTTGGACCATTTGTGTTCATCGACCATATGGGACCGGCTGCGCTCAAAGATTATGAAAATATGGATGTTCCGCCACATCCGCACATCGGACTTTCAACCTTGACATTTTTGTTCGAGGGAAGTATTATGCACAGAGATTCCATTGGAACAGAAATCGAAATCAAAGAAGGTGCTGTGAATTGGATGACCGCCGGAAAAGGTGTTGCACATTCCGAAAGAACACCGGAATATCTGCGAACAACCGATAAAAACCTCCACGGATTACAGATTTGGGTTGCACTTCCGAAAGAACTGGAAACTATGGAACCCGAGTTTTTCCACATCAACAAAGAAGACATCCCAAGCTGGATAGATAACGGGATCAACTACAAATTAATAGCAGGCGAAATCCTCGGTCGCAAATCTCCGGTTCCTGCCTATTCGCCATTATATTTCCTCGAAGTCAAAAACACGCTTCAGGAAGACAGAGAAATCATTCTCGGCGATTATCTTTTTGGAGAATCGTCTCTTTATATTTTGGAAGGAAATATCGAAAGCGAAGGTAATCTTTACACGCCAAAACACATCCTGATTGCAAAAGATGCAAAGCTTTGTCATTTTACCTTAAAGCCCAATTCCACGGTTTATATTTTCGGAGGCGAGCCTTTTCCGGAACCAAGATACATCTATTGGAATTTCGTCGGAACATCAAGAGAAATCATAGAAGACGCCAAAACAAGATGGCAAAACCACGAGTTTCCCAAAGTGATTAATGATGATGGTTATGTTCCGCTTCCGCCACAGAATAAGAATATTAAATTAAAAGAATAAAAATATTGAAAACAAAAGCATTCTAGAATATCGGGATGCTTTTTTATTTGATTAAAATCTCTAAGTTTGTGTTTTATGATTTGGAATTAAGCATCTTCAAAACAAAATATGGACAAGTATAATTTTCTGCAACTAGTTTCTTCTATTGGGATTTTTATAATACTTTTTCTTGCTTTGTTTTTGCTATCCGTAAAAACAAAGTACAAATTAGGCAATCGGCTGTTTGCTTTTTTTCTGATTGCCAATGCTATAGATGCGAGTAAATATTTGATTCATCATATTCCTGAAAACTTCATCAACCTTGAGGCTTTTCGTTGGAGTATTGTTTATTTGGTTCCGGCCTCGTTTTATCTCTATACAAAGTCGGTTTGCTTTTCTGATTTCCGATTAAAACCGAAACATTTACTGCACACAATTCCGTTTGTTGCTTACAATTTGTTTTTAATGTCGGGTATCTATTTTGAAGATACAGCAATGAAATTGCATTTTATAAAGGATATGAATCAAATGCTTATAAACCATTTTTTTTATTTTCTTTTTGAATTTCTATTCCAAGTTTATTTTATTGCTTCATTTCTGGTTATTAGAAAGTCCAGAACGGTATATCTTGAGAATTATACAAATCCGAATATTTCTGTTTTTAATGCGCTGCACAAGATAACAATTATATATTATTTCTTACATTTTTTGGTGCTTCTAAGATGGTTGGTCACCTTTACTATTGGTGCGGGAGAGGTCAGAGCTTGGATTGTAACCCTTGATGGATTTTCGTTTTTATTTTGTACTTGTTGGTATTTGTATATCGCACTGAATAATCCTGAGTTTTTCCGAGGTGTGGATTCTCAGTTGAAACCTATTACAGATGTTGTCCCAAAACAAAAATCTTCAGCTGTAATTGATGATGAAAAAAGTAAGCAAATAGAATTTCTCAAAGATTTTATGATTTCAAAAGAACCTTATTTGGATTCTTCTCTTACAATTCAGGATTTGGCAGAGCAGGTAAAAATGCCGGTCAAAGATTTATCGGCTTTGATTAATTTGTATATGGACAAACATTTTTTTGATTTCATTAATGAATATCGGATTGAAAAAGCAAAGGAGATTTTGAAAGATTATTCACAAAAAAATCTGACAATTCTGGAAATTCTTTATCAGGTTGGTTTCAATTCCAAATCTTCGTTTAGCACTTCTTTTAAAAAACATACGGGAAAAACGCCTACGGAATTTCGGAAAAGTTCTATTTAACCACAAAAGGCACAAAAGCCGAATAATTAAAGTTTTAATTATTCGGCTTTTAAAATGCAAAAGTAATTCGTAAATTCTTTGTGTCCTTAAATAAATATTAATTCCATCTCAAAGAAAAAAAACTTTTGTGCCTTTTGTGGTTTAAAAATATTCGAAAAATGAGTTCGACTTTTTTTAATCGGTCGTGTATTCAAGCTTTCTGGCACATCTTTGCATCAAATTATAAAATCAAAATCGATTATGAGAAATTTTTTGTTTGCTTTTTTTGTGCTTACATCAATTGTTGTTTTTAGTCAAAAAAAGGAAAGTTCAGGAATTGAATTAAAACAAGCTATCGATAATTATTTACAACAGACCATTAAGGCAAATGAAATTTCAGGTTTGGCAGTTGGCGTTGTAAAAGATGGGAAAATAATCTTTGAAGCTTATTACGGAAAAGAGAATGTAGAAGGAAATAATCCCATTAATAAAAATTCAATTTTCAGAATATATTCGACCTCAAAACTGATTTCTACCGTTGGCGTTTTTCAGCTCATCGAGAAAGGGAAATTATCTTTAGACGATAAAATTTCAAAATATCTTGAAAATGTGCCGAAAGATTGGAAAGATGTGAAAATTAAAAATCTTCTGTCTCATTCTTCGGGAATTCCGAATATTATTCGATACAAAAATATTCCTGTTACGGCGACAGATAGTGAGAAAGTAGAGAGGTTGTCTAAAGAAAAAATGGAGTTTGAAACCGGAAATCAATTTAGTTATAACCAAACAAATTATTGGCTGTTAACGATGATTATTGAGAAAATCACAGGAGAAACATTTGAAGATTATATTCTCGAAAACCAATTTACGAATTCAAAGGGCAAGATATTATTTTCATCAAACTCATCAGAAAATATTCCAAATAGAGTGGTGAAAAATTTCTATAATACAAAGACCAAACGCTACGAAAAAACATCTGAAAACGATGGAACCAGAGCACATTCGGGAAATGGTGTCAACATTACCTTACCAGCTTTTTTGGACTGGAGTAACAATCTTGACAATAATGTTTTTCTGCATTTCGAAACCAAAAAATCAATGTGGAAACCGTTTGAATTTGATAATAAAAAAGACCTTTTTGGTTACGGCTGGGATATTACTAAAGTGAACAACCACGATTCTTACGGCTTCTCCGGCGGAAATGTAAGTGCGTACAGGAACTTCCCAGACAGCAATTTGTCTATCATCGTTTTGTCAAATGGCTACAGATATGCTCCGGTTCAAGACCAAATTATCAATCATATTGCGGGTTTGGTTGATAAAAATCTTATTGATGACTATTTACTTTCGGAGGAATTGGTAATTTCTGAATTTCTTAAAATTGATAATCAAAATGCGGAACAGACCTACCAAACTATAAAAAAGAAACATCCTGAATGGAATTTTGAAAAAACACTGAATTCCATTGGCTATATTCTGATTGGAAATGACAGATTAAATGATGCCATAAAAGTTTTTGAACTCAATGTGAAAGAAAATCCGAATTCAGGAGATGCTTTTGACAGCTTGGGCGAAGGTTATTTTCTCGCTGAGAAATATGATATCTCAAAGAAACATTATGAAAAATCTTTGGAATTAAATCCGAAAAATGATAATGCCCGAAAAATGCTTTCAAAAATTGAAAACAAACAACCAAATAGCATTCTGAAAAAATGAAAAAGATAAATTTAATTCTCATCCTGTTTCTGTCACTGAATATTTTCGCACAAAAGACCATATCCAATTCAAATAAAGAAAAAGCTAAGAAAATCGATTTAATTATTGGTAAATATCACGATTACAATCTTTTTAATGGAAGCGCATTGGTTATTCAAAACGGCGAAATTATACTGCAGAAAAATTATGGAAAAGCCGATAAGAGCTGGAATATTGATGCAACATCAGATACAAAATTCAGAATTGGTTCTGTAACGAAACAATTTACGGCAATGCTGATAATGCAATTGAAACAGGAAGGAAAAATCAAATTGGATGATAAAATAAGCGATTATCTGCCTTGGTTCAGTCAAACAATTGGAAATAAAATAACCATTCATCAGTTGTTAACGCATACTTCCGGCTTACCCAATTACACAGACTTTCCGGATTTTAAAACAAAAATGGTTTTCGAAAATCTGTCTGGGAAAGAATTTGCAATCAAATATTTTAAAGATAATCTGGGGTTTGAACCAGGAACAAAGCATAATTACTGCAATACGGGCTATTATCTGCTGGGATTAATTATTGAGGATATCACTAAAAAACCTTACGAAGAAGTTTTAAAGGAAAAAATATTTGATGTGGTTGGAATGAAAAATACAGGCATTGAAAATCCAAAAGAAATCATTTCAAATTATGCGCAAGGCTATGATTTTGACTATGATGGTTATCAGAAAACAGATTATATCAATATCAAAACTGCCGTATTTTCTGCCGGCGGAATGTACAGCACGGCAAATGATATGCGAAAATGGGACGATGCTTTGTACACCAATATTTTATTAAATGAGGAGAACAAAAAGATATATTTCACTCCAAATTTGGGCGATTACGCTTATGGTCTGGTTGTTCAGAAACATCAGAATTTTTTAGGTTCGGGAAAAGACATTACAACAATGGCTCACAGTGGCGGAATCAATGGGTTTTCCTGTAATATTGCGAGAATTCCGGAGGACAAGATATATGTGATTTTGCTTGATAATACCAGAGCCGGTAAAAGAGGCGGACAATTGGAAGCTGTTATTGATGATATTTTCGGCGTTTTATACAACTCAAAAGTTGATTTGCCTAAACCATTAATCATCTTTGAAGTTTACAAAAAAATGAAAGCTGAATCTGCAGAAAAAGGAATTGTTTATTTGAAAGACCTTAGGAAAAATAAATTTGATATTTATAATTTCAATGGTTTTGAAAATGAACTCAATAGATTAACGTACAAATTTTTAGGCGAAGGAAAAACAGATGATGCTTTGAAAATCATTGATTATGCAGTTTCAGAATTTCCAAATTCATCCAACATTTATGATACGAGAGGCGAGATTTATTTCATTAAAAAGGATTATAATGCTTCCAAAAAAGACTATCAAAAAACGCTGGAACTGAATTCTAATAATGACAACGCCAAAGAAATGCTTCTCAAAATCAATCAACTTCTATCCACGAAAAATTAATTAAAATGAAAAACCGACTTTTCTTATTATTCCTAACTGTTTTATTTACAAATACGCTTTTTGCCCAAGAATTAAATAACCCCAAAGAAACCAAGAAGCTACATCAAAATTCGACTGGACAAAAATCAGAAATCAATCAAATAGATTCCTTAATGACAAAAACCTATGAAAGAGGTCTGTTCAATGGAAATGTTCTTATCGCTAAAAATAATAAAATCATCTATCAAAAATCATTTGGTTTTGCCGATGAAACAAAAAAAACGCCTTTAAACAACAAGTCAATATTCAACATTGGTTCTATTGCAAAGGAGTTCAATGCGGTTTCCATAATGATTTTGGTTGAACGTGGTCTTCTCAGTCTTGATGACCCGATTTCCAAATTTAATTTGGGATTACCAAAATGGGCAGAGAAAGTGACGGTACGTCATCTAATTAATTATGCCAGTGGGATTCCTAAAATAGAGTCGGGCTTAACTACGGTAACTGACGCAGATGCTTGGAAAATTTTGAGAAGCAGTGATAGCTTATTGTTTGAGCCGGGAACCAGTTATAAGTATGATAATGGCAACGTGTTTTTGCAAAGGAGAATCATTGAAAAGGTTACCGGAATATCATTTGAGGAATTTGTTACCAAAAATATAATTAAACCTTTGAAAATGACCAATTCTGTTTTTGACCCAAAATTTGGGTATAAAAACCGAACATCTTGCTATGATATGGACAATGTGCGATGCCCGGAAATGAATTTTATCAGCGGCTGGCTTTGGGTAGATATCAATGACCTGCATAAGTGGATTGAAGCGATGAATTCTAATCGATTAATATCCAAAGAATCCTTTCAAACTTTGTTGAATAATCCTTACGCAAAAGACGAAGGCGGATCACTTGGCAGATATTTCGAAAAAGAAGAACTACAGAGACACAACGGCGTATCATATAAATTTGAATCTATCTTTTTAAACGATTTAAAAAATAATATTACGATAATTTTGGTTTCCAATAATCTCAATAGAGTCTGGGATTTAGGGCATATTATTCACAATTTGATGTTAGGAAAAGACTACGAAATTCCTAAAAAATCTATTTATCAAGAAATAAGAAAAGAATCTCTCAACGATGTAAATAAGGGTATAGAGACTTATTATTTACTCAAAGAAAATTCTAAAAATGATTACAGTTTTGAGAATCCAGGTGAGCTTAATAAATTGGGATATGAATTATTAAGACTTGGAAAAAATAGTGAATCGATAGCAATATTTAAATTGGCGACAAAAGAGTTTCCTAAAAATGCTAATCTATTCGATAGTTTAGGAGAAGCGTATTTTATCAATAAGCAATATGATTTAGCATTAGATAGTTACAGAAAAGCAATCGGTTTTGGTGGAACCAATGGTAATGCAGAAAAAATGATAGAGAAAATAGAGAAAGAAACTGGGAAATAATGCGTTCCCGAATGTAATAAATACTTTTCTGAATTGTCTTATTAATTAGAAATCAATATCTCAAATGAAAAAACTACTTTCTATCATCATATTAACATTCGGATTTTCCGCATTTGCTCAGAAAACTGTAACCGAAAAACAAATTTATGCAGCAATGGATGCTCAGGCAGACCTATTTTTAAGAGCAACAAAAGCCAATTCTTTCTCTATCGGAATAGTGAAAGACGGAAAAACTTACACCAAACATTACGGCGAAATTGACAAAGGAAAGGGCAATAAAGCCAACAATTCTACTTTATTTGAAGTTGCTTCCGTTACCAAATTATTTACCGGAACATTGGTGGCAAAAGCTGTTTTGGATAGAAAAATCAGTTTGGATGACGACATCAGAAAATATATCACAGGCTCTTATCCCAATCTTCAATTTAATGGAACGCCGGTAACTATTAAGGATTTGGTTTCATTGAAATCCGGTTTCAACAAAGATTTGCCGGACAGAAGTGAATTGCTGAAAGTAAGAAATGATAGCACTGCTTTCAAAGTTGAAAAATTGGAGAAATCTTATACTAAAGAACAGTTTTTTAAAGATTTGAAATCTATAAAAATAGTGACTTTACCCGGAACAGTTTATAATTACAATAATGGGACTTTGCAACTCACGGCACATATTCTTGAAAATATTTACGGGAAAAGTTATGAAACTCTACTGAAGGAAAATATCTTAATTCCATTAAAATTAAATCATACAAAACTTCATATCAATAAAAATGAAACCATCGCAAATGGTTATGATGGAAACGGCAATCTGATGCCATTTTTGCCATACTCGCTTTGGGGAGCGCAAGGTCTTTTAAAATCTAATATGACAGATTTGACCACGTTTTTGAAATTTGAACTGGATAAAAATAATCCGCTTGTTCAGGAGTCACAAAGAGATTTGCTCAACAATAAAAACTATTGGAACGCTTATTTTTGGGATGAAGTCACCGTAAATCACAATGGTCGAAATGCCAGAAAGCACGGCGGTGCTTTCGGAACACAGAATCTGTTTTGGGTTTTCCCGGATTATAACATCGGGATTTCTGTAATCACCAATCAGGGTGGAGAAAATACTTACGGGAATTTGTATAGCGCTGTCCAAAATCTGATAGACGATTTGAAACCGTTTGGGAAGAAATTAATAGGAAGAGAAATCGAGAAAAAATGTTTTGAAAACATCGATTCGGGAATCGCCTATTATAAAGAATTAAAGAAAAGTAAACCAGATTCTTACAACTTTTCTGATGAATCTGAATTGAATACGCTAGGTTATAAATTGATGAGAAGTGGAAAAATAACTTCATCTATCAAACTTTTTCAACTCTACGTTTCAGAATTTCCTAAGTCCGCAAATCCTTATGACAGTTTAGCTGAAGCTTATTTTAATAATAAGGAATATGAGCTTTCTAAACAAAATTATCAGAAATCTTTGGAGTTAAATCCTGACAATACTAACGCAAAAGAGATGCTTTTGAAGATTGAGGAAGTCTTGAAGAAATAACTAATGATTTTAATTATTTATAAATATCAATAAGAACAGGCTTTTAGTCTGTTCTTCAATTTTATAAAGACAATTTGGTTTTGGCTGACATCTAATTTCTTTTGTATTAAAGCTTTATTATCAATTAAAATCATTACGTTTGCATATTGTATACAATATGCAATTTTCATATGATAACACAAGAATCTCTAAAAAGTCAAATCATAAAAGCATTATGGCAATTAATCATTGAAAGTAAAATAATGCCAAATGAACCAATGCGGGAAGTACAATTGACAGAATTGCTCAACATTAGTAGAACGCCACTTCGAGATGCGCTTCAACAATTGGAATGGGAAGGAATTGTAGTTTCCGAACCAAGAAAAGGTTATCGGTTGTCACAATTTTCAGAGGCTGATATTTTTGAAATTTATCCTTTGAGAGCAAAATTAGAATCATTTGCTTTGGAGTTATCGGGAGTTCCAACTAAAAAAGTTTTGGATGAGCTCAATGAAATTAATTTAAAAATCCTCAATTCAAAATCACCTAGAGAAGTGGTTGAATTAGATGAATCTTGGCACATATTATTGATTTCAAACTGTCCCAATCAAAGACTGTTAAAGATGATAAAAACCTTGCATCTCCAATCGCAACGTTATGAGTATGCTTATATGGCTATGAAAAAAACAGTCGAAAAATCCAGCAATCAACACGAAAATATCATTCTTCAATTACAAAACGGACAGCTCCAAAAAGCGACAGAATTACTGGCCGAAAACAATTTAGTTGGGATGGATGCACTTGTTAATTGGTTGAAATCTGGCAATAAATAAAATGACAACATTCTACAGAAAATCAAGAATAAATTGAAATCAAAATTAAATCAGAAAAGTCAAAATAAGTATGAGAATAAAGAAAGTATTCTATAGTTTACTGTTTTTTTGTAGTGTAATTCAGGTATTTGCACAAGATACGATTAGACTCAAACCCTATATTGAAAATATGAAAACGGTCGATGTTTTCATTGAAGGAAAAAAATATAATTTCCTGTTTGATACAGGAGGTTCAGAAACAATTATTTCGCCAGAGATTGCTCATACAATTAAGAAAAAAATCTATGGAAGTACAACAGGATTCAGAATGAGTGGGGAAATGATAAAAGCTCAAAAATCAGACAGTGTTTTACTTTCAATGAGCAACACAAAAATTTTTCATCAAACTGTTGGTGTTTGGGATTTAATGAGTATTCTACCCAAAGAATTTCCAAAAATTGATGGTGTTATCTCACTCAAATCTTTTGCTCAAACCATTCTAACCATCGAACTTTCTAAAAATATAATAATAATAGAAAATAAAACTTCCGCAAAGAAAGCTATAAAAGGAAAATCACTTTTAACAACAAGATTCGCCAACGGTTTGGAAGGAGGCGAATTAAATATATTCATCGGAATCCCAAAACAAAACAATCTCTATTGGTTTCTTTTCGATTCTGGCAACAGTGGACCAATGCTTTTATCAAACGAAAGTGCAAAAATTTGGAACATAGAAAAGGAGTTTCAAAAAGATAATTTTGAAAATAATCCTGAATCAGAATTTGTAATGGGCGATAAAAGTTTAAAAATAAAACCTTTCGTAAGAGATATTATTTATGATGGAGTTCTGAATTTTGATGCAATTAGTAAATATATTTTTACAATTGACTTTAAAAATAAAGAAGTTTGGATTGAATGAAAAATTTCAAACAAAAAGAACCCCTCCCATAATTTCTATAATTAATTAAAAATCAATTATTCCTCAATGAAAAAACTAAACTTTATCCTTTTTGTATTTTTATCAATCTCAATCTTTTCGCAAAAAAATGACCCAATAGACACTGAATTTTTCATCCCGATAGAAAAAACAAATCTTTATGCAAGAGTTGTTGGGAATCCTGATAAACCTATTATTATAACGCTTCACGGTGGGCCAGGTGCTTTCAATGTCGATCACGAATTTTTTAGAAACGTTTTCGAAAAAGATTATTTGATGGTTTATTTTGACCAAAGAGGAAGCGGAAAATCTGATGAATGGAGAGATAAATCAATGTTAACGACAGACCAATTTGTAAAAGATTTAGACCTTGTGGTAGATTATATCAGAAATAAATATCCAAACAAAAAAATAAATCTTCTCGGCTCTTCTTGGGGCGGAATGTATGGTTTTCTGTATCTGATAAAACACCAGGAAAAAATCAATGCATTTATCAGCAATTCTGGGACTGCCAATATTCAAGATAATAATTTTGCTTTAATCAATCACGAAAAAAAATTAGCCAATAAACTTATCAAAAAAACGAATGATCCTGCCAAAATCAAAAGTTATAACGAGATCCTGAAAAAATTGGACGTTATAGAAAAAAGTGGATTCAAGAGTTTCTTTGCTGATATGGATACGATACGATATGTGTTTCCAAAAGAATTAGGATTTGATGTTTATTGGGCTCAACCCGAAAAGAAAGCTAACAAAGATAAACTTTTGAGTGATCCGGATTTCTATACTCGAGTTAAATATACACCCGAGCTTATAGAAAAAGCTATGGCAAGATTTGAGTACATTAACGAAGTTTTTCACGGTCAGGAAGCCTATAATAATCTTAATATTTTGGATGAACTTGCTCTTATTAAAACGCCAATCTTGGTTATTCAAGGAGATTTGGATTATGCTATTGGGATAGAATCTGGCAGAATGATTTATAAAGCTCTTAAAAATGTTCCTAAAAAGAATAAAGAATTAGTCTATATCAAAAATGCTTCACATAACGTACCAGCCGAAGAACCAGAAATATTGTATCAATCATTAACATCTTTTTTTGCAAAGCATAATTGAGCAAATAAAATTCAAAGTAAAAATTTAGAAATGAAATTAAAACTATTCTCCCTTATTTCCCTTATTTCAATCAATATATTTTCTCAAAGCATCAATGATAAAATAAAAACTTTTGAAACCAATCTCAACCACTGGGACAAATCAAAAACAAAAAAAACATCATTAAAAGATAGAATGGCTTTTTACAATGTCAATGCAGTAAGTATCGCCGTCATCAAAGATTACAAAATAGAATGGGCAAAAGCTTACGGTTTTGCAGATGTTTCTGAAAAGAGAGTTGCAACACCTCAAACACTGTTTCAAGCTGGTTCTATCAGTAAAACGATTAATAGTTTAGGGGTTTTAAAATTAGTTCAGGAAGGGAAATTAGGTTTAGATGATGATATCAATAATTATCTGAAAACCTGGAAATTTCCATACGATGAGGTTTCAAAAGGCAAAAAAATCACCCTCGCCAATTTATTAAGTCATACCGCTGGTTTATCTGTTCACGGTTTCGCAGGTTATGAAAAAGGCACGGCTCTGCCTAAAACAATTCAAACTCTTGACGGACTGAAACCTTCCAATTCTGGTGCAGTTCGTTCTGTATTTGAACCCGGTTTGAAGTTTGAATATTCCGGAGGCGGAACTACGATTACTCAATTAATTCTTGAAAATACAACTGGCGAAAAGTATGAAGATTATATGCTTAAAAATGTTCTAAATCCTTTGAGAATGAGCAACAGTTCCTTCGACCAACCACCTTCAAAAAACAAAGAAAATTTATTGGCAACAGGATATAATTATGATAAAGAAGTGAAGGGAAAATATAATATCTATCCAGAGAAAGCGGCGGCAGGGTTATGGACAAATCCGACAGATTTGGCAAAATATGTTATTGAAACACAATTATCATTAGCAGGAAAATCAAATAAAGTTTTGTCAAAAGAAATGTCAAAGAAAAGAATAGAAAATAATTTTGGAACATTTTCGAATGATTATAGTGGCGCAAAATATTTTCATCACGATGGCGGAACAAATGGTTTTGTATGCTTTTATATGGGAAGTGTGGAAGATGGAAATGGGATTGTTGTGATGACAAATGGGAACAGTGGTAAATTGATGGGAGAAATTGTGACGAGTATTGCTGGTCTTTATGAATTCAAGAATTATCCTTTAGAATCAAGTAAAGAATCGATTACTTTAACGATGAGAAAAGAGTTATCAAAAAGTGTTGATAAAGGAATTGAGCTTTACAAAAAACTGAAGAAAACCAATCCTAATGATTACAATTTTTCTGACGAAGGTGAACTCAATGTTTTAGGATATGAGTATTTGAATAATCAAAGAATTAATGATGCAATCAAAATTTTCACTTTAAATATTAATGAATTTCCTAATTCAGCCAATGTTTATGACAGTCGTGGTGAAGCCTATTTTAATAAAAAACAATACGCATTGTCGAAGAAAGATTATCAAAAAGTCTTAGAATTGGAGCCAGCAAATCCCAATGCAAAAGATATGCTTTTGAAGATTGAGAAAGAGACTAGTAAATAAATTTCACACTAACAGAAAAAAGCATTCCAAAATTGTGGAATGCTTTTTATTTATGATTTGGTGTAGAATTTAAAAGTTGAAAGAAACCCCGATACTTCCGTTGTTTCCAGCTTCGATATAAGCACCAACATTCTCGTTGAAGAAATATCTGACACCCAAGTGAACTCCTAATCCGAAGTCATTTCCTAACAATCCAAGGTCTACACCAGGATAGATATCCCATTGGCTAGGAAGGCTTAGAGGGTCTTGCAAATGGAAGTTGGCTCTACCGAATATGAAGAAGTTATTATCCTTATTATCATCTTTATAACCGCTGAAATAGATATTAGCTCCACCTCCTAATGAGACGATTTTTGAGATACCATAATCATAAGTTCCTGTAATTCCGGTTCCATTTCCCCAGGCATTAAGACCAACCTGCAGTTTTTGGTCACCTTTTCCTGTCCAAGCTTGTGCGTACGATAAAACGCCCGCAAAAAGTCCAAGTGTTAAGAGTAGTTTTTTCATAAGAGTAAGTTTATTTAGATTTTTGAATTAAAAATTCAGTAACAAAAATAAGACCATCGCATATTTATGCTTAACATAAAACCTTATTTTGATAAATTCTGAATTAGAAATTCATTATTCTTCGCTCCTCAATTTACTTTGATTCCCAAAAGAAAAAAGTAGATAAAACAAAAAAGGTAGAATAAAAATACTTCCTAAAAGAAGTGCCCAACCCAAAGCTTCAATGGTTTTCGGAGCTGCACTTTCGTCAAACAAAGAAAGATAACCACCGTTGGCAAAAAGGATGATATTGGGGTTATGTTGATAAGTTGCTGCGACCAGAATCATAATAATCTGAAAGCCACCATAAATCCTAACCAGTAAAAAATGACCTTTTTTGATGGCATCGTTGGTAAACAATAAACTGACGGTTGCCAATGTTATAGCTATGATTCCCAAAGCTTTTGAGAAAATCCATTTCAGTAATGGAATGTCAGAATAATGAGCACTGATGAAGACCAAAACGCCCGTTACCACAACATAAATAGCTGTTTCTCTTGCTTTTTTCTTCATAATCGGCAATGCATCGCTGAATCTCGCTTCGTGAAGAGAGAATAATGAAGCCAGATAAGCACAAAGCGAAACGGTGAAAAATCCTACAAAAACGCCGAAAGGATTTAACCAGCTGAAAATATAAAGACTTAGAAAATCCTTAGCTTCTGTATCAATAGAACCGGAAATAGTGGCTGCTGCAATAATTCCAAGAAAAAAAGGCGTAAACAAACTAGAGTAGAAGAAGATCTGATCGTATAGCTTTTGCCAATTGTCGTTCACAGCATCATAATTTCTAAAAGTAAAAGCAGTTCCTCTTGCGATAATTCCCACCAACATTAGAACCAATGGAATGTGAAGGTAAGTCGAAACCGTTGTGTAAATCGTAGGAAATCCTACGAACAGAATAACGACAGCGATAATCAACCACATATGATTGGCTTCCCAAATTGGTGCGATGGATTTGGACAAGATTTTTTTCGTTTTGTCTCGGTAAGATTTTTTTGAAAATAATTCGATAATGCCAGCTCCGAAATCTGCGCCTCCGGTAATCACATACAAACAAATTGAAACCCAGAGAAATGCAATAACTACGTAAATCATTATTTCTTGTTTTTAGGATTATAATTAGGGTCAGTCGGGTCGTATAATTTCGGAACCATTTTTAATTGTCTCAATAGTAAGAAAATGATAATCAACGATAATGAAATGAAAATCAATGTGAAAAAGTAAAATGAATATTGGATTCCAGGCATTGGTGTCACTGCATCAATCGTTTTCATAATGCCATAGATAATCCAGGGCTGCCTGCCAACTTCGGTCACCGTCCAACCTGCTTCCAAAGCAATATATCCGAACGGAATTGCCGCAACAAACATTTTCAGATACCAGTTTTTGGTCAGCCATTCTTTTTTCCAGAATGTTGCGATGAGGTAAATTACACCAATTAACATCATCACACTTCCAAAAAATATCATAATCTGAAAAGCATAATGAACCACAGCAACGGGCGGCCAATGGTCTTTAGGAAAATCCTTCAACCCTTTCACTTCCGCATCAAAATCGCCCCAAGCCAGAAAACTTAATACTTTTGGAACTTTGATGGCGTATTTTATTTGTTCATTTTCTTCATCTGGAATTCCGCCAATCACAAAACTTGCGCCCTTTTCAGTTTCGAAATGCGCTTCCATTGCGGCTAATTTTATCGGTTGTCTTATGGCAACAGATTTCGCTGCAACATCACCACTGATAGGAGCAAACAAAGCACCGATAATGGCAAAACCTGCCGAAATTCTGAATGCTTTTGTATGAAAATTGACATTGCGTTTCTTCAAAATCATCAAGGCGTGAATACCTGCCACTGCAAATCCTGTTGCCGCAAATGCAGCTACTGTCATATGAAACGCCTGTGGAAACCAGGCTTCGTTGAACATTGCTTTTATTGGATCGATGTTAAGATATTTCCCGTCTATGTAATCAAAACCTGCCGGACTGTTCATCCAGGCATTCGCAGCTACAACCAATATTCCGGAAGCCAATCCGCTTACACCGACTACAACGCCGCAAAACCAATGAAACCATTTGTTGAATTTTTCCCATCCGTAGAGGAAAAAACCAATGGCAATCGCTTCAATGAAAAAAGCTGTTCCTTCCAGAGAAAAAGGCATCCCGAAAATCGGACCCGCGTGTTCCATAAATTTTGGCCACAACAAGCCGAGTTCAAAAGACAGCATTGTTCCGGAAACAGCACCGGTTGCGAAAAGAATTGCCACGCCTTTGCTCCAGGCTTTGGTCAGTCCTTTATAGACTTCGTCTTTTGTTGTTAAATATTTGTAATGTGAAAAAGCCATTAGAAAAGGCATTACCATCCCGACACAGGAAAATATGATGTGAAAGCCCAGGGACATTGCCATTTGAGATCTGGCGGCTAGAAAATCATCCATAATCTACATTTTGCTTCTGTAAAGTTAGGTTTAATTCCAGAGTTTCATTTATGATTTGCCAAGACAATTGTCATATTCCGGAAAAGTATACAAGGCTGGTCAAGCAGAAAAACCCGCCATCAAGATTATGGATGGCGGGTTATAATCTTAATTAATACGGCCTGCGTATTGTGAATTGGACACCATATCGCCATCTTCTGTGCGAAAAGCCATCCAAATGTGAAGTGGCTTACTCTGAAAATTAACCGGCAGATTCACCGTGTAAGATGCATCAGAGCGCTTTGCGGCATTCTCTACAAAGAAAGATAAATTTTCGCCCTCCGCTGCCAGCAGAATCTGTGCAAAATCGTCTTTCCTGCCAGCATTTCCGGCGGCATTATCCTGCCAGGATATTTCCAGTGTGCTTGTTGAAGCCAGATTCAATGTCAATGGAATCGGGGCCAGCAGGTTTCCTCTGGAGAAAGAAATAGCAGGATAGTCCGGTGTGATGGTAGAATCTATGTAATTAATTTTGAAATTCTCCATCAGATTGGTCATTGCCAGGATGTAGATGGATTTCATTCCGCTTCTGTTTCCGAAATGTCTGCAGGCGTAGGCTTTGTAGGATTGCATAAATTCTGCACATCTCTTCATCCTGTTCTGTACCATCAGCTGTTTGGCAGTTGGTGGCGAGGTTCGTTTTTTTGGACGAATCCTTGTGATTTCGTTTCCGAATACATTGGCTACCACAATACGTCCTGTACGTCCTGAGGTGCCGGATAATAATGAGTCATATAATTTTCCCATAATCAAATTGTTTTTTTGTTAAAAAATGGTGTTAAGTAATTACCCTCTGGTAATTTTTTCAAAAATATTTGCCCAAAGCGACAAAACGTGACGTATTTTTATTTAATTTGATTTTAATTCAAAAAATAATTCCGGAGTTAGAGCTTGTTTAAAATTTAAACAGGCTCTTAGAAAAAACTACATTTTTAATCACACGATTTCTATATCCTTTCTTCGATGCTTGTTCGATGCTTGTTCGAATGTGACTCGAAATTTGTTAATCCATATAAAATATAGGTGATTATTGAATTAATTTTATTTAACATAATATATTAATTAAAAAAATAGTTTAAAATTTGTTGAAATATTATTAGTTTCGCAACTCTTAAATAAAAAACTAAATCAATGAAAAAACTCTTCTTAAGTATGGGAGTCCTTGCTGTGGGATATTCCTATGCCCAAAAAATAAGCTGGCAAAAAGACATTCCATCTTCCACACAGGATTTTCTTTCCAATATGACTTCCACAATTGACAGGCAGATTCTGTTATCCGGAAGTTCCATTAACACTAAGTCTCAGCAACCATCAACAGATAGTCAGCAGTCCAATAAAGGTTATGACTATCATCTATTAAAACTCGATCAACAAGGCAATCAAGTTTGGGAGAAGTATTTCGGCGGAACGAGACACGATTACCTCACATCCAGCATTGCTACACAGGAAGGCGGATTTGCCATTTTAGGCACTTCATTTTCCAACCAATCGGGAGATAAAAAGGAGAACAATCTGGGCGGGAGCGATGTATGGCTGATTCGTCTTTCCGAAAACGGCGAGGAACTCTGGCAAAAAACATTGGGGACGAAAAGCAATGACGAGGCATCAGCAGTTGTACAATCTACCGATCAGGGATTCTTTGTTGCAGGCAATATCAATGACAACAGGAAGCTGTTCGGTTCCAAAGATGTGTTTGTTTCAAAATTGGACAAGAAAGGAAAACTCATACAAACTACCATTCTTGGAGGAAAATCGTTGGATGAAGTAACCGATATGATACCAACTCCCGATGGCGGTGCTGCTGTCTTGATCTATTCGACTTCCGGGAAATCGGAGAACCTGAACAATTCTGAAACTCAAAATTCTGCTCAGAATAATAATTCCCAAAGTTCAAATTCCCAGAATGAAAATGTAAGTGCGGAACTGACCTCCTTGGTAAAGACATTTGTCGGAAAATCCGGGGATGGCTTTGGGAACGGTGATTATTGGGTGATAAAACTGGACAAGAACTCGCATGTCGAATGGCAGAAGACCTATGGCGGTAGCGGAGATGACCGCCCGAAAACTATTGTCAATACGGAGAATGGCTATCTGATAGCCGGAGAAAGTACAAGCCCCTCTTCGGGTAATAAAAAGGAGAATATCAAGGACGGTACGGACATTTGGAGTCTAAGTTTAGACAAATCGGGAAATGAAATCTGGCAGAAATCCTACAACTTTGGAAACCGTGATGTTGCGATGAGCCTGGATGTCATCAGAAAGACGAACAAAGACAATTACAACGAGGACAAAGGCTTTTTGTTAGGCGGTTACACCCAGGCGGAGGAAAAAGTGAAATCTGATGATGAGAAATTCTGGATGCTTTACATCGACACTAATGGCAAGGAGGAGTGGCGGAAATATGTGGAAGGAGAATCGAGACAAAGAGAGGAGAGACTTGTGAGTGCTAAATTGCAAAGCGATGGGACTTATCTTTTGGCTGGTACATCGGCAGAGGAACTTGGCAAAGAAAACTGGAAGATTATAAAACTTGGCGACAAACAACTGGACGATCTGGTGGAGAACAAAGACATCAGAATTTACCCTAATCCTGTTGGGGATTATGCTTATGTGGAGATTGGATTGGACTTCGAGAATGCAGATATCTATGTTTACGATATGACGGGAAAGGTTATTCATCAGTTACAAACAAAAAACAAAGTAACGAAGGTTGACACTTCAAAACTGCCACAGGGTGTTTACATAATCAAAGCGAGTATTGCGACTCAACAAGACAAAAAACTAACTACTAAAATCGTGAAAGAATAAAAACACTAATTATGAGAAAAATATATGTATTTGTATTAATTATTTTAAGTATTACACTACAAGGTCAAACAACAGACACTTCACCACCAGCGTCGGTGTCCTCTTTTTTTAATTATATTAATAGCCCTGTCTCGACAATCAGCGGAACACCTAATATCTCAATTCCTCTAATAAAGTTACCAATAAATAATAACTTTAATGTAGATCTTAACCTTTCCTATCATCCTTCTAATTTGGTGGGAGTTCCTGCAAGTGATGTAGGGATTGGCTGGAGCATGTTTGGTGGGGGCATTATTTCAAAAACAATATATTACGAGCCGGATGAAAGTGAATTTCCAGAAAATTATTTATCAGATATTTATTTCTACAGCTTTCCGGGCGGAAGTGGTAGATTTAAGGTTATAAAGAATAATAATAGTTATAGCATAATAAAGCTTGATCCGAACAATGTTAAGATAGAATATACAGGAACTCCAAAGTCTAATTATTATCTATTTGACTCATTTAAGCTGACAGACGAGTATGGGAACAGATATTTTTTCAATGATTATGGTATCACACATATAAGACCTTCCGATACCTACAGAAGTGCTTTCTATCTGACTCGGATCGAGGATTCTAACGGTCAGGTTTTAGCCCAATTTCAAAATAAAAAGTATTTGAAAGCAACAGGTTTTTCCAATATTTATGATGAAATCTATAAGTTGGAAAAAATAACATCAACCGCTCACGGAAGTATTGAGCTAAGTTATACTACAGGAAGTTATCCAGTATTGTATAACGATCCTTATTTTGTCAAAAATATTAAAATTAAGGATGTTAATCAGAAAATCGTGTCTCAATATGATTTTGAATATACTGCCATCGGAGGAATTTGGATGACATCAGTCCGGGCTTTATATGAAATTCGTAAAAAGGATAGTAATTCGGTCAGGGTAGAGACCACAAGATTTTCTTATAATGCAAGTTGTATAGAAGAATGCCCTGTTCCGGAAAGGTATGGAACATATTTTTTAAAAGCAACTACAGGTAGTGGTGAAATAAGCAAATATCTGCTTAGTAAGATTACTTATTCTACAGGCGCATCTACAGAATACATTTACGAACCCAATATGCTTCCTAGTAATTCGGATTTCAATAGCCAACAGTTTATAGACGGAATTGAAAATGCTACAAGTCTACAATATCCAGCAATTCAATATCTGGAAAAAGTAGATTCCTTGATGCTTAATACAAAAAATACATATACCTATAATGTTGACTTTACAAAAAGTAATGCTCTGTATGTAAAATTAGAAACTTATGAATACTATTACCCGGAATTTCCACCACCCTATCCGCAGGTGTTCACTCCAAAGTTGGAAATAAGAATTAAGAAAGCCGGAACCAATAATTATATTTCTACAAAGACCTATGATCAGGGCTGGTCTGTTTTTTACGCACCAATATCAACACCAGGTACTTACATTATAGAGCTTTACGGAACCGGAGGAATTGGATTGGTCGAAATTTATAAAATGAATCATGCGCCCCCTCCATATAAAAATTCCAATCTTGGTGAAGGTGTACGTATAAAGCAAATAAATGTGCGAGACACTCCTGCAAATCAATTTGTTACAGGAGAGCTGCTGAAACAGGAAAACTATGGATATATGTATAAAAATAATCCATTAACACCAAGTGGGAGTGAGTATCTTCTGGACGGAGAAGATTGCGTTTACAGGAATGTAAAAATAACGGATGGTATTGGGAAAGGCTATACGTGGCATTATTATAAAGTTCCTGATGACTTTTCTCCTGCAGAATACGTGGATTATAATAATATGATCAAACATGGAATATTGGAAAAAACCGAAACTTATAACCAAGACGGGTCTCTTGCTGAAAGCTACGACTATAACTTTACCTATGACACAGCTGAACCTGCTTATGATTTTCCTTATTTAGGAATTACTAAAATGTCCTATATAAGCTCACAGAGAATGAAGAAAAGATTATATGACAATTCAGGAAATTATATGGAGAGCAACACAGAGCTGGTTAACAGCAGTAATAATTTTCAGCCACTTTCCAATAAACAGATAACAGCAGATGGTACTACTACTGAAATCAATTATCAATATGCTCACGAAAAAGGTAACCAAAGGCTGAAAGATGCCAACCTTGTTACCTCGCCTCTGGAGGTAGTCACTAAAGTGAACAATGAAATCACGTCAAAAGTAGAAACAAAGTATGAAAATACAGGGCATATCAATCCCACATCTATTGTGAACTATGGCAAAAATAATATTATAAAAAACAAAAAATCCTATGATGTATATGATGCAAATGGACATGTTTTGCAAACTACCGATAATTCAGGAGTTTCGACAGCGATCATCTGGGGGTATAACGGCACTCAGCCTATTGCCAGGATAGAGGGTGGAGAGTATTATAAAGTTCTGGCTTTAATGGGACAAACTGATGCAAACCTATTGGATATCGTTCAAAAGTCCAATCAGGATATAAGCAGTACGGATAATACCAATGAGCAGCTTCTGAGAGATGCTTTGGAGGTTTTCCGCAGAGATCCCAAGTTTAAAAACTTCCTTATTACAACTTATACCTATGATCCACTGATAGGTGTTAAAAGCGTGACTTCTCCCAATGGTTTTACAGAATATTATTTCTATGACAATCAAAACCGAATGATACGGATTGAAGATACTGATCATAATATTATAAAAGAAAACCTCTATAGTCCAAGTCTAAACCAATAAACAGCCCATCATAATGAAAAAACAATTAATATTAATTATTACGCTCTGTGCTGTTGGTCAACTTTTTTCTCAAAGTTTTTCATCTTATAAAAATTATACCTACAGCAGAACATACCTTGAGCCGGTGACCTATAACAGCTCTAATCCCAATGCCAATAACAGCAAGAAACAGATCCAGTCTGTGCAGTATACCGACGGCTTGGGCAGGCCTAAGCAGGACATTGCCATAGGTTCGACCTATGCTGGAAATGATATGGTTAGTACCTATTTCTATGATCCTACGACAGGCAGACAGACCAAGCAATATCTTCCGGTTACCAAAGCCAGTGGGTCAGGCGCTATGCAAACCGTATCCGAAGCCGACATCAACAGTTATTATGGTGTAAGCAATGCGTATGCAGAAGTGAAAACCGAAGACTCTCCACTCTCCCGGCCTCTGGAAACAGCAGCGCCCGGCGAATCGTGGAAGATGTCCGGCGGGAAGACCAAGAAAATAGAATATCTCTTTATCGGACAGGACGAGGTGAAGAAGTATAATGCCGTTTCGGACAATGATGAGACTGTTTTTCAGCCCACTGTGACTCAGACTGAGAACTATGCCAGAGGCTCGCTCCACAAGCTGAGATCTACAGATGAAGACGGCAATGTCTCTGTGGTTTATAAAAACTCCCTTGGCCAGACGCTCGTTACCCGCCAGGAAAATGGTGCTGAGAAGCTGGATACACACTACCTCTACAACCAATATGGCCAGCTGGTAATGATCATCCCGCCGAAGGCTTCTGCATTAGGGTCTCTGGATCAGACTGCCATAGACCAGCTCTGCTATATCTACCGGTACGATGCCAAAGGCAGGCTGATAGAGAAGAAGCTGCCGGGCAAGGGTAAGGAAGAGATGGTGTATAATAAAAGAGACCAACTTATTCTTTATCAGGATGCCAGGCTTAAAAGCGGTAATTCAAACAATGGAATTGTCAACTCTTGGATTTTCACCAAATATGACAAATATGGAAGGGTATTATATAGTGGCCTCTATCAAGATTCCAGTCCGAGATCAGCCATACAGAACTATGCAGATGTGCTTACAGGTATCAATGCCTATGAAGAGAGGACAGATGCGGCAGGCAGCTTTAGTCAAAACGGGATTGGTATAGAATACACTAAAACGGCCTACCCTACAAGTTTTCTAACAGTGCTCTCCGTCAATTATTATGACGATTATCCTACAGGAGCACCTGCGAAACCGGTGCTGATTACAGAAACAGCGCTCTCTTCCGATAATCTGGCCAGTCGCAGCACCAAGACGATGCCCACAGCTTCCTATGTGAAAAACATATCGGATGACCGCTGGACCAAGACCTACTACTGGTATGACCAGCGTGGCAGAAGCATTGGCGCACAGGAGATCAACCATCTGGGCGGTATCACTACCACCCATACCGAGCAGAGCTGGGCAGGGATTACAACAAAAGTGGAAACACAGCATCAGCGTACAGCCAATGCAGCCATCGTGACGGTGAAGGAACGTTTTGTGTATAACGACCGCAACTATCTGGAAGAGCACTACCACCAGGTGAACAGCAGGCCGGAAGAATTGCTTGCCAAATACACCTATAATGAGCTGGGACAGGTGACCAACAAGCAAGTGGGGAACAACCTGCAAAGCATAGATTACGACTATAACATCAGAGGCTGGCTGACCAATATCAATAACACAGGTGCTATCGGCAGCAAACTCTTTGCCTACAAAATCAACTATGACCAGAGAGACGGGCTGGAAACCCCAAATCTGGACTTCCCCACCCACAAGGTGCAGCCCCGTTACAATGGGAACATCACAGAAGTCGCCTGGAAAGCGGTAGATATCATAGATGAAGCCCCTGCGGACACGCCCCAGAGGCAGGGTTTTGTCTATGATCAGGCCAGCAGGCTCCTGGCAGGCTTCTATCAGATGCCGGATAACCCTTCTATAAAAGCTAACAGTGAGATCATAGAAGAGTATGACCCCAATGGCAACATTATAAAACTGAAGAGAACAGGCGGCTTGCAGAAGGGCAGGGTAAAAATGATGGATAACCTGAACTATACTGTGGAGGGCAACCGCATCACCTCGGTGACAGATGCTACCAATAACCAGACCGGCTACGAAGGCGGCGGCGGTGCCATCACCTATGATGCCAACGGTAATATGACAGCTATGGACGATAAAGGCATCAGCAATATCAGCTACAATTTCCTGAATCTGCCGGAGGTGATTACCCAGACCAATGTGGTCTCTTACAACTACCGCGCAGACGGCGTAAAGCTGAAAAAGAAACTGGTGCTGAACAACGCCGCCGGCACCAACACCATCAATACAGAATACCTGGACGGCTTTGTGTACACCACCGTTATGATAGCACCGCTGCAGGAAGCACTGAACAGCCAGGATCTTGCCACCATAGCCACCAGGCACGCCGGACAGGAAGAGATTTTTACAGCACCCGAAGAGGCACTGCTGGTACAGCAGCCCGGTAATCCGCAGTCTGTAAGCCTTGCCTACTTCCCTACGGCAGAAGGCTATTACGATTACCAGAACAATCAGTATATTTACCAGTACAAAGACCACCTTGGGAATGTCCGTTTGAGCTATGTCAGAAACCCGGACACAGGCAGCATAGAGATCCTTGACAGAAATGATTATTTCCCGTTTGGGATGAATATGTACCAGCAGAACTCTGTGTACGATGCCTCCGGAACACCGCTGAATAATAAGTACAACCAGAAGGAACTGCAGGAAACAGGCTTCTATGACTATGGCTGGAGGCAGTATATGCCTGATTTGGGGAGATGGTTCGGGATGGATCAGCTGTCTGAGAAGTTTCATACAGCAAGTCCTTATGCTTATGTGATGAACAATCCGGCGATGCTGATAGATCCTGATGGGCGAGATGCGATGTTCAGTTCTGGTACCGAAGAGATCCTGAACCAATATATGGTAAACACATATTGGAAAAAGAGCTCTAGCCTGGTACCGGGCTACAGTGGATCTGCGCTATTTGGTTTTAGCGGGATCAATGCGCCCACGCAGTATTCTTCTGTCCTGAAGTACTGGACAAGTTCTCTTACAGTAGGTCAACAAAACTTTGATTTTGACTTCTATGGCGAGAGGAACGGCGAGATACAAGGGGATTATGCCTCTATGGTGCTTACCCAGATGACTATCACGGATCTTAATAGATGGACTGCGGACAGCAAGGCATTAGAAAGTAAAGCATTTGACTGGTATGGCTTTAGCGGAAAAGCCAATTGGACTTTTGGTGCTATAGGAACGGCAGTAGGTAATTCTGGGGCACGCTTTTATTTAGGAACAGCAAGACCAAATACCCCTGTCAGATTTTTAGGACAAAATTATTATGGTAATGGGAGGACTTTTATTAAAAGCTCACATGTTGGAGGTTTGATTGGTAAAGCTTCTTTTGGAGTTGGGCTTGCAATGGATACTTACGGCGTTATTGAATGGTCAAAAAATAAAAACTCTCCAAATGCTGTGCATCCGGGAAAGGCAGGAATTAATACTACGATGGGAGCTGTAGGAGTTTGGGGTGGACCTCCTGGAGCTATTATTTCCACAGTATATTTTGGGGTGGATTCTTTCTATCCTGGAGGTTGGGTTGGGGCTTCAGAGACAGCTGCCGCAACAGAAGCACATGAACAACAAATGACAGGACACCCGTTCTTTAGTAACTCAGCAATAAAATTCTAAGTATTATGCAAAAGATAAAACGATTCTACTATTATTTTTTTTATAAAATTTATATATCGATAGAATATTCTTCAAGATTGTCAGGGGGAAGTTTTTTTTCTGTTTTTAAAACAAGTATTGTTATGATTGCTTTAGAGTTTTGGTTTACAATTACTTTTTTAAATTACTATAATATGTTTATTGATAAAAGTATTCATTTTTCTAAAATTATTTACATTGGAATTGCAGTATTTTTTTCGATTTTATCATATATTACTATTGATTATAACGACACTTGGAAAAAGTATAATATTGAATTCAATAATTTATCTAAAAGAAGAGATAAAATTGGAACTATAATAGTTTTTGGATTAGTACTATTTATAGTTATAAATTTTATCTTTTCAATTTATTTAATGAGCCAGATAAATTGGAACCTCTGATATAGTGACGAATATGATTTTACAATTATAAATACAGCGACAAGGAACTCCAGGGGACGGTAATGTAAGACTACGGTTGGCGCCAATATGTGCTGGACCTTGGGGAGATGGTTTGGGATGGATCAGCTGTCTGAGAAGTTTCATACAGCAAGTCCTTATGCTTATGTGATGAATAATCCGGCGATGCTGATAGATCCTGATGGGCGAGATGCGATGTTCAGCTCCGGTACCGAAGAGATCCTGAACCAATATATGGTAAACACTTATTGGAAAAAGAGTTCCAGCCTGGTACCGGGCTACAGTGGATCTGCGATATTTGGTTTTAGCGGAATCAATGCGCCCACGCAGTATTCTTCTGTATCAAGAAGTTGGACAAGCTCTCTTACGCCGGGCAAGCAGACCTTTGATTTTGATTATCTGGGTACCGACAGCAATGGGGATATAGTAGGGGACTATGCTTCTGTAGTATTTACAGGGATATCGAGTTTGACGAGATGGACGATGGAGACCAAGGTGTGGGAGAGCGGAATATTAAACAATATAGATTATGCCTCTAAAACAACCAAACTAGGTACTGGATTTTTAAACTGGGTTCAGAACCATCCGAGGGAATTTACATCTATAGCTGGTATGATACAGTCTGGGTCTACAATAGCTGAAAAAGGATTGGCAAATTGGAATGCCGCATCAAGCATAACAAAAAGCAAGGTAATAGCAGAGACCATAAGCACAAAACTACCTGTTTCTGCTAAAGCATTAGGGACTGCTTCAACGGTTTTAAAAGGATTAGGAACAACTGTTGGTATTATTGGTTTAACAAATACAGCTTATCAATATAGTCAGGATAACATCTCCGGGACTAGAGCGGTCGTTGATGGGGTAATGGGAGTGGCCGGCTTCTTTCCAGCCACAGCCTGGGTATCCTTAGGTTATTTTGCCACAATGGCAATTTATGAAACGTATTATAACGATGGTAAACCCTCATTTTAAGATGATTAAATTTATAAGATTACTTTTTTATCATATTTATATGTACTATGATAAATCAGAAAAATTAGGAAAAACTTTAACTAAATTTTCTACATTTTGTGTTTTTATAGTTTTATGTTCATTTTTAATAATAACTATTTATGATTTGGTTTGTCAATATTATAATATTAATTACACTTCACTTTCTGGAAAACCGTACGTAATTGTTTGTATTGTTATCGGTATTATCATCGCTTACTATCTGTATAAAGAAAATTTTGAAGATTTTAATGAATATTATGACTACAATGAAAAGTATTATTATTATTATTTTTTTTCAATAGTATTAGTTACTCTTTGTTTGGTTATCTATACTGGTAAAATTAGTAGGAAAAGAGTTTTCGAGCAAAGAGAGATAGAAAAGGAGCGAATTGAAAATGGAAAGAATAATATAAAGATTAACTAAAGTTAATATTATTTCTTTCCAGCTACAGCCAGGGTATCCATCGCCTATTTTGGGGGAATGGCAATTTATGAGACATATTATAACGATGGCAAATCCTCATTTTAAGATGATTAGATTTATAAGATTATTACCCAGCTGGTGCGAGCGTCTCGCTCGTATCCAATTAAAATGGCAATGTTCCAAAGATTACTATGACATTGGCAAATAAAAAAGAGAAGACGTCCATTAAAAAATATTTACCAGTACAAAGACCACCTTGGGAATGTCCGTTTGAGCTACGTCAGAAACCCGGACACAGGCAGCATAGAGATCCTTGACAGAAATGACTATTTCCCGTTTGGGATGAATATGTACCAGCAGAACTCTGTGTACGATGCCTCCGGAACACCGCTGAATAATAAGTACAACCAGAAGGAACTGCAGGAAACAGGCTTCTATGACTATGGCTGGAGGCAGTATATGCCTGATTTGGGGAGATGGTTCGGGATGGATCAGCTGTCTGAGAAGTTTCATACAGCAAGTCCTTATGCTTATGTGATGAACAATCCGGCGATGCTGATAGATCCTGATGGGCGAGATGCGATGTTCAGTTCTGGTACCGAAGAGATCCTGAACCAATATATGGTAAACACATATTGGAAAAAGAGCTCTAGCCTGGTACCGGGCTACAGTGGATCTGCGCTATTTGGTTTTAGCGGGATCAATGCGCCCACGCAGTATTCTTCTGTATCAAGAAGTTGGACAAGCTCTCTTACGCCTGGCAAGCTGACCTTTGACTTTGATTATCTGGGTACCGACAGCAATGGGGATATAGTAGGGGACTATGCTTCTATAGTGTTTACAGGGATATCGAGTTTGACGAGATGGACGATGGAAACCAAGGCGTGGGAGAGTAAAGCATTGAATAATAATTTTGCAAGAAATATAGTTCCTGATTACAGTACAGTAGCTGATGGAAATTCGGATGTTTCCATGAATGGTAATCCAGGATTTAGATTCCCTGATTTTTATACCGTGAATATAAGTATAGGGGGTATGGTTGGATGGAATGGTACTATTACATTAGACAGGCATGGGCAAATATACATTTCACCAATAGGAGGAACTCTAGGTAAGTCAGCAACATTGATTTCTGGGAGTTTAACCGCTAATTGGCTGCTGCAAAGAAACAAACCTAGTGCATCAGAGACATATAGTTTTCTATCAGGCCATGGTGTCAGTGTTGGTGGTGGATATATTGGTGGTGTAAATTGGACAATGTCACCTACAAATGCTGGAACCCAAAATGCTATAGGTTTTGGATTTTTTTCGCCTCAAATTGGAGCGAGTTATAATTACACCCCAGATACATTACTCGGGGTTCCATTAATAATTAAATAAATAATAGAATGAAATTTTTTATTGGAATATTCATATTTTTAATTTTTTCTGTAATTCTTTTTATAATAGGCTATAATTGTATTTTTAATACAAAAGTATTTGTTGAAAAATTTGCTTTATTAGCTTATAAAAAAGATTCATACCTATTTAAAATGGTAACATCTGATGATAATATAAAATGGGTAAAGATTAGTGGGTTTGGAGTTGTATTTTTTTCTTTAGTATTACTTATGTCGGTGATTTATAGAATATATCTAATGTATTGGTAATGTTCCAAAGATTACTATGACATTGGCAAATAAAAAAGAGAAGACGTCCATTAAAAAATATTTACCAGTACAAAGACCACCTTGGGAATGTCCGTTTGAGCTATGTCAGAAACCCGGACACAGGCAGCATAGAGATCCTTGACAGAAATGATTATTTCCCGTTTGGGATGAATATGTACCAGCAAAACTCTGTGTACGATGCCTCCGGAACACCGCTGAACAACAAGTACAATAATAAAGAACTGCAGGAAACAGGCTTCTATGACTATGGCTGGAGGCAGTATATGCCTGACTTGGGGAGATGGTTTGGGATGGATCAGCTGTCTGAGAAGTTTCATACAGCAAGTCCTTACGCTTATGTGATGAACAATCCGGCGATGCTGATAGATCCTGACGGGCGAGATGCGATGTTCAGCTCCGGTACCGAAGAGATCCTGAACCAATATATGGTAAACACTTATTGGCGACAGAACTCAAGTCTGATACCAAGCTACAGTGGATCTGCGCTATTTGGTTTTAGCGGGATCAATGCGCCCACGCAGTATTCTTCTGTGTCAAGAAGTTGGACAAGCTCTCTTACGCCTGGCAAGCAGACCTTTGACTTTGATTATCTGGGTACCGACAGCAATGGGGATATAGTAGGGGACTACGCTTCTATAGTGTTTACAGGGATATCGAGTCTCACGAGATGGACGATGGAGACCAAGGTGTGGGAGAGTAAAGCATTGAATAATGTTAATTGGGAAAGAGTTAATCAAGGACTCGGTGCTTTTGGATTCGGCAATGATGTGAAGACTCAATTAATTGATTTTGCTGTAAGAAAGAATGCAGGACTAACAGTAAGAGAATTTAGGGCATTGAATGCTGTTACACAAGAAGCCAGAACTATAGAAGCCCTTGGAAGCTCTGGTTCAAAATATCTTAAAGCTGTTAAAGGTTTAGGTACTGTTGTAACTATAGCAACAACTGCATATTCAACTGTAAATACTATTAATTATTATCAAAATGGTGGTAATGATTGGAAGGTAGGTGTAAAATATGGCTTAGATTTAGCAATGACAGGCGTTGGATTTTTAGGACCAGTAGGTTTTGGAATTAGCGCAGCGTATTTTATACTAGATTCTGCAACAGACGGGTTTAATGGGTTTGGAGAAATTCCTGAAAATTGAATAGCATGAGAAAAATGAAAAACTTTTTTAATTATTTATTTTATAAATACTATTGGTTTCAAGTACGTGTTGGAAATGGTGACATAGCTCCTTTCTTTAGTACATTGATATTAACATTTATATCTTTTTTATATCTATCGATTATTTTGATGATATTCATATTTTTTATAATTCCAAAATCAGGTGTTAACATTAATCCTAAAATGGGGGTCGTAATTATTATTATACTATTCATAATTTTTTATTTTTTATTCTTATCCAAATCAAAATATAAGGATATTATTGAAAAAGAAAAATTCAAAAACAAAAGTAATTTTTGGGCAATTTTTTTACCATTATTTGCTTTTATAGCAATTAATATTTGTTGGATATTAAAGATGCTACAGAACCAAGGAAAAATATAAAATTTAGGAAATTTGATTTTACGTCTTAAGGCTGGCGCCAATATGTGCTGGATCTTGGGGAGATGGTTCGGGATGGATCAGCTGTCTGAGAAGCTTCATACAGCAATTCCTTATGCTTATGTGATGAATAATCCGGCGATGCTGATAGATCCTGATGGGCGTGATGCGATGTTCAGTTCTGGTACCGAAGAGATCCTGAACCAATATATGGTAAACACGTATTGGAAAAAGAGTTCCAGCCTGGTACCGGGCTACAGTGGATCTGCGATATTTGGTTTTAGCGGAATCAATGCGCCCACGCAGTATTCGAAAACAGTTAATGTTCCTATGCAATCATATCTTGTACCGGGTACAATGACATTTGACATGGATTGGTTTACAAAAGATGCTGAAGGAATCGTGAATAATATCGCAGAGGTTGGTTTTAAGCCATTTACAATCTTGTTTATGGATAGATGGGAAGCGGATGCAAAAACATTGCTGGATAAGGCATCGAATTTTTTAGATGGTATATGGAATAGTAATTTTGCAAGAAATTACGTTTCTGATTCTTACAGTATTGGTTTATCATCTAATGTAGCTGCTATTTTTGGAGTAGGAACAACACCTATTAATTTCACATTATTAACAAGAGGAAAAGAACCAGGATTGTATTTTACCCCGTCTGTAAACGCTTCTCAAGGCGATGGTATAGAAGCAAATGCTGGGGTTGTTTTTGGTTCAGGAATTTATACTGGTAATCCAAGAAGTATTACTTCAAATATGCTACAAGGGAATTCTTATGGTCTCTCTGTAGGTTTGGGATTAGAAGTTGATGCTTCTGTTGGAGTTTCCTATGCTCCTACAGGGCTAGGGAATGGTTTTATTAATGCATCTGGACAGATTGGGGTTGGTATAGAAGGTAGTCCAGTAACACTAGTTAATATACAGGCAACTTATCAATATACACCAATTGTTAAACCGATTTTTCAATTCAAATAATTAAGCTATGAAATTGACTAATATTTGGAAACTATTCCCTGTGTTTTTAATTGCAGGAATTATTATATTTTTTGGAAGAAAAGGTAATATTGAAAGAAATGAATTTTATAAATCAGGTATTAATTCCTATATCGTTGAGAAAAAAAATAATTGGTCAGGAGGTAGAAGTTATGATTATATAACTGCTAAAAGTATTATAATTACACTAATGAATAGTGATACCCTAAAGGTTGGCGACTCAATTTCAAAAGAGATTAACACTGGAAATTTTAATGTCTATAGAAAAAATGAATTAGGGCTTTATAGGTTTTATAAAAACTATGACATATCGGAATAAACAATAACCCCTAGTTCAACTAGGGGGTTATTGTTTTATTTAGTCTATCAAAATCTAATATCATAACCTATAATTTTAATAGAATCACCTTCTTTATGCAGGGTAAACTTTTCTTGGGTATTTTTAATATCTCGTTTTACATTATAAATTAATACGTATTCACTTTTAGGATTTGAACCTTTAATTACAAGTGTTTCCCAGTGTACTAAAGAATCATTTTTAATATTACCGCATTCTATATAAGACTGATTGAGTATTTGGTTGAATTTTTCTTTTGATGTTACTTTAAAGAGATTTTTGCTGATTAATTTAAATGCTTTTTCGCTATTATTTTCTTTTATAAGAATGTAAAAATTTTGTGCTATTTGCTCAGCTTCTTTTTTATCTTCTTCTCTATTTTCACGAGTAGTATTAAAAGTACAACTAATTAATAGTAACAGTAAAAAAATGGAAATACGTTTCATCTTAAATTATTTTCATCAAAAATACAAATAAAGATAAACTTCTTTGAAGAAAGTTTTATTTTTACTAAGACAAAGACTATTTGGGAATGTATAGTTAAGTTATGCTAAGAATTTACAAATTAATACTAGATATCCTTGACAGAAACGACTACTATCCTTTTGGGATGAATATTCAGGGGAACAATTCTTCCTTTGATACAATGGGGTCGGTTTACAACTTACAAGTACAACGGTAAAGAGCTGCAGGAAACAGGCTTTTATGACTATGGCTGGAGGCAGTATATGCCTGATTTAGGAAGATGGTTCGGGATGATCAGCTGTCTGAGAAGTTTCATACAGCAAGTCCTTACGCTTATGTGATGAACAATCCGGCGATGCTGATAGATCCTGATGGGCGAGATGCGATGTTCAGTTCTGGTACCGAAGAGATCCTGAACCAATATATGGTAAACACTTATTGGCGACAGAACTCAAGTCTGATACCAAGCTACAGTGGATCTGCGCTATTTGGTTTTAGCGGGATCAATGCGCCCACGCAGTATTCTTCTGTCCTGAAGTACTGGACAAGTTCTCTTACAGTAGGTCAACAAAACTTTGATTTTGACTTCTATGGCGAGAGGAACGGCGAGATACAAGGGGATTATGCCTCTATGGTGCTTACCCAGATGACTATCACGGATCTTAATAGATGGACTGCGGACAGCAAGAGGTGGGAGAGCGGAATATTAAACAATATAGATTATGCTGCTACAGCAACTGCTTTGAGAAAAATATCAAGCAAGGCAAACACATTTAATAAGATTCTTGTTGAATCTTCAAAAAGATTAAATTTATATGGAAACCCGGCCTCTTTTGCCACGGATTATGTTCGTTACGAAAAAGAAATAAAATTACTGGGAAAAAGTTTTGGAAGAATACAAACTCCCGCTATTTCAATGAGTGCCAAGACGGTAGGAGTTTTAAAGACAACAACAGGTGTGGCGGCAAGAGTTTTAGGAGTGGCTGGAGTGGCTACCGGTGTATTTGATATGGCACAAAATGGAGTCAATGTATCTAATACATTAGACACAACAATGTCAACACTTGCTTTAATACCAGGAACTCAAACAATAGCCGCGGTATATTTTATGTCTAATTTTGCTGTCACATATTTTACTGGTCAGGATATCGGGCAACATATACAGGGTTATTTTGAACAATAAGAAATAATTATGAAATATATAGATTTGGCATTTTATGCCATTGCAGAGTATTATAGAAGAAAAGAAGGAGGAGCTTATCGGTTTTCGGGAATATGCATTGTGACGCTCATTATTTCTTTAAACATCTTAACAATCTTATTCTCAATAGAATATTATAAAAATTTAACAATCTTTCCTTCAAAATATTACGTATTTTATTACGTTATGATTCCAGTCGCAATTATTTTTTCTGTAAGATATTTCTATTTTAAGGAATATGAAGATATAAGAAGTCAATATATAGAATATAGCGTAAAGGAAAGAGATCTTATAGGAATCGTAACTTTATCCTATATTGTTATATCATTTTTAACTTGTATAGGTGTCGCCATATACATAGGAGAATTAAGAAATCCTTAAAATACTGGACAAGTTATCTTACACCCGGGAAGAATACGTTTGACTTTGATTATCTGGGTACCGACAGCAATGGGGATATAGTAGGGGACTATGCTTCTGTAGTGTTTACAGGGATATCGAGTTTGACGAGATGGACGATGGAGACCAAGGTGTGGAGAGCGGAATATTAAACAATATAGATTATGCCTCTAAAACAACCAAACTAGGTACTGGATTTTTAAACTGGGTTCAGAACCATCCGGTAACAGTCTCATCAATAGCAGGTTTAATACAGTCTGGGTCTACAATAGCTGCCAAAGGTTTAGAAAATTGGAATGCACCATCCAGCATAACAAAAGGTAAGGTTATCGCAGAGACCATCAGTACAAAACTACCTAGCTCTGCTAAAGCCTTGGGAACAGCTTCAAAAGTTTTTAGTGTTTCAGGAAAAGTTGTAGGTGCTGTTGGAATTGCAAATACACTGTATCAAGGTATTGAAGGAAATATTTCTCCAACTCGTGCTGTTGTTGATGGGGTAATGGGAGTTGCCGGCTTCTTTCCTGCCACAGCCTGGGTATCGGTAGGTTATTTTGCTGGAATGGCACTTTATGAAACATATTATAACAATGGTAAACCCGTATTTTAAATGAGATTTATAAGATTACTATTTTATCATATTTACATTTATTATGATAGGAAAGAAGGGAAATCAATAGCGAAGTTTACAACTTTTTTAGTTTTTACATTATTATTTGGAATAATTTTATATTCTGGATATGTATTTCTACGTGTTTCCTATAATAATACTATTATTGTTCACACCCCTTATATATTTTATATCTTTTTTTTTATAATAATCGGAGGTCTTGTGGGAATATATGTTTATAATGAAGATTTTAAAAAATTTGATTCATTTAGAGATTATCACATAAAATATTATTTATATTTTTTTCTAATAACAGGTCTTGCTATAGCTTTAGCTTTCTATTCGGCTAGTATTAATCGCGAAAGGATTTTCAAACAAAGAGAAATTGATAAAGAACGAATTAAAAAGAAGATACAAGGAGAGAGCCACCGTTGATGGGGGTAATGGGAGCTGCCGGCTTCTTTCCAGCCACAGCCTGGTTGTCAGTAGGCTATTTTGCCGGATTGGCTATTTATGAAACATATTATAACGGAGGTAAACCCTCATTTTAAGATGATTAAATTTATAAGATTACTTTTTTATCATATTTATACTTTTTATTATAGAAAAGAAGGGAAATCATATTCAAAATATACAACTTTTGGAGTCTTTTTAGTTATAATTGCTGTTTTGACAACAACTATTTATGATTTAGTTTGTCAATATTATAATGTAAATTATACGACACTTTCAGGAAAGCCATATGTGTTTACTTTTATTGTAATCGGTATTATTATCGCTTACTATCTTTATAATGAAGGTTTTGAGGATTTTAATGAAAATTATGACTACAATAAAAAGTACTATTATTATTTTTTCATTATAGTACTTTTCACTCTTGGTTTATTTATCTATAAAGCTAATATTAGCAGGGAGAGGATTTTCAAACAAAGAGATATACAGAAAGAGCAGATTGAAACGAAAAAAGAAGAATAATCTGAAGGTCAATTAATATAATATTATAAAATCCGCATTTTAAGATGATTAGATTTATAAGATTATTACCCAGCTGGTGCGAGCGTCTCGCTCGGGCAATGTTCCAAACTTAGTGATAACTATGATTTTAAAGTTTAATCTATTGAAAATCAGATGAAATAATAATTATAAAATACACAAACGAGAGCAGGAATTACCTGCTCTCGTTTGTTTTTGGAGAAAAAAGATAACTTAAATGATTAAAAATCATAATAAGTGTATTAAAGTTAGTGATACAGAAATTTGCTCTTTATTATTGCGGCAAGATTACTCAATAGTGCAGATAAATGACTTTTCAAATAAGAAAATGAAGTGAAAATTTATGATTTTTTCACAGTTTTTCATAATTTTCATTGGCGGGAAATCTCTATATTTACCTTTTATCAAAACTAATAAAACATTAAAACATATTTATGGCAATTAATTTACAGAAAGGACAAAAAATTGACATCGGGTTAACCAAAATGACTATCGGGTTAGGCTGGGATCCCAACGAAGGAACTGGTCACGATTTTGATTTGGATGCGTCCGCAATAATGATCGACTCCAACAGAAAACTGGTGGGAGAAGATTATTTTGTTTTCTATAATAATTTGAACTCTCCAGATGGCGCTCTTACTCACACGGGTGATGATCCTACCGGAGGAAATAGTGATGGAGACGATGATGAGGCTATCGTAATAGATTTGGACAAAGTGGACTCCAGAGTAGAAGAGATTCTTTTTGTGGTGACTATCGAGGATTTCGAAAGAAGAAAGCAAAACTTCGGACAGGTTCGTAATTCATATATCAGAGTTGTAGATAATTCTAATAATGAGGAGATTGCAAAGTACGAATTAGATGAAGATTTTTCCATAGAAACGGGCGTTGAGTTCGGAAGACTTTACAAAAGAAACGGCGCTTGGAAATTTGAAGCTTCCGGTATCGGTTACAAAGCTGATTTAGGTTTTTTCCTTGAAAAATATTACAACGGATCTATTATAAAATAACGGTATGGCAATTAATTTACAGAAAGTTACCATCGAGAAACAAGGTGATACGCATTCCATTGACCTTACGAAAAAAGATAATAATAAAGAAATTGTCATCAATCTTAACTGGTCTCAGGGCGAAACTAAAAAAGGTTTTTTTGCAAGTCTGTTAGGCGGAAATAACGCCATAGATTTGGATCTTGGCTGTTTTTATGAATTGGCAGATGGACAGAAAAATGTAATTGATGGTGTTCAGTTTTCTAAAGGAAACGGCGGGCCGAGAGACAGAAAAACCAGACAAGGAAGATACACAGATTCTCCGTGGATTTGGCATACAGGCGATGACAGAGGTGCTGCTGCAGGTTCTGGAGAAAACATCATCGTGAATCCAAATAACGGAATCAAAAGGATGATTATCTACTGTTTCATATACGATGGCGTTGCAAGATGGGCAGAAACTAACGGCGTTGTAACCATAAAAGTTTCCGGAAATCCTGATATCGAGGTAGAAATGGGAAAACAAAAAGATTCCAAAAAATTCTGTGCGATTGCTGAGATTTTATTTTCTCCGACAAGTTTACAGGTTAAAAAATTAGTAACATTCCATAATTCACATAGCGATTGTGACAAGATGTATAATTGGGGAATGCAATGGTCAGCAGGTTCTAAGTAATAGTTTGTGGAGAAAATTGATATAGACTCGTACGAGCATTTTTCTTTTGACCTTTGGTTGACTTTAATCAAATCAAATCCCGATTTCAAACTAAAAAGAGATACTTTGTTCAAAGATTTTTTTAAGATTGATAAGGATTTAGACGAGGTTCGGAAAGTGATAAGACATTACGATGTTTTGTTCAACAGAATATCCGAAAAAACGGGAAATCATATCGAACGGGAAGAGGTTTTTCTTTTGATGTTGGATGCTTTGGGAATAGATATTGAAACGATTAGTCAAGAAAATCTTAACCAGTTTTTCCAACAAGTTGATGATTTATTCCTCAACAATATGCCGGTTTTGTTATGGGAAAATATTGAAGAACAATTAATCAAAATCAAAGAAAAAAACAAAACGGCAAGCATATTGAGTAACACAGCTTTCATTCACGGCGACTCATTGAGAAAGGTTTTGGAACATCTTGGTTTAGCGGATTATTTTTCTTTTATGATTTTTTCTGATGAAGTAAAGGCTTCAAAACCAAATATTAAGGTTTTTGAAATAATGGTTGATAAAATCAACGATTTCAGAACACTGGAAAAGAAAAAAATTTTACATATCGGCGACAACAAAATTGCTGATTATGACGGCGCAAAAACATTTGGGGTCAACTCAAAATTGGTGAAATTTTAAAAAAGTTATGAATAAAAGATTTAGTTTACATAAAATTGAAAGTGAACTTAAAAGCCCTTTTGATGAGGGGAGTTACAGCAAATTCAAGTTTGGGGATACTGCCGTAGCAAAGCAGTTTGCAAAGGAATTGTTTCAAGGCTTTATTTCCGTATTCAAGGATGAATTGCTGGAGCAGGAAGAAATTATTCTGTTTCCAAGTCCGTATCATTCGATTCCGACGGCTTCTAATTTTCTTTGTTTTTATTTCAAAGAACAACTGAATTATTTCTTGTTTGAAAATGGAAAATCGGCTTGCTTGGAAGGTAAAATCCATAGAAAACAGACTTATGTAGAAGATTACGGCAATATGAGTTACGAGGAAAGAATTAATCTTATTGCCAATGATACTTATTATATCGATAAAAGCTTTGTTGATGGTAAATTTTGCCTGTTTCTAGATGATATCAAAATCACGGGAAGCCACGAAAATACAGTCGACAGAATCCTGAAACATTATGATGTTAATGGCGAATTTATCTTCGTTTATTTCGCTGAATTAATGAACAAAAACATTCATCCGAAAATCGAAAATCATTACAATTATTTCAAAGTTAAAACGACTGAGGATTTGATTGATGTGATTAACGGAAAGGATTTTCACTTCAACACAAGAATTACAAAATACATTTTGCTGATGCAGGATTCGGATTTTGAAAAAGTTTTTGATAACATTTCAGAAGCTAAAAGAAAAGAAATCCTGAATCTGGCAATCAGCAACAATTACCATCTGGTGGAGGAATACAAACAAAATATTATTAAATTAAAAGATAAAATACAATGGCAATTAACTTACAAAAAGGACAAAGACAAAACATTAACGCTCCAAAATTCACTATTGGATTAGGCTGGGATGCTAACAATTCATCTACTGGAGGTGCTTTCGATTTGGATGCTTCGGTTTTTGTGTTGGGCGAAAATAAAAAAATAGTTTCCGACGAGTTTTTTGTTTTTTACAACAACTTGCAAACTCCTGATAAATCTGTGACGCACACAGGAGATAACCTAACTGGAGACGGTGATGGTGACGATGAGCAAATAAAAATTGACCTGACAGGAATCGACCCAAGAGTTAAGGAAATTATCGTGGTAGTGACGATTCACGAAGCGGATTCCAGAAACCAAAACTTCGGACAGGTAAGAAATTCTTTCATCAGAGTTTTCAATACCGATACCAACGAGGAGATTTTAAAATACGAATTGGACGAAGATTTCTCAATTGAAACTGCAGTAGAATTTGGAAGAATCTATGAGAGAAACGGCGAATGGAAATTCGAAGCGGTTGGAAACGGACAAAGAGAAGGATTGGCAAAATATCTAAGTTTATATCAATAATGGAAATGGATTTACCTCAAGTTACAAACGCTGTCATTGATAAAAATGGCAATGTAGATTTAGCACATCTTCCGTCAACAGATATTCAGAAATACGACAGTCTTTCTGGCTCGATTGATGAACAAAACCCGAATTCTATCATCAATTTTGGTTCAGAATTGCAGAATTCTTTGGCTAATCAAAGTGATTCTTTTTTGAATAATGTTAGAAAATCAAACTCCGGCGAAGTTGGCGAATTAATCAACAAATTATTGGTTGAATTGAATTACGTTGATGTGGATGAAATCGAAGGAAGCTCTGTGAAGAAATTCTTGAAAAAGATTCCTTTCTTAAGCAAAATGGTAAGTTCTGTAGAAACTTTGTTTGTAAAATATGACAAAATCGTCAATAATATTTCGGACATTTCAAATAAAGTCAATGCAGGAATCATCAATTCTACTAAGGATAATGCAGTTCTTCAAACGATTTTTACAAGTAATATTGAGTCTGTAAAAAAGATTGAAGATTACATCATCGCAGGAAGCCTCAGAATGCAAAAATCCAGCGAAGAACTGGCTTTGATGGAAATCAACGCTGCAAATTATCAGGACTATCAGATTTCTGATAAGAGAGATTTCATCGCAAGATTGGACAGACGATTAGCTGATTTAAAAGTCGTTCGTTTCATCATTTTGCAATCGTTACCTCAAATCAGATTGATTCAGAATAACAACGTTTCAATTGCGGAAAAAGCGCAGACTATTTTAACGACCACGCTTCCGGTTTGGAAAAACCAGTTGACTTTGGCTGTTGCAATGCACCGCCAGCAGCAGAATATTGATATTCAGAAAAAAGTGTCTTCTACAACGGAAGAGATTCTGAGAAAAAATGCACAGAGATTACAACAAAATACCGTGGATGTTGCCCGTGCTAATGAGCAGACGATTGTTTCCATCGATACACTTCGTGATACAACCAGCTCATTAATCAACACTTTGAATGAAGTTAAACAAATTCAACAACAAGGTGCACAATCGAGACAACAACTGGATGTTGAGTTGAAAAACCTTGAAGATACTTTAAAAAAGCAAATTCAAAATTCATAAAATAAAAATTGAGTCCGGAGCAGAATATTTTAAAGAACAGTAAAAAAAGAATACAAAAACTCAAGCTTCTAAGTAAGTTTTTTCAGAAGGAAGACCTTATCAATATTATCATCAAAACAGAAGTGATTCAATCTTATTTCGAATCCAAATCTATTGCAGGATTGGATATCAATAAATTAGAATTGTTTCATATCCAATATACTGATAGTCTGATAGTTCTTTTGGATAAAATTAAAAAACAAAAGGAAGCAGGGATTCTTACGGCCTATAAAGAAATCGATGCGAATGAAGATTACATCGATGCTTTTGTTTCTCAAGAAAAAAATGGTCGTGATTTCAATACTGAAAGGAAATATCAAAATGCTTTAGTTTCAGATTTTTTGAAGTCAATTTACAGTAATTTGACCGATGTCAGAATCTCTGTAGATTATAAAAAAGTCAGGAATCTTTCTAATTTTTATGCTCAGGATTATTATAGAAAGGCTGATAAAATAGATTATCTCTTGAGTTTGCCTGATGTCAAATATTATGAATTTGAAACGGTTGATATCGAACGGAAGTTATTAGGAAAATTGAATGTCAATAACTTCAAAATCAGATTTGTCTGTGGTTATATCATTAGCAATCAGATTTTTGAATTATTCAGAATCGTAGATTCTAATGAAGATTTTATCTGGAATCTGCAAACAAATGAGTTTTATCTTTTGGCGGAAGATATTGGATTATTGCTAGACCGTTCTCCGAATACTTCTTCAAAACGGACTATCGTGAGCGAACTTAGAAATCGGAATGAAGAACTCAAAACAAAAGCTGAGGAGCTGAAAACCGACCTTCCTGACGAGGTCATCACGCTTTTAGGAAAATATAAAGAAACTCTGGACAGTCAGGAAGTCCTGAACCAAGTCATAAGCATCGATGAGGAAATGAATATTCTGAACTCTATGCTGAATTTAAACTTAAATAATAAAATACAATAATAATGGCAATCAACTTACAAAAAGGACAAAGAATAAGTCTGGTAAAAGAAAACGGAACTACGTTACAAAACGTTTGTGTAGGCGTTAACTGGGGCGCAATCGAGAAGAAAAGCTGGCTCGGAAGTGTTTCGAAAGAAGCAGTGGATTTGGATGCAAGCTGCGTTTTATTTGATGATAACAAAAATGTTTTGGACATTGTTTATTTCGGACAACTGAAATCAAAAGACGGCGCTGTAAAACACAGTGGCGATGATTTGACAGGAGATTTATCTGGCGATGATGGTTTGGATAATGAGATTATCACATTGGATTTTTCTAAATTAAGTTCTAATGTCAACTATGTTGGATTTGTACTTAATAGCTACAAAGGTCAAGATTTTGGAACGATTCCTTTTGCATCCATCAGAATTTACGAAGGAACACCAAGCCGGGTGAATGAGGTTTTTGCGACTTACAATATTGCAAAAGGCGACAATTTCGGAGGTCACGTGGCAATGGTAATGGGCGTTTTCTACAAAAAAAATGGCGAATGGAAATTCAATGCTATCGGAGAACCTACGAGAGATAAAAAATTGCAGGAAACTGTTGAAACTGTAAGACAGAATTATTTATAAAATCTAACCAAAAACTAATAACTATGTCAATCAATTTACAAAAAGGACAAAAAATTGACCTTAGAAAAACTTCAGGAGAAGCGTTGACCAACTTTTGTGTCGGAGTCAATTGGGGCGCAATAGAAACCACAAAATCGGGATTCTTGGGATTCGGAACTAAAAAAGTGGTGGAAGATGTAGATTTGGACCTAAGTTGCGTGATGCTGAATCAGAACGGCGATTTGATAGATTGGATTTATTCTCCGGAATACAACGGCTGGCTTTCTAAAAACAATTTTCCTTTGGGTAAATTATCCTCTAAAGACGGCGGTTTCAGACATAGTGGAGACGATAGACAGGGCGATGTTGGAGGCGATGACGGTTTGGATAATGAGATTATTTCTGTTGACCTTGGACGTGTGAGTCCGGATGTTGACAAGGTTTTTTTCTTCCTTAATATTTATTTGAATCAAGGTCAGAATTTTGATTTTGCTCAGATTCCATTTGCGAAAATTAGAATGTACGAAGGAACACCGACTCGTGTAAACAGCGTTCATTCACATTATGATATCGTGACAGATTCCAGTTATAGAGGAAAAGGCGCTTTGATTTTGGGTAAACTTTACCGAAGAAATGGCGATTGGAAATTTGATGCCATTGGCGACCCTTCGGATGATAAGATTTTCGTTCAGACTATTCAGAGAATTACACAAAATTACAAATAACCTAATTTGATATGAGAAGATTACCCGTTTACCTATTGTTGGACACATCAGGCTCGATGTCTGGCGAACCCATTGAAGCTGTGAAAAATGGCGTTCAGATGATGTTGCATTCTCTGCGTCAAAATCCTCAAGCGATTGAAACTGCTTATGTCAGCATTATTACATTTGATGGCGAAGCAAAACAGATTGTTCCTTTGACAGATTTGGCGTCGTTCCAAATGGTGGATATCAAAGCACAAAGCACGACTTCTTTAGGTGCAGCTTTAGCATTATTGGCCGACAAAATGGAACTCGAAATTACCAAAACAACCACCGAACAAAAAGGCGATTGGAAACCTCTGACCTTCATAATGACAGACGGAATCCCGACGGATGATTGGCAGGTTGGTTTTAATAAACTTAAAAATATTAATAAAGGTCTGATTGTCGGATGTGCTGCTGGTTCTGGTGCAGATGATTCTATCTTGAAACAAATCACAAGCTCGGTTGTAAGATTGGATAATGCAGATTCTGAAAGTATTTCCAAATTTTTCCAATGGGTAACAGCTTCCATTTCTACAACTTCTACAAAAGTGGAAGAAACCGGAATCGATTTTGTGGGATTGGACCAGTTGCCACCGCCGCCATCTGAATTAGTAATTGTATCTTAAATTATGAACAGAAGACTCTTAGCCTATTTTTTACTGGACACCTCTGGTTCGATGCTAGGCGAGCCTATTGCTGCGCTCAACAATGGTTTCAATGGTTTGATAAGTATGCTGAGAACCGACCCGCAGGCGATGGATTCTCTCCATATCAATGTAGTGACGTTTGACAGAGAGGTTAATAATTTGATTCCATTAGTCGATTTGGCGAGTTTTCATCCGGTTGAAATTAAATGTCCCGATAGTGGACCAACGCATACAGGTCAGGCTTTGGAAATGATTTATGACCTTGTTAAAAAAGATTTGATTAAAGGTTCAGCAGATAGAAAAGGTGATTGGAAACCTCTGTTATTTATATTTACAGATGGTAAACCTTCTGATTTACAAAAATATAGAGAAATGATGCCGAAAATTAAATCATTAGATTTTGGTGTGATTGTCGGTTGTGCAGCGGGACCAAAAGCGGAAGTCAGTTTTCTTCAGGAATTGACGAGTAATGTTGTGAAATTAGATACGACAGACGCTTCAACCTTGACCACATTTTTCCAATGGGTAAGTTCTTCCATCGAAATGGGAAGTAAATCCCAAGGCACTGGCGAATCTATGACACTTCCGCCACCGCCAAGCGAACTGAATATTATAGTTTAAAAACCAAATACGATGAGAAGATTACCAATTTATTTCCTTCTGGATATTTCAGAATCAATGATTGGCGACCCGATAGAACAAGTTCAGGAAGGGATTGCGACAATTATCAAAGAGCTCAAAACCGACCCTTATGCACTAGAAACCGTTTGGATTTCCATCATTGGTTTCGCAGGGAAAAGCAAAACGATTACGCCGTTGCAGGATGTTATCACGTTCTATCCTCCGAAAATTCCGATTGGTAGCGGAACTTCTTTGTCAAAAGGTTTGGAAGAATTGATGAACGCGATTGACAGAGATGTCGTTAAAACAACTTACGAAAGAAAGGGCGATTGGAAACCGATTATCTTCCTGTTCACAGACGGAATTCCTACCGACGATTCTGAAAAAGCAATCAACCGTTGGAATAATGATTATCGCAGCAAAAGCAATTTGGTCATCATTTCCATTGGCGATAATACGAATCTAAATCTTTTAGGACGTTTGACCGACCAAGTTTTGCTGTTCAATAATACGGATAGCAATTCTTACAAAGAGTTTTTCAAATGGGTTACAGCTTCCATCAAAACGACAAGTGAGAACATTAATAATACCAGTAAAGAAGGCATCGATTTAACTAAATCCAATCCTGATATTGTTGAAAAAATAGATTTAACAAAGAATCATTCTTTGCCGGATAATAATTTTGTGGTGTTGAGTGGAAAATGTTCTACCAATGACAAAATGTATTTGATGAAATTCAAAAAAACATTCCAAGAATCGAATGTTCAGGGATTTCAAACGAGATTTTATAAAGTCGAAGGCGCTTACAGAATTGATGAAAATTCTTACAGAGAATATTCTGCAGATTCCGCAAGTTCTAATAAAATTTCAAGCGAAGAATTATACGGAAACCCAAGTTGCCCTTGTTGCGGGAATAGTTTTGCCTTGGCAACCTGCGTCTGTGGTGGAATCCATTGTATCAACGGCGACGGAAATGCCAAATGTCCTTGGTGTGGCAATACCGGTTTTTACGGAATGGCAGAAGGTGGATTCGATATCAACAGAACTTTAGGATAGAATGGAGAAATTGTTAAACGAAATTCTAAAGGAATATAATATTGAGAGAAACAAGCTGGTTGATTCAACGGTTCTGAAATTAATCAATAATGAAAAAATATCCGAATTATCCGAATCAATTGCCAATTTAAAATCTCAAATCCTACAAATTTTCAATATGAATAAAGATAAAGAAGAATTCAAAGAAGCTCAGATTTTTATTCCAAATGCGAATGTCAAAAAGGAATTTAATTTTTGCTTCGATTCCACTTTATTTCCGAAAATTCAGATCAATAATATTAAAAATTTGAATGAGGTAGGTTTGCAGTTTGATGCTGAAAAAGCCTGCATTTTTGGTGTTCCAACCAATGCGAATCAAATTGATATAGAAATAGAATTCTTCCACAAAGAAGATGAAAGTTTTGAAATAGACATCAAAAAGATTCCTTTCATCGTCAATGCTGACCCAAAAGACCTTTGGATGAACAAGCCAAGCCCGAAAGACAGTCGTTTTTTTAAAGAAGAAAATGTGACTTTTACATCATCATTCATTGATAAAAAAATTGTTGTCGCATCTAAAAGAGGTCGGTCTCACGCTCACGAAGGAACTTTTCGGGATGATGATTTTGTTGTTAAATCTCTTCCGAATGATTGGTCTGTTGTAGCAGTTGCTGACGGTGCAGGTTCTGCAAAATTTGCCCGTGCAGGTTCAAAATTTGTGACTGAAAATATTATAGAAAGTTTTAATAATGAAGCTTTTTTGCAAAGTTTGTCATCAGAAATTATTAGTTATTTTAATGAAAATAATTCTGATGAAACGAAAATTAAAAGCAAAACGTTTGTCATCAACAGTCTCTATAAAAATGTAAAACAACTTAATGAGGCTTTAAACCAATTCGCCATTTCAGAAGAAATTAATATCAAAGACCTTCACACAACTTTGATTTTTGCTTTGGTCAAAAAGTTCGATTTTGGTTATGTTATTTTATCTTTTGGTGTGGGAGATTGTCCCATTAATGTCATTGGAAAAGATGAAAATGATGTTAAATTATTGAATTTCCTCGATGTCGGAGAATTCAGCGGTGGAACAAGATTTATTACAATGTCTGAGATTTTTGGTCGTCCGGATATGGTTAATAGATTTGGTTTGAATTGTTTCAAGGATTTCTCCAAATTAATTCTAATGACAGACGGAATCTATGACCCGAAATTTGTCGTAGAAAGCAAATTGGAAAATCTCGAAAGTTGGAAAGATTTTCTCAAAGACTTAAACGGAGAAAATGAAGATAATGCAAAAGTAGATTTCGTGGAAGACCAAAATATCGAAAATCAATTGTCTGACTGGATGGATTTTTGGAGTAAAGGCAATCACGATGATAGAACATTAGCTATAATTTATTAAGATGAGTACAATCAAAGTTAATTCTATCATAGACCCATCGAAATCTTACGAATACATCGATGATGGAAATCCAAAAAGAGGCGGTGTGAAAGATGTTTATTTTTCGCCCGATAGAAAGTATGTTGTCGCTTTTTTCAGAGACCCATTAGATTTTAATCAAAAAGACAGAATCAAGAGAATCGTTTCTCTTTATCTGGAAAATATAAAAAAGGGAAACAGCTCAGATTATTTCTTGGACGAGATTTTCCGTTGGCCGTCCGATGCGGTAGAGAAAAATGGAAAAACAGGCGTTATTGTTCCAATTTATAATTCTAAATTTTTCTTCAAAAAAGGTTATGCTTCCAATGAGACCATTAAAGGTGGTGAAAAAGTAGGGAAGTGGTTTACAACACCTTCATTCAGACATAATCAATATCCGCTGGCTTTGGATAAGTCCGAATTGGGAGATTGGCTGAGTTATTTCCAGATTGCTATTAACATTTCCCGAGGTGTGAAAAAAATGCACCAGATGGGATTGGCGCATTCGGATTTATCTTATAATAATGTTTTGGTGGACCCAGTTACAAAATCTGCAGCAATCATTGATATTGATGGTTTGGTCGTTCCTGGATTATTTCCGCCGGAAGTGATTGGAACAGCAGATTTTATTGCGCCGGAAGTTTTGAAAACCAAACATTTACCACTTCAGGATTCGAATCGTATTTTGCCCAATCAAAAAACCGATTTGCATGCATTAGCAGTTCTAATTTATATGTATTTGCTGAGAAGACATCCTTTACGAGGCGGGAAAATTTGGGATTTGGATTCGGAAAGAGATGAGGTTTTATCGATGGGAGAGAAAGCAATTTTCGTGGAAAGCTCTACAGATACGACTAATCGTGTAAAAGTGGATCATCTCAAAAAATGGAATCTGTTTTGGGGCGATCCTCAGAAGATTCCGTACACAGTTACAGGGCCTTATCTGTCGGAATTGTTCAAAAGAGCGTTTGTAGACGGTTTGCATAATCCAATGTTGCGGCCAATTGCCAACGAATGGGAAACCGCATTGTTAAAAACCGTAGATTTGATCCAGCCTTGCAGCAACCCAAATTGCGATGAAAAATGGTATGTTTTTGATAATACGTCCAAACCGAGATGTCCTTTCTGCGGAACTCAGCACAAAGGAACTTTGCCGGTTGTAGATCTGTATTTCAAATTCAAGGATAATGTCTGGAAACCGGAGAATCACAGATTAATGGTCTATCACAACCAATATCTTTTCAAATGGCACGTTTCAAAGAAAGTGATCCGCAATGAGAGTTTGACTGCTGAGGATAAAAAACCGGTTGGCTATTTTACATTTCATCAGAACAGATGGGTTTTAGTAAATCAGAATTTGCCAGATATGAAAGATATAACAGAAAATAAACCGATTCCCATCAACTCGATGGTAGAATTGACCGATGGAAAAAAAATAATGTTGTCCGATGAAGAAGGCGGACGATTAATGTACATAACTTTGACAAATAAATAATTAAATAAACATGGAGAAGAGTATTATCGATTTACATCCTGGCCTTGTAGTAGGATTTGCTATCGTTGTGATAGTAATGTTATTGCTGGATCTTGGCGTTTTTAACAAAAAAGCACACGAGGTGTCTTCCAAAGAAGCGACAATCTGGACCATTATCTGGATTTCATTATCAATGGTTTTTTCAGGTGTTGTGTATTGGGTTTTCAATCAGGATGCCGGCGGACACGCTTTGGCAATAGAAAAATTCACGCAGTTTCAGGCCGCTTACTGGATAGAAAAAGCCTTATCTGTTGATAATCTTTTTGTATTCATTCTCGTATTTGGATTTTTCAAAGTTCCAAGACATCTTCATCATAAAGTCCTGTTTTGGGGCATAATTGGGGCATTGATTTTTAGGGCAATCTTTATTTTTGCAGGTGTAGAATTAATTGATTTAACATATTTACCAGAAATGAATGTTTTTGGACATCCCGTTAAAATCAATGTTGTTATGACGCTTTTTGGATTATTTTTAGTTTATGCAGGTATCAAATCCTGGGGTGGAGGAGACGATGACGATGAGCAGGATTACAGCGAAAGTGCCGGTGCAAAATTGATCAAAAGTTTCTGGAAAGTTTCCGATAACTATGATGGAGACAAGTTCTTCACAGTACAAAACGGAATTAAAATGGCAACACCACTTTTGGTTGTAGTTGCTGTAATTGAGTTTACAGATGTATTGTTTGCGGTAGATTCTATCCCGGCGATCTTTGCAATTTCGAAAGATCCATTCATCCTTTATACATCTAATATCTTTGCGATTTTAGGATTGAGATCTTTATATTTCTTACTTTCTAATTTCATCCATATGTTCAGCAAATTGCCTTATGGATTGGCTGTTATTTTGAGTTTCATTGGAGTAAAGATGTTGATTTCTCCTTGGTATCATATTTCGTCGCCAGTTTCATTAGGAATTGTTGGCGGGATTTTGATCTTGTCAGTAGTAATCTCAATTATGTTCCCAGACAAAGAAGAAGCAAAATAGAAAACTTCAAATGCTTATTTAGCATTGATATTAAACAAACGAGAGTGGTATAAAATATCACTCTCGTTTGTTTTTATAATACCTGATCTTTAAACATTTTTTTGTAAGATAAATGTTATATTATGTTAAAAACAATTTAAAATCAAGTGACTAATTTTTCGTAAATTTGCGGGTCTTACAAGAATTTCTTGTAAGTTGATTTTAAATTTTAAACCTTAAAGAATGTTACCAAAAATAAATCCTATCCAGACTTCCGCTTGGAAAGCTTTAGATCAACAATTTGCTAATAACGATTTTGAGTTGAGAACTTTGTTCCAGTATAACCCCAATCGTTTTCAGGAATTTTCATTAGAAACAGACAATTATCTTTTTGATTATTCTAAGAATTTAGTTGATGCTAAAACGCTGGATTTATTGCTAAAATTAGCTGAAGAAACTCACGTAAAAGAAGCCATTGAAAAAATGTTTTCCGGTGATAAAATCAATGAAACAGAAGGAAGAGCTGTGCTTCATACTGCTTTAAGAGATTTTTCTGATAAAGAGATTTTGGTTGACGGAGAAAATATTAAACCGGCAATCAAAAAAGTTTTGGATCATATGAAATCTTTTTCAGAATCAGTTATTTCTGGTTCTCACAAAGGTTTTACAGGTAAAGAAATTACTGATGTTGTGAATGTAGGAATTGGAGGTTCTGATCTTGGACCAGTAATGGTTTGCTCTGCATTGAAACATTTCAAAACAAGATTAGATGTTCATTTCGTTTCCAATGTGGACGGAAATCATATGGCTGAGGTTGTGAAAAATCTTAACCCGGAAACAACTTTATTCATCATTGCTTCCAAGACTTTTACGACTCAGGAAACAATGACCAATGCTAATTCTGCAAAAGAATGGTTCCTGAAATCCGGTGCTAAAGATGAAGATGTTGCTAAACATTTCGTAGCATTATCTACAAATATTGAGGCTGTTAAAAAATTCGGGATTGCAGAAGAAAATATCTTCGAATTCTGGGATTGGGTTGGCGGTCGTTATTCACTTTGGAGCGCGATTGGATTGAGCATTGTTTTATCTGTTGGTTACGAGAATTTCGAACAATTGTTGAAAGGAGCTAACGATACCGATATTCATTTCCAGACTAAAGATTTAAAAGAAAACATTCCTGTTTTGATGGGCGTTTTGGGTGTTTGGTACCGTAATTTTTATGCGGCAGGAACTTATGCTATTTTGCCTTATTCTCAATATCTTGACCGTTTTTCAGCTTATCTTCAACAAGGTGATATGGAGAGTAATGGAAAATCTGTGGACAGAAACGGTGAATTTGTAGAATATGAAACGGGGCCAATCATTTGGGGAGAACCTGGAACCAACGGTCAGCACGCATTTTATCAATTGATTCATCAGGGAACAGAATTGATTCCTGCAGATTTCATCGCTTATGCAAAATCTCCGAATGAAGTAGGCGAACATCAGGATATTCTTTTGGCTAATTATTTTGCTCAGACAGAAGCTCTGGCTTTTGGTAAAACAGAAGAAGAGGTTTTTACAGAATTAAAATCATCCGGAAAATCAGAAGAAGAAACAGAATTCCTTTTGCCATATAAAGTGTTTGCAGGTAATACACCAACGAACTCTTTCCTGTTTAAGGAATTGACGCCATTCACATTAGGACAATTGATTGCTTTGTACGAACACAAGATTTTTGTACAGGGTGTAATCTGGAATATTTTCAGTTTTGACCAGTTTGGAGTGGAATTAGGAAAAGTTCTGGCAGGAAAAATCCTTCCGGAGTTGGATGCTGAAGGTCAGGTTGAAACCCACGACAGTTCTACAAACGGATTAATTAATTTCTATAAATCTAACCGATAAAATATAAAAATGAAATGTTGGGAAAGGAACATTTCATTTTTTTCTAATAAATCTAAAAAGTAAAAAAAAGAAAATGGCACAAATTCTAGACGGACTGAAAGTCTCAAAAGAGGTAAAAGCTGAAATCAAAGAGGAAGTTGAAAAAATCCTTGTCAACAACAGAAGAGCACCGCATTTGGTTGCAATCTTAGTTGGAAACAATGGTGCGAGCAAAGCTTACGTGAACAGCAAAGTGAAAGATTGTGAGGAAGTTGGTTTCCAGTCTTCATTAATCAAATTTTCTAGCACAGTTTCAGAATCGGAATTGTTGGAAAAAATTGATGAGTTGAACAAATCAAAAGCTGTGGACGGATTTATTGTCCAATTGCCTTTGCCTAAGCAGATTGATCAGGAAAAAATCATTATGGCAATCGACCCAAGAAAAGATGTGGATGGTTTCCATCCGGAGAATTTTGGAAAAATGGCTTTGGAAATGGATACTTTCCTGCCAGCAACGCCATTTGGAATATTGACATTATTGGAACGGTATAACATCGAAACCAAAGGAAAGAACTGTGTAATCATCGGCAGAAGTAGAATTGTTGGTAAACCAATGAGCATTTTGATGGGAAGAAAAGATTTCCCGGGAAATTCTACAGTGACGCTAACACACTCTTATACAGAACATATAGAAGAATATACAAAACAAGCCGACATTGTGATAACCGCTTTGGGCGATCCGAATTTCTTAAAGAAAGAAATGATCAAAGAAGGTGCAGTTATCGTGGATGTCGGGATTACCAGAGTAGATGATGACTCAGAAAAAGGTTATCATCTTGCAGGCGATGTAGATTTTGAAAGCTGCGCAGAGAAAGCAAGTTGGATCACACCCGTTCCGGGAGGAGTTGGACCAATGACACGCGCAATGCTGATGAAAAATACCATCATCGCTTATAAAACGTCTGTTTATAATGACTAAGAAAGAAGAAGATATTTTATTAAAAGAAGGTAAAATGCTCCCGGTGATGGAGCATTTTTACACTATTCAGGGCGAGGGATATCACGCAGGAAAAGCAGCATATTTCATTCGTTTGGGCGGATGCGATGTGGGTTGTCATTGGTGCGACGTGAAAGAAAGTTGGGATCCAACGCTTCATCCATTGATGAATACAGAAGAAATTGCAGAAAGTGCAGCCAAATATTGTAAGACAATTGTTCTTACAGGTGGAGAACCTTTGATGTGGAATTTAGAAATTTTAACCTCGAAGCTGAAAGAATTGGGCTGTACTATTCATATTGAAACTTCAGGAGCTTATCCGATGAGCGGCCATCTGGATTGGATCACGCTTTCACCAAAGAAAACAGGACTTCCATTGGCGGATATTTATAATGTAGCCAGCGAGTTAAAAATGATTATTTTCAATCAGAATGATTTCAAATTCGCTCAGGAACAAGGCGAAAAAGTGAATGATAGCTGCGAACTTTATCTTCAAAGCGAATGGAGCAAACGTGATGCGATGTATCCGAAAATCACAGATTTTATTTTAGAAAACCCAAAATGGAGGTCTTCTATCCAAACACATAAGTATCTGAATATTCCTTAAATTTGATTAATGCAAAGACTTCGCTACTCTCGATATTTCAAAGCATTTGTGATTTTACTGGATATGATTCTCGTATCAGCAGTATTTGTGACGTATTATTGGAGAAACTTCGAAGTCAAATATGATTCGGAAACGCTGGAGCAGAATGTTTTGTCAATCCTGCTGTTGTGTTTTTTCTGGTTATTGCTGAGTGGTAGAACCAGGCTTTATCATATTCCGAGAAATGTAACTTATACGATTTATCTGGAGCGGATTCTTCTTCATGTTTTTGTCTTTTTTATGGGAGTTTTGATGCTTGCGAAAGTCAGTATGAATGATTTCCTCAAAACAGAACGATTTTATCTGGCCATCATTCTATTGCTTGTAGTGATTCCCATCAAAAGTTTCATTTTTTTCCTTTTAAAATATATCAGAAGTAAAGGGATCAATCACAGAAATGTGATGTTTTTTGAGGAAGGTATTTCCTCTAATATTCTTCACGAAATCATAGATGAGCGAAAAGATTACGGATACAAAATTTATGATTATCCGAAAGGAAATTATGACTTACCAAATATTATAGAATTCTGGAAAGACAATGGGATTCACACCATATTTTTGCCTTCAGAACATTGTCTGGATAAGAAATTTGAGGATGAGCTTTTCCGTCAGGCAGAACTTAATAAAGTGAAAATTTCGTTGGTTCCGAACTTCATTCAGAATGAATTTTTCGAGTATGAATTCAGTTATATAGAAACAGTTCCAGTATTGACGCAGGCCAAATATCCATTGGATTTTTTTACGAATTCTGCGTTGAAAAGGATTTTTGACATCTTATTTTCTCTAATTGTTTTAATTGGAATTTGCTCCTGGCTTTTCCCGATTATTATTTTATTAATCAAGATGGATGGTTCTAAAGGTCCGATATTTTTCATCCAGAAAAGATATGGTTACCACGATGAGGTATTTGATTGTCTGAAGTTCAGAACGATGAAGTCTGAAAATAATACAGCTCAAAGTACAACCGCCGTTGATGATAACAGAATCACTAAAGTTGGAAAGTTCCTGAGGAAAACCAGTCTGGACGAGATGCCGCAATTCATTAATGTACTTTTGGGAGATATGACCGTCGTTGGACCAAGACCACACATGCTTTTCGTGGATGATTTTTATAAACCGAAAATCAGCAGATACAGTCTCAGAAGTATGGTGAAACCAGGAATTACCGGTTTGGCTCAGGTCAGCGGACTGAGAGGAGATGAAGGTGATATGAATATCGGGATGAAGAAGAGAATCCTTGCAGACTCATTTTATGTGAGGAACTGGAGTTTTAGTATGGATATTGTAATCATTCTCAAAACAATATTTCTGGTAATAATAGGCGACAAAAACGCGCGCTGAAATTTATTAACAGAAAAGAACTAATTTAGCAATATGTTAAAACGATTTTTTGAATCTATTGGAGAATATTTCTTGCTGTTGGGAAAAGCAATTAGCAAACCACAGAAAAGAAATGTTTATTTGAAACTTCTCGGAAGAGAATTTTACGATCTTGGAGTTAACTCTTTTGGATTGGTGCTGTTTACCTCATTCTTTGTGGGTGCGGTTGTAGCTATCCAAATGTTCAATAATTTTGATGCCTCATCTTTTCCAATTCCTAATAGTTTTGTAGGTTATGCCACCAAAACGGTATTGATTTTAGAATTTTCACCAACCATTATTTCAGTAATTCTTGCCGGGAAAGTAGGATCTTACATCGCTTCCAGTATCGGAACAATGCGGGTTACGGAGCAGATAGACGCCCTTGATATTATGGGCGTTAACTCACCCAATTTCTTGATTTTACCAAAAATAGTAGCCAGTGTTGTTTTCAATCCGATATTAATTGCTATAAGTATCGTAGTTGGTATTTGGGGCGGCTATGTTGCTGGCTGGGCTACAGGCAGTTGGACCACAGCAGATTATATTACCGGAATCCAAATGTATATGCCATCGTATTTCATTTGGTATGCTTTTTTGAAAACGGCAGTTTTTGCATTTTTGATAGCAACCATTCCGGCTTATTTTGGTTATAATGTGAAAGGAGGATCTTTGGAAGTAGGACGTGCCAGTACACAAGCTGTAGTTTGGACGATGATTGCAGTTATTATCATGAATTTATTATTAACCCAGATGTTACTAAGCTAATGATAGAAGTAAAAGAATTAAGAAAAAGCTTTAATGAAGTAGAGGTTTTGAAAGGCATTACAACATCTTTCGAAACAGGAAAAGTAAATCTTATCATTGGGCAAAGTGGATCTGGAAAGACTGTTTTTCTAAAATCTCTGTTGAATGTTTATGAACCGTCAAGTGGTGCCATTTTATTTGATGGACGAGATATTATGACAATGTCCCGAGAGGAAAAGCAGATTTTGCGTTCTGAGATTGGAACCGTTTTCCAGGGTAGTGCACTTTTCGATTCTATGACCGTGGAAGAGAACATCAGTTTCCCTTTGGATATGTTTACTAATTTGACTTATCGTGAAAAGAAAAGAAAAGTTCTGGAAGTAATAGGAAGAGTCAATCTGGATAAAGCCAATAAAAAGTTCCCATCAGAAATCTCCGGAGGAATGCAGAAAAGGGTAGCCATTGCAAGAGCTATTGTCAACAATCCAAAATATTTGTTTTGTGATGAGCCCAATTCAGGATTAGATCCCTATACATCAAATGTTATTGATGATTTACTTTTAGAAATCACCAAAGAATATAACACAACCACCATTATTAATACACACGATATGAACTCTGTGATGACGATTGGTGAGAAAATCCTTTACCTGAGATTAGGAATCAAAGAATGGGAAGGAAATAAAGATATACTGGCAACGGCAAAGAATAAAAATCTTATAGATTTTGTTTATTCATCGGAGTTATTCAAACAGCTGAGAGAATTTATGCTGGAAAATGATCAAACAAGTTTAACAATTAACAATAAAAAAGACAATGAAAAAACTGATTAGTACATTAGCTGTATTCTTAGGAGTAATGGCTTATTCGCAAGTAACATTTGGATTGAGAGCAAATGCGTTATTCAACACATCGTCAGCAAGTTGGGATAACCTAAAAGGGACTGTCAATGGAGCTATTGATAGTAAAGGAGACAATGCTACGGGTTTTAACGTAGGTTTGGCGGCAAAAGTAGGGTCTCCAGTTGGAGGATGGTTTGTAATGCCAGAGATATATTACACATCTATCAAGAATAAAAATACGGTAGATGGTGTAGAACTAGAAGCAAAAAGCGACAGAATAGATGTTCCGGTTTTGGTTGGTCATAATTTCCTTTTAGGGAAATTAGCGGCGTTTGTTGGACCTGTTGCATCTTATAACCTTTCTGCGAATAAAAATTACAGTACATTCAAAGAAGATGCTAAAAATGAATTTACAGTAGGATATCAATTTGGAGCCCAGGCTACACTGTCAAAATTTGTAGTTAACGCAAGATACGAAGGTGCTTTCTCGAAAGATACAAGAATCTTCAAATCTGTCGCAGGCCAAGAAATCAGATATGACAATCGTCAAAGTATGTTCATTCTAGGTATTGGTTATAATTTTAACTAATATTAACCAAAAAAATGAGAAGGCTGGAAATTAACTTTCCAGCCTTCTTCATATATAGACCTTAAAAATTCACAAAATCAATTCTTTGTGAGAAACTGATTTTGTTATACAAAAATAGAAGCTATCATTGTAATTTCTTTTAACGCAATAAACAAAAAATAGAACAATATTAATATGTTTTGTTTATTTTTGCTCAACAATAACATTAATTGGAATGAAAGTTATTCTTGAACATATTTCTCCCGATGAAAATAGCTCGTTTAAAGTCTTGCATATCAAAGATGTTCCAATCTCTGAACTTAACTGGCAATACCACTATCATTCTGAAATTGAGATCGTTTGCGTCCTCCACGGAAAAGGAACCAGACACGTTGGCTATCACAAGAGTCACTTTGAAGATGGCGCTTTGGCGGTAATTGGCTCCAATATTCCACATTCAGGTTTTGGGTTGAATGCCACTGATCCTCACGAAGAAATTGTGGTTCTTTTCAAAGAAGAAATTTTATCATTACCAGAAGGTGAAACCGATGCCAATTCAATCCGAAAGCTGATAGAACTTTCCAGATATGGGGTTTTGTTTTCTTCTGAAGTCAAAAATAAACTCATTCCAAAACTGAAACAACTCGCAGAATCTGAAGGTTATACCAAATATTTATTATTGCTCGAAATTCTCTTCGAACTTTCCAAAACGGAAGATTTTGAATTGATGAATACGGAAGTAATGCCTTACACCATCGTTTCCAGAAACCGAACCAGATTGGAAGCCGTATTTACCTATGTAGAAAATGGCTACCAAAACGAAATCGATATTATGCAGGCGGCTGATTTGGCGAATCTTACAAAACCGGCATTCTGTAATTTTTTCAAAAAAGCAACATCGTTGACATTCGTAGAATTTGTCAATCGCTACAGGATTGATAAAGCCTGCATCCTTTTATCCCAAGAAAAAAGCATAGCAGAAAGCTGCTATGCTACAGGTTTTAATAATATAACTTACTTCAATAAGACCTTTAAAAAATATACCAAGACCACGCCTGGACAATTTATCAGAAATCTCTGATTTTAAATATTGGTATTATTAAAAGTTTCCATTTTTTGTTTTTCCAGTTCAGCTTTTTCTTTTTGTAAAAGCTTAAATTCCTGTTGGATTTTGGCCTGTTTTACAGCATTTCCTTTGCTGACGTATCCAACCAATCCACCGATGATTAATCCAATACCGATTCCGCAAAGTGAACCGTAAACGACTCTAAGATCGACTGCCATATCATTCAAATAGAATAATAGCCCTCCAAGTCCGAATAAGATAATGCCTATAACAACTAAACTTTTCATAGTTTTAATTTTAATCTAAATTAACTAAAAAAAATTATAGTTTTCCTCCAGCTGCTTTATAATATTCTAAAGCTTTTGGCATATCGGCATTCAGATCCGCAATTCTATTAGCAGGATTCGGGTGCGTAGACAAGAATTCAGGTTGTCTTGTACCTGTGGAAGAGGCTTCCATTCTTTGCCAAAATGATACTGCGGTTCTTGGGTCGTAGCCAGCCATTGCCATTATTTGTAGTCCCATTTCGTCAGCTTCAGATTCCTGTTTTCTTCCATAGGCCAATAAACCAACTTGTGCACCGATTGGATATACTTTTTCGAAAACGCCAGCCCACTGGCTGTTAGACATCGATCCTCCTAATAAACTTCCGCCATATTGTGCTAACATCGCCTGAGAAATTCTTTCGTTTCCGTGACCTGCCAATGCGTGAGAAACCTCGTGTCCCATTACCACAGCAACACCGTTATCATCTTTACAGACAGGCATAATTCCTGTGTAGAAAGCAACTTTTCCGCCAGGCATACACCACGCATTCAATTGAGGATCTTGTATTAGATTAAATTCCCAATTATAGCCTGCCAATGCAGATTCTCGACCAATTTGTTTATAATAATTGTACGCCGCATTTTTGATTTTGTTACCAACATTTTTGATTCTGTTGGCATCAGTTCCTGTTACTATCTTAGCTTTCGAAAGTGTAGTTTTGTACTCTGAGGCTGCAGCGGTTGCAATTTCAGAATTGTTAGCAATCTGGATAGAAGATCTTCCTGTAATAGGGTTTGTTACACAAGCAGTTACTCCTAAAGCGGTAACTAAAATTGCTGAAATTTTTAGTAGTTTCATCGTTTATTTTTTAAAATATATTTGTGCTTTACAAGTTTTATTCCAAAAGATTTATTCTTTATTAAGGAAAGCATCCCAGCCTTGTGCAGTCAATGGAATCAATTGATTGGAGCCTCTTGCAACCAAAAAATTATTTTTTGCTTCCTCTGTTGCGTGACCAATGATTGTAAAATCTGGATGATTTTTGATTTTGTCGAAATCATTTGGAGAGATAGTGAACAATAATTCATAATCCTCACCACCATTCAAAGCGGCCATTGCAGGATTTAGGTTCAGTTCATCTGCTGTTTGGATCGTTGTTTCGTCCATTGGCAATTTCTCTTCATAAACGTTGAAACCAACTTTTGATTGATCAGATAAATGCAAAATCTCCGAGGCCAATCCATCCGAAACATCAATCATAGAAGTCGGCAAAATATCCAACTCTGCTAATTTTGCTTTGATATCGGTTCTTGCTTCTGGTTTTAATTGTCTTTCTAGGATATAATCGTAGCCTTCCATTTCTGGCTGCATATTAGGATTTGCCAAATAAACTGAATGTTCTCTTTCCAAAATCTGAAGTCCTAAATATGCCCCACCAAGATCGCCTGTTACCACCAGAAGATCATTTGGTTTCGCACCATTTCTTTTGACTATATTTTCTTCTTTCTCAAGACCAATGGCTGTTACGCTAAGCACCAAACCAGCGTTGGAACTTGTTGTATCTCCGCCAATTAAGTCAATTTTATATTTGCTGCAAGCCAAAGCAATTCCGGCATAGATTTCCTCTAAAGCTTCCACCGGAAAACGGTTGGAAACAGCGAGAGAAACCAGAATCTGAGTCGGTGTCGCATTCATCGCAGCAATATCGCTGAGATTGACGACAACAGATTTATAGCCCAAATGTTTCAAAGGAACATAACCCAAATTAAAATGAACACCTTCTGCCAACATATCCGTTGACACAACTACTTTCTGATTTTCAGAATCAATCACAGCAGCATCATCGCCGATAGAAAGCTTTGTAGAAGTTTGTACAATGGGAAAATTTTCTGTCAAATGTTTGATTAACCCAAATTCTCCCAACTTGGAAATAGGTGTCAATTCTTGAGATTTATCTTCTAACATAATTTGATTAATAATTAATTATATATGATTATTAATGAAGAAACTTCATCATAATCGCAATGCTTTATTTAAAGTTTTCGAAAAGAGATGTGTCAACATTCTCCGGTCGGAAAGGCAAAGTTTTCAGGAACTCTCTGGAGATAGTCTGCACATTTTCAGATTTGAATTCTTCCATTACCAAAATAATATCTTCGGGAGGCGTTGTGATTTTTCTCAGCATCACATCGATCCAAACGCCCGTTGCTTCTGCGGTGGCGCAATGCGTTCCGTCTGGCAGATAAAACTTGTGAACAAATTGATAAATAGAACCATCATCGGACAGTGCCGCAACTTCTAAACCTACAAAAACAGTCTGATCCGCATAGATTTCTTTGAAGAAAGAATAGCGCTCGTGCAACATCACAGGCCCAACGCCCCAGCGATTCAGCTGAGTTAATCCGATTTTGTTTTTATTGAGGAAAGCCATTCGGGTTTGCGAGCAATAGTCAACATAGGTGGAGTTCCCAAGATGACGATTGGCATCGATATCACTCCATCTTACTTCAAATTTATGGTAATAAACAGACATTTTTTACGATTTTAATATTCTTCAAAATTAACCATTTGAGATGGATATTAAAAATGTAATTTTGTGCTTAGAATAACAGCAACAAAGTTGCAATATGTTTAAGAAAAAGATAAATCAAAAATAAAAGTGTTCCGCTGGAGCAACCTATTTTTGTCAGAAGAATAAACTGAATGCTAAAAAAGAAAAGAATCATCATCATCGGCGGTGGCGCAGCCGGGTTTTTTACGGCTGCAAATCTGGATGAAACCAAATTCTATGTTACAATTCTCGAACAAAATTCGGATGTTTTACAAAAAGTGAAAATTTCCGGAGGCGGAAGATGTAATGTGACACACGCCTGTTTTGATCCTAGAGAATTGACGCAATTCTATCCTCGTGGAAATCGAGAATTACTAAGTGTTTTTACAAAATTTCAGCCAGGTGACACGATGGATTGGTTCGAAACCAGAAATGTCCCTTTGAAAATCGAAAAAGATAATAGGGTTTTCCCCGAGTCCGATTCTTCTCAAAGTATTATCAATGTAATGGTTGATGAGGTTAGGAATAAGAATTTTGAGATCAAAACTCAAGTTTCTGTTTCTGAAATTATTAGAGAAAATGAAACTTATATTGTTAAAACGAAACAAGGTGATTTTGATGCAGATATTGTGATTTACACCACAGGAAGTTCTCCAAAATCATTGAAAATCATTGAAAATTTGGGTCATAAAATTATCGAGCCAGTTGCTTCGTTATTCACATTTAACGTCAAAAACAGTTTGTTGAAAGATTTGCCGGGTACTAGTTTTGAGAATTCAGAAATCAGAATTCCAAGCTTGAAAACCGAAGAATCCGGTCCGCTTTTGATTACACACTGGGGACTTTCCGGTCCTGCTGTTTTGAAAATATCGGCTTGGGAAGCGAGAAAACTGGCACAATTGAAATACCAGTTTGAGATTGAAGTTAATTTTATCTCAAAACCATTTTTTGAAGCTGAGGAAGAGTTGAAAGAATTCAAAAGTCAAAATCCTAAAAGGTCCATCGGACAATCTAAAATCTTCGATGTGACGAATCGTTTCTGGAGCAAGATTCTGGAAATCAATCAAATCAATCCTGAGAAGCAGATTGCAAATCTCTCGGCTAAAGAAATGAATCTGATTATAGAAAATCTTTGTCAGAAAAAATTATCGGTTACAGGCAAGTCTACTTTCAAAGATGAGTTTGTAACGGCTGGAGGTGTTGACCTTAAAGAAGTTAACTTTAAAAATATGGCGTCAAAAATTTTAACAGATTTTTATATTTCTGGCGAAGTTCTTGATATAGATGCTGTTACAGGCGGATTCAATTTTCAGGCTTGTTGGAGCGAAGCTTGGCTGATTTCTCAACATCTGAACGCTTTTTAACAAATCTTTTATTAAATTTGAAAAATAAATTTGAAAATGAAATATTCTAAAAACATTCTGAAAACACTTCTGTTAGCCGTGTTTTTTTTAATGGTTTCTTGTAAGACAACAGTTGTGTCGCCAAACAAACCGATGAACGACAATACATTGGAACTTTACAAAAAATACACTATCCAAACTAAGGACGCCAAAACTCAAAAATTGGAAGTAGTGAAAGTGGATGCCACCAAAATCTATGGTAAAAACAAAGCCGGAGAAATGGTAGAAATTGAAAAAAATGAAGTACGCGAGATCAAAAAAACAGATGTTTTAGCTTCAATTGCTATTGTTGTGGCAGCGGTTGCTGCAGTGATTTTTGTTCCGATTTAAAAAAATATGCTAGGTTTAGCAAAATCCAAGAATTTTATCTTAAAAGCAATTGTTATAATTACTTTTATTTATTTTTTTTGGCTGATGCTTAAGATTACTTTAGAATACATTCCGGTAGATTCGAATGTTAGTTTTCTAATGATCAAACAAACGGAAGTTACTTCCCATTCGGAATATCTTCCTATTTTTTACACACACGTTTACAGCAGTATTTTCGCTTTGATGGCAGGATTTATTGCTGTTTTTTTTGATAAAAATCTAAAACGCCTTCATCGTTTTTCTGGTCGGATTTATGTTTTTGTAACGCTATTTTTGTCTTCATTATCAGGGATTTATATCGGAATTTTTGCTAATGGCGGATTGATTTCAAAAGTGTCTTTTGTTCTACTTGGGATTCTCTGGTTTTATACAACTTACAAATCCTACAGAGAAATCCGAAACAAGAATATTATTCAGCACAAATTCTGGATGTGGCGAAGTTACGCTTTGGCGGTTTCTGCCATCACATTGCGAATGTGGAAAGTAATTTTAGTATATTTATTCCATCCCAATCCAATGGATGTTTATCAGATTATTGCTTGGCTTGGATGGGTTCCCAACATATTATTTGTAGAATATCTAATCAAAAAACAAAACCGATGAAAACCTTAAATCTAATTTTCGCAAGTCTTATTGTTTCTGCCACGCTTGTTTCCTGTAAAAAAGAAACGAAAACCGAGGAAAAAGCAAAAACGGATTCCTTAGCCTCCAAAAAAGAAGTAGAGCAGGAATTCCATAAAGAATGGTACGGAATCTACACAGGAGATTTTAATTCAAAACCTGTGCAAACCGAGTATGGATCCGAAATCGCAGAATACAAAAAAATATCTGTTAAAATAAACCGAATCACAAAAGACAGTGTTTATGGCTATTCTGTAGTAAATGGAAACCAAAGACCTTTCCGCGGAATCGTGAATGAAAATACTTTAGGATTAATCTTGGATGAGCCGGGAAATAATAAATCGGATGGAAGATTTCAGTTGAAACTAAAACAGGACAGTTTGGTTGGAGATTGGGTAGCGTTTAATAAATCCGCTATAAAATCTCCGGAAAAAACCTTAAAATTAATTAGAAAAGAATTCGCATATAACCCCAATTTTATGCTTTCCAAAGAAAATTCCGAAGATAGTGAATACGAAAATCCTGTAGATTGGAACGGCGGGAAAGTGAAAAAGGAATCTTACGTGAATGACGAAGGAAAAACAGAAACCTACGAAAATACTTTTTACAGAAGTGCTTCTGATAAGGTTTTTATCATCAATGCTTCCAAACAGAAATTAGTGGAAAAAGATTTGAAGAATCTGAGAAAATTAGATCTTCAGATCATCAGAAATACTGTTTTTGCGCGTCACGGATATTCTTTCAAAAAAGCGACGTACCGCCAATTTTTTGAGAATACAGATTGGTATGTAGCAGTTTCTAACAATGTTGATGCAGATCTAACACCTTTGGAAAAGGAAAATGTTGCACTTCTTGCCCGTTTAGAAAAATATGCAGAAGATCATTATGATACTTTTGGACGGTAGATTTTGGATTCAATAAAAAATAAAATTACGCAACCAGAAAAGTAACAGAGAATATCAATCCAACTAAATGAGTTGCCGAGGATAATCATCATAATACGATTGTCTTTGAAACCCATCAATTCTCCGAAGTGAAAGTATTGGGCAAATTCTATCAAACAAGAAAAAATAAAAATACCGATAATCAGTTTTGTTGAATTAAAATCGAAGAATGCTTTGATGAAATAATACATCAGCATTACCACAAAAACGTCGCCCAGATAAGCTCTCACGAAGAAAACATCTTTAAGTTTAGTTGCAATTAAAATTTCGAGAATGAAAATCGCAATGGCAATCAGAAAATATTTTATGTTGAATTTCATATTAATTTTGTTTCAATGATTTAACTTTTCTATATTCCATATAAGAGATTAGACCATAATAAGTTACAAAAAGAAACACTTTTCCGAGGGTTGACATTACAACACCATCTCCTAACTTTTCATGTTGAATAATCCCAACTTTACCTAAAACAGTTTCAGTTATTGTGACGATAAAAATCACCGCAAATGCAAGAAAAAACCTTTTTCCTTTATTTTTCACCAAATCTTCTCTGTCTTTTGGATTGAGATTGAAAAGTAAAAATCGATTGGCTAAAAATAATGCGATAAATGTATTGAAATACACGGAATTGAAGCCAAACTGGAAGAAGAAAAATGCCAAGGCAATGACCAAAATACTGACTAAAAGAATTCGCCGAATATGGTCTGGAAAGTAAATCAAAATGATAATTGGAATGGCCAGAAAAATATCAAAAAACCAAAGATAAACATAATTCTTTTCCACTTCAGAATTCTCAATATTCGGGAATAAAGCAATGATAAGATATTGCACGGCAAGTAAACCGAAGGCAATAGCCGTTTCATATTTCGAAAAAAAATTAGGTTTTTCTAAAATCTTCAAATTCATCAGTGTTTCGTCTGTATTTCCAAATTTAAAAATAGTTTTCAGATTTAATCAATAATTTTTTTCGGTTCAATTTTTGAAAAAGAATTATCAACCAAATCTTATTGATATGAAAAAGTTATTATTAATCAGTTCAATCGCACTGTTAGCCGCAAGTTGTGTTCCCGATAAAGATAAGCGTGAACAAAGAAAAGACGATCACAGCGCGGAACATATGAGAAATAAAGGTGTGGATTCTGCAGCAATTTCGTCTGAAAAAAATGTGGATACAGTTAGCGTAAAATAATTATCGCCCAATCATTTTCTTAATCGAGTTCAGCTTCATCAAAGCTTCAATCGGTGTTAAAGTATTGATGTCGATTTTCGTCAATTCTTCACGGATATTTTCCAAAACCGGATCATCCAGTTGGAAGAAGGAAAGCTGAAGATTTTCTTCGGTCACACGTTTTATTTTCTCGCCGGAATCTTGAGTTGTTCTGGTAGATTCTAATGTTTTCAAGATTTCATTGGCGCGATTCACAACCTTCGAAGGCATTCCGGCCAGCTTCGCCACGTGAATACCAAAACTGTGCTCGCTTCCGCCTGAAATCAATTTTCTAAGGAAAATAATATTGTCTTTCGCTTCCTGAATTGAAACGTGAAAATTCTTGATTCTTTCAAAATTCACAGACATTTCGTTCAATTCGTGGTAATGCGTTGCGAATAAAGTTTTTGGTTGAGTCGGATGTTGATGTAGATATTCCGCAATCGCCCAAGCAATGGAAACACCATCGTAAGTGGAAGTTCCACGGCCAATTTCGTCCAATAAAATCAAACTTCTGTCCGAGATATTGTTAAGGATATTTGCCGCTTCATTCATTTCCACCATAAAGGTAGATTCGCCCGCAGACAAATTATCGGTTGCGCCAACTCTCGTGAAAATCTTGTCCAAAGTTCCTATCTCTGCGTGTTTTGCAGGAACAAAACTTCCGATCTGAGCCAACAGGGAAATAATCGCAGTTTGTCTCAGAATTGCAGATTTACCCGCCATATTCGGTCCGGTAACCATTATGATTTGCTGAGAATCCCTGTCCAGAAAAACATCATTCGGAATGTAAGATTCACCAAGTGGAAGCGATTTTTCAATGATTGGATGTCGACCTTCCTGAATGTCAATTGAGAAAGAATCGTTCAAAAGCGGTTTTGTATAATTATCTTCCACAGACAATTCTGACAATCCGACTGCACAATCCAATTCTCCAACCAATTTCGAGTTTTCCTGCAATTGGTCGATGTAAATCAGGACATTTTCGCAAACATTTCTGTAAAGTTTTAGTTCGAGTCCGCTGATTTTATCGGTCGCTCCAAGAATCTGAATTTCGTATTCTTTCAGTTCTTCGGTAATATATCTTTCAGCATTGACCAAAGTTTGCTTGCGAATCCATTCTGCCGGAACTTTATCTTTATGTGTATTTCGAACCTCGATAAAATACCCAAAAACACCATTGAAATCTATTTTCAAACTCGTAATTCCGGTTCTCTCGATTTCACGCTGGCACATTTCGTCCAAAAATCCCCGACCTTTGTTTTGAAGATTTCTCAAATGGTCGAGTTCTTCGGAAATGCCTTCCCGGATGACGTTTCCTTTGCTGATGTTCACAGGAAGTTCATCATTCAGATGCTCATTAATCAAATTAATCAATTCCTCGAGATTAATGAAAGGATCAATCCAGGCTAAAACATCGGGAAAAATCAGAAGTTTTTTTCTGATTTCATTAATGTTGATGATACTTTGACGGAGATAACCTAATTCTTTCGGTGAAATCTTTTCCGCGGCTAATTTTCCAATTAACCTATCCAAATCCGAAATTCCTTTCAGTAAATCTTTAATATCAAATTTCAGAGAATCTTCATTATTCAAAAACTCAATAAGATTAAGTCTTCTGTTGATGTCTCCAATATTTTTTAAAGGCAAAATCAATCGTCGTCTCAACAATCTTCCACCCATTGGCGTACAGGTTTTATCGATAATATCAAGCAGTGATTTGCCTTGTTGACTGGCAGAATAAACGATTTCAAGATTTCTCAGAGTGAAACCATCCATCATTAGATAATCATCCTGAGGGATTATCTGAATCTTCGTGATATGCTGCAATAATGAGTGATGCGTATCCTCCACCAGATAAGCAAAAATAGCTCCGGCTGCGGTAACGCCTAATTTATAATCTTCAATTCCAAAACCTTTCAGAGATTGTGTTTTGAAATGAGAAGTAAGTTTTTCGTAAGCGTAAGGATACCGGAACGCCCAATCTTCCAGCTTAAAAACGTTTTTATTTTTCAACTGACCCGGAATTTCCGAAGTTCTTTGATATATAATTTCGCTTGGGTCAAATGTGTGAATGATGTGAAGTAATTTTTCTAAGTTTCCTTCACTCACCAAAAATTCTCCGGTGGAAACATCAACCAAAGCCATCCCGAATTTCTCTTTTTCTTTGTGAAGAGAAAGCAGAAAGTTATTTTTCTTCGAGGTTAAAACCTGATCGTTGAAAGTTACGCCTGGCGTAATCAGTTCTGTTACACCACGTTTTACAATTCCTTTGACGGTTTTCGGATCTTCCAGCTGGTCACAAATGGCGACACGCATTCCGGCTCTAACCAATTTTGGCAAGTAAGAATCCACTGAATGGTGCGGAAAACCGGCAAGTTCTATGTGTCCATCGCCATTGGCTCTTTTGGTTAAAACAATCCCAAGAATTTGGGAAGTTTTTATAGCATCTTGCCCAAAAGTTTCGTAGAAATCTCCAACACGAAACAACAAAAGCGCATCGGGATATTTCCCTTTGATAGTGTTGTATTGCGTCATTAACGGAGTTTCTTTCTTAGCCAATTGTCTGAATTTTTGAAGCGCTAAATTACAAAATTAATTCAGAGAATAGTCTTCAATCAGACAGAATAGCTTGGTTGTAACGGAATAGAATTTATCTTTGTGGTTTAGAATTAAAATTAATATTTCTATTTTATCTGATGAAATTTCAAAAGAAAACTAGAAATAATCCGTTTAATGTTTAAATTTAGCTAATGAAAAAATACATCTACCTCCTCACTATATCAATTTCTCTAATAAGCTGTTATACTTACAGAACTAACGCGGAAAAGGACGCAAAACAAGAAAAGAAAGAAGTGATAAGTAAGCCTGATGCTGAAATTGCAAAAAAAGAAATTGCTAATTCTCAGGCTAACCTTACTGCAATGGATGCAGGAAGCACAAGAAAAGCGGCTATTAATAATAGAACAGCATCTAATAATAGAGCGACATCTAAACCTCAATCTCCAAAACCGACGAGTATCACAGAAAAATTGGAACCTGGAAAGTTTTTCAAAATTGACGTTGCAGAAAGAAGCTATAAAATACAGGTTGACAAATGGGAAAGTGATACGCTTGTTGCTCACGTCATCCATAAACCTAAAAAGATTCTCAAATTCCATAAAAACCAGATCAATCAATCGACGATTGCAGAAAGACATTTTTCTCAGCCTGTAGCCGACATTCTTACTGTGGCTGCCTATACTGCAATTGGTGTTGGAATTTGGGCATTAGTCCGATAAGACTTCGAAATCGATTTTTAAAATCAAGCATTTGTTTAATTTTAAATCGGAATCATAAATAATATCAGTTAAAAATTATTTATAGTTAATCCAAATAACCTCATATTTGTATCTGTAAAAGTTTCAAATAATTTAAATACTAAGTTTTTGAATATAATCTATTGATTCACAATGAAAATCGAACAAATATATACAGGTTGTCTTGCTCAGGGCGCTTACTACATTACTTCTGAAAACGAAGCCGCAATTATTGACCCGCTAAGAGAAGTGAAACCTTATCTGGAGCGTCTGGAGAAAGATAAAGTAAAACTGAAGTATATTTTTGAAACACATTTTCACGCCGATTTTGTTTCGGGACATTTGGATTTATCGAAAAAAACGGATGCTCCGATTGTTTTTGGTCCAACTGCAAAACCTGAATTTGAGGCGATTATTGCAGAAGACAATCAGATTTTCGAAATTGGAAAAATTAAGATAAAAGTTCTTCATACGCCAGGTCATACAATGGAAAGTTCAACATTTTTGTTGATTGATGAAGAAGGAAAGGAAACTGCGATTTTTTCCGGGGATACTTTGTTTTTGGGCGATGTCGGCAGACCTGATTTAGCGCAAAAAGCCGGCGAAATTACGGAAAAAGATTTAGCAGGAATGTTATACGAAAGTCTTCACAGCAAGATTTTACCTTTAGATGATTCTATTACGGTTTATCCTGCTCACGGTGCCGGTTCTGCTTGCGGAAAAAATATGCAGAAGGAAACGGTGGATACTCTTGGAAATCAGAAAAGAACCAATTACGCTCTGAATCAGCCAGATAAAGAATCTTTTATTAATGAAGTTCTGGACGGCTTAACGGCACCGCCAAAATATTTCGGGATGAATGTAGCTATGAACAAAGGCGGTTACGAAAGTTTTGACCAGGTTCTTAAAAAGGGAAAGAATCCACTGTCTGTAGAAGATTTTGAAACGGCTGCGGAAGAAACCGGCGCTTTGATTCTGGATACAAGAAGTGCGGCAGTTTTTCATAAAGGCTTTGTTCCCAATTCCATCAACATTGGCATCAAGGGCGATTTTGCACCCTGGGTTGGAGCGATGATTGTAGATGTTCAACAACCGATTCTTTTAGTTTCTGACGAAGGAACTGAAGAGGAAGTGATTACCAGATTAAGCCGTGTAGGATTTGATAATGTTTTAGGTTATTTGGATGGAAGTTTCGAAGCCTGGGAAAATTCCGGTAAAGAAACAGACGAAATCAAAAGGATTTCTGTAGAAAAATTTGCTGATGAATTTTCTGAAAATGTGAAAGTTATCGACGTCAGAAAAGAGACAGAATACGAAGCAGAGCATATCGATGAAGCGTACAGCAAACCTTTGGCTTATATTAATGATTGGGTCGGTTCTTTAGATAATTCTGAACATTTTTACATTCATTGTGCGGGTGGTTACAGAAGTATGATTGCGGCAAGTATTTTGCAGTCAAGAGGTTATAGAAATTTCACTGAGATTGATGGCGGTTTTAATGCGATTAAGAAAAATGAGAAATTTCCATTAAGCAATTTTGTTTGTCAAACTAAAACTCTATAGAATTGGAAAGGCTTCGAGAACCTCAGCCTGACAATGCAGAACAACATCTAATCTAAAACCTAACTTCTAACATCTAGTTATGTCACAAAAATTTCAAGAATTAATACAATCCGAACGTCCTGTTCTTATTGATTTTTTTGCTACGTGGTGCCAGCCTTGCAAAGTGCAGTCTTCGGTTTTGAATTCTGTCAAGGAGCAAGTTGGTGAAAAAGCAAGAATCGTAAAAATTGACATTGACCAGTTTCCTTCAATTGCCAGTCAATATAATGTACGAGGCGTTCCGACTTTAGCAGTCTTCAAAAATGGAGAATTGCTTTGGAAAGAAAGTGGTGTTCACGATGTTAATTCTTTGGTTGGGTTGCTGGAGCAATATTCTAATTAAAATAAAAACATAAAGTTCATCATTGACTACGTCAAATCTTTGATTTCTCAAAGAATCTCAACTGTCTAGATTCCTTTGGGATGACAAATATTGTGGAATAATTCAATTTATAAAGTTAATGCAAACTCATCCCGCTCATTCAAAAAAGGAAACTTACTTCGGAATTCTTTCAACTCATCCAAATTCCATTCAGTAATGATGAGGTTATTTTTTCTTTGAGAGATTTCTCTGCCGTCAGGGAAATAGACTAATGAACTTTCCTCATATTCAAGGTTATAACCATCCATTCCGATTCGATTTAATCCAAACAAAAAAGCCTGATTTTCTATAGAGCGTGCTTTTAACAAAGATTTCCAGGCATCAACTCTGGATTTTGGCCAATTGGCGACGTACAAAATAGCATCATAATCATTTTGATTTCTCGAAAAAACCGGAAACCGCAAATCAAAACAAACCTGCAAAAGAATTTTGAATCCTTTATAATCAATGATTTTCCGCTCTTTTCCGGCGCTGTAGATTTTGTCTTCTCCGGAATAAGAAAACAAATGTCGTTTGTCGTAATATTCAAAATTTCCATCTGGAAAAACAAAATAAAATCGATTGTAAAAATTGCCATTTTCTTCTACAGAAACACTTCCCGCAACTGCCGAATCTTTACTTTTAGCAAACGACATCATCCAGGTTAATGATTCATCATTTCTGTCCGCTACTTCATCAGCTTCCATACAAAATCCGGTGGAAAACATCTCTGGCAAAAGAAATAAGTCTGCGTCGGTTGAAGCAAGTTGCTCTTCAATCTGTCTGAAATTCTGCTCTTTATTTTTCCACGCAATATTGAGATTAAGACCTGCGATTTTAAGTGTTGACATACTTCGAAAGTTTAATGCAATTTATCATTTTAAAAATCTTAATCATAATAAAGTCTTAATAAAAATCGTTCAAAATGAATTGTTTAGCGTTAAAGTTTCCTAAAAATTCGTTAAAAAAAAATGATTCTAATAGTCTGAAAATGATTTATATATAATTTTGCGTCACTAAAATAAAAAACCTTATATTATAATTAATGAAGAAATTCCCATTATTGTTATGCTTAGTTTATTTGATTACAACGTCTTTTTATCCGGTAAGTTCTGAGAGTTTTTCTCAACCAAAAATAAGCGTTAAGGAAATTAAACTAAGTCCAAAAAAGAATTTCTCACCACAAAATCCAGCAGAAGAAATCTACAAAGAACTTCAGTTTACGGATGAAACATTGAATTTTGAAGTCTTCGAAAAAGCGTTTTTAGGATTCCAAAATTTAAAAAATTCCGGAAAACTGGAACCAAAAGCCCGGTTGCTTTCGGTTTGTGATTTTAGCTTGTCTTCCAACAGGAAACGACTTTGGGTCATAGATTTGGGTGAGAAAAAAGTGTTGTTTAATACATTGGTAGCACACGGCAAAGGAACGGGCGAAGAGTTTGCAACCAGCTTTTCCAACACAGAAGATTCCCACCAATCTAGTATGGGTTTCTACGTGACAGAACAGACCTACAATGGTGACAATGGCTATTCTATGAGATTATTCGGGATGGACAAAGGTTATAACGATGCGGCTTTGGAACGTTGTATTGTGATGCACGGCGCCAGGTATGTGAGTGAGGATTTTATCAAATCTGAGAAGAGATTGGGAAGAAGCTGGGGTTGTCCTGCGGTTCCGAGCAATTTGGCAAAACCGATTATTGATACCATCAAAAACAGAACTTGTCTTTTCATTTATTTTCCGGACCAGAATTATCTGGCAAATTCTCAATGGCTGAAAAATGTTGAGAAAACTGACTCAATTCTGGATTCGCCAAAACAGAATATGGCAACGAAGTAAGAAATCATATTTTTAAAACATTAAAAAACCCCATTCAGCATTCCTGAATGGGGGTTTTATTTTATTGAGGATTTTTGACTAACAATCTAAATCCTTCTCCGTGAACGTTGATGATTTCTAAACCATCGTCTTCTTTCAGGAGTTTTCTCAGTTTGGCGATGTAAACATCCATACTTCTTGCCGTGAAATAGTTCTCTTTTTTCCAGATCTTTCTCAATGCCAAATCTCTGGGCATAAAGTCGTTTCTGTGAATACAAAGCAATTTCAGAAGCTCGTTTTCTTTAGGCGATAATTTGTATTCGTTTTCACCAACTCTTAGTTGTCTCAACATAGAATCGAAGAAAATATTACTGATTTTGAATTGCTCCTGGTCTTCGTTTTCCAAAACGGCACTTCTTTGTAAAATTGCTTTGATTTTGTATAGAAGTAACTCAGTATCAAATGGTTTTGTAATATAATCATCTGCTCCAATTTGGTAACCTTTCAAGATGTCTTCACGCATATTTCTTGCAGTCAGGAAAATAATTGGTGTATTTTTATCAATTTTCTTTACATCTTCTGCCAAAGAAAAACCGTCTTTTTTTGGCATCATCACATCGAAAATGCAGATGTCGAATTCTTTTTCTGTAAACTCTTTCAGTCCCATTTCTCCGTCGGTTGCCAATGTTACCTCGAAGTTGTTGATGGTCAAATAATCTTTAAGAACTGCGCCAAAACTTTGGTCGTCTTCTACTAATAATATTCTGTTGCTCATAGCCTTGTAATTAATAATTAAAAATGAAGAATTAATATTTCTTTGGTTCGTTAATATTTTTGTTTAGTGGTTTTTAAAATAGTTGTCAATAATTTTTTCTTACACCATAGGAAGTTTAATCGTGAACGAACTTCCTTTCCCTTTATGAGAATCTACGGAAATTTGACCTTTATGGTTTTCTATAATTTTTTTCACATAAGATAATCCCAATCCTTGTCCTTTTACATTATGGATATTTCCGGTCTCTTCCCGGAAGAATTTTTCAAAGATTTTACTCTTGTTTTGAGTATCCATTCCCATCCCTTTATCAGAAATTTCTATCACATACCAGTTGCCTTCATTTCTTGTTGTAAGTTTAATTTCCGGCGTTTCGGGAGAATATTTGTTGGCATTATCCAATAAGTTGATTAATGCGTTCGAAATATGAAATTCATCAATCAAAAAATTATACTGCGTCGCATTGAATTCCGTCGTCAAACTTCCGTTTCTTTCATTCACAATCAGTCTGAAAGATTCTGCGATACTTTTGATTAATTCTCGAACGTTGGTTACTTTCAAGTTTAGTGGCATCTCATTTCGTTCCAGTTTGGACATATTCAGAACGGTTTCCACTTGCTTTTTCATCCTGATATTTTCCTGTTTTATCAGGCCGGAATAATATTTGACTTTATCCGGATTGGTCGCAATTTTATCATTCGCCAAAGAATCTGCAGCCACGGAAATCGTTGCCAAAGGCGTTTTGAATTCGTGAGACATATTATTAATAAAATCAGTCTTGATTTCAGCAATTTTTTTCTGCCTCATCATATAATTGATCGAGATGATGTAAATCCCCAAAATCGTCAGTAACGAAATAAAAGTTCCGAGCAACATTGGCAAATTGTGCTTTACCAAAGAATAATCTTTTCTCGGAAAAACAACCGCTAAAGTGTAAAGCGTTCTGTCTTTGCTGTCCGTAAAAAGCGGATAAGTGTAATTGGTTTTATCTTTCTGGTCGAGGTAAATATTGTTTGCAACCGTTGTTAGCTGATTAGTTTTATTAATAACGCCGAATCCAAATTTGGTATCAATTCCCTTCAATCTCAATTCTTTAGTAATGACAGAATCAATGATTTTGCTGTCAACTCTTTTTTCGATGGGTAAATTTGTTGCGCTCAATCTTGCAAATTCTTTCATCTGATAAGAATTATTGTCGATGTCACGGCTGATATTGGTGGTTAAAGGTTCAGGCGAATTTCTTTTCAGTTTCAACTGACCTTCGTCTTTGTAAAGTTTGGTTGTAAATAAAGTGTCGCCCTTTGCAGAAACCGGAATGTTTTGTTTCTCAACTATACTCGTTTGGAAAAGGATATTCGAACGATTGGCAGAATCAGAACTTTGCTGGATGTACGTTTTAACCGGCTGGTTTGATGATGCTAAAACTTCTTTTCCAACACCGCCATAAGTCTCATTCCAGTATTTATTAACCTCAATCTGATTGACTTTCTGAGTCGATGTTTCTAATGCAGAATACACTTTATTAGAGAAATCCTGCTCCAGCGATGTGTATAATTCTTTTATCCAGTACAGCTGCAAAGAAACGAAGACAACCAAGGAGATTGTCATAAATACAGAGATTATCGGAATGAATTTGTTGTTCATTATAAATATTAATTTGAAAAGTTAAAATTACTGATTTTAAGATTGTCTAAATAAAAAATAAGGTTTGGAATTATTAAATTTTTCTTAAAATTGACAGATTTAACATTTTATTGTGAATATCAAATATGTTGCCATTAAGAAAAGTTTGGTGTGATATTTAATATTAATTTTATAAAAACAAATATTATTATGAATTCAGAAATTATTTTTAACGCCGATCTAGATTCTACAAGCATTTATGTAATGAAGGTTTTTCCTGCAAATGTGACCACCGTTTGGGATTATTTTACAAAATCAGAACTTATAGATAAATGGTGGGGTCCAAAACCCTGGAATTGTGAAACTATCAGAATGGAATTTCGGGAAAATGGAATCTGGCATTATGCAATGGTTGGTCCAAATGGTCAAAAAGCCTTTTGTGTTGTGAAATACGGAGAAATCAATGAGCACAGAAGTTTTGATCAGGAAAGCAAATTCTCTGATGAAAAAGGAATTGTGGAACCCGATATGCCAGAAACGAAATGGCTTTTTGGATTCACAGGCGTGGAAGAAGGAACGAAACTAACTGTAAATTTGAAAGTTTCTACCAAAGAAAAAATGCAACAACAGCTGGAAATGGGCTTTGAAGGAGGTTTTAAAATGGGCTTGAATCAATTGGAAGATTTGTTAGCTGAGAAATAAAATCTTAATCCAAATCAATCTCCTCATCTTGAAAATACTGAATAATCGCTTTTTTCATTAAGAGCGATTGTTCGTTTGGTTTCAATTCCGGAAGGTCGTCCAATTTTTCAAATTGGGGCCAACCATCTTCGTAATGTGTAAATTTATAATAACCAAAAGGTTCCAATAATCTGCAAACTGCGATGTGTAAAAGATTGACCTTATCATCTTTCGTAAATTTCTGTTGCCCGCTTCCCAATTCCTGAACGCCAATGATGAAAAGCAACGTGTCAATTGGCGGATTTTTTTCGGTTTGAAAATTAATTTCGAAAAAGTGTTCTATTTTTTTCCAGATTTCGGATTCTGTCATTTTTTATTTCCTTAAATTTTGTCCAGAGTTTTTTCTCAGCTTCGGCATTAAAAACCAAAACTCTGGCTAAAAATTTAAACCAGAGTTTTAGTAATCTTGCTGCAAATTTACAAAAAATGAATTTTAATTCCGGACTTCCAAAATCATCGCTGTTTTGGCCGGAATATCTATTGTGTTTTGAAAACTGAAATTTTTCCCGGAAATGACATCTTTTGCTTTGAAACTATTAGGAATCATTTCATTATATCGATTGAGGTCAAGTGTCACTTTATCACTGTTTTTGTTGAGTAAAACCATTAATTTCTGATTATCCGTATACCTGAAGTAAACATAAACATCATTATTTGTCGGCGCATAATGTTTGAACTTTCCATCGGCAACAGCTTCATTTGTTTTTCTCCAATTGAGCAAGTCGGTAAAATATTTCTTAGCTTCTTTTTCCTCATTAGTCAATCCGACTTCTGTTACGGCATTTTTTGTGTCACCTTTCCAGCCGCCGTAGAAATCGCTTCTTCGTTGTCCATCGCTTCCGGCTTTATCATTGGTCATCAGAACTTCGGTTCCATAGAAAAACTGTGGCGTTCCGCGCATCGTCATATACATTGCTATCCCGAGTTTCCAGTTTGCAAAATTTTTGTTGAGACGGGAATAGAATCTGTCCAGATCGTGATTATCCGGGAAAATCAATTGGTTATCAGGATGCGGAAAAAGGAAATCATTTGCCACATTTTCATAGACTTTTCTCCACGAAGAAAACCAACCGCTTTTTTCATTAAGCGCAGAAACGATATTATCATTAATGGAAAAGTCCATCATCATCGGCATATAACTTTTGTAACCATCACTGTTTTCTTTGTCGATTTGCCAATAAGAGGTCTGCGCAATGTTTCTTGACATTTCTTCGGCAACGATGTTCATTTTCGGATATTCTTCGAGAATGGTTTTAGTCCAATCAGCTAGGAAATTTTTGTCAGAATAAGAGTAAGTGTCAACACGTAATCCTGAAAGTCCGGCATATTCTATCCACCAGATGATATTTTGGGTCAGATATTTTGCCAACAAAGGATTTTTTTGATTGAGGTCTGCCATATGACCATCAAACCAGCCGTTGAGATATTCTTCTTTATCAATTTCGGTTGCGTAGATATCTGTAATTGTGGTTTTAAGATGATTGGTTCTGATTCTGTTTTCTGAATCCGGATAATTAATCCAACTTTTCTCAGGCAAGTCTTTGACGAAATAATATTCTGAACCACAATGATTAAGCACAACATCCCAAATCAAACCAATGTTTTTTTTCTTTGCTTCTGTTGATAGTTTTTCTAAATCTTCATTGCTTCCGAATCTTGGGTCAATTTTATAAAAATCTGTCGCTGCGTAACCGTGATAAGAATAGGTGGGTTCATCATTTTCGATCAAAGGTGTGTTCCAAATCTGAGTATAACCCAATGATTTGATATAATCTAAATGATTGATAATCCCTTGGATATCGCCGCCGTGTCTTGCATCTTCATTATTTCTGTCAAGTTTTTGTTCCAAAGTTGTTTTGACAATGTCGTTCTTTTCATCTCCGTTTGAAAATCTATCCGGAACAATCAGAAGAATCGCATCTTTTGAACCGTAACTTTCCCGATTGGCGCTATTAGTTTCCCGATTATAAATTGGAAAATCTTTTGTCAGAACAACTTTTTTGTCCTTTGAGAATTTGATTTTTACAGTTCCGGCTTTTGCTTCAGGATTGATTTGCAAAGTCAGAAACAGATAGTTCTTGTTTTCAACCGTTTTATTTTCAGTAATAGTCACTCCGGAATAAGAAATCGCGGGTTGTAAATCTGAAATATCTTTGCCATAGATTAACAACGTGATCGAATTATTTTTCATTCCAATCCACCAATTGGCAGGTTCAATTCGTTCAATTTTTTGAGAAAGAATGAGATTGAAATTGATGAAAAATAAAAGTATTGCAAGTGATTTTTTCATTTTATAATTGAATTTGAGATTGTTATTTTTTCAGAAGAAATTCCAATGGAATTAAGAATCTTTTGCTCCAAGAATTTTCGCTGTGGTCTGCCGATTCAAATTTTCTGGTTGTCCAGTTATTTTTATTGAAGCCTTTTTCTTTCATTATCAAATCGACTTTGTTCTGATGTTTTTCATAATGACTGTCCAATCCTTCGGTTCCAAAATCAAAATAGATTTTGTGTGTTTTCGGATTGGGGAGTTTTTGTTTGAGATAATTTTCGAAAACAATTGGGATTTCGTCATTCAAAAGGTCGGTGATTCCAATCCAATGGGTGGAAAGACAAGCAGCGCCGCTGAAAATCTCAGGATATTCGCAAATCGCATACATCGATATCAGTCCGCCCATACTGGAGCCAGCGATAAAAGTATTTTCTCGGTTTTTCAGAGTTGGATAATTTTTATCAATAAAAGGTTTTACCTCTTCCACAATAAATTTCAGATAGTTGTCTGACTGAACTTTTCCCAGAAAGTATTTTTCAAGCGTTTGATTTTGCAATTCTTTAGATAAACTTTCAAAAGGTTTTTGCGGAAAATATTCCGAATGTCGGGTTGCGCCGGTATTCCAAAGTCCAACGATAATGCAGTCTTTCAGTTTGATTGTTTTGCTGAGTTCTGTATAATTTTCATCCACTTTCCATTCGGAATTATTCCAATTGATTGTCGGGTCAAAAAGCATCTGCCCGTCGTGCATATACAGAACAGCGTATTTTTTATTTGGATTAAAATTCTCAGGTAACCAGATATCAACATTTCTGGACTCCACATATTTCGAAGGGAATTCATTAATTCTGATGATTTTACCGGAACTCACATCAGGAATCGAAGTCTGAATCACATCTTTGTATCGGTCTTTGATATCGACATATTTCTTAATTGCTGTTTTGTATTCTTCCAAATTTTTAGGCTTTCTCCAATCCGGGTCCGGAAAATTATTCTCAATGTAAGTCCAGTCTTTTCCAGTGAAAAAATCGTCATCGTAAGTGCAACCTGTCAAATCCTTGAAAGGTTTGAAAAAAATATAACCGTCAAAAAAATCTTCCATTTTAAAATCAGAGTGACAAAAACTGAAAAAACTGTTATCCGAAAGTTTTCCGACAGGCGTATTGATCAAATCAAAACCAATTTGAGGATAATTAAGTTTCTGTAGCGCATTCTCAAGTTCTCCATTAGCAGGCGAAACATAAGCCGGATTGTACTGCGTTTTGGAAAACATCGGCGTATGAAACATTATATTGAAAATCTTATCTGGCATCAATTTGTACAAACGATTCCCAACCATTCCTTCATCATAATCGCAAAAATCATCGTTGTTCACTTTCAGGATTGGCATTTTGTACTTGGTGAAAACGTGAACGTGTCCCATATAGATCAAGGCCTTTTCATTTTTATCAATGATTTCTTTTTTGATAATTTCAGTTCGAAACTGGTCTGGCGTTCCCAGATTGAAAACCGCTTTCATATTCTCGGGCGTTCTTGCACCACTTTTGAAGTTTTCCCAACGGTATTGATAACTCAGATTGACAATTCGGAATTTTTTATCGTTAGGTTTTAAGGTTTTATTGAATTCCCAAACCGCCTTGTATATATCAAAATATTCTTTGTAAGCCCAACCGACGTTGTAATAAAAGAACATATCTTTTGCTTTTCGTTCATCAAATATTTCTGCATTCAGCAATTCGTCCAGCTCTTTTTGCTTTTCAAAAGCACCAAATTCCATACAGAGATTGTAAACTCCAGCTTGATATAATTCCGGAATAATGTTCCTGACAAAATCGAGATTTTCTTTCACGGCGTGATCTTCTCCCAAGAGAACGAGAGGATAATTTCTGAATTTTGAAACAAGATAATCTTTCGGACTTTTTGGATGTTGTTTGAGATATTCTACAGCTTCAAGCGTGGCTTTGTTTTCTTGACCGAATCCTGAAATCGGAAAGAGAAATGCCAAAAATAGAAGTGAAAAAGAAATTGGAAGTTTCATTTTTAGATTGAATTTTGAACAAAAATATTTCTCCTTTCCCTTTGTTACAAGACATTTGGACAAACGACAGCTTATTCTGTACAAAAAACAGATATTGGAATTACTGAAGATTGTTTTAGGATAAATAATTACATTTGGAGAAGATTAAAAAGTATGAACCAATCGTTTTTTGAACATTTCAAATCCAATTTTTGGATGAAACACGTTTTATACTGGATAGCGTTTATTCTGTTTTTTGGATTGGTTTGGGGCGTTTCTGATAACAATTACTTCCGGAATATTTTGATTCAGATATGTTGCCTTCCTTCGAGGATGTTACTGGTCTATGTCACGCTTTTTTATCTGTTCCCGAAGTTCTTCAATCAGAAAAAATATTTCAGCTTCTTTGTTGCTTATTGCGTTTTGGTTGCTCTGACAAGTGTTTTTATTCAGCGACCGTTATTTCTTTATTTTATTCAACCGAATTTTCTTCCGGGATTTAAAAATTCAGGATTTTTTATCCTATCAGAAATCGTGAATACCGCTTTGGACATCAATATCGCTGCGATGATCCCGATAGCATACACTTATCTGACAACGATTGAAAATCTTCAGAAAAATAACTCGGCGTTGAATGAAGAAAATAAATTATTAAAAGAAGACGCGGTAATTCAGGACAATAATGGTGATTCTTACATCAATCTTAAAGTCGATAAAAGCGTGAGGAAAATCAAGATCAATGATATTGTTTTTGTGGAAAGTCTCCGGAATTATTGCAGAATCAAACTAATTGATTCGGAGATCACGATTCTTAAAACCTTGACATCTGTTCAGGAACTATTACCAGAATCCAAATTTGTCAGGATTCATCGTTCATTTTTGATCAATAAAGATCAAATTACCTCGGTTTCTCCCAGCAGAATCGAAATCAATAATATGACAATTCCTGTTGGGAGAAAATATAAAGATGAGGTGAAAGAGAAGTTACTGATCGATTTTTAGCAAAAACGCATATTCCAAGGCGATTTCTTTCAAGCTTTCGAATCTTCCGCTTGCTCCGCCGTGACCGGAACTCATATCGGTTTTGAAAATCAGAATGTTGTTATCCGTTTTCAAATCTCTCAGTTTTGCTGTCCATTTTGCAGGCTCCCAATATTGTACCTGGGAATCGTGGAATCCTGTCGTAATTAAAATATTAGGGTAATCTTTAGCTTCGATGTTGTCGTAAGGCGAATAGGATTTCATATAATCATAATATTCCTTCTCATTCGGATTTCCCCATTCATCGTATTCTCCTGTGGTCAAAGGAATCGTTTCGTCCAGCATTGTCGTAACGACATCTACGAAAGGAACTTGCGCCACAATCCCGTTGAATAATTCCGGATTGTAATTCATCACAGCGCCCATCAAAAGTCCGCCTGCGCTTCCTCCCATTGCGTAAAGATGTTTTGGAGAAGTGTAATTTTCCGAAATTAAATATTTTGCGGCATCAATAAAATCGAAAAATGTGTTTTTCTTTTGAAGCATTTTTCCGTCCTCATACCATTCACGGCCAAGATATTCGCCACCTCGGATGTGAGCTATAGCATAGATAAAACCTCGGTCAAGCAAAGATAGTCTCACGCTGGAGAAACTTGCATCAACCGTGTGACCGTAACTTCCGTAGCCGTAAAGTAGAAGTGGTGTGTTTTCAGATTTCGGTGTGTCTTTATGATAAACCAACGAAATCGCAACTTCTTGTCCGTCTCTTGCCGTTGCCCAGATTCTTTCTGAGATATAATTTTCTGGGAAAAATTTTCCGCCCAAAACTTCCTGTTGTTTCAGAAGAATCGTGGTTTTATCCTTCATATTATATTCGAAAGTGGAAGCTGGTTTGGTTAATGATGTATAACCGAAACGCAAAATATCCGTGTCGAATTCCAGATTTATTCCAATATAAGCTGTGTAAGTTGGGTCGGAGAAAGACAGATAATAGGAGTTATTGTTTTGATTATCAATTATGTTAATTTGTAAAAGCCCTTTTTCGCGTTCTTCGATCACGAAATAATTCTTGAAGATCTCAAAGCCTTCCAATAAAACATTTTCTCTGTGCGGAATAAAATCCTGCCAATGTTCCATTGATGGCTTGTCAACTTTAGTTTTTACAATTTTGAAATTAGTTGCATCATCAGCATTCGTAATGATATAAAAATCATCTTCATAATGTTCCACCGAATATTCCAAATCTTCTGTTCTTGGCTGAACAATTGTCCAATCTGCAAAAACGTCATTCGATGGAATGAATCTCATTTCGTCTTCGTTGGTAGATGAAGCAGCAATGAAAATGTATTCTAAAGATTTGGTTTTAAATACGCTAACATCAAAAGTTTCATCTTCTTCGTGGAAAATCAAAACATCTTCATTGGAATCAGTTCCTAATTTGTGATGGTAGATTTGAAAAGCTCTCAGACTTTCATCTTTTCTGATATAGAAAACGTGTTCGTTATCATTCGCCCAAACTGCTTTTCCGGTTGCATTTTCGATGACATCAGGATAAAGTTCACCCGTTTTAAGATTTTTGAAATAGATCTTATAAATTCTTCTCCCAACATTATCCGTAGAATAAGCCATAATATCATTATTCACACTTACAGACATACTTCCGGTTTCGAAGAATGCTTCGCCTTCTGCCAGGATATTCACATTCAGAAGAATCTCTTCTTCATTCTCCAAAGACTGAAATTTCCTTGAGAAGATCGGGTATTCTTTTCCAGCTTCATAACGGACGATATACCAATAACCATTGAAGAAATAGGGCAAAGATTCGTCGTCTTTTTTGTAGCGTGATTTCATTTCCTCATACAAATCGTTCTGGAGGTCTTCCGTATCCTTCATTACAAAATCCGTATAGGCATTTTCTTCTTCCAGATATTGGATGACTTCCGGATTTTCGCGTTCGTTCATCCAGAAATAAGGGTCATTTCTTTTATCGTTATGGATTTCTAGAAGTTTATCTGTTTTTTTAGCTTGTGGAGCGTTCATTTTATTTGAAAGTATTAGTCTGAAAATTTTTCAGATTTAACAAAAGTAAACAAAAAACCATCCCAAAAATTCGGGACGGTCTTGATTTATGTGGTCAATAATTACTTATTGATGCTTCTAACATATTTTTCTATCGCCATTGTCATCGACGGATTTTCCTTGGTTGGCGCCATTACATTGACAGTCAATCCAGCTTCTTCTGCAGCCGCTTGGGTGGTAGTTCCGAAAACAGCAATTTTGGTATCTCCCTGTTTGAAATCAGGAAAATTGATTCCAAGAGATTTGATTCCCTGATGACTGAAGAAAACCAACATATCGTAATCCTTGATATTGATATCGGTCAAGTCACTGGCCACCGTTTTGTACATCACGGCTTTGGTCCAATCGATATTGGCAGCATCCAAAACTTTAGGAATTTCTGGTCCTAAAACGTCGGATGAAGGTAAAAGATATTTCTCGGAAGGATATTTTTTGAATAGAGAAGTCAAATCGGAGAAGTTTTTCTCTCCAAAGCTAATTTTTCTTTTTCTGTAAACAATATGTTTCTGCAGATAATTGGCAATCGCTTCAGACTGACAGATATAACGCATCGCATCCGGAACAGTGAAACGCATTTCTTCTGCAAGACGGAAGTAATGGTCTATTGCATTCTTACTCGTGAAAATGATTCCGGTATATTGTGTCAGGTCTATTTTCTGCGTTCTAAGATCTTTCGCATCTACACCCTCCACGTGAATAAAAGGACGGAAATCGATTTTGATTTTCTCTTTTTTCGCTATTTCCAAATAAGGCGACGATTCATTTGGAGCGGGCTGTGAAACTAGAATAGATTTGATTTTCATCTCGAAATGTGTGTGTTACATTTAATAAAACAAGAATTTCCAAAGTACCAAAACGGGTACTATTTGAAGCGTGCAAATATACAAAAATTTATAATACCATTTTTCCGGCAATATGGCTTGGTTGTGGAAAATGTATATTAAGTTTTTCAGAATGAACGAACCAACAACCAGACCAATAATGAAATAAAAATATTTCACCAGGTCAATCGGAAAGTAATAAAGTACAAATGACGCAATGATAAAAGCGATGGATTCCAAAAAATAATATTTACTGGAAATCAAAGTCAGCCCTCTCAGGTTTTTAACGCTTCCAACATTGGAGTAGAATAGAAAAGTCAGAATGTTTCTAACAATATCGAAACTCAGCAGTGTCAAAAATGTAAATCCGAATTTATTAATTTGAAAACCAAACAATTGGATATCGAAGATGAACTTTGGCACAATCGGAACGAACTGCGATAATAACAATGCTGTCATCAGGCATTTCACGATAGAAATTATCGCCCAAGATGGTGTGAGGTTGTTAGAATCTTCAATTTTTTGAAGCAAAAAATCCTTGATATTGGCTTCTCTTTGGAAAACAGACAAGAGGATAATGTATATAAAGATACTCCCAAGAATACAATATACCACCCAATCATTATGTTCCGCGATTCTAATCAACTTCAAAAATTTTTTGCAAAAATAGGAAATTACTGCAATGCTATTTTGTTATTGCTAAAGTTATTTGGAAAAAAATTAGTTGTGAAATTAGTTTTTCATTTCACATTTTCTATGAATGCTTTGGCTTCATCAAGCCTTATGCTCCAAGGCAAAAAGTATTGCAAAACCATCGGAACGTGTTTTTTATTAAGAAATATCGGTTTCACGTTAGGTTGAAAAGGATTCAAAGCTTTGATTAAATTTTCATTCGCCAGTTTGATTGAAGGATAAGTTTTCTCACCGATATAAATGAGAAAAGGTGGTGTTTTGTCATTGATGAAATAAATAGAAGACGCTTGTTTCCAATTTTCAGGATTTTTGCTCCACGTGACATCATAATTATCTTCGGATGTTGGCGGATATTTTTCCAGATAATTTTTCATATCGATTCCTGCTGCGTCTATTAGGATTATGCCTGAAATCGTGTGGTGCGCAATTCCGTATTTTGGGTTCATCACAGCAGAAGTGGCGAGTTGGCCGCCTGCAGAATGTCCGGAAATGAAAATCCGATTGGGGTCGCCGTGGTATTTTGCTGCATTTTCTTTGGTGAATTGTATGGCGGAGGCAATCTCTTTGGTCATTTCATCCACATTCGCATTGGGACTCAGCGTGTAATCCGGAATAACAACCATTAAATTTTTTCGTGCGAAGTTTCTGCCGAGAAGACCATATTTCTCTTTGCTTCCAGAGTTCCAGTTACCACCGTAAACAAATATGAGAACAGGATTGGCTTTATTTTTAGTGTTTTTGGGCGTGAAGATATTCAGTTTTACATCCTCGCCTCTGGAGTTTTTGGTGTAGGTAATGTCTTTGTAAATCATTGTTGGTTTACAGCTGATGATTATTAATGTCAGGAAAAGGAATGTTATAATTGATTTTTTCATTTCAATCTTTAATAGAATAAGATACGATAAATATGAGTTTGCAGATTGCTTCACATAATTAATACCAATCTTTGTTTTGCTCAGATTTTTCACTTTTGATAATAAAACAGAATTGTGATTTTTAATCTGATACTAAGATTTTTGTGTTATCGCTTCGAGATTCCTATATCCTTCCTTCGTCGTATCTACATTGTTTAGGTATTGTAGAATAGGTATTAATATGATTAAAAAAAATCTAAATCATAAATTGCTATCTTATTCGACTTAAAACTAATAAATTAATAATTTATGAAAATTATCCTTAGCCTTTTCACTACAGTTATTTTATTGATGTCTTGTGAGCCTAGAGATACGAAAAATAGCCATAAAATAGTTACAGTCGTCAACAAGACTAACAAAACCCTGTATATCACTAAAAATCTTAGTTATCTAGATGTTAGCTCATACAAAATGGATCAAGATCCTTTATGAGAGGTTTCCACTAAAGTGGAAGCAAATGAAACAGCCAGAAATGTACTTCCTGTTTTTGGTACATCTTATGAAAATATTTACAGGATATTAATTCCTTCTGGAGTTATGCTGGTTTATGTTTTTGATGGATCAACGCTGGAAGAAGAAGGTTGGGATTATGTTAAAAAACAACGGCTTGGTTCTAAAAAGATATGACCTGAAATTGTCTGATTTGAACGAAAGGAATCGGACAATAATATACGATGGAAATTAAGTGGGATTTTCCAGTATTATTATTTCTGGTTAAAAAAAGTTAATTTACAATCCATCAAAAAATCATTAGCGATTAAAGATTATCTTTGCGAATTATTTCTCGGATGAAGAAACTTGTCATAATTCCCACTTACAACGAAAAAGAGAACATCGAAAAAATCATTTCGGCTGTTTTTGATTTACAACAGGATTTTCACATTTTGGTTGTAGACGATTCTTCACCAGACGGAACGGCTGAAATTGTGAAGCGGTTGCGAGAGAAATATCCGCTCCAGCTTCATCTCACGATTAGGAAAATCAAGGATGGATTGGGCAAAGCTTATATTCACGGATTTCAGTGGGCCATTCATAACGAGTATGATTTCATTTTCGAGATGGATGCCGATTTTTCTCACAATCCAAAAGATTTGGTTAAGCTTTACGAGGCCTGCAAAAATGCAGATATGTCCGTTGGTTCCAGATATTCTCAAGGTGTAAATGTGGTGAACTGGCCAATGGGAAGAGTTTTGCTTTCTTATTTCGCTTCAAAATATGTGCGTTTTGTGCTCGGACTTCCGATTCACGATACCACGGCGGGATTCGTATGTTTCAGAAAAGAAACTTTGATTGCCATTGGTCTGGATAAAATCAAACTGAAAGGTTACGGTTTCCAGGTCGAGATGAAATACCGTGTTTTCAAGAAAAACCTGAAAATCGTAGAAGTCCCAATCATTTTCACCGACAGAACAGAAGGCGTGAGCAAAATGAATGGCGGCATCATCCAGGAAGCTGTTTTCGGAGTTCTAAATCTCAAATGGAAAAACCTTATCGGAAAATTGTAATGAAGTATTTCTTTTATACAGCAATGATTTTCTGCGTGTTGGCTTGTGAAGAGGCGATACAGAAACCTGCACATATTTTGCCCGAAGAGAAGATGTCTGAGATTATTGCGGATTTTGCTATCAATGACCAGAGTTATGCCATCGGCGGCAACATCAATACAGAAAATGCGACACGATTTATTCTGAAGAAATATAATATCAAAGGACAATTGTTCACCGACAGTTATAAATATTATATGACTAAGCCCGATGATTTGAGAGAAATTATGAATAAGGCTCAGGAATTAATCAAAGCAAAAGACCCAAAAGCGGAAGCTTACATCAATAAAAAATTAAAAGAAAACCCAGATTTGCCACCACAAGCGAGATAAGTTGGTAAATAAAATCTTTTCGGTAAAAACCGAAGTTGGGAAATTAAAAATATTAGAATGAAATTTTTTGAAATCGAAAAAACTTCAGAGTCCAAAGCGAGAGCTGGAGTGATTACGACGGATCACGGACAAATCCAAACCCCGATTTTTATGCCGGTTGGAACGGTTGCATCGGTAAAAACCGTTCATCAGAGAGAACTGAAAGATGATATAAAAGCGCAGATTATATTGGGAAATACTTACCATCTGATGCTTCGTCCAAAGATGGATATTATGGAGCAGGCGGGTGGACTTCATCAATTTATGAATTGGGATTTGCCCATTTTGACAGATTCCGGTGGTTATCAGGTTTTTTCTTTGGCAAAAAGCAGAAAAATCAATGAAGATGGTGTGAAATTCAAATCTCATATCGATGGGAGTTTACACTTTATGTCGCCGGAGGTTTCGATGCAAATTCAAAGACAAATCGGCGCAGATATTTTTATGGCTTTTGATGAGTGTATTGCATATCCGAGTGATTATAATGCCGTGAAAACATCAATGGAACTCACGCACCGTTGGTTGAAAAGATGTATCAATTGGACTGAGGAAAACAAAGAATTATACGGTCACAAACAGAGATTGTTCCCGATTGTTCAGGGTTCTTGTTACTCAGATTTGAGAAAGATTTCGGCTGAGGTTATTTCAGAAGCCGGAGCAGAAGGTAACGCAATTGGAGGACTTTCCGTTGGCGAACCGGAAGACGAAATGTACAGAATCACCAATGAAGTAACTGACATTCTCCCAAAAGACAAACCAAGATATCTGATGGGTGTTGGAACACCTTGGAATATTCTGGAAAGTATTGGTTTTGGTGTTGATATGATGGATTGTGTGATGCCGACAAGAAACGCCAGAAATGCAATGCTCTTCACATGGCAAGGTGTGATGAATATGAAAAACGAAAAATGGAAAGCAGATTTTTCGCCTTTAGATGAGTTTGGAACCAGTTATGTAGACCGGGAATACAGCAAAGCCTATGTGCGTCATCTTTTCGTATCCAAAGAATATTTAGCAAAACAAATCGCATCAATTCATAACTTGGCTTTCTACTTGGATTTGGTTAAGGTCGCAAGAGAACATATTTTAGCTGGAGATTTCTACCAATGGAAAGATTCAATCATTCCTCAGTTGAAAACAAGACTGTAAAAGAGACAAGATAAAAGTAAAAAGAATCGAGATTTTAAATCAATTATCAATCATCATTTATCAATTATAACTCGATGAAAATCATAGACCTTTATGTCATCAAAAAATATTTGGGAACCCTCATTTTTATGTTGGTGTTATTATCTGTGATTATTATGGTGGTAGACGTGCAGGCCAAAACGCCGAGGATTGAGAGCAACGGATTCACAGTTGGTTATTTTTTACTGAATTTCTATCCGTTTTGGATTATGAATCTGATTCTGACATTTATGTCGATTCTCGTTTTCATCACCGTGATTTTCTTCACTTCCAGAATGGCAAATAATACAGAAATTGTAGCGATTGTCAGCAGTGGAGCCAGTTTTCACAGGTTCGCAAGACCCTATCTTATCACCTCTTTACTGATTGCTTTTGTAACGCTCGGCGTCAATCATTTCGTTTTGCCTTGGTCCAATATCAAGAAAAATGTGCTCGAACCTTACACTTATAACGCCATCAACAAGGAGAAGCTCTTGGGGAATATGACCATCGCTTCCAATATCAATCCCACCGAATATATCTTTGTCAACAGCTACAATAAAAAGGAAAACAGAGGTTCTGGCTATATGTATCAGAAATTCGATAAGAACAAAAATTTACTGTATCAGATTATGGCAACCGACATCCAGTGGGACGCGAAAAAAAAGAATTTCCTCCTCAGCAATTATACGGAGCGAACCGTCAAAAAAGATAATACCGAGATTCTGGGAAGCGGAACCAACAAAACTCAGGATTTCAAATTGCCGCCTTCCGAATTATTCCCGGATAAATTGGTCGCTCAAAACAAAACCACGCCGGAATTATTAGAAATGATAAAGCGTGAAAAAATGAAAGGAAACAACAACGTAACATCCTTTTACAATGAGCTTTACCAAAGAACATCGATGCCGGTTTCTATTATTATTCTGACGTTTTTAGGCTTGTCATTATCATCCGAAAAAAAACGTGGCGGTTTAGGTTTGAACCTGGCGTTAGGAATCGCGTTGGCATTTTTATTCGTCTTCTCTTTCCAGGTTCTGAATGTGGTTTCCGAGAACAAAACTTTGACGCCGTTATTAGCAATGTGGCTACCCAACATCGTGTTTGCGCCGATTGCCGCGTATCTTTATATCAAAAGAGCGAATCAGTAATTTTTGATTAAGATTGATTTGGGCAGCTTTTTCCGTCTTCCACTCCCGCTTTTTTCTGTCATTGCGAACGAAGAGAGGCATTCTTTAGAACATTAGACAATCGCAATAACAGAAAAAGAGCTCCGTTCAAGCCGGGCTGCGGCGATTCAGGGAATAATAAAATGGCTAATACAATAGGGCGATTTCTTTGTGAAAGAACTTTTGCAAACCTTCATTTTCCAAATCAATCCAAAGAAAACCGTTATTGTCAGCGTTTTTAATGATGCCATTTTGGCGCACATCATTTTTCTCAAAAACCGAAATCTCTTCTTTTCTGAATAAATTCTGGTTATAATCATCCAAAATTTCCTCTTCAGAAGGAATATTTTTTAATTTAGAAATCACACTTTGATGAAATTGATTTGCAAATTTGTTCAAATCAAAACGTAATCCTGTGCTCGTCAAAACCGAACCAGCTTTAGGAATATGCGAAAAATCCTCCTGTAAAACATTGATTCCGATTCCGATTATGTAATATTCCTGATGATTGACTTTCTTCTTTTCGATTAGGATTCCACAGACTTTTTTTCCGTTCAGGATAATATCGTTAGGCCATTTTATTTTTGCATCGGCGTTGGTCAGATTGGCAAGAAAATCCCGAACCATAATCGCGGTATAGTAATTGAGGGAAGTAGCAGAGATATTGATTTCAGAAGTTTTTATCGCAATGCTGTAAGCCAGGTTTTGATTGGGAGTGACACGCCACTCGTTTCCATATTGTCCACGACCTTTGGTTTGATTAAAAGTAAAAACAGCAGTTGGTTCGTCTTCATACAAAAGGGTCAAAATTTCGTCATTGGTAGAAAAACACTCTTCGCGATGTATCAAATGTCTCATTTGGGAAAACTTTAAGAGATTATTAGGAATTAAACAAAAGATAAATAGATTAAAATCAATAAATTTGCAAATTAGACAATTTTTTGAATGAGTAAAATTACAGAAAAACAATTATTAGTAGATAAAATCGTAGAGTCGATTCAAGATACAAAAGGAGAAGACATCTTGGTCTTCGATTTAAGCAATATAGAAAACGCAGCAGCGGAAACATTTATCATCTGCAGTGGAAACTCAAACACACAGGTTTCTGCCATCGCAGGAAATATCCAGAAAAACGTAAGAAACGACCTGAATGACAGACCTTGGCACGTAGAAGGGACTGAAAACTCTATGTGGGTTTTGGTAGATTATGTTTCTGTAGTGGTTCACGTTTTCCAAAAAGAAATCCGAGAATATTATGATATCGAGGAGCTTTGGGGAGACGCCAAAATCACGAAAATAGAAAGCTAAAAACAGATGCAATTTGCATCAACAATTTTTAAAAAATAAGAATGAATAACAAAGGATTCAACTGGTTTATTCCAGTTTTGTTGGGACTTATTTTACTGATTTTTCTTCCAGGACTTTTGGGAGATTCTATGGTGAAAAATATAGATGAAAAAGAATTTTACGGTCTCGTACAACAAGGCAAGGTCAATGAAGTAATGGTTTTTAAAGATAACTCCAAAGCGGATGTTTATCTTACCAAAGCCGCCAAAGCAGAACTGCAAAAAGGAGATAAAAAAAGCGATCCGCTATCTGTAATCAATATCAAACCCAATCCGGATTTTGTAATGACTTACGGAGACCTTCGGTATTTTCAGGAAAAATTTGATAGTATCAATTCCAAGCTTCCTAAACAGGCAAGAATGGAATTTGGTAAAAGTCAAAGCGGAATGTCCGAAATATTCTTTACAGTATTGATTTGGGGAGGATTCTTCGCCTTGATTTACTTCTTTATTTTCAGAAAAATGGGAGGCGGCGCTGGAGGTCCTGGCGGGCAAATCTTCAGCATCGGAAAATCAAAAGCGAAATTATTTGATGAGAAAGATAAACTTCAGATTACTTTCAAAGATGTAGCTGGATTAGAAGGTGCGAAAGAGGAAGTTCAGGAGGTTGTAGATTTCCTGAAGAATTCTGAAAAATATACCAAATTAGGAGGTAAAATCCCGAAAGGTGTTCTTTTGGTTGGTCCTCCGGGAACAGGTAAAACTTTATTAGCAAAAGCTGTTGCTGGTGAAGCTAAAGTTCCTTTCTTCTCACTTTCCGGTTCAGATTTCGTAGAAATGTTCGTTGGAGTTGGTGCATCCAGAGTAAGAGACCTTTTTGCACAGGCAAGAGCAAAATCTCCTGCGATTATCTTTATTGATGAGATTGATGCGATTGGTAGAGCTAGAGGAAAAGGCGGTTTTCAAGGTGGTAATGATGAGCGTGAAAATACACTGAATCAATTACTTACGGAAATGGACGGTTTTGGAACAGATGTGAATGTCATTGTGATGGCAGCAACCAACAGAGCTGATATTTTAGATAAAGCATTGATGAGAGCCGGCCGTTTTGACCGTTCTATCTATGTAGACCTTCCGGAATTACACGAAAGAAAACAAATCTTCGATGTTCATTTGGCAAAAATCAAATTGGACGATACGATTGACAGAGAATTTTTGGCAAAACAAACGCCTGGTTTCAGTGGAGCTGATATCGCCAATGTTTGTAATGAAGCAGCTTTGATTGCAGCAAGAAATTCTCACGAATCAGTTAATAAACAAGATTTTCTGGACGCTGTTGACAGAATCATCGGTGGTCTTGAGAAGAAAAATAAAGCAATCAAACCTTCTGAGAAAAGAAGAGTGGCTTTCCACGAGGCTGGTCACGCAACCATCTCTTGGTTGGTAGAGCATGCAGCACCACTGCTTAAAGTGACAATCGTTCCTAGAGGACGTTCACTAGGTGCAGCTTGGTATCTTCCGGAAGAAAGACAGTTGACCACAACACAGCAAATGTTGGACGAAATTTGTGCAACACTTGGAGGTAGAGCAGCGGAACAAGCGGTCTTCGGAAATATTTCTACTGGCGCTTTATCTGACCTTGAAAGAGTGACGAAACAAGCACAGGCAATGGTTACCATTTATGGTCTGAATGACAAAGTAGGAAACATTTCTTACTACGACAGTTCAGGACAATCTGAATATAGTTTCGGAAAACCTTACTCTGAGCAAACTGCGAAATTGATTGACGAAGAAATTTCAAAATTAATCGAAAATCAATACCAGAGAGCGGTAAATATTTTGACGGAGAACAGAGATAAGCTAGATGCTTTGGCAGGTAAACTTTTGGAGAAAGAAGTAATTTTCCGTGAGGATTTAGAAGAAATCTTTGGAAAACGTGCTTGGGATCCCGAATTAACTGAAAAACCAGTATCGAGTTTAGATAATCCTGCTGACGCTGGAAATGTCTTAAATACAGAGAGTTAATTATTACTCTATTAAAAATACGATAAAAAAATCCTAATATATTTAGGATTTTTTTATTAAAATAAAGTTTTGGTTTTTAGAGTATTATAATAATTCTTTACATTTGTAATAATTAATAAAAAATCACAGAAAATTGAGTCTGTTTAAGAAAATCGTAAATAAGATAATGAACCAACCCGAAGTGGAGGAGCCGGATGTGACCAAACTGGCGGATCAGCTTCGTGATGCGGACTTGGACTATAAGTTTGCGCAGCTTTTTACGCATTCTGGTGGTTTTTTCAATTATTGTGCGGATGAATCTGAAGCTTTGCAAACATTGAATCAGATTATTAAGATCGAGCAGATTAATAACGTCTTTTGCTGGGATCAGGATCTTAGAAATTTCTTAGATGTCATCAAAACAGCCAATTCGCCTGAACTGACAGAAGATAACGACGCGGCTTTTATTACTTGCGAATATCTGATTGCCTTTGATGGCAGAATCATGCTTTCTCACAACAACATTTTACATTACCATTCTTCAAGACTACCGAGTAAAATCATTATTATGGCTAATGTTTCCCAGATTGCAAGTAATCTGAACGAGGCGATGATGAAGGTAAAACGGGCAGGAAACCTCAAAAATCTAACTTCTATCAGCGGAAGTCAGTCCAAATTGGATACTCCTAATAAGGATAATACCAAACTTTTCTTACTTTTGCTGGAAGATTAAATTTCAGTTTTGGATAAAAATTTCATTCAGCGTTCTATTTCGGGACTTATTTATGTTCTGGTAATAGCGATTTGCACCACACCTTTAGGAGAATATCTGTTCAGCAGTTTTCTGCCACAGGTTAAACAGCAATATCTTTTTTACGGATTAATCACATTCTTTTTGATTGTTGGATTATACGAATGTATCAAGATTATGAAATTTGATAACAGCATTTATAAGTGGCTGGTTTTCCCGATTTCGGCATTTATCTATTACAAATTCACGAAACGTTTTTTCTATCACGGGTTTTTCTTTGATTATAACTTCAGCGAAATGTTGTCATTAGCATTAATTCCGATTGCTGCGATTACACTTTTCAAATATTCCCGTGAACTTTATTTCGAAAATGGTAAATTAATTTTTACCGTTGTTTATTTGGCTTTACCTTTCGGCTTTGCGCTAGGCTTACCAAAATTTAGTACACTTGACCCAAGCAAACCTTTTACTTTAGAAGTATTTATGCTTTTCGTTTTGATTTGGAGCAGCGATACTTTTGCTTATCTGACAGGAAAATTCTTCGGGAAACATAAAATGGCACCAAGAATTTCTCCAAAGAAAACTTGGGAAGGATTTGGCGGAGGTGTAATTCTGACATTGATATTAGGATTCTTCGTAGAACAATATTTTCCTGAACTGAGAGGAAACTGGATGATTGTTGGGTTCCTCGTTTCCGTTTTTGCACCATTGGGAGATTTGGTAGAAAGTCAGTTAAAGCGTAGTTTTGCGGTCAAAGACAGTGGAAATATTATTCCTGGTCATGGTGGCGTTTTGGACAGGCTGGATAGTTTTATCATTTGTGCACCGGTGATTTACTTATATTTTATTTTAGAAAAATTAGTTTAATACAACGATATGAAACTTCATAAAGAATCAAAAGGAACCTTGGTAGTTGCAATTTTGTTCATTGCATTTATCTCAACAATATCAATTTATTATTTAGAACTGCTGTCCTTAATTATCATTATTCCTTTATTGATTATGCTAGGTTTGATTTTCTGGTTTTTCCGAGTGCCTACGAGGGCTATTTTGGACCATACAGAAAATGTAATTGCACCGGTTGACGGAAAAGTGGTAATGATAAAAGAAGTGTTCGAAGATGAAGTTTTGAAGGCCAATTGTATTCAGGTTTCTATTTTTATGTCACCTTTGAATGTCCATATCTGCCGTTATCCTGTAAGTGGAGAAGTAAATTATAAAAAATACCATCCGGGAAAATATTTGGTTGCTTGGCACGAAAAGTCATCTACTGAAAATGAAAGAACAACAATTGCTGTAAAAAGTTTAACCAATCATCAGGTGGTTTTCCGCCAGATTGCGGGTTATGTGGCGAGAAGAATTGTTTTCTACTGTAATGTTCAGGATGAGGCAAAAGCAGGACACGAATTTGGTTTCATCAAGTTCGGTTCCAGAATGGATGTTTTCTTACCTTTAGACACAGAAATCCTTTGTAAAATCGGAGACAAGACCAAAGGTGGTTTGGACGTTATCGCAAAAATGAGAGATTAATATTTTCATCAATATAAATTCAAAAGAGACTTAAATAATTAAGTCTCTTTTTTTGTTTCGGCCTTTAAATTGACCATTCGGTCAGTGTTTTTTACGATTCGGTCGGATAATTTTCTTTTTGATGTTCCAGCGTTCTACTTTTGAATCATCAAATAAATTTAAAACAATGAAAACATCAGTATTCTTCTCGTTATTCTTAGTGTTATTATCAATCTTTTCAAAAGCTCAAATGGACCATATGTTCTATCAACCTAAGAAAGAAATGAAACTTTTGGAATTTAAAAATATCGAAAATATAAGGTTGCCAGTTGAAAACGATACCATTACAGCAGTCATTTTGAAACCGGAATCAAAATCTATCAAGAAAACCATTTTATTTTTTCATGGAGCAGCAGGAAATATCTCCACTTATCAATATATTACTAAACCTTTGGTTGAAAATGGATTCCAGGTTGTAATGGTGGATGTGAGGGGCTATGGAAAATCAACAGGAAAACCAACACACCTGAATGTTGCAGAAGATGGTCAAAAAATGTTCGATTATCTATTGGCTCGCCAAGATATTAAAAATACAAAAATCTATATTTATGGTGCTTCTTTGGGGTCTCAGATTTCAACACATTTAGCTAAGGATAATCAGGCAAAAATTTCAGGATTAATTTTGGACGGCGGAATGTCATCTTTCACAGATATTGCCATAAAATTTAAACCGGAAATGAAAGAGGTTATCGAAAAATATGTGACTTCTCCGTACTCTGTAAAAGAAGATATCAAAAGTTTAAAAGGTCTTCCAAAATTATTCATCTACAGCAAAGGAGACTCGACGGTTCCTTTCGAACATGGGCAAGTTATTTATAACAATGCGCCAGAACCGAAACAGTTTTTAGAGTTTTCGGGGGAACATATCCAAGCGATGGTTGTAGAAAAGGATAGAATAGTAAAAGCGATTGAGCAATTGTAATTAAAAGGGAAGATTTAATCAATCTTCCCTTTTAATTTTTAGCTTAATAAGACTTTATACTTTTCTCTATTATCTATCAAAACCCAAAGATTGATCAATAAAAGAATAACCGCAATAATTCTGCCTTCATTCGTTGGAAATAAAGTGAAGTTGTGAAGCACAATCCCGACCAATACAGGCAAGATTACAATTGCACCCAGAGCTCTGGTTTTTGGAACAATAAATAATAACCCCCCAACCAATTCAACAGCACCAATTAATGGCATCAACCAAACGATTTCTCCAAAGGCAGCAAATAATTTCATTTGCTCAGGTTTCATTTCTGGCATCGGCATATAATGCAGAAACTTATCCAATCCTGCATTGATAAACATCAATCCGAAAAGAACACACAAAATCAATTTAACGTATTTCATAAATGTATGGTTTTTTAAGTTCAATCTAAATTAACTCTTTTTCCCAATCCAAAAATTGCCTTGAGACAACTTTTATCAAAATTAATCTAAAAAAAATCCATTTGCGAAATTTCACAAACGGATAATATTTTAAAATGAATTAATGAAAATACTTATTTCAAAGCAATTTCTATAACTTCACTCATATTTTTTACATAATTGACTTTCAGTTGTTTCAAATAATCTTTCTTGATTTCCTCAACATCTTTTCTATTCGCCTCACAAAGAATCACTTCCTTGATTCCAGCTCTTGTTGCAGCCAACAATTTTTCCTTGATTCCGCCAACAGGCAATACTTTTCCACGAAGTGTAATTTCGCCGGTCATTGCCAAATGAGGTTTCACTTTTTTATTTTTAAAGCTTGAAACCATGGAAGTCAACATTGCAATTCCTGCAGAAGGGCCATCTTTTGGAGTTGCGCCTTCCGGAACGTGAACATGGATGTTTTTCTTCTCAATATCATCTTCTGAAATTCCCAATTCCTCATAATGTGCTTTGATGAATTCTAAAGCAATCGTAGCGGATTCTTTCATCACATTCCCCAAATTTCCGGTCATTGTCAAACCGCCTTTTCCTTTGGAAAGGATACTTTCAATAAACAAAATGTCTCCACCAACACTTGTCCAGGCCAAACCAGTTACAACACCTGGAACATCCGTAATTTCCGATAAAGTTTTCGGTCTTGGAACGCCTAAGATTTCATCCACTTTATCAATAGATATTTTCGGGTCAAAATCTTTCCCCATTGCAATCTGAAGTGCAACCCAACGGGCAATTTCAGCAATTCTTTTCTCCAATCTTCTGACGCCACTTTCCGAAGTATGTGCGTCAATAATATGTTTCAATTCGGCATTTCCCAACTTCAAAGATTTTGCATCCAAACCATTTTCCTGAAGTTGTTTTTTAATCAAATGTCGCTTAGCAATTTCGATTTTTTCTTCCAAAGTATAACCCGCAATGCTGATGATTTCCATTCTGTCCAACAAAGGCGTTTGAATAGTGGAAAGCGAATTGGCTGTTGCAATGAACATCACTTTGGAAAGGTCATAACCCATTTCTAAGAAGTTATCGTAGAAATTGTTATTTTGCTCAGGGTCAAGAACTTCCAGTAAAGCCGAACTTGGGTCACCGTGAACACCTTGTCCGATTTTGTCGATTTCATCCAAAACAATCACAGGATTGGATGTTCCTGATTTTTTGATGGATTGAAGAATTCTTCCTGCCATCGCTCCGATATAGGTTTTTCTGTGTCCACGGATTTCGCTTTCGTCGTGCAAACCACCAAGTGAAACTCGTACATATTTTCTTCCAAGAGCATCCGCAATAGATTTTCCTAATGAAGTTTTACCAACTCCCGGAGGGCCAACCAAACAAAGAATCGGCGATTTCATATCGTTTTTCAATTTCAAAACAGCGATGTGTTCCAGAATTCTTTTCTTGATATCTTCTAATCCGAAATGTTCTTTATCCAGAAGTTTTTCGGCTTTGTTAAGGTCAAAATGATCTTTAGAATAATGTTCCCAAGGCAAATCTGTAAAGAAATCCAGGTAATTTCTCTGAACATTAAAGTCTGGAGAATTCGGGTGTTGCCTTTGTAATCTTTGTATTTCTTTTTGGAAATGAGTTTCTACATCAGCGCTCCATTTTATTTTAGACGCTTTTTTCTTGATTTCGTCTGCATCAGATTCTGCTCCGCCTCCCAACTCATCCTGAATCGTTCTAATCTGTTGATTTAGAAAATATTCACGTTGTTGTTTGTCGAGGTCTTTGCTTGTTTTTTGATGGATTTGATTTTTCAATTCCAAATGACGAAAATCCTCGTGCATCAACTCATACAAAGTTCTTGCACGCCCCAACAACGATTTTTCGTCCAGCAATTTTTGTTTTTTATCTGAAGGATAATTTCCGTTAGCAGAGATAAAATTTAGCAAATCTTCCTGCCCATCGATATTCTTAAGCGCAAACTGAGCCGCATTCGGAATGTTTGGGTCAATATTGATGATTTTTTCAGCCAAATCCTTGATGTTGTCCATCAAAGCTGTAAACTCTTCTTTATCTTTTGGCTGTGTGTCTTTTTGTTTCGTGATTTCTGCCAAAAAATAAGGTTCCTGAGAAACAAATTTCTTAACCTTGAATCTCTGAACACCTCTTGTTATAGCAGTTATATTACCTTCCGGAAGTTTGATGATTTTGATAATCTTCGCCAAAGTTCCGATGGCAAAAAGGTCTTTCTCAGTAGGATTTTCCTCATTAGGATTTTTCTGACTGATGATTCCGATGTATTTGTTTTCCCTTTGAGCGTCTTCCAGCAATTTTTTGGATTTTTCTCTTCCAGCCGTAATAGGAGTTACTACTTTGGGGAACATTACCATATTTCTTACGGGAAGAATCGGGAAAAGGCTTTGTGATTCATCGCTATCCTTAGTATCGAAGTCAGAGAAATTAATTTCTTCAGCAATTATTCCGAGACCTTCGTCAAGAATCTCTTCAAAATTGATATTTTCAAATTCTGTCATAATATAGTTGATGACATATTGTCATTAATCTTAATTGATATGAAGATTGATTCTCTATATTTCTTAGAAAATCAATCTGGTTGTATGTTGGATTATAATTTCGCAAGAGGTATGCCACGGGAAAAAATAATACAATTTGTCAGATAATGGAAAACCCTTCCAAAATCTGAAAGGGTTTTTAGTTTTTGTTGGATTTGATTTAAACCAACATTCTCTGCGCTTTTTTCACACCTTCTACCAGAATATCAATTTCTTCCAAAGTGTTGTAAACGGCAAAACTTGCGCGAACTGTGCCGGCGATGTTGAAAAAATCCATAATCGGTTGTGTACAATGATGTCCGGTTCTCACCGCAATTCCCATTTTGTCTAGAATCATTCCTGTGTCAGAAGCGATTCCCGCGCCTTCCAAGTTGAAAGAAACTACACCTGTTCTATTCGCTTTTTCGCCATAGATTTTGATTCCGTCTAGTTCAAGAAGTTTTTTCTGAGCGTAAGTCAGAAGTTCATTTTCGTGGATTTGAAGATTGTCGTGTCCGATTTGGTTGATGAAATCTACAGCTGAACCGAGAGCAATATTTCCGCCAACATTGGGTGTTCCCGCTTCAAATTTGAAAGGCAAGCCTGCATAAGTGGTTTTCTCGAAACTGCAAACTGCAATCATTTCGCCGCCACCGTGGAACGGATGAAGGTTTTCCAAGACAGATTCTTTACCATAAAGAATTCCGGTTCCCATTGGCGCATACATCTTGTGTCCCGAGAATACAAAGAAATCACAATCCAGTTTCTGAACATCGATTTTGAAATGCGGAGCAGACTGTGCGCCGTCTATCAAAACATAAGCGTTGGAAAGCCTTCTTGTTTTCTCAATGATTTCTTCGATAGGATTGATTATTCCTAAAGCATTAGAAACCTGATTAACAGAAACAACTTTCGTTTTTTCGTTCAACCAAGAATCCAGAACACCGATTTGAAGAATTCCGTTTTCGTCCATTGGGATGACACGGAGTTTTGCGCCAGTTCTTTCGCAAAGCATCTGCCAGGGAACGATATTGGAATGGTGTTCCAAATAAGAAATGATGATTTCGTCGTCTGGCTTTATTTGATTGGTTAAAGCATAAGCCACAAGATTGATTCCTTCCGTCGTTCCTTTTGTGAAAATCACTTCGTAGTCGTGCTTTGCATTAATGAAACACTGGATTTTCTGTCTGGAAAGTTCCATTTCTTCCGTTGCTAATTGACTCAAAGTATGGATGCCGCGGTGAACGTTGGCGTTTATGGTTTCATAATATTTTTCCCAGGTTTTGAGGACTGAAATTGGTTTTTGGGAAGTTGCGGCGTTGTCCAGATAAACTAATGGTTTTCCGTTAACTTCTTGATTTAGGATTGGGAATTGGGCTCTTATATGATTGATGTCGAACATTGTAATATTTTGAAAAGCGTTGTATTGATGACTAAACTGCAGCCCGACTTGAGCGAAAATCCTTTTTTTTGCGTGGACTTAAGTTATTTTGAAACTGAAATCTTCTGGCAAAAAAGATTGGGAGCGGAAGGCGGATAAAGCTGCCCAAATAATTAAAGAAATTGTCTGTAATTATTTAGAATGGGTCAAAGTTACGTCAAATTTTATTATTATTTTCGATGTTAAATATTTATAAAATGAGTGCGATAATTGGATTAAGGAATAATTATTGAGTATTTTTGACCAATTCATTTATTAATAACAAAATAAATACGAAACTATGGCATTCGAATTACCAAAATTAGCTTACTCGTACGATGCGTTGGAACCAACAATCGATGCGAAAACAATGGAAATCCACCACTCTAAGCATCACCAGGCTTATGTGGACAATCTTAATAATGCAATCGCAGGAACAGACCTTGAAGGAAAATCTCTTGAAGAAATCCAAAAGACAGGAACTGATAAACCAGCGGTAAGAAATAACGGAGGCGGACATTACAACCACTCACTTTTCTGGGAACTTTTGACGCCAGGCGGAAGCAAAGAGCCAGTTGGAAACGTGAAAGCTGAAATCGAGAAAATCGGTGGTTTTGAGAAATTCAAAGAAGATTTTTCTAACGCAGCTAAAACTAGATTCGGTTCTGGTTGGGCTTGGTTAGTGAAAAATTCTGATGGTTCTGTAGTTGTTTCTTCAACTCCGAATCAGGATAATCCACTAATGCCGGTTGCTGACGTAAAAGGAACTCCGATTCTTGGATTGGATGTCTGGGAGCACGCGTACTACCTGAATTATCAGAACAGAAGACCAGATTATGTGTCTGCGTTTTTTGATGTTATCAACTGGGATAAGGTTGAGGAGCTTTACAATAAATAATTTTTCATAGAATTATATTGAGAAACCCATCAGATTTGTTCTGATGGGTTTTTTTATTTTCAACCGTTTGGATTGATGTTTACTTTTTGATGATTTTGCTGCTGGAAATCTCGCCATTTTCTGTTTTGATTTTCAGAATGTAATTGCCTTTCGCCACTGAAGTTAAATCTAAACTGTTTTCATAAGACTCTAAAACTTTTTGTCCAACAACATTATAAAGTTCCAAAGCTATCACTTTCTTGTTACCGGATACAAAAATGCGGTCTGCAGTTGGATTTGGGTAAACGGTCACATTCTTTTTGTTGATATCGCTTGTCCCAAGTTGTTTTACTTTATAAACTGCTAAAATGGTGTGGTTTTCCGCAATGTTCGTGAAAGTATAAGTCAGTTGTTTTCCGATGTTTTCATTATCTACAATCACGGATTCTACTTCGTAACCTTCCTTTGGAGTCAATTCAAAAGTTTTTGCTGAACCTGATTTTAAAGCAACAACGCCATTTGGAGAAATCGTTCCCCATTCTTGATTATTTGAGTTTGAAGTAATAATGTTTGTCAGATATTCACTTCCCTGCAAATATGGATATCCTTGATTTTCTCGTATTTTCCAAATATTTGTGAAATCCCAAGTCAGTCCGTTTTCGTATGTGGTTTGCTTTTGAACTTCTGAGATGGATTTATTCATTCCTGACCAGTCTGTTTCTGTTCCATCAGTAATGATTTGACCATTCACAAGCATAGAATCCAAAGCATAATTATTGGTTAGTTCTGCATCAAACTCTACATCACCGGCTATTCTGTGAATTTTATTAAGATTTCCGGTAAGCGAAGAAGTTAGTTTGGGATTAAGAGCTGCCGAATTGGAAATCGCTCCCCAAGTGGTTCCTGCAAGACCTCCGACCAAAGAATAGCCGCCAGAAACTGAACCATAGGCATAACTGTTAGAAATACCATTGGACAATCCGACCAATCCTCCGACATACATCGCATTGTTGTCTGTCACAGCTACATCTCCGGAGGCGAAGCAATTTTCTATGAAAGAGTTGCTGAAAGAAGAGCCTGCCAGCCCGCCGATATCTACAAAACCTCCTTCCGGAGTAGTTTCCGCAATTATCTGAGTAACATTTCCTGTTGCATAACTAAAGGTAACCGTAGCTCCTAAAATTCCTACTAAACCACCAATAGATTGACTTCCGCTTACATTTCCGGAAGCGTGGCTGGATGTAATTGTGCCATAAGATTGTCCAACTAATCCGCCTCCGACTTTTTGGTCAGAATAAACAGTTCCTGTCGCATAGGAATTTGAAACTGAGTCAGAAGCGCCGACAAGGCCACCAACCCACATCCTTCCAGAAATGTTTCCTGTTGCAAATGAGTTGCTGACTGGCGCGTAAGAATCTCCTACCAATCCACCAATTGTACTGGTTCCTGTGACGCTTCCTGAAGCATTGGAATTGCTGACTGATGCTTGATTAACACCAATCAATCCTCCCATAAAATTGCCCACAAAAGCAGTTCCCATATTTTTTACGTTACTGGAAGAACTGGAGCCGGAAACTTCGGCCGAAGTTTTTCCAATCAGTCCTCCTATATTATCTCCTTCTGTATTGATTTCTCCGGAAGATTGGCAGTTGCTTACTGGCGATGAGCTTTCCCCAATTAATCCGCCAACATAATTATATGCAGTTACTATTCCTGTTACTTTTACGTTATTAATAGTTCCTCCATTAGCTGAACCTGCAAGAATACCAACGTAATCTTGTCCGACAATCCCATTGGCAGCGAGTTGGATATTAAGATTATTAAAAACAGCGTCCGTTGTATTACTGAAAAGTCCAACGTAATTACTTTCTGGTCTTGAAATCCAAAGATTTGTAATTTTGAAACCATTGCCCTCCAGTGAACCATAAAAAGCATTTTCATCGTTTCCAATAGGTTCCCATCCTTCATTTGGATATTTAGTTGCAATTAATGCCGTTAAATCGATGTCATTAGAAATAGAAAAATGCTTATCGCTATTTTCAGAACCGACGTAATTTCTCATTTCATCAAGCTGAATTGCGTTGGCAATCAGATAAGGACTGGCTTCGGTGCCATTTCCTGTTCCGGAGAATTGTGCTTTTGTGCTGACGAACATCAACAAAAGTACAATAATGGAAAAAATAGATTTAATTTTGTACATAAGATTGTTAATTAAAAAAGTATTGAACAAAAGTAAAATCGAATCTGAGTTTCAACAAATAATGAAGGTGTGCAAAGGGTGTGCATTGTGTTATTATTAATTGTAAAAAGGTGTGCTTAATATTTAATATCTTTGATTTTTAAAGAGTTATAAAATCCCGTCATCTTGTTGATGGATTTTCATAAATTTCAGATTAGAATTTTTTCTAAATTTAATTTTACTATGCGATTGCGGTTTTTATCCATTATATTTTTCTTCTTATTTTTTACGGGTTATTGTTTTGGAGCAACAGATAGTCAAAGATTTGAAACGATTTCCAACGAGGTAAGTAAAAATGCCTTCATCCGTGATTCGGACACTCAAAATCTTCTGAAAGAATTAGAAAAAAATTCCGCAAATCATCCTGAATTAGTTCCCCAATATCTCTATTGGAAATCATTTGTGAATTATGCTCAAGGTGTTTCCGACCCGAAAATCAATACAGTCATTCGTTCCAAACTGAAGTTTTTTAACGAAAAAAAATATCCTTTTGAAAATGCACTTTTGCTGCATTCTTTGGCTTATAATGATGTTATTATTGGAAATTATACAGACAGTTTCACCAATTCCTTAAAAGCTTTGGTTAGATATAAAGAACTTGACAATACTTTGTTTAAATCCCGAGTGGAACTTCTATTAGGCGTTATTTGTTTCAGAACCAGAAACTTTGATATCTCGGAAAGGTTTTACAAACAATCGCTTTCGCCAAAGATTCCAAGAGCAGAATGTATGAAAGCTCAGGTCAATATGTATTGTGCTCAGGCTTTTACAAAAACCGGAATCGAAAAGGCTATCAACGGAATGGTAAAGCTGATTCCTGCGGTCGAAAAATTGAATGATTTGGGAGTTTCAGCAGTTTTATTTCTCAATATCGGTGGTTGCTATATGCTGGAAAACAAGCCGGAATTGGCACATTCTTACTATCAAAAAGCGATGCAAATCGGAAATCAAATTGAGAATAAATCTTTTATGACTTCTTTGCTAATCAATGAAAGTGTCTACTCCTTGGGAATCGGAAATTTCAGAGAATCGGAATCTTACATCGAAAAAGCGGAAAAACTGTCTCAGGAAATCGGAAATGCAGAGCAACTTTCTTTGGTTTACAACGTCAAATATACAATCTATGAGAAAGAAGGCTCTTCTGAAAAAGCTTTCACTTATCTCAAAAAATACAACAACCAAAAGGAAAAAATCTTAAGTAGTTCCAAAACTATAGATTCTTATCAGGCTTATGTTGAGGCTTTTATGGCGTCTGCGGAAAAAGAGCTAATGATTTCTAAACAGAAAACAATGTTAGAAAAACGAAAATTGACCATCACGCTTATCTCATCTATTTTTATCATTTTGTTGGGAATTGCTTTGTCGGTGATTTTGTATCAAAAGAAAAAACAACAGGCCTTCGTCAAAGAATCTGAAAAAGAAGCGCTCCGCAAGCAATTGGCTTATGAAAAATCGATACAGCAAATTCAGGAGGAAAAACACAAGGAGGTTTTGGACGCTAAAGTGCGGGAAGTCACGTCCTACTCACTCATTTTGTCTAATAAAAACAATGTACTTCAGGAGATTTTACAGAAGGCAGGACAATCTAATGAAAAAGATGGGAATGAAAGTGAACAATTCTCTGATAATGTGGTTGATATCGTAAGAAAAAATCTGAATACAGAAGTAGAAAGTCATAAATTCATTCATCATTTCAATGAGGTTCATCCACAATTTTTCAGCAAGCTAAAATCTATTTGTAAAGACCTTACCGAAAATAATCTTCGGATGTGCGCTTATTTCAAAATGGGAATATCTATGAAACAAGTCGCTGTAATCCTGAATGTTTCTACAGAAACCGTCAAAAATGCACGTTACCGGTTAAAGAAAAAACTGATGCTGGAAAAAGATGATAGTTTGGATGATTTTCTGAGAAATATATAAAAATTAAGCTTTTATGGATTTGTCACAGCTTCCGCTTTAACTTCGGGCTTAGTTTCTGTTTTTGCTTCCTTAGCCTTTTCAGCTTCCAGTTTAGCTTTTTCTTTGTCGAGTTTTTCCTGCTCGGCTTTTGCGATTTTATCAAGACTGTCTTTTTCTCTTTTGATAGCAACAGCATTGATTTTTGCCATTACCGCTTCCGAAGTTGCGCCTGGACCGAAAGAATCTATTGCCATTGTATCATAAGTGATTTTCGGCGATGCATCCAACTGGTCGGCATTGTTCTCCACTTGAGTTTCTTTGGAACAGCTGACAATCAAAATTGCAAAGGTTGAAAGTAATATTTTTTTCATATTTGATGTGATTTTACTTTATTAGAAACTCAGTAATCACGGGAAAATGGTCTGAAATTCTGACACTTCTATCCACCTTGTAACTGATTGGCTCAATGGATTCTGAAGCAAAAACGTGGTCAATTTTAAGAGGAAATTTGAAATCGTGGAAACTGGTTCCGCTTCCTTTTCCGACTTTTAAGAAAATATCCTGCAGGTCTTCTGAAACTTTGTAATATTCATAGGAATTGGGAACAGCATTGAAATCGCCAGCAACAATGACGGGATAAGGTGATGCATTAATGAAATCCTTGATTTGATCAATCTGAATCTGGTGTGTTCTGAATGTTGGAATCAACATATGAAGCACTTTTTTTGCTTTTTGTTCATTCACCTCCATATCTTTAGAAGGCTTTACCATTTTCTTATCCAAGAAAAATGGCTCCATATAAACATCTACAAAACGAATAATTTTCCCATTAACTTTGATGTCCGCAAACATACAAACGGCATTGTTAGCATCCGTTTTTATTTGACCACTTTCGATTATTGGAAATTTGGACTGGATTTTTGTAATAGGCTGGCTATTCTCAAAATACTGGAAACCATCCAATGGTTTTTTGCTATCATATTCCTGAAAAAAAACAACATCGGGATTTTGTTTATTGAGGTAGTCATAAATTTCAGCATTGCCCATTTTCCCAAATTTTCCGTTGAGCGAAATCAATTTCAGATTAGGTGTTTCCTTTTTCGTTGGTGTGAAATTGATCCAACGTCTCGTTGGAATGATGAAAAACAACGACAAAACCAGAAAAACCACCGCTCTTTTTTTCCAAGTAATAATCCAGAAAATTAATAAGATAATATTAATGATAATCAGAATCGGAAATCCGAGTGACAAAAGGTTAAGAAATCCAAAAACATTTGGCGGGATGTACGCATTCATTATTGTTCCGAAAAGCAGAGCAATAATAATCAGATGAAATACGGTTAAAATTAATCGAATAATTCCCATTTATTGGATTCTGTCTCTGTTTTTTTTCCAGTTTCTGATATAAAGAAAACCAATCAATGCACCTCCAAGATGTGCAAAATGTGCAATATTATCACCACTGAATTGTCCAAATCCTAAAACTATTGAAACCACAATAATAACAGGAGTCAGATATTTGGCTTTGATAGGAAAAGGGATGAACATAAACATTAGTTTAGCATCTGGAAATAAAGTTGAAAATGCGGCAATGATTCCGAAGATTGCGCCTGATGCTCCAACCATTGGCGTTCTTAAAATATTAAAAAGCTTCTGAGCAGATTCTCTCACAGCGTCTGAATCAGACGAAATCGGCATTTCTCCGCTATAATTAATATCAGCATATTTATAAATCTCGTGAATATCGTAGGCTTGACTGTTTAAAAAATTGGTCAGCTGACTTACTTCAACATAATTCCAAATATTATACAATGCAAAACCTCCAAGACCGGCTGCAAAATATAAAATGATGAATTTTTTTTGTCCCAAAACCTGCTCTAGAACTGGTCCAAAACTATAGAGCGTCAACATATTAAAAACAATATGCATAATGCTTCCGTGCATAAACATATGCGTAATAATTTGCCAAGACCTGAAATTCGGTGATAGTGGGAAATATCCAGCTAAAAGAGCATCAATATTAATGTTCAGATTTGGCAGCAACATTGTGCCGACAAAGAAAATGACATTCAGAATAATGATATTTCTGGTAACTGGCGTTAATTGTGGAAACATAGTTTAAAATTTATTTTTAAAATCGTCGAACGGAACCTCCATCCAACATTTTTTTCCGTTTACGGTGTATTGTGGGAAACCAAGGTCGATAAAATCTTTTACCAACTGTTCAACTTCCGTTTTATAAATGAAATCGAATTTTGATTTGGTCTTCAGTTTAACCCATTGGTATTCAAAATATTTGTAAAAATCTTCCTCGGTTCTGTATTCCAAAACTTCGAATATTTTTTCCAGGAATTTGATGACCTGAGATTCCTTCAAAGCTTCCGGAACAGTTTCGATTCTCAGGACATTTTCCTGAGCCAAAGTCATTTCGAAACCAAAATCCGGCAAATATTTTTTGATGGATTTGTATTTATTTTTCTCAATTTCATTCAGGTGATATTCTAATGAAAACAATAAGCTTTGTCCCGCTTTTTTCGTTGGCAGATTTTCCTGATGAGAAGACATCAAAACACGATGCATTCTGCCCAAGTCCAACATATAAGTTTGTCCATCTTTGTTCAGTAGCCAGTAACCGTTCGGTAATCGAAAAAGGTCTTCGTCCAAATCATCATCTTCAAAAAGATTGATTTTGGAAGGCGCCGCAGAAGCTGTTGCCTGATACAATTCTGCAAGATTGATTCTTTCTTCATCCGAAGTTTTTTCTACAGAAAACGGATTGAAATCTCTGTCAACATTAATAGAAGAAGGCATTGGCGAACTGTAATTGCTTTTGCTCGGCGTGGGAGCAAAAAAGGCTTCCATTTTCGGGTCTCTTTCAAAATCGAGACTTGGCGCAACATTGTAAATTCCTAAAGAACGTTTTATGGTAGAACGCATCAACGCAAATATCAAAGCTTCATCTTCAAACTTAACTTCCGTTTTTTGTGGATGAATATTGACATCAATTTTTTCTGGATCCATTTCCAGATAAAGGAAAAATGATGGAATGTAGCCCGGCTGTAACAAACCTTCAAATGCTTCCTGAACGGCTTTGCTCAAATAAGGACTTTTGAAATATCGGCCATTAACAAAGAAAAATTGCTCGCCCCGGACTTTCTTTGCACCTTCTGGTTTCGCCACATAACCTTGCAAATTGGCCCAACCTAAGTCTTCCTTGATTGGAATCAAAAGCGGTTGCAACTTTCTCCCAAAAACATCGATAATTCGTTGCATTTGTCCGCCTTTTCTCAGTTTGAAAACAGGTTCGTCGTTATGGAACATTTCAAACTCAATATTTTCGTGAGCTAAAACAACTCTTTGGAATTCATCAATGATATGACGAAATTCTACATTATCATTCTTCAAAAACTTGCGTCTCGCAGGAACATTGTAAAACAAATTCTTGACAGAAAAATTAGAACCTTCAACCGTTTGAATCGGGTCTTGGAATTGGAAAATTCCACCTTCGATGTAGATGTTGGTTCCAACAGGTGCATCTTTCTGTTTGGTTTTAAGTTCAACCTGAGCAACGGCAGCGATGGATGCCAAAGCCTCACCACGGAAACCTTTCGTCGCAATCTTGAAAATATCTTCGGTAGAACGGATTTTGGACGTGGCGTGGCGTTCAAAAGCCAATCGGGCGTCCGTTTCAGACATTCCGATGCCGTTGTCCACCACCTGAAGCAAGTTTTTCCCAGCATCACGAATAATGAGCTGAATCTTACTGGAACCCGCGTCCACAGAATTCTCCAGTAATTCCTTGACAATCGAAGCCGGTCTTTGCACCACTTCTCCTGCAGCAATCTGATTGGCAACGTGATCCGGTAAAAGCTGAATGATATCTGACATCTTTAGAATTGAACTTTCAAAAATAAGGATAAGAATCGAGCGATGAAAGTTAAATAATTATAAAGAACTTGGGAAAATAATGATATTTTTGACTTTCAGATAATTAATGAATCTGGGAATTGTTTAACACGAAGGCACAATGATTTTATAATCAATCCTTGTGTTTTAAGGCACAAAGGTTTTTAAAGTTGTTAAATTTTAAAATCTTCGATTTTTTTGTGCCTTAAAACATTATCAATTAAAAAAAATAAATTGTGCCTTTGTGTTAAACTTCAATTTAAACCTTCATCGATGAAAAGAGACCTCTATATTGATTTTGCCAAAGGACTGGCGACTATTTCCATAATTTTTATCCATACGGCCTTTTGGAGCGGTCAGTTTTATATGCCGACCGAGGCGCGGGTTTTTTCATTGGTTTTTGATGTCGCATTGTTTTATGCACTGAGCGGAATCACGTCTGGGAATAATATCGAAAAAACGCTTTACAGATTGCTGAAGTTGCAAATCACATATATGATTTTCGTGACGTTTCTGTTTTTCCTAGATTATTTCTTCAAAGTATTTGGACTAAGTTTCTTCTCTTTTGATTGGCTGAAGGATTTTTATTCCACTTTCGGAAGCAAATATGTTCCCAACAGTATTTCCTCTGAACCGCAGTGGCAGGTTTTAGGAAATTGGTACTTGCACGAGTATTCCAATTGTGATACTTTTCCTGTGGTAATGGGCAGTTTCTGGTATTTGAAAGTTTATTATATCCTGACCGTTCTTGGCGTTTTGATTCTGAGATTTTTTCCGAAACATATTAATTGGTTCATTGGAATTTGTATCACCTTAACTTTAATCTTCAATTTAATTCCTCAATATTATCCAAACGGACAAGGCGGTTACGTCGCTTTTTATATGGCATTGTTCCTGATTGGAAACCGAATGAAAGGCAGAACGATTCCAACAAAATTGATTCCAGTTTTGTACGGATTGGTTGCTGTTGCACTGGCCTGGATGTTCTGGAATTATGGAAGCGATATATTCTATAAACTCAACAAACAAAAATTCCCGCCGAAGATTCCTTATATTATTTGGACATTGTTCTCATTGGTAACCTTGTTCGTTTTCTACAACCGATTGAAAATCACAAAACCGAATTTCATCACCAATGTCGGACAAAACGCCATCTTCTTTTATTTTGCCCAAGGAATGAGTTCGTCACTGGTTTATTTCCTTGTCGTTCCGATGAAAGATTCTATGCCTTGGTATTTATTAGTTTTAATTATTTACCCATTGAATATTTTATTAGCGTTTTTGATTTCTAGTGGGTTGAAGAAAGTGGATGATTTAGGATGGAAAGTTTTGGAATTTTTGAGAATCAAAACAGCTTCAAAAAATCCATAAAAAAAGCGCTCCTAAAAGCGCTTAGTAAATTTTAATCGTTTTTCTTTCTTCCGCTCATCGCCACAATCGCAACGATGACGATAAGAACTACTCCACCAATAATCCAGTAAGTAGGATTTGTTTGCCACTCTTCAGTAGAAGTTGTTGTGGTGTTGGTAGTTTTTACAACTGCTGAATCCTGAGCGAATGTCAAGGCAGATGAGAAAATCGCTAAAAAGCTAAAAAGAAATAATTTAGCACGATTAACAAGAGTTGAATTTTTCATAATTTTATAATTTGATTGATGAAGGATTTTCAATATGTGTGCCAAATATTAATTTAATTGATTGTCTTAATCCTTTATGACGATTGAATTCGAAAATTAATTTTTATCTGTAAAATATTCAATAAAGAGCAATCAAATCCTTATTTTTACAAAAAATAATAAAATGTTTCGTCTTAAACTTCTTACAGACCCGCGTTGGGCAAATATTGCAGAAGATAATCTGGAAGAAATCCTGACTGACCACGCCTGGTGTGAGCAAAAAGCAGCCACTAACGCCATTGGGCTCATCACGATGGTTCCTGAACATACGGAAATGGTGACCGAACTTTTAGCGATTGCGCAGGAAGAATTGGAACATTTCGGGATGGTTCACGAGATTATCAAGAAAAGAGGCGGTGTTTTAGGAAGAACGCGTAAAGATGATTATGTCAATGATTTAATCAAATTCCTGGTAAAAGGAGGACATCGCGACGAACAGATTATCGATAAAATGCTTTTCGCTGCTATGATCGAAGCCAGAAGCTGCGAACGTTTCAAGGTTTTGACAGAGAATATCAAGGACGAGGAACTGAAACAATTCTACCACGACCTGATGGTTTCCGAAGCTAATCATTATACAACATTCATCGGATTTGCACGACAACTTGGCGATCCGGAAAAAGTAAACAAACGCTGGGAAGAATGGCTGGAATATGAAGCCAACATTATGAAATCCTACGGTAATAAAGAAACCATCCACGGATAAAATCTAAAATGGACAGAAATCTCAACGATTATCTTCGGCTCTTTATACGATCCTTCATTCAGGGACTGATTATCATTGGGCCTTTTGCCATCACGGTTTGGGTCATTTGGAGCGTTGTTTTCAGCATCGATAATCTGGTGCCTTCTGTCTCAGAAAAATTTCCCGGTCTGGTATTTTTCATCGTCATTTTCGGAACCACATTCATCGGGTTTTTTGGTAATAAATTCATTATCGGAAGATTGATTGTCGATGGTTTAGATTATGTTTTAGAACATATTCCAGGCATCAAATTTATTTATACATCCCTGAAAGATGTTCTGGGTTCTTTCGTTGGAGATAAGAAAAAATTCAATGTGCCGGTATGGGTCAAGACCAATGAAACGCCGGAGATCTGGAGAATCGGATTTCTTACCCAATCCGATATGTCCGTGGTTGATCTCGACCAGATGATTGCGGTTTATCTGCCTCATTCCTATGCTGTTTCCGGCTGGGTCATCATTACAAAATTCAATAACGTCAAAGAAGTGACCGGAATGAGCGCTGCCGAAGCAATGAAATTTGCGGTCAGCGGAGGCGTTGCCGGATTCCATTCAGACGACAATATTTTCAAAGCACCGGAGTAGTTTCTAATTAATAATTAACGATTAATAATGAATATTGCTGTTCATTATTAATTCACTCTTCTCGAAATTAATTGTATTTTTTATTTGGGCAGCTATTTCCGCCTTCCGTTCCCGCTTTTTTGCTCGTCGTGCCTCCTCACAAAAAGAGCTCCACTCAAGTCGGGCTGCGGGGTTTCAGTTCAAATAAGAGATGTTTTCAATTAATTTCAACTTCCAAATTAATTATTCATTCTTAACTATTCATTACAATGAAACTACCTTACGCAGAACCATTTAGAGTCAAAATGGTCGAAGAAATATATCAATCTACACAAGAACAACGCGAAGAATGGCTGAAAAAAGCCAACTATAATCTCTTCAACCTCAGAAGTTCTCACGTCTTCATCGATTTGCTGACGGACAGCGGAACGGGCGCAATGAGTGATAAACAATGGGGTGCGCTGATGATTGGCGACGAAAGTTACGCCGGCTCCCGCTCATTCGAAGCTTTGCAGCAAACGGTTGAAAAAATCACAGGATTTCCTTATTTACTTCCAACACACCAAGGTCGCGCCGCAGAAAATGTATTGTTTTCTGTAATGGTAAAAGAAGGCGACATTGTCCCGGGAAATTCTCATTTTGATACCACAAAAGGTCACATCGAAATCAGAAAAGCGCACGCTTTAGATTGTACGATTGATGAAGCTTTTGATATCAATGACCTTCATCCATTCAAGGGAAATCTGGATTTGAAAAAACTGGAAGCTGTATATAAATCTCATCCAAAAGAACAAATTCCGTTTTGTCTGATTACAATTACCTGTAATTCTTCCGGTGGGCAACCTGTTTCTCTGGAAAATATCAAAGCGGTAAAAGAATTGTCTGATCAATACGGGATTCCGGTTTTGTTTGATTCGGCGAGATTTGCTGAGAATGCTTACTTCATCAAAAAAAGAGAAGTTGGGCAGGAAAATAAAACCATCAAAGAAATCTGTAAAGAAATTTTTTCTTACGGCGACGGAATGACGATGAGTTCCAAAAAAGATGGATTGGTAAACATCGGAGGATTCATCGCTTTGAAGAACAGGGAAATCTTCGAACAAGCTTCTAACTTCACAATTATCTATGAAGGCTTCATCACTTACGGTGGAATGGCTGGCAGAGATATGTCGGCTCTCGCTTCAGGTTTAGATGAAGCAACGGAATTCCCTTATCTGGAAAGCAGAATCTCTCAGGTAGAATATCTTGGAAACAAACTGATGGAAGCAGGAATTCCTGTTCAAAAACCAATTGGAGGACACGCAGTTTTCATAGACGCACTGAACTTCTTGCCTAATATAAAAAGAGAAGAATTCCCTGCTCAGACTTTAGCCATAGAACTTTATAAAGAAGCTGGAATCCGTGGCGTAGAAATCGGAACTTTGCTGGCGGACAGAGATCCGGAAACGAGAGAAAACCGTTATCCAAAACTGGAATTGCTGAGGTTGGCAATCCCACGAAGAACTTATACAAACAATCATATGGATTATGTTGCAGCAGCGGTAATCAATGTTTTTGAAAGACGTAATCACATCGACAAAGGTTACAAGATAAAAAAAGAACCAGCGATCCTGAGACACTTTACCGTTCAGCTGGATAAAGTATAATTAAATAAAAAGAGAGCAAATTTAAACTTGCTCTCTTTTTTATTTCTTCTGCTCCGGAAAGGTTTGAAGTTTCATTTTTTGTTCTACCGCAGCCTCGCCTTGTCCGGGAGTTCCGGGTCCATTATTCGCTCGGCTTGGAGCAGCTTTAACGCCGTTGTTGGTATCCAAATCCTGTTTCAGATTTTGTTGGACTGGCTCATTGCTCACTGCTTTCGGTTGCTGAGAAATTGCATTTCCGCTTTCATCTGTAAGTTCTAATTTTGCGTCACTCTTCAGATATTTCAGAAGTTCTTTCGCTTTCTTTCCTTCAGGCGTTTTAGCATAATTGAGAAGAATCTGCTCCAGCTGCAAAATCATAATTTCTTTTCCTGCAGTTTTCCCCGCATTATAAGCCTGTAAGAGGTAAAATTTAGGAATCAATGCATCTTTTGGATTGTCGGCAATTGCTTTTTCAATCATTGCATTAGACTCGGGATATTTTTCTGTCAGGTAAAGCGTATAAGCATCGGCATATAATTTTTCTACATTCTCTGATGACTTGTTGAAATCCTTGTTTTTTGGATTTTTCACAAACTCAGCGTAAGAAGTGTAAGGGTATTTTTGTAAAATTAATTGCTTTGCTTTTTCTGCATCTGCTGGATTTTTCTCGTAATTGAAGATGAAAATATTGTACAAAGCCATCAAATCTGTTTCTTCATCCGGCTTATTATCTACAAGATCATACAATGTTTTGGTTGCCAGTTTGGTATTGCCAAAAAACGACTCGTACATTCTTCCCATTCCAAGGCTTGCGGTGTCTCTGTCTTTTTTCAGTCTTCCTAGTTCCTCAGGAGAAGTTGGGATTTTTTCGATATAAAATTCTGATTCCAAACGTCTTGGATCTGGTGCATTAGCCAAGCCTAAGGCTTCGTTTTTTAATTCTTCTATAGTGGTAGTTTTTGCAGAATAACGCCAGTTGTCCATCAAAGTTCTGTTTCCCCAAGTCTGTTTAAATGAAGTTTCTCCTCTCGGGATATTGTTGGAATTAGCAAAATAAAATGTCGAACCACCACTTGCAATTCCAAAATTTTGGAAGCTGCCGCTGTCTGTAGAATTATTGGCAAAGATAGAATTGGCATTGTAATCAGCATTTTCAAAGCCTTTGCTACGTTCAGCACGTTTCTTTTCCAGTTCTTCCACCGCTTCTTTTTGCTTGATTTTCTCAATGTATTTGGTAAAATATTCTCTTTTTTCCTCAAGCGTCATTTTTGAAAGATTAAGAATACTGTCATTTTTTTTGACAACATAATAATTCTTCGAAAGCTTCTTGATGTTGGCGGTAAGATCTGTTAATCTGTCTTTTTCCGGTTTGTAAGTCATCACAGCTAATGCGCTGTCATAATAAACACCGGCAGTCAGATAATCATCTTTAGCAAAATATTTTTTAGCCAACTCAGAATAAGTTAGTCCACGAATCTGCGGATCAGACTGCTTCTCTTTTAAAGCTTTTCTGAAAAATGAATCGGCAATAGAATCCTTGGTAGCAGAAGTTGCAATCAAGCCGCTGGCGTAGTACAACTCATTTTTACGGGAAGCATAAGTTCCTTTTTTAGCAATTTTTTCAAGATAAGCCATCGCTTCTTCATAACTGTCGGCTTTTCCATCGAAAGTCTTTGCTATTTCTATCTGAGATTTAACCTCGAATTCGTAGTTATTGGCATATTTGTAAGCTGCTGCAAAAGATTCTCTGGCTTCATCTTTTCTGTTGAGACTGGCCAATATTTGACCACGCAAAAAGGCAATTCTGCTTTTGGTTTTTCTGTTTTTATTATAGGTAAAAGCTTCTTCCAAAACTTCTGCAGCCAATTCTTTTTTACCCCATTTCAGGAAATTGTCCGCTTGATAGACTTTCAGAATTCTTTTATGTTCTTTGGTTAATTTAATCTTCGGATCTTCTTCCAAATCTCTGAAAACCTCATCAGCACGGTAATATTCTTTCAGTTTAGAATAATTAACTGCCTGATAAATTCTCGCCAAAGGCAATCTTTTATCCTTGCTCATTGTGTTGAAAATATAACCCAAAGCATCCAGAGATTCCAAATATTTACCTTGGTACATTCTCGCTTTTGCCAATAGAATATAAGCGTCGAAAATCTTTTTATTTTTTTCTACGCTGTTAACAAGAACTGAATATTTTGTAATGGTTTTTAGCGCTTTAGCCTCTGTGATTTGTAAAGTAGAAGCCCCTTTTTTATTTGGATTTGCAGCACCCATTCTGTCATTACCATCAACAGATGAACCTCTGGATGCTCCTCTCAAGGACATTGGTCCAGAATCCGCATCATTTTCTGGTGCGCTGATGTTTTGGACATCATTCAGATTATCTTCTGTGGTGTAAACAGAAATGTAAGGATCATAGAAATTGTCAACGTGCGCTTTGTCTCTTGTTTCCATTTCTGCAAGAAAAGACTCTTTACTGTTGAACAAAGTATTATGAAACGTCATAAACCTGTTAATAGGGCCACTTTTAGTTTTTTTCTTTTTGTGACGAGGGTTACAGGCAATTACGCTGACGACGGCAAGTATGATTAGTAAATATTTTCTCATCTAATTATTTCAAAAATGAAATTTCTGGTTCGATCTGTAAAAATAACGAAATTTTGTAAGGAAAATTATCTAAAGCTATTAGTTTTACAAATTGTCTGGAAAACAATTCAGTTTTTTGAGTTCTTCGTAAACCAAATCTACAGGAAAACCCATCACAGAATAGAAAGAGCCGGAAATATTTTTGATTTTTGCCATTCCCAACCATTCCTGGATTCCATAAGATCCAGCTTTGTCAAAAGGTTTGTAGTTTTTGATGTAAAACTTAATTTCATCATCACTGATTTCCGAGAACTCAACATCCGTTTTACTGGTTTTGCTGACTTCTGAATCTAATGTTTTGATGGTAAAAGCCGTGTAAACCTGATGCGTTTTTCCTGACAGACTTTTTATCATTTCAAAAGCTTCATTCTCGTCTTTTGGCTTGAGAAGAATTTTTTGGTTTGATGCAACAATTGTATCCGAGGTCAAAAGAATCTCATTTTCATTAACATCAAAAGCCTTTGCTTTTTTTGCCGAAACATATTCTGCGATTTGATTTGGATTCAAGTCAGAAGGATAAGATTCATCAACATCGATTTTAACGATGGCGAATTGATAACCCAACTGCGATAATAATTCTTTTCGTCTGGGTGAATTAGAAGCGAGTAATAATTTCATTTGCTTAACTTTTATTTTTCTCAATAGTCAAATGGAACGATTAATCGTTTCATTATCAATAATTAAGCTGATTTTGTTTCTTCGTCCAGATTCCATTTTCCCTGGACTTTCATTACTTGTTCTATCACGTCACGAACAGCTCCTTTTCCACCAAAAACCGGCGAAATATAATCTGAAATGGCTTTCACTTCCGGAACTGCATTCGCAGGGCAAGCAGAAATTTCTGCCAGTTTCATAATCCCGATATCAGGAATATCATCGCCCATCATCAGGATTTCCGAATCTTGTAAATTATATTTTGATTTGAAATCTTCGTAATCAGAAACTTTGTGGGAAGATTTTGGATAATAATCTTTGACTCCAAGATATTCCATCCTGTTTTTTACCATTGGGTCATTACCGCCGGTGATGATTCCGATTTTATAACCTTGTTTCAAAGATTGTACAACCGCATAACCATCTAAAACACTCATTACTCGGGACATATTCTGGTCTGGCAAAAGGTAGACACTTCCGTCTGTGAAAACGCCATCGACATCGAAAACGAAAGCTTTTATATTTTTAAGTTTTGGTAAATAACTCATTTTTGATTTTTAAATTTTAGCATAAAAAAGTCCCCTAGAAAGAGGACTATAAAAATAGTGTTTTATGTCTAATTATGGGTAAAGAGCAGGTTCAATTTTGTTGTTATTATTTTTGATTTCCTCTCTTTGGTTTTTTTCCATTGCCCGCAGAACTTCTGAAGGTTCTGTTAACATTTTTCCATCAATATTCAGAGTTAACTTCATATTGCCTTGAGATAGCATTTGGCGTGTATCTTTCACAGGATCATTTTTATATTCTTTCCATTGTTTTTTGAACTGTTCCTCAGAAACTTCAATTTCTTTTCCGCCAGGAACACCAAATGTTTTTACAACAATCCCACCACGAGTACTTCCAATCTCTTCTTTTTCAATCTTCTCAACCTCATCAAACTTTTTGCTTCCTGCAAATTTGAAAATATGGGTTCCTGTAGAATCTTCCATTTCCAAAATCAAACCAGGTAATCCTGAAAATTTATATGGGCCGTCCTGAAACGGAAAATCTTGAGAAAACCAAGCTGTCCAGATTCTTCCTCCAAAGTCAAGCGTCGCTTTCTGAACTTCGAATTTGTCAATTTTCTTTTTGTCTGGTAATATTTTCCAGTTCAGTGGCTTTTCGTTCTTAACCGTGAATCTGGAATTTCCAATACCGGTATGTAAAACGATATTGAAGTCGGGGTAAGATTTGGAAACCGAATATCCTATTTTTCCTCCGTTTCCTCCGCGGTAATTAAAATTGGTGGAGCCTGTTGTAATTTGTTTTTTAAAATAAGCATCTCTTGTAGAATCGCTTACGAACTTCTGTCGGCTGTAGAATTTGCTTCCGTCTTTTTTGATATCCAGATACATCAGTTCTGTATCGAGAGAATCTTTCTTGTCGATGTTTGATGCAAATTTGTACTCGTACATAATTCTTGTTCCTTGTGCGAATGATAAAATGCCAAAGAACATTAATAAAATAATAAGTGTTTTCTTCATAACTAAAAGTTTAGTGATTTAAAATTAAGAAAAATAAAAAGGCAGACAAAAATTTGCGCTACCTTTTTGGTATAATTAAAATAGTGTGTTACTTGAAATTGAATTTTACGGTGAACATAAACTGGCTTGGACGGATGTAGATTTGATTTGTTGTTATAAGTTGTTGGTAGGCATCTACACTTACTGTTTCATAAATTTTTCTATTGGCGATATTCAGCCATTTGAATTCGAAGTCAATCTTTTTCTTCACCCAGGTATATTGATAAGACAAATCAAAGAAGGAGTTTCTGTAGTTTTGACCACTAGCTTTGGTAGAAATGTCATCCCAATTAAATCCAAGTGTATGATTGTCGGAAGGATAAATGTATGCTGCGAGATTATGATTCCACCCGCTAGAGTTGAGTACTGTGTTACGGACTTTATTGGTGTTTTTGTTCCAATTTAAACTAATATTGTAATCAATACTAAACCAGCTGAAATAGGTGTTGTTGAATTTGATTCCCATCGCTTGTCTGCTATTGGTAGATTCTCCAAGCTCGTTGTTATAACTTAAAAAGGAGTTAGAGTCTGTATTAGTACCACTTACTGATAGATTAGTTTTGAATTTTGGAAAATATTTGCCAATTTCTGCACTTTCTGTTTGAGATTTTGTTGTGTTCTCCTCGCTTTGTAATTCTAGCTCTGAGACGAAACCATCGGTTGTGTAAGTTTCTATTAAATTTCTTTTGTTGGTAGAATAGTTATATCGAATATTGAAAAACAAATTATTCAAAGGATTTCTATACTCCAATCTTGAACCCGCCATTCTTGATAAATATTCTGGCATTTCTATTTTATCACTAAATCTAACTTGCATATTAGTAGGGCTTGTAAGAATATTTCCTCCATAAAGGAATCCAAAGTTTCCAAAATCATATGACTGATTTGCAAATGCCCAAATTTTGAAAAATGAAGCGAAATCTAAACTTGCAAACATATTAGGTTCAAAAACTGTTTTACTTTTATCCAAATAATCTTTTCTTATGTTGTCTTTGTAAGTAATTCCGTAAAAATTCATCGGAAGTGTCAAATTCAAATTGAAATTTTGAGACTTATAGTTCACACCAACTTGTGTATATGGCTGAACTTCATTCCAATCCATATCATTTTGTTTTTCTGTTCCAAGATAATAGTTAGCATTATTTATTTCCCCTGCGATTGCAGATTTTAGATTATTGAAATTCAAATTTAAACCCATTTCCGGCGTGAAAGTCCATTTTCTGTAAGAAAAACCTACAGATGCAGAATGATTGACTTCAATAGTTTTTGAAGTTGCATATTGCGTTATTTTATCAAAATCTTTAAACCCAAAAGTATCCATATAGCTTCCAGGAGAAACTGTCATTGTTTGTCTGTCTTTCTGATATTTGACATAACTCATAAAATTAACAAGCTTATCCTTCCATGGAATGATTGTGCTTAAAGAGTTTTGGAAAGTTCCGGTTGGGGATTCTAAAGATTCATTAGCAAACTTATGAATAGGAATAGCAAGAACATCATCTTTAGCTGGAGGAAGGTTATTGTCTACATTGGCACGGTCTGTATTCCAGAAGCTGTTCCAGGTCGTTGTATTTTTAAAGAATCCTTTCTTTGCATTTTTTGTGAAAATCAATTCACCTTTTGCTATATTATCGAAAAATCTATTATTGGTGCTGGAGATAAAAGTTCCTCCATTTTCCACAATTTGCGAGCCAGGTTGAAAAACCCTTGTTTGTAAATCTTCTCTTTTGATGCTGTTATTAGTGTAAGATGCATTCGCTTTTAATTCCCATTCTTTGTTTTTGAAAGGACTAGTGAGCAAGTTGGCAGAAAAGAAATGAACATTATTTAAAAGGTATCTTTTTTCAGGAACATCTGGTACGCCAGCAGTTTCTACATTGGTCCAGGATTTTTGTCCGGCTTGTGATCTTCTACCTTCCCAACGGCTTCCGAAACTCAATATATTGCCCTCTTTTTCTACGCTTTCTCCATTGTTATTCGCTTTGTAGTTGATAACCCATTGATTTTTCTGTCCGAAGAACATTGGTGTTAACTTCACATTCCAAAGCAATGGACTGAAACCTGCGCCAATCTCTCCGCGCCCCGTCATCGTTACCGATTTTTTTAGTTTGATGTTCAATGCTGCTTGTTCGGAAGGAACTTTGTCTCTCAGAATACTGACAGGCTGGTGATTTTCCAAAACTTCTACTTTAGAAACAGCGTCTTTCGGAAGTGAGTTATTGATGGTTCCGTAACCGCCTTCCATCAAATCTTTTCCATTGACATAGAATTTGTTGATAGCCTCACCTTGATAAAGAACCGTTCCGTCTTTGTTAACTTCAATGCCTGGGATTTTTTTCAAAACATCGGCAAGCGTTCTGTCATTTTTATTTTCGAATGACTTTAAGTCGTAAGAAATTGTATCTCCTTTTTTGGTAATTAATTTGGTTTTCAGTCTTACCTCCTGGATTTCTGTTGCCTGAGAGTCCATCGAGAAATTCAGTTTCTGGTCATCATTCTTGATGGTTTGAGTAATAGGTTTTTGATTAAAAGCTTTGATTTTCAAATCTAAATTGCTTTCTGCAGAGGTCACAGATACTTTATATTCACCTTTCGCATTGGAAATGCCGTATGCAAGAATGGCATTTTTCCCCGGTTCTTCAATAGTTACACTTGCGCTGGCAAGCGGTTTTCCATCGCCATCGGTTATCACTCCGGAAATCGTTTTCTGTCCAAAAACAATCATAGAAAAAGATAAGACAAGAATAAAAGATAGTAGTTTCTTCATTGTTATAAATTGTATCACTAAATTGTTAGTAATTAAAAATTGCAAAATGTTACAAAGTTTTTATTGGAGTTATAAAAATGTATAAAGTTAAAATGTATACACAAAGCATCGGCTAACTCTACAAACATAGATTTAAACTATCTGTAATTGTTATAAATAAGGAAATGTTTTTAGGGTTCGGAACCATTAATTTAATAAATTTGTGCCTTAATATTACATTAATATGGGAATCATTCTAAAACCAATTGATATAGTAGACGATATTTCTAAGGAAGATTTTCTGGAAAAGTATCTCAAACCACGCAAGCCTGTCGTGATAAAAAATATGGCGAGAAACTGGCCGGCTTACCAAAAGTGGACTATGGATTACATCAAAGAAGTTGTCGGAGATGTGACTGTTCCTTTGTATGACAGTGCAAAAGCGGATCCAGCGGCGCCAATCAATGCGCCGACTACCGAGATGAAGTTTGCAGATTATATCGATTTGATTCAACGAGAACCGACCGATCTCAGGATTTTCTTTTTTGACCCCATCAAACACGCTCCGAAAATTCTGAACGATTATATTTCTCCAAAGGAATTGATGGGAGGTTTTCTGGACAAGTATCCAAGTATGTTCTTTGGTGGCAAAAGTTCTGTGACTTTCCTGCATTATGATATTGATTTGGCGCATATTTTCCACACACATTTCAATGGAAGAAAACATGTTCTTCTTTTTGACTATAAGTGGAAAGAAAGATTATACTGTCTTCCGTACGCTACTTATGCTTTGGAAGATTACGATATCGAAAATCCGGATTTCAAGAATTTTCCAGCTTTGGACGGCGTAGAAGGCATCGAATGTTTCTTGGAACACGGCGATACCTTGTTTATGCCAACAGGTTGGTGGCATTGGATGAAATATCTGGATGGCAGTTTTTCTCTTTCTCTAAGAGCTTGGGATAAAAGTTTTGCTGTAAAAGCCAATTCCCTATGGAATCTTACCGTGCAAAGAGGTTTTGATAATTTTATGAAGAAAAACTTCAAAGGAAGATATATGACCTGGAAAGAAAAGAAAGCGATTGCGCGAGCGAATTATGCTTTGAAAAGAGGTTTACCGAAATAATTTAATTCAACAAAATAAAAAAAGCAACTCAATTACTGAGTTGCTTTTTTGTTATAATAAGTGAAATTGGTTTAAACTACACCCTGAGCTAACATCGCTTCAGCTACTTTTACGAAACCGGCAATATTTGCACCTTTTACATAATTCACAAATCCGTCTTCTTCTTTACCGTAATCTCTACAAGCTTTGTGGATACCAACCATAATTTCTTTTAGTCTTGCGTCCACTTCTTCAGAAGTCCAGTTTAGTCTGATGGAGTTTTGTGTCATTTCTAATCCGGAAGTCGCAACACCACCAGCGTTAGAAGCTTTTCCCGGAGAGAATAAAACTTTATTATCCAAGAAATAATTAATCGCGTCCAGAGTAGAAGGCATATTCGCAGCTTCAGTTACACAAAGACATCCATTAGCCACCAAAGTTTTTGCATCTTCCAGATCCAGCTCATTTTGAGTGGCAGAAGGGAAAGCAATATCACATTTCACTTCCCAAGGTCTTTTCCCTGCGAAGAATTGTGCTTCAGGATATTTTATAGCGTAATCTTCAGCTCTGTTATTTCCGCTAGATCTCAATTCAAGAAGATATTCGATTTTTTCGCCTGAGATTCCGTCTTTATCATAGATGTAACCATCAGGTCCAGAAATAGTCACTACTTTTCCGCCAAGGTCATTGATTTTTTTGATAACTCCCCAAGCCACATTTCCAAAGCCTGAAACCGCTACTGTTTTACCAGCAATTTTTTCGTCGATGGTTTTCAACATTTGCTCAGCAAAATAAACAACACCGTAACCAGTTGCCTCTGGTCTGATCAAAGATCCACCATAAGCCAAACCTTTACCAGTCAAAACTCCGGTAAACTCGTTTCTGATTTTTTTGTACATCCCGAAAAGGTAACCGATTTCTCTTGCTCCAACACCGATATCTCCGGCAGGAACGTCCGTTTCCGGCCCAATGTGTTTACAAAGCTCCATCATGAAAGCCTGGCAAAAACGCATCACTTCCATATCAGATTTACCTTGTGGATCAAAGTCAGAACCTCCTTTTCCACCGCCCATTGGCAATGTGGTCAAACTATTTTTGAAGACTTGCTCGAAAGCCAAGAATTTCAATACACTAAGATTTACCGTTGGATGGAATCTGATTCCACCTTTGTAAGGCCCGATCGCAGAATTCATCTGGATTCTGAAACCTCTGTTAACCTGGATTTCTCCTTTGTCATCAATCCAAGGCACACGGAAAATGATTACTCTTTCCGGCTCTGCCATTCTCTCCAGGAGCTTCATTCCGGTGTATTCTTTTTTTGTCGCAATGAAAGGAATTACGGTTACCGCAACTTCTTTTACAGCTTGGATAAATTCGGGTTCGTTAGGATTTTTGGCTTCAATTTTAGCCATAAACTCCTGAATCTTTTCTTCAACGTTAAATAATTCCATTGTTGTACAATTATGACAACAAATTTAAATTCTTTTTCGAATTTCGCAAGTAATATTTTGATTTTTATTGAAAATTTAATGATATTGATTAAGTTTTTTGTAAAATGTATAATTATAACTTTTGTATTAACAATATCTGAATTTAATATTAAATAAGTTCCATTTTCGGAAATGCAGGTTTGGTCAATTTAGCTGATATTGCCTTCCGGAAAGACAGTTGATGTAGCCATATATCTCTAAATCAAGAAGAATTGGCAACAATTTGTAATGAAGAATATTTGATTTTTCTGCTAACTCATCCAGAGAAATACTTTTATTTTCTGTGATAATAGCTAAGATTTTGTGATGATCTTTTTTCTCAGGATCGATTTCAATCTTTGGTTCTTCCTTCGGAAATAATTCGGGTTGAGGAATGAAATTCAGGTTTTTGATTAATGAATTGATGTCTACAATGGTTTCCGCTTTGTTAAGGGAAATCAACTGGTTGCAACCCTGGCTGTATATATCGCTTATTTTTCCGGGCAATGCAAAAATATCGCGATTGTACTGATTGGCACAATTCACAGTAGTGATAGAACCGCCGCCATAAGCTGTTTCCACGACAATCAAATTGGGAGAAAAGCCAGCGATAATCCTGTTTCTTTGGAGAAAGTTTTCCTTCGCCATTCCTTCAAACGATGCGTATTCTGTGACCAATGCACCATCATTTTCGAGAATTTTATGGGATAAATTTTTATTTTTGGCGGGATAAATCGAACCTAAACCTTGTGCCAAAACTGCTATTGTGGGAATTTGATTTTTTAGAGATTCCTCGTGAACGCAGGAATCTACGCCCAAAGCCAAACCGCTGACCGTTGAAATCTCCGAACCCGATAATCCGGCAAGCAAATCCTGAATAAAAGTTTTGCCGTAAACCGTCATTTTTCTCGTTCCAACGATGCTGATTGGATTCAAATCTGGATTCAGATTTCCTTTGTAGAAAAGAATGACGGGAGAGTCATCACAATTTAGCAGATGTTTTGGATAGAGTGTGTCGTTTTGAGAAATGATGTTGATGCCTAGCTTTTCGCAAAGCTTAATTTCTTTTTCGGCTGTGAGCAAAAACTCTTTATTTCCGATATTGAGGATCGATTGTTTACCAATTCCAGTTGTGGAGAGGAGAGATTTGGGAGAAGATTCCCAAACTTTTTTGGCTGATCCAAGATTATTAATCAGCTTTTTAAGGTTGATATTACCAATGTTTTTGCACTGTTTCAGCGCAAGAATGTAAAGATATTCTTCGGGATTCATTTGATCATTCGTGTAGTGACCAAATTAAGAATTATTTTTCTCTTTTCCGAATTTCATCCAGATAATCCCAAATAGATTCCTGTTTCAGTTGTGGCAATTCTTCAAAATCTTCGGGATGATTGGCCATATATTCCTGCCAAATTTTGTCGTCCTTTTCACTATAGTAATTTGGGAATTCCCAGATATATTTCTTTTTCTTCTCACCGATTTTTCTGAAAATTACAGCCAAAATAACGCCTGTGATACTGCCAGCTAAATGCGCCTGCCAACTGATTCTGCTCGGTTCTTCCAGATTTGAGAAAAATTCTTCCGGGAAAATGCCCCAAATCAAACTTCCGTAATAGAGAGCAACCACCATAGAAATCGTCAGCAGTTTCATATTCCAACGGAAAACTCCACTGAAAAAGATAAAAAAAGCCAGCATATAAACCAGTCCGCTGGCGCCAATGATGCAGCTGTAATTCCATTCTCCGGTTGTCATATCGATTGGCGGCAACATCCAAACGAGAAGTCCAGACGCAATCCAGCCGATAAAGAAAACGCGGTATGCTATTTTCGGATAAAATTCAAATAATAAAAATAAGAGAATCGCAATCGGCATAGAGTTACCGATGATGTGATCCAAACTGCCGTGCAACAAGGGTGCGAGGATAATGCCTTTCAGACCTTCCGGCATCAGTGGGATCAATGCGCCGCTGCAACCCTGGAAAAATCCCAAGTTTTGGAGGAGGAAAAATGTCCACATCAATACCAGCATAATGACCGGTATCAAAATAGAACGCAAATTGAAGGATTTTAAAAACATTGATTTTAGATTCTCAATTTTACAGCCAATTCTTAAAAAAGGTAATTTTGTCTGTAAAAAACACGCCATAAAATGTGAATTTGGTTATAAAGGCAGAATACGGGAAATTTAGTTTTATTATTTTTGTTCAAAATTTAGATCTTAATGAAAAAGGTATTGGTGTTGTTTGTCCTCATATTGGGCATTTCTTTTGATGCACAAGTCACGGATTATCAAAAAATAATTGATTCCATCGGCCAAAAAAGATGGGATTCTACAGCCATCGATCTGGACAGTCTTGCCAATCCAAGAATTATTGACATCAAATCTTTAAAAAGAGACGATGTCAAAATCAATAACAGCATCGTGATCGTTCCTAATTCTAACGATAACAGTCCATTGACACCGTCATCTATTTTGACTTTGCCAACTTTGAAGCGTTGGTTCATTTTTGGTCAGAATACGTTGGTTTTCAATCAATCTTCGTTTTCAAATTGGTATGCCGGCGGAAACAACAATATTGGCGTTATCGGAAAGGTAAATTACAATATTGTCTATAAAAAAAATAAGCATTACCTCGATAATAATATTCAGCTGGGTTATGGTTTTGTGTCTTCTACGGGACAATCTACCAGAAAAACGGACGATTACATTAACATTATGACCAATTATGGCTATGAGTTGGCGCAACATTATTATCTGTCCACGGGTTTCCAATTTCTTTCTCAGTTCACACCTGGATTCAATTATTCTTCTACACCTGATCCTGTTTATGATAATCGGATTTCTAAATTTATGGCGCCTGGTTATCTCAACGTTGGTATTGGTCTTTCCTATAATCCCAATGAAAACTTCCAGGTTATTGTTCGTCCTTTGAATGGAAAGTTCACTTTTGTGCTGGATAAAAAACTTCAATTTGCAGGAAATTATGGTTTGGAAAGAGATGGTCAAAGTTTGAGAGCTGAGGTCGGTACAATGGTAAATATTCTTTATAAGATTAAGCTTTTCAAAGACGCAACTTATGTAAATCAAGTCAATTTCTTTAGTAATTATCTGGAACATTCTGAAAGAGTTGATATCAATTATAGCGGCGCGCTCAACTTAAAATTCAATAAATATATTACCACTTCTGTGACTATAGATGTCATGTACGACCACGACCAAATTCAGAAAGTTCAGAGGAAACAGACTTTGGGAGTCGGGGTAACTTATAATCTGGGTTATAAAGTCGATAGAGATACAACGACAGGAGTTATAAAACCATTTATTAATTAATTGTCAAGAATTTTTCATATTTGTTATATTTGTTACAGCAAAAAACAAATAAATATGAAAAAATTAGCATTCGGTATCGCAATTCTTGCGACTCTCCAATTCTTTGCGCAAGAACAAACTCCTAAAGATTCTGTAAAATCTTGGTCTGTTGTCGGGCAAAATACATTGATGCTCAATCAATCTGCATTTTCTAATTGGGTTGCTGGTGGTGCCAATAATATCGGTTGGCAAGCCGGAGTCAATTACAATCTGACCTATGAAAAAGACAAAGATCTTTGGGAAAACTTAATCATTCTCGGATACGGAATGAATAATACCCAAGGTTTAGGAAACAGAAAAACGCAGGATGTGATAAATCTCTCTACAAATTATGGACGTAAGATTTCTGAGAATTGGTATGCGTCAGTTGGCGCAGGATTAATTTCTCAATTCGCTCCGGGTTACGCAGATGGAAATAATCCTGATGCGCAAAAAATTTCCAATTTTATGTCACCAGGTTATGTGAATGTCGGTGCGGGTTTTACATATAAACCTAATGATAATTTCACAATGACATTGCGTCCCGCCAATGCGAGATTCACTTTTGTAATGGATAATGATTTGCAATATGCAGGAAATTATGGCTTAAAAAACGACGGAGATTCTATGTTATTCCAATTTGGTTTTCTGGGAACAGCGCAATATAAGGTGAAATTAATGGAAAATATTACGCTGCAAAATACAGCTTCCGTTTTCTCAAATTATCTTGATCATCCCGAAAGATTGGTTTTGTCTTATGGAGGAATTCTTAATTTAAAAGTCAACAAATATATCTCGACCAATGTCACTTTAGATTTGTTATATGACCACAATCAAATTAAGAAAACACAGTTGAAACAGACTTTAGGAATTGGCTTAGCTTATAATATAGATAATGGCCGAAAACGTTCTGATGATAAACGGAACCAAGACTGGAAAACGAAATAAAAATATTGACATAAAAAAAGTGGAGTTTAATGCTCCACTTTTTCGTTTAACCAACCTAATTCTCCAAAATGTTTTTTGAACTTTTGAATCTTAGGACCAACTACAGCGCTACAATAAGGCTGATTTGGATTGGCGTCGTAATAACCTTGATGGTAAGCTTCTGCTGACCAGAATTTTTTGAAAGGCACGATCTCTGTCACATATTTTCCGTTCCATTCGGCTTTTGCTTCGGATTCTTTCATAGATTCTTCAGCTTCTTGTTTTTGTTTGTCAGAATGATAGAAAATAGCAGAACGGTACTGTGTTCCGATGTCATTTCCTTGTCTGTTCAAAGTTGTTGGGTTATGAAGAAACCAGAATACTTCCAGTAATTGTTTGAAAGAAATAATCTTCGGGTCAAAGGCAATTTCCACTACTTCTGCGTGTCCCGTAGTTCCGGTACAAACCTCTTCATATGTCGGATTGTCTTTGTGTCCACCTGAGTAACCCGAGGTTACAGATTCTACACCTTTTAGCATATGGAAACAACTCTCCACACACCAAAAACATCCGCCTGCCAAAGTGGCATATTCCAAATTGTTTTTATCCATTTTTTGATTTGTTAAAGGTTTTGTTTTTTTGTCCTGTCCATTACAGTTTACGAGGAAAAGACTTAAGAATATTAATAAATAACGTTTCATATCTGAAAAGAAAAATCCTCTGATTTTCCCCATCTTCAACAGCAAATAGTATTCCTATCAAAAATTAAAACCAAAGGATTTTTCTATATCAATTATTTATTTTCCCAGACCAAAGCACTTGCGCCTAAAATAGCTGCATCTGCTTCATCCAGTTCACTGAAAACCAATCTTACTTTATTGCGGAAAATCGGCAAAAGATTTCTTTCCATATGCAGTTTGGCAGGTTTCAAAAGATATTCGCCTGCTTTTATCACGCCTCCGAAAAGTAAAATCGCTTCAGGAGAAGAGAACATTACAAAGTTTGCTAATGCTTCTCCTAATTTTTGTCCTGTATATCTGAAAACTTCGATGGCTGTCGGGTCGCCCTTCTCAGCACATTCGAAAACAGTTTTGGAATTGATTGTTTCCTCAGGATATTGATTCAGCATAGAATCTGGAAACTCAGCACGGAATTTTTTCGCTGTAATCGCGATTCCCGTGGCAGAAGCGTAGGCTTCCAGACTTCCTTCAGAACCTGTGCTCCAATGTTTTCTTCCGCCAGGTTTTACAATTGTGTGACCTAATTCTCCTGCAAAACCATCGTGACCGTAAATCAAATTTCCACCACTGATGATACCGCTTCCAACACCTGTTCCAAGTGTAATCATAATGAAATCCTTCATTCCACGTGCGGCGCCAAACATCATTTCTCCAAGAGCTGCAGCATTAGCATCATTAGTCATTTTACAAGGCACTCCAAATTTCTCCTTCATCAATTCCGCAAATGGAACTACACCTTTCCACGGTAGATTCGGTGCTAATTCAATGGTGCCTTTGAAATAATTGGCGTTTGGAGCTCCAACTCCAATACCGTCCAAGGTTGTACTGTCAGAAACCTCGTCTATTAGAGGCTTTACGTTCTCATAAAGCGCTTCAATAAAGTCTTCTACCTGTTTATAATCTTCGGTTTTTATGCTTCCTTTTGCAAGAATCTCACCTCGGTGGTTGACCAAACCAAATTTGGTATTAGTGCCGCCAATATCTATTCCTATTGCTATTTGTTTGGACAAATCGATTAATGACATTATATTTTTAATTTTTAAGAGTCTAAATTTATGGAAAATCAGATTAATATGTATCAGATATTAAATTAATTTTAAAAAATTAGAAATTGAATTTTACTGTTACGCCGTAAGTTCTCGGGTCGCCTAAAACTGCTGCATAATGTCCTGCATTTCCTGCACCAGGAAGCAATTGTTCAAAATAATCTCTGTTCAAAATATTCCTAACCCACAAATAAGTGGTCACACCTTTTTTAACGCGAAATCCAAATCTGGAATTGAATAAAGCATAACCAGGGATATTCAAAAACTTTGATGGAGTAGGACTTGAAGAAAATGTCGAGCGGTAATAACTGTCCAAAGCAAAGAAATAATCGCCGGCGTAATCAAATAATTTTCCTGAGAAATTGATTTCGCCACCGGTAGAACCCGCCCATTTTGAAACACCTGGCAAAACGCCACCGGAAATATCTACGAAATTGACACCTCCTGTATCTTCCAAAGCTGGCGGTGCATTGGTAAATTTCTTATAAATTGCTTCTGTGTAAGCCAAATTGGAATAAAAATATAAATTGCTGAACGAGTAAGAAATATCAGTCTCAATCCCTCTCACACGCACTTTTTCCGCATTGGCAAGATAACCTCTGTTTAGCTGTAAACTTTCTGCCTGAACTTGTGTTTGATAATCCTTGATATCAGAATTATACAAAGTCAGATTAAAAATAAAATTCTTGAAAGGCTGAGATTTCAAACCTAATTCATAATGTAAAATTCTCTCTGGTTTTACAACTGCCAATTCAGTTATTGCAGTTCCGTCTGCATTAGCGGGAAGTCCACCAAGATTTAGACCGACAGGCTTGAAACCAGTAGAAAATGTTCCGAAAAGATTGTAGTTTTTGGTTGGTTTGAATGCCAATGTCATTTGACCAGAAAAATTAGTATCATCAATCGATGCGTTGAATTCCTGATTGCTGTAAACCGAATTTTTAAGCGTATTTAATGCCGGTCCATTCTGTGTAGTGTCGGTTATTTCTAATCCACCGTAAGTGATTCTTTTGAAATCAATTTCTTTTTTATCATAATTAATACGAACGCCAGGAAGTAAACTCAATTTTTCGGTTAAAGCCCAATCCAACTGTCCGAAAACCGCTCCACTAAAGGAATTAAGACTCGGATAAGATTTAATCCCGTAACCTTCCAAAAGTCCTGGGGTTTTCCATTGGTCAACGACTGTTGGGTTAGTAGAGTTTTGAGAAAATCGCCACTGGTCTTTTCCTGCTTCTTCGATTTGTCCGTCTTTATCAGCTCTCAATCTTTGCCAAATTCCAAAAACGCCAAAAACACCGCTCAACTTTTCATTGAAATTGCCAGACCAACGGATTTCCTGGCTCCATTGCTGATGTTTACTTGGTGCTTGCGATTTTGCCAAAGCAGAAAGGCCTGTAAAATCTCTGTCATTTGATGGATTCCAGTTCCAGAATCTCCACGCTGAGGTCGAAACAATTTTTCCTTTGCCTAAGTTATATTCTGTATTCAAAGAGATTCCGCCCATATCTTGTTCTGCTTTCCAAGGCGTGTCTGTGTCCACAGTTCTGTTGAACGGGTCGATTTTCGGAAGCGTGTAACCAAGGTCAGAAATAATATTATTAAATTGTCTGTAAGCTGCTCTTTTCGTCGTCACAACTCCTGCAATCACTTGCGCATAACCATTGGCGCGCAATCTGTTATAATCTCCGGTCAGTATGAATTTCAAATTCTCATTGGGTTTATATAACAACTGGTCTCTGATGGCAATAGAATTAATATCATTCAAATCCTGATTGGTTCTGGAATTGTAAATTGTTCCATCACGATGCGTTCCTGAAGCAGAAAACCTGTTAGCAAATTTACTATTAATTGCACCTGTTACAGAAGTTTTTGCCTGGATGAATCCGTAATTTCCGTAAGTGATTTCGGCCGTTCCGCCAGTTGTGAAGCTTGGCTGTTTTGTAGTGACATTGAAGGTTCCAGCGGTTGTATTCTTTCCAAATAATGTTCCCTGAGGGCCGCGCAAAACCTCGATTCTTTCAATATCTACAAAGTCCAAAGTTGTGGCTGCTGGTCTTGCGTAATAAACGCCATCGACATAAAAACCTACGCCCGGGTCAAGTCCGTCGTTGGTCAAACCAAAAGTAGAGCCCAATCCACGGATGCTAAGACTCGTATTCCTTGGCGTTGAACTGTAAAACTGGACAGAAGGCACCAGTTCTTTCAAACGGTTGACATTGAATGCGCCAGTTTCTTCAGCTTTTTTACCCGATATGACATTGATTGGGATTGGAACTTGCTGTGCCGTTTCTTCTCTTCGTCTTGCGGTTACAACCACTTCTGTAATCACGACATCGTTGGGGAGAAGTTTGATTACCAAAGTATCAGACAAGTTTTCTTTTATAGAATAGAATCTCGTCTCGAATCCTTTTTTCTGAATTTTTAATTCAAATGGAAAAACAGTCGTATTTTCTAAAACAAAATTTCCGTTTCCATCCGTTTGCAGAGACAAATCTTTATTTGATTTTGAAGTGATTTTGACGACGCTAATTGGTCTGTTATTGATGCTGTCCAGCACTTTTCCGTAAATGGAATTCTGTGCAAAAGAATAAGTCATTGAAAAAATAAAAAAGATGAATAACATCTTTTTTAGAATAGTCAAGTTTCTGCTCATAGTTTAAAAATAATGAGCAAAAGTATAGATTTATTAATTCATACCAAAATAGTATGAATTAAATTTAACAAAAAACCTGAATGATTAAATTCAGGTTTTGTTATCAATTATTTGGTTTGTGTTTTCTTTCTTCTTCCCCACCAGATCATAAATCCTGTGACTGGCATTGATGCAATTATTAAACTAACGATGAAAGCAATAATTTTTGTTGGTAATCCCAAGATTGCTCCCACGTGAATATCATAATTGGCGGCAACTGTTTTCTCTCCAAAATTTTTGTCTTTCGGGTCGTGCCTATGCAATAATTCACCGGAATTCTCATCGAAAATCAAACTGCTGCTTTTGTGATAAGAATAGGAAAGATGCTTTACATATACTTCGAAATGCGGATGCTCGTGGTCATCAATATGCGGATGTCCCAAGTCTAAAGAAAAACCATAGGCATTGGGATAAAGTTCTTTGACCTTGTTGGAGATTTTGTCCAACGTCTTGTCGGTTCTCATCTCGATTGGTGCTTTGGTCGTGATTTTAGAAAAATCCGGATAAGCCGTTTCTCCTCCGGAAAATGCAAAATAAATCATAGCCTGGACTACAAAGAAGGCGTAGAACAAACCTGTGATGGTCAATATCAATGCAAAAATTGAAAAGTAAAATCCTAGGATATTATGAAGGTCATAATTCTTTCTTTTCCATTGCGTGCTGTCTTTCCACTGGAATTTGAAACGTTGTTTTCTTGCCGCTTTGTTTTTTGGCCACCAAAGAACGATTCCTGTGATCAGCATTATCAGAAAAATGATAACCGGAATCCCGACAACATAAGTTCCCCAATCCTGTTTCAACAGGAAACTCCAGTGGATGGATTTTACAATCGCAAAGAATCCGTTTTTCTCATCATAAACCTGAAGAACTTTGCCCGTGTAAGGATTGACGTAAGCCAATTTGTAAATCGGAAATTCATCAAAATAATTCCATTGGTCCGGCTGATGTTCGTACCACCAAAATTCGTAAGACCTATTTTTATCAATGGGAACATTGACCCAGTGAATAGGATATTTTTCCCTGGTTTGCTCATTGACCAGTTTTTCCATCACACGGATGGGGAGAATTTGTTTTTGGTTAAGATTGCTTTCCTGATGGTACATATATTCTTTTCTTGTCACGTTTTCTATCTCGTCTTTGAAGACATAAAGCGCTCCGGTAATGGCAATAATGAATATCAGAAAACCAATGGACAAGCCAAACCACAGATGTAGTTTGGCTGACCATTTTTTGAAAAATCCTGGTTTCTTTTTATGATGGTGTTTTTTCTTCATAAAATTTTAAAAAGCTAAGCGCAAACTTAGCTTTTTGGTTTTTTAGAATTTGTAATTCAAACTTAGAGATAGGGTTCTGAGTCTCTGTGGCGTAACTGTGGACCATCCAGAGAAATATTTTTTGTTGGCGATGTTATCAAGTTTTAAAATGATGCTGTATTTATCTTCTGTATATGAAAGTGAAGAATTCATAATAATGTAACTTGGAAGTGGGAATGCGCCAATGTTAGCTCTGTTAAGCGTAAAGAATCTACTTGCTGAGTTACCACCGAATCCTATCCCAAAGTTTTTAAGAACACCTTGCTGAACTTTGTAAGTTCCCCAGAAATTGATTAGATTTTTTGGACCCGCTTCTTCTGTTCTATTTCCAGGATATCCTTCGTCTCCTTTTACAACATTGCTGTCATTATAACTGTAGCCGGCAATTAAATTCATTCCCTGAATTGGGCTGCCTAAAACACTTACTTCAAAACCTTTGCTGTCAACTTCACCACCTTGAGTCGTATTTATGCCATTACCCATTACTTTATTTTTTACATTGATATCGTAATAACTTGCTGTAATGGAGAATTTGTCACCTGCCAGATTTGCCTTAGTTCCAATTTCCCATTGGTTTGCATGCTCAGGATCAAAATATATAAATTCATTTGTAGGTTGTCCACTGGCATCTGTTATATTTTGAGGACCAACGTACTGGAATCCGTTCATATAATTACCGAAGATTGAAACTTTATCTTGAATTGGCTGATATACTAATCCAAATTTAGGTGAGAAAGTTGTTTTTGCTTTTGAATCGGTAGTTGCGTATAAGACTCTTCCTGTGAAATGATCTGCTCTTAGGCTTACCATTGCGGATAAATTTGGAAGGAAATTAATCACATCAGAAACATAAGCACTGTAGATTTTTGATTCCGCATTGCTAGGTAATTGTTTTGCACCTTTTAGTACAGAATCTACACCAGATTGTGACAGATATCCATCCATTGTATCGCTTTGGTTGACAATGTCAACTATTCCATATTCAGCATAGTTTGTACCTCCTTGAATGAAATTTTGTTGGAAATAGTCTAAACCAATCAATAATTTGTTTTTAAAATTACCAATATTAAAGTTGCCATTGATGTTTTGCTGGATTCCTGTTGTATTGGTTTCTCCATTGATATTGGCAATATATCGCTGAAAATCTTTACCATTAGATTGATCCCACAAATACTGGTAGTACCCTTTACTTTTTGTATTGCTTCTGGATACTATTGTTTTGGATGTCCAGTTGTCAGAGATTTTATAATTAGCTGTTGCCTGTAGATTGAAAGAGTTATTATTTATTGTTAAATCATCACTGGTGTAAGATTTTTTATAATTCTCTTTGAATATGCCGATAGAATGAAAGGAAAGATCAACATATCTATTCAGGAAGATCATTGGTGCGTTAGAAGATTCTCCAGTTTTTATTTCTGTATTGATGAAAAATGTTAATCTATCATTAGCAACAAATTTGACAGAAGGTGCTACATAAAAAGACTCACTGAAGCCAGCATCTTGAAAGGTATTATTTTTCTGATAAGCAGCATTGACTCTTGCGAATAGATTCTTACTTAATGGAGCATTCACATCAGCAGTAATTCTATTAAGACCGTAACTTCCATTAACATAATTGATCTCTCCACCAAAGTAGTTGTAAGCTTTTTTTGTAATTACGTTTATTAAACCACCGTAAGAAATCACACTTCCACCGTACAAAGTTCCGGAAGGACCTTTGATGGCTTCAATGGTTTCTACTCCTGCCGGATCAAGAGTTCCGTTACTTAAACTTGGCATTCCGTTTACTAAGCTTGGTTGCAAAGAAAAACCTCTCATTGTGTAATATTCCCCGCCGTCATTTCCTCTGCCTGTAGATTCCCACAATCTTGCAATACCAGTAACGTTCTTCAAAGCATCATTGAAATTAGTTACAACCTGCTCTTTTATTACATTTTTATTGACTGTATTATAAACCTGAGGATTTTCAATCTCTTTCAATGGCATTTTATTCACAGATTCTCTATCTCTGGTAATATAACCATTGACAACAACACCATCAATCTGGGTTGATTTGATTGAATCATTTTCCTGAGCAAAAGCGAATGTGGAAGTTAAAACCACAGCACTCACAATAATTTTCTTCATTATAGGAATAATTTTGTGCAAATATATTATTTTTAATTGTTCTAAATTAACTAAAATTGTGATTTTTGTCAGATTATTAAGAATTATTCCAAATAAAAAAACCTGCTGATTTCTCAACAGGTTTTTTTATTTAATTTTAAACTTATTCTTAAGCAGGGATTTCTCCTTTGTATAAGAAAGAAACAATTTCCTTGTTAACACTATCAATCATTTCGCTGAACAAATAGAAAGATTCCTGCTTGTAAATTACCAAAGGATCTTTTTGCTCATAAACCGCGCCTTGAGAAGAACGTCTTAAATCATCCATTTCTCTTAGGTGAGTTTTCCAGTTTTCATCAATGATTGATAAAGAAATGTTTTTTTCAAAATCTGTAATCAATGATTCACATTTGGTTTCATAAGCTTCTTTCAAATCTGTAACGATAGTCATTGTTTTGATGCCGTCTGTGAAAGGAACCTGGATCATCTTGAACATGGAACCTTGGTTAAGGTAAACATTCTCGATAATTGGATAAGCATTTTCTTTAAGAAGATTCAGTCTTAAATCGTAATCTTCTTTAGCAGCTTTGAACACTTTTTCTGTCAATGCAGGAATTTGTAAACTTCCAAATTCTGATTCATTTACCGGCGCTTCCATTGTGAAATGTTTGATGATCTCGAATTCAAAATCTTTGTAATTTCCAGTTGCCTTGGCTTGAGAAACAATTGAAGCGGCAGTATCATAAATCATATTTACGATATCGTACTTCAAGTGATCTCCGAACAATGCGTTCTTTCTACGTTTGTAGATCACGTCACGCTGTTTGTTCATCACATCATCATACTCCAGCAATCTTTTTCTAACCCCGAAGTTATTCTCTTCGACTTTTTTCTGAGCTCTTTCGATAGACTTGGAAATCATAGAATGCTGAATCACTTCACCTTCCTTATGACCCATCCTGTCCATCATTTTAGCAATTCTTTCTGAACCGAAAAGACGCATCAAGTTATCTTCCAGAGAAACATAGAACTGAGAACTTCCCGGATCTCCCTGTCTTCCGGCTCTACCTCTCAACTGTCTGTCAACACGACGGGAATCGTGTCTTTCAGTTCCGATGATTGCTAAACCACCAGCTTCTTTAACTTCAGCTTTTAATTTAATATCAGTACCTCTACCAGCCATATTCGTTGCAATGGTTACAACGCCAGGTCCACCAGCTCCGGCTACAATTTCTGCTTCTTTTTTGTGAAGCTTCGCATTCAGAACTTGATGTTGGATTTTTCTTAAACTTAATGCTTTTGATAATAATTGAGAAATTTCAACCGAAGTTGTCCCCACCAAAACAGGTCTTCCTGCTGAGGTCAATCTCTCTATTTCTTCGATTACTGCATTGTATTTTTCACGATTGGTTTTGAAAACCAAATCTTGTCTGTCATCTCTTTGGATTGGTCTGTTGGTAGGAATTACCACAACATCCAATTTGTAAATCTGCCAGAATTCTCCAGCTTCAGTTTCCGCAGTTCCGGTCATCCCAGCCAACTTGTTATACATACGGAAGTAGTTTTGTAAAGTAACCGTTGCAAACGTTTGAGTTGCCGCTTCGATTTTTACATTTTCTTTCGCCTCAATCGCCTGATGAAGACCGTCTGAATAACGACGACCATCCATAATACGACCAGTTTGCTCATCCACGATTTTCACTTCACCGTCAATTACCACATATTCATCATCTTTTTCGAATAATGTATACGCTTTAAGCAACTGATTCATGGTGTGAATACGCTCAGATTTGATAGAAAATTCTCTGTATAGTTCTTCTTTCGCAGCGAACTCTTCTTCTTTTGAAAGATTTTTTTTCTCGATATCAGCAATTTCTGTCCCGATATCAGTTAAAACAAAGAACTGTTGGTCTTCGTTACCTGCAGACATATATTCTACACCTTTATCAGTCAAATCGATTTGATTATTTTTCTCATCGATTACGAAATAAAGATCTTTATCTACAATTGGCATATCACGATTGTTGTCCGCCATATATTGACCTTCAGTTTTCTGAAGCAATGCACGGTTTCCGCTTTCGGATAAGAATTTGATCAATTGTCTGTTTTTTGGAAGACCTCTGTAAGCCTGAAGTAATTTGAAGCCTCCTTCTTTGGTTTTTCCGGCAGTAATTAATTTTTTAGCTTCACCAAAAATAGCTGAAACTGTTTTTTTCTGAACTTCAACAATTCTGTCAATAGAAGGTTTCAAAACATCATATTCCTGTCTGTCTCCCTGAGGAACCGGACCTGAAATAATCAAAGGTGTTCTGGCATCATCAATCAAAACAGAATCTACTTCATCGACAATGGCAAAATTCAATTCTCCCTGAACAAGTTCAGTAGGATTGGTTACCATATTATCTCTCAGGTAATCGAAACCGAATTCGTTATTCGTCCCATAAGTAATACTTGCCTGATAAGCCTTTCTTCTAGCATCTGAGTTTGGCTGATGAAGATCAATACAGTCAATTGTCAATCCGTGGAATTGATACAATGGACCCATCCAGGCCGAGTCACGTTTTGCCAAATAATCATTGACAGTAACCACGTGAACACCTCTTTCCGGAAGTGCATTAAGATAAATTGGTAAGGTTCCAACCAAAGTTTTACCTTCACCAGTTGCCATTTCCGAAATTTTACCGGAGTGCAAAACAACACCACCAATAAACTGAGTGTCATAATGAACCATATCCCAAACTACAGGTGTACCGGCAGCATCCCATTGGTTTTTCCAAACAGCGATGTCGCCATCCAAATAAACGAAATCTTTTGTAGAAGCTAATTCACGGTCTTTATCTGTAGCTGTAACACGAATTTCTCCATTCTGAGCCAAACGTCTTGAAGTTTCTTTCACCAAAGCAAAAGCTTCAGGAAGGATTTCGTTAAGAACTTTTTCTTCAACCTCATAAGATTCTTTTTTCAGAGTCTCGATTTTGGTGAAAAGCGCTTCTTTCTCGTCAACGTTGGTTGAGTTTTTTATTTGCTCTTTAGTTTCTTCAATTTGGGTGGTGAACTTAGCCGTCGCAGATTTTATTTTTTCTTTAAATTCTGCAGTTTTATCTCTCAAACCATCATCAGTTAATGCTTGGATGCCAGATTCTACTGTTTTTATTTTTGCGACAACTTTTTTTACTTCTTTAAGATCTTTTGCATTTTTGTCTCCCAAAAAACTTTTAAGAACGGTATTTAAAAAACTCATAAATTTCTGATTTATGCTACGGATACAAGAATCCGAAGCGTTTTAATTTACACTTGTTGTGTGATATATTTTTAAGCTTAAACCGTTGTGGTAAAGCTTATTTTCGACTTAATATTCGTCTTCGTTCCAGAGGTAATCCTCGTCTGTAGGATAGTCGCTCCAGATTTCGTCAATAGCGTCATAGATTTCTCCTTCGTCCTCAATAGCTTGTAGGTTTTCTACAACTTCCATAGGCGCTCCGGTTCTGATGGCGTAGTCAATTAATTCTGCCTTGGTCATCGGCCAAGGTGCGTCGCTTAGGTATGAAGCTAATTCTAATGTCCAATACATAATTCAAATTTTTTGCAAAAGTAAAAAAATAGGTGATACTTTTTATATATTTCTACTGATTTTCAACAATATTAAAAATAAATTTATCTTATTTTCAAATTTCTTAATTGTCATCGATCAGTTATTGCCGATTTCCCAAAAACCATTCCACAAATTTTTTTGTGCCATTTTGGAAGTTTGTTGTCGGATTGTAGCCAATCAGCGCCTTTGCTTTAGTGATATCCGCATTGGTTTTTATGACATCTCCAGCTTGCATTGGCAGATTTTTTCTGACTGCTTTTTTGCCAATCGCATTTTCTACTGTGGATACCATTTCGTTCAAAGTGATAACTTCACTTTCTCCAAGATTTACAATCTCATAAACATCGTCATTATTCTCAAGATATTTTACTGATTTAAGAACTCCATCAATAATATCATCGATAAAAGTATAATCTCTGGCAGTAGATCCATCGCCATAGAAAGGAATTTCCTGATTGTCGGAAATCAATTTCGTGAATTTATGAATCGCTAAATCTGGTCTTTGCCTTGGTCCATAAACTGTAAAAAATCTCAGCTGAATCATATCTATTTTATAAAGATGATGATAAACGTGGCCTAAGATTTCTACACTTTTCTTTGTCGCAGCGTAAGGCGAAATGGGTTTGTCTACATTGTCTTTTTCAGCAAACGGAATCTTCTCACTATTGCCATAAACACTTGATGAAGAAGCGCAAACGAAATTTTTAATTCCAAATTGATGGCACAATTCCCAAAGATTCATGGTCCCGCGAACATTCACTGCTTCATAATCCAAAGGTCGCTCAATAGAAGGTCGCACGCCCGCCAAAGCCGCCAAATGAATTACCAAATCAATCTGATGATTTTTGAAAATTCCTTCTAATCCTTCTTTATCACGAATATCCTGATAATAAAGCTGATAAGATTTTGATTTTGTTAAAGATATCAAATTATTAATATCATTTTCCTTATCATTAAAATTAAAATCACTTAAATCATCTGTAGACTCTAAAGTATTTTTAACCTTAATCTTATAATCATAAAAATCGTCGAAGTTGTCAACGTTAATGACAGAATGTCCATTTTTTAAAAGCTGTTCTACTAAATGAGAACCAATGAATCCGCTTCCGCCTGTAACTAAATAGTTCATAACATCAATTGTGTTGCGAATATAAGGATTTAACAAAAAAAGAACCTCTTATTCAGAGATTCTTTTAATATCAATTTTTTAATTTATTTATTTAACAATGAATTTTTTAGATTCAACTACGCCGTTTTCTTCCACGTTGATTACGTAAGTTCCTTTAGCTAATTGAGAAACATTGATTTCTTTATCCGTTCCTCTGCTGATGACCAATCTTGCAGAAGAATCATAAATGGTTACTTTCTTAGTTTGATTGCTTGCTGAAGTCACGCAGATAATGCCATTGCTTACAACAGTTGGGTAGATATTAAACTTTTCTTTCTTAGAATTGTTGACTGCTAAAGTTTGAATTCCCGTCAGTTTCACATCATCCACTCGGAAGCCTACATTAGAGTCTAAAGGATTAGTGAATCTTATTGAAAGTGTAGAAGTTGTAGGGATTGTTCCGGCTGCTGTTATCATAAGCCAAGTTGAAGTTCCGGAACCTGTAGGTCTTGTGTAGGTCATTGGTGTCCAATTTGAGCCATCAGAGCTTACTTCTACTTTCAATTCATTACTTCCTGCATTTGTTCCTTTTTGATGACCAAAAGAAAGAGTAACATTTGTAAAGTTTAAGGTATTGATTCCACTAATAATAAGTGTTTTTGCAGGTGTACCAGATACTGTTGTGGAAGCTGCCAAAAATACACAGCCACTTGCACTGGCGCCAGCATAATCAGAAGGTGTGGATGTTCTAACATCTGCAGTTCCGGAATAAGTAATTGGAGAACTGTTTTGGTAGCCTGTGTAAGCTGTTAAAAGAGTTGTAGATGCAGGAGTTCCAAAACTCTCTGAATAAATTGTGGTTTGTGCAAAAACGAAAGTTGCTATCAGTAATGATAAAAATGCGTAAATATTTTTCATAAAAAATGTTTTTAAAGGCTTCAAATTTATAAATCATTATCAAAATAAAAATTATCTAATGTTTATTTTAATGAAAAAAGTCAAATATTTATCTACTACAATAATTTTAATAAATCCTCATATTTATTCAGAAAACCGGTTAGTAATCTTTTTCTTTCCAATTCTTGAAATTTTATAAAGATCAGATAAAAACCTAAACTCACAATTACTAAAAAAACAACAATAAAAGATGATGATAAATCTGCTCTTGTAGAGGAGTAATTAAAATGGATTTTATCCAATTTCTTCTTTAGATCCATATTGATGTTCGCCTTTTGAACATATTTTTTAAAATTATTAACTTCATTAGAGACCAGAACCATATCATCTGCGCTCAAAAATGATTTTTTAGAATTGTCTAAAATGAAGTTTAATAGAAAGGCTAAATGCTTTCTTACATTTTTTTGATCATCCATTCCATTTGTGTTTAAACAAAAATAAATCTTTTTTCTGTATTTTTACTACAAATAAAAAAGCAATGCAATTCTCCGGACAAATTCTAAAAATGATTTCCCAAAACGGACAACCGATTCAGTATTTCCTCAATCTGAAAGGTGATTTGATTAATATGAATCAGCTTTTTGGTAAGAATCTCAACATAAAACACATCGGCTACCAATGCGTGAACTGCGGAAGTGATGAGAAGATATACCGAATGGGATTTTGCAAAAAATGCTTTTTCGAAAGTCCGTATGCGAGTGATACAATTATTCGTCCGGAATTGTCCACAGCGCATCTTGGGATTTCGGAAAGAGATTTGGAAGTGGAAAAACAGATTCAGCTGGTTCCCCATATTGTTTATCTGGCTTACACGGGCGATGTCAAAGTGGGTGTTACGAGAGAAACGCAAATCCCGACAAGATGGATTGACCAAGGTGCCACTTTCGCCTTGCCAATCGCAATTACCGAAAACCGATATGAAGCAGGAATGATTGAGGTTGAACTGAAAAAACACGTTGCCGACAAAACCAATCCGAAAAAAATGCTCGCAGATGATTATGAAGATGCTTTAGACTTAATCGATTTCCGAAATAAAATTGCCGAGTACTTTCCGAATGATTTCAAGAAATTTTCTGTGACAGAAGATAACGTGGTGAAATTGGATTTTCCTTATGAAAAACCAGAAAAAATCAATGTTTTTACATTGGATAAAAAACCTGAATTCAATGGTGTTTTGAAAGGTATAAAAGGTCAATATCTTGCTTTTGAAGGTGATGATTTTATCAATGTCCGTGGACACGAAGGTTATGTGGTGGAATTGACGGTTTGAAGTTGGAACGGTTTTTAGTAATCAATTAGTTAGAGAAAATTAGATGAAAAAAACTTTAAAAATCAGCGGAATAGTTCTCGGAAGTATTTTGCTCCTCATATTAATAATCAATATCGGATTCAGTCTTTGGCTGAAATACCAGCTTCCCGATTACATCAAAAATAAAACGCCTTACGAGATAACTTACAAAACTTTGAATGTCGAAATTCTCAGTGGAAGCATCTCCGCAGACGAGATTTCTGTCAAATCAAAAAACCCGAATGACAAAAACATCTTAGCGCTTAACGGACATTTGGACGCGTTAAATATCAGCAGGTTAGCTATTATTGATTTAATTAAAAATAATCAAATCAATAGCAATTCTATCCGCTTGACGAATCCGAATTTGAAGATTCGGTTGGCTCAGCCTAAGGCCAAAGATTCTGTAAAAGAGCCAATGCCTTTCCTCATCAGAAATATTGAAATTTTTAAAGGCAATATTGAAGTTACAAAACCAGATAGTTCTAAAATTTTCTCGGCCAAAAATTTAAATCTTGAAATTAAAAACCTTAGTCTAAATGATAATCCAGATGAATTGCCTTTTGCAATGGACAGTTACAAAATAACAGCGAAAGATTTTTTTGCAAGAATCAGTGATGTTTATACCATCAATTCCGGCGATATCAAAACCAAAGATGGACAATTGGAAATCAATAATTTTGAGCTGAAATCGGTTTTGGATTTTAAAGACTGGGAGAAAAGTTTTACGGAACAGAAAAGCCTTTTCAATATCAAAAGCAAAAAAGTATCTTTCTATGATTTGGTTTTTGATAAGACAAAATTGAATTTAAATAATGCTCAATTCGCTGACCCTGAATTTGTTATTCAAAGCAGAGATGAGAAAGTTATTAAACTAAAAAATCCAAAGAAGAAAGGTTTTGATTTGAACTTTGCCAATATTGATATTAAGAATGGCAAACTTTCAATGTTGAAATCGAATGGAGAAAAGTCCCTTTCGATTGCAAAGTTTGACGCCAATGTGAAGGATTTTGTGATGAACGAGGAAACCTCGAAAAACAAATTACCGTTCAAATTCAAAGATTATAAGATTGTTGGTAACACCTTTTTCTACGATTCCGGAAAATATTATAACATGACTTTGTCAAACTTTAATTTGGCTTCACAATCAATTGATTTAAAAGATTTTAAATTAATTCCAAAAATGTCACGAGAAGAGTTTGTACGAACTATTCCAATGGAAAATGACCAGTTCAATATCTCTGTAAACCGAATATTTTTGTCGGGTGTTAACTGGAAATTCGAAAACGAATTGAATCTTCATATCAAAAATGCAAAACTGGATAATGCAGATGCCAATATTTTCCGAAGCAAAATTCCGAAAGATAATCCAAAAGAAAAGTTGCTTTATTCAAAGTTATTGAGAAATATAAAATTTCCTTTGATTGTTGATAATCTGAATCTTGTGAACTCCAAATTGGTATATGAGGAAGATAAGCCAGATTCCAACGGACCCGGAAAAGTCTTCTTTACCGACTTCGATATGAACGTTAAAAATCTTAACTCCAATAAACAGAAAGCCGCAAATACGAAAGTTCCAATCGTGATTAACTGTAAATTTATGGGCATCTCGCCAATGAAAGTAAATTGGAATTTCGACACTGCCAATTTGCGTGACCAATTTACAATTTCCGGTTATATCAATAATCTTCCGGCGGATGATATCAATCCGTTCATCAAACCTTACATGAACGTCACTGCAACTGGAACAATCACAAGTCTTAATTATGATTTCAGGGGAAATAATGACGTGATGAATGGAAAATTCCGAATCACGCATAAAGATTTGAAAGTCAGCCTAATTGATAAAGACACGAAAAAGAAAAAGAAATTCCTGTCTGTGATTGCAAACCTGGTCGTGAAAAAAGATTCTCAGCAATTTCCGGAATCTGTGGATATTGATGTGGAGAGAAATAAAGAACGCTCATTCTTCAATTTCTATTGGAAAGGAATTGAAGATGGTTTGAAAAAGTCACTTCTCGTTATCAAAATTTAATTAAAAAAGCTTTTCAGTTTTGAAAAGCTTTTTTAATATCTGGATTTTTGTTTAGAAATCGTATTCTTCTTTTTCTTCTGTCGGAAGAGATTTGATAAAATCGTCGAATTCGCGACCTTCATAATTACTGTTGGCGCCGTAAGAATCGATAATCATCGCTTTGTTTCCATAGACATCCTCTACAAGATAAAGTGCAACGTTATCATCTGGATCACTCGCACCTTCGAATCTGTAAGTACGGATAATTTTCAGGTCTTCTGCATTATGTGATTTCTCGGTTCCACTGATGACGAATCTCTTGTCCTCCGTCATTCTAACCTCATCTGTAATTCCTTTTTGTCGAAGCTTCTCCATAACTTCAGACAGCGTAAGCATTGGTTTTGGGCTCATAATTCTATTTTTTTGAATTGGTTGATAATCTAAGAACAAATCACGAACCAAAAAAAAGACTTTACAAAAAATGTAAAGTCTTAAAAAAATAAAAGTTATGAAAAATTAATTGTCCCTTTCTTCTTCACCGATCAGGAAAATTATTTGTTGGCCTTGTAACGCTTGTCAGGAGTTCCGTCCTTTTTCAGCATTTTGTTGGCTTTGTATCGTTTATCCGGAGTTCCGTCTTTTTTCATTTTTACATCAGGCGTGTTGGCAACTTTCGCAGCCTGTGCTTCTACAGATTTTGTAGCTTTTTTCTCTGTTTTTTGAGCCTGTTTTTTAGTCGCAGTTGCAGCAGCTGGTGTTGCTTGAGCTGAAGCCATTCCTAATCCGAATGTCAATAGCAATGTTGTTAATAAATTTTTCATTGTTGATAATGTTTTGGTTAGACAAATGTATAGTATTAATTGATTTAAAATTAATAATAAAAAACTTTAACCAGAAATTATAACAACTTAAAAACGGCTTAAAAATTATAACGATAAGCTAAACTGAAATTGAGAAATAAGGCTTTTGAGTAATAATCGGCGATGTCAGGATTTTGGTTGCCGATTTTAGCATTATAGAAATTGAGTTTGGTCCCGAAAACCACTTGCTGGAATCCTTCGTTATCAATGGTGTAAATGGCTTTTGCTCCGAAATTAAGCCCACCATTTCCTTCTGAAAATTTACCAGAATTATCAAGATAAGGACTTTTCATTCGGTATGTGCTGTAACCAACGATTTCTTCTACAAAAAAGTCTTCCGCGATTTTATCTTTATGAAAAATATACCAATCAAAATTATTCATAGAAGGCGCACCCAGATAACCGAATTTATCTCCGTCTTTTATATTAGCCAGGAAATAAGTGTATTCTACGCCAATTCCGAAATTTTTATAAAGATTCAGATTTCCGCCAATTCCGAAACCGTAAAAATAATCAAAAGTATCTTTCAAAAAATTATTGCCAAGCGGCAGCATTATTTTCACGTGCGGGTCGATGGAAGAACGCACATCGTCTGTCCAACTCTGTTTTCTTCGTTGCGATGATACAGAAATTGAAAAAATGACAAAGAAAAAAAGAATCGTTTTTTTTATCATTTTATGGTGATATTATTGAAAATAACATAAGTCACTCCGTCCGGAATCTCGATGCTTAGAGAATCGCTGGAGATTTTACAGCCTTTTGTGTCCGTAGAAAAAGATTGGATTTTAAAATCTTTCAGTTGAAGTCTGTAAACGCCTTTGTCATAAGGTCCAGCCAAAACAAAACTACCACTGTCTTTTGGGAAACTTTCCGCAATTATTTTTTTATCAACTACAAGGCGAATAGGCTGTTCTAAGAATTTTCCGTCAGAATAAGTGAATTTTCCTTCCACATAAGCACGGAATACGGATGCGTCATCTTCTTTACACTGTGTCAAAAGAAGAAAAAGCACGCACAAAATGGCAGGTATTTTGAAACTTAATTTCAAAAGTTCATAGTTTAAGAATGTAAAATTAAAACTAAATTTTTTGAAAAATAGTATCTTTGTCAATAAATAACGGTTCCGAATTTTCTCGGAATCGCTTTTGCGTTTATACCTACATTAATGGAATTAAAAAAAATCAATCAAAATCTATTGCCAGACTTGCTTCAGAAACAATTCGGGAACGAGATTTTTTCACAAATATCGAAACATCAGCATATTTCGGTCAAAGGAAGTGCAGGTTCTGCGGTTTCAATTTTGACTGCAGAATTGTTCCTTACTCAGAACAAAACGATTCTTTATCTGATTGATGACAAAGAAGATGCACTTTACATCAATACGGAAATGGAAGATTTGGTGGGAAAAGACAATGTTCTATATTTTCCGGCAACACATCTGGAACCTTATCAAATCGAGAAAACTCAGAATGCGAATTTGGTTTTAAGAACAGAAGTAATTAATAAACTGAATTCCGGGAAATCTCCGAAAGTGATTGTCGCTTTCATTGGTGCATTGTCGGAAAAAGTTTTGAAAAAGGAAGATTTCAAAGCGATTTCTCATCAGATAAAAGTGGGCGACCAATTGGATTTTGATTTCGTGGATGAATTGCTGAATCACTATCAATTTAATCAAACAGATTTCGTTTCCGAGCCGGGAGAATTCTCTGTTCGAGGTGGAATTGTGGATGTTTTTTCTTTCTCTAATGAAAAACCTTTCCGAATCACTTTCTTCGGAAATGAAGTTGAAAATATTAAAACTTTCGATATAGAATCTCAGCTTTCTCTGGATAAAATTGATGAATTTCAGTTGGTTTCCAATATGAATTTTTCAGTTTCCGGAAGCAAAGTTTCTTTCTTTGAATTGTTGCCTGATGACAGTTTTGTGGTTTCAAAAAATCTTTTTCTGTCAACTAAAAGAATCAGAGATTTCTACGAAAAATCCTTAGAAAAATACGAAACGCTTAGCAAGGATATCAAACACAGAACTCCGGACGAATTATTCATCTCTGAACCTGAATTCCAAAATAAATTAATCAAATTCAAAACGATTGATTTTAGTTCGCAGACATTTGATTTGCCTAAAATTAAGAATGTAGAACTTCATCAAACCCAGCAACCGAGTTTCCATAAAAATTTCGAATTATTGATTCAGGATTTGGAAGAAAAACAAGGTCAGGGTTTTGACACCTGGATTTCATTTTCAACTGAAAAACAAAAGGAAAGATTAGAATCCATTTTTGAAGAACTGGAACACGAGATTCCGTTCAAAAGCTTCAAATCCGAATTGCACGAAGGTTTTGTAGATTCCGAAAATAAAATTCTGGTTTATACAGACCATCAGATTTTTGACCGTTATCAACGATACCAATCCAAAGATACTTTTGCGAAGTCGGAGCAATTGACACTCAAAGATTTAATGTCTTTGAAAGTTGGCGATTACATTGCGCATATCGACCACGGTATCGGTAAATTTATGGGATTGGTCAAGGTCAATAATGATGGGAAAATTCAGGAATGTTTTAAATTGAGTTACAAAAATGGAGATTTGCTTTATGTGAGCATCCATTCTCTTCATAAGATCTCAAAATACAACGGACCGGACGGAAGAGAAATTGTTCTCAGCAAACTCGGTTCGCCAGCTTGGAAATCCTTAAAACAAAAAACGAAAGCCCGAGTTAAACAAATCGCTTTTGATTTGATAAAACTCTATGCGGAAAGAAAAACCGCAAAAGGCTTCCAATATTCGCCTGATTCTTATCTGCAAAATGAACTGGAGGCGAGTTTCCTTTACGAAGATACGCCAGACCAAGAAAAAGCAACGGTGGATGTGAAAGCAGATATGGAAGCAGAAGGTGTGATGGACCGTTTGATTTGTGGTGATGTTGGATTCGGGAAAACGGAAGTGGCGATTCGTGCAGCTTTCAAAGCGGCGACTGATAGCAAGCAAGTTGCAATTTTGGTTCCGACTACGATTTTGGCTTTCCAGCATTATAGAAGTTTCAAAGAAAGACTGAAAGATTTTCCAGTGAATATTTCTTATCTGAATCGTTTCCGGACCGCGAAACAAAAATCTGAAACTTTGGCAGGTTTGAAAGATGGAAAAATTGATATCGTGATTGGAACACATCAGTTGGCTTCGGATAAAGTGAAATTCAAGAATCTCGGTTTATTGATTATTGATGAAGAACATAAATTCGGAGTTTCTGTAAAAGATAAATTGAAGACGATGAAAACGAATGTTGATACCTTGACATTGACCGCGACACCGATTCCGAGAACATTGCAGTTTTCATTAATGGCAGCGCGTGATTTATCTGTAATCAAAACGCCTCCGCCAAACCGTCAGCCTGTGGATACGAGTATTATTGGCTTCAGTGAAGAAATTATTCGTGATGCGGTTTCTTATGAATTACAACGTGACGGACAAGTTTATTTCATCAATAACAGAATTGAAAATCTGAAAGATATAGCAGGATTGATTCAGCGTTTGGTTCCTGATGCAAGAGTGGTCATCGGTCACGGACAAATGGACGGAAAACAAATGGAACAGAATATCCTCGATTTTATGGAAGGAAAATATGATGTTTTGGTGGCAACAACAATCGTAGAAAGTGGTGTGGATGTTCCAAATGCCAACACAATCTTCATTAATGATGCTCACAAATTCGGGATGGCAGACCTTCACCAGATGCGTGGAAGAGTCGGACGAAGCAACCGAAAAGCATTTTGTTATTTGATTACTCCGCCGTTTGATATGATGACCTCTGATGCAAGAAAACGTCTGGAAGCGATTGAGCAATTTTCGGATCTGGGAAGTGGTTTCCAGATTGCGATGAAAGATTTGGAAATCCGTGGTGCCGGAGATTTGTTGGGTGGAGAACAAAGTGGATTCATCAATGAAATGGGATTCGAGACTTATCAAAAAATGATGCAGGAAGCTTTGGAAGAGTTGAAAGATGATGAGAACTTTGAGAATCTCTTTGAAAACGAAGAAGACAGAAACAAACTTTTCAAGTCGACCAAAGAAGTCAATATCGATACGGATTTGGAATTGATGTTACCGGATGATTATGTGAGTTCCACAGAGGAACGCTTATCTTTATATCAAAAATTGGCTGATATTCAAAATGCTAAAGAATTGCAGCAGTTTGAAAATGAGTTAAAAGACCGTTTTGGAGAATTACCAGATGAAGCGATAAATCTTCTGAAATCCGTGGAACTGAAATGGCTTGCTTCGGAAATTGGTTTTGATAAATTGGTGGTGAAGAACAAAGTTTTCCTTGGTTATTTTCCTGCGAATCCTCAGGACAAATTCTATCAAAGTGAGAAATTCAAAAAAATCATATCTTATCTCACACAAAATCCGGCAGAAGCTACGTTAAAAGAAAAGAACAATCAGCTGATGATGCGGAAAGATAATGTGAAAAATGTGGATGAAGTGAATCTGGTTTTGAATCGGATTTTGGCTTAAAAATGATTATATTTGATTAATAAAATTTTAGAAATGAATACTTTAACAATAAGAACAGAAAATCCTAATTTACTTTCTTTGGTAAAAGATTTTTTGAAAAAATATAAAGAAATTGAAATTGTAGAAGATGTGATTTCTGAAGATAAACTGGAGCTTTATCTCGAAAACATTAGAGAAAATTCGACAGAGGAAAATACAATCGATTCTAGTGCAATGAAAGAGAAATTCTTCCAGAAATTATGCGAATTAGATACACAAAAGAAGCAGAAGAATCTCTAATCGAAATTGCCGAATTTCTCTATTACAGATGGACGGAAAAAGAAATTCAGGATTTGTATTCCGAATTGGAAACTGTTTTGGAAAACGTATCAGAAAAGCGGGTCGTCTATCAGAAATTCTCGGAAAACATCTTTCAGGTTTTGATTGGAAATAGAAATGTAAAGTTTTATTTCACAGTTAATCCGGATGAAATTTTAGTTCTCTTTTTTCTCAATTGCAGGCAAAATCCCGATAGACTTGATTTCTTGAAGTAAAATTATTTATGAAATGTTTTTACATTGATTTTGAAAAGAAAATTACACTATTATTTTTCATAATAATAACTACTTTCTGCAACGCTCAAATCTTAAAATACCATTACGATAAAGAAATGATTTTCCTAAGTGAAGCAGATAGTTTGAGCGGAACTTCGGTGAGATTTAATTCTAAAGATAAGTCGGTTCCTGTTTATTCTATTGATTTTAATTCTGAGAAAAAATCGATTAGAAATACGATGGATTTCTATTATTTGTACCGGAAAAATATGTACAGAATAGATGGCGTTTTGTACAATAAAAAATATGTTTCAGCCAATGGCTTTCGGACTTATAGCGCAGAATCGCCCATCAGATATTTCAAAAAAGCTTCGGATACGCTTTATGATTATCAATCTTATCAAAACCTTGAGAAAAGAATTGCAGAAGACAAAGACGGAACCAAAATCGAGCTGTTTGTCGCCCAACTAAAAGATGGCATTGATTATTCTGAACCGGCGCTTTTTTACCTTTCTGAACATTATGGGATTTCGCCGGGATTGGGAAAAGGTGAATTGGTGGTTTATGCGAATTATATCTTTAATAAAAATAATAGTGCTGCTGATTTTGTGAAATTAAAGGATATCAATGAAGATGTTTCTTTCAATAAAGAACAAATTGAAGCTTTGATTGATGACCAATACAAAGCGTTTATGGATAAAATCGATTCTGATAAAAAACCTATTTACTGTTCTGTAACGGCATTCGGTAAAAATGTAGATAAAAAAACTGAGGAGGAATTACAAAGCTTTCTGTCCACAATGTGCGAATATTTTGATTTGTGGAGTAAGCAGGAAACGAATGAAAATTTCAAACAATATTATGATTCTGAACTCAAAAGAAGATTGGAGATTTACAAAAGAGATGGAAATCTGAACGAAAAGCAATTGAAAACTTTTGTAGAAGAACTGAATCAGCTAAAAGACAAAAATTCTGAACAATATTTTGATTATCATTAACATTCAATATTTTGATTTTAAAAAATTAACTTTGCAAAATAGAAATCAGACAATGAAAAACATACTTTATTATATATTCGGATTATTCATCATTTCATCGTGCAGCCCAAATCAGGACGAAAACGGAGACTTTTTAAGAGGCATTGAGTATGATACACAAATCGGTGGAGGATCTACAACATCCAAACAATTGAAAAAGATGGAAACTCATCTTGAGGATATCACAACAGGAACTATTGAGAATCATAGTTATACTTACACTTACACCGGGGCAAAACTTGTATCTTACAAAGATGAGCAAGGTATAACAACTAGACTTGATTATAATACGAATAATAAAATTTCAAAGGTTTCGAATGTCGGTCAGACTTCTCTATTTGAATATTCGGGCTCTAATGTTTCAAAGGTTGTTACTACAATAACAGATTTGGGTAAAATAACTTCTACCTATAGTTTTACTAGTGGCAAATTGTCCAAGACTATTTCTATTCAGGAATATTCTGTTCCGTTTCCTTTGAAAATGTATATAGAAACCACATACCAATATCAAGGAGAGAATGTTGTAAAATCTCTCATCAAAAGTGGAATATATGATCCTGTAACCGGAGATTTGGAGATGAGTCCGGAAGATCAGACTATTTCGTTCACTTATGATGCTAAAAAGTCCCCTTATAAACTTCTTCCTACAGAATATATTCTTCTTTTAGCTGGCATAGGACCTCAAGGCGCTGCCTATCTTTCTGCTAATAATTTTGAAAAAGTTACGATTGCTGTCGTAGGTAATCCTACCGAGACTATGACGTTTAAGCACGATTATAACAGTGAAAATTACCCGACTAAAAGCACGGCAGACAAAGAATATATCCAATATACTTATTAATTTGTTATGAAATATTTGATTGTTGGCATCGGGAACAAAGGGGAAGAATATGCAGAAACCCGCCACAATATCGGTTTCAAAGTAGCTGAAAAGATTGCTGAAAAAATAGAAGCACCTTTCAAATCTTCCAATTTCGGATTATTGGCTGAAGGGAAATATAAAGGACGAAAAGTCTTTGTTCTGAAACCTGATACTTATGTGAATCTTTCCGGAAATGCGGTTAAATTCTGGATGCAGAAAGAAAACATTCAGTTGGAAAACATCCTGATAATTACCGATGATCTTGCCTTGCCATTTGGTTCTCTGAGGATGAAAATGAAAGGTTCTGATGCCGGACACAATGGATTAAAAAGTATCCAGACACAACTTAACACACAAAATTACACCAGATTAAGATTTGGGATTTCCGCCGATTTCTCAGAAGGAAAACAAGCCGATTATGTTCTCGGAAGATGGAATGATGAGGAAAGAGAAAAACTACCTGAAAGAATTGACAAGTTTTCTCAGGCAGCATTGTCTTTTGTGTTTGCCGGTGTTCAGAATACGATGACTGCTTTCAACGGAAAGTAGAGACCTTTTACTCCTTGATAAATTTATTAATGTAAGAAGATCGATCTGTGTCGATTCTGATAAAATAGATTCCTGCTTTTAGTCTCTGCACATCCACCTCACCATTCTTAAACAGAACGTCCTGCGCACGTCCGCTAATATCGATGATTTCTATTTTTCGGATGGTCTCATCCTTGAGACTAATTTTTACAAAATGCTTTGCCGGATTAGGAGAGATCACCATCTTATTTTTCTGAGTGACATCAGTAACAGACATTGTAGTGTTGAAATTACTAATATCATCAATGAGTAAAGCTCTTTGATTAGGGCTATTGAAATGACGGAAATATAGTTTCATCTCCTTGCCCATTATTTCCCAGTCGAAATGGTCAACAAAGATATATCGGGAAGCTAATCCGGTGGTCAAAGTTTCGAAGAAAAGCGGCGTTTCATTGCCTGTGAATGTTTGATTGGCCGGTAAAAGATAGACGGCATAGCTTTCTGAAAATTTCGTAGCATCCGCAGCAGAAATTCTGAACGAGATACCTATGGTATTGTTGCCGGATTTGATCCGTGGTAACTCATAAATAAATGTGGGTGAGACCAATACATTATTCGGGTTGAGCGGCAGGTTGGCTGCTGTGTCATAGGAATCAGACAGGTAAACATATCCCGTGAAACCCAATGCTGTGGTCCAATCCTGCGCAGCCTGCAAACGCCAGGTCTTTCCATCACCATCCAGATCAAGCGTGGTCCAGCGCGGCGATGTGCTTTCGTTCTCGAAATTTTCATAGAGACCATAATCCTGACCGTGACCTAACGCAAAAGATAACAGAAAAAGAGGTAAAAGTTTTCTCATAGTTTTTTTATAAATATATAAAATAATTCGTCATTTATAATTATCTTATTAAAATATCTAATCCATGACGATTAGAGATATATGTCAACTTTGAATAAAAAAAGTAAGCCGGATAATAAAATTACCCGGCCTACCACCCTAATTGTATGAAGAAAAAATAGTTCCTATAACCAAGTTACAACGCCGGTTTCTACGTCGTAATTTGCACCCACGATTTTGATTTTACCATCGTCTTCCATCTGTCTCAAAGTAGAACTTTGTCTACGGATGTCTTCTATCGCGTGTTTTACATTATGATGGTTCAGTCTCTCCAAAAGATCTTCGTTTTTAGAAGAGCGTTCTTCGCCATCTTTAATGATATTTTTGATGATTGGGTCAAAGTGTCCAATCAGATGATTTAGGTTGTCCATTCCCAAGCCTTCGATAGCTGCAGCATCCAAACCGCCTTTCAAAGCGCCACATTTGGTGTGACCAAGAACGACAACCAGTTTGGAACCGGCAACATTGCAGCCAAATTCCATAGACCCCAAAATATCCTGATTCACAAAGTTACCAGCGATTCTCACACTGAAAACGTCACCAAGACCTTGGTCAAAAATCAGTTCTGCCGATGTGCGGCTGTCTATACAGCTTAAGATCACTGCGAAAGGCCATTGTCCTGCACGGGTCGCATTTACCTGTTCCAAAAGGTCTCTGTTTGCTTTCAAATTATTGACGAATCTTGCATTGCCTTCTTGTAGAATTTCTAATGCTTTTTCCGGCGTAATAGTCGATTGTGTTTCTGAAGTATGTGCTTTCATATTTTTGAATTTAAATATGTGTTTTTTTGATTGTTAAAATTTAATATTAAATAATTGATTTACATTGCTCTCTTGTGATTGATGACCACGTGAGAATCCTGATCACTTGCATAATCTCTGTAAGATGTCTTGAAGCCCATTAGCTCCACTTCTATATCTTCTTCTTTTGCTCTCACATTCGCAAAATCCTGAATCATTTCCAATACATCTGTTGTTATGTATGAAGTCGTCTTGGCATCGATAATGACCTTTGAACCTGACTTGATGTTCTTTAGTGTTTTTTTGATGGCCGCTTTGTTTAGGAAAGAAACTTCTTCTGCCAGTTTGATGGTAATCTCGTCGGCATCATTCAATGTTTCTCTGCTGAGGTAATAGGCACGTTTCATATTTCCCTGTAAGATATAAACAATGGAAATCAATAATCCAATTCCGACACCTTTCAGCAAATCTGTTGCCACAACAGCCACAACGGTTGCCACGAAGGGAATGAACTGATATTTTCCATTGTGCCAGAAATGTTTGAAGGTCGCAGGCTTTGCCAATTTGTATCCTACCAAAATCAATACCGCAGCTAATGTTGCTAAAGGAATCAAATTTAAGACAACAGGAATGGTTAAAACACAGATCAATAGTAAAATACCATGAATAATGGCGGAAAGTTTGGAAGTTGCACCTGCGCTTGCGTTGGCAGAACTTCTCACAACTACAGATGTCATCGGCAATCCACCAATCAATGAACTGATTAAATTTCCAATTCCCTGCGCTTTAAGTTCAAGGTTGGTGTCAGTGATTCTTCTTTTCACATCCAATCTGTCCGAAGCTTCGATACAAAGCAAGGTCTCAATAGATGCAACGATTGCAATAGTTGCGCCTGTAATCCAAACTTTAGGATTAGTAAATCCGTTAAAATCAGGAAAAGTAACCAGATTTTTGAATTCATCCAGAGTAGTCGGAACGGGAAGTGTTACCAAATGTTCCGGAGAAATGGCTAAAGAGCTACCGGATAATTTGAAGAATTCATTCATCAAAATACCTGCAGCTACTGCTACCAAAGCGCCAGGCAATAGTTTCAGTCTTTTCAGAGCTGCCACATTATCCCAAGCTAGCAGAATTCCCATCGAAACTAATGTTACAACGATGGCTCCCGGATGTATGGCTCCCAATAATTCGGTAAAATAGCCTGTATTAAAGCCATTATCGAATAACGACTGATGACCTTCATAATCTTTATCAAATCCAACAGCGTGTGACAGCTGCTTCAAAATAATAATGATTCCGATACCCGCCAGCATCCCTTCGATAACGTTATTGGGAAAATAATTGGAGATACTTCCAGCGCGGATAAAACCCAGAATCAACTGAATGACGCCTGCAATAATCCCGGCACAAAGAAATAACTCAAATGCTCCAATATCGGTAATCGCTACCAAAACAATAGCTGTGAGACCAGCTGCAGGACCAGAAACTGAGATGTTGGAATTACTAATTAATCCTACAACAATTCCGCCCAAAATTCCTGCAATAATGCCGGATAATGGTGGCGCTCCTGATGCTAATGCGATTCCTAAACATAATGGTAATGCAACTAAAAATACTACAAGACCAGACGGAAAGTTCTCTTTGATTCCTCCAAACAAAGATGTTGTCTTTTTCATAAGAAAATAATAAAGTTTGTCTTATGTCATCACCTGACCTAAAGGCGACTTCATAAAAAATAAATAACAGATGTAATTGATAACCAAAGCTAATTGGCTAATTTGATTTCAGAACACAGCAGATGTTATTCGCTGCAAAATACAGCCAATACAAAAGTTGATTTCTGAGAAAAACAGAAATGTTATTTATGCTTCCGGAGGTGGAGAGAAGATGCTGAGAGATGGCGGGAAATACAAGGTAGATTTCCAGCTTACAGCAATTTTGTTATGAGTATCCGCTTCGTAGAACTTCACGAAATCGTGTATGTTCATCGTTTTAGGGATGGTTTTTTCGTAGATTACGAGGGTATTAGAATGAGAATGTTCTTCCTCACTGATCACAACATTGGTTCTCGGTAATTCCCAGCCAAACATTGCAGCTATCCCGGGAAGAGCTGTAAAGTTGAGGAAAATCGTTAATGTTATGATACTTAAATACTTCATCTATTTTTTTTGAGCTTATTTTTTTCTGCTCATTACCCAGTCAGAGTCTGTTAAGTTGTAGATCTTCTGAATGTCTTTTAATATTTTTTCAAAATCGATTTCGAGGTCGATTATTTTTCCTGTTCTGAGGTCAAACACCCAACCGTGAACAATCGGTTGCTCTTCCAAAATATAACGCTCCTGTACACAAGCCATTTTGATGACGTTGATGCATTGCTCCTGAACATTCAGTTCCACAAGACGGTCATATCTTTTTGCTTCATCATCTATGGCATCTAATTCTGCCTGATGTAACCTATAAACATCGCGGATATTTCTCAGCCAAGGATTCAGAAGGCCAAGATCCTGTGATGTCATTGCTGCTTTTACACCGCCACAGTTGTAATGTCCACATACAATAATATGCTTCACTTTCAGATGTTCTACAGCGTACTGAATGACGGCTGTTGAACTCATATCCAAGGTGTTGATGACATTGGCTATGTTTCTGTGAACAAATACATCGCCGGGTTTAGCTCCTATCATTTCTTCTGCCGTTACGCGGCTGTCAGAACATCCGATGTAGAGATATTCGGGGTTTTGTGTTTTAGCGAGGTCGTGAAAATATTCCGGATTGTCCGAAATTTTTGACTCTACCCACTTTTTATTGTTCTCGAAAATAGCTTCGTATGACTTTGCCATTTAACCTGTGTTTATTGTTATTTGTTTTACTGAAATCTTTCCTGATTTCAATAGAGTGAATCAATAACAATACAAAAATAAAGGTTTACAACTTAATAAACTAATATTTAACAAACTTTTAATATTAAGAATTTATTATTTTCAGTTCATAACTATAAAAAGATAAAAAAAATCAGCCGTAAGAATCTCACGACTGATTTTGTTTTAAGAAACAGTTCCTGCATACTGAGAATTGGATGCCAGTTCACCATTCTCTGTCCGAAAAGCGATCCAAATGTGTATTGTTTTGTTTTGAAAATTGATCGGCATATTAACTGTATAAGAAGTGTCTGAACGTTTTGCCGCATTTTCTACAAAAATGGATAAATCTTCTCCTTCAGCAGCCACTACAATCTGAGCAAAATCGTCTTCTCGATCGGCATGGCCTGTAGCATTATCCTGCCAGGATATTTCCAATGTGCTTGCTGAAGCCAGATTCAAAGTCAGTGGAATTGGTGCTAAGAGATTACCCTTGGAAAAGGACAGCATTGGATAGTTCGGGATGATGCTGGCATCTGTATAATTGATTTTGAAGTTGTCCATCAGATTTGTCATTGCCAGATTATATGAGGACTTCATCCCTGTGCGGGTGCCATAATATTTGCAGGCATAGCCACGGTAGGACTGCATAAAGAGGGCACATTTTTTCATCCGGTTCTGTACCAGAAGCTGTTTCGCGGTTGGCTGTGATGTGCGTTTTCTCGGTCGGATTCTTGAGATTTCGTTTCCGGATACATTGGCTACCACGATACGCCCTGTGCGTCCTGAAGTGCCGGATAATAATGAGTCATATAATTTTCCCATAATGAATGTTTTTTTTAATTAATAAATTGTTTGAAAATTGTTTTGTTTCAGCTGATTTTGCCAAAAGTATAGTGGGATAACGTCAAAACTTGACGTATTTTTTTATTTTTAAAATGAAGGAGTTTTTTTATTTGGCTTCGAGAGCCTCAGCCTGACAATGTTGTTATATGTTTTGTGGTATTGTTCTTTGATTTGTTGTTTTAATATCGATGAATAATAGTAATAGGTTTAATATTTTGTTTGATTGGACTTCAGGAATCTCCGCCCAATAGAATCTTAGGCTGATTTTTACCGATCATTCTATTACCATAATAACAGTAGTTATATATCCATTGTATAACCGTTGTTCGATAGCTTTATAACTATTGTATAACCCTTGTTCGATGCTTGTTCGATGTTTGTTCGATGGACATAATTTCCGAAATTATGCTGTCAATAATTCTTCTTTATGGTTTTCCCGTAAGGAATGTTTGGGAAATAATATTATTTTTACGCGCAAATGCATAATGCGACAAGATTTGGCGCATTACAATGCTAATATTGCATTGTGAACCATAACCAATATGAAAAACTCAAATTATGAAAAAGATCTCTACCACTCTCCTGGTGTTAAGCTCAGCCGTGCTTTTTTCGCAGAAAATTTCCTGGCAAAAGAACGTTGAATCAGGTAGCCAAGATTTCCTATCTGGACTTGTGATTACTGTAGATGGCCAATACTTAGTTTCAGGTTCATCGATCCAAAAGAATCAAAGTCCAACAGACAACAATCAAAACAAAGGTTACGACTATCATATTCTCAAATTGGATCAGCAGGGTGAGAAAGTTTGGGAGAAGTATTTCTCGGGTAATCAGCACGACTATCTCAGCGCCACAGTTTCTACCCGTGAAGGTGGCTTTTTGTTGGCAGGCACTTCTTATTCCTCATTGTCATTGGACAAGAAGGATAAATCTAATGGCTCATCGGATATCTGGCTCATCAAGATTGATGAGAATGGCGAAGAAGAGTGGCAGAAAACCATCGGAACAAGATACAGTGAAGAAGCAAGAAGTGTCACCCAAACCACAGATGAAGGTTATGTTGTTGCAGGATCAACCAACAACCCGAAGTTGGGTTATGGATCAAAAGATGTTTTTGTAACAAAGTTGGATAAGAAAGGCAGGATTATCAGCCAGCTCATTTTAGGAGGTCAGGGTTTGGAAGAAGTGGAGAAGGTGATCCCGACCAAAGATGGTGGTGTGTTAATGGGCATTTATTCCAGAAGCGGTATCTATGACGGACAGTCAAAATCGAAGATCAATTCTAAAGATCTGCTATTACAGAATCCTGGAAGTTTAAATTTAAATTCCGGCAATAATTCTCAATCCTCAGCCAACCAGTCAGGCGGTAATTCTTCAACATCCAACAATCAGAATTCTATAGAGAACTATGATATTCATTTCTATGGTAAAGCATACAATAACTATGGAGAAGGAGATTATTGGATTGTGAAGCTGGATAAGAATGGTAATGTCCAATGGGAGAAAAACTTTGGCGGCAGTGAGGATGACCATATCCGGACGATGGCTTTGACGGGCTCGGGTTACATTATCGGAGGAGAAAGCAGATCCCAGACTTCGGGAAACAAAAGAGCGAAGCTGGAAGAGGGTACTGATCTTTGGGTTTTGGCTCTGGATGAGGAGGGTAATGAGCAGTGGCAGCAGTCTTACAACTTCAGGAACCGGGATGTTCTGATGAGCCTGAATGAGATCAAAGAACAAAGGGAGAAGAACAAAGAAGAAACGAAAGGATTTCTGATTGGCGGTTATACACAGAGTGAAGGTAAAGTTCAGAGTCAAGACGAGACGTTCTGGATGCTTTATATTGATAAGAATGGAAAGGAAGTCTGGCGAAAATATGTGGAAGGAAGAGAAAAGAAAAAAGAGGAAAGACTTACAAGTGCTATCCTGAATAGAGACGGTTCATATATTCTGGCAGGGACTAGTGCAGAGGAACTGGGCAAGGAAAACTGGAAAGTTGTGAAGTTATTAGACAGCGATGTTGAGAATTTGATGGAAAATAAAGACCTCCAGATTTACCCGAATCCTGTGAAAGATTACTGTTATGTGGAGATTGGATTGGACTTCGAGAATGCAGATATCTATTTGTACGATATGACGGGAAAGATTATTCAGCAACTACAGACAAAGAACAAAGTAACTAAGGTTAACACCTCAAAACTTCCGCAGGGAGTTTACATCATCAAAGCGAGTATCCCTACTCAACAAGACAAAAAACTAACTATTAAAATCGTGAAAGAGTAAAACACTATGAGAAGATTAATCATATTAAGCGCCTTTTTATTTGCGCAAATTATATATAGCCAGCAGGACCCAAGCACTCAAAACTTAAATGGAGTTAGCAATACTGCATCGCCTAATGTTGCAAGTTTTATGAGATTTCAAGAATCACCGGTTAATTATTACAATGGAAGAAGCAGTTTTTCTATTCCAATCTATGAAATCAATGTAGGAGGAATCAAGTATCCCATATCCTTAAATTATTCGCAGGGAGGAATACAAGTAAACAGTATGGCATCGGATGTTGGATTAGGCTGGAGTCTAACTTCTACATTTATCAATAGAACAATAGTTGGTGATGCCGATTTGGAAACAATAGTTGATACTAATTGGTTTGTAAATAAAAACAAATATGGCTATTTTGATTATAAAATCAATGAATTTATACTCAATCATTATGGAGGGAATTTAAATGTCGATTTCTATCCTGATCTTTTTAAATTTGTTTCCCCCACAAATAGTAATAAGTTTTACTTTATAAACAAAACTCAAGTAGAAGAGCTGGATAAAAAAGGAACGAAAATTAACTGGTCTATAGAGACTATTAGTGATAATAAATATTTAAAAAATTCAAGTGATAATTGGGTTAATACATCACTTTCTATTTCCGATTACAAGGATTTTAATCTAACAACGAAAGATGGCTTATCTTACTCATTTCAAAATAAAGATATTAGTCATAGTTTTATAAAATCATCAGAAAATGAAAATGAATTTGGTTTTGGTGGTATTACTGGGTCTTATCCTCGGGTCAGTTCATGGTATGTCTCTAAAATCAAAAATAATAATTCTAACGAGGAACTCAATTTTTCCTATGAGACATATTCTTCTGAAGAATATTATAAAATTAATGATATTATAGATAAACATCCATATTATCGATACGAATCGAAGTTTCCCTCTGCACACTATAAACGGCAAAACGATATATCCTAATTTACAAAACGATTCATCCAAAAAAAACCCAATTTAAAAGGTAAAAATCATCTGTTTTAGGCGTTTTAAAGCATATTTCAATAGCATTTAAAACACGTTTAAATAAGTAGATACAAATATAGAAAAGCATTTTTAATTCCAATAAAAAAAGCCCTGAATAAATCAGGGCTTCCATTTTTACAAAAATGGTGGGTACTAAACACTATATCCTAAGTCTTCTAACTCCTCCTCAATAGGAGTTTGGAAAATGCGATATAAAGTATCTCTTGATATATGAAAGACGGGATAAATATACTTTCTGTGAATTACAGTTATAGGGGTATCTCGGCAATCATGTTTATTAAATTCTTTCATTATCTCACGATAACGTAACAGTGTATTTATTCTTTTTCCCGTTGTCTGCGCTCTTTCCATAATAGCAAAAATCGGGAATTTTTTTATAACAATTTCTTATAGTCTTATTTTTATCTTTTTATTGTTTTTCAAAGGTAGAAAAATATAAAATAATGTAATTACGGAAATCCGTAAGGAATATTAAAATATTTGTTTATGCGAAAAATCGAGCTGAAATTTTAGGATAACCGTTTGTTAAAAGAAATTCTTTTTCGCCCTGGTTAGAAAAGTCAATTTCTCCATTTGTAGAAGTGTATGAAATTTCTGTAATGCAATAACCAAATTTAGATTTGAATGATTCCAATTCTTTACTTGAAAAGAAACGATTTGAGATATAAATTTTACTATTCATATAAAAGTGTATCGATTGAATAAATAAAGCGGTTAAATATCACTATTTGACCGCCTGTAGATGTACTAAAAATAACTTTCAAACTATTTTTTATATAGTTCCGTTAATTTCTCTGACAGTTCCGTTAATTCGTACGCATCTGCATAAGTAATTAAACTAAAAATCCGTTGTTCGTTTTCGTCCAGTTCTATTTCTGAATCAATTAATATAACTGGATATTGAGGCAATACGTTTGCTACATCGTAAATTGTAGCCGTACGCAAATCAACACCTTTAAAATTATATAAGTCACTCATTTTTTAGTACGTTATTTTTACAAAATTGATAATTATATTTTGAAAATATAAAAATCTGTCTTATTTGCTTTTTTTCAATTTTCCAAAACCTTTCTTTAAAAAATTCTTTGCTAATTCCAAAAAACTTTCTTTGTAATATTTATCTATAAAATTTTCCTGCATCAAAATTTCACATGCTAATTTTCGATTGCTTTCTTTTGATAGTTTTTTATCAGTCATTAAATTTTTTAAAAATTCATTTCTCGCTGGGTTGTTTGGTAGTTCGTCCAGTTCCCGTATTAATTTATGTAATTCCTGCATGATCGTAAATTTATATATGCACAAATCTAAATCCTTGAAAATTGTCTATTTTACGGGAATCCGTATTAATTATTAAAAGTCATTTTTTAAACGGATTTTTAATAATGATAAAAACCCGACTATTTATTTTTTGAATAGAAAAAAATCAGATTTTTGTTAATGTCTTTTAGCTGATACTAAACTTTGATAGATAAAGAATCAGGGAATTTAGTTTGCTATACTACCTTTCATTTTTTTCATTTATATTGTATTATATTTTCTGAATTTAGTACATTCAAAAGCCCTTAAACCGTAATTTAAGGGCTTTCTTTATAAAAATAAAAAACCGTAAAGTAAGTAAGTGTTATGAAGTTTTGGCGGAAATAATAGCGCCTACGCCTTTATTTCTGATTGGCATTGCAATAAATCTTTTATCAAATCCAATAATTGTACCTCTTAACTCAGGATCGTTAGGCCTTTCGTACATTTGCATGGTTCCATCCGCTCTCATTACTTCATCACTGGAAAAGGCAAAGGAACAAAAAGCATCAGTGCTTAGAGGAACAGTTCCGAACGCTTTCTTTTGTCCTGTGGTAGCGTTGTAAGTTGGATTTTTGGTAAACTCCAAAACATTAAATCCTGCGAATCTCTTAGGCAATCCGTTGGCGAAATCTGTAATATCTTTGAACGCTTTCAGATCAAAAAGTATCAAATCTTCTGTGTGTCTCGGGTCTAAAACTAAAAATCTTTTATCCTGTGGAATATCCAACATGTCATAACGCCTTTTTAGTTTTAAAATATCCTCAACTCTGATTCTTTTATATCCGTCTCCGTTATCTTCTCCAGTTGTAGCAATTACGGGCGTGTTTGCGGTGTCCGATTGCGGAGCGTAAGCGTGAGCCGCTTTCATTCCTATTCTTGTCTGTAATGCCATTCTATGACCATAAATAACGCTCTCCATTTTATCGTATGAATACTCAATAGATTTTGGACGGCTTACCAATGTATTTTCAGTTTCAAAAAGATCGAGTTCAAAAGATCGGTTTGTATCTTCTCTCTCATTAATAGCGATTGGATAAGTTGTATTATTTATTAATACGGCTGGGTCAAAACCTGCATCAGCAATATTTATAATATCATTATTTACGAACTCGTCAAATTTTTTGGCATAGTTCAAAAATAGGACTGCTGGATAAAGGTTTTTTTGGATTTGTTTTACCCAAACTTGTGTGTTTAATGTACTCATTAGAATTTTTATTAATTTGTTTAATTTTGTTCGTTAATTAATCTTTGGAATAAGTCGGGATTTTTCTCCAGTTCCTGTGGTGCATGCTTTCTGTAATCATCCAAATCCCATTCAGCTTTTAATTTTTGGGTTGGATTATCTTTTGCTTTGTCAATTCGAGCCTGTTCTATCATTGCAACTAAATTGATATGCTGAAACGGGTATTTCGTTTTTATCAGTTCGATAATTTCGTTTTTAGCTTCAGTAAAATTATTTTTGAATTTTTGCAGTTGCATTTCTTCAAATTGTTTCGGGAGGTATTCCCGCTCAACAACATAATTTACAAGTTCTTTGGCTTCGGTTTCTCTCTCGGTGTTTATTTGGTTCTGACTGGCGAGTAAAAGGGTATTTTCTCGCTTGAGATTTTTAACCGCTAACAAAATGCTTTTCACGTCTGAATTTGACAATTCTAAAACCTTTGATACTTCGGCGGTGTTTGCGAGGTTCTCAAAGTAAAGCCCTGTAAAATTTTCTTTGTTGTAAAGTTTTAGGGCGTTTGGATTGCTTCCAATATCTACAATTGAAATTTCAATCAAAACGCATTTTTGAAGCGTTCCCTTTAAAATATCATCTTCGTTGTAAGTGATTCCGATACTTGCAGCTTTCAAAAATCCGTTTTCTACTTTGTCGGCAACTTCTTTTCCTTTTGCCGAATTAATATCGAAAATAGCATCTGCATAAAGTTTTCCGGATTCGATTTTTATATTTTCCCATCTTCCAATAACTTCTACTCTGTCATGCATAAAAAGCATGATCGGATTTTTTAGAAAATTAACGGTATCAATTCCGGAAGTGAGAATATTAAAACCGTAAGAATTAATTGTTTCGTCTGAAACTAAAAAAGTGTGTACTTTCATTGTTTTTATTGTTGTTTAAAATTATATATCTACATCAGCGTCCGTAAGTTCCAAACTGAAATCAAAATCACTTTTTAAACCTATTTGATAAGCCTGTATATTTTCGCCTTTTGTGAATGGAAAACTAAAATCATATACAACAACATGATTAATGTCTAACAATTGCAAAAGTTCGCAATGAACATCCCATCTTATCCGCTCTCGTAAAATTTCCGAAAGCTTGGTAAAATATTCTCGGGGAAAACGTTTCATGTCTTTATCTATTAAAACGCCTGTTAACTTGATCTCGTAATCGTCACGGCTCCAACGCTCTTTTACAGTACCTTGAAAATTTGTTGGTTTTCCATTTATAGACCTGTTTATTTTTGCCGTATTGGATTCCTTTATAACATTTTTAGTATCAATAGAAATCAAAGGTTCAAACGGAAGTAGAAATTTTCCTTTTTGCGGGTGCGAAAATGTAAAAGGAAAAAATTGTTTTGCTTCCGACACTGGATCGTCAGCCTGCCAAAGATTTTGATTTTTGTCAACCTGTATAGCCGAAACGGTCGGCAGATCGTTTTCAATCAAAACCTTTTGCACTTGCTGAAAGTCATTTATTTGCGCTATGGATCTACCACCCAATAAAGACGCTAATAATAAATTGTTGCTGTTTAACTGCATAATCTTCAACGCCTAATCTTTAATGCGTAATGTGTTTTTAATTTCTTGATCTCCCAATAAATAGGGATCTAACATTTCGCATAATTCATCAAGCATAAAAAAACCATTTGAAACAGCTTCTTTATATATAAATAGATCTTCATCCAGAGTGAACAAGATGCGCATTGTCTCATTTTTAAATTTTCTTAGGTCCCTTGCTAATTCAGGCGCTGAAACCACTTCTTTTAAAAAAAGTTCTATTCTTTTTTCAGGTGTGGAAATTTGATTTTGATTTTCCATTGTTTGTAATTTTAGTACTCCCATTTTTTGTAATTTTTTGAGGTTAATTTTATTTATTAATTGAGGTAATTTTAATTTGCTTTTTTTCTGTTTTTGTGAATTGTGATATTTTCAATTCCTGTATTTTCCTGTACTGCATTTCTGACTTTCGATAAGAAAACAGTAAACCTGTTATAACTTTTTAGCTTTGACGGCATTTGCAACTCTTCAATGAATTTTAAATGCAGTTGAAACGCTGTTTTAAGGCTTCCATGTCGTTTCCACGTTCCGCCTGTGATATTTACCATTTCGAGCCAATAAGAAAGATTTTGAGCGTGTTTCTGTGCGATCCTGTTTTGTCGTTCGGGCGGTTGCTCTCTGAAAAAATTCTGATAATATTGATAATGTTTTTTCCAGTCGGTTTGATAAGCTTTTTTTAATGCTTTAAAATCTTCTGAATTTTCGATTATGAGTAATTGTTTCTTCATAGTTATTTCAGACTTTCAATTTGTGCCTTTAATTGGCTTCTGTTATCTAATGCCTTTTCATACAAAAGTTTTATAATATCTTTTCTAAAAGAATTTCCTTTTGTTACATTATAAAAATCCTGTTTTTTCAGATTGTTTTTTTTTGCTAACTCTGGAATATCACCTTTCAAAATATTTTTTTTGATAAGTTCAATCATTTGCGACCTTTCAGATTCTATAATCGTTATCGGCTGTTTTTTCATTTGATCTAAATTTATATGATGCTATTTTGAAAGAAATTTTTATATATGAATATTTTTAGCCTCAATAATCAATAACTCTTTTGCTCTTTTCCTTACTTTTTTAGCACTTTCGGAATTAAAAACATACCCTAAACTCATTCTAACACTTTGAAGCGAAATATTAAATTCTTTTGAAATCTGTTTTTTTAGTTCTGTATCAATTCTTATTTTTTTCATTACTTTGTCGCATTAAAATATTTACTTGCTTTGTTGTAGCAAATATATTACAGAATTTCTGAATTAAACTAATTTAATTCAGAAAAATTGAATTTATTTTTAATAAAACTATGAAAGATGTTGTAAATCAAAGGTTTATAGATTGTATAAATTATCTTTTAGACAGTAGAATTGAGCCAAATAAAGCGCAAATAAGTCTAAAATTACAATTAAAACCGAGTATGTTTTCAGAAATTCTGAACAAAAGAGTAAATGTTAATGTAGATCACATTATAGGATTGTGTGATCGATGGATTTTTTTTAATGCAGAATGGATAATTATTGGAACTGGAACAATGATTAAGGATAAAAAAAATTCTCCAGTTAATAATGTTGGTAATGATGAAAGTAAAACAATATCAAATTTGAATGCACTTTTAGAATTAAGACAGGATAAAATAAAAGATTTGGAAAATGAAATAAAGATTTTGAAATCAGAAATACAGGAATTAAAAAATGATCTATCTAAAAAAGATTGATTTATCCTGTCACTACTACCAATAATAAAAGTAAAAACACTCTGAAAACCATTAAAACACTTGTAATAAATTAAAAATCAAAGCGTTACAATGTTTTTAATTTGTTGTTATTATGGATTATAGGTGTATCAATTGTTAAAAATCATCATTTTTAATAATTGATTTTGGATTATTGGGATATTTAACTTATCACTTTAGTCTGTGCAATTGTCCGCCCAATTGTCCGCCCAATGCAGATAATTTGATATTTTAATAAGAAAATTAATTTTTAAAACGTTCTATTTTTGCCGTTCTATTTAAGTGCATTAGGATACTCACTTTGATAGAAAAATGCTTTATTTACGGCTGTTATAGTCATTAACTGATATTAAAAAAAGCCTTACTGATAGTAAAGCTTATAGAATGGTAATTAATTCCATTGGTAATAGTCATTAAACTGTAATTAAAAGTAGTTAAAGATCATTTGTTTTATAATTTTTCTATTTATAAAACAGTCTCAAATCCTTTGTACATCGGCTTTTTTTGGCTTTTTTATTCCTATGTCTTATTAGATAAATTGTTTAATGCCCTATAACACGTAGATGAAGATCCCCAAAATAATATTTATTTTAAACCTATTATTTATGGCAATCTATATGATGGAGATTATGGGAGATATTACAACCGTCTATTACAGTCTCAAAGAATAAAAAGTATCAAATTTAGGGGTGGTATTGTAGAATTTAAATACAATACTGTAGATAGAGAGGATTTAAAGTACGGTAGAGCACTAACCACCATAATTATAAAGGATGATAACGGAAAAACAATAAAAGAATTTGAACTGAAATATGATTATTTTTACTCCGAACTTTCTAAGAATGAATTTAGTAAAAGGCTAAAATTGCTTTCTGTTCAAGAATTAGGTCAAAATAAATTTGAATTTCAATATTATGAAGACAGTAAACTTCCAAATATCGGTTCTCCTTTACAGGATTTTTTCGGTTACAATAATGCCATTGAGACTACTGTTGAAATTCCATCATATATTTTCCCTAAATATTATTATTATCCAAATAAGGGGGAATATAGCATCCTCCCCTACAATATAACAAGTGATACAAATCATTATATATTGACACAAGAACAATTTTTGAATCAGCAGATCGATAGAGAGCCTAATGAACTTTCAAAAATTTGGTCTCTTAAAAGTGTTAAGTTTCCTACTGGAGGAACAAATAGTTATTTATTGGAAAGTAATACTTTTAATCTTTGGGGAAATACTCTTAAAGGTGGAGGGACAAGGATTCAGCAGCAAATTATTGAAGAGCATACAGGAGGAAAACAACGTGTAATAAATTACAATTATAATAATGGAAATATTTCTAGTGGATATTTATTTAACGTACCGGATGCAGGATATCCAGCTTCTCTGCTTTTTTCTAAATCTAGCTTAACTCCTGATCTAAGTAATTTTGGTTTATCATTAACAGACTATTTTTTTCTATATAGTAAAGCCAAAGTGAATTTCGATATATTAAATAATTTTTTTGTTGGTTATTCTAAGATAGAAGAAAACGAAAATGGAACAAAAACTATTTATGAATATATCAATCAAGAAAAGCCGAACATATTGACGAGATCTTTTTCTCAAAATTTCCCTCTAACTATTTTCTTTTTACATCCGATGGGAGAATTTTTGATTTCAAATAGTTCATATGGCAATAATTTATATGTTGATAACAGTTATAAAAGAGGTAAACTAAAGTATATAACTTATTACGAAAAAAATAAGACTAATCCAGTAATGTTAAAAGAAAATTTCTATAAATATTTAGATTTTACTGATGCCCAAAACGATCATGGAAATGTAATTCCAGGAACATCGATCTATTCGGATCCTATTCCACTTATTAGTGATCATGAGCCTTATGAAGTTTACCATGAACCTTATGAATTAATGCAATTCACAAAATCCTACAATATTATCTATAATAATCTTGTAGATACTAAAACCACGAAATACTTTCCATCAGGGGATGTAGAAGAGGTAAGCCATATGAACTATGATGGTTATCAGAACTTATCTGAAGTATCTAATAAAATCTCAGATGGATTAACTTTTCCAATTATTAACCTGAATAAATATTATTATCCGTACAACTTTTCAGATCCATTGAGTCAGGCATTTGAAGAGAGAAATAAATCTGATACCCCCATATTAATAAAAAGTTATTCAGGAGAGATAGATCCTTCGACTATTACAAATCCAGGCTCACAATATTTAACTTCTCAATCGAAGGTAGAGTTCTCGGTAGATGCTAATACGAGTAATCTGTTATTGCCTACACAAGCAATGACGGCAATTGGTCAGAATAGTTTTTATGAAGTAGGAAAATTTGATCGCTATGATTCCAGGGGTAACCTTTTACAGTCTACGAAAGATGGTTTATCCACAACCTATTTGTATGGCTACAATCAACTCTATCCCATAGCCAAGATAGAAGGAGCCACCTATGAGCAGGTAATGACAGCTTTGGGGGTGTCATCTCCGACAGAAAACTCATCATACTTAGGTTTGGATATCGTTACAAAATCTAATGCCGATATAGATGAAGCTACGGAAAACGATCTGAACAACTTTTTAGATGCTTTCAGAAAGCACGCTAATCTGGCTAACTTCCGGGTGACTACTTATACACATAATCCTTTAATTGGGGTAACCTCCTCTGTAACACCGCCATCCGGAATGCGCGAGGTTTATATTTATGAAGCTGTAACCAACAAGCTGAAGGAAGTGAAGAGAATGGAAAAAGATGCAGGCGGCAATGATGTTTACAGGACATTAAAAGAATACGAATACCATTACAAACCTCAAAACTAATAGTATGAAAAAAATATCACTTTTAACGTTTGGATTATTGTTTCTGGGGTTCAATGCATCCGCTCAGACTCTTTCCGAGAATTATGTCCTATCTACAACATACCTCAAGGAGGACAAAAGCAAGAAGGTACAATCGATACAATATTTGGATGGATTGGGAAGGCCAAAACAAAGTATTGCGATAAAAGCAAATCCTGCAGGTAAGGATTTGGTGATTCCGATAGAATACGATGACTATGGACGGCAGGCCAAAAACTATCTGCCACTGCCTGCCAGTTCCCTGAATGGTAATAAGCAGCCGTTTGCCGGAGATGATGTTAATTCTTACTATGAGAATATTTACGGGGATGTTCCGAATGCCTATTCTGAAACGGTGTTTGATAACTCACCATTGAACAGGGTAAAAGAATATGCATCTCCTGGAGGAGATTGGAAAAAAGGAACACCCACCCAGACGGTCCCTGCAAAAACTATCAAATATGATTATGATACGAACTCTGCGGCTGATGGGATTATAAAAAAATATACTACCCCCACTAATATTCCTTCTTCATATTCTACCAATGAACTTTATAAGTTTAAAGTTACAGATGCAGATGAAAATGTAAAATATATTTTCAAGGATAAGAGAGGGCACGCTATACTTGAAAGAAGGATCAATATAAAGCTCGAGGATAACACAGAAGAGAAGATAGATACCTACTATATCTACAATGATTATGGTCAATTGACCTATGTCATTCCTCCGGAAGCTGCCATAAAAGCAGTTATAACTACCGTGGACGAAAGAGATCTCTGCTACAAGTATCTATATGATAATAAAGGACGTCTTATCGAGAAGAAACTCCCGGGTAAAGGAGAGGAATATAAGGTATATGATAAACAAAATCGTTTAATTTTTTACCAAGACAGCAAGCTGGCAACAAGCGATAATACTTTCGGAGCAAAAGGCTGGCTTTTTACAAAATATGATCAGTTTAGCAGGGTTGTCTATACAGGTTTTGTGGCTAGTAATGACGTAAGAAGTACCGTTCAGAACATAGTAGATACAAGTGCCAACGCCACCAATAATGAATTCAGAACCGGCACATCTGTCAATTACACAGGGTTAGACCTTTATTACACCAATAATGCTTTTCCTACTGTAATTACAAAACTGCTCTCAGTAAATTACTACGACACCTATCCGGCGGGAACTCCTTCTATCACCTCTACAGTTCTGGGACAGCCAGTCTTGGGGCAGAATGCTCAGACTTCAAATATCAGTATCAAAGGTTTTCCAACGGCAAGTTTTGTCAAGAATGTAGAAGACGATAAATGGACAAAGACCTACAATTGGTATGATACCCAGGGAAGGCCTATAGCATCGCAGACCAACAATCATCTGAATGGCTATACCAAAACTGAGAGTGAGTTGGATTTTGCGGGTCTGCTTAAAAAGACAGTAACCAGTCATAGGCGCACTGCCACGACATCGATAGTGACCATAGAAGAGACTTATACCTATAATCCTCAGAATTATCTTACCAAATATGAGCACGAAGTTGTGGGCAGGTCTCCCAAGGAAACCCTGGCTGAGTATACCTATAATGATCTTGGGCAGGTGACAGAGAAAAAGGTGGGAGGAACAGGTATGCCGTTGCAAACCGTGAACTTCAATTACAATGTCCGTGGCTGGCTCACGGATATCAATGATATCGGAACGGCAGAGACCACCGATGACCTGTTCGCCTACAAGATCCGCTACACTGAAACGCAGGGGCTGGAAGTGCCCAATGTAAGTTATCCCAATTACAAGGTAAAACCAAGATACAACGGGAATATTGCAGAAGTGGATTGGTATGTAAAAGATGAGGTGACCTCTGCAGAACCTTATCGTTATGGATACGTTTACGATGGCTTGGATAGGCTGAAGGCGGGTTTTTATCAGAATCCCACCAATCGTTCACTTGGGGACAATCACGAGATCATAGAAGAGTATGACCTGAATGGGAATATCAAAAAGCTTAAGCGATTTGCGATACAGCCCAGATCTAGGAGGAAATTAATGATAGATGATCTTGTTTATTCCTATACTGGGAATAGGGTAACTAAAATTGATGACAATCCAACAGGAGTTTCAAACCCATCCGGTTACGAAGGTGGCGGCGGAACCATACAATACGACATCAATGGTAATATGACCGTTATGCCGGACAAGGGCATTACCAATATCTCTTACAATTTCCTGAATCTCCCTACTTCAGTAAGCCAGCGAGGCAACGAAACCAAATATACCTACAGAGCAGACGGCACAAAACTGAAAAGAACCTTCACCCTCAACAATAATGAAGGCAGCAATACTACGACTACCGAGTATTTTGGCGGTTTCAATTATACCCCTTCCAGCGCCGTTGTGATGGCAAAAGCCCTGGAACAGACCGATGAAAGTACCGTGGCGGTAAGAACTGCGGGGCAGGAAGAGATCTTTCAGGATTCCAGCGTAGATATTAATGCCGCTGTACCACAACCGCAACTGACAATGTTGCTATCTTTCTTCCCAACCTCGGAAGGGTTTTATGATTACCGGAATAAGCAGTACATTTACCAATATAAGGATCAGGTTGGTAACATCAGGCTGAGCTATGCCAAGAATGCAACATCAAATGAAGTAGAAGTTGTTGATAGAAACGATTATTATCCATTTGGTTTGAACTTCCACGAGGGTGCCGAGTTCAGTGTGACAGGAAGTCCGCTGAACTATAAGTTTGGTGGCAAGGAATTGCAGGAGTCTGGTTTTTATGACTTTGGAGCACGTAACTATATGCCAGATGTTGGACGCTGGTTTGGTGCAGATCCATTGGCTGAGCTTGCACCTGACCTGTCACCATATCGATATGCTTTTAACAACCCTATCTCTTTTACAGATCCTACGGGTATGTATGAAGGTGATATGGAAGGTGATTATAATGATCTCGAAGGAGATAGACAGCAAGGACGAGAATATGAAGGATACATTAATATTGATCCTGTTTGGACGGGACCATCAAGATCAAATGATGAAAGTAGTGATATACTTGATTTTTTACTGTTAAGATGGAATGCTGGCATAGATGTGCACAGTGGTGTGCACGATGGGGATGCATCTCAGCGAGATTTTAGTCAGGATATGGCGCAGGAAAATAGTAATAATGATATGATGAATGATGCGGTACAGGATTCTTATAATAATATTGATTCCAAAAATGATTGTTGTCGTAATTTATTTAATTTTATACAGGATTTAGTAGTGCCTCCGACCGAAGTACTATTTTGGGGATTAACAGATGATGAATTAAGTCGAATCAAAATTATTCCTGAACATGCAACAAGTTTCACTCCACTTGAAACACCTAAAAATTTCACATCTTATAAAAATGTTGATGGTTTATATTTTAAAGATTTTAATAACAAGGAATATTGGTTTAAAATAAGTGACGGTTGGTCAGTTACCATTACTGATTACAATGATGGAAAACCAATTTATCGTGCAGAATCATTGACACCTGCAACAGCATTAAACACTAATATAGGTTCTCAACCTAAAAGTAAGGACCACTGGTATAGACCAACTCTAAATTCAAAAAATGGAAATCCTTTTGAAAAAAAATAGTATGAAAAAAATATTTTGCATCTTTTTAATAATAATTACTTGTCTTCTTTCTTTTATATCAGGAATATTATATTGTACATATCAAAATAAAAAATTTTATGATGCTTATGTTGGAATTTCATTGAAAGAGAATAGAAAAAAATGGGGGGGACCTGATAGAATTGACAAAAATAAGTATGAAATTGTTGATACATATAAAAAATTATTACCTTTTAATGAGTATAAATTTTTTTATAACAAAAAAGATAGTTTGATGACTAATAGCTGGAAAGAGTATTAGAAGTGGGGGAGGTATCAAATTTTCAGCATGAAATGATTTAAAACATTAATTATTAATTGGTTTGGCAGCAATGGGCAATGTATTAAACTTAGTCATAATCGGTTTTGTATTTTTAAATATCTGATTATCAAAAACAATTAAAATTACAAAATACAAAAGTGAGGGCAGGATTACCTTGCTCTCATTTATTTTTGTATAAAAAATATGTCGCAAATGATTGGGGTTCATAACAGGTGTATCAGACTTAGTGATGATTTTTTATATTTCTAAAATAGAAGTCGTTCTTTTTAAATTACCATAATAATCAGATTGGAGCCATACGATTGAGCTATGCCAAGAATGCAACATCAAATGAAGTAGAAGTTGTAGATAGAAACGATTATTATCCATTTGGGTTGAACTTCCACGAGGGTGCCGAGTTCAGTGTGACAGGAAGCTCGTTGAACTATAAGTTTCAAGAACAGGAATTACAGGAGACAGGTTTCTACAGTTTTAAATGGCGGCAGTATATGCCGGATGTGGGAAGATTTTTCAATGTAGATCCTTTAAGTGAAAAATATGCTTACCAAAGCCACTATAACTTCTCCGAAAATAGAGTGATTAACGCAAGAGAGATAGAAGGGTTGGAAGCTGAAGACATTAATGAAGATCGTATGATGGATCCTTTTGAGGAAGGACCAAGCCCTTTAATAAGAGAAGCAGAGTTTGATCCATATGACCCAAGTACTTATCGTAATGGAAGTGATGAACCTTTAATCACACCTGAATCTATAAGCGAGAAAATAACAGAGATTGAAGAGGTATTTCTTACCAAGGAGTCGAAAGAAGAAAGTGATGATGACAGGAGTTGGCTTGAGATGATTTGGGATTATATTGCTGGCAATGATGATGCCCGTGATAACACGATGGATGAAGCTATACAAGACAAAACTCCATATGCTCCTGATGAACCATTACGAAGAAATAATAATGGTGAACCGAAAGTAGATGATGAAGCAAAAGGAAGAGAACATACTCAATTAGGCACAAAAGAAGGTAGAGGAGGAGATTATACACAAGGCAGAGAATTTGACAAAGATGGAAAACCTTTGAAAGATATTGATCATACTGATCATGGTAGGCCTGGAGAACACACAAATCCTCACGAACATTTATATGAAGAAAACAGAACAGGAGGTACTTTACAGAGAGGAAATGCAAAACCTTTAGATTATTAATATGAAAACACATTATTTAAAAATATATCAGAACTTCATTAGCGGAGTTGAAAGCTCTAAGTTACTAAACAAGGTTTTTGAAAATATAGAAGTAAATATAAAAATTATATATATAAATGGTCTTGGATTTAAAGATTCTATAAATAATGAGCAATTTGTAGTTGATTTTGAAAAAGAAATTAATTCATCTGAAACAGGCATTTCAATATTAAAAAAAGATTTGATAAAATTTATAGAAGTATATAATGATTTAATTGATATAGTTATTATAGGAGATATTGAGTTTCAAAATCTTTACAAATATAAAAATGATAATGAGATGTATAAAAATTGTTTTTTAACCATTACGTTATTTGATAGTTCTTATTGGGAAATAACATGTAAAAATGAAGCAATTATTAAATTATTACATAAAGAATATTTAAATTCTGAAATACAATAATATTGGAACTGAATCACACATCCCCAGAACAGAATTTGACCAATCTATAATGCCGCCATTTAATTAAAAAATAAAATTATGTATCCAGAAATAAAAGATAGATTATTAGAACTGTCAAATATTGAAGAGCAAAGGATGTTATGGCTTAATATTAACAACAATACAGGACTAATCTCATCCTATTCAGAATTGTTCAATACTTTATATCCTGAGTTAGATATTGAAATTAAAGAAGCTGAAAGTAATGAGCTAAAAGAAGGACTATCCCAATTGAAAATAATATTGGATGAATATAAAGAACCTGATGGTTATGATATTAGGAAAGGTTATGATAGTATTATTCTCAATGATCCCAATTGGCAAAAAATAGTAGCATTTACCAAAAAAATGGTGGAAGATCTTAGGATTGATGAGATTGTTCCGAAAAAGTTAGACTAAATAAAATCCTACTGGTAGAGGATTTAGACAACCCGGCAGACCTTTAAATCCATGGAAAGAAGCAGATTTTGATTTATGAAAAAACTAATAAACGGAGATGCATACATTGCTCTTCAAGGAAAAGGAGAATTAATTTTAAATACAATTTTATCAGGTATTAAAATTAATTATGAGAATTATTATACTAATGTAGAATTATCATTCACAAAAAAAGAGAATGATAACCTACCAAGTATAATAATTAATATGAAAAAAATAAAATTTTTTGATTTTGTATATGGTGAGGATATATATTATATCGTTGATTATAAAATTATATTTGAAGATAATAAATATTACTTATCATTAGATCCTTATAATTCTACTAATAATATTAGTGATTCTGATGGTGGCATTGTTATATCTGAATTTATTGAAATTATTTTTTTAGATCCCCAGATCTGAATTTAACCAAGGTGTAATGCCACCATTTAATTAAAAAATAATATATGTATCCAGAAATTAAAAATAGATTATTAGAACTCTCAGACATTGAAATGCAAAAAAAGTTATGGCTCAATATCGATAATCATACAGGATGGATTTCATCTTAATGTAGACATACCTTCAAATTCGCAGAAGATATCTGGATATTTCAAAGAAGGTGTAAAGCAACGCTATAATTTAGGATTACTTAAAATTACTACTCTTTATAATTACAAATCTAAAGGTTAGTGATACGGGAATTATTCTCACAATATCATTAGAAACGGGACTACAAAAACCAAAAAGCAGCAGTATATCTGTAAAGATTGTCATAAAAGGTTTTTGGACTATTATACTTACAAAGCTTATTGTTCTAATATTAATTTCCTAATTATTCAACTAACCAAAGAAGGTCTCGGTATCCGCTCTATTGCAAGGATATTACAAATCTCTGCTACATTGTTTAGAAGAATTAAAAATATAGCAGAAAATATTTCACCTCCCGTTTTATCATTCGGGAGAGCTTATGAGTTGGATGAGATGAGGTTTTTTATCAGAAAGAAAAGCAATCCGATGTGGCTGGTATATGCGATTGATAAAAATACAAAGAGGGTTGTGGGTTTTTACATTGACAGGAGAAATAATAAAACCCTAAACGCTGTCGTGAAAACATTATTGAATGCCAAAGCAATAATGATATGTACTGATCAACTCAAGAATTATCAATATCTGATTCCGAAATCGATACATAATACCAAAAGGTATGGAACGAACAGGATCGAAAGGCTTAACCTCACTCTGAGAATACATTTGAAACGGTTGAACAGGAAGACGATCTGTTTTAGCAGAAGCATTGCAGTCTTGTCTGCTATTTTACAAATCTATTTTTGGGGCTAGACTTTGTTATTGATGTAATTCTCCGTCGCATTGATTTTCGAAGAGATTACAGCAGGATTTCCAACAACAACAGAATTATCCGGAACATCAGTCGTGACGTAAGCATTTGGCGCAATGAGAACATTATTTCCAATGGTAATATTTCCCACTATCACAGCATTTGGACCGATCCAGACTTCATTGCCAATTACCGGGACACCTTCATTTTTTCCACGATTAGCCTGCGCAATGGTCACACCCTGAGCAATGTTGCAGTTTTTTCCGATTTTAGCTTTTGGATTGATGACCAATTGTCCCCAATGCCCGAGATAAAGACCCTCCCCAATCTGAGTTTGAGGGTAAATTTGAAAGCCATATTTGATTTGATAATGGCGCAGAATCAACTTGTAAAATAAGCCAATGATTGGTTTTTTATAATGTTTTTGAGTTTTTCTCAGAATATAGATATAGTGCAGATTGGGACTGAAACACTTCTGCAGAATCTGAAAAGACGACAGATATTTCCCGCTTTCTCTGTAAAAATCTTTTTGAATGATAGAATAACCCATTGGATAAAATTACAAATTATCAATGATTTCCATGATTGAATTGACAGAATTTTCTAAATTGAAAGGCATCTCATAATTCTGTAGATTGTCCTGATAAACTTGAAAGCTTTCCGGATTGGTCAACGCCTGTTTCATTCCAGAATAGATTCCGTCTTCAGAATTTTCTGTCATTAGCCCTAATTTTCCTTGTTCCAGCATTTCACTCACACCAGAAACATCGGTTGCGATGATGTTCTTTTTCAGTGTAATAGCTTCGAACAAAACGGTTGGGAAACCTTCGTATCGTGAGCTGAGAATATAAAAATCAGCCGCTTTGAAATAAGGATAAGGATTGTCTGTAAAACCAAACATAGTTGCCGTTTCATCTATACCCAATTCGGTTTTCAGTTTTTTGACATTGTCAAAATCGTAGCCATCGCCAACAATCAGAACTTTGTGTTGGAAACCTTCATCCAATAATCTTTTGTGAACCTTCAATAATCGGTCAAATCCTTTCTGAGGAAAAACCGTTCCAACGGAAATGAATAATGGATCGTTGGTTGATCGTTGATCGTTGATGGTTGATGGAATTTCGGACTGAGATTTTTTCAGGATTTCATCTGTGTCCAAAGGATTATAAATTCTTACAATCTTTGATTTTTCTTTTTCAGTTTTTGCTAATGATAAAAAGGTCTCCTGAATTTTTTCAGAAATCACCATCACTTTATCATAATGGAAAAACCGGCGAATTATTTCTGGCGTGTAACCGCTAACCTGTGTGAGATCATTGTGAATCCACATCAGCTTTTTTGAGGATTTCAGAGGGCTGTTCAGCACCTCGTCCATAAAACCGTGAATGGCAGCAAACTCGATGTCGTATTGTTTGTTTTTGAGTTTTCTTTTGTAGAGAATCTTCGGGTATTTCTTCAGCAATTGCTGATAAACAACGCGGTATATTTTTTTGGGGATGTCTTTCGGACGATTAGTGGTAATCATCTCGCCCCGATTGAGGTACATTACATTCACCCAATCCGGAACATCAGTCAGATATTTGCCTGAATATAGATTGAGTAATAAGTCAATTTCGTATTTGTCTTTCGGGAGATTTTTTAAGAAAGTCACCAGAACTTTTTCTGCGCCGCCGTGACGAAGAGAACCAATTCTGATAAGGATTTTCTTGTTCAAATTTTAGAATTCTAAAACTCCTGCTCCCCAGGAATAGCCAACGCCAAAACCTGCAACCATTACTTTGAAGCCTTCTTTGATTCTACCTTGGTCAAAAGCCAGTTTCAGAGCGATTGGAATACTTGCCGAAACTGTATTGCCAATATTTTTCATATCGACGAAGAACTTCTCCTCAGGGATATTACATAGGTTTCTTAAGTAATTCAGCATATAAGAACTCGCCTGGTGGAAAACGAACAAATCGATTTCATCCAGCTTGAGCTTATTTTTTTTAAGTGTATCCTGAATCAAATTCGGGATGTTTTCTACAGCAAAAGTAAAAATCTTAGGACCTTTCATAAAAAGGGTAGGCTGCTCCTCTGTTTTGTTTCGGGAAGCTCCTTTTTCTACAATCAGGTTGTTGAAGCCGCTACCGTCTGTGCCTACCAGAAATTTATAATTCTCTTTAGAATCATCTTTTTCTACAATAGTTACTGCTGCGCCATCTCCGAAAATAGTTCGGTTGGATTTATCGTTTTTATCTAAAAATTTGCTGTAAGTTTCGGAGGTAACCAATAGTATATTTTCTGCAACACCGGAGGCGACAAGCCCTTGTGCTAATGTCAATCCGTAAACAAATCCGGAGCATCCAAGATTAAAATCCAGTGCGCCAATGTTCTTGGCTAGTCCTAGTTTATCTTGTAAAATACAAGCTGTGGTCGGTAAAAAATAATCGGGACTCTGGGTGCAGAATAAAATGAAATCTATTTTGCTTTTGTCGTAATTTTTGAAAAGTTTCTCACAAGCCTCAACTGCCAAATCCAAAGCGGTCTCATTGTCATCCGCGATATGTCTGGACTCTACACCTATTTTTGCCTTGATTTTTTCAGCGCTCCACTCTGGAAACTCTTTCGAAATATCTTCGTTCGTTAATATATTTTTCGGCAAATAATATTCAATTGCTGCAATATTAATCATTTTACTCTTTCCTAAATTTCGGCAAAGATAAGCATCTTAAAAACAAATATTAGCTTAAGAATACTTTTTGAATGATTAAAATTAATAAATCGTTCTTCTATTTTACTGGTTTGTAATGGTGAGGCAGGTTTTCTCTGATGTAATTATCCAGCTGTGATCTGTCTTTTTCCAGTTCGCGGGGGTACAATATATTATTTTGAAGTGCCTTGTCTCCATATTCTTCAATGGTGCAAATGTATTTTGCAGGAGTTCCTGCGAACACAGAATTGTCCGGCATAGTGGAATTAAGGACGGATCCGGCGCCTAGGATACAGTTGTTTCCCATTTGTGATCCCGGGAGAAAAATACAATTGTTTCCTACAAAGGAATTACTCCCAATTTTTATTCTTCCAAAGTTTCTTACATCAGCATATTTTTCCATACTTCTGATGACATACATTGCACCGTCGTGATTGATGAACGTACAGCCGGCAGTTATTTTCGTGCGATCTCCAATTTCTATCAAATAAGGTTCGGAACCAAATGCAGGAGCTTCTATGAATATCACATCTTTCCCCACCTTCATTCCCCTTGCTTTACAAATCTCTATGTAAGCTTTTTTGTAAATATTCTTCCAAAGTGTATGGATTTTCAAAATGATTCGGTAAACAAGATTCATCACTTATTTTTGTGCTAAATTAGTAATGATATTCTCAATCGCATCAAAAATCTTCTGGTTATCAAACTGGCTTTCGGATTTTTTTAGATTTTCCTGTAGAGTTTCAATCAAATTCGGGTTAGTCATGAATTCTTCCATCGCATTGTAAATTTCCTTCGAGTCATAATTAATAAGAAAACCATTGTCTTGATGTCTTATCATTTCCGGGATTCCACCCACAGCAGTAGAGATGATTGGTTTTTGTAAAATCAAAGTATCTGCGATAATTAACGGCCATCCTTCTGACTCAGATGGCATAATGAAAAAATCTGCATTCTTGACGTAAGGATAAGGATTGAGCAAAGATCCCATCAAAATAAATGAATCTGCTACTCCCAATGATTGGGCAAGATTCGAAAGGTTTTCTTTTTCTTCGCCATCGCCAATGATGATGATTTTGTGAGGGAAACCATCTTTGATTAATTGAGAATGAACCTCTATCAATTTATGGAATCCTTTTCTGGAGTGTAATCTGCCAACAGAAACAAAAACGGGGTCAGAAGTGCCAAAATCAGGAACGAATTCTTCGGCTTTTTCTTTGATCTCTTTAATTGGAATCGCATTTAGAATCACTTGATTATCCGGCAAATTGAAGTTAGGATAAGTCTCCGTGAAAATGTCCTTGGTCTGCTGAGAACCAAAAATGAAATAGTCAAATTCCGGAATCTGACTTAGAATCTTCGGGACAGCTGGCTGTAGTTTAGGAAACGTAATATCTGAATGAAACCAGCCTATTTTTTTAGAATTTTTATTTGAACTATTAAGGACAAATTCAAAATCTGTGTAAGAAGAAGCAATTTCTACATCAAATTTTTCATTGAGATATATCTGATCTACCCAATTGGGGAACTTTTCCAAGAATTTTATTCTGAGGCTTCTTAATAAAAGCTGAATATGATGAATCAGAGGATTTTTAGAAAAATCTTCTTTTCCACTATTTACTTTAATATATTTTATATGAGCCGGAACTTTATCTCGCAGTTCTCCTTGATAAAGACTAACAAGAAAAGTAATGTCAAATTTGTTTTTATTTAAATTTTCCAGGAGGCTCAGGATTACTTTTTCTACGCCTCCCATCTCCATAGAACGGTGTCGGAAAAGGATTTTAATTTTTCGATTCATTTGTATTTCCAAAAAAAATTCTCAAAATGCAAATATAAGTATTGTTTGTGCAATTCTTTTGTATTTTTGTCATTCAACATATATGTATGAGTAAAATCTCCGAAATCACGACCACTTTTTTTGCATATCTGAAACGTCCCGATCTCTATCCGGAACTGAGAAGGAAAATTTGGAAAAATATCTTCAACAGATCTTCTGCCTTACGCGGGAAAGCAGAAGCTGAAAAATGGTGCGCTGCTTTAGCGATTTCGGAAAGAGATTTTATAGAAAATGTTTTGAAAACATCTTTTGTTCCTTTCGAAAAGTTATTTCCTCAGGAGTTTGCAGAAGCATTACAAATTCAGGCAAAAGCACCTGTGAAATTGGGCGGAGCAGGATCTCTAAGTGTTATTTATTATATTAATGAATATACGAATGCTCAAAAAACTGTAGAAACAGGCGTAGCTTACGGCTGGTCTTCTTTCGCCGCATTAGCGTCATTGGTTCATAGAAACGGAACGCTTTACAGTTCTGATATGCCTTATCTTTTGCAAAATCAAAGTGAGGATTTCGTGGGTTGCGTTATTCCGCAGAAGTATAGAAATAATTGGGATCTTTACCGATTTGCGGATAAAGAATCTTTACCTAAAATTTTCGGTAAGGTAGATTCTTTCGATGTGGTACATTATGACAGTGATAAGTCTTATGATGGAAGAATCTGGGCTTATAATTTATTGCTTAGTAAAGTAAGAAAAGGCGGTGTTTTTATGAGTGATGACATTGGTGACAACGCCGCTTTCAAAGATTTCTGCGAATCTAAGAATCTGAAACCTTATGTTGTAGAATTCGATGGTAAATATGCAGGTCTGATTATAAAAGAATAATTCAAAACTCCGAAAGTCATTTCGGAGTTTTTTTATTCTGTCTGGCAGCCCATATCTGCGTACTGTTTTCGGAATTGGTTGGCCCATTTTTCAAACTCACCGAATTTAATTTCATTCCCAACAAAAATTTTGAAATAATCCGATGAGAAATCTTTTGGAAAATTCTCCATCGCATCAAATTCATCTTTTAGCCAAGCTTCATTGATCAAATGGTTGAATCGATTGACATCAAAATCAAATCCATATTCGTGATAAGAATTGGTTGCTGATGATTGGAACGTAGTTCTCATCGACTCATTTTTCAATTTAGAAATAAAATTTGGGTTCTGTTTGTGCTTTCTATAGACCAAAGAAGCATTAATCAGCTGTCTTTTTTCATCCACTTTGCCATCCATTCCTTCCCATATCTTCAGCCAGTATCCTTTATTGAAAAATCCCATCAGGATTGAATTGAGCGCCCAATATTTTCTTTGTGTAAAGTTGTCAACTTTTCCTAATTTATAAAGAATCGTATAGAATTTATAATGATTGTAGAAAAAAGCTTCCATCATTTTTCCAGGGAAGAAAAGAAGGTCTTTCGGTTTTGCAGATTCAAGATGATCCGAAACTGAGTCAATAATTAAGTCTTTTCTTTCAGATTCATTGCCTAGCCAGCCTAATTTGATTAGGTTAATATTAAAATTTTTAGCTTGATTTGATAATTCGTCTACATTAATTGGCTGTGTAAACCAAACATCGTCTTCCGTTACAATCACATATTCTGAGCCGTTTTTTACCTTTTCATACCAAAATTTGGTTGGAATCTCAAAACCGTTGACAGATTTTCCTGAAATCAGATTTTCTTCAATGGCTTTGATTTTTTTTGGATAATTATCGGACAACAGAATTTCAACATTCAAATATTTCTTTCGGATTTTGTCCAAATATTTTTCGGGCGTCCCGTCATCCAAAATCTTAATTTTATAATCTCCGGATACATGTTTTTCGATAGAAGCGATACATCTGTCGAGGTAAAAAGGACGATTGAAGGATTTTATGAAAATACAGACCATTTGAGTTTTCTTATTAGTCTGGCAAAAATAGTATTTTGTTTGTTGTAAATAAAAAAAGATAAATTAGGAATGTCAAAGATTTTTTTACCATACAATAGCTTTATTTTTCTCCTTTCTAGAGCGGAGAAAATAACGCTATTCCAGTTATAGAACAGCTTGGTTTTTTTGCTTTTTGCCTGCGACACTCCATTTTCATGAGTTCTATACAGATACAACGGTTTTTTCACGAATTTAAAATTACCAGTTTCATAAAGTTTCAAATATAGATCCTGATCTACTGCAGAGGTCAATGCAGGATTGATACCTTCGGTCTGTTCATAAGCAGATTTTCGAAAAGTAAAAAAGTGATTTGTTTTGAGAAAGACATTAAAAAAATAAGGATCTCTATGCTGTGTTTGTCTTGACTTTTTAAAAACTTTTATTGCCTGTAAATGTTTGTCACAAAGCGAAAACTGAGAATAAACGGCAACAATTTTATCGTTAGAATAATGCTTGATAAGCTCTTCAACAGCATCGTTTGTTATGGCATCATCTGGATCAACAAAACCAAGAATCTCTCCTGAAGCTAATTCCGCACATCTTCTTTTTGTGTATCCAACACCTTTGTTTTTAGCATTTTGATACAATTTTACTTTTGGATTTTCTTTTACAAAATTTTTCAGTTTTTCAAAAGAATCGCCTGTAGAACAATCATCTACAATTATAATCTCGTAGTCTGTAAAGGTTTGATTGATAAGGCTTTTGTAACACTCAACAAAATATTCAATATTATTGTAATGAGCTACAAGTAGTGAAAATTTTATCATCTCGTATAAATTTAGAATGTTACTCTAAATTTATATGGAATGACCTGATTTTAATAATGCTTAGTGTTATGATTTCTTGTTTTCATTACAAACAGGATGTGAGGATTTGTGGAAAATCAGATGCTGGCAAAACTTATTTTATTAACAAGTTTAGAGTATTTATAAAAAACAGATTCGCCCATTGAAAGAAGAGGCTTGTTTTTAAAATGAAAAAGATCAGAACTGTAATGTTCTTTATACTTTATCATTAATTTTTTAAATCCGGAAAAATCGTAATATTTAATAGAAACGTTAATTGCTTTTTGGAGTAATTTTTTGGTGGGGTTTTCATAGATATTCAGAAAATCATTGGGGTCAAAGGAATCGTACGAATCTTTGCCTTTTTCCAAGCGCTCTTTGTAAAAAACTTTAGATTGATTGATGAATAGATTTTTGATAACCTTGTCTTGCTCTCTCGAGAGAGAATTTTGGAGAATTCTGTATTCTAACAGACATTCCTCAAGATTTGCCATTTTCAGAGAATCTGTCATAATCCTGAAATAGAAATCATAATCTTCGCAATAGCGCATCTTTTCTCGATAAAAATCTTTGTAGAAGTCTTTGCGAAACATAATGACAGGATGATACAAAGAAATCTTTTTTGGCATTGTATTTCTGATGTCCTCATCATTGATAGGCGGCTGCATTTTCCCTAAATCGGTTCCATTTTCATCAACTCGTCGAAGAGCTGATCCTACAATAAAGATATCTGTGTTATTTTCAAGAAAATCATACTGTAACTGGAAACGGTCTTTTCTGGAAATATCATCGTGGTCTATCCTTGCAATATATTTTCCTTTTGCTTCTCTACATCCCGTGTTAAGGTTTTTGATAAATCCGGCTGGACCAATGTTTTTCTCATTTCGGAAAGCCCTGATTCTTGAATCTTTGTCTGCAAAACTTTTTATGATATCCGGTGTTCCGTCTGTAGAAGCATCATCAATAATAATAAATTCAAAATCCTGAAAAGTCTGATCTAAAATAGCCTGAATACTCTGAGCTAAAAAATTACTGCCATTATAAACAGACATTACAACAGAAATCTTGGGTGCGTGATCCATAGAATTAATTAAGAAAAAGTCTGGTTTAATTTTACAACACTTCCGGCAGGAACGTCTTTGTGAATAAGACAACCCGCACCGATAACGCAATTATTGCCAATTGTAACACCTTTCAAAACAGTGACATTACTTCCCAGCCAGCAGTTCTTACCGATTTTTATAGGAGACGATGTGAATTTGTGATGCTCGACAACTTCTCCATTGTATTCGTGATTATGGTCGTAGAGTTTTACACCCTCACCAAACAATGTATTTTCTCCAATTTCTATTCTCTCGATGGCATTGATAGAGCAATAGTTATTCATAAAGATGTTGTTTTCCAGAATCACTTTGGCATTTTTTCCGACAACAAAATTAAGGTAGTTTTTTAGATTAATATTATCACCAATCAACAAAGAAGCTGAGGGATGAATATAAAGGCTGGCATAATTCCCAATCTTAAAACTTTTTCCGATCTGCGAATTTTGATTGCTACGAATCATTCCCAGCGTATTTTCTCTGAGGATTTTAAATATAATTTTGGAAAAAAAATTCATCATAATTGTATTGATACAAATATACTGCTAAAGCAAGTTTTTATTTTTATTTTTGCCTAAATTTAATAAAAATAATACATCTGATGAATCCTTTGGTTACAATCGTAATTCCTGTCTATAAAGTTGAAAAATTCATTGAGAGATGTCTGCAGTCGGTTGTAAATCAGACTTACAAAAATATCGAATGTATCTTGGTGAATGATGTGACACCAGATTCTTCTATGGAAATAGTCGGAGAATTTATTCAAAAAAATCCGGATTTTAATTTTATTATTTTTAATCAGCCAACCAATCAAGGTTTATCGATGGCTAGAAATGCCGGAATGAATTTGTCCAAAGGAAAATACATTTATTTTCTTGATAGTGATGATGAAATCACAGATTATGCCATCGATCATTTGGTGAAATTGGCGGAAGAAACTGATGCAGAAATGGTTTTGGGACAAAGTGTTTGTATCAATGAAGAGGAAAATTGGAAAAGAAATTATTTTCCTATCAACTCAAAAGAAGATATTCTTGAAGATAATAAAAACATTGTCTGGAATTTTGTCAAAGGCAAATATCCTGTTATGGCTTGTGACAAGCTTGTGAGAATGGATTTTCTGATGAAGCACCAATTGTATTTTGTCAAAGATCTCTTTTCTCAGGATGTTTTATGGAGTTTCCAGAGTATGTTGAAGTTTGAAAAAATTGCTTTCCTGCGAGAAGATACTTATCTGTATTATTTTCATGGCGCATCGATTATTCATAATCGTGGAGATAAGCATTTCGGGAACTGGATCACGATTGCGTCTTATATGGATGAAGCTTATCGCAACGAAAAAGATGCTTACAAGAAAAAATTAATCCTCGAATATTTGGTCGATTTCAAAGGAATGACGTTGGAAATGAACTGGAAAGCTCAGAAAAATGAGCAACTTTGGAAAAGAAGCTATAAAGCTTATAATCAGATGAAATCGCTCGGTTTATCAGATTATTTCTCTTCCGAATATTCTACGAAACTAAAAAAGCAGGACTTATTTTATCGCCTGCCTTTGTTTGTTGGATATAAATTTTTCCGATGGAGATTTGACCGTTAATTACAGTCTTTTCACGCCATCTTCTTTTTCTAAAATTCCTTTTACATCGTAGATGATTCCTTTTTCGGAAAGAAGATTTTTAATGTTAAGATCCTCAAATTCCTTATGAGAAACTGCCAAAACCACAGCGTCATATTTTTTGAAAGGCGGTTTTGTAGAGGTTTCCAAACCGTATTCGTGTTTAACTTCTGCAGGATTGGCCCACGGATCATAAATTGAAACATTAATTCCGTAATCTTCCAGATTTTTGACTACATCTACAACTTTTGTATTTCTAACATCCGGACAATTTTCTTTAAAAGTGAAACCTAAAACCAAAACATCAGAACCGTTTACTTTTATATCCTGTCTCAACATTTGCTTCACAGTTTCGCTTGCAACGTATTGACCCATTGAATCGTTCATTCTTCTTCCAGCCAGAATGATTTCCGGATGATAACCGAATTCCTGCGCTTTTTGTGCCAAATAATAAGGATCTACACCAATGCAATGTCCGCCAACCAAACCTGGTTTGAAAGGAAGGAAATTCCATTTTGTACCGGCTGCAGTCAAAACATCGTGCGTATCGATTCCCATCAAGTTAAAAATCTTGGCCAATTCATTAACGAAAGCGATGTTGATATCTCTTTGAGAATTTTCAATCACTTTTGCAGCCTCGGCAACTTTGATTGTTGGAGCCAAGTGCGTTCCGGCAATAATAACCGATTTATAAAGATCATCTACAACTTTTCCTATTTCCGGCGTTGAGCCAGCAGTTACTTTCAGTATTTTTTCTACGGTATGAAGTTTATCACCCGGATTGATTCTTTCTGGTGAATAACCAGCAAAAAAATCAACATTGAACTTCAAACCAGAATTTTTCTCTAAAACAGGAATACATTCTTCTTCTGTAACTCCAGGATAAACTGTAGATTCGTAAATTACAATATCTCCTTTTTTTAGAACTTTAGCAACGGTTTCACTTGCTTTGTAAAGTGGCGTAAGATCTGGTCTGTTGTTCTTGTCAACAGGCGTCGGCACGGTTACTACATAAACGTTGGAATCTGCAATATCTTCAAATTTGTTGGAACAGAACAATCCTGTTTCTCCAAAATTAGGATTGTTTGCAACCAAAGCCGATTTCAGCAAATCGTCTTCAACCTCAAGAGTGTCATCTTTTCCTGCAGTCAGATCTGAGATTCTTTTTTCATTAATATCAAATCCTACAACTGGATATTTTGTAGAGAATAATCTTGCTAAGGGCAAACCGACATAACCAAGACCGATGATTGTAATTTTATGACTCATTGTTTTATTTAAGATTATTCCAATACCAAGTTACAGCTTCTTTCAAACCTTCTTTCATAGAATGTTTTGGCTGATATTCTAATAAATTTTTTGCTTTGTCGATGCTCGCAAGAGAGTGCGGAACATCGCCTTTTCTATAATCGCCGTAAATCACTTCTATTTCAGCAATTTTTGGATCGAAATCTGATAAATATTCTTTCAGATTACTCACAAGATCATTTAAAGTGGTTCTTTCCCCAAAAGCTGTATTGTAAACTTGATTGACTGATTCTGTGTTGTCTGAAGTCAAAGCCAAAAGATTCATCAAGATGACATTATCGATATAAGTGAAATCTCGAGAATATTCTCCGCCTCCATTGATAACAGGAGATTCGTGATTCATCAGTTGCATCACGAATTTTGGAATAACAGCTGCATAGGCACCGTTTGGATTTTGTTTTCTTCCAAAAACATTAAAATACCTTAAGCCAATCGTATCAAAATCATAAGTTCTTTTGAAAACATCGGCATATAACTCATTCACATATTTCGTAATAGCGTAAGGAGAAAGCGGTTTTCCAATGACATCTTCAACTTTTGGAAGGCTTTCAGAATCGCCATATGTAGAAGAACTTGCAGCATAGACAAACCTTTTTACATTCGCATCTCTGGCTGCAACCAGCATATTCAAAAATCCGCCAACATTCACATCATTGCTTGTAATTGGATCGTTAATTGATCTTGGAACAGAGCCTAATGCTGCTTCGTGTAAAACGTAATCTTGGTTCTCACAAGCCTTTTTACAATCTTCCAAATTCCGGATATCGCCTTCGATTAATTTGAAATTTGAATGATCTTTGATAGCTTCCAGATTTTCTCTGAAACCTGTTGAAAAATTATCGAGGCAAGTAACATTTGCACCTAAGTTGATTAATTCTTCACAAAGATTAGAACCAATAAAACCAGCGCCGCCAGTTACTAGAATGTTTTTATTACTAAGTTTTTCTTTAAAATCGTTCATAGTTTAAGAGTAATATTTCTCTAAGATTCGACACAGATATGATTCTTTATTACTAAGATTGTTAATTCTAAAATAATCTTCAATATCTGGAATATTTATATCATAGCCAGAACCACTTTTTATAAGGTTCAAATTTAATTTTGTATTGTAAAAACGTTCAATAATTTCCAAGATTTCAATGATTGCATAGTTCTGCAAATAAGCGACGTTTACAATTTTATTAAATGATTGCGTTTCTATCAATTTGAAAGTAATATTTCGGATGTCATCAGCGTCTATTAAATTTCTTGTCGCTTTTGTATAGACGTTGATAGTCTCATTGTTTTTGATAGATCTCACTAGATAGTTCATCAGAAGATTCGGATTTCCTCCTCTTCCTACTGCATTACTGACCCTCAAAATCAAATATCTTTTACAAGATATTTTGATGAGTTGTTCCATTTTCAACTTATGTAAGACATAATCACTTCCTGTTTTGGATGAGTCATAGATGCTGCAAGTAGAAAAATAAATGAAGATTTTTCCCGGATTTTCAGAGATGGTTTCAGTAATGAGATTTTCTTCTCTCATAAATTCTTCTAAACGGGTTTCTAAAGAATTGGAAACACCGGAAGCAAAGAAAACAGTATCATTTCTATCACTTTCAATGAATAATGAAGCTAAAAGTCCTCTACCTATGATCATTGTTTATTTTTTTGATTATTTCCTTAGCGATTAATTCACAAGCTAGCGCATTCCAGTGAGAATCATCATATTGATATAACATTTTGTTATCTTTTTTTCTGAAATCATTATAGAATTCAACAGTTGTATAATAGTTGATATTCTTTTGTTTTAAAATATTCCCCACCTTAAAAAGATAATCCGGCTGATTCTGCATGGGAATTTTATCGAAATAAACCGTTTCCTTATTTGGCATCGGTAAATAGATGAATTGACTTCCAATAGAATCGCTGTATTTTTTATAAGACTCCAAAGATTTGATATTGAGATTCATCCATTCCTGTGAAGGGTTCGTATGTTTTGTATCGTAAAAAAATAATTTTTCGTCTACTTTGGATTGGGTTCCTGTCCCTTTGGATTTAGTGATTTTAGCCTTTGTATAATTATTAAAATAAGCCCGGAAGATTTTATCAAGAAAAACATTCGTACCTCCAACTCCCCAAAGATTATTGTATTTATATTTTAATTGACCAGAAAAAGAATTGTCAAAATATTCGATTTTAGGAACTTCGCCTCGTTCAACTCTTTGATAAATAATATATTTTGGTTTCTGAATAATATTGAGCTTCAACATTTTATCAATAATAGAAAAATCTACAGGTCCTATTCCGTAAACAGAATAGTTCGAGTTCTTCATTAATTGGTTAGCAAAAATCTGAGATTGATTCAATGAAGCTCCCATTGTATAAGAATCTCCAATGATCAGAATATCAGGATTTTTCATGAATTTATTATTCCTGAATCCTAATTCATCAGTAATATAACTTTCGTCTTTTGGAATTTCATATTCTGTATTGAAACATAAATCACCAACGCCTGTCATTTTGCCTTTTTGATTAGCGTAGATTGGATAATTATGTGGTACAACTGTACTTTTGTAAAGCGGAGATTCATAAAATTTATGTGTAAAAGCATAAATAGGAAGAAATCCCTGAGCTATTTCAATGATCAGAAAAGGCGATAAAAATAGAAGTGTTCTTAGAATAAACTTTTTCATCTCTTTTAAAATTGAAAATAAATAAATTCAGCTTGTTCACCGGCAAATAGTAAAACCAAAACAGCCAATAGAAAATAAATGATCCATCTTGCTACCGTTGGTAATTTTGTGAAAGGCTTTCTCAAAGGATGAAGCTCTTCTCTCATAAACCATTCGAAAATTAACATTATTGCAACAAAAATCAAAACTTTCAAATCGCCCTGCAATAGTTTATACGGATATCCGATTCCTAATCTCAAAGTAGAGAATATTCTTCCGATATATTCAAATGCATCTGATACAGAATTGGAGCGGAAAAATATCCACGCAAAACAAGCCAGCGTAAAAGTGACGATCAATTGAATAATTTCTCTGAAATTAGGAAATAATCTTCCTTCTGCGACAATGTTTAAGTTATTTCTGTTGGTTTTCAAAACGATGGAAGGCATTATGAAAAGAGCATTCAGAAATCCCCAAATAATAAATGTCCAGTTGGCGCCGTGCCAAAACCCACTGACAATGAAAATGATAAAAGTATTCCTAATCCGCATCCAATTTCCTCCTTTGCTTCCGCCTAATGGAATGTACAAATAATCCCGAAACCAAGAGGAAAGCGAAATGTGCCATCTACGCCAGAATTCTGCAATATCTCTCGAAAAATAAGGATATGAAAAATTCCTCAATAAATCAAACCCAAATAATCTTGCTGTTCCCAGAGCTATATCAGAATAACCGGAAAAATCCCCATAAATCTGGAAAGCAAAAAGGATTGCTCCAAAAATAAGTGTTGTTCCTGTGTATTGATGATAATCATTGAAAACCATATTGGCATAATAGGCGCAGTTATCTGCAACGACCATTTTTTTGAAAAGTCCCCAAAGGATTTGTCTCAATCCATCGACTGCATTGTCATAACTGAATTGTCTTTCTCTTTTGATTTGAGGTAGTAAATGCGTTGCTCGTTCAATTGGGCCAGCAACCAAAAGCGGGAAAAAGCTTACGAACAAAGCATAATCTATAACGGATTTTTCAGCTTTGATCCGTTCTTTATAAATATCTATCACATAAGATAAACCATGGAAAGTATAGAAAGAAATCCCGATAGGAAGTATAATCTGTAAAACCAAAGGATTAATCTGGAATCCAAAACCTGCAAATAATTCTGCAAAAGATTCTGCAAAGAAATTATAATATTTGAAAAATCCTAGAAATCCTAGATTGACTCCGATACTTAACCAAAACCAAAACTTTTTGGAAGATTTTTTTTGAGATTCTTCTATTCTGATACCTGTGTAATAATCTAAAAATGTAGAAAAAGCTAACAGTAAAAGAAATCTCCAGTCCCAGCAAGCATAGAAATAGTAGCTTGCAATCATCAGGAGAATATTCTGTTTTCTTTTAGCCTTTGTCAGCCAATATAAAGCAAAAACTATCGGTAAAAATATCGCAAAACTGAGAGAATTGAATAGCATCTGTTATATTTTCACATTATAAAATTCAGCGACTGATGGATGGCCAACGTGCAATATGACTTCATTTCCAAGACCTTCATTTCCTCTGCAAACACAAAACTCTTTCGGAAGAAAATAAGGATAGACACCACTTTCCCACGCCGCTTTCCACATGACGATAGAAGCACGGGATGGTTCTCTCTCCATTATTTCGCAACATTTTTCATAGAATAATTTTCCAGCTTCCGATTTTTTTGAAAGCGTCATAGGCGTGATATTAGACGTTGTTCCAAAACCTTTACTTTCATCAGTTACAGGAATGGTGTCGAGAGAAGTCTCAACTTCAAAATTCATACTTTGGGCAGAGCTGTTTGGAACGCAGAAACCAAATTTCTCTGTCAGATAAATCAAGCTGTAAACGTTTTCATTCAAAATATACATATCAGAATCAATGGAAATAGAAATGTCTGCTTCCGACTCCAGCATTCCTTTGAATTTGTAATAATCCGCTAAATGATAAAAATGCCTTTTCAGCGATTTTTTATCTTGCAAAACAGGATTTTCTATTTTTTTCAAGTTTACGCCATCAATTTTCAAATCGAAATCTGAGTAAACGGTATATTTTGCATTAGGAAAATATTGTTTCAAAGTGCTGAGACTTGGATCCAACCTCAATTGATGACTCAGATCAGCACCACCAGCATTCACTCTTTCTTCATTAAATTCACTGAAAATGAACTCAATCGAAAGTCCGGATAAAAAAGTATTTAGTTTTTCATCAGTGTTTTGGAAAGGTATCAGGTTTTTCAGATTTCGTTCCGGGAAATTCTGTTTAGACAATCCTCTTTCCGTTTTCTTTTTTCCTAAGAAAACAGCGGTCGCTTCTTTTAATCTCCAGATTAATGTTCCAATCATTTGTATGTTTTAGCTAAATAAATTTCTCAGATTATCAATAGAAATTTTATTGTCCAATTGTTGTAGATAATCTTGTTTGATTCTTCCGGAAAATGACTTCAAAAGAGCTCTGTCATCATAGAGTTTGATAATTGCGTTTTTCATTTCCTGAATGTCTCTGTTTATAATAATTCCATTCACATCATCTTCAATAATCATTTTTGGAAATCCGATTTTTGTTGAAATGGCAGGAACCTTTGATAAACTTGCTTCAGCAAAAAGGGAAGGACCTGTGTCTGCTTCGGATGCGATTGCAATAACATCTACATCGCTGTAAAAAGTCAGCAGATCTTTGTAAGGTCCGGAGAATTTTGTTTTTAAAGTAACTTTTCTTCCGGTTTTTCTCACTTCTTCAATGGCTGGTTCTATCACTTCCTTGAAACCTTTCATCGGTCGATTGGGGTTTCCTGTCCAACCGATTGTCAAGCCTTCTTTTTCTCCGATATTTTTATTTTCAACAAATTCATTCTGAAGAAAAATACCATTGGTAAACTTGATTTTATCCGTCAATCCTTTATAATCATCATATAAACCCGAACTTCCAACGATAATCCCATCATAAGATTTCAGATATTTTTCAAAGAATTCTTTTCTTGAAAGTTTTCTGAGGTCGGTTTTTGTTTTTTCATCAAAACTTGGACCTTCGTGAGGAAAAGAATCGGTGTAAATTCCTACAAATTTCTTATCTGAAGTAAATGGAAAAACCGACATAAACTGAAAATAGAAAGCACATTCAAAAATCACATCAAAATGCGTTTTTTCTACTTTTTTACCAGTATTAACCTCGTAAACTGGCGGAATTTTATATTCTGGATAAGAGAATTTTGCAGAAGAATCAATGACAAATTTCTTATCACTGTTTTTGACAAGATTAATAAGAGAGGTCAGTAACTTTTCAGAAAAGGAAAAGTTTTTGGCTCTGATGTTAAAATCCTCTTCGAACGTAACATAACAATCGAATTCTTTCAAACCATCACCCCAGGTTTTGATGAGGTTATGATAAGCCCAATCTGGCCTGTCTGCTACAAAAAGTATTGATTTTTTCTTCAAGCCTAAAGTGTTTTTTTTATTTCTGCAGGAACGCCTGCTGCCATAGAATTTTTCGGAATATCATTTCTCACAACTGCTCCGGAAGCTATAACCGAATTGTCACCGATTTTTACATCAGGAAAAATAATAACACCAGCGCCAACTTTCACAAACTTTCCAATTTCACATCTTCCTAACAATGTTGCACCAGGCGAAATTTCACAAAATTCTCCAATCGTGACATCGTGTGTAATGATGGAATTGTAATAAACGATAGTTCCTTTTCCGATTTTTACATCATTGGAAATTTTCACACCTCCTAAAATGTTGCAGCCTTCTCCAATTTCAATTCCGAAACTTCCGATTTCTGCAAATTGACTGAGGGATGAAATTAATTTTCCTCCCAGATTTTGAAATTTTTCTGTCAATTTATATCTCAATTGAGGATTTCCAATTCCTAAAACAAATTCGGCAGAGGTTTTTTCGAAATATTCTTTAGCTTGTTGTATGGTTTTTAAGACTTTAAATTGATTGTAAAGAAAGTCTGGAACGTCAGATGAGATATCATCATAAAAGCACAGATTTTTGATCTCATCTTTTTGATGAAAAATTTCCAAAACTTCTTTGGCAAAACCTTTTGCACCTACAATCAGCATCTTTTAATTATTTTGAATTCTTAGCATTAATCTCGCAATCATATCCACTTCTTCCAAAGTCAAATCTACATAAAGCGGAAGACAAAGCACTCGTTTTGCAATATCTTCTGTAATCGGAAGGCTGTTTTCTGATTTTACATAAGGCAAAGAATTGGATAACGATGGATAAAAATATCGTCTTGTATAAATCTCGTGAAGTTTCAAATGCTCAATGATTTTCAGCATCAATTCTTCACTTTCGAAAACAATTGGATAATATGAGAAATTGTTTTCAGAATCCGAATGCCAAAGTGGTCTTACAGCTTTTAGATTCTGCAGTTTTTCATCATATCTTTCTGTGATTTCTTTTCTTTTTTTACGGATAGAATCGATGTATTTCAAATTCGCCAATCCCATCGCTGCGTGAAATTCGGAGTTTTTTCCATTAATTCCAAGCTCTGCAAAATTTTCCGGACCATCAAAACCGAAGTTTCTGATGTATGCTAATTTTTTTAGTAATTCTGGGTCTTTTGTAATAATCAATCCGCCCTCTGTTGAGTGATAAAGCTTGGTTGCGTGGAGAGAACAAGTTGAAATATCACCGTATTCAAAAATAGATTTCCCATTGATTTCTACTCCGAAAGCATGGGCTGCGTCATAAATCACTTTAAGATTGTGCTTCTTGGCTATTTCTTCGATTTTCTCAACATCGCAAGGATTTCCGTAAACGTGAGTCGCCAGAATTGCTGAGGTTTTATCGGTAATTGCGGCTTCAATTTTATTGGCGTCGATGTTCAGCGAATCTTTATCGATATCAACAAAAACAGGCTGACAGTTTTCCCAGACAATAGAACTTGTAGTCGCAACAAAAGAAAAAGGTGTTGTAATGATTTCTCCCTGAAGTTCCAACGCTTTGATTGCCATTTGGATTGCAACAGTTCCGTTTGTGACGAATAAAAGATGATTGACTTTTAGAAAATCCTTAAGTCTTAGTTCCAGATCATTCGCAAGCGGCCCCATATTCGTGAGCCATTGTCTTTTCCATATTCCTTCCAAGTAATATTGATAGACTTGTTGAGGTGGTAAAAATGGTTTGGTTACTGGGATCATTTGTTATTTGCTTTTTACAATTAAGTCGTTGGTTTATAAAAATAGAAATTATTTGAATAATCCTTTAGCTTTCATTTCTTCCAAAGAATCATTCAGCTTGTTTTGCTGAATATTTTGTTGCAAAACCCAATCTGTAAATTGTTTAATTCCCTGAGTGAAATCAAATTTTGGTTCAAAACCAAGCTTGGATTTTATTTTTGTAAGATCGGCAAAATTATGTCGGATGTCTCCCAAACGGAAATTTCCGGTAATAGTAACAGGAACATCAATTCCGTAAGAATCGATTAAAGTTTTTGCGACAGTGATTACATCTGTAGCAACTCCAGTTCCTACATTGAAAACTTCTCCATTGGCATCATCGTTTTCTATTCCGGCAATTGTTGCATCTACAACATCATCGATAAAAACAAAATCTCGGGATTCTTTTCCGTCTTCAAAAATTTTGATTCCGTCATTGTTTCTGATTTGATTCGAAAAAATAGATAAAATTCCGGTGTAAGGATTTGATAATGATTGTCCCGGTCCATAAACATTTTGGTACCTAAATGCAACTGGAGCAATCCCGACTGTAGGACAAACGGCCATTATCATCTGTTCTTGATTTTGTTTTGTAATGCCGTAAACAGAAGAAGGATGGATTTTGGAATCCTCAGAAGTTGGTAAAAGGGTTAAGATTTTATTATCGTCGTATTTAACCTCGAAATCTCCGGCCAGCATTGCTTTTTCCGTTCTGTGTAAGGGATAAACAATGCCTAATTCCGGATGTTCATATCTACCTTCGCCATAGATTGAACGAGAAGAAGCGATGATTACTTTTTTGACATTGTTTTTTTGATTTACCAAAATATCCAGCATCAAGGCAGTTCCTTGGACATTCACTTCTGTATATTTTTCTATACAATACATAGATTGCCCTGTTCCGGTTTCTGCAGCAAAATGAACAATTGCATCCTGACTTTCAATTGATTTTTCAAGATCTTGACGTGATGTCACGGTTCCTTTTATGAATCGAACTTTATCTTTGATACTTTTATAGAGCGGGGAAGTATTTTTGGGTTCGGAGCCGTGGATTTGTTCGGATAGATTGTCAAGAATTGTAATTTCGTAACCTTTGTCGATCAATTTCAGAGCAAGATTACTTCCTATAAAGCCTGCGCCTCCTGTTATTAATATTTTTTTTATCATTCGTGAAAGTTCTTAAATAAAGAAAAATTTCAATTTGTAAAAGTACAAAAAAAGCATAATTTAGCGGGAAATATTGCTAAAAGCGTATTAAATTTGTTTAATGAAGATATTATACGTCAACAAAAATCTAAATCTTTCGAAACCCATTGTAGATCAGCTGATAAAAATGGGTTTTGAAGTTGATGTTTTGATAGATTCCTTGCCTCCAGCGATTGATAAGACTTCAATTTTTCATAAAATCGGAAATATTTTTTCACGTGTAGTTCTTAAAGACAAGAATTACTTCATTAAGAAAGAAAAAGAGATTTTTGAAAAATTTGCAGAAAGCAGACTCAAAAATAAAAATTATGAAACTGCTTTTTTTATCAGAGCAGATATGTACTCTGAAAATCTTATTAAAAGAATACGGAAGCAAGCCGGAAAAATGATCAGTTATCAATGGGACGGCATTGATATGTATCCAAGGATTCTGGATTATTACAAATATTTTGATAGAAGGCTGGTTTTTGATGGATGCGACATCCGAAAGTATCCTCAACTTAATCTTCTACCATTGCCAATTTACCATTATACCGAAAATGTTTTTCACGATTCTGCCAAAGAAGAGTTTGACCTTTTTTATATTGGTGTTGGATTAGAAGAACGCATAGAAATGGCTTTTAATATTGAGAATTATTCAAAAAAAAATGGGCTGAAGTTTAAAGCTATTTTGACCGTGCCAGAATTTCGAGAAGAAAAAAAGACAGAGTTTGTTAGCCTGCAACACGAAGGAATCTCTCTCGCAGAAAATGAAAAATATACAGATAAGTCAAAAGCTGTTGTAGATTTCAAAATGGATACACATAATGGCATTGCTTTCAGATTTTTCGAATGTCTGAACCAGGAAAAAAAATTTGTTTCCAATAATCACAATTTAAAAAAATACGATTTTTATCATCCGGATAATATTTTCATAACAGACTTTAAAGATTTGACAGGATTAAAAGAATTTTTAGAAAAACCATATCATAGAATAGACAGGAAAATAGTTGAAAAATATGGTATAAAAAATTGGTTAAAATATGCATTGGATTATGGTGAATACCAACCAATAGATTTGCCGTAATTTTAAAATCCTAAAACTAATAACAACACAAAGAATAAGATGAACCCTTCAGAGAAATTTCTCACCATTTGTACTGCAACCTACAACAGGTGTCATACACTGCCAAGGTTATATGAAAGCCTTGTAAATCAAACGAATAAAAACTTCAAATGGTTTCTTATAGACGATGGTTCTAGTGATGGAACCGCAAATTTAGTTAAGGCATTTCAGCAAGAGCATAAAATAGAAATTCGTTTTATTTCTCAAGAAAATAAAGGAAAACATTTTGCAGTTAATAAAGGATTACAAAACACGGACACAGATTTTTTTTGTGTCATAGACAGTGATGATTTTTTAGCTTATAACGCCGTTGAAGAGATGGAAGTATTGGCTGAAAAAACAAAAACTAAAAATGATGTTGGAGCATTTACATTTATTCACTTTCAAGATAGTTTTAAATTTGATAAAACTAAATATGGAACAAAAGAGTGGATTGTTTTTGGAGGTGTGAAATACGATTGGGAATTACAGGGTGAAATGGTTTTCTGTTTTAAAACAAAAGTTCATCAACAGTTTTATTTTCCTGAATTCGAAGGAGAGAAATTCTGTCCTGAATCATTGGTTTTTAGAAGAATAGAAAGACAATATAAAATTTTAGTTACCGATAAAGTGCTTGCCTTTGGTGATTATTTAGAAGATGGTTTGTCTAAAAATTTTTATAAACTGCTTCTCAAAAATCCGAACGGTGCTTTACTCAATATCAAAGAGCGTTTTCAAGATCAGTTGTCTCGCGAGGAAAGACAAAATCTTGCCAATGCTTATTGGGATATTGCCTCCAAAAATAACAAATCCTTTAAAGAGCGGTTTTTTGGAATCAATCCTTTTCTTATTTTGAAAGTTCTGATTAATAAACGCAAAAAATGATGGAAAAAATATCGATTATCATTCCCTTATATAACGCAGAGAATTACATTTCCAAATGTCTGGATTCTATAATAAATCAAACGTATAAAAACTTTGAAATCATCATCATCAATGATAAAAGCAAAGATGATTCTTGGGAAGTTCTAAATCATTATGTTTCTGAAAATCTGAATATTAATTTTAAAATTGTCAATAATGAGGTTAACCTTGGCCTAAGCAAAACCAGAAATAAAGGAATGGACCTTGCTACAGGAGATTACATCTTTTTTATGGATAATGATGATACTTTGGTAGATAATTTTTCTCTACAGCATTTCATTGATAAAACAGAAAATGATCCTGATATTATTTTGGGGAAAACTCGATTTTTGCTTAATAATATACCAAAAGAGAGTAACTATCACTGCCTTAAAAATAAAAAAGAAACTTACCAAAATGACGAAATTCTAGATGGGTTTTTCGCAGGAGAATGGGCTGTAACGGCTTGGAACAAATTATACAATGCCGATTTTCTAAAGAGAAATAATCTTAAATTCCTAGATGATCTCCTTCACGAAGATGAGCTTTGGGCTTTTGAAACAGCTGTAGCAGCTAGGAAAATCAATTTTTTGGATGACGAAACGTATGTTTATTATTCAATGTCCAACCCCAATTCTATGACCGCAACTGTTGGTCTGAAGAATATAGAGCACTATCTCATTATTCTTACCAAAAAGTTAGAATTATCATCTGAAAAAAGACTTTTTAGTAAATCTAATTTGACAGAAAATTATTTGAAAAACTTCGCCAATTATACAATTTTGAGTAACGTTTGTAAAAAGGATTTAGGCATTTTCAAAACCTTTTATACCAAAATCAGAATTGAATTTCAGAAAAATTTCCCTCAGAAAGATTTGTTCTCACCCCATCCTATTTTGGCTTATTATTTATACAAAATGAAGTTTGATAAAGACTTTGTATTGTACGGAAAGTTTCCAAAATACATCAATCCACTTTTGAAAATCTAGTCGATATATTTTCTCTCGTAGTTTCTTTTTCGGTAAATCAGGCTGTATATTTTATTTTTGAAATTCCGAAGCATTGTTCCGGGTTTTCCGTGATAAAATTGGGAATATTCATCAAAATATTTGGCCATATTCTGGATTTCTTCAGAAACATTTTCTGCCAAATATTTTTGTTGTTCAGATAGACTCAAGTCCGTATTGGTATTACTGATTCCCGTCTTTTCAAAAATACTGATAAACTCATTGATGTACTTTTGAGAAATATTGTGATAAACGAATAGGTTCATCATAAAAGTCCAGTCAGAAGCAATTTTATTGGTTTCATCATACATTCCATACTTTTCGAAAAGTTCTTTCTTGAAAAAGGCAGACTGATGACAGATCGGTTCTTTTAATAGGCTTCCAATAGTAATCTTTGTAGGTATACGATATTCATATTTTTTACGGTTTTCCAGCTCATAATAAGCATTTCCGTAAACGATATCTTCATTGTTGAAATAGGGCGCAATTGTTTCAAGTATTTGCGGAGACGAAAACCGGTCGCCGCTATTCATAAAAATTAGATAATCTCCTTTTGAATTCGCAATTCCCTTGTTCATCGCATTGTAGATTCCATTATCAGGTTCGCTAATCCAGAAATTGAGGTGAGAAGAATAAAATTCTAATAATTCTTTGCTGCCATCATTAGAATTACCGTCTATGATGATGAATTCAAAATCTTTCCAAGTCTGAGATATAACACTTTTGATGGTTTCTTCCAAGCCAGCTCGATTATTGTATGCAACGGTGATGATGGATATTTTCATTTTTTATTTACTTTTCTTTGCCTATTAACAGTAAGCTAATAATTCTATTCTTGCTTATCAATTTTATTATGGTGTATAATATTACAATAATCAGTAGTGATAATACCGGCAAAATTATTAAAGTTGTAATCCAATTATTGAATGATGAAAAATCTATAAAATCTTTTAAAAATAAACATTGCTGAAGTATATATATGCCTAATGTTTCTCTTCCAATTTTAGTAAACCAATTCATTATTGTGGGGAAAATATTCCTACTTGATAGGTATTTGAATAACAGGAACCAAAAGTAACAACCCACTAATCCGATGACAAATCTAAATATTGCAATATCATATTTTACAAAAGAAAATTTGAATGTATAAATGCTAAATAATGGAGGAAAATCCGTGAAATATATAGTATACACACTTTTCCAGAAAATCAACAATATAAAAAATAATGTACCAGAAATTACTAAGATTGATTTTAGGTTTTTCTCAAGATATGATATGTTGTCTTTAGAAATTATTCCGATGATAAAGAATGGTAGCAGAAATCTCTGATAGCTTGCTGAACTAATTATAAAGACGATAATCAGAGCTAAAATATAAATGATAGTTTGGTTTTTAAGCAGTTTAAACAGAAAAAACATCAGAATGTAGCTTTTAAACAATTCTACAAGAAACCAGAAAGGTAATGCAGATGGATAAAATATTTTAAAATCTAATCCAGAAATAAGATCATCATTCGGGTGCGAAAAATATTTGATTAAAAAAAATAGAATAACCCACACTAAACAAGGTAAAATTAATTGTAGGAATTTTTTTAATAGGAATTTTAATGTAGTTTGCTTTAAACTATTTTTAAAGAATATTCCACTTAAAAAGAAAAAAATGGGCATGTGAAATGAATAAATAACGGAGAAAACTTTATTGTCCAAAAAGTTATAATCTCTATTCAAAAATTGGATACAATGACCTAGTATCATCAAAAAGATCGTCCATCCTTTTAATGCATCAATATAGCTCATTCTATTCATAGTATCATTTTTATTTTTGATTCCAAAGAATTCAGGGTTTTCCAGATTTCTTCAGCAGCATTATCTTTGAAAGGTTTGATGTTACAAAACTCTTCATAAGCCTTATCATCATTCCAAAACAGATTAACTTTATCAATTAATTGCTGAGGATTATTTTCGTCATAAAACAATACAGCATCTGGATTAATAATGCTGGGTTCAGGATTATTATTACTTCCCCAATAAATCGGTATAGCACCAGAAGTTATTGCTTCGAAAAGTTTTTCTGTTACGTAACCTTCAGAATTGCTGTTTTCTGGACAGATGTTGAATTTGAAAGTTTTAAGATATTCTATTTTATTATCCTGATAATTATCTTTCAAGTTATTGGTATTATTCATAAAAGTACCTGCACAAGATACTTGCTGAATAGTATTCAACAACTCAATAATTCTTTTTCGGATTCCATTGAGATCGTGTCGAGAAATGTTGGCGCAGAAATTTTTTCGATCTTTGTTGAATCTAAAATTGGAATTATTATAGGTTTCAATCAAATTCTGAATTGTGGCAAAGTCTGCATTGGCCGGTATGATGTAAAGAATCCAAAGAGGCAATCGTAAATAGTTGTGTTGCTCCAAATAGTTAAATCCTAATGCTAAATCATAATTGCGAAGATAGGTTTTCGCGTATCGATTGTGCGAAGAAAAGTAATCTGTAAAGATATTTTCGCCGGTAAAAAAGATCTTTGGACTTTTCTTAAAGCTTGATATTTTTGGAGAACCATAAACCGAGAAAAAATTAATGATTTTCTTTCTCGGATTAATGTTCCGATATTCTATAAATTGCGAAAACCAACAGTCTTCAGATTTAGCCAACGCCCAAAAATTATAATACCGAACTGTTGCGTTTTTGAATTTTTTATCTTCCGCACGGTATCGGTTATAATGGTTTAGTAATGATTTTATATTAGCTTTCAAATTCATAGAAAAACTCTTACATCAATTTAAGATCTTCCTGCATCATTTCTTTTACAAGTCCAGCAAGATCATATTTTGGTTCCCAACCTAATTGAGTTTTAGACTTTGTCGGGTCGCCAATCAAAAGATCTACTTCCGTAGGACGGTAATATTGAGGATCAATTTTCACAACCGTTTTTCCTATTTCTAATTGATAATCAGCATTATTACATTTTGTAACTTTCGCTACTTCATTTTCATTTTCTCCTTCGAACGCCAATTCAATTCCTGCTTCTGCAAAAGCCATTCTTACGAAATCTCTCACGTAAGTTGTTTTTCCAGTGGCAATCACATAATCTTCTGCTACATCTTGCTGAAGAATTCTCCACATCGCTTCTACATAATCTTTAGCGTGTCCCCAATCTCTTTGTGCATTCAAGTTTCCGAGATATAGAATTTCTTGTTTTCCTTTAGCAATAGCAGCTGTTGCCATTGTAATTTTTCGGGTTACGAATGTTTCTCCTCTTCTTGGAGATTCGTGGTTGAAAAGGATTCCATTGCAGGCATAGATATCATAAGCTTCACGGTAATTTTTCGTGATCCAGAATCCGTAGATTTTTGCAACACCGTAAGGCGATCTTGGATAAAAAGGTGATTTTTCATCATAAAAACCAGCCGCATTTTTATTTTCTTCCAAACCTCCATAGAGTTCTGAAGTCGAAGCTTGATAGATTCTGGTTTTCTTTTCCAAACCAAGAATTCTTACGGCTTCCAGTATTCTCAAAGTTCCAATTCCATCTACATTGGCAACATACTCCGGAGAGTCAAATGATACTTTTACATGTGACATAGCTCCAAGATTATAAATCTCATCTGGCTGAACTTCCTGGATAATTCTTATAATATTGGTAGAATCTGTCAGATCACCATAATGCAATTTGAAATTCACGTGATTCTCGTGCTGATCTACATACAAGTGATCTATTCTTTGCGTATTAAAAGATGATGCCCTTCTTTTAACACCGTGTACATGATATCCTTTTTCTAAAAGTAATTCTGCCAAATAGGAACCGTCTTGTCCGGTAACGCCTGTGATTAATGCTGTTTTCATCTAGTTGTTTTTAAATTTCTTTTCATAAACGTCTCTGATTCCTTCTTCTAAACCGATTTTGGCTTTCCAGCCAAGAGCATTTATCTTTGTAACATCCATCAGTTTTCTTGGTGTTCCATCGGGTTTTGAAGTATCCCAAACAAGACGACCTTCATAACCAACAATTTTTTTCACCAATAATGCCAAATCTTTGATACTAAGATCTTCTCCGATTCCTACATTCACGTGGCCGAAATCATCATAATTTTGCATCAGAAAAATACAGGCTTCTGCAAGATCATCAGAATGTAAAAATTCTCGAAGCGGTGTTCCTGTTCCCCAAACGGTAACTTCCGGAAGATTTTGTTCTTTAGCCTCGTGGAACTTTCTCAACAAAGCTGGTAAAACGTGAGAATTATTAAGGTCATAATTATCATTAGGACCATACATATTCGTTGGCATTGCCGAGATGAAATTCGAATTGTACTGGCTTCTGTAAGCATCGCACATTTTGATGCCTGCAATTTTAGCAATCGCATAAGGTTCGTTGGTTGGTTCCAGAGTTCCTGTCAGAAGAGAATCTTCTTTCAAAGGCTGAGGTGCCATTTTTGGGTAGATACAACTGGAGCCTAAGAATAATAATTTTTTGACATCATGTGTATGAGCCTGATGAATCACATTATTCTGAATCATCATATTGTCATATAAAAACTCTGCTCGGAAGATATTATTAGCCTGAATTCCTCCCACTTTTGCAGCAGCAAGAAATACATATTCTGGTTTTTCTTTTGCAAAAAAATCAGCCGTATGATTATAATCACGGAGATCTAACTCGCTGGAAGTTCTTAAAACCAAATTGTTAAAACCCTGATTTTCCAGAGCTCTTAAAATAGCACTACCTACAAGACCGCGATGGCCAGCGACATATATTTTGGAATTCTTGTCCATTATTTTTTTATTCTGTGATATATACTTTTTAAAAAAGATTTTAATTGATTCTCCTTAGTTTTATCGACTCTGCGGGACGCTTTTACAATTTGATTATCATAACTGGCTTCACTTTCTTCGTCCTTGATTGTGATATTTATTTTTTTCTGATAATATCTTACAATAACTGAAAGAATGGTCTGATCATACCGATGAGAGGCAAATCCTTTTTCTTGATTCAATCTTTCAAAAACTAAAGGATCTGTGACAAGATCTGGTCTGTAAACCATTACATCCATCCAATCTTTGACTAATTGAAAAGTTTCGGGCGTTTTTTTGATGATCATAAAACCTGCCCAAAGTTTATTTTTCTCCAGCCACTCATTTTCATTTTCGAACAAGTTTTCGAACTGAGTGATGACTGATTTTTTGGTCCAATATTTTAGTTTTGGATCATCCGTCAGATTTGGATTGAATTTTTTCCATCCATAATCCTGATTGTCTTTATATTGAAAGAAAACAGCATCAGTATTATTCAATTCTTCAAACTGACTTCTCCAACCTTCAGGATTTTTCAATTCACTTCCACAATCTACATAAACCAAAATATCTCCGTGATTTAATCTGGAAAGGCTGTCGAAAATCACGTAAGCTTTCCAAATCCAATGTCCACCTTTCTTTTTATCCAGGAAAAGCGGTGAAGATTTCAGTGCATAAGGCAAATCCGAATATTCGTAACGCTGTGTTTCGTCAAAAATATTCAGAGATTTTGCCTCTTCAATAATTCTTTTTGAAGACTGAAGAAAAGCATTACTTCCGTATGTGACGAATTTCTTTTTCAAAATTTATTTTAGATAAATTATTCCGTCTCCATCAATATGAAAAACCCAACCAGTTTGCATTCTAGTTCCTTCAAAATCAAGTTTTATTTTGTTTTTAAAATCAGTGTACATTTTCTTTCCTGGGTCTGCGAGGTAAGCTTGCAGGTACAAATTGCCTTTATTGATACCTTCAGGCAAAGTAATAATTCTTTCGATAATAAATCTTCCTTTTGGGAATTTTTTAGGCCCATCATAATGTCCTGGAGCATAAAAAATCATAGGAATATCGAAGTTGTTAAAAAATCGCGCTTCTAATTCAAATTCAGCATCATCTGTTAATTCGCCTTCAATTCTTATATTGACTTTATTATTATCAAAATCCATAGGAATCATCGAACCATTAATTCCATTGACCGAGAAGTGTGATACGCTGATGTTTGGAGAAATTATTTTAAGAATGTCTAAAATTGAAGAATCAGATGAGATATTATCGTTGGAATAAAGATTGATACATTTGTCAATATTACCATCATATTTAATACCTCCTTTTTCTAAAAAAATTCCTTTGTTGCAAAGTTGTTTAATAGATGCCATATTATGGCTAACAAATAAAACTGTTCTTCCATCCCCATTACTCACATCCCCCATTTTACCGAGACATTTTTTTTGGAATTCCAAATCACCAACAGCGAGAACCTCGTCTACAATTAAAATTTCTGATTCAAGATTTGCTGCAACAGCAAATGCCAAACGAACATACATTCCAGAACTATACCTTTTTACAGGTGTGTCAATATATTTTTCAACACCAGAAAAATCAACTATTTCATCAAATTTTCTCGTGATTTCTTTTCTTGTCATTCCGAGAATTGCACCATTAAGAAAAACGTTCTCGCGTCCCGTCATTTCTGGATGAAACCCTGTTCCGACTTCCAATAAAGAAGCAATCCTTCCTTGTGTCTGGATTTTGCCAGTTGTGGGTTTTGTTACCTTACTTAATAATTTTAATAAGGTTGATTTTCCAGCACCATTTCTCCCAATAATTCCTACTGCATCGCCTTGCTCTATTTCGAAATTAATATCTTTTAAAGACCAAACATAGTCGCTTTGGCTTTTTGTGGTTCTATCGTTTACTTCACCAATTCGCAAATAAGGATCTTCTTTTCCTAGGATTCTATGCCAAAAACGGTTCAAATCATGAGATAAAGTCCCTGTTCCAACTTGCCCGAGTCGATATTGTTTAGAAATATCCTCTGCTTTTATTACGATAGGTTTGGTCATTTTTTGTGTTTAAAATGATTTGCTGGAATTCCAGCTATTTTCTATATCTTTTACTTGATATAATCTTTGTTATTATTTAAGGCTTAAATACCTTGTCAATTATACAGTATCCATAAAACCTTTTTCCACTTTATTGAAAATCACTGTTCCAATAACTAGTATTATTAGGATAATTACTATGCTTATTCCAAGCATCACAGGACTAAAATCTCCAACGCCCAGCCACGCATATTTGAAACATTCAAAAATTCCTGTCAACGGATTGTAAAAAGCGATTGTTTTAAAAATTCCTTTCAGGCTTGATGCAGGGTAAATTACCGGTGTTGCATACATATACAGGCTGATTCCAAATGATAAAAGCATTTGTAAATCACGGTATTTAGTCGTCAAAGAAGAAAATATCATTCCTAATCCTAATGCAAAAATAGCCATTAAAGCAATTAAGAAAGGTGTTGCCAATATCCACCAGTTTGGTTGTACTTCTCCTTGAAATAAATAATAAAAGAAAACAACTAAGAATAATGCCATTTGTACACCCAACTTCATCAGGTTTGAAAAGACTATGGATAAAGGCATTACGAGTCTTGGAAAATATACTTTTCCAAAAATACTTGCATTGGCAGTAAAAACGTTAGACGTAGAGTTAAGGCAGGTGGAAAAATAGTTCCATAAAGTAATTCCTGCTAGGTAAAACAAGATTTTAGGCGCACCATCTGTTGATAACTTAGCGATATTCCCAAATACAATGAGATAAACAATTGTCGTAAAAATAGGGTTAATAAAAAACCAAATTGGCCCTAGAATCGTCTGTTTAAAACTCGAAACAAAGTCTCTTTTAACAAACATATAAACCAAATCCTTATATCGCCAAACTTCTTTCAGATTAAGATCAAAAAGAGAATGACTGGATTCGATTGTTTCTGTCCATTCAGGTTTATGAGAATCACTCATTTGTGTTTGTTTAAATTATTTTATTAGGTTTTTCAGATACTCGCCGTATCCACTTTTACCGTATTTTGCTGCCGTTTCAAGAAGTTTTTCTTCATTGATGAATTTATTTCTGAAAGCAATTTCCTCTATACAACCGATTTTGAAACCTTGTCTTTTTTCAATAACACTCACAAATTCTGAAGCGTCCTGAAGAGAATCAAATGTTCCTGTATCCAACCATGCTGTACCTCTGTCCAAAACACCCACTTCTAATCTACCTTGACTCAGATAAACATTATTAACGTCGGTAATTTCCAATTCACCTCTTGGAGATGGTTTGATGTTTTTAGCAATTTCTACGACATCATTATCATAAAAATATAAACCAGGAACGGCATAATTAGATTTTGGGTTCAATGGTTTTTCTTCAATAGAAAGTGCTTTGAAATCATCATCAAATTCAACTACACCATATCTTTCTGGATCAGAAACGTGGTAAGCGAAAACAACACCGCCGTCTGGATTGGTTTTGTTTTTCAGTAAAGTTCCCATTTCAGAACCATAGAAGATGTTATCACCTAAAACCAAAGCTGCAGCATCATTTCCAATAAACTCGTCACCCAAAATAAATGCTTGAGCCAATCCGTCTGGACTTGGTTGAACTTTATATTGAATATTGCAGCCAATCTGAGAACCGTCACCTAAAAGCTTGATGAATCCTTCCTGATCGTGAGGTGTGGTAATAATCAAAATATCTTTGATTCCTGCCAACAATAGCGTAGAAAGCGGATAATAAATCATCGGTTTATCATAAACAGGCATCAGTTGCTTGCTTACAGCAATTGTCAATGGGAAAAGTCTGGTGCCGGATCCGCCGGCGAGAATAATTCCTTTCATAAATTTGAAATTATGGTTATATGTTTTTATGAATATTGACCTTCGTAATATTTTTGATAATCGCCAGAAGTTACATTATCCAACCATTCTTTGTTTTCTAAGAACCAGTCAATGGTTTTTCCCAGACCTTCTTCAAAAGTTACAGATGGTTTCCATCCCAAATCTTTATTTAATTTTGAAGCATCAATAGCGTAACGTTTGTCATGTCCTGGTCTGTCTTTGACATAAGTAATCAGCTTTTCTGAATGCCCTGCTGGTTTTCCCAATTTTGCATCCAATTGTTTGATTAATTCCTTAACCAAATCAATATTCTGCCACTCGTTGAATCCTCCTATATTGTAAGTTTCTCCAGTTTTTGATTCATTGAAAATCTGATGAATAGCTTTGGCATGATCGATCACGAATAACCAGTCTCTGGTATATTTTCCGTCACCGTAGATTGGCAATGGTTTTTCATTCAGAATATTAGAAATACAAAGTGGAATCAATTTCTCAGGAAAGTGATTTGGACCGTAATTGTTAGAACAATTAGACAAGATAAAAGGCATTCCATAAGTATTTCCATAAGCTCTTACCAAGTGGTCAGAAGCTGCTTTGGATGCTGAATATGGAGATTGCGGATCGTAAGGTGTTGTTTCCAAAAAGAAACCTGTTTCTCCCAAACTTCCGTACACTTCGTCAGTAGAAACGTGGTAGAATAAGTTTTTTCTTGGCTCATTTGGGAATCTTCCGTGGGTGTGATCTGGGTTTAAAGTCCAGAATTCAATACACAGATTAAGAAGATTGGCTGTTCCGTTGACATTCGTATTGATGAATGCGTTTGGATCTGTGATGCTTCTGTCTACGTGACTTTCTGCAGCCAAATGTACCACTGCATCCGGATTATATTTTTCAAAAACCTTTCTAAGTTCTTCTGGTTTTGTAATATCTGCTTTTTCGAAAACGTAATTGGATTCGTTTTCGATATCTTTCAGATTTTCAAGATTTCCAGCGTAAGTCAAAGCATCAAGGTTGATGATTTTTGAATCTGGATTATTCTTTACAAATTCTCTAACTACATGAGAACCAATGAAACCGGCACCTCCGGTAATTATAATGTTTTTCATAAATGTTTTTATATTAATCGTTTCCAAATAAATCTCTGGTATATACTTTTTCTTTTACATCCTCCAATTCTGGAGTTTTTCGGTTGGATATGATGACGTCACATTCTTGTTTAAAAGCATCAAGATCCCTAGAAACTTTCGAACCAAAAAAAGAATTTTCTTTCAGAACTGGTTCATAAACAACGACTTCCACACCTTTGGCTTTGATTCTTTTCATAATGCCCTGTATTGCAGACGCACGAAAATTGTCTGATCCAGATTTCATGATTAATCGGTAAACGCCAACTTTCTTTGGTTTCTTTTCCAAAATAGAATCTGCAATAAAATCTTTTCTTGTACGATTAGCATCCACAATCGCCTGGATAAGATTGTTGGGAACCGAATTATAATTGGCCAACAATTGTTTGGTGTCTTTTGGAAGGCAATAGCCGCCATATCCAAAAGACGGATTGTTATAATGAGAACCGATTCTTGGATCTAGCCCAACACCTTCTATAATTTGACGGCTGTCCAATCCGTGTATTTGAGAATAACTATCCAACTCATTAAAGTATGCCACACGCATTGCCAAATAGGTATTCGAAAATAATTTGATAGCTTCTGCTTCTGTTGCATTGGTAAAAAGAGTTGGTATATCTTTTTTTATAGCACCTTCTTTCAGAAGATTTGCAAAAACCGTTGCCCGCTCACTTTGCTCACCAATGATAATTCTTGATGGGTAAAGATTATCGTAAAGCGCTTTTCCTTCCCTCAAAAACTCTGGAGAAAATATAATATTATCAAAGTCTAAATCTTTTTTTAGATTTTCTGTAAAGCCAACAGGAACAGTAGATTTTAAAATGACAACTGCTTTTGGATTATATATTTTAACCTCTTTTATCACATTTTCAACACTTCGGGTGTCAAAATAATTTGTAGTAACATCATAATCTGTAGGCGTGGCTACGATAATAAAATCCGCATTTTTATAAGCCTCTTCTTTATCAAGAGTTGCTTTTATGCTTAGATTTTTTGTTTGTAAAAATTCCGTAATTTCAGCGTCGTCAATCGGAGATTGCTTATTGTTGAGCATTTCAACTTTTTCTGGAATAATGTCCAAAGCAACTACATTATGATGTTGTGCTAGCAAAACAGCATTAGATAGCCCAACATATCCGGTTCCAACAATTGTAATATTCACAAAGAATAAGTTTTAAAATTCAGGCAAAAATAGGAAAAAAATACTTGTGTTAAGTATAATTGAAATAATTGGTTTCTTGTATATTAAAGAAAAAATATTTATCTTTGCAAAAGATTTACGGGAAAAATGGGAAGGCTTTCGCAAGAATGCCTTTTTTCGTAAATATATTTAGGGATGATATTATGGATTTTAAAACAGAAGTTAACCGTTTAATCAGCGAGTTTCTTGAGACAAGACCTGATCTTTTTTTAGTTGATCTTAAAATTTCTGCAGCCTCTGATATTACGGCTATTCTGGATGGTGACAATGGTGTTACGCTTCAGGATTGTCTGGATGCAAGTAGGGCAATTGAGTTCAATGTGGATCGTGAAGAGCACGATTTCAGTTTGCAGGTAATGTCCGCTGGATTGAGTGAGCCACTTGAGTCGCCAAGACAATTCAAGAAAAACATTGGGAGACCAATTGAAGTATTGTTAACCAACGAAGCTGAGAAAATAGAGGGAGGATTGGTTAATGTAGATGAAGAGAAAATTGTTCTTCGATTAGAATACAGGAGGCCAAAATTGATTGGAAAAGGAAAAGAAGATGTGGTAGAAGATAGAGAAATTCCTTATTCCGAAATCAAAAAAGCATTAGTAGTAATAAAATTTTAACATAACGATGGATTGATGTTGATTCAAAATCAATTATTAACCATCATTTATCAATTATATATAAGATATGGATAATTTAGCTTTAATAGAAGCCTTTGGTGATTTTAAAGAAATAAAGAATATCAGCAAAATAGACTTAATGGCTATTATCGAAGATTCTCTTAAGACTCTTCTTAGAAAAAGATATGATTCTGATGATCATTTTGATGTAATTGTAAATCCTGATAAAGGAGATTTTCAGATTTTTCTAAATAAAACCATTGTTGAGGACGAGATGTCTGAGGATGATGATTTGGAGATTGAGATTTCTGAAGTTAGAAAGATAGATTCCACTTTTGAAGTTGGAGAAGAATACACGCAAGAGATTGAAGTTGCTAAATTAGGAAGAAGAAGTATCTTGACGCTTAAGCAAATCTTAGCAACAAAAATCCAGGAGCATTTTAATGCGGCTTTGTATGATCAGTTCCGTGATAAAATCGGAGAATTGATTGTTGGTGAAGTTCACCATATCCGTCACAAACATGTTATTCTTTTAGATGACGAGGACAATGAATTTATTTTACCAAAAGAAAATCAAATTCCATCGGACTTCTTCAAAAAAGGAGATAACGTGAGAGCAATTGTAGAAAGTGTAGATTTCCGAGGTTCTAAACCACAAATTACTGTTTCCAGAACAGCACCAAAGTTCCTGGAGAAATTATTGGAACTTGAGATTCCTGAAATCCAGGATGGAACGATTATGTTGAAGAAAGTTGTAAGAATCCCTGGTGAGAAAGCAAAAATTGCCGTTGATGCTTATGATGACAGAATCGATCCTGTTGGAGCTTGTGTTGGGGTGAAAGGTTCAAGAATCCACGGTGTGGTAAGAGAATTGAGAAATGAAAATATTGATGTTATCCAATGGTCGAAAAATCCTGAAATCATGGTGAAGAGAGCTTTGGGGAATATTACCATCAATAAAATCGAAATCAATGAAGACGCCAACTACGCTTTGGTTTACACGCCGGTAGAAGAGATTTCTAAAGTAATTGGTAAACAAGGCCAAAATATCAAGCTGGCATCATGGTTGTCTGGTTATGAAATCGATGTTTACAGAGAGACTTCTGATGATGATGATGTTGAATTGAGAGAATTCTCAGACGAGATTGAAGCTTGGATTATCGATGAGTTCAAGAAAGTTGGATTGACAACAGCGAGAAGTGTTTTGGATAAAGATACCGACGCATTATTGAAAATTGTTGATTTGGAAGAAGAAACCATCGAAGATGTGAAAAATATCCTTAGAGAGGAATTAGAAGGATAAGAAATAAATCTGGTCTTATTAATAAAGACTGAAACTTAATAAAAAGAAAAATAATAAGCTTAAAACGCTAAAGCCAAAAGCAAATTAATATTTATGCCAAAAATAAGATTAAATAAAGCCGTTAAAGAACTGAACATTTCTATACCAAGAGCTGTGGAATATCTCCAAGGCAAAGGAATAGAAGTGGATAGTAATCCTAACGCTCTATTGGAAGAACAGGCATTTTCTGCATTAGAAGCTGAGTTCCGAAAAGATGGTGAACAAAGAAAAGCTTCTCATGAGGTGGTGATTTCTAAAGTTCCTGACGAAAAATTAGCGATTGAAGAAAAAGCACCTGAGGTTATAAGAGCCAAATCAAATCTGAAACCAGAGACTAGAATTTTGGGTAAAATAGACCTTAATCCTACAAAATCTGTGGAAGAAGTCGTTCCGAATGTTCCCGCTCCTGAACCTGTTCAGCAGAAAGAGGAACCAAAACCAGAAGTGGTTAAAACACAAGAGAAACAGGAGTTCAAAGTTTTAGATAAAATAGATTTGTCTAAATTGGAGAGCAACAAACCAAAAGCTTCTCAAAAACCAAAAGAGGAACCAAAACCTGAAGTTAAAGAAGAACCGAAACCTGAACCTAAAGTCGAGGAAAAACCTGTGAAAGAAATGGAAATTGTTCCAGGTCCGGATTCAGAAGATTCTCAGAAAATAGAAACCGTTTACCAAAAACTAGACGGTCCTAAAATCGTTGGTGAGAAGATCGATCTTTCTCAATTCAATAAACCAAAACCATCTGCTAACAGTAACGCTGCTAAGAAAAAGAGAAAGCGTATTACGAAAGATGTTCCGGGTCAAACTAATACCAACCAAGGTGGCACTAACCAAGGCGGTAACAATAACAGACCAGGACAAGGCGGACAAAATAATAACCGTCCACAAGGACAAGGTGGTGGAAATCGCCCAGGAGGAAATAACAACCGTCCAGGTGGAAACAACAATCGTCCTGGAGGAAACAACAGAGGTGGTCAGGGACAAGCTCGTACAATGCCAGTTGAACTGACAGATGAGCAAGTTAAAAATCAAATCAAGGAAACTTTAGAAAAACTGACCAATAAAGGAGGTAAATCTAAAGGTTCTAAACATAGAAAAGATAAAAGGTCTTGGAGAAGAGAACAAGACGAAATTCAGCAAGAGATTGATGCACAAGACAGAACTCTGAAAGTAACTGAGTTTATCACGGTTAGCGATTTGGCTAGCTTGATGAACGTAAGTGCAACAGAAGTTATCTCTGCTTGTTTCTCTCTAGGTGTAATGGTGACAATGAACCAACGTCTGGAAGCTGATACTTTAATGTTGGTTGCTGACGAATTTGGTTATAATATCGAATTCTCTGATGCTGATGTAGAAGAAGCAGCGGCTGACGAAACTCCTGACTTGGAAGAAGATTTATTGCCAAGAGCTCCGATTGTTACCGTAATGGGACACGTTGACCACGGTAAAACATCATTATTGGATTATATCAGAAAAACCAACGTTATCGCTGGAGAATCTGGAGGAATAACGCAGCACATTGGTGCTTACAACGTGAAGTTGGAAAGTGGACAGAGAATTACATTCTTGGATACACCAGGTCACGAGGCGTTTACTGCGATGAGAGCCAGAGGTGCACAAGTTACCGATATTGCGATTATCGTAGTGGCGGCAGATGACGATGTGATGCCTCAAACAAAAGAAGCTATTGCTCACGCACAAGCTGCTGGCGTTCCAATGATTATCGCAATCAATAAAGTGGATAAAGCTGGTGCTAATCCTGATAACATTCGTCAACAACTTTCTGGAATGAATATTCTAGTAGAAGAGTGGGGTGGAAATGTACAGGCGCAGGAAATTTCGGCTAAATTTGGTAATAATATAGATTTGTTATTAGAAAAAGTTTTACTTCAGGCAGAGATGCTGGAATTGAAATCAAATCCAAATAAACAAGCAAGTGGAGTTGTTATAGAAGCGGCTTTAGATAAAGGTCGTGGATATGTGGCTACAATGTTGGTTCAAAACGGAACTTTGACTGTTGGAGATTATGTTCTTGCAGGTAAAAATCATGGTAAAGTGAAAGCAATGTTGGATGAGAGAGGAAAACCAATGGAAAAAGCAGGGCCATCAATCCCTGTTACAATTTTAGGTTTAGACGGCGCACCAACAGCGGGAGATAAATTCAGAGTTTTTGCTGACGAAAAAGAGGCTAAAACAATTGCAAATAAGAGAGAACAGCTTCAGAGAGAGCAATCCATCAGAACTAAGAAACATTTGACGCTTGATGAGATTGGTCGTCGTATTGCTTTAGGAGATTTCAAAGAATTGAACATTATCCTTAAAGGTGATGTGGATGGATCAGTTGAAGCATTGGCTGATCAGTTGCAAAGATTGTCAACAGAAGAAATTCAGGTTAATATCCTTCACAAAGGTGTTGGTCAGATTTCCGAAAGTGATGTATTGCTAGCTGCTGCGTCAGATGCGATTATGATTGGATTCAACGTAAGAGCAAGTGTTAACGCAAAAGAGATTGCGGATAGAGAAGAAGTAGAGATCAGAACTTATTCAATCATCTACCGAGCCATTGACGAGGTTAAAGAAGCAATGGAAGGAATGCTTTCTCCGGAAATCCAAGAGCAAGTGATTGGTAACGTAGAAATCAGAGAAGTATTCAGAATTTCTAAGGTTGGATCTATTGCAGGTTGTATGGTTCTTACAGGAAAAGTCACAAGAAATTCTAAGATTAGACTTCTTAGAGATGGTATTGTGAAATTTGATGGCGAACTGGAAAGTTTAAAACGTTTCAAAGACGATGTGAAGGAAGTTACCAAAGGTTACGAATGTGGTCTTAATATCAAAGGCTATAACGATATCGAAGTTGGTGATATACTAGAAGTCTACGAAGAAGTAGCTGTTAAGAAAAAGCTTAAATAATAGTTCATTATAATAGAAACCTGCTAAAAAGCAGGTTTTTTTATATCTAATCCATTATTTATAATTATTCTAAATAAAGTTTTTTATAATTCTTTTATTGTTATAGTTTTGTATAGGCTGATATTGCGATGTTGTTATTTTAATTGTCATATATTAAATAATTTTTTATTTTTTAGAAATATTTTTTATTAAATATGTATCATAATATTGTAATTATTGAATTGTAATTTTGTTTTTTTTGTTCGTGTTAATTTTTTTTAACATATTTGCAAATTATAATTAAATAGTGTTAATATGAATGTAAAATTACGAGTGCTTAGTGCGGGAGCTATTTTCTTTCTTGGAATAACAGTTCAAGCGCAGAAGAACAAAGCAGACACGGCAACTAAAACAACAAGTATAGAAGAAGTTGTCGTTCTAGGAACATATGGTATAAAAGAATCACAAGAGCAAAAAGTAGGCTCTTATTCTGTGGTTTCGTCCAAAACCTTAGAAAAACCTAATGCCTTATCAATAGATATGGCTATTGCGGGGCAAGTTTCAGGAACTGTAATCAATGCAAATAGTGGTCAGCCTGGTTCAAATGCAAAAGTACTTATTCGAGGTATTAGCAGTTTGACGGGTGATAATCAACCTTTATATATTGTTGACGGTGTGCCTGTATTAGTAGGAGATCAAGCTGGTATTGCAACTACTTCTAATGCATTATCTATGATTGATCCCTCAGATATCGAAGAAGTTCGTGTATTGAAAGACGGTGCTACAACATCTATCTACGGATCTAGAGGTGCTGCCGGTGTAATCATCATAAATACAAAAAGCGGTCGCGGAGGAAAAGGAAAGCTAACAGTAAGTGCAGAATATGGTCTTGGCTCACCAGCATATGAAAAATTTAATTTCTTAAATGCCTCACAGCAAGTTGACGTTCTTACCAAAGGATATATTGCAAAAGGTGCTACTCCTGAAATTGCCGCAAGTAACGTACAAGGATTATTGAATTGGGATGGTGTGACTGACACAGATTGGCAAAGGGCAACCAGAAGATCTATGGCTGGAGTTTCAAAATATAATTTAAATTATTCTTTTGGTAATGAGAAGATTAAGGGTTATGCTTCTGTTGGAAATACTGAACAAGAAGGTATTATCAGAGATGCCTTGTACAGACGTATCAATGCTTTGGTAAAATTGAATGCAAAAGTAAATGATAGAATTAATTTGTCGTTTTCCAATATGCTTTCTAGAGCTACGCAATGGGGACCTTTAGATTATGGTTATTTTGCTAATCCAGTTTTGAGCGCAAGGTTTACACCTCCAACAAACCCTGTTTATAATCCAGATGGCAGCTATAACTTGGAAATGTACACTTCTACAGGAACAAATTTCAATCCTGTGGCAATTCAAAATGTAAATCAAAGAAAATCGGTTTTTACAAAAATTTTATCCTCAGCAGCAATAGAATACAATGTTGCAAAAAAATTAAGGATTACGTCTAATCTCGGTATTGATTATAATAATTATGACGAGACAGAATATAGGAATCCTGATTTTGGAGATGGGAATAATAACAATAACGGAATTTATGGTCTTGCAATCCAGAGTAATTATACCTATACAACTCTTAATTGGGCCAATTTCTTACATTATGATTTAAAACTGGGTGACAATCACACTTTCAATTTTTCTGCGGGAACGGAGGCTACAATAAAATGGAACAAATATCCATATCAAGCCTCTACAGGATTTTCGTCAGGTCACTATGATCAAAACAATGTTTCTTGGGGAACTACGCCTTTTGCTACACAATCTTATGATACTTCTTCCCATCTTATAGGTTATATAGGAAGGGTGTCTTATGGTTTTAAAGATTATTTTAACGTAATGGGATCTTACAGAAGAGATGGTTATTCTCATTTTGGTAATGGATCAAAATATGGTGATTTCTTTGCTTACGGTGCCAATGTAAATCTGCATAACTTAGGAAATTTAGGTGCGACCTTTGATAATTTGCAATTAAGGGCAAATTATGGAGAAGTAGGTAATATTGGAAGTATTGATTATCTGTATAAACCTACTCTTACAAGGTCTAATTACATTGCACAAAATGGAGAATTTGGCTTTGTTATTGGTAGTCCAGGAAACCCACTTTTAGGATGGGAAAAATCGGCTAAATCTAATATTGGGATTGATGTAGGGATTCTTGATAGAAGACTTAATGCTTCCTTTGATGTTTACAGAAATAAAATTACGGAACAGTTAACAGATAAATTACCTAATGTACCTTCTACTGGTTTTGCGGAATTAACGGGCAATGCTTTACAATCAGAAAGTAAAGGATTCGAATCTTCATTATCATTTGATGCTGTAAAAGGTGATAATTTCAATTGGTCTATTAATGGTAATTACTCATACACTAGGTCGAAAGTTGTATCGATTATAGGGCCATATCTCGATGTGACTTACTTTAAAAGATTTCAGGAAGGGCATGATCCTACAGAATGGTTTTTAGCACATTATGCAGGGGTTGATCATTCTAATGGAGATGCCTTATGGTATACAAATGCCTCTCATTCTCAAACTAGTAATGGTACAGGTACTTCTGCAAGTATTGTCAGAGATTTTACTGGAAAAAAAGCACTTCCAACCCATACGGCAGGGCTTACTAACTCATTCACATATAAAAAATGGACTTTTAATTTCTTAGCAACATACGCTGGAGATTTCTATGTATATGACCTTTGGGGTAGATACTATGATGCTGATGGACAGGATTTGTTAATCAATCAAGTTACAGACGTATTGAATGCTTGGACACCTGATAACCCAACTGCGGACAGACCACAATACAGAGCTGGTAACACAGTGCCAAAAACCCATTCTACAAGATATTTGTATAAAGGAGATTACATAAAATTGAAAAGTGCTGAACTCGGTTTCCGTTTGAGCAAGAACGATTTGGGGATTAAAGAAGTTAATGGTTTATATTTATACGTACGTGGAATTAATTTACTAACAGTGACTTTTGATAAGAATCTTAAGTTTGACCCAGAAACAAATAGTAATACAGTGGGCTCATATGTCGGTGGAGCAGGTATTTATGATCAGACACAACCCTTGCTAAGACAAATTATGTTTGGAGCCGTATTAGATTTTTAAAATATAAAAAAAATGAAAAAGACAAAATTATTTATAATAAGCAGCATTGCATTGTATTTGTTTTCTTCCTGCTCCGACAGCTTTTTAGAAGAAGATTATACAGAGGCGGGATATATCGTAATAGATGATAATGCAATCAAAACAAAACAAGATTTAGCGAAGAATATTAGAGGTTTATATAGCACTCTTGCTAGCGCATCGGGATTTGGAGGTGATTACCTTAATTATCAGGAATTAACTGCAGATCTTGCATTTGTAAGCCAAAAAAACTCTGGGTATTTTGTGGGAACCAATGGCGGCACCCACATTACTGTAGATGGTGGAGCTGGTGGTCCTATTTGGAATACTCTATATAATACGATTGCTAATGCCAATTTTATTTTAAGTTATGAGGGCAAAATTGCTGATGTAAGTGATCCCAATTTACCTGATTTGGACAAATTGTTTGCTCATGCGAAAGTTGTCAGAGCATTTAACTATTTATCTCTGCTTAATCTTTTTTCTCCAAACTACGGAGAGGGAGATCAGTCTTTAGGAGTTCCATATTCTACAACTTATGATAAAGATGCTAAATTACCAAGAGAAACAGTGAATAAGGTAATAACTAATGTAATTGCTGATTTGGAAAGTTGTGTTGGGGTAATTGGTGGCTCCTATTTGGGAACTGACAAATCAATCAACAATTCATTTAATACTGATGCTGTAAAGCTTTTATTGGCAAGAGCTTATCTGTATAAGAAAGATTACATAAAGGCCCAAGCATATGCACAAGAAGTAATAGGAAATGAACAAGGGTTGTTAGAGAGAACAAAAGTAGCGACTTTTTTTAGTACAGAGAGTTCAGAGATATACCCTGATCCGGATCATCCTAATGATCCAATAGAAGTGCTTTTTCAGTTAGAATATAGTAAAGCAGATCCCTCCACTCAAAATTTTGGAGATTATTGGGGGACTGGGGGTCCAAGTACTGGATATAAACAAAATTTTATGGCAAGGTCTTTTTGGATTAATTTTGCAGCAACAGATGCTAGGAAAAGCTCTTGGTATGGTGATACACCTGCTGTTCAGACATATCCTGAATCTGCACCAAATAAACCTATTGATGTTAGAAAATTCATTAACCCATATAGGGATGTAGTATTATTGAGGAGAACTGAAGCCATTTTTATAAAAGCGGAATGTCAATACCATTCTAATCCAGCTGTAGCATTTACAACACTTAAGCAATGGATAATAAAATATCGACAAATTAATTACAATAAAAATCTTACAGGAACGGCTGTATTAGACGAGATTTTAAACCAAAAAGGCTTTGAGTTTTTTATGGAAGGACTTAGATTTTCAGATCTTAAAAGAAATAACAAGTCTATCGTAAAATATCAACCAGATGTAAACGGTCAGCCATTAACTACAATTCCAGCTGATGATAAACGTTTTATCTGGCCAATCCCATATTCTGAGATGCAATTAAATCCTAATATTAAACAAGCCCCAGGATATTAAAAAAAAGTTAAATATTCCTTTAAAAGGAATATTTAACTTTAAAATTTAGTTATATTTACATATATTAAAATTTATATTATTATGAAAAAATTATTATTTTCTTTAGCTTTGGTGTCTTTGTCAGGGCTAGCACATGCGCAAACACCAACTTGGGTTACAAAAACAACAGGAGCACCTGCGTTACATTATGCAAATGTTCTTAAAGCAGTAGATGCTAATACAATTTGGTTTGCTGATTCAAAAGCAACAGCGGCAACTGATACAGGACGTTATATTGGTTTGTCAACAGACGGAGGTAATACTTGGGCTAATAAATTGGTTAATGGGCCAGGTTCTACAGCTACAGTTGGTGATATTCATCCAATCTCCGCTACTACTGCCTGGATTATAACTTGTCCTCCTGCTGGTGGAGCTGCTTCTTTAAATGGTGTTTGGAAAACAACAGATGCAGGTACTACTTGGACAAAACAAACAACCGCTTCTTACAGTACATCTATTTCATTTTCAAATATAGTACATTTTTGGGATGCAAATAATGGATTTACTGCTGGAGATCCATTCGGAACAGGTGCAAATAAGAGATTTGAGATGTATACAACAACAAACGGTGGTACAACATGGACTAATATTCCGGCTGGAACAGCACCAGCTCCGAAAAACGGAGAAGAGTATGGTTATACTTCAAAAATTACTGTTGTAGGAGATAATATGTGGTTAGGAACAGATGTAGGAAGAATACTTTATTCTCCAAATAGAGGTGCTTCTTGGCAAGCATTCCAAACAGATGTTGTTGATTTTGGTGGTGTTACTGTTGACGGATTTACAGCAGATGTAGCTTTTAAAGATACTAATAATGGATTGATGGTAGAAAATCAATCTGGTGTTGGAATTTTGCGTTCGTCATCTGATAAAGGTGCTACTTGGACAGAAATAACTCCAACAGGAACTTTCTATGCTAGTAGTATTGCTTATGTTCCTGGAACAGCAAATACTTACGTAACTACAGGTGTCGATGAAGGTACTTCTTATACAACTGATGGCGGACTGACTTGGACAGAGATTGAAAATGCTGATCCAACTATAGGAAAATATTATACTACTTTAGATTTCATAAGTCCAACTGTAGGTTTTGCAGGTGGTGTAAGTCAGGCTGTAAGTACTAGTACGAATATGCCTTTCCCTTCTTTCAGTGTATTGTCTGGAAATCTTAATTTGGGAGTATCAGATGTAAATGCTAATAAAACTAAGTTAACAGCTTTCCCAAATCCGGCTGTTGATGTTGTAAACTTGAAATCTTCTAAAGATATCAAAGAAGTTGCAATTATTGATCTTTCTGGTAAAATTGTTAAGAGAGAGAAGTCTAATGGACAAGTTAACGTTTCTAACTTAGCTAAAGGAACTTATGTTGCTCAAGCAGTTTACGTTGACGGAAGTGTTGAAAATACTAAAGTTATCAAAAAATAATCTACATTATTTTACATAATTAAACCCCGCAATCTGCGGGGTTTTTTATTTCAGTATAATTAGTACTTTTGTACCCAAATTTCCTCGATGAAATATTTATCAATACTGTTCATTATTTGTAGTGCTTTTATCAATGCGCAGCAAGTGAACAAAACCGATTCTAATAAACTGCCTTCAGATACAATCAAAGTCGATTCTGGGGAGAAGGATTCATTAGAGATATATAAACCGAACATCTACGATTATCAAGTTAAAAAAAGATTCTCTGAAAAGAAAATCTATGATACAACCTTTGCTATTGAGAGATCATATATTGTGACGCAGTATAACAAGAAAGATAATTTTGGTAAGGTTCTATATGCGAATATAGGATCAGGATTTCAGAATTTGGTTTATGATAAGAATGCTGAACAGAATTTAGCATTACTTCCCGAGAACAAATCTTTTTATCTCTTAAGCGAAAATGACATCAACTATTACGATGTAAAAACCCCAACCACCACATTTTTCTACAACAATGCAATGAAAAATGGTGGTCAACTGCAAACCACCTACACCCAAAATATCGGCAAAAACTTCAATTTTGCGATAGAGTATATGGGACTTAGGTCGCAGGGACTTTACCGAAACAGTTTAGCTTCCAGTAATAACACGATTTTTAGTGGTCACTATATTTCCAAGAATAACAAGTATGAAGCCTATGCCCACTACATTCATCAGAATGTGAACAATCAGGAAAACGGAGGAATCGCAGATTTGGATGTTTTCTTAGGTGGCGATTCCAGGTTTAATAACAGACAAAATATTGAAACCAATCTAGCTGGAGCCGAATCCCGATATGCTTACCGAAGATATTATTTCAGTCAGGAGTTTTCACCTTTTGACCCGACAAAATATCCATTCAAGCTCAGACATACGATTTATCATCAAGGCAATAAATATTATTTCTCAGAAACATCTTCGGACTTGGATTTTTTCGGAGGTCTTGATATCACAGGATTCCCATTGACTAATAAGAAATTCTCCAACAATCTCAGCAATACATTCAGTTTGGTTTGGGATAATGAGAAATTTAAATTGGATGCAGGATTCAGACATCAATACATCACTTTTGGAAACAAAAATGCCTATTCAACATTAGGAATTCCTGGCTATTTCAAAGAACAGAGAATTGGCGCAGTCGGGAATCTCCAAATCAAACTATTAGATAAAATTCAGCTGAAATCTTTCTTAGAAATTTCCAAAGGTTCAGAATTCGGCAGTTACATCAAAACCACCAACGACTTGGTTTTTGAACCCATCAAAGATTATCTGGTAGAAGGAAGAGTCAATTTCCAATCGGCCTATCCAAGCTTCAATTATTTGGTTAATTCCTCGCATTATCTCAACTACAATTATTATCTGCAAAACCCTAATAACGAATCTGTAACCCAAATCGGAGGAACTTTAAGATTGGCAAAATGGTTCAACACGCAGCTTTTTGTGGATTATTTCAGAATAGATAATTACACTTATTTTGATAATTCCGCGAAGCCACAGCAGAGCTCCTCGTCGCTCAATATTTCGCAAATTGGAGGCGAAACAACCTTGAAATATCACAAATTCAATTTCAATGGAAGGGTACTTTTTCAAAGAGCTTTGACTAATGACAATCTTCTGCCAATGCCAGATTTTATCGGAAGACTGAACATTTATTATCAGGCTCCGGCGTTCAAAAAAGCAGCAGAAATCCAAGCTGGTGTGAAGTTGTATTACTTCACCAAATTTGCATCAAGAGAATTTTCACCAATTCTGAACGAGTATATTTTGCCGGGAACCAACGTTTTTTCCATTGGCGGACAGCCGATTGCCGATGTTTACATCAATATGAGAGTAAAGCGGATGTTTTTCTACGTAGAAGGTCAGCACATCAACCAGACCTTTATGCAGAACAAATCTTTCACGGCGCCAAATTATCCTATTTATGATTTTCGATTGAATTTGGGCGTCGTTTGGTATCTTTTCCATTAATTTTGTAGAATAATTATGGCAGCTTTTCCGCCTTCCACTCCCGCTTTTTTTGTTATTGCGAATGAGGTGAAGACATCAAAAGAACTTTTCAGCAATCGCAATAACAAAAAAGAGCTCCGTTCAAGTCGGGCTGCGAGATTCTGCGTAAAAAGGAGATTGGTTATCAGAAAGACCTGTCAACTATCAACCAACAACTATCAACCAAATGACGATTGATTTCCAAAATATAAACAGCATTCCGAAACTTGTAAAAGATTTCTTAGGAAAAAAACTGGACGGATTTCAGAATAAAAATTTTGATCTCGAGAATTTCAAAAATCAGATTTCAGAAAAACAAAACTCTTACTCTGATGATAAACGAGAATTGCTTTACAATGCTATTTTCGCTCAGAATCAAGAAGAGCAGATGTCTCCAAAACAATTGGATTATCTGTTTTCTTTGAAAAATAAAAATACCTTTACCATTACAACTGGACATCAGCTCAATCTGTTTACAGGTCCGGTTTTCTTTGTTTATAAGATTTTGCAGACCATCAAAACAGCAGAATTTCTGCAAACCAATTTCCCGGAACATCACTTTGTTCCCGTTTTTTGGATGGCAACGGAAGATCACGATTTTGACGAAATTAACCATTTTAAAACGCGTGAACACTATTACGAAATCAAAGGAAATGCAGGTGGTGATGTTGGGAATATAAAAATTGATGAAAACTTTTTCATACAGGAATTTGAGAAAGAATTCAAAGATAATCTTTATGGAACTGAACTCATTCTTTGGATTAAAAAAGCTTATCAGAGGGGAAATTCTCACACGCAAGCCATCAGATATCTGGTCAATCAATTGTTTGCAGATTACGGATTATTGACGATCGACGGAAACTCAAAAGAATTGAAATCTCAGGTCAAAGATATTTTCAGGAAAGAACTATTATCAAACCAACTTTTCGAAACCACAAAAAACCAAAGAGAATTTCTCGAAAAAGAATACCATAAAGTTCAGGTCAATCCAAGAGAAATCAATCTTTTTTACTTAACGGAAACCAGAAACCGAATCGAGAAAATCAACAACGATTATTTCATCCTTGACACAGATTTGAAATTCTCAGAAGAAGAAATTCTCAACGAATTGGAAAATTATCCGGAAAAATTCAGCCCCAATGCGGTTCTTCGTCCAGCATATCAGGAAACGATTATGCCGAATCTGGCTTACGTTGGAGGAAATGCAGAAATAATGTACTGGATAGAACTGAAAGATTATTTCGAATCCATTAATCTTCCATTCCCGATTTTGATTCCACGAAACTCAATGCTGTTTTTGGAAGAAAAAACCTTTAGAAAAATTGAAAACTCAGGATTGGAAGTTGAAGATTTCTTCGGAAACTTTGCAGAAGTCATCAATCAAAAAATATTAGACAACAACGAAATAAAGTCGCTTCTTGAAGAGAAAGAACTAGATTTGATTAATTCGTTTTCAGAAATAAAAACAAAGGCAGAACAAACAGATAAAACATTTGTAAACCTTGTGAATGCAGAGGAAACTCGACAATTAAAATCTTTTAAAAGAATGCAAAAACGTCTGTTGAAAGCGGAGAAAATAAAGCAGTCTGAGAAGTTTGACCAGATGCAAAATCTATTTCTGAAAGTTCATCCAGGTGGAACTTGGCAGGAAAGGGTATTGAATTTCAGTGTCTTCTACGCAGATTTGGGCAAACAATGGATTGCGGATAGTTATCAACAAATGGATGTTCAAAAATCGGAACTGATAATTTGTTCCATTTAATCTGAAAGCATTATTTTTGTAACATTATAAAAAAAGGATGATTAAAAAGATTTTCATTTTATCAGGACTTATCGGCTTTTTAGGGCTTTCTGCACAGAAAACCCATACCGTTGCACCAAAAGAAACGCCATATGGGATTTCTAAACAATATGGTTTGACGATTGATGAATTGTATCGAATGAATCCTTCCGCAAAGGAAAACGGACTCAAAATTGGCGACGTCATCATTGTTTCCAAAAATGGTGGAAATGCAAAACCAACAACTTCTGTTTCTGCGCCAGTTACTTTAGTAGCAAAATCTGGAAAAACCGGATTTATCACCTTGCAGCCAAAGCAAACAATCTACGGAATCACAAAACAGTATCAGATTTCTGAGGCAGACCTTAGAAAACTCAATCCTGAACTGGATTCTCATATGAAAATCGGGGATAAGATCATCTTGCCTTTAGATAACATTCAGAAATTTGGAGGTTCTGCACCAGCAACTGTTGCTCAAACAACAACTGCGACTACAACAGAAAAACCTGTAGAAGTAAAAACAGTGACTAAAACTGAAACTGTTTCTTCCGACAAAGGTTTATATGTTGTTCAGACAAAAGACAATTATTATAAAATATCGAGACAATTCAACCTGACTCAAAAGCAGTTATTTGCGTTGAATCCTGGATTGGAATCTTCCGGTTTGAAACCAGGCGAAGCTATCCGAGTTTCAGGTTCTGATGTTGTCGCCAGTTCTTCTCAATCTATTAAGGTTGAAGATAATTCTCAAAGCGATACATCTTCAGCTCCCATTACAAAAACGACAACTCAGACAACGGTTTCAGAGCCTGCGAAAACTTCTTCTTCTGTGACTTCTTCGGAGGATGATTTCGTTACTTATACCGTTCAAAGTGGCGACACGATGTTCAGTATTATGAACAGATTCAATGTGACTTTGGACCAGTTAATTTCATTAAATCCAAATCTTGCCGATGGTTTGAAAGCCGGAATGACTTTGAAAATCAAGAAACAGGACCCGATGTATTCTAAAAAAGCGGGCGATGTTTTGAGCGTTGTTTTGATGTTGCCTTTCGGTTTTGATGCCAACGATGCAAAGTACAGAACGATGTCTATGGATTTCCTGACAGGTGCAAAATTAGCGGCTGAGAGAAATGCTGCAAACGGACAAAAACTGGATATTAAAGTGGTAGATGCTGGAAACGAAAATACTTTCAAAAACAGCCTTTCACAAATCAATCAGGATAATACAGATTTGATTGTTGGTCCATTCTTCAAATCAAGTGTGGTGGAAGTTCTTAACTATGTAAGCGACAAAAAAATTCCTGTGGTTGCACCTTTTGCCAACGCTCCGGAACTTTTTGATTATAATAATTTAATCATAATTGAAACTGAAAATTCTGTTTATTCAGACAGAATTGTGAAGGAAGTTTCTCAGGTTTATAAAGACCAAAAAATCTTCATCGTTGCAGATAATTCCAAAGCTAACGCAAATGCTATCAAAGCTGGTTTGGAAAAATCTTTACCAAAAGCAAATGTGGTTATTGTGAATTCTTCCAATGATATTCAGCTGGAAAATAATATGATGACGGGACAATCGGTTCCTGTGATTGCAATTTTAGCTGATGACGATGAGTCTGCTGGAAATGCATTCGCCTCAAAAATCATCAGTCTTGGAAAACAAACCGAAGGCGTAAAAGCATTCAGTATGTTCTACAGCCCAAGTTTTGAGAAAAATGTAGATGACCTTTCAAAAACAAGTCTGGTTTATCTGATGGACAGAAAAATCAATTACGACGGGGATTTCGAAAAAGAAATTCTTGCTGCGTACAAAGCAAAATATTGCAAAACACCATCAAAATATGCAGTGATTGGTTTTGACGTGATGAACGATATGTTGACGAGAGAAAACAAAAAAGGAGAAATCTTCAAACAAATCGGGAAATCTCAAACGCAACTTGCTACAAAATTCGAATTCGTAAAAGCAAAACCAAACGGCGCGTATATCAACAACGGTTACAGAGTTGTTAGATTGATGCAGTAATTACTTTAAAAATAACGATGAATGATCAATTATCTTTCATCAATTATCATTTATAAAAATATATGAAAGCACTTGTATTTCCTGGTCAGGGTTCACAATATGTAGGAATGGGGAAAGAATTGTACGATTCCCGAAAAGATGTGAAAGACTTGATGGATTCTGCCAATGAGATTCTTGGTTTCGACCTTGTTTCTGTGATGTTCAACGGAACAGATGAGGATCTGAAGAAAACCAGCGTAACTCAGCCTGCTATTTTCCTACATTCGGTTGCTGCTGTAAAAGTAGCGAATGGTTTAGGTGCAGAAATGGTTGCAGGACATTCTTTGGGCGAATTTTCCGCTTTGGTTGCGAACGGCGTTTTGTCCTTCGAGGACGGACTGAAATTAGTTTACGAAAGAGCACAAGCGATGCAGATGGCTTGTGATATCAATCCAAGTTCTATGGCGGCAATTCTCGGTCTGGAAGATGCCATAGTGGAAGAAATCTGTGCAGAAATCGAAGGAATTGTAGTTCCCGCAAATTATAACTGTCCTGGCCAATTGGTGATTTCCGGCGAAACGACTTCCGTAGAGAAAGCTTGTGAAGCATTGAAAGCGGCTGGAGCAAAAAGAGCTTTATTACTGCCTGTAAATGGAGCGTTTCATTCGCCGCTGATGATGCCGGCGCAAGAAAGACTGGCGGCAGCAATCGAGAAAACCAATTTTCGTAAAGCAACCATTCCGGTTTACCAAAACATCACGACAACAGCGGTTTCTAATCCGGATGACATTAAGAAAAACCTGATTGCACAATTGACAGGTCCGGTAAAATGGACTCAAAGTGTGCAAAATATGATAAAAGATGGCGCAAGTAACTTCGTAGAAGTCGGTCCTGGAAAAACGCTTCAAGGTTTGATTAAGAAAATTAATTCCGAAGTTTCCGTAGCTTCTGCGATATAAAATTCGAATTAGTTGGGCAGCTTTTCCGCCTTCCGATCCCAAACCTAACGAAGTGGTTCGACGAAGTCAATATTTTTTGCAAGACGATTTCAGTTTAAATAGAACTTGAAGTACAGGCAAAAAAGGATTTCCGCTCAAGTCGGGCTACAGATTCGGCGTTTTAAAGACGTTATCAAAATAAATAAGAAAGATATGAACAGAATATTTTCACCCGGAAAGCTGATGCTGACCTCAGAATATGTTGCTGTTGATGGTGCTCTTGTTCTGGCTGTCCCAACGAAGCTAGGACAAGAGCTTTTTTTTACCGAAAACGATGACCAAAAATCATCGGTTCATTGGCAGGCTTATCATCAAAATCAATTGTGGCTGGATGCAAAGATTGATTATAAAAATTGGGAAATCACAGAAACCAATGATCAAAAAGCTTCCGAATTTATTCTTAAAGTTCTAAAAAATGTTCAGTCGCTTTCTGAAACTAAATTTACAAGTGATGTTTCGTATCATTTAAAAACCAATCTTCAGTTTCCATCGGACTTTGGACTCGGAAGCAGTTCAACATTGATGAGCAATCTCGGGGAATGGGCAGAAATCAATCCTTTTACCTTGAATGAGGAAAGTCTGGGCGGAAGTGGTTACGACGTTGCCGTGGCCAAAGAAAAGTCTGCAATTCTTTACAGCAGATTTCCTGAAAGAACTTATCATAAAATAAATTTTGACCCAAGTTTCAAAGACGAGTTAATTTTTATTCATCTCAATCAAAAACAGGATACTCGCGAAGGAATTTCACATTACAAATCCAGGCCGACTTCAACGGAATTAATCAATAAATATTCTGAATTAACCAAAATGATTGTCAAAAGTCAGAATTTGGAAGAATTTTCGCAATTGATGACCATTCACGAACAAAAACTTTCAGATTTTCTCGGAATTCCATCTGTGAAGGAAAAATATTTCCAAAACTGTCCCAGCTTTGTCAAAAGTTTGGGTGCTTGGGGCGGAGATTTCGTTCTGACGTCCAAATTTGGAGATTATGAAGCCTATTTCAAAAGCCAGGGTTTCGATAAAATATTTTCTTGGAATGATTTAATTAATTGATTGTTAATTGATTATGAATAAAAATTAAACTGACGAAAATCAGTTAATAAAAACTTTCATAGTTCGCTGATATTTTTACATTTGTCTCAACACCTTTAATCTTCAAAAAAAATTAAAAATGGACAAGCTAAAATCTTATCTTGAACGTCAGGGTATTTTCAATCCCAAAGAAATCTTCCACAACCCAACTTATGAGGAAATTTTCCAGGCAGAAATGGACCCGAAGAACTCTGGATTTGCAAAAGGAGTTTTGACCAAATCTGGCGCAGTTGCCGTAAAAACAGGAATTTTCACAGGTAGATCTCCAAAAGACAGATACATCGTCAATGACAATATTACAAAAGATACGATCTGGTGGGACGGAACTATCAACCGACCAACAACTGTAGAAGTTTTTGATGAATTAAAAGACATCGTGACCAAAGATCTTTCCAATGAAAGTATTTATGTAATTGATACTTTTTGCGGTTCAAATGAGGACACAAGACTGAAAGTGAGATTCGTGACAAAAGTGGCTTGGCAGGCGCATTTTGTGATGAATATGTTCATCCGTCCTTCCAATTATGACCTTCAAAGTTATGGTGAGCCGGATTTTGTGGTTATCAATTCTTCTGAATCCGTGAACCCAAATTGGGAACAACACGGATTGAATTCCGAAGTTTTTGTAATGTTCGATTTGACCAAAAAAATGCAAATCATTGGTGGAACCTGGTACGGCGGAGAAATGAAGAAAGGCATGTTCTCGATAATGAATTATTATCTTCCGCTGAAAGGAATGGCATCTATGCACTGCTCTGCAAACGTTGGTGAGAAAGGTGATGTAGCAGTTTTCTTCGGACTTTCCGGAACTGGTAAAACAACTCTTTCCGCTGACCCGAAACGTTATCTGATTGGTGATGACGAGCACGGTTGGGATAATAATGGTGTTTTCAATTATGAAGGCGGTTGCTATGCAAAAGTGATTGACCTTAGCAAAGAAAAAGAGCCGGATATTTATGGTGCTATCAGAAGAGATGCGCTTTTGGAAAATGTGGTAACGGATGAGGAAGGAAACGTAGATTATACAGACGGTTCTATTACTGAAAATACAAGAGTTTCCTATCCAATTTATCATATCAGCAAAATTGTTTTGCCATCGAAAGCTGGTCACGCAAGTAAAATCATTTATTTGTCAGCAGATGCTTTCGGAGTTTTGCCTCCGGTTTCTATTTTGACAGATTGCCAAGCGCAATATCATTTCCTTTGTGGTTATACCTCGAAATTAGCGGGAACAGAACGTGGTATTACAGAACCGACACCTTCTTTTTCACCAGCATTTGGGGAAGCATTTTTGACACTTCATCCAACAATGTATTCCAAAACATTGATTGGGAAAATGAAAGAACACAATGCAAAAGCATATTTGGTAAACACAGGCTGGAACGGAACCGGAAAGAGAATTTCTCTGAAAGATACAAGAGCAATCATTGATGCGATCATCGATGGTAGCATTGATAAAGCAGAAACGGATCATGTTCCGATTATGAATCTGGAATTCCCAACCTCACTTCCGAATGTTTCCGAACATATTCTGGATCCGAGAGATACTTATGAAAATAACTCTGATTGGGAAGCTAAAGCGAAAGATCTGGCGAAAAGATACATCAGCTATTTTGAGCAGTTTACAGATAACGATGAAGCCAGAGATTTGGTTGCTTCCGGACCAAGTTTATCTGAAGTTCATCAGCATTAATCTAATAAAAAAACGCTTCCAAACTCGGAAGCGTTTTTTATTTAATTTAGAAATTACTGAATCAATTTTCCGCCTTGGTGCAAAATCACTTTGTTGTTTTGTTCAACAGTCAGGTCAATTTCCGGTGCGTCTTTTTCGCCGATGATTCCTCTGTAAATGGTGTAAACAAATTCGCCTTTTTTGAAAATAATGCTGTGATTTCCGCCACTTCCGTCCATTTGAATTTCGCCATTTGTCAAAATCAAATCTGGTTTTGTAGATTCCTTTTTGCCTAATTTCCAAGAAGCGTAACGGTATTTTCCGTTGCTCAATTCATCGATTCTTATCAGATAACTTTTGGTTGTCAGTTTATAAGTAGGTGATTTATATTGTTTCAGACTCGAAAATAGATTCTTTTTATCATTAACAATAATGCTGTTTTTTTGATTTTTTTCATATACACTTTGATAATTCAGCGCGGAAATTTTTCCGTCTATATCCATCCATAGGTCGCCGTTATCCAGCATTATCCCTCGCCAGCCAACTTCTGACCATTGATCAATCTTCGAATTTGAAATTTGATTAATAATTTTTGCATCGAAAATTTGATTAAATCTTTTCTTGAAATCTACCTCGTTTTTAATTTCTGGAATTGGATATTCCCGACTCAAAGGATAATTGACGATTTTAGAAATTCCATCAACATTTTTGGTCTTAAATAATTTGATTAATTTCTGGATATTCTCAATTTCGTTCTTATCTAAATCATTTTGAGCAAACGATAGATTGAATATCAATAACAAAAGAATCAGAACTTTATATTTCATAAGTTTAAATTATTTTAAAAACGAATTATGTGCTTTTTCGAAGCCAATCGTGGTAGAACCGCCGTGTCCGCTGTAGACTTTTGTAGCTTCCGGAAGTGTCAGTAATTTGGTTTTGATACTTGTAATCAATTGATCGTAATCACCTTTGTAAAGATCTGTTCTTCCGATGCTCATCATAAAAAGAGCATCACCAGAAATCACAAATTCACTATCTTGATTATAGAAAGCCACACTTCCCGGCGAATGTCCCGGAACATCGAGAATTTGAAAAGTGTCCGAGCCTAATTTCAATTCGTCACCTTCTTTTATCAATTTTGTTTCGCCTGAGAAAGCTGGAAAAAAGAACCCGTATTTCTTTGCTGTAAATGGCGCTTGTTCCAGAATTTCCGTTTCCTTTGAGTGCATTAAAACAGGAACTTTGAAAGTGTCAAAAGCCCACTGTAAACCAATAATATGATCAATGTGTGCGTGAGTCAATAGAATATTTTCGATTTTCAGTTCTTTGGACTTGATAAAGTCTTCTAAAATTTTAGTCTCAGCTTCCGGCATATTTCCCGGATCTATAAGAAAAGCCTCCTTTTCATCGTTATAAACCAAGTATGTATTTTCAGAAAATGGATTGAAAGTAAAAGATTCTACGTGTAGCATTTTTTTAATTTAATTGTAAAAATATAAAACATTAACTTAGCCTTATGAAGTTACTAAAATTATTTTTTCTTTTTTTAAGTGCCATTTCTTTTGGACAAGAAATCAAAAGTATTCAGGTTTTTAATCCTAAAACCAATGACGAAACGCCGGTAATTGGTCAGGGCGGACAGTTGATTTTGAGATTTGATGATTTGTCCAACAGCAGTCAGTTGTACCGATATACTTACAAGCATTACAATAAAAATTGGGAAGATGACGGTTTGTTTTTTACCGAATTTGCGAACGGAAGTATGAATGCTTTGATTGAGAATTTCCAGTATTCTTTCAATACTTATCAAAAATATACACATTATGAATTAGCTTTCCCGAATGAGAAAATTCAACCAAAAATCTCCGGAAACTATGAGATTATTGTTTACAAAGATTCTCAGGAAAAACCATTATTTACAAGGAGATTCTGTATCTATGAAGATGGAGCGAGTTTGGGAATCAATGTAACAAGATTCATTGATGCAAGAAATCCTAATGCAAAGCAGCGACTGGAAATTCAGGCAACTGGAAACGGATCGGGAATTACCAATAATTTGTCTTCTTTATCATTAAGTGTCATCCAGAATAACAATTGGGGAATTGCGCTCAATAATCTTCGTGCAAGTTCTACAATGGGAAATCAGTTGCTTTTTCAGCAATTAAATTTGGCTTTTCCAGGAAATAATGAGTTCTATTATTTTGATAACAAGATTATGAACCAAGCGATGGATATGGTCGCGAATACGGAAAATATCGATGGTAGAAATTACACCTATCTTCATCCAGTTTGGGCATATCCTGGAGATTATCAGTATCAGCCAGATGTCAATGGTGCGTTTTATTTCCGTCGAAATGATTTAGGAATCGAAAGAAATCCGGATCGAGAAGCCGATTATTCGTGGGTTTATTTTGCTTTAGACAGTCCAAAGTTGGATAAGGAATTCTATGTTCTTGGATTGTTCAATGATTATAAGGCTGACGCAACCAGCCAAATGCAATACGATGAAAAATCTCAAAAATATATTGCAAAAATATATTTGAAACAAGGTTTTTACAGCTATGTCATCGCCACAAAAGGTGCGGACGGAAAGCTGAATTACGGCGAAGTCAACGGAAACTTTTGGCAGACAGAAAATCTTTATCAGGCATTTTTATATTACACACCTTTCGGAAGAAACTTCGATGGTTTGATTGGTTATAGCGAGTTCAGAACGCCTGTGAGATAATTTTCTTAATAAAGACTGTCAGGAGATAATATCATCTATCCTTTTTTGGAATAATTTTAGCTAATAACTTGAAAACAAATTAATATGGAACTTATTTTTGAAAATAAGAAATCTGGAAATGGAGGATTTATCTCAATGAAAAATCAACAGGAAGAAATCGGAAGATTAACATACACGATTGTCCCTGAAGTCAAAAGGCTGATTGTAAGTTATGTGATGGTTTTTCCGAAGTTTGAAGGTCAAGGTCTTGGAAAAGCATTGGTAGAAAAATCAGTAGAATTTGCTAGAAAAAATGGCTGGAACATCAAAGCACATTGTTCTTATGCCCACGCTGTTCTCAGTAGAAAAGCGGATGTAGAAGACGTTTTCGTCGCTTAAAATAAACTATTACCTTGGTAATACCAAAGTTACGGCTCGCAATTGCGAGCCGAGCTTTTTTTATTTAATAGAAATTATCTGTTCATAGACATCAAAAATTCCTCATTGTTTCTGGTGCCTTTCATTTGTTTCTGAACAAATTCCATTGCTTCCAGAGGATTCATATCAGCCAGATATTTTCTCATAATCCACATGCGTTGTTGCGTCGCTTCGTCCATCAGAAGGTCATCTCTTCTTGTGCTGGATGAGACCAAATCTACCGCTGGATAGATGCGTTTGTTGGCAATTTTTCTATCCAATTGTAATTCCATATTACCAGTTCCTTTAAACTCTTCGAAAATCACTTCGTCCATTTTAGAACCAGTGTCAATCAAAGCAGTTGCGATAATGGTCAAAGAACCTCCATTTTCAATCTTTCTTGCAGCTCCGAAGAAACGTTTCGGTTTGTGAAGTGCATTAGCGTCAACACCACCAGAAAGGATTTTCCCAGAAGCTGGCGTTACGGTGTTGTAAGCTCTTGCCAATCTTGTGATTGAATCTAACAGAATCACAACATCGTGACCACATTCTACCATTCTTTGTGCTTTTGATAGAACCAAGTTCGCCACTTTTACGTGTTTGTCAGCAGATTCGTCGAAAGTAGAAGCTATTACTTCTGCATTCACACTTCTTTGCATATCAGTAACTTCCTCTGGACGTTCGTCGATTAGAAGAACCATCATATAAGCTTCTGGATGATTGGCAGAAATAGCGTTGGCAATATCTTTCAGTAAAATCGTTTTACCGGTTTTCGGTTGTGCCACAATCATTGCTCTTTGTCCTTTTCCGATTGGCGCAAACAAATCTACGATTCTTGTAGAAAGTGTAGAATTTTTACCCGCCAAATTGAATTTTTCCTGAGGGAAAAGCGGTGTCAAGAACTCAAAAGCCACTCTGTCTTTGATGAAGGCTAAATCTCTTCCATTAACTTCGGTCGGTTTCAAAAGAGAGAAATATTTTTCGCCTTCTTTAGGTAATCTCACGATTCCTTTTACAGAATCTCCCGTTTTCAAACCATAATTTCTGATTTGATTGGTAGAAACGTAAACGTCATCTGGAGAAGAAATATAACTGAAATCTGAAGAACGAAGGAAACCGTAATTATCCGGAAGTATTTCCAAAACACCTTCTATGGTTACAATTCCATCAAAGTTGAATTCCTTTTTTGGAGCTGCCGCCTCTGGCTGTTGCGTTTCGGATTGTTCTTTATGATTGTTATGTTGTTGAGAATTGGGATTTTGTGTTTTTTGCTGACCCCTATTGTTGTTATTGGTCCTTTGCTGATGCTGCGGATTGTTCTGCTGCCTTGGTTGTTGTTGCTGTTGTTGAGGCTTTCTTTCCTCTTTCTCAGCTGGCTTTTCATCAGTCTTTGGCGTTGTCTCTTCAGTAGTTGCTGCAACTGGTGCTTTTTCTTCTGATGGTGCTGGAGTTACTCTTGCTCTAGGCGTTTTTTTCCTTGGAGGATTCGGAGCTTTTGCCTCTTCTTTTACCACTGCTTCTGTAATTGGAGCTTCTTCTGTGGTAGCGATAACAGGAGTTTCCGCGGGAATTGTTTTTTCTTCTTTCGGTTTCTCAGCTGGTTTCCTGCCTCTTTTCTTTGCAGGCGCTGCATTTTCTGAAGGATTCTCTTCTATTTTTTTCGTCATATTCTCTTGAGTAGCGTTAAGATAATCTTTAATGATTTTTGGATTAGAAGCCTGATAGTCCAGAATTGCGAAAACGGTGTCTTCCGGAGAGCTTTTCTTTGCCAATTTAACGCCTAAATCATTAGAAAGTTTGGCCAATTCTTCATCAGATTTTGACCTTAGCGTTTCAATATTGAACATATTTATAATGCGTAAAAAGTAAATTTAATATTTGTAAGTAAGAATGAAAACCAGGTGGTTATCATTTTTAATTGAGTGATTACAATGCAAATCTACATTAATTTTTGAATTACGCAAAAATTATTTTATTTTTGCAGTCTATTTTAACCCTTTTTATAAAGGATTTATTATAAATATGTTACAAAGAATACAAACCATCTGGATTATCTTATCTGTTTTAGGAGCAGTGTTCCTCAATTTGACAGCACAAGATTTCAATATATTGGGAGGCAATCTGTTAATTAATATTTCTACAGTGGTATTAATATTAGTAGGATTGTTGAGTGTTTTTAGTTACAAAAACAGAAAAAGACAAATATTGCTGAATAACATCAGCCTTATTATAAATGCTTTGTTGGTTGGTCTTTTGATTTACTGGTTACTAAATTTACCCGGAGGAATATCTGTTCCTGAGAAGGGTATTGAGCCAATTTTCCCATTCATCTCGATGATATGTTTGCTTTTGGCAAATGTTTACATCAAGAAAGATGAGAGGCTCGTAAAATCTGTAGACAGACTTCGATAGGCTTACGACGATTTTTTTGAGTGAGAACAGCTTCCTTTTTGGAGGCTGTTTTTTATTTTAATAGATTTGTGTAAAAGCTTAGTAACGTGGACACATTCAATCACTTAAAAACAATCATCAGCATCATTCTGAGTCTCGGGATTGGAACTTTGCTGAACGGAAGTGTAAGATTTATCCAGCACCCGGGCAGAAACAAACCGTTTTGGCTTCATCTGTTATTCGTTCTTTATATTTTTATTTTGATGATTCATTTCTGGTGGTGGGAATATCGCCTGAGAGCTATCACAACCTGGACTTTTACGCAATATATTTTTATTATTGGTTACATTATTTTATTCTTTGTCCTTTGCACATTGCTTTATCCGACCGATGTAAAAGATTATAATAATGATTACAAAAACTATTTTTATTCCCGTAGAAAATGGCTTTTTGCTTTTCTGGGGATAATGTTTTGCTTAGATCTTGTAGATACACTGTATAAAGGTAAAGATTACCTCGAATCCTTAATGCCATTATATGGAATCCGAATGATAACACACATTCCATTGAGTTTTGTATTGGTTTTCATCAAATCTAAAAATCCTTATTATTACGCTGGTGTACTCACGTTTTTTATTCTTTTCGAGATTTTCTTTATTTACAAAAGATATTATCTTTATGCATAATTGTAAGTAACAAAATATCTAAAATCCTTACTTATAATTAAATATTACTAAAAATTTTAATAACAAAATAACCTCTATGAAAAAAGTAAGCCTTGTATTTTTAATTGCCCAATCCATATTTTCCTTTGCTCAGGATGTTTCCAAAGAAAGAGTTGTAAGCATTGTTTCAACCTTAGCTTCAGATGAAATGAAAGGTAGAAAGTTCGGAACGTCTGAAAATGATAAAGCTGCAGAATACATCGCAAGCGAATTCAAAAAAAATAATCTGGATTATTGCTTCGGAAATTCTTATCTGATTCCATTCGAATATAAAGGTCAGAAAGGTTACAATGTTTGTGGGATCAAAAAAGGAAAGTCGGAGCAAAGTTTGGCTTTTTCTGCCCATTTTGACCATATCGGTACCAATAATAAAGAAGGAGACAATATTTATAATGGAGCAGATGATGATGCCAGTGGCGTTTCTACCGTAATTGGTTTGGCAGATTATTTTAAAGATAAAAAGACAGATTACTCGATGGTTTTTATGGCTTTCAATGCGGAAGAAATTGGATTGGTTGGTTCAAAAGCACTGTCTGAAAATGAAAAATTGAATCCGGTTTTTAATAATATTAAGGCACTTTTCAATTTCGAAATGCTGGCAACGGAATCTCAGTTCGGGAAAAATGCAGTTTTTATGACTGGCGATGAGTTTTCTGATTTTGATGAATTGATTAATGCCAATGCAGTAAATGGGCTGAAAGTTTATCCAGATCCATATCAGGGTCAGCAATTATTTTACCGTTCGGACAATGTGAATTTTGTTAAAAGAAAAATCATTGCACATTCTATTTCAACCGTTGATATGAACAAAGCAACCCATTATCACGCTGTAAATGACGATATTAATATTGTAGATGCGGATAATTTAACTAATATCATTAATAATTTCGCAAAAACAATTGAGAAATTAAACACCAAAAATTTCGCTCCGAAATACAACGAAAAAGTAAATTATGATTTCTAACGTCTTGATTAACTAAGCTATTTATTTTCCGTATTTTTGCAGTTCCAATTTTTTTGAATGAAACCATTTCAACGCATTATCAGTATTGCCAAACCACATCAGAGATTCCTGTGGGGCAGTATGTTTTTCAATATTCTTTATTCATTGCTTCAGATTGCTTCCATCGGGACTTTGCTTCCAATTCTTAGCGTGATGTTCGGTACTGTGGACAAAGTTGATACTTCGAAAGTACCAGTTTGGAGCGGAAGAATTGCAGATTATTTTGGTTATGTTAAAGATTGGGCATATTACACCATTCAAATCAATATGGATGAACACGGCGGAATCAAGGTTCTGGCAGTTCTGTGTTCGATTACGGCAGTTGCGTTTTTGCTGAGAAACATTTTCAGATATTTAGGCTCATATCTTTTAGTGAATTATCGTGTGGGGATTACCAGAGACCTTCGAACTTTGATGTACGATAAGTTCCTGAAATTACCCGTTTCCTTTTTCACTGAACAGAGAAAAGGTGATATGATGTCAAGAATTTCCAATGATATTGGTGCCGTGGAAGGTGGAATTATGGGCTCACTGGTTGATATTGTCAATTCTCCGTTTATGATTATTTCATCACTCACGGCGTTATTTCTTTTATCTCCAAAACTGACTTTATTCTCATTGGTTGTTTTCCCGATTATGGGATGGATTATCTCCTGGGTTGGTAAAAGTCTAAAAAAACAGGCGAGATTTGCTCAGGAAGAATTGGGAAATCTTTTTTCTTTGGTAGATGAAACCTTGAAATCTTCAAAAGTTATTAAGATCTTCAATGCGGATAAAATTCTGAAAAACAGATTCAATAAAACAACGGATCAATGGCAACATCACGCCGTTTCTATGAGCAGAAGGCGAGAATTAGCCTCTCCAATGAGCGAGTTCCTGGGCTCTGTGACAATGTTGATTATCACTTACTATGCAGGAACCGAGATCATCAATGGAACCAATAAAGATCCTGCGACTTTCCTGGCATTCATCGGAGTTTTCTTCCAGGTTTTGGATCCTGCGAAACGATTGTCAAATGCAATTTCTGCAATCCAGGGCGGAATGGCGAGTTTGGAAAGAGTGTCGGAAGTTTTGGATTATGACCTGAAAGTTGAAGAAGTTCCTAATCCAACGCCAATCTCTGAAATTAAAGATAAAATCGAATTCAAAAATATTGGTTTCTATTACGAGAAGTCAAACCTGATTCTTAAAAACGTTTCGATTACTTTACCGAAAGGAAAAACAGTTGCTTTGGTCGGCCAATCCGGAAGTGGAAAAACTACGATTGCCAATCTGTTAGCAAGATTCTATGATGTTTCAGAAGGCGAAATTCTTATTGATGGACATAACATCAAAAACCTAAAACTTACAGATTACCGACAACTTCTCGGGATGGTCACTCAGGAATCGGTTTTATTTAATGATTCGGTTTATAATAACATTTTGATGGGAAATCCAGATGCAACGGAAGCGCAGGTGATTGAAGCTGCAAAAATAGCCAATGCCCACGAGTTTATTTCTCAGCTTCAGGATGGATATTATACGAATATTGGCGACGACGGAAACAAACTTTCCGGCGGACAAAAACAACGTGTTTCTATAGCAAGAGCGGTTCTGAAAAATCCACCAATTATGATTCTGGACGAGGCAACTTCAGCTTTGGACACAGAGTCTGAAAGATATGTTCAGGACGCTTTGGAAAAGATGATGGAAAATCGGACATCATTGATTATTGCGCACAGATTATCGACCATTCAGAAAGCTGACCATATCGTCGTAATGGAGAAAGGCGATATTATAGAACAAGGTTCCCACCATGAATTGATGGAAAAAAACGGAACTTATCGCAAGTTGGTCGAGCTTCAAAATTTTGATTAATGAATCCCATTCAGGAATATTTTTTTCGGATTGATGAACCTGCGAGAAGCGTTCTTCTGTTCCTTAGAAAAAAGATTCTGGAATCCGATGAATTAATCACCGAAACCCTCAGCTTTGGACTTCCTTTCTTGAAATATAAAAAGAAAATGCTTTGCTATTTCTATTACAGCAAACATCATCAGAAACATTATCTCAGTTTCTACCACGGCGATAGATTGGATTTTCCTGAGCTTTTATCCGAAGGCAGAAAAAAGTTTAAAATCCTGCTTCTGGATATGGAAGAAGATTTGCCAATGGAATTGATTTTTGAAATTCTTGATGAAGTGAAAACTTATATCAGGTAAAAATTTAAATTAATGAATCCTAAGGCGTTTCTTCTGAAATTGGAGTGGTTTCTTCCTCCGATTCAGCCTCTGCTTCATTGTCATCACCCCTTTCTCTTTCCAGTTTATTTTGAATAATATCATTACTGGTGTATTGATAGAATTCGTCAAAATTCTTGGAGCTTTCGTTATAAACCAAAGCATATTTTGAACCCTTGAATTTGATAATCAATCCATCTTTTGGAGAAGCTTGCAAAACTTCACTTTCCATAAAGATTTTGCTTCCTTTTTTAAAAGAATTGATGATTGGTGCATCGCTGTAATCCTTTCTGAAAAGTACATCGCGGTCGCTGGAAATGATGAAAAGCTTACTTTCGTTGGCATCTTCGGACTGAATGAGAAATGCTAATTCCGGTTTGTTGTTTTTAGTTTGTCCGGTGAAATTTCCGAAAGCAAAAACTTTTGATGCCCTGTCTTTTATTTTGGTCAGAGAAAATCGTCTGTCACCTTCAGCAGGGTCGAACAATCCGTTATCTCTGAAAACTTTCATTATTCCTTCACGGTAGTTTTGTGAGATTGCATCGTATTCAGGGATATCAAAAAGTATTTTATTGTAATAATCGTAGTTTTCCGTATCAGAATATAATGTCCCGGTTTCTGCCGGCAAATTTGCGTATTCCGCTTCAGTTAATCTATTTTGATAATTTTCCCAAATAAAAAATCCGGCAGTTATAAGTATTAATACGCCAGCTATGGAAAAAAGGATGATTTTAGTTTTCTTTTTGGATTGTTTTTTCTCTGGCTGTACAGTTTCTTCAGAATTCATATTTGTGTTTTTGGCAAATTTATATGTTTTATTTATTAAAATATGGATTTAGTTAAAGTTTTATCTAATAAGTTACTGATAAGAGTAAATTTTAATTACCCAACCTCCAAACCATTTTTCACAGGCAAACTCGGACTCAGCAAAGTCACTTCACTTTTATTTTCACTGTAAACCCCAAGAACAAGACACTCGCTGAAGAAGTTGGCGATTTGTTTCTTTGGGAAATTAACTACAGCAAGAATCTGTTTTCCTATCAATTCTTCTTTTGAATATAAAGCTGTAATTTGAGCAGAAGATTTCCGAATTCCTAAATCTCCAAAATCGATTTCCAATTGGTAAGATGGATTTCTGGCTTTTTCAAAATCTGTTGCTGAAATAATTGTTCCAATTCTTATGTCGATTTTTTCGAAATCTTGCCAAGATATTTCAGGTTTTATCATTATGGATTTGTTTTATTTTTAATGTCTTGCAATAGCTTTTCAACTTCAATTTTCTGTTTTGAGTATTTTGCTTGAAGTTCACTTCCTTCGCCCATTCTTGAGTAATATATCAAAGCTTTTTCACCAAAGAAATTTTTATAATAGTCCGAGAGTTCGGGGATTTGAGGAAAGTTGGTGTGAAAAAGCATTTCATAGTAAGCCTGCCATTCGCGTTCGTTTTTGTCCAAAATCATCATTTTCGGGGATTTCTGACGAACGTGTAACATCTCGTGAGCGAGCATATTAAGAACCAATGTCAAATCAAAATCGAAGAGATTTTTTGGAATCATCACGTGTTGCAATTCGCCGATTTCGCCATTGGCTGTTAAGAGAATGGAATTCTTTTCTAATTCTTCTCTGAAACCAAATCCTGCAAAGTTCTCATCATCCAAATCGAACTGGTGAATGAGGAATCTGGCACCATCCAGGATTTCGCCGGTTTCTTTGTATGCGTTGAGATTGAATTGTAGTTTTTCGTAGTTCATTTGTGCTCAATTAATGGTTCTAAGATGGTTCAAATTTACAATTAATAGACAAATGTTTTAAAAGAAGTTGAATCTGCGCCCCGAGCTGAACGGAGCTCTTTTTGTAATGGCGATGGTGCCAATTTCTATTGATGAATAAACGTTCTTCGCCATTACAAAAAAGCGGGAGTGGAGCGCGGATAAAGGCGCCCAAATCACATCAATAGAAATAAAAAATCGCACCTTAGAGATGCGATTTGAGTTATTTAGAATTCCATATTCACTTCCAGTTTTTCTGCCAGAAGTTTGGAAACTTTTACTTTGAGTGGCTCGATATCAATGTTTTGCATCGCATCATTGGCGAAAGCGTAGAGCAACAATGCTCTGGCTTCTTTCTTGGAAATTCCACGAGCGCGAAGATAAAACATCGCATCTTCGTTCAGCTGTCCAACGGTACAACCGTGCGAACATTTCACATCATCGGCAAAAATCTCGAGCTGAGGTTTTGTGTCGATACTTGCGCCTTCGTCCAAAAGAATGTTGTTATTTTGCTGATAAGCGTTGGTTTTCTGAGCGATCTTGTTCACGAAAACTTTTCCGTTGAAAACACCGTGCGATCTGTCTTTGAAAATCCCTTTGTAATTTTGGTAAGATTCGCAGTTTGGCGTGTTGTGATGAACGGCCGTGTGATGGTCTACCAATTGGTCTTTCCCGATAATCGTGATGCCGTTCATAAACGAGTTGATATTCTCGCCGTTATGGATGAAATCCAGATTGTTACGAACCAATTTTCCTCCGAAAGAGAATGTATTTACTGTCGTCAAAGAATCTCTTTCCTGCTTCGCAAAAGTGTGATCCACTAAGTAAGAAGTGTCGCTGTCATTCTGTAGTTTGTGCCAGTCGGTTTTTGCATTTTGATAAGTAAAAATCTCTGTCACAGAGTTGGTTAGCACGAAAGATTCGTCCAAGTTGTGATGACTTTCTATGATTTCTACTTTCGCACCTTCTTCTACAATCAGTAAATTTCTGGTGTTGTAAAATGTGTTTGTTTCCTGATTTTGAGAAAGATAAAAAACGTGAATCGGTTTTTCGATCACCACATTTTTCGGAACTCTCAGGAAAAATCCGAAGTTGCAATAGGCCGAATTCAAGTTGGTGAAAGCCAGATCTTTGTTGGCAATCGTATTGAAATATTTATCAAAAACCTCTTTGTGGGCCGGATCATTCAATGCGTAATTGAATGAAAGAAACTCTGCATTTCCGATTGAGATCTTAGAAAATTCTTTGTGAAGTTTTCCGTTGATGAAGACAATCCGGTCAAAATTTTCTTCGCCCAAATGAAGCGCATCCAATTGCTCTTTCGAGATATTATGCTCTTCTGTCGGGAAAAAATTGTATTCTTTTTCCGTGATTTCTTTGATATTGGTGTATTTGTATTCTTCGTCTTTTTTGGTCGGAAAACCTTTCTCCTCAAATTTCTGACGAGCGATTTTTCTCTCTTCATTCAAAAAAGAATGACGAAGCGATTCCAAAAAAGAAGCGTGGTTATTTATAATTTGTTCTTGTAAACTCATTTTTTATTTATATCCAATTCAACTGATGTTTGGTCAAGTTGTTTTCTGTATTTCCTGTGTTGAGTGTTGTTGCAGGCTCAAACAACATTACCAAAACTTCGTTTTCTGCAACAGGTTTGTGCTCTATTCCTTTCGGAATGATTAAAAATTCTCCTTTGTTCAGTGTGACTATTTTATCACGAAATTCAATATTTAAAGTTCCTTCAGCAATAAGAAACATTTCGTCTTCATTATCGTGTTTGTGCCATACAAATTCTCCTTTGAATTTTGCAAGCTTTACTTGTTGCCCATTAAGTTCTCCTACGATTTTTGGCGACCAGTATTCTGAAAACAGCTGAAATTTTTCTGCTAAATTTACTTTATCCATTTGATTTGATTAATTCAACAACCAATCATAACCTTTTTCTTCCAATTCAAGTGCAAGAGATTTATCACCTGTTTTTATGATTTTTCCATCTGCTAAAACGTGAACAAAATCTGGCTGAATATAATTCAACAATCTTTGGTAATGCGTAATCAAAAGAACTGCATTTCCTTCATTCTTGAATTTGTTAACGCCATCTGCAACAATTCTTAAAGCATCGATGTCTAGTCCGGAATCGGTTTCGTCAAGGATTGCCAATTTTGGATTGAGCATCATCATTTGGAAGATCTCGTTTCTTTTCTTCTCGCCTCCGGAGAAACCTTCGTTAAGCGATCTCGAAAGAAAATCTCTTTTGATGCCCAGTTGCTCAGATTTTTCACGAATTAATCCCAGCATTTCTTTTGCGCCCATTTCTTCCAATCCGTTTGCTTTTCTGGTTTCATTCAGCGCCGCTTTAATGAAATTGGTAACAGAAACGCCAGGGATTTCCACCGGATATTGGAACGAAAGGAAAATTCCTTTGTGCGCTCTTTCTTCAGGTGCATCTTCACCGATATCTTCGCCTTCGAAAAGAATGTTTCCTTCGGTTACTTCATAATCTTCTTTCCCTGCAATCACAGAAGAAAGTGTAGATTTTCCGGCACCATTAGGTCCCATAATGGCGTGAACTTCGCCTGGTTTTATTTCAAGATTAATTCCTTTTAATATTTCTGCGCCATCTTCTATTTTGGCGTGTAAGTTTTTGATTTGTAACATTATATATGCTTAATATCTTATGTTTAATTTTTAAATTTTTATCCAACTGAACCTTCAAGGGAAATTTCCAGTAATTTCTGAGCTTCAATCGCAAATTCCATTGGAAGTTTATTCAAAACTTCTTTACTGAATCCATTCACAATCAATGCAATCGCTCTTTCTGTATCGATTCCTCTTTGATTACAATAGAAAATCTGGTCTTCTCCGATTTTTGAAGTTGTTGCTTCGTGTTCCAATTGTGCAGTCGGGTCTTTAATTTCAATGTAAGGGAAAGTGTGTGCGCCACATTCGTTACCCATTAACAAAGAATCACATTGAGAGAAGTTACGCGCTCCTTTTGCAGAAGGCATTACTTTCACCTGACCTCTGTATGAATTCTGAGATTTTCCGGCAGAAATTCCTTTCGAGATAATGGTTGACCTGGAGTTTTTTCCGATGTGAATCATCTTTGTCCCAGTATCTGCATATTGATGGTTATTGGTAACTGCGATAGAGTAGAACTCACCAATTGAGTTATCACCTTTCAAAATACAGCTCGGATATTTCCACGTTACAGCAGAACCGGTTTCAACTTGCGTCCAGGAGATTTTTGCTCTGTTTTCACAAAGTCCTCTTTTCGTCACAAAATTGAAAACACCACCTTTTCCTTCTTCATTTCCTGGATACCAGTTTTGAACCGTAGAATATTTGATTTCAGCATCGTCCATTGCGATTAACTCGACAACGGCTGCGTGAAGCTGATTTTCGTCTCTTGATGGTGCAGTACAACCTTCGAGATAAGAAACATAACTTCCGGCATCCGCAATCACCAAAGTTCTCTCGAACTGTCCGGTGCCTGACTGATTGATTCTGAAATAAGTTGATAATTCCATCGGGCATTTTACACCTTTTGGAATATAGCAGAAGCTTCCGTCAGAAAAAACCGCGGAGTTCAGTGCTGCGTAGAAATTATCACCTCTAGGAACTACTTTCCCAAGATATTGTCTTACTAATTCCGGATGTTCTTTGATGGCTTCAGAAATGGAGCAAAAAATAATTCCTTTCTCTCTCAAAGTTTCCTGAAATGTTGTTTTAACTGAAACTGAATCTATTACGATATCAACAGCAACATTCGCCAATCGTTTTTGTTCCTCGATATTGATTCCCAGTTTTGCGAAAGTTGCCAATAATTCTGGATCCACTTCATCAAGACTTGCCAATTCAGGTTTTTTAGTCGGAGCAGCATAATATCTGATGGCTTGGAAATCTGGTTTCTGATAACGGATGTTGGCCCAATCTGGCTCAACCATTTTCAACCAAATTCTATAAGACTCAAGACGCCATTCGGTCATCCATTCCGGTTCTTCTTTTTTGGCAGAAATAGCACGTACGATGTCTTCGTTCAGACCAATCGGGAAGTCGTCATATTCGATGTCGGTTTCGAATCCGAATTCGTACTTTTGATTTTCGAGATCGACTCTTAGGTCGTCTTCGGTGTATTTAGACATATTTTATAAACTAAAAGATTCTCCACAACCGCAAGTTCTTGCAGCATTCGGATTATTAAAAATAAAACCTTTTCCATTCAAACCTCCTGAATATTCCAAGGTTGTACCAGCAAGATAAAGAATCGATTTTTTCTCGATGATTACGCGTACACCATTATCTTCAAAGATTTGGTCGGTTTCATTTTTCACATTATCAAACTTCAAGACGTATTCTAACCCGGAACATCCGCCGCTTTTTACGCCTACTCTTATATAGTCAGTCTCAGGATTGAAGCCTTCTTCAGTCATCAACTGAGCTGCCTTGGATTTTGCCTGATCGCTTACTTGTATCATTGTTTTTATTTAGACTGATTTTAGTCTACAAAAGTACGAACTAATTTCCGCAATCTCAAATCGATGTGGTCTATTTTGATGATTTTATAAAGACTTTAATACGTCGTTTAGTAATGAAAAACAGTTTGTTAATGTTAATTTCTTATCAAAAAAGAAACATTTATTAATTCTCATAATTCTTATAATTAACTTTGCCTGGATTTGTTAATCAAACAATTAGTTTATGAAGAAGATTTTTATTTTGATGATGGTATTTTCCTTTTTTGGAGAATTGATGAGCCAGACGGAAAGATATGTTTACCGCACAGAAGTGAATCCGGATACAATTAACCTTGTAGATATGAAGGTTGAAATGACTTTCCTGGACGTGAAAAATAATCAGTCCACGTTCATCAGCGAGAGTAAATTGCTGAAAGATTCTTTGGTTACCGTTCTGAAAAGTCAGGGAAATCCGGAAGTGAAAAAATCAAAGAAGAATAAAGCAGAGTTTCCAAAATTGGCTAATGGAAAGTCTATTCAGCCAACTTTTTTTGATTATTTTATCAAGAAAAACTATGAAGACAAAACGGTGAGTTTGGTAGAAAATGTGGGTTCCAAACAAGTTTATTATCAAGAAGACAGAAAATTAAACTGGAATGTCTCGTCACAAATTTCAGATTTCAATGGCTATAAAGTTCAAAAAGCAACAGTGAATTTTGGAGGAAGAGTCTGGACGGCTTTTTTTGCGCCGGAGATCAAAATCTCTGATGGTCCTTATAAATTATCAGGACTGCCGGGATTGATTTTGAAATTGGAAGATGACAAAGGCGACTATAAATTTAATTTTGTTAAAAAAATATCGGTTCCAAATCCTTTTTCAGAAGATATCAAACCAGATGCGAGAAAGTCGACGAGAATCAATTTTATCGGTGACAAGGCATCTGTCAGAATGGAAATGGTAAAAAATAAAGATACAGAAATTGATTTCAACACTTTTAATCCCGGAGGTGGAAGAGGAATGAATCACCGAGGCGGAATGAATGGTAATTTTGGAGGTCAGCCAGGACAAGAAATGAACGGCGGAATGCCAAACGGAGAAATGGGAAGTCCGGATTCGCCAATGGGAAATTCGACGAGAAATTCTGCCGGAAATAATAATATGAGTTTTGGAAATACAAACCCAATTGAATTAAGCAACAAATAAATTATGAAATTATTAAAAATATTGAGCGTTTTGGCAATGCCGTTGGTAATGGCGCAACAAAGCACACGTTTTGTGTATCAGGTGACACTTTCGCCAGATTCTACAAATGTTGAGAAAAAATCGGAATCTGCTTATCTGGATACCGATGGCAAAAAATCTGTTTTCTACGCAGAAAATACGATGAAAAGAGATTCTCTGATGGAAAGAATGCGCGCCACCAAAAATTTTGACAGAACTCAAATGGAAAATCTGCGGAGCAACATTCAGTTTACCATCGAGAAAGATATTACCAATCAAAGTCTTATCTATAAAACGAGAATTGGCAGAGACCAATATTCTTATAACGAATCTCCGAATTTTGAATGGAAAATACTGCCAGAAACGGTGAAAATTGGGGATTATCAAACGCAGAAAGCGGAGACAAAATTTGGTGGAAGAACCTGGTACGCTTGGTTCACACAAGAGATTCCTTTACAAGACGGACCGTACAAATTCTCTGGTTTGCCGGGACTGATTGTCAAAGTGCAGGACGCAAAAGGTGATTATTCTTTTGACCTTATGCAAACCAAGAAAATTGCGGCAGTTCAAGAGCCACAAACGCGAGGACAATACATCAATATTCCGAAAAATAAATATGTGGATTTGCAGAAGAAATTTCAAAAAGACCCGGCCAGCTTTTTCACTTCTCAAATGTCCGGCGGTGGAAGAGGACCAGCCGGTGGTGGCGGAAACAGACCTGGAATGGATCCGAAGGACATGCAGGAAAGAATGAAGCGGATGGAAGCTGAAATCAAAAGCCAGAATAATCCCATTGAATTGAAATAAAAAAAGTCCCGATAATTCGGGACTTTTTGGTTTTTAAGATTTTCTGATTTCTTTGATCTCTTCGATTTTTTCTTCGAAGTAATCTTTTTTATCCGGATGTTTTTCAGAAAGCAATTCGTAGGCTTTAATCGCTTTCGAAAATAATTTTTGTTCGGTGTACAACTTCGCCAAAGTTTCCGTCATCAGGTGAGAAATATCGTCTTTCTTTTCCTTCACTACGTAGCTGCTTTCCTCTTTCAATTGCGAAATTTTCGGATTGGTTTCGATGAAATTATCGATGATTTTTTCCTTGACTTTCGCCACTTCTTCTGTTGAAACAGGTCTTTCGATTTTCAACCAACTTTGCCAAGTGTTGATGAAAGTTCCCACATTGCTATCGGAAATTTCCTTTGTTTCAATTTTTTCCGGAGTTGGAATGATTTCCTTTTTTTCTTCAATTTTAGAAACATCATTTCCAAAGAATGAAACATTCATAATTGGTCTTTCGTCTTCAGAAGCTTCGATTTTATTTTCTTCAATTTGAGTCTCTTCGCCAACAATTTCAGGTTGGGTTTCAGGTTCGGCAACTTTCTCTGGTGTTGGCGCAAAATCAGCTTTAGAGATGATTTTCGGGATTTCTCTTTCTTCCGGTTTAGTTTTTCCAATCAAAGAATCTGGAATATTCGTTGAAAAAGACATTGGCTTCCATTCAGAAACGGGTTCCTGAATTTCCACTTTTTGTTCAGAAATTTCAGGTTGAATTTCAGCTTGTGAAACTTCCGTTTTATCTTCAACAGTGTCGGAAGTCTGCGTATTTTCAAAATTGATTTGATGTTTTTCAACCTTTTCATCCTGAATTGGAGTTTCAGATTTTATGTCTGTTTCCTCAATTTTTTTCGGTTCAGAAACTTCGAAAGATTGCGTATTCTCAAAACTGATTTGACTGTCATCAATATCCTCTTCAGAAATATTTTCTGCAAATGTTTCTTTAAATTCTGTTTTAATAACCGGTTTTTCCTCAACTGGTTTTTGCTCCGGTTTCTCTTTTTTCGGAGGGTTCAGATAATCTAAATGATTTTTCGGGACCGAAAATTTGACATTCGGAAGGAAATCCTCGATTCCATTAAAACTGATATCATGAGAAGTCACATCGGGCTCAGATTCTTGTTCTGGCGATACTTCTGCGACTTTTGTTTCTTCTAAAGTCAAAATATCTTCAAGATGTTCCAGAGCAGAAATCGATTCTTCCGCAGGATTTTCATCGATGATAATTTGAGAAGCTACAGTTTCAATTTCTTCTTTCAAAATGATTTGTCCGGATTCTTTCGAAGCTTCCAAATCTACTTCCACAGGTTTCTCTTTCAGGAAATTTTCTTCGCCTTCGTATAGCAAACGATTCCTCTCGCCATCTACAATAATGAATTCTGAAGTCTCTGAATTTTCCGTTTCAATGATTTTTTCAACATCAAATTTATTCAGAACAGAAGACGTTTCTGTATTTTTAATTTCAGCGATGATTTCAGGTTCTGCAGGTTTTGCTTCTTCTGTAATTTTATCGTTAGTTGATTGATTATCAGTTTTTGCTTCTGGTGGAATTGGAGTTGATGTTAATTCTTTTTTAGAAATTTTCTCAGAATTAATGAAATGATAAAGTATCTTTTTATCTGTAGTATAAGCTGCGGTTTTAGAAAGATTTTCTTTATAATTTTCCGGTTTGTAAAGATTGATTCCGTACAGATAAAGCGCTCTTATACTTTGTGCATAAGGCATTTTATCCGATTCCGACTGCAGAATTTGCAAATCAGATTCAGTGATTATTTTTGGATTCTTTATTAATTCTAAAACTCTAGTATTCATTATTTTACCAATTGGCTACAATATCATTGAAAATTTTGACGATGATTCTCTCGTTCACAATTTTTACCTGTGCGGTTTCTATTGTGTTCAAGTCCAAATCACTGTTGAAAACCGCCTCATCACTGTAAGTTCTGTCGAAACTTAAGGTTGGGTCTTTGCTGTTTTCGTAATGGACTTTTACAGTAATTGTTAGTTTGTTTTGCTGTGCCTGAACTGTGTTGTTTCCACTGGCAGAAGTTGTGGCTGCTCCGATACTGGTTGGCGTGATATTGTAATCTGTTATTTCGCCTTCTATCAACAAATCCGGATTTTCCAAAGCGCCTTTCAATGTGGTTCTCTGAAGAAAACGATTTTGCAAAGCTACTGTAAAATCCTGACTTAAACTCGGAAGGTTATTTGCCGCATTGTTCGGAAACATATTGATTTTCACGGTTTTCATATCTTCACGGAGCGATGAACCTGAGAAAGAATAGCAGGACGTTAAAAGTAACAAAAACAGTAAAGAGATTCCTGAAAGGATTTTCATATTTAATAATTTTGACCGATTTCTTTCAAATCATCGTATTCAATTTGAGCTAATCCGTCTTTGTATGCAAAATAATGTGCGCAGTAGATAAACGGAATAGTGAAAAATAAGCCAATTCCACAAAGAATAATTCCGATTTCTCCTAAGAAACTCACTACAATACTAAAAAGGAAAATCATTAAAAGATTTCCGGTAGACATTACTTTTGAGATGTTCCAAGCTTCTTTTAGCTCGGCAACATTTTTCAGAGACATCAAAGCTATAATGTAAAATCCTTTCAGCGTAAAGTAGAAAATTACTGCAAGCATAACAAATACGTAAAGCCCCAAAACTATTCCAACAAATCCGGAAGGTTGTTCTCCGCTAAACATTCCTGAAACAGCCATTATCAAAAAGTAAGGTACATAAAGTGCTACAAATCCTGCAAAAATTAATAATTGCGGAATAAAATATTTCATAAAATCATCAAAATTAAAAATTTCGGACGGTTCAGCTTGTTCTCCGTTGTCAATTTTTCTGATGAATTTAAGCAAATTACTTACTGCCGGTACACCACAAAATGGAATGATTGACATAAGAATTGTGCAAAGTGTCGCTAAAAAAATAGGCATAAAATTCGCCTTTAGCAATTCAAATCCTTGGCTGATGTACTCGCTGAATTTAAAATCTACTTTTCTTGGGGTCAGTTTTGTTTCCATATTATTCTTCTAGATTATATTGTTTTATTTTTCTGTAAAGCGTTCTTTGCGAGATTCCCAATTCGTCCGCTGCTCTGTTTCTTCGGCCTTTATGTTTTTCTAAGGCTTTGATAATCAAGTCTTTTTCATTGTTTTGAAGTGACAACGATTCTGGTCTTGCTTCCTCGATTTCAATATCTTCTACATCGTTGTAATGATGATCCTCATCCTCAGAAATAATCGTAGGGTGATGAATCTGATTCTGCTGATTATTGTTATTCTCAAAATAAAGCAAAGAATTGGGGTTCGCATTCTGAGTTGGTTCCGGCGTATAAATCCTGTTAATCAGATTTTTTTCCTGAGAACTAAGGTCAGCATTTCCTCTACTTTTAATAAGTTCCGAAGTTAAGGATTTTAAATCATTGATGTCGCTTCTCATATCGAAAAGCACTTTGTACATAATTTCCCTCTCCGAACCAAAATCTGAACTGGAACTTCCGCCGCCACCTTTCTGAATCACGGCCGGAAGATTAGCATTCATTGGAATATATTCTGCCAATTTCACAGAATTAACTTCACGGTTTTGCTCCACAACTGTCATTTGCTCCACCAAATTTCTAAGTTGACGAATGTTTCCTGGGAATGCATAATTTTCGAGATAAGTTACAGCGTCGTCTGTCAATTTCAGTTCCGGCATTCTGTATTTCTCAGCAAAATCAATCGCAAACTTCCTGAATAACAGATGAATATCGCCTTTTCTTTCTCGCAAAGCCGGCATATCAATCTGAACCGTATTCAAACGGTAATACAAATCTTCACGAAAACGTCCATCTTGAATCGCTTTCATCATATTAACATTCGTTGCAGCAACGATTCTTACATTGGTTTTTTGAACCTGGGAAGAACCAACTTTCATAAATTCTCCGCTTTCTAAAACTCTCAAAAGACGAACCTGCGTTTGTACTGGTAATTCACCAACTTCATCCAGGAAAATTGTTCCGCCATCAGCCACTTCAAAATAACCTTTTCTGGTGGAAGTTGCGCCTGTAAACGCACCTTTTTCGTGACCAAATAATTCGGAATCGATGGTTCCTTCCGGGATTGCGCCACAGTTGACAACAATATAAGGCTGATGTTTTCTTCTGGATTCTGAATGGATTATTTTCGGAATAAATTCTTTCCCTACACCACTTTCTCCGATTACGAGAACCGAAATATCCGTTGGAGCGACTTGAATCGATTTCTCCAAAGCTCGATTAAGTGCCGGGAAATTTCCGATAATTCCGAAGCGTGTTTTTATAGATTGTAAGTCTGCCATTTTTTTTAATTTTTTTGCCCGATTTTAAATTGAATCGGAGATTTTTGAATTTTGATTTTAAATTGATTTACAGTTCCGCGATCTGCTTTCTGTAAACTTTGTTGAAATGATGCGTGTATCCATCTTTCATTGTTTTGCCTTCGTCATAAGACTTCAAGGCTAAACTTTTCAAATCCAAGTAATCTTTATTTCTTATTTTAGAAACCTTACTTTTAAAATAAATATTCTCTGCAAAATCGTAAACTTTGCTTTGTTTCTCAAAGTTTTCTAAGGCTTTGTCGTATTTCCCCGTTTCGAAATACGTAACGCCCAACTGGTAATAATCATAAAGTCCAAAATGATAATCTTTAGTTTTAAAAAGATTTTCCAGGATTTGAATGGCTTTATCTTTTTGATTTAAAGCACTATAACAAATCGCTTTTGCAACATATAAATTATAATCTCCGTTTTTAGAATATCCCAAATTATTAGGATAAAACTTTTCAAGAGCATCAAAGTCTTGAATTGCACCTTTGTAATCTCTAAGAAATTGATATCTGCACCAAGCTCTGTAACCAAGATGTTCTTTAGGATTAAGTTCTACGGCTTTGTCTATCAATTTTTTCCAGGTAACGAAATTGCCTCTTTTCAGATAAGGAACTGACTTTTCAAAATAAGCATCATCATACGTTGGGCAAATTTCTATCGCTTTATCAAATGCTAATTGTGATAAAGAATAGCCTTGCACATTTCCGTCTCCTGCCTGATTAGAAATCTCACACGCTTTTCTGCAATTTTCATCCGTGTAAATGCTACAATTAACTTGAGCGGAAACTTGGGAATAGATTGCAACGAAAATTAAACTAAGGTAATATTTCTGCCACTTTTCCATCGTCTATTTTGTAACTTAAATATTGATAATAATCTAATTTTGTCCCTCTGCTTTCTTTTGGAATCCAACCTTTCAAAGATTTTGTGAAATTTAAAAGCTTTCCTGCTAAATCTTTGTCTAAATCTTCTTCCAAATAATTTTCATTCATTTGTTGAGTTCGGAATAGCCCGGTTTTCCCTTCACAATTCACCACAAAACGAATGGTAATATAGCCTGTTATATTTTTAGTAGAAGACAAATTTAATTTTTCTAATTCCTGAATAATAGCAAATTTTTCTCCTTGATATTGAAAACCTTTTGAATCATTATAATACTGGATTCCATAATCCCTGTCCATACATCTTTTGAAATCAGGATTGTCCAAATTTTTATCAAAAACAATATCTCCAACTTGATTAGGATAAACAGTGGTAGCTTTCTCAGATTGACAACTGAAAAGTAATGGTAGAAGGAATAATATGTAAAGAATATTCTTCATAAATGATGAGTCCTAATTCTCTTCTAAAATTTTAATAAAATCTTCCTTACTTGGCAAAACAGTTTGGTATTTGCTTGCGAAAATCTGCTCGTTGTCTTCTGGCAAAGTATATTCTACCAAAGCTTCACTTTTGTCTTGACAAAGAATAATTCCGATGGTTTTATTTTCATCAGTCAGTTTCACTTCTCTGTCGTAATAGTTGACGTACATCTGCATTTGCCCGATGTCTTGATGTTTCAGTTCTCCAATTTTCAAATCAATTAAAACAAAACATTTGAGAATTCTGTTGTAAAAAACCAAATCTATTTTGAAATGTTTCTCGTCAAAAGTTATTCTGTTTTGTCTTGCAACGAATGTAAAACCTGTTCCCAATTCCAAAAGGAAATGTTCCAACTTATCAATTAATCCACTTTCCAAATCATTTTCAGAATAGCTTGATTTTTCATTTAAACCAAGAAATTCTAAAATATATGGGTCTTTGATAAGGTCTTTTGGTTTTTCCAAAATCTGACCTTTTTCAGAAAGTTGGATGATTTCTTCTTTATTTTTGCTTAATGATAATCTGGCGTATAAAGCAGAATCGTATTGTCTTTGTAATTCTCGCAAACTCCAATTGTTTTTGTAAGCTTCAATTTCATAGAATTTTCTTTCATTGATATCACTGATTCTCATTAATTTAAGATAATGCGACCAAGAAAGATTGAAATTCGCAGACAGTGTCTGCGGAATTTGAGATAGGTCAGAAACTGTCTGACCTTTTGATAAATTACTTTTCCGAGAATCTGTCTCGGATTTTTCATTGATGAATTTCACAGACACTGTCTGTGAAATTGAATATGATAGATAAAATTGCTTCATCTGCTGTAAATTAGAAGCAGAAAAACCTTTCCCAAATTTCTCAGTAAGATGTAAGGACAAATCTTTCAGCAATTTTTTTCCATATTCAGCACGGTTTTCTCCATTTTGCTCATCTTCTACAATCATTCTTCCAATCTCGAAATAGGTAATGGTTATCGTTTGATTAACGCTGGTCACGACACGTTTTCTCGCCAATTCCAACAATTGGGAGATTTCGCTGAATAATTGTGGTTGAACGCTCATTAGTGATAACTTTTTATAAATTCAAAAACGGGGTCTGTGCCATTAACATAATCATAAAATGACTCTTCTACAATATAATCTGGTTTTATGGTATTGACGTTTTTCTTTTTTGTTCTGACGAAATAATAGGTAGAATAAGTCAATTTTAATTTTGAATTGGGTAATTCAAGACTCTGAAGTTCACCATAATGATTGGGTTTTCCAGATGTTTCTTCTCCCACAAATATGGCTTTGGTTTCTTCTTGGAAATCTGTAGCATTCAAGATTGCAGAAGAAAAAGTGTTACGTCCTAAAACGACAAAAAGATGTCCTTTTTTATTGATTTCTTTATTCTCAGCAAGTTTTTTGATAAAATCGGTACCTTGTTTGGAACTTCCGACTCCATTATTTCTCATATCAAAAATCAACTTATCAATTTTATTATCCTTAATAATTTTGAAAACCGAATCTTCAAATTCTCCAAAAGTTAATGGATTCACAGAAGATGAATCACGCTTTTCGTTCGTTGTGCAGACATTGTAAATTACATAAAGAATTTTCTCTTTATCAAAATATTTTTTCTCGAAGTATTTTCTCTTGTTTTCCTTTGCGAAAGTCAAGTTTTTTGGTGTGATTTTTACTCTGTTCTCTTTGGTTATAACAGACGGAATAACTGTTTTTTCAGATATTTTTCCGTCTTTTTCAAATTTAATCTTTACAGCATCAGTTTTAGAAAAACCAAAATTCTTGAGCGATTGATTCGATGGTAAAAGCTCTGGAATACGATTCCTAAAAATCCCGGAATTCTCATTGGGAAACAAAGTAGATAAACTGTCTGTCACTGTTTTAATATTAAAACCATTAATAGCCAAAATCTTTCCGCCTAATAATTCTTTGTTTTCAGAATTGGTCAGTGTGATATAAATATCATCATTGAAGAAATATGAACCTAATGGCAATACTTCATTTTTTTTAATGAATTTCTTTAATGATAAATTGGTGTGTGTATCGCCTTGTTTCGCAAGTGCTTGTTGCAGTTTCAAAGCAATTTCAAAATCACTTAATTTATCAGTTTTAGCAATAATATTATTAATGTCTTTTGTGAAATCCGTTTCAGAACGGAGTGCAAAAAGGTTATAATGTTTATTCGTCAGATTGCTTTGCAGGTATTTTATATCTTCAGTCCATTTCTCGCGACCCATTTGTGCGGAAATTCCCAATGACAATAAAAGCAAGCTTATAAGAAACAGTTTTTTCATTTGTGTTTGATGAATTTTACAAAACCGTTTCCCCCAAAAGCGTTCCTTGTGTGTTCCCGTGAACGAAAACGGAAACAATGTCACCCAGTTTCTGTCCTTCCAATTTGTCGAAAACGCAAACTGCATTTTGAGAATTTCTGCCTTTCCATTGGTTTTGATTCTTTTTGGAAGTTCCTTCGATGAGAATTTCGTGAACCCTGCCAACATAACCTTGCATTCTTTTTCTGGAAAGTTCACCTTGTAAAGCAATCACTTCTGCCAGACGTCTTTGCTTAACATCAGCAGGAATATCATCTTCCATTTTTTTGTGAGCCGGTGTTCCCGGTCTTTCGGAATAAGAGAACATATAACCGTAATCGTATTCTACTTCTCGCATCAAACTCATTGTCAATTGATGGTCTTCCTCGGTTTCTGTGCAGAATCCGATAATCATATCCTGTGAAAAAGAAATATCCGGAACAATCTCTTTTCCTCTTTTGATTAAGTCCAGATATTCTTGTCTGGTGTGCTGACGATTCATCAATTGCAGGATTCTGTCGCTTCCACTTTGAACCGGAAGGTGAACATATTTACAAACATTTTTATGCTTGGCAATCACTTTGAAAACTTCTTCCGTCATCTCGTGCGGATTGGAAGTTGAGAATCTCAATCTCATATTTGGAACTGCAGTAGCAACCATATCAAGTAATTGAGAGAAATTGACTGCGGTTAGTTTTTGCATTTCGGATGCTTTGTGGAAATCTTTTTTAGGTCCGCCTCCGTACCAAAGGTAAGAATCCACATTCTGACCAAGAAGCGTAATTTCCTTGTAACCATTGTCCCACAGACTTTGACATTCTTCAATAATCGAATGCGGGTCACGGCTTCTTTCGCGACCTCTTGTGAAAGGAACCACGCAAAAAGTACACATATTATCGCAACCTCTTGTAATGGTAACGAAAGCGGTAACGCCATTTCCGCCTAAACGAACAGGATTAATATCCGCGTAAGTTTCTTCTTTTGACAAAATTACGTTGATGGCATCTCTACCGTCTTCGGTTTCTTTAAGAAGATTTGGAAGATCTCTGTACGCATCTGGACCAACAACTAAATCAACGAGTTGTTCTTCGTCTAAAAATTTAGTTTTCAATCTTTCCGCCATACAACCCAAAACACCAACGGTCATATTGGGACGTTCTTTTTTAAGATTTTTGAATTGGGCGAGACGCATACGAACGGTTTGCTCTGCCTTTTCGCGGATGGAGCAAGTATTGAGTAAAATCAAATCTGCTTCTTCCACATTGGTGGTCGTGTTGTAACCTTGCTCGTTGAGTATAGATGCAACAATCTCAGAATCAGAGAAGTTCATTTGGCAGCCATAACTTTCCAAAAACAGTTTTTTACCGTTTTCTGGCTTTTCAGCAATGGCGAAAGCTTCTCCTTGTTTGGTCTCGTCTATATATTTTTCCTGCACTTTTGTAAAATAGATATTAGATTTTAGAAGTTAGGTTTCAGCCTTCATTCTAAATCTTAGGTTTAATCCGCAAAGATACAAAATATTGTGACAGAATGGCAGTGTATTAATTTGAGTTAAATGATAATGGAAATCTTGCACGATATAATTCTTTCAATGAAGAATAATTTTTTGGAAGAATCCATTTGGTTTTTTTCATTTTCTGTAAAGCATTTATGATGCTTTTTTCTATATCAGAATTATAAGGAGATGATTTAACTATAAGATTTGTCATTAATCCGTCTTTTCCAATCATAAAATATACTTCGCATTTTATTAATCCTTTAAAATCTGAATTTGGATAACTAAAAATTTTTTGAAATTGATTTCTGAATTCAGTTATTCCACCTGGAAATTGAGGAATGTTTTTATCAAGATGAACTCCAATATAGTTTTCTTCATATTCCTCAAATAAATCTGTAGGGAAAAAATCAAATTCATACATAGCATTCAATTTTCCAGTTTTATGTTCCGCGGCTTTCCAGTTCTTTAAATATTTGAGAACATTTTTCGAAAGTTCATAGGCGCATTTATTTTTATTAATGTAAATTGAATCTGGATTTTTTACAAATACAATAGATGCGTCTTGTTTTACAATGAGTTTCACTTTATAACTTTGAATCGAATCTTTGCATTTGTCAATTTTATTTTCTAATAATGCTTTATGAATATCTCTGTATAATTGTTTTTTTCCGCCTAAGTATGCTTCTTGACCGAACGGATATGCATCGTAAATGACAGTCTCTTGAGCTGCTAATCTTTGAAAAAATAATAAAATTGTTAAGAGAGATAATGTTTTGATGTTTATCATTGATGTCTAATTTTAGTCGTGGTCTGCGTGTTCCGATGAAAAATTAATTTCGAAAATAATATTGGAACTCACAGGTACGCCATTTTTGATTGCGGGCTTCCATTTTTTCTTTATGCGTTTCACAGCAAAATCCATATCCTGTTTGAATTCTTCGTCATTTCTGACTTTTGGATAAATCTTGAGTTCGTTCATTTTCCCTTTTTCATCGATGGTTAAGACAAATGAAAATTTGCCATTCACAGCATAAGCCGTCATATCCACATAACCGTGAACCATTTTCATAAATTCTTTTCGGAACGCTTCCTGTCCGCCGGGAAATTCGGCTTTGGTTGAGGTTTTTGAGGTTTCGGATTGTGAAAATGCGGGAACGCTAATCAATAAAGTCATTAGCAGAAAGAAAGTTTTCATTGGATAAGGCTAAAAGTTTTGCCAAATATATTAAAACAAGAATCAAATCGAAATCGAAACCCGAAAATTAATATTGATTTTAAACCAATCTAAGAATCTTTCCCCGTGTAAAAATTATAATCTTTTATAACGACGCTAATGAATTGTTTCTGAGATAACTGAATAGAATCCGGCTCCAGTTTTAGGATTTCTACAATTCTGTGTGTAAGTCGGTTAATGATTTGACGGTCGTCTGCCTTTATAGCTTTTTGGTAATTTTCTTTGATGATTCTCACATCATTATCACTCAGTAATATAACCTGCGGAAAAGTCGGAATATAATCTTCTTTCAACTGTTCCAGGATCGTATGGGAAATATTGACACTGTTTTTCAGAGATATAACCGCCGTTCCGGTAGCAATATCGCCCAGTCGCTGATGTTTTTTTGAAGCTAATGCTGAGATAAATGCTACCAGACCTAAACTTCCGAAAATATCAACCAAACGGAAAATCCAGCGCATCAGATAATCTCCGAAACTCGCCTGATAACCATCGATTTTCACGACTTTTATTTTCATTAATTTCTTTCCAAATGTCTGTCCTTCCATCATACTTTCCAAAACCAAAGTATAGATGTGGATTGGAAATGTAATGATGAAAATAAAAGCGCCAACAGACCAGCCATCCATTCCCTGAATAAAATTATCATAGTCGAAAAAATTACGCATCGCCCAGGAAAGTACGAAAACATAAAACCCTTTGATCAACGAATCAATAAAAAAAGCAACGATTCTTTCCCCAATTCCTGCCAAAATAAAACTGACGTTTACATTTTGTGAAGTATTGATGGCAATTTGATCCATATTTTTATTATTTTAGCGTTATGAGAGAAGTGGCTTTTATAAAGCAAAATAAAGCAAAATGGTTGGAAACTGAGCAGGTTGTCAATGGAAAAATGAAAAAAAATCCAGATGATCTTTCGTCACTTTACATCAATTTGATCAATGATCTCTCTTTTGCTCAGACTTATTATCCGAAAAGTAAAACCACCGTTTATCTCAATTTTCTCGCTTCTCAGATTTTCCAGAAAATCTATAAAACCAAAAGAATAGAGGAAAACCGAATCAAACATTTTTTCACCACAGAAGTTCCGCTCACGGTTTATGAATACCGGCGTTATCTTTATTATGCCTTTGTATTTTTCATTTTGTTTGTAGGGATTGGCGTGATTTCATCAATTTATGATAAAGATTTTGCGACCTTAATTTTGGGAGAAGGCTACGTAAATCAGACTTTGGAAAATATCAAAAAAGGCGATTCAACAGCAATTTATGGCTCTGGATCCAACTGGGGATCGGCATTGATGATTATTGTAAACAATCTTGTGGTTGGTGCGAAACTTTATATTTACGGGATTTTCGGAGGTTTGGGAACGCTGTATGCTTTGATGCAAAATAGCATCATGCTTGGTGCATTCCAGTTTTTCTTCAAGACACACAATGCTTTGTTGGAAAGCGCAAAAGGAATTTGGCTTCACGGGGTTTTCGAGATTTTCGGAATGGTGGTGGAGGCGATGGCTGGTTTGATTTTGGGCGCGTCGATTTTATTTCCAAAGACTTTATCCAGATTAGAATCTTTCAAACTCGGTTTCAGAAATAGTTTCAAAATCTATCTCAGCACCGTTCCGTTTACCATTCTTGCGGGATTGATAGAAGGTTTTGTAACCAGATATGCACAGACAATGCCTTTAGTTTTGAACATCATAATTATCTTCGGAACTTTATCTTTTATTGCTTTTTATTATTTTATTTATCCTCATATTATCATCAAAAAACTAAACCGGAATGCAGTTGTCTCAGGAGATAAAATTCGATAATCAGATTAATTTATATTTGAATTAATATAAAATAAATGCGATTACGGGTTTTTCTTTTTCTAATATTTTCTTTGACCGGAACGTACACTTTTTCACAATATGAAGAAGTGGAGGAAGTTGTGGTTGTAGATTCGGCAGATTCTGAAATTTTCATGGAGTCCGATTCTTTGGTAAAAACCAATTACTCTACAGATAATATTCTTTATCCGAAAAATTTCACTCCAAATTTCAAAACAAAATACAAGTCTTCGGAATTCAATTACGAAGTGCTGAAGCCAAAAGAATCGCTTTGGGATATAATTAAGAGAAAAATCGCCGCATTTTTCTTCAAAAATATTGATCCGAATAAAGCCAGAAATTACACAACAAATATTTTGCGCTTCTTCGGAATTGCAATTTTGGGATTTCTATTATACATTCTGATTCGATACTTGATGTCAAAAGACGGCAACTTCCTATTCGGGAAAAAGAATCGAAATATTAATATTACCAATCAGGATATCGAAGAAAATATCCACGAAATTAACTTTCAGGAAAGAATTCTGAAATTCGAAAAACAACAGGATTACCGCTCAGCCATCCGTTATCATTTCTTGTTTTCTCTGAAAAAAATGACGGATAAAAATCTGATTAACTGGAACCCTGAAAAAACAAATCGAGATTATCTAAGAGAACTCAAAAACATTGATTTGAAAGAAGACTTCAGTCGTATCATTTACATTTATGATTATATCTGGTACGGCGAATTCGATACGCAAGAGGAAGATTATCAGTATTATAAATCATTTTTTAACAAGTTCTAATAAAAATTTTTTATTTAAATCAATGAATAAATCGTTCAAAATATACGCTGTCGTTTTCATCATCATTCTGATTTTGGTGGCTATGTTTGGGATGAATAAAAAGCCCGTTGTAGATTGGCGAAAAAATTATAATATAGATAAAAAAACACCTTTCGGACTTTATATTTTCGATCAGGAATCCAATCAATTATTTAATAATAAATTAGAAAAAACAGGAATTTCGCCCTACCATTATTATCAAAAAAACAATCAGAAAAAACCACATAATATTTTAGTCATCCAGAAAGAATTGGACGATGTTTCCTGGGAATATATTATGGATGAGGTTTCTAAAGGTTCCGACATGATGTGGTTCACCGACAAAACCACTACGCCATTACGGGATACCTTGGGATTCAGATTTAAAACTGTGAGTTTTGAAAGCAATTATTATTTGCAGTTCACAGATAAGAAATTATCCGCCAATCGATTATTTATTGATAAACTTCCAGATAGCAAAGGTTTTTCGTACATCCGAAATGATATAGAAGTTCTGGGGAAAACATTGCGTAAAGAAAATAATAATCAGAGTTCTATCAATGTAGATTTTATAAAAGTTCCGTTTGGGAAAGGTCATTTTTACATCCATTCCGAGCCATTGGTTTTGACAAATTATTACCTTCTGAATTCAAAAAGCAAATACTTGGAAGGTGTTTTTTCTTATTTGCCAAATCGGGAAACCATTTGGTTTGTGGAAAATGATACGCCTCTATCAATGTCGCCAATGCGTTTCATTCTCAGCAATCCACCACTGAAATATGCGTGGTATTTATTATTGATTGGATTGCTTGCTTTTGTCTTTTTTAATGCCAAAAGAAAGCAGAGAATCGTTCCGGTAATAGAGCCTCTGAAAAATACATCGCTTGATTTTATAAAAAGTATCGGAAATCTCTATTTGCAGGAAGGTGATTTTCACGAAATGATGGCGAGAAAAGCACAATATTTTTTGAACAAAATAAGAATGGATTTGCTGATTGATACTCAAAATCTGGATGAACAATTCATTAATAAACTACATTTGAAAACCGGAAAAAATATAGAACTAATAGAAGAAGCTGTAGAACTCGCGAAGAAAGGTCAAAATCCTTCTGCGAGCGTAATGAAGGAAGATTTGATAAGAATGAATCAGCTTCTCGACCAAATTTTAAAATAAATAATCGATTGGTGATATTCTGAAACATTCCAAGCTCCGTAGGAGCGAAACGTTTGTAAAAAAAAAGAAGGATTTTTCCATTAGAGCTCCGCAGGAGCGATACAAAGACACAAAACAAAATGGCCAACACATACATCCAGATTTACATTCAATTTGTCTTCGCAGTGCAAGGAAGACAGAATTTAATTCATCCAAGTAAAAGACAATTACTGCAAAAATATATTACTGGAATTATTAATAACAATCATCAAAAATTATTGTCAATTTATGCGAATCCAGACCACGTTCATCTTTTGATTGGTTTCAATAGTTTGAATTTTAAAATACCGGATTTAATTCGTGATATAAAATCAAATTCTTCAAGATTTATCAATGAGGAGAATTGGTTTGATGGGAGATTTAACTGGCAAGAAGGTTATGGCGCATTTTCATATTCGAAAAGTCAGATTGATAAGGTCGTAAATTATATTAATAATCAGGAAGAGCATCACAAAAAGAAAAGTTTTCGGGAAGAATATCTTGAACTTTTGAATAAATTTGAAATACAGTATGAAGATAAATATTTGTTTGAGTTTTATAATGATTAGTGTCGCTCCTACAGAGCTGTGTAAAGGTTAGTATTCGCAACGCTACAAACATATCGCTCCTACGGAGCTCCGCTGAAACTCTCACTAATAACTACAAACATTCCGCTCCTACGGAGCTTAAGCTTACAAAATTAAATTATGGAAGAACAATACCAAGACAAAGCACCCGAATTCCAGTCCAGACTGGATATGACGGACTTACGAAATAATCTGGAGCGTGTAAAAGCAGAAATCGCAAAAGTGATTGTCGGTCAGGAAAATATGATTGAGCATTTGCTTGTTGCGCTGTTGTCAAACGGTCACGTTTTGATAGAAGGCGTGCCCGGCGTTGCAAAAACGATTACTGCAAAATTATTGGCTAAAACCATTTCCGTTGATTTCAGCCGAATTCAATTTACGCCGGATTTGATGCCTTCTGATATTTTGGGAACTTCGGTTTTCAATGTGAAAGAAGCGGATTTCAAATATAAAAAAGGACCGATTTTCTCGAATTTTATTTTGATTGATGAGATTAACCGTTCGCCAGCAAAAACACAATCAGCTTTGTTTGAAGTGATGGAAGAAAAACAAATCACGATGGACGGCGTGCGATATCCAATGGAGGAACCATTCTTGGTAGTTGCCACTCAAAACCCAATAGAACACGAGGGAACTTACAGATTGCCGGAAGCGCAACTTGACCGTTTTCTATTCAAAATTGAGGTTGGATATCCAAATTTGGAACAGGAAATTGAAATCATTAAAAATCAACACAATAATAAGTTGGAAGACAAAACAGATGTTGTACAAACTGTGATTTCTGGCCATCAACTTAAGCAATATCAGCAATTGGTAAAAGACATCATTGTTGAGCAAAATCTTTTGGAATACATTGCGAAAATCATTGTCAATACGAGAGAAAATCAATTCTTATACTTGGGAGCCTCGCCAAGAGCAAGTTTAGCTTTATTGACAGCGAGTAAAGCTTTTTCCGCCATCCGAGGTCGTGATTTTGTAACGCCGGAAGATATCAAAGAAGCATCATTCGCAGTTTTAAGACACAGAATTATTGTTTCTCCGGAACGTGAAATGGAAGGCTTGACTGCGGACGAAATTATTCGCCAAATCTTAGAAAGCATCGAGGTTCCAAGGTAATATCTGGCTATTTTGAAATGAAAATATTAAAACAATTATATATCAATAACAAATTCTTCTTCGCCCTTTTCGGCGTGGGAATCTGCTATATTTTGGCATTTTTCTTTCCGATGATGATGTGGATTGCCAACTCGTTGTTGATTTTTGTTTTAGTGTTGACGATTGTTGATGCTCTTATTCTTTTCCTAAATAAGGAAGGAATTAACGCACAAAGAATTTTGCCTGAAAAACTATCGAATGGCGATGAAAACTCAGTTAAAGTTGATATTCGAAATAATTACAATTTTAATATCAATACAAAAATCATTGACGAAATTCCTTTCCAATTCCAAAAGAGAGATTTCCTTATTAAGAAAAATATTGAAAGTGGAAACAACCCCTATTTCGAATATATTCTCGAACCAAAAGAACGTGGCGAGTACAGTTTCGGAAATCTGAATGTTTATGTAAATTCCCCAATTGGTTTAGTTTCCAGAAGATTTACTTTTCAAAAAGACGCAAAGTTGCCTAGCTATCCATCGTTTATTCATCTTAGAAAATATGAATTGATGGCGCTTCAAAACGAGTTTATGTTGGGAGGAATCAAGAAAATCAGAAAGCTGGGACACACGATGGAATTTGAGCAAATCAGAGATTATGTTCAGGGCGATGACATCCGGAGTATCAACTGGAAAGCGACGTCCAAATCCAGCAAATTGATGGTCAATCAGTTTCAGGATGAAAAATCGCAACGCATCATAATGCTGATCGACAAAGGCAGAACGATGAAAATGCCTTTCAACGGTTTGAGTTTACTGGATTATTCCATCAATGCAACAATGGCTTTGTCTCACATCATTCTGAAAAAAGGTGACCGCGCCGGAATGATGACATTCGCCAAAAAAGCTGAGAACAAAGTCGCAGCGGACAACAAATCCGGACAATTGAAAAAAATCTCCGAAGCTTTGTACAACGTTCAAACCGATTTCTTTGAAAGTGATTTTGGAAGATTGTATCAGGACACAAAATATCATTTGAATCAACGAAGTTTGGTTTTGCTTTTTACCAATTTTGAAACCTTGGACGCGCTCAATCGTCAGATGAAATATCTGAGAGGAATTGCCAAAAATCATCTTTTGGTAGTCGTATTTTTCAAAAATTCCGAAGTTCACAAATTGCTTAATACGAATCCGGAAAATATGCAGGAAATCTATGACGAAATCATTGCTGAGAAATTTGAATTCGAGAAAAAACTGATTATTCAGGAACTCAGAAAGTTTGGAATTTACAGTATTTATACACTTCCCGAAAATCTCAACATCGATGTTATCAATAAATATCTGGAGATAAAAGCACGCGGAATTTTGTAAATTTGAGTTTAATTTAAAAAGAAAAATGAAACGCTTCTGTGAAAAATTAATTAAAAGGACACACGTCTAAGCGTTTCATCTGACAAGTAAAAAATAAATATTACAGATGAAAATCACACTCAATAGAATCAACGACGATTTTTTGTTCGAATGTTCCAATGAACAAGGCAACTCAATCTTACTCGACAATACAACTTTGCCCAATGCAAAAGGAGTTTCACCAATGCAATCTTTGCTAATGGCCGTTGCCGGATGTAGCGGAATCGATGTCGTTTCAATCCTTAAAAAACAACGCCAGACCATTACCGATTTCAAGGCGGAAGTGGAAGGCGAAAGAGTTCAGGTTGATGAAGCGAAACCGTTCAAATCCATCAAAGTAAAATTTTTCTTAGAAGGCGAAATCGACCCCAAAAAAGCTAAAAAAGCTGGAGAATTGTCATTCGAGAAATATTGTTCTGTTTCCAAAACTCTGGAACCGAATGTTGAAATCACTTACGAAGTCCACGTCAACGGAAATATCGTAGAATAATTTAAAATCCATTTGTGAAAGTTTATTTATCAAATCAGATTCATCATTTTAAAAAACATTTAGAGATTTTGAAATCGAAAAATGTGATGATTTATGATAAAGATAAATTGACTGAGAAAATCACGGAAATGGAAATTAATACAACGAAATCTCTCAACGACTTAAACTTAGATTTTTTCTTCGATTACAATATTTTTCCAAGCAAAATTCTGATTTTCAAAACTCAATGGAAAGATGAAAATCGAGAAATGAAAATTGGAGATACAATTGTTCAGCAAACTTTTCTTCCGCCGATACAATTCTTTTCACAAAAGATAGTTTTTGGTGTTCGGATTAAAGAAATCATTAATGAAAATCGAAGAAAAGGCTTTAGTTACGAAACATTGGAAGGTCATGTGGAAAAGGGGATTTCGACTTTTACAATTGAAGAAATTAATCAAAAGATAAAATTCAGAATTCATACTTTTTCAAGTGCTGGAAATTTGTTATCGAAATTATTAAGTGCAGTTTTTACAGTGCGATATCAAACTTATTGCACAAAACAAGCATTAAAAAATGTAAAGCAACAGATTGAAAATCAATAAAAAACCTTATCAGATTTTGATAAGGTTTTTAACTTATAATTAATGCTTCAACCTCGGCTGAATCAACTTCGCCACCGTGGAAGTCCATCCGGTTTGATGGGAAGCGCCAACGCCTCGGCCATTGTCACCGTGGAAATATTCAAAGAACATAATGTAATCCTTGAAATACGGGTCTTGGTTAAATTTTTCCACACCACCGTTGAAAGCACGATTTCCGTTCTCATCTTTCAGGAAAATACCGCAAAGTCTGTCGCTGATATCTTTGGAAACTTCTTCCAGATTTTTTTGAACGCCACTTCCTTTTGGATATTCAATCGTCAAAGCATCGCCAAAAAAGAAATGAAAACGCTGTAAGCTCTCGACAATCAGGAAGTTAATCGGAAACCAAATCGGTCCGCGCCAGTTGCTGTTGCCACCAAACATACGGCTGTCACTTTCGGCCGGCGTGTAATAAACCACGTGTTCCTGGTCGTGAACGGTAAATCGGAACGGGTTTTCTTCATAAACTTTGGACATCGCACGGATGCCGTAATCGCTAAGGAATTCGGATTCATCCACCAATCTTGTGAGCACTTTGGTCAATCTTGTTTTTCTCAGAATACTCAAAAGGTGTTTGTTTCCTTCGCCTTCCACATACCATTGGGAAACGAGTTTCGTTAATTCCTGTTTGTTTTTCAGAATCCATTCCATTCTTTTTTTGAATTCCGGAAGTTTCTCCAGCATACTGTGTTCCACCACTTCGACGGCAAACATCGGAATCAATCCAACAATGCTTCGAAGCCTCAAATTTACACTGTCTCCGTTCGAAAGCTGAAGCAAATCATAGAAAAATCCGTCTTCTTCATTCCAAAGCCCTTGCTTGCCATCACCGATGTTTTCCATCGCTTCAGCGATATAAAGATAATGTTCAAAAAACTTGATGGCCATATCTTCATAAACCGGATTGTACGTTGCGAGCTCCATAGAAATACGCATCATATTCAGCGCATACATTGCCATCCAGCTTGTTCCGTCGGCCTGTTCCAGATGTTCGCCTTCATTGAATTCCATATTCCTGTCGAAGGCTCCAATGTTATCCAAACCAAGAAATCCACCTCCAAAAAGGTTGTTTCCGTTGTAATCTTTTCGGTTGACCCACCAAGTGAAATTCAGTAATAATTTCTGAAAAACCCTTTCTAAAAAAGCCAAATCTGGTTTTCCATTATTCTTTTCATCGATTTTAAAAACCCTGAAAGTGGCCCAAGCGTGAACCGGCGGATTGACATCATCAAAATTCCATTCATAAGCCGGCATTTGTCCGTTCGGATGCATATACCATTCTTTGGTCAATGTAATTAATTGATTTTTAGCAAATTCTGAATCAATCACACAAAAACTCACGCAATGGAACGCCAAATCCCAAGTCGCATACCAAGGATATTCCCATTTGTCTGGCATCGAAATAATGTCCTTATTATGAAGATGTTCCCAATCGCTGTTTCGAACAAAACCTTTCCGTTGAATCGGGAAATTCGGGTCGCCTTTCAGCCATTTTCCAACGTTGTAATGATAGAATTGTTTGTTCCAAAGCAAACCTGCAAAAGCCTGTCTTTGAACATTTTTCTCATCTTCGTTGTCTATTTCTTTTTGGATGTTGCCGTAGAATTCATCCGCATCTTGCTTTCTTCTCGCTACAATATCATCAAAATCATAGAACGCATCCTCCATAATGTGAGGCGATAATCGGAATTCGAAAACCTTGTTACTCTTAGCTTCAATGATTTCTTCACAATGCAAAGACGCTTTAGTTCCGGTTTTAGATGGATTGACGGTATCGAGACCTTTTGTAATATATTGATTGATACCATCCTTGAAAAAACCTTCCGTCTTCGGAAGATTGAAAAGTCTGGAACGATTCGTCTCATTCTCACAAAACAAAGCATCCGCATTTCTATTCCTCGAATATAATTTTTTGATGCTCAGACTATCGTGATGGATATCGATTTCGCCTTGCTTGGAAAAACCAAGTTTCGCTTTGTAATCATTGTAACCCCACATCCAGTTGTTTCTATACCAAACCGTTGGCAAAACCACAATTGGTGCTGGTTTGTCACTTCTGTTATGAACATCGATTCTTATTAAAAAATCATCTTCGCCAGCTTTTGCATATTCAATAAAAATATCAAAATACTCATCATTGTCGAAAATTCCCGTGTCAATGATTTCATATTCCATTTCATTTTTGGAACGTTGCGCATTCACATTGATAAGTTCCTCGTACGGAAATGCATTGATGGGATATTTGTAAACCATCTTCATATAGCTGTGAGACGGCGTATTGTCCAGATAATAAAAAATCTCCTTGATATCTTCCCCGTGATTTCCCTGATAATTGCTCAGTCCGAAAAAACGTTCCTTGACCCTGCAGTCATTTTTATTCCAAAACGAGAGCGCAAAACACATCTGTTGTTTCTCATCGGAGATTCCCGCGATGCCTTCCTCCGCCCAACGGTAAGTCCAGGATTCTGCCGTATCGTGACCTGTAAATCCCCACGCATCGCCGTTGGTGCTGTAATCTTCCCGCACATTTCCCCATTGGCGGTGGCTCACGTACGGTCCCCATTTTTTCCAATTCGGGTTTTTTAATTTTTCTTCTTCAGTCATTCTTCTAATTATTTCAAAATAATTATTCTCTTTTTTAGGAGCATCACGATTGTACCTTTGTTAGAACATCCCAACCCGCTGTCCACTATATCTTTTTTTGCTTAGACCATCTGTCATCAAAAACAATTTGCCCAAAAGCAAAAAAAGGATGCCGTTCCCATCGGGGCTATGTTGAGGTTTTTCCCTTCTTCGACGATATAAATGATAGTTGATAATCGATAAATGAAATTTATAAAAATGAATTATAAAAATTATTTTCCAAATTACATTCCGCTTAAAAAAATCGATTCATCGATTCTCTGCTTTCTTAAAAATTCTTCGTCCTTCAAAAAATATTTGCGTTTAAAAAACCACAGCGAATCAATTATTTATCACCTATCATTCATCATTTATAATCATCCGTTATCTGCAAAACTCTCCAGCGTCGTCATTCCGCCATCCACATAGATACTCGCTCCCGTAATATAATCCGAATAATCACTCGCCAAAAATACGGCTAAATTTCCAATGTCTTCCGGTTGCCCGATTCTGTCATACGGAATCAAAGTCATCAGCGCGTCCAAAGATTTTTCATTATCCCAAGCCGATTTATTGATTGGCGTTTGGATAGCGCCAGGACAAATATTATTCACCCGGATTTTCTGTTTTCCATATTCCTGAGCCAAAGTCTGCATCAACATTCTCAATGCACCTTTGCTGGAAGCATAATTAGCGTGTCCAGCCCACGGAATCGTCTCGTGAACACTGCTGATGTTGATGATTTTCCCAAGCGCTTTGGATTTATCCGTCATTCCACGTTTCAAAAATTCTTTGATGGCTTCTCGTGAACACAGAAATTGTCCTGTCAGATTCACATCAATCACTTTCTGCCATTGCGCCAAAGTCATTTCAATAAAAGGTGCGTCTTGTTGCAAGCCGGCATTGTTAATCAGAATATCTACAGTTCCGTATTGATTGATAGTTGTTTGAAACATCGCCAAAACTTGGTCTTCCTTACTCACATCACATTGGATAACAAAACCTTCACCACCATTGTCCTCAATGGTTTTCAAAGTTTCCTCCGCTTCCTCCTTCGAATGTTCCGATGAATGATTTACAATAACGATTGCACCGGATTTTGCCAAACTGATAGCAATTCCTTTCCCGATTCCGCTACTAGAGCCTGTGACAATAGCAACTTGTTTATTTAGATTAATGTCCATTTTTTATGTTTAGGGTGAATTTTAAGCAAATATTATACATAATTGCAGTTATAAATATCCTAAAATTAATTGTTAACAAAAAATTGATGTAGATAAATTTCAATCTAATTTGGAAATACCGCAATTTCTTAGTTATCTTTGCAGTCAGAATTGTTCATTTACATATTGAAAATGTTATCGAGAAAGGTGGAGAGATTAGACTCTGTGAAACCTTGGCAACCCTTCGGAAACGAAGAAGGTGCTAAATTCTATCCCGAATTATTCAGGAAAAGATAACCCAAACCTATATTCTACATTTCCCTGTAGCATTTTCAATTTTTTATAAGACAAAAATTGGAAGACAAGCTACAACATATTAACATTCAGCATTTCGAAACTCAGAACGGAAAAGTTCTCGACATTCCATTAAGCTATCAGCTTTTTGGAAAAGAACTGTATTCTGCTCCAATTGTTTTAATCAACCACGCTTTGACAGGAAACTCCGATGTGGCGGGCAAAAACGGCTGGTGGAAATCTTTGGTTGGAGCAGGAAAAGTCATCGATACCAACCAATTCACAGTGATTTGTTTCAATATTGTTGGAAATGGCTTTGACGGATTTTTTATCGAGGATTACGAAAATTTCACAGTTCAGGATATGGCAAAAATTTTCCTTGAAGGCTTGAGAAAACTTAAAATCGAAAAACTATTTGCTTTAGTTGGAGGTTCTGTTGGCGGTTCTATCGGTTGGGAAATGCTGACTTTGGAAAGTAATTTAGCAGAAAAATTCATCCCGATTGCAACAGATTTCAAAACTTCGGATTGGTTGCATTCTCAATGTCTGGTTCAGAAATTTTTGTTGGAATCGGAAGAAAAACCTCTTGAAAAAGCCAGAGTTCACGCAATGTTATGTTATAGAACGCCGGAATCTCTTAATTCGAGATTCAATAGAGAAAGAGATTCTGAAAAACAAATTCTAAAGTCTCATGATTGGCTCGTTTTCCACGGAAATCGATTAAACGAAAGATTTAGTTTAAAAGCTTACAAGCTCGTTAATCATCTTCTGATGAACATCAATGGAAAGGAGAACGAATTGGAAAATATCAATGCAGAGATTCATTTGGTGTCGGTAGATTCAGACCTTTTTTATCCGGCTTTTGAAATTAAAAATACTTACCAATTTTTACAGAATAAAAACAAAAACGTTCAGTATCACGAGATTAATTCTATCCACGGACACGATGCTTTTCTAATGGAATACGAACAAATGAACACAATTTTAAAACCTATTTTTTGAACAGATGACAGATAAGAACGCAATTAATATTTATAGAAACAAAGCTCTAGTGAATTTCGAAGGGAAGGATTTTCTTGGACAGATTGGCGTAGATTCACGTATTTTTCAGGCTTTGAATGGTGGCGGAATCAGCGTTGGCGTAATTTCCCAGCAAGCGATTGAAAATGGAATTTCTGTTCTTGTCGATGAAGTTGATGCAGAAGATGCGGTTAAGTTTCTGAAAAAAGAATTCGAGCAGGAAACGAAAGAAGGGCACGTTAATAATATTTATAGCATTGACAGTCTTAGTATTATCGGTTTTGTTTCGGACAATTACAATAAGATTTTGTCGGAACTTCAGCGCAATAAGATTTTTCCTTTATTATTAAGTCAAATCGCGTCTGCAGGAAGAGTGAACATCGTAGTAACTGGAAATCAAACCGAAATCACAAAAAATATCATCGAAACCGAAATCTACGGAAAACCAAAAACCGTTCATCTCGCGTTGATTGGTCACGGCAATGTCGGTGGAACTCTGGTGGAGCAAATACTCGATTCAGCTCACGAAATTTTAAATCGAAAAAGAGTAGAGTTAAAAATCGTTGCGATTGCCAATTCCAGAAAAGTAGCTTTCAACAAAGCCGGTTTCGGAAGCGACTGGAGACAAAAAATCAAATATTCACAGACAGAATCAAGTGTCCAATCTTTGATGGATTTTGCGAACGAACATCATTTGGAAAATCTTGTAATGGTGGATAATACGGCGAGCAAAGATTTTGTGAAAAATTATCCATTGTTTGTGGAAAATGGATTTGATGTCGTTGGTTCTAACAAAATCTACAATACTTTACCAATTGCAGAATACCGGAATTTTAGAAAATTATTAGAAAAAAACAAAAAAAAATATCTTTACGAAACCAATGTTGGTGCAGGTTTACCATTAATTGATACGATTAAACTTCTCCATCTTTCAGGCGAAAACATCACCCGAATCAAAGGCGTTTTTTCTGGAACTTTGAGTTACGTTTTCAATAATTTCTCTCTCCGAAACGACAAATATTCTGTCATCATCCGTGAAGCTATGGAAAAAGGTTTTACAGAACCAGACCCACGCGAGGATTTATCTGGAAATGATGTCGCGAGAAAACTATTGATTTTGGCAAGAGAATTAGATTTAATCAATGAATTCCAGGACATTAACATTCAAAATCTTGTTCCGGAAAATATGCTTGACATTGATAAAAACGAATTCATCTCCAGACTTGAAGAATTAGATTCAGAATATCAAAGCATCAAAGAAAGCCAGAAACCAGACCACGTTTTGCGTTACGTCGGCGATTTGCACGGAAATCTTCAGGAAGAAAAAGGCGAATTGGATGTGAAATTAATCACAGTTCCGGCAAATTCCGCACTCGGGCAACTGAAAGGTTCAGATTCCATCTTCGAAATCTACACCGAAAGTTACGGTGAAAATCCAATCGTCATTATGGGCGCCGGAGCCGGAGCAAAAGTAACTGCCAGAGGCGTTTTCGGAGATATTTTAAGACTGAGCGAAACAAAATAAATTCTAATGTACCAATCTACCAATGTAAAGAATGTAACAATGACATTGGTAAATTGCTAAACTGATACATTGTTACATTAAATTATGGAAAATTTCGAAACATTAGCCATCAGAACCCAAACCGAAAGAACTCAGTTTGACGAACATTCCACGCCTTTATACCTCACTTCGAGCTTCGTTTTCGAAGATGCGGAAGATATGCGCGCGAGCTTTGCGGAGGAAAAAGACAAGAATCTTTACAGCCGTTTCAGCAACCCGAACGTCACAGAATTCGTAGATAAAATTGTGAAAATGGAAGGTGCAGAATCCGGTTACGCCTTCGCAACGGGAATGGCAGCGATTTATTCCACTTTTGCTACGTTGCTCAACGCTGGCGACCACATCGTAAGCTGTCAGTCGGTTTTTGGTTCCACGCACACATTGTTCACGAAATATTTCCCAAAATGGAACATCGAGACCACCTATTTCAAAGCAGAAGACGCAGAGAATGTTGAAAAATATATCAAACCAAATACAAAAATCCTGTACTTGGAAACGCCAACAAATCCGGCAATCGAAATTTTAGATTTAGAATTCTTTGGTCAAATTGCAAAAAAGCATAACTTAATTTTCGTCGTAGATAACTGTTTCGCAACACCTTACCTGCAACAGCCGATTAAATACGGCGCAGATATTGTCGTTCACTCCGCAACGAAACTCATTGATGGTCAAGGTCGTGTGCTCGGTGGCGTTGCCGTGGGGAAAGCAGATTTGATTCGCGAGATTTACCTTTTCGCAAGAAACACAGGTCCCGCGATGTCGCCGTTCAACGCGTGGGTTTTGAGCAAGAGCTTGGAAACTTTGGCGATTCGTGTCGAGAAACATTGCGAAAATGCGCTTAAAGTGGCTGAGTTTTTAGAAAATCACCCAAATGTAGAATTGGTAAAATACCCTTTCCTGAAATCTCACCCAAGCTACGAAATCGCCAAAAAGCAAATGAAATTAGGCGGAAACATCGTCGCTTTCGAAGTCAAAAACGGCATCGAAGGCGGACGCAATTTCCTCAACCGAATCAAGATGTGTTCACTGTCTGCAAACCTTGGAGACACAAGAACGATTGTCACGCATCCTGCTTCCACAACGCATTCCAAGCTTTCCGATGACGAGCGAAACGAAGTCGGAATCACTGCCGGATTGGTACGTTGCTCCGTCGGATTGGAAAATATCGATGACATTATCAACGATTTGAAACAAGCTTTAGATTAGCAGAATCGAAGTAATTTGGAGCAACAAGTTTTCGTCTTCGAATCACGATTCCAACCCGCTGTCCACTATATCTTTTTTGTTTACGACGGTTTGTCATCAATAGAAATTAATCAGAAAAACAAAAAAGGATGCCGTTCCCATCGGGGCTATGTTGAGGGTTCATCCTTACATTGACGAAAATAAAATTTAGAAAAAATGAAAAATTCAGAACAATTATATAAAGCCATTTCCGAACGCATCCTGATTTTGGACGGCGCAATGGGAACAATGATTCAGCGCTACAATTTCTCGGAAGAAGATTATCGCGGTGAGCGTTTCAAAGATTGGGAATCCTCACTCAAAGGAAACAACGATTTGCTCTCTTTGACGCAACCAGAAGCAATTGAGGAAATCCACAAAAAATATCTTTTAGCCGGAGCGGACATCATCGAAACCAATACGTTTTCCGGAACCACGATTGCGATGGCGGATTATCATATGGAAGATTTGGTTTACGAACTCAATTACGAATCAGCCAAAATCGCCCGCAAAGTCTGCGACGAATTTACCGCTCAGAATCCCGACAAACCAAGATTTGTTGCAGGTTCCATAGGACCAACCAACAGAACGGCAAGTCTTAGCCCAGACGTGAATGACCCAGGTTATCGCGCAATCACTTTCGACGAACTGAGAATTGCCTACAAACAACAAGCGGAAGCATTGCTGGACGGCGGTTCCGACATTCTTTTAGTAGAAACCATCTTCGACACATTGAACGCCAAAGCGGGACTTTTCGCCATTGACCAAATTCAGGAAGAAAGAAATATCAAAATCCCGATTATGGTTTCCGGAACGATTACCGATGCTTCCGGAAGAACTTTGAGCGGACAAACCGCCGAAGCTTTCCTGATTTCTGTTTCTCATCTTAACTTATTGAGTGTAGGATTCAACTGTGCTTTGGGTGCAAAACAGCTGACGCCTTATTTAGAAGCGATTTCTTCTCAGTCAGAATTCGGGATTTCCGCTTACCCCAATGCCGGTTTACCGAATGCTTTCGGTCAATACGATGAAACGGCAAGCCAAATGGCTGAGCAAGTTCAGGAATATTTGGAAAAAGGACTCATCAATATTATTGGTGGTTGTTGCGGAACGACGCCGGAACATATCAAAGCGATTGCTGATTTGGCAAATAACTACGAACCTAGAAAAATTGGTCAACTGAATGATACATCAATTTAACAGTTATTGAAATTGTTAGCTTGATGTATTTTCATTTTGATACATCAAAAATATGAAATACTTAAAATTATCAGGTCTAGAACCTCTAATTATAACGCCCGAATCCAACTTCATCAATGTTGGAGAAAGAACCAATGTGGCCGGTTCCAAAAAATTCCTTCGATTAATCAAGGAAGAAAAATTCTCCGAAGCGCTTGATATCGCCCGTCATCAAGTAGATGGTGGCGCACAAATCCTGGATGTCAATTTCGATGACGGATTGATTGACGGAAAAGCATCAATGATAAAATTCCTTAACTTAATTGCTTCAGAGCCGGACATTTCCAGAATTCCAATTATGATTGATTCCTCGAAATGGGAAATCTTGGAAGCTGGACTACAGGTTGTTCAGGGAAAAGCAGTTGTTAATTCCATTAGTTTAAAAGAAGGCGAAGAGGAGTTCATCAAACACGCAAAAGCAATCAAACGTTACGGCGCGGCGGCGATAGTGATGGCTTTTGATGAGGTGGGACAAGCTGATAATTATGAAAGAAGACTGGAAATTACCAAACGTTCGTATGACATTTTGGTCAATCAATTGGATTTTCCGGCAGAAGATATTATTTTCGATTTAAATATTTTTCCGGTTGCAACTGGGATGGAAGAACACCGCAGAAATGCCATCGATTTTATCGAGGCAACGCGTTGGGTTCGCACCAATCTTCCTTACGCATCGGTTAGTGGTGGTGTTTCCAATGTTTCATTTTCTTTCCGAGGGAACGATTCTGTTCGTGAAGCGATGCATTCTGTTTTCCTTTATCATGCCATAAAAGCGGGGATGAATATGGGAATCGTAAACCCGACGATGTTGGAAGTTTATGACGAAATTCCGAAAGAACTTTTGGAATTGGTCGAGGACGTAATGCTCGACAGAAAAGACGACGCAACCGAAAGATTATTAGATTATTCCGAAAGAGTAAAATCCACCAAAAAAGAAAAAGCCGAAGATTTGGCTTGGCGCGAAATGCCTTTGCAGGAAAGAATCACGCATTCATTGGTTAAAGGACTTGACCGTTTTATTGAAGAAGATACTGAAGAAGCAAGATTGCAAGCTGAAAAACCACTTCACGTCATTGAAGTTAATCTGATGACGGGAATGGGTGTTGTCGGCGACCTTTTTGGAAGTGGAAAAATGTTTCTACCTCAGGTTGTAAAATCTGCGAGAGTAATGAAAAAAGCAGTGGCTTACCTTCAACCTTTCATCGAAGCTGAAAAAGACGGAACTAGACCTGCGAACGGAAAAATCTTGATGGCAACGGTAAAAGGCGACGTTCACGATATCGGAAAAAATATTGTGAGTGTGGTTTTGGGTTGTAACAATTATGACATCGTTGACCTCGGCGTGATGGTTCCGGCTGATAAAATTATCCAAACTGCAATTGACGAAAAAGTTGATATCATCGGTTTAAGTGGATTGATTACACCAAGTCTGGACGAGATGGTTCATCTGGCTTCCGAATTGGAAAGAAGAAATCTTGATTTCCCTTTATTGATTGGCGGGGCAACAACTTCCAAAGCACATACAGCTGTAAAAATCGCTCCGAAATATGCGAATACAGTTGTTCACGTGAACGATGCTTCCAGAGCAGTTGGCGTGGTGAGTTCGCTTTTAAATAAGGATAAATCCAGCGTTTATTCTTTGGAATTGAAAAAAGATTATGACGATTTCCGCGAGAAATTCCTGAATCGACAAGTTGATAAAGAATACGTGACAATTGATGAAGCGAGAAAACAGAAATTCAAAATCGATTGGGAAAATGAAGAGATTCACACACCGAAAAAACTTGGAATAACTGTTATTGAGGATCAGGATTTAAAGGAATTGGTAGAGTTTATCGACTGGTCGCCGTTTTTCAGAAGCTGGCAATTGTTTGGGAAATTCCCTGATATTTTGACCGATAATGTGGTTGGCGAGCAAGCAACAATTTTGTTTAATGAAGCCAAAGCAATGCTCAAGAAAATCCTTCATGAAAAAAGTTTCAAAGCAAAAGGTATTTTCGGAATCTTCCCTGCAAATGCGACTGAACGTGATGATATTTTGGTTTATGATGACAATCAAAATGTGATTTCGACTTTCAGAACTTTGAGACAACAACATAAAAAATCGGAAGGAAAAGAATATTTCGCACTGTCAGATTTCATTGCGCCTGAAAATTCTGGGAAAGAAGATTATATCGGTGTTTTTTGTGTTTGTACTGGTTTTGGCGCGGATGAATTGGCGAAAGAATACGAAGATAAAATGGACGATTACAATGCGATAATGGTCAAAGCTTTGGCAGACCGTTTTGCAGAAGCGTTTGCCGAATATCTTCACAAAAAAGTCAGAACCGAATATTGGGGCTATTCAGAAAATGAAACTTTGACCAATGACGATTTGATTAAAGAAAAATATTTTGGAATTCGTCCAGCTCCAGGTTATCCGGCTTGTCCCGACCATTTGGATAAATTGACGATTTGGGATTTGCTTAAAGTTGATGAGAAAATCGGAGTGACTTTAACCGAAAGTTTAGCAATGTGGCCAACCGCAGCGGTTTCCGGTTATTATTTCGGTAATGAAAAATCAAAATATTTCGGCGTTGGAAAGATTGATGAAGACCAATTGAAAGATTATGCCGACAGAAAAGATATCGATTTGGAATATGCGAGAAAATGGCTCAGTCCGAATTTGGCTGATTAGACTTTGAATTTTAACCTTGAATTTTGAATTAAAATAATGAAAATTACTGACCATATAAAAAACGCCAACGGAAAAACGCTTTTCTCTTTCGAGATTGTTCCGCCACAAAAAGGTGTTGGAATTGCGGATTTATATAAAAATATTGACCCTTTGATGGAGTTCAATCCGCCTTTTATTGATGTAACCACGTCCCGCGAAGAGTACATTTTTCTTGAAAGAGGAAACGGTTTGATGGAACGCAAAATCACCAGAATGCGTCCCGGAACTTTGGGAATTTGTTCGGCGATTCAGAATAAATATAATGTCGATACCGTTCCACACGTTCTTTGCGGAGGATTTACGAAAGAAGAAACCGAATATCTTTTGGTAGATTGTATGTATTTGGGAATCAATAATATTGTGGCTTTGCGTGGCGATGCGATGAAAGGTGAAAAATACTTTGAACCATCAAAAGGAGGACACAAATATGCTTCGGATTTGGTAAAACAAATTCACGATTTGGGAACCGGAAAATACCTTCACGAAGAAATTGTATCAGATGACAACAGTAGTTTCTGCATTGGTGTTGCCGGTTATCCAGAAAAACACATCGAAGCGCCTTCTATGAATTACGACCTTCAAATGTTGAAGAAAAAAGTGGAAGCCGGGGCAGATTACATCGTCACTCAAATGTTCTTTGATAATCAGAAATATTTCGATTTCGTAAAACAAGCCAGAGAAATCGGGATTAATGTTCCAATTATTCCAGGCATCAAACCAATTGCAACTAAAGGTCATCTGCAAATGTTGCCTCAAGTTTTCAAAATTGATTTACCTGAGAATCTGATATCAGAAGTTTTGAAATGCAAAACCAACAATGACGTTCGTGAAGTTGGAATAGAATGGGCAATCAATCAGTGTAAGGAATTGCTGGATTTTGGCATTCCTGTTCTGCACTTCTACTCAATGGGAAAAAGTGATAATATTTTAAAAATAGGAAGAGAAGTATTTTAAGATAAAAAGGGATGTAGTTTGCATCTCTTTTTTTAATTTTACGATTCAAGTTTTAATATGAAATCGCTATCATTTGGAAACACATATGCCAATAGAGAAGAAGCGATTGCATTTGACCTTAAAAAAACAATAAATATCTACAAGTGAAATTATCTGGTCCCTTCAAACAAATTGTCACGCTCAATCATCTTCCGCTAAAAGGAAAACTAAATGATGAATCTCTGGAAATTATTACAAACGGCGGAATTCTGACAGAAAATGGAAAAATTATTGAAGTTGGTGATTTTGAATTATTAAAACAAAAATTCCCAGATTCAGAATATGATTTGATTGAAAATGAACAAATTGTACTTCCTGCTTATACAGATGCGCACACACACATTTGTTTCGGAGGCAATCGCGCTAATGATTTTGCAATGCGAAATGCTGGAAAAACCTATCTCGAAATTGCCGAATCCGGTGGAGGAATTTGGAGTTCTGTGCAGCACACAAGGCAAGCTTCTGAAGATGATTTGATTGATGGAATTCTGAAACGTATTAATATTTTATTAAATCAGGGAATCACAACCATCGAAATTAAAAGTGGTTACGGGCTAAATGTTGATGAAGAACTTAAAATGCTTCGAGCTATCAAAAAAGCTCAGAATCAAACAAAAGCTACTTTGATTCCAACTTGCCTTTCAGCACATTTGAAACCAAGAGATTTCGAAGGTTCATCCGAGGATTATCTTAATTATATTCTTAAAGAAATCTTACCAAAAGTAAAAGAAGAAAACCTGGCTAATCGTGTTGATATTTTTATTGAAAAATCAGCGTTTCAGCCCGAAGAAAGCAAAAATTTTCTTTTGAAAGCTAAAGAATTAGGTTTTCAAATTACCGTTCACGCAGATCAATTTACAGCTGGAAGTTCCAGAGTTGCTGTGGAAGTTGGTGCCAAATCTGCGGACCATTTGGAAGCAACAATTGATGAAGATATCGAGTTTCTTGCAAATTCTAATACTGTTGCGATTGCACTTCCAGGCGCAAGTTTAGGTTTGGGCGAACCATTTTCACCGGCCAGAAAAATCCTTGACAAAGGCGGAATTCTTGCAATTTCAACAGACTGGAATCCAGGATCGGCGCCGATGGGAAACCTCGTGACCCAGGCGTCAATCCTAGCAACATATCAAAAATTAACAACAGCTGAAGTACTTTCGGCGATTACTTTTCGCTCAGCTTTCGCTTTGGGTTTAGAGGACAGAGGAATTTTGGCTGAAGGAAAAAAAGCAGATTTTATAACTTATGAAACCGACAATTTCCAAAATATACTTTATCATCAAGGAAGTTTGAAACCGAAAAATATTTATATCAACGGAGAAAAAATCTAAATTATGTTTGAATGGACAGGCCGTTTTGATGGCGAAGAGGAATCTTACCACCGCATTTTTCAAAGAGTGTCAATAGAATCTGAATACGAAAAAATTAAACCTAAAGAGTTCGTTTTACATGGTTTTGCAGTAGACGAAGGTGTGAACCGCAACAAAGGTAGAGTGGGTGCTAAAGATGCTCCGGATGTTATCAGAAAAAATATGAGTAATTTTCCTGTCATCCATTCTGATTTCTCTTTGAAAGATTTTGGGGATATAAAATGTGAAGATGAAGATTTGGAATCTACACAAAATTCTTTAGCTGAAAAAGTTTCCAAAGTACTAATGAAAAATGGGAAATCTGTTGTTTTAGGAGGCGGACACGAAGTGACTTTTGCCCATTATTCAGGAATCAAAAAAGCATTTCCGAATCATAAAATTGGGATTATTAATTTTGATGCACACTTTGATAACCGTGAACCTGAAAATAGATTAGCAACTTCTGGAACTGGTTTTTGGCAGATTGCGCAAGAAGGGGAGATTCATTCCTTGCATATCGGAATTCAGAAAAATAGCAATACGAGGAAATTGTTTGAAGTTGCGGATAATTTCGGGATGAAATATATTTTGGCTGACGAGATTTACTCCGAAAATCTGCCCAACATTCTATTCACCGTCAATTCTTTTTTGGATGATGTTGATGTGGTTTATGTGACGATTTGTATGGATGTTTTCAATGCGTCTATTGCGCCGGGCGTAAGTGCGTTGGCTTACAATGGGATTTTCGCAGACCGGAATTTTATGCAGATTTACCGTCATATTTTAAGCTCCGAAAAAATAAAAGCGCTGGATGTCGCAGAAGTTAACCCGATTTTTGATATCCAGGAAAGAACTGCGCGATTAGCTTCTAGTCTTATCAACGAATGGTTTATGATTTAATAAGTGAAATGAAAATGAAAGAAAAAAACAGTATAATTTTTGATTTAGACGGAACGCTTTGGGATGCCTCGGAAACTGTTTATCACGCTTTCAACGACAGCATCAAGGAGATTGGTTTTGACATCAATGTGACTTCACAGCAAGTCAGAGATTTTTCTGGACTTAAGATGGATGATATTTTTGAACGACTTTTGGGATTTGTTCCGAAAAATAAATTTGAAGAATTTGTTAAGATTTATAATCAAAAAGAGAAAGAATATCTTCGAAACCACGGTGGAAAATTGTTTCCAAATGTAGAAACTACTTTAGAAAAACTAAGTGAAAATCACCAGCTTTTCATCGTCAGCAATTGTATGGCAGGTTACATCGAGGCATTTTTGGACTATTACGGTTTTCGAAAATATTTCAAAGATTTTGAGTGTTTTGGGAATGCTAATTTACCGAAAGATGAAAATATCAAGCTAATTGTTAATCGAAATAATTTAAAAAACCCCATTTACGTTGGCGATACAATCTGGGATAAAGAATCTTCCGCAAAGGCTGGTGTGGATTTTATCTATGCGAATTACGGTTTTGGAAACATAGAAAATTCCGAGCAACAGATAGAAAAGTTCGAAGATTTATTAGAACTTTAGTGTACAAAAAAACCTCATCAAATTTTTGATGAGGTTTTTTATTGATTTAAAAATAAGTCTAAAATTACTTAAACTCGATCGGGAATTTAACCTGTGAATTATCCCAACCAGCATACAAATCTGCACCGGATTTTGTCTGTACAAATGTCACGGAAAAATATTCGATAGGAGAAGCTGTTTTCTCAACCGGAATATTGAATCTCACAACATCTTTGCTTTTATCGTAGAAATATGCGCCCCATTTATCAGTATCAGAATTTAAAACAATCGTCCATTCTTTTTCAAACGGAATTGCGAAAATACTGTAAGTCCCCGCAGGAATTTCTTTCCCACCAATTTTCACAGGTGTGTAAAACTTGATTTCAGAATTTTCATTCGCCCCGAATCTCCAGATTTCTCCATATTTGATAAGATTTCCGAAAACGACTCTGTTTTTTTTCTGCGGACGGGAATATTCCAATTTCACTTTCGGTGTTTCCGTTTTGGATGAAGCCACCTGAAGCGGATAATAAACCGCATCCATTGGACTCACGTCAACTGGCATATAATTCAGTTTGGTTGGGTCGATTTTCGCTTGTGAAAACGCGCTTACTCCAACTAATAATGAAGCGACTAAAATTAATTTTTTCATTAAGATTTATTTTATTTTTAATAATTGTTCTATAGCCTTATCCAAGGTTTTCTGCTCTTTTGCAAAACAAAAACGAATCACTTTTTCATCGGTTTTATCTTTGTAAAATGCAGAAAATGGGATGGTTGCGACTTTGTATTCTTTAGTTAACCAATAGCAAAAATCCTTGTCTTGCTTATCAGAAATTGCGCCAAAATTGGCTGACAAAAAATAAGTCCCTTCACAATCTAATAATTGAAAAGGCGTTTCTTTCAAAGCATTTTTAAGATAATCTCTTTTTGTTTGTAAAAATGTTGAGATGGATTTGAAATCATCAACATTCTTCAAATAATTAGCAATCGCAAATTGCGCAGGCGTGTTCACACAAAAAACATTGAACTGGTGGACTTTCCGAAACTCTGTCATCAAATCCGAAGGCGCACAAACATAACCGATTTTCCAACCAGTAATATGCAACAACTTCCCAAAAGAACCAACGACGAAAGTTCTTTCCTTCAGTTCGGGATATTTTGCCAAAGTCAGATGAGGTTTTTCATCGAAAGTGATACTTTCATAAACTTCATCGCTTAGAATGATAATGTCCGTATTTTTTACAATCGCAATCAGTTCATCAATATCTTTTTGCTTCAGGATTTTTCCAGAAGGATTATTCGGGTTGTTGATGATAATCATCTTGGTTTTTTCGGAAACCAGATTTTTCACGTTTTCCCAATTGATTTCGTAATCAGGATAGAGCATTTTGACGTTTTTTACGATTCCGCCATTCAGGATAATTGCAGGTTCATAACAATCGTAAGCCGGCTCAAAAATAATCACTTCATCATCTTTTTCTACGAATGCAGAAATAATTGTGAAAATCCCTTGCGTCGCTCCAGCAGTGACATTAATCTCAGAGTCCGGATGATAATCAACTTGATATTGAAGATTGAATTTCTTTGAAATTTCTTCCCGAAGTTCTTTGATTCCGGACAAAGGTGCATATTGATTATGACCTTTCTTTGCGAAATCGCCGAGATATTGGATTAAATTTTCATCCGCTTGATAATCCGGAAATCCCTGAGAAAGATTGACTGCATTTTCCTGCTGAGCCAATAAACTCATTTCTGTGAAAATCGTCGTTTTCACATCAGGAAGTTTGGAGTTGGTTAATTTGAAAGTCATTCTGAATGTAAAAATAAGTAATTATTGAATCTCCATTTTGTAAATTTGCAAAAATTTTTGAGTTGAAACGTCTTATTTCTATCGTCGGAACTACAGGAATCGGGAAAACCCGATTGGCAATCGATTTGGCGAATCATCTCGACACAGAAATTATTTCTTGCGACTCTCGCCAGTTTTACAAAGAAATGAAAGTTGGAACCGCTATGCCAACTGACGAAGAATTGGCCGAAGCGAAACATCATTTTGTCGGAAATCTCAGCATCAACGATTATTATTCGATAGGATTATTCGAAGAAGAGGCTTTGAAGAAATTGGAAGAAATTTTCGCTGAAAAAGATGTTGCCATAATGGTTGGCGGAAGCGGAATGTACGAGAAAGCCGTTGTAGAAGGAATGAACGATTTGCCTGAAGCTAATGAAGAAAATCAACAAAAACTGATTTCGATTTTGGAAAATGAAGGTATCGACGTTTTGCAAAGAATGCTTGAGGAACTGGATCCAGAATATTTTTCAATAGTAGATAAAGATAATCCCAGACGATTGTTGCGCGCCATTGACATCATTTGGCAAACCAATAAAACCTACACCGAAAATCTTAGTACACCAAAAGCGAAAAGGAATTTTGAAATCATTAGAATAGGTATTGATGCACCCAGAGAAGTGATTTATGAAAGAATCAATCTTCGAGTCGATAAAATGATGGAAAACGGTTTGCTGGAAGAAGCTCGAAGTCTGATTGCAGACAGAGATAAAGTCGCTTTGCAAACGGTTGGTTATTCAGAATTGTTTCGCTATTTTGATGGCGAATGGAACTTGGATTTTGCCATTGAAGAAATCAAGAAAAATTCCCGACGATACGCTAAACGCCAAATGACTTGGAACAGAAAATTGCAGAACGTAAATTGGGTGAACTATGATAATTCTCTGCAAGAAGCATTATCTTTGCTTGAGAAATTAAAAGGTTGAGAAATCACTTTCTTTAAATTCAAAATATTTAATCTTATAATCAAATAATATGTCAGATACCAATTCAAATATGTTAGCTCTTGGAACAAAAGCTCCAGGTTTCAAATTACCAAATCCATCAAAAAATAACGAAGTACAATCTCTGGAATCTTTGAAAGGTGAGAAAGGAACGTTGGTGGTTTTTATATGTAACCATTGTCCATTTGTTTTGAATGTTATTGATAAATTAGAAGAATTGTACGAAGATTACAAATCTCAAGGCATCGAGTTTATTGCTATTAATTCTAATGATGTTGATAGATATCCAGCAGATTCTCCAGAGTTAATGGTGGATTTTGTGGACGAAAAAGGATTAAAATTCCCATATTTATACGACGAAAGTCAGGATGTTGCAAAGGCTTTCAATGCTGCTTGTACTCCAGATTTTTATTTTTTTGATGAAAGTCTAAGTCTGATTTATCGTGGTCAAATGGATGACTCAAGACCAGGAAATCAAAAAGAAGTGACTGGCGAAGATTTAATCATCGCTTTTGAAAATCTTTTGGCTGGCGCAGAGCAGGAAGAATTCCAAAGACCAAGTTTAGGTTGTAATATCAAATGGAAATAAAAAATTGAAACTCCGAAAATCACTTTTCGGAGTTTCTGTTTAATAAATCAAAAACGCAGCTCTTATGCCTGAGCTTTATTGTGAAAATTGTTTCAGAAATCTTTTTTGAGATTCAAAAGCAATTTTATCAAAATCTATTTCGGAATTTTTCACCCAAATCCCTTCTGAGATCTCAGACTCTTCTAATTTAATTTCAAATTTTTCCTCAACTTCATATAGATAGAACAAATCCAAAGTGTTGTAATCAATATTTTTATAAGGATAAATGTTCGGCTGACTTCCAAGATATTTGAAATTTTCGGGATTAATATTTAAACCCAATTCTTCATTCAGTTCTCTGGAACAAGTTTCTTCGGAACTTTCTTTTGGGTCTGTGAAGCCGCCAGGCAAATCCCATTTTCCTTTTCCAGGTTCCTGATTCCGAACCGTTAAAAATAATTCATCCTGATGTTTGATGATAACCGCAACAGCTGCAGCAGTATTGTGATATAAAACAAAATCACAATTACTGCAGCTAAATTTGGTAATATTATTCCATAGTAAACTTTCCTGACCACATTTTGGACAGAATTTTAAATTTTCCATTGGATAAATTTAAAGAAAAAACTAAGCTATATTTCTATTTCTTGGGTGGAAATTTAAAATAACATCTCTCAGTTCCTCAGTTTTCAGGTGTGTGTAAACTTGTGTCGTAGTAATACTGCTATGTCCCAACATCTCCTGAATAAACCTCAAATCTGCTCCGTTTTGTAACAAATGCGTTGCAAAAGAATGTCTGAAAGTGTGCGGAGAAATACTCTTGTTGATTCCCGCTTTCTGAGTCAGTTCTTTGATAATGATGAAAACAATCACTCTGGACATATTGGTTCCTCTTGTATTCAGGAAGACAATATCCTCGTGTTTTTTGTTGACTTTGATTTTCTTTCTGACGTTTTGGATGTAATCGTGAAGATATTCTGCGGTAGAACTTGCAAGAGGAACCAATCTGGTTTTCTCGCCTTTACCTTCTACAATGATGAATCTTTCTTTGAAATTAATATTAGAAATTTTCAAATCTACCAATTCTGAAACGCGAAGACCACAACCGTACAATACTTCCAGAATGCATTGGTTTCTTTGTCCAATGTCTGTTTTTTTGTCAATACTGTTGATGATTCTGTCAATGTCATCCATACTCAAAGTGTCAGGAAGGTAAAGGCCTAATTTAGGACCTTCTAAAAGTGAAGAAGGATTGTCTTCTCTATATTCTTCTTCCAAAAGAAATTTGAAAAAAGCCTTAATGGAAGATATTCCTCTAGCCTGAGAACGTTCGCTGATTTTCTTTTTAGAAAGTTGATAGATGAATTCCTGTAGGTTTTCATAACTGATAATTGCAGGAGATATTTCTCCTAAATCAGTAGTGGCAAAGCTTTCCAGCTTTTTGATGTCTCTGACGTAAGCGTCTAGTGTGTTGTCAGAGAAGCTTTTCTCAAATTTTAAGTAATTTGAGAAATCTGTAATTTTTTCGGACCAATTCATATTTGTGTTTTTTTAATTGTTTTAAAATATAATATTTATCTCATACGATATATAATTCTTGTTCTGTAATATTTAAAATCTCGATTCCTGCGTTTTTTAAAAATTCTAATCCACTGTCATCAGAATAGCCAGTCATATAAACCACTTTTTCGATTCCAGATTGTAATATCAATTTACTGCACTCTTTGCACGGGGACATTGTTATATATAATGTTGCACCTTTGCAAGATTGCGTACTGCTGGCTATTTTTAATATAGCGTTGGCTTCTGCGTGAAGTACGAACCAATTGGTTTTTCCATTTTCGTCCTCACAATTATTCTCGAAGCCAGAAGGTGTTCCGTTGTAGCCGTCAGAAATTATCATTCTGTCTTTTACGATAAGCGCACCAACTTTTTTTCTCTTACAATAAGATAGATTTGCCCATTCAGCCGCCATCTTAAGATAAGCAATATCGAATTTGTTATAATTCATTATTCTAATTTAATTGAAGGCAGGCTTTCTTTTTTCCAGAAATGCTGAAACGCCTTCTTTAAAATCATCTTCTGAAAATAATTCTCCAAAAGAATCTATCTCAGTTTCCATTCCATTTTCTTTGTCGCTTGCATTCACAGATTTTATCGCTTTTGCAATGCCAAGTGGCGAATTTTTCACAATTTGCTCAGCTAATTCCTGAGTTTTTGCAAGCAATTCTTCCAAAGAAAAAACTTCATTTACCAAACCAATGGATTTGGCTTTTTCAGCAGTAATCATTTTTGCTGAGAAAATCATTTCATTAGCCAAACCTTTTCCTACCAATTTTGGCAATCTTTGGGTCCCTCCATAACCGGGAATCAATCCTAAAGTTACTTCCGGCAAACCTAGTTTTGCGTTTTCCGAGGCGTATCGGATGTGGCAAGATAACGCCAATTCCAATCCTCCGCCCAAAGCAAAACCATTGATGGCTGCAATCACAGGTTTGTTCAAATCTTCTATTTTCTGAAAAACCAAGTGTCCTCTTTTGGATAGTTCTTTTGCTTTTTCTGGACTGTAAGCAGAAAATTCTTTGATATCTGCACCAGCCACGAAAGATTTTTCTCCACTTCCGGTAACGATAACACAGTTTACATTCTTATCAGAAGCCAAAACACCAAACACATTTTCCAAATCGTTAAAAACCTGAGCGTTCAAAGCATTTAAGCTTTCTGGTCTGTTGATGGTTACAACTGCAATTTTTCTGTCTATCGTTAATTTTATACTTTCGTAATTCATTTCAAAAAGAAGATTATGTTTAATTCTAAAATGATTTAGAAATCGAATTTAGAAATTTCTGCAATATAAACAAAATATTAATGAACAATTAACATTTATATTCTTTATTTATTAACCATTGTAAATTATAATAATGAAAACTTTATTCAAAACGGCTCAATATTCATTTAAAATTTACATATCCCTATTTGCGCTTTTTGTGATTTCTTGTAGAAGTAGAGATTCTTCAGACAATTATGTTGGATACAAATTCACGACAGTTTCTTATTATGCTAACAAATTTGATGGTAAAAAGACGGCAAGCGGAGAAACTTACAGGCATTCTAAAATGACTGGCGCTCACAAGTCTTTTTCTTTCGGAACGAGAGTAGAAATCGTGAATGTTGAAAATGATAAATCGGTTATCATTATTGTAAATGACAGAGGTCCGCTAAAACCTTCCAGAGAATTCGATTTGAGCCAAGGTGCTTTCAAAAAAATTTCAAATCTGAATAACGGAATCGTAAAAGTAAAATATAGAATCCTTAAATAATACTGCATTTTATTATATGTGACAAATGTTAAGAAATGATTCATCACATAATATTTTAAAAATGTTTAAATTTGCATTGCTTTTAAAAGCAAACAAAATAAAAATCTTAAAAAAATAACATCAAGACAATGAGTTACATTTCATTTATCGAAGCAAGACAAATTTTAGATTCCAGAGGGAATCCTACAATAGAAGTAGATGTTTTCACAGAAAGTGGAGCAATGGGACGTGCAGCTGTGCCTTCTGGAGCTTCTACTGGCGAGCACGAGGCGGTTGAACTAAGAGACGGCGCACCGGAATTCCTAGGGAAGGGTGTTTTGAAGGCGGTTGAAAATGTGAAAGAAGTTATCGCTCCGGAATTGATTGGTCTTCCAGTTTTCGAACAAAATTTGATTGATGCTGTAATGATTCAGCTTGATGGGACTTCTAACAAAGGAAAATTGGGTGCTAATGCAATTCTTGGAGTTTCTTTGGCTGTTGCTAAAGCTGCTGCTGCGGAATTGAGAATGCCTCTTTATAAATATGTTGGTGGTGTGAACGCAAACACACTTCCTGTTCCAATGATGAACGTTATCAATGGTGGTTCTCACTCAGATGCGCCAATCGCTTTCCAGGAATTTATGGTAATGCCTGTAAAAGCAGATTCTTTCTCTCACGCTTTGAGAAAAGGAACTGAGATTTTCCACAGCTTGAAATCAATTCTTCACGGTAGAGGATTGTCCACAGCTGTTGGAGACGAAGGTGGATTTGCACCAACTTTTACAGGAACTGAAGATGCTTTAGATACTTTACTACAAGCTATCGAAAAAGCAGGTTACAAGCCAGGAGACGATATTATGATCGCTTTGGATTGCGCGGCTTCAGAATTTTATAAAGATGGTGTTTACGATTACAGAAAATTCCAGACGCCAGATGCGCCTGTGTTCTCAAGCAGCGAGCAGGTTTCTTACTTGGCTGATCTTGCAAACAAATATCCAATTATCTCTATCGAGGATGGAATGCAGGAAAATGATTGGACTGGTTGGAAAGAATTGACAGATAAGATCGGAGACAGAGTTCAGTTGGTTGGTGATGACTTGTTCGTAACTAATGTTGAGAGATTGTCCAGAGGTATCAAAGAAAATACAGCTAACTCCATCCTTGTAAAAGTGAACCAAATCGGTTCTCTTTCCGAGACTATGGCTGCAGTACAAATGGCTCAGCAAAACAGATACACAACTGTAATGTCTCACAGATCCGGTGAAACAGAAGATTCTACAATTGCAGATCTTGCAGTGGCTCAAAACTGTGGACAGATCAAAACTGGCTCAGCTTCAAGATCTGATAGAATGGCGAAATACAACCAATTATTGAGAATTGAAGAAGCTCTAGGAGAAACGGCAATTTTCCCTGGTTTGGAAGCATTTAAAATCAAAAGATAAGATTTAACAAAAATTTATAATTTGAAGCATTCCGAATATTTGGGATGCTTTTTTATTTTATTTAATTGTAAATCAATGAATTGAAAATTTAAATTTTTCACAAAGAAATTATTTTTTTGTTCAATTATTGGCATCAATAGAATCAATTGCTTGTTATGACTTTTGTCAGTTGACCATTTCCAAGTAAAGTGCTATATTTAGCAGATAAAATTATTTATAAAATGTCAGATAATAAAGTTATATTAAATTACGACGGGAAAAGCTTTGAATATCCAATCGTAGATAGTACTATCGGAGACAGAGGAATTGATATTTCCAAACTGAGAGACCAGACTGGATTGATTACTTTGGATCTTGGTTACAAAAACACAGGTGCTACAATCAGTGAAATTACTTACTTAGACGGCGATAAAGGAGAATTACTATACAGAGGTTATCCGATTGAGCAAATCGCTGAAAAATCTAATTTTACAGAAGTAATGTACCTTTTGCTTCACGGCGAATTACCAAAACAAGAGCAGTTTACAAGTTTCGAAAATAACATCAAAAAATATAATTTTGTTGCAGACGAGCTTAAAAAACTGATTGATGTTTTCCCGCGTTCTGCGCATCCAATGGGTGTTTTGTCTTCTTTGACTTCTGCTTTAACGGCTTTTAATCCAAAGGCGGTAAATGTACAATCGAAAGAAGAAATGGACCTTGCTGCAGAATTGATGATTGCTAAGTTCTCTCATCTTTGTGCTTGGACTTATAGAAAAACACAAGGTTTGCCAATCAATCACGGAGACAATAGCTTGAATTATGTTGAAAATTTCTACAAAATGGCTTTCAAACTTCCAAATCAGGAGTTTGTGATGGATCCGGTTGTGGTGGCGGCTTTGGATAAGTTATTAATTCTTCACGCGGATCACGAGCAAAACTGTTCTACTTCTACAGTAAGAATGGTTGGTTCTGCTCACACAGGTCTTTTTGCTTCTATTTCTTCTGGTGTTTCTGCACTTTGGGGTCCGCTTCACGGTGGTGCAAACCAGGCAGTTATCGAGATGTTGGAATTGATTGAAAAAGATGGTGGCGATGTTAACAAATGGGTAGAAAAAGCTAAAGATAAAAACGACAGTTTTAGATTGATGGGCTTCGGACACAGAGTTTACAAAAACTTTGATCCAAGAGCGAAGATCATCAAAAAAGCAGCAGATGATATCTTAAACTCATTAGGAATTCAGGATAAAGCACTTGACATTGCAATGCAGTTGGAAAAAGTAGCTTTGGAAGACGAATACTTCATCGAGAGAAAATTATATCCAAACGTAGATTTCTACTCAGGAATCATCTACAGAGCTTTGGGAATCCCGACAGAGATGTTCACAGTAATGTTCGCACTAGGAAGATTGCCAGGATGGATCTCTCAGTGGAGAGAAATGAGATTGAAAGGCGACCCAATCGGAAGACCAAGACAAATCTACCAAGGTGCTCAGGAAAGAAATTACCTTGATATCAAAAACAGATAATTGTTTTTAAATAAATTAATAATCCCCGAAATCAGTTTTCGGGGATTATTTTTTTTCTGATATTAACATCATATTAATGTTATAGCAACAAATAATGGCATTATCAAAGTCTTTATTATTTAAACAATTTAGAGAAAAATAAATTTTATTTGTTCCGAAATTTAGAGTTAGAAATTTAGTAAATTCGCTTTTCTCACAACATATTTGGAACCAATGACTTTCGGACAGCAGATGTTATTTTTTTTTAGTGTAATAGGAGCTTTTAATGGGCTTCTGCTAGGGCTTTATCTATTGTTCGTGAAAAAAGTGAAGCATATTCCTGATTTTTTCCTGGGATTAATTTTATTAACATTAAGCATCAGAGTAGGGATTTCGGTATGTATTTATTTTTATCCGGATTGGCCTGTAATTATTCCATATTTAGGCTTGTCAGCGCTTTTTTTTACTGGCCCGGCTCTGTATTATTATGTCCGTTCATCTTTTTTACAAGAGCGGTTTGACCTTAAAAATGCGAGGAAGTTTTCTAGTATTCTGATATTGATTCTTGGCGCAGTTGGCTTGTTGTATTTGGTTTTCCCAATTACTTGGAAAGAAAATTTTCCTAGATTTATTTATGGTATCTGGACGGTTTTTATCTTTCTGTCGGTTTATGAATATTTCATTTTTTCAAAAAAAGAAGGTAAGAAACTTACTCAGTTTATTCTTCCTGTTGTAATAAGTAATGTGATTATCTTTATAGCATATCAGCTAATGTCCACAGGGTGGATCCAGGTATATTGTGCGGGTGGGAGTATCGTTTTTTCTTTGGTATTGTATGTTAATTTTTTAAATTTATTTAATAAAAAGCATCAACCATCTACTGCAAAAGAATCTAATAGATATTCAAATAAAAAGATTTCTGATGAGCAGGCGGAAAGTTTTGTTTCAAAATTAGAAAGATTAATGCAAGAGGAAGGATTGTACAAAAATCCCAATCTAAAATTAACCGATCTGGCAATAGAAATGAAGACTTCTTCTCATCAGCTGTCCCAATTGTTGAATGATAATCTGGGGAAAAGTTTTTCTACATATATCAACGAATACAGAATCGAAGAAGCCTGTAGATTAATAGAAAACGATTCGTATTTGAAGATTGAAGAGATTGGATATGAAGTGGGTTTTAATTCAAAATCTACATTTTTTTCTACTTTCAAAAAAATAAAAAATACAACTCCATTTTTATATAAACAATCGAAAATGCCTTTGGAGCCAATGTTTCAGGGTTCTGGTTTATAATTCTGTACTTCGGAATTTGTATTTCGAAACCTGTTTTTTATTCATTCAAGATACTTTTGGACTCATAAAATTTAGAATTTATGATAGCCAAATTATGGACCTTGATCCTGTTATTCCTTTTGACATTTTTTGCAAAATCACAACAAATAGATTCCTTGCAACAAAAAGACTCCATCAAAACAATTTCTGAAGTCATTATCCAGTCTTCCCGAAGGAATTTAAAATTAAATGATGGAAATATGGTAATGAGTGTTGCCAGCAACAAAAACTTTAAAACTTCTACCAATATTCTTGAAGTTCTTCGAAAAACACCTAATGTAGCTGTCGACCCAGAAGGTGGAATTTTTATTGGTGGAAGGATTTCCCCAACTATTTTCATTAATGGAAAACCTGTTGTGATGAGCAGTCAGGAATTGCAAAATTATCTTAGTTCCTTATCTCCTGAAATGGTTGAATCTATTGAAGTCAACACAAATCCGTCTTCAAAGTATGATGCGGAATTTAAAGGAATTATTGATATTAAACTAAAAAATAATACGAATCTTGGCTGGAAAGGAAACTACAATGGAACTGTTCAGGTCAATAAGTTTAGTTACCGCGAAAACTCTTTGAATTTATTTTACAATACATCAAAAGTGGCTTATAATGTTCAATTCGGTTATAATAATGGTATTTCTACATACCGTTATAATGCTTTGCAACGATTGGCAAATACCAATGTGATGAGAACCAACACATACCAAAAAGATGATGGAGAAGTATATAATCTTCAAACGGGAATTGATTTTAGAATGAACGATAAGCACAGATTGGGACTGAATCTTAGAGGTAATTTCCGTGAAAATAATAGAACCAGGTTAGGTTCTCTATATATAACAAATCAGGATGATACAGAATTGGTTTTGAATACACAAAGTGTAAATCCTATTATGTATCACCAAAGCAATTATGGAATCACTACGGATTATTCTTTTCAAAGTCAAGATTTTAAATTGAATTTTCTAGGGAATTATCTTTCTGTTGAGAATAAGCAAACAGATGATTTTATTAATAAAGAAAAATCAAATTCTCAGATTTTGTCATATTGGAAATCTGATTTATTAAATAAAATCAATATTTACTCAGCTCAAATTGATGGTTCTCAAAAATTGGGGGATGCAACCTTTGACGCGGGATTAAAATACAGCCAGTCGGACACGAATAATAATATCAGATATGATACATTGGCGGTAAATAACCAGTTTGTTTTTGATGCTAACCGAAGTAATATATTTTTATATAAAGAAAAAATAATTGCCGGATATTTAGCTTACAGTCAGAGATTTAATAAACTTCAAATCAACGCGGCTGTGAGAGTTGAAAATACAAGAAGTAATTCTGATGCAGTAACAGTTGGTTCAAATGTTTTGAGAAATTATACTGAATGGTTGCCTTCTTTCATTGCAAATTATACCTTTAATAAAAATAATGAATTATCGGTTTCCTACAGCCGAAAAATGACCCGACCGGTTTTTTCGCAGCTCAATCCGTTTCGTTTTTATTTCAGCCCATTGAATTACGGGATAGGAAACCCTTATCTGCAACCTTCTTTTACGAGCCAGATCAAAGCAACTTTCCGCTACAAAAACTGGCTGACGAATTTCACTGTAGGAAAAGAAAAAGATGTTATGACCCGTTATCCGCTCTACAATCCGGAAACCAATGTGCTGGAATATTTGGGAACTAATTTACCTTACCGGAATTTTGCGGTCTTAGAAACCAACTTTCCCGTAAAAATTACAAAATGGTGGGATGTGAATACTCAGCTTTCAGGCTTTTATAATTACGAGTTCCGTCCGTATCTTGGAGAAGTTTTTGCTTTAAAAATATATAACTATGAATTTCGGTTGAATCAGGTTTTCTCCCTTCCAAAAGGATATACCGTAAATGTTTTTGCAAATTTTGAATCAAAAACAGGGAATAGTTTATACATTATCAAATCCCGTTATTCGGCAGATGTTTCCATTCAGAAATCTTGGTTTGGCAATGCATTAAATACAAAACTGAGCTTCAATAATATTTTTGATTCCTACGACCAGCAATTGGAATTCAGACACAAACTGATTATGGATAATCGTTTTACACATTGGTGGGACAGCCGGAAATTTATTTTAGCAGTGAGTTATAATTTTGGAACATCAAAATATCAGACCAAAGATATTCAGAAAACAGAAGAAGAAAACCGTATAAGATAAAAAGCAGCTTTGTTTTGGGGAAATATGTAACGAATTTAAGGTAGTATTTAATTAAATTTTATTGAATAGATGATTTGAGGGAATATTTTGCCAATGAAATTATCTAGGAAAGGTCTTTCCTTAAGAAGATAAATGTCTATGTTTATGAAGGAACTTGATTAAAAAACTATAATAATAAGATTTTGCAGAATAGTGTTTGAACAGACACTAAAAACCCTGCAAAAGTTTTCCAGATACATACCTTTACTTATATTTGTAGCATTGCATAAATCTTTATGAAGCTAAATATCAAAAACGAAACAGGAAGACTAAAATCAGTTGTTCTTGGGCAACCAAAATCCAATGGCGGAATTCCTACACTTGCAGAAAGTTATGATGCAAAATCCTACAACACAATTGAGAATGGTATCTATCCAACAGAAGAGGATATTGTTTCAGAAATGACAGAGTTCGAAAAAGTGTTGAAGAAATATGATGTTGAGGTTTTTCGTCCGAAAATTATCAAAGATTACAATCAGGTTTTTGCCCGCGATGTTGCTTTTGTGATAGAGGACAAAATGATTATTTCTAATATCATTCCTGATCGTGCCGATGAACAGGAAGCTTACAGACATATTATTGATAAAGTATCCTGGAGAAACGTTATCAATCTTCCGGAAAAGGCTCATATTGAGGGCGGCGACGTCATCGTTTGGGATGAATTTTTATTTGTTGGAACCAGCTACAGCCCGGATTACCGAAATCTGAAAACTGCTAGAACCAACGAATATGCCATCGAAATCCTGAAAGAATATTTCCCAAAGAAAAGAATCATCGATTTGGATTTAAAAAAAAGTGATACCAAACCTTATGAAGGAATTCTGCATTTAGATTGCACGTTTAACCCAATTGGTGAAGACAAATGTGTGATTTATAAAAATGGATTTGTTGACGAAGATGATTACCAATTGGTTCTGGATATTTTTGGTGAAGAAAATTGTTTCAATGTCAATGATGAAGAGATGTTCCAAATGTTCCCGAATGTTTTTTCAATTGCACCAGATGTAGTCGTTTCTGACAAGGCCTTTACAAGAATGAATGACCATTTCCGAAACGAATGGGGAATTACCGTAGAAGAAATTCCATATAGAGAAATTTCCAAAATGGGAGGATTGTTGAGATGTTCGACTTTGCCACTTGTAAGAGAATAATTTGTATGAACAGTACAAAAGTTTTATTCAATAATAAATGGATTGCTTTTTTGTTTTTAGCAATCTCATTTTCTTTAATTTACAATCCATTTACAAAGTTTCCATATACTTTTTGTGTAATTATTTTAGCCATCCTTTTATTTACATTTCTACAGGACGGGAATTTAAAAGGTCTCAATTTCAATAAAATAAAATTTTCAGATCTTAAAATAATATTAGTTTGCTATCTAATCTTAGAGCTTTCTATGGATTTTGTTTTTCAGCCTTTGGTAAGTAAAATTTTTAATGAGCCAGCAGATTATTCTTCATTTAAAATTATAGAAGGAAACTCAACCAAATATTTTAAATGGCTCTTCAATATGTGGATAAGTGCAGCTATTGGGGAAGAACTACTGTTTCGTAGTTTTGCCTTTTTACAGTTTAGAAAAATATTTGGGGAGAAGAAAGTATGGCTTGTTTTGTTAAGTGCAGTGATGTTTTCTTTACCACATCTATATCAAGGGATTTCAGGGTTAGTGATGACCTTTTTATTTGGATTAGCATTTGGCTTGATTTATTTAAAATTTAATAATATTTGGATTAATGTTATTATACACGGTCTCGTAGATACTGTCTTTCTTACTTTAAGTTATTATGGGCTGACCGATTTTTACTCAGGATTTTAATCATATTAGATAAAAAATGCAAACAACAGATACAGTTCTAATGATAGAACCAATCGCTTTCGGATTCAACGAGCAGACGGCGGTTAACAATTATTTTCAGGTTCAGCAGGAAGGAAATGTTCAGGGTGAAGCTCTGAAGGAATTCAATGCTTTTGTTGAGAAATTGAGATCGAAAGGCATCAATGTCATCACTATAAAAGATACAATTGACCCGAAAACGCCGGATTCTATTTTCCCGAATAACTGGGTGAGTTTTCACGCTGACGGAAAAGTCGTTCTCTATCCAATGTTTGCCGAAAACAGACGTTTGGAAAGGCGTGAAGATATCATCAATCAAATCAAAGAACAATTTGATGTTAAAGAAATCATCGATTATTCTGAAATTGAAAAGCAAAATAAATATCTGGAAGGAACGGGAAGTATGATTTTTGACCACGATAACAAAATCGCTTACGGTTCGGTTTCGTTGAGGTTGGATGAAGAATTATTCAGAAAATTCTGTAGTGAATTTGGATTTACGCCTGTCGTTTTCCATTCTTATCAGACGACTGGCGAAGAAAGATTGCCAATCTACCATACAAACGTGATGATGTGTGTTGCAGACAAATTTGTTGTGATTTGTCTAGATTGCATCGATGATGAATTGGAAAGAGAAAAAGTCATTGAAACGATTAAAAACTCTGGAAAAGAATTAATAGAAATTTCCGAAGAGCAAATGCAGAACTTCGCAGGAAATATGCTTCAGGTTCAGAATAAATCGGGAGAAAAATTCCTGGTAATGAGCCAAAGTGCTTACAAATCTTTGAACTCAGAACAAGTTTCTGCTATCGAAAAATACTGTGAAATTATTTACTCAGATTTGGCAGTGATAGAAACCAATGGTGGTGGAAGCGCTAGATGTATGCTGGCTGAGGTTTTTCTGCCGAAGAAATAAATCATTCAAAATAAAAATCAAAAATCCCGCCTTGTAATAAAACTCGACGGGATTTTCTTTTTGAAAAATTTAACTTAATATATAATGTAGTTATCTGGTGCGGTTTTTTATGTCTTTGTCTGCGCTGCTGATATCTCTTATTTTCTGAACTTTCTTGTTTCCGAAGTTATAAGTGATATTGAAGTTTATATATTGATTATATTGGTTTTGGTTGATGTAGTTGTAGTTTCCACTTGCTTGCGAATAGTCACTGATTTCTACTTTGTTGGTTTTCAGAATATCATTGACTTCTAAAGTGAAGGTCCAATCATTCCATACTTTTTTGATATTGGCATCCAGGCTCATTAGTGATTTCAGCCTTCCTAATTCGATCTGCTGATTGTCAACATACCAATAGTTTATGCCAAGGAACCAAGTTTTCTTTTTGTCTAGTCTTACTGTATTATTGGTTTGTATCAATAAACTGTTAGATTTTATTTTGTTTACATAATCCGGGAAAACATCGCCATTGATTGGATCCGTATTCAGGAAACCGTTATTTACATTTCTCTGCATTCCGATATTGAAGTTGGTCGTCAGATATTGTTTGAAGAAAGATTTCTGCATTCCTACCATTGCGGACATTTCTTGCTTATCACCAAAATTGGTTCTGATGTATCTCAATTCTCTATCCGTGATTTGATTTCCGTTGGCATCAAGTACAGGTTTTCCATCGGAACCTAGCCTAACAACATCTCTTTGCAGAGGAACTTGTGTGATTACATTTTTTGAGAAGGAATGATTCAGAATCAGGAAATAAGAATTCTTAAACATATAAGTTAACTCATTGGTATACACTGAAGATGCTTTCACAAAAGGATTGTTCTGAGTATAATTCACATTGGTAAGATAATTTTTCACAGGATTCAGTTCCCAGAAACTCGGCCTCCTCATTCTGCTGGAAAAGGCGTAAGAAATATTATTCTTATCATTAATCGCATAATTAAGACTTATATAAGGAAGGAAATTATTGTAGCTTCTTTCAATTCTTTTCAAATCTTCATTTTGAGCGTTGTCAGATTTTCCGACACTATTAGTAATTTCATATCTTGAGCCTATTTTTCCAGAGAATTTATCAGAGAATTTTTTTTCCAAAGTCAGATAAAAACCAAAAATGTTCTCATCATAAATGAAATGATTAGGTGCGAAAAGCGGAATGTTTGTTAATTCTCCAAATTGATTTACAAGATTTCCGTTTTTGTCATAATAATATGTTGTGTTTTTTGTATCATTATTTGTTTTGGTTTTATTGTAATTTCCTCCAATAGCAACTGTAAAATCATTTTTGAATTTTTTGGTATAATCAGCTGTTGTAGAAAAATTGTCAATGATCTGCGGAGTACTTTGTTCAATCTTTGTCAAAGGAAAAAACAGAGTCTGAAGAATATCTGAAGTGTAAGTTCTATTATCTGCATTCTGGAATCTTTTATACTTAAGATACGCGGCATTCAGATTTAGTTTGCTACCCAATGTATCGGTTTTCAATTCGTAATTCAGATTCAAAGAATTGTTATAAGAACGGGAGTTTTCAAGGTTTTTTGTATAGCTGTATCTTGTTTCCGTTACACCATTCTCATTTGGAGCAACTATCGTATTGAAGAGATTTGACTTAGAATCATAACTTTTGTTTGCCCAGGAATTCCACGTCAATGCAAGATTACTGTTATCATTTAATTGATAATCGATGTTTAAATAACCACCTAAGTTTTTATTTGGGTCAGTTACTCGTCCTTCAGACTGATTACTTACACCCTCACCTCCGTTTTTCAATATATAATATTGTTCCTGAATATTTTCGCTGGTATTGATATTTGTACTAATTCCCAATTTATCCTTTCTATAATTGAGCGAAACACTTGCATAAGAGGAATTGTAATAGCTTTGGGAATTTCCCATTCTAAGATTTCCGTTCAAACCATCAGTCATTTTTTTCTTCAAAACGATGTTAATGATGCCATCGGAAGATTCTACCTGAAACTCACTTCCGGGAAGCGTAATCACTTCGATTTTTTGGATGTTTTCAGCTGGCGTATTTTTCAGAAATTGTGTTAATGACTCTGAATCCATATTGGTTTTTCTACCGTTAATGAAAATCACTGCATTGTTTTTTCCAATGATTTTTAAAGTTTTGTCATCCGTTGAAGAAACCAAAGGCGTTTGTTTCAAAAGATTAAAAGCGGTATTTCCTTTAGCAACTGGCGATGCGGCAACATCATAAACAAAACGGTCACTTTGTTTTTTGAAGACTTGTTTTGTCAGCGTAACAGCTTCTATATTTTTTGTTGTCGCGGTATCTTTTTTAGGCGTTTCCTGGGCATAAATCAATCCTGAGAAAAATATGGCGGCGATGAGAGTTTTCGTTTTCATAATTTATTTTTTGAGAGTAATAGTTTATTTTTTTCTTGATTAAGTTCTGGAGCGGATGGCATCGTTAGCGGATTTCACCTCTCTTGCTTTTTTCAATTTTTGGTTTCCGAAGTTGTAAGTCACATTGATGTTCAGTTCTCTTCCGTATTTGAAACTTCTAACCGTGTTGTAGCTTCCTTTGGCTTGTGTTGTTCTGATGTCATCAATATTGGAGTTGAAAAGGTCATTTACTTCTACCAGAAATGTGAAATTCCCCATTATTTTTTTGACACTCAAATCCAAACTTTGTTGCGAGTAGAATGTCCCCATTTCCACTTCTCTTGTTGGCATCAACCAATAATTAACACCCAAGAACCAATCTTTTTTCGCTGATAATCTTACCATATTGTTTACCTGGAAGAAAGAATTCAACGTTTTTACATCAATAATAAAAGGCTCCAAAGTTTCCGTAATTCCTTCTATTGGTTGAGAAGTTGGGTCTTTCGTTACACCACCTTTGAAAGTTGCATACTCCAGGTTGACAGAATAATTAGTGGTCCAGATGTCACCAAACCAGGATTTGTTCATTCCTAAAGTCAATCCAATCTGCTTGTTGTTGCCATAATTGGTTCTGATGTATCTTAGGAAATCTATTTTTTCGCCCGTAAGATTATCAACCGTTTGTCCCTGCAAAGGCAATTGTCCATATGCATTATCAGCGTAGTTGAAACTCAAATTGGCATAAAAAGCATTCTTGTACATATAGTTGATTTCCTGATTATAATTCTTAGAAGCCTGCATAAAAGGATTGTTCTGAATATAATTGGTCGGCGTAAAATAAGTTCTGGAAGGATTCAGTTGTCCAAATCCAGGTCGTCTCACTCGGCTGGAAAAGCTGTAGGTAATGTTGTTGTTTTCATTGATGGCGTAGTTCAAAGTGGCGTAAGGCAAAAGATTGTTATAATTTCTTTCAAAACCGATATCGGATTTTCCTACAACATCGCCCGTACTAAGCGTAGCTTCGAATCTTGTTCCTACTTTTGCTGAGAACTTGTCAGAGAATTTTCTCTCAAAAGTTGCATAAGCACCGATGATATTTTCTTTGTAGATGAAATGGTTTGTAAGCGTAGTATTGCTAACGAACTCAGTTCCATCAAAATCATCCTGTCTTGTATCACTGTCGGTATTGGTGTGATTATAGCTGGTTCCTATTGCAAATGTGCTTTCATTTTTAAATTTCTTGATATAATCAATATTTGCCGCGTAATTGTTAATGATTTGAGGAACAGCTTGTTTGAAAGCCCTGTATTTGTTTTTTTCAGTGATTACGAAAGGAAAAGACTCACCCAAACTCACTTTGTCTCTGTTGAACCACAAGTAAGAAATATTTGAAGTCAATTTACTTCCAAGCGTATCGGTTTTAACTTCATAATTCAGGTTGAAGTTATGATTTCTCGTTTGTGCATCTTCCTGATTAACAGTTCTGTTGGAAAGGATTCCGTTTTCATAATTCGTCATATCCAAAACAGACCCGAAGCTCTTGTTATATCGCATATTATAACTGAAACCAAGATTTTGTTTTTTGTTGATTTCATAATCGATATTGACACTTCCGCCGTAATTTTTGTTCGGGTCATCCATAGTTCCGGAAGAACTGTTTCTGAAAGTAGAATCTCCGTTTGTCAAGGTGTAATTTTCTCTTTCTCTGTAACTTCCCATATTGAAGTTGGAGCTGAACGACCATTTATCTTGTCTGGCGTTGAAAGCTATTCCGGAAGAAGGATTGTTATAAAAACTTTGACTGTTGTTCATTTTCAGAGTTCCGTTGTAGCCATTCGTTTTGCTTTTTTTCATTACGATGTTGATGACACCTTCATTCGCTTCTACCTGGAACTCACTTCCAGGAACGGTTACGACTTCTATTCTTTGGATATTTTCTGATGGTGTATTTTTTAGCATTTCTGTAATCGCTTCGGCATCCATAAGCGTTTTTTTTCCATTGATGTAGAAAACCACGTTCGATTTTCCCATTATTTTGAAAGTCTTCCCATCTGTGCTGGACAACATTGGCGTCTGTTGCAAAAGATTGAAAGAATTGGTTCCTTTTGCGATAGGAGAGGAAGCAACATCGTAAACAAACCGGTCAGATTTTTTAACGAAAACTTTTTTGCTAAGTTTTACTTCTTCTATTGATTTTATCTGGTCTGCGTTTTTTTGAGTTTGCTGTGCAGAAATCATTCCTGAGAAAAAAACAACTGCGATTAGGATTTTAGCTTTCATAATACTAGGTTTTGATAAAGTAGTTTGTAGTTTCTAATATTTAACATTGCAAAGATATATATTAAAATTAGTATTATGCAATACAAAGTAGTAAATAAAATTGATTACTTGTTTTAATTGATTGATTATCAATGCTAAAAATTTTAACTGATTTATAAGTAAGACAATTGTAATCAAAAATATGTTACATCAGAAATAGAAAAAAATGAAAAAAACCATTACAAAATTTGCAATGGCTTCATTATCCGAAAGTTCGGATGAGAAATTTTTAAGGTTTTATTTTGTTTTACTAGTCAAATTCTAAATCAAAACCGCATTTGGATTTTCAAATTCTTCATTCTTTTCGAAATGAGAAAGACTCGTCAAAGTGCTTGTTGCAATCTGTTCCAAAGCTTCTTCCGTGAAAAAAGCCTGATGCGCAGTCACCAATACATTCGGGAAACTCATCAAACGCTGAATCGTATCATCTTCGATAATTGTATGAGAAAGATCACGGAAAAATAACTTTTCTTCCTGCTCATAAACATCGATTCCCAGATAGCCAATGTGTTTGGATTTCAAACCGTCAATCACAGCTTTTGTATCAATCAATCCGCCACGGCTTGTATTAATCAACATTACATTTTCTTTCATTTTCGCGATAGAATCTTTATTAATCAAATGATGCGTAGATTCCATCAGCGGACAATGCAGCGAAATAACATCGGACTGAGAAAATAATTGTTCCAAAGAAATATATTCGATTCCAAGGTCTTTAAGTTCTTGATTTTCCTTGATGTCATAAGCTAAAACTCGCGCTCCAAATCCTTTCGCAATCTTTGCAAAAGCAGCTCCGATATTTCCGGTTCCGATAACGCCGATGGTTTTTTGATAAAGATTAAAACCCATCAATCCGTTCAGAGCAAAATTCTGTTCACGAACTCTGTTATAAGCCTTGTGCGTTTTCCTGTTGAGTGTCAGAATCATCGCCATTGCGTGTTCAGCAACCGCTTCTGGAGAATAAGCCGGAACTCTGCAAACTCTCAGACCAAGACGTTTCGCCGCTTCCAAATCCACATTATTGAAACCTGCGCATCGTAACGCAATATATTTTACGCCTTTTTTAGCGAGATGTTCCAGAACTTCAGCATCGAGTTTATCATTCACAAAAGCACAAACCGCATCTGTGTTTTCGATGAGATTCAGAACGTGAGGACCGAGATGCGTTTCAAAATGGTCCAATTCAAAATTAAAATCCTTGTTGACTTTGCCAAAGAATTCTTTGTCGTAAGGTTTGGAAGAGAAGAATGTGATTTTCATAATGCAGAGGATTTATTGTTTTCTATGGTTATGTGAAATAGCTTATCGGGATATTTTTTGCAATTTTCCCTTATGTTGATTTCGCATCTTAAAGTTATTAAGTTTAATTTCAAAAAAAGAAAATCCTCTGTTGATATTCGTCATTCAACCCGATTTTTTCGGGCTAATTTTTTATCAACCCAAATCGTAGCAAATGGGAAAAAAGCACCCATCAATGCGAAAATAAAATCTTCATCGTCCCAAGCATATATTTTTCTAATTGCAGGAAGAAGTACAAGGTAAAGTGTGAAAAAAAATCCGTGGATGCTCCCAACAGTACTGATGTAAATAATTGCGAAAAGACCTTCTGGCTCCACACGAATCCAAACCATTGCTGTGAAAAGAAAAAGCCAGGAAGCTGCTTCTAAAAAGCAAACCTGCTTAAACCATTTGATGAGTTTTTCTTCGGGATATTTGGAGTAGTATTTTTCGATTAAGTTCATATTAAAGCAAAGATAAAAGAATAAAGAACAAAGAAAATCGATTGATGATTAAACTCATTTATTTATAAAAACTACTTCCATCCAAATATTCAAACACTTCCGGAGGTAGCATTGGACGAGTATTTTTGCCGGATTTTATCATATTTCGGATTTCTGTAGCAGACAATTCGATGATTGGAGCATTGATGAGAGAGATATTCTCGTGTTGCAAATAATCATCTTTTTTTTCTTCGCCGAAAATTCTAGGATAAACAATAACGTGGTATTTTTCCAAAAGTAATTCATAGTTTTTCCATTTGTGAAGACTTTTTAAGTTGTCTTCGCCCATTATCAATGAAAAAGAATGATCCGGATATTTTTCATTAAGATAAGTTAATGTATCAATTGTATAACTTGGAACTGGAAGCGAAAATTCTACATTTGAAGCGCGCATTTTTGGATAATTCTTGATGGCCAACTGAACCATATCCAAACGATTATGATCTTTCAGCAAAGATTTTTTGTCCTTAAAGGGATTTTGCGGACTCACAACAAACCAAAGTTCCTGCATATCCGTATTTTCCAAAATATAATTCGCCAAAATCAAATGCCCAATATGGATAGGGTTGAACGAGCCGAAAAATAGTCCAATCTTTTTACGATTTTCCAAGGTGATGATTTACGATTTTTATTAATTCATCAAATTTAAACAATAAAACTGAAATCGAATTCTAACTGAAATCTAGCATTTTCTCATCCGATGTTTTTATAATCAGTAACTTATGGTTATTTTTGCTACAAACACACCCGATGAGGAAAATTTTAATTTTTCTGATGATTATTCCTGCAATATTGATCTCAGCACAATCTGTTGTAGATTCTCTGTTGCTGGTTCTCAAAAATGAGAAGAATGTCAGCCATATTCCTTCTCTTCAAAATCAGATTTCGGATGCTTATAAACATTCAGACCCTGAACAAATGCAAAAGTTTGCAATACAAGCTCTTAAAAATTCAAGACAACAAAAAAATGTCTACCAAGAAGCGGTTTCGTATCAGAATATTGGTGTTTCTTTTTTAATTCTTGGAGATTATGACAAAGCTTTACAGAACTTCAATATTTCAGAAAAAATTCTTCTAAAAATATCTTCCGATAAAAGAGAAATAAAGGAAACGCTTGCTAAAAATTTTGGAAGCCAAGGAGTTATTTATTCCGAGCAAAATAATTATGCAAGGGCTTTGGAAATAGATTTTCTTGCTTTGAAACTTTATGAAGATACCCAAAATGAGCTTCAGATTTCTAAACTCAATAATAATATAGGAGTCATTTATAAATCTATTGATGATAAAGAAAAGGCTTTGGAATATCTGCTCAAAGCGCATCAAATTTCTAAAAATGGTGATATTGTAACGTTTGCAACCAGCGCTTCCAATATTGGTTTGATTTATCTATACCAGAATAAATTGGATAAAGCAAAAAAATACTTTGATGAAAGTTTAAAGATTTATAAAGAGCACCCAAATCCTAGAAATCTTGGCGAGCTTTACAATAATTATTCTCAATATTATATTAGTAAAAATCAATCTGAGGAAGCTGAAATCAATCTGAAAAAAGCAGAGCAAGAATTTTTATCGATTGATGACAAGTTCGGATTATCTGATACTTATTTATTCTTGGCTCAACTTTATTTCGATAAAAATAACTTGAAAAAATCGTTTCAATTTGCCGACAAAAGTTTGGGTTTTGCAACAGAGTTGGAGTTGACAGAAACTAAAATGAATGCTGAGAAATTGCTTTCTCAAATCTATGATAAGCAAGGGAATCAAAAATTGGCATTATTGCATCTCAAAAATTATGATAAAGAAAAAGAGAATTTTGATATTGTTAAAAATGAGCAACAAAGATTAAAAACAGAACTGGCTTTCCAATATGAAAAGCAACAGCTGGAAAAAAGAGAAAATGCCAACCGGGAAAGACTGAAGTGGATTTTTACATTCACTATTCTGGGAGTTCTATTATTGGGATTATTTTTCTATTATCGAAATAAAGAAAAGCAGAAAACAATCCTTCTTCAAAAACAGTTGACCGAGTTTGAGCACAAGGCTTTACATCTGCAGATGAATCCTCATTTTGTGTTCAATTGTTTGGCTGCTATTTCGGCATTTGTAATGCAAAACGGGAAAGATGAAGCCATACGTTATCTGGCGAAATTTTCAAAACTAATGCGCTTGACTTTAGAATTTTCTCAAGAATCGATGATTACAATTGATAAGGAAATAGAGGCTTTGCAAAATTATCTTGAGCTGGAGCAGTTGAGGTTTAATCATAAATTCGATTTTAATATTTCCAAAGAATCAAATATTGAAGATGATACTGTAATTCCTTCTTTGCTGCTGCAGCCTTATGTTGAGAATGCTATAATCCACGGCGTAGTTCCAAAAAATAATAAGGGTTTCATTGATATTACATTTAGACAGATTGAAAATCAATTAATCTGTATTATCGTAGATGACGGGATCGGAATTGAACAATCAAAAAAAAATAAAATCAATTTTTTAAATGCTCATAAATCTATGGCAATGGAGATTTCAAAAAAAAGACTGGAAACTCTGGAGCAACTGGAGAATAAAAAAAATGAATTGAGTATTACGGAATTGCGAGATGGTGAAAATGTTTTAGGAACACAGGTTCTTATAAAATTGCCATTAGAATATATAAAAAACAAATGATGATAAATGCAGTTTTAATTGATGATGATCATAATCTCCGGAATGGGATGAAGGCCATGCTTTCTTTGTATGCGCCGGAAATCAATATAATAGGAGAGGCAGAAAGTGTGAAAACCGGAACCCAATTAATTGAGAAAACAAATCCGGAAATTATCTTTTTGGATATTATGATGAATGACGGTTCGGGATTCGATATTCTGGAACAACTGAATAAGAAGATTTCTTCGCATATTGTTTTTGTGACTGCGCACGAGAAGTTTGCAATCAAGGCATTTCGATTCAGTGCTTTGGATTTTCTTCTGAAACCTGTTGATCCGGAAGATTTGCAAACTGTGATCAAAAAAATTAAAAATATTACCAATCAAAATAGTGAGAACAAGAATATTGAGCTTCTTCTGGAAAATATTTCGAAAAAGAATGAGATATTCAAAAAAATTGCATTGTCAACTTCGGACGGAATTCATCTGTTTGAAATCAAGAATATTATCCGGTGCGAATCTGTAGATAATTATACTAAGTTTCATTTCAAAAATCACAAAATGGTTATGATTTCCAAAACATTGAAGGAATATGAGGAGTTGTTGTCGGATCAGGGTTTTGAGAGGATTCATCAATCGCATCTCATTAATCTGAATGAACTGAAATCTTACATCAAAAAAGATGGCGGTTTTGTTGTGATGTCAGATGATTCCCAGCTTCCGGTTTCTCAGCGGAAGAAGGAAAGGCTTCAGGAATTAATCAATAAACTTTAAATTCTCATTCAAAATCCCCGAATTCTAATTGACTTAATTTTCTACATAAAAAACATATTAATTTTAAAAACTAAAACACAAATGATGATAAAAAAACTATTTTTTTGGCTTGTATTCTTTGCTATAGGAATACAGGCTCAAAATGTTTCCTTTGCGGATGCGAATTTTAAGCAAGCACTTCTAGGATTCAATCCAAATAATCCAAGCTCCAATAATTTTGTATTATGTTACGACCAAAATGGGAATAATATTCTTGTAGATCAAAATAATGATGACGAAATACAACTTTCTGAGGCTGCTTTGGTTTATAGAATAGATTTCAGACAAATATCTAATTATACCACTTTGGAAGGTATTAATTCTTTTGTCAACTTGGAATCTATGTATTATATAAACGATTCTAATTATTCTCATATTCACGGAAAAATTGGGGATATAAGTATAGATGGACTTAACAATTTCAAAACGTTTAATTTGTCAGGATGTGATATTGAGAAGGTAAGCATCAAAAATTGTCCGAATCTTTTAGAAATAAAATCAGCTTATACGGATACTTATAACGCTTCCACATTTGATGTTCATGGGAATACGCAAGAGTTGATAGTCGATAATTGCCCGAAAGTGAATACAATTGTTTGGACTAATAATAATATTGCTACTTCAAATATTACGAATTGTCCAAGTCTTACAAAACTGGAGTTGCGAGGAAATTCTTTGACAACTTTTGATGCGTCACAACTGATGAATCTTGAGTATCTTGATTTGTCAAATAATCAGCAAGTTGCAGGTGGATATAGCTCGGGTGAAGCTAACTTTAATCCATCACTTACGAGTTTGAATTTGAATGGATTATCCAAATTGAAATACCTTAATACAAGTTTTCAGCTTCTTACAAGTCTGAACTTATCGTCGTTGACTTTATTGGAAATATTGGATTGTAAGAATAATGAAATCAAAAATTCATTAGATATTTCTCAAAATTCTAAACTAACGTATCTGGATTGTTCTAGTAATCAAATTGAAAATATATTACTTCCGGACGTATCAGACATTACTACTTTTATTGCATACAACAATTTTTTGGGCAACAGCAGCATAGATTTCACAAAATTATTTGCTGTAAACAATATCAATCGGGTTATTGACTTATCCAACTCTAAGTTCGACCAAAGTTTTACTCTATCTTTTCCGGTAAGCTTTGCGACTTTGAGTTTAAGCAATAATAGAATAACCGATTTTAAAATATCTGGAAATTTTTCAAGTTGGCCTGGGCAGGCAAATATTGACTTAGAAAATAATTTGCTGGAAAATATTGATTTGAGCGGTGTCTACAGTTTGTCAAGCTTAAATCTCTCCAACAATCCTTTAACTGAAATCAATATACCTAATCTTGGGGTAGAATTTCTTACATTTTCCAACACCAATGTTTCAAATATCAATCTACGTTCCTCAGGAAGCTCTATCGCAGTAGGGCTTACATCTTCTTTATTAAAAATCAATTGTCAATCGGGAGGAATAGCTCTTGTGGATTGTCAAAGTTTGGAATCTATAGATTTAAGTGAATCTAAAATGGGAATTGAACAGATTCAGAATATTCCGTTGTTAAAAAGCATATTTATGAAAAACGGGATTGAAGATTTGATTTATAGCCCATTTTTCAATACTCCAAATTTAAAATTTATCTGTGCGGATGAAATGGAAATCGAAAATGTAAAAAGTAAACTTATACAATCGGGTTTATCCAATGTCAATGTCAATTCTTATTGCTCCTTCACTCCAGGCGGAAATCACAACACCATCACAGGAACCGTAAAAATAGATGCCAATAACAACGGTTGTGATTCTACAGACAACCCATTCGAACATCTAAAATTGAAAATTGAAGACGGAACTAATGCGGGAGAAACTTTTGTTCAGAATGATGGGAAGTATGAGTTTTATACTCAGGCGGGAAGTTTCAATGTAACTGCACTTGCAGAAAATCCAAGTTTATTTACCGTTTCACCGGCAAATTTCTCTACTAACTTCGTTGATGCTAACAATAATATCTTCACGCAAGATATTTGTGTCACAGCCAACGGAACTCAAAATGATGCAGAGGTTATCATTGCGCCTTTGACTAGTGCAAGGCCAGGTTTCGATGCTGTTTACAATTTGGTCTGGAGAAATAAAGGAAATACTACATTATCCGGAAAAGTCATTCTAAATTATGATTCCAATAAGATGACTTTCCAGAGCAGTTCCTTGCCATATTCAACCTTGAGTAATGGATCGATAGAATTCGATTATGCTAATCTTAAACCATTTGCCAACACAGCTACAGAAATTACATTCAAGATCAATACGCCAACGGATCCAACTAATCCTGTGAATATGGGAGATGTTCTGGCTTTTAATGCGCAGATTACGCCGACCAATACAGATATTACTCCAGAAGATAATCTTTTCAGTTTCAAGCATGTTGTTGTTAATTCTTTTGACCCAAATGATATTATTTGTCTGGAAGGAGAAACTGTTCCTGTTTCAACAGTAGGAAAATATCTCCACTACGTTATTAATTTCGAAAATACTGGAAATGCAGAGGCGGAAAATATTGTGGTGAAAATGGATGTGGATCCAAATGAATTCGATATCAATACATTACAGCTGCAAAATGCTTCTGCCGATGTGGATACTAAAATTGTTGGAAACAAAGTAGAATTCGTATTCAAAAAAATAAAACTGAAAAGCGGAGGTCACGGTAATGTACTACTGAAGATGAAATCAACATCCAATCTTGTGGAAGGTGATACGGTAAACAATGCCGCGGAAATTTATTTCGATTATAATTTCCCAATCGAAACCAACGATTATGTGACAACCATTTTTGATGCTAACAATCTTCTTTCAGCAAAAATCAATTATTCGGCAACCAACTTTAGTCAAAATAATTATCCGATAAAATTTGATGCAAGTCTCAGCACAGGAAGTATCACAAACTACCAGTGGGAATTTTCGGGAAATCCATCTATTAGTTCAAGCACAGATATAAAACCTGTCGTGACGTATAATGTTCCGGGAAATTATAAAGCAACATTAATGGTTTCTGATTCCAATGGAGCGTCTTCTTTTCAGACTATCACGTTCTCTGTTGGAGGAAATGTTGCTGATCTGTCGACAGGTAAAAATTCTGATAATAACTTTATCACGATTGATACTGATGAAGACGATTGGAAAGGATATGATATTAATGGAGTTGAGATTACGCCGAAAGTCAGACATACTTACACAGGTTGGAGCTATGCGGACATTTCTAATGGACAAAACAGTCAGTGGATAACATTGAACAATCTCGAAGGTTATTACACATACAAAAGTAGAGCGTTTACAATTCCTGACAATGCGACGGATGGCAAACTGAATCTTAGATCATTGTCATTCGTAAGAAACTGGACTTATCTTGTGAAAGTAAATCCTGATGGAAGCGAAACCGAAACCGAAATCACAAAAACACAATGGATGAATGATGGCTTCAAAGGCTGGTTAAACAGCAGAAGTCCGAAAGTTGATAATTATTCTTTGTCACCAGGAACATATTACATCAAGGTATTTTTATATTCCAATAACAATCTACTAAGACAGTCGATAGATGTGAATGCAATCGTATCTTGTTCAGAAGGATTAATATTTGCCAATAAAATGGTTCAGAAACAACCGACTTTGGATATCGATAATTTTAAAAATTCAGATATAAAAGTTTATCCAATTCCATCCAAAGGATTGATTAATATTATTTCTGATGAAAAAATTAAAACGATTGAAGTTTATGATTCCGCAGGAAGAATTGTTCAAAAACAAATGCATAGTTCACCTTCAAAAGAATCGAAGATTAATATTAATTCGCCTAAAGGAATTTATTATTTGAAAATCAAAACCAATAGTAGAATTTCTGTTAAAAAGATTATTAAAGAATAAAAATAAAAATCCCGCTTCGAAAATGAGGCGGGATTTTTTTTATTTAATCGTGGAATTTCACATCTCGTATATTCAAAAAGTGAGAAACATTTCCTTTCCAATGATTTTCCTCAATGGTAAATGCCAAATCAAAAGTTTTAGTTTTGAAATCTTCTGCAAATTGTCCAAATCGGAAGCCAACGCATTCTACATTTCGTCCCGTGTTGGGTTGAGAAATATTGAATTTCAAATGCGTGCTTTCTTTTCCCATCAACCTCACATATCCACTGACTTTCATATTCTTAAGAACCAAAACTGGTTTCATATTATGAGGCCCAAATGGTGCTAGTTTTCTGTGGAAATTGATGAATTCACGGTTCAAATCTTCAGGATTGACAATGCTGTCAACGTAAATGGTCGGTTCTTTCTGATGCTCCTGGATATTATTTTTGACGTAATCTTCAAATCTGATTTTAAACTCATCAAATTTATCCTTCTCCATAGAAAGTCCTGCGGCAGCCTGATGTCCGCCAAATTTCATAAACAAATCAGAACAATGTTCCAAAGCTTTATGAATGTCAAAATCCGAAACGGATCTTGCAGAAGCCACCAATTCGCCATTGTTTCCTTCTGTAAAAACTAATGTTGGTTTAAAATAATTTTCTATCAATCTGGAGGCTACAATTCCAATCACACCTTTATTCCAGCTGGGATCATAAACGATGGTCGAGAAACATTTGGTTTTCTGAAGTTCCAAAGCCTGACTCATCGCAGATTGTGTAATGCTGATGTCCATCTCGCGGCGTTCGTCATTCAGGTTGATGATTTCGTTTACAATTTGCTGCGCTTGTTTCAGGTTATCCGAAATCATTAGTTCTACCGAAGCTTTTGCATGCGAAATTCTTCCTGCAGCATTGATTTTCGGCGCAATATCAAAAACGATATTCGAAATTTCGAAATGGGCTAATTTTTCCTCAGGAATCAAAAGCCTCAATCCAAATTTTCTTGTTTTCCTCAAGAATTTCAAACCTTGCATAGCCAAAACTCGGTTTTCGCCTGTCATCGCTACAATGTCTGAGGCAATGCTTATCGCCAAAAGATCCGTCAGTTCAAATAATTCGCTTTCCGGTATTTTATAAATGGTGTTCAGACCTTGGCAAAGTTTAAAACCTACGCCACAGCCACTCAATTCTTTATATGGATATCTGCAGTCTTTTCTTTTTGGATCCAGAACCGCAATCGCTTTGGGAAGTTCGTCGCCCGGTAAATGGTGGTCGCAAATAATAAAATCTACACCAACCGAATTGGCCAAGTCTATCTTGTCAACAGATTTGATTCCGCAGTCCAATGCAATAATCAATGAAAAACCATTGTCTTTCGCAAAATAGATTCCCTCATCAGAAATCCCGTAACCTTCGACATTTCTGTCCGGGATGTAAAAATCGAGGTATTTTTTATCCACTATTTTGCTGAGGTAAAGATACATCAGCGCAACAGCCGTTGTTCCATCTACGTCATAATCGCCGTAAACTAATATTTTTTCTCCGTTTTCTATCGCCGTCGCAATGCGTTCTACTGCTTTTTGCATATCGGCCATCAGAAAAGGATTGTGAATGTCTGTGCCGTTTGGTTTGAAGAATTCGCGTGCTTTTTGATAATTATCAATCTCGCGCATTACCAGGATTTTGGATTCTAAAGTTCCAAAACCAATAGAAGAAATCAGTCCGTCAACAATTTCTTCATCGGGCTCGGGTTTATAAATCCATTTTTGACTCATAGTTACAAAAGTAGCGAAAAAAAACGGCTTTGAAAATAAAAACGGTTGCTAAACCAATAGTAACCGTTTCTATATTTTGAAAAAGAATCAATTATTCTTTGATGATTTTCTTAGTCTCTATGCCGGATTCTGTTTCAGTTGAGATGATGTAATTGCCTTTTGGAAGAGAAGAAACATCAAGCTTTAAAGTTTTGTCAGAACTGTTTTCCGATTTGATTAATGAACCTTTGATATCATATAATTTTATTGATTTAATGATCTCGTTAGATTTGATGTTAATGAAATCCGAAGTTGGATTTGGAAATACATTAACCTCATTTTTTGTGATATCAGAAACTGCCAGATAATCCATATCTTTTACGATAATATTGTCGACAATAAAACCACTTCCATCATTATCAAATTCAAAATTCAAATCATTGGCTCTTAAAACTTTAGAACTGAGTGGAGAGGAATGAACCAGTTGATTATCAAGATAATATTTTATGTTTTTTTCTCCAACGTGATCAATTTCAATTTTTAGATTATACCATTTTCCTGGAATCCATTTTCCGAGTGCTTGGAAATTGAGATCATTATCAGCATAAAAATTTCCACTGATTAAAAAATTAAATCCTCCCGCCCAAGAATAAGTTCCATTGTTGTTGTAATACAAGGACAACATATAATATTCCGAACTGTCTAATTTTTCCAATTTTACATCTGCGGAAACAGAAAGTCTATTATATTCTGGGATTTTCTTGAAGAGGTAAGTCATATTTTCTGTGTAGGCATTCGTACTTGTGACTTCCACAGAATTGTTGCCGTCCGTTGCTTTTCCGGTAACCACTTTGAAACTACTATTCGGAACATTGTCTGTTTTTACAGTCCAATCTTTTTGTCCGATAACAGTCCCCATGTTATAACCTTCGGAAGTTTCAAAAGAAATTTTTTGTTGTTGTCCGAACAATGAAACCGATAATAAAGCGATTGCTAAAGAGAATAGATTTTTCTTCATACATAAATTAAAAGGGAAGCGAATTTAGAAAAATAATTATTAATTAGCTTATAATCAATAAAAAAACCTTCCGAAAAAATTCGAAAGGCTCTATTTTAAAGTCTAATATCTATCAGTCTATCTCCAAGTCTACTTAGTATGATTCATCGCATTGGCGTCGATGTTCACGTTCAATCCTTGCGCCACTCTCATTCCCAGTTCGATATTCGCCCGGAAGAAATGACAAAGCTGACGGTTGATGATCTCGTCACGTTTTGGTCCGTCGATGCCACTCATATGTCCAACAATATTGTTAACCAAAGCGGTTCTTGCTTCCTGATTTAACGCTTTTGTATAGAATAATCCAGGTTGTGTATAGTGGTCATCATCATTTTGATTTCTGTCAAAGTGTGCAACTCTGGAATTCTCCAATTCGTATTCCAGATTTTTATAAGATTCAGTCGGTTCTACATCGCTGAAACTGTTTGGGTAATAATTTGGTTTGTCGCCATAATCAGAATCGCTTGCCATATGTCCGGCTCTTTGGAAATTGTTGACAGCAAACGGACATTTATTTACCTCAAGCTGATGAGAATTCACACCCAATCTGTATCTGTGAGCATCTGCATAAGAAAATAATCTGCCTTGCAACATTTTGTCCGGAGAAAAACTAATGCCATCAACTAAATGACTTGGTGCAAATGCTGCCTGCTCTACGTGAACGAAGTAATTTCTAGGTACTTCATTTAGTTCCATCACACCGACTTCCTGTAACGGGAATTCATCTTGGAACCAAACTTTTGTCACATCAAAAGGATTCCAGCGCCATTCTTTGGCTTGCTGTTCTGTCATTGTCTGGATGTAAAGTTTCCATTTTGGAAAATTACCAGCCTCAATTTCATTTACCAAATCTTCTTGAGAAAAATCCGGATTTTCACCTTTCATTTTAGTGGCTTCATCATCAGAAAAATTCTTGATGCCTTGCTGTGTTTTGAAATGGAACTTTACCCAGGTTCTCTCATTATTTTCATTAATCAAAGAAAAAGTGTGACTTCCAAATCCATGCATATGCCTGTAACCGTGAGGTGTTCCTCTGTCTGACATCAAAATCAAAACCTGATGAAGAGATTCCGGATTCAAAGACCAGAAATCCCAAACCATCGTTTTGCTTTTCAGATTGGTTTTCGGGACACGTTTCTGAGTATGGATAAAATCAGGGAATTTCTTAGCATCCTTAATAAAGAAAACAGGCGTATTGTTTCCAACCAAATCCCAGTTTCCGTCTTCGGTATAGAATTTCAAAGCAAAACCTCTAGGGTCTCTTTCTGTATCGGCACTTCCCATTTCCCCACCAACAGTAGAAAATCTCGCAAACATTTTGCACGAATTCCCAACTTGAGAAAAGATTTTTGCTCTTGTCAAATGACTGATGTCATGTGTCACCGTGAAAGTTCCGTAAGCTCCGGAACCTTTGGCGTGAACAATTCTTTCAGGAATTCTTTCTCGGACAAAGTGCGCCAAATTTTCCTGAAGAATAAAGTCTTGTAAAAGTACGGGACCTCTTGGCCCAACAGTCTGTGAATCCTGATGCTCGTAGTACGGTGCGCCTACAGAATTCGTGAGTTTTTTCTTATTGTCCATATTTTTGATTTGATAATTATTCTACATTGAAAAGCGAATTTCGATAAAAAAACTTATTCATGAAACAAATTAATAATTATATTTGCAATAGATAAAATAAATTAGAACGCGTGAATATCCAACAATTAGAATATCTGATCGCAGTTGATAAATATAAGCATTTTGGCAAAGCAGCACAAGCTTGTTTTATCACGCAACCAACATTGAGTGCAATGATTCAAAAGTTTGAAGATGAATTAGATGTGAAAGTTTTTGATAGAACAACACATCCCATCAGGACAACGGATGCGGGAGGAGAAATCATCAAAGAAGCGCAAAAAGTCATCGATTCTGTGATGGAGTTGAGAAACAAAGCGAATTTCCTGAATAATATTCTTGCCGGAAAATTGAATCTCGGAATTATTCCAACAGTTTCGAGTTACATTTTACCCAACGAAATTTTTAGTTTTCTCAAGAAAAATCCTCAGATTGAATTGAATATCAAGGAAATGACAACGGAAAGCATCATCAAATCTTTGAAATCCGGAGAGTTGGATGCAGGAATTATTTCTACACCTTATTCTGCTGCTGACGAGTTTTATCAGGATTTTCTTTTTAATGAGGAATTGATGCTTTATTCTGCCAATCAGGAAGAAGGTTCTAAGAAAGATTGTTTTGTAGTTCCGGAAGATATTGATGTCAACAAAGTTTGGCTTTTGGAAGAAGGAAATTGTTTGAGAACACAATTCGAAAATATCTGCCACCTGAAAGAAAACTCCCTGAAACCAAATAACTTGGAATTTGCCGCTTCGAATGTCAATACATTAATCCAAATGGTGGATAAAGTGGGTGGAATTACAATTCTTTCCGAAATGGGTGTTCAGCAATTGTCTCCGGAACAAAAATCTAAAGTTTCAAGATTCATCAAACCTTTTCCTTTCAGAGAAATGAGTTTGATCTATTACAAACCTACTTACAAACAAAAAATCATTGACGAATTGATCTCAGAAATCAGAACATCTATGGAACAAAGGCTTAATTACTATAAAGATTCTGAGAATTATAAAAGTATTAAACCTGAATAAATTCATACTTGTTTAATAGGAATTGATTTTGAAGTTTGAAAATTACTTTGTAAATTTGCCCTCGATTTTGAATAAACGGAGGAGAACTTTGACTGATTGCAACCTCAATAAAAAATGCTAAAACAGATTATTTCTCTTTTAGTTCCTTTTTGTAATCAGTAGTTTATCCTTAAACAAATTAATATAAAAGGAATTTATTTATGTCTTATTTATTTACGTCCGAATCAGTTTCTGAAGGACATCCTGATAAAGTTGCCGATCAAATTTCTGATGCGCTTATCGACCATTTCTTAGCTTATGACAAAAACTCAAAAGTAGCCTGCGAAACACTTGTGACGACTGGTCAGGTGGTTTTGGCTGGAGAAGTAAAGTCCGAGGCTTATCTGGACGTTCAGCAAATTGCAAGAAATGTAATCAACAAAATTGGTTACACGAAAAGCGAATATATGTTCAATGGTGATTCTTGCGGTGTGATTTCTGCGATTCACGAGCAGTCTCCGGATATCAATCAAGGTGTGGACAGAACTTTGGACGAAACGGATTTCGAAGCGAGAGCAAACGCTCAAGGTGCTGGAGATCAGGGAATGATGTTTGGTTACGCCACCAACGAAACTGAAAATTATATGCCTCTGGCTTTGGATCTTGCTCATCAAATTCTTAAAGAATTGGCAGAGTTGAGAAGAGATGGAAACGCAATTCCTTACCTTCGTCCGGATGCAAAATCTCAGGTAACAATCGAATATTCTGATGATCACAAACCAGTGAGAATCGATAGCATTGTAGTTTCTACACAGCACGACGATTTCGGAAGCGAAGAAGCGATGCTGGCGAAAATCAAAAAAGATATTATCGAGATTTTAATCCCTAAGATCAAGGCTAAGCAAAAACCAGAGATTCAGGAATTATTCAATGGCGATATCAAATATCACATCAACCCAACAGGAAAATTCGTAATCGGTGGTCCTCATGGCGATACGGGTTTAACGGGAAGAAAAATCATCGTTGATACTTACGGCGGAAAAGGTGCTCACGGTGGTGGTGCGTTCTCCGGAAAAGATCCGAGTAAGGTTGACAGAAGTGCGGCTTACGCTACAAGACACATTGCTAAAAACTTAGTTGCTGCAGGTGTTGCAGATGAGGTTTTGGTACAGGTTTCTTATGCGATTGGTGTTGCAGAACCTTGCGGGCTTTACATTAATACATACGGAACTTCAAAATTGAATATCAATGATGGAGAATTGGCGAAGAAAGTTCAACAATTATTTGACCTTAGACCTTATGCCGTTGAGAAGAATCTTAAGCTGAGAAATCCAATTTATATTGAAACTGCAGCTTACGGGCATATGGGGAAAGATTATTATGTAGCAGATAAAACCTTTAACAAAGGTCATAAAAACGAATTGACTTTGAAAGATTTGGAATTCTTCACTTGGGAGAAACTGGATCGGGTAGAAGATATCAAAAAAGAATTCGGACTTTAATCTGATTCTTATATAAATTTTAAAACTGCTTTGTCTTCGGATGAAGCAGTTTTTTGTTTTTAAATCTAGATTTTCTTTTGAGATATCTGATGTTTCCCAAATCTCTTTTGTTATTTTTGTCGTAAATAAGATTACCAGAATGAAATCAAAAATATTTGTCCTTTTTATATTATTGGCGTTTGGCGGATTTGCAAAATCTCAATTGACCATGCACAAGTTCATCACGGCCGGTTACACCTATCAAAATCAAAGTTTTGGGGAAGTTGGTGGTAAATTATTATTCCTGAGTAATGATGACGTTCTTTTTCGCATTTGTGCTTCTGCAATGATGGGTTCAGTCAATCAGAAATTTGCAATAATGCCTAAATTGAATGCGGATTTTCTGTTAAATTTTCAAAAGAATGTTGACTTTTACCACGCTCATTATTTTATTTTAGGAGCAGAAGCAACAAATAAATACATTGCTCCGAAGGCTGGATTCAGTCTTTTTGGGATTTTAGATTTGACGGGTGGCTACGGATTTTCATTGGATAAAGAAGGGATTAATGGTAAAGAACTGAAAGGGCTTAATATCAATTTCACAATAAATATCCCATTAGTCGTTATAAAATGATTTAACTTTTTGATTTTATTTGAATCAAATTAAAAGAAATTGAAAGTTTAACAATCCTTTAACATTTTGTTAAATCTTTTTTATTATTTTTACAGACCTGAAAAAAATAATTGCGTATAGAAAAAATTTACTCTTAAAAAAATAATAACAGAATCGAAACTGTCAGATTGATTACCATGTAATTGATGACGGCTTTGGTTCAATATAGGAGTGAAAAATATGAAAACGCAAACCGATAGCAACCTGATCCTGCTGTATCAAAACGGAGATGAAAAAGCTCTCTCAATCCTTATCAATAGGCATAAAAAAGATTTGTTTTCCTTTATCTTTTATAAGTTAATGGACGATGATTTGGCCAATGATATCTTCCAGGATACCTTTATCAAAATCATTATTACGCTGAAAGAAGGCCGTTACAAAGAAGAGAACAAGTTTATTCTTTGGGCTAAAAGAATTGCTCACAACTTGATCATCGATCATTACAGACTTCAATCAAAAAATATTAAGATTTCTGAAACATCTTATGATAATGAGGAATTTTCGATCTTCGATATCATTAAAGAGCCGGAGAATAATATTGAAGATAAGTTAATAGATAAACAAATAAATGAAGATTTGTTAAAAATGCTAGTGATGCTTCCTGACAATCAACAAGAGGTGATTAAACTGAGATTTTTTGATGGCTTGAGCTTCAAAGAGATTGCAGATCATACAGATACGAGTATCAATACGACGCTTGGAAGAGTTCGATATGCATTGATTAATCTCAGAAAAATAATGGATGAGCATAAAATTATTTTAACAAAATAATAATAAACATTTTTTTTTGGCGTTATTGTTGTAAAAGTCAGCCTATGAAAAAAAACGACACTTTAACAACAAAAGCTTTGATGCCTAAAAAAGAAATAATCGATTTTTTACTGAGTTATTCCAAGAATATCGATACGCTTAAAACTAAAAACAGAAAAACTATTTTGGTTTCAAAAAACTAGAATTTTTTCGATTTTAATAATTGATTTTTATGATTGAACTTTCCTACGTGGATCAAAAATGATTAGATTTGTGCCTTATGAAAAACATAAGGCACATTTTTTTTGATCTCGACAACACACTTTGGGATCACCGCAAGAACGCATATTTGACCATCAAAGAATTATTCTCCCAACAGAAAATTTCTGAAAAATATAAAATAGATTTTGAAGAATTCCACACGGCTTATCACATTATTAATGAAAGGCTTTGGGAACAGATTCGGGATGAAGAAATTGATAAAGAGTATCTGAGAAAACATCGTTTTTATGATACATTCTTGAAATTTGGAGTTGACAGCCAGATTCTTGCTGATTATTTTGAACATCATTTCCTAGATGAAATTCTGAACTATAATGAGCTGGTAGATGGTGCTCGAGATTTGCTTGATTATCTTAAATCTAAAAATTATAAAATGCATATTATCTCCAACGGTTTTCAGGAAGTGACCGAGAGAAAATGTATTTTGTCAGGTATTTCAGGTTATTTTGAAACCATTACAAGTGCAGATTCTGTTAATATCAGAAAACCAAGACCGGAGATTTTTGAGTATTCTCTCAATCTTGCAAATGCGGAAAAATCAGAAAGCATCCTGATTGGAGACGATTGGATTGCTGATGTAAAAGGTGCACAAAACTTCGGGATTGATATTATTTTCTTCGATGTTTTGGATGAAAATCCTTTGGAAGAAGGTTTGAAATTCATCAAGCATTTGTCAGAAATCAAACAATATTTATAAAAAATAAAAGCCTTTCAAATTTGAAAGGCTTTGTTATTATTTGAAAGTTTCAGAAAATTAAATTCCTAAACTTTCTCTCACTCTTTTAATTGTTTCTGTTGCGATTACTCTGGTTTTTCCTGCGCCTTCCTGCAATTTTGCTTCCAGCTCTTCCAGATTATTCATATAATAAGTGAAGGTTTCTCTTTCTTTCGCAAATTTCACTAAAATCAAATCCAAAAGCTCTTTTTTAGCGTGTCCGTAACCGTAATTTCCAGCCAGATATTTCGCTCTTAATTCTTCGGTTTGTTCAGGCGTTGCAACCAACTCATAGATGGCAAAAGTTTTATCAGTTGATGGATCTTTCGGTTCTTCCAACGTTTTAGAATCTGTTTCTATAGACATCACTTGTTTCTTCAATTCCTTTTCTGGTAAGAAGATATTAATGATGTTTCCTCTCGATTTAGACATTTTGTGACCATCGATGCCTGGAACATACTTGGTGTTTTCCTGTAACTCCGCCTGAGGCAAAACCAAAACTTCACCCATTTGATTGTTGAATCTGGAAGCGACGTCACGCGCAATTTCCAAATGCTGCAATTGGTCTTTCCCAACAGGAACAATCTCCGCATCATACAACAAAATATCTGCAGCCATCAAAATTGGATAGGTAAACAAACCTGCATTAACATCCTGCAATCTGTCTGCTTTATCTTTGAAAGAATGCGCCAAAGTCAATCTCTGGTAAGGGAAAAAGCACGACAAATGCCAGGATAATTCGCAAGTTTCCGGGATATCACTTTGTCTGTAAAAATAGGTTTTTTCTGTGTCTAGTCCGCAAGCCAGCCAAGCCGCAGCAATCTCGTAGGTATTTTGTTTAAGCTCTTTTGCATCTTTGATTTGTGTTAAAGAATGCAGATTGGCGATGAAAAGGAAAGATTCGTTTCCGTCTTTCTTTGACAATTCTATGGCGGGGATAATGGCACCCAAAAGATTTCCCAGATGTGGGGTTCCGGTGGCTTGTATTCCGGTTAAGATTCTAGACATTGGTTAAATAATTAATTTAAATTTTGATTCAGACAAAAGTATGAAAGTTGAAGTGCGGAAACAAATTCTTTTTTGAATAAGTATTTTTCATCTGCGTCAAATGGTTTTTTGATTATATTAGTAAAAATAATTTCAGAAATGGAGAATAATGACGTTTTATCAAAAGGGATTCATCAATCAATTCAAAAACTTTGGATTTTTTTAATCATTTTCATTGGGATCGATTTTGCGAGTAATTATTTTTATCCGGAAGTTAGAACATCATTCCTTGCAAAATTTTTAGACTTTCTTTCTTCAGCATTGTCTTGTTTGTTTTTCTCCTGGTATTTCATTGTCAACAAGCGCTGGAAGTCATTTCTGATGGCTTTGCCTCTACTGATAATGTATTTCTTTTTTATGAAAGACATCAAAAGTACCGTGGATTATTATATTCCTTTTGAAACGATTATTGATTCCAGAACGCTTAGAAATTACACGGCACTTGTACTGACTTTGGCAAATGTTTATATTCTTTCCAAATGTTATTTGCGTGAAGAAAATATAAATGGCAAATGGTCTCTACTCAAGGTTTTTCTGCTCGTTTTAGGTTTATTTTCGCTTTATAATTCAGATTTAGATTTTATAGAACAGCTTATTTCCTCAGCGACATTCAACTCAAAGTCTACAGAATTTTTTGTCACGTTTATTTTTTATGTGCTTACATCTGTCAGAAGTGTAGCGTTTTTAGGCGCATTTTTATTTTTAATGAGTTGTATTGCGAACAAAGAGAATCTCTACACATTTTCCAGCAAGATTTTGCAGTTTGCCAATCGTTATTTTGTGGTTAGCGTTTTAATTGCTATTAGCTGTATTATCTTTTCATTAGGCTACCTTATAGAAAGTGCGGTGTCGCTGGAATTAGATTTCTTCGGAAAAAAATTAACGGTATTTGGCTGGCTGAGTAATATATCTGTGGTTGCGATATTTGTGGTTTGTACAAGATTTGTCGGTCAGTTTCTGAAGGAAAGAAGTATTATGAAACAGAAATATTTTGGAATTGTCGGAAGTTCTGTCTGGATACCTATTGTTAATATTGTGTCTTTAGTGATGATAAAATTTGATGATAAAATTAAATTTCTATCAGTTGCAAACATCAATAAAGTCAAGAAAATACATCTGATTATTGCATCAATTCTTATTCTTTTTTATTACAAAAATGATATTCTTGATAATGATAAAAGATTGGAAGGTATTTTATTAAGTTTCATTTACATAGGAAGCATTTGGATTGTGGGCTATATCAAAAATTACAATTGGGTTTTTGCAGCAGTTCTTGCAGCAATTGTCACAATGATTAAGGTTTTTCCTTTTTATCAAGGTCTTTACGCCACCGAATTTATTTTTAAAGACTATGTTTTAGATTTGGTAAAACATACTTTTTCCATAGCAATGATACTTTTGATGATAGTTTTCTACGGGATTTACTACATAGCATTTCAAACGTTGAATAAGAAATAGATTTATTTCTTTCGTATAATCACGGAAACTTTTGTAAACATACTGTCAGCAGCTTCATCGGAGCTGTTGGCTTTGTAATCTAATGTATATTTTCCGTCTTTTTCTATTGGGATTTGGATAACTTCCTGTTCGAAAGTCCAGTCTGATTTTTTAATCTTTTCTGGCTTTTCAGCTGATGATTCTTCTGTGCTGGAAGTATCTTCGGGAACATCTGCATTACTTTCTTCCTCTTCTTCTTTTTGGATTTCGTGAGTAGAATTAATCATTCTGTTGTTGTCCGCAAACATTCCTACGGTTTTGTTCTCAATCGTTTGACCGTCAAGGCTAAGGTTATAACTTAGATGAAAAATAGGAACATTGTCATTCTTCAGAAAAGAAGCATCCATTTTTCCCCAGATTACCAGTACATCTCCTTTTTTGAGATCGAGATTTTCTACAGTATTTACAAGCTGATTATCAATAGGTTTTTCATCTGTAACGATTTCTCCAACAGGATTGCACGAGATTACGCCAATAAGTATGAGAAGTGAAAAAATTGCTTTCATCATTAGATTTTTAAATGTTTACTAAAATAATCATTCATCAAAGATCTCAAATCATTTCCATTTTCGTTGGTTGGACTTATGAGATAGAACTGTCCTTTTTCTGTTTTAATGGAGCTGATGATGTAATATGTAACTGTATCTGAGCTATATCCAATCCTTGTTGCTTTGACCAGAATACTGTTGTCGTTGATTTTTTTGATAAATTTAAACTCATCATCACTATCATAAATCTGACTGAAATAACCAGGAAATAACCGATTTTGGAAATTCAGATTTTCAAATGTTCCGGAAAATTCAGAATTGCCAAGAATTGTAACTTGATCAAAAGTATTCTTCGTATGATCCTCATCTCGGTATAGATACAGCTGCATTTTATCTTTGTTGATATTCACGCTGTCATTATTCTTAAGAAAATATTTCAGTTCCTTTGCCAGAGATTTATAATAAACATTGGAGTTCTCCATTTCTGGCGTGGAAATACCTGGTTTCACCTTTTCCCAACTTAGATTTTCTGCTGCTGTTTCTTTATCAAAAGAAAGTAAGTTCTGAGCTTTTTTATAAATAGAAAATAACGAAGCATATTGCAATTTCTGATCATTATATTTTGGAACTTCTGCAGTGTAGAGATAATAAATGGAAGTTGTGGGGTTATAGATTCGATAGTATAATTTTTTTCTCCCAAATCCATCAATGAACATTAATGCATCTTTACTTTCAAAAAGAATTTTTTCAGCTTCATTATATTTTTTAATATCAGAAACGGGAAAAATATTGGGGTTATTAGACTTTCCAATCAACAAAAGTTCATCCGAATCGCTGTCAGAAGAAGCATTTTGAACGCTAATGATATTGGGGTAGTCAGAATAATCTGCTTCGGAGCTGGTATTAGGATCTAATAAATTGATTTTACTCGAAAAAGAATAATCCTTGATAAAATTACTCACAGGCAACATAAAATCAACAGAAGTCGCAGAATCCAGCTCATAAGATACTTTGTGAAGAACCATCTGCTTCTTCTCTTCACTTTTCTGGATAGAATCTATCTTAGCTTGCGGAATTCCCAAAAGAAGATCTTGATAATCTTCAGAATTGGCAAAGTCATCATTTTCCTTATTTTCTTTGCAGGAAAACAGAAAAAGCATACAACTGAAAACAAAAAATAAGAATCTTGTCATAAGTAGAATATTGATTCTAAAAATAACAAAAATTATTTGATTTCAATCTTCTCTCCGCCAAATTTCGGCTCTACACCGAAAAAGAAATCCCAAAAGACTTTCACACGTGCAAATTTCTCGCGGAGATTGGTTTTAAATCCTGCATCTTTATCCACATCTTTCGCATTGTAACCGTACGCTGTGATTCCGTTTCTGTGAGCCAGATAAACGGCACGTTCGTTGTGAAAACGCTGAGATATCACAATGAAAGATTCCTGTCCAAAAATTTCCTTAGCCCGAACAACAGAATCCAAAGTTCTAAAACCTGCAAAATCCTCATAAATCTTATCAGCCGGAACGCCTAATTCTATGAGTGCGTTCTTCATATCTTCTGGCTCGTTGTAGTTCTTTCGGGAGTTGTCACCACTCGCAATAATATATTTGATTCTGCCAGCGTGGTAAAGTTCTGCTGTTGCTTTTATTCTGTTGACGAAATAGGGATTTGGTTGTCCGTTCGATAAGATTTTGCTCGCTCCAAGCAGCAAACCAACTTTCTCATTGGGCAGATTTCCGATGTCTGAAGTTACATTGTCTTCCGCTTCGCTATCAATCGTAAAGTTGGCCCAATAAATGAAAAGAACTGATAATCCTAAGAAAATCAGTCCTGTAAATAATATTTTTTTGAATAGTTTCATAGTTTTAAAAATCCAGTCCGTTCGGGAAAGCTTTCTTTCTAAAGATATAAAGAAATAATGCACCAAGCGTTATCGAACTGTCTGCAACATTGAAAATATATTTGAAGAATTCTATTCTGTTGCCTCCCAAAATCGGAACCCACTCTGGCCATGTCGTATCTACCAAAGGAAAATGCAACATATCTACCACGCAACCCTTCATCAAATCAGAATAGCCGTGACCGAATTGTGTCAGTTTGGAAATCCCGCCATAATCAATCCATCTTCCGGATTCTGCGTCATAGAAAGTTCCGCTGTCGAAAATGACACCATAGAAAATGCCGTCAAAAACATTTCCGATTGCACCCGCAAAAATCATTGCCATTGGAAGGATCAGATAGTTGGAAGCACCTTCTCTCAGCCATTTTTTGAATAGAACTACCATTCCGATGGCTAAAACAATTCTCAATAAAATCAAAGCGTATTTCCCCCAAAGTCCCCCAAAATGAAGTCCGTAAGCCATCCCCGGGTTTTCAACGAATGTCATTTTGAACCAGTCAAACCCAAAAACATTGACGCTTTCACCAAGATAAAAATGCGTTTTTATATAAATTTTAGAAGCTTGGTCAATGAAAAGAATAAGCAGTGTAATGATTACTACAAGTGTCGATTTTTTCATTACAATCCTTTTGGTTTAGGCGTTCTGGTGATTTTCTTGTCTTTTCTGTCGTTGATTTTCTGAACCGTTTTCTTATTATGAAAATTATTTTTGGTGTGAAATTTTTCAAACTCGATGTTCATATCCTTCAGCACACTTTTCAGTGCAGTAAGCTCCATCGCGTTTTTTGTATGTACAATGATTGATTCCATTTTTTGAATGTTTTAGGTTGAATTTTCCCCTCAGGGAAGATTTTTGCAAATGTAATTAATTTACTTATTTCTTAGACAATTCGTCCAGCCTTTTACGTTCTTTTTCAGACAAATCTGCCAAACCGTTTTCTGCGATTTTACTCAGCAATTGGTCGATTTCGTCCTGTCGTTCTTTCCTTTTGGCGTTGAACTCGTCATCAATCGTGTAATATTTTTGTTCAGGTTTGAAAATATTTTTGACCAATTTGTTATTCATTAATACAAATCCAATCGCAACAACCAAAAGTAAAATAATTAAATAAGTCATTTTGTTATAAGAAAAAAGTCCCAATCTCCAATTTTTACAATCAGAAATTCGGACTTAATATTTTGATAATTAATTGTTTATCGTTGCATGTTTTTTGCCTCGATGCTCAAAGTAGCGTGAGGAACTGCTCTCAATCTTTCTTTTGGGATGAGTTTACCAGTCACTCTGCAAATTCCGTAAGTCTTGTTCTGGATTCTGATCAATGCGTGTTTCAAATCACGTACAAATTTTTCCTGTCTTCCAGCCAAGATAGAGTTTTGCTCTTTGCTCAGCGTTTCTGCACCTTCTTCAAAAGCTTTGAAAGTTGGTGAAGTATCATCGGTTCCATTATTTTGGTCATTGATAAAACTTTCTTTTATCAGAAGCAAATCTTTTTCTGCTTTATCAATTTTTTCTTGAATTAATTGTCTGAATTCTTGTAAATCAGCATCATTATATCGTAATTTTTCGTCGGCCATTTCCATCGTTATTATTGGTTCAAAATTTTTATTTTTTTTAAGTTTATAGCAACAACACTTTTCAATCTGCAAGAATAAAAATAAAAATCGGATATAATTCAGTAGTCTTATTTAATTCATAAATCCTTAACGAAAATGAAATATGAATTATTTTTTCTCAATTTTTACTTTGAATTGTTCCTCATCTATCTCTATTTCTTCATAATTTGAAAGTGAATTTACAAAATCTATTTTATCTGACAATACTTCTGTAGAAATATATGCTTCATTATTAATAAATTCTTGTTTGAAAGGGCAGGATTCTTCCAATTGGATTGAAATTCTGTCAGTTAATTCAAAATCTTTTTCTTTTCTGATATTCTGAATTCTGTTGATGAATTCTCTTGCTATACCTTCCGCTTTCAATTCCTCCGTCAATACCAAATCTAGTGCCACAGTTATTTTTCCTTCACTTGCAACTGTCCAGCCTGGGATATCTTTTGTTGATATCTCAACATCTTCAACAGTGATTTCGTAGCCTGAAACTTCTGTTTTCCCAGCTTTCTCCAACTCAGCGATTTGCTCACTTGTGAAATTTGAAATCGTTCCTGCAACCGTTTTCATATCTTTTCCTAATCTCGCACCAAGGGTTTTGAAATTCGGTTTGATTTGTTTTACAATTAGATGTGACGCTTCTTCAGCATTGATTAATTGTAATTCTTTAACATTAACTTCCTGTTTTATTAATTCTGAAACTGCTAAAATCTGCTCTTCTGTTTTCTTGTCCAACACAGGAATCAGAACCTTTTGAAGTGGTTGACGAACTTTTACATTTTCCTTCTTTCTCAAAGAGAAAACCATTGACGTAATTTGTTGTGCCAAATGCGTTTTTTCAACCAAATCAGTATCAATCAGACTTTCATCGGCAACAGGAAAATCTGTCAGGTGAATAGAATTTACAGAATCTTTTCCTGTCACTTTATTTAAATCCTGAAACAGTTGGTCCATAAAGAATGGCGCAATTGGTGCGGAAAGTTTCGCAACGGTTTCAAGACAGGTATATAAAGTCTGGTAAGCAGAGATTTTATCATCAGAATAATCGCCCTTCCAGAAACGTCTTCTGCACAGTCTCACATACCAATTCGACAAGTTGTCATTCACAAAAGTGCTGATTTCTCTTGCAACTCTCGTTGGTTCATAATCTTCGTATAATGCTTTGACGTCTTTGATTAAAAGATTTAATTCCGATAAAATCCAGCGGTCTATTTCAGGTCTGTTCTCAATTTCTTTTTCGGAATAATTGAATCTGTCAACGTTCGCATAAAGAGCAAAGAAAGAGTAGGTATTGTATAGTGTTCCGAAGAATTTTCTACGTACTTCATCAATTCCTTCTATGTCAAATTTCAAATTTTCCCACGGATTTGCATTGGAAATCATATACCAGCGCGTCGCATCCGGTCCGTAAACCGAAAGTGTTTCGAATGGGTCAACCGTATTGCCTTTGGATTTTGACATCTTGATGCCATTTTTATCCAAAACAAGCCCGTTGCTCATCACATTTTTGTATGCTACAGAGTCAAAAACCGTTGTTGCAATTGCGTGAAGCGTATAAAACCAGCCACGAGTTTGGTCAACACCTTCTGCAATAAAATCTGCAGGAAATGCTTTGTTCGAATCAACTTGCTCCTTATTTTCAAATGGATAATGAAGTTGTGCATAAGGCATAGCTCCGGAATCGAACCAAACATCAATCAAATCACTTTCACGCTTCATCGGCTGTCCTGATGCTGAAACCAGAGTAATCTGGTCCACAATATTTTTATGAAGGTCAACTTTTGTGTAGTTTTCCTCAGACATATTTCCAATTTCAAAACCTTTGAAAGGGTTTTCTTTCTGGAAACCAGCTTCGATTGATTTTTCGATTTCGTTGTATAATTCTTCGATAGAACCGATGATAATTTCTTCTTTCTTGTCCTCTGTTCTCCAGATCGGCAACGGGATTCCCCAATATCTTGAGCGGGAAAGATTCCAGTCGTTAGCATTTTTCAACCAGTTTCCGAAACGTCCTTCACCGGTAGATTTTGGTTTCCAGTTAATGGTTTCGTTCAAATCGAACATTCTGTCTTTCACATCAGTCACTTTGATAAACCAGGAATCCAGCGGATAATACAACAAAGGCTCATCAGTTCTCCAACTGTGCGGATAACTGTGAACATATTTTTCAACCTTGAAGGCTTTATTTTCTTTTCTTAATTTAAGCGCAATTCTTTCATCCACAGAAAGATAAACTTTCAAATCTGCGATAATTGTTTTTAAATTTTCTTTCTGAATATTGAATTCTATCGATTTTTCTTCATCATTAAGATATTCAGCTTTCACGTATTCATTCGCAAAACCGTACGTTTCATCATTAACTACAGATAAGAATCTACCTTGCAAATCTACCAAAGGAACTGGATTTCCATTATCATCCAAAACCAACATTGGTGGAACTTCGGGAGTTGCATCTTTTGCCACTTTCGCATCATCTGCACCAAAAGTTGGAGCCGTATGAACGATTCCTGTTCCGTCTTCCGTGGTTACGAAGTCACCGGAAATCACTCTGAAAGCATTTTCAGGATTTTGATAAGGTATAGCGTAATCTAAAAGTTGCTCATATTTAATTCCAACCAAATCAGCACCTTTGAATTCGGCTAAAATCTGATATGGAATGGTTTTACTTTCTGAAGTATAATTGGCGAAATCTTCATCAGTTCCTTCAACGAATTTTTTTCCAAACTGTTTTCCAACCAAAGGTTTAGCTAAAACAATATTAATCGGTTCAAAAGTATATTGATTGAAAGTCTTAACTAAAACATAATCGATTTTTGGACCAACTGTCAATGCAGTATTTGAAGGTAGAGTCCAAGGAGTTGTCGTCCAGGCTAAGAAATGAACATCACCAAAACCTTGTAAAAATGAAGGTAAAGTTTCCGGTAGAGTCTTGAATTGTGCAACAACAGTGGTGTCTGTCACATCACGGTAAGCGCCGGGCTGATTCACTTCGTGAGAAGATAATCCTGTTCCCGCTTTCGGAGAATACGGTTGAATGGTATATCCTTTATAAATCAAACCTTTATCATAAATCTGCTTCAAAAGCCACCAAACCGACTCCATATATTTTGGTTTGTAAGTGATGTACGGATTTTCCATATCCACCCAATAACCAATTTTTTCGGTCATATCGTTCCAGACATCGGTGTAACGCATCACGGCGTTTTTACAAGCTTCGTTGTACTCTTCAATCGTAATTTTTTTGCCGATATCTTCTTTGGTGATTCCCAGTTCTTTCTCAACGCCCAATTCTACAGGAAGTCCGTGCGTGTCCCAACCTGCTTTTCTGAAAACCTGTTTCCCGTTTTGCGTTTGAAAACGGCAAAAAATATCCTTAATCGCTCTCGCCATAACGTGGTGAATTCCCGGCATTCCGTTCGCAGAAGGCGGACCTTCATAAAAAACAAATTCCGGTTGTCCTTCACGGATTTCCACGGATTTCTTGAAAGTTTCGTTTTCTTTCCAAAATTCTGCAACGTTTTTTGCAGTTTCTGTAAGGCTGAGATTTTTATATTCGGTAAACTTGCTCATTTTCAATGTCTAAAAATCGGATTCTTTGTCAATTAAGTTTGCGAATTTAGTGAAAATAGTTAAGACTTAGAATATCAAAATACCACTAATTTCTTGATAAAACCAATAATATATATAAGGTATAGATAAGAGAAATGATTGTTAAAATGTTTAGTTATAAAAAAACGCCTACTTTTGCAAAAATTTTCTAGGATGCCAAAAAACTTAGTGATCGTCGAATCTCCGGCAAAAGCAAAAACAATTCAGAAATATTTAGGCTCAGATTTCGAGGTTAAGTCCAGCTTTGGGCACATTCGGGATTTGCCTAAAAAAGGTATGGGAATCGACTTGTCGAGTTTCACGCCGGATTATGAAGTGTCTGCTGATAAGAAGAAACTCGTGACAGAACTAAAGGCTTCTGTGAAAAAAGCCGAAATGGTTTGGCTGGCTTCCGATGAGGATCGCGAGGGAGAAGCGATTGCGTGGCATTTGGCGGATGAACTAAAACTGAAACCGGAAAACAGAAAAAGAATCGTTTTCCACGAGATTACGAAAAACGCGATTCTGAAAGCGATTGAAAATCCTAGAGATATCGACCAGAATTTGGTTAATGCTCAGCAGGCGAGAAGAGTTTTGGACAGAATCGTAGGTTTCGAGATGTCTCCGGTTCTTTGGAAAAAAGTGAAAACTGGTTTGTCCGCAGGTAGAGTTCAATCTGTTGCTGTAAGATTGGTTGTAGAAAGAGAAAAGGAAATCCGCGCTTTTGTGCCGAAACCAAGTTTCAAATTAGAAGGGACTTTCCTGAACAATGCAAAACAGGAAATATCTGCCAAACTGAAGAAAGATTTTGATAAAGAATCTGATGCAGAAAAATTCTTAGAATTAGCAAAAACTACAGACTTCAAAGTTCTGAATGTTGAAACAAAGCCGGGAACAAGAACCGCTTCGGCGCCGTTTACGACTTCGACTTTGCAGCAGGAAGCATCTTCCAGATTGGGCTACAACGTAACTTCTACAATGCGTTTGGCGCAGAGGCTTTACGAGGAAGGATTCATCACGTATATGAGAACCGATTCCGTGAATCTTTCTCAGGAAGCTATCAACGGAGCGAAAGCACAAATCATTTCAGAATACGGGGAAAATTATTCTAAACCAAGAAATTATACCACAAAATCATCGTCTGCACAGGAGGCTCACGAGGCGATTCGTCCGACAGATTTCGGTATGAAATCTATTGGTGATGTGCAGTTGAATAAATTATACCAATTGATTTACCGCAGGACTTTGGCTTCTCAAATGGAGAATGCAAAAATCGAGAAAACGGTAATCGAAATTGGGAATGCGAAGTTACCCCAACACTTCGAAGCACAAGGTGAAGTCATTATTTTTGATGGTTTTCTTAAGGCTTACGGCATTGTAAAAACCGAAGATGAAGATGACGACAGCAACGAAAAATTGTTGCCAAAAGTTTCCGTTGGCGAAGCTTTAGACTATAAAATAATTACAGCGACAGAAAAATTCACAAGACCATCAGCAAGGTTTACGGAGGCTGGTTTGGTTAAGAAACTGGAGGAATTAGGAATCGGTCGTCCATCGACTTACGCGCCGACAATCCAGACGATTCAGAATCGTGAATATGTTGACAAAAGAGAAATAGAACCACAAACTAGAGAAATCGTCAAAATGACATTGGGCAAATCCGGTGTCAAGAAAGAAGTTCTCAATGAGAAATTTGGTGGTGATAAAAATAAATTTGTCCCGACGGATATTGGTGAAGTCGTGAATGACTTCCTGACTAACAATTTTGCTGAGATTCTGGATTACGGATTCACGGCCAAAGTGGAGGAAAGTTTTGACCATATCGCCAGTGGTGACCAGAAATGGAAAGAAATGATGACGGATTTCTACTCCAAATTCCATCCAAGGATAGAAGATGTAGAAGAAAATGCAGACCGTGCAAATGGCGAAAGAATCTTAGGTGTTGATCCCAAAACGGGGAAAAACGTACACGCCAGAATCGGAAGATTTGGTCCGATGATTCAGATTGGGGAGCAGGATGATGAGGAGAAACCAGTGTTTGCTTCCATTATGTCTCATCAGAATATTGCGACCATCACGCTGGAAGACGCATTGGAATTGTTCAGGTTACCTTTCGATTTGAAGGAAGTGGACGGTCAGCCGGTTTCGGTGGGCGTTGGTAGATTTGGACCTTATGTGAAATGGGGCGAGACTTTTATTTCTATTCCGAAAGGTGAAGATCCGCTTTCTGTTGATCAAACGCGTGCGGAAGAAATCATCAATGAAAAGAAAGTGGCCGATGCGCCAATCGCCAACTATAAAGGCGAACCAGTGACGAAAGGAACAGGAAGATTTGGTCCTTTTATCAAGTACAAAAGTATTTTCATCAACGTTCCGAAACGTTACAATTTTGATAATCTGTCTCAAAGCGATATCAATGAACTGATTGATGCCAAACTGGAGAAAGAAGCCAACCGATACATCCAGCATTGGGAAGATGAAAAGATCTCCGTTGAAAACGCGAGATGGGGACCGATTGTAAAACACGGCAAAAACATCTACAAAATCCCAAGAAAGAAAGACGACACCAAATACGAAGCAGACGACCTGAAAGATGTCTCTCTGGATGAGGTCAAAAAATGGATCACCGATCAGGATCCAAAAGCCTTTGCAGTCAAGAAAAAACCAGCCGCTAAGAAAACTGCAGCGAAAAAAGCAACTACTGCGAAGAAAGCGCCTGCTAAGAAGCCTGCTGCGAAGAAGTAAGAGTTCTTGAACTTAACATAAAAAATCCCTTTTGAAATTTTCAAAAGGGATTTTGTTTTGTTGATTGTCGCTGGCGCATGCATCTTGCTTGTACCTTTTTATTATGCAATAGCAGGACGCTTGTACTAGCGTTGGGGCACCGGATTTTTATTCTTCTATTTCTCTTAAATATATGTATCTGGCTCTATCAGCAAGATTTTCAGGATCAACTGTTACAGCTTCTACAATATATTTTCCTGGCTTTAAATCTTGAGTATCAAATATTTTTCGAGTTTTATAGTCTAATCGATTATAGTAATGTGAATAGTCGAAAATGTCATTTTCTAATACTAAGATACTTTCATCGACAACTTGGTAAAATCTAGAAATTTCATCTCCAATTTTTGATAAATGTAAGCAAGTTTTCATAATTATTTTTTTAAAATTTTAGTGCAATTCCTCAAGATTCGGTCTTAGAGAGTTTTAATTACAGTTGTGTAGTATTCAATTCTCTGTTGGGGTGATTAGTTCGTAGTATTTAACTTAATTGATTAAAAAAACTCGAGCAGAATCATTTGAATTATCAAGAAATGCACAGATATTATTCTCTTTTACGAAAAGATATCTTTTGCGACTATTAACATTTTCTACTTCTACGGAAAATAAGTCAAAATTAAATGGTTTTTTTAATAGATGAAATCTTTCTTCTTTGTCATAGGTCTTAACAACAATGTGAGCAGAATTTGTTTCGAAAAACTCTAATAGAATTGATACATTTTGTCTTTTTTTCTGCGTTTTTATATCTCCATCTGAAGAAGGCTGTCGAATTTCTTCATATGCAAATTCTCCTAAAAGTAAAGTTTGTATCGGTTCATAACCTCCTATTTGTTTAAACCTTTTTATAAAATTAAACATATTTTAGTTTTTTAAAATTATACCATTGTTTTTGCTATCAGCAACTAAAAATTTGCGGTAACCTTTATATATTTTTATTGTATTTATTAAGTCTAGCATTTTAGCTTTTGATAAATCAGGGTCATTTGATAGATCATATCCTTTACAATTTCTCACTGCGATGTAAGTTATTTTTTCAAAATCCTCATCATATTTCGAAATTAAGGTGTATGAATTAGAGTAAGTAAAATATGGGAAAATAGTTACATTAACGATATTGTCATTAATATCAACCTGTAAAGTGTCTGCGGATTTATAAAATAGCGAGGTTGTAAATTTTATCTTTTTGAATCGTAGTGTCATAGTTTGGTTTTATTATTAATAGCAAGTAAAGATTTAAAAATATTTTCTTCAATTACATAATTGATATTCCAAATATAGTCACAATTCCCAGCTACGCAAAGTCGGGAGACTTTGCACAAACTATTGACTTATCATCAAAACAAATATACCCACAATTCCCAATCCACTCAAAAACACTCATCAACCAGTCTTTTATACTCATCAACCAGTCTCCGAGACTCAAAAACGAGTCTTTTATACTCGATTTCGAGTCTTTTTTACTCATCGTTGAGTCTTTTTTGCTCGTCGTTGAGTCTTTTATACTCAAAAACGAGTCTTTTATACTGGTTCGTGAGTATAAAAGACTCGTTTGAAAGATTTAGGAAGTGGTTTTACTCTGTGTCGGGCTTCTTTTTCGAGCCTTTTCTCGTAAATCTTGCGCTGAGGTCTTCATAGATAGGTGTTGCTGCTGCTACACCCTTGTCAGAAGCTTCTTTCACAGCACCATAATAAAGCAATGCCGCCAGCAAAGCCTCGTTGCCCGCAATAGTGATGGTGTCACTAAGGTCAGATGCCAACTGCATAGAAAGATTGCGAAGAGGAGACAAGTCTGTAACTACGGAAACATCCTTTACAAACTCCGGTTTATCCATATAGCTTGGTGTAAATTCAGGATTCGTTTCTGTGTAATCTTCCACTTTCTGAACAGTCGCCACTGTTTTGTCTCCCATTTTGAAAATCGACTTTTTCTCGCCTGGTGCAAGAGCCTGCAGATATGGCGCGAGCAGTGTTCGGGATTCTTGTAGATTTTCTGTTACTTTATCGATAACAGATTGAGGGATTTCGATGCTGATTTGATTTTTTGTACTCATCGTTTGTGAATTTTATTTTGTTAAACGGTTAAATGTAACAAACTTTAAAATGTGATTGATTTACAAAAGTTAATTTTTTAAATATTTATCAGGTTTTGGGAATAAATATCTTAAAATCAAATATTTAAATTTTAAAGTCCAGGGATTAAGCCGAAACCGCAGGACACTCGCCGAAATCATTTCCTGTAATTTAGCTCAAAATCAAATCAATGAAAACAACAGAGCCAATGACGCGTAAAGACTTTCTACAGACCTCGGGTTTAGCTTTGGCTGCCGTGACTTTTGGGACTTCGTTTATGAATGCATTTGATTTTTCGGAGAAGCCTTATTTTAATCTGAAACCCATCGGGCGGCAATTTTCTTTAGAAGGCTACTACATCTGGTGCAGTTCGCCGATTTGGGGAGACGATGGCAAAGTTCATCTGTTCTATTCCCGCTGGAAGAAGGAAAAAGGAATGGGCGGCTGGCTGAATGGTTCCGAGATTTGCCGTGCAGAAGCCGATTCGCCTTTTCATCAATTCGAACATAAGCAAGTGATTCTTGCACCAAGAGGTGGTGATTTTTGGGATGCCACCACTTGCCACAATCCGTTAATCAAAAAAGTGGACGGCGAGTATCTTTTGTTTTTTATGGGCAACTCCAACGGAAAAACCAATACCAAAAGAATTGGATTGGCAACCTGTAAGACTCTCGATGGCGATTGGGCACGACTAGAGCAACCGTTGCTGCTTCCGGGAAAAGAAGGCGCATGGGATGACCATTGCACCACCAATCCGGCCTTCGTAAAAGGAAACGACGGAAAATACTGGCTGTTCTACAAATCGTGGAACACGCAGGAATATGATACTCAAAAAGGACCGGTGCGGGGCAACCGAAAATATGGTTTGGCAAAAGCCGATTCGCCCACCGGACCTTATGAAAAAGTATCAGAAAATCCGGTCATCGATTTTTCTGCATTGCCGAATAATGCTCAGCTGGAAGATGCTTTTGTCTGGAAACAAAACGGGAAGTTTCATCTCGTGGCGCGCGATATGGGATTCTATAACCACGAGTATGGTCTGCATCTGACCTCCAAAAACGGACTCGCCTGGACGAAACCAAAAATCGCCTACCTTGATATGAAATCTTATATCACAGAACCCACGCCGCCCAGTTATCTGAAACGATTCGGCAGGCTGGAGCGACCCATGCTTCTGATGAGCAAAGACGGGAAAAAGCCTCAGTTTTTATTCGGAGCCACGCAGGGTGGCGCGTTTGAAACTTCTACGACTTTTGTGTTCGAGATTTTGGATTAAATTTTTAGCACAAGGAGCTTAAGGGTTTTTGTTAATGTTTTAAGTTTTCAAGCTTTGAACTTAATATAAACTCGTCCATAATTGCTTGTGAACTTTGTAAAAATCCTTGTGTGTTTGTGGTTCAATCAAAAAATTAATCAACAATCTAAAGTTTTATTAATATTTTTGACGCTTAAAACCAAGAAAACACATTTTTGAATGGGAGAAAAACTACGATGGGCAGATTTTAAAAGCTTTCCTTGGATTGTTTTTTTTGTGGCGATATTCATCTGGATTGCCATTGCAGGTGGTAATTTCTATTACCAAAGTCAGGGAGGTTACACCGGAACAGGTATTCTTTTCCCGATTTCTGTCATCTATCCCAATCAGTTTTTGTGGAGCGGATTTCTCTTCGCTTTTCTGTTTTTGATGACCGGAATTTTCGCTTTCCGATATTCGGAAAAACTGAATTTTTATCTGCTTTTTCTCATCGCCATCATTCTTGTTGTTTTAGGCAATCTGAGTCAGGGGAATTTTGATATCGCTTTCCTGCAGCCGTTTTATCTGAAAGGCAGGCAATATTACACCGATGCTTTGGTAATTACGGACGGTGGTGTCTGGCTGAAAGATTTCTCCAAAAATCTGGAACATTTCCAGATGCACACCAAAACGCATCCGCCATTCATCACGCTTTTGCATCATTGGATTTTGACAATTTCAAATCTGGAAACTTTGGCAATCGTATTTTTTTCCATCGGCTGTTTGTCCTTTCCATTGTTTTACAAAATCTTAATCTATCTCGGCTTTAAAGAGACGAGAAGAAAGTGGATGCTGCTTTTGTTGGCGGTGATTCCTTCGGTTAATATTTACCTTTTGGTATCGATAGATGCCTTGGTTCTGACCTCGACTTTGATTTTTCTTTTAGGCTTTGCGAGAATCTTTAATCAAAATAAAATTGATGCGGTTTCCTTCCTGCTGATAAGTTTAGGGTTGATATTGACTAACCTGATTACGTTTTCCGGATTGTTTCTGTTTGCATTTTTAGGATGTTTCAGTTTCTACTTTATACTAAAGGGAAAATGGAATTTCGTTTGGCTGAGCCTGATGACAACTGTAGTTTTTGTACTCAGTTTTATCATCATCTATGCTACAACAGGTTATCATCATCTCGATACATTTTTACAGGCTTCACATTCCGAAAACCCTAATGGTTTCAGATTATTCCATCAGCCTTTTGTATATCTGATGACAAGGTTGGAAGATATTGGCGAGATATTTTTGTTTTTGTCTTTTGGTTTTTTAGCGGTATTGTTTTCTAAGAGATCGGGAACAGAAGTTTTGGAAAATTCTAAAATCAATATTCTGTTTTTTTCGGCAATTTCAGCAATTTCAGCGATGTTTTTGACGGGTGCTTACGGAACGGGCGAAACGGCGAGAGCGTGTCTGTTCTTAGTACCTTACTTTTTGATTTTGCTGAAGGATATTAATTCAAATCAGTTCAGGATTTTGTTTTATCTCTGTCTTATTCAGACTTTTGGGATGCAGATGATTGGTAATTTTTATTGGTAATATTACTATGCTGAACAATTTGACAGGACTGAGATTCTACACTGCACTTTGGGTTTTCCTATACCATTTCTGTGTTTACACAGGCGGGATGAGTAATTCTTTTTTCGAAAAAGGTTATCTGGGCGTTGATATTTTCTTTGTTCTAAGTGGTTTCATTCTCACTTATGCTTATCATAAAAGCTTCTTTTTGGAAAAAGTAAATCCAAAGAAATATTATAATTTTTTGGTCAAAAGATTTGCGAAAATCTATCCGCTTCAGATCTTGACTTTTGTGATTGTTGGGATTCTTTTGTTGGTTGGAAAATATGTTTTTCATCAGCAAGATTTGATTATCAGGCCGGATCATATTATTTCCAATCTCATGATGATTCACGCCTGGAATATCAATGATGCATTGAGTTGGAACACGCATTCCTGGAGTTTGTCAGATGAGTGGTTTGCCTACGTTTTTCTATTTATCTTGGCTGCATTTATCATTAAAATGAATAAAATAATTGGTCGGATTGTTCTCGGTTTAGCTGTCCTTTTCTTTATTGTAAGATGGTTTAATATCGAGAATTTTGATCTCAATCAATATACTTATAATGGCATCGAAAGAATCATTCCGGAGTTTTTTCTGGGTATTTTTATAGGATTGCTGAGGTTTGATTTTAATATTTCTAAGAAGATAGCAAGTTCTATTTTTGGGTTAAATGTTTTGATGTTGTTCATTCTCACAATAACGGATTATAAAGTAGATGCGCTTTGTATGCTTCTATTTGCGGGGATGATTTACTCTCTGTCATTTCCAACTTATTTTGATAAGTTGTTCAATTCAAAAAGGATGGTTTATCTGGGCAATATTTCTTTTGCTTTTTATATGTTTCAGCTCACGGCTTTTTATCTTTTCAAGCCGTTTCAGAATTATATTGCAAGACTGAATGTCTCAGAGTATATTTCCGATCCGATAGAGTTATTGCTTTTGTTTTTAATTAATTTGGCGATGGCTTCTCTGGCTTTCAAATATTTCGAAGAGCCGGTAAGATTTTATTTATTAAAAAAAATGATTAAAAAATAATTGAACCTCCGAAAAATTAAATCCAATTAATACTTGTTTAATAATCTTAAAATAAGAATTATATTTGAAGATTCTAACCAGAAAAACACATAGCGCAAAGGCAATTAATGGCATTTTTACACCCCATTTTCACTATCATTTTTGTTTTTTTAATTCTTTACAGTTTTGTAGAGGTCTACAGAGACGAAAATTCTAAAACTCCAAAATTTATTTTTTGGACTATTGGCGTGTATTTGATTTTGACAATCGGTTACCGAAACTATGTTGGTGCAGATTATCCCGTTTATTTATCAATGTATTCTGAATATTTGCCAAGTGTGGATTACGGGCAGTTGGTAGATAAGATGCTCTTCCGGCAATCCAGAATTGATATAGAATGGATGTATGCGATGCTCAACAAATGGGTTTATGCCACTGGATTTCCTTTCAAAGAATTTACCCTCGTGAGTGCGATCATCACTATTGGTGGAAAGATGATGGTTTTCTACAAGGATTCCAAATATCCGGTTTTTGCGATTCTTTTGTTTTTTATTCCTGGCTATTTCATTGCGGACAGTGGACATATGAGACAGGCATTGGGGATGACGATGTGTATAATTTCGTTCCGATTCATCAAGGATAGAAAAGTATGGTGGTATCTGTTGTGTCTGTATGTTGCGTATGGATTTCATAAATCAACGATCATCTTTCTGCCAGCGTATTGGTTGGCGACGATTCCTATGAATTCCAGCAGAATTTTTTATGCAATTCTTGCTTGTGTTATATTGTCTCCTTTTCAGGTTTATAACTTGTTTTCTTCGTTTTTGGACACGCTGAATGTTCAGGATGTTTCCAATGGATATAACGGTTATATCAGTTATGAAGCTGCCGGCTCCAGTTTTATGGATGGTCAAATTTTGGTTTTTAGCTTCCTGCTCATTACCTATGATAAAGTCGCCTGCGAGAAAATCTATTATTACGAATATATGAGGAATCTCTTGGTAATGGGGGTTTGCCTCTATTTTATAATGAGGAGTAATCCTGTCTTTTCTACAAGATTGGTTGGTTCATATCTGGCATTTGCATCATTGGTTATTACCAATATTGTTGCGGCGATGGATAATAAGAATACCAAGAAATTGACACATCTTTTCTTTGTGTTATTTATGATTTTCTACTATTTTGTATTCGTAAAATATCAGGGAAATGCCGGTCGATTTACACCAGATAAATATCAAAATTTCCTTTGGAGTTATTAATTAAAAAGATGAAAAATAATCTGACACTTTTACTCATATTTCTGATTCTTGGATTGTTGATTTTTTTCAATATTCAGGTTGTTGTAGATTTTGCAGGACGATATATTTATCCGTTGGATGATGCTTATATTCATCTGTCCATGGCTAAGAATTTTGCCGAATTTGGAACTTGGGGAATCACACAATATGAATTTTCGTCTACCACGTCTTCTCCATTTTTTACATTTCTGTTAGCGATTTTGATTAAAGTTTTTGGGAATTGGGAATATATTCCTTTGGTTGCTAATAGTATTGCCGGAATTGGTTTGATTATCATTTCTCATCACTATTTCAAACAATTTTCAAAGACAACTTATGTTGTTTTTCTGTCAGCCATTGTTTTGCTGATGCCATTGCATCTGATGATTATGACGGGAATGGAACACGTTTTTCATACTTTGGCAATCATCTCTGCTTTGCTTTGGTTTCAGAAATATCTGAAGAACAATTCGCCCAGGAATTTTTCTATTCTTGCCTTGTTATCCATTTTAGCGACAGGTTTCAGGTATGAAAGTTTGTTCTTTATATTCTTCATCTGCGTTTATCTTTTCTTTATCAGAAGAGAATATGTGAAAAGCATCGCTTTAGGATTATTTGCAATTTCGCCGGTTTTGATTTACGGATGGATTTCTGTCAGTCATGGTTCATTTTTTCTTCCTAATTCTTTGATTCTAAAAGGAAATACGAATGACGGAATTGTCGGTTTCTTCACCAGAGTTGCAGGAAATGCCTATCGCGGAATTTCTGTTTTGATATTAGTATTGATATTAATGACTCAGATTTTCATCAATTCTAAAAATCAAAAATTGATGAAGGACAAAATTTCCAAAAATGCGCTTCAGATTGTTGTGTTTTGTGGATTCATAGTTCATCTTTTATTTGCGAATTTCGGTTGGCTGATCCGTTATGAATCTTATATGGTTGTGTTGATTTTATTCGCTATTGCACCTTTTGCCAATGATTTGTTTCAGAGAAAAATAAGAAGTGGAATGCTGAGATTTGCAATAATATTTCTCTTGTTGATGACTTTCTATATGCGTTTTGTAACGATGTTGAAATATCAACCTATTGCGTCAAAAAACATCTTCGATCAACAGATTCAACTGGCAGATTTTCTTCATGAATATTACAGAAGTTCTAATGTTGTCGCAAATGACATCGGGGCAATCACTTATTTCAACAAGATTCATCTTTTAGATACTTATGGTTTGGGAAGTATAGAAGTGGCGAAACTCAGAAAGGAAGATCACGGAAAATTCACAGATAACAAAAACCTTCAGGCTTACATTTACAAGACTGCCAAATCCCTGAATTTTGAAGTCGCTTTGGTTTTTGACGAATGGGTAAAAATGCCGGATTACTTCACAAAAGTGGGAACATTGACGATTCAGAATAACTATATGTCAGGAGGAACTACGGTTTCTTTTTATTCAGTAAAAGCAGAAAATACAAACAAGCTTAGAAGTCAATTGATTGAATTTTCAAAAAAAACACCAAAAGACGTCATTATAAAAATTGTACATTAGAATTATGGAATTCGAAGACTTTATTATTGCGCCAAGACCTTTCCGGACCGAGAATTGGCAAATCGGAAACAAAATCACGAATGAAATCAAAGAAAGCAGTATTGTGTTGCTTTTTGTTTCGGATTATCGTGGTGCGAATGGCGATGCGGAAAGTCAGGATTTTACGGGGATCAGGAGAGAGTTCTACAAATTGTCTCAGCTTGATTTCGAGATTCCAATCATCGATTTAGGCGATTTGGTTTCGGGAAAAACGCCTCAGGATTCGCATTATATTTTGCAGGAAGTGTTGTCGGCCTGTCATCAGAAAGGCGCTATTCCGGTGATTGTTGGCGGAAGTAATGATTTAGCTTTTTCGCTTTTTTCAGTTTTGAATTATCATCAGAAAGATATTAATTATACCCAAATCAGCAACATCGTTTCTCTCAAAGAAGACGAACAAATTCACGAATCAACTTTCCTGAGTAAAATTTTAGGTTCTAAAGATTTTTCGATCAAAAATTACCATCATCTTGGTTATCAGAAACATTTGAACGAAATGGACTCTGTGAAACTCATCAAAGAAGTACAGTTTGACATCATCCGATTGGCAGAAATGATGAATTCTACCGAGAAAACCGAACCGTATTTCAGAAAAGCAGATTTAGTAACCATCAACTGCGATGCGATCGAAACCTTTGCCGAAGCTTTTTCTATGAATCCACAAGTGAATGGACTCAGCAGACGCGAGATTTGTGCTTATATGAAAGAAATCGGACTAAGCGAAAGACTGAAATCTGTAGGGATTTTCAATTATAACATTTACTCTGATTCTCAACTGAATCATCAGCTTTTGGCTCAGATGATTTGGTATTTGATAGAAGGAATCAATATCCAGAGATCGCATCCGAAGGAGAAATCTTATGAGACTTTTTATGTTTTGATTAATGATGAGCAATATGTTTTCAAACGCGATGTTTTCAGCAATCTTTGGTATTTTGGAGAGGATGAAGATATTGATAATTGCATTCCGTGTTCGCGTTCGGATTTTGATGAGGCTAAGAGAGGATTTTTAGGTCCGAGATTTACAAGAAATTAAGATCAACCACATAGACACATAGAAAATACCTTTCGAAAAGTTAACGTAACATGAATTTATTCTAATTCTATTTGCTCTATTTTTTTTATAAAAAACTATGTGACTATGTGGTCAAAATTAAAATATAAATGACTCCGAATTCCGATATCAAAGTTTCCATCATTGTTCCGGTTTATAACGTTGAGTTATATCTGGAAAAATGCCTGTTGTCGTTAATCCATCAAACTTTGCAGGAAATCGAGATCATCGTTGTGAATGATGGAAGTAAGGATGATTCACAGAAAATTATTGAGAAATTTCAACAGAAATATCCAAGCAAAATTTTCGGTTTCAACAAAGAAAATGGAGGTTTAAGCGATGCGCGAAATTTTGGAATCGATCAGGCGAAAGGTCAATATTTTGGCTTTGTAGATAGCGACGATTATGTTTCGGAAACGATGTTTGAAGAGATGTACAATCTGGCTGAAAAACATAATGCAGAAATGTCCATCTGCAATCTTCAAAAAGTGGATGAAAATGGAAATGTTACTCAAAAATTGACGCAACTTCCCAATTTGCCGGCGAAAATTGTTCTTGAAAATAATCTTTCCGTCTTTTCTGATATTTCATATTTTGCTTGTAACAAACTTTTCAGAAGAGAATTATTTCAAAATAAGAGATTCAAAAAAGGAATTCATTTTGAAGATATCGAGCTGATTCCGCAATTGTTACTTCTATGTAAAACCTTGGCTTTTACGCCAAATTATCATTATCAATATCTGGAAAGACAGGATTCCATCAGCAAAAGTCATACGACAAAAGGTCTGGATATCCTGAGAGCTGTGGAAACTGTGAGCGAAAAATTTAATCAAAGTCCATTTGCATATCAGACAAAAGCGTTGAAAGGATTTCAGATTTTGGAAGGCGTTTATACTTTTTTGGCTTATTTGGCTTTTGTAAAAGATGCTGGAGATTTTGATAAAATGTCAGAAGAACTGGATGCATTCAGAAAAACTAACGCCTTAAAAATTAAAGATATATTGCAATATAAGCGGTTTGGTAAGAATTATCTATTATCTTTGCCGTTGAAGAAAAAAATTTATTACATCCTCAGCCTTTTGGGAATGAGGAAACTTGTCAGGGTATTGACAAATTAATAATTAGCGATAAACACTAGATGAATAACAATTTCGAAACTTTTTTAGAAAGCACCGGAATATCCTTCTTTTATTTCAAGCTGTTGCTCGGCTTTGCATTTTCGTTTCTTATTACTTACTTCGCGATTCCTACGATCATAAAAATATCCCGAAGAAAAAATCTGATGGATGAGCCTGGTGCAAGAAGCTCTCACTTGAGAAAAATCCCTAATCTTGGTGGGATTGCTATCTTTTTTTCATTAGGTGTTTGTGCACCAATTTTTGCTTACGAATTATTCGATCGCTATAAATTCTTGTTCGCTTCATTCATTATTCTGTTTTTTGTTGGCGTGATGGATGATATTATGGTTCTGCGGGCTTATAAAAAACTTTTGGCGCAGATTTTAGTTTCTGCATTACTTGTTATAGGTTCCGATGTCCGTATTCGAAATCTGTTCGGTGTATTCGGGGTGTATGAAGTTAACTATTACATAAGTGTTGCTTTCAGTCTGTTGACATTTATTATTTTGATTAATGCTTTTAATCTGATTGACGGTATTGATGGATTAGCAGGTAGTTATACGATTGCGACAAGTGCTTTATTCGGGATTAGTTTTTTCAGGTTAGGAAGTCATAACGATCCGTTGGTTGTTCTTTGCGGGATTTTGATTGCAGCTTCATTGGGTTTTTTGGTGTATAATCTTTCTAACAAAAGAAGTACGAAGATCTTTATGGGTGATACGGGTTCTATGATTTTGGGCTTTTTGTTGTCATTTACAGGGATTTCTTTTATTGATATTTTCATTGCGAAAAGAGATGACGTATTTTACCATCTGCAATCTGCTCCTGTTATAGCCGTTGCTATTTTGATTTTGCCGATTATTGACACGCTTACCGTGATTATTACGAGAATCTATCATAAAAAATCGGTTTTGTCTCCAGACAAAAACCACATCCATCACAAACTTTTGAATCTCGGACTTACCCATCGCAGATCAACCGCTTATATTATTACTTATTATCTTATTGTCATTATTGTAGCTTATTCTTTAAGACATCTTAATGTTAATCAGTTGTTGTTAATTGTAGTTTTAATGGGTTTTTTAGGCGCTTATTTGCCAATATTTCTGCTTCGGTTCAAAAAAGATTAAAATTGTTATATTTTTGCAAAAAAGACATTGATGAAACATCGTTATTTTTTTAATATATTTTTATTAATAATTCTGGTTGGGATGAGCACTTCGTGCATTTCTAAGAAAGATATCAGATACCTTCAACCAAGCGAAAGCCTTACAATCAATGAGGAAGGTTTGGTTCCCTATAATGTGCCAGAATACAGAGTCACAAAAGGTGATATCTTGACTTTGAATGTTGTGACAACTCCGAAAGGTGATGCTGCACAATTCTATTCTTCACTCAACGCTTCTTCAGCTGGAGGCAACAATGCAAGTCAACAAACTGGTGGTGGGCAATCAGGCGGATCAACTGGTAGTGGAGGCAATTCCACATTTTATTTCAACGGATTAAAAGTAGATTCTAAAGGTGATGTCAATATTTTCGGTATTGGATATATAAAGGCAGAGGGCAGAACGGTGGAAGATATGACTAAAGAAATTCAGGAAAAAGTCAACGAGAATTTTTTACAAGGAAAATCTGAGGTTAGATTAAATCTGGATGGCATCCGATATTATCTTCTTGGAGATATGGAAACGGTTGGTGTAACAGGGGAAAAAACAGCTTACGTCACTCAGCTCAACATTATGCAGGCTATCGCAATGAATGGCGGACTTAACCGTTCGGTTGATCGTAAAAATATTATGATCCATAGAAAATATCCTGAAGGAATAAAAACAGCAAGATTGGATCTCACAAGAGAAGACGCGATGAATTCGCCTTACTATTGGCTACAAAACGGCGATATTATTTACCTTAATACCAATGGTAAAAGCATCAACGGATTCGGGAAAGAGCCACTTCAGACTTTGACAACAGGTGTATCTTTAATTACAACTGTGATGTCTATTTATCTAATTATTACAAGACTATAATGATTCCTGATAAAAACGGAAATAAACAAGATACAGCTCAGGTTGCTGAAAAAATGGGATCTTTCAATTTGTTTGATCCTGCTCATTTTGTACAACGTGTTATCAGAAATTGGTATTGGTTTTTGATTCTTGGATTCATAGGTTATTGCATTTCGTATGTTTATAGCAAGTATTATGCACAACGTATTTATTCTTCCAGTTTATCATTAAGCATTTCTAATAATACCGCAAGCTATTTCACTCCAAATCAGTCTATTAATTTTATTTGGGGTCAAGGTGGGAATCAAGATGGTGTTTACCTGAAAAAGATACTACTTTCCAGAAGCCACAATGAATATTTGGTAAAAAAATTAAATTTAATTACCAATTATACCACCAAGGGTTTAATCAAAACAACTTATCTGGATCAGGAAGATAGTCCATTTTTCTTGGAAGTGGATAAGTCTCATTTACAACAGGTCAATTATCCTGTCAGTATAATCCCTAGAGGTAATGATAAATACGAAGTTGTTTTGCCGGAAGAAGGTCAATCTAGAAATTTGTACAATTATAATACAGAAAGCGTTGAATCCGTTGCTGCTTATGCCAGGCCAAAAAATAAAATTTTAAGTTTAAATGAATGGTATGAAAGTCCCAATCTAAGATTCCGATTATTGCCCAATCCTAACCCGAATAATCTGGGGCTTAATAATGTGATTGTAACGCTTATTCCTGTTAATCAAGCTGTTAATGGTATTATAGGAAGTCTGGCTGTGGATTTTGATAAGGAGCTTTCTTCCATTATGGTTATTACCAAAACAGGCTACAATCTAAATAATACTGTTAGTTTCCTTAATAATTCGGTGGATGAGTTAATTATAAAAAGGTTGAGGGATCAAAATATGGTAGATAAAAATACTGTAGAATATCTCAATGATAATTTGTCATTAATTAGAAAAAAACTGGATTCAAGCGGGACAGTTCTTAATAATCTAAAGATCAATAACCGTCTTTTCGATATGGAAAATATCGATTCTAAAACATTGGAAAAGCTAACCACTTTAGAAAACCAAAAAGCTGAATTGGTTGCGAAAATGAATTCTCTGAATGATATTAAATCCTCTGTGAATACCAATAATATTGAGAAAATCATTAGTCTGAATATTGCCGGAATCGAAGATGGTAGCTTCAATGCATCTGTTTCTGAACTGAAACAACTTTATGCCAAACGCAGAGAAATGGCTCAAATCTATACCCCGAATTCTGAGCCAATGCGCGAGATTAATCGTTTAATTAATGAAGCAAAATATACTTCTCAGGGAGGATTGAGAAAATATTTCCAGGGCTATAATGATAGATTGGCAGACATCAATACTCAAATTGGAAAAATTGATAAGGAGCTTGTTACACTTCCTGAAAAACAAAGGATTTTCCTGGACGCTCAAAGAGGTTACAACATTATCGAAAGTACTTACAATACATTGCTGACTGAGCAGGCAAAATCTCAAATGCGTGTAGCCACAAATCAAAGTAATCTTAATGTTATCGATAGGGCTAAAAATCTTGGACAAGGACCGATTGCCCCAGATGTTAACGCTACCAAAATGCAGATTATTGGAGGCTTGTTGCTTATTCCTCTTATTTTTCTACTTCTTGGAGAATTGCTGGATAATAAAATCAGAAATCTCAAAGAGTTGCTGTCTGTGACCAAAATCCCATTGTTGGGCGTTATTGGTCATAATAGCTATGATAATAATTTAACAGTTATGGAAGAGCCGAAATCTTCTGTTTCAGAGGCTTTCCGTGCGGTTAGAGCGAACTTAAGATTCCTCTTCGATGAGGAACAGAAAAGTAAAGTTATTTTGGTGACTTCTTCCATCAGTGGAGAAGGTAAAACGTATGTTTCTATCAATATTGCTTCGGTTTTGGGCTTAAGTGGAAAAAAAGCGGTTCTTTTGGGAATGGACCTTAGAAAACCAAAGATTTTTGGTGATTTTAAAATCAATAATAAAAATGGGATTTCAAATTATCTGACAGGTCAGGTAGAGCTGGAAGAAATCATCAACCATACAAGCATTCCGGGATTAGACGTGATCACTTCAGGACCTATTCCTCCAAATCCTTCAGAATTGCTGATGAGTGATAATAATATGAAATTCATAGAAAGACTGAAGGAAATCTATGAGTATGTTATTATAGATTCTCCACCAGTTGGTCTGGTAGCCGATTCTTTTGAATTGATAAAAAAAGCAGATACTACAATCTATGTCGTTCGCCACGAGTATACAGAGAAGCATATGTTGAGAATGATTACCGAGAAATACTTCAACAAAGAAATTGCGAATCTTGGATTGGTGTATAATGATTTTGTGGTTAAGCAAGGTTATGGCTACGGTTATGGGTACGGTTACGGCTATGGCTACGGTTATGGCTACGGCTATTTCGATGAAGATAAAAACTTTAAAGAACCAACGATTATTAAAATAAGGAATAAACTGAAAACGCTTTTTAGTAAAAAATAGAAGTCTGCATAAAGGCTTTTATTTTTTTATAGACTATTTTGGGAATAAGTCCGTTTTTATAACAATAAATTATATTTTTTTGTTTTTATTTAACTAAACTTTAAGAAGTTCCCTAATCTAAAAATGTTTTATATTTGCACCAAATTTTTGAGTAATAGACGTTTCAGTACATTGAAAATGAAGAGAGAGTTCACTTATGCCATTGTCGCTATATTTTGTTTTTTGAGTTTCGCAAGAGCTCAAAGGCACGAGATAGGAGTGCAGTTAGGGATGAGTAATCTTGTAGGAGACATTGGTAGAACCAATTATATCCTTCAGAAACCGATTGGTAATTTGACAGATTACGGTTTGCCATTTTATGGAGGTATTATGTACAGGATGAATTTTAATCCGTATCAAACGGTTAGATTGAATTTAGGTTTCAACAATATTCAGTTTGATGACAGATATGCCAAAGAAGATTATCGAAGAATGAGACAGTTGTGGGGAACCAACTCTGTTTTCTCAGCAGATTTACTTTTCGAATACAATTTTCTACCAGTTAATGAAGAACAGGTGAGTATGATAAGCCCCTATATTTTTGCGGGTATATCAGGATTGTATATGAACGCGGTAAAAGCAGAGCTCACCATTACCAATACCAATGTAGAGGCCAATTATAAGAAAGATAAAATCTTCACTATGGGAACGCCTTTTGGGGTGGGTCTCAAGTATAAATTTAATTACAACTGGGCATTGTCTGGCGAGTTCACATTCCGTCCGACGTTCTCAGACCAGGTAGATTATAGTGAGATGAAGGAAAGCGATGTAACAGTGGTGAAAACTTCTCTCGACAAAGATCAGACTAGCGCTGTGGTGCAAAGTTTTATTGATCAAAGAAATATAGGAAATCCAAATTCAAAAGATTGGGTTAATACAGCATCATTAATATTGTCTTATTCTTTTGGAAGACCACCTTGTTATTGCAAATAAAATCATGCAGGACTTAAAAAAGCTAATCAATAAAGACAAGTTGCCAAAACACGTTGCTGTAATCATGGATGGAAACGGAAGGTGGGCAAAATCCAGAGGAGAAGAAAGAACCTTTGGGCACAAAAATGCGATCACTGCTGTTCGTAATGTCATCAATGCCTGCAACGAAGTCCATATACCGTATCTTACACTTTATACATTTTCTTCAGAAAACTGGAGCCGTCCGAAAGAAGAAGTAGATACTTTGATGAGTCTGTTATCCGAAACTCTACTGCTGGAAGCGGAAGAGATTTTTACTAAAGGATTGAGAATGCATGTTGTTGGAGATATCACCCAACTTCCGGAATTGGTAAGAGATCAATTGTTGAATGTGATTGAACTGACCAAAAATAATGACAAAGGAAATCTGATTCTAGCCCTGAACTATGGCTCGCAAAAAGAAATCCTGAAAGCAATCAAAGAAATCAGTAAGGAGGTAAAAGATGGAAAGATTGATGTAGAAGATATTGATGAAAAAGTATTCGAAAATCATCTTTATACCAAAGATTTCCCACCGGTTGATTTGATGATCAGAACAAGTGGTGAAGTGCGTATCAGTAATTTTTTGCTTTGGCAAATTGCTTATGCGGAGCTTCAGTTTTTGGATGTGCTTTGGCCAGATTTTACCAAAGATACTTTTTTTCAGTGCATATTAGACTATCAGAATAAAGAAAGAAGATACGGAATGACCAGTGATCAGGTTTCTTCATAAAATATATTAGAAAAGAGAACAACTTCAATAAGAATGAAATTAAGATTTATACCCATTATTTTGTTAACAGCTTCCGTGTATTTTCACGCTCAGGTTGTTCCAGAGGGTAACAATGCAGAAAACACAGAACTTGCAGGACGCCAAAACCAAGAGTATATTTTGAAAGATATCGTTGTAGACGGTGTCAAAAGATATACGCCAGCTCAGATTTTGCGTTTCACAGGTCTTGTGAAAGGAGAGAAGTTAGAAATTCCTGGGCAGAGAGTCAGCAATGCTGTCAAGAAGCTTTGGGAAACTCAGTCTTTTTCTAAAGTCGAGGTCTATATTCAGGATGTTGAAGGACAAAATGTTGTTCTGCAATTTTCTTTGCAAGATCTTAAGGAGCTAGGTGAAGTCAAATTTACTGGAAAAGGAATTGGAAAATCCAAAAACGAAAAACTGATCAAGGATAATAATTTGAAGCCTGGAACTAAGATTAATAACAATTTGGTTTCCAGTTTGCAAAATAAAATTCCTCAGGAATATATTGCCAAAGGATTTGCTGATGCAAAAATCAATATTCAGGAAAAAGCCAACGGAACAGATCCAAATCTTGTAGATTGGACCATCGAAGTGGCGAAAGGCAAAAAAGTTAAAATCGATAAAATCGAATTTGAAGGAAATGCTAGCGTTTCCGATAGAAAACTGAGAAAAAATGGTTTCAAAGATACCAAACAAAAGAGATTTTTATTAGGAATTCTTAAACCGTCAAAATTTATCCAGGATAAATATGATGCTGATAAGAAAAATCTGATAAGTTATTATAACTCATTAGGGTTCAGAGATGCTACTATCGTTTCAGATTCTGTTACCAGAAATCAGAAAGGCTACAACATCAATGTAAAACTGAATGAAGGTAAGAAATACTATATTGGTGATATCAACTTCATCGGAAATACAACTTTTACGACGGAGTTTTTGCAGAAAATTTTAGGTTATAAAACCGGAGATATATACGATGCTGTAGGATTCAACAAAAAAGTGGGCGAAGATGGCGGAAAAGAAGATGATTCTGATTTGAAATCCATCTATATGAACAATGGTTTCCTTTTCTCCAATGTAACACCGATTGAAAAATCAGTCAAAGGAGATTCTATCAACCTGGAAATCAGAATTAACGAAGGTGAAAAAGCAACTTGGAACCGTGTAACCTGGTCTGGAAATACCACGACGCACGATCACGTAATCCTGAGAGCACTTAGAACCAAACCGGGAACTTTGTTTGCAAAATCTGATATCAAGAGAACTTATTTCGAATTGGCTGGGATGCAGTTTTTTGATCCTCAACAAATCGGAACGGATGTAAAACCAAATCCACAGGATAACACGGTAAATATGCACTGGACGTTGGTGGAGAAAGGTTCATCTCAAGTGCAGTTGCAAGCTGGTTATGGTGGAGGATCTTTCATCGGAACTTTGGGATTAACTTTCAACAACTTTTCATTGAGAAACTTCCTGAAATTCAAAGATTTCAAACCTGTTCCACAAGGTGATGGACAAACTTTGTCACTTCAGGCTCAGGCAGGACAATATTTTAGGAATTATGGAGTTTCTTTTACAGAACCTTGGGTATTTGGAACAAGACCAACCGCTTTGAGTGTAGGACTGAACTATTCTAATGTGAATTATTCTTACTCCACAGGAGATCAGACGATGAACATTTTCTCTGCAACAGCAGGTCTTACAAGAATGCTGAAGTGGCCGGATGATTATTTCTCACTTTACACGGGGATACAGTACCAAAGTTATAATTTCAACAACTATCCATTCTATTTTGGAGATGCGTTGGAGTATAATGGTAGTACAAAATCATTCAGTTTCAATATCGGTTTGAGCAGAAACTCAGCTGGTTTGGATCCTGTTTTCCCAACTTATGGTTCCAATATAGAAGCATCTTTGAAGTTTACGCCACCTTATTCCTGGTTCAGCAACAAAGACTATTCTACAATGAGTACTTTGGATAAGTATAAATGGATGGAGTTCTATAAAGTGAAGTTGAAAGCCGATTTCTATAATGAAGTAATAGGAAAACTGGTTCTGAGAACAACTGGCGAAATGGGATTCCTGAACGGATATAGCAAAGAATTAGGGCCACCACCTTTTGAAAGATATTATGTCGGAGGTGTAGGTTTGTTTAATGGTAGATTTGATGGTAGAGAATTGGTGCCGTTGAGAGGTTATGAAAATGCTTCTTCTACAGGATTCAGTTCATCTTCAACTTATGATATCACGCCGTATGGTGGAGCAACAATCTACAACAGATTTGCAGCAGAGCTTAGATATCCGATATCAATGAACCAAACAGCGAAGATTTTCGTTTTGACATTTGCGGAGGCAGGAAATGCATGGAACAGCTTCGGAACTTATAATCCATTTAAATTGAAAAGATCTGCAGGTTTGGGTATCAGAGTATCGATGTCAGCATTTGGATTGATTGGATTTGACTTCGCTTATGGATTTGATAAAACATTAGGAAGCTCAGAACCATCAGGATGGCAACAACATTTCTTAATGAACCAACCATTATAAAATAAAATACTATTTTTATAGGATGAAAAAATTAGCATTAATTGTAACAATTCTTTTTACCGCCACACAAATCTATGCACAGAAGATTGGCGTTGTAGATACCAATTATGTATTAAGTAAACTGCCTCAGTACAAAGAAGCTGAAAACAGACTGAATACCCAGATTGAACAATGGCGTTCTGATTTACAAAAGCTACAGGCAGAATACGAAAGAAAAAGAGAAGCTTTCGAAAATGAAAAAGTGTTGCTTGTTGGAGATCAGTTAAAACTAAGAGAAAAAGAAATCGTAGATTTGGAGGCAAGTGTACGTAACACAATTGGTGCAAGATTTGGGTCGAATGGAGAAGTGAATCAGTTACGTTCCAATCTTACAAAACCGTTTCAGGATCAGATTTGGAACGCTATCAAAACCGTTTCTACCAAGAATAACTTGGGCATAGTTCTTGATAAAAGCAACAACATTAGTGTCATATTTTTGGATAAAAAATACGATTACACAGAAGCTGTTTTGGCTTTATTAGGGAAAACTTTACCTAAAGGCGATGAAACAAAAGGTGAAAGTGCACCAAGAGGAAATATGAAAAATGAGAAAGGAGGAAGAACTAATCCAAAATCAAAGACTAGTAATCTGCAAAGAAAAGCAGTCTCCGAATCATCATCTAACTAGAATTAATTTATATAAACATAACTTTTTAAAATGAACAAATTAAATGTATTATTAGTAGCAGTTGTAATGGTTTTTGCAACAGGATTTGCAAACGCTCAGAAAATTGCTTCTGTAGATATCAACGCCATCTTCACTGCTATGCCGGAAATGAAAGCTCTTGACGCTCAGTTGCAAGCTTTGCAGACTGCAAAACAAGGCGAATTAGAAAAGCAAGGGAAATCTCTTCAGGATTTGATGAAAAAATACCAGGAAGAAGCTCCTAAGCAAACTGCAGCTATCAACGAGCAAAGAAGTCAAGAAGTTCAAAAACTTCAGGATAATCTTCAGCAAATGTATTCTGCAGCTCAGAAAGATATCGCAGAAAAGAGAGATGCAGGTTTACAGCCACTTGAGAAAAAAATCAACGATGCGATTGCTAAAGTATCTAAAGCAGCAGGTTACGAGTACGTATTCGATGCTTCTACGCCAGCTTTAGTTTACAAAGCAGGAACAGATGCTACACCAGCAGTTAGAAAAGAATTAGGTCTTTAATATTTTTCAAAGACAATTAATATCTAAAACCGTCTCGTTTCTTGGAACGAGACGGTTTTTTGGGAATAGTAATTATGGAAAAAGAATTTTCATCAACCTTCAAAATCCGTTTTGCAGATTGTGATCCAATTGGTCATCTCAATAATGTAAAATATCTGGAATATATGCTCAATGCAAGAGAGGATCACGTAGAGCAGAACTATGGTTTCACTTATGAGCAATACACTAGAGAAACTGGTAACACTTGGGTGACCATCCAAAATGAGATTGCTTACCTGAAAGAAGTCCGATACAATTCTACGGTTGAGATTACTAGCAAAACGATTGCTATCAATGAAATGACGTCTGTGGTTGAGTTGTTGATGAAAGATCAGAATGGTACAGTTCATGCCGTTTTTTGGTTGACCATCATTTATTTTAACATGAAAACCAGAAGAGCTGAAATGATGTCCGCCGATAGTTTAGAGAATTTTTCAAAATTCTTGGTAGAACTTGATCAAAAGACTTTCAAAGAGAGAGTTTCATTTCTGAGACTTCAAAATAAATCTAAATAGTTATGAAAAGAATACTTGTAATAGGAGGAAATGGTCAGTTGGGACATTGTCTGCAAAAATTGGCGCCAAAATACCACGATCAATATGATTTCAATTTTACAGGATCGTCCGTTGTAGATATCACGAATTATGAACAAGTAGATACTGTATTTGCAGAATATCAACCAGACTTTGTGATTAATGCTTCTGCTTACACGGCAGTTGATTTGGCGGAGTCAGAAACTGAGAAAGCTTTTGCGATTAATGCGGAAGGTGTTGGGAATTTGGCTCAGGTTTGCAAGGACAACAATGCAATCCTGATTCACGTTTCAACAGACTATGTTTTTGATGGCGAAACCAATTTGAGTTATTCCGAGGACGATTTTACAGATCCAATCGGAGCTTACGGCGCATCTAAAAGAAAAGGCGAAGAATTAGCTTTAGAGAACAATCCCGAGACGGTGATTCTTAGAACATCTTGGTTATATTCGGAATTCAACAAGAACTTTGTGAAGACGATGCTTCATCTATTTACAATTAAAGATGAAATGGGAATTGTGGGCGACCAGTTCGGCCAACCGACGAATGCGAATGATTTGGCTGAAGCGATTTTAGAAATCATCGAAGCAAAAAATAAAACATTCGGAATTTATCATTTCTCCAATTATCCGGAAACCACTTGGTTTGATTTTGCAAGTAAAATAAAAGAATTTTCGGGTTCCAACGTTATATTAAAATCAATCACAACAGCAGAATTCCCAACACCGGCAAGGCGTCCGAAAAGAAGTACAATGTCATTAGATAAAATTGAAAAAGATTATCATATCGAACCCAAACATTGGGAAAATAGCCTGAGAGATTGTGTAGAAATCCTAAAATTAACGAATGCGTAAATTATTATTTTTAATATCAGTTTTTTGTTTCCAGTTCTTTTATCTTCAGACGGTTATCCTTAATAAAGTTGATAAAACGAATGATAACAAAGACAAAATTTTCTATAAAATATCGGATGTTTCCAAGTCAGAATTTTTAGGAGAAATTTTAGTCAATGGATTTTCAAATGACGATGTGAAAATGTTTGGAGAAATTTATAAAAAAGCCAAACAAGTTGGCGCCAACACATTTTCTCTGAAACCGATTGAAAATGTAGACGGAACAACGCAGAAATTTGATCCGGCTTATTATATTCTGAATTTGTATTATACAAAAGCCGAAGAAATAAATGATGAACAAAACGTTGCTTTTTTGATTTCTTCAGCAGACAAAACTCAGAAAATCAATATCGATAACAAAACTACTGAAGTCAAACCAAGAAACTTTATCAGACTTAATCTCGTAGATAATGAAGTTATGACAGTTTCCACGAGAAAATTGTTGGGTTCTACGGTAAAATTGGCAGGAAAAACAGGACAGCAATCTTTGTACTTTTCTTTGTCCAATTTCAAAATTCGCAGTAACGATAGTATCTACGGTGGTGTGAACCTGAAATCCGGCGATATTACAGGATTAGAAAAGTCTTTTGGTATGTTTTTGACTACAATCTATACAGAACAGAAAAAGGATTAATGTTAATAAATTATCATACTCAGATAGTTTATTTTCAAAATTAAATTAAGTAACTTTATAAAAGAAGATTTAAGACCGGGCAATTGTAATTCATTTACAGATCTCACATTGGAACAAATCAATCTGAGCGGAGCTAAATCTCAAATCTAAATCACATATATATTGGAAGAATTTTTTGAAAACGAACTTGCTAAAAAGTTCGAAGAAATGATAGAGAATAATGATGAATTCTATTTCGATACCGAAGAATATATAGAAATTATCATCTATTATCTGGAGCTCGGAGATTACAGCTACGCAGAAATGGCCGTAAATCACGCTCTGAAAATACATCCTAATTCTTTGGAAATCAAAACTAAACAGTTAGAAGTTTTCCTGGAGTTAGAACGTTATACGAAAGCTAAAGAATTGATTGATGAATTACATCAGTCCTCTTTGGAAGATACAGACTTTTTGGTTTGTTGTGCGAAATATTATTCCAATCTTGGAAACCCAAAAAAATCTATAGAATATTGCCAAAAAGCTTTGGAACTGGAAGAGGAAGAGAATTTCCTTCACAATTTCATTGCGGATGAATATGTCAATCTGGATGATCCTTTCAATGCGCTGAAACATTATACATCAGCTTTGGAGCACGATCCATACGACGATTATTCATTGGAAAATGTGATGGTGTGCTATAATAAGCTAAACCGTCCACAGGAAGCTTTAGATTTTCTGAATCAATATTTGGACAAATTTCCGTTCTCAGAAACCGCTTGGTACGAGTATGGGCAATTCCATTTCAACAAAAAGAATTATGACGAAGCCATCAAAGGTTTTGACTATATTTTAGCCATCAACTCCACTGCAGTCGGTGTTTACGCCAACAAGGCATCTTGTTATGAGGCGATGGGCGAGTGGGACAAAGCGATTGCGGTTTATGAAGAAATGCTGGATTTGGAATATACCAAAGCCTTCACTTTCTACAAAATCGGATTGTGTTATAAAGAAGCCAAAAAATCGATTCCGGCTTTGACGTCGTTCCAAAAATCTTTGAGAGAAGATCCTCAGTTTTATCTGGCGATGATGGAGCAATCCAACATCTATGAAGAGATGGGCAATACCAAAGAAGCGCTTTATTTTGCTCAGGAAGCAGCCGCTCTCAACATCGGTAATTTGGAATATCAGAAGCGTTTAGCTTTCCTTTACATCACTTGTGGAGAGTATGAAGAAAGTCTGACTTGCCTGAAAAAATTAACAGAATCAGAACCGAGCAGATTTTACAACTGGTATGCTTATTCAGAAGTTTTGATGTTATTGGGCGAATATGAAGAAGCAATTACCGTTTTGGAAAAAGCACTGAAGTCGCATCCTCGCGCAGAGTTGTACTATCAGTTAAGCAACTGTAACTTTCACCTGAAAAATGATGCAGATGGAGTGTCACAACTGGAAAAAGCGTTGGAGCTGGATCCGTCACTCAGCAAAGATATGCAGCTGAAATATCCGTTCATCAAAGAACAGGTCAAAAAGATAAAGACCAAAAAGAAATAAAATAAAAGCTCAGATTCGTCTGAGCTTTTTCATTTTTAGAAGCCGGGAACCTGCTTTCCACTATATCTTTTGCTCTTCGTTCCTCATCACAAAAGGATGCCGTTGCAATCAGGGCTATGGATTTTTGTCATCCAATCAAGCTTCAATAGAAAATATAATATTGTCATTCCGAAGGAATCAAACCGTCGAGATTGATTTCGTGAACCAATTCGTTAGGTTTTCTACGGAATAATAAACTATTTTTATACTTATTTCTTAGCTGAGTTTTACACCTTTGCGAACCTCAAGATATTTTCAATAAGTTCAATAAATTCTTTGCGCACTTTGCGTTCAAAAAAATTATGCAACCTTTGGCTTGCTTCTCAAAAATATCAATCCGGCTAAAATAATCAGAGCGCCAACCGACTGCATCGCTGTCAATGTTTCGCCATCCAATATTCCCCAGATGATCGCCACAATCGGCATCAACAAAGTCACTGTAGAAGCAAAAAGCGGGGTAGAAATACTCAGTAATTTGAAATTCATCATCATTGCTAGTCCAGTCCCGAAAATCGACAACATTGCTACAAATCCCAAGCCTGTCAGATTGCCTTCATCAAACCTGAAATGTGAAAAAAATCCTGAAACGACTAATGCTGTCAGCGACGGTAAAAACAAAACAAACGAAAAAACATAAGCGGACATCAAAATGGCTGGAACGTCATACAATTTAGATTTCACAGTCGTGGTACTGATTGCGTATAATAATGTTGCCAGGAGCAAAAGCAAAATTGGATAGATTTTGATTACGCCACTTTCGCCGCTTCCCAGAGCTAAGATACAAGCGCCTGTAAAACTGATCAAAACACCCAACAACTGTCTTTTGGTTGTCGAAAATTTCCAGACCAAAGAGCCTACCAGAATCACAAAAATTGGCATCATAGAATTGATAATTCCGGCAATGCTGCTGCTGATTTCCATTTCTGCCATAGGAAACAGAAACATCGGAACAAAACTTCCTGAAAGTGCTACAAGTATCAACCATTTCAAGTGTCGTTTAGGGAATTGTTTGATCTTAGAAATAGCAAAAGGCATCAATACAATTCCGGAAATCAAAACCCGCAAAGCGCCAACTTCATACGGACTGAAATGGTCCAGCGATTTTTTAATCAATATAAAAGATGATCCCCAAATCGCAGATAATGCGATGAGAAGAATCCATTTTTGTTTTTCTGCGGTCACGAGATTTGTTGTTTTAAGATATTGAGATAATCACTTTTCGGAATCATTTTTGCGCCCAGGCTTTCCAGATGTTCAGAATGGATTTGACAATCTATGAGTTCCCATTGGTTTTGATATTTTGTGGTGAAATAGATAAATCCAGCTTTTGAAGCATTTGAAACTTTGGAAAACATGCTTTCGCCACAGAAAACATTTCCCACTTGAACGCCATAAAAACCACCAACCAATTCACCGTTCTGCCAAACTTCAAAACTTTTAGCTTTGCCGTATTGATGGAGTTTTACAAAAGATTCGATGAGTTGTTCATTGATCCAGGTTCCATCCTGATCTTTTCTTTCCAGTGTTTTGCAGTTTCGCATCACTTCTTCGAAACGTTCATTTTCGGTAAATTCAAAAACCTCATCCCGGAGAATTTTTCTCATCGATTTTGAGATTTTGATTTCATTCGGAAATAAGACAAATCTTGGATCTGGACACCACCAAAGGATTTCTTCGCCTTCATTATACCAAGGGAAAAGCCCGATCTGATACGCAAACCAAAGCCGCTCTGGCTTCAAATCACCTCCAAAAGCCATCAATCCATCTTCAGAATCATATAGCTCCGGATCGGGAAAAGAAATATCATCAGGATCAAGTCTAACCATTGCAAGATTTTGGATTTATAAAAAATAATCCCTGCACTTTAATTTAAAATGCAGGGATATGTATGTGATATTATTCTATTGATATTAGAAAGGTAAATCATCATCTTCATCCTCAGCAAAAACATTCTTGTTTTCAGCAGCAGGTTGACCTTGATTTGGAGTCGCTTGAGTAGGCTCGTTAAAATCTGTAGAAGCATCTTTTTCCATTCTCCATCCAACGATAGAGTTGAAATATTTCACTTCGCCTTGTGGGCTAGTCCATTCTCTACCTCTGATATTGATATGAACTTTCACTTTGTCACCCACTTTGTAAGCGCTCAGCAAGTCCACTTTATCTTGAGTAAATTCAATATTAATAGGTTGTGGGTATTGTTCCTCAGTCAAAAGAACCAGCTCTTTTTTTTGAAATCCACTTGCAAATGTTTGTAAATCAGAAATTTTCTTTATCGTCCCTTGTAATTCCATATCTCGAAAATGTTTTAAGTCTGTAAAGGTAATAAAAGTATTGATGTTATTCAAAAACGAGCTGTCAAAAAACTTTAAAAAAATATTGATTTTATTTTGGAGGGAACGTAAAAGAGTTCTATATTTGCACTCACCAAAACGAAAGAAAAGAAGTTCTTAAAAATAATGCGGATGTGGTGTAATTGGTAGCCACGCCAGACTTAGGATCTGGTGCTTCACGGCGTGGGGGTTCGAGTCCCTTCATCCGCACAAAGAAAAAATTTCTAAGCAATTAGGAATTTTTTTTATGCGAAAATAGCTCAGCTGGTAGAGCACAACCTTGCCAAGGTTGGGGTCGCGGGTTCGAGTCCCGTTTTTCGCTCCATTCGTCGCCCTGGTGGTGGAACTGGTAGACACGCAGGACTTAAAATCCTGTATCTTCGGATGTACGGGTTCAAGTCCCGTCTGGGGTACACAAAAAGACTGTTAATCATTGATTAACAGTCTTTTTTGTTTTTAGGGGTGGCTAAAAGGGTGGCTGAAACTATTTTAATAATATTCTTGATTAGGAAATACAATTTAGTTGAAAGTTTATTAAATTTGTTATATTACGATAAATTGAAATTGAGAGATTATAACTTTAATAAAGAAAAACCAACATTCTTTGAAAGTCTTCACAGGCCTTTCCATCAACCATTGAAAACTACTAAATGGGTGTGTGAATTTATTTCAAAAAACGAAAAAATAAGAGCATCTGATCTTAATTTAGAATTTTATCTTTTTTTAATAAACAAACTTAGCAAAGCTTATAAAGCAAAGGATACTCTTGAATTATCCGGAGTAAGTAGTAGAAGTGCAATATTTGCAGTTTCTAATTATTTAGCAAAAAAAACCACAAAAAAAGAAAAAATAAAAATTATTTCATTAGCCTTAAGCGAAACAAAACGAAATAATATAGAAAAACAAATTTATTCTACATATAAATCTGCATCATACTATGTCAATTTGGCTAAAGAAAAATTTAACTTAATAAATTCTAAAAATAAATTAACCGAATACGGAGAGGAATTACTAACAATTAGAACCCAAAAACATATTACAATTCTTAGTAAAGGTGAAAAGATTTTCTATTTTAAACTATTAATAAAAAATGATTTTTTATTATTTATATCATTATGTCTGTTTAAAAAGTTAGAATCAAAATTTAATATCGATAATATCGAAAACTTATATTTTGATTTCATAGGTCGTGTCTACGGAATCAAACATTTTAATTATAATAATAGAAGTCTGTCTAATTACAACGTTGTCAGAGAGGCTTGGATTATTCAAATACAAGTTTTAACTAAAACTAATCAAATCAAATCGGAATTTGTAAAGCTATTAAAAGGTGATCCACTAATATCGGAATGGTTTAATGAACTCAATTTAAATTTTACGATTTATCTTAATGAAAACTTTAAAAATGATAGAAGCTTCGAAAGTAAAAAAATAGATTTTATTAATTTGTATAAAAAATGTATAGATGAAAAAAGAGATGTTCAAGGATTTGTAAACCTTTATGATATAAAAGAAAATATTAGAATATCATATATAAAATTTAATGAGTTTATAAGTAAATTTTATGAAGATGAAAGGTCAAAACGACATGTTTTTTTTAGTAATATTGTTTCCTCAATCGATGGCAGAAAAAGATTTACTGTAAGAGGACGCCCAGTGTTGAAAATAAAATTTAAACATGAAATAAAATAACTCAATGGAGATAAATAATCTTTGGCAGGATCTCATAATAAAAGCAGATACTAAAGTTACCTTACAAAAAGACTTATCAGAAGGAAAAGTACCTCAATTACCATATTTTGTAATTGGTATTCCTGATGTGAAAGAAGAAATTGGTAAGAAGTTAGAAAAAATTGATGATCCGGATGAACTTAGAATGACAACTAGCCTCATCATAGCTAAATATGGAAATGGTAAAACAAACCTTCTAAAATATTTAGAGCTGTTTTTTGAGAATCACCCTAATATTAAAATTATTTATAACAAAGCAAATATAGATCAACCTGATTTAGGCTTATTTTTACTTAAACAAATACAAAATCATTTCACAGAAATATTAATAAATCTAATTATAGATATGCGTCAACATTATAATTTCGATTTATTAACAAATAATAATCCAACAGATTTTGCATCCATTAAAGAATATTCTGATACTCTTTTCGAGCCTTCTAAAACAGAAAAGGAAATTAAAAAATTAATTTATTTAGGAACAGGGAGATTATATACAAAAAACGAGTTTTTAAATTTCGGACTGGAACAATTATCTAATTATGAAAGAAAAGAAGTGCTTATATTATTTCTTAATATTTTAGCATTAGGTAAAACATTTGTTATATTTCAAATCGATGAGATCGAAAAGATCTTAGAAAAATCCAAGCTTAGACTAAATACATTTTTGACATCCTATAGAGAATTGTATGATATGTTTAGTTATATTAAAGGACATTATCTTCAATGTTGTATAACAGATGCGGGTGGAGATGGAGCTTATTTAGAAGGAATAAACCAAGCGTTTTATTCCAGAATTGAGCCTCACATACTTCTCTTAGATATAATGAAAGGCAAAGATGATATATATGACTTGGTAAATCGATTAAATATACTTTTTGATATTAACAAAGAAAAAAAAGAAATTGACAAAGTAGTTAAAGAATTATTGAAAGAAAACCATGGACAGAATAGAGAATTGGTAAGAAGTGCAATCGCTCATTTAACATCTAAAGAACAGAAATTACCTTTGCCAGAACTTCTTATTAAATATAAGTTAAATGATCTATATAAATCTACTTTTACAGAGTTAGAATATGAAGGTTTTTTCAAGTCGCTAAAAGACAAATTCTTCGATCCTCTCGAAGCTTATTTGGAAGGAAATTTTATGCTTGAAAGAGGAAGCGTTAAGATTCGAGATTTTCAATCATTTATAGATGATGAACTTAGAAAAATTCACTATTTTGTATTTAATCAAAATACCAATTTAGAAGTTATACAAGGTAAGGTTGATGAAATATCAACAAAGTACAATTATGACATTATTATTTATTCTCCCGAAAAATTAGAATTAGGAAATGGTGAAATTGTCTCTAATTCAAATATAGAGATAGTCGATTATGATCCTATAGATCTTTTTGTTCTCTTAAATATGTACAGAGATAATTTTGAATATCAATCTGAACTTACAAAAATAATTAGGGATTATACAAATAACAATTTATAGTCATGCTTAAAAGCCACTGCATTGTAGAATATTACAAATATGATATAAACTTAATTAAACCTATTAAGTACATTTGTCAACTAACTTATGATATTCTTTCTATTTCAACAGAGAAACCTAATATAAATAGTTTATTCGAACAAGATTTTCTATCTAATGCTAATATTGATCTAACAAACTTACCCGAAGATATAAATGGAAAAGATGCAATTGGCTGGCTATCTGATCAATTAGCATTATTTTTTTTAAAGGATATTTTAAATAAAATCGACTTAAAAAAAACATCAATTTTACTAATACACCAGAGTTCCAAAATCTTATATGCTCTAAATAAGAGTAATAGGAGCATTGATAAAAAAGAAGATGGCAATATTGATAAAAAACAAAACATTAAAAATGCTTTAGTCCGCCTAATTAAGGAACAAAAATTAATAAAATTATTCGCAGAAAGAATTTCAGATGAAAGGATTCGTAATTGCATAAGAGATTCATCTATATTAGATGTAGATGAATTATATTTTGATTGTGTTACAGTTGAGGACACTGATGTTTCTTTTGACGTTCCTTATTTCGAATATTCTCTACTTGATGAAAACTTGATTAGTACTGACTTTGCAGAAGCTTCTGATGTGTGGATCAATAAAGATAGGTTAAAATCAGAATTAAAAATTGAAATTGGTACCGATAATGATGTCTCAATCATACGGGATTCAGAACTTAACAAAGAAATTGGGCTTAAATTTAACAACTTTGTTTTTCCTCTAAAATCTAATCTTAATAGCTATATACAATCTAACAGAAAAGTTGATTTTCACTGGATACAAATAAAAGATGTATTTAAGGTTGATGATAATAAAAGGGAATATAAATCTGCGCTAATAGGTAGTTTTAAATCAGAAGTGAAGAAAAAGAATTTTACCAACCTTCTTTCATATTTAAAGCAAAATCTTTATATAAATAATGAGTTACTAACTAGAGAGGAATATATTCCTTTCAAAAAATACTTTACATCTTCACTTAAAATTCAAGATGTGAAATATCTTAAAAAATTAAATTTTTTTATAAATGATTCTGAATCTCCAACTTCCTTTGGAATATATTCTTCTGAAAAATTAGCAGAAGATTCTACTCATTTTAATTTAATTCATTGGTATGACCGAACCACTGAAGGAATAGATTATAAATACCGGGATAATTTAGGACCAAAAGGAACTAAAGATGTACATAAAGTAAATACTTTAAAGCCCGAAATTGCATTTTATTTCATAACAAAATATTTTGAAGACTTTATAGAGTGCCTACTAGAGGATATAAAAGTTCAATATATTAATAATTTCCATCTTTTTAAAGATAATGAACCATTAGGGGAATTTGATTTTTTAGTAAAAAACTCAAATACATTTTATTTTATTGAAGTTAAAACCACTTTAACTAAATTTTATATTTCAGACTATGGAATAAAATGTAAAAAAATTATTGACGCTTTCAAAAGCATGGATGTGGAACTCGAATTCATAATTATTGGCGGATATAGCAATAATACAATAGAAGATTTGAAACATTATGTTACAACTTCCCACAAAGGTCATAAGAGATACAATAAAAGAATTGAAGAATTAGATACTGTTCCTTATTATTTTAATTATCCCATTGAAGCAACTGACAAGAAGATCCAATGTATCTCAGACTCTAATTATAGCTCTTTAAAAACATTATTAAAAAAATGTCTAAAATAAAATTACCAGTCACAAGATACTACGGTTCAAAAAGAAAACTGGTTGAAAGAATTTGGAACGAGATAGAAAGAAAAGAATTGAAATTTGACTCCGTTTTAGATATCTTTGGGGGAACTGGTTTATTTTCATATTACGCTAAGTGTAAAAATAAACAGGTTATATATAATGACATTTTTAGATTTAATTCAATAATTGGACAAAAACTTATACAACAAAGCGCTAACGAGCTTACGCTTGAAAGAGCAAGAGATATGTTACATCCTATCGAAGGAATTATTTATCAAAATGTGATAGCAGAAAATTTTGCTGGAATTTATTTTACTGATGAAGAAAACCTGCAGATTGATACATTTGTCCAAAATATCAATTTTTTAGAAAACGAAAATTTACAAGCAAGCGCTTACTATCTAATTTTTCAGTCGTGTATTATAAAAAGACCATATAATTTGTTTCATAGAAACAATTTAAATATGAGGATAAATTATATAAATGGAAACTTTGGTAATAAAAAAACTTGGGAAAGATCATTTTCCGAATTGTTCGAAAGGTTTATACATGAATTAAATGAATTTTGTTTTGACAATAGAGAAAATAATATTTCTTTAAACTCAAGTGCTCTTGAATGTAACGCACAAGCAAATTTACTATATATTGATCCGCCTTATTTCACTTCAGGTTCAAATACTACTTATCATAGTAAATATCACTTCTTAGAAGGGTTAGCGCACTACGATGAAATTGAACAAAATATTAACCTTAATAAAAGGAATAAAGAAATTACAATTAATCAGTCTTTAGAATTTGAAAGCAAAGCTACTTTTCTAAACGATTTACAGCAACTTCTTTTAAATCATTTGAATTCTCATATAGTTATTTCTTATAGAAACAACGGTGTACCAAACATTGAAGAGATGGCTGAACTTCTTAGGAGTATCAACAATAATCTTGAAGTTTCAGTTGTTGATTTAGGTAATTATGGATATGCATTAAATAGAAATAATATTAATAATAACGAGGTATTAATAATTGCTAAGAATATATTACTGTAACAAAAGGGTTTCTTTTGAAAGCTCTTTTACTTTACTTTATTATATCAAATTGTTTAAGAATATCTGTTGTCAGTTTTGACATTGGTCTTTTACCATTATCTTGTAAATAAGCGTTCCAAATTATCAAATCTATTTGCTCAGGAGATATACCTAATCCGGGAAAATCCTTACATAATGCATTGTAATAATCATTATTATATCCATAAATTTTGCCAAGTATTTCATCTACATAATCAGTATGTTCCTCAAAGACTTTATTAATACCTAACCTTTTCACAAAATTTGTTTTCTCATCCTCATCTGTAATAGCTTTACCATCGAATGAATGCTCAAAATCTATTTTTAATTTTGATGTTTCTGTTATCCATTTTGAAATATTCGCATTCTTTTCTATCTTCTTACCATCATTAGAACTAATATGGAATGTTACCGTTTCAAAGCAGTCGTCTCTGTATGGGTGAAACGATATCTCATGTTCTCCTTTAATATTATTACAAACATAACATGCAGGTATTAAATTGTATAAAGATAAAGCTAATAGAGGGTATTTTTTTTTTGGATAAAAATGATCAAACTGTGGTCTGGAATAGACCTTCTGATCATTATCATTTATGGTAAATATATAATTGTGATTACAATAAGGACAAACTTTAACGTTGAGCATTTTAGTTAACCAACGTCCATAACTGATTTCTTCGCCCTTAAAATCAAACCTAACTTGGAAAAATATATTGTAATAATATTCCATTTGGTTTTTAAATCTATCAAATTGAGCTTGATGTACAGTATCATTTTCCCGAAAATTTAAAAAAGTTAAGAATTCGTTATTTAAGGTCATCATATCTTTGGGCTGCGCAAGAATTATCCTTTCCAGATTAGTATGAAAAAAACGTAACATTTTAAATTCTAGACTTCTTTTTCGTTTAAATTTTTTGACTAGCTTATCTTTTTCAATCCTACGTTTTTTTTTATCTAAAGAAAATTCTTGATACTTAAAGTATTTTTTAATTAAATTCAAAAATACTACTCTTTGAGCATCAACAAGTAATTTGTTAATTCTAATCATTTAGCTTTTCTTTTAGTGCATTTACTTCGTCTCTTAGATCCTTTACAATTTTTTCGAGTTCTAAGTTCTTAGATTTTGAATTTAGATCATTGTATAATTTAAGTAATTGTCCCTTGATAAAAGGTTCGCTTACAATAAGAATCTCTTCATAAATATCATTTCCATTATGATCTGCAATATTACCCTCATGTAGAATCTTAAATAAATAATTAATTTTGTTTTTTGCAAACTCACCAATTGGAGCTGAATTTAGGAAAAAACCATGTTGCAGTAATGTATGAATATTTGATGCAAATGTATTTTCTGTCATCGGAAATACAGGATTACCTTTTTCTAAAAAAAGAACGTTATTTTTAGGAATGTCAGAAAGGATAAATGGTGAATGAGTAATAAATAAGAAGTTTATGGATTTAATTCTCCTAAATCTAGTATTGTTTAAGTTAGTTAATAATTCCCTAATAAACTGTCTTTGAAATTCAGGATGAAAATATAATTCAATCTCATCAAGAATTACACTAATATTTTCAAAATTATATATTGCAGGTTTATCCAATTCTAGATTTTCGTCAATTGGAATTACAGAGTCAAGGTTTTTTAGATGGTAAATAATCGAACTTATTATGCAAACTTTTTGATACTCTCCGGAGCTCAGCGTTCTTATGGAAATATCATTTTTCTTTTCATCATTCGTTTTTAAGAATATTTCTACATCAAAAATCCTTGGTGGTAATAATAATAACTTTTCTACTTTATCATATTTGAAAGTTTCATCAATTAAATGACTTAAATCCTTAAATTCAAAATTTTTATTGTCAGAATTTACAAATTGTTCATAAAATGACAATAATCCTTTACTATCTTCGCACTCATTCTTTAAATACATTTTAAGCAGTATAATACATTGGCGAAGTTTCAATGTAATGTGGGAGTCATCAGAATTAAGTTCTCTCAAGAATCTTAAATGTTCATCGACAATCTCTTTTCGAACAGTATAATTTTTTAGAAAATCGTCAATTGAGTCATGTCGATTTCGGTCTTTGTATTTAGGATATTTTATTATTTTAAAACTTTTAATTAGGCAATAATCAAAGAGTCTATTTTTTAAAATATCTCCATTTGACAATTCTCCTAAAGGTTCATATGCAAAATATTCTTTCCAAAAATCATAATAAATAGTAAGATTTTGAAATAAATTATAATATTGAAAATTGAAATCTTTAGTCTGGAGTAAAATATATTCAATTTTGTCTTTTATTGATGGTTCGGTAAGATTTATATCACTTAACCTTATATCTTGCCTAAACGTACCTAAAATTTCAGAATAGATTTTATTATAAATTTCTTCACTGTCAATTTCATTGTAAATTCCAAGAGCTCTAGCAGATAAAATCAAATTAATTTTTCTTAAATCTGTCATTTTACGTACTGGATTTACAATCACTACTGATCTAAATTTATTTAGTAATTTTTCGTTAGCAGCCAAAAATTCAAAATAATTATTAATCATTTTTTCCACTTGCCAAGTTGAGCCTATTTCTTCTAAATGATGCGATAGAAAATCACCATATCCTTCGAGATCGTCAGCTTTTCCATACTTAAAAAAAAACTCTTCAATATAACTTTCAAGTGCATCTACTTTTAATGTCAAGGATAACTTATCAATCAATAGATCATCAGTTATTTTTTCATATACATTTTCACTATCAAGAATTAATGATAAAAATCTCTGATCCATCAGATACTTTTCATTTCTTATATTAATTTGTCCATTATCTCTAAATGGATGTAAAACAAGTGGGGTTTGATAACCATCATTTTTATGAAAAATTTGACTTAACCAAGAGTGATCATTTTTGTCAAAATCATCATTTTTTTTTAAAAAAGATTGACTAATAAAACTCTCTTTAATATAGTCAATTTCATCTAATCCATAAATTGAATAGTTTATGTACATTGTAAAAAACAAACTATGAAGATCAATTATATTATTTTCATCAATATTTTTAGATGTTTTTTCAGAGTCGTATATCAATGTTGTTTCATGATAAAATCTTGCAACAATATTAAAAGCTTCTTCTGAAGAGTTTTCATTTATAGAATTTATATAAATTCTATAAATAGAATCATCTTTTAAATAATATAAATCAGCATGTAAATTTTTTACAAATACTAGTTTTTCTGTAATTTCACCAATTCCATAAGTCTTGAAAAAATTATTTAAAATTCGTATTAAAAGCTCTATCAGGCTACTTTTTCCTTCTCCATTTTTACCTACTAAACCTTGGATATTCACATATTTTAATGTTGAATCTATAGACAGGTCTGAATTATAAAAAAAATTTTGTGCTAAAGAATTGCCATTTCTTTTTTTTATAAAATCACCATCTAAGTCTACATTGTAATTATTATCAAAAAAGTAAAATTGATCTGTAGTTAAATTTTTTAAAATGTTAGTATCACACCCTTTTAAAGGGCGAGCTGCTATAATTTTGAAATTCATGAATAATAGTTTTTGTAAGAATAGTAAATTATTAAGACTTTACAAAATATAGAAAATTTATTTAATTCCATTACGGTTTCCCTATTAGTTTATTAAAAATTTTGAACAAAGAAGCAACGAATGACAAGCGTTTTGAAAAAAACGAGAAGACTGAGGAAGTGACGACTGGAAAATTTATTTTACAATGCAACATTAATGGATAATCTGATTTTCGCAATTTTTAAATATTACAATTAGGATTAATAAATACTTTGCAGTCATTCAATTTTTTTAAAAATTTGCTTACATTTAACAAGTAAAAAAGAGGGTAAAAAAACTGAACAGTTTTTTCATTTTGAGTTAAACTCTTAAAAATCCTTTTCTATATTATCAATAAATCCTTCTGCTTTGATCAATTCATCGAGTTCATTCATCAGTATTTCCACTAGAACTTTCATTTGATTTAATACCTCCTCATCAAGACAAGTAAACTTATGGCGCAGAATCTTATGGTATTCCAAAGTAGGAATAAGTTTAAGCAGGAATCCATCATATAAATATTGATAGCGTATCATATCCGTATTTGCATATAAACATAGTTGCCACAATGATTGAAAGGACAAATAATTGGGCAAATAGCAAAGTTTTACAAAAACGTAGGTTCTGCAAAACGAAAGGAAGAATAAAGCGAAAAGATATGGTATGCCCTGATGGTTTTCGTTTTCTTTCCCAACTATATTCAAAAACTGCAAGCCGTTGCCTTTTGCTGATTTGTAATAGCAATCCAAATCTTGATGCAGATGATGTGGAGATTCCCAATGTGGCTCAGGATGATAAGGATTTGAAGCATAAATCCTGTTTTTACCCTGTATGATGTTCGCAAAGAAATTTTGATACTTGTACAGGTGTTGCTGAATCCAATTGCGGTCGTGGCTGATAAGCACAAAATCATATTGTTTTCCAGCTTTGCTTTTAAGATAATATTGTTTCTCTTTCAATTTTTCATTACTCACGTTATGAGCAATTATAAGAAGATAATAGGTGATATTGTTTCCATAGGTTGCTTTATGAAACAGATAGACCTCTTCTGTACTTTCCAACTTTATAATGGTTTTTACAGCCTTGTCAATAATTTTATCATTGTGATCCGCCAAAACACTCGATATTTCATTAGGTATTGCAATGTCACGAGGTGATTTTTTAATCTGTTTTTTCAATTGGTCTAAGCGTAGCTCTATCATACTGAAAAGACTTTCTTCTGCAATGCCGATAGCTTCAAAGAATTCGTTGTCATACATAAGTTCATCCTCACGAGCTGATCTTCTTGCTTTCTCTAATAAACTGATCAGATGATACTCCTTTCCATTTTGTTTTACAAAATATTTTTGAATCTCAGGTGCGTATGGTATTAAATGATAAATACGCTCGTGCAGGTTGTTTGAATCAGAAGAAGATCCCATATATAGGTTTTCCAGATATTCCAAGTCATACCTAATGACCTTTTCGTAGCTGAGAAAAACACTTACAAACGACCCAACATCAATAAATTCGCAGGTTTGAGACAGCAACATATTGTGATCGTGGTAAAATCTTTCCTTGTAATTTTCAAACTTTTTGTTAAACTTCTTCCAATTTCGGTCAATCAAAAGATGATTTCCACAATGCTCATTTTGATAGATCAAGGCAGATGGTTTGCAGTAAAATTCGACAAAGGGTTGTCCTGAATCAATCTTGTGTTGAAGTTGAGTATTGTAAAACAAATGTATGTGTACTTTATGCTCAACGTGGGCTTTTTTAACCCAGTGTTTTTGTTTTATCGTATCAACATCATTCTTGTGTTCCAAATGTATAATTAGATGGGAATCCTGAGAATGTACGCTTTTGTTATAAAATATCTGAATGATAATATAATCTTGGTTAAGCTGTTTGATGGCATCTTCTAAAAATTCGTTTTCGAGTTTTGAGAATGAAAGTTGATTTGAAGTTTTCATTTTATTAGATTTTTGAGTTATGATTTTCGATATTTAAGTAGAAGTAAATAGCTTCCAGAAACACACGGATCAAGGAGAACCACATCAGTAAATCAATATGCTCCTGCAATTCTTTATCTTTATCAAGTTTCAAAATATCATCAATAGTAAAATCTGGATTGCCAATTTTTTTGAGGAATTTTTGGCAGTATTCTTCGCCAGTAACAGAAAGGACACTCAGAAAAAGCTCTTTTAAATAATCATCCAAAGCGATTGAACTGATGATATAGTGTTCGGCTTGATAAGAATTACTAGTTTCAGTTTCCTTCAAAGGAAGGCTATTGCCAAATTCATCTATAAAATCAGTAAAGCTTGAGACCAAAAATTGCAGGCAGGTTAGTAATCCGGCAATCTTTAAACTATGGGGATCAATATTTGGAATTTCAATGTTTCCTGAAAACATTTCTTTGATACTATACTTTTGTATCAATCTAGGATATCGGTCAAAAAGCAAATTTATGTCTTCACTTCCTAATTTATCCATAAGTAGATAAATACCTTTATTAAGTTCATTTATCTGCCTCTCGTCTGACAACAATTTAAAAGTTATATCAACCTTTTCCATCGAGTCTATGATTCTTCCGATCATTTTTTCTTTATTTCTCATATTAAAATTTTTAGTGAAATAAAGGTGGTCAGTAATGATCAGGTATCTAATTCTTTCAAAGGATAAATTATTCTGATGATGTGGTTTTTTTTATCTTTTTTAAGCCTCTTTCACGAATGATTTGTGCTGAATCAAGCATTTTATTAAGGTGGATAAAAAGAGTAACGATATTTGCTTCAGGTTCATCAGAATATGCACCTAATGAGAAATAAACAATCTGTGTATTGAAATACTCAAATTCTTGTAGAGAAAACTCTTTAAATGCCTTTTGAAAGACAAGAAACGGATTGCGGTATTCTTCATCTGAAAGCGAACTTTGAAGTAATCTGGATGGAAACTTTGGGGGACGTTTCACTTTCCATCTTTTTGCTTTGAATTGTAGTACATAACTTGCTCTTATGAATGAGCGCATACAGAGGTAATGGTGGAATATTAGAGACGGGTCTTCTTTCATCAATACTTCGCATTTCGTTGAATAGTTTATCACATCATTTAGTCTTTCTTTTACAGCGGACAGAAAATCCATTTGAAAAAATGCATCTATCAGTGTCAGACAAGAATGCTTTTGATGGCTGTCCCAGAACTCAGCTTCAAAATCTATCTTCTTATTTTTCATAATAATTATATTTTTATTGATACGAATTACTACTTTCAAAAGTGGATAATCAATACAGAAGTTGGATATTATATCTACTGAAATGGATATTTTACAGGATAATTTTTTAACTTTACAATTCAGACGATTTAACAGAAATGGTTTTATCTTTGAGCCTTTAAAATTGATAACTGCTATGGAACAGAAAATACATCAAGGAAGAAATGTAAAACGATTTAGAGAGATGCTAGGTATCAAACAAGAAGCTTTAGCTCTTGACTTAGGTGATGATTGGAATCAGAAGAAAATTTCTTTGCTTGAACAAAAAGAAATAATCGAAGATGTTTTGCTGAAAAAGATTTCTGAAGTATTGAAAATTCCGGTAGAAGCTATTCAAAACTTTGATGAAGAACAAGCTGTTAATATTATTTCTAATACTTTTGGAGAACACGCTTTTAATAATTCTTTCAATTATGGAACTATCAATTTTCATCCGATAGATAAATTAGTGCAGTTGCACGAAGAGAAGATTGCCCTTTATGAAAGAATGCTGAAAGAAAAAGATGGAATGATGGATAGGCTTGAAAAACTTATCAATAAATAAAAATAAAAATAATTGCGGGATAATTACTTTTTCATAGGGGGCTCAACTATCAGTTGAGCCCTTTAACTAAAGATTTAATCTAATTTTTGAAAAGGTCTGAAATATACTAAGATGCTTAGTGAAGCAGAATCCTAAGATAAAATACAGGTACTGATTGTAATTCAGCACGCTCGGTACAAACCTCGTTAGCCAAATTCCTTATTTTCCCAAGTGAAATTTCTAAAATTTTCACCAAAGTCAATAACATTATTAACAATTTCTACAGTTGTATGTTTTCCTCTTTTATCTATTTCAAGTAAGGAAACATTTGCCAATTCAAAATTTTCGTCAAGAAATTCAGGCAGTAAAGCTAAATTATATCCCATATAGTCACTTTTTACACTAGGATATTTGACTCCACCAATATTTGGTGAAGAACTTAGAGAAAGATTAAAATATGATGATGAAATTTTATAAAATCGGTGATCATTAATTAATTTCTTAGCAAACTCTGAAGTGAAAAATTCTAAGATTAATTTAAACCTTTCTTCATAGTCCGGAAGTTGATTTTTTAAATTACTCCAATGATAATTGAATGCTTTTTTGTTTTCTTCTGATTTTAAATAATCTTCTGAAAAGATAATCTCTAAAACTTCTGTTTCTTTTTTAAGTTTCCATCTTCCAAGTGTTGCAAAGAATTTTTTATCAAGATCGTTGTTTTTTTCAATATCACGAAAAATTTCACTTGTTTCAATAAGACTCACAAAACGTGGAAGTTTTATATTTTCAGACTCGAAAGCACCATAAAACATAGATTGATTTGGATAATTCGCTCTTCCATAAGAGCGTATATTTTCAGTGTCCTTTCTATAACTAATATCATCAATAGAATAAAATAATTTATTTTCTTGGTTTATTCTTAATCTGTCGACGTAAAAATTGTTCTTTAAAATTGCAGTCGGGAATGGTATAAATGACAACGCTCTAATCTTATTAAATAATTCATCATCCGAAATTTTTGTAAGGTCATAAGATTTTAATTCTTCAATTATATTTCTTATTTCTTCAATAGCAGGTAATTTTTTAAAATCCATTCTAGCGATTAATATTAATTATTATGCTTAACGTCTAGCTGCTTTTCGATGGAGTTACAATTGATATTCTAATCTTCAACTTTGTACAAAAGTTGAAGATTAGAACAAACGTTAAATTTGTAGTATCACCCACTGTCAAAAAAAAACCTTGATACGCTAGCGCCCTTTTTAGAGTTTAGTAATTTATTTCAGTGTTAGTTCTGTCAAAATTTGTTTAATTTTCAGATGTTTGGCATCTTGAATTTTTTTTGAGTGTTCAGCGACCAAATCAATCCAGTCAAACAATTTCGTTTTGTCTGTCGTTTTAGTTTCCCAATATTCCGACAGTTCAAAAGCTGATGTTCGCATAATAGTTTCAACGATACTTGAAATATTATCAAATAAGTTCAGAAATATTCTTGGTACCTTTTGATACGAATTTTTACCAATTACATAATCTCTTTTTCCTCCAGCAGTAAACAAATCCCGAACGTTTGGACAAACAACTGCTTCACGAGTGACCAACCAAATGGCTAATCTCCCAAATTTGTCATTACTATTTCCGAAAAGTTCAGGAAAATAAACCATTGAACTATTTTTCAGTTCTTGTTTTTCTTTTGCAGATAAGTTATTCCAAATTTTGATAACAATGCTGCTTGGTTTACTGTTGTTTTCTGTATCCATCCACCAAAGTTCTTCGCCTGGTTTTAGTTTGCTTTTATAGTAATCAACAATTGGTTTTATAGGACTTTCTTTTTTACGCAAAGTGTCATAAGGCATTTTTATTTTGTCGAAAATGGTTTTGCCCTGTTCTAAATTCATATCAATCAAATAACGTGGCGAATGTGTTACTACAACTTCTGAAAGCACTTCTTCATAAGGACGACAACGGAATTCTATTGGACTTGCTAATTTTGCAAACAACATAAAAATACGTTCGACATCATCAACTCTTGTTCCCTCCAAAACACTATTTCCCGTAGTTTTCCAATGGTTTTGTGTGGTTGTTTTTACTTCAATTCCGTAATATTTTTTTGCAACAATATCTGGAAATTTTTGACCACCAATCAATTCAATTGAATTTTCAAAAATAGTTCCAACGGCTAAATCCGTCATTACATCTTTGACATAAGGCTCAAGATTTCTGCCTAAAAGCGTTGCAACTTTCTTTGATGAATTTTTTGCGTGAACATTCAGCTCAGTAATAGTTGAGCTGAGTAACATATCAAATTCACTTCTATTTGGGTCTGGATTTACTGAAACTATCATTATTAATCCTTAAAATATAAGTCCCAAACATCTTCAATTCTCTTGGCTAAATTATAAGCCAAAAGTGGTGGAACTGCATTACCAATTATTTTATACGCTTGTGAAGGGCTAACCAAATAGGAACCTTTTCTACCGTTTTTGTTTTCTATTACAAAATCATAATCGGGAGGAAAAGTTTGGATTAATGCGCATTCTCTTGGTGTTAATCTCCTTTCTGTTAATCCTTTATTTAATTCCTTTTCTATTTTTCCACCATTTACTGAAGAAAGTCTTCTGAATTCAATATTTCCGTGATGTTCAGAACGAATTGTTGGTGCAATTCCTTCCAATTTTATTTCAGTCTGTCCTTGACAATGTTTACCCATAAACTTTGCTTTTGAGTAAAATTTCTGCGATAAATCTTCTGTATTTTCAGGTTCATCTAAATTTTTAAACAAATCTTTTAGTTGAACAAAATGTTTCAAATTTTCACCTTCAGATGTGTAAGAATGAGTAGAATTTGGATAAGGGTTATATTTCTCCGAAATCACTTCTTTTTCTAATTCCGCCAAAGCAGATTTTTTCAAAGCAGATTTTTTGATGCCAATAAAAATCACTCTTTCTCTTGATTGTGGAACACCAAAATTTGCAGAATGTAAAACTTGTGGGTCAAGTACAATGTAGCCGTTTCCGTTAGCAGATGAAAAATCATTTTGAATAATAGACTTTACGTCGCCAAGATTTACAAGTCCTTTCACATTTTCTGCGATGAAAATTTTTGGTTGAGTAATTTCAATCACTTCTTTCATCCACATATAAAGTTGTCCACGAGTTTCAGCAGAAGCGGTTTCTTTTTCAATCAGTTGCCCTTTATGGTTTTTATGAGAATTGAAACCATTTCTTTTGCCAGCGATACTAAAATCTTGACACGGAAATCCTCCCGTTACTACGTCAACTTCTTCTGGAAAAACATTCACTCCATTGCGATACATTTTCACTAAATCTACGATGCTCTCTTTGTAGAAATCTTCAGCATTGTGTCCTTTTTTTGAAAAATAATTAACCCAAGCATTTCTTGCATCAGTCAAAATATCGTTTGCAAAAACAGTTTTGAATTTTGTTTTTTTTAATTGAACAAAACCATTTTTTTCTTTTTTATCAATGAAATGCGGTGTTAAAATTTCGTTGATTGATTGTTTTAAAACCGAAAAACCACCTTCAAAACCCAAGTCCATTCCACCACAACCTGAAAAAAGTGAAAGCACATTTAGTGTTTCTTTTTTATTATCACTAGTCGGTTTTAAGGGTGATTTTGGATAGTATAAAATATCTAATTGTGGTTCTCGAACAACATTTAATTCTGACTCTAGAGTTTCAGCACGCATATAAGTTAATTTTTTACAAGGTTAGACTTAAGGTATTTCACTTTTTGTTCTGCAACTTGTAAAACTTTGCTTGCACAATCTTCACCTGCAATTTCATTGGCGATCTTTTCGCTAATAAATTGAACTAACAAATATTCTTTGTCCAATTTTAGAATTTCCGCAAGTTTTAAGATATTATCTTTAGTCGGTTTACGTTCGTTACGCTCAATTTTGCTCAAAATCGCTTGGTCAATATCTAGGTATGATGCTACTTGTCGAATTAGCAAGCCTAAATTTTCTCGTTTTGCTCTTATTATTTGTCCAACTGTTTCCATATGAAAAATTTTACTTGACATAATTTGTCAAATATAAGTTGTCATTTTGAACTATGCAAATTTGATTGTTATTTTAGTTCTTTTGGCGTTTGACATAGGGCGTCGCAGAACATTTAGGGTATTGCCGAAGGGCGGTATTTATAGCAAAAAACTCAATCGAAGAATTAAATATTGAACCTTGCAGAAATGTGTAATTGAAGCCCTTCAGTCCATCTTTGATAATGCCTTTTGGCTGCCGGTGTTTATGTCGTCACATATTTTCTAAGTGTTGTAATGAATTGATATATTAAAAAACCGACTAGAATTCTATTTAAATAGTCAATAATAATACTCAAGCCATTAAGTTCTTAAAAAATTACTTCTGTGAGTATGTGTAGGAATGCAAAATAATAACCAATGATGACTGTGCTTAAAGATACAGAAGTATTCACAATTTATTTTGCTATCTAATTTCTTTACTAGCCTGGAATCCATCCTTAAACCTCAGAAAATCTTCCGCTTTTTTAGGATTATTTTTAATCCACAATTGCATTACCTGAGTGTTTTCGCTCAAGATTTTTATCTCATTTTCATCGTAAATCTTTTTTCCTTCATCAGCAATTTCATTTAAAATATCTTGGCGTAGTTCACTTTTAGCTTTGATGCTTTCTTTGTACCAATTGGTTGAGAAATTAATGGAGGCGATCAGTACTAAAACCGCAAAGACAA